>JAESFP010000025.1_pt1 | contig 759626 bp, 660 predicted proteins | sample 9266181 | NCBI WGS metagenome assembly JAESFP01 (sample SAMN14502547, study PRJNA617102) | algae metagenome | isolation source: Pegethrix bostrychoides GSE-TBD4-15B and co-occurring heterotrophs from... | place: USA: Grand Staircase-escalante National Monument, Utah | collected 2006-08-15 | reverse complement strand
CGGGAACAACGGCACGGGCATGAGCGGCACGGGCGAGCCTGGCTCGACCGTCACCATCAAGGGTGACGGCGGCCAAGTCACCACCACGGTGGACAAGAACGGCGACTGGAAGATCACGCCGAACCCGGTGGGCGAAGGTCAGACGGGCTCCATCACCGCAACCGACCCGGCTGGCAATGTCTCGCCGCCGGTCAGCGTCGTCGGCGGTGACCACACGGCACCTGTCGCACCGACCGTCATCGGGAACAACGGCACGGGCATGAGCGGCACGGGCGAGCCCGGCTCGACCGTCACCATCAAGGGTGACGGCGGCCAAGTCACCACCACGGTAGACCAGAACGGCGAATGGAAGGTCACGCCAAATCCGATCGGCGAAGGCCAGAAGGGCACCATCACCGCAACCGACCCGGCTGGCAATGTCTCGCTGCCAATCAGCGTCGTTGGCGGAGACCACACGGCACCTGTCGCACCGACCGTCATCGGGAACAACGGCACGGGCATGAGCGGCACGGGCGAGCCTGGCTCGACCGTCACCATCAAGGGTGACGGCGGCCAAGTCACCACCACGGTGGACAAGAACGGCGACTGGAAGATCACGCCGAACCCGGTGGGCGAAGGTCAGACGGGCTCCATCACCGCAACCGACCCGGCTGGCAATGTCTCGCCGCCGGTCAGCGTCGTCGGCGGTGACCACACGGCACCTGTCGCACCGACCGTCATCGGGAACAACGGCACGGGCATGAGCGGCACGGGCGAGCCCGGCTCGACCGTCACCATCAAGGGTGACGGCGGCCAAGTCACCACCACGGTAGACCAGAACGGCGAATGGAAGGTCACGCCAAATCCGATCGGCGAAGGCCAGAAGGGCACCATCACCGCAACCGACCCGGCTGGCAATGTCTCGCTGCCAATCAGCGTCGTTGGCGGAGACCACACGGCACCTGTCGCACCGACCGTCATCGGGAACAACGGCACGGGCATGAGCGGCACGGGCGAGCCTGGCTCGACCGTCACCATCAAGGGTGACGGCGGCCAAGTCACCACCACGGTGGACAAGAACGGCGACTGGAAGGTCACGCCGAACCCGGTGGGCGAAGGTCAGACGGGCTCCATCACCGCAACCGACCCGGCAGGCAATGTTTCGCCGCCGGTCAGCGTCGTCGGCGGAGACCATACGGCGCCCGTCGCGCCGACCGTCACCCTGAACAACGGCACCGGCATGGGCGGTACGGGCGAGCCGGGTTCCACTGTCACTGTCATTGGCGGCAACGGCAGCCCGACGACGACCACGGTGGACAAGAACGGCGAATGGAAGATCACACCGAATCCGGTGGCCGAAGGTGAGAAGGGCTCCATCACCGCGATCGACCCGGCAGGCAATGTCTCGCCGCCGGTCGGCGTTGTCGGCGGTGACCATGTGGCGCCTGTCGCGCCGACCGTCGCCCCCACCAACGGCAGCACCGTTTCCGGCACCGCGGAACCCGACAGCATCGTCACCGTCAAGGACGGCAAGGGCCAGGTGATCGGCAGCGCCGTGGCCGACGGCAGTGGGCACTACGACGTCAAGCCTGGCACGACCTCGAAGGACGGCGACACGCTGAGCGTCGTTTCAACCGACAAGGCAGGCAACCCCAGCACGGCCACCACCGTCACCGTGGACGGCAAGGCCCCGCAAATCAGCGTTGCCTTCACTTCCGACACGAACGGCGACGGGCTGCTCAATGCAGCCGAAGTCAAGGCAGGTGTCGGCGTCAAGGTCACGCTGGTGTCCGGCGCCGCCGTGGGCGATGTCATCACCGCCGTTGGCGGCACCACCACCAAGACCGTCACGCTGTCCGCGGACGATGTGACTCGGGGCTCGGTGTCGATCGATCTTCCTGCGCCAGCGGCAGACGGCCCATATGTCGTCACCGTGAAGAGCAAGGACCTCGCAGGCAACGAAAGCACGGTCGTCGTGCAATCCGTGGTCGACACGGTCGGCCCGGTGGACGGCTACAAGGTGGCCGTCGTTTCCTACTACGACAACGTCGAGGCGCAGACTGGCGACTTCGGCCAAGGCACCATCACGAACGACCAGACGCCGTTGCTCAAGGGCACTTCGTCGGGGCTGGTGGCCGGCGATTTCCTGCACATCTACGAGGGCACGACCTTGTTGGGGAACGCCAAGGTCGGGGCCGATGGCTCGTGGAGCTATCAGCTGGACAAGCTGCCCAACAACGCCGCTCATTCGTTCCATGCCGTCGTCGTGGACGCGGCCGGCAACGAGGGGCTGCGGTCCGCCGACTTCTCTTTCACGGTGGCCGCTCCCGAGGGGGATTCGGGCGACTTCGTGGTCGTGATCACGGGGTTCGAAGACAACGTGGCGCCGAACACCGGCATGCTCACGGACGGGAAAACCACCAACGACCCCAAGCCGGTGCTCCACGGCGTGCTCTCGGGTCCGGACCAGGGTGACTACATCCGCATTCACGAGAATGGTGTGTTGCTGGGAACCGCGACGATCCTGGCCGACAAGAAGTCCTGGGAATTCAAGCTCGACACGGTGCCGGACGGCGCCCATACCTACGTTGCGGAACTCCTCAGCGGTGCCGGCGACAAGATCACCGGCTCCGACCCGTTCCAGCTCGTGGTCGACACGCACGCGCCCAGCGCGGCCGACGGCTACAGCGTGGCCATCACGGCCTACACGGACGACGTGCCGCTGGCCACCGGCGACTTCGGCACGGGCACGAGCACCAACGACACGAAGCCGCTGCTCAAGGGCACGGTCGCGGGCCTGGTCAAGGGCGACGAGGTGTACGTCTTCGAGGGCACAGTTCAGGTGGGCAAGGCCGTCCTGAACGGCAATGCATGGACCTTCCAGCTCGCGGACACCAAGCCCGGCCTGCACACCTACAGCGCCACGATCGTCGATGCCGCAGGCAACACAGGCATCTCCTCGGCGCCCTTCACGCTCACGGTGGACACCACCGCGCCGGGCGCGCTCGACGCCTCGAAGCTCAACCTGGTCGACAACGAAGGCGCGGTCCAGGGCACCATCAAGCAAGGCGACAAGACCGATGACAGCAAGCCCGAATTCAAGGGCGTTGCCGACCCGTCGGACGTGGCCAGCGTCAACGTGTACGACGGCGACAAGCTGCTCGGCAACGCACCGGTGGACAAGAACGGCAACTGGAGCTTCACGCCCGACCTGCCCCTGGCCCCGGGCGCGCACAACCTCAATGCCCAGCCTGTCGACGCGGCCGGCAATGTCGGCCAGGTCACATCGGGATGGCCGTTCACGCTGCTGGGCGATGCCCCGAAGGCGCCGGCCGTGACCGCCGTGATGAACGACCACGGAAGCCTGGCACCCGGCGCAAGCACGAATGACGGCACGATCCTGCTGCAAGGCACCGGTGAACTCGGCACGGTCGTGACCGTGTACGCCAACGGCAATGCCGTCGGGTCGGGCGTCGTGAGCACCAACGGCACCTGGATCGTTCTGACCAGTCAGCTGACCGGCGACGGCGTCAAGACGCTCAAGGTCACCGCGGTAGACACCCAGGGTCGATCGAGCCCGCAAACGGGCGCCTATGACATCGTGTTGGACACCACGCCCCCGGCCCAGCCGGCCACCGTCGTGGCCACCGACAACCAGGGCGCGGTCAAGGGCACGATCGTCGCGGGCGGCACCACCGACGATGCAATCCCCGCCTTCAGCGGCAGCGGCGCAACGGCGGGCGACATCGTCACGCTGTCCGACGGCGGCACGCGCATCGGGTCCATCGCCGCAGCCGCCGATGGCAGCTGGAGCTTCAAGCCCAGCACGCCGCTGGGCGCGGGCGCGCACAGCATCACGCTGACCCTCACCGACGCGGCCGGCAACACCAGCGTTGCCAGCACGCCGCTGAATTTCAGCGTCGACACCTCCGCGGTCATCGTGAGCATCACCAAGGCCGTCGACAACTTCGGTGCCGTCCAGGGCGACCTGGCCTCCGGCACCGCAACCGACGATGCCACCCCCACGCTCGCGGGCACGGCCACCGCCGGCGCTGTCGTCACTGTCAGCGAAGGAACGACCGTCCTGGGCTCGACCACGGCGGGCGCGGACGGCAGCTGGAGCCTCGAGTTGCCCAAGCAAGGCGAAGGCGTTCACACCTACACCGCCACGGCCGTCAACGCCGCCGGCACCAAGGGTGACGCCGCCTTCGGCCTGACCATCGACCTGACGCCGCCGGCTGTTCCCGTGGTCAGTGGCACCTTCGAAGACAACGTCGGATTCGTGCAGGGCCCGCAGCCCAGCGGCACGGCCACCGACGACACCACGCCCGGCCTCGGCGGCAGCGGCGGCACGTTCGGCGACGTCATCAAGGTCTACGACAACGGCAGCCTCATCGGCAGCACCGCCGTCGACAAGAACGGCAACTGGAGTTTCACGCCCGTCACGCCGCTGACCGAGGCCGAGCACAAGCTCAGCTTCACGGCCGTCGACCCGGTGGGCAACGAGAGCAAGCCTTCGGCACCCATCGTGGTCAACGTCGACCTCACGGCGCCCAAGGCCAAGGCGACCATCAGCGCCATCAACGAAGACACCGGCTCCAGCAGCACCGACTTCGTCACCAGCGACCAGACGCTGATCGTCTCGGCCACCGTGGACGTGGCGCTGGAGGCCGGCGCCAAGGTGCAGGTCTCGCTGGACGACGGCAAGAACTGGCACAACGCCACGCTCGTCAGCGGCAACACCTACAGCTACGACAACAGCGCCAGCGCGCTGCCCGACGGCACCCACAGCTTCCTGGCGCGCGTGGTGGACGCGGCGGGCAACCCCGGCGCGACGACCCGGCAAGCCGTGGTCATCGACAGCGGCAAGCCCACGAGCGACAACGCCGTGGCCATCACGAACTATGCGGACGATGTGGATCCGGTCAAGGGCGACTTCACCTCAGGCACCAGCACCAACGACACCACGCCGCTCCTCAAGGGCACGGTCGCGGGTCTGGTCAATGGCGATGTGGTGCAGGTCTTCGAGGGCACGACCCTGCTGGGCACCGCTCAACTGAGCGGCAGTGCCTGGTCCCTGCAACTTGCAAACACGCCGGCCGGCGCGCACACCTACACCGCAAAGATCGTCGATGCGGCCGGGAACGTGGGCACGGCATCGGCCGACTTCAAGCTGACCGTGGACACCACCGCACCGGCCGTGCTGGACGTCTCGAAGCTCGACCTCATCGACGACGAAGGCGCGGTCACGGGCAGCATCGCGAAGGGCGGCAAGACCGACGACAGCAAGCCCGAGTTCAAGGGCGTTGCCAATGCCTCGGAAGTGGCGAGCGTCAACGTGCTCGACAACGGCACGTTGATCGGCAGCGCGGCGGTGAACGCCGACGGCACATGGAGCTTCACGCCCGCGCTGCCGCTGAAGTCCGGCGCGCACAGCCTCACGGCGCAGGCCGTGGACGCGGCCGGCAACGTCGGCGCGGCCACCTCGCCATGGGGCTTCACGCTGCTGGGCGATGCGCCCAAGGCGCCGGCCATCCTCAGCGCAAGCAACGGCACCGCCGACCTGCCGCCGGGCGCCAGCACCAACGACACCACGCCCACCTTCCGCGGCACCGGTGAATCGGGCACCACCGTGACCGTCTACAGCAACGGCACGGCGGTCGCATCGGTCGCGGTTGCCGCCGACGGCACCTGGAGCCTCACCACCGGCACGCTGAGCGGCGACGGCCTCAAGAAGTTCACGGCCGTTGCGGTGGACGAAGCGGGCCGCGCCAGCCCCGCGACGGGCGCCTACGAGATCACGCTCGACACCAAGGCACCGGACCAACCGGCCGTGGTCGCCGCCAAGGACAGCCAGGGTGCGGTTCAAGGCGCGATTGCAGCCGGCGGTACCACCGACGACACCAACCCCGCCTTCAGCGGCACCGGTGCAACGGCGGGCGACACCATCAAGCTGTATGACGGCAAGACCCTCATCGGCACCACCACGCCCAACGCCGACGGCAGCTGGAGCTTCAAGCCCGCCACGCCACTGGGCTCGGGCGCGCACAGCATCACGCTGACGCTCACCGACAAGGCCGGCAACACCAGCGTGCCGAGCGCGCCGCTGGGCTTCACGGTCGACACCTCCAATGTGGTCGTGAGCATCACGAACGCGGTGGACGCCGTCGGCAGCGTCAGGGGCAACCTCGCCTCCGGCGGCGCAACCGACGACACCGCGCCCAAGCTCGAGGGCACGGCCACGGCCGGCGCCACCGTCACCGTCAAGGAAGGTGCGGCCCTGCTCGGCTCGAGCACGGCAGGCACCGACGGCAAGTGGAGCTTCGTGCTGCCGAAGCAGGCCGAAGGTCTTCACACCTACACCGCCACGGCCACCAACGCCGCCGGCACCAACGGCACCGCCACCTTTGCGCTGACCATCGACACCACGCCGCCGGCCGCGCCGACGGTCAGCGGTGCGAACGACGACGTCGGTCTGGTGCAAGGCCCGCTGGCAAGCGGCGCCGCCACCGACGACACCACGCCCACCTTCAGCGGCAATGCCCCGGCGGCCAACTCCGTCAATGTCTATGACGGTGCCAGCCTGATCGGCAGCGCCGCCGTCGACAAGAACGGCAACTGGAGCTTCACGCCGAACCCGGCGCTGACGGCGACCGCGCACCAGATCACCTTCAAGGCCGTCGACGCCGTGGGCAACGAGAGCGCAGCCTCGGCGCCCTTCGTGGTCAACGTGAACCTGACGCCTTCGAGCGTCAAGGCGAGCATCAGCGCAATCGGCGACGACACCGGCACCAGCAGCACCGACTTCATCACCAGCGACAACACGCTGGTCGTGTCGGCCACGGTGGACGCGAAGCTCGAGGTTGGCGCGAAGGTGCAGATCTCGCTGGACAACGGCAAGACCTGGAACGACACCACGCTGGTCGGCACCGCGTACCAGTACGACAACCGCGGCAACACGCTGGCCGACAGCAGCTACACCTTCCAGGCCCGAGTGGTGAACGCCGCGGGCGTTCCCAACACGGCGCAGTCGCAGACCGTGGTCATCGACAGCAAGGGCCCGACATCCGCAGACTACGCAGTGGCCATCACTGCCTACGCGGACGACGCGCAGCCCGTGGTCGGCGACTTCGCATCGGGCACGAGCACCAACGACACCACGCCGGTGCTCAAGGGCACGGTCGCGGGGTTGGTCAACGGCGATGTGGTGAAGGTCTTCGAAGGCACGACCCTGCTGGGGACGGCGCGCGTGGACAGCAACACATGGAGCTTCGCCCTCGCAGAGACGAAGCCCGGCACGCACACCTACGGCGCCAGGATCTTCGACGCAGCAGGGAACGCGGGCAGCGTGTCGAAAGACTTCGTGCTGACGGTGGATGTCGATATGCCGACAGCACCCGTGGTCAACCCGAGCAACGGCAAGACCATCACCGGTACGGCCGAGCCTGGCAGCACCGTGGTCGTTCAAGACGGCAAGGGCAACCCGGTCGGCAGCGCCATCGTGGGCGCCGACGGCAAGTACAGCATCACGCCGGTCACGAACGTGCCGGACAACACTGTGTTGAGCGCTATCGCGACCGACAAGGCCGGCAACCCCAGCCCGAAGACCGACTTCACCGTGGACGCCAAGGCCCCGACGGCACCCGTGGTCGATGCGAGCAATGGCAAGACCATCACCGGTACGGCCGAGCCTGGCAGCACCGTGGTCGTTCAGGACGGCAAGGGCAACCCGGTCGGCAGCGCCATCGTGGGCGCCGACGGCAAGTACAGCATCACGCCGGTCAATCCGCTGGCTGATGGCGCTGCGCTGAACGCCGTCGCGACCGACAAGGCCGGCAACTCCAGCCCGAAGACCGACTTCACCGTGGACGCCAAGGCGCCAGTGGCGCCTGTGGTCGATGCGAGCAATGGCAAGACCATCACCGGCACGGCCGAGCCTGGCAGCACCGTGGTCGTTAAGGACACCGCGGGCACCTCGATCGGCAGCGCCATCGTGGGCGCCGACGGCAAGTACAGCATCACGCCGGTCAATCCGCTGGCTGATGGCGCTGCGCTGAATGCCGTCGCGACCGACAAGGCCGGTAACCCCAGCCCGAAGACCGACTTCACCGTGGACGCCAAGGCGCCGACGGCACCCGTGGTCGATGCGAGCAACGGCAAGACCATCGCCGGGACAGCCGAGCCTGGCAGCACCGTGGTCGTCAAGGACAGCGCGGGTAACCCGGTCGGCAACGCAGTGGCCGATGACGGTGGCAAGTACAGCATCACGCTGGCCAAGCCACTGGCCGATGGCGCTGCGCTGAACGCCGTCGCGACAGACAAGGCCGGCAACCCCAGCCCGAAGACCGACTTCATCGTGGACGCCAAGGCGCCGACGGCACCTGCGGTCGATGCGAGCAACGGCAAGACCATCGCCGGTACGGCCGAAGCCGGCAGCACCGTGGTCGTCAAGGACAGCGCGGGCAACCCGGTCGGCAGCGCAGTGGCCGATGACGGTGGCAAGTACAGCATCACGCTGGCCAAGCCACTGGCCGATGGCACTGCGCTGAATGCCGTTGCGACAGACAAGGCCGGTAACCCCAGCCCGAAGACCGACTTCACCGTAGACGCCAAGGCGCCGACGGCACCTGTGGTCGATGCGAGCAACGGCAAGACCATCGCCGGTACGGCCGAGCCTGGCAGCACCGTGGTCGTCAGCGACGGCGCGGGCAAGGTGATTGGCAGCGCCATCGTGGGCGCCGACGGCAAGTACAGCATCACGCCGGTCAATCCGCTGGCCGATGGCACTGCATTGAATGCCGTCGCGACCGACAAGGCCGGCAACCCCAGCTCGAAGACCGACTTCACCGTGGACGCCAAGGCGCCGACGGCACCCGTGGTCGATGCGAGCAATGGCAAGACCATCACCGGTACGGCCGAGCCTGGCAGCACCGTGGTCGTCAAGGACAGCGCGGGTAACCCGGTCGGCAACGCAGTGGCCGATGACGGTGGCAAGTACAGCATCACGCTGGCCAAGCCACTGGCCGATGGCGCTGCGCTGAACGCCGTCGCGACAGACAAGGCCGGCAACCCCAGCCCGAAGACCGACTTCATCGTGGACGCCAAGGCGCCGACGGCACCTGCGGTCGATGCGAGCAACGGCAAGACCATCGCCGGTACGGCCGAAGCCGGCAGCACCGTGGTCGTCAAGGACAGCGCGGGCAACCCGGTCGGCAGCGCAGTGGCCGATGACGGTGGCAAGTACAGCATCACGCTGGCCAAGCCACTGGCCGATGGCACTGCATTGAATGCCGTTGCGACAGACAAGGCCGGTAACCCCAGCCCGAAGACCGACTTCACCGTAGACGCCAAGGCGCCGACGGCACCCGTGGTCGATGCGAGCAACGGCAAGACCATCACCGGCACGGCCGAAGCCGGCAGCACCGTGGTCGTCAAGGACAGCGCGGGCAACCCGGTCGGCAGCGCAGTGGCCGATGACGGTGGCAAGTACAGCATCACGCTGGCCAAGCCACTGGCCGATGGCACTGCATTGAATGCCGTTGCGACAGACAAGGCCGGTAACCCCAGCCCGAAGACCGACTTCACCGTGGACGCCAAGGCGCCGACGGCACCCGTGGTTGATGCGAGCAACGGCAAGACCATCACCGGTACGGCCGAAGCCGGCAGCACCGTGGTCGTCAAGGACAGCGCGGGCAACCCGGTCGGCAGCGCAGTGGCCGATGACGGTGGCAAGTACAGCATCACGCCGGTCAATCCGCTGGCCGATGGCACTGCATTGAATGCCGTTGCGACAGACAAGGCCGGTAACCCCAGCCCGAAGACCGACTTCACCGTAGACGCCAAGGCGCCGACGGCACCCGTGGTCGATGCGAGCAACGGCAAGACCATCACCGGTACGGCCGAAGCCGGCAGCACCGTGGTCGTCAAGGACAGCGCGGACACCTCGATCGGCAGCGCCATCGTGGGCGCCGACGGCAAGTACAGCATCACGCCGGTCAATCCGCTGGCTGATGGCGCTGCGCTGAATGCCGTTGCGACAGACAAGGCCGGTAACCCCAGCCCGAAGACCGACTTCGTCGTGGACGCCAAGGCACCGACGGCCCCCGTGGTCGATGCGAGCAACGGCAAGACCGTCACCGGCACGGCCGAGCCCGGCAGCACTGTGGTCGTCAATGACGCCAAGGGCACCCCGATCGGTAGTGCCGTGGCCGACACCAACGGCAAGTACAGCATCCCTGTGAGCCCGAAGGCGGCGGACAAGGCGGTTCTGAGCGTCACCGCGACCGACGCGGTCGGCAACGTCAGCGACAAGGCCTCGGTGACAGTGGACGCTGCGGCGCCTGCTGTACCCAAGGTCGATGCGAGCAACGGCCAGACCGTCACAGGCACGGCCGAGGCTGGCAGCAGCGTCGTCGTCAAGGACAGCGAAGGCAAGGCGATCGGTACCGGCGTGGCCGACACCAACGGCAAGTACAGCATCACTGTGAGCCCGAAGGCAGCAGACAAGGCGGTTCTGAGCGTCACCGCGACCGACGCAGTCGGCAACACCAGCGACAAGGGCTCGGTGACAGTGGACGCCGCGGCGCCTGCTGTACCCAAGGTCGACGCGACCAACGGCCAGACCGTCACCGGCACTGCCGAGCCCGGTAGCAACGTCGTCGTCAAGGACAGCGCGGGCACCCCGATCGGCAGCGCCGTGGCCGATGCCAGCGGCAAGTACAGCATCCCCGTGAATCCGCAGGCCGCAGACAAGGCGGTTCTGAGCGTCACCGCGACCGACGCGGTCGGCAACACCAGCGACAAGGCCACTGCGACGGTGGATGGCATCGCACCGATGATCAGCATCGCCGTCGTCTCCGACAAGAACGGCGACGGCATCATCAACGCCGCTGAAATCAGCGAGGGCGTCAGCGTCAAGGTCACGCTGGTGTCCGGCGCAGCAGTGGGCGACGTCATCAGCGTCACCGGCGGCACCAGCCCCGCCAAGACGGTGACGCTGACCACCGCCGACGTGTCGAACGGTTCCGTGCTGGTCAACATCCCGGCACCTGCTACGGACGGTCCGTTCCCGATCAGCGCGACGAGCAAGGACCTGGCGGGCAACGCCAACACGGTGAGCCAGCTGCTCTCCGTCGACACCACCGGCCCGATCACCGGCTACGGGATCGCCATCACGGTCTTCGTGGACGACCAGCAGCCTCTCGTCGGCGAGTTCAAGTCGGGCAGCAACACCGACGACACGACGCCGATGCTCAAGGGCACGGTCTCGGGCCTGGCCAAGGGCGACGTGGTGCAGATCTTCGAGGGCTTGAGCTTGCTCGGCACGGCGATCGTTGCCACCGACGGAACGTGGACCTACCAGCTGAGCGAAAAGGCGCCGGGCACCTACTCCTACACCGCGAAGATCTTCGACGCGGCAGGCAACCCGGGGCTGGCATCGGAACCCCTCACGCTGAACGTGGTCACGGCGCCGCCGACTGCAACGGCGGCCATCACCGCCATCGCGGACGACACCGGCCTCAGCGCCAGCGACTTCATCACCAGCGACCAGACCCTGGTTGTCACCGCGAAAGTCACCGGCACGGTCGGCGCGGGCGAAAAGGTGCAGATCTCGCTGGACAACGGCCTGAACTGGAACGACGCCAAGCTCGTCAGCGGCAGCACGTACCAGTTCGACAACGGCGCCAACACGCTGAACGACGGCAGCTACACCTTCCAGGCGCGCGTGGTGAACGGTGCCGGCATCGCCAGCAAGGCGGGCACGCAGGTCGTGGTCATCGACCACGTGGCTCCGTCCGCCAGCGATACGGTGGCCATCACGTTCTTCAAGGACGATGCGGGCACGGTCCAGGGCGATTTCCCCTCGGGCACGCGCACCGACGACACCACGCCTTTGCTCAAGGGCACGGTCACGGGGCTGGTCGCCGGCGACGTGGTGCAGATCTTCGAGGGCGGGAAATTGCTGGGCACGGCCAACGTCGTGAACAACAGCTGGACCTACGCGTTGGGAGAAAAGACGCCCGCCAGCTACACCTACTCCGCGAAGATTGTCGACGTGGCGGGCAACGTGGGCACGGTGTCGAAGGACTTCACGCTCGTCGTGGACACCACGGTTTCGGCCTCGTCGCTCACTTCGGTGAGCATCACCACGGACACCAACAACGATGGGGTCATCAACGTCGCGGAACTGAACGGAAGCGCGACGGTGGGCGTGACGGTGAAATTCGCGCCCGGCAATGTGGCGGTCGGCGACATCATTCGCGTCACCGACGGCATCACCACGACGCTGCTCCCGGTGAAGGCCACCGACAAGCAAGCCGGCTCCGTCAGCACCACCTTTGCCGCCCCGGCGGAAGGCCAGACGATCACCGTCACCGCCACTGTCACCAATGCGGCCGGCAACTCGTCCGCCTCGGCCGTGACCGACAGCGCGGTGCGCAACACCGTGGCGCCGACCAACACCACGACCATCGACAGCTACACCGACGACGCTGGGCCGCGAAAAGGAGATTTCGGCAGAGGCACGTACACCGACGACACCCAGATCGTGCTGAACGGCACGCTGGCGGCGCCATTGGCGGACGGCGAAACGGTCACGGGCTTCAGCCAGGGCGCTTTGATCGGAGATCCTCGGGTACCGATCCCGGACAAGGCCGTCATGATCGACGCCACGCACTGGACTCTTCAGGTCGCCTACAGGGGGTACCCTTTGGAGATCTACTACGCCAAGGTGACGAACACGGCTGGCAACGACTCCCCGCTCTCGCAAAAATTCGACGTCCACTTCCTCATGACCCCGCCTGTGGGAACGATCACCGTCGATCCGCTGGTTACGGTGGACACCACGCCCACCTTGAGCGGCAAAGTCACCGGTCTTTCGAAAGACGATGTCAGGACCGGGACCGACACCGTGACTGTCGCGGTCAACGGCGTGACCTACACGGCAGGCGACGGCAACCTCACGGTGTCGGGCTCCACCTGGAAGCTCAAGATTCCGGAAGCGAACGCCATCAACGTCGACGGAGGAGACGACCTCAAGCTCGATGTCGTCGCCAGCATCGTCAACTCTGCAGGGGTTCCCACGAGCGACACCACCACCGGCGAGCTCACGGTGTACCGCGACATCACCATCAGCCCGTTGCCGGATGCGACCCACGTGTCCACGTCGAAGCCGGCCCTGATTGGCGCCGGGCACGTGGGAGCAAACGAGTCGCTGACCGTACAGGTGCTGAACAGCAAGGGCTCGGTGGTCAAGGCCTTCATCGGCACCGACCCTGACTCCGGTGCCGCCACGGACCCGACGAGCGCCGGCGCGTTGAGCTTCAACGGCTTCGGAGGGTGGTCGATCGCGGACAGCAACTGGGGTGACATTCCGCTGCTCCCGGGCAAGTACACGGTCAGGGCTTTCACCAAGGTGGCCGATGGCAGTGGCGGCCAGGTTGCAGCGGACAGCACGTTCACCGTCGTCGATCTGGCGGCCAGCCCTCGCACCATGGTCAATACGCTTTACAGCGATACGGCACCGAAGGCCTATGCGTTGGCGGATGGTGGCTACATGCTGTTCTACACGTCGTCGGCCAACTCCGATGCAAGTGACTACAACCTGTATGCACAGCGCTATGCGGCCAATGGTGCCAAGAACGGCAGTCAAATCGTTGTAGCCGCCTCCAATGTGTCGGAGGCCCAGCCTTGGCGGGAGGACATGATCTACACGTATGGCTACGGCGCCCGCGTGAAAGGCGATGGCTCGTTCAATGTCTTCTACACGACCAACCAAAGCGATGGCTACCAGTACTACGTGAAGGACTTCAATAGAGCAGGTGTTGCAACAGTTACCACGCCCATCTACAAGAAGGGGGACTACGCGTTCGATCCGAACTATGTGCAGTTGAGCGACGGCAGCTACGTCGTGGTCTTTTCCTCAGGAACCGTACACAACTACAACCTCTATGCGCTTCGCTACACGTCTGCCGGCGTGGCGAAGGACGTCGACAAGCCGGTGGCTCTGACCAACGAAGTCGATCACAGCCACGGCTATGACTACGACCCCTCCTTCCTGCCGGCGGGCGCCAGAGGAAACGGAAACGCATCCAATATCCAGGGCGTTGCCGCGATCAGTCTGGGCAATCGTGCGTATCTGGTTCAGGACATGGAGCTGGTCAATGGCCTGTCGAGCACCGATGCCTTCAACGTCGTCATGCGCACATACACCTTCGACGGAGGCGGGGCGGTGGGCACCACTTTCTCGCCCAGCACCAAAACCGCCGCTTCGCAGATCGGCTCCAAGCTGGTTTCCTTGAAGGAAGGCGGGTTTGTTTCCATCTGGGTGTCGAATGCGGACTCCGCGTCGCAGGACCCGACAGGATACCGACGCGGGACCATGGACGGTTTCGACGTGTACGCGCGCCGCTTCACATGGGACGGCAAGAGCATCAATCCGGTGGATACCGTCGAGCAGAGAGTCAACACCGTCACCGACGGAACGAACGGCGTGGGTTTCAGCACGATGTCCGTGCAGTTGGCCGCCACCGCGTTGACACAAGGCGGATATGTTGTCGTGTGGTCCAGGTTCACCAGCAACTTCTCGTCGGAGATCTATGCGCAAAGCTACGACGCGGCGGGCAACAAGCACGGTACTGAAACCCTGATCAGCACCGACTCGGCACCGATCGCCGTGCTGCCCGACGTCGTTGCACTGAACGACGGCGGATACACGGTGTCCTGGACTTCCATCAAGGCCGGAACGGACGGCAAATCCTACGAGTACTACTGGCGGGGGTTGAGCCAGTGGAGCAGTGCCGATATTTTGTCGACGACCGTCAATGCCGACGGCAGCCTGCGCAGCCCGACCGACACGTCGACCCATGCGACGGCCAGCTACCTCGGCGGAGGCGGCAGCCTGGACGGCAACGACGCCGTCAACACACTCGACGGCCGCAATGGCGCGCAGGTGATGAACGCAGGCGGGGGCGACGACACCATCATCATCAAGGACACCAACTTCACCTCGATCGACGGTGGCGACGGAACCGATGTGCTGGTGTGGAGTTCGACAGGGGACCTGAAGTACGCCGACATTGCAGGCAAGGTCAAGAACATCGAGGTGATCCAGCTCGGCGAAGGCAACGCGAGCAAGCTGACCATGACGCTGGAGGACGTGCAGAGCGCTTTGGGTACTGCGGACGGCGCGCACACGTTGGTGGTAAGGGGCGGCGCGGGTGATTCACTGGCGCTGGACACCGACTGGTCGAACATCGGAACGCAGGCGTGGCGCGGCGACAGCTACACCGTGCTTGTCAGCAAGGCCGACCCCGATACGGTCGTGTGGATGCAGAGCGCCATGAAATTGAGCCTGGGCAACAACATCTTCGGCACCTCCGCGCTGGACACGATCACCGACACACCTGCAGATGACGTGGTGGCCGGCCTCGCTGACAACGACGTGATCAACCTGACGCAGGGCGGGCACGACACGCTGATGTTCAAGCTGCTCGACAAGACGTCGGGCGACGGCGGCAACGGCTTTGACGACGTGTACGGCTTCACCATGGGGAAGGCTGCCCCCAAAACGAGTTCGGACGTCATCGACCTGCACGAACTGCTCATCGGCTACACCAAGGGCGCGGACGTGAACGATTTTGTGCAGACCTTCTCCAGTGGCGATGGCACCTACCTCTTGATCGATCGCGATGGCACCGCGGGCAACTTCAACCAGGCGTACGTGCTGAACCTGCACGGCGTGCAGACCGACGTCGCCACCCTGCTGGAAAACAACCAGCTGGTGCTGGTCTGACCTGACCCGCCCTTGAGGCGGCGCGGACAACGGCGGCTTCGGCCCTGCCGTTGTCCGCGGCCGCCGCGCTGCAACGAACCCAGAAATCATGTCCAGAAGAACCCACCGCCGCGTGCTCGCGGCGGCTTGCCTGTGGGCGGCCTGCGCGTTGGTGCAGGCCCAGCAGGCGCGCGATGCGCTCGCATTGCCGCGAACCCTCGCACCCAGCCAGCTCTCGCGCGACCTCGGCACGCGCAGTGCCGTGCTCTTGCCCGAAGCGCCGACCTCGGCCGCTCCGCTCGCGTTGAACGACGCCGTGCGGCAGGCCGTGGCGCGGCATCCCTCTATTTCCGACGCCATTGCCGCGCTCGCGCAGCAGGCGGGCGGTGTCGATGTCGCGCGCGCCGGCTACTACCCGCAGATCCGCGTCGGCACGAGCAGCGGCAGCAACAACAGCAGCACCAGCAACAGCGCCAACCAGAGCGCCGCGACCCTGGCCACGGCGTCGGTCTCGCAGATGCTCTACGACTTCGGCAAGGTCTCGGGCGCGGTCGATCAGTCCGAAGCGCAGGTGCGGCGCCAGCAGGCCGCCGTGCTGCGGCAGATCGACACGGTGGCGCAGCAGACGGCCGACGCGGTCGTCATGGCGCACCGCTACCAGGCGCTGGTGGCCATTGCGCAAGACCAGGTCAAGGCGGTCGAGAAGGTGCTCGACACCGCGCGGCTGCGGGCCAATGCGGGCATCAGCACCAAGGCCGACCCGATCCAGGCCGAGTCGCGCGTGGACAGCGCGCGCGCCAACCTGCTGCAGGTGGTGGCCCAGCAGGCGCAATGGCGCGAGCGGCTGCGCACGCTGCTCGGGCGCTTCGTGCCGGCCGAGGTCGCATCGCTGCCCGACGAGCGGGTGGCCGATTCGCTGCGCATCGACATGCCGATCGACCGCGACCTGACCGACCTGCTGCCCACCGTGCTGTCGGCCGAAGCCGAGCGTCGCGCGGCGGTGGCGCAGCTCGATTTGGCCAGGGCCCAGCGCTACCCGACGATCAGCCTCGACGCGTCGGTCAACAAGGCCATGGGCGGCGTGAACCCCAGCACGCTGCGACGCGACGGCAGCTATCACACCATTGCACTCAACCTGTCCAGCGTGCTCTACCAGGGCGGCGCGCTCGACGCGCAGGTGCGCGCCGCCGTGGCCGCCGAAGAGGCCGCGCGCATGCGCGTGGAGGCGGCGCGGCTCGACGCCGGCGACCAGGCGCGCGGTTTTCGCGAACAGGCCATCGGCGCCAAGGCGCGCCTGGGCGTGCTGGCCGACCGCTGGCGCACCATCGTCGAAGTACGCGATCTCTACCGCGAGCAGTACACGCTGGGCACGCGCTCCATTCTCGATCTGCTCAACGCCGAGCAGGAAATCTACCAAGCGGCGGCCGAAGAAGAAGCCGTGCGCCACGACCTGTGGCAAAGCCGTATCGGCTTCATCGGCGCCACCGGCCAGGCCCGCAGCTTCTTCGGGCTCAACGACACCACGGTCCAGGGCATGGACCTGCTCCCATGACGACAGAAAAACTCCCTTTGCAATATGCAAGCTGGCTTGACGCCATGCTCAGCGTCGCGCGCCACTACGGCATCGGCGCTTCCGAAGAAAGCGTGCGCGTGGCGCTCGCATGGGAGCGCGGCGCGCCGCTGGACACCGTGCTCGAGCACATGGCCCGGCAGCTCGGCCTGGCGCTGCGCTTTGCCGATACCGATGCCGAAGGCGCATCGCTCGACCCGTGGCGCCTGCCGCTCGTGGTGGAACTCGATGACGGGCAGGTCGGCGTGGTGCGCACCGCCGACGGCACGGGCCGCCTCGGCGTGCTGCTGTCGGGCGACCAGGGCCTGGAGACCGCGCTGCAGGCCGATGCCGTGCGCGCACGCACACGGCGCGTGGCCATCCTGCGGCCCAACACCGCGGTGCCCGACGCGCGCGTGGACGACTACATCAAGCCCTACCGCGCCAACTGGTTCTGGGCCATTGCGCTGCGCGACTGGCGGCGCTACGGCGACATCATGCTGTCGTCGATGTTCGCCAACGTGCTGGCGCTCGCGTCGATGGTCTTCTCGATGCAGATCTACGACCGCGTGGTGCCCGCGCAGTCGGAGCCCACGCTGTGGGTGCTGTTCGGCGGCGTGATGCTGGCGGTGAGCTTCGAGTTTCTGCTGCGCATGTCGCGCACGCACATCTCCGACATGATCGGCAAGCGCGCCGACCTGAAGGTGTCGGACCTGGTGTTCGGGCACGCGCTGCGCATTCGTTCCGATGCGCGCTCCAAGTCGACCGGCTCCTTCATCGCGCAGGTGCGGGAGATCGACCAGGTGCGCGAGCTGCTCACGTCCACCACCATCGGCGCAGTGGCAGACCTGCCGTTCTTCATCCTGTTCCTGGTCGTGCTGTGGCTCATTGCCGGGCCGATTGCGCTGGTGGCGCTGGCGGCGGTGCCGCTGCTGGTGATTCCGGGGCTGCTCATACAGAAGCCGCTGGCAAGGCTGGCCAACGAGGGCATGCGTGAATCGGCGTTGCGCAACGCGCTGCTGGTGGAGGCGGTGGAAGGCATCGACGACATCAAGCTCATGCGCGCCGAGCCGCGCTTCCAGAACCAGTGGAACCACGCCAACGACGTGGCCGCCGGCGTGAGCATGCGGCAGCGCTTTCTCACGGGGCTGCTCATGACGTGGACGCAGGAGGTGCAGACCATCGTCTATGCGGTGGTGCTGCTCGCGGGCTGCTTCCTGGTGATGAAGGGCGAAATGACGACGGGCGCCCTGGTGGGTTCGTCGATTCTTGCGTCGCGCATGATCGCGCCGCTGGCGCAGCTGTCGGGCGTGTTCTCGCGCTGGCAGCAGGCCAAGGTGGCGCGCAACGGGCTCGACCAGCTCATGCAGCGTCCGGTCGACCAGCCCGAGAACGCGCGGCTGGTGCACGTGCCCGCGCTGCACGGCAGCTATGCGTTCAGGGGCGTGGAGTTTCGCTACGGCAAGGAAGACAAGAGCCCCGCGCTGTCCATTGCGCAGCTGCACATCGCCCCCGGGCAAAAGATCGCGCTGCTGGGTCGCATGGGCGCGGGCAAGTCGACGCTGCTGCAGCTCATGGCCGGGCTGCAGTTGCCGCAACAGGGGAGCCTGGCGCTGGACGCCATCGACCTCGCGCGCATCGACCCGGCCGACCTGCGCCGCGACATGGGCCTGCTCACGCAGAACGCGCGGCTGTTCCACGGCACCGTGCGCGAGAACGTCACCCTGGGCATGCCGCTGGCCACCGATGCTGAAGTGCTCGCCGCCATCGAGATGGCCGGCGCGTTGCCCTTCGTGCGTTCGCGCGCCGAGGGGCTGGACGACCTGATCCACGAAGGCGGCCTGGGCCTGTCGGGCGGGCAGCGGCAGGCGCTGCTGCTGGCGCGCACCTTGATTCGCGCACCGTCGATCGTGCTGCTCGACGAGCCCACCGCGCACTTCGACGAGATGACCGAGCGCCAGGTCATCGAGGCCATGGACCCGTGGCTCGCGCCGCGCACGCTGGTGGTGGCCACGCACCGCATGCCGGTGCTGCAGTGGGTGGACCGCATCGTCGTGATCGACGGCGGCCGCATCGTGATGGACGGCTCGAAAGAGCAGATTCTCGGAAAGCTCTCCAATGGCAACATCTGACAACAAGGCTGCCCGGGTGCACGCGCCCGTGGAGCCGCCGCTGCCGCGCGCGTCGCTCGTGGTGTGGATCGTCGGCGCGCTGCTGGCGGTGCTGCTCGCATGGTCGTGGTTCTTCAAGCTCGACGAGGTGTCGAACGGCACCGGCAAGGTCGTGGCGTCGTCGAAGGAGCAGATCATCCAGTCGCTCGAGGGCGGCATCCTGGTCGGCCTGAAGGTGCACGAAGGCGACATCGTGAATGCGGGGCAGGTGCTGGCGCAGCTCGACCGCACCAAGGCCGAATCGACGGTGCAGGAAAGCGCCTCGCGGCTCACGGCGGCGCTGGCCATGTCGGCGCGGCTCACGGCCGAAGTGGGCGGCACGCCGCTGGTGTTCCCGCCTGAAGTGCGGGCCGATGCAGGCCTCGTGCGCACGGAGATCGCGCTCTACCAGTCGCGCCGCGACCAGCTGGCCAGCAGCCTGTCGGGCGTGACGCAGGCGCTGGAGCTGGTGCGGCGCGAACTCGCGTTGACTGAGCCGCTGGTGGTGCGCGGCGCCGCCAGCGCGGTCGAGGTGCTGCGGCTCAAGCGGCAGATCAACGAGCTCGAGACCAAGGCGACGGACTTTCGCAGCCAGTACTACGTGAAGGCGCGCGAGGACTTGGCGAAGACCAATGCCGAGATCGAGGCACAGCGCTCGGTGACGCGCGGGCGCTCCGACTCGCTCACGCGGCTGACCTTTGCGTCACCCGTGCGCGGCATCGTGAAGGACATCGCCGTGACCACGGTGGGCGGCGTGCTGCCGCCGGGCGGCAAGCTCATGGAGATCGTGCCGCTGGACGAAAAGCTGCTGGTCGAGGCCCGCATCTCGCCGCGCGACGTGGCCTTCATCCACCCGGGGCAGGACGCGACGGTGAAGGTGAGCGCCTACGACTACGCCATCTACGGCGGCCTGCCGGGCAAGGTGACGACGATTTCGCCCGACACTATCCAGGACGACGTGAAGCGCGACGTGTACTACTACCGCGTGTACATCCGCACCGACGCCGACCACCTGAAGAACAAGAACGGGCAGGCCTTTCCGATCGTGCCGGGGATGATTGCCACGGTCGACATCCACACCGGCAGCAAGTCGGTGTTCGACTACCTGATCAAGCCGCTGAACAAGGCCGGCGAGGCGCTGCGCGAGCGCTGATCGGCACGGCGGTGGGTGGGTGGTGAAGCGGGCGCGCGTCAGCCGGCTTCGCCGGTGGGCACGAAGCCCAGCCTGCGCGAGATTTCCAGCGCGCAGGCTTTCAGCGGCACGGCCACGCGGCCGTCCCAGTCGCTGTCGAAGGTGGCTTCCGGCCCCATGGCCGTGATGCCCAGCACCAGGTTGTTGGTCGAGTCGAACACCGGTGCGCAGAAGGCGTCGATGCCCGGAATCGGCTGGCCCAGCGTGCGCGACATGCCGTGCAGGCGCGTCTCGACCAGCAATGCCTCGATCTGCGAATGCGACAGCTCGGTGGTGGCGCCGCGCCCGTCGGCCGGGCGCGTGCGCGCCAGGTCTTCGAGCATCATTTTCTCGACCACCTTGGGCGGCAGGTACGCCGCGAACAGCCGTCCCGTGGCCGTGTAGGCCAGCGACATCACGGTGCCGGTGCGCAGGTTCACGTGCAGCGGGTGGATGGGTTCCTCGAGCCGGACCACGGTCGGGCCGAAGTTGCCCCACACGGCCACCGCAATGCTCTGTTCGGTTTCCGAGGCCAGCGCCTCGATGAGCGGCGACGCCTCGCGAATCGGGTCGAGCCGCTGCAGCTTGGCCAGCCCGAGCTGCAGCGCCAGCGGCCCCAGCTCGTAGCGGCCCGCGCCGTCCTGAACGACGAAGCCGACCTTCAGAAAACTGACGAGGTAGGGGTGCGCCTTGCCCACGGGCACGCCCGCGGCCTTGCCCAGGTCGCGCAGCGCCATGGGCGCGACATGCCGCCCGAGTGCCACGAGCAGCTGCGTTCCGATTTCGACTGACTGAATGCCACGTCTTGGCTTTTCCATGGGGCGCCCGGCGTGGGGAATGAGGGTGGGGGCGAGTATATCCATCAGGGTTTCTACTGATATTGTCACAGTCAATCGATGATGACTGATCATCTGATAGTAACTAAACGACTTGACCATATCAATATCGCTACCTAAACTCCGCCGCAACTTAAGTCGTACACAAACAGGCGAAACAGGCAGAGATGGAACAGAACACTTTTGAATGCGATGTGCTCGTGGTCGGCAGCGGCGCGTCGGGCATGTCCACCGCCGTCACGGCGGCTTCTCAGGGGCTGAAGGTGCTGGTGGTCGACAAGGAGCCGCGCTTCGGCGGCACCACCGCGCGCTCGGGCGGCTGGCTGTGGATTCCGGGCACGCGCCTGGCCACGGAGCAGGGCATCCACGAGCCCGAGGGCGCCGCGCTGGCCTACATGAAGCACGAGACGACCACGCACTTCGACGCGGCGCGCGTCGGTGCTTTCCTGGACATGGGCCCCAAGGCCATCGACTTCTTCACGCGCAACACCTGCGTGCAGTTCGACATGCCGGCCGTGTTCCCCGACTACCACGCCGAGGCGCCCGGCGGCCAGCAGGGCGGCCGCTCGATGGTCACGCGCCCGTTCGACGGCCGCGAGCTGGGCAAGCGCGTGAAGCTGCTGGCGCCGCCGCTGCCCGAGCTCACCGTGTTCGGAATGATGTTGGGCTCGGGCCCCGAGATCAAACACTTCATGCGGGCTTTCAAGTCGCCCACCTCGTTCTGGTACGTGACCAAGCGGCTGACCCGCCACTTCCTCGACGTGCTGGGCCACGGCCGCGGCATGACGCTGACCAACGGCAACGCGCTGGCGGGCCGCCTGGCCAAGGCCGCGATGGACCTGGACATTCCCGTGTGGCTGTCGTCGCCCGTGAAGAAGCTCGTGGTCGAGTACGACGGCGTCTCGGGCGCGGTGGTGCAGCACGAAGGCAAGACCGTGCGCGTGGTCGCCCGGCGCGGCGTGGTGCTGGCCTGCGGCGGCTTCCCCTACGACGTGGAACGCCGCAAGCAGCTGTTCCCGCACGCACCCACCGGCAAGGAGCACTACTCGCCTTCGCCGTCCACCAACACCGGCGACGGCCTGCGCCTGGCCGAGGCCGTGGGCGGCCGCGTCGACGGCACCATTCCGCACGCCGCCGCGTGGGTGCCGGCGTCGGTCACCACGCGCCCCGACGGCAGCAAGGGCGTGATGCCGCACTTCATCGACCGCGCCAAGCCCGGCGTGATCGCGGTCACGCCCAAGGGCAAGCGCTTTGCCAACGAAGGCAACTCGTACCACGACTTCGTGCAGGCGATGGTCAAGGCCTGCGAGGGCGAGCCCGAGGTCACGGCCTGGCTGCTGTGCGACCACAAGGCGCTGCGCGACTACGGCCTGGGCTGCGTGGCACCGTCGCCGCTGCCCATCGGCCGCCACCTGAAGAGCGGTTACCTCAAGCGCGGCGCCACGGTGGGCGAACTGGCCCGGGCCATCGGCATTGCGCCCAGCGTGCTCGAAGCCACCGTGCAGGAGTTCAACCAGGGCGCGCGCACCGGCGACGACCCCGCCTTCGGCAAGGGCAGCAAGGCCTACAACCGCTACCAGGGCGACGCCAACGTCACGCCCAACCCGTGCGTGGCACCGCTGGAGCACGGCCCGTACTACGCCATCAAGCTGGTGATCGGCGACATCGGCACCTTCGCCGGCCTGGTCACCGACGAGAAGACCCGCGTGCTCGACGCCAACCGCCAGCCGATCAAGGGCCTGTATGCCGTGGGCAACGACGCGGCCAGCGTGATGGGCGGCAACTACCCCGGCGCGGGCATCACGCTCGGCCCGGCGCTGACCTTCGGCTACGTGGCGGGCCTGCAACTCGCGCAGGCCGAGGCACTGGCCACGGTGCAGCTGCAGGTCGAGCAGCGCGAAGCCGTGCCCGTGAGCCGCAAGGCCTGAAGCCTTCTCCGACCGACGCATTCCACCCAATACACAGAACACAGAAGGAGCCACCGATGGTCTTCCCCTCCAACGTCGCACCGCGCCTGCTCGAAGGCCGCCTCGCCCTCGTCACCGGTGCCGGCCAGGGCAACGGCCGCGCCCTCGCGCTCGGCCTGGCGCAAGCCGGCGCGCGCGTGGTCGTCACCGACATGAACGAAGCCACCGTGCGCGAGACCGCACAGCTCGTGCGCAGCGAAGGCGGCGAAGCCTGGTCCTTCGTGCTCGACGTCACCGCGCTCGAGGCCTGCCATGCGCTGGCCGCGCAGGTGGCCAAGGAAATCGGCAATGTCGACCTGCTGGTGAACAACGCCGGCATCATCATTCGCGAGACCACCAGCAGCCCGAACGCCGCGGCCAACTGGAAGAAGACCATCGACGTGAACGTGCACGGCACCTTCAACACCACGCTGGCCTTCATTCCGGTGCTCAAGCAGACGAAGGGCTCCATCGTCAACATCGCCTCCATCGCCGCGTATGCGGGGCAGGGCGCGAGCCTGGGCTACTCGCCCTCGAAGGGCGCCATCAAGATGCTCACGCAGTCGCTCGCGCAAGAGCTGGCGCCGGCCGGCGTGCGCGTGAACGCACTGGCTCCCGGCGTCATCGAGACGCCCATGACCGCCGCCACGCGCGACAACCCGCAGCGCCTGGAGTCGTTCATGACGCGCATTCCCATGGGCCGCGTCGGCCAGACCGAAGACCTCGTCGGCCCGGTGATCTTCCTGGCCAGCGACATGTCGCGCTACGTCACCGGCATCACGCTGCCGGTGGACGGCGGCTTCCTGGCCGTCTGAACTTCTTTCTTTTCTTCTTTCCGCTTCCCCGTCCGTCAAACCTCAGGAGACAAAAATGAGAACCCTCCGTCTGTACAAGACATTGCTCGCCGCCGCCGCGTTCGCCGCCTTCACGGCCGGCGCCTCCGTCGCGATGGCACAGGACATCAAGCTCGGCTACAACGGCGACCTCTCGGCGTCGCCCTCGGCGCAGAGCGGCCAGGCCGCGGTGCTGGGCATGGAAGCGGCCATTGCCGACATCAACGCCGCCGGCGGCGTGCTCGGCAAGAAGCTGGCGCTGGTCACGCGCGACGACGTGTCGGCCCCGCCCAAGTCGATCCAGAACATGAGCGACCTGATCGACAACGAGAAGGTGGTGGCCGTGTTCGGCCCCACCAACTCGGGCAACGCCATGGCGTGGAAGCACATCGCCAACCAGAAGAAGATCCCGGTGCTGGGCAATGTGGGTTCGGGCACCGACATCACCAAGCCCATGAGCCCCGGCGCCGACAACTACATGTTCCGCGTGTCGATGGTCGACCGCGAGCAGGTGGCCGCGCTCATGGCCTACGTGAAGAAGAACACGGCCGGCTCCAAGGTCGTGGGCCTGATGGCCGAGACCACCGGCTACGGCCAGGGCGGCCTGAAGGACATGGAGGAAATCGCCAAGCTGCAGGACATCAAGATCGCGGCCACCGAGCGCTTCGGCGTCGGCGACACCGACATGACCTCGCAGCTGAGCAAGATGAAGGCCGCCAACGTCGACACCGTGGTGGTGTGGGCCCAGGGCACGCCCATCGCGCAGCTGGTGCGCAGCATGGAAAAGATCAACTACTTCCCGCTGACGCTCACCTCGTGGGCCGCCGACAACATCACCTTCTACGACGCGGCCGGCAAGGCGCTGGCCGAGAAGCCGATCTTCATGCGCACCGTGAGCGAAACCCGCACGCCCGCGCAGCAGAAGCTGTTCGACCGCATCGGCAGCAAGCTCAAGGCCCCGGGCTCGTTCTCGTTCGCGCTGCACGGCTATGACTCGATGCAGCTGCTGGCCCAGGCCATGAAGCAGGCCAACAGCACCGACGGCGCCGCCGTGCGCGCCGCGCTCGAAGACCTGAAGACGCCGGTGCAAGGCGTGCTCAAGACCTACGACAAGCCCTTCAGCAAGACCAATCACGAAGCCCTGACCGCCAAGGACCTGGTGTGGATCCGCTGGAAGGACGGCAAGCTGCTGCCCTACACCGACGCGCTGATCGGCGGCCTGAAGCCCGCCGACTTCAAGCAGTAAGCAAGCCGCGCAAGCAAGAAGCAAAGAAGAGACACAGACCATGGTTGTAGCGCTCCTGCAGGCGCTCATCAGCGGGCTCGCCGTTGGCGGTGCCTATGCGCTGGTGGCGCTCGGATTCAGCATCACGTTCACGACGACCAAGACGCTGAACTTCTCGCACGGCGAGTTCGTCTCGGCCGGCGCGTTCATCGGCATGAGCGCTCTGTTCCTGGTGCTGGGCAAGCCCTTCGACTCCACCACCTTCGGCGACGCCATTCCCGGCGCGGGCGCGCAGCTGTTCGCGCTGGTGGCCGCGCTCGGCGTGATGGGGTTGCTGGGCTGGCTGCTGTATGTGCTGGGCGTGCGCCCCTTCGCGGGCCGCCCCGGCATGGCGTGGGTCATGAGCACGCTGGGTTTCGGGGTGATCCTGCAGAGCGTGGGACTGGCCATCTGGGGGCCCAAGCCCGTGGTGGTGCCCGCGCCGGTGGGCGACACCGTGATCCGCATGTTCGGCGTGGGCGTGCGTCCGCAGGAGCTGCTCACGCTGGGCGTGGCCGTGGTCGTGATGCTCGGCTTCGACCGCGTCATGAACCGCACCATGGTCGGCAAGGCCATGCGCGCGGTGGCGCAGAACGGCAACGTCGCCAGCCTCATGGGCATCAACACCAACGCGATGATGATCGGCGCCTTCGTCGTCAGCTCGGCGCTGGCGGGGCTGTCGGGCTTTCTGCTCGCGCCCATCGCGCAGGCCTCGCTGTTCATGGGGCTGACCGTGGGGCTCAAGGGCTTTTCGGGCGCCATGATCGGCGGCCTGAGCAACCCGCGCGGTTGCGTGATCGGCGGCTTCCTGCTCGGCGTGCTCGAGTCGATGGTCAACCTCTGGCAGGCCCAGTGGCGCGAGGTGGCGGTGTTCGCCCTCGTCATTCTGGTGCTGGCATTCCGGCCCACGGGCCTGTTCGGCCGCTCGACGGTGGAGAAGGTATGAAGCGCCTGGCCCACCCCGCCGGCGTGGTCGCGTTCGCGGCCGCGCTGATCGGCATCGTGTCGATGTTCGGCAACGACTACTACCTGCGCATCGCCTTCATGATGTGCGTCTACTACCTGTGCGCCGCCGGCATGAACGTGCTGGTCGGCTATGCGGGGCAGAAATCGCTCGGCCAGGCCGGGCTGTTCGCGGCCGGTGCCTACGCGGTGGCGCTGCTGACCTCGCGCACCGACATGGACCCGTGGCTCGCGCTGGCGCTGGCCGCTGTCATCTCGGGCGTGTGCGGCGTGCTCATCGCGCTGCCTTCGCTGCGCGTGAAGGGGCCGTACCTGGCCATGGTCACGCTGGCCTTCGGCATCGTGGTCGAGAAGCTCGTGGGCGAATGGACCGACGTGTTCGGCGGCGCCCAAGGCATCTACGGCATTCGTCCGCTCACGTGGAAGGGCGCGCCGCTGGACACCACGCAGTGGGTCATCCTGGGCATCGTGCTGTGCGCCGCGCTGCACCTGCTGCTGCGCAACCTGCTGGGCGGGCGCTTCGGGCGCGCGCTGCTGTCGCTGCAGGCGGACGAAATCGCTTCGTCTTCGGTCGGCGTGCGCGTGTACCGCGCCAAGGTCATGGCCTTCGTGGTCGCGGCCGTCACCTGCGGCATCGCGGGCGCGCTGGTGGCGCAGCAGAACCAGTACATCAACTCCGACTTCATCACCTTCCACCTGTCGATCTTCATCCTGCTGCTGGTGCTGTTCGGCGGCGCGGGCTCGATGTACGGCCCGCTGGTGGGCGCGGTGCTGCTCACGCTGACCGACGCGCTGCTCGCGCGCTGGCCGTCGGCGCAGCACTTCCTGTATGGCTTTTTGCTGCTGTTCGCGCTGTACGTCATGCCGGGCGGCGTGGTGGGGCTGTTCAACAAGTGGTTCATGAAGTCGCGCCACCGCGGCGAGGGCACGGGCGGCAACGGCATTCCGGGCCAGATCGGCCCCGGCGGCGAGGGCGAGCTGCTGGTGGTGCAGGGCGTGACCAAGTCGTATGGCGGCGTGAAGCCCGCGCAGGACGTGTCGTTCCGCCTGCAGCGCGGCCACATCCATGCGCTGATCGGGCCCAACGGCGCGGGCAAGAGCACCATGATCAACATGCTCACCGGCGTGATCGAACCCGACGCGGGCGTGATCCGCTTCCTGGGCCGGAACATCGTGGGCCAGCCGGCGCACACCATCTGCTGCCTGGGCATGGGCCGCACCTTCCAGAACCTGCGCCTGTTCGCGGACCTGTCGGTGCTCGACAACGTCATGCTGGGCCGCCACAGCCGCATGAGCAACGGCTTCCTGTCGTCGCTGGTGGCATGGCCCACGGCCGGCAAGCAGGAGCGCGCGACGCGCGAGCGCGCCTTGCAGCTGCTCGACCTGGTGGGCCTGGGCCACCTGGCGCACTGGCCCGCCGGCAGCCTGCCCTACGGCCTGCAGCGCCGCGTGGAACTGGCGCGCGCGCTGGCCACCGAGCCACAGCTGCTGCTGCTCGACGAACCGGCCGCCGGCCTGAACCCGCAGGAAACGGCGGAGCTGGGCGAGTTGCTGCTGCGCATCGGCAAGTGCGGCGTGTCGATCCTGATGGTGGAGCACCACATGGACCTGGTCATGTCCATCTCGGACCACGTGATCGTGCTCGACTACGGCATCAAGATCGCCGAAGGCAAGCCCGCCGAGGTGCAGGCCAACCCGCGCGTGGTCGAGGCCTACCTGGGTGTCGACGACGAACCGGAAGAAGCGCGCGCCGTGGCCGCCTGAGCAGAAAGACCGAAACCATCATGTTGAAAATCGAATCGGTGAAGGTCTCGTACGGCGCCATCGAGGCCGTCAAGGGCGTGAGCCTGGAAGTGCGCGCGGGCGAGGTCGTCACCATCATCGGCGCCAACGGCGCCGGCAAGAGCACGCTGCTCAAGAGCATCGTCGGGCTGGAGCCCGTGGCCGAGGGCCGCGTGCTGATCGACGGCAACGACTGCACGCACGTGGCCTCGCACCAGCGCGTGGGCCTGGGCGTGGCGCTGTCGCCCGAAGGCCGCGGCGTGTTCCCCGACCAGACCGTGCGCGAGAACCTGATGCTCGGCGCCTATTCGCGCCGCAAGGACAAGGCTTTCGTGGAGCGCGCCATCGAACGCGAGTTCGCGCGCTTCCCGCGTTTGAAGGAGCGCCAGCACCAGCCCTCGGGCACGCTGTCGGGCGGCGAGCAGCAGATGCTGGCCATTGCCCGCGCGCTCATGAGCGAGCCGCGCCTGCTGCTGCTCGACGAGCCTTCGCTGGGGCTGGCGCCGCTCATCATCAAGGACATCTTCGATGCCATTCGCCAGCTGCGCAGCTCGGGCCTGACCATCCTGCTGGTGGAGCAGATGGCCAAGCAGGCGCTGGGCGTGGCCGACCGCGCCTACGTGCTCGAAACCGGCTGCATCACGCTCGAAGGCTCCGGCCGCGAGCTGCTCGACAACCCCAAGGTGAAGTCCGCGTACCTCGGCACGCACTGACCGACTTCGCCATTCATTTCACGCAAAGGACGCTTCATGACCACCAAGAAATTCGCCAGCCAGGCCGACCTCGAAGAAAAGAAGGTCTCGTTCACCCGCCTCTCGGAGAACGCCTACGCCTACACCGCCGAGGGCGACCCCAACACCGGCATCTTCATCGGCGACGAGGCCGTGATGGTGGTCGACACGCAGGCCACGCCCGCCATGGCGCAGGACGTGATCCGCCGCATCCGCGAAGTGACGCCGCTGCCCATCAAGTACGTGCTGCTGAGCCACTACCACGCGGTCCGCGTGCTGGGCGCGTCAGCCTACTTCAAGGAAGGCGCCGAGCAGATCATTGCCAGCCGCGACACCTACGACCTGATCGTGGAGCGCGGCGAGCAGGACAAGGCCAGCGAAATCGGCCGCTTCCCGCGCCTGTTCCGCAACGTCGAGTCGGTGCCCGCGGGCCTGACCTGGCCCACCATGACCTTCGACGGCACCATGAGCGTGTGGCTGGGCAAGAAGCTCGAAGTGAAGATCGCGCAAGTGGGCCGCGGCCACACCAAGGGCGACACCATCGCCTACCTGGAAGACCAGAAGATCTGCTTCGCGGGCGACCTGGTCGAATACCAGAGCACCGCCTACGCCGGCGACTGCTACTTCCGCGACTGGCCCACCACGCTGGACCGCCTGGCCGGCTTCGGCTTCGAGAAGCTGGTGCCCGGCCGCGGCGCCGCGCTGGAGAACGCGGGCGACGTGCGCAAGGCCATTGCCTCGACGCGCGCCTTCATTTCCGACGTGTACACGCTGGTCAACAACGGCGTGGCCGCGGGCAAGACGCTGAACGTGATCTACAAGGAAACCGTGGCCGCGCTGCGCCCCACGTACGGCCACTGGGTCATCTTCGACCACTGCATGCCCTTCGACGTGACCCGTGCTTATGACGAAGCCACGGGCCATGTACACCCGCGCATCTGGACCGCCGAGCGCGACATCGAAATGTGGAACGCCCTCGAAAGCTGAGGTGACCCCCACCTCCGCCGCGCGCGCACCCGCACCCGGTGCAACCCCTGCCGCCGTGCAGGGCTGGATGCTCCTGGCCATGGTGCTGTGGGGCGTGAACGTGTCCGCCGTGAAGGCGCTCACCACGTCCTTCGAGTCGCTGCCGCTGGCTGCGCTGCGCATGGCGGTGGCGTGCGTGGCGCTGTCGGCCATCGTGCTGTGGCGCCGGGGCGGCCTGCCCGCGCTCGGCGCGCGGCAGCTCGCGGGCATGACCGGCTGCGCGTTCCTCATGGTCTACGCCAACCAGATCCTGTTCGCGCACGGGCTGCTGCGCTCCACGGCCACCAACGGCGCGCTCATCATGGCGCTGAGCCCGTTGGTGTCGGCGCTGATGGCCGCGCTGGTGTTCCGTGAGCGCTTCACGCCGCAGCGCATGCTGGGCGTGGCGCTGGGCTTTGCCGGCGTGGCGGCGGTGGTGCTGAGCCACCCCGGCGCGGGGCTGTCGAGCGCCGGCATCGGCGACCTGATGCTCGCGCTGGCCGTGGTGAGCTTCGCGGTGGGCGGCGTGGGCGTGCAGCGGCTCGCGCGGCAGATCGATCCGCTGTCGATCAGCTGGGTGATCTACATGATCGGCACCGCGATGCTCGTGGCGCACACGCTGCTGGGGCCGTCGCGGCTGGGCACGGCCGAGCTGTTCCCGGGCGTGTGGCCGTGGGCGCTGGTGCTGTTCTCGGGCATTGCTGCCACCGCCGCCGGCAACCTCATCTGGAACCGTGCGATCTCCGTCATCGGCGTGGCGCGCACGGCCGTCTTTCTTTACTGGGTGCCGGTGTTCGGCGTGGCCTTCGCGGCGCTGCTGCTCGGCGAAGTGCTCACGTGGTGGCACCTGTTCGGCTTTGCCGCCGTGATGAGCGGCACCTGGCTCGGCACGCGGCCTGCGATCACGCCGACATCCTGATTTCTTGCTGCGCTCATGTCCGACTCTCTTCCCCTGCTGTTCCAGCCCCTGCAACTGCGCGGCCTCACGCTGGCCAACCGCGTCGTCATCTCGCCCATGTGCCAGCACGCCGCCGACCGTGGCCATGCCACGCCGTGGCACATGGTGCACCTGGGCAAGTTCGCGCTCGGCGGCGCGGGGCTGATCCTGACCGAGAGCACCGCGGTCGATCCGCGCGGGCGCATCGGCACCGCCGACCTCGGCCTGTGGAACGACAGCCAGATCGCGCCGCTGAAGGCCGTGGTCGACTTCGTGCATGCGCAGGGCAGCGCCATCGGCGTGCAACTGGCGCACGCGGGCCGCAAGGCCGGCAGCGAGCCGCTGTGGGAGGGCGGGGCGGCATTGAGCGACGCGCGCATGGCCGCTGACGAAGAGCCGTGGGAGCGCCTGGGCCCGAGCCCGCTGGCGGCGGGGCCGGGCTGGTCGGCCCCGCGCGCGCTCGACGCCGACGGCGTCGCCTCGGTCGTGAAGCACTTCGTCGATGCGACGGTGCGCGCCGACAAGGCGGGCTTCGACGTGGTCGAGCTGCACTTCGGGCACGGCTACCTTGTCGCGAGTTTCCTGTCGCCCAACGCCAACCACCGGGGCGACGCGCTCGGCGGCAGCCGCGACAACCGCATGTGGCTCGCGCTGGAAATCGCGCAACGCGTGCGTGCCGCGTGGCCCGCGGCCAAGCCGCTGTTCTGCCGGCTGTCGGCGGTCGACGGCACGCTCGACGGCTGGAGCCTCGACGACTCCGTGGTGCTCGCACGCGAGCTCAAGCGCTGCGGCGTCGACGTGGTCGACTGCTCGTCGGGCGGGCTCACCGAAGAAACGCGCGCGCTGCCCGTGCCGCGCGGGCTGGGCTTTCAGGTGCCGTTCTCCGAGCGCATCCGGCGCGAGGCGCAAGTGCCCACGCAGGCCGTCGGAATGATCGTCGACGCCCAGCAGGCCGAAGCCGTGCTCGCCGCCGGGCAGGCCGACCTGATCGCGCTGGGCCGCGAGGCGCTGTTCGACCCCTACTGGCCGCACCACGCGGCCGTCGCGCTGGGCGCCGACCCCGGCTACCAGCGCTGGCCCGTGCGCCACGGCGTGTGGCTGGCCAAGCGCGCGCCGGGCCTGGCGCGCGCGCGGGCCGAAGCCGCCGCCGCAACCGATCACGACAAGGAGACAAGCCCCCAATGACCGAAGCGACCACCACGACCACCACGACCACCACGACCACCACGACCACCACCCTGCGCATGGGGTTGATCCGCAAGAAGCCCGAGTGGACCGACGAGGCCTTCCGCAGCCATTGGCGCGACACGCACGGGCCGCTGGTGGCGCAACTGTCCACGCTGCGCGGCTACAGCCAGAACCTGGTGGTCGACCGGCTGCAACGCGGCATCGACTTTGCGCGCGGGCCGTGGGACTTCGACGGCTTTTCTCAGCTGCGCTTCGACGAGGCCGCGCAAGCGGGGCAAGCCTTCAACCACAGCGAGCTGGCCGCGCCCATTCGCGCGGACGAAGAGCGCTTTCTTGGCGGCCTGCACATCGTGACCGTCGCGCAGACCGAAGTCATCGCGCCGCCGCCGAAGCCGGCGGGTTTGCTCAAGCGCATCTCGCTGCTGCGCCGGCCGGTCGCGCAGTCGGAAGAAGACTTTCGCCGTGAATGGCGCGTGCATGCCGACCACGTGCGCCGCATGCCCGGCGTGAGCGGCTACCGCCAGAACGTGGTGACCGCGCGCGAGTTCGTGAAGGGCACGCCCTGCGGCTACCCCGAGCTGCCGATCGACGGCATCGTCGAGCTGTGGTTCGAGAACACCGACACGCTGAACGCCGCCTTCGCGTCACCGCAAGGGCAGGTGACGATGGCGCATGCGCTCACGTTCCTGGCGGAGATCACGGCGTTCGTGGTGGAGGAGCACCGGGTGGTGTGAGGCGCCGGGCGTACTTTGAAATTCTCCGCAGCGAATGTTTTGGATGATTGGCGTGCAATAAAAATGCCGCCTTATTCGCAATCAAACCCTTATTGAAAACAAAAATTCTAAAAGAGACTAATTGTTGAATTTTTCTGGTCGCAAAATTGAATGAAGTGTCCGATAAGATGTCGTGACCAAATATTTCAAATGACCTGCAGCCATGAAAATATCTAGATTTCTGACCCGGGCCATTGCGCCTCTGGCCGTGCTCTTGAGCCTGGCTTCCTGTGGGGGTGGCGGAGGAGGAGGCGGCGGTGGCGGAGGTTTTCCGCCCCCATCCAGTTCCACCTACACCGTGGGCGGCACCGTTGCCGGGCTCAATTCGGGGGCAACCGTCACGCTGCTTAATTCCGGGGGCAATTCGCTCTCCGTCAGCAGCAATGGCGCCTTCACCTTTTCCACGGCGGTGGCCACCGGCGGCAGTTATGCCGTCACCGTCGGCACCCAGCCTTCCAATCAGAACTGCACGGTCTCGAACGGGGCCGGTTCCAACATTTCCGCCAATATCACGTCAGTACGGGTGACTTGCGCGGGTGCTCCTGAATTTGCCTATGTAACGCATTGGAGCGCCGACAGCGTCAGCGCCTACAAGGTGGACTCGCAGACTGGCGCGCTCACCTCCCTTGGCACCGTGGCTTCAGGTGCTTCTCCCGTTGCACTGGTGGTGCATCCCAGCAAGAAATTCGTCTATGTGGCGAACTCGGGGGACAGCACCATTTCAATTTATGCAATCAACCAGACCAATGGGAAGCTCGCACAGGTCGGGACCGATTTGCCCATTGGCCACTTGCCGCAGTCGATTGCGGTGGATCCCGCTGGCAATTTTGTCTACACGGCGAGTCCTTTGGACAACAAAATTTCGGTGCATGCCGTCGATCCAAGCTCCGGCTCGCTCTCGGAGATTGCCGGTTCGCCGTTTCCCGCGGCGGGAGGGCCTGCCGGTATCGCTGTTCATCCTGGCGGGAAGTACGTTTACACCGCGAACCAGATCGGCAACACGGTCACCAAGTACGTGATCGATCAGGGCTCCGGTGCTGTGCTGGCGGCAGGCTCCACGTCGGCGCCCGGCGGATTCGGACCTACGTTCGTCTCCATCGATCCTGCTGGCAAGACGCTCTACATGACGAACATCGACAGATTCGTGACCGGGTTCTCCATCGATGCGGCTTCCGGAGATCTCACGCAGGTCGGAACTCTTCTCACCACGGGCGGCGATCTGGGGACGCCCAGGGTGCATCCTTCTGGCAAGTTCGCCTACGTTCCGAACAATCTGGCCCAGGTGGTCTCGGGCTTTGCCGTCGATCAAAGCTCGGGCGTGCTCTCGCCATTGCCGGGATCGCCATTCGCGGCGGGCGGTGTCCCCGCGGACCTTGCCATCACTGCGTCCGGCAAGTTCATGGTGACGGCGAACTGGGGCGATGAAAGTGTCGCGGCCTACAGCATCGACCAGACGACGGGGGCGGTGACATCCGCTGGCGCGGCGCTGCCGGCGGGGCCGCGTCCCAGAGCGATCGTCATGGTTCAGCTGCCTCTGAATTGAACGCCGCACCGCGTTGCGTCACCACGAGCAGGTGGCGCATGCGTGCCACCTGCGGCCGCCTCGTGCTCAGAAGTTCTTCAGCGTGTCCAGCTGCTGCTGCGTGAGGCCGCGCTGGTACACCGTGTCGCTGCGAAAGTTCGCGGCAATCGCGGCGGCTTGTGTGTCCACCGCGGTGGCGCGGGCCGCGATGCTCGCGGCGCCGTTCCAGGTGTTGTCGCCCGTCAGGATCGCGAAGTTGACGAGCGTGACCGTTTCGCCGGCCGGCACGGTGATGTCGAACTGCACCGTGACCCTGTTGTCGCCGTCCGCCGTGTTGAGCGTGGTGGCGGAACTGTAGGTGACGTTGTCAGCCGCGCCGAACACGAAGCCCGCGTCGCGGCCGAAGCCCGAACCGTCCCACACCGTCAGCGCCTTCTGCGGCGCACCGGCCGGCGGGTAGATCACGCCCGCGCCGTAGGAGCCCAGGAAGCTGGTGTACGTCACCCTTGCCGTGATGGACGATGCCGACGGGTTGTGGAAGGTGTCCGTCATGCGCGCCCACGCCAGGTTGGGTTGCGCGTAGAAGGTGCGCAGCACGTCGAGCCCGCGCAGCGTCCTGGCTTCGGAGCGCAGGTTCTGCACGCCTCGGGTCTGCGACACGATCCAGCCCGACAGGCCCACGCTGAAGTCGCCATTGACGATGAAGTTCCGTGACCGTGGCGCGCTGTCGTCCACGGAAACCAGCTCGATCGAAGTGCCCTGGCCGCAGTTGGATTGCTCGAACGACAGCACGACCACCTGGCCGGAGTAACTCGTGATGTCGGCGAAGCCCCAGGTGCCGGTGGGAATGCCGTTCTCGATCTTGTAGAGCGTGGTGAGCACCACGCCGGCGGTGTCGCGCAACACCACCTGCATGAAAGCCTTTTCGTCGTTGAAGTTGCCGCGCAGCACGCCGGTCTTGCCGGTCCACTGAGCGACCACGCGCCCGACGGCCAGCCTCAAGTCCAGGATCTGCTGCATCCGCGCGTCGGGCACCGGATGCAGGAATGCCGCAGCGCCGCCGTTCGACTGGAACTCCGGGTCCGTGGTGGTCGACACGACCTGCATGCCGTCGGCCGCCGTCATCTCGGGGCCGAGCGGCGTCAGATTCGCGAAAGTCTGGTCAGCGTTGAAGCCGTTCGACAGGCCGCCCGCTTTCACGCTCAATGCCAGCACATTGGCGAACTGGCCGTTCCAGCCGTCGCCGATGCAGAAGTCGGGCGTCAGGTCCCAGAAGTTCGCCTGGCCGGGGCCGGCGCTGCGGTTGTTGAGGTCCTTGTCGTTGTTGACGAGACTTTGCATGAAGACCGTCGACGCAGGCAGCAAGGTCGGCGTTGCCAGTTCGGGGGCGGCAGGCGGTGCCGGCGGGTTGGGCGCGGGCGGTGCCGGTGGCTGCGGCACCGGAGGTTCGCCCGGTGCGGGGGCCGGCGGCGCGGGCGCCGGCGGTGCGCCGACCGGCAGGAAGGGCACGCCTCCACCGCCGCTGCCGCCGCCACCACACCCGCTCAGCACCGCGATGCCCACCGCGCTGAGCGCAAACCTTCTCCGATCCATGACCGATCTCCTCGTTGATTCTTCTGAATACCGTTGTTCTTGACCGGCGCGCCGATGGCGGCCTTGGGGCGCCGATTGGGCCGGTTCCCCAGCCTTTGGACAATCACGAGAAATGGGTAGAGCACGGCGTATGCGCCGTGCTGCGTAACCCGTTCATGGGATTGACGCTGCCGGCCCCACGGCGACACTGGGCCCGCAAAAAAACAATCCCGGAACGCGCCCGCCCCTTCGTCGGCGGGCGCTTCTTCGAGCGCCCCCACCTTTGATCTCACCATCCATTTCCGTCGACCTGCAAGGCGGCTGGTCCTGCTCGTTCCATTTCAAGCAGGGCGCCAGCGGCGGCTATGCCGGCGTGGCCGAGATCGCGCTGGACGGCCTGCGGCATGGGGAGCTGGTCATCATGGATCAGCCCACGCTCGCCGCCGCCGTGGCGCGCGTGAAGCTGCGCGCGAGCCAGTTCGTCAGCGTGCGGTCCGTGGGCGGCGCGCACAAGCCGTGGCGGCAGCGGCCCGAAGCGCAAAAGTAATATCGGGCCTCATCAAAAAACGGAGGCAGGCATGGGCCGGATCCTTTTCCTTGGCGTCGTCATGGCGACCGCCGCATGCGCGGCATTCGCCCAAGCACCGCGCAGCAAGCCGTTCCCGCCCGGCGTGGTGGGCATCATGCGCATCGACGCGGGCACCGACTACGTGTTTCTCGACCGGCCGACCACCATCGGCGGCGAGTGCAAGGGGTGGAAGGCGGTGTCGATCCAGGCGCCGGGCCCCGCGGGCTCGGGCCTGACCCAGGTCATGTGCTGGAAGGAATCGAAGGGTCTGCTGCTCACCGCGACCGCCGACAAGGTCACCCCGCAAACACCGTCGATGGACGTGATTCGCTGAGGCAACTGGCCGGGCGGCTCAGGCCTCAGGCCTCACGCCGTGAGCAAGCGCTTTTTCGACGGCGAGGCCGGCAGCCGCGCGGCCGCCCGCACCGGCGCACCCGCCGTGCGCGCCGGCACCCATTCCGCATCCACGGCGGCCTTCTCGCCGTCACCCGGCAACACGAACTGGCTGATCAGCCCGTCAAGGTTGCGTGCCTGGTCGCGCAGGCCCTGCGACGCGGCGGCCGACGCTTCCACCAGCGCCGAGTTCTGCTGCGTCATGCGGTCCAGCCGCGACACCGCCGCGTTGATCTGGCCGATGTCCTGCGTCTGCGCCTGTGTGGCCGCCGTGATGTCGCTCACCGTGCCCGCCACCTGCTGGATCGACGCCATGATGCGGCCCATCGTCTGCCCCGCGCTGTCGGCCAGCACCGTGCCGGCCTCGATGCGCTGCACCGAGTTCTCGATCAGCCCCTTGATCTCGCGCGCCGCCGCGGCCGAGCGCGTGGCCAGCTGCCGCACCTCCGCCGCCACCACCGCGAAGCCGCGCCCCGAATCGCCGGCGCGCGCGGCTTCCACCGCCGCGTTGAGCGCGAGGATGTTGGTCTGGAACGCGATGCCGTCGATCACGCCGATGATGTCCGCCATCTTGTGCGACGCGCGGTGAATGTCCTGCATCGTGCCGACCACCTGCGACACCACCTCGCCGCCTTGCGCCGCCACTGCGGCGGCCGCGCCCGCCATGTGCTCGGCCTTGCCCGCGGCCTCGCTCGATTGCGCCACGTTGCGCATCACCAGCTCCAGCGCGGCCGCCGTCTGCTGCAGGCTCGACGCCGCTTCTTCCGTGCGCGCCGACAGCTCCGAATTGCCCTGCGCCATGTCGCCCGCGGCCACGCGCACGTTCTGCACCGACTCGCGCACGCGCACCACCAGCTCGCGCAGCGCGCCCTGCATCGCGCCCAGCGCCTGCAGCATCTGACCGGCCTCGTCGCGTGCGTGGCCCTCGATGTCTTGCCGCAGGTCGAGGCTGGCCACGCGTTGCGCCGTGTCTCCGGCCGCGCGAATCGGCCGGCTGATGCTGCGCACCAGCCACTGCGCCAGCACCGCGCCTAGCAGCAGCGCCGTGGCGCTGAACAGCACCAGCGCCAGCCGCGCCGACGCGCTGAGTTCGGCGATGCGCGTGCCCGCCGCGTCGATCGCGTCGCGCTGCGATTGCGCGAGCTTCGACACGGCAGCCAGCAGCGCGGCCGAGCCGGGCTGGAAGCGCTGCGAGTACACGTTGCGGATGCGCTCCGTGAGGCCGGAGTCGCGCGCCGCGATCAGCTCTTTCACGGCCGCCTTGAACTCGGTACCCGCGGCCTCGGCCTGCGCCAGCAGCGCGCGGCTGGGCGCCGACTGCAGGCGCTGGTCGACCTGCTGCATCAGGTCGTTGTATTGCTTTTCGGTCGCCTGGATGTCGGCCGACAGAATCTCGCCGACCTCGGGCTCCGAGCTCAGCGCCATCGCCTTGTAGCGCTCGGCGTTGATCGCTTGCAGCCGGTAGGCGTCGACCACCAGGCGCTCCGACACGCCGCTTTGCTGTATGGCTTCGCGCGTGGCTTCGTCCACCTTCGACAGCGACCAGATGCCGATGCCCGAGCCCGCGAGGGTCAGCAGCAGCACGACGCTGAAAGTGGCCAACAGGCGGCGGCCGAGGATGTTGCGGGAGCGAGGGGCGCGCGGGTCGGTGGTGATGGTGGTGTTCACGGGCAAGGCAGGCCCCCGCCGTGAGCGGCCGGGAGCGGTGATGAAGAGAGCTGGGAACGTTCCCGCGACGGATTAGAGCGACGCCGTGTTACCGGGCATTGACGGTTCCGCGTGCGGGGGGGGTGGGCCCGCTTCTTTCTTCATGATTTCTTCAGCGTGCGGTGAGGGAGGAGGGGAGCCGGCAGATCGCGCGGGCTCGGCCGCATGTCACAGTCACCAGCCAAAGAAGGTGCAAGGTGATTTGATCGTCGGTGACACCGTTGCATCGAATTTTTGTCTGTGCCAATGACCTGCCGGATTTGCACAAGCTCTCGTCTGGCTGGGCTCTACTGCGACAAGACCAGAGGTGCGATCGCGCTTCCACCGAGCGCCTGATACACCGTCACCTGGTTGATCAATATCTCCAGGTCATTGTCTATCACGGCCATCTCGGCGGCTCTCCGCGCCTCCTGTGCCAGGAGCCAGACTCTCAGCGGTTCAGCACCTGATTCGTAGCGTTCGCGGTAGAGGCGCTCGATCCTTGCCGCCCGAGCTAATTCCGTGCGCGATGCATCTGCCTGATAGCGCAACTGTTCGCGCGAGGACAAGGCGTTTTCAACGTCGCTCAGCGCGCGATAGAACATCTGGCGAAAGCCTATTGCTGCGGCTTCGTAGGTGGCTTGAGATGCGTCGACACGGCTCTTGATCTGGCGCCACTCCAAGACAGGCAATACCAGGTTCGTGCCCAATGTTGCGACGGGGTTCCGTAGGAAAGTTGATAACGCCTTGCTGCTGGTACCAAGTGCGCCGGTCAAAGTGAGTGCGGGATAGAAGCTTGTCCGCGCGATATCGATGTTGACCAGAGCGCTGCGCAATCTCAGTTCGGCCGCGCGCAGGTCTGGTCGCCGGCCAAGCATTTGTGCGGGCAAGCCAGCTGCGATGTCCGGCGGTGCATCGACTGGGAGCGTGCGGCGTTCTGGATGGCGCGTTTCCGGTGACGCATCGAACAGCAGTGCCATCGCTCCGCGCGCTTGCTCCAATGCCTGGATCAACTTGGCATGCGCCATTTGTTGTGAGGTGACCGAGCGCTCAGCCTCAAGCAACTCCAATGACGAGACCGCCCCGACTGTGCGCTGCAGTCGGACCAATTCCAGAATCTTGTCAGCATGCTGGAGGCTGTTTTCGCTGGCGGCGATGCGCTGATGCAAATTGGCGATGCGCCAGTACTGAATGATGGTGGTTCCCACCAGTGCGAGTGCTGCGCTATCGCGATCTTCCATCGTCGCCAGAACTTCCCATTCGGCCGCGTTGCGCTGGTTCGCGATCTTGCCCCAGAGATCCACCTCATAGCCAATCGTCCCCGTCAGCGATTGGTCGTTTGCTCTAGTGGTATCCCGCAATCCACGGAGATTGCGTTGGAATCTGTTGTTGGCATTTCCTGCAATGGAAATGGTCGGATTGACCGCTGCCACGCTGGCTTGCAGCTGCGCCTGTCGCACCCTGATCGCCGCGCCAGCCAAGTCTGCATTTGAGGCGAGAACTTGATCAATCAGCGAGTCGAGCAGTGGATCTTCGAAATCGTGCCACCACTTGTCCTTCAGGATAGTTTCACCGGCATTGGCGCTAGGCTGGTTTCGCCATGCAGATGGGATCGTCATGGAAGCCGGTTGAGGCGGTGCGAGCAGGGCCGCGCAACCCATGAGCAGGCTGCCTCCGAGCAAACCGGCGGCAATTGGCAGAAGGTTCATCATTCTCTTGCCAAGGCGTTGATCGGATCCAGGCGAGCAGCGCCGCGAGCCGGAAAAAATCCGAAGACGAGGCCGATCAAGGTCGAGCAGGCGCAAGCCATGGCGATGGCATCCAAAGAATAGTGCATCTGAAACTGGCTGCTCATGTTGGAAAACACAGCGCCGAAGCCGAATGCAACGACGATCCCCAATACGCCCCCGATCAGGCAGATCAAAACCGACTCGATCAGGAATTGCCTCATGATGTCCGCTTGGCGGGCCCCGACCGCGATGCACACGCCAATCTCCGCAACGCGCTCGGTAACCGATACCAGCATGATGTTCATGACGCCAATGCCGCCGACTACCAGGGAGATCACGGCAATCATCGAACCGAGCAAGGTCATGGTGGTTGTTGTCGATTCCACTGCCCTTCGGATGTTGTCGTTGTTCTGCACAAAAAAATCCGTGGCGCCGTGGCGCAGGCCGAGTAGTCGGGTCATGTCCTGCTCCGCCTCGAGCGTCGAAGCGCCATCGCGCACCCGTACCGCGATTGACTGCAATTGAGATTGCCCGATGATGCGAGTCAGTGCCGTGGTGAAAGGTATCCACAAGCTCAGAGTTCCATCCGGCATGTGCCCTTGGCTCTTCACGACGCCAATGACACGGCAAGGCACGTCGCCTAGCATCAGCACTTGCCCAATGGGATATCGACTCTTGCCAAGCAAGCTTTGTCGAGCGTTGTCGTCGATCACCACTTCTTGCATTTGGCGACGGACACCGTCCGAAGTGAACCCCGTGCCTGCCATCATTTGCAGGCCGTGTACTCGGAAATACTGTTCGCCGACACCTTTCAGCGAGGCATTGACCGAGACGTTGCGATATCGCACCGTTACCGCCGTCGCGACTTCCGGTGTCACGCTGTCGGCGTAGGGGCGTTGCGCAAGTGCCTCTGCGTCGTCGGCATCGAGCGTACGCAGGGCCTCCGCGTTCCTGTCGCCGTAGCCTCGTCCAGGATAGATCACGATGGTGTTCGTTCCGAGGAGCGCGATGCTTTCGAGAACCTTTCTGCGAGACCCCTCTCCGAGTGCGACAACCGAGACAACAGAAGCAATTCCGATGATGACACCCAGCATCGTGAGGAAACTGCGCAAGCGATGCGCGCGCATGGACAGCAGTGCCATCCTGCAAGCTTCCAGCAGAGAGCTTCCTATCGAGCGCCATGACACTGGGCGCGCCAAAGTCCTGTTCCCTTGCACGGCGACAGGTAGCTTGGCAGGCGTGTCGACGGCATGGTTTGGCTGCAACCGATCGGCGACGACTTCACCGTCGCTGATTTCGATGACGCGCTGCGCGTGTTCCGCGACGTGGAGATCATGCGTGACGATGATCACCGTGTGCCCTTCGGCGTGAAGCTTTTTCAGGATATGGATGACCTCCTGACCGTGATATCGGTCCAGCGCACCGGTGGGCTCATCCGCCAGAATCACATGCCCGCCGTTCATCAATGCACGCGCTATGCAGACGCGTTGCTGCTGGCCCCCCGACAGTTGGCCCGGTCGATGATGCGATCGGTTGCTCAACCCGAGCCGATCTAGCAGCGCTTGCGCTCGCTGACGTCGGGCAGAGGCCGATTGGCCGGCGTAAATGGCTGGAATGGACACATTGCCAAGAGCGTCCAAGTCTGGCAACAGGTGGTAGCGCTGGAAGATAAAACCGAAATGCTCGCGCCGCAGTCGCGCGAGATCGTCAGCAGACATCGCATTGGTTGCATTTCCAGCAACTTGGTAGCTGCCCGAAGTCGGTTGATCGAGGCAACCCAGGATATTCATCAAGGTCGATTTGCCCGAGCCAGAGGGACCGACCAGCGCCACCATTTCGCCGGCTTCGATCTTGATATTGATGTTGTTCAAGGCCATGACGGTGTCATCGCCCGACGAATAGTGTCGAGAGACTCCAGTCAATTCCAGCAGCGTCGACCTCATGTGCGGTGCATCGCCGCTTGATCGAGGGGAGGAGTGGAGACGCCGCCGCTCTTGCCGATCACAACTTGCTCGCCCTCTTTCAAGCCTTCCAGCACTTCCACCATCACGTTACGGATTCCGATGCGCACCTGTCGCGTTGCTACGACGGGTTTCCCATTCAGAACCTTCATCACTTCGACCTGATACGACCCATCGGGGCCTATGTCACCCAGCGCGGCCACCGGAATCACAAGCGCATCCTTGGTCGCAGCGAGCACGATCGAGACCTGTACGGTCATCGCGATACGTAATCGATTGTCGATATTGGGAACATCGAAAGAGGCGCTGTAATACACAGGCGTCGCGTTGGCGCTCCTGTTGCCCTTGATATCACTTGCGATGGAGTCCGGGGCGAGATCAACCCCGTGCAGGTTGCTGGTAAAGCGGCGGTCTGGGTCGCTCAGCGTTGTGAAATGAACCGATTGCCCAACTTTGACGCGCGTAACGTCGGCTTCGGATATCTGCGCCTTGATTGTCATTGTGTCAAGCGCAGCAAGAACAACAATGGTGGGCGCCAGTTGAGTCGAATTGACCGTCTGGCCTTCCCTCGTCACTATCGCCACAACCGTTCCATCCATGGGCGCCGCGATCTGGCTGTATCCGAGATTGACCGTTTCTGTATTTACAGCGATTTTCGCTTGGTCAACTTGTTCCTTGAGGGAGTCGATATCAGCCATTGCAGTGGACAGGGCGGCCTGCGCTGTCTCGTAGCTTTCACGAGAACTCGCGTCATGTTCTTGCAAGCGCTGTTCTCGCTTGAATTTCAACTGAATCTGGAGCACGCTGGCTTGCTTGGCGCGCAATTGGGCGCGCGTTTGAGCTAACGCGGATCGTGCCTTTTCAACAATATTCTGCTGCGTCTTGGCATCGATCTCGGCGATCAGTTGTCCCTTTCTTACAACGTCTCCAAGTGAAACTTTTAAAGACTTGAGTTGGCCAGATACTTGGGCGCCGACGTTCACCTGTTGCCGCGCTCCCACTGTTCCGCTGGCCAAGACCACTTCCTGTATCTCTGTGCGAATTACCGAAGTCGTCTGGTAGTTGATTTTTTCATTTTCGGGAAATGCAAAATTTACAGCACAAATTGCAAGAATCGAAATCGCAGAGAAAATTGAAAAAATGGCGGTTGCATTTTTGGGCGTTCGCATCTTCGTGCTGTCGGTCGTGGAGGCTGGGTGAATAGAAATTAACCATTGGGCACTCTCTTGCTGAAGAAGCACAGAATTTTCAATGGTTGAAAATTCTGTGCAAATGCGAGAATTGTTATGTATTCAGCAAGCGAATAATTACCAGGTCAGAACAGTAAACGGACCAACGCCGTTATAACCTCCGCCTCTATTGGGAAGGCTGCGAACCCAATTGAGACACATGATGCGCAAGTTGGCTCGAGCTGCCGGAACATCTGGTTCATTGGGATCGGGTAGGCCCATTGTCAGGAAGTTTTCGCAGAAATATCCCGCTAGTGCTTTATTTCCAGCGATCCCGTGCGCAAAGGAAATTTGATTGTTTGCGTAAAAGGCAGATGTATTTGCTTGTGAAAGCGCCATTGCACTTCCTCCGCTTGAAAGCATTGCGGCGGCCAAGATCGGAAACAATAGTTTTTTAACCGTTTTCATTTGTTTTAACTCCCTTATTGGTTGACATAAAAATGTGCTGTGGATTTCTCCACCGCACGTTGTCATTTTGAGGTCTTGGAATTTACTATGCGTGCTGTTTCATCCACGATTGGGATCAATTTGTCTCACGCCGAATGGGGTCGACCAAGAACTGTCACTCGATAAAAGCACGCATGCTAAAGACTTGATAAATTCATCTGGAGGGTGCGCTTAAAGTCAGCGGCACAGTTTCTCCAGCACGCTGTGTGGAAATGACAGGACGTATGGGGCATACGTCAGCGCAACGAATGCATCCATTCCCGAAACGATCGGATAGGCCTATTTAACGGAGCTTCATGTGGCCCATGGGGCATTGCTTGACGCCCCCGCGCGGAAACGGCCTCACTTGGCGTGTGGCCGAATTCAGTTTTATAGGCTCGGCTGAAACGCTTTTCGTTGGTAAAACCATGACGCCAAGCGACCTCTGCGATGCGCGCTCTTGGAGCGAATGGATCTTCAAGAATAGATCGAATCTTGAGCAATCGCTTGCGTTGAATCTGTCGCGCGATACCACCCGACTCCTCAAAGAGTCGGTACAGCTTTGAGCGTGAAATGCCAATATCTCGGCAAATCAGACCCGTATTCAAATCGCAATTCAACAGGTTTTTTTCAATATAGGAGGCCACTCTATTTCTGAGAATAGTATGCAATTCTGAATTGACCTGCATGAGAGTGTCTGGGGTGGGCGTAAGGCAAGCGCGCAGCATATTCAATGTCGCGTGGCGAACATGCAGAGTATCTTCATGGGCTAAGTTATCAAAATTTCTGGACAAACTATTAAAGTAATCTGAAAGAAAAATACCCATTCCACCCGTGACACTGCGACCGTGGAGGGTCGCTACGTTGGTAGGTAGTAATTCGCGTGGCACTATTGCAAATATTGAGTTGCCTGTTGTAATTTTTAGCTCGAACGGTGATGCCATATCAAGCAGGCAAAAACTTCCTGCATTCACCATTCTTGTTGGCTCACTTGACTGAATATGAAATTCTGCGTCGCGCTGAAGGCGAAGATAATAGTGATCCAGATTGTCGTTGCGGATTTTTCGCAAGTTTCGACGTATCCCTTGATGAGCTTTTTGCTCTGGACGCAACCAATTTGCCTCGCCGAAGATCATGTCGCCTAGGCGCGCAACAGCAACCTTGGAGTCATAAATAACTGTTGCAGTCTCAGGGGGTAAAAATTCGAATAACGGACTGCTATCAGCTCTCCACGCGTCGAATCGCTCTTTCGCGGGGAAATCGATTGTGGAGAAGCGGTAGATTGGCGCGGGCAAGGGGTGTCCCAGAGAGATCGCTGCTGCCACAGTGCGAGAAATTTATTCGACATGTGAGGCGTGCAGTGATGGATGTAAGGGTTTGCTTGCCGAAATGGAAAGCGCACTTAAAAGTCTGGGGCACTCCTGGGCTGTACCGTTGCAAACAATAGTCAAACTCAGGCTGAGTAACTAATAAGCGCCAAAGAATGTGGAAAATTCACGGAAGCAAAGCGATGCACGCGCTGAGTATTATTTGGAAGATTCCTGCGGCAGTGTTTGTTAAACGAGATTCTTCTTTGTGAGCTGATAGAAACAAATTCATGAGCCTCTAATGGCTCGATGGATTTTCTGGGACGTAGATAAATGCAGTTCGCGATTGAAGGCCCACGAAGCGGCGCGGCGAACCGGTCAGCAATTTGCCATGAGCTGTTGAAATTCCGGCTTCCCGTCGGCACCCGCATGAAACCCCGGCAGCACAAACTCCGCAATCTCCTCCATCGTCTCGTCCACCGGCCGCCGGTTGCGCCGCAGATGCAGACCCACATGCTGCACCCCAGCCGCATGCAGCGCGCTCAACTCCCGCACCAGTGCATGCCGCCCCATGCGCCCTCCAAAGCGATACCGCTCCAGCGGTGCATCGGCGTCGTCCGCCAAATCGAGGTGAATGAAGCTCACATACGGCTTGCCTTCACCCGCCACCGCGCGCCATTGCGCCGAGCGCCGCGCATGGTCTTCCGGCGTGCCGGGGTAGGCGAGGCAGCCGTCCATGTGCGCGCCGATCCAGTCGGGCGTCTGCTGCGCGAGGCCGGCCACCAGCAAGGGCAGCGGGTTGCGCGGACGCGGCAGCAGCTCGATGCCTTCGGGCAGGCTGGCCGCACCCCAGTCGCGCACCATCGCCACCTGTTCCCGAAAGCGTTCGCCGCGCGAAGCAAAGTCGCGCTCGAAGATCGGGTACTCCACCGGCCTGTCGCCGCTCGCCACGCCCATCAGCAAGCGCCCGTTGCTCAGGTGGTCGACCGTTGCGGCCGACTTCAGCGTGAGCACCGGTTCGCGCAGCGGCAGCACCACGGCCGCCGTGCCCAGCAAGATGCGCTCGGTCACGCCCGCCAGGTAGCCCAGGTAGCTGAACACCTCGAGCACCTGCGCCGCGTCGCCGAAGGCCGGGTCGTACAGCGGCACGTCGCGTGCCCACAGCGCCCTGAAACCCAGCCGGTCGGCCAGCTTCGCGAGCCGTGCGTGCTGCGCGATGTCGGGCACGCCGAAGGGGCGGCCCGCGTTGCGGCGGGCGGTGTCGCCCGAGGGCGACCAGTCGTTGTCCAGCGGCAGCTCGAGCCCGATGCTCGGGCCGCCGCCGTGCGATGCCACAAGCGATTCAAGCGCGGTGTGCATGGCGGCCGGCGCTTGCACGTTCAGTCCCAGGCCGGCGACAGGCCGGCCGGGTCGGTCAGGCGCTCGTTGCGGTCGAGTGCGGACATCTGCGCCATCTGCTCATCCGTCAAGCGCAGCTGCTGCGCCTTCAGGTTGCCTTCGAGGTTCGCGCGCTTCGTGGACGACGGAATCACCGCGTAGCCCAGCTGCATCGCCCACGCCAGCACCACCTGCGCCGTGGTCGCGCCGTGCGCCTTGGCAATCGCCTCGATCACCGGGTCGGTGATGACCTTGCCGTACGCCAGCGTCATGTAAGACGTGATGTGGATGCCTTGGCTCTTTGCAAACGCCACCACCTTGCGGTTCTGCAGGTAGGGGTGCAGTTCGATCTGGTTGGTCGCGATTTCCTTCGCGCCCACGGCCGCGATGGCTTCCTTCATGAGCGCGATGTTGAAGTTCGACACGCCGATCTGCTTTGTCAGCCCCTGCGCCTTGGCTTCGGCCAGCGCGCCCATGAACTCCGCCACCGGCACCGCGTTGCCCGGCGAGGGCCAGTGGATCAGCGTCAGGTCCACATGGTCCGTGCGCAGCTTGGCCAGGCTGTCTTTCAGGCTGGGCACGAGCTTGTCCTTGGCGTAGTTGTCGGTCCAGATCTTGGTGGTGATGAACAGGTCCTTGCGGGCCACGCCGCTTTCGGCAATGGCTTGACCCACTTCGGCTTCGTTGCCGTAGATCTGCGCCGTGTCGATCACGCGGTAGCCCACGTCGAGGCCGTTCTTCACCGAGTCGATCACCACCTGGCCCTGCAGGCGGAAGGTGCCGAGGCCGAAGGCGGGAATGGTGTTGCTGTTGTTGGTGTTCATCGGATGGTTGTCCTTGTGCGTTGAAAAATGGAAAGAAGAGATAGATCCGTCGATCAATGCCCGACCGGCATCGGCCCCGAAGCGCGAACCGGAATGCCGGCACGGCGGTCGAGCGCGCCGCTCCACTGCGTGAGGGCCAGCGACACCAGCACCACCAGTGCGCCGATCCAGGGCGTGTGCAGCAGGCCCAGGTGCGTCACGATCAGGCCGCCGGCCCAGGCTGCCAGGGCAATGCCCAGGTTGAAGGCCGCGATGTTCAGGCCCGAGGCCACGTCCACCGCCTGCGGCGTGAAGCGTTCGGCCTGCTTCACCACGTACACCTGCAGGCCCGGCACGTTGCCAAAAGCCACCGCGCCCCACAGCAGCACCGCCACCAGCGCCAGCCACTTGTGCGGCGCCGCGAAGTTGAACAGCAGCAGCACCGCGGCCAGCAGCGCGAAGATGATCTTCAGCGCCGGAATCGGTCCCATGCGGTCGGCCAGCTTGCCGCCCCAGATGTTGCCCACCGCCACCGAGATGCCGTACACCAGCATCACCCAGCCCACCGAGCTGGCGCTGAAGCCCGACACGTCGGTGAGGATCGGCGCCAGGAACGTGAACGGAATGAACGAGCCGCCATAGCCGATGGCCGTCTTGGCATACACGAGCAGCAGGCGCGGCTCGGCCAGCACCTTGGCTTGCTGCGCCAGCGAGGCCGGCGGCGTGTGGCGGATGTTGCTGGGCACGAAGATCCAGCTGCCGATGAACGCGACAACGCCCAGCGCCGACACGGCCAGGAAAGTCTCGCGCCAGCCGAAGTGCTGGCCGATGAACGTGCCCAGCGGCACGCCCGTGACCAGCGCTACCGTGAGGCCCGTGAACATGATCGCGATGGCGCTTGCCGCCTTTTCCTTTGGCACCAGGCCGGTGGCGATGGTCGAGCCGATCGAGAAGAACACCCCGTGCGCCAGCCCCGTGAGGATGCGCGCCGCTACCAGCGATTCATAACTGGGCGCCTTCCACGCCAGCAGATTGCCGAGCGTGAACAGCGCCATCAGCCCGAGCAGCAGCGCCTTGCGCGGCAGCTTGCCCGTGAGGGCGGTGAGCACCGGCGCGCCAATGGCGACGCCCAGCGCGTAGAGGCTGACCAGCAGGCCGGCCGAGGGAAGGCCGATGCCGAGGTCCGCGGCCACGGTGGGGATGAGGCCAACGATGACGAACTCGGTCGTCCCGATGGCGAAAGCGCTGAGGGTCAGCGCGAGTAAGGCGATTGGCATGAGAGCACTCCTTCTTGGGATAGGAGGAGTGTCTTGCGGTTACCTTTGCGGATAAATGGGGGGTGGGGCAGAAGATAGTTGCATTGAAGTCAATAGTTTGGCGTGATCACTTTGGTTTCTTGGCAATGTGAGACCCATATGATCTAAAAATCCTTCAAAGAATTCTCTATCGTGGATTCTTATTTTAAAAACCTCGTTCTATTGCCTTCTATTTCTAAATTAAATGCTATTAAGCAAGGGAGTGTATTTGCTTGAAAGATTGGCCGTTGTGCTTGCTCAGCCCTCGCAGACCTTCTTGATCACCGTATTCATGCCTGGCGGTTTAAAACCGACTGCTGCCATTCGGCTTACAATTTGATTTCGAAATGCCTCGTAATTCGTTGGTATTTTTTCGGATTGCACAAATTGCTTAAGGATTTCCCTGCCGGGAATGGAGGTTCTCCAGCTGCCGTTCCCAAAGCTCGTTTCAATTTCTTGTCTTATTTCAGCTTCCTTTTGCAAGAGCTTTTCTTCTGAAAGTTCTGTGTCGGTTGCTGCTTTTATTCTGTCGAAAGAACGCGCTGCAGCCTTGGCTAACTGACTGCTGATTGTCAATGTTGCGGGGTCAAATGAAAGATTGATCCCTGAAATGATTTTTGAGTTGGCAAAGGCTGTAATTTGATGAATCAATACGGCGGGGACCACCTGTCTTGCAGCTTTCTCAAGTTTTTTAAGCGCGTCGGCTTCCGTCATTTTTCCATCCAATTGAAATGCATTGACTGTCTCGGCTACAAATTTCGGATCAATTAAGTAGTTTTCAATGTGATAAACATCCCAGGAGAACTGCGTGACAGCGTCAGGCGATCTTCCTCCACGATCAGTGTCTCGATCAACAACGGCAAAGAATTTCGTGGGAAGATCACCTTTGGCATAAGCTCGCGCAAGAACTTCATGTAGTGCATGAACTTTTGATTTATTTGATCCAGATATTAGATTGATGCCCTGAAGTTCTTCGGAAAAAAGCGTACGAGTCAATGTTTTGTCGAAATCGGAATCCCCGCCGCCTTCGAAAATGAGGCCCTTGCCGCCTGGCCTGTATGCTGCTAAATCGCCAACCAAGTCTGTCATTGCTAGATCTAGGTCTCCTGTGGCGGTTAATGGTCTTAATTGGGATGTATTTCCGGGTTCTGCGCCGCACGGAAGCATATGAAAGACATTGAATCCTGGTTTGCCGACGGCTTCTCGTATGAGTGAGTCGGAGTGAGTGACAAGCCATAGTTGATTTTCCAATGCCTCTCCGAGGTGGCGACGGTAAAACTCAGGCAATCCACGAATAAGTCTCGGATTTAGGTGAAGTTCAGGTTCATCCAATAGGATGATTGAGTCTCGAGGGGCTGAACTTCTGATTCTTAAGTAGCCGTAGAGAATTTCCTTCTCGCCAGAGCTTAATTCATCTAGATCGTGTTCGGTGCCATTTGCCGTACGGACCGGAAATGAAAGACTGCCTTCTTTTGTGGGCTGTGGTCCGAGAAATTTCTTGTCAGGAAAAAATGAACTAAAGAGCTCTTTCATTGCCTCCGATAACGATTGATCTGCCTCTTCTAGTCCGGGGCCAGCTTTTTCTGCCAGCATTTCAGCAATGAAATTTCCGGCCATTTCGCTTTTGACGTTGTTGTATTTGGCATTGTAATTGTAGAGGGAGCTTTGGCTTCGTACTTGATTCGCTTGATCTAGGCTAAGGTTGATTCCTTGAACGACTTCTCTGCCGTAATGGCGCTGAGCGCCATGAAAATCAATAACGCCAATTTGCCTGGGGCGATAGGTTGAAAAAATTACAGACAAAACTCGAGAATTCCTGATGGTGATGTTTCCACTCGGCTCAATTGTTGTTAGTCCAATTTGTTCTGGCATTGCTAATTCTTGTAATAAGCCAGTGAGTTGTTCGGTGACCTTTTGGGTTACCTCTGGTTGACGTTCTCTGAATTGAGCTGAAAACATCGCCTTGTGATAACCACCGTATTGAAAGGCTTCTGGAAGTACTGACTGCCAAATTGTTTCTTCTAATAGGGCAGCAGCATGCTCATTGATGTATTTTTTCTCACGGTCGCGGATTTGAAACTTTGCCTCTATTACAACGGGCTGCTTCGAGTCGTTGAAAAGGCCGCTAAGGTTTTTTGATCCTCCATGGAGTTGAATCTGGAATTCATTGAAAAAATGCTGCCATTCATTTTGTTGGTATCCTCCATATACGGATTTTAATAGTCTTATTGCATCGAAAATACAGGATTTGCCGGATCCATTTTGCCCGGCGATGATGACCGTATCCCCCAGCGGCCCTGTTTCTATACTGCTAATTCCTCGAAAATTTTTCACGCTCAATTCAACTATTCTCATGATTTCTCCATTTTTTGGCGTATTAATTTCACTAACCGAAGGGTTGATGGCGTATTAGGACCAAGCTGAAGGGCTTCGTCAATCACAGGAATCGGCGATGAGTAGGGGAGACGTGTTGGTCATCGCCTGCCTGTATCGCATTGATATACTGATTCGTCGCGCGAAAAGCGCGATCGGGTTTGGAAGCCCGTCGAACTCTCTGCGACGAAAGCCGCAGACGCACCGCACATGGTCGGCGGCTTTTTCGTTCGTGCGCCTTTTTTAGGCGGCTCGGACGGGAGGGCGCGAGCCCTGCCGGCTTTCGCAAGAGGGTTCCCGGTCTTCCAACCCGTTCGAGCTGCCGCCACTGTTTGGAAGCAGGGGTGTCGGCTGTAGCAATCCGAACTCGATTGGAGGCCTCACATGGCTGAATCTGCACCCGCCCCCGCGCAATCCAGCGCCCTTCCCGCATCCCCGTCGTCCACTCTCGACGACCTCGCCCTCCAAACCTGCGACGACGCCGACACCCTCCACGAGGTCATGCGCGCCTACACCGCGCTGGAAAAGCTCGTAGACACCGCCGCCCTGAACGACAGCGACGTGCTCGCCACCAGCCGCACCGAGCTGAGCGCCTTGCTGCGTCTGCTCAACGAGGCGTTGATGGCGCGCATCGGCACCGTCAACGCAGCCGCCGCTGCCTTGCGCGAGGCGTTGCTGCTGCAAGCGCAAGCCGCGCCCAGCCCGGCGTAACCGGCAACCACTAGCAACTGTCAGGCAGCCGGCCCGCCCGGCTGCCCCGCGTTCTCCGTCTCCGCCAGCAGCCATTCCCTGAACGCCACAACCCGCGCGTCCTCACTGCTCCCCTCCGGATACACCAGGTGATACGCATACGTCGGCGCCATGCTCACGCCCACGTCGAACAGCCGCACCAGCCGCCCCTGCGCCAGGTCGGCCGCGATCATGTCCAGGTCGGCCAGCCCCACCGCGCCGCCTTCGATCACGGCCTGCACCACATAGCCCGAATCGGAAAACGCCACGCACCGGCTGTCGTCGAAGCCCTCGTCGCTCACGCCGGCCGCGGCCATCCACATGCGCCAGTTGGGCCAGGTCATGGTGTCGGTCTTCCAGTCGACGTAGCACAGCGTGTGGTTGTGGCGCACCAGGTCGCGCGGCTCGTTCAGCGGCGGCCCGGTCTCGATGAGCGTGGGGCTGCACACGGGCACGATGAGCAGCTCGAACAGCCGGTCTGCCCGCACACCCTCGTAGCGCCCGGTGCCGAAGCGGATGGCAATGTCGATGTCGTCGGCCTCGAAGTCGCGCAGCGTGTCGCTGATGTCGAAGGTCAGCTCCACCTCCGGGTGGGCGGCCCTGAAGCGCGGCAGCCTCGGCAGCAGCCAGTTGGTGGCAAAGCGCGGGCTCAGCGACACACGCAGGTGCGCCGCGCTGCGCGTCAGCCGGCGGGCGCGGCCCGCGGCGCGCTGCAGGGTGTCGAGCGCGTCGGCGGTGGCCTCGAACAGCACGGCGCCCGCCGCCGTGAGCTGAATGCTGCGGCTGGTGCGCGTGAACAGCACCACGCCCAATTGGTCTTCGATGTCCTTGATCTGGTAGCTCACAGCCGCCGGCGTGAGCCCCACCTCGTCGGCCGCGCGCGTGAAGTTCAGGTGCCGCGCGGCCGCCTCGAAGGTGCGCAGCGCCCGCGTGCCCGGCAGCATGCGGTTCGTGGTGGTGATGGTGGTGGTGCTCGTGCTCTGCGGCGTGGGCGTCATCGATCTTCAAGCTCCGTTTGATGGTTCGTTGAGAACTACTCGTTTTTCAAGCCGCGCACGGCGGGGGACGATCAAGCCAGTCAAGAAGCTGAATCGATGGATTGATTGGAGTGAATGAATGTCTGCCAGCCTGAACCCGTGCGATGCGCACCCTGACGATGTCGTTGCCACGACCAGAGGAAAAAACGACGACCCCCTGCATTGGCCCGCGCGCATGTGGATCGCGCTGCTGATCTTCAGCGGCGTGATTCTGCTCGATGGGCTCGACATCTCGATGATCGTGGTGGCAATCCCCGAGATCCAGCACGAGTTCGGCATGGGCGCGGCCACGGCGCAGTGGCTGGTCAGCGCGTACATCCTGGCCTTTGGCGGCTTTCTGCTGCTGGGCGGGCGCTGCGCCGACTTGTTCGGCCGCAGGCGCGTGCTGGTGACGGGGCTGGCGGTGTTTGCGCTGGTGTCGGTGGGCGGCGCGTTCGCCAGCGACGCGGGCTTGCTGATCGTCTCGCGCTTCGTGAAGGGCATGGCCGCGGGCTTCACCGGGCCGGCCGCAATGTCGCTGCTGACCACCACCTTTGCCGAAGGGCCGGCGCGCAACAAGGCGTTCGGCATCTTCAACTTGTTCGAGGCCTCGGGGTACTCGTCGGGCCTGTTGATCGGCGGGCTGCTGGCGGCGCTGGACTGGCGCTACATCTTCGTGCTGCCGATTCCGGTCGCGCTGCTGCTGTTGCTGGCCGCGCTGCGCTATCTGCCGCCCGACCCGCCGCGCGCCGAGCGCGTGCGGCTCGACGTGGGCGGCGCCGTCACGCTGCTGGCGGGCATGCTGCTGCTGGTGTTCACGGTGGTGTCGGCGGAGGAGGCGGGCTGGGTGTCTCTGCGCACGGCCGGCGGGTTCGCGGCGGCGGTGGCGTTGCTGGCGCTGTTCGTGGTCATCGAGCGCACGGTGAAGGAGCCGCTGATACGGCTGGGCATTTTTCGCAACCGGGGGGTGGTGGCGGCGAACATCAGCGCGGCGCTGTTGTATGGCGGCGCGGCGGGCTTTCAGTTTCTGATTGCGCTGTACCTGCAGAACATCCAGGGCTGGAAGCCGTGGCAGATGGCGCTGGTGCTGCTGCCGGCGGGGCTGATGGTGGTGGTCGTGGGGCCGAAGATCGGCGCGCTGATCAGCCGCTTCGGCGTGACCAGGGTGCTGCTGGTGGGGCTGTCGGCTTTTGTGCCTTGCTACCTGCTGATGTTCCGCATCGGCGCCGAACCCGACCTGTGGGGTGTGCTGCTGCCCGCGTCGCTGCTGTGGGGCGTTGGCTTTGCGCTGAGCATTTCGGCGCTGATGGTGGCGGGAACGAGCGGCGTGGTCGATCACGAGCAAGGGTTGGCGGCGGGGTTGCTGAACAGCTCGCTGCAGGTGGGCGGGGCCTGTGGGCTGGCGGTGTTGACCGCGGCGATTGCGCCGGGGACTGCGTTGGCGATGCTGTATCCGGGCGTGGGGGTGATGTTGGGGTTTGCTGTGTTGACGTTGTTGGCGCAGGTGATACGAGGGAAGGGGTGATGAGTCAACCGGCGCCACTTCCATGGCGCGGTACCCGGGGGGCTTGTAGAGGAGGTCTCCCATATCGCCGGGGCATTCGTGCGGGCAAGCGGGCAGAAAGTCAAGTGCACACATTTCTTCATGCCACTGTGCGCTGAATCGAGCTCGCGTTAACGCTCCAAGCCGTCCGAAAGGCCCGGGTTGCAATCCGGCAGTCTGGATGTCTTCAGGTCTGGATAAATCTGGATCGCGGCGAAGTCATTGACATCAACGTCGGAGCTCTTCTTTTCGCGGTAGCTGTGCGCAAACTTTTCAACATCGAGGGGAGCGGGAAAAAGAGTCTTCAGTGCGAGCGCCACGTTGTCGGCACGCATTCTTGCGAGTTGCATTGCCTCTTTCGGCGTTCTCTCGGGCGGCTTGGCGGTAGCGCCGGCTTCGACGCCTGCACTCGTGTACTTCGCAAACATCGCGTTCGCATTGCCAATCCATCCGGCCAGCCGAGCGATCTGAGTGCGATCCAGGTCCGCAGAGCCGTCCGCAAACGTCAGCGTGATCTGAATGATTCGCTGGCATGCCGAGGCGCAGTTGCAAGCGGTGAATAGCGCCAGCATCAGAAGCCACTTAGCTCGCATAGAACACCTCGTCCCATACAACATAGCCCGCAATACTGTCCGCGTTGGTTTTCATGCCCCGAGGGTCCGCTTCCGCTGCCGCACGAGCTGGGCCCAAGTGGTTCAGCGTATCGAAGCTGCCAAAAGTATCGTTGAAGTGCGTTACTTCATGGATGAGCGTCGATAGCTGTGAATCGAGATTCGCGGAAACGTCGCGCAGAGCGCAAAACGAGACGTTGATTGCGATGGTTCGCGTCGCAATGTCCGGCTTGCAGACCATTGCGATCGTACTTTGATCATGCTTTGGCACGATGCAGCCGAGCTCTTTGCCCTCATCAGTGAGGCGAACAAAATTCTTGCAAGCCAGTCCTCTCAGCACCGATTCGCTCGATGCCAAACCCTTCTGCAGATATTCCCGCATGGACTGGTCGGCGACACCAAACCATTCCTTTACCCGCGACATATCGCTCATGTTCCAACGTGCCAATTCGGGGAGGCGCTTCTTAGCGATGAGCGATACCGCCTTGTCTCGCAAATCCAGCATCGTGTTGCAGAACTGCCTGTTGGTCATGTTGGGGCAGATGTTTTCTGTTTGCTCCGCCTCGGGCGGGTGAGTCACCCCCGCATCGACCAGCTTCTTGCTGGCCGCAACGGCCATGGCATTTCCGGAGAGCCATCCCGGCGATGCGATCAAGCTGGCGCTGAAAGCCCCAACTGCTGCGGCCATGCCGTCATCGTAGGTGGCCGAATGCTGTAGCGTAGCCACGAGCGACGGTGGAACGGGGCAATGGCACATCACGGCATCGCCCTCCAGTGCTGCCTCCGAAATGAATTGCGGCCGCCGTGGCCCTCCCGCCTTGGCGATGATGCCGACGCTGTTGCATCCCTCGCAGTAAGCCCGGCCGCCGATCAAGGCGACCCGATGGCCGTAGAGATCGAACATCGGGCCGTCGTACGGCAGGACTCTGCCGCCAGAAGTCGGTGGATCGCCGACCACAAGAATCTTTCGGTCCATTTCATACCCTCCGAGTTGATGACTGGGGAGATGTACGTGGTGGAGGCCGCTAACACTGTTGTCTATGGTCAATCTGGTGGGCGTTTCTCACGATGAAGAGCGCTTTCGATCCGCGGCCGTCGCTGCGGGGCATCAGTTCCTCGCCGCAAACCAGCTGTGCACGCTCTCTTAAGAAAAATGGAAGCTTTCAAGGATTTTTTGCACCCCCTGCATCCAAACGCATCCCTGCCGTGTAGACCCTCCAGCAGCGAGGAGCTGCTGCCCATCTACAACCCAGGAGTAATTCCATGCACACCTCCCGTTCCATCGCCGTGCTCGGCGCCGTTTCCGCTGCCGCATTGCTCACCGCCTGCGGCTCGATGTCCCCGGGCTCGATGGCCCCGGCCTTCAACCAGTCCAGCCTGCCCCCCACCATCCAGGTGCCGGCCGGCCACAAGGTCGCCATGGAAACCGTGGGCAAGGGCGACATCACCTACGAATGCCGCGACAAGGCCAACGCCCCCGGCCAGACCGAGTGGGTGTTCGTCGGCCCCGACGCCAAGCTGTGGGACCGCGGCGGCAAGCAGGTCGGCAAGTACTACGGCCCGCCGGCCACCTGGGAGTCGATGGACGGCTCCAAGCTCACGGCCACGCAACTGGCCGTCGCACCCTCGGGCCCGACCAGCCTGCCGTTCCAGCTCGTCAAGGCCAACCCGGCCACGGGCTCGGGCGCGATGACCGGCGTGACCTACATCCAGCGCGTGGCCCTGCAAGGCGGCGTGGCACCGGCGGCCATGCCCTGCACGCCGGCCACCAAGGGCCAGAAGCAGGTCGTGCAATACCAGGCCGATTACATCTTCTGGAAGGCGTCCTGATCGTCGGGTGATTCCACGGCGCGGGCCGCAGGCTCCACTACCATCGGGCCGTGCAGAACCCGCCCCCCACCACGCCCTTCGACTACGACGCCGCCCTCATGGCCTGCGCCCGCGGCGATCGTCTGGCTCTGCAGCAGCTCTACCAGCGCGAGAGCCGCTACCTGATGGGCGTGGCGCTGCGCATCGTGCGCCAGCGCCAGCAGGCCGAAGACGTGCTGCACGATGCCTTCATCAGCATCTGGCAGCGCGCCGAGACCTTCAACCCGGCGCGCGGTGAAGGCCGGGGCTGGATCTACAGCGTGGTGCGCAATGCCGCGCTGAACATGGTGCGCAGCGGCGCGCGCCAGGTGGACGTGAGCGAAGACGCGGCCGAAGCCATCGACGACCGGGCCGCGCTCGCGGCCTACGCGTCGTCGGCCGATCCGTTCGAGCTGCGCGCCGACCTCGGCAAGCTCGAAGGCTGCCTGGGCGGGCTGGAGCCGGCGCGGCGCGACTGCATCCTCTATGCGTATGTCGAAGGCTGCTCGCACGGCGAAATCGCCGAGCGGCTGCACACGCCGCTGGGCACGGTGAAGTCGTGGATCCAGCGCGGCATGCGCGCGCTGCGGGAGTGCATGGCATGAGCGGCAGCACGAGCACCGGCACCGCCGAAGAAGACACCGTCGACGCGCTGGCCGGCGAGTACGTGCTGGGCACGCTGTCGGCCCCCGCGCGCGCGGCGGTCGAAGCCCGCATGCGCAACGAGCCCGTGCTGCGCGAAGCGGTGCGGGCGTGGGAAGCACGGCTGCTGCCGCTGACTTCGCTCGCCGCGCCGGCCGACCCGTCGCCCGCGCTCTGGTCGCGCATCGAGCGCACGCTGGGCAGCGCCGACGCTCCGCAAAAAGCAAAGCCGGCGCGCGCATCGGGCTTCGAGAACTGGTGGAACAACCTGCAGCTCTGGCGCGGCCTGGCCGCCGGCGGGTTCGCCGCCGCGGCATTGATGGTCGCCGTGCTCGTCACGCGCCCGCCGCCCACGCCGCAGTACATGGTGGTGCTGGTCGCCCCGCAGGACAAGTCGCCGGGCTGGGTGATCCAGACCACGTCGTCGCGCCAGCTGAGCCTGGTGCCGCTGGGCACGATCGAGGTGCCGCCGCAGAAGACGCTGCAGTTCTGGACCAAGGCCGATCAGTGGCGCGGCCCGGTGTCGCTGGGGCTGGTCAAGCAAGGCCAGACGCTGCGCATTCCCATCGACAAGCTGCCGCCGCTGGAGCCGAACCAGCTGTTCGAGCTCACGCTGGAGCCCGAGAACGGCTCGCCGATCGACCGCCCGACCGGGCCGATCCAGTTCATCGGCCGCGCCGTCAAGGTGCTGTAGTAGTCGTCGCGGTCGTTGCCGCGGCCTTGGCGCGGCGCGCGATGGCGGCGGCGGCAAGGCCGATGGCACCCACCAGCAGGCACAGCCCGAAGATCACGCCGCGCGTTTGCGTTGCATCGGCGAAGGCGCCGACGACCAGCCCCGCGATCGGCTGCGTGAGGTTGTTCAGCAGCACGATCACGCCGGTGGTCTTGCCGTAGTCCCTGGCCGGAATGATCCGTTGCCGGTGAATGCGGATGTAGATGCTGAACATCTTGTCGAACCCGACCACCAGCAGGAAGCCCGCCGCATAGCCCCAGTGGCTGGTGCTCGCGGCCGTGAGCAGGCCGCCGCCGAAGATCAGCAGGTAGGCGGCAACGCCCATGCGCTTCAGCGCGATCGAGCCGCGGATGATCGCCAGCAGGATCACGATGGTGGCCACGGCGCCCAGCGTCTGCAGCGTCGCGTAGTAGGTGGCCGAGCGGTGGTGCAGCCCCGTGACCATCGCGGCGGACGAGGCCAGCGTGGTGCCGAGCATCAGGTTCACGCCCGAGGTCAGCAGCGTCAGGCGCAGCAGGCCGGGCAGGCGCCACACATGGCCGAGGGCGGTGGCAATGGGTTGCAGGAAGTGGCCCGGCTCGCCCTGCGGCTCGTGCAATTGCAAGGGGTTGCCGCGCCGCCAGTACGCGGTCGCCACGTCGGCCAGCAGAAAGAACGCGGCCGCCGCGCCCACCACCGCCTGCCACGGCCACAGCGCGAACAGGGCCGCAGCCACCAGCGGGCCGAGCACCATGCCGGTCTGCTCGGCGGTCTGCGCATAGGCCAGCACCTTGTCGAAGCCCTGGCCGTTGGCGATCTGCGGCAGCATCACCTCGCGCGCCATCACGCCTTGGGTGGTGAGCACGCCGCACACGGCCGACAGGCCCACCAGCCACCCGATGCCGCCGATGGCCTCGTTGGCCAGCACGCCGAGCACGCAAATCAGCGCGCGAAAAATCTGGCTCGCGCGCAGCAGCTTGAGCGGCGACACCCGGTCGCACAGCGCGCCGCAAACGGGAAACGACAAGAAGCGCGGCAGCGTCTCGGCCGCGAAGGCGTAGCCCGACCACGCCACGTCCTGCGTCACCTGGAACACCACCAGCGGCACCAGGAACAGCAGGATCTGGTCGGCCAGCTTGGAGAGGAACAGCGAGGCGAGGAAGGCCGGGAACTTCATCGCCGTGCCCGCGCCGCTGGCGTGTGCGCCAACCCCGAAGGGAAAAGGGTGAGTGGCGCGGGGGCGGCGGGCATGTGCTGAAGATAATCGAAACATGATCGCGCTCGACTGCTACTACAGCCTCTCCTCGCCCTGGGCCTACCTGGGCGGCCCGCAACTTCAAGACATCGTGCGCCGCCACCACGTGCGGCTCGTGCTCAAGCCGTATGACTTCCAGGCGGTGGTGCCGCAGACCGGCGGCATTCCGCTGAAGACCCGGCCCGAACCGCGCCGCACCTACCACGCGCTGGAACTGGCGCGCTGGAGCGACTACCTCGGCATGCCGATGAACCTGGCACCCGCGCACTACCCCAAGGGCGCGCCGAGCGACCCGAACTGGAACAAGTACCCGGGCTGGATGGTGATCGCCGCCCAGTTGCAGGGGCTCGACGCGCAGCCGCTGTCGCACGCGCTGCTGCGCGCGCTGTGGGCCGAAGAGCGCGACACCTCGCAGGCCGGGGTTCGCATTGCCGTGGCCGACGAGAACGGCTACGACGGCGCCTCGCTGCAGGCGCTGGAGCAGTCGGCCGAAACGCTGGCGACCTACCGCGCCAACAGCGCCGAAGCGGTGGAGGCGGGCGTGTTCGGCGCGCCGACTTTCATCCTGAACGGCGAGCGCTTCTGGGGGCAGGACCGGTTGGCGTTCGTGGACCGGGCGCTGGACAAGCTGCGCGCGGCGGGCTGACGCCCTTTTCGTTCACAACCCGACGGACGACCGCGGCAGCAGCGCCGGCACCAGCGTGCGGTTCATCCGCTCGCGCCACCAGCGCAGCGCCTGCCCTTGCGCGCCGGTCTTCCACGCCAGCCAGAAGGCCTCGGGCGCGCGCGGCTCCTCGGTGGGCAGTTCGACCAGCGTGCCGCGCTCCAGCTCGTTCAGGATGCAGGCGCGCGGCAGGAAGCCGTGGCCCAGCCCGGCGACCTGGCAGGCGATCTTCGCGGGCATCGACGGCACGGTGATGCGCGGCTGCCCGGCCAGCAGGCCGACGGTGCGGTCCGACAGCGTGCGCGCGCTGTCGCCCACCACGATGGCGTTGCAGTCCAGCAGGTCGCCGCGCTGCAGCGGTCGGCCGATGCGCGTGAGCGGGTGCGTGGGCGCCACGCAGAAGGCGAACTCCAGGCTGCCCACCGTCACCGCCTGGTAGCCGCCGCCGGCCGGGCCTTCGCCCGCGGCGATGACGATGTCGGCGCGCCCCTCGCGCAGCGCCTCCCAGCTGCCGGTGAGCGCCTCGCAGCCGATGCGCAGCCGCGTGCCGCAGCGCAGGTCTTCGAAGGCGCGGATGTCGCTGATGAGCGCGTGCGTGGGAATGAGCGAGTCGTGCACCAGCCGCAGCTCCGACTCGAAGCCGGTGGCGATCTGCCGCATGCGCGATTCGAGGTCGCTCGCGGCGCCGAGCAGCCAGCGCCCCTCCTTGAGCATTTCTTCGCCGGCGGGCGTGAGCGCCACGCGCGGGCCGTTGCGCTCGAACAGCAGCATGCCCAGCTGCTCTTCGAGCTTGCCCACGGCATACGAGATGGTGGAGGGCACCTTGTTCAGGCGCGTGGCGGCGGCGGCGAAGGAGCCGTGGCGCGCGATGGCGTCGACGACCTCGATGGCTTCCAGGCTGAGTTTGAGCACGCGGCGTTCCTTGCTGAAAACGGTGAAAAAAGAAGGTTCGAAAAATTCGATTGTCAGGGATGAAAAGTTTCGTCGATGGCGGCTGTGCCGGCACCGATGATTCAGCCCATGCCAAGGGAATTCTCTCCCGAAGCGGATTGTGAATTCAATCGAATCAGTCATCGCCCCGTCATTCAACCTCAGGAGTTTTTTTCATGTCCATCCAAGCCACCCCCACCGCCGGCGCCAAGCTGCTCACCCCCACCGATCACACGCTGGTGATGATCGACTTCCAGTCGCAGATGGCCTTTGCCACGCACTCGATCGACGCCGTGAACCTGCGCAACAACGCCGCGCTGGTGGCGCAGGCGGCGGCCGGCTTCGGCGTGTCGACCATCCTCACGACCGTGGCCGAGAAGAGTTTTTCGGGCCCGATGTTCAGCGAGATCACCGACGCGTTCCCCGGCCAGAAGATGCTCGACCGCACCTCGATGAACACCTGGGAAGACGCCGCCGTGATCGAGCGCGTGAACCAGATCGGCAAGCCGCGCATCGTGCTGTCGGGCCTGTGGACCAGCGTGTGCATCGTGGGCCCGGCCCTCTCCGCGCTGGACCAGGGCTTCGAGGTGTACGTGATTGCCGACGCCTGCGGCGACGTGTCCACCGAGGCACACAACCGCGCGATGGAGCGCATGGTGCAGGCCGGCGCGCAGCCGATGACCTCGCTGCAATACCTGCTCGAGCTGCAGCGCGACTGGGCCCGCGGCGACACCTACGAGCTGACCACCGGCATCGCCAAAAAGGTCGGCGGCGCCTACGGCCTGGGCGTGACCTACGCCAAGACCATGTTCGGCGCGCACGAAGGCTGAAAGCCCGGGTGAAGCAGATGAAGCCCTATGTCCTGTCGCTTGCGCTCGGCCTGCTGGTCGGCGTGATCTACGCACTGTTCCAGGTGCGTTCGCCGGCGCCGCCGGTCATCGCCCTGGTGGGGCTTCTGGGGATCCTGCTCGGCGAGCAGATCCCGCCGCTCATCAAGAGCGTGCTCAAGCCCGACGCCGTGGCCACCTCGTGGCTGCACCACCAGGTCAAGCCGCACGTGTTCGGCGAACTGCCGAAATGCCTGCCGACGCAAACCGCCGCCGAAACGTCCAACAAGGAGCCCCGCAATGGCTGAGACCACGACCACGCCCGACCTGATCCTGCACCGCGGGCTGTTCACCACGCTCGACCGCGCCAACCCCACGGCCGACGCCGTGGCCATCAAGGACGGGCGCTTCACGCAGGTGGGCCACTCGCGCGACATCCTGCCGCTGGCCGGCAGCCGCACCCGCGTGATCGACCTGCACGGCAAGCGCGTGCTGCCGGGGCTCATCGACAACCACCTGCACATCATTCGCGGCGGGCTGAACTTCAACCTCGAGTTGCGCTGGGACGGCGTGCGCAGCCTGGCCGACGCCATGGGCATGCTCAAGCGGCAAGTGGCCATCACGCCGGCGCCGCAATGGGTGCGCGTGGTGGGCGGCTTCACCGAGCACCAGTTCGCCGAGAAGCGCCTGCCGACCATCGCGGAGCTGAACGCCGTGGCGCCCGACACGCCGGTCTTCATCCTGCACCTGTACGACCGCGCGCTGCTCAACGGCGCCGCGCTGCGCGCCGTGGGGTACACCAAGGACACGCCCGCGCCGCCCGGCGGCGAGATCGTGCGCGACAGCGCCGGCAACCCCACGGGCCTGCTGCTGGCCAAGCCGAACGCGGCCATCCTCTACGCCACGCTGGCCAAGGGGCCGAAGCTGCCCTTCGACTACCAGCTCAACTCCACGCGCCATTTCATGCGCGAGCTCAACCGCCTGGGCGTGACCGGCGCCATCGACGCGGGCGGCGGCAACCAGAACTACCCGGACGACTACCAGGTGATCCAGAAGCTGGCCGACGACGGCCAACTGACCATTCGCCTGGCCTACAACCTGTTCACGCAGAAGCCCAAGCAGGAAAAGCAGGACTTCCTGAACTGGACGGCCACTTCCAAATACAAGCAAGGGGACGACTACTTTCGCCACAACGGCGCCGGCGAAATGCTGGTGTTCTCTGCCGCCGACTTCGAGGACTTCCGCCAGCCGCGCCCCGACATGGCGCCGGAGATGGAAGGCGAGCTCGAAGACGTGGTGCGCGTGCTGGTGCAGAACCGCTGGCCGTGGCGCATGCACGCCACCTACGACGAAACCATCAGCCGCTCGCTCGACGTGTTCGAGCGCGTCAATCAAGACACGCCGCTGGCCGGCCTGAACTGGTTCTTCGACCATGCCGAGACCATCTCGGACCAGTCGATCGACCGCATCGCGGCGCTGGGCGGCGGCATTGCCGTGCAGCACCGCATGGCCTACCAGGGCGAGTATTTCGTGGAGCGCTACGGCCACGGCGCGGCCGAGGCCACGCCGCCGGTCAAGCGCATGCTGGAGCGCGGCGTGAAGGTGTCGGCCGGCACCGACGCCACGCGCGTGGCCTCGTACAACCCGTGGGTGTCGCTGTCGTGGCTGGTCACGGGCAAGACCGTGGGCGGCATGCAGCTCACGCCGCAGCGCAACTGCCTGGACCGCGAGACGGCGCTGCGCATGTGGACCGAGAACGTCACCTGGTTCTCGAACGAAGAGGGCAAGAAGGGCCGCATCCAGGTGGGCCAGCTCGCCGACCTGGTGGTGCCCGACCGCGACTTCTTCGCCTGCGCCGAGTCTGAAATCGCCGACACCACGGCGCTGCTCACCATGGTGGGCGGCAAGGTGGTCTACGGCGCCGGCGCCTTTGCCGCGCACGACGAAGGGGCACCGCCGCCGGCCATGCCCGACTGGTCGCCCGCGCGCACCTTCGGCGGCTACGCCGGCTGGGCCGACACCGCGGAGGGCGCCCCGATGCAGAAGGTGCTGCGCAATGCAGCGGCCGCCTGCGCCTGTGCCAACGACTGCAACGTGCACGGCCACCAGCATGCGACGGCCTGGAGCAGCAAGCTGCCCATTGCCGACCTCAAGAGTTTCTGGGGTGCGCTCGGCTGCGCCTGCTGGGCGGTGTGACGATGCGCTGGACGACTGCACCCGCGCTGCGCGGGGTCGCCTTGCTGCTGCTGTGCGCGGCCTACCTGCAAGGCGGGCTGAACAAGGCGATGGACTTCAGCGCGGCACTCGCCGAGATGAACCACTTCGGCATGTCGCCCGCGGGGCCGCTGGCCGTGGCGGTGATCGTGCTGGAGCTGGGCGCCTCGGCGCTGATCCTCACGGGCTTCGGGCGCTGGCTGGGCGCGCTGGCGCTCGCGGCCTTCACGCTCATGGCGACCTTCGTGGCGCTGCGTTTCTGGGAGATGCCGGTGGGCCCCGAGCGCTTCATGGCCGCCAACTCTTTCTTCGAACACCTTGGCCTGGTCGGCGGCTTCCTGCTCGTCGCCTGGCATGACCTGCGGGAGCGTGCCCATGTCTGAATCTTCTCGCGGCGCGGTGGCGCCGGCGTCTTCGCCCGGTGCCTTCGCGCCGTTGCGCCAGCCGGTGTTCGCGGTGCTCTGGGCCGCCACGGTGCTGGGCAACATCGGCAGCTTCATGCGCGACGTGGCCAGCTCGTGGCTGGTGACCGACCTGTCGGCCAACCCCACGGCGGTGGCGCTCATCCAGACGGCGGCCACGCTGCCGGTCTTTCTGCTGGCGATTCCGGCGGGCGTGCTGTCGGACATCCTCGACCGGCGGCGCTTTCTCATCTTCGTGCAGCTGGTGCTTGCGTCGGTGAGCGGCACGCTGCTGGTGCTCTCGCACACCGGTGCGCTCACGGTCGAGTACCTGATTGCGCTGACGTTCGTGGGCGGCATCGGCGCGGCGCTGATGGGGCCGACCTGGCAGTCGATCGTGCCCGAGTTGGTGCCGCGCGCGGAGCTCAAGGGCGCGGTGGCGCTGAACTCGCTGGGCATCAACATCGCGCGCTCCATCGGGCCGGCCGCAGGCGGGCTGATCCTGGCGAGCTTCGGTGCGGCGGCCACGTATGGCGTCGACGTGCTGAGCTATGTGTTCGTGATCGCCGCGTTGCTGTGGTGGAAGCGCCCGGCACCGGCCGACAGCGGGCTGTCGGAGAACTTTCTCGGCGCCTTCCGTGCCGGCCTGCGCTACACGCGGGCCAGCAAGGAGCTGCACGTGGTGCTGCTGCGCGCGGCGGTGTTCTTCCTGTTCGCGAGTTCGGTGTGGGCGCTGCTGCCGCTGGTGGCGCGCCAGATGCTGGGCGGCACGGCCGGCTTCTACGGCGTGCTGCTCGGCGCCGTGGGCGCGGGGGCCATCGGCGGTGCGCTGGTGATGCCGCGCCTGCGCGCCCGGCTCGATGCCGACGGCATGCTGCTGCTGGCCGCGCTGCTCACGGCCGCCGTGATGGGTAGCCTGGTGTTCGCGCCGCCCAAGTGGCTGGCGGTGCTGCTGCTCCTGGTGCTGGGCCTGGGCTGGATCATTGCGCTGACCACGCTCAACGGCGTGGCCCAGGCCATCTTGCCGAACTGGGTGCGCGGGCGCGGCCTGGCCGTGTACCTCACGGTGTTCAATGGCGCGATGGCGGCGGGCAGCCTGGGCTGGGGCCTGGTGGCGCAGCAGATCGGCGTGCCGGCCACGCTGGTGGCGGGCGCGGTGGGGCTGGTGGTGGTCGGGCTGGTCTTTCACCGGGTGCGGCTGCCGTCGGGCGAGGCCGACCTGCAGGCCTCGAACCACTGGCCCGAGCCCTTGCTCGCCGAGCCGGTGGCGCATGACCGCGGGCCGGTGATGATCCAGGTCGAGTACCGCATCCGCAAGGACGACCGCCCGGCCTTTCTCGAGGCAATGAAGCGCCTGTCGCTCGAACGCCGCCGCGACGGGGCCTACGCCTGGGGCGTGCACGAGCACACGGCCGACGGGGAGCGGGTGATCGAGTGGTTCCTGGTGGAGTCGTGGGCGGAGCATTTGCGCCAGCACCACCGGGTGTCGCAGGCCGACGCCGACCTGCAGGGCGAGGCGCTGCGCTTTCACATCGGGCCGGGCAAGCCCGAGGTGCATCACTTCCTGGCGCTGTAGGCGAACTGCGCGTGCGACCCGGGCGACCCGGGCGACCCGGGCCTATGGGCCCGCGGTCGTCAGGGCCGGTGCCGGTGGCGATAATCCTGCCATGCGAATCCGCTTTACCAAGATGCAGGGAGCCGGCAACGATTTCGTCGTGCTGGACGAAACGCGCGCCGCGCTGGGCCTCAGCGCCGCGCAATACCGCTTTCTGGCCGACCGCCACTTCGGCGTCGGTGCCGACCAGATCCTCACGGTGCGGCCTTCGCCGGCCGAGGGCATCGACTTTCAATACGTCATTCACAACGCCGACGGCGGCGAGGTGGAGCAGTGCGGCAACGGCGCGCGCTGCTTCATGCGCTTCGTCAGCGAACACAAGCTGACCGCCAAGGACACGGTGCGCGTGCAGACGCTGGCCGGCGTCATCGAGCCGCGCATGGGCGCCGACGGCCGCGTGACGGTCGACATGGGCGCTCCCGTCTTCGAACCCGAGCGCGTGCCCTTCGACCCGGCCGGGCTCGACCCGCAGCCCGACGGCGGCTGGCAGACCTGGCACCTGGCGCTCGGCACCCGCGCGGGCAGCGCTATCGTTTCCGTAGCGGTGCTGTCGATGGGCAACCCGCACGCGGTGCAGGTGGTCGACAACGTCGACACCGCGCCGGTGGCCGAGCAGGGCCCGCAGATCGAGCACCACCCGCGTTTTCCGCAGCGCGTGAACGCGGGCTTCATGCAGGTGGTCGACCGCGCGCACATCAGGCTGCGCGTGTTCGAGCGCGGCGCCGGCGAAACGCTGGCCTGCGGCACCGGCGCGTGCGCGGCGGTGGTGGCGGGCATCCGCCTCGGCCTGCTGGACCGCCGCGTCGACGTGCAGACGCACGGCGGCGTTCTCACGATCGAGTGGCAGGGCGAGGGCCAGCCGGTGCTGATGACCGGGCCGGCCACCACGGTTTTCGAAGGCGACATCGAGGTACCGGAACTGTCATGACCACTTTCACGCACAACAACAACAACGACGCCAACGCCATGAACCCGATCACCGAAGACGACATCGCCAATTACCTGGCGAACACGCCCGACTTCTTCGAGCGCCATGCCCAGCTGCTGGCGCAGGTGCAGCTCACCAGCCCGCACGGCAACCGCGCCGTGAGCCTGCAGGAGCGCCAGGCCGAAATGCTGCGCGAGAAGATCAAGGCGCTGGAGCACCGGCTGATGGACATGGTGCGCCACGGCACCGAGAACGTCGTCATTGCCGACCGCCTGCAGCGCTGGACCAGCGGCCTGCTGACCACGCGCGACCCGCGCAGCCTGCCGTATCGCATCGCGGTCGACCTGCAGTCGCTGTTCCTGGTGCCGCAGACGGCCATCAAGGTGTGGGACTGCGGCAGCGAATACCTGAACGAAGCCTATGCCCAGTGGGTGAGCGACGACGTGAAGGCGCTGGCCACCTCGCTGACTTCGCCGTACTGCGGGCTCAATTCGGGCTTCGAGGCCGCGAGCTGGCTGCCGGAGCCGCAGTCGGCCATGTCGATCGCGCTGATTCCGCTGCGCCCCGACGCCGAGTCGCCGGCCTTCGGCATGCTGGTGTTGGCGTCGCCCGACGGGCAGCGCTTCAACGCCGAAATGGGCACCGACTTTCTCGAGCGCATCGCCGAGCTGGCGTCGGGCGGGCTGTCGCGGCTGCGTCCTTGAAGCGCCCGCGCTGGTTGCGGCGGCCCTGGCAGCTCGCGCTGGCCGGCGGGTTGCTGGCCGGGGTGCTGGTGTACGCTGCCATCGGCGCGTTCATCTGGCTGCATGCCGAGACGCTGCTGGCGAACCCGCCGCAACGCCCGGCCGACGCGGCGCTGGTGCTCGGCAGCCGCGCGTACCTCGACGGCAAGCCGCATCCGTGCCTGGCGGGGCGGGTCGATACGGCGGTGGCCTTGGCCAAGACGGGCCTCGTGAAGCAGCTCGCCTTTTCGGGCGGCGTGGATTCCGAAGACGGCCGCACCGAGGCCACGGCCATGCAGGAGCGCGCCGTGGCCGACGGCTATGCCGGGCCGGTGCTGCTGGAGCCGGCGTCGACCTCGACGCGGCTGAATCTGTCGCTGTCGCGCCCGCTGCTGCTGGCGGCCGGGGTGCGCAGCGTGGTCATCGTGTCGGAGCCGTTCCACATGTGGCGCATCGAGCGCCTGGTGAAGATGAGCGGTTTCGACCGGAGCTTCGACGTGCAGTACGCGGCGGCGCCGACCTCGTGCTGGAACGCGCTGGGGCCGTTCTCGAAAGGCGCATTGCGCGAGCCCGCAGCCATCGTGAACAATGCCGGCCATGGCTACTTGTTCTAGCACGCCCTCAGGCTTCGCGCACTTCGTGTCGCTTCGCCAACCCCCTCGCCGGGGGCAATACCAGCGGCCCGGCAAAGCCGGTTCCGCGGCATTCCTGGGGCAGGCACGGCGCCAGGCAAATGGACTGGATTGAGAAATACCTGGAGCACGTGCGCGTCGAGCGCCGTCTTGCCGCGCGCACGGTCGAGCTCTATGCCTTTCACCTGCAGGCCCTGCGCGAGCACGCGGCCGAAGCCAAGCTGTCGCTGGACCGCGTGCAGACCGCCCACATCCGCCGCTGGATGGCACAGCTGCACAGCGCCGGGCGCGAGCCGCGCGGCATTGCGCTGGTGCTGTCGTGCTGGCGCAGCTTCTATCGCTGGCTCGGCCATGAAGGGCTGATCGGCTTCAACCCCGTGCAGGACGTGCACGCGCCCAAGGCCGGCAAGCCCTTGCCCAAGGCGCTGGGCGTGGACGACGCGGTGCGCCTGGCCGAGCTGTACGACCCCGAGGCCGACCCCTGGACCGAGGCGCGCGACGGCGCCATCGTCGAGGTGCTCTACGGCTGCGGCCTGCGCGTGAGCGAGCTCACGGGGCTCGACGCGCAGGCGAGCAACACGGCGCGCGGCTGGCTCGACCTTGATGCAGGCGAAGCCAGCGTGCTCGGCAAGGGCAGCAAGCGCCGCATCGTGCCGATGGGCGGCAAGGCGACCGAGGCGGTGCGTGACTGGCTCGCGGTGCGCGGCGACTGCGCGGCGCTCACCACGGCGCACCTGCGCGACCCGCAGGGCGCGGGCGCGCTCTTCATCAGCGCCAAGGGCGTGCGGATGTCGTCGCAGGCCGTGTGGAAGCTGCTGCGCGAGCGCAGCCTGAAGGCCGGTCTCGCGGCGCCGGTGCATCCGCACATGCTGCGCCATTCGTTCGCGAGCCACGTGCTGCAATCGAGCAGCGACCTGCGCGCGGTGCAGGAGCTGCTGGGCCACGCCAACATCGCAACCACGCAGGTCTACACGCGGCTGGATTTCCAGCACCTGGCCAAGGCCTACGACGCGGCGCATCCGCGTGCCAAGGCCAAGCCCGAGCACGACAAATAACAAGCAAGCAGCAAAGAACAGAACAATGAAAACCCTCCGCCTCAAACCCGGCAAAGAACGCTCGATGCAGCGCCGCCACCCCTGGGTGTTCGAATCCGCCATTGCGCGCGGCGGCGCCGATTCCGGCGAAACGGTGCGCGTCGAGTCGCACGACGGCGCCTTCCTGGCCTGGGCCGCCTTCAGCCCGACCTCGAAGATCCGCGCGCGCGCCTGGAGCTTTGTCGAGACGCAGCGCATCGACGCCGCGTTCTTCGCCGCGGTGTGCGCGCGTGCCGTGGGCGCGCGGGGCCTGTTCGACCTGCAGAGCGACGGCGTGCGGCTCATTCATGGCGAGGCCGACGGCCTGCCGGGGCTGATCGTCGACCGCTACGGCGACACGCTGGTGGCGCAGTTCCTGTCGGCCGGTGTCGAGCGCTGGAAAGACGTGCTGGCCGACGCGCTGCTGGCCGCGACGGGCCTGACCAAGCTCTACGAACGCTCCGACGCCAGCGGCCGCGAGCGCGAAGGCCTGAAGCCCGTCACGGGCTGGCTGCGCGGGGAGGGCGCCACCGAAATCACGATCCGCGAGCACGGCTGGAAGCTGTCGCTGGACGTCGCGACCGGCCACAAGACCGGCTTTTACCTCGACCAGCGCGACAGCCGCCAGCGCTTTGCCGAGCTGGCACAGCACCGGCGCTTCAAGCGCGTGCTCAATTGCTTCTGCTACACGGGCGGCTTTACCGTGGCGGCGCTCGCGGGCCTGAAGGCGGCCGGCGCGCTGCAGGGCGCCGAGCTGGTGTCGGTCGATTCGTCGCTGCCCGCGCTGGAACGCGCGCGCGGCCACCTCGCGCTCAACGGCTTTGCCGAAGAGGGCTCGGGCATCAAGACCGAGTTTCTCGACGCCAACGTCAACACCGTGCTGCGCGACTTCATCGACCAGGGGCGCACCTTCGACGCCATCGTGCTCGACCCGCCCAAGTTCGCGCCCACGGTGGCGCACGCCGAGCGCGCCGCGCGGGCCTACAAGGACATCAACCGCCTGGCGCTCAAGCTGCTGGAGCCCGGCGGCGTGCTGCTGACCTTTTCGTGCTCGGGCGGCATCAGCGCCGACCTGTTCCACAAGATCGTGGCCTCGGCGGGGCTGGACGCGGGCGTGGACGGCTACATCGCCGAGCGCCTGGGCGCCGCGCCCGACCATCCGATGACGATCGAGTTCCCCGAAGGGGAGTATCTGAAGGGCCTGGTGGTGGTCCGCAAGCCCGCTTGACCCTGCCGGCAACGCAACTCAGTGGCATTGGCTAAACTGCCGGGCCAGTCTTTTTTCGCCCCTTTTCCTGTTTTCCGCTTCCGGAGCACTCCTTCATGGCCCTCATTCCCGCGACCATCCTCACCGGCTTTCTCGGCTCGGGCAAAACCACGCTGCTCAAGCGCATCCTGACCGAGGCCCACGGCCAGAAGATCGCGGTCATCGAGAACGAGTTCGGCGAAGAGAACATCGACAGCGACATCCTGGTGACCGAGTCGAAGGAGCAGATCGTGCAGATGAGCAACGGCTGCGTCTGCTGCACCATCCGCGAAGACCTGCGCGAAGCGCTGCAGGTGCTGGCCGCCAAGAAGCGCCAGGGCCTGCTGGACTTCGACCGCGTGGTGATCGAGACCACCGGCCTGGCCGACCCCGGCCCCGTGGCGCAGACCTTCTTCATGGACGACGAGATCGCCGAGAGCTACCTGCTCGACTCGATCCTGACGCTGGTCGACGCCAAGCACGCGCCGCAGCAGCTCAACGACCGCCAGGAAGCGCGCCGCCAGGTGGGCTTTGCCGACCAGATCTTCATCAGCAAGAGCGAGCTGGTGTCGGCCGAAGAGACCGACGCGCTCATCCACCGCCTGAAGCACATGAACCCGCGCGCGCCGCAGCAGAAGGCGCACTTCGGCGACGTGCCGCTCAAGGACATCTTCGACCTGCGCGGCTTCAACCTGAACGCCAAGCTGGACATCGACCCCGACTTCCTCAAGGAAGACGACCACGACCATCACGACCATGACCACGCGCATGGCGAGCACTGCGACCATCCCTCGCACAAGCACGAAGGCGGCCACGGCCACCATCACCACACGGACGACGACGTCAAGAGCTTCGTCTACAAGGCCGACCGCGCCTTCGACCCGGCCAAGCTCGAGGACTTCCTGGGCGCCATCGTCAACATCTACGGCCCGCGCATGCTGCGCTACAAGGGCGTGCTGAACATGAAGGGCACCGAGCGCAAGGTGATCTTCCAGGGCGTGCACCAGCTCATGGGCAGCGACCTGGGCCCGGAGTGGGGCAAGGACGAAGCACGCCAGAGCCGCATGGTGTTCATCGGCATCGAGCTGCCGCGCGAGATCCTGGAGCAGGGTCTGGAGCAGTGCCTGGTTTGACGAGCCGTTGGCAGGGCGCGTCGGACACGCCCCACGCCCGATGAATCGCCCAAAAAAACGGCGCTGACCGCAAGGCCAGCGCCGTTTTTTCGTGGAGCGCCGAGGTTTACTGCCCCATCGCACCCATCGGCTTGCCGTTGATCTTCAGGCTGCCTGCGCTGAACTCGACCAGGCCCGTCACGTCGTCGCCGTCGCGCTTCACGAAGCCGTTCTGCTCGCCTTGCTCGACCAGGCCCGCCACCAGTTCAGGCGGCGGCGTCTGGCCGCTTTGCGCGCCCGCTTCGGCCAGCTTCTCGAGCCACTTCATCGGCACCCGGGCATTGGCCTTGAGCACGCCGCGCTTGAGCAGCAGCGCCGTGCCGCTCGACTGCAGGTCTTCGTCGGTCACGCCGACCATGCCGGCCGTGTAGCTCAGCTCGCCGCGCTTGCCGTCGATCTCGACCAGCATCTTGTCGATGCCGGCTTCGGGGGCGTACTTGGCCATGGCCTTGAGGTCGGGGGCCAGTTGCTCCAGCAGCGCCTTCGTCGCGGCCTGCGACGCCTTGCTGCCGCCCTTGCCGCAGCCGTTGGCCGCGCTCGACTGCATCCATGCGTCGGCCAGCTTCTTGTAACCGGCGGCCTGGATGTTGCGCGCGCTGCTCGTCAGCTCGAACTTGTCGATCTTGGTTGCGCCGATCTTGCCGTTGCCCTTGACGGTGCCTTCGGAGGTGTAGAGCCCGTCCTTGATGCTGGCGCCGCCGACCAGGTCGATGGCTTGCAGCAGCACGGTCGGCAGCGGCTTGTGGGCCGCGCCGTCGCCGGCCGGGCCGAGGCCCTTGGGCGCCGCGAACTCGAGCGATTCGAGCCGGCCTTCGGACTTGCCGGTGGCCAGGTACCAGCCCGCGCTGCTGTCCATGTCGGCCTTGCCCGTGAGCTTGCCCATCTTCAGGGTCAGGCCGGTGCGGGCGTCGTTGAAATCGAGGCCGGGCATCGTCAGGTCGTAGCGCACGGCGGTGCGCGCCGCGTTCACGTCCAGGCGAATCTGCAGGCCCTGCCATGCGAGCTGGCCCTTGCCGTCTTCGGCGAGCTTCACGGGCGCCACCGCCAGGTCGCTGGTGAAGCCGCCGCCGAAGGCGACCTTGGTGTGGGCGGTGAGCGGCTTGGCTTCGCCGAACAGCTTCTTCACGTCGGCCTGGGTCTTGGCGTCGAGCACCAGTTCGCTGTCGATGGTGGCCGCGGCCAGCGAGCCACCGGCCAGCGGGCCGTGGTGGATGGTGTCGCGGATGGTGAAGCGCAGGGGCTTGGCCGGCTTGGCGTCGGCCGGCGCTTCCTGCTCCTCGTCGTCCGCTTCGGCTTCCTCGCCCTCGGCGGGTTGGGCGGGCTTGGCGGCGGTCGCTGGCGCTGCTGCCGCGGCGGCATCGGCCGCGCAGCCGATCTCCAGCGTCACCGTGCTCACGGCCCCCAGGAAACCGCGGTCGTAGTTGCGCTCGACCACGCGCACCAGCGCGGTCTGCTTCGGCAGTTCGTCGAAGGCGCTGTCGTAGCGCGACTTGATCTGCGACCCGGCCACCCAGGTGCCGCCGCCATAGGCGACGGCGATGGCCGCGGCCAGGACTCCCAATACTGCTTTCTTGCTCAAGACTTGCTTTCTTTTGTCGAATGATCGGATGGCCCGCGGCGCCGAAAGGGCAATGGCGGGCCGGCGCCACCCCCTCCGGCGACGCCGCGCGATGCTAACGGACGCGACCCTTGGGCATCGATATCGCCAGCGCTTTCGAGTTCTCTATACAATCGCGCGCCTGTTCCGGCAGCCATACCCCGTCCATCTGGACAGGATGTGACTTCCGGCACGGGGCGCCGCAGGTTTCTGGTGGGCTTTCGGGGGTATAACCCCGGGGTTCGCAGTTTGCGAGCACCCCGACAACGTGGAGCCCGCGCGGCCTGAAAGCCGCAACCGGTTCCCATGGGAGGAGACACCCAGTGAAAGCGCGTTCCAGTTCGATCAAGGAGCCAGTCACCGTGAAGAAACCCGCCGCCAAGGCCACGCCAGCAACCAAGCCCGCCGCAAAGAAAGCGCCGGCTGCGAAGCAGGCTGTACCTGCGGCCAAAAAGGTTTCCGCCACCGCACATGGTCCTGCCGCGAAAGAGAAGAGCGCGCCATCCAAAAAGCCCGCAGCACCCACGGCCAAGGCCGCGACCGCTGCCAAGAAGTCCGCCAAGCCTGCAACTGCCGCAACCAAGACCGCAGGCGCGGGTCCATCGTCATCCAAACCCGTCGGCCGCCCTGCTGCCGTTCCTTCTGCTCCCCCGATCCCCATGAAAAAAACGGCTGCCGCCTCCACTTCCGCCCCGGCGACACCCTCGATGCCCGCTCAAACCGCTACGCCCGCACCCGCTGCGCGTGGTGGCCGCGTGTCCCGGCTGTCGCAACTGACCGTTCCCTCGATGCCGCAATCGGTGGCATCGACCGCTGCCAAGTCCAGCTTCTCGCAAGCACCTTCCAACGCGCTGGTGCCGCCGCCGCCCCTGGCCGTGAAGAAGGACCCGAAGCTCGTCAACAACTGGAAGACCAAGACGCCCGCCGAGCTGAGCGACGCCGAAGTCATCGCCATGCCCGACGACGAGTACATGAACGAAAAGCAGATGGCGTTCTTCCGCCTGAAGCTCGAAGAACTCAAGCGCGGCATCCTCGAGAACGCCGGCGAGACCACCGAGCACCTGCGTGAAGACACCGTGGTCGTGCCCGACCCGGCCGACCGCGCCACCATCGAGGAAGAGCACGCCCTGGAGCTGCGCACGCGCGACCGCGAACGCAAGCTGCTCAAGAAGATCGAGCAGTCGATCCAGCGCATCGACGCCGGCGACTACGGCTACTGCGACGAAACCGGTGAACCCATCGGCGTGGGCCGCCTGCTGGCCCGCCCGACGGCCACGCTGTCGCTCGAAGCGCAGCAGCGCCGCGAACTCAAGCAGAAGATGTTCGGGGACTGATCGGGAAAAAGGCCGCAAGAACCCCCGTCTGCACGCTTTCGTCGAATGGCAAAGGAAGAGTCGGGCCGCCTTTTTTCCAAGGTGGCCAAGTTTGTCCGCAATCCCCTGAAGGATTGGTCGGAGCTGGATGCGCCCGCCCAGTCGGACTCCTCGCTGCCCGAGCAGGCCTACAACCGGGAAATGCTCAAGGAGATGATCGAGAGGCGCCAGCGCAACGATTTCGTGCGCCGCCGCGAGTTCGACATGCTGCGCAAGCTGCGCCAGCGCGAGGCCGCCGCCCACGCTTTCGACGCCACGGTCACGCCGTCGTCGTTCAATCTCAACAGCTCTTCCGAAAAGTCGGAGGGGCGCGCGCTCACGCTCAAGAAGATCGACGAGATCGAGCAGCAGATGTCGCAGCAGTGGTGGAAGGGCCGGGGGCCGAACGGCGAAACGCTGGTCAACCCGCCGCCCGACGCCGGCGCCGAGACGCTGCCGCCCGTGCACGCGGATGCGGACGAAGGCCCCGAAACGCCGGCCGAGCCGCCGCAGCAGCAACACCATCATCACGCCCCGGCGGATCCGGCTGCCGCCGCGCAGGCACCGGTGGCCGGCGCCGCGCCGACGCCCGTTTCGCGGCTGGCGCACGACGGCGCGCTCGAAGAGGCCGTGATCCGCTTCGCGCACGGTGACGACACCGGCGCCGAGGCCATCCTGCTGCAGGCCCTGGCCTCCGAGAGCGCTCCCGCCCACGAAGGCGAGGGCAGCCCCGCCGCCGAGCGCGACGACACCCGCTGGCGCGCCCTGTTCGACCTGTACCGCGCCACTGGCGACGCCGCCAAGTTCGCGGCCGCGCGCATGCGCTATGCGCAGCGCATGCGGCGCATGGGGCCCGACTGGGTTTCGCTCGAGGAACTGGCGCGCAGCGTCAAGGCCGTGACCGCCAGCGAAGAGGCCGGCGCGGCCTCGGAGGGTGGCGCCCACGCCGACTGGGCATCGCCGCCGCATCTGGCGCGCGAGGGCCTCGTGGAGCTCACGCGCGCGCTGTCGAAGGCCGGCTCGGTCTGGACGCTCGACTGGCGCGCCCTGGCCGCCATCGGCCCCGACGCGGCCGCTCCGCTGCGCGTGCTGTTCACGCATTGGTCCGATTCGCCGGTGCAACTGCGCTTCATGGGGGCGGCCCAGCTGTTGGCCGTGCTGTCCGAAGCGGCCCCCAACAACGACCGCAGCACCGACGACGTCTGGTGGCAGCTGCACCTGGCGGCGCTGCGCATGATGCACCTGCCCGACGACTTCGAGCTGGTGGCGCTCAACTACTGCATCACCTACGAGGTGTCGCCGCCGTCGTGGCAAGACCCGCGCGGCGAATGCGCCTCGCTGGCCGCGCCGCCGGCCAGCCGGCCCAGTTCGGTGTGGTCGCTGCTGTCGGTCGGTGGCGACTCCGAGAGCTTCCCGTCCACCGACAGCGGTTTTGCCGCGCTGGCGGGCGATCTGCGGGGCGAGTCGCTGTCCAGCTGGCAGCGGCTGGACAACGACCTGCGCCACACCACGGCGCCCGTCATTTCGTGCGCCGCGCTGCTGCGCATGGACCTGGCCGCCGCCGGCACGCTGCTGAGCTGGGTGCGCGCGCGCGACGCCAACGGCGAGCGCGTGCAGTTCGTCGATGCGCACCGGCTGATCGCCGCGCTGTTCACGCTGGTAGGCATTACCGATCACGCCACCGTGGCGGTTAGGAAAAACTAAGGCGCCCGGCGGCCTTGCCGCGGGTTGCATTGCCCCGGGCCATCCCCAGATGGCTTCGATGGAACAGTTTCACGGCACCACCATCGTGAGCGTGCGCCGCAAGACCCCCCAAGGCGATCAGGTCGCCATCGGCGGGGACGGGCAGGTCACTCTCGGCAATATCGTCATCAAGGGCACGGCGCGCAAGGTGCGCCGGCTTTATCACGGCAAGGTGCTCGCAGGCTTTGCCGGCGCCACCGCCGACGCCTTCACGCTCTTCGAGCGCTTCGAGGCCAAGCTCGAAAAGCACCAAGGCCACCTGACCCGGGCGGCGGTCGAGCTCACCAAGGACTGGCGCACCGATCGCGTGCTGCGCAAGCTCGAGGCCATGCTGGCCGTGGCCGACGCCACCACCTCGCTCATCATCACCGGCAACGGCGATGTGCTGGAGCCCGAAGACGGCGTGATCGCCATCGGTTCGGGCGGGGCCTACGCCCAGTCGGCGGCCAAGGCGCTGATCGAGAACACCGAGCTTTCGGCCGAGCAGATCGTGCGCAAATCGCTGGCGATCGCCGGAGAAATCTGCATTTACACGAACATGAACCACACCGTGGAAGCGCTCTGACCATGTCCATGACCCCCCAGGAAATCGTCTCCGAGCTGGACAACCACATCGTCGGCCAGCCCGCCGCCAAGCGCGCCGTGGCCATTGCCCTGCGCAATCGCTGGCGCCGCCAGCAGGTCGACGACAAGCTGCGCCACGAGATCACGCCCAAGAACATCCTCATGATCGGCCCCACGGGCGTGGGCAAGACCGAGATCGCCCGCCGCCTCGCGCGCCTGGCCGACGCGCCGTTCATCAAGGTCGAGGCCACCAAGTTCACCGAGGTGGGCTACGTGGGCAAGGACGTCGATTCGATCATTCGCGACCTCGCTGAAATCGCCGTCAAGCAGACGCGCGAATCCGAAAGCGTGAAGGTGCGCGCGCGCGCCGAAGACGCCGCCGAGGAGCGCATCCTCGACGTGCTGCTGCCTCCCGCGCGCGGTGCCGACGGCGCCACGGCCACCCCCGCGCTGGACGCACCGAACCCCACGCGCCAGGCCTTCCGCAAGAAGCTGCGCGAGCACCAGCTCGACGACAAGGAGATCGAGCTCGACCTCGCCGAGACCCGCACGCCGCTGGAGATCATGGGCCCGGCCGGCATGGAGGAAATGACCGAGCAGCTGCGCGGCATGTTCGGCCAGATGGGCCAGGGCAAGCGCAAGATGCGCAAGCTCAAGATCGCCGAGGCCATGCGCCTGCTGATCGACGAGGAGGCCGCCAAGCTGGTCAACGAGGACGAGATCCGCGCGCAGGCCATCACCAACGCCGAGCAGAACGGCATCGTCTTCATCGACGAGATCGACAAGGTCGCCACGCGCAGCGAAGCGCAGGGCTCCGACGTGTCGCGCCAAGGCGTGCAGCGCGACCTGCTGCCGCTGGTGGAGGGCACGGCCGTCACCACCAAGTACGGCGTGATCCGCACCGACCACATGCTGTTCATTGCGAGCGGCGCGTTCCACCTGAGCAAGCCGAGCGACCTGATTCCCGAGCTGCAGGGGCGCTTCCCGATCCGCGTCGAGCTGCAATCGCTCTCGGTGTCGGACTTCGAAAGCATCCTCACGCAGACCCGCGCGTCGCTCGTGAAGCAGTACCAGGCGCTGCTGGCCACCGAGGGCGTGACGCTCGAGTTCACGCCCGAGGGTGTGAACCGCCTGGCCGCCATTGCCTTCGAGGTGAACGAGCGCACCGAGAACATCGGCGCGCGCCGCCTGTCGACCGTGATGGAGCGCCTGCTGGATGAGGTAAGCTTCGACGCGACCCGTCTCGAAGGGCAGTCGATCCGCATCGATGCCGCCTATGTCGACCAGCGCCTTGCGGCACTAAGTCACGACGAAGACCTTTCGCGCTTCATCCTCTGAAGTTGCCTTTTCCTTCCCCCTGTAACGGGGGAATGCTTCACGCATCACTTTCACTGCGTGAGCTAAGTACTTAATTTTCAACGAAATTCGCTGATTCCCAGGTTTGGGAATCAGCGCTAAGTCGTTGATTCCATTACAAAAAATACCCCAAACGGCCAGTTGCTTCCCAAGTGTTTCCTGCTACAGTGCAAAAAAGTGCAGTTAAGTGGGAAAAAGTGCGGGTAGTGCCCCCTTCGGGTGCCGCAGCACCTCCCAACACAGGGGTTTCGTGGTCGTGTTTCAAGGCGCTTCATCGCTCAGTCTGGATGCCAAGGGGCGGCTCTCCGTGCCGACCCGGCATCGCGACGTCCTGAGCGCCACGGCAGGCGGCCAGCTCACGATCACCAAGCATCCGCACGGATGCCTGATGGTGTTCCCCCGTCCCGAATGGGAAAAATTCCGCGAGCGCATCGCCGCGCTGCCGATGTCGGCGCAGTGGTGGAAGCGCGTCTTCCTGGGCAACGCCATGGACGTCGAGATGGACGGCACCGGCCGCATCCTGGTGTCGCCCGAGCTGCGCGCGGCCACCGGCATCTCGCGCGAGACGCTGCTTCTTGGCATGGGCAACCACTTCGAACTCTGGGACAAGGCCACCTACGAGGCCAAGGAGGCCGAGGCCACCCAGGGCGAGATGCCGGATGTGTTTCAGGACTTCGCGTTCTGAGGGCTCACGTGAACACCCCATGGACCCATACGACCGTCTTGCTGAACGAAGCGGTGGAAGCGCTTCTTTCAGGCAGCACGGCGGCAACCGGCACTTACGTGGACGCCACCTTCGGGCGGGGAGGGCACGCGCGTGCCATCCTCTCCAGGCTGGCGCCGGAAGGCAGGCTGATCGCATTCGACAAGGATGCGGAAGCAGTGGCCGAAGCAGCGCGCATCCCGGATGCGCGTTTTTCCATCCGCCACCAGGGTTTTCGCTCGCTGGGTGAATTGCCCGGCGCGAGCGTCAACGGCTTGCTGATGGACCTGGGCGTGAGTTCACCCCAGATCGACAACCCGGTGCGCGGGTTCAGTTTTCGTTTCGACGGCCCGCTCGACATGCGCATGGACACCACGCGCGGCGAGAGCGTGGCCGAATGGCTGGCAACGGCCGAACTTCAGCAGATTGCAGAGGTGATCCGTGACTATGGCGAAGAACGGTTTGCTGTTCAGATTGCAAAGGCGATTGTTGCTCGCCGACAAGAACGGGGCCCAATTTCAACCACCACCGAACTGGCCGAGCTCGTGGCTGGCACGGTCAAAACCCGCGAGCAGGGCCAGAACCCTGCAACGCGCACATTTCAGGCTTTTCGGATTTTCATCAACGCCGAGCTTGAAGAGCTGCAACAGGCGCTAGAGGCGAGCCTCTCGGTGCTGCAGCCCGGCGGGCGCCTGGCGGTGATCAGCTTCCACTCGCTGGAAGACCGCATCGTCAAGCAGTTCATCGCCAAGCATTCCAAGGAGGTCTACGACCGCCGCGCGCCCTTTGCCGCGCCCAAGGTCATGAAGCTGCGCGCGCTGGAACGCATCAAGCCGTCCGACGAAGAAGTGCGCGGCAATCCGCGTTCGCGCAGTGCGATCCTGCGGGTCGCCGAGCGCACGGAGGCCGCATGAGCGCCGCCCGGCCGCCCGAAGGCGCTCGCCCCCTCGCTTGCGAGGGGGATGGCGTAGCCACGCAGCGGCGCAGCCTGGGGGGGCTTCTTTAATCATGGCCCGCATCAACCTGTTGCTGCTGCTGGCTGTGATCGCCACGGCGCTGTACCTCGTTCATACGCAGTATCAGTCGCGTCAGCTCTACACCGAGCTCGACCGCGTGCAGCAGGAAGCCCGCCGCCTGGAGCTGGACCGCGACCGCCTGCAGGTCGAAAAGCGCGCCCAGGCCACGCCGCTGCGCGTCGAGAAGCTCGCCAAGGAGCAGCTGCAGATGCGCACCACCTCGCCGGCCATCACGCAGTACGTGCGGCCCGACGGCTCGGTGATCCCGGCCGTGGCGCCGCTGCCGCCGGCCACGCCCACCACCGGCCCCAAGCCGGCCAAGCTGGGCGCCAAGCCCGCTGTTGCAGCGAGGGCCGCACGATGACCCGCGGCAACCGCAGCGTGCGCTACACCACCAGCCCCTTGCTCGCGAGCAAGACGCCGGTCTGGCGCAGCAAGTTCATCGTGGCCGGCATCGCCTTCGGCTTCGTGATGCTGGCCGCGCGCGCCGCCTACGTGCAGGTGTTCAACAACAGCTTCTTCCAGCGGCAGGGCGAAGTGCGCTTTGCGCGCACGCTGGAGCTGCCGGCCAACCGCGGCCGCATCCTGGACCGCAACGGGCTCATTCTTGCGTCCAGCGTGGTCGCGCCCAGCATCTGGGCCATTCCCGAAGACATCGAGCGCGACGACCCCGAGGTGCGCGCCAAGCTCAAGCAGGTCGCCAAGCTGCTCGAGATGCCGCAGAAGGACTTCGACAAGAAGCTCGAGGACGAGGACAAGACCTTCGTGTGGGTCAAGCGCCAGGTCGACGAGCCGATCGCCAAGCAGATCGCGGCCCTGAACCTCAAGGGCATCTACCAGCGCCGCGAATACAAGCGCCAGTACCCCGAGGGCGAAGCTGCCGCGCACGTGGTGGGCTTCACCAACGTGGAAGACAGCGGCCAGGAAGGCATCGAGCTGGCATTCAACAAGGACCTGGCCGGCAAGGCCGGGTCGCGCCGCGTCATCAAGGACCGCCTGGGCCGCGTGGTCGAGGGCGTGGGCGACACCGTGCCGCCGCTGGACGGCAAGGACATCCAGCTGAGCGTGGACAGCAAGGTGCAGTTCTTCGCCTACCAGAAGCTGCGCGACGCCGTGACCGCGCGCAAGGCCAAGGCCGGCAGCGTGGTGGTGCTCGACTCCACCACCGGCGAGGTGCTGGCGCTGGCCAACTACCCGAGCTACGTGCCCGACAAGCGCCAGAACCTCACCGGCGAGCAGCTGCGCAACCGCGCGCTCACCGACACCTTCGAGCCCGGCTCGACCATGAAGCCCATCACGGTCGGCATGGCGCTGGAAGCCGGCCGCGTGAAGCCCTCGACGGTGATCGACACCGCGCCGGGCCGCTACCAGATCGGCGGCTTCACCATCAGCGACACGCACAACTACGGCGCGCTGACGGTCGAGGGCGTGATCCAGAAGTCGAGCAACGTGGGCGCGCTCAAGATCGCCCAGAAGATGACCCCGCACGAGATGTGGGACACCTACACCGCGCTCGGCTACGGCCAGAAGCCGCAGATCCAGTTCCCCGGCGCGGTGACGGGTCGGCTGCGCCCGTGGAAGACCTGGAAGCCGGTCGAGCAGGCCACCATGGCCTACGGCTACGGCCTGTCGGCGTCGCTGTTCCAGATGGCGCACTCGTACACCTCGTTCGCGCACGACGGCTCGCTCATTCCGGTCACCATCCTGAAGAACGACGAGCCGCCGGTCGGCGTGCGCGTGTTCTCGCCGTCCAACGCGCTGGCCGTGCGCAAGATGCTGCAGATGGCCGCCGGCCCCGGTGGCACTGGCACGCGCGCGCAGACGGTCGGCTACTCGGTCGGCGGCAAGTCGGGCACGGCCCACAAGCAGGTTGGCAAGGGTTACGCGAGTAACAAATACCGTGCGTGGTTCACCGGCATGGCGCCGATCGAAAAACCGCGCATCATCGTCGCCGTGATGATCGACGAGCCGACCGACGGCCAGTATTTCGGTGGCCTGGCAGCGGCCCCCGTGTTCAGCGAAGTCGTGCAGCAGACCCTGCGCATGATGAACGTACCGCCCGATCTGGCGGTCAAACCGCTTGTGATGACGCAGGGCGTCGACGAGAGCTTCTGAACATGCTGACCTTCACTTCCCCCCCACTGGCCGCCGCCTGGCTCAAGCAGCGCGCGCCGCAGGCCCACATGCACGCCGACAGCCGTGCCGTGGGTGCGGGCGACGTCTTCGTCGCCTGGCCCGGTGCCGCCACCGACGGCCGCAAGCACGTGGCGTCGGCGCTGGCGCAGGGCGCGTCGGTCTGCCTGGTCGAGCACGAGGGCGTGGAAGCCTTCGGCTTCGACGGTGACGAGCGCATCGTGAGCTACCCGGGCCTGAAGGCCGCCACCGGCCCGATCGCCGCGGCCTTCTACGACGACCCTTCGGCCTTCCTCGACGTGCTGGCCGTGACCGGCACCAACGGCAAGACCTCCACCGCCTGGTGGCTGGCCGAATCGCTTTCCACGCTGCGTGCCGCCGGCGGCCTGCGCGTGATGAAGCCCGACGGCACGGTGCAGCGCGACGCGCCGTCGCCTTGCGCCGTGATGGGCACGCTGGGCATCGGCGTGCCGCCCGAGCTGACCTACACCGGCCTGACCACGCCCGACCCCGTGATGATGCAGCGCGAGCTGCGCGAACTGGTCGCGCGCGGCTTCGGCGCCTGCGCCATCGAGGCCTCGTCCATCGGCATCGCCGAGCGTCGCCTCGACGGTGCGCACATCGCCGTGGCCGTGTTCACCAACTTCACGCAGGACCACCTGGACTACCACGGCAGCATGGACGCCTACTGGCAGGCCAAGGCCGAGCTGTTTCGCTGGCCGGGCCTGCGCGCCGCAGTCATCAACATCGACGACACGCACGGCGCGAGCCTGTGCGCGAACCTGCTCGACGCCGGCATCGGCGCGCTCGACGTCTGGACCGTGTCGGCCGGCGGCAAGCCCGCCCGCCTCGTGGCGCGCGACATCGGCTACGACGCGCAGGGCCTGCAGTTCTCGGTGGCCGAGCACGGCACGGCCGCGGTGGAGCGCCTGTCGACCGGCCTGATCGGCCAGTACAACGTGGCCAACCTGCTGGGCGTGCTGGGCACGCTGCGCGCGCTGGGCCTCACGCTGGCCCAGGCCGTGGCCGCCTGCGCCAACCTCACGAGCGTGCCCGGCCGCATGGACCGCGTGGGCACCGGCGAAGGCGCACCGCTGGCCGTGGTCGACTACGCCCACACGCCCGACGCGCTCGACAAGGCCCTCATCGGCCTGCGCGCGTTGGCAAAGCAACGCGGCGGCGCGCTCTGGTGCCTGTTCGGCTGCGGCGGCGACCGCGACCCGATCAAGCGCCCGATGATGGCCGCCGTGGCCGAACGCCAGGCCGACCGCGTGGTCGTCACCAGCGACAACCCGCGCAGCGAAAAACCCGACGCCATCATCAGCCAGGTGCTGCGCGGCTTCTCGCGCCCCGACGCGGCCCAGGTGCAGCCCGACCGCGCCGCCGCCATCGCCGACGCCATCGCGCAGGCGGCGCCGCAGGACGTGGTGCTCATCGCCGGCAAGGGCCACGAGGCCTGGCAGGAGATCGGCGGGCAGCGCATCGCGTTTTCCGACAAGGCCCATGCGCAACAGGCGCTGGCCAAGCGAGGTGGCGCATGACCGTCGACACGACGCCGCTCGGCATCACGCTGGCCCAGGCGCAGCAATGGATTCCCGGCTCGCGCCTGGTGGGTGACGCCTCGACCGTCATCGCCCGCGTGCACACCGACACGCGCACGCTCGCGCCCGGCGACCTGTTCGTTGCGCTCAAGGGCGAGCGCTTCGACGCCAACGACTTCCTGGCCGACGCGAAGAAGCAGGGCGCCGTGGCCGCCATCGCGCACCGCGGCCTCGAAGCCGCAGGCCTGTCCGGCCTCGAGGTGCCCGACTCGCTGCTCGCGCTCGGCGCGCTGGGCGCCGGCTGGCGCGCGCAGTTCGAGCTGCCGCTGATCGCCGTCACCGGCAGCAACGGCAAGACCACTGTCACGCAGATGATCGCGGCGGTGCTGTTCGCCTTCCGCGCCGAACGCGCGCTGGCCACGGCCGGCAACTTCAACAACGAGATCGGCGTGCCGCTCACGCTGCTGCGCCTGCGCGCCAGCCACCAGCGCGCCGTGCTCGAACTGGGCATGAACCACCCGGGCGAGATCGCGCGGCTGGCCGCCATGTCGCGCCCGACCATCGCGCTGGTCAACAACGCCCAGCGCGAGCACCAGGAGTTCATGGCCACCGTCGAGGCGGTCGCCATCGAAAACGCCGCCGTGTTCGCGGTGCTGCCCGAAGACGGCACCGCCGTGTTCCCCCATGGCGACACCTTCACCTCGCTGTGGACCGACATGGCGCGCAGCGGCGGTGCGCGCCGCTGCATGACCTTCGGCGAGCACGAAGGCGCCGACATCTCGCTCGACAGCGCCGAATGGAAGCAGGGCGCTTGGGCCGTGCGCATCCGCACGCCCATCGGCAGCTTCGACGCGCGCCTGCACATCGCGGGCCGCCACAACGTGGTCAATGCGCTCGCGGCCACGGCTTGCGCGCTCGCGGCCGGCGTGTCGATCGACACCATCGGCGCGGGCCTGAGCGCCTTCGAGCCGGTCAAGGGCCGCTCGCGCGCCAGCGAGATCGTGCTGGCCGGCGGCCGGGCCGTCACGCTGGTCGACGACAGCTACAACGCCAATCCCGATTCCGTGATTGCCGCCATCGACGTGCTCGCGGCCCTGCCGGGTCCGCGCCTGCTGGTGCTCGGCGACATGGCGGAGGTCGGCGACCGCTCGCCCGAGTTCCACGCCGAAGTCGGCGACTGGGCGCGCCAGCGCGGCATCGAGGCCGTCTACACGCTCGGCAGCGCCACGGCCCATACCGTCGCTGCTTTCCGGGGCGATGCCGACGGCCGCCATTTCAGCGAGTTCGACGCGCTCGGCGCGGCCGTGCTCACGCGCCTGCCGCATGTCGGCAGCGTGCTCGTCAAGGGATCGCGCTCCATGAAGATGGAGCGGCTGGTGCAGGCCATCGCGGCCCAGGCGCACACGACCACAACAACAAAAGGAGGCCGGTCATGACGCATGAGCCGCGCAATACAACATGCTGCTGACGCTGGCCCAATGGCTGCAATCGCTCTCGCCCGAATTCGGGTTCTTGCGCATTTTTCAGTACCTCACGTTCCGTGCGCTGATGGCCGCGCTGACCGCGCTCGTGGTCGGCCTGGTGGCGGGCCCGTACGTCATCCGCCGCCTGGCCGCGCTGAAGATCGGCCAGCCGATTCGCGGCTATGGCATGGAAACGCACCTGACCAAGAGCGGCACGCCGACCATGGGCGGCGTGCTGGTGCTGTTCTCGATCGCGCTGTCGACGCTGCTGTGGTTCGATATCTCGAACCGCTTCGTGTGGATCGTGCTGTGGGTCACGATGGGCTTCGGCGCCATCGGCTGGGTCGACGACTGGCGCAAGGTGGTGCGCAAGGACCCGGAAGGCATGCGCTCGCGCGAGAAGTATTTCTGGCAGTCGGTGGTGGGCCTGCTCGCGGGCTTCTACCTGCTGTTCAGCATTTCCGAGAGCTCCAACTGGCGCGTGCTGCAGCTGTTCTTCGCGTGGGTGCAGTCGGGCTTCGACCTCGACTTCCCGCCCAAGATCAACCTGCTGGTGCCCTTCTTCAAGGAAGTGAGCTACCCGCTGGGCGGCATCGGCTTCGTGATCCTCACGTACCTGGTGATCGTGGGCGCGAGCAACGCGGTGAACCTCACCGACGGCCTGGACGGCCTGGCGATCATGCCGGTGGTGATGGTGGGCTCGGCGCTGGGCGTGTTCGCCTACGTCACGGGCAGCGCGGTGTACTCCAAGTACCTGCTGTTCCCCAACATCCCGGGCTCGGGCGAGCTGCTGGTGTTCTGCTCCGCCATGGCGGGCGCGGGGCTCGCGTTCCTGTGGTTCAACACGCACCCGGCGCAGGTCTTCATGGGCGACGTGGGCGCGCTGGCGCTGGGCGGCGCGCTGGGCACCATCGCGGTCATCGTGCGCCAGGAGATCGTGTTCTTCATCATGGGCGGCATCTTCGTGGTCGAGGCGATCTCGGTGATGGCGCAGGTCATGTACTTCAAGTACACGAAGAAACGCTACGGCGAAGGCCGGCGCGTGCTCAAGATGGCGCCGCTGCACCATCACTTCGAGAAGAGCGGCTGGCGCGAGACGCAGGTCGTGGTGCGCTTCTGGATCATCACGATGCTGCTGTGCCTCGTGGGCCTTTCGACGCTGAAGCTGCGGTAACGAAGAAACCATGCGGCACCTGAAAGACCTCCCCGTTCTCATCCTCGGCCTCGGCGCGTCCGGGCTGGCGATGGCGCGCTGGTGCGCACGCCACGGCGCGGTGGTGACCGTGGCCGACACGCGCGAGGCGCCCGCGTCGCTCGCGACGCTGAAGGCGCAGTGGCCCGATGTCGCGTTCGTCGGCGGCCCGTTCACGGCCGCGCTGGTCGAAGGCACGCCGATTCGCGCGGTGTACCGCTCGCCGGGCCTGTCGCCCGAGACCATCGCGCCGGTGGCCGACGCGGCACGTGCCATGGGCCTGCCGGTCGGCGGCGAGCTGGACCTGTTCGCGCGTGCGCTGCTGGACCTGCGCACGGTTGAAGTGCCGGTGGTGGAAGTCGAGCCCGAGCCTGAAGCCGAACCCGTGGCGGCAGCCGAAGCCGAAGCCGAAGCCGAAGCGGTGGCCGAGCCCGTGGTGCCGCCTGAAGCGCAGGCCGAACTGCCCCTGGAAGCGCCGGTGGCTGTAGAGGCACCCGAACCCGTCGGGGCCGTGGAGCCCGCCGAGGTGGTGGAAGCCGCGCCCGAGCCGATCGCTCCCGCCGCCATGGCCGAAGCCATGCCGCGCGATCCGTCGATGAGCGTGGCCGTGCCCGTGCCGCCGGAGACCCCGGCCGAAACCGAGGCCGTGGCCGAAATCGAAACCACGCCGCAAGACGTCGCAGCGGAAGTCCCCGCGCCGGAAGCCGCCGCATCGGAACCGTCCGAAGCCCCCGCAGCCGAAACCCCCGTGGACCCCGAGGCGCCCGCCGTGGCCGCGCCCGCACCCGCCACCGTTTCCCGCCTGCCCAGCACCGGCAAGCCCTACGTCCCCACGGCCGCGAAGGAAGCCGCCGAGTTCGTCGCCAAGATCGCCGAAATCTCCGCCACCAATCCGGCCTCGGCGGCGGTGGAAGAGGAACCCGATTCGCCCCAGCTCGAGCTGGCGCCGCCGGTCGAGCCCGAACCGCCCAAGGGCTACACGCCCGCCGTGCTCGCGATCACCGGCACCAACGGCAAGACCACCGTCACCGCGCTCACCGGCCAGCTGGTCGAGCGCGCGGGCAAGACCGTGGCCGTGGCCGGCAACATCGGCCCGACGCTGCTCGACACGCTGTCCGCGCACATCGACGCCGGCACGCTGCCCGATGTGTGGGTGCTCGAGCTGTCGAGCTTCCAGCTCGACGGCGTGCAGGGCTTCGAGCCCACCGCCGCCACCGTGCTCAACCTCACGCAGGACCACCTCGACTGGCACGGCGACATGCCGGCCTACGCGGCGGCCAAGGCGCGCATCTTTGGCGCGCGCGGGCTCATGATCCTCAACCGCGACGATGCCGGCGTGATGGCGATGCTGCCCGCGCCGGTGCGCGTCAAGCTGCAGCGCCCGCAGATCCGCACCCACGTCACCTTCGGCGCGGCCATGCCGCTGCGCCCGGGCGACTACGGCATCGAGCGCGTCAACGGCATGACCTGGCTGGTGCGCGCGCTCGAAGCCGACGAAACGCAAAAGCGCAAGCGCGGCGCCGTGGTCGAGGAAGAAATCTTCCTGCAGCGCCTGATGCCCGCCGACGCGCTGCGCATTCGCGGCCGCCATAACGCCATGAACGCACTGGCCGCGCTCGCGCTGGCCAGCGCCGCCGACTGCGCGCTCGGCCCCATGCTCTACGGCCTGCGCGAATACCGCGGCGAGCCGCACCGCGTGGAGCCCATCGCCATCATTGACGAGGTCGAGTACTTCGACGACAGCAAGGGCACGAACGTGGGCGCCACGGTGGCTGCGCTGGCGGGCCTGGGCGAAGAGCGCCGCGTGGTCGTGATCCTCGGCGGCGAGGGCAAGGGGCAAGACTTCGAGCCGCTCGCCGCGCCCGTGCGCCAGTACGCGCGCGCCGTGGTGCTCATCGGCCGCGACGCGCCGCTCATCGAGGCCGCGCTGGCGTCGACCGGCGTCTCGCTGACGCACGCGGGCTCGATGGACGAGGCCGTGAAGGCCGCGTCCGCCCGCGCCAACCCCGGCGATGCCGTGCTGCTGTCACCGGCCTGTGCGAGCTTCGACATGTTCAGGGACTACGGGCACCGCGCCGAAGTGTTCCGCGAGGCCGTGCAGGCCTACGAGGACAGCCCGCGCGGGCTGGTGGACGAGTCGTCGCTGTCGTCGTCTTCTTCTGCTTCCGATTCGACGGAGGAACCGGTTTGAACTCTGCCGCCGCAGGCGCCACGCCCAGCACCCGCACCAGCCGCTTCGGTGGCTGGTTCAAGCGCGCGCGCAGCGGCATCGACGCGCTGCCCGTGCACCTGCCCGTGCGGCTGGGCGGCGCCGGCATCGCGCAGACCAAGGCCACGCCGATGCGCGTGCTGGGCTTCGACCAGGCGCTGGTGTGGGTCACGGTCGCGCTGCTGACCTGGGGCCTGATCATGGTGTATTCGGCCTCCATCGCGCTGCCCGACAACCCGCGCTTTGCGCGTGCCGGCTACAGCGCGTCGTACTTCCTCACGCGGCACGCGGCCTCGGTGGCCTTCGCGTTCGTCGCCGCGCTGCTGACCTTCCAGATCCCGATGAAGACCTGGGAGCGCGCCGCGCCCTGGCTCTTCGTGGCCTCGCTGCTGCTGCTGGTGGCCGTGCTCATTCCGCACATCGGCATCAACGTGAACGGCGCGCGCCGCTGGCTGCCGATGGGCTTCATGCGCTTCCAGCCGTCGGAGCTGGCCAAGCTCGCGATGGTGCTCTACGCCGCCAGCTACATGGTGCGCAAGATGGAGATCAAGGAGCGCTTCTTCCGCGCCGTGCTGCCGATGGGCATCGCGGTGGTGGTGGTCGGCATGCTGGTGATGGCCGAGCCCGACATGGGCGCGTTCATGGTGATCGCGGTGATCGCCATGGGCATCCTGTTCCTGGGCGGCGTGAACGCGCGCATGTTCTTCGTGATCGCCGCGCTGGTGGTGGTGGCCTTCGGCACCATCGTTGCGACCAGCCCGTGGCGCCGCGAGCGCATCTTCGCGTACCTGGATCCGTGGAGCGAAGAGCACGCGCTGGGCAAGGGCTACCAGCTGTCGCACTCGCTGATCGCCATCGGGCGCGGCGAGATCTTCGGCGTGGGCCTGGGCGGCAGCGTCGAGAAGCTGCACTGGCTGCCCGAGGCGCACACCGACTTCCTGCTCGCCGTGATCGGCGAGGAGTTCGGCCTGGTCGGCGTGCTGCTGATCATCGGCATGTTCCTCTGGCTCACGCGCCGCATCATGCACATCGGCCGCCAGGCCATTGCCCTCGACCGCGTGTTCTCGGGCCTCGTGGCGCAGGGCGTGGGCGTGTGGATGGGCTTCCAGGCCTTCATCAACATGGGCGTGAACCTTGGCGCGCTGCCGACCAAGGGCCTGACCCTGCCGCTGATGAGCTTCGGCGGCTCGGCCATCCTGATGAACCTGGTGGCGCTGGCCGTGGTGCTGCGCATCGACTACGAAAACCGCGTGCTGATGCGGGGAGGTCGCGTATGACCGGCCGCACCGCGCTCGTCATGGCCGGCGGCACCGGCGGCCACATCTTCCCGGGACTCGCCGTGGCCGAGGCCCTGCGCGAGCGCGGCTGGCAGGTGCACTGGCTGGGCGCGCCCGGCAGCATGGAAGAAAAACTCGTGCCGCCGCGCGGCTTCGCGTTCGAGCCCGTGCAGTTCGGCGGCGTGCGCGGCAAGGGCCCGCTCACGCTGTTCCTGCTGCCGCTGCGCCTGTTGCGCGCCTTCTGGCAAAGCCTGTGCGTGGTGCGCCGCGTGAAGCCCGACGTGCTCGTGGGCCTGGGCGGCTACATCACTTTCCCCGGCGGCATGATGGGCGTGCTGCTCGGCAAGCCGCTGGTGCTGCACGAGCAGAACTCGGTCGCGGGCCTGGCCAACAAGGTGCTTGCGGGCGTGGCCGACCGCGTGTTCACGGCCTTCCCGAATGTGCTGAAGAAGGCGCAGTGGGTGGGCAATCCGCTGCGCACCGCGTTCACTTGCAAGGCCGACCCGGCCACCCGTTTCGCGGGCCGCACCGGTCCGCTCAAGTTGCTGGTGGTGGGCGGCAGCCTCGGCGCGCGCGGCCTGAACACCGTGGTGCCGCAGGCACTGGGGCGCATCGCGCCCGAAACGCGGCCGCGGGTGCTGCACCAGAGCGGCGCCAAGCAGATCGACGAGCTGCGCGCCAACTACACGGCCGCCGGCGTCGACGGCGAGCTCACGCCCTTCATCGAAGACACGGCGCAGGCCTATGCGGACGCCGACATCATCGTCGCGCGCGCCGGAGCCAGCACCGTCACAGAAATCGCGGCCGTCGGCGCAGCAGCGCTGTTCGTGCCTTTCCCCTCGGCGGTCGACGACCACCAGACCACCAACGCGCGCTTCCTCGTGGACGCGGGCGGCGGGTGGCTCGTGCAACAGGCCGACCTCACACCTGAATTGCTGGCCGATTTGCTACAGAACACCGAGCGCACCGCGCTGATCGACAAGGCCGAGAAGGCCAAGACCATGCAGAAGACCGAAGCCGTGGAAGCGGTGGTCCGCGCTTGCGAGGAGCTTGCCAAATGAAGCACGCAATCCGTCACATCCACTTCGTCGGCGTCGGCGGCTCGGGCATGAGCGGCATCGCCGAAGTGCTGCTGAACCTGGGCTACAAGATCACCGGCTCCGACCTGTCCGACAGCGCCACGCTGCGCCGGCTCGCGGGCCTGGGCATCGGCACCTTCGTGGGCCACGCCGCCGCGCACATCGACGGCGCGGACGCGGTCGTCACCTCCACCGCCGTGCAGTCGGACAACCCCGAAGTGCTGGCCGCGCGCGAGAAGCGCATTCCCGTGGTGCCGCGCGCGCTCATGCTGGCCGAGCTGATGCGCCTGAAGCAGGGCATCGCGATTGCCGGCACGCACGGCAAGACCACCACCACCAGCCTCGTGGCGAGCGTGCTCGACGCGGCGGGCCTGGACCCGACCTTCGTGATCGGCGGCCGCCTGAACAGCGCCGGCGCGAATGCGCAGCTCGGCAGCGGCGACTACATCGTGGTCGAGGCCGACGAGTCGGACGCCTCGTTCCTGAACCTGCTGCCCGTGATGGCGGTGGTCACGAACATCGACGCCGACCACATGGAGACCTACGGGCACGACTTCGCGAAGCTCAAGAAGGCCTTCGTCGACTTCCTGCACCGCATGCCGTTCTACGGCGTGGCCATCCTGTGCACCGACGACCCGGCGGTGCGCGAGATCGTGGCCAGCGTGACCTGCCCGGTCACCAGCTACGGCTTCGGCGAAGACGCCCAGGTGCGCGCCATCGACGTGCGCGCGGTCGGCGGCCAGATGCATTTCACCGCGCAGCGGCGCAACGGCGTGACGCTGCCCGACCTGCCCATCGTGCTGAACCTGCCGGGCGAGCACAACGTGCGCAATGCACTGTCGGTGATCGCCGTGGCGGTCGAGCTCGGCATTCCCGACGAGGCCGTGCAGCGCGGCCTCGCGGGCTTCAAGGGCGTGGGCCGTCGCTTCCAGAGCTACGGCGACGTAGCGGTGCAGGGGGGCGATGCCGCCGGCACCTTCACCGTCATCGACGACTACGGCCACCACCCCGTCGAAATGGCCGCCACCATCGCGGCCGCGCGCGGCGCGTTCCCGGGCCGCCGGCTGGTGCTGGCCTTCCAGCCGCACCGCTACACCCGCACGCGCGACTGCTTCGAGGATTTCGTCAAGGTCATCGGCACGGCCGACGCGGTGCTGCTGGGCGAGGTCTATGCCGCCGGCGAGGCGCCCATCGTGGCCGCCGACGGCCGCACGCTGGCGCGCGCGCTGCGCGTGGCGGGCAAGGTCGAGCCGGTGTTCGTCGACGACATCGGCGCCATGCCGCAAGCCATTCTGGACAACGCCCGCCCGGGCGACGTGGTGCTCTCGATGGGCGCCGGGTCGATCGGCGCGGTGCCGGCCAAGGTGGTCGAACTCGGCGCGGCGGGCGTTCCCGCCGCCGCCTCGTCCTCAACATCGGAGCGCGTCTCGCGCAAAGGGAGGGCCGCATGAGCCTTCAGGATCCCAAACTCTTCGGCAAGGTCGCCGTGCTGTTCGGCGGCACGTCCGCCGAACGCGAAATTTCCCTGCTGTCGGGCACCGGCGTGCTCGAGGCCCTGCGCTCGCGCGGTGTCGACGCGCATGCCTTCGACCCCAAGGACCGCGAGCTGACCGACCTCAAGCGCGAAGGCTTCGCGCGCTGCTTCGTCGCGCTGCATGGCCGCCATGGCGAAGACGGCACCGTGCAGGGCGCGCTCGAACTGCTCGGCATTCCCTACACCGGCTCGGGCGTGATGGCTTCGAGCGTGGCCATGGACAAGGTCATGACCAAGCGCATCTGGCAGGCCGACGGCCTGCCGACGCCCAAGTACGTGCGCCTGGCCTTCGACCAGCAAAGCCGCGAGCAGATCATGGCCGTGCCCGACGTGCTCGGCCTGCCCGTGATCGTGAAGCCGCCGCGCGAAGGCTCGTCCATCGGCGTGACCAAGGTCGAGGGCTACTCGCAGATGCAGGAGGCGGTCACGCTGTCCGCCAGGTACGACGCCGACGTGCTCTGCGAGGAGTTCATCGAAGGCGAGGAAGTGACCTGCGCCGTGCTCGGCCACGGCCTGGACGCGCGCGCGCTGCCGGTGGTGCGCATCGCCGCGCCCGAAGGCGCCTACGACTACCAGAACAAGTACTTCACCGACGACGTGAAGTACCACTGCCCGAGCGGCCTGCCCGAAGCCGAGGAGCACGAGATCCAGCGCATCACGCTGGCCGCCTACCGCACGCTCGGCTGCCGCGGCTGGGGCCGAGGCGACGTGATGATCCGCGCCAGCGACCGCAAGCCCTTCCTGCTCGAGATGAACACCTCACCCGGCATGACCAGCCACTCGCTGGTGCCGATGTCGGCGCGCGCGGCGGGCATCCCCTACGAAGAACTGTGCCTGCGCGTGCTGGCCGCGGCCGCGCTGGACGCCACCGGAGGTTCGCTATAGCCATGGCCGACAGCATCCCCGCGCCCTTCGACGTCAAGCTCATGAACATCGTCGCGAACATTGCCTTCGCGATGGTGGCGCTCATGCTGCTGGCGGCGGGCGCCTGGTGGGTGCTGCGCCAGCCTTTCTTCCCCATCGGCGGCATCAAGGTGGACGGCGAGGTCACGCACAACAACGCGGTCACGCTGCGCGCCAACGTGGCGCCGCAGCTCACGGGCAACTTCTTCACCATCGACCTGTCGCGCGCCCGCGCGGCCTTCGAGTCGGTGCCGTGGGTGCGCAGCGCGGTGGTGCGGCGCGAGTTCCCGAACAAGCTGCGCGTGACGCTGACCGAGCAGGTGCCGGTGGCGGCGTGGGGCGACGAGGCGGGCTCCAAGCTCATCAACGGTTTCGGCGATGTGTTCGAGGCCAACGTGGCCGAGGTCGACGACAACCTGCCGCGCCTGGACGGCCCGATCGAACAGGCCGGCCAGGTGCTGGGCATGTACCGCGTGCTGCAGCCGCAGTTCCAGCCCTACGACTTCAGCATCGACGAGCTCACGCTGTCGAGCCGGGGCAGCTGGAAGGTGGTGCTGGACACCGGCGCCGAGCTGGAGCTCGGCCGTGGCCAGAGCGAGGAGGTGACGGCCCGGCTGCAGCGGTTCCTGAAGACCGTGACCCAGGTCGCGGGCCAGTACCACCGCACGGTGGCCGACGTCGAGGGCGCCGACTTGCGCCACAACGACGCGTATGCATTGCGGCTGCGCGGCGTCACCACGGTCTCGCCCGAGGCCCCAAGAAGAATCAAGTAGCGAATACCGAGGAATCGAGGACATATCAATGCCCAAAGAATACAAAGACCTGGTCGTAGGACTGGACATCGGCACCGCCAAAGTGATGGTGGTGGTGGCCGAAGTGCTGCCCGGCGGCGAGCTCAAGCTGGCCGGCCTCGGTGTTGCGCCGAGCAACGGATTGAAGCGCGGCGTGGTGGTGAACATCGACGCCACGGTGCAGAGCATCCAGCAGGCGCTGAAAGAAGCCGAGCTGATGGCCGACTGCAAGATCAGCCGCGTCTACACCGGCATCACCGGCAGCCACATCCGCGGCATCAACTCCAGCGGCATGGTGGCGGTGAAGGACAAGGAAGTGACGCCGGCCGACGTGGCCCGCGTGGTCGAGACGGCGCGCGCCATCAACATCTCCAGCGACCAGCGCCTGCTGCTGGTGGAGCCGCAGGAATTCGTGATCGACGGCCAGGACGTGAAGGAGCCGATCGGCATGAGCGGCATGCGGCTCGAAGCGAAGGTGCACATCGTGACCGGCGCGCAGAGCGCGGCCGAGAACATCATCAAGTGCGTGCGCCGCTGCGGGCTGGAGGTCGACCAGCTTATGCTGAACCCGCTGGCCTCGAGCCAGGCGGTGCTGACCGAAGACGAGCGCGAGCTGGGCGTGGTGCTGGTCGACATCGGCGCGGGCACCACCGACGTGGCGATCTTCACCAACGGCGCGATCCGCCACACGGCGGTGATCCCCATTGCCGGCGACCTGATCACGAGCGACATCGCCATGGCGCTGCGCACGCCGACCAAGGACGCGGAAGACATCAAGGTCGAGAACGGCTATGCCAAGCAGCTGCTGGCCGACCCCGACACGCAGGTCGAGGTGCCGGGCCTGGGCGACCGCGGCCCGCGCATGCTGAGCAAGCAGGCGCTGGCCGGCGTGATCGAGCCGCGCATCGAGGAAATCTTCTCGCTGGTGCAGCAGGTGGTGCGCGAGTCGGGCTACGAGGAAGTGCTGTCGTCGGGCGTGGTGCTCACGGGCGGCAGCGCGGTGATGCCGGGCATGGTCGAGCTCGGTGAAGACATCTTCCTGAAGCCGGTGCGGCGCGGCATTCCGAAGTATTCGAGCGCGTTGTCCGACATGGTCGCGCAGCCCCGCGCCGCTACAGTCATGGGCCTTCTCGAAGAGGCACGTTTCGCGCGCATGCGCGGCTTCAAGGTCGCGCAGAAGAACGGGTCGGTAAAAACCGCGTTCGGACGCTTCAAGGACTTCATCGTGGGGAATTTCTGACGATGATCAAGTCACCACTCTGGCTCGCGCGCGGCAGCCCTCCTTTGCATTTCAACGAGCGATGGCGACGCACAGGTCCACCATCGTGACGACCACATCGTTGATCTCGTCACGGCACAAGAAATATTCATAGACACATAACGGCAACTGCAAGATTCAAGGAGTTAAAAATGACCATCGAAATGATCGAAGTCGAAGAGTTCAATCAGGGCACGCAGATCAAGGTGATCGGTGTCGGCGGTGGCGGCGGCAATGCGGTCGCCCACATGATGGAGCGCGGTGTGCAGGGCGTTCAGTTCGTCTGCGCGAACACCGATGCCCAGGCACTGCAACGCAGCAGCGCGCACAAGATCATCCAGCTGGGCACCAGCGGCCTGGGCGCCGGCAGCAAGCCCGAGAAGGGCCGTGACGCGGCCGAAGCCGCGGTGGACGACATCCGCGCCGCCATCGACGGCGCGCACATGCTGTTCATCACGGCCGGCATGGGCGGCGGCACCGGCACCGGCGCCGCACCCGTGATCGCGCGCGTCGCGAAGGAAATGGGCATCCTCACCGTGGGCGTGGTGACCAAGCCCTTCGACTGGGAAGGCGGTCGCCGCATGACCAACGCCGACGCCGGCCTGGCCGAGCTCGAAGCCAACGTCGACTCGCTGATCGTGGTGCTCAACGAGAAGCTGCTCGACGTGCTGGGCGACGACGTCACGCAGGACGAAGCCTTCGCGCAAGCCAACGACGTGCTGAAGAACGCCGTGGGCGGCATCTCGGAAATCATCAACGAGTACGGCGGCGTGAACGTCGACTTCGAAGACGTGCGCACCGTGATGGGCGAACCCGGCAAGGCCATGATGGGCACGGCCGCGGCCGCGGGCCCGGACCGCGCGCGCATCGCCGCCGAACAGGCCGTGGCCTGCCCGCTGCTCGAAGGCATCGACCTGTCGGGCGCCAAGGGCGTGCTGGTGCTGGTGACGGCATCGAAGGGCTCGCTGAAGCTGAACGAGTCGAAGCTGGCGATGAACACCATCCGCGCCTACGCCTCGCCGGACGCGCACGTGATCTACGGCGCCGCCTACGACGAAAGCCTCGGCGACGAAATGCGCGTGACGGTGGTTGCCACCGGCCTGTCGCGCGCCGACGCACGCCGCCAGGCCCCGACGCTGGAAGTGATCCGCACCGGCACCGACAACATCCCGTTCACCGTGCCCACGCTCGGCGGCATGGGCCACGCCAGCGCCGGTGGCCACGGCGGCGGCAGCCAGCCCAACTACGACGGCATGGCCGTGCCCAGCGTGTGGCGTACCAACCGCACGATGGCCGCCGCCAAGGTGGACGCGCTGTCGTCGGGCGGCATGGACGACTTCGAGATCCCCGCGTTCCTGCGCCGCCAGGCCGACTGAGAACACGCCGCGGCGACCGAACGCAGAGGGCACGAGGGTTCGCAAGGGGCACCAGGGAAGACCTGAAAGGGACTTCCGCTGGCCCTAGGCGCTGCGTCCACCTCGTGCCCTTTGCGTCCATCGCCGGGCTTTCAGGGAAACCATGTCTATCGGGGCCATAGCCAAGGGCATAGGGCGTCACGCCCGTCGCGCGCCTAAAATCGAGGGCGTGCTGCAACAACGAACCCTCAAGTCGATCAGCCGCGCCGTGGGCGTGGGGCTGCACAGCGGCCAACGCGTGGAGCTGACCCTGCGTCCGGCCCCGGCCGACACGGGCATCGTGTTCCGCCGCGTCGACCTGCCCGAGCCGGTCGAGATCCGCATGACCGCCGAGTCGGTCACCGACACGCGCCTGGCGTCCACGGTCTCCACCGGCGGCGCCAAGGTGCAGACGGTCGAGCACATCATGTCCGCCTGCGCGGGCCTGGGCATCGACAACCTCTACATCGACATCACGGCCGACGAAGTGCCGATCCTCGACGGGTCGGCCTCGTCCTTCGTGTTCCTGCTGCAAAGCGCGGGCATCGCGCTGCAGAAGGCGCCGCGCCGCTTCATCCGCGTGACCCGCAAGGTCGAGGTGCGCGAAGGCGAGGGCGCCAACGAGAAGTGGGCGAGCCTGGAGCCGTACCACGGCTTCAAGCTGGCCTTCGAGATCGACTTCGACCACCGCGTCGTCAACTCCACCGGCCAGCGCGTGGAGTTCGACCTGGGCACCGACTCGTACAGCCGCGACATCGCACGCGCCCGCACCTTCGGCTTCACCAAAGAGGTCGAGTACATGCGCAGCAAGGGCCTGGCCCTGGGCGGCGGCCTGGACAACGCCATCGTCATGGACGACACCAAGGTGCTCAATGCCGGCGGCCTGCGCTACGACGACGAGTTCGTGAAGCACAAGATCCTCGACGCCATGGGCGACCTGTACATCATCGGCAAGCCGCTGCTGGCCGCGTACACCGCGTTCCGCTCGGGCCATGCGCTGAACAACAAGCTGCTGCGCGAACTGCTCTCGCACAGCGACGCCTACGAAGTCGTGACCTTCGAGGACGAAAAGCGCGCACCGCGCGGTTTCGGCGAAGTCGCCCGCGCCTGGTAGGCCCGGGCAGCCCGCGCTTTCACGACATGCTTCTTTTCCGCTGGGCCATCCTGCTGCTTCTGTTGGTGGCCGGCGCGTCCTTCGCGTTCTATGCGGGCACGGGACAGCCCAAGTACCGCCGCTTTGGCTGGATCGTGCTGAAGTGGACGCTGCTCGCGGCGTTCGGCTTCTTCGCGGTGCTGATCGCCGAGCGCGTCGCGTAGTTTCTCGCGGCGCTGTTCGCATGTCCGGAAACGGCATGCCGGGCAGCGGCCGCCGGCGCACGATGGCGCCATGAACACCCGCACACTCCCTTCCCGCAATCCGTTCGGCGTGCAGGATGCGCCCGACCCCGACGGTGAAGACATCGACGCATTTGCCGCGCGCGTGCGCCTCGATGGCGCGGCCAGCGACGCCAATGCCGAGGCGTGGGGCGCCGCTTCGCGTGCCGCGCGAGAGATGCCGTTGACGATCGCGGGCGCCTGGTCGAGCCGCTGGAACGGCGGCGCGGACCCGACGATGCCCGGCGACACCGCCGCCGCATGGAAAGAGGGCCAGGCCCGCGTGAAGATCGGCATCGGCCGCATCCACCTGCTGTTCGACTGGTACGACGGCGCGCGCCATGCGCTGCTCGACGTGCGCCAGGCCGGCCTGCACCGGCTCGTGGGCCGCTACATCAACCTGAGCAACCCGGCCATCACGCAGCCCTGGGTCGGCCTGGTCGTCGACCACCGCCGCATCGACGGCCGCTGGCCCCACGGGCGGCTGGACTTTCGCCGCTAGCGCTGCCGTTCAGCGCGAACGGCCTTGCCGGTACGTGCCGGCATGCGTCTTCGACAGCTCGGCCGCCTGCGCGAGCCGCGCCATCGAGCGCCCCACCTGCGCATGCGTGATCGCGATGCCCAGTGCGTCGGCCGCGTCGGCGCCCGGCAGGCCCGGCAGGTCGAGCAGGCGCTTCACCATCTCCTGCACCTGCGCCTTGGCGGCCTGGCCGTGCCCGGCCACGGCCTTCTTCATCTGCAGCGCCGTGTACTCGGCCACGGTGAGGTTGCTGTTCACCAGCGAGGTCACGCACGCGCCGCGCGCCTGCCCCAGCAGCAGCGTCGATTGCGGGTTGACGTTGACGAAGATGATTTCCACCGCCGACGCATCGGGCTGGTAGCGCGCCGCGATTTCCGCGATGCCGTCGAACAGCACCTTCAGGCGCGCCGGCAGATTGCCCGTGCCCAGGTGCCGCGTGCTGATGGTGCCGCTGGCCACGTAGCGCAGCGCATGGCCGTCCACGTCGACCACGCCGAAGCCGGTGGTCGTCAAGCCGGGGTCGATGCCGAGAATGCGCATGAAAGGTAGCGAAAAGGCTTAAGCCTGCATCAAGAGAGTCGAAAGAGGTGCGAAGTCGCGCGGGAAAGCCGCGTGATCGCGGGCAGAATCCGTGCCGATTCGGACCGTCCGCCCCGCTTCCCGCAGGGCGCGCCACACAAGGAAGCGAATGTGAATGTAGTCGAGTCCTCCGCGCAGCAGCAACTGGATGAAGCACAGGCCTTGCTCGAGCGCCTGCAGCACCCCACCGAACGCGCCGCCGCGCGCCTGCGGCAGGCCGAGCTGCTGAACGACCTGGGCCGGCGCGGCGAAGCACTGGCCGCCTGTGGCCGCCTGCTCGAGGAGTTCGCGGGCCGGCCCGAAGCCGATGTGGTGGTGCCTTGCTGCCAGGCGCTGCGCCTGCTGGCCCACATGCTGCGCCAGCTGCATCGCCCCGCCGACGCGCTGACCACGCTCGACCGCCTGATCGCCGCGCACGGACAGCGCGCCGAACCCGAGGTGCGCGAGCACATCGCCAACGCGCTGTTCCAGCGCACCTGGCTCATCGACGAGCCCGAGGCCCGGTGCGCGGCTTGCGACTTCATGAGCGAGATGCTCGACGCGCAGGCCGATGCCGCGCGCGACGCATGGCGCGTGGAAGCGCGCTTGCTGAAGGCCGAGATCGAACACCATCGCGGCCTGCCGCAAGACGCGCTGGCCACGCTGGAGGCCGCCATCGAACGCTTCGACGGCAGCAGCGACCCCGGCGTGGTGCTGCGCGTGGCGCGGGCGCGCCTGGCCTCGGTGCTGAACCTGCGCGAACTGGCGCAGCACACGCAGGCCCAGGTGATGTGCCTGGCGGTGGCCGACCAGATCGAGGCCGGACTGGCCGACGCCGCGCCCGAGCTGCGCCTGGAGGGCGTGCGCGCGCTGACCCTGTTCTTCGACGGGCTCGGGCCCGACGAGCAGGCGCGGCGCGCCGAGCTCGTCGGCTGGCTGCTCGAACGCTACGGCCACGATGCGTCGACGCAGGTGCGCCGCATGGCGGTGGTGCGCGCCTACGACTGGGTGGTGGGGCTGCGCGAGCACGACGATGCCGCCGCGGCGCTGGCCGCCTGCGAACGCCTGCTCGGCACCTTCGCGGGCGACGGCGATGTCGTGGTGCAGCGCACCGTGGCCAGCGCGCGGCTCAACCAGGGCTTCGTGCTGCTCGAACGGCTGGGCCGGCCCGAGGACGCGCTCGCGGTGTACGAAGACCTCATGGCGCGCCTCGAGGACGCGGACGCCCCGCAGTTGCGCGACACCCTGTCCAAGGCGACCGCGGGCCGCCTGACCTGCCTGCGGCGGCTGCGCAGGGTGGTCGATGCCGAAGAGCTCTCGGCCGACGTGCGCGACGCGGTGCGCGAGCAGGTGAAGCAGGGCCGCAAGCATGGCGATGCCGGCGAGCCGCACGAAGCCATCGCGCTGTTCGACGAGGTGCTCGCGGCGCATGCCGCCTCGCCGCATGCCGAGCTGCGCCGCCAGTGCGCGCGGGCGCTGGCGCACAAGGCCTTCTGCCTGATCGCGCTGGAACGTTTCAGCGAAGTGATCGCCGCCGCCGACACCATGGACGCCTGCTACGGCGCCGACGCCGCCACGGCCATGCAGGAGCAGGTCGCGCTGTGCCTGCAATACAAGAGCACCGCGCTCGACCGCCTCGGCCGGCCCGAAGACGAGATGCGCGTGCACGACGAGATCGTGGCGCGCTGGGGCGACAGCGATCTGCCCGAGCTGCGCGGCCGCGTGGCCGGCGCGCTGTTCCGCAAGGGCATGGCGCTGCGCCAGGCGGGACAGCTGAAGGCGGCCGTCGGCTGCTATGACGAAGTGATCGGGCGCACGGCCGTCGCGCGAGAAGGCACGCTGCAGCTGTGGGCCGCCAAGTCGATGATCAACAAGGCCAAGGCACTCGAAAAGCTCGGCGACACCGCCGGCCAGGCCAAGGCCTACCGCGTGCTGATGGCGCGCTTCGGCGACTCGGGCGACGCGGCGCTGCGCGAGCGCGTCGCCAACGCGGGCGAGTGGCTGGCCGAGGCCGAGGGCCGGCAGGGCCGCACCGAGGCGCAACGCGCGGCGCTCGAAGACACGCTCGGCCGCTTCGGCACCGCCATGTCGCCCGAGCAGCGCACGCGCATGACGCGCGAGCTGCAGGCGTTGAAGGCCAAGGCCTTGGGACGCAAGGCGAAGGAAGCCTTCGACCGCGTGGTGCGGCGCAAGGCCTGAACGCCCCGTGGGGCTTCAGGCGTTGAAGTACCAGCGGATGGAGTGAAAGAAGATCGGCGCCGCGAAGCACAGCGCGTCGACCCGGTCGAGCAGGCCGTTGGCGCCGGTCACGCCCACGCCCTTCTTGCCCCAGTTGGGAATGCCCCGGTCGCGCTTGAGCGCCTTCATCACCAGGTGGCCCATCGAGCCCGCGATGCAGGCGATGACCGACACCGCCAGGGCCTGGCCGAACTTGAAGGGCGTGATGAACGAGAACAGCGCGCCCACCAGGCTGGCCACCACGATGCCGATGCCCCAGCTGGTCCAGTTGAAGCTGCGGCTCACGTTGGGCGCGAAGGGCGTGCGTTGCGTGCGGCGCGAGATCAGGTGCTGCACCAGCACCGAGGTCTGCACCACGAACACCAGGAAGAACACGAGGAAGGCGCTCTTGCCCTCGTAGCCCGGAAAGCTCAGCAGCAGCAACGCGGGCACGTGGCTCATGCCGTACACGCAGACCATGATGCCCCACTGCAGCTTGGCGTTGCGCTCGAGGAACTGGCTCGGGTCGTTGGCCAGCGCGCTCGCCACCGGAATGGCAAGGAACACGTAGACCGGGATGAACACGGTGAACAGGTCGAAGCGCGCGGTGGCCACCAGCCAGAACTGGATCGGCAGCACCACGAAGAACGCGAGGATCAGGCTGCGGTGGTCGCCGCGCCGCGTGGGCGACAGCGTGATGAACTCGCGCAGCGCAAAGAAGGAGATCAGCGCGAACAGCACGGTGGCCACGGTTTCGCCCAGTGCCCAGCCGATCCAGAAGATGATCACCATGAACCAGGTGGTGCCCAGCAGTTGGCGAAAGTGCGCGAGTTCGGCTTGCCACGCGGCGTCGTGCACGGGGTTGCGGCGTTCCCTGAAGGTGAGGAAGAACGCGGTGGCGCTCACGATCGCGAGCAGGCCGAAGACGATGAGGAAGAGGGCCGCGACCTGCTGGGTCGGCGTGAGGTTGCGCAGGAACTGGTTCATCTTTTTACCGCGCGTCGGGTTGCACGAACTTCATGTCAGACGTCGCGCAGCGCGATCACGGCGGCACGGGCGCGGTCCAGGAACGGGCGGCGCTCTTCGCCTTCCTCGACGCGGATCGGCGCGCCGAAGGTGACGGAGCAAAGGATGGGCACGGGCACGATCTCGCCCTTGGGCATGACGCGCTGCACGTTGTCGATCCAGGCCGGCACCAGCACCACCTCGGGGAACATCGTGGCCAGGGCGTAGAGGCCCGACTTGAACTTCTGCGGCTCGCCGGTGTGGCCGCGCGTGCCCTCGGGGAAGATGATGATCGAGTCGCCGCTGCGCAGGGCGTCGATGAGCGGCGCCAGCGGGTCGGCCGCGGGAGGCGCGGGAACGGGCTCGGGTTGCGCGGCGGCCGGCGGCGGCTCGGGCGCGGGCGGCGGTGGGGGAGGCGGTGGCGGAGGGGGCGGCAGATCCAGCTGCCCCTGCACTTCGTTCATGACCTCGACCGAGGCATCGGCGAAAGGCAGCGACATCGGGAGCAGCGGTTCCATCGAGGGCTCGATGCGCTCGGCCGGGGGAGGCACCGTGGCCCGCGCGGGCGGGGCCGGCGGCGGCGCGGTTTCGGTGGCGGCCGCGGGTTCAGCAGCCGCCGTGGGCGCCGTCGCAGCGCGCTCCACATACACCGCGTTGAACACCTCCGTCGTGATCCAGCGCTTGACCGGCGTGTTGGCCCAGTAGTCGCGCGCGGCGATCGGGCGGGTGATGCTGCGCAGCTCCTCGGGCAGGGCGGCCCAGATCATCACGAGGTCGGCGTGGCTCTGGTGGTTGGCGAAATAGATGCGCTGTTCGGCCTTGGGCGGACAGCCATACCAGCGCGCCTGCGCGCCGGTGAGCAACCGGACGATTCCCAACAACAACCAACCTGTGAGCTTTGCCAGCATATGGGCGCGATGATACGGGCCATGCGATGGCGTTTCGATCCTCTTTCTCTGGCGTGGGCGGTGGCCCTGTTTGTATTGCTCGTGCTGCTGGCCACCGTCGGCGCGCGTTGGGGCTGGGTGCGAAGTTTCTTCGGCGACGTGCTGGCCGTGGTGTGGGTCTACTTCGTGTTCAAGACGGCCATCGGCGCGCGCGTGCTGCCGCTGGCCGTGGCCGCGCTGTGCGTGGGGTGCGCGGTCGAGCTGGGGCAGTACCTGGCGTCGGTCTGGCACCTGCGCATCTCGAACCGCGCGCTGCGCATCGTGCTGGGCAGCACGGCCGACTGGTGGGACGTGCTGGCCTACGTGTTCGGCTTCGCCGCCGTGCTGGCCCTCGAAGGCCTGCGCGGCGCGTTCAGTGCGTTCAGGGCAGCTCGGCCGCGGGCATCCGCGCCATGACGGTCGACGCGCGCCCGCTCAGGTAGGGCGAGCCGGGCCGTTTCTCGAAGAACTTGGGGCTGGGCAGCATCACGGCCAGGCGCGCGGCCTCGTTGGCGCTCAGGCGCGAGGCCGGCTTCCTGAAGTAGTACTGCGCGGCCGCCTCGGCGCCGAAGACACCTTCGCCCCACTCGACGTTGTTCAGGTAGATCTCGAGGATGCGCCGCTTGTCGAGCAGCACCTCGAGCAGCGTGGCGAGCACCAGCTCCTGGCCCTTGCGCAGCATGGTGCGTTCGCCCGACAGCAGCAGGTTCTTCGCCAGCTGCTGCGTGATGGTCGAGCCGCCGCGCAGGCGCACCGGCTGCACCGGCTTGCCGCGGGCCACGGCACGCGCGGTGCGCTTGGCCGCGAGTTCCTCGGCCTTGGCGTTGCGCTGGCGCGCGCGCTCGATGGCTTCCCACTCCACGCCGTTGTGGTCGACGAAGCCCGCGTCTTCGCTCGCGATGACGGCGCGCTTGAGCGTGTCGTTGATCTGCGCGTAAGGCACCCACTCGTGCCGCCAGCCGCCGCTGCTGCCTTGATGGATGGCGATCTGGAAGGCTTCCGAGCGCTGGAACGCCGTGCTCTCGGGGTTGACCACGGCCATGGCCGCGATGCGCGCCACGAAGAACAGCTCGAGCGCCACGCCCGCCACCACGAGGCAGGCGATCAGGCGCAGCACGGCTTTCATCGGGGCGTGGTGGCGAGCGAGGCGCGCACTTCGGCCAGCACCTGCGCCGAGGGCGGGCGCACGCCGCGCCAGATCTCGAAGGACTCGGCCGCCTGCTCGACCAGCATGCCCAGGCCGTCGCGCGCGACCGCGCCGTGTGCCTCGGCCCAGGCCATGAAGCCGGCGGCGGCGGGGCCGTACATCATGTCGACCGCGAGCCCGCCGGGGCGCAGCACGCTGGCGTTCACGGGCACCGCGTCGCCCGCGAGGCTGGAGGCCGTGGCGTTGACCACCACGTCGAACGCGCCCGGCACTTCGTCGAGCGCCCAGGCCTCGAGCGACGCGCCGTGGCGCAGCGCCACCGCCGCATGCCGGCGCACCAGCTCGACGGCCTTGCCCACGGTGCGGTTGGCCACCACGATGCGCGCGGCCCCCGCGTCGAGCAGCGGGCCCAGCACGCCGGCCGCCGCGCCGCCGGCGCCGATCAGCAGCAGCGCCTTGCCCTGCAGCGTCACGCCCGCGTTGCGCACGATGTCGTTGACCAGGCCGATGCCGTCGGTGTTGTCGGCGTGGATGCCGCCGTCGGCCTCGAAGCGCAGCGTGTTCACCGCCTGTGCGAGCGTGGCGCGCTCGCTGGTGTGCTGCGCCAGCGCGGCGGCCTCGAACTTGAAGGGCACGGTGATGTTGCAGCCGCGCGCCGTGTCGCCGCGCTCGGCGGCTTCACGGCGAAAGGCCGCGATGCCTTCGGCGAAGGCGCCGATCGGAATCAGCCGCCGGCCGTAGTCCATCTGCTGGCCGCAGAGTTCGGCAAAGCGTGCGTGGATGCGCGGCGAGCGGCTGTGCTCGACGGGGTTGCCCATTACGCAGTACAGGTCCATGGTGCTTGGCGGCGCGGGCCGTCTCCTGGTGTCGCTCGATCGATCGATCGCTCGTTATTGCGAGGTGATTTCCATCGTGCCGTCCCGCGCGAAGCGGAACAGCCCCTGGATCACCATCTGGTCGGCCTGCTCGCGGCGCATCGCGTCGGTGAACTTGCCGAAAGCGCCGACGCTGCGAACGATGGCCTGCGCCCTGCGGTCCAGCGCGATGTTGCCGGAGCTCTGGTCGACGACCACCGCCAGCACCTTGCCGTCGAAGTTGACGGTCATGGTCATCTTGAGCTCTCCGTACAGCTTCTGGCCGGCGAGCTCGGGGAAGTTCTCGGCCGCGCGCGCCTCGATGCGGCGCAGCATCTTGTCGACGTACACCGCGAAGGCGGCCTCGTGCGTGGTCGGGCTGATGTAGCGCTTCTTGGGGCGCGCGTTTTCCTCGTTCACGCGGCGCTCGATCTGCGCGAGGATCTCGACCATCTGGCGGCGCTTTTCTTCCTGCGCGGCGGCCTCGGTCGGATCGCCCGGGTTGCGCGGGTCGGGCACGGGCATCGCGGCCAGTTCGCGCTTGATCTGCGCGAGCATCTGCATCTGCTGGGCCTGCATGGCCTCGACCTGGCGGCGCGAATCCTCGAACGAGTCGCCCACCGAGGTGAAGCTCGACGGCGGCAGCGGGCTGGTCGCGCGGCCCTGTTCGAGGTCGCCGCCGCCCGCCAGCGAGGTCTGCGCCATGACCTTGGCCTTGGCCTTCGGATCGGGCTTGTCCTGTGTCCTGGTGTTGACCAGGATCACCTCGAGCGGGGTCTCGCTGAAGACCTTGTTGAAGGATTCAGGATCGACGAAGCGCACCGCGAGCAGCGCGGCATGCGCGATGACCGACACGCCCAGAGCGATCTGCAGCGTGCTGAGGTCCTTGAAGTTCATTCTCGAAACTCCTCCAGGGGGCGCAGTTCTCCGGACGATCCGCCGGCGAGCATTAAAGAAACCTTCGCGCGACGCGCTGCGGTGTTCGCCTCGGGAACGGCCCAGCGGCTCATGCAGGCGTGTTCTCGGGCGCGGCCTCGCTGTCCGTCAGATCGACCGCAATCGCGATCGGCCCCGCCACCACTTCTTCGTCGTCGCCTTCCTCGTCCGCCGCGGCCGCATCGGTTTTGGGCGTGTCGAGACGCTCGAGCACCGTGCCGGTCACGTCGAGCGCGATCTCGTCGATCTCGCCGAGCTTCACGCGCAGGCGCGCGCCGCGCTCCTGCTGGCCGGCCACGGGGAACACCAGCGGCAGCGTCTCGGCGCGCACCAGCGCGCCGTTGGGCAGGTCCTTGATGACACTGGCCTCGAGTTCGGTGATGCCCTGCTGCTGCAGGTACTTCAGCGTCCAGAAGCGCTCCATGCCGCCCTGGTAAGCGTTGTACGTGGCATAGGCCGCGTCGAAGCCCGAGAGGATCGAGAACAGGTCGGCGTCTTTCGGCTTGAAGGGCGCGGCCAGCGCGGCGGTCTTGCCGTGGCGCGCGGCGGCAATGATCTGCCACTGGTTCACGAGGTCGGTGTAGCGGCGCAGCGGCGAGGTGCTCCATGCATAGCTCTTCACGCCCAGGCCGGCGTGCGGCAATGCGCGCGTGCCCATGCGCACCTTGATGCCGGGCGCCAGGCTGGCCTGGCTGCGGTACAGGCCGGGCACGCCGAGTTCGCCGAGCCAGCTGCCCCAGGTGCTGTTGGCCAGAATCATGGCCTCCGACACGATCAGGTCGAGCGGCGCGCCGCGCTGGCGCGTGGTGATCTGCACCTGCTCGTTGCCGACCGGTTCGGCGCCGTCGTTGCCGACGAGGCGGAAGTTGTAGTCGGGCCGGTTGAAGTTCTCGGGCTTGCCGCGCACCACTTCGCGCTGCGCCTTCAGCTGCTTCGCGAGGCGGAACAGGAAGGACAGCGGGGCGCGCAGCCTGGCGGCTGCTTCGGGCGTGTCGGCGCTCTCGAACGACGCGTCTTCGAGCCACGGCTGCGTGACGACGGTGTCGAGCTGGTCGTGGCGCAGGTTGGCGACGATGGGCACGCGCTCCAGCTTGGTCTCGGTGCCTTGCAGCTCCAGCGTGGCTTCGTCGAAGCGCGCGTAGAGCGACACGGCCGGGCGCTCGCCGCCCTCGAGCAGCGTGTAGGTGTTGACCACGTCGTCGGGCAGCATCGTGATCTTGTAGCCGGGCATGTAGACCGTCGACATGCGCGTGCGCGCCACGTTGTCGATGGCGCTGCCGGGCGTGAGCGCCAGGGCCGGCGCCGCGATGTGGATACCGACCGTGACGGTGCCCGTGCCCAGGCCCTGCACCGACAGCGCATCGTCGATTTCGGTGGTCTGCGAATCGTCGATCGAGAAGGCCTGCACACCGGTGGCCACGGGCAGGTCGTCCACGATGGCCGGTGCCGCGAGCGCGGGGAAGCCCGTGCCCTTGGGGAAGTTCTCGAACAGGAAGCGCCGCCAGTGGAACTGGTAGGGCGAGTCGATGGCGCCGGCGCGTTCCAGCAGGTCCAGCGGCGGGCGCTGCGTGGCGCGCGCGGCGTCGACCACGGCCTTGTATTCGGGCGCGTTCTTGTCAGGCTTGAACAGGATCTTGTAGAGCTGCTCGCGCACCGGCGCCGGGCACACACCCTCGGCCAGTTGCCCGGCCCACTCGGTGATCTGCGCCTGGATGACCTTCTTCTTCTCGATGGCGGCCAGCGCCTGCTGCACGATTTCGGCGGGCGCTTTCTTGAAGCGTCCCTTGCCCGCGCGGCGGAAGTAGTGCGGCGCCTCGAACAGCGCGAACAGCGCGGCCGCCTGCTGGGCGAGCGAGGGCTTGTCGCTGAAATAGTCGGCCGCGAGTTCGGCAAAGCCGAATTCGCCTTCGGCCGCGAATTCCCAGGCCAGGTCCAGGTCGAGGGCGGCGGCGAGCGTGCGCGCCTCGGCGATCAGCTCGGCGGGCGAGGGCTTCTCGAAACGCAGCACGATGTTGGCGCCCTTGACCTTGACGCGCTTGCCGGTGTCGAGCTCGACCTGCGCCGACGATTCGGCCTCCGACAGCACGCGGCCGCCGAGGTACTTGCCGGCTTCTTCAAACAATACAAACATAGACCCCGATTCTCCCATGCTGAATCGGGCGCGGTCCCGGTCCGGGGATGCCGCGAAGCCCGGAGGCGGCTGCTAGACGGGGTTGATGAACGCCATCACGTCGTCCAGATGCGCTTTCTCGAAGTCCGACAGGGCGTGGTCGCTGCCTTCGAGCAGCTTGATGTTGCTGTCGGGGTAGCGGGCGGACATTTCGTGCCAGTCGAGTGCTTCGTCGCCCTTGGCGATGATGGCGAACACGCGTTCGGGCCGCGTGAGCTGGCCCACTTCCATGGCGCGCAGTTCGTGGATGTACTCGGGGCGGAAGTAGAAATGCTCGGCCGGGTCGTGCCAGACGGTCTGGTCGCCGATATAGCGCGTGAGGTCGCGCGCCGGGTGCACCGCCGGGTTGAGCAGCACGGCGCGGCAACGCGTCATGCCGGCCACGTAGGTGGCGTAGAAGCCCCCCAGCGACGAGCCCACCACCGCCATCGACTTGCGCGGCCAGTGCGCGATGCCCTTCATCACCATGTCGATCGCATCGTGCGGCGACGGCGGCAATTGCGGGCACCACCACTGCAGGTCCGGGTGGCGGCGCGCCACGCGGTCCGCCACGATCCGGGCCTTGGTCGAAAGGGGCGAGGAGCGGAAGCCGTGCAGGTACAACAGGTGAGTGGTTTGCGGATCCATGCGAGGAAAGGACGAGAGGTGCGGACGTCGTACCCTGCTTGTCGGGACCAGGTAATTTTGCATGAGGTCTGTTCTCGCGAGGCCGCTTCCAACGTACAAAAACCCCGCGAGCGGGGTTCTTCGATAAGGCCATAGCTTACCGAGACTTGGTGTGCGCCAACGCTCCTGAAGGCCTTGCCCCGGAGTACCTCGCACGAATGGAAACCGAAAGTATTCGGATCGTTTCTTCCTGCCGCACGAATGGTCTACGTTCGGGTTACCGCGGCTTGCGCGGCGTTGCCCAATGGCGACCATGTGCCGGACATGCGGCAAAAAGGCGGCGCAAGTTTCGTGGGGCGCTTCGTTGCGCGCATCCCATGAACGGGTGAGGTGCGTCCGGATTTGCGGCGCGTGCCGAGCCTTATGCTCAGGCCCATGAACATCGAGTCCCCGGATGACGGAACGCTGCGCCGATGGGGCGTGCTCGTCGTCGAAGACGACAGCCGCGCGCGCGCCTTTTTCGAGGCGAGCGTGCAGCGCAGCCCGCGCCTTTTCTGGCTCGGCAGCGCGGGCACCGTGCTGGAAGCGCGGGCCTGGCTGTCGCGCACCGCGACGATTCCCGACGTGCTGCTGGTCGACCTGGGCATGCCCGACGGCACGGGGCTGGACGTGATCCGCGACGCGGTCTCGCGCTTCCCCGGCTGCGAGCCGCTGGTGGTGTCGGTCTTCGGCGACGAGGAAAACGTGCTTGCCAGCATCGAGGCGGGCGCGGTGGGCTACATCCACAAGGATGCCGCGCCGGAAGACATCGCGCAGACCATCGTCGAGATGAAGGCCGGCGCGTCGCCGATCTCGCCCATGATCGCGCGGCGCGTGCTCGCCAAGTACCGCAGCCTGCAGTCGGCGGCGACCCCGGGCGCGCCCGCGGGAGCGGCGGCAACGGGCGCGGCCTCCGACGCGCCGTCCGAGGAGTCCGACCGCGGCCTGCTGTCGGGACGGGAACACGAGGTGCTGACACTGATCGCGCGCGGCTTCTCTTACGCTGAAATCGCGCGGCTTAAAGGACTGAGCGTGCACACGGTACAGACCCACATCAAGAACCTCTACGGAAAGCTCGCGGTGCATTCCAAAAGCGAGGCGGTTTTCGAGGCGACGCGTCTCGGTCTGTTGTCTCATCCGGGCTGAGCGCGGATGGCGTCGAGGCTGGTGTCACTGATCTTCCTGTGGCTGGCGATACTCCTGTCGGGCCTGACCGCGACCACGGCCGCGGGCGCCGCCGTACCTGAGCGCCCGATCGAACTGACGCGGGGCACGGTGACGACGTCGATCGACGGCGTCTCGCACACGACGCCGGTCGAGTTGTCCTACCACTGGGACCGCCTGCACGGGGGGCGACCCGGGGTTGCCAGCTTCGACCTGCCGTTCACGCTCGAGGCCGCGCCCGAGGCACCGTGGGGCATCTTCATTCCCCGCGTGGGCAATGTGTTCGAGGTGCAGCTCAACGACGCGCTGCTGCAGGTCTACGGCAACCTGGAGCGCGGCAACGACGCCGACTACGCCAAGTCGCCCATCTACGTGGCCGTGCCGGGGCGCCTGCTCAAGCAGGGCGAGAACCACCTGCAGATCCGCCTGCGCGCCGACAGCGCGCGCCGCGCGGGGCTGTCGCGGGTGACCGTCGGTCCGGCGGCGCTGGTGCGCACCGAGCTGTTCGAGAGCGCCTATGCCTGGCGCTTCATCGGCTCCGTGCTGCTGACCGCGTTCAGCCTGATCGTCGGCGGCATCGCGCTGGCGCTCTGGCTGACGCAGGCCGAGCCCGATGCCAACGGCCGGCCGCGGCGCGAGGGTCTCTATTTCTGGGCCGCGCTGGCCGAGTTCTGCTGGGCCCTGCGCGTGGCCGACGGCGTGATCGCCGAGCCGCCGCTGTCCTGGGGGCCGTGGGGCGTGCTGATGGCCGTCTGCTACGCGGGCTGGATGGTCTCCGTGATGATGTTCGGCTGCCATATCGCCGGCTGGGGGCGCGATCGCCGCTTCCGCTGGGTGCGCTGGCCGATGCTGGCCATCGTGGCCGGCACGGCGTTGTTCACGTCGCTCTCGCTGGCGCGCGACGAGCCGGTGTGGCTCACCGGTTGGCTCGCGGTGGAAATCGTGCTGGTCGTGGCGATGGTGGGCGCGTTCGCGGTCGCCACCCTGCGCCGGCCGAACGCCGAGCAGCTGCTGGTGGCGGGCGCCGCGCTGGTGACGGTGGCGTTCGGCGTGCGCGACTGGCTGGTGATCCGGCTCAGCGACGCCTACGGCGAGACCACCTGGGTGCGCTATTCGTCGGTGTTCTTCGGCGTCGCGCTGCTGCTGATCGTGCTGCGGCGCTTTCATGCGGCCACGGTGCAGGCGCGCGGGTCGGTGGCGGCGCTGGCCGAGCAGGTGGCCCAGCGCGAGCGCGAACTGGCCGCCACCTACGCCGAGCTCGAGGCCGCCGCGCGCGACCAGGCGCGCACGCACGAACGCGAGCGCATCCTGCGCGACATGCACGACGGCGTGGGCTCGCACATCAGCTCGGCGATCCGGCAGCTGCAGTCGGGGCAGACCAGCTCGGGCGACCTGCTGCGCACGCTGCGTGATTCGCTGGACCAGCTCAAGCTGTCGATCGATTCCATCCATTTGCCACCGGGCGACGTGGGGGCATTGCTCGCGGCCCTGCGCTACCGGCTGGAGCCCCGGCTGGCGGCGGCGGGCATCGAGTTCGAATGGGCGGTGGACGAGGTGGAGCCGGTGGACCGGCTCGACGCGCAGGCCATGCGGCAGCTGCAGTTCCTGCTGTTCGAGGCCATCTCCAACGTGCTGCAGCACGCGCAGGCCACCGTGGTCCGGCTCGAGGCCGACATGCGCGGCCAGACGGTGCAGGTGCGCGTGATCGACAACGGCAAGGGCTACGACGCCACGCACGTGCCGAGGGCGCTGGCCGAGCGCGCCGGGGCCATCGGCGCCCGCCTGGCGGTGGAAAGCCGACCGGGGCGCACGGTCGTTCAGCTGGCTTTCGATTGAGGCGGGCGGCGGGGCGGGGATAATCCGCCCCCATGTCTGCCGTGTTCAATCAGCCCTCCCTGGCGCGTCGCATCGCGCCCATCTTCCAGGGCTTCGACGGCTTTCTGGCCTTCGCCGTGCTGCTGCTCGCGTTCGCCGGACTGCTGACCATGTATTCGTCCGGGTACGACCACGGCTCCCGCTTCGTCGACCATGGCCGCAACATGCTGCTGGCCGGTTTCATCATGTTCGTGGTGGCGCAGGTGCCGCCGCAGAAGCTCATGCTGGCGGCCGTGCCGCTCTATGCGATGGGCGTGGCGCTGCTGGTGGCGGTGGCGCTCTTCGGCATCACCAAGAAGGGTGCGCAACGCTGGATCAACGTGGGCATGGTCATCCAGCCCAGTGAAATCCTGAAGATCGCGATGCCGCTGATGCTGGCCTGGTGGTTCCAGCGGCGCGAAGGCCAGTTGCGGCCGCTCGACTTCGTGGTGGCGACGGTGCTGCTGGCGGTGCCGGTCGGGCTCATCATGAAGCAGCCCGACCTGGGCACTTCGCTGCTGGTGCTGGCGGCGGGGCTGGCGGTGATCTTCTTTGCCGGGCTGCCCTGGAAGCTGATCGTGCCGCCGGTGGTGATCGGCGCGGTGGCCGTCACCTTGATCGTGAGTTTCGAGACCCGGCTGTGCGCCGACGGCGTCGACTGGCGCGTGCTGCACGACTACCAGAAGCAGCGCGTGTGCACGCTGCTCGACCCGAGCAAGGACCCGCTGGGCAAGGGCTTCCACATCATCCAGGGGATGATCGCCATCGGCTCGGGCGGGGTGGGCGGCAAGGGCTTCATGCAGGGCACGCAGACGCACCTTGAATTCATTCCCGAGCGCACCACCGACTTCATCTTCGCGGCCTATTCCGAGGAGTTCGGGCTGATGGGCAACCTGGCGCTCATCGCGGCCTTCATCTTGCTGATCTTCCGGGGGCTGACCATCGCGACCAATGCGGCCACGCTGTTCTCGCGCCTGCTGGCGGGGGCGGTGACGATGATCTTCTTCACCTACGCCTTCGTGAACATGGGCATGGTCAGCGGCATCCTGCCGGTGGTGGGCGTGCCGCTGCCGTTCATCAGCTACGGCGGCACGGCCATGGTGACGCTGGGGCTGGGGCTGGGCATCCTGATGTCGATCGCGCGCGCCCGGAAACTCGCGCAGAACTAGCGCCGCAGTGCCCTTGAGGGCAGCGCGGAAGAGGGCGGCTGCCTAGAATGGCCCCCATGATCTCTCGCGAACCCACCATCGAGCGCCTTGCCACGGCGCAGCAGCTCCTTCTCACGCCGTTCGGACTCGACGAATCGCACCTGAGCAAGGCCTTGGCCGAGATCACCGCGCACCGGGTGGACGACGCCGACCTGTACTTCCAGTACACCCGCAGCGAGGGCTGGAGCCTCGAAGAGGGCATCGTCAAGACCGGCAGCTTCAGCATCGACCAGGGCGTGGGCGTGCGCGCGGTCAGCGGCGAGAAAACCGCATTCGCCTACTCCGACGACATTTCCGAGGCCTCGCTGCTCGACGCGGCGCGCACCGTGCGCTCCATTTCGTCCGCCGGCCGCACCGGCCGCGTGAAGACGGCCGCCCGCAAGATCGCCTCGAGCCGCTCGCTCTACGACGGCATCGACCCCATTGCCACGCTCGACAGCACGGCCAAGGTCAAGCTGCTCGAAAAGGTCGAGAAGCTGGCGCGTTCGCGCGACCCGCGCGTGGCGCAGGTCATGGCCGGCCTGGCCAGCGAATACGACGTGGTGCTGGTGGCGCGTGCCGACGGCACCCTGGCCGCCGACGTGCGCCCGCTGGTGCGCCTGTCGGTCACCGTGATCGCCGAGCAGAACGGCCGCCGCGAAATCGGCTCCGGCGGCGGCGGCGGACGCTTCGGCCTGGCCTATTTCACCGACGAGCAGATCGCCGAATACGTCGACCACGCCGTGAAGGCCGCGCTGACCAACCTCGACGCCCGCCCGGCCCCGGCCGGCGAAATGACCGTGGTGCTCGGCTCCGGCTGGCCCGGCATCCTGCTGCACGAAGCCATCGGCCACGGGCTGGAGGGCGACTTCAACCGCAAGGGCTCCAGCGCGTTCTCGGGCCGCATCGGCCAGCGCGTGGCGGCCAAGGGCGTGACCGTGCTGGACGACGGCACCATCGCCGACCGCCGCGGCTCGCTCAACGTGGACGACGAAGGCAACGCCAGCCAGCGCAACGTGCTGATCGAGGACGGCATCCTCAAGGGTTACATCCAGGACTCGATGAACGCGCGCCTCATGAAGGTCAAGCCCACGGGCAACGGCCGCCGCGAGAGCTACGCCCACGTGCCGATGCCGCGCATGACCAACACCTACATGCTCGGCGGCGACAAGGACCCCAAGGAAATCGTCGCCAGCATCAAGAAGGGCCTGTACGCCACCAACTTCGGCGGCGGGCAGGTCGACATCACGAGCGGCAAGTTCGTGTTCTCGGCCAGCGAGGCCTACTGGGTCGAGAACGGCAAGATCCAGTACCCGGTCAAGGGCGCGACCATCGTGGGCAACGGCCCCGACGCGCTGACCCGCGTGACCATGATCGGCAACGACATGGCGCTCGACTCGGGCGTGGGCACCTGCGGCAAGGAAGGCCAGAGCGTGCCCGTGGGCGTCGGCCAGCCGACCCTGCGCATCGACGGCCTGACTGTAGGTGGAACGGCTTAGGCCTTTCGTCACTTGCCGATTGTTTCCTTCGGTTGCTAAGCTGCGCACCTTTTGCGAACGACGAGTTCAAGGAGCGTTTCAATGGGCAAGAGGATCAATTCGCCGGCCGTGCTGTGGGCCGCGGCCGCCGTGGTGGCGCTGGCCACCGCCGGTTGCGCATCGCGCGGCGGTTCAGCCAGCCAGCCCGAGGCGGCACCCGCCGCCGCTGCTGCAGCCCCCGCGCGCGGCGGTGCCAAGGCCGGCATGGACGCCCAGGGCAACGTGGTCGACTCGTCGAAGGTCGAGGCCGGCAGCGGCCGCACCGTCAAGGGCCTGAACGGCTACGAAGGTGAAATCACCGGCAACCCGGCGCGCAACAGCAAGTTCGCGCGGCTGCAGATCGGCATGAGCGCCCGGCAGGTCACCGACCTCGCGGGCCAGCCGACCGACCAGGGCGCCTACGTCACCGGCAAGGCCTTCATTCCGTTCTATTTCGGCAGCGACCGCCACCGCTTCGAGATGACCTACAAGGGCCAGGGCCGGCTGATCTTCGCGGGCGGCGGCATGGGCGATTTCTCCAGCGGCAACCTGATCTGGATCATCCACAACCCCAACGAGTCGGGCTACCGATAAACAACGCCGGACCCGGTCGCTTGACCGGGTTTTTGTTTTCCGTGCTACATTGCCCCCACATGTCCGCCCTCCGCGCTTACTTTTTTGCCTACTTTTGGTTCCCGGTTTCCGGCGGACGAGAGGCGAGCGCGTAAAGCAAACGAACACCCTCCCAAAACCGCCGGTGGCTTCCAGCCCCCGGCGGTTTTTTTATGCCCTGACGATTCATTCAAACAAGGAAAAGCAGCATGAGCACGAACACCCCTCCCACCGGCGACAGCTGGTATGCGAGCGTCGAAAAAACCAGCAAGACCGACGACGAACGCATCAAGGACATCAACGTGCTGCCCCCTCCCGAACACCTCATCCGCTTCTTCCCGATTCGCGGCACGCCGGTCGAAACGCTGATTGAAGGCACCCGCCGCAACATTCACAACATCATGGCCGGCAAGGACGACCGGCTGCTGGTGATCATGGGACCGTGCTCCATCCACGACCCGGCCGCGGCGCTCGAATACGCCCGCCGCCTGAAGGTCGAGCGCGAAAAATACGCCGGCACGCTGGAAATCGTGATGCGCGTGTACTTCGAGAAGCCGCGCACCACGGTCGGCTGGAAGGGGCTGATCAACGACCCGTACCTGGACGAGAGCTTCCGCATCGACGAAGGCCTGCGCATTGCGCGCCAGCTGCTGATCGACATCAACCGCATCGGCCTGCCGGCGGGCAGCGAGTTCCTCGACGTGATCTCGCCGCAGTACATCGGCGACCTGATTTCCTGGGGCGCCATCGGCGCGCGCACCACCGAAAGCCAGGTGCACCGCGAGCTGGCCTCGGGCCTGTCGGCGCCGATCGGCTTCAAGAACGGCACCGACGGCAACATCCGCATCGCCACCGACGCCATCCAGGCGGCCGCGCGCGGCCATCACTTCCTGTCGGTGCACAAGAACGGCCAGGTCGCGATCGTGCAGACCAACGGCAACCGCGACTGCCACGTGATCCTGCGCGGCGGCAAGGCGCCGAACTACGACGCCGCCAGCGTCGAGGCGGCCTGCAAGGACCTCGAGGCCGCCAAGCTGCCGCCCACGCTGATGGTCGATTGCAGCCACGCCAACAGCTCCAAGCAGCACCAGAAGCAGATCGACGTGGCCAGGGACATCGCCGCGCAGATCGCCGGCGGTTCGAACCGCGTGTTCGGCGTGATGGTCGAGAGCCATCTGCAGTCGGGCGCCCAGAAGTTCACGCCGGGCAAGGACCAGCTGTCGGGCCTCGAGTACGGCAAGAGCATCACCGACGCCTGCCTGGGCTGGGACGATTCGGTGCAGGTGCTCGACACGCTGTCGCAAGCGGTCAAGCAGCGCCGCGGCTGAAGCCGCTTTTTCAGAGCATGCCGGCCAGGTCGGGCCAGTGGTGCCGCATCGACGCCGCCTCGTCGCTGCCCTGCGGCACCATCGAGAAATCGGCGAAGTCGAAGCCCGGCCCGACCATGCAGGCGACCAGCGTGTAGTCGCCCGCCGTGTGGCTCTGGATGGGGCGCGCGGCCTGCCACTGGCCGGCGGGCACCACGTGCTGGGGCCGCGTGCCGTGGGCGTCGACCGGGCCCAGCTTCACATGGGCCGGCGCGGTGCGCATCGCGGCGTCGCAGGTCCAAAGGGCCAGCGGCACGCCTTCCAGGTGCACCCAGACTTCATCGGACAGCACCCGGTGCCAGCGCGACTGCTGGCCGGCCTCGAGCAGGAAGTAGATGCTGGTCAGCGCGCTGCGCGGCGCGCGGCCGTCGGCGGGCGTGACGCTCGCGGCCGAGCGGAACACCTCGCTGTACCAGCCGCCCTCGGGGTGGGGCTGCAGCTTCAGCGTCTCGATCAGCTCGCGCGCACGGGGGAGGGGGAGTGGCATGGCGGTCATGATGCCGCCGCCGTCCGCAGCGCCGCAAGCAGTTTGTCGTGCACGCCGCCGAAGCCGCCGTTGCTCATGCAGACGATGTGATCGCCCGGCCGCGCCGCGGCCACGATCTGCTTCACCAGCGGCTCGACGGCGCCGGCCAACTGCGCGCGGTCGCCCATGGGCGCCAGCGCGGCGGCCACGTCCCAGTCGAGCCCGGCCGTGTGGCAGAACGACAGGTCGGCCGACACCAGGCTCCACGGCAATTGCGCCGCCATGACGCCCAGCTTCATCGTGTTGCTGCGCGGTTCGAAGGCCGCGAGGATGCGCTCACTTTTCTTGCCGGCCGCATCCAGCTTCTTGCGAAGGCCGTCGAGCGTGGTGCGAATGGCCGTCGGGTGGTGCGCGAAGTCGTCGTAGACCGTGATCGCGCCGCCGCCGCGCGCGACCGTGCCGCGCAGCTCCATGCGCCGGCGCACGTTGCGAAAGCTGCCGAGCGCGCGCGCCGCCTCGGCGGGCGGCACGCCCACGTGATCGGCGGCGGCAATGGCGGCCAGCGCGTTCATCTGGTTGTGCAGGCCCGAGAGTTCCCATTCGACCCGGCCGACCACCTCGCCGTGGCGCAGCACGTCGAAGGCGTCGTGCGAGCCGCGCGCCTGCCATTCGCCCCCGACGCCGAAGCGCGCGAGTTCGCTCCAGCAGCCCTGGGCCAGCACGCGCTGCAGGCTTTCTTCGGTGGCGTTCACCACCAGCCGCCCGGTGCCGGGCACGGTGCGCACGAGGTGATGGAACTGGCGTTCGATGGCGGCAAGATCGTCGAAGATGTCCGCGTGATCGAACTCCAGGTTGTTCAGCACGGCGGTGCGCGGCCGGTAATGCACGAACTTGCTGCGCTTGTCGAAGAAGGCCGTGTCGTATTCGTCGGCCTCGATCACGAAGGCCGGGCCCTCGCCCAGCCGGGCCGACACGCCGAAGTCCAGCGGCACGCCGCCCACCAGGAAGCCCGGCGCCTTGCCGCCTTTTTCGAGCACCCAGGCCAGCATCGACGTGGTGGTGGTCTTGCCGTGCGTGCCGGCCACGGCCAGCACATGGCGGCCCTGCAGCACGTGCTCGGCCAGCCACTGGGGGCCGCTCGTGTAGAGCGCGCCGGCGTCGAGAATGGCTTCCATCAGCGGGAACTTGGGGCTGCCGTCGGGCAGGCGGGCGCGGGAGACCACGTTGCCGACCACGAACATGTCGGGCGCCAGTGCCAGCTGGTCGGCGCTGAAGCCTTCGATCAGGTCGATGCCGAGCGCGCGCAGTTGGTCGCTCATCGGCGGGTACACGCCGGCGTCGCAACCCGTGACCCGGTGGCCTGCCTCGCGCGCCAAGGCGGCCAGGCCACCCATGAACGTGCCGCAGATACCCAGAATATGAATGTGCATCGGTCGATTCTAGGGAAGCGACATGCGCGGGCCGCGCCGTGGCCCCTGCCTTAGTCCTGTGCTCCGTACTGATGTTCATGTGAGGGACGTCCACTGCGGGCAAAATGCCCGAATGGACACGTCCAAGCGTGAAATCGCCGCCACCGCAGCCCGCCTCGTCGTCGAGGAAGGGCTGGAGTACGGCCCGGCCAAGCGCCGGGCGGTGCGCGATCTGGGCCTGTCGTCGCGCACCGCGCTGCCGAACAACGACGAAGTCGAGGCCGAGGTGCGCGAGTACATCGAACTCTTCTGCGCCGATACGCAACCTCAGGAACTGCACGCCTTGCGGCTGCTGGCCCTCGAGTGGATGGAGCGCATGACCGTGTTCCGCCCCCATGTGGGCGGCGCCGTGTGGCACGGAACGGCCACCCGGTTGTCAGACATTTATATTCAATTGTTCTGCGATGATTCCAAGTCGGCCGAAATCGCCCTGATCGATCACCATGTGGACTACGAACCCCGCATGGTGACCGGCTTTCATGGCGAGCAGGTCGAGGCCCTGAGCGTGCATGCCCCGAGCCGTGCGCTCGGCGAGGAAATCGGCGTGCACCTGCTGGTCTACGACCTCGACGACCTGCGCGGTGCCCTGAAGCCCGACGCCCAGGGGCGCACGCCGCGCGGCGATCTGCCTGCACTGCGCCGACTGATTGAACGAGATAAGGACAAGTGAATGACTTCTTCGCCCACCCGACGCGGCATGCTCTATGCCGGCGTGGCGGCGGCTGCCGCGGCCGCCGGGATCGGCGGTGCCTGGTGGAAGGAGCGCGGCAGCGGTTCCGTGGCGGGCGGCGAGCAGCTGGATGCTGCTTTCTGGAACCAGAGCTTCGAGCGGCCGGAGGGCGGTGACCTCGTCCTGTCGAGCCTGCGCGGCAAGCCGCTGCTGCTGAACTTCTGGGCCACGTGGTGCCCGCCCTGTGTCGAAGAAATGCCCATGATCGACGCCTTTTTCCGTGAACACGGTGCCAACGGCTGGCAAGTGGTGGGATTGGCCATCGACCAACCCAGCGCGGTGCGCAAGTTCCTGCAACGCACGCCGGTCACGTATCCCACTGGCCTGGCCGGCCTGCAGGGCACGGAACTGGTCAAGAACCTGGGCAACACGGGGGGCGGGCTGCCCTTCACGCTGGTGCTGAATGCGAACGGTTCGGTGGCCGCTCGTAAAATGGGCAAGCTGGAAACCACCGATCTGGACACTTGGCGGCGCGAACTGGTTCGTGGTTAGAATCCCGTCCCTCCGCTGGCGTTAGCCGCCAAACACCGAAAATCATCGATTTTCGAACAAGTTATATCCCAAAGACCGGCAAAGCCGGCACTGGAGTCTCATGGATCTGCGCAAACTCAAGACACTGATCGATCTGGTGTCCGAATCGAATATTTCCGAACTGGAAATCACCGAGACCGAAGGCAAGGTTCGCATCGTCAAGGGTGGCGGTGCCGCCCCCGTGCAGTATGTGCAAACCTTGGCGGCACCGGCCGCCGCCGCGGCACCAGTCGCGGGTGCGGTTGCCGCGCCCGTGGCCAGCGCGCCGGCGGCGGAAGCCGCGCCAGCCGGCCATGCCGTGAAGTCGCCGATGGTCGGCACCTTCTACCGTTCGTCCAGCCCCGGCGCACCGGCTTTTGTCGAAGTCGGCAGCAAGGTGAACGAGGGTGACACGGTCTGCATCATCGAAGCGATGAAGATCCTCAACGAAATCGAGGCCGACAAGTCCGGCACGATCACCCAGATCCTCGGCGAAAACGGGCAGGCGGTCGAATACGGCCAGCCGCTGTTCATCATCGAGTGACCATGTTCAAGAAGATCCTGGTTGCAAACCGGGGGGAGATTGCCCTCCGGATCCAGCGCGCCTGCAGCGAACTCGGCATCAAGGCCGTGATGGTGTATTCCGAAGCCGACCGCGACGCGAAGTACATCAAGCTCGCCGAAGAGGCCGTGTGCATCGGCCCGGCCCCGTCGGCGCAGAGCTATCTCAACATGCCGGCCATCATCTCGGCCGCCGAAGTGACCGACGCCGAAGCCATTCACCCCGGCTACGGCTTCCTGAGCGAAAACGCCAACTTCGCCGAGCGCGTGGAGCAGAGCGGTTTCCAGTTCATCGGCCCGACGCCGGACAACATCCGCACGATGGGCGACAAGGTCTCGGCCAAGCAGGCCATGATCAAGGCCGGCGTGCCTTGCGTGCCCGGCTCCGAAGGCGAGCTGTCGGACGACGCCGCCACCAACAAGCGCATTGCCCGCGCGATCGGCTACCCGGTCATCATCAAGGCGGCGGGCGGCGGCGGTGGCCGCGGCATGCGCGTGGTGCACACCGAGGCGGCGCTGGTCAACGCGATTCAGATGACCAAGGCGGAAGCCGGCGCGGCCTTCAACAATGCGGCCGTGTACATGGAGAAGTTTCTCCAGAACCCGCGCCACATCGAGATCCAGATCCTCGCGGACAAGCACAAGAACGCCGTCTACCTGGGCGAGCGCGACTGCTCCATGCAGCGACGCCACCAGAAGGTGATCGAGGAATCGCCAGCCCCCGGCATTCCGCGCAAGCTGATCGAGAAGATCGGCGAGCGCTGCGCGGCAGCCTGCAAGAAGATCGGCTATCGCGGCGCCGGCACCTTCGAGTTCCTGTATGAGAACGGCGAGTTCTACTTCATCGAGATGAACACGCGCGTGCAGGTGGAGCACCCGGTGACGGAGTTCACCACGGGCATCGACATCGTCAAGACGCAGATCATGGTCGCGGCCGGCGAGAAGCTGCCGTTCACGCAGCGCCAGATCCAGATGCACGGCCACGCCATCGAAGTGCGCATCAACGCCGAGGACGCGTGGAAGTTCACGCCGTCGCCGGGCCGCATCACCATGTGGCACCCGCCGGGCGGCCCCGGCGTGCGCGTCGACTCGCATGCGTACACCAACTACTTCGTGCCGCCGAACTACGACTCGATGATCGGCAAGATCATCGTCTACGGCGACACGCGCGAGCAGGCCATGGCCCGCATGCGCACGGCGCTCAACGAAACCGTGATCGAAGGCATTCAGACCAACATCCCGCTGCACCGCGAGCTGATGGTCGACTCCAAGTTCATGACCGGCGGCACCAACATCCACTACCTCGAAGAGTGGCTGGCCGCGCACAAGCGCTGAACCGGAAAGCACGCGATGTTTGAACTCCGCCTGATGGCGCCGGAAGACCGGGTCGAAACGCTCAGCGACGCGCTCGATGCACTCGATGCACTGAGCGTGTCGGTGGAAGACGCCGACGCGCAGACCGACGCCGAGCAGGCGCTGTTCGGCGAGCCCGGCATGCCGCCGCCCAAGGAGGGCTGGCAGCGTTCGCGCGTGATCGCGCTGTTCCCCGACGAGGCGGCCGCGAAAGAGGCCGCGTCGGTGCTGGCGCTGCAGGACTTCTTCGAAGGCTGCGAGGTGCTGGGCATTGCGCCGGTGCCCGAGCAGGACTGGGTGCGCCTGACGCAATCGCAGTTTGCGCCGGTCGAGATCACGCCCGAGTTCTGGATCGTGCCGACCTGGCATGAGCCGCCCGAACAGGCCAGGCAGGTGATCCGGCTCGACCCGGGCCTGGCTTTCGGCACCGGCACGCACCCCACCACGCGCATGTGCCTGCGCTGGATCGCCACGCGCGGCGGCCTGGGCAAGCAGCGCGTGCTCGACTACGGCTGCGGCTCCGGCATCCTGGCCATCGGCGCGGCGAAGTTCGGCGCGACCGACATCGACGCCGTCGACATCGACGAAGCCGCGGTCTCCTCGACCGTGCTCAACGCCGAAGCCAATGCCGTGCAACTGAAGGCCGGCCTGCCCGAAGCCGCCAAGGGCGAATACGACACCGTGCTCGCCAACATCCTGGCCACGCCGCTCAAGGTGCTCGCGCCGCTGCTGCGCAGCCACGTGAAGGCAGGCGGATCGCTGGTGCTGGCCGGCATCCTCGCGCGCCAGGCCGACGAATTGAAAGAGGCCTACGCACCGTACGCCAAGCTCGAAGTCAGCGACACCGAGGACGGCTGGATCCTCATGACCGCACGCTGCTGAGCAGGCAGGGGCTCGCGCCCGGCGTTTCGCGCCGCGTCGCACCCCTCACGCGGCGAGGGCCCAACCCTACAATCGCCCCGTCATGAGCCTTGTCACGCGCTGCCCCGCCTGCACCACCACCTTCAAGGTGGTGCGGGACCAGCTTCGCATTTCGGACGGCTGGGTGCGCTGCGGGCGCTGCAGCCACGTGTTCGATGCCACGCTGGATCTGCATGAGGCACCCGATGGTGCGCCGGCCGCCGCGCAGGGCGGTGGCTACATGCCGGGGCTGGTCGAGCCCCGGCCGGCGGCGCCAGTGGCAACGCCGGCGCCCGCACCGGTGCCGGTGCCACCACCACCGCCGGAAGAGCCCGAGTCGCCTGAGCCACATGAGCCCGGAGCGACGTCCCAGCCAGCGGAGGATGCGGACTTCTTCGACGACGAGCCCGAGCATCAGTCAAGGCACGAGTCGCCGCCGGAAACCGCGGCCGCGGTGCCCGCGCCGCAGCCGGTCATGCCGCCGCTTCCGTCGTCGCTTGATTTCTCGCTGTCGTTGCCCGAGCACGGCATCGCCGCGGACGAGCCGTGGTCCGATCTCGATGCCACCGAGCCCGCCTGGAAGCCGCCGCAAAGCACGTTGCCGCCGTTCCCGAACATCGACCTCAACCTGGCGGCCCCGCCGCCTTCGTTGCCGCCGCCCGCGCCGCCATTGCCCGTTGCCTCGCGCATCAGCCACAAGATGCGCACGCTGGTCGAGCGCGCCAGCGACGACGGCGAAGGCGAACGCGAGCAGGAAGAAAAAGACCACGACCAGGTGCAGATGCAGAAGGCGCTGCGCCGCGCCCGCATCAAGTCGGCCAAGATCGCGAGCGCCAAGGCGCGCGAGGAGCGCTCCGCCGCCAAGGCCGCCGCCTCGGTGGTGACGGCCGAGAGCGAGCCCGATTTTTCGTTGTCGTCGACCTTCGAGCCGCCGCCGGGCCATCCGCTGTCCGAAGAGGATGAACCGGTCGATTCGGCGCCAGGCTTCTGGCAGCGCAAGGCCGTGCGCATCGTGCTCGGGCTGCTGGCGCTGCTTGCCGTGCTGCTGCTCGTCGTGCAGGTCATTCGCCATGAGCGCGACGGCATCGCCGCGCGCCAGCCCAGCCTGCGTCCGGCCCTGGCGACGCTGTGTCAATACACCGGTTGCGAGCTGTCGGCCCTGCGCCAGATCGGCGACATCGTGATCGAGGGCGCGGCCTTCGCGCGCGAGAAGACCGGCGCCAACGACTACCGCCTGAGCTTCACCCTGCGCAACGGCGCGACCGTGCCGCTCGCGATGCCGGCCGTGGAGCTGTCGTTGCTCGACACGCAGGAGCGGGCCGTGGTGCGCCGCGTGCTCATGCCGGTCGACTACGGCGCGCCCACGGTGCTGGCGGCGCGGGCCGATCGCGCGGCCTCGCTGCCCCTGACGCTGTCTGCTTCGGAAGCAGCGGCGCTGCCGCCCATCGCGGGCTACCGCGTCGAGGCTTTCTATCCCTGAACGGGGCGCCCGCACGCGTCTTGTTCTTCCTTCCATTTTTCAACCAACGGCTCACCCATGGCAGCAGTAATTTGCGGTTCCCTCGCGTTCGACACGATCATGACTTTCGAGGGGCGCTTCGCCGACCAGATCCTTCCGGACCAGCTGCACATCCTCAACGTGTCGTTCCTGGTGCCGACGCTGCGGCGCGACTTCGGCGGCTGCGCCGGCAATATCGCGTACAGCCTCAACGCACTCGGCGGCACGGCCCTGCCGATGGCCACGCTCGGCAGCGACGGTGCCTCGTACGTCGAGCGCATGCGCACGCTGGGTATCGACACCGAGTTCGTGCGCCAGCTCGACGACACCTTCACCGCGCAGGCGATGATCATGAACGACGTCGACAACAACCAGATCACCGCGTTCCACCCGGGCGCGATGCAGCAGGCGCACGTCACCAAGGTGGCCGCGCGTGAGGACATCAAGCTGGGCATCATCGCGCCCGACGGCCGCGACGCGATGCTGCAGCACGCGGAGCAGTTCGCCGCCGCCGGCATTCCGTTCGTGTTCGATCCGGGCCAGGGCCTGCCGATGTTCGACGGCGAGGCGCTGCGCCACTTCGTCGAGCTCGCGAGCTGGGTGGTGGTGAACGACTACGAGGGCAAGATGCTGTCGCAACGCACCGGCTGGAGCCTGGCCGAAATCTCGAAGCGCGTGCGCGGCCTGGTGGTGACGCTGGCGGCCGACGGTTGCGAGGTGTGGACCGACGGCGAGCGCGAGCACGTGCCGGGCGTGGTGCCCACCGAAGTGGTGGAGCCCACCGGCTGTGGCGACGCATGGCGCGGCGCGCTGCTGTTCGGCCTGGAAAAGGAATGGCCGCTGGCGCAATGCGCGGCACTGGGCAACCGCATCGGCGCGCTCAAGATCGCGCAGCGTGGGCCGCAGAACTACCAGGTCGACCGCAAGGCCCTGGGCCTCTGATCTTCTTCCGTCGCCCCCGAAGCCGGTTCGCCGGCTTTGCGAGGCGCCCATAAAAAAGCCCGACACCGTGAGGTGCCGGGCTTTGCGCCTTCAAGGCCGCTGAGAAACTCAGGGCTTGCTGGCCGTCGGGAACGGCCAGGCTGCCTGGGGATTCAGCGTCGTTTGCGCGGCAGGTGCAGCGGGTGCTACGGCTGCGGCCTTGGCGGGCGCAGCTGCCTTGGCAGCCTTCTTTGCAGCAGGCTTCTTGGCAGCAGCGGCAGGCTTGGCAGCGGGCTTTTTCGCGGCTTTCTTGGCCGCAGCCTTTTTCGCGGGCGCCTTCTTGGCAGCAGCCTTCTTCGCAGGCGCCTTCTTGGCGGCGGCCTTCTTGGCAGGCGCCTTCTTCGCAGCGGCCTTCTTGGCCGGTGCTGCCTTCTTCGCGGCTACCTTCTTGGCAGGCGCCTTCTTCGCAGCGGCCTTCTTGGCCGGTGCTGCCTTCTTGGCGGCTACCTTCTTCGCCGGCGCTGCCTTCTTGGCGGCTACCTTCTTGGCAGCGACCTTCTTGGTCGGCGCCTTCTTGGCGGCTACCTTCTTTGCCGGAGCCTTCTTAGCAGCCACGACCTTCTTTGCCGGAGCCTTCTTTGCAGCGGCCTTCTTGGCCGGCGCTTTCTTTGCAGTTGCCATTTCTATTTCTCCTTGATCAAGTTGAAAAAATCAACCTATTGAAGCACTCCACGCACGTTGGGTAGCGTGAAGTGATTCATGGCGTTGGAATCTGAGCCCCAGCACCATGAACACCTGAGCCCTCGTCCATGCCGCGCTCTTTGGCGCGATCGGTGGCAAGGGCAATTCTTGAATTCATTAATTCTTGTTGAGAGAGTCAATCCCAGGAGAGCGCGCCGCCCGATTGGTACTCGATCACGCGGGTCTCGAAAAAGTTGCGCTCTTTCTTCAGGTCAATCATTTCGCTCATCCAGGGGAACGGGTTTTCCTCGTTCGGGAAGAGCGTTTCGAGGCCGATCTGCTGTGCACGCCGGTTGGCGATGTAGCGCAGGTAGCCCTTGAACATGGAGGCGTTCATGCCGAGCACGCCACGGGGCATGGTGTCTTCGGCGTATTTGTACTCGAGCTCGACGGCCTTCATGAAGAGGGCCTTGATTTCGGTCTTGAACTCCGCGGTCCAGAGGCCGGGGTTCTCGAGCTTGAGCTGGTTGATCAGGTCGATGCCGAAGTTGCAGTGCATCGACTCGTCGCGCAGGATGTACTGGTACTGCTCGGCGGCGCCGGTCATCTTGTTCTGGCGGCCCAGCGCAAGGATCTGCGTGAAGCCGACGTAGAAGAACAGACCTTCCATCAGACAGGCGAACACGATGAGCGACTTGAGCAGCGTCTGGTCGGTCTCGTGGGTGCCGGTCTTGAAGTGGGGGTCGCTGATGGCGTCGATGAACGGGAGCAGGAACTGGTCCTTCTCGCGGATCGACTGCACTTCGTTGTAGGCGTTGAAGATCTCGCTCTCGTCCAGGCCGAGCGACTCGACGATGTACTGGTACGCGTGCGTGTGGATCGCTTCTTCGAAAGCCTGGCGCAGCAGGAACTGGCGGCACTCGGGCGCCGTGATGTGGCGGTAGGTGCCCAGCACGATGTTGTTGGCGGCCAGCGAGTCGGCGGTCACGAAGAAGCCGAGGTTGCGCTTGACGATGCGGCGCTCGTCTTCGGTCAGGCCGTTGGGGTCTTTCCACAGCGCGATGTCGCGCGTCATGTTCACTTCCTGCGGCATCCAGTGGTTGGCGCAGGTGGCGAGGTACTTTTCCCACGCCCACTTGTACTTGAAGGGCACCAGCTGGTTGACGTCGGTCTGGCCATTGATGATGCGCTTGTCGGAAGCCTTGACGCGTTGGGCGACCGCAGGCGTTGCCGCGGGTGCAGTGTGTGCAATCGACGAAGTCGGAGCATCCACCGAACGGCCTGCGGTGAAACCGCTGGTCGATGCGTTGTGGTGCTGCAATCCTTGTTGCATATCCTTTGGTAAGGAGGGCTTGACTTCTTCGTCCCAGGTCAACATAGAAAAATCCAATGCTCAAATTATCGGAGTAACGATGTGAGTTGCAAAGTGCTCGTTCACATCGCACGCCATTTATGTGGTTGTTATGTTGCTCGCATGCATCGCGCGATGTCAGTCAATGCCTTCATTGAGCGAACGTCGCGCGATTTTTCGCATGCACCTCACTGATTCACCGAAGCGTCGAACGACGACGCTTCACTTGCACATCACTGGCAGGCTTCGCAGGTCGGATCGTCCACACCGCAGAACGCGATGTCGGTGGCGGGCATCGCGCTCATCTGTGCCTTTGCCGCGGCGGCAGCGGCTTCGAGCGCGCTCATGCCCGAAGGTGCGTCGTTGCCCGACGACACCGCGTTGAGACGGCCCGATTGCACCGTCGACTTCTCGGCGTGCGTCGCGCTTTGCGTACGCAGGTAGTACGTGGTCTTCAGGCCGCGCAGCCATGCGAGCTTGTACGTGTCGTCGAGCTTCTTGCCCGATGCGCCGGCCATGTAGATGTTCAGCGACTGCGCCTGGTCGATCCACTTCTGGCGACGCGCGGCGGCTTCGACGAGCCACGTGGTTTCCACTTCGAACGCGGTGGCGTAGAGCGCCTTCACGTCCTGCGGCACGCGGTCGATCGGACGCAGCGAACCGTCGAAGTGCTTCAGGTCCATGACCATCACGTCGTCCCACAGGCCCAGGCGCTTCAGGTCGCGCACCAGGTAGTGGTTGATCACGGTGAATTCGCCCGACAGGTTCGACTTGACCGACAGGTTGCCGAAGCAGGGTTCGATCGATGCGTCCACGCCGATGATGTTCGAGATGGTCGCGGTCGGAGCGATGGCCACGCAGTTCGAATTGCGCATGCCGTCGGCCTTGATCTTCTGGCGCAGCGAGTCCCAGTCGAGGGTGGCCGAACGGTCGACCTCGACGTAGCCGCCGCGTGCCTTCTCGAGCAGGTCGAGCGAGTCGATCGGCAGGATGCCCTTGTCCCACAGCGAGCCCTTGTAGCTCGAGTACTTGCCGCGTTCCTTGGCCAGCTCGGTCGAGGCCCAGTAGGCGTGGTAGCAGATGGCTTCCATCGACTCGTCGGCGAACTGCACCGCTTCCTGCGACGCGTAGGGAATGCGCAGTTCGTACAGCGCGTCCTGGAAGCCCATCAGGCCCAGGCCGACCGGACGGTGGCGCAGGTTGGAGTCGCGCGCCTTCTTCACGGCGTAGTAGTTGATGTCGATCACGTTGTCGAGCATGCGCATCGCGGTCGAGATCGTCCGCTTGAGCTTTTCCTGGTCGACCTTGCCGTCCTTCAAGTGCTGCAGCAGGTTCACCGAACCCAGGTTGCACACGGCGGTTTCGGTGTCGCTGGTGTTCAGCGTGATCTCGGTGCACAGGTTCGACGAGTGAACCACGCCGGCGTGCTGCTGCGGCGAGCGCACGTTGCAGGCGTCCTTGAACGTGATCCAGGGATGGCCGGTCTCGAACAGCATCGTGAGCATCTTGCGCCACAGGTCGGTGGCCTGCAGGGTGCGCGCGGGCTTGATCTCGCCGCGGGCGGCCTTTTCTTCGTAGGCGACATAAGCCTTCTCGAAGTCGGCGCCGAACAGGTCGTGCAGGTCAGGCACGTTGGAGGGCGAGAACAGCGTCCAGGTGCCCTTTTCCATCACGCGGCGCATGAACAGGTCGGGGATCCAGTTGGCGGTGTTCATGTCGTGCGTGCGGCGGCGGTCGTCGCCGGTGTTCTTGCGCAGCTCCAGGAACTCCTCGATGTCGAGGTGCCAGGTTTCCAGGTACGTGCAGACAGCGCCCTTGCGCTTGCCGCCCTGGTTCACGGCCACGGCCGTGTCGTTCACCACCTTCAGGAACGGCACCACGCCCTGCGATTCGCCGTTGGTGCCCTTGATGTGGCTGCCGAGCGCGCGCACGCGGGTCCAGTCGTTGCCCAGGCCGCCGGCGAACTTCGACAGCAGCGCGTTTTCCTTGATCGACTCGTAGATGCCGTCCAGGTCGTCGGGCACGGTGGTCAGGTAGCAGCTGGACAGCTGCGAGCGCAGCGTGCCGGCGTTGAACAGGGTGGGCGTGCTCGACATGAAGTCGAACGACGACAGCACTTCGTAGAACTCGATGGCGCGCGCTTCGCGGTCGATTTCATTGAGCGACAGGCCCATGGCCACGCGCATGAAGAAAGCCTGCGGCAGCTCGATGCGGGTCTTGCGCACGTGCAGGAAGTAGCGGTCGTACAGCGTCTGCAGGCCGAGGTAGTCGAACTGGTTGTCGCGCTCGGCCTTCAGGGCGGCGCCCAGGCGGGGCAGGTCGTACTGCAGCAGCTTCTCGTCGAGCAGGTCGTTCTCGACGCCCTTCTTGATGAACTGCGGGAAGTAGTCGGCGTAGGCGGTGGCGCGGTCGACCGGCATCACTTCGCGGCCGATGATCTCCTTGAAGATCGTGTGCAGCAGCAGGCGCGCGGTGGCGAAGGTGTAGTCGGGGTCTTTCTCGATCAGCGTGCGGGCCGCCAGGATCGAGGCCTTGTAGACCTCGTCGAGCGGCACGCCGTCGTACAGGTTGCGCATCGTCTCGGCGACGATCGGCGCGGCCGTGATGCTCTCGCCCAGGTTTTCGCAGGCCGATTCGATCAGGCCCTTGAGTTCGTTCAGGTCGAGCGCGACCAGTTCGCCGTTGTCCAGCACGTGCAGCGCGGGCGTGGCCGGTGCGTCCTGTTCGCCTTGCTTGGAACGCTCCTGCGTGCGGCGTTCGCGGTACAGCACGTAGGCGCGCGCGATTTCATGGTGGCCGCCGCGCATCAGGCCGAGTTCGGCCTGGTCTTGCACGTCTTCGATGTGGAAGGTGCCGCCGCCCGGACGCGAGCGCACCAGCGCGCGGATCACGCCCTGCGTGAGCGCGTCGACCGTTTCGCGAACGCTGGCCGAAGCCGCGCCTTGCGTGCCGTGCACGGCCAGGAAGGCCTTCATCATCGCGATGGCGATCTTGTTCGGCTCGAAGGGCACCACGGCGCCGTTGCGGCGAATGATCTGGTAGTGCGCGAGGTTCTGCACGTTGGGGGAGCCAGCAGTGTCTCGCTGCTGTTGCGGTGGCGTGGAGGGAACGGCACGCGGGGACGATTGGGGGTTCAGGGCTGTTTGCATTCGCTTCCTCTCGGTTGGCAATTCTTGTTGGATGGCGGCGCCTGGGCCGGGCGTCGCGCCGGCGCTGATGACCGGACGGAAGACACTATATCTAGGGTGCAGGGGGTGTACAACCCACTAGATGTAGCGTTTTCCTCTCGATACAAGCCTTGCCGATATCTCTTTCGGCGTAGGGCACGGCCAGAGAAACCGCGTCAATACTGGCCTATGGTCTCGCAAGCCGCATGGGGCTTGGCTTGCAAGCCGATTTGGGCTTGCAGGGCGCATGGTTGCTACATCGCGCGTTCGCTATTTTCGCATTGTTGCAGCGCGATATGCGCGCATCGCGTGGCGCCGCGCGATTGAAAAAATTAGCGCTGCACCACCTGCGCGGGAAACATCTGTGGATTCCAGCCCAGCTGTTCGCGCAGCGCGCGCCAGTCGAAGCCGGCGCCGGGGTCTTGTTTGCGGCCCGGCGCGACGTGCTCGTGGCCCGCGATGTGCGCGATGGGGTAGTGCTGCGCGAGCGCGGCGCACAGGCTGGCGAGCGTCTCGTATTGCGGCTCGTCGAACGGCTGGCCTTCGAGGCCCTCGAGTTCGATGCCCACCGAGAAATCGTTGCAGTTGTTCCGGCCCTGCCACGACGACACGCCGGCATGCCAGGCGCGGTCGTCGCAGCTCACGAACTGCCAGAGATCGCCGTTGCGGCGCACGTAGAAATGCGAGGACACCTCGAGCCCGCGGATCGACTGGAAGTAGGGGTGCGCGTCCCAGTCGAGCCGGTTGGTGAAGAGCCGCTGCACCGCGTCACCGCCGTACTCGCCGGGCGGCAGGCTGATCGAATGGAGCACGACGAGGTCGGTGGGCGCACCGGCGGGGCGGGGTCCGAAGTTGGGGGAAGGCAGCGCCTTCGCGAAGCGGTACCAGCCGGCCTGCCAGAGCGCGCTTGCGCCGTCGTCGCCGGTGGCTTCAGTCGTCGACATGGCTGCTCGCGCCATCGTCGCCGTTGGGCGTGGTGATGCCCAGGCGCGCGATGCGGTAGCGGATCTGGCGCAGGCTCATGCCCAGGCGCGCGGCGGCCGCGGTGCGGTTGAAGCCGCTCTCGTGCAGCGCGCGCACGAGGATCTCGCGCTCCTGCTGGTCGAGATAGGCCTGGAGATCGGAGGGCAACGGCGGCGGCGCGGCCTTGGGGGGCGCAACCGGCGCGATGGGGGCCGGCCCCAGCGCGGCCGGCGCGCCGAGCGCGGACGCCGCGGCTTCGGCCTGCGCGGTGAAGCCGCCCATCAGGTCGAGGTGCAGCTCGTCGCCGTCGTTCAGCGCGACCGCGCGGTGCAGCAGGTTCTCGAGTTCGCGCACATTGCCGTCGAGCGGATGCAATGCGAGGCGGCGCAGCAGGTCGCTCGACAGGTGCGGCACCGGCATTTCGGCGTCGTGCGCGATGCGCGCGAGCAGCGCGGCGCACAGCGCGGGCAGGTCTTCGCGGCGGTCGCGCAGCGCGGGCACCGCGATCTCGATCACGTTGAGCCGGTAGAACAGGTCTTGCCGGAAGCGGCCGGCCTGCACCTCGGCGTGCAGGTCTTTGTGGGTGGCGCTCACGATGCGCACGTCGACCGCGTCTTCCTGCGTCGAGCCGATCGCGCGCACGCTGCGCTCCTGGATCGCGCGCAGCAGCTTCGACTGCATGGCCAGCGGCAGGTCGCCGATTTCGTCGAGGAACAGCGTGCCGCCGCGCGCGGCCTGGAAGTAGCCGTCGCGGTCTTGCGCCGAGCCGGTGTACGAGCCCTTTTTCGCGCCGAAGAATTCGGCTTCGAGCAGGTTCTCGGGAATCGCGCCGCAGTTCACGGCAACGAAGGGGCCGTCGCTGCGCTGGCTGCAGGCATGCACCGCGCGCGCCACCAGCTCCTTGCCGGTGCCCGATTCGCCGCGCACCAGCACCGGCGCCATGCCGCGCGCCACCTTGGCGATGCGCGACTTGACGAGCCGCATCGGCTCCGAATCGCCGACCAGCCGCTCGAGCGCCGCGACGCCGCTGCCCGACGCGACCATCGGCGCATCGCCGCCGCTCGCGGCCGCCGGCTGCACCGACTTGACCGGCTGCTGCGGCGCATTGCGCGCCTGCACGGCGGACGCGACCACGGCGCGGAATTGCTTCAGGTCGACCGGCTTCGTCAGGTAATCGAAGGCGCCGGCCTTCAGCGCCTCGACGGCGTTCTCGGCCGAGCCATACGCCGTCATCACCACGCAGCGCTCGCTGCGCTGGTCCTTCTGGATGCGATGGATGATCTCCATGCCCTGGCCGTCGGGCAGCCGCATGTCGGTGATCACCGCGTCGAAGCGGCCCGCCTCCAGGTGCTGCCACGCCTCGGACACGCTGCCCGCGGCCTCGACCCGATAGCCCTCGCGCAGCAGCGTCAGCTCGTACAGCGTGCGCAGGTCGGGTTCGTCGTCGATGACCAGGATCTGCGCCGGCCGCTGGGTGGAAGGGGTGGGAATGCTCACGGCGCTATTGTGTCAGCCGGTTTTCGCTGGCGGCGAAGCTGACGAAGAATTCGTTGCCCTCGGGGCCGCCCGCCACCAGCGCGCGCCGCTCGTAGCCGATGGTGGCGCCGTGCCGGCGGCACAGCTCGCGGCACAGGAACAGGCCCAGCCCGCTGGAGCGGCTCTCCGACGAGAAGAAAGGCTCGAACAGGTGCCGCTGCACGGCCGGCTCCAGCGGCGCGCCGTCGCTCCACACCATCAGGCTGGGGCGGCCCGAGGTGCCGCGCTGCAGGCTGGTCAATACCTGGATCGAGCCTTCGCGCTTGCCGGCGTAGCGCGCGGCGTTGTCGAGCAGGTTGACCATCAGCCGGCGCAGGTGCTCGGCGTCGAAGCGCACATCGCTGCCGGCGGCATCGAGCGAGACCAGCACGCCCTTGCGCTGCGTCTGGCGGATCCATTCCTCGGCCAGCACCTGCACGGCGGGGTCGAGCACCACCTGCTCGCCGAGCGACAGCACGCGCTGCTGTCGCGCGCGCGAGACGTCGAGCACGTCGTCCACGATGCGCGCGAGCCGCTGCGCGTTGTGCTGCACCATGCTCGTGAGCTTGCGGTGCGCGGGGTCGGTCAGGTCTTCGTTGAGCAGCGCGCTGGCCTGGGTGATGGCGGCCAGCGGGTTGCGGATTTCATGCGCGACGGCGGCCGACATGCGGCCCATCGCGGCCAGTTTCTCGGTGCGGATGCGGGCCTCGAGTTCGCGCAGGTCCTGCAGGAACATCACGCACAGGCTGTCCAGCCGCTTGTCGCCGGCGGGCGTGAGCCGCGTGCGCACGCGCACCTCGCGCGCAGCGCCGCGCACCTGCGCCACCGGGATTTCTTCGGACTGCGGCGCCCGGCGCGCGAAGGTCTGGCGCGCCAGCGCGGCCAGCGCGTGCCAGGCGGGCTGGGCGTGCAGCGGGAACGGCAGCGCCAGCTTCGCCAGGCCCTGGCCGAGGATCGCGTCGGCCGCCGGGTTGGCCGCGTGCACCAGCCCGTCGGCGTCGATCACCAGCACGCCTTCGCTCAGCGTCTCGATCACCAGGTCATTGACCTGCGCCTGCATCTGCGCGCTGCTGCGGTTGCGCTGCGCCACCGCTTCTTCGCGCGCCAGCCGGCGGGCCAGCTCGTGCGCCAGCAGCGCCACCACAAAGAGCCCGGTGCCGGTGAGCGCCGCCTGCACGAAGCGGCCCGACGAATCGACCGGCTGCTGCAGCCAGTGCCAGCCCGCGTCGGCCAGCAGCAAAAGCGTGACGGTGGACGTGGTGCCCAGGCTCACGACCATCGTGCCGAGCACCGCGCTCATGAGCACCGGCAGCGCGAACAGCGGCGTGTAGTTGACGTTGCCGCCCTGCAGCACCTGCAGCGCGGTGAAGGCGGCCAGGTCGATGCCGATGGTCAGCAGCCAGGACGCGGTGAAACCCCGCAGCGGCGGCCGGAAGTGCGTGTAGCGCATGCCCAGCCAGGCGGCGACCAGGTAGGCGCCGGCAATGCCGATGGCCAGCGGCTGCATGGTTTGCCCGAGCGCGAAGGCCACGCCCTGCAGCAGCACCAGCACCAGCGCGACGAAGCAGCGCGCGACCATGAAGCCGCGCCACAGCCGCAGCAGCGCGGAGCTTTCGCCGCCGCCCTGTTCGAGCACGTCCCAGTCGGTGACCGGTTCGCCGCGCGACCAGAGGGGGGCACTCATGGCGAAAGCGTGGGGCGGGTGTTCAGCCGCGCGCCGCGGTGGCGGCGTCGCGGTGTGCCGTGCCGCAGTAGACGGCGCCGCCGGGGCCGGCGATGGCGTCGGTCGCGGGCAGGTGCAGGCCGCAATGGGCGCAGCGCACCATCGCCTGCGGCGGGCCGACCGGTGCGGGCGGGCGCTGCTGCGCCTTGGCCGCGCGCTCGCGCATGGCATCGCGCATTTCTTCGCGCCGGTTCTTGCGCCAGAGCCAGATCGCGATCCAGAGCACCGCGAAGACGAGGAGGTATTTCATACAGGAGGACGTGCCAGCACCACTTCGAGCACGAAGCGCGAGCCCACGTAGGCCAGCAGCAGCAGCGCGGAGCCCGCGTACAGCACGCGGCGCGCGGTGCGGCCGCGCCAGCCGAAGCGCGAGCGGCCGATCAGCAGGATCGCGAAAGTGAGCCAGGCCAGCACCGAGAACGTGGTCTTGTGGTCCCACTTCCAGAAGCGCCCGGCGGTGCCGTAGAGCTGTTCGCTGAACAGCAGGCCCGCCAGCAGCGTGGCCGAGAGCAGCACGAAACCGGCGGTGACAAAACGGAAGGTGAGCCGCTCGAGCGTGAGCAGCGGCACGCCGCCCTGGGGTTCGGCCGTGGCCAGGCGGATCTGCTTCTCGGCGCGGGTGATCAGCCAGGCGTGGACGACTGCCGCGCCGAACAGCCCGTATGAGGCGATGCCAAGCGCCAGGTGCAGCGGCAGCCAGGGCGAAGCCGACACATGCAGCGGCGTGCCCGGGAACAGGATGGCCAGCAGCACGGCTGCCGCGCCCAGCCAGGCGAGCGCACGCCGCACCTTCAGCTGCGGATACATGCGGCTTTCGACGGCATAGACGGTGAGCACCAGCCACGCGGTAACGGACAGTGCGGGCGCGAAGCCGAAGCGCGGTTCGCTGCCGATCAGGCCGTGGGCCAGCGCCAGAGCGTGCAAAAACCATGCGGTTCCGAGGGCCCATTGGGCTGCCTGCCGGCTCATCCGGGCCCCTGCCGCGGCGACAAATCCATAGGCCACGGCGGTGGCGATGCCCAGCGCCACGCCGAGTGGAGAGGGGATCGCTAAAATCATCGGTGGAGTTTATCTCCCCCAGGCTTGCGCACTTCGTGTCGCAGCGCCGACCCCCTCACCGGGGGTGACACCAGAGGCCCGGCAAAGCCGGTTCCTCGGTGTCTCACGAAGGGGCAGTAAGCCGCCGATTCCGCTCACGACTTTCCAATGACCCGCCACGGCGGGCAGCAAGGCATCCCGCTCATGGCCACCGCCCTCACAGAAAAGTTCTCCCGCCTCGTCAAGACGATGAGCGGCCAGGCGCGCATCACCGAAAGCAACGTGCAGGACATGCTGCGCGAAGTGCGCATGGCGCTGCTGGAGGCCGACGTCGCGCTGCCCGTGGTGCGCGACTTCGTCGCCCGCGTGAAGGAAAAGGCGCTGGGCCAGGAAGTGCTGGGCTCGCTCAAGCCGGGCCAGGCGCTGGTCGGCATCGTCAACCGCGAACTCGCCGCCACCATGGGCGAGGGCGTGTCGGACATCAACCTCGCGGCCCAGCCGCCGGCGGTGATCCTCATGGCCGGCCTGCAGGGCGCCGGCAAGACCACCACCACCGCCAAGCTGGCCAAGCACCTGATCGAGAAGCGCAAGAAGAAGGTGCTCACGGTGTCGGGCGACGTGTACCGCCCGGCCGCCATCGAGCAGCTCAAGATGGTGACCAAACAGGCCGGCGCCGAATGGTTCCCGAGCACGCCCGACCAGAAGCCGCTGGACATTGCCCGCGCCGCGCTCGACCACGCCAAGCGCCACTACTTCGACGTGCTGCTGGTCGACACGGCCGGCCGCCTGGCCATCGACGAAGCGCTGATGGCCGAAATCAAGCAGCTGCACGCCGCGGTCGATCCGGTCGAAACCCTGTTCGTGGTCGACGCCATGCAGGGCCAGGACGCCATCAACACCGCCAAGGCCTTCAAGGACGCGCTGCCGCTCACCGGCATCATCCTGACCAAGACCGACGGCGACTCGCGCGGCGGCGCCGCGCTGTCGGTGCGCCAGGTCACGGGCGTGCCGATCAAGTTCGCCGGCACCAGCGAGAAGATCGACGGGCTGGAGGTGTTCGACGCCGAGCGCCATGCGGGCCGTATCCTGGGCATGGGCGACATCGTCGCGCTGGTCGAGCAGGTCACGGCCGGCGTCGACGTGGCGGCGGCGCAGAAGCTCGCGGCCAAGGTCAAGAGCGGCGCGGGCTTCGACCTCAACGACTTCCTGGGCCAGCTGCAGCAGATGAAGCAGATGGGCGGCCTGTCGAGCCTGATGGACAAGCTGCCCACGCAGATGGCCGCCAAGGCGAGCGAGGCCGACATGACGCGCGCCGAGCGCGACATCCGCCGCAAGGAAGGGATCATCCAGAGCATGACTCCGCTGGAGCGCCGCAAGCCCGAACTGCTGAAGGCCACGCGCAAGCGCCGCATCGCGGCCGGCGCCGGCGTGCAGGTTCAGGAAGTGAACCGCCTGCTCAACGAGTTCGAGCAGATGCAGGGCATGATGAAGAAGATGAAGGGCGGCGGCCTGATGAAGATGATGAAGAAGATGGGCGGCATGAAGGGCATGGGCGGGATGGGTGGTCCCGGCGGGCCGAAGCTGCCGTTCTGAGCACCGGGCGCCGCACGCGCCCATACATATATATAAGAAGGCCCGCCGGTTCGCACTGGCGGGCCTTGCGTCTTTTCAGGTCTGCACGTCGTAGACCGTCTCGTGCGCTTCCACCGGCGCGGGCAGTTCCCAGCGGTGCAGCATGCGCTCGATGCCCGCGTTCGACAGCGTCGTGTCGCGCTCGCGGTTGCGGCGCATCAGCTCGGCGTGCGGCACCTCCAGGTACACCAGCTCGATCTGCGCGTGGTAGTTCCACAGCAGGTCCAGCGTCTTGGTGCGCATCTGCTCGCTCAGGTGCGTGGCGTTCCACACGAAGCGTTCCTGCTTGCGCAGCAGCGCCTTCGCCTGGTCGACCGCGTGGTGTGCGGCCATGCCGTCGTTCTCGCCGTGCTTGAGGCCCAGCTCGGCGCGCGCATCGTCGAAGGACACCACCGGCCAGCCCTTGCGGTGCTGCGCCACCCAGTGGTTCTTGCCGCTGGCCGGCAGGCCGCACATCACCGTCACGCGCGAGCCTGCGTTCTGGAACAGCGGGTAGTCGGGGCTGGTGTCGGCGCCGCGAAAGTAGGCCAGGCGCGTGTGGGCGTCGGCCATCGGGCGCGGACCGTTCCAGCAGCCTTCTTCCTGCGCCAGTTCTTCGAAGAGCGCGATGTCGGCCATGCTGTCGGCGCGCTTTTCGTAGTGGCGCCCGAGCATGTCGCAGCGCGCCACGCAGCACAGGTCGGGCAGGCTCAGCTCCCAAGACAGCTTGTGCACCAGCCACTCGGGCCGCACGCCCTTGCGCGAGGCAAAGGCATGGAACGGCAACTGGTGCACCGCGATGATCCGGCACACGGCTTCGCGCAACGCGAACGGCACGCGGGCCTTCCACATCAGCACGCGCACGTCGACCGCGCCCCGGCGCGAATGGCCGGGCTGGCCGATGCGGCCGCTGGCCTGGTCGATCACCGTGGTGTCGGGCTTGGCGATGTCGTGCAGCAGGCAGGCCATGAACAGCACGAAGCGGCCGTCGGCATCGGCGCGCCGGTAGTGCGCGTCGGCCAGCAGCGCGTCGAGCACCATGCGCGTGTGGATGCCGACGTTGCCTTCGGCGTGGTAGTACGGGTCTTGCGGCGTTTCTTCGAGACGCCGCAAGGCCGGCAGCAGGTCGCAGCACCGTGCCCAGTCGGCGCCTTGGCCGGGCGCGGGCACCAGGGTGCGCAGGTCGTCGCAAGTCATCGCGTCCTCCTTGTGGTCGAGAGTTCGGCGGGGTCGCGCAAGGTGCGCAACCCCAGGTCGTGCCACGTCACTTGCGGCGTCGGCGCGTAGAGATCCACGCCCGGCGCCAGCTGGTTCGGCAACACCGGGCGGCGGCTGTGGTGCGAGCCCGAATCGAGGATGGTCTGGACGAAGTCCGGACGCACCCACTTGTAGCGGCCCGTCACCCGGCCCTCCGATTCGGTCTTGAGGTACAGGCCCTCGGCCAGGTCCGACAGGTCGGTCTGCTGGCGCACCAGGTCGAGTGGCTGGCCTTCGTGCGCCACCGCGTCTTCGAACGCGCGCACCCAGTCGGCACTGCGCGCGAGCGACGGCCGCACGAGCGCGCGCAACGCCTTGGCATGGCGCGGCATCTCGCCCTCGTAGAGCACGGGCACCGGCAGCACCGGTCCGCCGTCGAGCAGCGCATGCCGCGCCGGCGTCGACAGGAAGCACTGCGCCTGGCGGTCGTAGAGGTCGAACTCCAGGAAGAACGCGGGCAGCCGGTCGTACCAGCAGCTGTGCTTGGCAAAGCACCATTCGCCGTACATCACGTAGCGGTCTTCGAGCCGTTCGAGCAAGGCCGCTTCATGTGCCGCGGCCCAGTGCTTGAACAGGTTGAACTGGCGCTCGCCGGCGCCGCCCGCGAGGTAGTGGCCGCGCGATTGCAGCAGCAGTTCGCCCGCCGAGGTGAACGAAACGGCCGCATTCGCGCCATCGAGTTTTTCCTCGATGACGACGTGCATGCCGTGCAGTTCCGACAGCGGCGTCTGGCCGTCGTCGGTGTCGCCCGCCTGCAAGCGCGAGCCTTCCAGGTGCGCAGTACGCGGGTACTTGAGCAGCGGAATCGATGAAAGAGAAGAGAGAGGGAACACGTTGTTCTCCAGATGAATATCAGGAAGAACCGACAACGTGCGGGAGCGAAGCTGGGAGAGATCGGGAGCGACTTCCACGGCCGTCAGGCGGGCCGTGTCTGGTCAGCGGGTACGCAGCTTGGCGCCCGACATGACCAGCAATGAAGTGGTGTTGTCGGCGTCAGAGAGTGATGACGGCGAATCGGGGCACTTGGCGCTCCAGAAGAAAGAGGGTTGAAAAGAGTGCGCGATTCTAGGGGCCTCGCGGCCGTTTGGTTTTGCTAAGCTCGATAGCGTGTTGGCGACCTGCGACACATGACAACAAATATCGGCGCGGGAGGGACCCGAAGCCCTGTGGATGCCCGAAGGCTGCAATGCCTTGCCCGAGGGCCGGACGCAACAGCGATACGGAGGAGATCTTCATGCCCACCATTTGCGGCAAGTGCCAGCTGGTTCGCCCCCAGAGCACCGACGCGCCGATCTGGCAATGTCCGGGATGCGGCGTGGCCTACAACAAGGCCGCCGACGCCCGAAGCTCGGCGATGTCGTCGGTGGGGCAGCGGCCACATCGCACGCCTGTCGCATCGGACGGCGATGGCCTTCCATGGGGCAAATGGTTGCTGCTGGTGTTGCTGATCGGCAGCGCGTACCTGGGCTATCAGGCCGTGCAGAAGCGGGGCCTGAGCGGTGACGGCATGGCCAGCATCGCCTCGCGCCTGGGCGGCAGCAACAACAGCGCCGAGCAACTCGCCGCGCTGGCCGCCAATTCGAAGCCGGGCGACGTCTTCATGTACACCGCCGACTGGTGCCCCAACTGCCGCGCCGCGAAGGGCTGGATGGCCCAGTACGGCTTTCAGTACGAGCAGTGCGACATCGACAAGGACCACGGCTGCAAGGCCAGGCTCGACAGCCTGGGCGGCGACGGCATTCCGTACCTGATCGTCAAGGGCCACCACATGCGGGAAGGCTTCGACTCGCAGGAGTTCGTCGCCGCGCTGCAAGGCAAATAGAGAGCAAGAGCGCGTCTCGGCGCACCATGAAAAAAGCCGGCGCAGTGGCCGGCTTTCTTCTGGGGCTCGATGTCAGCGCATCAAGCGGTGGCCAGCGCGGCCGGGCGGGCCAGTCGCACCGCATGCATCCACGCGCGGCGCAGCACGGCCGGCGAACGCGATTCCTCGGGAATCAGCAAGTAGCCGCGGTCGCGCAGCGTGGTGCCCAGCGCGATCTGGCTGGTCAGCACCGTGAGCGGAATCGCCAGCAGCAGCGGCAGGCCGACGGGCATGAGCCAGATCAGCGCGCTCGGGTCGATCATGGCAACGCCGACGGCCAGCATGGCGATCACCAGCGTCATGGGGGCCAGCTGCGAGGCAGCGACCTTCCACGGCACGGCGGCGGCTTCACGCGGAGGCGACTTCCAGTCGAGCTTGATGCCGGTGAGGGCGACCAGCACGAACAGCGAGTGGGCCAGCATGCGCACCGGGGCTTGCACGATGGCCAGGCCGCTTTCCATGATCGAGCTCTTCACCAGGCCCCACACGCCGCCGTACTGGCGTTGCTCGCCGCGCATCAGCACGGCGGCGATGCCCAGCACGCGCGGCAGGAACAGCAGGCACAGGGTCCAGACCCACAGGCCGGCCAGTTCGGCGGGCAGCACGTTCCAGCTCGACACCAGGCTCGAGCCGCTCAGCCACAGGGCCGTGCCCAGCGTCAGGAACGCGAGCCACAGGGGGGCCGAGACATAAGCCATGGTGCCGGTCACGAACATCGCGCGGTGCACCGGGTGAATGCCGGGCTCCATCATGAGGCGGGCGTTCTGCAGGTTGCCCTGGCACCAGCGGCGGTCGCGCTGCAGCTCGGCCAGCAGGTCCGGCGGTTGCTGTTCGTAGCTGCCGACCAGGTCGGACACCAGCCACACGTGGTAGCCGGCGCGGCGCATCAGCGCGGCTTCGACGAAGTCGTGCGACATGATGCCGCCCGACATGCCGCCGGTGCCCTTGATCGGGGCCAGCGCGCAATGCTTCATGAAGGGTTCGACGCGGATGATGGCGTTGTGGCCCCAGTAGTGCGACTCGCCCAGTTGCCAGAACTGCATGCCCAGCGTGAACAGGCGGCCCGTCACCCGGGAAGCGAATTGCTGTGCGCGGGCGTGCAGCGTGACGTGGCCGATGGCCTGCGTCGCGGTCTGGATGATGCCGGCGGTGGGGTTGGCTTCCATCAGCTTGACCATCGAGGTCAGGCAGTCGCCGCTCATCACGGAGTCGGCGTCCAGCACGACCATGTAGCGGTAGTCCTTGCCCCAGCGGCGGCAGAAGTCGGCCACGTTGCCGGCCTTGCGGTGCGTGCGGCGGGTGCGCAGGCGGTAGTACACCTCGACCTGCGGCTGGTTCGGGCTTTCGGCCAGGGCGGCGCGAAGGTCTTCCCAGGCGGCGCGCTCGGCGGCGGCGGTCTCGGGGTTGTAGCTGTCCGACAGCACGAACACGTCGAACTGCCTGGCGTGGCCGGTGGAGGCAACCGATTCGCAGGTGGCGCGCAGGCCGGCGAACACGGTGGCCACGTCCTCGTTGCAGATCGGCATGATGATGGCCGTGCGTGCTTCGGGGTTCATCGGGTGGTTGACGACCTGCTTGGCCGACAGCGCGTGCTTGTCACCGCGCACCGAGACGTAGAAGCCCATGAGGGCGGTCACGAAGCCGGTCACGACCCAGCCTGAGAGCAGGCCGTACAGGCCGATCTGGCCGTATTCGAGCCAGAGGTTGTCGTAGTCGGGCTGCACGCTGGCGAACAGCGACGACGCGATCACGGTGCTCAGCAGCGTGAGCATCATGAAGGCGAAGCGGCGCTGCGCCGCGGCGCGCTGCCAGGGCTGCTTGACTTCAGGCGCGGCCGAGGCTTCGGTCTTGCGACCGGCGCCGAGCTTCACGAGCGCGGCGGTGCCCAGGCTGTTCCAGAAACCGCGCCAGGGGCGCGGCGTCATCGAACCGCGGTTGATGGGGGGCGCCGTGACGGCGTTGGGGTGGCGTTCCTCGCGCACCGGGCTGCGGTGTGCGAAGTCGGTCTCCGCCAGAACATTCAGTTGCGAAAAGTCGTTTGGCTTCATGCGATTTACCAACGTTGCTTGTCGAGGGAAGGGGTGTCGCCAATGGCAGGAAAGCGCTTGATGACGCAATCCGGTTCAGCGCCGCCGGCGCTTGCGAGCGCGGCCAGCGAATAGCCCGCGGCACGGGGCCGCGAGGGGGAAAACTGCTTTTGACGCAGGCCGTCGCGCTGCTGGCGCAGTGCGAAAGATGGGCTGGTGAGTGCTGTCATGCCAGTACAGGGGCAAACCCTGTGCCAGGCTGGAAAAACGCTTTCAGATCAACGACTTGGGTCGATCCGGGTGTCGTTTGGGCGGGGGAGGCCGGCTGATGGGCCCCAAAACCCCTGTTTTTGTCGCCGAATCCCGACAAGCCTTCCGGGCTCGTGGGGTTTGGCTATACAAATCAACGACTTAGGGGCGTCGCTACTCGGCGACAGGGTCGCTACCGCCGGCGACAGCGTCGGCTTTGAAGTGCCCCGGCGTGAGCTCGTGCTTCTGCAACAGGCGGTAGAACTCGGTGCGATTCCGGTCGGCCAGGCGGGCCGCGTCGGCCACGTTGCCGTCGGTCAGCTTCAGCAGGCCGACGAGGTAGTCACGCTCGAAACGCTGCTTGGCCTCGGCATAGGTCTGGACCTCCACCGTCGGCACGCGCAGCGCGCGCTGCACCAGCGCCAGCGGAATCAGCGGCGAGCTCGACAGCGCGCACACCTGCTCGACCACGTTGAACAGCTGGCGCACGTTGCCCGGCCAGGCGGCCGTGGTCAGCGCCTTCAGCGCCTCGGGCGCGAAACCCGAGAGCCGCTTGCCGTACTTGGTCGACAGGCGCTGCAGGAAGTGGTTGGCGAGCAGCGGAATGTCCTCGCGCCGCGCCGACAGCGGCGGCAGCGTGAGCGTCACCACGTTCAGGCGGTAATACAGGTCTTCGCGGAACTGGCCGGCTTCCATGGCCGCGTCGAGGTCGCGGTGGGTGGCCGAGACGATGCGCACGTCGACCTCGATCGACTGGCTCGCGCCCAGCGGGCGCACCGCGCGCTCCTGCAGCACGCGCAGCAGCTTGACCTGCAGCGCGGGCGGCATATCCCCGATTTCGTCGAGCAGCAGCGTGCCGCCGTCGGCCTGCTGGAACAGGCCCTTGTGGTTGGCATGGGCGTCGGTGAAGGCGCCCTTCATGTGGCCGAACAGCTCCGACTCCAGCAGCGCCTCGGGAATGGCGCCGCAATTGACCGCCACGAAGGGCTTGTCGGCGCGCGCGCTGGCCTTGTGGATGGCGCGCGCCAGCAGTTCCTTGCCGGCGCCGGAGTCGCCGCGCAGCAGCACGGATGCGTCCGACTTGGCGACCATGCGCGCCTCGGCCAGGAGCTCGGCCATGCGGTTGCTGCGGCTCACGATTTCGGAGCGCCAGCTGTCGTCGCCGGCCTTGCTCGGCGTGGTGGCGGGGGCGCCGAGCGCCAGCGCCTGCGCGATCTTGTCGAGCAGCTCGCGGCCGTCGTAGGGCTTGGTGAGGTAGGTGAACACGCCGCGCGCCGTGGCCTCGACCGCGTCGGGAATGGTGCCGTGCGCGGTCAGCAGGATGACCGGCAGCGACGGGTGGCGCTTGCGGATCTCGTCGAACAGCTGCAGGCCGTCGCGCCCGGGCAGGCGCACGTCGCTCAGCACGAGTTGCGGGTGCTCGATTTCAAGCTGCGTGAGCGCGGTCTCGGCCGAGGTCACGGCCGTGACCTGGTAACCCGCCGAGCTCAGCCGCATCGAGAGCAGCCGCAGCATGTCCGGGTCGTCGTCGACCACGAGGAGGCGGGCACCGGTGTTGCTCATGGCGTGGTCTTGCTTCCGTTGGGTGGCGCCGCCGGCGCGGTCGGCATGGTGTTGGGCCGCGCAAAGCTGCGCTCGATGGCGCGCAGCGCCTCGATGCGGTCGTTCAGCTGGTCGATGCGGCGCTGGGCGTCGCGCAGCTGCTGCACCTGCTTGTCGCGGTCGTCTTCCACGCGGCGCTGCTCCACGTAGCGCGCGGCCAGGGCGCGCGCCAGCGGATGCAGGGACTGCGCCTCGGGCGCGGGGTTGGCGATCACGCGTTGCAACAGGCCCAGCGCGCGCGCCAGGTCGGCCGGCACGCGGGTCTGCGAGAGCAGCAGCGCGAGCTGCATCTGGATAGCGGGCGAATCGCCGGGGTCGCCGATGCGCGCGATTTCCGTGCTCAGGTCGGCGCCGTTCAGCGGGCGGACCTTGTCGGCGTAGGTCAGCATGGCGGCCATCGGCCCTTGCGTCGTCAGCGTGAAGAGCGAGGCCGGCTGCGTGGCGGGCGCCTTGGGTTCGGCCTCCACCGGCATCACGCGCGGCAGGACGACCGGCGGCGGCAGCGCATTGGCTTCCGCGGGCGGCTTGGGTTGCGTGGTGCAGGCGGTCAGCAGCAGGGCGAATGGCACGGCCATGGCCCCGGCGAAGATGGAACTGCGGACGAACGAAAAAGACATGGGTCGAAAAAGAGGACGCGGGGCGCTCAGGCAGTGTTGGAGGGGGAGGCCCGCGGCGTCACGCCGTGCGCGGCAGTTCGATGCGAAAGCGAGCACCGGGACCGCCGGGCTGCAGGGTGATGCGGCCCCCGTGGGCTGCAATGTACTCCTGCACGATGGAAAGTCCGATGCCGGTGCCTTTGACCGTGTGCTCGGGCTGGCGTTCGCCGCGGAAGAAGGGCTCGAAGATGCGGTCGCGGTCGCCCTCGGCAATGCCGGGGCCGGCGTCGTTCACGTCGATGTGCACCGCCTCCGGCGTGCCCGACACCGCCAGCGTGATCACGCCGCCCGGTAACGAAAAGCGAATGGCATTGGAGAGCAGATTGGCGATGGCCGTGCCGAGCTTGGTGCGGTCGACCGTGATCGCGATCGGCTCGCCCTCGGCGCGCACGCGCAGCCCGTGCGACTGCCACTGCAGGCGCTGGGCCTCGATCTGCTCCTCGATCAGGGGCAGCAGCTCGGTGCGCTCGCGGCGCAGTTCGCGCGCCTCGAAGGCGGCGGCGTTGAAGCGCAGCAGTGCCTCGATCTGCCCCTGCAGCGCCACCGTGTTCTGCTGAAGGATCTGCGCCACCTCGAGCTGCGCCGCGTTCAGCGGCCCGGTCACGCCGTCTTCCAGCAGCGACACGCCTTCGCGCAGCGCCGCCAGCGGCGTTTTCAATTCGTGCGATACGTGGCGCAGAAAGCGCGCCTTGTCGGCGTCCAGCTCGGTCAGGCGCAACCGCAGCCATTCGAGCTGCTGCGACACGCGCCGCACGTCGGCCGGGCCGCGGATGTCGATCGGTTCGTCGAGCCGGTTCTGGCCCAGGCCCACGATGGCGTGCTCCAGCCGCTTGAAGGGCCGCGCCAGCCAGATGCCGAAGGCCAGCGCCAGCGACACGGCCAGCACGCTCGCGGCCACCACCTCGCGCATCAGCCGGCGGCGTGCGTTCTCGATGCGCTTGGCCAGCGCGTCGTTCTGCGTTTCGATCAGGAACTGCGCTTGCTGGGCGAGGTTGGTGTTCAGGGCGTCGAGTTCGCGGAACTGCATCGCCATGGTGCTTTCGCGCTGCAGGGCGCTGTCGGCGCTGCCGCTCATCAGGCCCTCGATCACGCCGAGCTGGCTGCGCCACATCTCGATGCCGGCGGGGGGCAGGCCGTTCTTCTCGAGCCGTTCGAGCACCTGGTGCGCCTCGCGCGCCGCGTCGTCGAAGCGGCGGCGCAGCACCGCGTCGTTCAGCACCAGCGACTGGCGCCCGGCGCGCTCCATGGCCGCGCTGCGTTCGGCCAGCGACTGCGATGCGCCCGACAACCGCAGCGCGCGCGCGGCCGCGTCGCGGCTTTGCGTCATCAGCACGTCGTACTGCAGCACCGAGCGCAGCGCCACGCCCACCAGCAGCGCGGTGATCAGCAGGAACGCGAACAGCAGGAGCTGCTGGAACGAGCCCCGGATGGAAGGCCGCTTCGCCATCAGTGGGCGAGCGCCGTGGCGGGGGCCATGGACGACTCGCGCGTGAGCACTTCGCCGCGCAGCGTGTAGGCCAGCGAGCGCGTGATGCGCAGGTCGGTCATCTGGCCGACCAGGCGCGCGTCGCCTTCGAAGTTGACGACGCGGTTGCAGGCAGTGCGGCCCATGAGCTCGTTGGCGTCCTTGCGCGAGGCGCCTTCCACCAGCACGCGCTGCGTGCTGCCGACCAGCGCCTGGCCGAAGCGCTTGACGTTGGCGTCGATCACGGCCTGCAGCGTGTGCAGGCGCGCGAGCTTGACTTCGTGCGGCGTGTCGTCGTGCAGCGCGGCGGCCGGCGTGCCGGGGCGCGGGCTGAAGATGAAGCTGAAGCTGGCGTCGAACTGGCAGTCGTCGATCAGCTTCATCATCTTGTTGAAGTCGTCGTCGGTCTCGCCGGGGAAGCCGACGATGAAGTCGCTGGAGAGCGCCAGCTCGGGGCGGATGGCGCGCAGCTTGCGCACCGTGCTCTTGTATTCCATGGCGGTGTAGCCGCGCTTCATGGCCATGAGAATGCGGTCGCTGCCGTGCTGCACCGGCAGGTGCAGGTGGCTCACCAGTTGCGGCACCTTGGCGTAGGCCTCGATCAGGCGCGGCGTGAACTCGTTCGGGTGGCTGGTGGTGTAGCGGATGCGCTCGATGCCGGGGATCTCGGCCACGTATTCGATCAGCAGCGCGAAGTCGGCGATTTCAGTGGTGTCGCCCATCTTGCCGCGGTAGGCGTTCACGTTCTGGCCCAGCAGCGTGATCTCGCGCACGCCCTGGTCGGCCAGGCCGGCGATCTCGACCAGCACGTCGTCGAGCGGGCGGTTCACTTCCTCGCCGCGGGTGTAGGGCACCACGCAGTAGCTGCAGTACTTGGAGCAGCCTTCCATGATCGACACGAAGGCGGTCGCGCCCTCGACGCGCGCGGGCGGCAGGTGGTCGAACTTCTCGATCTCGGGAAAGCTGATGTCGACCTGCGGGCGGTCCAGGCGCTCGCGGTCGTTCAGCATCTCGGGCAGGCGGTGCAGCGTCTGCGGGCCGAACACGATGTCGACATAGGGCGCGCGCGCGATGATGGCCTGGCCCTCCTGGCTGGCCACGCAGCCGCCCACGCCGATCTTCACGCCCTTGGCCTTCAGGTGCTTCACGCGGCCGAGGTCGGAGAACACCTTCTCTTGCGCCTTCTCGCGCACCGAGCAGGTGTTGAACAGGATGAGGTCGGCCTCGTCCACGTTCTGCGTGGGTTCGTAGCCCTGCGCGGCGTTGAGCACGTCGGCCATCTTGTCCGAGTCGTACTCGTTCATCTGGCAGCCGAAGGTCTTGATGAATACTTTTTTCATGGGGAAATCTCTCGTGGCCCTCCGCCGGTCGGGGGAGGGCGAGGCAGGCGCGAAGGCGTCGCGCCGCTTGCCTTTGGTTATTGCGTGTTGACGGTGTCGTTCGAGGTGAACGGCCAGACGTTCAGGAACGGCTTGTTCAGCGATTCGCGGCTGGCGGAGGCTTCGTCGGGCGTGAGGATCCAGACCTCGCGCAGCAGCCCGGCGGCGTCGCGCGTGTAGTTGACCAGGTACTTCTGGCCAATGATGGCGCCGGGCATGACCAGCATGTTCTGCGCGCTGCGGATGCGCGCGCCGGCGCCCAGCCGGTCGGCCTTGCCGTCGAGCTCGACGTCGGGCGCGTTGGTCACCATGAACTTGCCGCGCAAGGTGCCGATGGGAAAGTTGCGGCCGCCGACCAGCGACTCGTTTTGGGTTTGGGGCCGGGGAACGTCGTCCTGGGCCTGGGCGGAGAGCGAGAAAACGCTGGCGCTGCCTGCGATCAATGCGCAGAACGCGATGAAAGAGAGGGCATTCGTGGGTTTCTTGCAGCGGTTCATGGGGTTTATCCAGAGGCTGTGGAGCGGCGATTTTAACGAGGGGGTGTTTACCCTCGAAGCCGGCCATCAGCAGGGTGGTTCTCGGTCTTTCCGTCGACTTGCTTTACATTTCTTTACAGTGCCCGTAGACACTGCGAGGTGGCCGCTGATCCAATAGCCGGTGTCAGCCCAAAGTGCACAAGAACCCCATGAAAAAAAATGTCGCTGTCGCCCTTGCGGGTGTGTTGATCGTAGCCGTCGCGGGCGGGTGGTGGAGCATGTCCGGCGACAAGTCCGCCGCAAGGAATGCCAAGGCCCCGGCTGCCGGTGGCGCGGCCCAGCCCGGCGGCGGCGCGCCCGCGCTCGTCACCCTGGCCACGGCCCAGAAGCAGGACGTGCCCGTGACCGTGCAGGTCAACGGCAGCGTGGTGTCCCTGAACAGCGTCGACCTGCGCCCGCAGGTGACCAACACGGTGAGCGCGGTGCACGTGAAAGAAGGGCAGTTCGTCAAGGCCGGCCAGCTGCTGTTCTCGCTGGACGACCGCAACGACCAGGCCAACCTGGCGCGCGCCCGCGCCCAGCAGCAGAAGGACGAGGCCACCATGGCCGACCTGGAGCGCCAGTACAAGCGCAGCCAGGACTTGGTGGCGCAGAACTTCATTGCCAAGAGCGCGGCCGACGCCACGCTGTCGCAGCTGGAAGCGCAACGCGCCGCCGTGGCCGCCGACCGCGCCGCCGTGCAGTCGGCGCAGGTGGCGCTGGGCTATGCCACGCTGCGCGCGCCCATTGCCGGGCGCATCGGCGCCGTCAACATCTACCCGGGTACGCTGGTGCAGCCGACGCTGTCGCTGGTCACGGTCACGCAGCTCGACCCGATCGCGGTGAGCTTCCCCGTGCCCGAAGGCAACCTGCAGGACCTGCTGGAGGCCGCGCGTTCGCGCTCGAAGGTCGAGGCCCTCGTCACCGGCCGCAAGGAGCCGCTGGTGGGCACGCTCGACTTCGTCGACAACACGGTCGATCCGCTGATCGGCACGGTGCGCGCCAAGGCCGTGTTCGCCAACGCCGACCAGGGCCTGTGGCCGGGGCAGTTCGTGGGCACGCGCATCACGGTGCGCACGCTGGGCGGCGCCACGGTGGTGCCGGCCGCGGCGCTGATGATGCTGTCCGACGGCACCTCGCTCTATGTGGTCGATGAGAGCAAGACCGCCACGCGCCGCAAGGTGAAGACGCTGCACACCTTCGGCACCAAGGTGGCCGTGAGCGGCGTGGAGCCGGGCGAGCAGGTGGTGATCGAGGGCAGCCAGAACGTGCGCCCGGGTGGCAAGGTCCGCGTTGACGCGAAGGCGCCTGCGACGGCCCCGGGCGCACCGGCCAACGGCACGACCGGCGTCACGCCGGGCAGCGCTGCGTCTTCCGACGGCGCCGACATCAAGCCGCCGCAGCAGGAACGCGCATGAACATTTCGGAGCTCTGCATCCGTCGTCCCGCGATGACGGTGCTGTTGTCCGCCGCCGTGGTGGTCATCGGCATCTTTGCGTACTTCAGCATCCCCGTTGCCGCGCTGCCCAGCTACAACACGCCGGTCATCAACGTCAACGCGCAGCTGCCGGGCGCGAGCCCGGACACCATGGCGTCTTCGGTGGCGCTGCCGCTCGAAAAGCAGTTCTCGACCATCCCGGGCCTGCAGACCATCAGCTCGGTCAACACGCAGGGCGTGACCTCGCTCACGCTGGAGTTCGTGAGCAGCCGCGACATCGATGCCGCCGCCGTCGACGTGCAGGCCGCGCTGCTGCGCGCCCAGCGCCAGCTGCCGCAGGAACTGACGCAGCTGCCGTCGTACCGCAAGGTCAACCCGGCCGACGCGCCCGTGCTGTTCATCGCGCTGATCTCGCCGTCGATGAACCCGTCGGAGCTCAACGACTACGCCGAGAACCTGATCTCGCCCACGCTCTCGACCATCGACGGCGTGGCGCAGGTGGGCGTGTACGGGCGCAAGGCCTTTGCCGTGCGCATCAAGGCCAACGCCGACCTGCTGAACGCGCGCAACATCACGCTCGACGAACTCGCCAAGGCCGTGAACTCGGCCAACGCCAACACGCCGGTCGGCGTGCTCGACGGCCCGCGCCAGACGCTCACCATCCAGGCCAACCGCCAGCTCATGAAGGCGGCCGACTTCGCCAAGCTGATCGTCGGCCAGCGCAACGGCGCGCCGGTGCGACTCGACGAGGTGGCGACCATCGAGGACAGCTTCGAGTCGGTCAAGACCGCCAGCAGCTTCAACGGCCAGGACTCCATTTCGCTGGCCGTGCAGCGCCAGCCCAATGCCAACACCGTGCAGGTGGTGGACGCGGTGCGCGCGCTCATTCCGCGCTTCAAGGCCGAGCTGCCGCAGTCGGTCGAGATCCAGATGGTGAACGACCGCTCGCTGTCGATCCGCGAGGCCGTGCACGACGTGCAGCTCACGCTGCTGGGCACCATCGCGCTGGTGGTGCTGGTGATCTTCCTGTTCCTGCACCGGCTGGTGGCCACGCTCATTCCGGCCGCGACCATTCCGATCTCGCTGATCGGCGCGGTGGCGCTGCTCTACGCCTTCGGCTACAGCCTGGACAACATCTCGCTGCTGGGCATCACGCTGGCCGTGGGCCTGGTGGTGGACGACGCCATCGTGGTGCTGGAAAACATCATGCGCTACGTCGAGAAGGGCATGGACCCGTTCGCGGCGGCGCTGCGCGGCGCGCGCGAGGTGGGCTTCACCATCGTGTCGATCTCGATCTCGCTGGTGGCCGTGTTCATTCCGATCTTCTTCATGCCGGGCGTGATCGGCCTGCTGTTCCACGAGTTCGCGGTGGTGGTGGCGCTGGCGGTGCTGGTGTCGGCCGTGGTGTCGCTCACGCTGGTGCCGATGCTCGCGAGCCGCCTGCTCAAGCAGGTGCCGCGCAAGGAAGGCGCGCTCGACCACGAAGAAGAGCACCCCGAGCCCGGCACGGCCATCGGCCGCGCCTTCGAGCGCGGCTACCGCGCGGTGCACGGCGGCTACATGCGCTCGCTCGACTGGACGCTGGCCCACCGCAAGCTGATGCTGCTGATGGCGGGGCTGACCTTCGTCGTCACGGGCTGGCTGTTCGCGACCATTCCCAAGGGCTTCTTCCCCGAGGAAGACATCGGCCAGATCCAGATCACGACCGAGGCGGCCGAAGACATTTCATTCACCGCCATGAAGGCGCTGCAGGACCGCGTGGCGGCCACGCTCAAGGACGACCCGAGCGTCGACTACGTGAGCTCCTTCGTCGGCGTCGGCGGCCCGACCGCCACGCAGAACTCGGGCCGGCTGTTCGCCGTGCTCAAGCCGCGCAGCGAGCGCCCGCAGATGGCCAAGGTGCTGGAGTCTTTGCGCCAGCGCTTCCGCGAGATCCCGGGCATTGCCGTGTACATGCAGCCGGTGCAGAACCTGCGCCTGGGCGGCCGGCAGAGCAAGGCGCGCTTCCAGTACACGCTGCAGAGCGTGAACGCCGGCGAGATGGTGCCGTGGTCGACCAAGCTCATGGAGCGCATGCGCGCCGACCCGGCCTTCCGCGACGTCACCAGCGACTCGCAGAACCGCGGCCTGCAGGCCACGCTGGACATCGACCGCGACAAGGCCGGCGTGCTCGGCGTGGCGGTGGGCGACCTGCGCACCGCGCTCTACAACGCGTATGGCGACCGCCAGATCGGCAGCATCTACGGCGCGAGCAACACCTACCAGGTGATCCTCTCGGCCGCCGACAACGACCGCCAGTTCGAGGACGACGTGTCGCGCCTGTCGGTGCGCAGCACCACCGGCAAGCTGGTACCGCTGTCGGCCTTCTCGACCATCAAGCGCACGGTGGGGCCGACCTCGGTCAACCACCAGGGGCAACTGCAGGCGGTGACGGTGTCGTTCAACCTCGCGCCCGACGTGCCGCTGGGCAACGCCACGGCGAAGATCGACCAGTTCAAGAGCGAGCTGAAGATGCCGCAGTCGATCATCACCACCTACGGCGGCGATGCGGCGGTGTTCCAGAGTTCGCAGTCGAGCCAGGCGGTGCTGCTGGTGCTGGCGGTGCTGGTCATCTACGTGCTGCTGGGCGTGCTGTACGAAAGCTACATCCACCCGATCACGATCCTGGCGGGCCTGCCGTCGGCGGCGGTGGGCGCGCTGATTTCGCTGAAGATCTTCGGCTTCGACCTGACGCTGATCGCCACCATCGGCATCCTGCTGCTGATCGGCATCGTGAAGAAGAACGCGATCATGCTGATCGACTTCGCGCTCGACGCGCAGCGCACCGAAGGCATGAAGCCGGTGGACGCGATCCGCGAGGCGTGCCGGTTGCGTTTCCGCCCGATCCTGATGACCACGCTGGCCGCGCTGATGGGCGCGCTGCCGCTCGCATTGGGTCTGGGCGCCGGTGCCGAACTGCGCCAGCCGCTGGGCGTGGCGGTGGTGGGCGGGCTGATCTTCTCGCAGGTGATCACGCTGTACATCACGCCGGCCATCTACCTGGCGCTGGACCGCTACAGCGGCACGGGGCCGATGGTCGACCTGCCGGGCGAGGCCAAGGCCGAAGCTGCAGCGGGCGGTCACGCCGTCACGCACGCCTGACAGCGATCCAAAAGATGCCGGATGGTCATGAGCGTGAGCCATCCGGCCAGAAAGGACTTTGGCAGTCCTGCGAAACGTCACACCCGGGCGATCGTCAATTGAAGGCGGGCCTCTTCTCCAACGGCTCCTCCCGTTCCCTCCTCAGCTCTTCCCAGTGTCCGGCCAGCGCATTCAACGTGCGGGTGACGGTGACGCGGCTCCATGCCGTCATGGCGCCAATCTGCTCATGCGTCAGATCGACGGTGAGTTGTTTCGATGCCTGCGCCGATGGCTGGCGTGCCACACGCAGCAGCAAATCGATGATCCGCTCCTTGGGCGCTGCCGAGGCCACCCCGGCAAGCTTGGCGACGATCATGTGATTCTTGAAGCCGAGCAACTGGATCAACGAGGTCGCAAGCTCGGGAAGCTTCGAAAATTGCTGCGTGACGTCCGCCGGGCGATAGCGGCTGAGAATGGCCGGCGCGACCGCCCGGGTCGTCGTGGGCCGGGGACTGTCGGCAAACGCCGGGCCTTCGCCAAAAATCGCACCCGGTCCGAAGATCTCGAGCAGGAACTCCGAGCCGTTGCTTCGCTGGATCGTGGAGTGAACGAACCCCGATCGCAAAAGATAGAAGTAGTCGTGCCGTTCGCCTTCGCGCGCAATGGTGTCGCCGGCCTCCAGGGTGACGAAGCTTCTCAGATGCGTGGCGTCGGTCCACGGCGCAGACAGCGTCTGGGATGCATCCCAACTGGCATACGCCGAGGGGGGCGAATTTGTTCTTTTCATGGGGCTTCTTGCCCGGGGCGGAGAAAGGCAAGCGGCCCCTCGTGCCGTCGCGCTAGGTCGTGGGCTCATCGAGCGACGTGTCCGCCGCCAGGTGGGCGATGTCACTCCAGCCCACGAGGCTGAAGCCTTCCGGCGTCCACAGCATGCGGTTGATGGCTGCATTGCCCAGTTGCCAGGTGCGCGGCGCCTGCAGCTCCTGGCGCGTGGCGGCGCGATAGAGCACGTCCATCACCCCGCCATGCGCGACCAGCACGACCAGCTTGCCCGGGTGGCGCGCAGCCAGTTCGGCGGCCACGCCCGTCACACGGTCGCGGAACACCAGCAGGCTTTCGCCGCCGTCGGGCTCGAATTCGGGATCGCGCTCGCGCCAGAGCTTGGCCTGAACGGGCAGCGCGGCTTCGATCTCGGCGAAGCTCATCCCCTCGAACTGCCCGAAGGCCCGTTCGCGCAGGCGAGGCTCGGGTTGCACGGTCAGGCCGTGGGGCTCGGCGATGGCCTGTGCGGTTTGCCAGGCGCGCGACAGGTCGCTGGCATAGACGACGCCGATGGGCTCGTCGGCCAGCGCCGCGCCCGCGCGCTGCGCCTGCCAGACGCCGGTTTCGTTGAGCCCGATGTCGAGCTGGCCCTGGATGCGGGTGTCGACGTTCCAGGCGGTTTCGCCGTGGCGAACGGCGATCAGGCGGGTGGGTTCTTCCATCCGGGAATTTTAAAAGCCGCTATTTCCGGGCCTGCGCCGTCGGCAGCTCGATGTTGACCCGGCGCTCGCCCGGGGGCGGGTTCGGAAAGCCTTGCAGCGCGGCCTGGAACATCACGGGCAGGATGGCCGCGCTCGAGGTGTAGGGGCCGTCGTTGCGGGCCCGGGTCTCGTAGACCACCTTGTTGGTGCCCACCTCGCGCAGCACGATGCTCACTTCGCGGTCGTACCAGGGGTTGGCCGGCTGCGCGAACATCGGGCCGCCATACCAGCCGCCGCCGTACCAGTGGCGCCCGTAGTAGCCGTAGCCGCCGTAACCGTAGCCCCACGGGCCGTCGTAGAGCCACGGATCGGCCCAGGGCGACAGGCCGGCCGTCACGCGCGCGCCGATCTGCGCGTTGTACTGGGGCCTGGCGTCGTCGCGGCGCAGGCCCACCTGGTCGAGCGCGGCGCCGGCCATGGCCTCGAGCGAATCCTGCCGCGCGCCGTCGGCCTGCTGCGAGGGCAGGCGGTCGAAGCGGTAGGTGGCGCCCGGCGGCACCGTGCCAAGGGCCGAGAAGCTCTTCACGTTGCTGTCGACCACCCAGGAGGTGGCGCAGCCGGTCAGGCTTGCTATTAAAAGAAGAGCTGAAAGTGCACGTTTCATAAGGGTCTCCGGGCAGCGTTGCCCAAAATTCCCCTGGGTTGCCCGAGTCAGCCCTGGACGATGCGCAGTGCTGAGGGTGCCTGGGAGAGCAAGTCGAAGGAGGGCGTGTCGAAGGCCTTGTCGCCGTCGTCGTCCGCCACGCCCGTTGCCTTGAGACCCTTGAAATCGTGCCGCGTTCCGTCGAGCAGGTGCGAAGGCACCACGTTTTGCAGCGAGGTGAACATGTTCTCGATGCGGCCGGGGTACTTCTTGTCCCACTCGCGCAGCATCTCGCCGACCTGCTTGCGCTGCAGGTTCTCCTGGCTGCCGCACAGCGTGCACGGAATGATCGGGAACTGGCGGTGCTGCGCCCAGCGCACGGTGTCTTTCTCGGCCACGTAGGCCAGCGGGCGGATCACGATGTGCTTGCCGTCGTCGCTCACCAGCTTGGGCGGCATGCTCTTGAGCTTGCCGGCGAAGAACATGTTGAGGAAGAAGGTCTGCAGCATGTCGTCGCGGTGGTGGCCCAGCGCGACCTTGGTGGCGCCCAGCTCGTCGGCCACGCGGTACAGGATGCCGCGGCGCAGCCGGCTGCACAGGCCGCAGGTGGTCTTGCCCTCGGGAATGACGCGCTTGACGATGCTGTAGGTGTCCTGGTTCTCGATGTGAAAGTCCACGCCCAGGTCGCTCAGGTACTTGGGCAGCACCTCTTCGGGAAAGCCGGGCTGCTTCTGGTCGAGGTTGACCGCCACGATGTCGAAGTGAATCGGCGCGCGCGCCTTCAGCTTGAGCAGGATGTCGAGCAGCGCGTAGCTGTCTTTTCCGCCCGAGACGCACACCATGACCTTGTCGCCCTCCTCGATCATGTTGTAGTCGACGATGGCTTTGCCCACTTCGCGGCACAGCCGCTTCTCGAGCTTGTGCGTCTCGCGCTCGATCTTGAGGGAATTGGCAGTGGCGTCGGCGGCGGCGGGCGCCTCGTCGATCCAGACGGCGTTCATGGGCAGGCTACTTCGGGGAGTCGGGGGAAGGGGGTGATTGTCCCCGATCCCCATTTCACCTGTCATCCCGCCCTTTATCCGGCCCTCTATCAGGCGCCTTGCGACGCCGGAAAGGCGGTGCGCATGGCGTCCACGAACAGGCGCAGCTTCGCCGGATAGAAGCGGGCGTAGGGGTAGACGATGTACACCGGCGCGTGCGCCGCATGCCATTGCGGCGCCAGGTGCACCAGCCGGCCGGCCGCGAGCTCCTCGGTCAGCATCCACGTCGACAGCACCCCGACGCCCACGCCCAGCACGGCCGCGCTGCGAAGGGCGTTGAGGCTGTCGGTGATCATGCGCGGACGGATCTGCACGCGGTACACCTCGCGGGTGGTCTCGTGGGTCAGCACGACTTCGGTGCGGTAGAAGTTGCGCGCGGCCAGCCAGGGCAGCGCCTCCAGGTCGCGGGCATGCACGGGCAGCGGCCCGTCCCCGAACAGCGAGGGCGCGCCGATGGCGATGCGCGGCACCTCGGACAGCCGGATCGCCACCACCGAGGGGTCGGTCACCTCGCCCACCCGGATCGCGCAGTCCACGCCCTCGGCAATGAAGTCGGGCGTGCGGTCCTGCGGGCCGTCGTGCAGCAGCCATTCGACGTTCATCTGCGGATAGCGCTGCAGATACGCGGCCAGCGGGCCGACCAGCAACTGCTGCCCGAAGACGTGCGGCGCCACGATGCGCAGCCGCCCTTCGGGCTGATCGACGGCGCCGCGCACCTCGACCTCGAAGGCGTTCCAGCTCACGATCAGCTCCCGGGCGCGGTAGAAGCAACGCTCGCCGTCCTCGGTGAGCTTCATGGCGTGGGTGGAGCGCTGCAGCAGCCGCACGCCCAGCGAACGTTCGAGCGCCTGCAGCCGGCGGCTCACGGTGGGCTGGGTGGTGCCCATCTGCGCGGCCGCCGCCGAGAGGCTGCCCGCCTCGACGATGCGCACGAAGGTCTGCATCAGCTCGATGCGGTCGGCCGAAGTCGGCGCTGGAAACTCGGTCTTCATGCGCCAAGCGTATATCAATTGTTCAGGCCGAGGCACTACCTTCGGTGGAATTCGCCCTGCACACTCGCACCCTCGTTCTCCGAATCCAAGGGTTAACACCATGTCTTCCATTCAAAAAACGCATGAGGGGCTGTCGAACTCGCTGATCTTCCTGCTCGCGGCCAGTGCCGGCTTTGCCGTGGCGGCGCTGTATTACAGCCAGCCCATGCTGGGCGTGCTCGGGCCCGACATCGGCGCCTCGGCGCGCGCGGTCGGCTTCGTGCCCACGCTCACGCAGCTGGGCTATGCGCTGGGCATCCTGCTGCTGGCGCCATTGGGCGACCGCTTCGACCGGCGCCGCATCATCCTGGTCAAGGCCACGGTGCTGGTGCTGGCGCTGCTGGGCGCGGCGTTCTCGCCCTCGGTCGGGCCGCTGCTGGTGGCCAGCCTTGCCATCGGCCTGTCGGCCACGATGGCGCAGGACGTGGTGCCCGCCGCCGCCGCGCTGGCGCCCGAGGCGCATCGCGGCAAGATCGTCGGCACGGTGATGACCGGGCTGCTGCTCGGCATCCTGCTGTCGCGCGTGCTCAGCGGCTTCGTGGCCGAGCACTTCGGCTGGCGCGCGATGTTCTTCGTGGCGGCCGCCAGCATCGCACTCATCGGCGCGGCCGTGGCGCGCGGCCTGCCGCACCTGCGCCCGACCACGCACCTGGGCTACGGCGCGCTGCTGGGTTCGCTGGGCAAGCTGTGGAAGCGCCACGGCGCACTGCGCCGCGCCACCTTCGCGCAGGCGCTGCTGTCGGTTGGCTTCAGCGCCTTCTGGTCGACGCTGGCGGTCATGCTGCACGGCGCGCCGTTTCACCTGGGCAGCGCGGCGGCCGGCGCCTTCGGCCTGGCCGGCGCGGCGGGTGCGCTGGCCGCGCCCATCGCCGGACGCATCGCGGACCGCCGCGGGCCCGAGCTGGTGATTCGCCTGGGCGCCGCGCTGGTGGTGGTGTCGTTCGCGGCGATGCTGCTCGCGCCGCAGATGGCGCCCGCCGCGCGGCTGTGGCTCATCGTGGCCAGCGCCATCGGTTTCGACTTCGGGTTGCAGGCCGCGCTGATCGCGCACCAGACCGTCGTCTACGGCATCGACCCCGGTGCGCGCAGCCGGCTGAACGCGGTGTTCTTCACCGGCGTGTTCATCGGCATGGCGACAGGCTCGGCGCTCGGCGCGCTGGTGCTGGCGCAGTGGGGCTGGTCGGGCGTGGCGGCCATGGCCGCGCTGTCGGCGCTCGGCGCGCTCGGGGTGCGGATGTGGCCCGCGGCCGTCAAGGCCCCGGTGGTGTGCCCGGCCGCCTGAAGGCTGGCCGGCGACTCACCACTCGCCGGCCTCCATGCGGATCGCCACTTCGCAGTCGTCGAAGATTTCGAGCTTGGCGATCTTCACGCGCACGCCCAGCACGCCGGGCAGCTGCAGGAGCCGCTGCACCAGCTTGCCGATCAGGCTTTCGAGCAGGTTGACGTGTTCGGCGGTGCACTCGTCGATGATGATGAGGCGCACCTTGCCGTAGTCCAGCACGTGGAAGATGTCGTCGTCCTGCGGCAGCAGCGGCTGCTCGCCGAGGTTGAGTTCCGCGTCCACCTGAATCGGCTGCGGCGCGACCTTCTCGTGGTCGAGGATCCCGAGGTTCGCGTCGAAGCGCAAGCCCAGCAGGGTGAGTGTTTGGCGGCCGTGGGTGTGGGGGGAAGGCATGGGGGTCTCACATGAGCGAGAAATCGCGCTCGAATTTCATCAGGTGCTGGCCGCCGTCGACCAGCAGCGTGGTGCCGGTGATCGAGCTGTTCTCCAGCGCGAACTTCACGGTGGCGACCACGTCGGCGGCGGTCGAGGAGCGGCCCAGCGGCGACAGCTTGTGCAACTGCGCGAACTTGTCGTCGTCGAGCATGTGGCTGGCCAGCGTGAGGCCGGGCGCCACGCCCACCACGCGCACGCGCGGGGCCAGCGCCAGCGCCAGCATCGGCGTGGCGGCCTCCAGCGCGGCTTTCGAGAGCGTGTAGCTCAAGAAGTCGGGGTTCGGGTTCCAGAGTTTCTGGTCGAGCAGGTGCACGACCGCGCCTTGCGCGTCGCGCGCGGCCAGGTGCTCGTTCAATGCATTGGCCAGCAGGATGGCCGCGCCGGTGTTGCTGCGCGCATGGCGTTCCATGAGCGCGTAGCTGAAGCTGGCGGCCTCGTCGTGCTCGAACAGCGCGGCGCTGTGCACCACGGCGTCGATGCCGCGAAAGCGCGCGACCACGCGGGGCAGCAGGGCGCGGGTGGCCTGCTCGTCTTCGAGGTCGGCGGAAAAAAGCGCCGAGTCACCCGAGAGCGCGGCGCACTCGGCCGCGGTCTGCTCGGCCTCGGCCAGCGACGTGCGGTAGTGCACCGCCACCTGCCAGCCGCCCGCGGCCAGCGCCAGCGCGATCTCGCGGCCCAGCCTTCGGCCCGCGCCCGTGACGAGAACGGTGCGGCGGACGGGGGAGGGGAATGCGGTGCTCATGCGATGAGAGAGGGGGGAGAATGGCGCTGTGACGACAAAGACAACCCCCAGCAGTTTACCCACCGCCCTCGACCACCTCATCGCGCGTTCCGTCGAGCGCGCGGGCGGCTGGATCGGCTTCGACCGCTTCATGGCGCTCGCGCTTTATGCGCCCGGCCTGGGCTATTACGCCAACACCTCGGCCAAGTTCGGCCACATGCCTTCGTCGGGCAGCGACTTCGTGACGGCGCCCGAGCTCACGCCCATGTTCGGCCAGACGCTGGCCGCGCAGGTGGCCCAGGCGCTGGACAAGACCGGCACCGCCACCGTCTGGGAATTCGGCGCGGGCTCCGGCGCGCTGGCCGTGCAGCTGCTGCATGCACTCGACGAAATGGGCCGCACCGACGTGCGCTACCGCATCGTCGACCTGTCGGGCACGCTGCGCGAGCGCCAGCAACAGGCGCTGGTGCGTTATGCCGACCGCGTCGAGTGGCTCAACGAGCTGCCCGAATCGATGGAGGGCGTGGTGGTCGGCAACGAGGTGCTCGACGCCATGCCGGTGCAACTGCTGGCGCGCGTGGCCGGCCAATGGTTCGAGCGCGGCGTGGTGCGCAACGCGCAGAACGACGGCTGGCAGTGGGCCGACCGCCCGACCGAACTGCGCCCGCCCGTCGACGTGCCCGGTGAGCACGACTACCTGACCGAGATCCACCCGCAGGCCAAGGCCTTCATCGCGACGCTGGCGGACCGGCTGAAGAAGGGCGCGGCCTTTCTCGTCGACTACGGTTTTCCCGAGGCCGAGTACTACCACCCGCAGCGCCACATGGGCACCGTGATGTGCCACCGCGCCCACCAGGCCGACGGCGATCCGCTGTCCGACGTGGGCTACAAGGACATCACCGCGCACGTCGACTTCACCGGCATCGCGCTGGCGGGCCAGGACGCGGGGCTCGAGGTGCTGGGCTACACCAGCCAGGCGCGCTTCCTGCTGAACTGCGGGCTGCTCGCGAAGATGGAACAGGGCACGACGGCCGAGCGCGCCATGGCCGCGCGACTGATCCACGAGCACGAGATGGGCGAGCTGTTCAAGGTGGTGGGCTTCGCCGTCGGCGCGGCGTGGGACGCGATGGGCTTTGCCGAGGGCGACCGCAGTCATACCCTGTAAGCAGGCACGGCACCGGCTACAGTCGGCGCTGTAAAAAAACAGGGAGGAAAGGCCATGGCCGACATCGGGTCGCTCACATTCGATCTCACCGACTGCACGCTCGGCGAGCAGAGCGAGAACCACCGTTTCTGGATGAACACCGCGCGGGTCGCGCATCTCTTGCGCTTCAATGCCAAGCCTGTCGGCTGGGCCTTCGACCTGCGCATGCCCGATGCCGCCGCAGCCTTCTACCGGCAGCAGTGCATCGACAACGGGGGCGTCATGCTGTCGATGGAGGTACTGAAGGCCGGTTCGATCCAGATGCTGAGCGGGTTGTTCAAGTACCGCTCCCCAACGCCGGGAAGCCTGGGGATGTACTACGTCGGCATCCTCTGGCTCCCGTTCGGGGACTGCAACTACCAGATCAACATCGAGGCGGGCGAAAGCGGAACCACGGGGACCCGCGAGGCGGCCGTCATGATCATCGAGGGGGACAAGTGGTTCAGTGCCGATGCTCCCGTCGCGGAGCCGGTGATGCTGAAGGACGGCGAGGACCTGTTCGAGAAGATGCGGGCCGCGCCGCTGCGCGTGATTCCCTCGGACAAGGCGGACTACGATTCGACCTTTCCGGCGCACCCCTTGTCGCTGGTGCGCGCCAGGCTGGCGGAGGTTGCCGCCACGGTGGGTGGAGACGCCAGCCTTGCCTCGCTCAAGCCCTTCAGCGTGCGGCGCGCCTGGCAGTTCTGGAAGAAGTAGGGCGGCGCGACGGGCGCCTGCCGGCACACATGTCCGGTGGGCCATAAGCAAGCAACGAATCGTTCTTTCGCGATCGCGCCGGCTGGGCCTAGAGTGGCGAGTTCGCTGCATGCATGCAGCGCCTCGATCGCCGTTCATGACCACTCTTGCAGCCTCTCTTCCCGCTTCCGAAGGCCCATCGCAGGCTTTCGAAGTGCGCCCCTTCGACGCCCCCGTGGGCGCTGAAATCGTCGGCCTCGACATCGCGCAACCGATCAACGCCGAAGACTTCGCGCGCATCCACCGCGCGCACCTCGACCACCACGTGCTGGTGTTTCGCGACCAGCAGGTCACGCCCGCCGAGCACATCGAATTCAGCCGCCGTTTCGGGCCGCTCGAGATTCATGTGCTGCATCAGTTCCAGCTGAAAGACCACCCCGAGATCCTCATCGTCTCCAACATCAAGGAGAACGGCGAGCCCATCGGCCTGGGCGACGCGGGCGTGTACTGGCACTCGGACATCTCGTACAAGCCCAAGCCCAGCCTCGGTTCGCTGCTGCATGCGCAGGAGCTGCCGAGCGAAGGCGGCGACACGCTGTTCGCCGACCAGCATCTTGCGTGGGAATCGCTGAGCCCTGAACTGCAGCAGCGCATCCTGCCGCTGAAGGCCGAGCACAGCTATCTCGCCAAGTACGAAGAGCTGCGCGCGAAGAACCCGTGGCGGCCCAAGCTCTCGCAGGCGCAGATCGACCAGGTCGCACCGGCCGTGCAGCCGGTGGTGCGCACGCATCCCGAAACAGGCCGCAAGGCGCTGTTCGTCAGCGAGCATTTCACGACGCGCATCGTCGGCCTGCCGCAGGACGAAAGCGATGCGCTGCTGGCCGAGCTGTTCGCGCACAGCGTGAAGCCCGGGTTCGTGTACCGCCACACGTGGGCGCCGCACGACCTCGTGTTCTGGGACAACCGCTCGCTGATGCACCTGGCGGCGGGCACGCCCGATCACCTGCGCCGCCGCCTGAACCGCACGACCATCGTCGGCGACACGCCTTTCTGATTCTTTCTTCCGGACCCTTTCAGACAATGAACCGCTTCACCCGCAAAGCCGCCGCGCTCGCCACCGGTCTCGCTCTTCTGGCTGGCAGCCTTGCCGCGCATGCCGAAGGGCAGATCCGCATCGCCGAGCAGTTCGGCATCGTCTACCTGCTGCTGAACGTGGCGCAGGAGCAGAAGCTCATCGAGAAGCACGCCAAGGCCGCGGGCGTGGACGCCAAGGTCGAATGGGTCAAGCTCTCGGGTGGCTCGGCGGTGAATGACGCGCTGCTGTCCGGCAACATCGAGATCGCGGGTGCCGGCGTGGGCCCGCTGCTCACGCTGTGGGACCGCACCAAGGGCAAGCAGAACGTGAAGGGCGTGGCCTCGCTGGGCAACTTCCCGTACTACCTGGTGAGCAACAACCCGAACGTGAAGACCATTGCCGACTTCACCGACAAGGACCGCATCGCGCTGCCTGCGGTGGGCGTGTCGGTGCAGTCGCGCGTGCTGCAGTTCGCCTCGGCCAAGCTGTGGGGCGACAAGGAATTCAACCGGCTCGACAAGATCAGCGTGGCGCTGCCGCACCCCGATGCGGCGGCGGCCATCATCAAGGGCGGCACCGAGATCACGGGGCACTTCGGCAATCCGCCGTTCCAGGAGCAGGAGCTGGCCGGCAACCCGAATGCGCACATCGTGCTGAACTCGTACCAGGTGCTGGGCGGGCCGTCGTCGGCCACGGTGCTCTACGCGACCGAGAAATTCCGCAGCGAGAACCCGAAGACGTACAAGGCCTTCGTCGATGCGCTCGACGAGGCCGCGAAGTTCGTCACGGCCAACCCCGAGAAGGCGGCGGACATCTACCTGAAGGTGAGCAACGCGAAGCTCGACCGCGAGCTGCTGCTGAAGATCATCAAGAACCCCGAGGTGCAGTTCAAGACCACGCCGCAGAACACCTACCCGCTGGCGGAGTTCATGCACCGGGTGGGCGCGATCAGGAACAAGCCGGGGTCGGTGAAGGATTATTTCTTCGACGATGCGCAGAATGCGTCGGGGAATTGAGGGGTGAGCACGGCGAAGGCGCCTTCGGGGTTTGACTCCTTCCCCCTCTGGGGGAAGGCCGGGATGGGGGCGGGCACAGCGGTGGCGAAGCAAGCGCCGTCTGCCCCCACCCCAGCCCTCCCCCGGGAGGGGAGGGAGCAAGACACGGCGCCGCTGCTGCAAGTAGACAACGTCAGCCTCGAATACCGCACCCCCGAACGCGTCGTCCGTGCCACGCACCGCGTGAGCTTCGACGTGCACGCCGCCGACCGCTTCGTGCTGCTCGGCCCCTCGGGCTGCGGCAAGTCCACGCTGCTGAAGGCCGTGGGCGGTTTCATTGCGCCGGTCGAAGGCGAGATCCGTCTCGACGGCGAGCGCGTGACGCAGCCCGGCCCCGACCGCATCGTCGTGTTCCAGGAATTCGACCAGCTGCCGCCGTGGAAGACGGTGAAGCAGAACGTGATGTTCCCGCTGCTCGCCTCCCGCACGCTCGGCAAGAAGGAGGCCGCCGAACGCGCGCTGCACTACCTCGACAAGGTCGGCCTCTCGAAGTTCGCCGACGTGCATCCGCATCAACTCTCGGGCGGCATGAAGCAGCGCGTGGCGATTGCCCGGGCGCTCGCGATGCAGCCGCGCGTGCTGCTGATGGACGAGCCCTTTGCGGCGCTCGACGCGCTCACGCGCCGCAAGATGCAGCAGGAGCTGCTCGCGCTGTGGGACGAGGTGCGCTTCACGCTGGTGTTCGTCACGCACTCGATCGAGGAAGCGCTGGTGGTGGGCAACCGGATCGCGCTGCTGTCGCCGCACCCGGGGCGCATGCGCGCGGAGATCAACAGCCACGGCTTTTCGCTCGAGAGCCTGGGCGGCGCTGAATTCCAGGGCACGGCGCAGCGCATCCACGACACGCTGTTCGAGGAAGAGCCCGAGGCCATTGCATGACGAGCCCCGTCTTTCTCCCTCCCCTTCCGGGGGAGGGCAGGGGTGGGGGCCAGCGGCGTATCCATTGCCGTCGGCTCATCGACCGCCGCCTGCCCCCATCCCGACCTTCCCCCAGAGGGGGAAGGAGCCATACCCCATGAGCACTCTCACGCCCCCGATCCGCCCCGAGTACGAGCGCACGCTCGAGCCCTTCACCGCATTGCCCATTGAACGCACGCTGCCGCTGGGCGCGCGCATCTGGTCGCAGGCCTGGCTGCGCAAGGGGTTGATCCTTGTCGTCATCGCGGTGCTCTGGGAGCTCGCGGCGCGCTGGCAAGACAACGACCTGCTGCTGCCCACTTTCACCGCCACGGCGCGCGCGCTGGTCGAAGGCCTCGCGAGCGGCGAGCTGGTCGAGAAGGTGCGCATCTCGCTCGCGGTGCTGCTGCAGGGCTACCTGGCCGGCGTGCTGCTGGCCTTTGCGCTCACCACGCTCGCGGTGTCGACGCAGATCGGCCGCGACCTGCTGGACACCTTGACCTCGATGTTCAACCCGCTGCCCGCCATCGCGCTGCTGCCGCTGGCGCTGCTGTGGTTCGGGCTGGGGCGCGGCAGCCTGGTGTTCGTGCTGATCCATTCGGTGCTGTGGCCGCTGGCGCTCAACACCTATGCGGGCTTTCAGGGCGTGCCCGAAACGCTGCGCATGGCCGGGCGCAACTACGGCCTCAAGGGCCTGCGCTACGTGCTGCAGATCCTGGTGCCGGCCGCGCTGCCGTCGATTCTCTCGGGGCTGAAGATCGGCTGGGCCTTTGCGTGGCGCACGCTGATCGCGGCTGAGCTCGTGTTCGGCGCTTCGTCGGGCAAGGGCGGCCTGGGCTGGTACATCTTCCAGAACCGCAACGAGCTTTACACCGATCGCGTGTTCGCCGGCCTTGCGATGGTGGTGCTGATCGGCCTGCTGGTCGAAAGCCTGGGCTTCAAGACGCTGGAGCGCCTGACGGTGCGCCGCTGGGGCCAGCAGCGCTGATTTCTTCGTTCAGCCGCTGGACTTCTTCGCGGCGCCCTGCCGCAATGCGCGCAGTTCGCTGTTGAGGAACTCGTTGGCGTCCCGCACGGTGCCGCCGTCGAGCTTCACCTTGTAGGCCTGCCCGGTCATTTCGGAGCGCGAGGCGCAGCGCTCGATGAAATCCTCCGCCGTGACCAGTTCCTTTTTGAAGTAGTCGTACTTGGCCTGCATGTGCTTGGCGGCATCGGACGCGTTGTACTCGCTGCCGTTGCGCAGGAAGACCATGGCCGACATCTTCGACACGCGCTGTATCAGCGTGTCGATCAGCTTGTCCTCCGCGGCGGACGGGGTGGCGTGCGCCAGCAGGGCGCACGCGCCCAGGCAGAGGGACAGCAGCGCGGCGCGCAGGAGCTTGAATGAGGCCATTCGTTCAAAAGGGGCAATTTCCGGGCCATGCTAGGGCGACACCCCCTGCGGTGTCAAACCCGCGCCAGCTCGGGTCTAATCGAAGGTTTTGGCACGCGTTTCCACTTTCCCATGCGTAGTTCTTCTTCTCCCGACCTCTCGCCGATCGCCGAAGCGCTGGCCGATGCCGCCGCCGCCCAGTCGATGCACTATTTCCGTACGCCGCTGGACATCATCACCAAGGCCGACGAAAGCCCCGTCACCCTGGCCGACCGCGCCGCCGAGACCGCCATGCGCCAGATCCTGGGCGCCCGCGTGCCGGCCGACGGCATCTACGGCGAAGAGCACGGCCCCGAGCGGCTCGACGCCGAGCGCGTCTGGGTGCTCGACCCGATCGACGGCACCCGCAGCTTCATCACCGGCTCGCCGCTGTGGGGCACGCTGATCGGCGTGCTGCAGGGCGGGCGCGTGGTGCTGGGCATGGTCGACATGCCGGTGCTCAAGGAGCGCTGGATCGGCCAGGCCGGCAAGGGCGCCACGCGCGACGGCCAGCCGGTGCGCGTGAGCGGCTGCACCGACGTGGCCCAGGCCCGCATCGTCACCACCTCGCCCGACATCTTCGCGCCCGCCGACTGGGCCGCCTTCGACAAGCTCAGCCGCCAGTGCGCCATGCGCCGTTTCGGCGGCGACTGCTACGGCTACGCCCAGTTGGCGGGCGGCACCATCGACCTCGTGGTCGAGACCGGCCTGCAGCCATATGACTACCTCGGCCCGGTCGGGCTGATCGAGGCGGCCGGCGGCGTCATCACCGACTGGCAGGGCCAGCCGCTGGGCCTGAAGTCCGACGGCAGGGTCATTGCGGCCGCAACGCCCGAACTTCACCGACAAGCGATGGCCATGCTCTCGGCCTAGACTGTCGGCATGTTCCGCTGGCTGATCGTCGTCGTCCTTGCACTGGTGCTCATGAGCGGGCTGACCGCCTGGCTGCGCCGTTTCGGCTTCGGACGGCTGCCCGGCGATTTCGAGTTCCGCGCCTTCGGCCGCGAGTGGCAGCTGCCGATCGCCAGCACCGTGGTGCTCAGCATGATCGCGGCGCTGGTCGCGCGCCTGCTGTAGCCGCGTTGCCTTGCCTGACCTGAAAGAGAAGAACCCCGCAATGAGAGCCTGCGTAGACATCGGCGGCACCAAGGTGGCCGTGAGCCTTTCCCCCTCGAGCGACGCGCCGCTGATCGGCCGGCGCAGCGAACCCACCGCGAAGACGGGCGACAACGACGCGGTCGCGGTGCAGATCATCCGGATGATCGAGGAGGTGTGTGCGGAGCAGGGGGTCGATCCGGCAACGGTCGACCGCGTGGGCGTGTCGTCCACGGGCCCGTTCGAGCTGCACGACGGACTGGTCGAACTGGCCACGCCCAACATCTGCGGCGGCATCGCCGGGCCCTCGCGCGGCCTGCCCAATTCGTGGATGACCGCCATCGTCGAGGCCCCGCTGGTCAAGCGCTTCGGCAGCGTGCGTGTCGAGAACGACGCCGTCGCCGCGCTGGAGGCCGAGCGCCACTGGGGCGCGCTCCAGGGGCTGGACAACTGCGCCTACGCCACCTGGAGCACCGGGGTGGGGGTGGGCCTTTGCGTCGATGGCCGCGCGCTGCGCGGCAAGAACGGCAACGCCGGCCATGCGGGCCACAGCTTCGTGGTCGACGACGCCAGCGGCGCGTTGTGCGGCTGCGGCAACTACGGCGACGTCGAGGCGCTGGTGAGCGGCAGTTCGATCGCGCATCGCTTCGGCCAATCGGCGGCCGAACTTTTCAGCGCCGCCGCGGCGGGCGAACCACAGGCGCTCGAGACCGCCGAGGCCCTGTGCCGCATCGTCGGGCGCATGCTCTACAACATGGTCATCACGCTCGACCTGCAGCGCATCAGCCTGGGCGGCAGCGTGTTCTCGCACAACAGCGACTTCGTGCTGCCGCGGCTGCAGGCGCAGATCGACGGCAAGCTGCTGCCGCTGACCCGTGGTGTGCTGCTGGTCCCCGCCGGCCTCGGCGACAAGGTCGGCGACTACGCGGCCCTGGCGCTGCTCGACTGAGTCGAGGGCGCCTTGCGCCGCGCGGCGTTGGCCGGCGGCGCTGCTGCCGCCGCGCCGCAGCCTTCCGCCACGATCTGCCCCAGCCGGCGCAGTCCGGCATCGACCGCATCGGAATACGGCCAGCCGCAGTTGATGCGCAGGTAGTGGTCGAAGCGCGACGAGTTCGAGAACTGCGCCCCCGGTGCCACCAGCATGTGCTCGCGCAGCGCCGCGTCGAACACCGCGACCGACGACAGCCGCTGCGGCAACTCCACCCACAGCTGCAGCCCGCCGCGCGGCAGGTTCAGCCGCGTGCCCTGCGGAAAATACCGGGCAATGGCGTCCGCCGTCTGGTCGCGCTGCACATGCAGCCGCTCGCGCAGCCGGCGCAGGTGCCGGTCGTAGGCGCCGCCCGCGATGAACTCGCCCGCCGCGATCTGCGCCAGCGCCTCGTTGTTGCGGGTCTGCGCGTACTTGAGCATTTCCACCTGCGCGTGCCAGCGTCCGGCCGTGATCCAGCCCAGCCGCAGCCCCGGCGCCAGCACCTTGTGCAGCGACGCGCAGTAGATGACGTTGCCCGTGCGGTCCCACGACTTCACCGCGCGCAGCGGCGTGTCGCTTTCGACGAGGTCGCTGTAGGTGTCGTCCTCGACCACCGCGATGCCGTGGCTCTCGCACAGGTGCACCAGCCGCTGCTTGTGGGCGTCGGGCATCACGCTGCCGATGGGGTTCTGCAGGTGCGGCACCACCACCACGGCCTTGATGTCGTCGTAGGTGTGAATGGCCAGGTCGAGCGCCTCGATGGAGATGCCGGTCTGCGGGCTGGTCGGAATCTCCAGCGCGCGCATGCCCAGGCTCTCGAGCACCTGCAGCAGGCCGTAGAAGGTGGGCGACTCCACCGCCACCGTGTCGCCCGGCTTGGCCACGGCGCGCAGCGCGAGGTTCAGCGCCTCGATGCAGCCGTTGGTGACGAGCACGTCGTCGGGCGCGACCGTCATGCCGATGCGCAGGTTGCGCTGCGCCACGGCTTCGCGAAACTGCAGGTGGCCCTTCTGCGACGAGGCGGTGGTCAGCAGATCGGGCCGCTGGCGCAGCGCGCGCGTCATCGAGTTGCGCAGCGCCTCGGCCGGGTACAGCTCGGGCGCCGCGCGGGCAATGGCAAAGTTGAGCTTCACGCCCGTGTGCCGTCCGCGCGCCATGAAGTTGGCCATGCGCTCGCGCATGCTCACGAACTGCGCCGGATCGGGCGGCACGTCGGCCACCGGCTCTTCCATCGGCGCGATGGCCATGCGTTGCGGGCGCCGCACGAAGTACCCCGAGCGGTCGCGCGCCTCGACCCAGCCGTCGCTTTCCATCGCGCGGCAAACCTGCAGCGCGGTCGACAGGCTGATGTCGTGCAGCCGCATCAGGCTGCGCAGCGAGGGCAGCTTGTCGCCCTGCTTGAGCGAGCCGGTGTGGATCGCGTCCACGTAGTGGGCGGAAAGCTGGCGGTAAAGCGGGAGCGAGTCCATGGGGTCGATGTTCCCCCGTTCGGGTATAGGAAAACAGATGCAGTTGGCCGGTAAAACCACCATAACAGATGCATGCGCGGCCCGGCTGTTCCGGTCGCAATAGCCACGGCGTGTGCCTGTTTTTCAGGCGGCCGAATTCCTACGATGAGTGCCCGACCCACCGCTTTTCCGAAGGCACGCCATGATCACCACGCTCTCTTCCGCCCCCGCTTCCGTCACCCTGGAGCCGGGCCAGTCCCTGCGCACCGCCGTCGACGCCGGCACGTGGCTGCAAGTGGCCGAGGGCCGGGTGCGGGTGGTGTCTCCGCCCGGCTGGTTCGGCGACACGGTGTTCACGGCGCAGACGGTGCTCGACGAAGGCGATATGCATCATCTGCCGCACGGCGGCTGGATCGAGGTGTCGGCGTTGCAGCCTGCGCATCTGCGGATTCATGCGCCGGCGGCTGCCTTGGCTGCCGTGCCTGAACAGCAGGCGTCGCGGCCGGTGATGCGCTTTGTGCGGCTGCTTACCGGCTGGTGAGGGGCCGTTACCGAGCAGAGCACCTCGTCGGCGTGGGCGCGCCCTGAACAGCGCCCGACCCACAACGACAAGATCAACGCTCGCTGGCCGCCTCACGCAGCGCATCGAGAAAGGTCCGACGCCACCAGTGGATGTCCTGCTCGCGAATGCGCGACAGCAGTTTCTGGTGCCGCTCGCGTCGCTCTTCCAGTGGCATGTGCAGCGCCTGCTGCACCGTCTCGGCCGTGCCGTGCGTGTCGTACGGGTTCACCAGCAGCGCTTCTTTCAATTGCTCGGCCGCGCCCGCGAATCGCGACAGCACCAGCACCCCGGGGTCGGCCGGGTCCTGCGCCGCGATGTATTCCTTGGCCACGAGGTTCATGCCGTCGCGCAGCGGCGTCACCAGCCCCACGGCCGCCGCGCGGCACAGCCCCGGCACGCGCTTGCGCGCCACCATGCGGTGGATGTAGCGCACCGGCATCCAGTCGAGCTCGCCGTAGTCGCCGTTGATGGCGCCGCACAGCGACTCGAGTTCGCGCCGGATGTCGCCGTAGGCATCGACCGTCTCGCGCGTGGGCGAGGCGATCTGTATGAGCGTGGCGCTGCGCCGGTTCTCGGGGTAGTGCGCCAGCAGCTCGCGGAACGCGCGCACGCGCTGCGGAATGCCCTTGGAGTAGTCGAGCCGGTCGATGCCCAGCAGCAGCCGTCGCTGCGAATACTCGCGCTTCATGGTCTCGTACATGTCGCGCGATTCCTTCGCGTGCGTGAGCGCCGCGAACTCGTCCACGTCGATGCCGATCGGGAAGGCGCTGCAGCGCACCGTCTGACCGTAGGCGCGGTACATGTCGTCGCCCAGGTACTGGCCGTGGGCCTCGTTGCGCACGTAGTGCTCGAAGTGCTGCACGTCCTGCTGGGCCTGGAAGCCGATCAGGTCGTAGGCGAACAGCGAGCGCATCAGCCACTCGTGCTGCGGAATCGCCGCGATGATGATCTGCGGCGGCAGCGGAATGTGCAGGAAGAAACCGATGCGCTGCTTGCAGCCCATGGCGCGCAGCTCGGCCGCCAGCGGAATCAGGTGGTAGTCATGCACCCAGATGACGTCGTCGTCCTGCAGCAGCGGCAGCAGCTTGCGCGCGAACAGCTGGTTCACGCGCCGGTAGCCGCCGATGAAGCCGGCGTCGAAGTGCGCCAGGTCCAGGCGGTTGTGGAACACCGGCCACAGCACGTCGTTGCTGTAGCCCAGGTAGTAGGCGTCGTGGTCCTCGCGGCTCAGGTCGATGGTGGCCAGCGTGACCTTGCCGGCCTGCTGCTTGTGCAGCTCGCCTTCGCCGGTCGGCCCGCCCTCGACGATCTGCCCGCTCCAGCCGAACCACAGGCCGCCGCTTTGCTGCAGGCTTTCGCCCAGCGCCACGGCCAGGCCGCCGGCCGCCGGCTTGCGCGGATCGGCCACGCGGTTGGAAATGACGACGAGCCGGCTCATATGGCGGAGTCCCAGGGCGCGGACAGGCGCACGGCCGCGTTGATGATGCCGACCATCGAATAGGTCTGCGGAAAGTTGCCCCACATCTCGCCGGTGACCGGGTGCGTGTCCTCCGACAGCAGGCCCAGCGGGTTGCGCGCCGCGAGCATGGTCTCGAAGATCTGGCGCGCCTCGGCCTTGCGGCCGATCTTGGCGAGCGCGTCGATGCGCCAGAAGGTGCAGATGTTGAAGGCCGTCTCGGGCTTGCCGAAGTCGTCGGCGGCCTCGTAGCGGCGCATGTACGGGCCGTCGCACAGCGACTTCTCCATGGCGTCGACGGTGGAGATGAAGCGCAGGTCGCGCGCGTCGATCAGGCCCACCTCGACCATCAGCAGGATGCTTGCGTCCAGCTCGTGCCCGCCGAAGCTCTCGGCGAAAGCCTGGCGCTCCTCGCACCACGACTTGGCAAGAATTTCTTCCTTCATGCGCGCGGCGTGGCCGTGCCAGTAGGCGGCGCGCTCGGGCAGTTCGAGCCGGCGCGCGATCTTGGCGAGCCGGTCGCAGGCGGCCCAGCTCATCAGCGCCGAGCTGGTGTGCACGCGGGCGCGCGTGCGCAGCTCCCACATGCCGGCGTCGGGCGTGCCGTACACGCGCACCGCCTGCTCGCCCACCGCCTCCAGGTGCGGAAACTCCGCCAGCCCCGCGCGGCTCAGCAGCCGGTGGTCGTGGAAGGCCTGCGCCGCGCCGAGCACGATGTTGCCGTACACGTCGTGCTGGAAGTGCTCCTGCGCCTGGTTGCCCACGCGCACCGGGCCCATGCCACGGTAGCCCGGCAGGCCGTCGACAAAGGACTCGGGCAGCTCGCGCTCCAGCCCGATGCCGTACAGCGGCTGGATGTGCTCGCCGTGCGAGCCGATCACCACGTTGCCGAGCCAGCGCAGGTAGTCTTCCATCGTGCCGACCTCGCTCAGCGAGTTGAGCGCGCGCACCACGAAGAAGGCATCGCGCAGCCAGCAGTAGCGGTAGTCCCAGTTGCGCTGGCTGCCCGGCGCCTCGGGGATGCTGGTGGTCATGGCCGCGACGATGGCGCCCGTGTCTTCGTACAGCGAGAGCTTCAGCGTGATGGCCGCGCGGATCACCGCGTCCTGGTACTCGAAGGGAATGGCCAGGCGCTTGCTCCAGGTGCGCCAATAAGAAATGGTCTCCTGCTCGAACTTGCGCGCCGTGTCGGCAATGCCGTCGGTCAGCGTCTCGTCCACGCCGAACATGAAGTTGTATTCGCGCGAAAGCACGAAGGGCTGGCGCGAGAGGATGTGCGAGATCGACGCGTCGGTGTTCAGCCGCAACGTGACGTCGGGGCCGACATAGCGGATGTGGTTGCTGCCGCGCGTTACCTCCACCGGCGCCGAGCCGCCCCACTGGAAGCGCGGGTCGAGCGACACGCGGATGCGCGGCGCGCCGGCAATCGGGCGCACGCGGCGCACCATCATCAGCGGACGGAAGTAGCGCGAGCGGCTGTAGAAGCGCGGCGCGAAGTCGGTGATCTCGATGCCCTGGCCCGCGCTGTCGAACAGCTGCGTGCGCAGCACGGCGGTGTTCGGCTCGTACCACTGCTTGGCTTCGGCGAAGTCCTCGATGTCGATGCTCCATGCACCCGCGTCTTCACCGGGATGCAGCAGCGCGTTGAACACCGGGTCGCCGTCGAAGCGCGGCAGGCAGCACCACACGGCGCGGCCGCGCGCGTCGATGAGCGCGCTGTAGGCGCAGTTGCCGATCACGCCGACATTGAGCGAGGGCTCGGCCGGCGGCGCGAAGCCGCGCGTGCCACGGGCCTGCGCGATGCGGGCCGCGTCGGCGTGGTCTTCGGGCGCCGTCGACAGTTGTTGTTCGCTCATCCGGGGCTCCTCGGGGATTCGGTGGGGGGTGTCTTGCCGGCGGGGGCCGGGGGAGCTGCCAGCAGGTCGCGCGCCTGCACCAGCCATTCGTAGACCGCGCGGGGCGATTCGAGGCGGTGCAGCGCCAGGCTGGGCCCCGAGCCGACCTTCACGGCAACGCCGCCGCGCGGCTGCACGACGGCAAAGCCGCTCTCGTCGGTGGTGTCGTCGCCCAGGAACACGGGCGTGCGGCCCGCGAACGGCACCTCGGTCATGAAGGCATCGATGGCGATGCCCTTGTTGATGCCCGCGGGCTTGACCTCGAACACGAACTTGCCGTGCATGAGCTCCAGCTGCGGGTCGTGCGCGATGGCGCGCGACATGGCGTCGCGGCACACGGCCTCGAGCTGCGGCGCGAGCCGGTAGTGCAGGGCGATGGCGGCGTGCTTGCGCTCCACCAGCAGGCCTTCGTGCACGCGTGCAAGCTCGTTGGCGATGTCCAGGATGGGCACGAGGTCGGGCGCGCGCTGCTCCTGCATGTGGCCCTTGGCGTCGCGGCGCTGCACGCCGTGCTCGCCGGCCGCGGGCAGGCGCAGCGGCGCAAGGAAGCGGTCGATGGAATCGATCTGGCGGCCCGACACCACGGCGAGGGCGCCGCCGAGCAGGTCACGCAGGTCGCTCAGGAGAGGGACGAGGGCAGGGGGAATCTCGATGGCTTCGGGCGTGGGCGCAAGCCCGACCAGCGTACCGTCGAAGTCGAGAAAGAGGGCTGCGTCCCGGCCCAACGGAGGAGGCAACTGCAAGTTGCTGGAGGACTTTGGCATTGGGAAAAACCATAACACGGGCAATGCGCGGCCCGTGTCGGCCAAAGGCTGACGTGCGGCGGGGTCGGGGGCGCTTTCGCTTTCAGGCCGCCGATGCCGCGACGGCGTCGACGCGCGCCTTGTGGATCGCCTCGCCGATCTTCGGCCCCGTGGCGCCGGCCTGCTGCGCGGCGCGCGCCACCACGTCGGTGGGCACGGCGGTTGCGGTGGCCAGCACCGCGAGCAGGCGCGCACGCTGCGGATAGGCCGCGTCCTCGAAGCCGAGCCGGCCGCGCGCGTCGCACTCGCAGGCCAGCAGCGCCTGCGCGAAGCGCGCGGGCTTGCGGAAGGCGTCGCAGCGCTCCAGCAGGCGCACGAGGCCCGCCGCGTCGAGCGCGCCGCTGCCGTGGATGTGGCCATGCTCGCGCGCCACCACCTCGGCCAGCTCGCGAATGTCCACCGGCACGCGCCAGCGATCGCACACCTGCTGCAGCAGCGCGACGCTGCGCGCCTCGTGATCGGGGTGGCGCGGCAGCACCTCGGCGGGCGTGGTGCCCTTGCCGAGGTCGTGCATCAGGCAGGCGAAGCGCACCGGCAGCGGGGCCTGCAGCCGCGCGGCGGTGTCGAGCACCATCATCAGGTGCACGCCGGTGTCGACCTCGGGGTGGTGCTCCGCGCGCTGCGGCACGCCCCAGAGCCGGTCGACCTCGGGCAGCAGCACGGCCAGCGCGCCGCAGTCGCGCAGCACCTCGAACATGCGCGACGGCCTGGCTTCGGCCAGGCCGCGCGACAGCTCCTGCCACACGCGCTCGGGCACCAGCGCATCGACCTCGCCGGCCGCGACCATCTCGCGCATCAGCGCCAGGGTCTCGGGGGCCACGCTGAAGTCGTGGAAGCGGGCGGCGAAACGCGCCACGCGCAGGATGCGCACCGGGTCTTCGCGGAAGGCGTCGGTCACGTGGCGCAGCACCTTGTCGCGCAGGTCGCGCTGGCCGTGGAAGGGGTCGGCCAGCGTGCCGGGCGTGGGGTCGAAGCCGCCGTCGGCGCTCACCCGTTCGGCCGGCAGCGCGATGGCGTTGACGGTCAGGTCGCGACGGGCCAGGTCCTGCTCCAGCGTGACGTCGGGCGAGGCGTGCACCGTGAAGCCGCGGTAGCCGGGCGCGCTCTTGCGTTCGGTGCGGGCCAGCGCGTATTCCTCGCGCGTTTCGGGGTGCAGGAACACCGGAAAGTCGCGCCCCACGGGCAGGTAGCCGCCGGCCACCATGGCTTCGGGCGTGGCGCCGACCACCAGCCAGTCGTGGTCGGACACAGGCCGGCCCAGCAGCCGGTCGCGCACGGCACCACCAACGAGAAAAATCTTCATGAGTGCAGTGTAGGGATACTCCCCACTCCAAAAAAAGAACGGTCGTTCGATAATATTTGTTGCAGACCGGGCATTCGTTCGTCGAGACGGCGGATTTCAACGGCAGTCACAAGCCGGCGCCCGCATCCGCAGAGGGATTTTTCAACCAAAGGAGCTTTTCACATCATGAAGAAAACAATGTTCGCGCTGGCAGCCCTGGGCGCCCTGGCGTCCGGCAGTGCGATGGCTCAGAAGGCCGGTGACTGGGTCATCGGCACGGGCTGGTTCCACCTGTCGCCGCAGGACTCGAGCAAGCCCCTGACCGTGACCTCGCCGATTCCGGCGGTGCTCCCCGGCTCGGGCGCCAGCGTGAGCGACTCCGACACCCTGGGCCTGAACGCCACCTATTTTCTCGACAGCAACTGGGCGGTGGAAGGCGTGTTCGGCGTGCCGCCGAAGTTCAAGCTCAACGGCACCGGCACGCTGGGCCGCGTCGGCCAACTGGGCGAGGCCCGCCAGTGGAGCCCGACCATCCTGGGCAAGTATTTCTTCAACGACGGCAACTCGGCGTTCCGTCCGTTCGTGGGCGTGGGTGCCACCTACGTCTGGTACAGCGACGTCAACCTCACGTCGAACCTGCAAAGCGCCCTGGCGTCGCAGTTCCACGTGTCGCCGTTCGGCGTGAACACCACGGCCAAGCTCGACAGCAAGTTCGCGCCCGTGCTCAACGCCGGCGTGGCCTACCAGTTCGACAAGCACTGGGGCGTGTCGTTCTCGGTGTCGTACATCCCGCTGAAGACCACGGCAAAGCTCACGACCACCACGGTCACCGGCCTGCCCGTGGCCACGAGCCAGGCCAGCCTGAAGCTGAACCCGATCGTCACGTACCTGGCGGCAACCTACCGCTTCTGATCCGCCCCACCTGCTTCGAAGACCTTATCGCCCCGTGCGGTAGGGCTCTTCGAACTGCAGGAAGTCTTTCTCCGCCAGCGCTTCGTCGATCCAGGCCTTGACGCCCGGCAACGCCTGCACGCGTTCGATGTAGGCCGTGATGTGCGGCGGCACGGGCAAGCCGTAGGTCTTGATGCGCGTGCCGATGGGCGCGAAGTAGGCGTCGGCGATGCTGAATTCGCCGAACAGCATCGGGCTGCCGTGTGCCTCGAGCAGGCCGCTCCACATCTGCACGATGCGCGCGAGGTCGCTGCCGACCTCGGGCACTTCCTTCATCAGCCTTGCGCCCACTTCGGGCAGCGAGGCCTCGACGTTCATGCCGCAATTGCCGCGCAGGCCGCCGAAGCCCGAATGCATCTCGGCGCACACGCTGCGCGCGCGTGCCCGCAGGGCCGCGTCGCGGGGCCACAGCTGCTTCTCGGGGAAGGTCTCGGCCAGGTATTCGGCGATGGCCAGCGTGTCCCAGATCACGAGTTCGCCGTCGGCCAGCACCGGCACCTTGGCCACCGGGTTGAGCGCGGAGATGACGCCCTTGAACTTCGAGTCGGCGTCGAAGGAGTCGAAGCGCACCATCACTTCCTCGAAGGGAATGCCGGCCTGCTTCATCAGCACCCAGGGACGCATGGACCACGACGAGTAATTCTTGTTGCCGATGTAGAGCTTGCGCATGAGGGCCTCCCGGGGGCGTTCAGTTGAGTGAAAAGTTGTCGATGCTAGCCGCGCGGCACGGCCCGATTGATGAGGAACGCGCCGCGAATTGATGCGCCCGCGCGCTCAGCGGCCGGGCGTGTCGTCGGGCGATGCGATCACGCGCGGCGCGGCGTCCTTGCCGTCGTCCTTCGGCGCGCTGGCCACGCGTTCGATCAGGCCCACGAGGCGCGGCACCAGCGACAGCACGGCCAGCGCCAGCAGCGCGCTCAGCAGGGCGGTGGCTTCGCGCCCGAGGCCGCAGGCCATGCCGATGGCGGCGGTCATCCACAGCCCGGCGGCGGTGGTCAGGCCCTGCACGTGGCTCTCGTCCTTGCCCTGCTTGAGGATGGTGCCCGCGCACAGGAAGCCCACGCCCGCCACCAGCCCCTGGATCACGCGGCTCATGTCGGCCGGCACGATGCCGGTCTGCTGCGGAATCAGCACGAACATCGCCGAGCCGATGGCCACCAGCATGTGCGTGCGCACGCCGGCCGCCTTGCCCGCCTGCTCGCGCTCGAAGCCGAGCACGAAGCCCAGCGCCGCGGCGAGCGTGAGGCGCAGCACGATGCGCGTGAGCTGCGCGATGTCGGTCACGTCCGAGAACTCGGACGCGATGGTGTCCAGGACTTCGTCGCGCCAGCTCATCGGGCCAGCCTCAGGGCAGGTCCTTGCTCGGCTCGGGGTCGGCGGCGTCGCGCGGGCCTACGCGGCCCAGGCGCTCCTTGAGAGACTGCGGCCGGCCGCTGATGATGGCCGCGTAGTTGGTGGTGTTGGCCAGCACCTTCTTCACGTAGTCGCGCGTTTCGCTGAACGGCACGTTCTCGGCCCAGATGGCGGCGTCGAGGACCGGGCCGTTGCGCCAGTTGCGCGGGCGGCCCGGGCCGGCGTTGTAGGCCGCGGCGGCCAGCGCCATGGAGCCGTCGAAGTCGTCAAGCGCCAGCTTCAGGTAGTTGGTGCCGATGGTGATGTTGGTCTCGCGGTCGTTGATCTGGTTGGGCGAGAAGTCGGTCAGGCCGATCTTGCGGGCCGTCCAGCGCGCGGTGGCGGGCATGACCTGCATCAGGCCCGAGGCGCCGACGCCCGAGCGCGCGTCCATGATGAAGCGGCTTTCCTGGCGGATCAGGCCGTAGACGTAGGCCGGGTCCAGGCCGATGTCCTGGCTCTTGCGCAGCACCGTGTCGTGGAAGGGCATGGGAAAGCGCTGCTCCACGTCGACCACGCCCTTGGTGCGCTCGCTGGTGTTGATGCAGCGGTCCCACACCTCGCGCTGGCAGGCGAAGTCGGCGGCGGCCAGCAGGGCGCGGTCGTCCATGCCGCCCTTGTCATGCAGGTTGGTGGCGTAGTTCCACTCGCGCGTGCCCTCGGGCCGCATGCCGATCGCGATGGCATACAGGCCGCGGGCCAGGCCCGGGTTGGCCCGCGCGGCGGCTTTTTCTTCGGGCGTGAGCGGGGCGGGGCGCGTGGGCACCACGGTGCGCTGGCCCAGCTCTTCGAGCGCCAGCATTTCGTAGAAGCCGCGCGAGCCGGCGATGCTCTGGTAGAGGTCGCGGGCCTGGGCGCGGCGCTCTTCGCTGCGTTCGCTGGCCAGCGCGCGGCCCTTCCAGTAGACCCAGGTCGGGTCGAGCTGGGTGGTTTCGCTCATGGCGTTGATGGCGGGCGCCACCTCTTTCCACTGGCCGGCGCGCAGGGCGGCGCGCACGCGCCAGCCGAGCATGTCGTCCGACAGGTCGCTGTTCTTGGTGACGTTGGCAAAGTAGCCGCCGGCCTGCGGCGACAGCTTGCTCGCGGCCTGGCGGCCGATGGTGCCCCAGAGCCAGTTGCGCTCTTCGGCGGAAAGCATCGGGCCCCACTTGCTGTCGAGCTGCGAGGCGGCCAGGTCGGGGTCGGCCATGGCGACCTTGATGAGCGCGAGCACCACCAGTTCCTTGCGCGACTTGGCGGCCACGAAGGCGCGGCCGGTCAGGAACTTGGCGGAACTGGCGTTCAGCTCCTCGAACAGCGGCAGCGCGTCGGGCGCGGCGATGGTGACGGCGCCGCGCGCGGCCTGCGCGCGGTTGGCTTCCATGGCCAGGCGCGCCTTCTTCCAGGCGTCGGCCGGCGTCATGAGGCGCGCGGCCACCATGCGGTCGGCGGCCGTGAGGCAGCCGTCGTCGGCGTCCTTCTGGGCGAACCAGTTGCGGCGTATTTCGTCGGCCTGGGCTTGCGTGGCGGTGCCGGTGCGCAGGGCGTCGACCAGCGTGGCGTAGCAGCGCACCTGCGCGTCGTCGCCCATGCGAAAGCCCGTGATGGCGGCGGAGAAGTTGTCCCAGTCGCGGCGCTGGCCCGTGAGCAGCAGCCAGTCGTTGCGCAGGCGGTCTTCCTGGTAAGTGCCGGGGTAGCGCGCGAAGAAGTCCTGCACTTCGTTGGGCGAGGCTTCCTGCAGGCGCGCCTTGAGTTCCCAGTAGGCGGCCCAAGGTTCCAGTGCGTGTCCGCGTGCTTGCGGCAGCAGGGCCGACAGGCGGGCCTTGTCGCCGCGCTGGAAGGCCTGCTTCATCTGGAGGAGCACGTCGTCGTTGGTGTTGCTCTGCGCGGCGGCGGGTTGCTGCGAAAGCAACGCGGCGAGGGCCAGAACAGCGGAAAAAACGAGTGCGGGGGTTGCGCTGCGCGGACGGCGGCGCTTGGGTGCCAAAATGCTTGGGAACTGCATCGGGGGATTATGGACAAGTCAAAGGATGCCGACACCTCGGCGACCGCGAGTTTTCTTAAGGATCAGCTGCGAAAAGCACTGATCGAGCAGCGACTGGCACTGCCCGACCGCCTGGCGCGGGCCGATCTCCTGCAACGCGTGATGCGGATCTGGCTGGTCGGCCGGCCCGACACCGTGATCGGCGCCTACTGGCCGATCAAGGGCGAGTTCGATCCGCTGCCCGCGCTGCATCGCTGGAAGGAAGACGGCGAGCTGATGGAAGAGGCCCAGCGCCGTCGCATCGGACTGCCGGTGATCGACAAAGTTCACAAGACCCTGACCTTCCACGCCTGGTACCCGGGCTGCCAGATGGAAGAAGACGCCTACGGCATTCCCAAGCCCAAGGACACCGAGCTGATCGTGCCGACCCTGCTGTTCGTGCCCTGCGTGGGCTACAGCGCGGGCGGCTACCGGCTGGGCTACGGCGGCGGTTTCTACGACCGCACGCTGGCGGCGCTGGAGCCGCGGCCGTTCACGGTGGGGCTGGGCTTCACCAACGGCTTCCTGGAAGACTTCGAGCCCGAGTCGCACGACCTGCCGCTGGACGCCATCCTGAACGACAACGGCGTGGTCTGGCCGACCAGCTGAACGCGGCGGGCTGAGCCGCCCCGGGCTCAGTCGATGTTGTCGACCGTGTCCGGGTCGGGCACCTCGCCGATGGTCTCGCGCGTAGTGATGGCCTGCACCTGCAGCCAGTCCCAGAAGGCCTTGATCTCGGGCCGCAGCGCGTTGCGCGGGCCGGCAATGAGCCAGTAGGACATCGGCGAGTCCATGCGGTGCTGCGGCAGCACCTCGACCAGGTCGCCGTTGGCCAGGCTCTCGGCAATCAGCGAGCTGCGCGCCAGCGTCACGCCCTGCCCGGTGAGGGCCGCCTGCACCATCTGGTAGGCGTAGTTGAAATAGAGCCAGCGCCTGGGCTGGGCGCGCTCCTGGCCGTTGACCTCGAACCAGCGGCGCCAGGTCAGCCATTCCAGGTGCGTGCGGTGGGCGTCGCCGGCCTCGATCAGCGTGAAGCGGGTGATGTCGGCCGGCGTCTTGATGGGCGGGCTGCTCTTCAGCAGCCACGGGCTGGCCACGGGTGTCAGCGTTTCGCCGAACAGCCGCACGGCGCCCGCCGGCATGACCTCGCGCGGGCCGTAGCGCAGCGCGATGTCGACGTCGGCCACCTCGAGGTCGACCGCCACGTCGCTGGCGTCGATGCGGATGTCGATTTCGGGGTTGTCGCGCTGGAAAGCCTCGAGCCGCGGAATCAGCCACATCGACGCGAACGAGGCAAATGTGGTCAGCGACACGCTCTTGCGCCCCGCGCTCTGGCGGATCTGCCGTACCGCCATGTCGATGCGCGGCAGCGACTGCTGCACCGCCAGCAGCAGCTGCGCGCCCGCGCTGGTGAGCTCCACGGCCCGCGTATGGCGCAGGAACAGCGCCACGCCCACTTCTTCTTCCAGCGACTGGATCTGGCGGCTCACGGCCGACTGGGTCAGCGCCATTTCCTCGGCGGCGGCGCGGAAATTCAGGTGCCGGGCCACGGCCTCGAAGGCCCGCAGGTGCCCGGCCGAGATCGGGCGGGAGCGCAGATGGGTTTGCGAATGTTGCATGAGTGTGACGTCGAGGGGCTGTCTGGCGGTTGGCGCGATTGATGCGAAACCAGCATCAGTAGGCTACCTCCTTTTCATTGGACTGCCAACGGCATAGAAACGATCATTCATTCCCGAACTGCGCAATTACCTTCTGTCTGTCACGCGCTTCGGCCAAGCCCAGGAGTCCACATCATGTCCACCGCCGTCTGCACCACCGAATCGCTCTCGTCCCTGTCCGTTTCCGCCCGTACCAACGCCGCCGCCGTGCCGCCGGCCGTTCGCCGTGGCGCCTGGCAGATCGCCCCCGGCGAGGCGATGAGCCTGAAGGCGCGTTCGGCCAGTGTGCTGCGGGTCAAGCAGGGCCGCGTGTGGGTCACGCCCGACGCCACGCTCGCCAACCCCAGCGAAGACCTGGTGCTCGCACCCGGCGAATCGCTGTCGGTGGCCGCGGGCCAGCGCATCGTCATGGAAGCGTGGGACGGCTACGGCGCGACCTACAGCTGGGACAACGCCTGACCCGACCGTCCACCCTGCGCACACCGAAAGGCGGCCTTGGCCGCCTTTTTTTCGTTGGAAGCGGCCTCAGCCGTTGATGTCGAAGCTGGAGCGCAGCGCCAGAAAGTGAAGCAGGGCGGTCTGGCCCTCCAGCACGTGCACGCCGGCCATCAGGTGCGGTCCTTCGCTTTCCGCCAGCCCCAGGCCGAACCCGCCGTAGCGGCGGCCGTGCAGGGCGCCCTCGTAGGCAATGCGGACTTCCACATGGCGCGGGTCCTGTGCGATCCGGTCCATCAATGCCTCGACGGCTTCGCGCGGCCCTTCCAGGTGCTGGCAGAAACGCTGGCCGTCGAAGACCAGCAGGCCGGTGATGCCGCGCTCGGCATTGCGCGCGCGGGCCCTCGTGACGATCGCACCGACGGTCGGCGGCGGCAGGTCCTGCGCCAGGGTGCTGCAGTAAAGGATTTCGTAGAGCGGTAGTTCTTCTGTCATGCGTCTTGAAGGGAAGGCGGTGCGCAGTCTAGGCACCCGGGCGACGCGTTGAAATGTCAAAAGACACAGACGAAAAGCCTATAGTGAAGCGTGAAATTCGAGGACTATCCCGCCGCCGCCGCGCCCCCCCAGGGCGTCAATCCTTGCGACCAGTGCGCATTGCGCCGGCTCGATGCCTTTCTTCCCTCGTCGCAGGAAGAGCTCAAGACCATCCAGTCGTTTCGTGTCGGCGCCCGGCGCGTGGAGGCCGGCGGCTCCGTCGTCGACGAGCACCGGCGCAGCCCGCAGCTGTTCACCCTCTATGCCGGCTGGGCCTTTCGCTACAAGACCCTGAGCGACGGCCGCCGGCAGATCCTGAGCTTTCTGCTGCCCGGCGACTTCATCGGCCTGCAGGACGAGTTCGCCGACGGCCAGACGCACGGCATCGAGGCCGTCACCGACGTTACGCTGTGCGCCTTCTCGCGCGACCGGCTCTGGGGCCTGTTCCATGCCCAGCCCAAGCTGGGCTACGACATCACCTGGCTCGCCGCGCGCGAGGAAAAGATGGTGGACGACAACCTCGTCACCGCCGGCCGGCGCAACGCCGGCGAGCGCGTGGCCATGCTGCTGATGCACCTGTACCGCCGCGCCGAGCGCGTGGGCATGGTGCGCGACGGCTGGGTCGAGTTTCCGTTCAACCAGCAGCACATCGCCGATGCACTGGGGCTGTCGCTGGTGCACACCAACAAGACGATGCGGCGGCTGCAGCGGCTGGGGTTCTACAAGATCGACACCGGCTGGCTGCGCATCATGGAGCCGCACGCGCTCGAAACGCTGGGCGACTACTTCGAGCGCCCGATGCGGCCCACGCCGCTGATCTGACCCCGAGCGCGCGAGCGCCTCAGCGCGCCGCCACCAGCTGGCGCAAATCGTCCTCATAGGCCTGCAGCCGGCGCACTGCCTGCGCGCGCTGGCTGGGGCTGGTGCCGTTGTGCAGCACGGCCGTGTTGCGGCAGCCTTCCTGCAGCAGCGCCTGCTGCTGGTCGCGCCACGGCCCCGGCGGCGGCTCGGCGATGCGCTGGATGTAGGCATGCAGCGCGGCGCGCGCCTCGACGGGCGAGGGCTTGTTGGCGACAAAACCGCGCAGCAGCACCAGCGCCTCTTGCTGGCGATGGCGGCGTTCGGTGTCGGCCAGGCGCGGGTCGAACACCGACTGCGCGACCTGCTGCTTCAGCAGATCGCGCTGCTGTGCGCTGAGGCGGCCGTAGAAGTCCTCGCTGCGGTCCAGGAACTGGTCGTAGCGCTTCTCCTGCACCTGCGCCTGCGTGCGGTCGAGCCATTCCTTGCGGTAGCTGGCGTTGTTCTTTTCGTACTTGCGTTCCAGCTGTTGCAACTGGGCGTCGGTCAGGCTCAGCGCCAGTTCGGTGCCGGCGGGCTCGGCGCGTTCGGTCACGGCCAGCAGGCGCTCGCGGATGCGATCGCCCATGACGCAGACCTGCGCCGGCGTCACCTCGCCCGGCGCCAGCGCCTGGGCTTCCTGCAGCAGCGAGGCGATGCGCGGCAACTCGTTCTGCCGGTGCCAGGCCAGCAGCTGCGCGAGCTCGTCGCGCACCTTCGGGGTCTGCTCGCTGTCGAAGTCCAGGTAGTCGTCGAGCCACCAATAGCTCACGGTCGGCAGGTTGTTGTAGGCCAGCTTGATCGCGCTGCAGGCCCCGAGGGCGGCGGCCAGCAGCAGCACGCCGATAATCCGCGCCATTGCCGCGCAACGAAATCGGGAAGAAAAACGCATGAATCAGACTCCGCAACAAAGCACGCCGGGACAGGTCGACATCGTCATCATGGCCGCCGGCAAGGGCACGCGCATGAAGAGCAGGCTGCCCAAAGTGTTGCATCGATTGGCCGGCCGCGCACTGCTGGCGCATGTGGCCGGCACCGCCGGGCGCATCGGCGCGCGCGACGTGGTGGTGGTCACGGGCCACGGCGCGGCCGAGGTCGAGGCTGCCATGGCCGGCGGCATTGCCGGCGCCACGCTGCGCTTCGCGCGCCAGGAGCCGCAGCTGGGCACCGGCCACGCCGTGCTGCAGGCGGCGCCGCTGCTGCCCGACGACGGCACGGTGGTCGTGCTGTCAGGCGACGTGCCGCTGATCGGCGAAGACACGCTGCGCGCGCTCGTCGCCGCCAGCGCGGGCCAGCGGCTGGCGCTGCTGACCATCGAATTCGACGACCCCACCGGCTACGGCCGCGTCATCCGCTCGGCCGCCGCTGGCGACGTGACCGCCGTGGTCGAGCACAAGGACGCCAGTGAGGCCCAGCGCGCCGTGCGCGAGATCTACAGCGGCGTCATGGCCGTGCCCGCGCGCCTGCTCAAGGGCTGGCTCGCGCGGCTGGACAACAGGAACGCGCAGGGCGAGTACTACCTGACCGACGTGGTGAAGCTCGCGGCCGCCGACGGCGTGCCCGTGGTCGCGCACATCACGACCGACGCGCTGCAGGTGGCCGGCATCAACAGCCCGGCCCAGCTCGCGGCGCTCGAGCGCGCCTGGCAACTGCGCCAGGCCAACGCGCTGATGGCGCAGGGCGTGCGTCTGGCCGACCCGGCGCGCTTCGACCTGCGCGGCACGCTCGAATGCGCGACCGATGTCGAGATCGACGTCAACTGCGTGTTCGAAGGCACGGTGTCGCTGGGCGAGGGCGTGCGCATCGGCGCGAACTGCGTCATTGCCAACGCGCGCATCGACGCGGGCGCGGTCATTCACCCGTTCACGCACATCGACGGCGAGAAGGCCGGCGTGACCGTGGGCGCGGGCGCGCTCATCGGCCCGTTCGCGCGGCTGCGGCCCGGCGCGCAACTGGGCGCCGAGGTGCACATCGGCAACTTCGTCGAGGTCAAGAACTCCACGCTGGCCGCGGGCGCCAAGGCCAACCACCTGGCCTACCTGGGCGACGCCACCGTGGGCGAGCGCGTCAACTACGGGGCGGGCGCCATCACCGCCAACTACGACGGCGCCAACAAGCACCGCACCGTGATCGGCGACGACGTGCACGTGGGCAGCAACTGCGTGCTGGTAGCGCCCATCACCCTGGGCGCGGGCGGCACCATCGGCGGCGGCTCGACCATCAACAAGTCGACCGAGCCGGGCGCGCTGACCGTGTCGCGCGCCAAGCAGGTGAGCTTTGCGAACTGGAAGCGCCCGCAGAAGAAGCCGAAGGCCTGAGGGCCTTCTTTGTCTAGACCCGGGGTGCCAGCGGCACCCGGGGCTCGAACTTGGCGCGCTTGAGGCTGAAGAAGGCCTTGACGTTGCGCACGTTCGCATCGGCCGTGAACAGGCGCTGCGTGAGCGCGCCGTAGTCCGGCATGTCGCGCGCCGCGACGACCAGCACGAAGTCCGGGCCGGGCGACACGCGCCAGCATTGCTGCACCGCGTCGTCGGCGATCACGCGCGCCTCGAAGGCGTCGAGCGACGCTGCGTCCTGCCGGTCGAGTGAAATCTCGATCACCGCCTGCAGGCCGTGGCCCAGCACCGTGGCCAGCCGGTCGGGCGACAGCAGCGCGACCTGGCGCTCGATGAGCCCCTCGTCGCGCAGGCGCTGCACGCGGCGCAGGCAGGTCGGCGGGGAGATGCCGACGTCGGCGGCGAGCCGCTGGTTGGTCTGCAAGGCGTCGCGCTGGAGGGCGTCGAGCAGGCGCAGGTCGGTTGAATCCAGGGAGATTGATTCCATATTAAAGAGAATTATGGAATAAACATCCAAACAACAAAATGTAAGAAATAAAAGTCCGAAATCAATCGAATTTCGAATGCATATTTCTTTGACGCCTTTCTACCATCGAGGCTCTTCTTCATTCAAAGGCAGATCACCATGTGCGGCATCGTCGGGGCAGCGTCCCATCGCAACATCGTTCCGGTCCTGGTCCAGGGCCTCCAGCGGCTCGAATACCGCGGCTATGACTCGTGCGGCGTGGCGGTGCACGCCGGCGGCCTGACCCGGGCGCGTACCACCTCGCGCGTGGCCGACCTCGTGGCGCAGGTGCGCGACGACAAGGTCGAAGGCCTCACGGGCATCGCCCACACGCGCTGGGCCACGCACGGCGCGCCGGTCGTGCACAACGCCCACCCGCACTTCAGCCACGGCCCCGGCACCGATGCGCAAGCCGCGCGCCCGGGCCGCATCGCGCTCGTGCACAACGGCATCATCGAAAACCACGAGCCGCTGCGCGCCGCGCTCGAAGCCAAGGGCTACGTGTTCGAGAGCCAGACCGACACCGAGGTCATCGCCCACCTGGTCGACAGCCTCTACGACGGCGACCTGTTCGACGCCGTCAAGGCCGCGGTGCTGCAGCTGCACGGCGCCTACGCCATTGCCGTGATCTGCCGCGACGAGCCGCAGCGCGTGGTCGGGGCGCGCGCGGGCTCGCCGCTGATCCTGGGCGCCGGCAAGGACGGCGGCGAGAACTTCCTGGCAAGCGACGCGATGGCGCTGGCCGGCGTGACCGACCAGATCGTGTACCTCGAAGAAGGCGACGTGGTCGACGTGCAGCCCGGCAAATACTGGATCGTCGACAAGAACCACAAGCCCGTCACGCGCCAGGTGCGCACCGTGCTCGCGCACAGCGGCGCGGCCGAGCTGGGCCCGTACCGCCACTACATGCAGAAGGAAATCTTCGAGCAGCCGCGCGCCATCGGCGACACGCTCGAAGGCGTGGAGGGCATCGTGCCCGAGCTGTTCGACGGCGTCGGGCAAGACGGCGCCACCGGTGCGAGCGCGCACCGCGTGTTCCAGGACATCGACAAGATCCTCATCCTTGCGTGCGGCACCAGCTACTACAGCGGCTGCGCGGCCAAGTACTGGCTCGAGGGCATCGCGAAGATTTCCACGCAGGTCGAGATCGCCAGCGAATACCGCTACCGCGACTCCGTGCCCGACCCCAAGACGCTGGTCGTCACCATCAGCCAGTCGGGCGAAACGGCCGACACGCTGGCCGCGCTGAAGCATGCGCGCTCGCTGGGCATGGAGCAGACGCTGACCATCTGCAACGTGGCCACCAGCGCCATGGTGCGCGAGTGCAAGCTGGCGTACATCACGCGTGCCGGTGTCGAGATCGGCGTGGCGTCGACCAAGGCCTTCACCACGCAGCTGGCGGGCCTGTTCCTGCTGACGCTGGCCATCGCGCAGGCCAAGGGCCACCTGAGCGTGGAAGACGAGGCGCGCTACCTCAAGGAGATGCGCCACCTGCCCGTCGCGCTGCAGTCGGTGCTGGCGCTGGAGCCGCAGATCATCGGCTGGGCCGAGGACTTCGCGCGCAAGGACAACGCGCTGTTCCTGGGCCGCGGGCTGCATTACCCGATTGCGCTCGAAGGCGCGCTCAAGCTCAAGGAAGTGACCTACATCCACGCCGAGGCCTATGCCGCCGGCGAACTCAAGCACGGCCCGCTCGCGCTGGTGACCAGCGAGATGCCCGTGGTGGCCGTGGCGCCCAACGACGCGCTGCTCGAAAAGCTCAAGAGCAACCTGCAGGAAGTGCGCGCGCGCGGCGGCGTGCTCTACGTGCTGGCCGACGGCGACACGAAGATCACGAGCAGCGAAGGGCTGCACGTGATCCGCATGCCCGAGCACTACGGCGCGCTCTCGCCGATCCTGCACGTGGTGCCGCTGCAGCTGCTGGCGTATCACACGGCGTGCGCGCGCGGAACCGATGTGGACAAGCCGCGGAACCTGGCGAAGAGTGTGACGGTGGAGTGAGGCGGGGAGGGCTGCTGGCTCAGTACTCGATCCTCAACCGGTCACTGACATAAGTAGCCGGCGGCTTGCCGAACGCCTTCTTGAACATGGTGATGAAAGCCGAAGGCGACTCGTACCCCAGCTCATAGGCCACCTGCTGGACCGTCGCGCCGCCCGACAGCTCCCGCAGCGCGACGATCATGTGCAACTGGCGTCGCCAGCGGCCGAAGCTCAGGCCGGTCTGCGCGGTGCACAGCCGGTTCAGGGTGCGTTCGCTGGTGCCGAGTTCGAGGGCCCAGTCGTGCAGCGTCCGGCGATCGGAGGGCTTCAGCGTGATGGCCTGCGAGATTTTTCGCAGCCGCGCATCCTGCGGCATCGGCAGGCAGAGTTCTTCGGCGGGCATGGTGCACAGCTGCTCCAGCAACACACGCGCCAGCCGGTCCGTCGGGCTGTCGGGCTCATAGGTCGGCGCCAAGCCTGCCAGGTACTGGATCATTTCGCTGAGCATCGGGCTCAGGCGCAGCGTGCAGCACCGCGTGGGCAGCGCGGCCGCGCCCGGTGCGACGAACACGAAGAAGATCACAGCATTCGCGGTGCTGCGATTGCTGTGCGGCGTGCCGCCCGGAATCCACATGCCCGCCTGCGGCGGAACCATCCAGAGCGCGCCCGGCACTTCGCAGGTCACGGCGCCGCGCAGCGCGATCACCAACTGCCCCGACTCGTGCTGATGGATCGGAATCTCGTGCTCGCGCGCCTCGACATCCACGCGAAGCGCCATGACGGGTACCGAGGGCTGGTAGTCGAAATCTTGCCGTCCGATGACTGGGCTTTGCATGGTCTGCGAAATGGATCTCCGGTGCGGGCATGAACGAGCGGCCCGCCCATGCGGCTTAGTTTATTTGCACGCGCAGGCCGCTGGCCGAAAAGAGAAATCGTTCGGCCAGGAATGCAATTCCCGCCATGCGCACCGCTGCATAGCATGGACGCATGACCGCGCTGCCCCGTTTCTCCCGCCACGAACTGCTCTTTTCCCTCAAGAGTTTCGCGGCCGCCATGCTCGCGTTGTACCTGGCCAGCCGGGCCGGCCTGCCCCGGCCGTTCTGGGCCTTGATGACCGCCTACATCGTGGCCCACCCGCTGGCGGGCAACGTGCGCTCCAAGGCGCTCTACCGATTCCTCGGCACCTTGCTGGGCTGCGCGGCCACGGTCGTGCTGATCCCCTCGCTGTCTGCTTCGCCAGAGCTGCTTGCGTTGGCCCTGGCGCTGTGGACGGGCGTGTGCCTCTACTTTTCGTTGCTCGACAGAAGCGCGCGCTCCTATGTCTTCATGCTCGCGGGGTACTCGGCCGCGATCATCGGCTTCCCCCTGGTGGACGCACCCGCGGCAATGTTCGACACCGCCGTGGCCCGCGTGCAGGAGATCGGGCTGGGCATCCTGTGCGCGAGCGTCGTCCACGGCATCGTGCTGCCGACCGGCCTGGGCCCCTCGGTGCTCGGCGTGATGGATCGCGCGCTCGGCGATGCGCGCCAATGGCTGGCCGACCTGCTGGGCGGCGGCCCCGGCGACGCGGGCAACAAGCGCATGGCGGCCGACCGCCAACGGCTGGCGATGGACATCACCCAGCTGCGCCTGCTGTCCACCCACGTGCCCTTCGACACCAGCAACCTGCGCTGGACGGCGGGCGCCATCCGCGCCATGCAGGACCGCATCGCCGCGCTCACGCCCACGCTGTCGGCGGTGGAAGACCGGCTCGACGCGTTGAAGGCGGCCACGGGCGAAGTGCCCGGCGACATCGCTTCGGCTTTGGCGCGTCACACCGACTGGCTGAGGCCGGACGCGCCGGGCGAAGCACTGGACGAAGCGCGCACCGCGTTTCGCGCATTGGCGGACGCACCGGCGCCTTCCCCTTGGGTCCGCGCACTGCGTGTCGACCTGGCTGCCCGCCTCGACGAGCTGGTCCTCGGCTGGTGCGCATGCACGGCGCTGCGCGGCGACATCGACGTGGGCCTGGCCGGCGGCGCGGCGCCGCTGCGGCGCACCGCAGCGCTGGGCCAACGGGTGCTGCATCGGGACAAGGGGCTCGCGTTGCGCTCGGCGCTCACCGCCGTGCTGGCCACTTGCGCATGCTGCGCGCTCTGGATCGCCACGGCCTTGCCCGCGGGGGCGGCCGCGGCCATGTCGGCGGCGGTCTTCTGCTGCTTCTTCGCCACCATGGACGACCCGGTGCCGGCCATGCACAAACTCGTCGTCGCGCTGCTGTGGTCGTTGCCGGTGTCCGCGTTGTGCGTGCTGGTGGTGATACCGCTGGCCCATGACTTCGGCATGCTGGCGCTGTGCATCGCGCCTTTCTTCCTGCTGGTGGGCTGCTACATGGCGCGGCCGGCCAGTTCGCTGGCGGCCCTGGGCATGTTCTTCGGCGTGGCCGGCACGCTGGCCTTGCACGACACCGCCAATGCCGACCTGGTGAGCTTCGTCTCGTCGAACCTCGCCTTGTTCGTGGGGGCCCTGGTGGCCGTGCGCGTGACGGCGCTCGTGCGCAGCGTCGGCGGCGACTGGAGCGCCCGGCGCATACGGCGCGCGACATGGCGCGACCTGGCCGACCTGGCGAGCCGCTCGCAAGGCGCGCACGCCCGCGAGGCCTACGCCGGCCGGATGCTCGACCGGATCTCGTTGCTGGCGCCGCGAACGGCGCCCGGCAACGACGAAGAAGGGCAGGCCAACGCAAGGCAAGCGCTGCGCGATTTGCGCATGGGTGCGGACATCGTCGCCTTGCAACTGCAGCGCCGGCATCTGCCGGCCGGGCTCGCCAGCCGCCTCCTCGATGACCTGGCCCGGGTCTTTCGCGCCCGGGCGGTGGACGTGCCGCCGCCTCATGAATCGCTGCTGTTGCCCCGCATCGACCAGCTGCTGCTCGAAGCCCTCCAGGGCGACGGCGGGCGGCCTGCCGTCGCCGCGCTGGTGGGCCTCAGGCGCAACCTCTTTCCAACGGCCCCGACCGCTCTCCAACCATGATCGAAACGAGTTTCCACGGCCTGTACATGCCATGGCTGTTGCCACTGGCGGGCGCTGCGCTGGCGTGTTCCTGGGGGGCGCGGCGCCTGTTGGCTTTCGCCGGCGCCTACCGATGGATATGGCACCCCGCGCTGTTCGACCTGGCGCTGTATGTCCTGTGGCTCTACGCCCTGGTCCGCGTCACCGGCGCTCTTGTTCCTTGATTTCCGCTGTTCGCATTGCGCGCTCTTTCCTCATGAAAACTGACGTTCTTCCTTCCCCCGCCTGGGCTTCGCGCAGCGCCCGACGGATCGCTCGCCTGCTTGTCACCTTGCTGGTCGTCGCCGCCGCCTGCTGGGCCGGGTGGCGGTTGTGGGACCACTACGAACTGGCCCCGTGGACCCGCAACGGCCGCGTGCGCGCCGATGTCGTGCAGGTCGCGCCCGACGTGTCGGGCATGGTGGCCGACGTGACCGTGCAAGACAACGAGTCGGTTGCCGCCGGCGCGCTGCTGTTCTCGGTGGACAAGGCCCGCTTCGCGCTGGCCGAGCAACAGGCGCAGGCCGCTGTTGCCACGCAGGTCATCGCGGTCGACAACCAGCGTGTCACGCTCGCGCAGGCACAGCGCGAGAGCCAGCGCAATTCGGGCCTGGGTGACCTGGTCTCGCAGGAGCTGCGCGAGCAGTCGAGACTGCGGGTCGACCAGGCGCTGGGCGCATTGCGCTCGGCCGAAGCGGCGCTGCGTCAGACGCAGGTCGCGTTGGACACCGCGAGGCTGAACCTGCAGCGCACGCAGGTGCACGCGCCCACCGCCGGCCTCGTGACCAACCTCGACCTTCGGCAGGGCGCCTACGCGAGCGCGGGCCATCCGGTCATGGCACTGGTGGACGCCGGCTCGCTGTACGTCGAAGGCTATTTCGAGGAGAACAAGCTGGCGCGCATCCACCTGGGCGACCGGGTGCGCGTGACGCCCATGGACGCCGACGCGCTCGAGGGCACGGTGCAGAGCATTGCCGCCGGCATCGCCGACCGCGACCGCAGCACCGGCGCCAACCTGCTGCCCAGCGTCAACCCCACCTTCAATTGGGTGCGGCTTGCGCAGCGCGTGCCCGTGCGCGTGAAGCTGGACCCGATGCCCGCGGGCGCACGCCTGGTGGCGGGGCAGACGGTCACGGTGCAGGTGCTCGGCCCGCGTGCGGCAGCATCAGCAGCAGCAGCCACGGCCAGCTCGCCGGAGCACGGAGGATGAGTTCCCTGCATCGACTTGCGGCCGTTGCCGTCGCGACTGGTGCGTTGCTGGGAGGCTGTGCCCACGTGCCGGTGGGGCCGGACTACGCCGCTGCGTCTCCGCTCTCGGCCGTTCAGTCGGCCTCCGCGGGTCCGTTCCTGTCCGGCAGCGGCGTCGCGGCGGACACGGCGCTTCCGCCCAACTGGTGGCAGCTCTACCAGGACCCGCGGCTGGACGCGCTCGTGGCCCGCGCGTTCGCGCACAACACCGACCTGCGGCAAGCGGTCGCCAATCTCGAGCGCACGCAGGCGCTGGAGGCCGAGGTGCATGGGCCGCGGAAGCCGACGGTGACTGTCAATGGCGGCCCCGGCTTCGGCCACGTCTCCGGGCTGGCACTCGTGCAGAAGGACTACGAGCCACCGGGTCGCTTCACGTACAGCGCCGGCACGACGCTGTCCTACCAGCTGGACCTGTTCGGCCAGTTGCGCCGGGCCATCGAAGCGACTGAAGCGGACACTGGCGCCGCGCGCGCGGCCGTCGACCTCGTGCGCGTCAACGTGGCGGGCGGAACGGCGCGCGCCTATGCGCAAGTCTGTGCCGGCGGCTTGCGCTTGCGCAGCGCCCACGAGTCGGTGCGGCTGCAGGAAGAGGCGGTCCGGCTGGCGGAGCGCTTGCGGCAGGCCGGCAAGGTCGGCGAGATCGACACCGCGCGCGCACGCGGCCAGCTGGAGCTGCTTCGCGCCTCGCTTCCACCGTTGCAGGCACAACGCCAGAACGCGCTGTACAGGCTGGCCACGCTCACCGGCGCGGCGCCGCGCGACTTTCCCGCCGAAGTGGCCGGGTGCGACGAGCCGCCGCGCGTGGCCGGCCTGCTGCCGGTGGGCGACGGGGCCGCGCTGCTGCGCCGCCGGCCCGACGTGCGCCAGGCCGAACGCAGCCTGGCGGCCGCCAGTGCCCGCATCGGCGTGGCGACGGCCGACCTCTACCCGAAGGTGGTGCTGGGCCTTTCCGCAGGCTCGTCGGGCTTCCTGAACAGGTTCGGCAATCGCGAGTCCTTCAGCTACAGCCTGGGCCCGCTGGTCAGCTGGACGCTGCCCAACACCGGCGTGGCCCAGGCGCGCATCGCGCAGGCCGAGTCCGGCACGCGAATGGCCGCCGCGCGCTTCGACGGCACCGTGTTGCGGGCGCTGCTGGAGATCGAGACGGCACTCGACGCCTATGCCCGCGAACTCGACCGCCACGCCGCCCTGGCCGCCGCGCGCGACCAGAGCGCGACCGTGGCCCGGCAGGCGCAAACGCTCTACGTCAACGGCAAGACCGCGCAACTCGACGCGCTGGACGCCATGCGCACGCTGGCGGCGAGCGAAGCCGGCCTGGCGGCATCGCAGGCCGAGCTCGTCGACGACCAGTTCGCCGTGTTCATGGCGCTGGGCGGCGGCTGGGAAACCGGCGAGGCCGTCGCGCAAACCGCGCCATAGCCCATGGACGACCTGCAGCAGCTCAAGGTCTTCAGGGAAGTCATAGCCCGCAAGAGCTTCACGCGTGCCGCCGTGGCATTGGGAATTTCCAAGGCCGGCGTCACCAAGAGCGTGGCGCAACTGGAAAAAGACGTGGGGGTCCGGCTGCTGAACCGGTCGACGCGTTCCGTGACGCCGACCGATGCCGGGCAAACGCTGGCGCAGCGGCTGGTTCCGCTGTTCAGCCTGATCCAGGACGTGAGCACCGAGCTGTCCGACTTCGCGGCCCACCCGCGAGGGCGGCTGAAGGTGGCGGCGCCGCACGGCCTGTCGCTGAGCCTGCTCGGCTGGAACATCGAGGACTTCATCGCCCAGCATCCGGATGTGCATGTGAGCATCCACCTGAGCAATCGCGACGACGACCTCGTGATGGGCGCCATCGACGTCGCGCTGCGCATCGGCCCGATCGAGGAGCGGGACGTCGTCGTGCGCAAGCTGCGGCCGGTGCCGCTCGTGCTGTGCGCGTCTCCGCAGTACTGGGCGCGCCGGGGCATGCCCTCGAAGCCGGAAGAGCTGGCCAGGCACGAGGTGCTGACGTACTCCCTATGGGACGCGTCACCCCGGCTGCCCTTTGTCGTCGATGGGCAAACACATTACGTGCCCGTGCGCAGCCGCCTGGACGCGGACGACGCCGCGCCCTTGATCGCGCTGGCGGTCAAGGGGCTGGGCGTGACCTGCGTTCCCGAGGTGCTGGCCCGGGCGCATCTGGGGTCGGGCGCGCTCGTGCCGGTCTTGCAGGACGCGATGCCGCAAGCGATCTGGCTGTATGCGACCTATCCGCACCGCAGCCACAAGAGCGCCGCGCTTCGGGCCTTTCTCGACTTTCTGACGGCGGACCATGTTTGACCGGAAAAGAAAGTCGCGCGAACTTCGGCATTACAAGGCGCGATGGCTCGACCCGATAGCCACCCTATTTGCTTAGGTCAAGACGAGCCGAGCCTCCAGCTTTCAATCGGAAAAACCCCTACACTCTTGGAAACAATTGTCAATTTGTCTTTCGATATAGATCGGGTCGTTCTTTCGGCCTGTTGACGCGAAGCAAAGAAGCAATTCCAGAAGCCCCCTCGGGAGTTCGGCGCACAGCGCCGAAACGGGAGGGGCTCGGGTTTCACTGAGGGAGGCATGCGTGCTGGGATTTTTCCGTTTCGTGCTGGCGGGGCTCTTCGCCCTGGCCGCTTTCGTGCCCGTCGTCCGCGCCGCCGAACCGGCGCAAGTCACGCTGGCAGGCCTGGCATTCGCCGGTGACGCCGCGTCGCTCGACCAGCGCTTTCCATACTCGCGCCGCTACGAGAGCGCCATCGCCAAGTCGGGGCAGAACGCCTACGCCATGGTCCGCGCCGCCGTCGCGCAGATGCCGCCGCAGAACCTGCAGGTGTCGAGCGGCCAGATCGACGAACTCAAGGGCCGCGACCAGGCGCTGGTGAGCTCGCTCGTCATCGGCTCCGAGACGGTGTCGGTCGAGACCTTCGGCAACCTGCGCAAGCTGTTCGTGCTGATTCGCGGGCAGGCGCTGTTCTTCGACTTCAAGTCGATGACGGTCGTGCGCTCCTATCCGCTGAGCTTTGCGTACATCGACGTGTTCGACCGCGACCCGACCGAGGACGAGATCCTTGCGCGCGTGAAGAACGTGTACGAGGGAACGCCGGGCAAACCGGGCATCTTCGCGCGCTATGCGGGCGTGCTGGCCAAGGCCACCGTGCCGGCGCAGGTGCCGCGCTTCGTGAAGGTGACCAAGGTGAACTTGGCGCCGGAGCTGGTCGACATGCTGCCGGCCTACCTGAAGGGCGCGCCGGGCGTGGCGGAAACCTGGGCGGCCGACCTCGTCGGCGAAGCCGTTTCCACCCGCGTGGGCGTGCCGCTGGTGCCGTACATCCAGGGTTACGCCGTCGGCAAGGTGATGCCGCTGCGCGTGTCCGACGGCACCGTGTACACGCTGACGCTGCCCACGCCCGACTACGAGATCACGGTCGACTTCACGGGCTTCAAGAAGGTCAAGTTCGGCGAGGCCGCCGCGGGCACCAGCTTCGTCTATGGCGCGTACGCCAACGTGAAGATCGAGCAGCCGCTCATGGGCACTGTCTACATGAACGCGGCCTTCAAGAACGGCGAGGTCAAGGTCGTGCCCGCCACGCAGACCTACGTGGACGATTTCCCCGCGTACTACGACGCGCTCAACGGCATGTTCCACAAGCTCTCGGACGCCATCGCCGGCAAGGGCAACACGTGGGTGAAGTCGGCTTCGGCCGCCTCCGACATCGAATCGCAAATCCTCAAAACCAAACAACTGCTGGACCTATGCAAGTAATACGCTCCTTCATGCTCGTGCTCCTCGCGGCCTTCGCCTTCTCGGCGGTGGCCCAGGTGCAGCAGGCTCGCGGCAAAGCCTCCGTGACCTATCAAGGCCGTTCGGCCAACGCCGACGACAAGGCGCGCGCGCTGCAGGCCGCGCAGCTCAAGGCGGTGGAGTTCTATTACGCCGAGGCCGGCGAGTCGGAGTCGGAGAACTTCGACACGGTGCGCGACAAGATCCTGTCCAACCCCGACCGCTACATCCTCGAATCGACGGTGCTGGGCGAAGAAGACAACCCCGACAAGAAGCAGTTCACCACGGCCGTTCGCATTGCGCTGAACGTGGCCAACCTGCGCAACCTCATGAAGTCGAACTCGGCCGTGGCCAAGGCCGGCGCGGGCGAGAAGTCGCCGCTGGCCTTCGTCTTCGTGTCGCGCCAGGTCGCGTCGGTGAAATCGTTCGACGACCGCGTGTTCAAGCGCGTGGACGAGTCCGTCAAGGTCGGTGCCGCGGGCTCGACCTCGCAGACCAGCGCCGAGGGCGAGTCGCTGCGCGGCGGCCAGATCAAGACCAATGCATCGACCGCGTCGCGCGCCGACGTGTCGGTGAACCGCACGCGCACCCTCGAAACGGGCGGCAGCACCGTCAAGCGTTCGAGCGAGGCGACCTACCGCCTCATTCCCAGCGCCAACCTGAACCAGGTCTTCAGCAGCACGTTCACGCGTGCCGGCTTCAGCGTGAAGGACGCCGCCTTCATCGAGCCGCTCACTAACGGCCAGTTCAAGGTGGCCAACGTGGAAGCCGACTACCAGACCGGCAACGACCTGAAGTCGACCACGCTGCAAGCCATTGCCTCGGGCATGCGCGCGGCCCACGTGCCCTACGTGGCGCTGGGCACGCTCGACGTGGGCGCGGCCGACCAGGACCCGGCCACCGGCCTGGTGCGCGTGTCGGTGACCGTCAACGCCAAGATCTTCGACGTGACGCAGACCATTCCCGACACCAAGGCATCGGTCGGTCCGGTCCAGTACGCCGGCGTCGGCCCTTCGGAAGACGAAGCCCGCGGCAACGCCCTGAAGCTGGCCGCCGGCAACGCCGCGCGCGAGCTCACCAGCCAGGTGACGGCGCAGCGCGTGCAGTGACGCCACCCCGGTTTCCATCCAACACACAAAAAACGAAAGCATCCGTCATGACCAAGCTCATCCAGTCCCTCGCCGCCGCAGGCTTCTTCGCCGTTGCACTGACCGGCACGGCCAGCGCCCAGTTCTCGCTCAAGTCGCTTCCCGGCGTGTCGAACGTCGTCGGTGGTGGCGGCAGCGCCGCGCCCGCGGGCGATCTCGGCGGCCAGCAGGACGTGCTGGTGCGCAGCTACGTCGCCGCCAACAAGGACGTGCTCACCGCCAACTCGAAGATGGCCGAAGCCCTGGGCCTGAAGGACGCCGCCGCCACGTCGAAGGCCACCTCCGACGCGCTGACCGAAGGCGCCACCAAGGACAACCTCGAAGCCTCGAACAAGGCCGTGTCGGCGTCGACCGACGCCGTGGCCGCCGAGCTGGCCAAGCAGCCCGTGCTCGACGCGCAGTCGAAGGCGCTGTTCGCCACCGGCCTGGGCCACCTGGCGACTGGCGTGCACAAGTACGTGGGCGTGGGCAAGAACGTGAAGGTCATGGGCTCCAGCCTGTCGAGCGCCTCGCCCCTGATGCTGCCGAAGCTGCAGTCGGCGGTGTACGTGGTGTCGAACTTCCCCAGCTCGATGACCAGCGTGTCGACCGCGCTGAAGAACGCCATCTCGTTCGCGCAGAGCCACGACATTCCGGTGCCCGCGGACGCCACGCAAGCCCTCGCGGCGCTCTGATCGAACGCACGAGCGGAACACTTTCATGCGCCACATTCTTTGCGTGACCGCCGTCGCGGCGGCGGCCCTGCTGGTCGCGTGCGGCAAGCAGGACGCCCCGGCCGAGAAGGCCCCGGCGGCGGCGGCCCCTGCCCCGGCACCGGCCCCGGCCAATGTCTCGCCGCCGGTGCCCGACGTGGGCAAGCTCGGCAGCGAGCAGACCATCGCGCAAGGCTTCGGCGCCACCGCCGGCGAGGCCGTGGCGGAGGCGATGAAGCTCGCCATCCTGCAGGTCAACGGCGCCGCCGTGCAGTCGTCGACGGTGTCGGCCAAGTACGGCCTGGACGTGAGCCTGGGCTACGACGCCGTGTCCCTGCGCGCCACCGCTTTCGCGGACGTGGTGAGCCAGCGTTCCGGCGGCGTGATCCAGAACTTCAAGATGGTCGAGCTGCAGGAGCCTTCCGAGAAGGTGGGCAACCGCTACAAGGCCACCATCGAGGCGCGGATCGCCAAGTTCACGCCGTCCGCCGACCTGCAGAAGATCAAGGTCGTGGTCGGCCCGATCCGCTTCGACAGCGCCAGCCTGCCGATGGGCGACCGCTCGGTGCCGTCCGCGGAAATTGCCGCCACGCTGCGCCAGCGCGTGAGCGATGCGCTGGTGCAGACCGGCCGTTTCGCCGTGCTCGACCGCGAGTTCAGCCCCGAGATCGAGCAGGAGCTCGACATGATCTCGTCGGGCCAGGCGCCGAGCGCCGAACTGGCCAAGCTGTCGCAGGCCGCCAGCGCCGACATCGTGTGGAGCGCGCGGGTCAGCAGCCTTGCCTACAACCGCCACGCCCGCCAGCTCAAGACCAGCGACCGCGAGCTCGTGAGCTACTCGGGCGGCTGGGCGCTGTCCGAAAAGCTGGTCAACGTCGCGACCCGCCAGGTGATGGCCTCGGACTCGATGCGCGGCGAGGCGCCCTCGGTGGGCGCGACCACGCTGAGCCAGGGCGTCGACGGACGCAAGGTGCTGGAGGACATGAGCACGGACATGGTGAACCAGGTCGTGGCCTCGGTGCTGCGGCGCACGTTCCCGGTCACGGTGGTGGCGCGTGACGGCACCAACGTCGTGCTGAGCCAGGGCGGCCAGGCGCTCAAGGAAGGCGCGCGCTACGCGATGGCCGCCATGGGCGCCGAGATGAAAGACCCGCAGACGGGGCAGAGCCTGGGCCGTGTCGAGTCGACCTGCTGCGAACTGGTGGTCGAGCGCGTCACGCCGAACCTGTCGTACGGGCGCCTTGAAAACGTGCGTTCGAACCTCGATCAGTTGCCGTTGGGCGGGCTGCAGCTGCGCGAGCAGTTGAAGGGCACGGCCGTGGCGAAGGCGGACGCGGCCAAGGCGCCGTCCGCCGCCGCCGCCGCCGGCGATGCGCCCGCAACCGCCGCCGCGCCGGCGCCGGCTGCGAAGGCCGTGCAGCCGCGCGCGGCCGCACCCGCGCGCGAGCGGCCTGCCGCCGCCGCGGGCAAAGACGACGACAAGTGGTGAGATGAGTTGAGCCTCGGCGGCGGGCCGCGAAGAAGAAAGACAATCGGGCCGTGACGCCCGCCGAAGAACACAACCCGCCCGCCGTACCGAGGCCGCTGCCGCTGCTCGCGCGCTGGCTGCTGCTGGCGTTTGCCGCGCTGTGCCTCGTGCTGGCCGTCATCGGCGTGATCGTGCCGGGCATGCCGACCACCGTCTTCGTGCTGATGGCCGCATGGGCGGCCGCGCGCAGCTCGCCGCGGCTGCATGGCTGGCTGCTGAACCACCGGCTGTTCGGCCCCATCCTGCGCAATTGGGAAAACGGCCGCACCGTGAGCCGCCGCGCCAAGTGGAGCGCAACCGCCGCGATGGCGTTCTGCGCCGTCGTGATTGCGCTGACCGCGCACAAGGCCTGGCTCGCGGGCATCGGCATCGGCTCGATGGCGGTGGTGCTCGCGTGGCTCTGGCGGCGGCCGGAGCCCGATGCCTGAGTCCGTGGGGGTTCGACGCTTTGGCGTCGCGGTGCTCGGCACGGCCTGAGCGGCCGCTCCACAATGCGGCCTTCACCCCCCAGCCGCAGTGCCCCGCAGGAGATCTTGAAGAATGAAGCCACAACCCATCGAGTACGCCGCCGCCTCCGACGAAGTCAAGGCCGTGTTCGACGACATCAAGACCTCGCGCAACGTGCCCGACGTCAACAACTTCTGGAAGTACCTGGCCAACGACCCCGCCACGCTCAAGCGCACCTGGGGCAGCCTCAAGGAAGTGATGGCGCCCGGCGCGCTCGACCCGGTGGTCAAGGAAATGGTCTACCTCGCGGTGAGCGTCACCAACAGCTGCGGCTATTGCATCGCGAGCCACCACGCGGGTGCGGCCAAGGCCGGCATGACGCCGGAAATGTTCGGCGAGCTGATGGCCGTGGTCGGCATGGCCAACGAGACCAACCGGCTGGTCAACGGCTACCGCGTGCCGATCGATCCGGCGTTCGACAAGTAGCCGCCGTCGTCGTTCAGCCGATCGTCATCAGGCTCGCGTTGCCGCCCGCCGCGGCCGTGTTGATGCTGAGCGCGCGCTCCACCACGAGGCTTTCGAGCGGAATGCCGGCATCGCCCGGCGCGAAGGCCCGCACGCCGACGATGGGCCCCGGCCGTGCGGCGAGGCGGCGCATCACGTCGGCCAGTTCATCGGCGTCGCCGTGGTGCAGCGCGGCGTCGAAGGCCACGGTCTGCGCGCTCCAGTCGTTGGCAATCGCCACGCTTTGCTGCACGTCCGCCGGCAGCGATGCACGCAGGGCCTGCGCGCCAGCATCGGCCGGCCAGATGGCGTTGCTGCCGACCGACAGCACGGCCGCCAGTTGCACCAGCCGGTCGGCCTCGGTGCGGGCCAGGCACAGCACGGCTTCGCGCGGCTGCAGCGTGTAGACGTTGCGCTCGCCCGTCGGCCCGGCCAGCGTGCGCGAGTCGCCGGCGCGCGACAGCGAGGCAAAGCGCACGCACTGCGCGGCCAGTGCGTCGCGCCCCGTTTCTTGCGCCCAGCCGCCCAGTGCCGACAGGCCCGCATTCGACGGCGGCACGGCGTCATCGCCCATCGCACGCGCCATCGCGTCGTCGGGCCGCTTCGACAGCATCCGCACCATGTACAGCGGCCCGCCCGCCTTCGGCCCCGTGCCCGACAGCCCCTCGCCGCCGAAGGGCTGCACGCCCACCACCGCGCCGACGATGTTGCGGTTGACGTACACGTTGCCCGCATGGGCGTTCTCCACGATCTGCGCAATGGTCTCGTCGATGCGCGTGTGCACGCCCAGCGTCAGGCCGTAGCCCGTGCCGTTGATCTGGCCGACCAGCGCGGCGAGGTCGCGGCGGCGAAAGCGCACGACATGCAGCACGGGCCCGAACACCTCGCGCTGCAGCTCGGCAATGCCGTCGAGCTCGATCAGCGTCGGCATCACGAAGGTGCCGTGGCGCGTGTCCTGCGCGTACTCGCGGCCCTGGCGAAAGACCTTGCGGCCGCGCGAGCGCATGGTGGCGATGTGGCGTTCGATGCCCTCGCGCGCCTCGGCGTCGATCACCGGGCCCACGTCGACGGCCAGCCGCGCGGGGTTGCCGATGCAGGCTTCGGCCATCGCGCCCTTGAGCATCTCGATCAGCCGGTCGGCCGCTTCTTCCTGCACGCACAGCACGCGCAGCGCCGAGCAGCGCTGGCCCGCGCTGTCGAAGGCCGAGGCCATCACGTCGGTGACGACCTGCTCCACCAGCGCGGACGAGTCGACGATCATCGCGTTCTGCCCGCCCGTCTCGGCAATCAGCGGCACCGGCGCGCCGTGGGCGCCCAGGCGCTGCGACAGCGTTTTCTGCAGGATGCGCGCGACCTCGGTCGAGCCGGTGAACATCACGCCCTGCACGCGCGCATCGGCCACCAGGCTGGCGCCCACGGTCTCGCCCCGGCCCGGCAACAACTGCACGGCGGCGCGCGGCACGCCGGCCTGCCACAGCACGCGCACGGCTTCGGCGGCGACCAGCGGCGTCTGCTCGGCCGGCTTGGCGAGCACGGGGTTGCCGGCCGCGAGCGCGGCGGCCACCTGGCCCATGAAGATCGCGAGCGGAAAGTTCCACGGGCTGATGCAGACCATCGGGCCGAGCGCGCGGTGGGTGTCGTTCGAGAAGTCGCTGCGGGCTTGCGCCGCGTAGAAGCGCAGGAAGTCGACCGCCTCGCGCACTTCGGCGATGGCGTTGGCAAAGCTCTTTCCGGCCTCGCGCGCCAGCAGGCCGAGCAGGCGCGGCATCCGGTCTTCGAGCTGGTCGGCGGCGCGCTCGAGCATGGCGGCGCGCGCGGTCGGTGGCGTCGCGGCCCATTCGGCGGCGATGCCTTCGGCTCGCGACACGGCCGATTCGACATCGGCCGCCGTGGCTTCCCGCACCTGCCCGACGACATCGCGGTGATCGGCCGGGTTCAGCACGTCGGCCTGTTCGCGTGACGCATCGATGTCGGTGGCGAGCATGGGCGCGGTGAGCCATGTGTCCTGTGCGGTGGCTTGCAGCGTCTGGCCGAGCGTGCGCAGGCTGTCGTCGTTCGCCAGGTCGAGCCCCTGCGAGTTGGCGCGCTGCTTGCCGTACAACGCCACCGGCAGCGGAATCGACGGATGCGGCAGGCCCATGGCGCCTTCCTGCGCGGCCATGCGCTCGACTGTCGCCACCGGGTCTTCCACCAGCGCCTCCAGCGAGATCGTCGGGTCGGCGATGCGGTTCACGAACGAGGTGTTGGCGCCGTTCTCCAGCAGCCGGCGCACCAGGTAGGCCAGCAGCGTCTCGTGCGTGCCCACGGGCGCGTAGATGCGGCAGGGCCGGTTCAGCGGGCCGACCACCTGCTCGTACAGCGGCTCGCCCATGCCGTGCAGGCACTGGAACTCGTACTGTCCCGGCTGGTAGCGCGAGGGATCGGCCGCCGTGTAGATGGCGGCCAGCGTGTGCGCGTTGTGCGTGGCGAACTGCGGGTACACCGCGTCGGGCGCGGCAAGCAACTGGCGCGCGCAGGCGAGGTACGACACGTCGGTGTAAGCCTTGCGCGTGTAGACCGGGTAGCCGCCCAGCCCGTCGATTTGCGCGCGCTTGATTTCGCTGTCCCAGTAGGCACCTTTGACCAGCCGCACCATCAGCCGGTGGCGGCTGCGGCGCGCGAGGTCGACCACGTAGTCGATCACGAAGGGGCAGCGCTTCTGGTAGGCCTGAATGACGAAGCCGATGCCGTTCCAGCCCGCGAGCGCGGGCTCGAAGCACAGGCGTTCGAGCAGGTCGAGCGACAGCTCGAGCCGGTCGGCTTCTTCCGCGTCGATGTTCAGGCCGATGTCGTACTGCTGCGCCAGCAGCGTGAGCTCGCGCAGCACCGGGTACAGCTCGGCCATCACGCGCGCGTGCTGCGCGCGGCTGTAGCGCGGGTGCAACGCCGACAGCTTGATCGAGATGCCCGGGCCTTCGTACACGCCGCGCGCATTCGAGGCCTTGCCGATGGCGTGAATCGCTTCTTCATACGCGATGCGGTAGCGCTTCGCGTCTTCCATGGTGAGCGCCGCCTCGCCGAGCATGTCGTACGAATAACGAAAGCCCTGCGCCTCCAGCTCGCGCGCATTGCCCAGCGCCTGCTGGATGGTCTCGCCGGTGACGAACTGCTCGCCCATCATGCGCATCGCCATGTCCACGCCCTTGCGGATCAGCGGCTCGCCGCCCTTGCCGATCAGCCGCGTGAGCACGGTCGACAGGCCGGTCTCGCTGTGCGTGGCCACGAGCTTGCCGGTCAGCAGCAGGCCCCAGGTGGCGGCATTGACGAACACCGACGGGCTGCGGCCCGCATGCGTCTGCCACTGGCCGTGCGCGATCTTGTCGCGGATCAACGCGTTGCGGGTTTCGGCATCGGGAATGCGCAGCAGCGCTTCGGCCAGGCACATGAGCGCGACGCCTTCCTGCGACGACAGTGCGTATTCCTGCAGCAGGCCTTGCACGAGGCCTGCGCGCCCGCTCGCGTTCTTGCGCGAGCGCAGTTGCTGCGCGATGCGGTGCGCGAGTTCGTGGGCCTCTTCGGCCAAGTTGCCGGGCAGCCGGGCCTTGTCGAGCAGGGGCGGCAAGGCCTCGGGCTCGGCGCGCCGCCAGGCCGCGGTGATGCGCTCGCGCAGCGCCGAAGCGGGCGCGGCCAAGCCGTCGGCAAAAGCCGTGAAGGAAGAGGGGAGAGGGTCGGCGCTGGTGGTGCTCATGGGAGGCTCGGGCTGGTGATATGTTGGATGATCCGCGTCCGGGCGCTGAATTTGTGTTCGAAGAATCGCCTCATTCCAGAATAAAAAACCATGGCGGGGCGGGCGCGAGAATCCGTTTTCCACCGCGCGAGCGGGAACGCAGGGGAGTGCATTCATATGAACAGGGCGTCATGCTTCGTGGCCGCGTGCCTCGCACTCGGGTCGGCATTTGGGTCGGTGGTCGGGGTTGCGCATGCGGCGGGCGATGCTGCGGGCTGCACCGCGTCGGCCGGGCCCGATTGCTACCGCAGCTTCCAGCCGCCCGGCGCCGGGGGCACGCTCAACTACTACGCGTCGCTGGCACCCGGCGCGGCGGCGCCGACCCGGGTGCTCATCGGCATGCACGGCCATCCGCGCGATGCCGACAAGACCTTCAACGCGGCGCTGCTGGCCGTTCGCAATGCCGGCGCGCTCGACGACACGCTGGTGGTCGCGCCGGTGTTCCAGGTCGCGGCGGACAAGGCCCGCAAGTGCAGCGCGCCGGGCGTGCCGGCGGCGCAAGCCGACGACCTGCTGTGGACCTGCGGCTCGTGGCTGGAAGGCGGCCCGGCGGAGACCGGCGCGCGCGTCACTTCGTTCGCGGCCGTGGACGCGCTGGTGGCCGAACTCACGCGGCGCTGGCCCAGCTTGCGCACCGTCACCATCGCGGGCTTCTCGGCCGGCGCGCAGATGGTGCAGCACTACATCGGCTTCGCGAAGCATGAAGCGGGCGCGACGCCGGTGGCCGTGCGCTACGTCGTCGCCGACCCCGGCACCTGGCTCTACTTCGATGCGTGGCGCCCGCAGCCGGTGACGGACGCCGAATGCCCCGCCGTGAACCGCTGGAAGTACGGCACCGACAACCTGCCCGCGCACCTGGGCCGCAATGCCGCGCAGGCGCGCGCGCACTACGCCCGCGCCGATATCAGCTACCTCGAAGGCGCGCTCGACAGCAGCGATGCCAAGGGCGCGTACTACGGCATCCTCGACAAGTCGTGCGCGGCCATGGCGCAGGGCCCGTACCGCATGCAGCGCGGCCTGGCCTACGCGCAGTACGACCGGACGATGCTCGCGCCCGACCAGCGTCGCGAAGTCGTCGTGGTGCCGGGCTGCGCGCACGACGTGGCGTGCGTCTTTCCGTCCGAGGCCGCGCGCGCCGCGTTGCTCGGCACGCCGCGCTGAAGCCCGCCCCTACCAGCCGTAGCCCAGTTGCACGCGCGTGCCCACGTGCGCGCCGCCGGTGGACACGCCGATGCCGAGGCTGAAGTTCTCGTCCAGTTGGTAGCCGAAGGCCAGGCCGATCGCCGACGCTCCCGCGTAGTGGCCCGCCGCCAGCCCGAACCATCCCTTGCCGGGCGCGAGCGCCGGCACGTTCGGAATCGCCATGGCCACGGCCACGCCCCGGGCCGCGAAGCTGCGACCCGCGTACGCGAACTGCTGCAGCTGGCCGACATTCACCGCGTCGCCCGTCAGCACGCCCGCCGCGACGTTGCCGATGCGCGTGCCGTGGGGCGCCTGCCCGTTGCCGAGCGTGACCCGCCCGTAGTCGATCGAACCGTCGGGGCGCGTGTCGTACTGCAGGCTGCCGGCGCGGGTGGTGCTGGCCATTGCCTTCAGCTGCGCGACGTTGGCCGCGTCGCTGTCGGTCGTGCCCGCGGCCACGCCCGTGATCTGCCGGTACTGGCCGTTGGCCGCGTCGCCGACCGACACCGCCGCCTGCGTGCTGGTGGTGGCGCGCACGGCGGCCGCGAGGTGCGGCGATGCGGCCGGCGGCACGTAGCCCGCCATGCCCGCCGCCGTCGAGGCCACGGCGCCCGAGCCCAGCGCCACGCCGCCGCTGCGCAGCACCACCGCGTTGAAGCCCACGGCCGTACCCTGCACCACGCCTTGCGCCTTGCTGAGCGGCGTGCCGCCCGCATCCGCGCCGTCGCCCAACGCCACGCCACCGCCGCCCGCGAAGGCGTCCGCGCCGATCGCCTGTGAGCCGGCGGCCAGCGCGCGCGTGCCGATCGCGATGGCATTGGCGCCCGTGGCCTGCGCGCCGAAACCGACGGCCACCGCGCCGTTCCGCGTGGCCCTGGCGCCGTTGCCGGCGGCCAGCGCGTTGTCGCCGCTGGCCTCCGTCCGTGGGCCGATGGCGACCGACTCCTGCCCGCTCGCCACCGCGCCGGGCGCCGTCGAGTTGTCGCGGAAATAGCGGATGCCCGATTGGTCGATGTCGCCGAGCCTTGTGCTCAACGTGTTGACGTTGCCATTGGTCGCGGTCAGGCCCGAGGACAGGCTGGCGATGCCGATGGAGACCGTGTTCAGTCCGCTGGACGTGGCGGTCGACAGGCTGTCGATGCGGCCGCTTGCCGTACTGATTCCATTGGTGACAGTACTCAAGCCCGAGGACATCGAGGTGGACAGGCTGCGGGTGTCGCCGCTCACGGTGCTCAGGCTGCTCGTGACGCCGCTCAACCCTGAAGAGGTCGAGGCAGAAAGACTGCTGAAGCCATTCGTGATGGTGTCGAGCCCCGACGACATGGAGGTGGACAGGCTGTCGATGCGCCCGCTCGCCGTGCTGATTCCATTCGTGACGGCACTCAAGCCTGACGACATCGAGGTGGACAGGCTGCGGGTGTCGCCGCTCACGGTGCTCAGGCTGCTCATGACACCGCTCAACCCTGAAGAGGTCGAGGCGGACAAACTGCTGATGCCGCTAGTGACGGCATCCAAGCCCGAAGACATGGTGGTCGACAGGCTGCGGACGTCGCCGCTCACTGTGCTCAAGCCGCTCGTGACACTGCTCAATCCGGAGGAGGTTGATGTCGAAAGGCTCAGGGTCATGTCGGTGCTCGCGCGCAATGCGGTCGATGTCGAGGCGGACAAACTGCTGACGCCGCTGGTGACAGCACCCAGCCCCGAAGATATGGATGTCGACAGGTTGTCGATGCGCCCGCTTGCCGTACTGAGGCCATTCGCGACAGTGCTCAATCCTGAGGACGTCGAGGTCGACAGGCTGCGCATGTCGCCGCTCAAAGTGCTCAAGCTGCTTGTGACGCCGCTCAACCCCGAGGAGGTCGATGCCGACAGGCTGTCGAGCCGGCCCGATGCGTTGCTCAATCCGCTCGATACCAAAGCGGAGAGGCCGCCGATGTCGCTCATTGCCGTGCTCAACCCGGAGGACGTCGATGTCGACAGGCTCATCACCGTGTCGGTGTTCGTGCGCAACGCCGTCGAGGTCGAGGCAGACAAACTGATCGCGCCACTCGCAAGAACGCCCAACGCCGAAGACGTCGATGTCGACAGGTTCTGCACGTTTCCGCTCACGGTGCTCAGGCTGTTCGTGACACTGCTCAACCCGGAGGATGTTGATGCCGAAAGGTTCATCACCGCATCGGTGTTCGTTCGCAGAGCTGTAGATGTCGAGGCAGACAAACTGCCGACGCCACTCGCAAGAACACCCAAGCCCGAAGACATCGAGGTCGACAGACTGCGTACGTCGCCACTCACAGTGCTCAGGCTGTTCGTGACATTGCTCAACCCTGAGGACGTCGACGTCGACAGGCTCATCACCACGTCAGCGCTCGTGCGCAATGCAGTCGACGTCGAGGCAGACAAGCTGCTTACGCCACTCGTGACAGCACCCAACCCCGAGGACATCGAGGTCGACAGATTGCGTACGTCGCCACTCACGGTGCTCAGGCTGCTCGTGACATTGCGCAGCCCGGAGGACGTCGATGCCGACAGGCTCGTCACCACATCGGCGCTCGTGCGCAACGCCGTCGATGTCGAGGCAGACAAACTACTGACGCCACTCGCAAGAACGCCCAAGCCAGAAGATGTCGAAGTCGACAGGCTACGCACGTCGCCGCCCAAAGTGCTCAAGCTGCTCGCGACACCGCTCAACCCCGAGGACGTCGACGCCGAGAGGCTGTCGACCCGGCCCGACACGCTGCTCAGTCCGCTCGATACCGAAACGGCCAAGCCGCTGATGCCGCTCATCGCCGTGCTCAACCCCGAGGACGTCGAGCTCGACAGGCTGCTCACGCCGCTCATCGCCGTACTCAGCGCGGTGCTCACCTGTCCCACCGTGGCTGCATCCTGCTTCTGCGCGCCGTCCGCGAGGTTGGTGATGCGGCGCGTCGGCGTGGCGCCGGATGCGCCCAGCGAAACTTCCGATGCCGGCGCGGCCGTGTTCGTGAGAAAGCCGAGGCCTTCGGGCGAGATGTCGGCCGTTGTCGAATCGGCGCCCAGCGCGATCGAGTTCTCGGTCTTCGCCACGGCGCGCGGGCCGATGGCCAATGCCCCGGTGGCGCTCGCGCTGGCCAGCGTTCCGAGCGCCAGGCCGTCGACCGCCGATGCGTTGCCCCCGACCCCCATCGCCAGTGCGCCCTGGCCCGACGCGTTCGCGTACAGCCCGATGGCGGCGCTCCCCGCGCCGTTGGCCGCGGCGCCCCAGCCGTTGGACGTGGCGCCGAAGCCGTTGGCCTGCGCGTCGCATCCGAGCGCGGTGCTGTTCAGGCCCCATGCCTGCGTCTGGGTGATGCCGTTGGCGCTCTCGGTGACGAAGCCGTGGGGCTCGGGCGTGAAGCCCTTGTAGCCCGTGATCTGCCCCGGGCCGATGTTGGAGCGATCGTCGTAGTTGGCCGGCGCCTGCTGCACGCCGAAGCCGTAGATCCCGCCCAGGAACGAACTGGCCGCGCCGTTCCCGTAGACGCCCTGGGCGGTGATGTTGGTCAACCGGTTGCAGTCGCCGTCGCCGACCATGGCCACCGAGTTGGCCGAGGCGCTGGCGCCCTTGCCGCCCGAGCTGCCGGAGCGGGCGGCGGCGCCAGCGGGGTTGGAAAAAATGCCGATGTCGGAAATGGCCACGCCCGCCAAGGCCGTCCACGGCAGGCAGCCGGCGGCCACCGCGACGGCCGTGGCGCGCCAGATGGCGGCGACGCTCGGCGCCGCGGTCGAGTTGCCTTCCTTGCCTTCCTTGCCTTGGGTCGATGCGGTCTCGGGCGCCGCGACCCACGTGCCGCTGCGCCGGTTGAAGACGCAGCGATAGACCTTGTTGTTCATTCACGATTCCCCCCGGCCATCGCTTGGAGCCTCAAAGCAATCGTCGCCGCGTTGGTTTTTTTGAAAACAGCTCGGAAGCCCGAAAAGTGTCCGGACCGGGGTCGTGCACCAGAAGGTGCGGGCGAGCCATTCCGGGGTGCAATTCGGACAGCGGGCGCAAGACACGGGGATAAGCGGAACTAGTTCGCACGGCGAGCCGCGCCGCATCGGAAAATTTCGGCTTGACCTTTCTTCCTTGATATTGGATATTTCATCCAATATGAAAGAAGAAGATCCGCCCCCCAGCCTCAACGACCGCATCGCCCGCCGCGTGCGCGACCTGCGCGCCGCGCGGGGCCTGTCGCTCGACGCGCTGGCCACGCACTGCGGCGTCAGCCGCTCGATGATTTCGCTGATCGAGCGCGGCGAGAGCAGCCCCACCGCCGTGCTGCTCGAAAAGCTCGCAACCGGCCTGGGCGTGGTCCTGGCCTCGCTGTTCGAGGAGCCCGAGCCCACCCGCAACCCGGTGTCGCGCCTGGCCGACCAGGTGCAGTGGCGCGACCCGCATTCGGGCTACGTGCGGCGCAACGTGTCGCCCGGCAGCGCCGCGTCGCCCATCCAGATCGTCGAGGTGCAGTTTCCGCCCCGCGCCCGCGTGGCCTACGAAAGCGGCGCGCGCGACCCGCTGGTGCATCAGCAGGTGTGGGTGCTCGACGGCACCATCGAAGTCACGGTGGGCGACGACACCCACCAGCTGTCCACCGGCGACTGCCTGGCGCTCGCGCTCGACCGCCCCATGAGCTACTACAACCCCTCGCGCAAGACCGCGCGCTACGCCGTGGTGATCACGAGCGTGCCTGCTTCCTGGAGAACCGCATGACAAACGCAACCACCACCACCACCACCGGAGCCCCGCGCATCCACGCGCTCGCCGCCGTGACCGACGCGCAACTGCAGGCCCTGTCCGATGTGCTGATCGACTGCGTCGAGGGCGGCGCGTCGGTGAGCTTCATGCTGCCGATCACGGCCGACCGCGCGCAAGCCTTCTGGCGCCATGTGGCCGAGGGCGTGGCGCGCGGCGAACGCGCCTTGCTGGTGGCCGAAGACGCCGAGGGCATCGTCGGCACCGTGCAGCTCGTGCTGGCCCAGCCCGAGAACCAGCCGCACCGCGCCGAGGTCTCCAAGATGCTGGTGCATCGCCGTGCGCGGCGCCAGGGCATCGGCGAGCTGCTGATGCGCGCGGTCGAAGCGTTGGCGCGCGAGCGCGGCAAGACGCTGCTGGTGCTCGACACCTCGAGCGCCGACGCCGAGCGGCTCTATGCCCGCACCGGGTGGACACAGGTGGGCTCGATTCCCGGCTTCGCGCTGCTGCCGCAGGGCGAGCCTTGCGCCACCACGTTCTTCTACCGCGAGCTGGCGGCCTGAGCGGCGCGCGTGCCCGGAGGGCGTCAGAGAAAAGGCAGCGTGTCCGCGAGCATGTGCGCGAACACCACCGGCCACAGCCATCCGGTGCGCAGGTAGAACGCGCCGAAGATCACGCCGGTCACCGCAATCGACAGGGCGCCGTAGGGCCCCTGGTAGAGGTGGTACATCACCCGCACCAGCACGCTCAGCCCGAGCGCGAACGATGCGCCCCACGGCTGAAAGCCTCTTTGCAGGTAGCCCAGCAGAAAGACTTCTTCGTACAGGCCGTTGATGACCGACAGCGCAAGCACCATCGCCAGCGACGGGCGGGCCGTTTCCATCATGCGGGTGATCGGTTGCGCCGTGTCGCTGGCAAATGGCGCCAGTGCGGCCACGCTGGCGAGCACGCAAGCGACGTAGAGCAGCGCGCCCACCACGCAGCCGCGCCAGGAAGGCGAGGGCAGCACGCCGCCGCGCATCGCGTAGCCCCGGCTGCGCAGGATCAGCAGCGCGATGGGGCCCACGAACAGCTCGAAGCCGATGAGGCTGAACAGCGAGGCATCGGTGATCGCGCCGTTGCGAAAGCCCGCGCCGACCGACCACAGCGACCCGACGATGAACCAGCCGAAGCACAGCGTGACGATGCCCAGGGCTTCCAGCGGCGTGGTGTTCGGGGCGGCGGTGGGTGGTTTCATGCGCGTCGACGGGGTGTTTCGATGAACGCGCATCGCCAGGCCGGCATGCGTCGCCGGCCGGGATATTAAAGGCTCGCGATGAAGCCGCGGCCCGGCGCTACCGCGCGCCGAACGCGGCGTTCTCGAACAGGTCCTTGAACTCGCGCGGCTGCGAGCGCCAGTACTGGTGCGGCGCCTTCACCTGCGCGCCCAGTTCGGCCGCTGCGTGCCACGGCCAGCGCGGGTCGTAAAGGATCGCGCGGGCCAGCGACACCGCATCGGCCTGCCCGTTGGCGATGATGGCCTCTGCATGCGCCGGCTCGGTGATGAGCCCGACGGCGATGGTCGGCAGCCCGACCTCGGCCTTGATGCGTTCCGCGAACGGCACCTGGTAGCCCGCGCCCAGCGTGATGGCCTGCTGCGGCGACACGCCGCCGCTGGACACATGAATGGCCGCGCAGCCGCGCGCCTTGAGCGCCTGAGAAAACGCGACCGTGCCGTCCAGGTCCCAGCCGCCGGGCACCCAGTCGCTGGCCGACACGCGCACCCACACCGGCCGGTCGGCCGGAAACTCCGCGCGCACCGCGTCGAACACTTCGAGCGGAAAGCGCAGGCGGTTTTCGAGGCTGCCGCCGTATTCGTCGGTGCGGTGGTTGGCGATGGGCGACAGGAACTGGTGCAGCAGGTAGCCGTGCGCCGCATGGATCTCCAGGCCGTCGATGCCCAGCCGCGCCGCGCGCCGGGCCGCCGCCACGAAGGCGTCGCGCACGCGCCGCAGGCCGGCGGCGTCGAGCGCGATGGGCGGGTCTTCGGTGGGGGCGTGCGGCACGGCCGAGGGCGCGTAGCCCTTCCAGCCGCCGGGCTCCTCGGGCCGGATCTGCTTGCCGCCTTCCCACGGTGCGCGGCTGGAGGCCTTGCGCCCCGCGTGCCCGAGCTGCATGGCGATCTTGATCGGCGAGTTCGCGCGCATGGCCTGCAGCACGCGCGCCAGGCCTTCTTCGTTGGCGTCGGAATACAGGCCCAGGTCGCCGGGCGAGATGCGGCCTTCGGCCTCGACGGCCGTGGCCTCGATGATCAGCAGCCCCGCGCCCGAGAGCGCCAGGTGGCCCAGGTGAATGAGGTGCCAGTCGCCCGGCGTGCCCTCGGTGGCGGAGTACTGGCACATCGGCGCGATGACGATGCGGTTGTCGATCTCGAGGCGGCCGAGCCGCAGGGGCTCGAAAAGACGGCTAGGGGTTTGGCTCATGACGGTGCGGCTCCACAGGAGCGGTAATTCTGCGGTGTGTCGGTGATTCGCACGGCCGCCGGCGCAGAAGCCTTGCGGCTCGATGCGGTATGGATCAGCAGCGCGGCGATCACCATCGCCATGCCCACCGCCTCGTTCAACGTGGGCAGGCGGCCCAGCGCCGCGCTCATCAGCAGCGCCGACACCGGCACGAAGTTCAGGAACGCGGTGCCGGTGACGGCGCCCAGCGCGCGCACGCCGTAGTTGAAAGCCAGCACCGAGACGGCCGAAGGCATCACGCCCACGAAGAGCAGCGCCTGCCACGACAGCCGCAACCCGTGCAACGTGGGCGCGGCCGACCAGCCCAGCAGCGTGGCGCCGACGGCGGCGGCCAGCAGCACGGGCCAGGCGGCCAGCACCGTGAGCGCCGTGTACTCGATCACGTCGAGCTCTGGAAAGCGCGCCATGCCGCGCGTGTACCAGACCCAGCCCAGCGTGCCGACAAAAGCGATGGCGTCGCCGGACAGCGTCGACGCACCCGTGGCGCCGCCGCCGAACAACAGGCCCGACACGACCGACACGCCCAGCAGCGCCAGCGCGGTGGTCAGCAGCGCGGTGCGCGAGGGGCGCACGCCGTCGAGCGCCCAGCGCACCAGCTGCGTGGTCATGGGCGTGGTGGCGATGATCACCGCGCCGTGCGAGGGCACCGAGTGCGCGAGCCCGACCAGCAGCATCACGCTGAACACCCCGAAGCCCGCCGCCCCGCGCAGCGCCAGCGGCCCGGCATGCAGGCGCAGCTTGCGCCAGGGCGCGGCGCCGCGCGGAACGATCAGCAACGCGAACAGCAGCGCCGACACGGTGTAGCGGATCAGGGTGAACCACACGGGTTCGACATGGTGGAGCACGCCCTTGCTGACCAGGAACAGGGAACCCCACCCGGAGGTGGCGAGCAGCAGCGCGGCGATGCCGAGCAGGCGTTGGCGATGGGACGACATGATGAAAAGGCCTCTTGATGGCAATGGATCGATGCCCCAAGGGTCGGGGTTGCGGGCCTGGATTGCCATTCGCTTCTTTGGACGCACCCCTCCAAAAAAGCGAAGGGCGCAAACGGCGGCCAGCGCTCACAATCCGCTCCCATGGAGCTCTACCAACTGAAGACTTTCGTGGCCATTGCCCGCGAAGGCAGCCTGACCAAGGCGGCCGAGCGCGTGTTCACCAGCGCGCCGGCGGTCAGCGCGCAGCTCAAGGCGCTGGAAGACGAACTGGGCGTGAAGCTGTTCGAGCGCACGCCGCGCGGCATGTCGCCGACCGAAGCCGGCCTGAGCCTGCTCGAAGAGGCCGAGCGCACGCTGGCCTCGGCCATGCGCATGCGTTCGGCGGCCGACCAGTTGCGCGGCGCGGCGCAGGGCGTGGTGCGCTTCGGCACCGTGGTCGATCCGGTGGCGCTGCGCCTGGGCGAGGTGCTGGTGACGCTGGCGGAGCGCCATCCGCAGGTCACGCTGCAGCTGAAGCAGGGGCTGTCTTATGAAACGCTGTCGGCGGTGCAACGCGGCGAACTCGACTGCGCCTATGTGCTCAGCGACGACGAGCAGATCGAAGGAATGAACGTGCGCCGCCTGGCCGCTGTCGACCTCGTCGTGACCTTGCCGCTGCCCGTGGCCGAGGCGCACCCCGAGCTGTCGCTTGACCAGCTCACCCATATGCCCTGGGTCGGCACGCCGCCCTCGTGCATCCTGCGCGTGCATCTCGAAAAACTGTTCGCCGGTGCGGGCCGCGAGTACCGGCCGGCCCGCACGGCCGACGGCGAGAGCGCGATCCGCAGCATGGTCGCAAGCGGCATGGGCGCGGGCCTGTTGCGCGTCGACCAGGCCGAGCAGGGCGAGCGCAACGGCGAGCTCGCGATCTGGAAGGGCTGGCGCTCGCACACATGGCTGTGCTGGGTGGAGCCTGCCGGGGGCAAGCGGGCTGTTGCCGTCGAGGCCGTGCGGGGGGCTGTGTTCGAGGCCTGGGGCTGACGGGGTGGCTGTTGTTCAGGGCGCGCACACGCCCCGAACAGCCCCCAGCACCAAGCGTTGCAGCAAGGTACGATGCCCGCCGCCACAACGCCCCGCCTTCCATGAACGCTGAAATCGCACCCCTGCCCGGTCTTCTGTTGATGTTCGTGCTCGGGCTGCGCCACGGCCTCGACCCCGACCACATCGCCTGCATCGACGGCCTCACGTGGCGCGCGCTCTCGCACAAACATCGGCATGCCGGCTGGGTGGGCACGCTGTTCGCGGTGGGCCACGGCCTGCTCGTCACGGCCATTGCCGTGGTCGTCAGCCGGCTCACGCTGCACTTCGATCCGCCGGCCGTCGTCATCCAGGTCTTCGAGTGGATTCCCACCGCATTGCTGCTGCTGGTCGGCACGCTCAACCTGCGCCTGCTGCTCGGCCGCGACGAAGCCTATGCGCCGATGGGCTGGAAGATGAGCCTGATTCCGAAGCGCCTGCGGGCGCAGTCGAGCGCCTGGGCCATCATCGTCATCGGCGTGCTGTTCGCCACCGTGTTCGACACCGCCACGCAGGCCGCCGCCTGGGGCTACGTGGCCAGCAACCGCGACGGCGGCGCATGGGCCGCGCTCATGGCGGGCCTCACGTTCACGGCCGGCATGGTCATCACCGACACGCTGGACGGCCGCCTCGTGTGCCGCATCAGCCGCAGCGCCGAAGGCCCCGAAGCCGGGCGCAAGGCGCGGCGCATCCTGGGCTGGCTGATCGTCTGCATCTCGTACGCCGTGGCCGCGTACAACCTGGCCAAGGCCTGGTTCCCGCAGGTCGAGCTGAGCGACCTCGCGTTCTCGTGGACCGGCTTCGCGCTGGTGGTGGTGATGCTCGCGCTGTGGAGCTGGATCGCCCGCGCGCGGGCCCGCGCCGCCGCCGCGCACACGGCGCCGGCTACACCTTCGAATCGGGCCCCATTCGACACGTGACCCGACGCCCGATCCCATGGATCGACGGGATGGCCGGCCGCGCAATCGCCTGTCATCATTCGCGGCTGCATGAACCTCGATCCGAATCCCCTCGCTGATCTGTTGAACCGCGCCAGGCAGGCCCTGGCCGACCCGTCGGGTGTGCTGCCCCAGGCCCCGCCGGCCACCGCCGAGGCGGGGTGCGTGGTGTTCTTCGCCACCGGCGAAGGCGGCAGCCGGGCCCGCGTGGCCTCGGGCCGGGGCGCCGACGTGGAGGCCGCATGGCGCGCCGCCGCCGAAGCGATCACGCCGCAGGCCAGCCGCGGCGAACAGCCGCCGCAACGCCTGCGCGCCGAAGTGGTCGACCGGGTCACCCCCATGCGTTGGCGCGAGCTCAAGGCGAAGTTGGCGCAAACCAAGCGCAACTATTTCAACGAGGGCATTGCCTTCGACGCGCGCTTCGACGTGGCGCTGCTCGCCCAGGAAATGCACGGCAACGCCGTTCTGTACAACGGCGATGTCGAGCATGCCGAGCCCAATGCCGGCAACCTGCGCCTGCTCGGCAAGCGCCGCTTCGGCCGCGAGATCGAGTTCCCGACGGACGACGACGCGCCCGTCTGGTGCTTCACCACCCGGGCCGTGTACGTGGACGCCAAGGGCGCTTGGCCCATCACCGCCGAAGGGCAGGCCGCCGGCTTTCGCGCGCTCGACGACTGGAACGCGCCGCAGATCCGCACGCTGATCGAAGACGCCAGCGGCTACCTCGCCACGCAGGTCCAGCCCACGGGCGAGTTCCACTACGGCTGGTTTCCCTGCTTCGACCGCCTCATTCCGACCTACAACACGCTGCGCCACGCAAGCTCGACCTACGCGATGCTCGAGGCCTGGGAGCTGACGCGCGGCGACGCGCTGAAGGCGGCCATCGACCGCTCGATCTCTTTCCTGGCCGGCACGCTGATTCGCCCGGCCCACCTGCCCGACGGCACGCGCGCCGCCTACCTGCTGGACATCGGCGGCGAGATCAAGCTCGGCGGCAGCGCGGTGTGCCTGCTCGCGCTGGTCAAGTACACGGAGCTCACGGGCGATCGGCAATTCCTGCCGCTGCTGGAGCAGCTCGCGCTCGGCATCCGCCACATGCAGGACGCGCAGACCGGCAGCTTCGTGCACGTGCTGCATGCGCCCGGGCTCGAGGTGAAGGACAAGTTCCGCGTCATCTACTACGACGGCGAGGCCGCCTTCGGGCTGATGCGGCTGTACGGGCTCACGCGCGACGCGCGCTGGCTCGCAGTCGTCGAGAAGGCCTTCGAGCACTTCATTGCCGCGGAGCACTGGCGCGCGCACGACCACTGGCTGAGCTACTGCGTCAACGAGCTCACGCGCTACCGGCCCGAGACGCGCTACTACCGCTTCGGCCTGCGGAACGTGGCCGGGTACCTGGACTTCGTGCTGGAGCGCATCACCACCTTCCCGACGCTGCTCGAGCTGATGATGGCCGCGCGCGACATGGTGCTGCGGCTGGAGGCCGACCCCGCGCTGCGGCCGCTGCTGGCCGAGCTTGACCGCGACAAGTTCGACCGCGCGCTGGCCTACCGCGCGCGCTACCTCGCCAACGGCCACTTCTGGCCCGAGCTGGCCATGTTCTTTCGCAACCCCGATCGCATCGCGGGCTCGTTCTTCATCAAGCACCACAGCTTTCGCGTGCGCATCGACGACGTGGAGCACTACCTGTCGGGCTACGTGGCGTACCACCGGATGCTGGCGGCGCAGGGCGCGCAGCCTGCTGCCGGGCCCTTCGCATCGCTTGCGCCCGAACGGCCGCGCGTGGCCGGCGCCGGCACCGTCGCGTGGGGCGGCGACGTGAACCTCGGGCGCCGCCAGCACTACCGGCTGCACGAACTCGGCGGCGCGAACAAGATGCTCGGCGACATCGCCGCGCTGCGCGACGCCGACCTGCGCATCGTCAACCTCGAATGCGTGGTCGCGACCACCGGCGAGCAGGGCGTGGAAAAGGGCGAGGCCGGCCCGTACTACTACCGCGCGCGGCCCGAGATGCTGGCCGTGCTGGCCGAGGCGGGCATCGGCATGGTCGCCACCGCCAACAACCACAGCGGCGACTACGGCCCCGGCGCACTCCTGGAGCAGCATGCGCACCTCGACGCCGCGGGCATCGCCCACGCCGGCACCGGCCGCACGCGCGATGCCGCGCTGCGCCCGGCCTTTCGCCGCGCGGGCGACGTGCGCGTGGCGCTGTTCTCGCTCGACGCCACGCAGCCGCACTTTGCCGCCACTGCCGAGCGCGCGGGCGCGGCGTGGCTGCCGCTGGACAACGCGGCCGAGTGGACCGCCGTGCTCGCGCCGCGCATCGAGGCCGCGCGCCGCGAAGCCGATGTGGTGCTGGTGGCGGTGCACTGGGGCGACAACCTCGAGACCGTGCCGTCGGCCGCCGAAATCGCGGTCGGCCATGCCATCGTCGATGCCGGCGCGGACGCGGTGCTCGGCACCTCGGCGCACGTGCTGCAGGGCATCGAGGTCTATCGCGGCCGGCCGATCCTGCACGACGCGGGCGACCTGCTGTTCGACTCCATCCGCAACGACTTCGGCGACTCGGGCGTGTTCACGCTGGCGCTGGGGCTGCACGGGGTCGAGGCGGTGGTGTTCACGCCGGTCGGTGTCGGCTACGGCTTCTCGCGGCAGCTCGCGGGCGAGCAGGCCGCGGCGCTGAGCGCGCGCTTTGCCGAACAGTGCCGCGCGCTCGGCACCGGGATGGTCGCGGTGCAGGACGGGCGTTGTGCCCTGCGGCTGTCGCCGCCCGAGCGGCCCGCGCTTCAGCCCGACTCCGCGGCGGCCGCCGCCGTGCCGGTGCCACGCGTGGTGCCCGTCATCGACCCGGTGCGCGCACCGCGCCCCGAATGGTGGGTCGATGCCGTGCCGGGCGACGCGCGCATGCCGCCGCTGCAGCTCGGGCCGCTGCGCCTGGTGGGGCTGCGTGTCGCGCCCCGGCAGATCGTGGGGCGCCGCATGCTGTGGGTCGAGTCCTTCTGGTCCGTCGACGCGCCCGTGGCGGCCGACCTGCGCCTGCAGTTCCGCGCGCTGCCGATGCGCAGCGCCACCATGCCGACCTGGGGCGAGGGCATGGACCACGACCCCTGCGACTGGATGTGGCCCACCAGCCGCTGGGAGCCCGGCCGCATCTACCGCGACCGCTACGGCCTGCGTCCGCCGCGCCCCGGCCTGCTCGAAAGCGACGTGCTGCAGCTCGAGGTGCGCGTGCGCGGCAACCTGCCCGACCTGCCGCCCGCGCGCCGCCTGCATGTGTGGTGCGGCCTGCGCATGCCCGACTTGCCGGTGCCACTGCCGGAGCGCCCCGCGCCCGTGCTCATGGCGGACCGGCCCGATGCCGGCCCAGGCCCCGGGCCCGGACCCGTGTGGACCGCCGCGCAACTGCAGCAGATCACCGGCGGGCGCTGGCTGGTCGAGCCGCCGCCCGGCTGGTCGGTCAACTCGGTGGTGCGCGGGCCGACCCACATGTCGATGCTGCGGGCGCCGTCGCTGTTCATCGCGTCGGACTACCGCACGCTGGCCGTGCACGAGAGCTACAGCAAGCCGCGCGCCGACAACTGGGACCGCCACCTCGAGCTGCCCGGCCTGCAGCACGCGCTGGCCGGCGCCGTGGTCGCGCATGCGGTCGACGGGCTCGACGCAGCCTTTCCGCTGCTGCAGGTGGACGACCCGATCCGCGCGATGCTCGCACTCGGCGCCGCCGCGCGGGCGCGTTACCGGGGCTTCGTGGTGGGTGTGACCGGCACGGTCGGCAAGTCATCCACCATCGCCATGCTGCGCGACCTGCTGCCCGAGCGCGCGCGCGTGCTCACCACGGTCGACAACTACAACTCGCGCGTCGGCGTGCCGGCCATGCTGGCCAACCTCGCGGCCGACGCCGACGTGTGCATTCTCGAAATGGCGCAAAGCGGCCTGTGGATGGAGCGCGGCCCCATCGCGCTGATGGCGCGGCCGCACGTGGCCGTCATCACCGAGATCGGCCTGTCGCAGACCCGGCAGGCCTCGACGCTGGAGCTCACGGCCGAATACAAGTCGCGCATCTTCCTGGGGCTGGAGCCCGGCGGCGTGGCCATCGTGCCCGATCACATCGCCTGCCTGCAGCAGGTGGTGCAGGCGGCGGCGCGCACGGCGGGCGCCATCTGGGTGGTGGGCACGGGGGCCGACGCCAACATCCGCATCGTCGATACACGGCCCGAGCCCGGCGGCGGCTGCCGCGTGCGCATCGCGATGCAGGGGCGCACCGCGGAATACGTCTTTCCGCTCGCGAGCGCGGGGCTGGTGCGCAATTCGGCGCTGGCCTTCGCGGCCTTGCTGGCGATGGGCTTCGACGCCGACGCCGCCTGCGCGCGCATGCCGCACGTGCGGCTGCCCGCGTCGGTGATGCAGGTGCACCCGCTGCGCACGCAGGCCGGTGTGCAGGCCACGCTGATCGACGACAGCTGGAACGCCGAGGTCATGTCGATGCGCAACGCCATGGAGTTCGTGCGCGGCTTCGAGCGCGCGGTGCACGGGCCGGTCACGCGCAAGATCGGCGTGCTGGGCCGCATCATCAACCTGGACAACGACGCCGAGGCCATGCATCGCAGCCTGGCCGCGCCGCTGCTGCAGTCGGGCATTGCGCACGTGGTCACGCACGGCGACGAAATGCGCTGGCTGCGCGAAGAGGTGCCCGCCGAGCTGCTCGGCCCGCACTTCGACGACGCCGCGCAGCTCGCGGGCTACCTCGGCACGTTCCTGCGCGACGGCGACCTGGTGCTGGTGAAGGGCGACCGCATCGGCTCCGACTTCGGCAGCGTGCCGGGCCTGCTGCAAAAGCTATGACCGCGCCGGCCTTCTTGCGCCGGTATGCGCATGGCGTGCTGCTGCTGTGTGCGCTGGCGCAAACGGCCTGTGCCCAGCGCACCGGCCCCGACGTGCCGCGCCCCTTTGTCCCGAGCAACGACGAGGTGCTGCACTGGAACCAGCCCGCCGACCGCGCGAGCTGCCCCGACCGGCCCGGCTTCCTGTGGGTGCGGCCGATCGAAGGGCCGGCCTGCATCCGCTACTTCGCGAGCGATGACATCGACGGCGCGCGCATGGCCATCGTGCAGTTCTCGGGCGACCGCGACAGCGTGATGGACCAGGCGCCCACGCGCATTCCCGGCAACACCGAGCCGCTGCGCACGCTCGACGCGCAGCGCAGCCGCGACCGCGCGGGCGTGCCGTGGATCTTTGTCGCGCGGCCCGGCACCTACGGCTCGTCGGGCGACCACCGCCAGCGCCGGCAGCTGGTGGAGTTCCACGCGCTGGACGCCGCGCTCGACGCGCTCATGCAGCACCACAAGCTGCAGCGCATCGTCATCGTCGGCCACAGCGGCGGCGCCACCGCGGGCGCCGCGCTGCTCACGCTGGGCCGCACGCGCGTGGCCTGCGCGGTGCTGACATCGGGCGCCTACGGGCTGCTGGAGCGCGCGAGACTGCTGGGCCGCTCGAACGGCGGGCGCACCGACACCACCGGCAGCGCGCAGTTCTACGACCCGCTCGAGCACGTGGGCGGCATCGCGCGCGACCCGTCGCGCCGCATCGTCCTGATCGGCAACCGCGACGACCAGAACACGCCCTTCGCGTTGCAGCAGCGCTTTGCCGACGCGGTGGGCAAGGCCGGGCACCGCGTCGAGATCCGCACGCACGCGGCCGAGCCGCCAGAGTTTCACGACCTCACGGACCGCATCGGCCTGCGCACCGCCTCGCTGTGCGCGCGCGAGGCGCTGTTTCCGTAGCCAGCCCGCAGGACGAACGCACATGCACAGCAGCAGCCCCATCACCTCGCGCGACCTCGGCCGCATGCCCGACGGCCGCGCCGTCACCGAGTACACGCTCGACAACGGCCGGGGCCTGCGCCTGAGCGCCATCAACCTCGGCGGCATCGTCACCGCGCTGCACGTGCCCGACCGGCGCGGGCAGGCCGCGAACGTGGTGCTGGGCCTGCCGACATTGGCGGATTATCTGAAGCCGCATCCGCACTTCGGCACCATCGTCGGGCGCTTCGCGAACCGCATCGCGGCGGGGCGCTTCACGCTCGACGGCACGGCGTACCAGGTCGGACTGAACGACGGCGTCAATTCGCTGCATGGCGGCGCGAAGGGCTTTGGCACGCGCTACTGGGACATCGTGCCGCTCGCGGCCGAAGACGCGGGCGGCGACATCGCCATCGAACTGCGCCACACCAGCGCCGACGGCGAAGAGGGCTACCCCGGCGAGCTGCGGCTCACGGTGCGCTACACGTTGAGCGCAACCGCCAACACCTGGCGCATCGACTACAGCGCGCTGACCGACAAGCCCACGGTGCTGAACCTGAGCCACCACGACTACTTCAACCTCGCGGGCAGCGGCTCGGTGATGGACCACCGGCTGACGCTGCCGGCAAGCCGCTACTGCCCGGTCGACGCCACGCTGATCCCGACCGGCCTGGCCGAGGTGGCCGCGACGCCGTTCGACTTTCGCACGCCCACGCGCATCGGCGATCGCATCCGCGAAGGGCACGAGCAACTGCTGCGCGCGCACGGCTACGACCACAACTGGGTGCTCGACCGTGGCAACGTGCAGCAGGGCCTGGCGCTTGCGGCGCGCCTCGAGCACGAGGCCTCGGGCCGCGTGATGGAAGTGCACACCAGCGAGCCCGGCGTTCAGTTCTACTCGGGCAACTTTCTCGACGGCAGCCTCTTCGGCAGCGCGGGCGCGAGCCTGCGGCAGGGCGACGGGCTGTGCCTGGAGACGCAGCACTTTCCCGATTCGCCGAACCGGTCGGAATTTCCGTCAACCGTGCTGCGGCCGGGTGAGCGCTTCCACAGCGCGACCGAGCACCGCTTCAGCGTCGGCTGACGCCTTGAACAGCCTTCAGCCCGCGAACAGCGCCGCCGGCACGCCGGGGTTGTCGATGCGCACCTTGAAGAGTCCACCCGCGAGCGGCTCGGCCGCCTGCTGCTCGGGCGTGAGGCTGTTGCGCGCGGTCGTGATGTAGAGCGTGCGCAGGTCGGCGTCGCCGAAGGCGCAGTCGGTGACGTGGCTCGCGGGCAGCGCGATGCGGCACAGCTCGGCGGCGCTCACCGGGTCGTGGCAGGTGACGCACGAACCGCCCCAGTGCGCGATCCACAGGCGCCCGGCCGCGTCGGTGGTCATGCCGTCGGGCAGGCCGTCGGGCTTGGGAAAGCGGTGCCACTCGCGCCGCATCGACACGGTGCCCGCGTCCATGTCGAAGTCGTAGGCGTAGAGCTTGTTGAGCACCGTGTTGTTGAAGTACATGGTGCGGCCGTCGCCCGACCACGTCGGGCCGTTGGTCACCTCGAAGCCGTCGTCGTGCCGCGTGCAGCGGCCGTCGGCGTCGTAGCGGTAGAGCGCGCCGGTGGGCGCCTTGCAGTCGAAGTCCATGCTGCCGGCCCAGAAGCGGCCGCGGCTGTCGCACTTGCCGTCGTTGAAGCGGTTGCCGGTGCGCTCGGTCTCGGGCTGGTGCAGGTAGCGCGGCTTGGCGGTGTCGCCGGGCGCGGTGGTGTCGAACAGCGCGAAGCCGCGCCGCAGCGTGATGAAGAGGCCGGGCGCCGAGGCGCGCTCGGCGATGGCGGTGATCTCTTCGTCGAAGGTCCAGGTGCGCTGCGCGCCGCTCACGGGGTCGTAGCGGAACAGGCGCGGCGTGAGGATGTCGATCCAGTAGAGCGCCTGCTCGCGCTGCGACCACAGCGTGCCTTCGCCGAGGTTGGCGCCGGCGGGCCAGATGCATTCGGCCTCGCCCGCCACGGTGGGCACCGCAAGCGTGGAAGAAGAAGAGGGGGAATGGGAAGGGGTGCTTGTCTCTGCCTTGTTCATTGTTGTTCCTCGTCACGTCATCTTGACGCCGCGGATCGTATCAAGGCATATTGATAATAGAAATTGAAAATACTGGCATCAATTGATATGCATTTTGCAATGTCATATGCCGGGGCACCTGGAGACACTTCTTGAATTCCCCCCAGCTTTCCATTCATCCGAGCCTGAAGGGCCGCACGGTGTTCGTCACCGGTGGCGGCAGCGGCATCGGCGCGGCCATCGTCGGCGCGTTCGCGGCGCAGGGCGCGCGCGTGGCCTTCATCGACATCGCCGAGGGCGCGAGCGCGCAACTCGCCCGGCAGATCACCGAGGCCGGCCATGCGGCGCCGTGGTGGCGCGCGTGCGACGTGCGCGACATCGGCGCGCTGCAGAAGGCCATCGCCGATGCGGCGGCCGAGCTCGGCGACTTCGCGGTGCTGGTCAACAACGTGGCCAGCGACGACCGCCACACGCTCGAGTCAGTCACGCCCGACTACTACGACAACCGCATGGCCATCAACGAGCGGCCGGCGCTGTTCGCCATTCAATCGGTGGTGCCGGGCATGAAGCGGCTGGGCTTCGGCTCGGTGGTCAACCTGGGCTCCACGGGCTGGCAGACCAAGGGCTCGGGCTACCCCTGCTACGCCATCGCCAAGTCGTCGGTGAACGGCCTCACGCGCGGGCTCGCGGTGGACCTGGGCCGCGACCGCATCCGCATCAACACCGTGTCGCCCGGCTGGGTGATGACCGAGCGGCAGGTCAAGCTGTGGCTCGACGACGAGGGCGAGCAGGCGCTCAAGCGCAACCAGTGCCTGCCCGACAAGCTGCTGCCCGAGGACATCGCGCGCATGGTGCTGTTCCTCGCGTCGGACGATGCGCGCATGTGCACCGCGCAAGAGTTCACAGTGGATGCTGGATGGACGTGATTGAGTAGTCGCTCGCCTGGTGCGCTTCACCGTTGAGATCACTGAGGCTGCCGCTCCGACGAAGCGTGGCCTTGGCAGGGCTGGCGGCCTTCAATTCATACAAATCCGACGCGGGAGATCCAGTCCGCGAAAACGCGAGGGGTCAGAAGGTAAGCCCGAAATTGAACATCCTCTTGTGACATGAAGGCATCATCTCCCCGTTTTTCCCATTCAGCGGAACTCCCCGGCGAGCCCTCGAAAACAACGCCGACCAATGTCAGTGTGTTGTCCGATTTGATGCAATAGACCGGACCACCGCTCACACCGCTGAAGAAGTAATCGTTTTTCTCCGGCAAGGTAGAGGCAAGCATGAAAGCATGACCGCCCGGATCGATTGGTCTGGTGAGTTCAGCCACGATTTGCACAAGATTTGCAGCCACGTGCGAATCAGATTGTTCCTTGTGCTCTGTGGGAAATCCAGACACCACACATGACAATATGGAGCTCCAATCGGGTTCTTCCCAGTGATCTAGATCAATCGGGAGTTTTCCCTTTCTCGTCATGTGCAACTCTTGAAAATGGGCCGGCAAATTGATTATTGCGATGTCCAGCGAAGTGGATGTGTTGCAGTTGTTTCGCAGCAGCTTGAAATGACTTTGGTATCCATCCGCGGTCCAGTTTCCAAACTGATAGATCAATCTGTCGCCGAAAACTGTCAGCACCTTTTCGGTTGCGCCGCTCTCGCCGAACTGTTGATCGTAGACATGCGCGCACGTGATGCCGTAGAGATTGCCCCGATACGTCACGTATAAAATTGTCGCATTGGCCTTGCTTGAGTTGTGTCCGTCTTTCAGAAATGGATGAGACAGGTAGAGTGGCTCACAATTCTGTACGCTCAATTTTGCTAACGTCGAAAAATCGATCTGATTCATGGGATGAAGCTTAAAAGCATGTCGCGTTCGAGCCGGTGCTGACTCGATGGCAGTTGTTGGGTGCGTGTTTGCGGAGGACCGAAGCAGGGCTTCGTTCAGTCGATCTCGAGCTTGCGACCGTACACGCTCATGCTCGCCGTCTTCAGCGCCTTCATCATCACCTTCGCCGCCGGCGACAACAGTCGGTCGGTGCGCGTGATGATGCCGAAGGCGTCCATGTGGCAGGGCATGTCCAGCGGCAGCAGCGACACGATGCCGTGCGCCGCGTAGTAGCGCGCCACGTCGGTCGCCAGCACCGCCACCATGTCGCTTTGCTGCAGCATGCGCGTGATGAAGAGCAGGGCCGAGCTCTCGATGATGTTGGTCGGCGGCGCCAGGCCTTCCTCCTGGAACATCAGCTCGAAGCGGTGCCGCAGCACGCTGCCCGCGGGCGGCACGATCCAGCCCGCGCCCACCACGTCGCGCAGCGTGAGCCCGCTCTCGCCCAGCAGCGGATGGCCCGGGCGCACCAGCGCGCACACGGGCTCTTCGCTCAATGCCTCGTAGCGCAGCTGCGACTTGTCGTGCTCGGCGAAGAGGCGCGCCACCAGGATGTCGAGCTTGCCCTGCTCGAGCCGCTCGATCAGCACCGGGCTGGTCTCGATTTCGAGCGCCACGCGCAGGTCGGGCTGCTCGCGCTTGACCATCGCCACGGCGGGCGGCAGCAGCGTGAGCCCCGGCGCGGTGATGGCGCCCACGCTCACGTTGCCGAAGCGCCCGGCCTTCAGCGCGGTGAGCTCGTCGTGCGCCTGGTTCAGGCTGGCGAGCGCCACGCGGGCGTGGCGGATCATGGTCTCGCCGTACCAGGTCGGGCGCATGCCGCGCGGCAGGCGCTCGAACAGCGACACCTCCAGCACGTCTTCCAGGTCTTTCAGCAACTTGGAGGCGGCGGGCTGCGTCATGTTGAGCACCTGCGCCGCGCGATGGATGTTGCCTTCCTCGGCCAGCGCCACCAGCAACAGCAGTTGCCGGGTCTTCAGGCGTGCACGAATGAACCAGTGGTTGTAGTTGGTCATTTTTCTTGAAACCAAGGACTGATGGGGTTTTCCAGAATCCGGCGATCGATATGCATTTTGCTTAAAAAACGATTGGATCGATATCGATTTTGTTCCTAGACTGGCCCGCACATCCAGAACAACAGAGACAAGGTCGGCGCCACGGTGATTCACGGCGAGATCCATCAGCAGGTGCGGCAGTACATCAATGGCCGCTGGGAAACCAGCGCGACCACCGGTGTGCGCGCCAACCCGTCGGACACCAGCGAGGTGGTCGCCGAGTACGCCCGCGCCGATCGCCGCCAGGCGGAGTTCGCCATCCGTGCGGCCACCGAAGCCTTTCCCCACTGGAGCCACAGCACGCCGCAGCGGCGCGCCGACGTGCTCGACCGCATCGGCGCCGAGCTGCTCGCACGCAAGGACGAGCTGGGCCTGCTGCTTGCGCGTGAAGAAGGCAAGACGCTGCCCGAGGCCGTGGCCGAGGCGGCGCGCGCGGGCCAGGTCTTCAAGTTCTTCGCGGGCGAGGCGCTGCGCGGCGGTGGCGGCGAGAACGTGGCCTCGGTGCGCGCGGGCGTGCAGGTCGACGTCACGCGCGAGCCGGTCGGCGTGGTGGGGCTCATCACGCCGTGGAACTCGCCCTTCGTCATTCCGGCCTCGAAGATCGCGCCCGCGCTGGCCCACGGCAACAGCGTGGTGTTCAAGCCGGCCGAACTGGTGCCGGCCTGCGGCTGGGCGCTGGCCGAGATCATCAGCCGCGCGGCCTTGCCCGCCGGGGCCTTCAACCTCGTGATGGGCAGCGGCCGCGAAGTGGGGCAGGCGCTGGTCGACAGCGCATTGGTCGACGCGCTGAGCTTCACGGGCTCCATGGCCAACGGCGAGCGCATCCTGCAGGCGGTCGCCGCGCGGCGCGCCAAGGTGCAGCTCGAAACGGGCGGGCGCAATGCGCTGGTGGTGCTGGCCGATGCCGACCTTGACCGCGCGGTCGACTGCGCGGTGCAGGGCGCCTACTTTTCCGCCGGCCAGCGCTGCACCGCGTCGAGCCGGCTCATCGTCGAGGCGCCGGTGCACGACGCCTTCGTGGCCAAGCTGCGCCAGCGGCTGCAGGCGCTGAAGATCGGCCACGCGCTGGAGCGCGGCATCGACATCGGCCCCGTGGCCGACGAAGAGCGCCTGGCGCACAACCTCGCCTGGGTCGACATCGCGCGCGAAGAAGGGGCCGAGCACGTGTGGGGCGGCGAGGCGCTCGAGCGCAGCACCACCGGCCACTACATGAGCCCCGCGCTGTTCCTGGCCCGCTCCTCGCACCGCATCGCGCGCGAAGAGCTCTTCGGCCCGATGGCCTGCGTGCTGCGCGCCGACGACTACGACGACGCGCTGGCCCTGTGCAACGACACGCCCTTCGGCCTGTGCGCGGGCATCTGCACCAACTCGCTGAAACACGCCATGCATTTCAGGCGCCATGCCGTGGTCGGCATGACGATGGTCAATCTGCCGACCGCGGGGGTGGACTTCCATGTGCCCTTCGGCGGCCGCAAGGGGTCGGGCTACGGGCCGCGCGAACAAGGGCGCCACGCCGCGGAGTTCTACACGACGGTGAAGACCGGCTACATGCTGGCCTGAGCCGACACAAGAGACGGTCCTCAAACAAGCAAGCCAACAGAGAAGGAGACATCCCATGACCATGAATCGCCGCACCCTCAACACCGCGCTCGCCGCCGCCGCCCTGGGCGGCATGTTGCCCGTTTCGGTCTTCGCGCAGAAGAAGCTCGTGCTGGGCTTTGCGCAGGTGGGCGCCGAGAGCGAATGGCGCACCGCCAACACCGAGTCGATCAAGTCGTCCGCGAAGGACGCGGGCATCGAGCTGAAGTTCTCCGACGCGCAGCAGAAGCAGGAAAACCAGATCAAGGCCATCCGCTCGTACATCGCGCAGAAGGTCGACGTGATCGCGTTCTCGCCCGTGGTCGAGTCGGGCTGGGAAACCGTGCTGCGCGAAGCCAAGGCCGCCAAGATCCCGGTGGTGCTGACCGACCGCTCGGTGAGCACCAAGGACGACACGCTCTACGTCACCTTCATGGGCTCCGACTTCATCGAGGAAGGCCGCAAGGCCGGCCGCTGGCTGGTCGAGAAGATGAAGGACCAGAAGGGCGACGTGAACATCGTCGAGCTGCAGGGCACCGTGGGCTCGGCCCCGGCCATCGACCGCAAGAAGGGCTTCGAGGAAATCATCAAGGCCGACCCGAAGTTCAAGATCATCCGCTCGCAGACCGGCGACTTCACGCGCGCCAAGGGCAAGGAGGTGATGGAAGCCTTCCTGAAGGCCGACGGCAAGAAGATCAACGTGCTGTTCGCGCACAACGACGACATGGCCATCGGCGCCATCCAGGCCATCGAGGAAGCGGGCCTGAAGCCCGCGAAAGACATCACCATCATTTCCATCGACGGCGTGAAGGGCGCCTTCGAAGCCATGATCGCCGGCAAGCTCAACGTGTCGGTCGAATGCAGCCCGCTGCTCGGGCCGCAGCTCATGCAGGCGGTGAAGGACATCAAGGACGGCAAGACGCTGCCCAAGCGCATCGTGACGGTCGAGAGCATCTTCCCCATGGAAGTCGCGGCCAAAGAGTTTCCCAACCGCAAGTACTGAGAACAACATCCTATGAAACGCAACTTCCTCAAGGCATCGCTGGCCGGCATCGCGCTGGCCGTCACGGGCCTTTCGCCGCTGCTGGCCCATGCGCAGGACAAGGGCCTGATCGCCATCTCGATGCCCACCAAGTCGTCGGCCCGCTGGATCGCCGACGGCGCCAACATGGCCAAGTACTTCAAGGACAAGGGCTACAAGACCGACCTGCAGTACGCCGACGACGACATTCCCAACCAGCTCGCGCAGATCGAGAACATGGTGACCAAGGGCTCCAAGGTGCTGGTCATCGCGGCCATCGACGGCACCACGCTGTCCGACGTGCTGCAGAAGGCGGCCGACAAGGGCGTGAAGGTCATCGCGTACGACCGGCTCATCAAGGGCTCGAAGAACGTCGACTACTACGCCACCTTCGACAACTTCCAGGTGGGCGTGCTGCAGGCGCAATCGATCGAGAACGCGCTGGGCCTGAAGAGCGGCAAGGGCCCGCTCAACATCGAGCTGTTCGGCGGCTCGCCCGACGACAACAACGCCTTCTTCTTCTACAACGGCGCGATGTCGGTGTTCGAGCCCTACATCAAGAGCGGCAAGCTCGTGGTGCGCAGCAAGCAGATGGGCATGGACAAGGTCGGCACCCTGCGCTGGGACGGCGCGGTGGCGCAGGCGCGCATGGACAACCTGCTGTCGGCCTACTACACCAAGGACCGCATCGACGCGGTGCTGTCGCCGTACGACGGGATCTCCATCGGCATTCTCTCGTCGCTCAAGGGCGTGGGCTACGGCTCGGCCTCGCAGCCGATGCCCGTCGTCTCGGGGCAGGACGCCGAGGTGCCTTCGGTCAAGTCGATCCTGCGCAAGGAGCAGACCTCGACCGTGTTCAAGGACACGCGCGAACTGGCCAAGGTGACGGTGGCCATGGTGGACGCGATGCTCTCTGGCAAGCAGCCCGAGGTGAACGACACCAAGACCTACAACAACGGCATCAAGGTCGTGCCTTCCTACCTGCTCAAGCCGGTGAGCGTGGACGCATCGAACTGGAAGCCGGTGCTGATCGACAGCGGCTACTACAAGGAAAGCCAGGTGAAGTGAGCATGGCCCAGGGAGTGAGAAACAACAACGAAGAGCGCACGATTCTCGAGATGCGCGGAATCACCAAGACGTTTCCCGGGGTGAAAGCCCTGAGCAACGTCAACCTCGCGGTGCGCGCGGGGGAGATCCACGCGGTGGTGGGAGAAAACGGCGCGGGCAAGTCGACGCTCATGAAGGTGCTGAGCGGCGTCTACCCGTGCGACTCGTACACGGGCGACATCCGCTTCGAGGACGAGGTGCGCCGCTTCAAGGGCATCGCCGACAGCGAGAAGCTCGGCATCATCATCATCCACCAGGAGCTGGCGCTGGTGCCGCTGCTGTCGATTGCCGAGAACATCTTCCTGGGCAACGAGATCACGCGCGGCGGCGTGATCGACTGGTTCGCCGCCTATGCGAAGACGCGCGAGCTGCTGGCCAAGGTCGGCCTGAAGGAGCCGCCCACCACACTGGTGACCGACCTGGGCGTGGGCAAGCAGCAGCTGGTGGAAATTGCCAAGGCGCTGGCCAAGGAGGTGAAGCTGCTGATCCTCGACGAGCCCACCGCCAGCCTCAACGAGAAGGACAGCGACGCGCTGCTGATGCTGCTGCTGGAGCTCAAGCGCCAGGGCATTGCGTCGATCCTCATCTCGCACAAGCTCAACGAGATCTCGAAGGTGGCCGACTCGGTGACCGTGCTGCGCGACGGCGCCACGGTCGAGACCATCGACTGCCGCGACCAGCCGATCAGCGAGGACCGCATCATCCGCGGCATGGTGGGGCGCGACATGGCGCACCGCTATCCGCAGCGCGCGCCGAAGATCGGCCAGACCGTGCTCGAGGTGCGCGACTGGCGCGTGCACCACGCGCTGCACGCCGACCGCGAACAGATCAAGGGCGTGAGCCTGAACGTGCGCCAGGGCGAGATCGTCGGCATCGCGGGCCTCATGGGCGCGGGCCGCACCGAACTGGCCATGAGCGTGTTCGGCCGCTCCTACGGCCAGCGCATCAGCGGCGAAGTGCGCATGCACGGCAAGCCGGTGGACGTGAGCACGGTGCGCAAGGCCATCGACCACGGCATCGCCTACGTCACCGAAGATCGCAAGGGCCTGGGGCTGGTGCTGGAGGAAGACATCCGCCAGAACATCAGCCTGGCGAACCTCGACGCGATTGCCGAGCGCTCGGTGATCGACAACGGCCGCGAGTTCAAGGTGGCCAACGAGTACCGCAAGGCGCTCAACATCCGCTGCTCGGGCGTCGAGCAGCTGGTGGTCAACCTGTCGGGAGGCAACCAGCAGAAGGTGGTGTTGAGCAAGTGGCTCTTCACCAGGCCCGAACTGCTGATCCTGGACGAGCCCACGCGCGGCATCGACGTGGGCGCCAAGTACGAGATCTACACCATCATCGACCAGCTCGCGAACGAGGGCAAAGGCATTCTCATGATTTCTTCTGAACTGCCGGAACTGCTCGGCATGTGCGACCGCATCTACGTGATGAACGAGGGCCGCTTCGTGGCCGAGTTCACGGCGGCCGAGGCCTCGCAGGAACGCATCATGCACGCCATCGTGAGCGCAGGGAGTTCCGTCCATGTCGCAGCCTGAAGTCAACGCGGTGAAGACCTCCGTCCCCCTGGCCGATGCGCCGAAGCTGCATGCGGGCTTCCTGAAGAACAACCTGCGCGAATACGGCATGCTGATCTCGCTGGTCGCGATCATGGTGCTGTTCCAGGTGCTGACCGACGGCACCTTGCTGCGCCCGCTCAACCTCACCAACCTGCTGTTGCAGAACAGCTACGTGGTCATCATGGCGCTGGGCATGCTGCTGGTGATCGTGGCCGGGCACATCGACCTGTCGGTGGGCTCGGTGTGCGGCTTCATCGGCGCGCTGGCGGCGGTGCTGATGGTGGAGTACGAATGGCACTTCGTGCCCACGGCCATCGTGAGCATCGTGGCGGGCGCCGTCATCGGCGCGGCGCAGGGCTGGTTCGTGGCGTTCCGCAAGATCCCGTCGTTCATCGTCACGCTCGCGGGCATGCTGGTGTTCAAGGGGCTCACGCTGGCGCTGCTGGCCGGGCAGTCGGTGGGACCGTTTCCCGAGGCGTTCCAGCGCCTCAGCTCGGGCTTCATTCCCGACCCGCTGGGCGGCGATGCATTGCGCACCACCTCGCTGGTGGTCGGCGTGGTGGCCGCGGCGGCGCTGGTGTTCTTCAAGTTGCGCGGGCGCGCCAAGCTGGCGGCGCACGGCATGGAGCAGGAGCCCTATGCCTTCTTCCTGGTGAAGAACCTGTTCTTCGCGGCCGTGATCGTTTTCTTCAGCTACCTGCTCTCGACCTACAAGGGCCTGCCGAACGTGCTGATCGTCATGGCGGTGCTGATCGTGGTGTACGACTTCGTCACCAACCGCACCACCGTCGGGCGGCGCATCTACGCGCTGGGCGGCAACGAGAAGGCGGCGCGGCTGTCGGGCGTGAAGACGCAGCGGCTCGCGTTCCTCACCTTCGTGAACATGGGCGCGCTCGCGGCGCTGGCGGGCCTGGTGTTCGCGGCGCGGCTGAACACGGCCACGCCCAAGGCAGGCCTGGGCTTCGAACTCGACGTGATCGCCGCCTGCTTCATCGGCGGCGCCTCGGCCTCGGGCGGCGTGGGCCGCGTGATGGGCGCGGTCATCGGCGCCTTCATCATGGGCGTGATGAACAACGGCATGTCGATCCTGGGCATCGGCATCGACTACCAGCAGGTCATCAAGGGCCTGGTGCTGCTGGCGGCGGTGTTCGTCGACGTGTACAACAAGAACAAGTAGCGGCACCCACCCATGACGGACGGCACCCCCGGCCCCGTGCTCGCGCTGCGGGGCATCCACAAGCAGTTCGGCGGCATCCCGGTGCTGCGCGATGTGCGGCTCGATCTGTACCCGGGCGAGATCCATGCGCTGATGGGGCAGAACGGCGCGGGCAAGTCGACGCTCATCAAGGTGCTGACGGGCGTGCTGCCCTCGAGCGGCGGCGAGATGCGTCTCGAAGGCCAGCCCATTCGCCCCGCCTCGCCGCTGGACGCGCAGAAGCTGGGCATCAGCACGGTCTACCAGGAAGTGAACCTGTGCCCGAACCTGTCGGTGGCCGAGAACGTGTTCGCGGGCCGCTACCCGCGCTGCGGCGCGGTGCAGGGTTTTCGCATCGACTGGGCGGCGGTGAACCGGCGCGCCGAAGAACTGCTGGCGCGCATCGGGCTGGACATCGACGTGACGCGGCTGCTGTCGAGCTACTCGGTGGCGGTGCAGCAGATGGTCGCCATCGCGCGGGCGCTGGGCGTGTCGTCGAAGGTGCTGATCCTCGACGAGCCGACCTCGAGCCTGGACGACGACGAGGTCGAAAAGCTGTTCGAGGTGCTGCGGCGCTTGCGCGGCGAGGGGCTGGCGATCGTGTTCGTCACGCACTTTTTGAACCAGATGTACGCGGTGTCGGACCGCATCACGGTGCTGCGCAACGGCAGCTGGATCGGCGAGTGGAAGGCCGCCGACCTCGGGCCTCAGGCATTGATCGCCGCGATGCTGGGGCGCGAGCTGGCGGCGCAGTCGGCAAGGCCCGCCGCATTGCCGGCGTTCGACGAGGCGGCGCCTGCGTTGCTGCAGGCCGAAGGGCTGGGGCAGGCCGGGCAGTTGCAGGCGACGGACCTGCGCGTGCGCGCCGGCGAAGTGGTCGGCATCGCGGGCCTGCTGGGCGCGGGCCGCACGGAGCTGGCGCGCCTGCTGTTCGGCCTCGAATCGCCCGACCGCGGCGTGCTCAAGGTCGACGGCCGCAGCGTCGGTTTTTCGAACCCGGCCGATGCGATCCGCGAAGGCCTCGCACTGTGCCCCGAAGAACGCAAGACCGACGGCATCGTCGCCGAGCTCTCGGTGCGCGAGAACATTGCACTGGCATTGCAGGCGCGGCTGGGCACGAAGCGTTTCCTCTCGCATGCCGAACAGACAGCAATGGCCGAGCGCTTCGTTGCGTCGCTGGGCATCAAGACGGCGAGCGTCGAAACCCCCATCGGCCTGCTGTCCGGCGGCAACCAGCAGAAGGCCATGATCGCGCGTTGGCTCGCGACCGAGCCGCGCCTGCTGATCCTGGACGAACCCACGCGCGGCATCGACGTGGCGGCCAAGCAGGAAATCATGGAAGAGATCCTGCGGCTCGCGAAGGCGGGCATGGCGGTGATCTTCATCTCGTCGGAAATGAGCGAGGTGGTGCGCGTGGCGCATCGCATCGTGGTGCTGCGCGACCGCAAGAAGGTGGGCGAGCTGCCGGGCGGTTCGACCGAGGACGAGGTCTACGAAATGATTGCAGCGGCATGACGCAAGCACCTGTCTCGTCTTTCTCCCTCCCCCGCTGGGGGAGGGCAGGGGTGGGGGCGCGCGGCCTTCACCATCGCGCGGCGTCGGCGGCCGCTTGCCCCCATCCCAGCCTTCCCCCAAAGGGGGAAGGAGCAAGGCAGACGATATGAGCCGCTTTTCCTCTTTCATGAGCCACCGCCTCACCTGGCCCATCGTCACGCTGCTCCTGCTGCTTGCCGTGAACACGGCGTTCAACGCCAGCTTCCTGCATCTCGAGTGGCGCGACGGCCATCTCTACGGCAGTCTCATCGACATCCTCAACCGCGCGGCACCGCTCGTGCTCGTGTCGCTCGGCATGACGCTGGTCATCGCCACGCGCGGCATCGACATCTCGGTGGGCGCGGTGGTCGCCATTGCCGCCGCGCTCGCGGCCTGGATGATCGGCGGGTCTGTCGCCAACGACGTGAGCCGGTTCCCGATGCCGCTCGCCATCCTCGCGGCCATCGGCATCGCGTTGCTGTGCGGGCTGTGGAACGGCCTGCTGGTGGCCAAGGTGGGCATGCAGCCGATCATCGCGACGCTGATCCTGATGGTGGCCGGGCGCGGCATCGCGCAGTTGATCGCCGACGGGCAGATCATCACGATCTACTACAAGCCGTTCTTCTTCCTCGGCAGCGGCTATCTGCTGGGGCTGCCGTTCTCGCTGTTCATCGTGGCGGCCGTGTTCGTGCTGCTGTATCTGGCCATCACGCGAACGGCGCTGGGGCTGTTCATCCAGGCGGTGGGCATCAACCCGACGGCGGCGCGCGTGGCCGGCATCCAGGCGCGGCGGCTGATCGTCGGGGCCTATGCGTTCTGCGGGGCGTGCGCCGGCGTGGCGGGCTTGCTGATCAGCTCCAACGTGAAGAGCGCGGACGGCAACAACGCGGGACAACTGATCGAGCTCGACGCGATCCTTGCGGTGACGCTGGGCGGCACGGCGCTGACCGGTGGGCGCTTCAGCCTCGTCGGCAGCGTGATCGGGGCGCTGATCATCCAGACGCTGACCTACGCGATCTACTCGCTGGGGGTGCCGCCGGAGATCAACCTCGTGGTGAAGGCGGGCGTGGTGTTCGCGGTGATGCTGCTGCAGTCGCCGGAGTTCAGGGCGCAAGTGCGGGCGTTGGTGCAGCGGCCGGCGCACGAAGGGGCGAAGGCATGAGCGCGGTGATCGATGCGGCACCCTCGCCCCAACCTTCTTCCGCAGGCCGCAGAGGGGGCAAGAGGGGGCTCAATCCGAAGTACCTGCCGCTGGCGGCGACGATCTCGCTGTTCGTGCTCGTGGCCACGCTGGGCTCCGTTTTCTACGACGGTTTCTTCTCGGCCCAGGTGTTCCTCAACCTGCTGATCGACAACGCCTTTCTCATCGTCGTCGCCGTCGGCATGACCTTCGTGATCCTCTCGGGCGGCATCGACCTGTCGGTGGGCTCGGTGATCGCGCTCACCACCATGGTCTCGGCCTCGCTGGTCGAAAAGCACGGCTGGAGCCCCGGCATCGTGATTCCGCTGGTGCTGGTGATGGGCACGGCCTTCGGCGCGTTCATGGGGTTGCTGATCGAACGCTTTCGGCTGCAGCCGTTCATCGTCACGCTGGCGGGCATGTTCCTGGCGCGCGGGCTTTGCTACCTCATCAGCATCGACTCGATCAGCATCACCAACGAGTTCTACTCGGAGGTCTCGCAGATCCGCATTCCGGTCTGGGGCGAGGCCTCGGTGTCGATCAGCGCGGTGATCGCCGTCGTGGTGCTGCTGGCGGCGGTGTTCATCGCGCACTGCACGCCCTTCGGCCGCGCGGTGTATGCCATCGGCGGCAGCGAGCATTCGGCCATGCTGATGGGCCTGCCGGTGCGGCGCACGCTCATCGGCGTGTACACGCTCTCGGGTTTCTGCTCGGCGCTGGCGGGCGTGATCTTCACCTTCTACATGCTCTCGGGCTACGGCCTGCACGCGGTGGGGCTGGAGCTCGACGCCATCGCGGCGGTGGTGATCGGCGGCACGCTGCTCACGGGCGGCGTGGGCTATGTGGCGGGCACGCTGTTCGGCGTGCTGATGCTCGGGATCATCCAGACGCTGATTTCCTTCGACGGCACCTTGAGCTCGTGGTGGACGCGCATCGTGGTGGGCGCGCTGCTGTTCGTTTTCTGCCTGCTGCAACGCTTCTTCACCTCGCGCGCGCCACGGCGCTGATTCAAGAACCAAACCAACGAGCAACCAGAAAAGAAATGACGACACCCAAGAAACTGCGATCGACCGAGTGGTTCGGCTCGGCCGACAAGAACGGCTTCATGTACCGCAGCTGGATGAAGAACCAGGGCATTCCGGACCACGAGTTCGACGGCCGGCCGATCATCGGCATCTGCAACACCTGGTCGGAACTCACGCCGTGCAACGCGCACTTTCGCAAGATCGCGGAGCACGTGAAGCGCGGCATCTCCGAGGCGGGCGGCTTTCCGGTCGAGTTCCCGGTGTTCTCCAATGGCGAGTCGAACCTGCGGCCCACCGCGATGCTCACGCGCAACCTCGCGAGCATGGACGTGGAAGAGGCGATCCGCGGCAACCCGGTCGATGCGGTGGTGCTGCTCACGGGCTGCGACAAGACCACGCCCGCGCTGCTGATGGGCGCGGCGAGCTGCGACATCCCGGCCATCGTGGTCACGGGCGGGCCGATGCTCAACGGCAAGCTCGACGGCAAGAACATCGGCTCGGGCACGGCGGTGTGGCAACTGCACGAGTCATTGAAGGCGGGCGAGATCAACCTGCACCAGTTCCTCTCGGCCGAGGGCGGCATGTCGCGCTCGGCGGGCACCTGCAACACCATGGGCACGGCCTCGACCATGGCCTGCATGGCCGAGGCGCTGGGCACTTCGCTGCCCCACAACGCGGCGATTCCGGCGGTCGATGCGCGGCGCTACGTGCTCGCGCAGATGTCGGGCATGCGCGTGGTCGAGATGGCCAAGGAAGGGCTCACGCTGTCGAAGATCCTCACGCGCGAAGCCTTCGAGAACGCCATTCGCGTGAACGCGGCCATCGGCGGATCGACCAACGCGGTGATCCACCTGAAGGCGATCGCGGGGCGCATCGGCGTCGAACTGGAGCTGGAAGACTGGACGCGCATCGGCGCCCATACGCCGACCATCGTCGACCTGATGCCCTCGGGGCGCTTCCTGATGGAGGAGTTCTATTACGCCGGTGGCCTGCCCGCCGTGCTGCGCCGCCTGGGCGAGAACGGCCTGCTGCCGCACCCCGATGCGCTGACCGTCAACGGCCAGTCGATCTGGGACAACGTGCGCGAGGCGCCGAGCCTCGACGATGAGGTGATCCGCCCGCTCGACAAGCCGCTGATCGCCGATGGCGGCATCCGCATCCTGCGCGGCAACCTGTCGCCGCGCGGCGCGGTGCTCAAGCCCTCGGCGGCCACGCCCGAGCTGCTGAAGCATCGGGGCCGGGCGGTGGTGTTCGAGAACCTGGAGCACTACAAGGAACGCATCGTCGACGAAGACCTCGACGTCGATGCAAGCTGCGTGCTCGTGCTCAAGAACTGCGGCCCCAAGGGCTACCCCGGCATGGCCGAGGTCGGCAACATGGGCCTGCCGCCGAAGCTGCTGCGCCAGGGCATCAAGGACATGGTGCGCATTTCGGATGCGCGCATGAGCGGCACGGCCTATGGCACGGTGGTGCTGCATGTCGCGCCCGAGGCCGCCGACGGCGGGCCGCTGGCGGCGGTGCGCGACGGCGACTGGATCGAGCTCGATTGCGACGCGGGCCGGCTGCACCTGGACATCAGCGACGAGGAGCTGGCGCGGCGCCTCGCGTCGCTGTCGGCCACCGACGCGCAGCCGATGAGCACGCGCGGCGGCGGCTACCAGAAGCTCTACGTCAACCACGTGCTGCAGGCCGACGAAGGCTGCGACTTCGACTTTCTCGTGGGCTGCCGCGGCGCCGGCGTTCCCCGTCATTCACATTGATCGATTCACTCTCTCACACCATGACCCCCAGATACCGCGGCATCTTCCCGGTGGTGCCCACCACCTTCACCGAGCAGGGCGCGCTCGACCTCGAAAGCCAGAAGCGCTGCGTCGATTTCATGATCGACGCGGGCTCCGACGGGCTGTGCATCCTCGCGAATTTCTCCGAGCAGTTCGTGCTGTCCGACGACGAGCGCGAGGTGCTCACGCGCACGGTGCTCGACCACGTGAAGGGCCGCGTGCCGGTGATCGTGACCACCACGCACTACAGCACCCAGGTGTGCGCCGAGCGCAGCCGCCGCGCGCAGGACATGGGCGCGGCCATGCTGATGGTGATGCCGCCGTACCACGGCGCCACTTTCCGCGTGCCCGAGCCGCAGATCTTCGAGTTCTATGCGCGGCTGTCGGACGCGGTGGGCATTCCCATCATGATCCAGGACGCGCCGGCCAGCGGCACGGTGCTGTCGGCGCCGTTCCTTGCGCGCATGGCCAGGGAGATCGAACACGTCGCGTACTTCAAGATCGAGACCGCCGGCGCGGCCGCCAAGCTGCGCGAGCTGATCCGCCTGGGCGGCGATGCCGTCGAAGGTCCGTGGGACGGCGAGGAAGCCATCACGCTGATGCCCGACCTCGACGCGGGCGCGACGGGCTCGATGACCGGCGGCGGCTACCCGGACGGCATTCGCCCGATCATCGAGGCGCACCGCGCGGGCGATCGCGACAAGGCCTTCGCGCTGTACCAGCAGTGGCTGCCGCTGATCAACTATGAAAACCGGCAAGCCGGCCTGCTGGCCTGCAAGGCGCTGATGAAGGAGGGCGGCGTGATCGCGTGCGAAGCGCCGCGCCACCCGTTGCCGCCCCTGCACCCCGACACGCGCGCCGGCCTGGTCGAGACCGCGAGGCGGCTCGATCCGATGGTGCTGCGCTGGGGGAGGTGAGAGAGAAGAAAGAGAAGAGGGGCGGAAGCCGCTCAGGCTCCGGGCGCGGCCGCGGCGTTGCTGCCGCCGCTCTTGTCGAGCTCGCTGACTTGCAGCGACAGGTCGAACAGCTTGGACTTGCTGGCGTAGTAGCGGTCGAGCCGCCATTCCTTCAGGATGTCCATGGCGAGCTGGAAGCTCTTGTAGTCGAGGTTGTAGAGCGTGATCAGCTCGAAGCTGCGTTCGGACTCGAGCGCCAACACGAGCTGGGCCAGGATCTTGGCCGATTCGTTGGCCGGGTCCGTTTCGATGAATCGGCGAGCGACCTTGATGGCATTCATGGGAAAGGGTTCCTCGGTAGGCAGGCAGGCAGGGACCGAGAACTATAGCTAGCAGCTTCCTGCCTTTTATGACAGTCTCGTGACAATCGAGGGCATCCATCGGGGTTTTCCCTTGATTCACGGCCAGAGCCCCTCTGACGCGCAGAGAGGCTCCGTAAGGCGATGCCGTTGCTGATTTATTTCTCGGATCAGCGCATCGGCCGTTCGGGCATGGGCATCGGCATGGGTCTCGGCATCGGCATCGGCGCCGGCATAGGCATCGGCTGTGCCATGGGGGCCGGCATCACGGTGGTGGTGACCGATTCGCGAATCACGCCGCCGCCCATCACGCTGCCGTCGACCATGGCGCGGGAGTCGCCGCTGCTGCCGAGCACGCGGGCCTCGCACGCGGAACGCTCGGTCGGCGGCTGCAGGCTGCAGCGTGCCAGGGCGTTGGCGCGGTAGTCGGGCGCGCTGGTGAGGCCGCCGCGAGCGGCCGCCTGGCGGGCTGCGCCGGCTTCGCGGATGCAGGCGGCACGGTCCTGCTGGTTGTGGCCGCAAACGGCCAGTTCCTGCTGGTAGGTGCTGGACGATTCACCGCGCGGCGATGCCGCCGAGGCGATCGTGGTGGCGGCCAGGCCGCTGATGGCGAGCAGGGCAAAGATCATCGAACGCATATTGCTTTTCATGGACGGCTCCTTGGAACGAGCAAAAAGAAAAACCGGGGACATGCGGGACGGAACGGGTTGGACAGGCCGGACGGCGCCGGGTTCATTCAACGCGAGGGTCAACGCGGGGTTCAGCGCGCCGGTTGCACCGGTTGCGCCGGCAATGGCGTCACGGTTTCGCGGATCACGCCGCCGCCCATCACGCTGCCTTCGGTGGTGGTGCGGGCGCCGCCCTTGATGCGGGCTTCGCACTCGGGCTGGTCGGGGCCGGGTTGTTCGCTGCAGCGGGCCAGGGCATTGACCTGCTCGCGCGGGGCGCTGGGCGTGGTCAGGCCGTTGCGCCGGGCTTCCTGGCGAGCGGCGCCGGCCTCACGCAGGCAGGCCGCGCGGTCTTGCTGCACGCCGTCGCAGGTGGCGCGCTCCTTCTGCAGCCGGGCGTCGGAGCCCGGGGCCTGGGCGCTGGCGGTCTGCGCCCCGAAAACGAGGAAGCCACTGGCGGCGAAGAGGGCCGTGGCCGAAAGAAAAGAACGAACTGTTGTTGTCGTCATGCGGGCTCCTTGGTTGGGGCACGCCCTGCGTGATGAGGTGCGTGACCGGAGCCACAGTGTGGTGTCGGCCGGGGGCGGCAGTCTGTGGGACAGTCGCACCCCCGGACCGGGCCGGACGCGCCCATCGGTGTGGGACGTGTCCGGCAAGCGGCGGGTCAGCCCGCCGCGATGCGCTGTGCCAGGTGAGCGAGCGCTTCCTCGACCTGGTCGACCAGGATCAGCGACAGGTCGCCGGGCTGCAGCCGTGCCAGCGCCGTGTCGATGGCGACGAACTCGCCGCGGATCTCGTCGATGTGGCGCGTGCGCGCCGCGCCCTGCAGGCCCTGGCGTAGCAGCGCCATGACTTCGCCGTCGGCGCGGCCGCGCTGCGCCGCGTCCTGGTAGAGGATCACGTCGTCGAAGGCTTCGCCGAGGATGGCCGTCTGGTCGCGGATGTCGGAGTCGCGGCGGTCGCCCGCGCCGCTGATGACCACCGAGCGCTTGTTGGCCGGCATGGTGTCCACGGCCGACACCAGCGCGCGCATGGCGTCGGTGTTGTGGCCGTAGTCGGCGATCACGGTGGCGCCGCGGTAGTCCATGACGTTGAAGCGCCCCGGCACGCCGGCCGCGTCGTTCATGAAGCTGGCCAGGCCGCTGCGGATGGTGTCCCAATCGAGGCCCACGGCCCACGCGGCGGCCACCGCGGCCATCACGTTGTCGACCTGGAAGCCGATGGTGCCGCCGCGCGTGATCGGCACGTCGCGCAGCGCGATGCGTTCGCGCCACGAGCCTTCGGCGGCCACCAGCGTGTCCTGGTCGACGTACACGGTGCGCTTGCCCTGCGCGCGGTGCGTGGCCATGACCGAGTGCATGCGGTCGGCGGTGAAGAAGATCACGTGGCCGGGGCAGCCCGCGGCCATGGCGGCCACGTTCGGGTCGGCGGCGTTGAGCACGGCGTAGCCGTCGGCGGCCACGTTGCGCACGATCACGCGCTTGAGCACCGCGAGGTCTTCGACGGTGGTGATGTAGTTCAGGCCCAGGTGGTCGCCGCTGCCGATGTTGGTGACCACGGCCACCTGGCAGCGGTCGAAGCCGAGGCCTTCGCGCAGCACGCCGCCACGGGCCACTTCGAACACGGCCGCGTCGACGTCGGGGTGCATCAGCACGTTGCGCGCGCTCTTGGGGCCGCTGCAGTCGCCGCTGTCGGTCTGGCGGCCGTCGACGTACACGCCGTCGGTGTTGGTCATGCCGGTGCGCAGGCCGCTCGATGCCAGCAGATGGTTGATCAGGCGCGCGGTGGTGGTCTTGCCGTTGGTGCCGGTGACGGCGACCACGGGAATGCGACCGTCGTCGCCGTGCGCGAACAGGGTGTCCATCACCGCTTCGCCGACCGCGCGGCCACGGCCGAACGAGGGCGAGATGTGCATGCGCAGGCCCGGCGCGGCGTTGACCTCGACCACGCCGCCGTGCTGCTCCTCGAGCGGGCGCAGCACGTTCTCGCAGACCATGTCGACGCCGCAGATGTGCAGGCCGACCATCTGCGCCGCGTCGACCGCGCGCGCCGCCACTTCGGGGTGCACGGTGTCGGTCACGTCGGTGGCGGTGCCGCCGGTCGAGAGGTTGGCGTTGTTGCGCAGCACCACGCGCTGGCCGCGCGCGGGCACGCTGTCGGGCGTGAGGCCTTGTGCCTCGAGCCGGCCGATGGCGATGTCGTCCAGGCGGATCTTGGTGAGCGAGGTGGCGTGGCCCTCGCCGCGGCGCGGGTCGAGGTTCACGGTGTCGATCAGCTGGCGCACGGTGGCGCTGCCGTCGCCGATCACCTGCGGCGGGTCGCGGCGCGCGGCGGCCACGAGGCGGTCGCCCACCACCAGCAGGCGGAAGTCGAAGCCGGGGAGGAATTTCTCGACCATCACTTCGCCGTAGACGGCGGCCGAGTCGTAGGCCGAGGTCAGCGCTTCGCGCGTGGTGATGTTGACGGTCACGCCCTTGCCCTGGTTGCCGTCCTGCGGCTTGACCACGACCGGCAGGCCGATTTCGAGCGCGGCGGCCCAGCCGTCGTCGGCGTCGCTCACGGGGCGGCCCAGCGGCACCGGCACGCCGGCGGCGTTGAGCAGCTGCTTGGTCAGTTCCTTGTCCTGCGCGATCGATTCGGCCACGCCGCTGGTGCTGTCGACCTCGGCGGCCTGGATGCGGCGCTGCTTGGAGCCCCAGCCGAACTGCACCAGGCTGCCTCTGGTGAGGCGGCGGTACGGAATGCCGCGCGCCACGGCGGCGTCGACGATGGAGCCGGTGCTCGGGCCCAGGCGCTCGGACTCGTCGAGGTCGCGCAGCTCGGTGATGGCGGCGTCGGCGTCGAAGGGCGTGTCGGCCTGCGCCGCGGCAATGAGTTGCTCGGCCAGCTCGACGGCGCGGCGGCCCACGGCCTCTTCGCTGTACTGGAACACGACCTGGTAGACGCCTTCTTCCACCGTGGGCGAGGTGTGGCCGAAGTTCACGGCGCAGCCGGCCTGGGCCTGCAGCGCCACGGAGGCGTTCTCGAGCACGTGGGCCAGCGCCAGCGGCTGGCCCAGCACCATCGGGTGCAGCTCGCCGATGGTCGGGAAGCGCGCGCGCAGGCGGTCTTCGAAACCGGCCAGCTTGCTGATGGCGTTCTCGTCGCCGTGGCAGGCCACGACCGCCTCGATGGTGGTGTGGCGGCTCCAGAGATTGGGCCCGCGAAGGGCTCGGATGCGGGTGACTTTCATGGGGCGGCGAAGGCTACGGTCTGGCGAGGCACGAAGGCCTCAGGCGAACTGGGGTTGGAGGGGCTGGGTCTGCGACAGCTGCAGCGACGCGAGCGCGGCTTGCAGGTCGGCTTCGAAGGCTTCGACGCCGGCGCCGATCAGGTTCAGCGGAATGCCCATGGCCCAGGCCGCGGCCACGGCGGCCAGCAGGCTTTCCAGGCTCACGCCGGCATGGGTGGCGCGCCACACGGTCAGCCGGCCGAGGCCCGGCAGGAACGATTCGCTGCTGCCGTTGGCCAGCACCACGCGGTCTTGCCGCACCAGCACGGCCTTGCCGCCGGTGCTCTGGTGCGCGGTGAGCGCGGGGGCCTGCGGGTCGGCCGCATAGAGGATGACGGCGCCGTCGCACAGCGGCGCCAGGCCGGCCACGCGTTCGTCGGCCGCGTTCAGCACGGCGGTGCCTTCGGACAGCACCACGTCGACCTGCGTGCGCAGCACCTTGACCATCTGGTCGCTCTCGGTGATGTCGTAGTCGGCCAGGGCTTCGGAGCCTTCGAGGTCGGTGACGATGCCGACTTCGCAGCGGTCGTAGGACAGGCCGTCGCGCAGGATGGTTTCGGCGCCGTTCTCGATCACCACCGCCTGCACGGCGCGGTTCACGAGCAGGCGGTGGCCGGCGTCCCAGTTGGCGCTGTCGCGTGCGTCGACGCGGCGGCGCTCCAGGAACAGGCCGTCGCGGCAGGCCAGGCCGGTGTGGCGCCCGCCCAGGCCGATCAGCCAGGCCACCAGGCGCGCCAGCACGGCGGTGTCGCGCGAGCCGGCCACGCCGACCACGGGAATGCGGCCGGGGGCGTCGTTGGGGAACAGGTGGTCGCAGATGGCGCGGCCCACCGGGCGGGGCGAGCCCACGGCCGGCTTCAGGTGCATCAGGAGGCCGGGGCCGGCGTTGACTTCGACGATGGCGCCGCGCTGCGGGCCCAACGGCTTGGAGATGTCTTGTGCCACGAGGTCGATGCCCGCGATGTCCAGGCCCACCACGCGCGCGGCCAGCACGGCGGCGTGCGCGACTTCGGGGTGAACCTGGTCGGTGCAGTCGTTGGCCATGTTGCCGTTGCGCTGGATCGTCACCACGCGGCCGGCGGCCGGCACGGCGTTGGCATCGAGTTCCTGGCGCTTGAGCTCGAGCTGCAGCTTGGCGTCGGTGTCGATCACGATCACGTCGAGCGGGAACTCTTCTTCGGCGCCACGGCGCGGGTCGCTGTTGAGCTGCTTGTCGATCAGGTCGCGCACGCTGCTCTTGCCGTCGCCGGTCACGGTGATGATCTCGCCGCGCGCGGCCGCCACCACTTCGCCGCCCACCACCAGCAGGCGGTGTTCGTGGCCGCGAATGAAGCGCTCGACCATCACGTCGCTGCCCTCGGGCTCGGCCACCGCGAAGGCGGCCATGACTTCTTCGCGCGTGGCCAGCTCCAGCGACACGCCGCGGCCGTGGTTGGCGTCCGACGGCTTCACCACCACCGGCAGGCCGATGTCCTCGGCGGCTTCCCAGGCTTCCTCGGCGCTTTCGACGATCTGGCCTTCGGGCACGGGCACGCCGCAGCTGGCGAGCAGGGACTTGGTCAGTTCCTTGTCGCTGGCGATCGATTCGCCGATGGCGCTGGTGTAGTCGGTCTCGGCGGTCCAGATGCGCTGCTGGTTGGCGCCGTAACCCAGTTGCACCAGGTTGCCGCTGTTCAGGCGCATGTGCGGAATGCCGCGGTCGGTGGCGGCGGCCACGATGGCGGCGGTGCTCGGGCCGAGGTAGCAGTCTTCGACGCTGGCCTTGACCGCGTCGACGGCCTTTTGCACGTCGGCGGCGCTGAACGGGTCGTTGTTGATGGCGGCCATCAGCAGCTTGTGGCCTTCGGCCAGCGCCACGCGGGCGACCTGCTCGTCACGCGCGCGGAACACCATGCGGTACACCCCGTGTTCGGAGGTACTGCGGGTTTGCCCGAAGCCGGTCGGCATGCCGGCCAGGTTCAGCAGCTCGATGACGACGTGCTCGAGCACGTGGCCCGACCAGGTGCCTTCGGTCAGGCGCTGGATGAAGCCGCCGCGCTCACCGACGCCGCAGTGGTGCTCGATGAGCGCCGGCAGCAGCCCGGTCAGGCGGTCGGTGAAGCCGTCGATCTTGTTGGAGGGGAAGTCTTCCAGTTGGCCCAGGTCGAGCCAGACTTCGAGCACCGGACGGTAGGTCCAGAGGTTGGGACCGCGCAAATAATTGATGCGCAGCAATTGGATGTCGTCGAAACGGGTCATGCAAACGTTCGATGTGCTTTGGCCGAGCACCACGGCGCCTTCAAGCGCGCCCATGGCAATCGGTCAGAATCGGCGCCCGACAAAGGGCGCCATGACGCGGTCCATGCGGCCCGCGACGGGCAAGAGTCAAAGAAACACAATGCAACATCACGATCCAGTCGGCACCCGGGAGGGCGAAACAGAGGCGGCTTCAGCTGCGCTGAAAAACCGGCTCGCAGTCGCGGAAAACGTTCTGGTAATACTGTCGGTTGACCTCGACGACCAACTTCGCTTCGCTTGCGGCCTAGTCGCCCTCACTGACCGGAGGCTGATCGCCCTCGAACCCGGCGGCGAATGGCGTGAGTGGCCACTGACAGACCCGGCCCTGGAGCTGCGTTTGTCCGACCATTCCGGCGTCGGAACCCTTGATTTGACGGGGGCCGCGGGCCGTTTGGGCCGCTGGCGCTACACCCTGGCCCACCAGGTGGCGGCCCTGCGCCTGCTCAAGCTTTTCGGCCAGCGCACGGCCGGTGTCGCCAAGGCGACACAGGAGCCGATCGAGACGGCCGACGGCGACGAGGCCGGCGCCGACACCGAACTCCAGACCCCGCCCTCGACCTGGGTCCTGTTACGTCTGGGCCGTTTTGCCGGGCCGTACCGCAAGCAGCTGATCCTCGGGTTTGTACTGACCCTGATCTCCACCGCCGCCACCCTGGTGCCGCCGTACCTGACCATCCCGCTGATGGACGACATCCTGATTCCGTTCCAGAACGGCCAGAAGATCGACACCATGCGCGTGGGCCTGTACCTGGGCGGCCTGCTGGTCGCGGCGCTGGTCGGCTGGGGGCTGGGCTGGGCGCGCACCTATTTGCTGGCGCTGGTGTCCGAGCGCATCGGCGCCGACCTGCGCACCACCACCTACGAGCACCTGCTGACCCTGCCGCTCGACTATTTCGGCGGCAAGCGCACCGGCGACCTGATGGCGCGCATCGGCTCGGAGACCGACCGCATCAACGTCTTCCTGTCGTTGCACGCGCTCGATTTCGCCAACGACGTGCTGATGATCGTGATGACCGCGGCCATCCTGATCTCCATCAACCCGCTGCTGGCCATGGTCACGCTGGTGCCGCTGCCGTTCATCGCCTGGATGATCCACGTCGTGCGCGACCGCCTGCGCACCGGCTTCGAGAAGATCGACCGCGTCTGGTCCGAAGTGACCAACGTGCTGGCCGACACCATTCCCGGCATCCGCGTGGTCAAGGCCTTCGCGCAGGAACGCCGCGAAGCCGAGCGCTTCCGCGTCGCCAACGCCTACAACCTGCAGGTCAACGACAAGCTCAACCGCACCTGGTCGCTGTTCACGCCCACGGTGTCGCTGCTCACCGAAATCGGCCTGCTCGTGGTCTGGGCCTTCGGCATCTGGCAGGTGGCGCGCGGCAGCATCACGGTGGGTGTGCTCACCGCGTTCATCGCGTACATCGGCCGCTTCTACACGCGGCTCGACTCCATGAGCCGCATCGTCTCGGTCACGCAGAAGGCCGCGGCCGGCGCCAAGCGCATCTTCGACATCCTGGACCACGTGAGCAACGTGCCCGAGCCGGCCAACCCGGTGAAGGTGGAGCGCGTGCAGGGCCGCATCGAGATGAGCGGGCTGGGCTTTCGCTACGGCTCGCGCGCGGTCATTCACGACCTCGACCTGGTGATCGAGCCCGGCGAAATGATCGGCCTCGTGGGCCACAGCGGCTCGGGCAAGAGCACGCTGGTCAACCTGATCTGCCGCTTCTACGACGTGACCGACGGCGCCATCAAGGTCGACGGCACCGACATCCGCCGCTTCGCCGTGGCCGACTACCGCCGCCACGTCGGGCTGGTGCTGCAGGAGCCGTTCCTGTTCTTCGGCACCATCGCGCAGAACATCGCCTACGGCAAGCCCGACGCCACGCGCGAAGAGGTCGTGGCCGCCGCGCGCGCCGCGCATGCGCACGACTTCATCCTGCGGCTGCCGCACGGCTACGACTCGCTGGTGGGCGAGCGCGGGCAGGGCCTGTCGGGCGGCGAACGCCAGCGCATCAGCATTGCGCGCGCGCTGCTGATCGACCCGCGCATCCTGATCCTGGACGAAGCCACGTCGGCCGTGGACACCGAGACCGAGAAGGAAATCCAGAAGGCGCTGGACAACCTCGTGCAGGGCCGCACCACCATCGCCATCGCGCACCGGCTGTCGACCTTGCGCAAGGCCGACCGCCTCGTGGTCATGGACCGCGGCGAGGTGGTCGAGGTCGGGCCGCACGACGCCTTGATGGCGAAGCAGGGCGCCTACTGGCGGCTCTACCAGGCGCAACTGCGCCAGGGCGACGACGATGCGAGCGAAGGCGCGGCCGACGAGCGCGCGGGCGCGCAGGCGCCGCTGGTGGTCACGCACGCGGCACATCCGGCGGGGGACGCATGAGCGATCACGACATTCCATCTTTCGAACTCGAACGCGACGCCTTCGGCCGCCTCGTGCTGACCGACGCGCAGGGCGAGCGCCATGTGGGCATCGTGCCCGTGCGCGCGTTTCCGCTGAGCGCGCCGGGGCACGGCGTGTCGCTGGTCGGCGGCGAAGGCCGCGAGCTGGTGTGGATCGACCGCGTCGACCAACTTCCGGCGCAGGCCAAGGCGCTGCTCGAAGAAGAACTCGCGGTGCGCGACTTCGCCCCCACGCTGCTGCGCCTGCACGGCGTGTCCAGCTTCGGCGTGCCCAGCACCTGGACCATCAGCACCGACCGCGGCGAGACCAGCTTCGTGCTCAAGGCCGAGGAAGACATCCGCCGGCTCGAAGGCGGCGCGCTGCTGATCGCCAGCGCGCACGGCGTGCAGTTCCGCATTCCCGACGTGAAGACGCTCGACCGCGCCTCGCGCAAGCTGCTCGAGCGCTTCCTGTAAGGCGGGCAGCCGGCGCGCCCACGGCGCCGGCCGCCCCGGGCAAAGTTCTTGCGTGTCTGGCTGCGCTCCCTGGGCAACTCCCATGGCAGCCGGCGGAATCCGGACGTAGATTCCCTGCAAACACAAGCATTCGCTTTCCCCACTTTGCCCCGCAGGAGTGTCCGTGGATCCATGGTCGAGCCAGCAGCTGTCCCCGTTGTACGGACGCGAGGTCTTCCGTTCCCGCCAGGCGGACGAGACCCATGCGCGCATTGCCCGTGAACTGAAGCCGCACCGAAGCGCATGGGGCCATGGCGACGTCGACACGCTCTTCTGTCGTGCCCAGCTGGGCGCACTGTCGCTGTGCATCCTGCGCTACGGCTGCGACGTCGACATCGAGCCCGATGCGCTGGGCGACTTCGTGCTGGTCCAGATGCCGCTGCGCGGGCATGCCGACATCCACGTCGGCAGGCAGGTGCTGCAGATCCACCCCGGCCAGGGCGCGGTGATCTCGGCCCACCGGCCGGTGCGCTTGCGCTGGCATGCCGACTGCGAGCAGCTCATGCTGAAGATCGAACTCAGCCGGCTGCAGGAGGTGGCCCGCCGCGTCTTTTCCGCGCGTGGCACCGACGCCGTGGGCGAGATCGACTTCGACATGCCCTTGCGCCTGGACGACGCGGCCGGCACGCAGTGGTGCCGGATGGTGTCGGGCCTGGCGTCGCTGCTGCCTTCGCCCGACAACCTCGCCGCCTACGATCCGCGCTGGCTCGCGCACTGCGAAGACAACCTGATGCTCTACCTGCTGTGCCACCGGCCCAACTCGGTGCTGCGGCGGCACGACGTGGCGCAGCAAAACTCCGAGGCCGCCGGCCTGCGGCAGCTGCGGCGGGCGGAAGACTTCATGCGCGAGCGGCTCGACGTCCTGCTCTCGCTCGAAGAGGTGGCGCAGGCCGCGGGCGTGACGCGGCGCGGCCTGGGCCAGCTGTTCAAGCGCTACCGCGACCTGTCGCCGATGGAAGTGCTGCGCAACATGCGGCTGGACGCCGCGCATGCGCAGCTGGCGCGCCATGACGGCGCCAGCGTGACGCAGGTGGCGCTGAACTGCGGCTTCTCGCACCTGAGCCGTTTCGCGGCCTGCTACCGCGAGCGCTTCGGCCAGCTGCCGCGCGACACCTCGCGCGAGCACTGACCGCTACTTGCTGCGACCGACCGCGACCGACCTCGGCGCGGGCCGGCCGCTCGCGGCTCAGGACTTCATCGGGCACTTGACGGCCGAAGTGTCCTGATAGTTCCGGAACACGGTGCCGATCACCTTGTTGGCGATGCGTCCGTTGGCGTCCTTGGCGATCACGCGCAGGTAGTAGTTCTGGATCGGGAAGTTGTTGGCGCCGTAGCGGAAGTCGCCGCGCACCGACTTGTAGTTCGCCGCCTTGATCGCCTTGAGCAGCGCGGGCTTGTCCGCCACCTTGCCGCCGATGTCGCGCACGGCCGCGTCCATGGCCATGAGCACGTCGTAGGCCTGGCCCGCGTAGAACGACGGGTTGCGCCCGTTGTTCTGCTGGCGGAATGCCGTCACGAAGCGCTGGTTGGCGGCGTTGTCGAGATCGAAGGACCAATGCGCGGTGTTGAAGAGCCCGAGCATCGGCTCGCCGACGGCCGGGATCATGTCCTCGTCGGCCGAGAACGCGGTGGAGATCAGCGCCACGTCCTTCGACAGCCCCGCGCCGACGAACTGCTTGATGAAGCTCACGCCCATCGCGCCGGGCAGGAAGAAGTAGAGCGCGTCGGGCTTCGACGCGCGGATCTGCGCCAGCTCCGCCGAGTAGTCGAGCTGCCCGAGCTTGGTGTAGAGCTCGTCGCCCGCCGTGCCCTTGAAGGTCTGCTTGAACCCGTTGATCGCATCCTTGCCGCCGGGGTAGCTGGGGGCGATCATCGCCACCTTCTTGAACCCCTTGTCCGAGGCGAACTTGCCGGCCGATTCGTAGTACGCGTCGTTGGGGTACGACGCACCGAAGAAGTACGGGTTGCAGCGCGCGCCCGAGTAGTCGCTCGGCCCCGCGTTGCTCGACAGGTAGGGCACCTTGGCCGCGAAGAGCGGGGGGCCGACAGCCAGCGCGACCGACGAGCCGACCGGGCCCGTGAACAGGTCGATCTTGTCGCGCAGCAGCATGCGGTCGACCACCTGGCGGGCCGTCTCGGGGTTGCCGCCGGTGTCGGCCTCGACGAACTCGACCGGCACGCCGCCGAGCTTGCCGTCCAGCTGTTTCATCGCGACGGCGAAGCCCGCCTTGGCTTCGGCGCCGCCGACGGCGAACGGACCGGACAGGTCCATCGCGAGTCCGACCTTGACTGTTGTCTGTGCCTGCGCGGGTGTGGCCAGCGCGCCGACGGCGATGGCGACGGCCCACAGGGCGGTGGGGATGCTTGCCTGCGACATGAAAGTTCTCTCCTGTGGAGGGCTGTGAACGTGGGGAAGGAATTTGCAGGGCGCAGTCTGTGTGCCGCGGCGGCGCGCCGCTATCCGTTTCGTGCAGCCGCGCCCCCTGCACGAAATGGACAGACAGGCGGGCGGGGCGGTCCACAGAATCTGCGCCGAACCCCGCCACTCCAGAGACACCCACGATGAGCGACTACATCGACATTCCGGCCGCCGACGGCCAGCAGACCTTTCGCGGCTACCTCGCCTTGCCGGCCTCGGGGCACGGCCCCGGCATCGTGCTGTGCCAGGAAATCTTCGGCATCAACGACTACGTGCGCGAGGTGGCCGACCTCTACGCCGAAGAGGGCTACGTGGTGCTCGCGCCCGACCTGTTCTGGCGCATGGAGCCGGGCGTCGACCTCGGCTACTCGCCCGAGGAATGGCAGCGCGCCTTCGGCTTCTTCCAGAAGTTCGATGTGGAGGCCGGCGTCGCCGACGTCACCGCGAGCGTGAAGGCGCTGCGCGCGCACCCGGCCTGCAACGGCAAGGTCGGTGCGCTGGGCTTCTGCCTGGGCGGCAAGCTGGCCTACCTGGCGGCCGCGCATTCGGGCGTGGACGCGGCGGTGGGCTACTACGGCGTCGGCATCGAGGGCGCGCTCGACCTGGCGCCGAAGATCGCGTGCCCCATCGCGCTGCACTTCGCCGAGCTCGACCAGTTCTGCCCGCCCGAAGCCCGCGCCCAGGTGCTCGAGGCCTTCGCCGGCAAGCCCGGTGCGCAGATGTACGTCTACCCCGGCGTCGACCACGCGTTCGCGCGCACCGGCGGCGAGCACTTCGACAAGCCTTCCACGCTCATGGCGCACCAGCGTTCCATGGCGCTGTTCAAGGAAGCGATCGGCCCGGTCTACGACCTGTCGGCGCTGTGGGACAAGCACTGCGAATACGAGTTCGCCACGCGCGACGTCGTGGCCACCATGGCCACCATGGTGAGCGAGCCCTACGTCAATCACATCCCGACGATGACGGGCGGCGTGGGCGCGAAAGAGCTGTCGCGCTTCTACAAGCACCACTTCATTCCGAGCACGCCGCCGGACACGCGGCTCACGCCGATCTCGCGCACGGTCGGCGCGACGCAGATCGTGGACGAGATGCTGTTCTGCTTCACCCACACGGTGGAGATCGACTGGATGCTGCCGGGCATCGCGCCCACCGGCAAGCCGGTGGAGATTCCGCTCGTGGCCATCGTGAAGTTCCGCGGCGACAAGCTCTTTCACGAGCACATCTACTGGGACCAGGCCAGCGTGCTGGTGCAGATCGGCCTGCTCGACCCGAAGGGGCTGGCCGTGGCCGGCGTGGAGACCGCGCGCAAGCTGGTCGATGAAACACAGCCGTCGAACACGCTGATGCCGCGCTGGGCGAAGTCCACCGCGCTGACCATCGCCGACCCGGCGCTGCCGCTCGGATGACGCAGGCAGGCGACATGCTGGCGCTGGTGGTGGCGTCGGTCACCCCGCTCACGCCGGCCATCAAGGCCTTCGTGCTGCGCGGCGCGAACGGCGCGCCCTTGCCGGCGTTCACGCCGGGCGCGCACCTGGGCGTGCAGGTGATGCAGCCCAACGGGCATGCCGGGCAGCGCGCCTATTCGCTGGCCAGGCCGCACGGCGATGCGGACAGCTACGAGATCGCGGTGCTGCACGAGCCGCAAGGCGCCGGCGGCTCCGCGTGGATGCACGGCCTGAAGGAAGGCGCCGTGCTGAGCGCGCACGCGCCGCGCAACGACTTCGCGCTGCACCGGGGCGAGGCCGCGCCGCTGCTGGTTGCGGGCGGCATCGGCATCACGCCGCTGCTGTGCATGGCGCGGGCGCTGGCGGCCGAGGGCAGGGCCTTCGAGTTCGTCTACGCCACGCGCAGCGCGCAAGCCACGGCCTACCTCCGGGAGGTGCGCGCGCTCGGCGGCACGCTGGTGCACGACGGCGGCGATCCGTCGCGCGGGCTCGACCTGCGCGCGCTGCTTTCGGCGCCTGCCCCCGGGCGCCACCTGCACGTCTGCGGCCCGCGCGGCATGGTGCAGGCCGTGGTCGACACGGCCCGCGCACTCGGCTGGCCCGATGCGCACGTGCACTTCGAACTCTTTGCCGGCGCGCTCGAGCAGGCCGGCGACACCGCCTTCGAGGTGCGCACCCTGCGCTCCGGCAAGACGCTGACCGTGCCGCCGGGGCAGAGCCTGCTCGACGTGCTCATCGCCGCCGGCCTCGACCCGCTGTACGACTGCCGCCAGGGCGACTGCGGCGTGTGCGCCGTCGACGTGGTCGAGGGCGTGCCCGACCACCGCGACCACAACCTCAGCCCGCGCGAGAAGGCGGGCGGCAAGACCCTCTGCACCTGCGTGTCGCGCGCGCTGACGCCGCAACTGGTGCTCGACATCTGACGACCCCACGATTCCCGGAGACACATCCCATGACCATCGACCTGAAGGGCCTCGTGCAGCCCGACCGCGTGCACAAGCGCGTCTACACCGACCCCGCCATCTTCGAGCTGGAGATGGACCGCGTCTTCGGCCAGGCCTGGCTCTACGTCGGCCACGAAAGCCAGGTGCCCAAGCCCGGCGACTACTTCACCACCCGCCTGGGCCGCGAGCCCGTGGTGATGCTGCGGCACACCGACGGCCAGGTGCACGTGATGTTCAACCGCTGTCCGCACAAGGGCGCCAAGATCGTGCCCGACGGCAGCGGCAACGCGGGCAAGTTCCTGCGCTGCCTGTACCACGGCTGGACCTTCAAGTGCGACGGCTCGCTGCTGTCGGTGCCGCTGCGCAGCGGCTACGAAGACACGGCGCTCGACCTGAAAGACCCGCAGTACGGCGTGCGCAACGTGGCGCGCGTGGCCACGCACCGCGGCTTCGTGTTCGCGAGCCTTTCGAAGGAAGGCCCCGGGCTGGCCGAGTTCCTCGGCGGCGTGGCCACCTCGCTGGACAACTTCTGCGACCGGGCCCCGGACGGCGAGGTCGAGGTGGCGGGCGGCGTGCAGCGCGTGATCCAGCGCAACAACTGGAAGATCTTCTTCGAGAACCTGCACGACACCATCCACGCCGTGGCCACGCACGAGTCGTCGTGGCGCGCGGCCAAGGAAGAATACGAGGCCATGCCCGCCGGCACGCCCAAGCCCTTCGAGGTGGTGATCGTCGACGGCAACGGCGAGCCGCTGGACTTCTGGGAAAAGCTCGAACTCAAGGGCTACGACAACGGCCACGGCTTCATGGAGGGCATCTTCGTGCCGCCGACCGACCCGGTGAGCCTGGCCTACGTGGCGTCGCTCGAGGCCAGCAAGGGGGCGCAGCGCGCCGACGAGATATTGCGCGTGAACCGCCACAACACCATCGTCTACCCGAGCTGTTCGCCGCACACCTCGTTCCAGCAGATCCGCGTGATCCGGCCGCTGTCGGTGGACCGCACGCTGGTCGAGATCTTCAGCTTCCGGCTGAAGGGCGCGCCGGAGGCCACCTTCCAGCGCACGCTGAAGTACACCAATATCGTCAACTCGCCGTCGTCCAACGTGATGCCCGACGACCTGGAGGCCTACAACCGCGTGCAGGAGGGCCTGGGCTCCGACGGCGGCGACTGGGTCAGCATGCACCGCGCGGCGGGCCGCGACCAGCCCCTGTCCGGAGGCCGCGCCTCCAACGGCAACAGCGAGATGCCTTCGCGCAACATGTTCGCGGCCTGGGCCGGCTACATGGGCGTGGGTACGGGCGTGACCTCGGACGTGCAGGCCGGGAGCGCCGAATGAACTTCATCGACTGGAACGAACAGCAGGAGATCACGCAGTTCCTGCACCACGAGGCGCGCCTGCTCGACGAGCACCGCTGGGACGAATGGCAGAAGCTGTTCACGCCCGACGGGATGTACTGGGTGCCGCTGGTGCACGGCCAGACGGACCACGTCAACCATGCCTCGCTGTTCTGCGAAGACGCGCTGCTGCGCTCCATGCGCGCGCGGCGGCTCGACCAGGCCCGCGCCTATTCGCAGCAGCCGGCCACGCGCACGGTGCACGTGCTGGGCAACGTCGGGCTGGATTCGCGCGACGAGGCCGGTTGCGTGGTGCGCTCCAACTTCATGCTGCTGGAGTGGCGCAAGACCGAGCAGCGCGCCTTCGGCGGCACGGTGCTGCACACGCTGCGGCGCGAAGGCGGCGGCTTGCGCATCCATATGAAGCGCGTCGACCTTCTGAATTGCGACGCGCCGCACGAAGCCTTGCAGGTGTTCATGTGAAGGCCGCGCTGCTGGCCATGCACTACCAGAACGACGTGCTGCACGTCGACGGCAAGGTGCGCGTGGGGGTCGCCGCCGACGACCCCGCGCGGCCCCGGTTGATCGCCTCGGCCGCGCGCCTGATCGCCGGCGCCCGCGCGAACGGCGTGCCGGTGATCTTCGTGCGCATCGCCTTCGCACCGGGCCATGTCGACTGCCTGGGCAACTGCCTGCTGTTCCGCCGCGTCGCCGAGACCGGGGCGGTCGTGGACGGAAGCTGGGGCGCCGAGTTCTACCGCGAGCTGGCGCCGCTGGCGGGCGAGGCGGTGGTCACCCACAAGCGCAACAACCCCTTCTGGGCCAGCGGGCTCGAGGAGGCCGTGCGCGCCACCGGCGCGACGCGGCTGTACGTGGCCGGCATCGCGACCAACCACGTGGTAGAGCACGGCGCGCGCCATGCGAGCGACCTGGGCTACGACGTGGCGGTGGTGGCCGATGCCTGCAGCACGGCGCAGGCCCACCTGCATGCGGCCAGCCTCGAAACGCTGGCCATGCTCGCGGACGTGGTCCGCGTCGATGAAGCCGTCGCGCGGATGGACGGTTCGCAATGAGCACGCAGGACAAGGTGGCGATCGTCACCGGCGCGGCCGCGGTGCTCGGCAGCGCCATCGTGCGTGCGCTCGTGCAGGCGGGCATGCAGGTGGTGGCGGTCGACATCGACATCGCGCGCGGCGAGGCGCTGGCGGCCGAGCTCGGCCCGCGCTGCCGCTTCGTGGCCTGCGACATCGCGAGCGATGCGGCGCTCGATGCACTGGTGGCCGAAGCGCTTCAGGGCGCGGGCCGCATCGACTTCGTCGTCAACAACGCCGTGGTCTACGGCGACGCCGGAATGAGCGCCACGCGCGGCGAATGGCTGCACGCGCTGGACGTCAACCTCGTGTCCGGCGCGATGCTGGTGCAGAAGACGGCCGACGCCCTGGCGGCACACGGCGGCGCGGTCGTCAACATGGGCAGCGTGGGCGGCAAGTTCGGCGCCGCGGGCAGGGCGCTCTATCCCGCGGCCAAGGCCGCGATCCTGCAGCTCACGCGCAACCAGGCGGCGAGCCTGGCGCCCCGGGGCGTGCGCGTGAACTCGGTGTCGCCGGGGTGGACCTGGTCGGACGCGCTGTCGCGCATGGCGGGCAACGACCGCGCGCTCGCGGACCGCATCGCCGCGCCCATGCACCCGCTGGGTCGGGCCGGCGACGCCGACGACGTGGCGCGGGTCGTGCTGTTCCTGTGCTCGGACGCCGCGCGCTTCGTCACGGGCGCCGACATTCCCGTCGACGGTGGCTTCTCGATGCTGGGGCCGGACCAGGGGCGCTCTGCGCGGGACTGGTTCGGCGCGGCGCCGTCGGAGTGAGCGGGCGCGCCGCCGCAGGGGTCAGGGTCAGTCCAGCAGGTCCGAGTACTCGCCGCGTTCGTAGGCGTCGACGGTTTTCCACGGCAGCGTCTTCGGCGCGGCAATGGCCGAGGCGGTCATGACGTTGAGCGACGTGCCGTGCGCGTTGCGCTGCTCGATCTTGCGCGCGTAGCGGCCGGCCGTGTCCCAGTCGATGCGCAGCGTGCTCTCGCCCTGCCGCACTTCATAGCGCTGCACGCCCTGGCCGGCCGCGCCGAGCGGCTTCATGCGCGGCAGGCTGGCCGGATCGACGAGCCAGTAGGCATTGGCCCACGAGCCGCCGTAGCCGACGTTGCCGTAGTTGGCGGCATCGACCTCGATCACCTTGCGCTGCTCGCGCAGCACCATGCCCACCTGCACCTTGCCGGCCGCATCGCGGCGCAGCCACAGCGGCGCGGCCGTGTTGTCGGCGTGCGAATGGCCGATGTGCACCTTGCCTTCGCGGGCCTCGTGGTCGTGGTCTTCGCGCACCGCGGGCGGCAATTCGCGCTCGACCCACACCGTGCCGGCACGGCGGTACATCAGGTCGGCGTAGCGGCTCTCGCGCTGCACGCCGTCCTTGCCGATCGACAGCACGTGGTGCTGGATGCGCAGGTTCTGGTCGGGCGCGGCGGCATCGCCGGCGGCGCCGGCCGCCAGCGGCAGGGCCGCGAGGGCCGTTGCCGCCAGCAGCGTCTTGAACGTCGCGGATACGGTCACAGGCCGGCCGCTTCCTTGACCTTGTTGAACACCTTGATGTTCTCCATGGTGCCCTTGAAGATCTTCGAGCCCGCGCCGCCGGCGAACAGCATCACGTCGCCGCCGCCGTGCGTTTCGGCGCCCGGCGAACCAAGGTTGATGCCGACTTCCTGCAGGAAGTTGTCATCGGTGGTGTCCATCGCGGTCTGGTCGTCGCGCACGGGTCCGCGCAGCGGGCCGGTCCACGGCTTCTTGCTGTCTTCCGCGTTCACCTTGCTGTCGGCAATCTTCTTGGTGATGTCGGCCGGGGTTGCGGCAGGGTCGTTGGCGTCGATGTAGGAGATCGAACCAGGGCGTCCGCCGTTGCCGAACACCAGCGTGGTGTAGGGCTTGCCGTCGGCGGCCTTCGTGGGCTTGCCGTCGGCGTAGCCGTTGACCAGGCCCAGGATCGGGTTGCCGATCTTCGGGTAGCCGTTGAAGGCGATCGCGTGGTCATGGTCGGCCGTGACCACCACCAGCGTGTTCTTCAGGCCCGGGTCCTTCTTGTTCATGAAGTCGAGCGCGGTCTGGATGGCCGCGTCGAAGGCCAGCGTGTCTTCCAGCGCGCGCTTGGCGTTGGTGCCGTGCAGCGCGTGGTCGATGCGGCCGCCTTCCACCATCAGGAAGAAGCCCTTGTCGTTCTTGCTCAGCACGCCCAGGGCCTTCTCGGTCATGTCCGACAGGCTGGGCTGGTCGAGGCTCTGCTTGACGCGGTCCAGCTCGTACGCCATTTCGCTCGCCGAGAACAGGCCCAGCAGCTTGCCCGTGGCGGCCGTGTCGACGGCCTTGAGCTTGGTGCCGGTGTCGACGTAGCTGTAGCCCTTGGCCGTCATCGCGGCCACGAGATCGACGCCGTCGGTGCGCTTGGTGCCGCCCGTCGTCAGGTAGTTGCGCTGGCCGCCACCCATCAGCACGTCGATGCCGTCGAGCAGCTTGGGGTTGTAGTTGGCATGGCCCGGCACGCTCTGCTCGGCAATGGTGTTGTAGCCGTTGCGGTTGCAGATGTGCGCATAGGTGGTGGCGGGCGTGGCATGGCCCACGCGCGTGGTCGACACCGCGCCCACGGCGCGGCCCTTGGCCTTGGCGAGCTCCAGCAGCGTGTCGGCCGCCTTGCCGTTGGTCGGCGGGCAGGTGGTGTTCTCGCCGTTGATGTACTGCTTGCCGGTGCTGTCGACGGCGACGGTGTCGCTGGACATCGAGATCACCTCGTTGCGCATCTTCACGCCGGTCATGTAGGCGGCCATCGAGGGTGCGCTGTCGGTGGTCTGGCCGTCGAGCGAGAAGGTCTTCACGCGCGCCGCATAGGGCAGCGACTGCATGACGAGGTTTGCGCGCTCGGGGCTCACCAGCGAGCCGGGCTTGGCGGCCAGTTGCTTTTCGCCCTTGTAGATGCGCGCGGCGGTTACGGTGACCGGGCCCATGCCGTCGCCGAGGAAGAAGATGACGTTCTTGGCTTCGCCGGCGGCGTGTGCGTGGCCGGCCAGGGTGCCGGCGGCGGCGCAGACGAGGGCGGCGGCCAGGCGCGTTGTGCGGTGGATGCGGGTGATGCGGTTCATGGTCGTGTTCATGTGTGTGTTCGTCGCTGGGCGCTGGTGGCCGCTCACAGGCCGACCGCTTTCTTGATCAGGCCGAACACGTCGGTGTTGGTGATGACGCCGGAGAAGTTGTCGGCGCCCAGGCCTTGCGCGCCGAGGAACACGTCGGCGCCGCCGTGGGTTTCGGAGTCGCTCGCGGCATCGGTCGGAACCACGGCTTCCTGCCGGTAGTCCTTGCTTTCCAGCGCGGTGCTGTCGATGGGGCCGCGCGTGGCCAGGCGCACCGGGCCGTTGCCGAAACCGATGATGGTGTACGGGTTGCCGTCGACGTCCTTGGTGGTCTTGCTGGTGTCCACATAGTCCTTCACCAGGCCGAGCACGCCTGGCTTGCCGGCTTCGGTCTTGCCGGTGCGCGCGGCGTAGCCGTTGAGCTGCAGCGTGTGGTCATGGTCGGCCGTGACCACCACCAGCGTGTTCTTCAGGCCGGGGTCGATGGCCTGCATCTTGTCGAGCGCCAGCTTGATGGCGTCGTCGAAGGCGCCGGTGTCCTGCAGCGCGCGGCGCGCGTTGGTGGCGTGCAGCGCGTGGTCGATGCGCCCGCCCTCGACCATCAGGAAGAAGCCCTTCTTGCGCGCGGCCAGCGCGTCGATGGCCTTGCCGGTCATCTCGGCCAGGCTCGGCTCCTTGGTGGCGTCGCGGTCCAGGTCGTAGGCCATGTGGCTCTTGGTGAAGAGGCCGGCGATCTTGGTAGAGCCGTCGACGGGCAGCTTGTCGAACTCGCTCTTGCTGGTGGCGTAGCTGTACTTGGCCGTCTTCAGTTCGGCGGTCAGGTCGCGGCCGTCGTTGCGCTTGCCGCTCTTGTCCTTGGGCAGGAAGTAGTCCGTGCCGCCGCCGAAGAGCACGTCGATGCCGTCACCCAGCTTCGCGTTGTATCCCGCGCCGCCCGGCACCAGCGCCGCGGCGATGGTGTTCTCGGCGTCGCGGTGGCACACGTGCGAGTACGTGGCGGCGGGCGTGGCGTGCGTGATGCGCGTGGTGGTCACCACGCCGGTCGCGTAGCCCTTGGCCTTGCTCTGCTCCAGCAGCGTCTCGACCGCCTGGCCGTTGGTCGGCGGGCAGGTGCTGTCGAAGTTGACGTGGTAGGCCTTGCCCGAAGCGTCGGTGGCCTTGGTCTCGGGGCTCATCGAGATGACTTCGTTGTTCATCTTGACGCCGGTCATGTAGGCCGACATCGAGGGCGCGCTGTCGGTCACCTGGGCGTCGTTCGAATAGGTGTGGACGAAGGCCGTCTCGGGCAGCGTGTCCATCGTCAGGTCGCCGTCTTCGCCGACCTTGTAGATGCGCGCGGCGGTCATGGTGGTGATGCCCATGCCGTCGCCCAGGAAGAACAGCACGTTCTTCTGCGGTTGCGCGGCGGGTTGCTGCGGAAGAATCGGCAGCAGTTGGGGGCCGTGGTTGCTGCCGCCGCAAGCGGACAGCAATAGCGAAGCGCCCAGCAGCGCTGGGGCAATGAAGCGTTGGGTCATTCGACTCCCTCCGGAGGGTTTTGTTTGAGTAGTGCGCCTGGTGCGCAGATGTTCCGGAGGTGAAATCTAAAGACGTCAAATGACTCGGACGTGACGATGCGCATCCGCTGAAAAAGTTCAGCGCATTCGAAGAAAGAAACATGCCGGAAGACTTCGGCGTGTCATGCCCGCCTGCTTGCCAGCGGGCTGGGGCTCGATCAGCTCAGTTCAGCGCGCCGCCATCCAGCGCCAGGCCAGCGCCCCGGCGGCCGCCGCCACGCCGCTCACCAGCGTGCCCCACGCGATGTCGATGAACGACAGCGCGAGCGGCCAGTTGCGGATCACGGCCAGGTTGGTCAGGTCGTAGGTGCCGTAGCAGAACATGCCGAACAGCCCGCCCAGCAGCGCCGCGCGCACCACGCTCTGCGCCTCCACGCCGGGCGCGATGGCAAAGACCAGCAGGCCCACCGGGTAGAGCAGGTAGAACACGCCCGCGAAAGCCAGCCGGGGGTTCGGCGACATCAGCTCGCCCATGCCCTCCTGGTACATGCCCTTGGCGACGAGGCCGAGCCAGATCATGTCGATCACCAGCAGCACCACGAAGGTGACGGCCCATGCAACCAGGTGTTTAGTGCTCATTCGCGGCATCGTATCCGCGCGCATGGCGCGGCCTGCGAAAATTGCGCTTTTGGACTACAACGGCCCGGCCGTTGACGGATTGCCATGCCCCTGCACACCACCGCCCTCGTTCTGTTCTCCGGCGGCCAGGACTCGACCACCTGCCTGGCCGATGCGCTCTCGAAATACCAGCGCGTCGAAACCCTGGGCTTCGACTACGGGCAGCGCCACCGCGTCGAGCTCGACGTGCGCGGCACCATCCTCGCGAAGATGCGCGAGCGTTTCCCCGACTGGGCGCCCCGCCTGGGCGAAGACCACGTGCTCACGCTCGCCGCGCTGGCGCAGCTGGGCGGCTCGTCGCTCACCGAGGAGGTCGCCTTCGCCATGCAGGCCGACGGCCTGCCCAACACCTTCGTGCCGGGACGCAACCTGCTGTTTCTCACGCTGGCCGGCGCGCTGGCCTACCGTCGCGGGCTGCAGGTGATCGTCACCGGCGTGTGCGAGACCGATTTCTCGGGCTACCCCGACTGCCGCGACGACACCATGAAGGCCATGCAGCTGGCGCTGTCGCTCGGGCTGGAGCGCCGCCTGGTCATCGAGACGCCGCTGATGTGGATCGACAAGGCCGAGACCTGGCAGATGGCGCACCGCCTGGGCGGCCAGCCGCTGGTCGACCTGGTGGTGGAAGAAACCCACACCTGCTACCTCGGCGACCGCGAGCATCGCCAGGCATGGGGCTACGGCTGCGGCGAATGCCCCGCCTGCGATCTGCGCAAGAAGGGCTGGGAACGCTACACCGCCGCCGGCTGAACGGCCGAGGTGCTCAGGCGGTAGCGCGCACCGCCGCCGCCGGCCGCGCCCTCCGGCGCGGGCACCAGCGTCCAGCGCTGGTTGTGGAAGTCGCCCACCGCCGCGCGGTGCGCGATCGACACCATCGCGCCGCCCGCAGCCTGCACCGTGGCCGCGAGGCGCTTGTAGAGCACGCTCTCGGCCTGCGAGTCCAGCGCGCTGGTGATCTCGTCGGCGAACAGCCACGCCGGTTTCTTCAGCAGCACGCGCGCAATGGCCAGCCGCTGCTGCTCGCCGCCCGAAAGCTTCTGGCTCCACGCGTCGCTGTCGTCCAGGCGGTTGACCAGGTCGGGCAGCAGGGCGTCGTTCAATGCCTGGCGCAACTGGTCGTCGTTGAAGTTCGCGGCCGGGTTGGGATAAGTCAATGCATCGCGCAGCTTGCCGTCGGGCACATAGGGCCGCTGCGGCATGAAGGCCACGTTGTCGGGCACCTGCAAGCGTCCCTTGGAGAACGGCCAGATGCCCGCGAACGAGCGGAACAGCGTCGACTTGCCGCTGCCCGACGGGCCCTGCAGCAGCACGCTGTCGCCGGGCTTCACCGCCAGCGCGGCGCCGGCCAGCAGCGGCGTGCCGTCGGGCAGCGCCACGCCGAGGTCGTCGCTGTGCAGCACGGCGGCGGGCGCGCGCTGCAGGGCGTCGTCACGCGTGGCGTGCGCCCGCATGCCGTCGTCGAAGCTGGTCAGGCGGTCGGTGGTGGCGCGCCACACGGCCACGTCGCTGTAGTTGTCGACGAACCAGCTCAGCGACTCCTGCACCTTGCCGAAGGCCGAGCCGATCTGCATCAGGTGGCCCAGCTGGAAGGCGCCGCCGAAGTACTGCTGCCCCGCCACGATGAACGGAAAGATCACCGCCGCCTGGCCGAAGAACGAGGTGAAGGTGATCAGGTTCTTCTGCTGCTTGATCAGCAGCAGGTAGTTGCGCAGCACGTCGCTGAAGCGCAGGTCGAGCTGGCCGCGCTCGACCTTCTCGCCGTGGTCCAGCGCAATGGCCTCGCTGTACTCGCGCACGCGCACCAGGTGGTGGCGGAAGTCGGCCTCGAAGCGCTGCTGCCTGAAGTTCAGCCCGATCAGCGGACGGCCGATGAAGTGCGTGACGAGCGTGCCGACGATCGAGTAACCCAGCGCCACCCAGACCATGGCGCCGACGATCTGGTGCGTGGTGCCGTTGAAGGTGAACGAGAAGTTGCCCGACAGCCCCCACAGCAGGCCGATGAAGCTCAGGAGCGTGACGACCGCGTTCAGCAGGCCCATCGACAGCGTCATGGTGGCGCTGGTGAAGATCTGCATGTCCTCCTGGATCCGCTGGTCGGGGTTGTCCGGCGTCTGGCCGTCCTTGTTGGCGTAGCGCGCCAGCTCCAGGTGATAGAAGGTGCGGTCGGCCATCCAGCGCGACATGTAGCTGCGCGTCATCCAGGTGCGCCAGCGCAGTTGCAGCAGTTGCGTCACGTAGAACTTGAGCACCTGCACCGCGATGTTGAAGAAGGCGATCCAGCAGAACACGCCGACCTCGTGCCAGAAGACGACCGAATTCTTGTTCTGCAGCGCGTCGTAGAAGCGCCCGTACCACTCGTTGCCCAGCACCGCCACATACACGTAGAAGAGGTTGAGCGCGACGATGCCCGCCAGCATCGCGCGGGCCCGCCATTTCTCCTCGGACTGGAAGTAGGGCGCCGCGAGCTTGAAGACGCGGCGCAGGACCTGGGCGAACGAGCCCGCGCGTGCCGTAAGGGGGACGGATGAAGACATTCGGTTTCCTCGCAGGCGCTCGCGCGCCGTTCATCGTGAGGAAACCATCGTAAACAAAGGTTTCTTAAACGGGACTGAACCCGCGCCGAAACGGCCGGGGAAAGTACTCAGCGCAGCATGACGCGCGCCGCCGTCTCGAGAAAGTGCGCCATCGGCGGCGTCTTCAGCCCCTGGACCTTGGCCTCTTCGTCCCACAGCCGCAGCCGCACCGCGTCGCCCGACCACGGGTGCGAGGCAAAGCGCTGCGCCGCCGCGTCGTCCATCGGGCCGCCCTGCAGCGCCAGGCTGCGCACCGAGTCGGGCGAGAGCTTGGAGAAGTAGTCGGGCTGGGTGGCGCACAGGTAGCGCTTGGCGTCCACGTGCAGGCGGATCGGCTCGCGCACCTCGACGTCGAACGCGCCGCGCAGCAGCGGCAACGCGATGAACTGGTGCCGGTCGTCGATGCCCAGCTCGGTGGGCGAGCGCGGCAGCGTCCGGTGCTCGGCGATCAGCAGGTGGCCCAGGTCGTGCAGCAGCGCCGCCGTGACCAGCGCGTCGCTCGCGCCGGCCTGCTCCGCGAGCCAGGCGCATTGCAGCGCGTGCTCGGTCTGCGACACCGGCTCTCCCGCGTAGGCAACCCCACCCCGTTCGGCGAACAGGCGGGCGATCTCGGCGAGGTCGAGTGTCATGAAAGTGAAACGCAGCGAAAACACAAGGGAAACAGCGCCCGGAGTGTGCTGCGAAGCAGTGACACGCGGATGACGAAGCCACGGGAAACCGTGGGCCGCAGCCGCTGTTTTGGGTATTTGGGGTTTTTTGAGGCATCTGACAAATCCCTGTCACATGCCGCTGCCAGCATCGCCCCCATTCGCCGCACCGGACGGTTTGCGTACTTTTGCTTGCCTGTCCGTGTGCACCGCACCGCGTCCCTTTTTCTCTCTTTCTCTTTCTACTTTCCCAAGGGGAACCTCCACCATGCTGCACCGTCAACTCCGCTGGGCCTTCGTGCCCGCCGCCCTGTTCTCGCTGGCTTTCGCCGCATCGGCCCAGGGCCGCACCGAGCTGCTGGTCTACACCGCGCTCGAAGCCGACCAGGTGCAGGCCTACAAGGCCGCGTTCGAGAAGGAAAACCCCAGCATCGAGCTGAAGTTCGTGCGCGACTCCACGGGCATCGTCACCGCCAAGCTGCTGGCCGAAAAGGCCAACCCGCAGGCCGACGTGGTGTGGGGCCTGGCCGCCACCTCGCTGATGCTGCTGGACAAGGAAGGCATGCTCCAGCCCTACGCGCCCAAGGGCCTGGACGCCATCAAGCCCACCATGCGCGATGCGGCCAACCCGCCCAAGTGGGTCGGCATGGACGTGTGGTCGTCGGCCATCTGCTTCAACACCGCCGAAGCCGCCAAGAAGAACCTGCCCAAGCCCACCAGCTGGGCCGACCTGACCAACCCGGTCTACAAGGGCCAGATCACCATGCCCAACCCCGCCGCGTCGGGCACCGGCTACCTGATGGTCTCGGGCTGGATCCAGATGATGGGTGAAGAAAAGGCGTGGAAGTACATGGACGCGCTGCACCAGAACATCGGCATCTACAGCCAGTCGGGCAGCAAGCCCTGCCGCCAGGCCGGCGCCGGCGAATTCGCGCTGGGCATGTCCTTCGAATACCGCGCCAACAAGACCAAGCGCGACGGCGCCCCCATCGACATCGTGCTGCCCAAGGAAGGCCTGGGCTGGGACATGGAAGCCACCGGCATCATCAAGACCAGCAAGAAGCAGGAAGCCGCCAAGGCGCTGGCCGACTGGGCCGTGACCAAGCAGGCCAACGAGTTGTACGCCAAGAACTTCGCCGTGCTGGCGCTGCCGGGCATCCAGGAAAAGCTGGAGTTCGTGCCGGGCGACGTCGAGAAGCTGCTGGCCAAGAACGACTTCAACTGGGCCGCCGCCAACCGCGACCGCATCCTGACGGAGTGGTCCAAGCGCTACGAGTCCAAGTCCGAGAAGAAGCCGCTCTGAGCGGCCTGACGCAAAGCGGTATCCGGCCATGACGAGCAGCAGCTTTCTCTCCCTTCGCGGCATCGGCAAGTCCTTTGGCGCCACACGCGTGCTCGACGGCATCGATCTGGACATCGAGCCCGGCGAGTTCGTGTGCCTGCTCGGTCCTTCGGGCTGCGGCAAGACCACGCTGCTGCGCATCGTGTGCGGCATCGAGCGTGCCGACAGCGGCCAGATCCTGCTCGGCGGCCAGGACATCGCGGGCCTGCCGCCCGCGGCGCGCGGCTTCGGCGTGGTGTTCCAGTCGTATGCGCTGTTTCCCAACCTCACGGCGGCGCAGAACATCGCCTACGGCCTGCACCCCACCGGGGCGCTGGCCCGCGAGATGGCCAAGCGCTCGCGCGAAATGCTCGACCTGGTCGGGCTGGCCGCGCACGCCGACAAATACCCGGTGCAGCTCTCGGGCGGCCAGCAGCAGCGCGTGGCCCTGGCGCGCGCATTGGCGCCCAACCCGCGCCTGCTGCTGCTCGACGAGCCGCTCTCGGCGCTCGACGCGCAAGTGCGTGCCAGCCTGCGCAGCGAAATCCGCGCGCTGCAAAAGCGCCTGGGCATCGTCACCATCATGGTCACGCACGACCAGGAAGAAGCCCTCTCGATGGCCGACCGCGTGGTGCTGATGCACAACGGCCGCATCGAGCAGGCCGGCACGCCCGACGAGCTGTACCGCCAGCCGCGCACGCGCTTCGTGGCCGGCTTCGTCGGCCGCATGAACATGCTGCCCGCCACGGTGCTGGCCGACGGCAAGGTGCGCGTGCGCGACAGCGAGCTGTTCTGCGCGCCCGGCAATCTGAGCGTGGGTTCGCAGGCCACCGTGGGCATCCGCCCCGAACACGTGGTCGTGAAGCGCTACGGCACCGAACTCGGCGCCAACAGCTTCGCGGCCCGCCTGCTCGACACCGAGTTCTTCGGCAACCGCACCTCGGCCCGCCTGGCCTGCGAGCCGCTGGGCATCGAGATCGAGGCCGAGCTGCCCGCCGACGCGCGCGGCGGCGGCGGCGAGCCGCTGATGCCCAGCAGCATGGTGCATATCCAGTTGCCGTTGAATGCGCTTTCGGTTTTGGCGCACTGAGATGGAGTTTTGCTCTTTGGTTCTTCGCGTTGTGGGCGAGGTGCGCTGCTGTTCAGGGCGCGCTCACGCCGACGGCGTGCTCTGCTCCGCGAATGTCCCCCGGCCTGCGGCCTCCTCCTTTATTTCGCTGCGCAGAGCACACCGCCAGCGTGAGCGTTATCAGAGCACTGGTTCATCGGCCGCAAACCGACAGCGTGCCCAGGTGCATAGGGCATCGGGTACTCCCCGCAGCGAAATAAAGGAGGAGGGGCGCAGCCCCGGGGGACATTCGCGGAGGGGAGTACCCGGTGTCCTGTGCACACACCAAGAACAACAGCGCCAAATTCCCGCGCAACACAGAGAGTCGACATGAGCAACTCTCCAGATGCCATCGCCGTCCCGCAAGTGGTGACGGCGCGCGGCAGTACCTTCGACCGCGAGCGTTGGCTCACAGGCGCCGCCGTCGCGCTGATGGTGCTGCTGCTGGTCGTCATCGTCGCGCTCCCCGTCGGCGCGCTCGTCGGACAGAGCTTCTTCGACCGCGCCGGCGCCTTTGTCGGCCTTGCCAACTTCGCGCGCTACCTCGACAACCCCGCGCTCGTGCAGTCGGCCTTCAACAGCCTGGGGCTCGCCGCCATCAGCGCCGTCATCTGCACGGCCATTGCGTATGTGTATGCCTACGGGCTCACGCTGTCGTGCATGCCGGCCAAGGGCCTGCTGCGCGCCGTGGCACTCGTGCCATTGCTCGCACCTTCGCTGCTGCCGGCCATCAGCCTCGTCTATCTTTTCGGCAACCAGGGCCTGTTCAAGGGCGTGCTGGGTGACGTGTCGATCTACGGGCCGCTGGGCATCGTGCTGGGCTCGGTGTTCTGGACGCTGCCGCATGCGCTGCTGATCCTCACCACCGCCATGGCCACGTCCGACGGCCGGCTCTACGAGGCCGCGCAGACGTTGGGCGCCTCGCGCTGGCGCATCTTCCGCACGGTCACGCTGCCGTCGTCGCGCTACGGGCTCATCGTGGCCGCGATGGTGGTGTTCGTGCTGGTCATCACCGACTTCGGCGTGCCCAAGGTGGTGGGCGGCCAGACCGGCGTGCTGGCCACCGACATCTACAAGCAGGTGGTCGGGCAGCAGAACTTCCAGATGGGCGCGGTGGTCGGCCTCGTGCTGCTGATTCCGGCGGTGCTGTCTTTCCTGGTCGAACGGCGCGTGCGCGGCAAGCAGGCGGCCGCGCTGTCGGCGCGCGCCACGCCGTACCAGCCCGAGCCGGTGAAGTCGCGCGACCGCGCGCTGCTCGCGTTCTGCACGCTCACGGCGCTCGCCATTCTCGTGATGATCGGCATGGCCGTGTTCGCGTCGCTGGCCACCTACTGGCCCTACAAGCTCACGCCGTCGTTCAAGAACTACGACTTCAGCAACATGGACGGCGGCGGCTGGGGCAGCTACTTCAACTCGCTGCTGCTGGCCGTGTGCGCGGCCGTCGCCGGCGCGTTCATCACCTTCATCTCGGCCTACCTCGTGGAGAAGCCGCGCCACTTCGGCCTGCTGCGCGAACTGCTCAACCTGCTCGCCAACCTGCCGCTGGCGGTGCCGGGGCTGGTGCTGGGCGTGGGCTACATCTTCTTCTTCATCTCGCCGGCCAACCCGCTGCGCGCCATCTACGGCAGCATGACCATCCTGGTGGTGTGCACGGTGGCGCACTTTTTCTCGGTGGCGCACCTGACCTCGCTCACCGCGCTGCGCCAGCTCGACCGCGAGTACGAGCTGGTGTCGGAATCGATGGGCGTGCCGTTCTGGCGCACCCTGTGGCGCGTGCACCTGCCGGTGGCGCTGCCCACGGTGCTCAACGTGGGCGGCTATTTCTTCGTCAACGCGATGACGACCGTGTCGGCTGTCGTGTTCCTTTATTCGCCGCAGACCTCGCTCGCGGCCATCGCCGTGCTCAACATGGACGACGCGGGCGACGTGGCACCCGCCGCCGCCATGGCCTCGCTGATCATGCTCACGGCCGCCATCGGCCGCGGGGTGTTCGCCCTGGCGGGGCACTGGGCGCTCAAGCGCACCCAGACCTGGAGACAACGGTAGATGCCCGGCACCCCACAAGCGCGCCACCCCGACCATTTCGATCTCGTCGTGGTCGGCGCCGGCATCGTCGGCCTTGCGCATGCCTACACGGCGGCGCTGCGCGGCCTGAAGGTCTGCGTGGTCGAGCGCGACGCGGCCTGCATCGGCGCGTCGATCCGCAACTTCGGCTTCATCACCATCACCGGCCAGGCGCCCGGCGACACCTGGCGCCGCGCGATGCATGCGCGCGAGGTGTGGCAGCGCATCGCGCCCTATGCGGGCATCGACATCGTGCACCGCAACCTCTGGCTCGCGGCCCATCGCCCCGAGGCGCACGACGTGCTCGAGGCCTTCATGCGCACGCCGATGGGCGAGAGCTGCGAGCTGCTCGACGCGGCCGACGCACAGGCCAAGGCGCCGGCGCTGAACCTGGCCGACGCCTGCTCGGTGCTGTTCAGCCCGCACGAGCTGCGCGTGGAGTCGCGCACCGCCATCGGTCTGCTCGCCCAATGGCTGGCCGAAGTGCACGGCGTTGTCTTCCGCTTCGGCGAAGCCGTGCTCGAAGTGGCCACGCCGCGCGTGCGCACCTCGCGCGGCACGCTGCATGCCGAGCGCGTGGCGGTCTGCACCAACACCGACCTGCACGGCCTGTTCGCCGACCGCATTGCCGCGCACGACCTCACGCTGTGCCGCCTGCAGATGCTGCGCGTGAAACCCGAGGCCGGCTTTCGCTTGCCGGGCTCGGTGATGACGGACCTGAGCCTGGTGCGCTACGAGGGCTACAGCACGCTGCCCGAAGCCGCCGCGCTGCGTGCACGCCTGCAGCAGGAAGAAGCGGCCTCGCTCGAACACGGCATCCACCTGATCGTGGTGCAGAGCGCCGACGGCTCGCTGGTGGTCGGCGACTCGCACCACTACGGCGACGCACCCGAGCCCTTTGCCATGGAAGAGGTCGACCAGCTCATCCTGCGGCACCTGCGCGCCACGCTCAACCTGGAGAGCGCCCAGGTCACCGAACGCTGGACCGGCGTGTACCCGTCGTCCAAGACCACGCCTTGCGTGATCGACACGCCCGACGACGCCACCCGCGTGGTGATCGTCACCAGCGGCAGCGGCGCGAGCACCGGCTTCGGCATTGCGCACGACGTGTTCGAGACATGGTGACGCGCGCACCGCCGCGTTGGCCTCCACCCCGATTCCTTTCATTCCTGCAGCCATGAACGCCCACAATCACTCGCAGCTCCAGGCCGTCGTCTTCGACTGGGCCGGCACCATCCTCGACTTCGGTTCCTGCGCGCCGATGGGCGCCTTCGTGAAACTGTTCGAACAGTTCGGCGTGGACGTCACCATCGCCGAGGCGCGCGGCCCCATGGGCGTGGCCAAGTGGGACCACATCAAGGCGCTGGGCACGCTGCCGCGCATCGCCGCGCAATGGGAAGCAAAGCAGGGCCATGCCTTCGGCGACGCCGACGTCGACAAGCTCTACGAGATCTTCACGCCCATGAACGCGGCCAGCGCGCGCGACCACGCCGACTTCATTCCCGGCGCGGTCGAGGCCGTGAACGTGGCGCGCGAGCGCGGCCTGAAGATCGGCTCCACCACCGGCTACAACCGCCCGATCATGGAAGTGGTCGCGCCCATCGCGGCGGCCGGCGGCTATGCGCCCGACAACCTCGTGTGCGGCGGCGACCTCGCCGAAGGCCGCCCGTCGCCGCTCATGATGTACCGCTGCTTCGCCGACCTGGGCGTGTGGCCGCCGTACACGGTGGTCAAGGTCGACGACACCGGCGTGGGCCTGCAGGAGGGTCTCAACGCGGGCACCTGGGCCGTGGGCCTGGCCATCAGCGGCAACGTCAACGGGCTCACGCTGGCCGAATGGCGGGCGCTCGACGAAGACGCGCAGCAGGCGCGCCGCGAACGCGCCACCGCCGAACTCGAGGCGGCCGGCGCGCACTACGTGATCGACAGCGTGGCCGATCTGCCGCAGGTGCTGGAAGACATCGAGCGCCGGCTGCAGCGCGGCGAACGGCCTGCGGCCGCCGCCTGAGAAGCGGCGGCGTCCGACTTGACGCGTGCCTTCATCGGCCTAGCATGGCCCGCATGCGAAGCACAGCCTTTGTCCTTCTGTTCTGTCTGGGCCTGCTGACGGCGGGCTGCGACGACAAGCCCAGGCCCGGCGTGCCGGTGCCCAAGGCCACGGCGACCGGCAGCACGGTCGCGCCGCAGCACTGAGCCGACTTTCTTCGGCTGGCGACCCGGGCGTTTGCCGCGTCATGCGCGTCATGCGCGACGCGGCGCCTGTTCGCGCACGCGGCACGGCTCCCGGGTATCCTCGCCGGGGAGCCAAAAAAATGACCACACAAGAGACAACCGCCCACCAGGCGGATTCGCGCTACGCCATGGTGCGCCTGGCGCTCACGCTGCTGATCATGACGGTCGGCAGCAGCGGCATGTACGTGGTGTCGGTCATGCTGCCGGCAGTGCAGGCCGAGTTCGGCATCGCGCGCGCCGACGCCTCGCTGCCCTACACGCTGCTGATGCTGGGCTTCGGCTTCGGCGGCGTGCTCATGGGCAAGCTGGCCGACCGCGTCGGCGTGATGTGGCCGCTGCTCATGGGCTCGGTGTTCCTGGGCGTCGGCTACGTCGCCACGGGGCTGTCGGGCGGCATCGTCTCTTTCACCATCGCGCAGGCGCTGCTCGTGGGCCTGCTCGGCAGTTCGGTGGCCTTCGCGCCGCTGGTGGCCGACACCTCGCTGTGGTTCGTCAAGCGGCGCGGCATCGCGGTGGCGGTGTGCGCCAGCGGCAACTACCTGGCGGGCGCGGTGTGGCCGCCCATCGCGCAGCATTTCGTCGAGACCGTGGGCTGGCGCCAGACCTATATCGGCATGGGCATCTTCTGCGGCGTGGCGATGGCGCTGCTCGCCTTGTTCTTCCGCGCGCGGCCGCCGGCGCTGGCCGAAGCGGCCCCCGTGCGCGCCCAGGGCAACGCCGCCGTGCGCGACATGACGCGGCCCTTCGGCCTGAGCATGGGCGCGGCGCAAAGCCTCTTGTGCGTGGCCGGCGTGGCCTGCTGCGTGGCGATGGCGATGCCGCAGGTGCACATCGTGGCCTACTGCGGCGACCTGGGCTACGGGCCGGCGCAGGGCGCGATGATGCTGTCGCTGATGCTGGGCTTCGGCATCGTGAGCCGGCTGGTGTCGGGCGCCATCTGCGACCGCATCGGCGGGCTGCGCACGCTGCTGCTGGGCGGCCTGCTGCAATGCGTGGCGCTGCTGCTGTTCCTGCCCTTCGACGGGCTGGTGCCGCTGTATGTGATCTCGGCGCTGTTCGGGCTGTTCCAGGGCGGTATCGTGCCGTCCTACGCGATCATCGTGCGCGAGCACTTTCCGCCCAAGGAAGCCGGTGCGCGCGTGGGCACGGTGCTGATGTTCACGCTGTTCGGCATGGCGCTGGGCGGCTGGATGTCGGGCAAGGTGTTCGACCTCACGGGCAGCTACCATGCGGCCTTCCTGAACGGCATCGGCTGGAACCTGGTCAACGTGAGCATCGCGGCGTTCCTGCTGTTCCGCACGCGGCGCATGCGCGCGTTCGCGATGGCCTGACGCGGCTCAGGTCGCTTCGGAAACGAGGCGGCCCAGCGTCTGCATGGCCTGCTCGCTGTGTGCGTCCCACGCGTGGCCGTAGTTCAGCCGCAGGCAGTTGGCGAAGGCGCGCGTCGCCGAGAAGATCGGCCCGGGCGCGACGCTGATGCCCAGCTCCAGCGCCTTGCGATGGATCTCCAGCGCATTCACCCGCGCCGGCAATTCGACCCACAGGAAGTAGCCGCCCAGCGGCCGCGTCGCGCGTGTGCCCGCCGGAAAGTAATGGCCCACGGCCTGCGCGAAGGTGGCCTGCTGCATCGCCAGCGTCTGGCGCAGCTTGCGCAGGTGCTTGTCGAGCCCGCCTTTTTCGAGGTAGCCCGCGAGCGCGAGCTGCGCGGGCGCCGAGGTGCTGAGCGTGGTCGTGAGCTTCTGCCGCGCGACCTGCCGTGCAAAGCGCCCGGCCGAGGCCCAGCCGATGCGGTAGCCCGGCGCCAGGCACTTGGAGAACGACGAGCAGTGCAGCACCAGCCCCTGCGTGTCGAAGGCCTTGGCCGGCGCGGGCCGGCGCTCGCCGAAGTAGAGCTCGGCGTACACGTCGTCCTCGATCAGCGGCAGCGCGTGCCGCGCGAGCAGCGCCACCAGCGCCTTCTTCTTGGCGTCGGGCATCAGGCTGCCGAGCGGGTTCTGGAAGGTCGTCATGAGCCAGCAGGCGCTGGGTTTGTGCGCGGCGATGGCCAGCTCCAGCGCGCCGAGGTCGATGCCTTCGCCCGGGTGCGTCGGCACCTCGATGGCGCGCAGGCCCATGCGCTGCAGCGCCTGCAAGGCGGCGTAGAAGGTGGGCGACTCGACGATCACCGCGTCGCCGGGCCGGGTCACCGCCGCCAGGCACAGGTTGAGCGCCTCCAGTGCGCCGTTGGTCACGACCAGCTCGTCGGCCGGCACCGGCATGCCCTCGGCCAGGTAGCGCAGCGCGATCTGCCGGCGCAGCGCCGCGCTGCCGGGCGTGAGGTCGTCCACCGTGCTCCATGGGTCCAGCGACTTGGCGCTGGCCGCCATGAACTGACCGAGCCGCGCCAGCGGAAACAGCAGCGGGCTCGGAAAGGCCGAGCCGAAGGGCACGACCTTGCGCGACATGCTGGCTTCGAGGATGTCGAACACCTGGTCGCTCACGTCGAGCGACAGCGGGCCGTCGGCCGGGCGCGAGGTGAGGGTGGACTCGGGCGGCGCGTCGCGCAGGCCGCCGCCCGTCACGTAGTAGCCCGAGCGGTCGCGCGCGCGCACCAGCCCGCGCGCTTCCAGCAGGTAGTACGCCTGGAACACCGTGGACGCGCTCACGCCCCGGCTCTGGCCGGTGTGGCGCACCGAGGGCAGGCGGTCGCCGGTCTTCAGGGTGCCGTTGCGGATCGAGGCCTCGATGTCGGCGGCCAGGGCTTCGTAGCGCTTCATTCGGCTGCACTTTATCTGCACCGGTCAATTGAGGCGGATCTGCATCTGTTTTTTTCGGGGGCGATGGGGCACAGTGGGCCCATGTCCAATCTCATGCGCGCGGTGCGCGCCGTTCTCTGGAGCTTCATCGGGCTGGGCGGCCGTCGCGCCGACGCCGACAAGCGGACCGCGCAGGTCGGCATCCTGCCGCTGATCGGCGTGGCGCTCGTCATGGTGCTGCTGCTGATCGCCGGCCTGCTGGCCCTTGCGCATTACGCCGCCGGCGCATGAAGGCCGGGCTCCGACTGGCCGCCGTGGCGCTGCTGCTTGGCGTGCAGGGCATGGCGGGCGCCGCGTCGCCCGCTGCCGTGCCCGACACCATCGCGCAGCGCGTGGCCGCCTGCATCGCCTGCCACGGGCGTGAAGGCGCGACCACCAATGCCGGCTTCTTTCCGCGCCTGGCGGGCAAGCCGGCGGGCTACCTGTTCAACCAGCTCGTGAGTTTTCGCGACGGGCGCCGCTCGAACAGCGACATGGCGTACATGGTGCAGCACATGTCCGATGCGTACCTGCACGAGATCGCCGAGTACTTCGCGGGGCTGCAGTTGCCGTACCCGCCCATCGCCGGTACCAGCGACGCGTCGCCCGAGCAACTGCGGCGCGGCCGCAAGCTCGCGCTCGAAGGCGATGCGGCGCGCGGCGTGCCCGCCTGCGTGCAGTGCCACGGCGCGGCGCTCACGGGCGTGCAGCCGGCGATTCCGGGGCTGCTGGGGCTGCCGCGTTTGTATGTGTCGTCGCAGCTCGGCGCGTGGCTCACGAACGAGCGGCATGCGCTGGCGCCCGACTGCATGGCCGACATCGGCCGGCGCATGACCACCGCCGACATCAACGCCGTGGCGAGCTGGCTGGCCGTGCAGCCGATGCCTGCCGACACGAAGCCCGCGGCCTCGTTGCCCGCGCCGCTGCCGGTGGCATGCGGCGGCATGCCGAAGTGAGGGCCGCCGCATGAAGCTGCGACACATCGGCTGGACTCTGCTGACCCTGATCGTGCTGCTGGCCGTGGCCGGCGGTGTCGTGCTGGCCATGAACCTGCGCGGGGAAGACCCGCTGCCCGAGCGGGCCGAGGCCTTCAACGCCACGCCGCAGATGGTGGAGCGCGGGCGCTACCTCGCGCTGGCCGGCAACTGCGCGGGTTGCCATACGACGCGCGGCGGCCGGCCCTACGAAGGCGGCCTGCCGATCGAGACGCCCTTCGGCACGGTCTATTCGAGCAACCTGACACCCGACGACAGGACCGGCATCGGCAGCTGGAGCAGCGCGCATTTCTGGCGCGCGATGCACAACGGGCGGAGCAAGGACGGGCGGCTGCTGTATCCGGCGTTTCCGTATCCGAACTTCACCAAGGTGACGCGTGAGGACTCGGATGCGATCTATGCCTTCCTGCGCACCGTGGCACCAGCGCCCGCGCCGAACCTCGCGCACCGGTTGCGCTTTCCGTATGACACGCAGGCCGCATTGGCCGTGTGGCGCGCGCTCTCGTTCAAGCCCGAGACTTTCGTCGCCAACGCAGGCAAGCCTGCCGAGTGGAACCGGGGCGCCTATCTGGTCGATGGCCTCGGGCACTGCATCGCCTGCCATGGCAGCCGCAATTCGCTGGGCGCGACGGAAACGAAGCGCGGCCTGTCGGGCGGCCTGATCGCCATCGAGAACTGGTACGCCTCTTCGCTCACCGATCCGCACGAAGCCGGGCTGGCCGACTGGCCGACCGCCGATGTCGTCGCGCTGCTCAAGACCGGCGTGGCGCCGCGCGGCTCCGTCATGGGCCCGATGGCCGACGTGGTGTTCCGCAGCACGCAGTACCTGAGCGATGCGGATCTGACCGCGATGGCGAGTTACCTCAAAGACCTGCCCGACATGCCGAAGCAGGAAGAACAAGTCACCACCAAGGCCCCGATCCGCCGCGATGCCGGCACCATGGCGCGCGGCGCGAAGATCTACGACCAGCGCTGCGCCTACTGCCATGGCGACCAGGGCCAGGGTGCGACGGGCGCCTATCCGCCGCTGGCGGGCAATCGCGCCGTGAACATGGTGCAGCCCACCAACCTGATCCAGGTGATCGCGCATGGCGGCTTCCTGCCGACCACCGCAGGCAACCCGCGCCCCTACGGCATGCCGCCTTTCGGGCAGACGCTCGATGCCTCGGAAGTCGCTGCAGTGCTGACCTACATCCGAGGTTCGTGGGGCAACGACAGCGCCCCCGTCACGCAACTCGACACGATGCGCCGCTGAGCGCGTCCCTCAGATGTTCGTGCTCGAAGGAATGCGGCTGGGCAGCAGGTGCTCGTAGGGCCGGGAGCGCGTGGTGTTGCGCTGGCGGATGGTGCTCTCGATGCCCGCGAGCGCATTGCGAAAGCGCTCCAGCGGCCCGCCTTGCCCCGAGATGGCGGGGTCGAGCAGCACCGGCAAGTGCGGGAACGTGTTGTCCTTGTATTCGCCGAGCGGCCGGTAGTACACGCCGCCGAGAATGTGGAACAGCAGGATCTGCTCCTGCGCGCCGAGCCGTGAAGGCAGCATCTGCGACCAGCTCGCCTCGCTCTGTCCCGCGCTCGTCACGGGGGCCGGCACGCCGCCCGCGCCTGCGCTGAAGGGTGCATACGTCATCACCGAGTACTGCGGGAAGTTCACCGCCGCATGCTGCGCGCTGGTGTTGAAGATGATCGCGGTGAGCACGTCGACCAGCTGCGCGCGCGTGGTGATGGGGCGAAAGCCGTGCACCTTGCCGGTGGTCGCGAGCTCGGTGGCCCAGGCCTTGAGTTCGTAGTCGCCGGTCACGTCGCCGTCGCTCAGGTAGTAGGCGGCCACGTAGTCGCCGACCCATTGCGCGATGGCGTTCCACACCAGCAGCGCGTCGTCGCGGTAGGGGTAGTCGGGCAGGGCGGTGGTGTCGTCCACGCCGCGCGTGCGCAGGTCGTTGGGCAGCATCATGCGGTCGTGGAAGTCGTAGGCCAGCCGGTCGCGGCCGCACTCGCGCTGCAGCGTCTCGATGGGCGCGGTGAGGATCACGTCGCCCGTGGTCAGCGGCGCCATGATGATCAGCGTGGCCGCCTCGTTGATGAACATCGCGCCTTCCAGGTGCGGCGACAGCAGCCGGCTCAGCGGGTGCGCCGTGGCGAACTGGCGCTGCGTGGCCATGGCGAAGGCCTCCGACATCAGGTGCGTGCGGCCCAGGTGCACGAACATCTCGTGGTAGTTGAAGTCGGCCACCTGCACCGCGGTCTTGGCCGATTGCCAGGCCCAGTAGGCCTCGGCATTGGCGGTGTCGTCCACGCGCAGGAAGATCGGGCTCAGAGCCGGGTCCTGCCCGCACTGGATGGCCACCGGCACCAGCGAGCGGCCGGTCTTCGGCCGCGCGAACAGCGCGATGGGCGCGTAGACGTAGCCGGTGCCCGTGAGCGGCTTGCTCACCGGCGCCGTCGGCGCCATGTCGCCCAGGCCTTCATAGTCGAGCAGGTAGAGCCGGCCCGATGCCGCCGCGTCCGCGAGGCTGTCGCTGGCGCCCATCATCTGCTGGAACTGCGCGTCGGTCAGCGGGAACTTGGTGGGCAGCGCCGTCGCCTTCTGGATGAGCGTCGGGTTGGGGCCGGCCACGCGCATGGCCGCGAACAGGTCGTTGTCGTGCAGCAGCTGCGAGATGGCGGGCTTCTCGATGGTCACGAACAGCGCGTCGTACTGCGCCACCGTCTTGGGGCCGTTCAGCGCGCCGAGCGGGCCCTGCGACAGCAGGTCGTGGTGGATCTGCTTGAGCTGCGTGCCGATGTCGCCCGCCGTGCCGGCAAGGGTGGCCAGCAGGTTCAGCACCGTCGCAGGCAGCGTGAGCAGGCCGCCGTTCGCGGCCAGCAACTGGTCGAAGCTGGCCTGCAGGCCGGCAAGGCGCGTGCGCAGGTTGTCCAGCGCCTGCAGGCTGCCCGAGGCCAGCGCGCTGGTGGCGAACGACGCCGCGAAGTTGGTCACGGCCTCGACGGCCTTCGCGATGGTCTTGAGCTGGTGCTCGAGCGCGGGCAACTCGCCCGCGGGCACCACCGCGCCCATCGGCACGCCCGCGAGGTTGAGGTGCGATTCGGTCCAGATGTAAGTGGCCTGCCGCCCGACCAGTTCAAGACGCCGCAGCGTGGCGCTGATCGGATCGATCTTCTGCGGCAGCGTGGGCTTGAGCACGGGCAGCGCCGCCGAAGCGGTCGAGGGCTTGCCGGCCAGCAGGCCCAGGCCGCCCGCCGAGGCGGACCATTTGAGGATGTCTCTGCGCTTCATCGGGGGAATTCCCTGTCGTTATGGATCTGGGGAAGGCCGAAAAAAGTGTCCGGCCACTAAATCGAACGCTCGTTCTATTTGGTGGCCGGATTCTGCGGAGGGGCTCCGGCGTTGGCAATGAGGGTTGGTGCCTAGCGCGAAGGTGCTCATGCGGCGCGTGCCGATGCGCACGCGAACGAGTGGGTGCAGGGCGCGCCGCGCCGGCGCCCGCTGCCGCTGCCGCCGTTCAGGGCTCGTTGCTGATGCCGCTGCTCACGTGCCCCGCCGGCACGTGCCGCGAGGCCGCGTCGACGTGGCCGGTCTGGTCGTCGAAGAAGAAGTCGGGCTCGAACTCGCGCAGGAACTCGCCCTTGGGCAGGCCGCCGAGGAACATGGCCTCGTCGACGCGGATGTTCCACTTCATGAGCGTGCGAATGGCGCGCTCGTGCGCCGGTGCGCTGCGCGCGGTGACCAGCGCGGTGCGGATGCGCATCTGCGCGTTGCCCGCCATCTGCAGGCGGTGCAGCGCCATCAGCAGCGGCTTGAACGGGCCTTCGGGCAGAGGCAGGTCGGCCTTGCTGAGTTCGTGCGCCTGGAAGGCGTCCAGGCCTTCGGCCTGGAAAACGCGCTCGGCCTCGTCGGAGAACAGCACGGCGTCGCCGTCGAAGGCAATGCGCACTTCGTTGGGCCATGCATCGCTGGCCTTGACCGACTCGACCAGCACGCGCGCGGCCGGAAAGCCCGCGACCAGCGCCTCGCGCACGTCCTGTGCATTGACCGACAGGAACAGGTGCGCGCGCAGCGGCCGCAAATAGCCGAAGGGCGGGCGGCCCTGCGTGAACACGCCGCGCTGCAGCTTGATGTCGGCGGCCGCGCTCGACTTGAAGATGCGCATGCCCGAGACCGGGTCGTTGCGCGACAGGATCACCACCTCGACGCGCTGCACGCCGTCGTCGTTGAAGCGCAGCAGCTTGCGGATCAGCGAGTACGCGATGCCGGGCGCGGCCGGCACGTCGATGCGGTCCAGCTGCAGCTTCATGTAGCCCTCGTTGTCCCCGGCCTCGAAGATCTTGTTTTCTTCTTCGAGGTTGAACAGGGCGCGCGAGGAGATCGCGACCACGAGCTTGTCTTCGAGCGTTACGGGCATGGTGGTGCGTCTTGCTGGCTGGTGGCCGCCGTCACTTGACGAACTGGTTGAGCTGGATGATCGGCAGCATCACGGCCAGCACGATCAGCATGACCACGCCGCCCATCGCCACGATCAGCAGCGGCTCCAGGATGGTGGCCAGGTGCATCGCGCGGCGCTGCACTTCGGCGCCGAGCTGGTTGGCCGCGCGTTGCAGCATCAGCGGCAAGGTGCCGGTCTGCTCGCCCAGGCGCGCGAACATCGACACCAGGCCGGGAAAGCGTTTTTTCTGCGCCAGCGCCGAGGCCAGCGGCGCGCCTTCGCGCACCAGCACCAGCGCGTCGAGCGCGTCGGCGCGCATCGCGCGGTTGCCCAGCGTTTCGGAGGCCGCCTGCAGCGCGCGAAGAATGGGCACGCCGGCCGTGGCCAGCATGGCGAGCGTGCTCGCGAAGCGCGCCGCGTTGTAGCCGCGCGCGAGCTTGCCGACCAGCGGCAGCTTGAGCCAGGCGGCGTCGAACTTCAGGCGGAAGGCTTCCTGCGCCAGCGCCAGCCGCACGCCGATGGTGGCGAGCACCACGGCCCCCAGCATCCACCAGCCGTAGTTGCGCACGCCCGCGCTCAGCGACAGCATCACCGTGGTGAGGAAGGGCAGCGAGCGCTTGGTGCCCGCGAACACCTGCGCCACCTGCGGCACCACGTAGCTCACGAGAAAGATCACGATCACGATCGCCACCAGCGTGACGATGGCCGGGTAGAGCGCCGCGCCGATCAGCTTCTGCTGCAGCGCCTGGCGTTCCTCGAGGTCGTCGGCCAGGCGGTCGAGCACGAGGCCCAGGTTGCCGCTTTGCTCACCCGCGCCGATCACGGCCGTGTAGATGGGCGAGAACTCGCGCGAGTGCGCCGACAGCGCGCGCGCAAAAGGCGAGCCCGCATTGACTTCGGCGCGAAGCGAGGCGACGAGGTTGCGCTGGGGCTCGGACTCGGCCTCGTCGGTGAGCGCCGTGAGCGCGCGCTCCAGCGGCAGGCCCGACGACACCAGGCCCGCGAGCTGGCGCGTCCATACCGCCAGGCCCGTGGAGTTGAAGACGCGCTTGCCGCCGCCGAGCCAACGGCTGACGCCGCTGCGCTGGCCGCTGCCGCTGATGTGGTCGCTGCTCACCGGCTTGACCGACAGCGGAATGAGCGCCTGCGCACGCAGCAGGCTGCGCGCGCTGCGCGCGGTGTCGGCCTCGAGCACGCCTTCGCGCGACTGGCCGCTGGCATCGATGGCTTCGAAGGAATAGGCGGGCATTGCGGGTCGCGCTAGTCGCGCGTGACGCGCAGCAACTCGGCGCGCGAGGTGACACCGGCCTGCACCAGCCGCTCGCCGTCCTCGCGCATGGAGCGCAGGCCGCCGCGTTCGCCGGCTTCGAAGAGCTGGCTCTCGGCCGCCTTGCCGTGGATCAGCGCCTGCACCGCGTCGTCGGCGACGAGCAGCTCGAAGATGCCGGTGCGCCCCTGGTAGCCGGTCTGGCCGCACACGTCGCAGCCCGCGCCGACGCAGGCCGTGCAGACCTTGCGCACGAGGCGCTGCGCGAGCACGCCCAGCAGCGACGAGCTGAGAAGAAAGGGCTCCACGCCCATGTCGGTCAGGCGCGTGACGGCGCTGACGGAATCGTTGGTGTGCAGCGTGGCCAGCACCAGGTGGCCGGTCAGCGAGGCCTGGATGGCGATCTGCGCGGTCTCGAAGTCGCGGATTTCGCCGATCATGATCACGTCCGGGTCTTGCCGCAGGATCGCGCGCAGGGCCTTGGCGAAGGTGAGCTCGATCTTCGCGTTGATCTGCGTCTGGCCCACGCCCGGCAGCTCGTACTCGATGGGGTCTTCCACCGTCATGATGTTGCTGCGGCTCGCATCGAGCCGGGCCAGCGCGGCATACAGCGTGGTGGTCTTGCCCGAGCCGGTCGGGCCCGTCACCAGGATGATGCCGTGCGGCTGCGTGATGAGTTTCTCGAAGCGCTCCAGCGTGTCGCCCTGCATGCCGACCGATTCGAGCGTGAGCTTCGATTCGCTCTTGTCCAGCAGGCGCAGCACCGCGCGTTCGCCGTGCGCGCTGGGCAGCGTCGACACCCGCACGTCGACCGCGCGCGTGCCGATGCGCAGGCTGATGCGCCCGTCCTGCGGCAGCCGCTTCTCGGAGATGTCGAGGTCGGCCATGATCTTCAGGCGCGAGATCAGCGCGGCGTGCAGCGCGCGGTTGGGCTGCACCACTTCGCGCAAGGTGCCGTCGATGCGAAAGCGCACGGACGAGGTGCGTTCGTAGGGCTCGATGTGGATGTCGCTGGCGCCGTCGCGCGCGGCCTGCGTGAGCAGCGCGTTGAGCATGCGGATGATGGGCGCGTCGCCCGCGCTTTCCAGCAGGTCTTCGACCGCCGGCAGCTCCTGCATCATGCGCGAGAGGTCGGCGTCGCTCTGCACTTCGCTCACCACCGCTGCGGCGCTGGATTCACCCTGCGCGTAGGCCGCGCTGATGCGCTGCGCCAGCGCGCCGTCGGCCAGCACCTCGAAAGCCTGCACCCCGTACTTGCGCGACACCTCGCCGACCGCGCTGCGCGCGGGGTGGGACGACATCCACAGCGTGTAGCGGCCGTCGTCGGCCTCCTCGAGCAGCAGTTGCTGGCTGCGTGCGAACGCATAGGGCAGGGGATAGCGCATGGGCGGTGTCGGCGGGCGTGTGCGTGTGTGGCGTTGGTACGAAGGATAGGCCGATCAGGGCAGTTCGCGTGCGGAGGCCGGATCGGCCGTCGGCGGCAGCGTGCCGCGCAGCGGGCTCGGGGCCAGCCGGCGGGTGTCCGCGGCGGGGCGCGGCGGCGGAATGAGCTGCGTGCCTTCGATGCGCGACTCGGCGCGGCGCGGCGCTTCGGGTTCCGGGGTGCGCACCGGCGGCGTCAGCGCGGGCAGCACGTTGGCGCCATCGACGGCGCGCAGCATCACGTTGGAGTTGTCCGGCTGCGTGCGCTGCTGCATGCCGCGGATCTCGTCGTAGCGGTCGAACGAGAAGGCCTCGGTGGCGACGGCGTCGCGCATCACCGCCGGGCGCAGGAACATCATGAGATTGAGCTTTTCGCGCGTGCGGGCCTGGCTCTTGAAGAGGTTGCCCAGCACGGGAATGTCGCCGGCCACCGGCACCTTCTCGACCGTGTTGTTGTAGGTGTCCGACAGCAGGCCGCCGAGCATGACGAGGCCGCCGTCTTCCACCAGCACGCTCGACTCGATCGAGCGCTTGCTGGTGGTCGGTCCGTTCTGGTTGGTGACGGTGTTCGGGTCGACGGTGGAGGTCTCCTGGAAGATCGTCATCTTCACGGTGCCGTTCTCGTTGATGGTCGGGCGCACGCGCAGCGTGAGGCCGACGTCCTTGCGCTCGACGGTGGTGAACGGGTTGACGCCCACCGAGCCCGAGGTGCTGGCGTACTGGCCGGTGACGAACGGCACGTTCTGGCCGATCACGATCTTGGCTTCCTCGTTGTCCAGCGTCAGCAGGTTGGGCTTGGACAGCACGTTCGAGTCTTTGTCGCTGTCGAAGAAGCTGGCGATCGCGCCCAGGATGTACTGGCCGCCGATCTTGCCGGCAATGCCCAGGTTCAGGCCCGAGGACAGGTTCAGGTTGGCCGGGTTCTTGGTGGCCAGCGCCTGCGTCAGCGTCAACAGGTTGGCGCCCGCCACCGACGAGTTGGTGCCGATCACGGCGTTGTTGCCCAGCGCGCTTTGCCACTGCACGCCGAACTTGGCGGCGGCGGTGTCGCCCACTTCGACGATCAGCGCCTCGATCATGACCTGCGCGCGGCGGCCGTCGAGCCGGTCGATCACGGCGCGTATCTGGCGGTACTGCGGCTCGGGCGCGGTGATGATGAGCGAGTTGGTCGACGGGTCGGCCTGGATCTGGCCGCCGGTCGAAGGCTGGTTGGCGTTGTTCAGCGGCGCGCTGGCGGCGGGCGAACTGCCGTTCTGGCTGCTGCCGCTGTTCAGGTTGACCTGCATGGCCTGCGGCGCGCTCTGCGACGGCACCGAGCCGCCGCCGGCCGCGCCCGGCTGTCCGGGCGTGGCCGATTGCTGGTTGGCGGCCATGGCGGCGCGCAGCGTGGCCGCGAGGCGCACCGCGTCGGCGTTCTTCAGGTAGACCACGTAGATGTTGCCGGCCGCGCCGTTGCTGCTTTCGGCGGCGGGCCGGTCGAGCTTGTCGATCAGCGTGCGCACCAGCTGCACGCGCGCCGGGTTGGCCGCGCGCAGGATCAGCGAGTTGCTGCGCGGGTCGGCCAGCAGCGTGGTGCGGAACGACGCGTCGACGGCGCCCGGCGCGGCGGCCGCGCCCGGTGCGCCCGAGCCGCTGCCGTCGATCAGGCGCGAGATGAGCGGCACCATGTCGGTGGCCACCGAATGCTTCAGCTGGATGACCTCGACGTCGGACGCGTTCGGCACGTCGAGCGACGCGATGATGCGGGCCAGCCGGCGCATGTTGTCGGCGTAGTCGGTGATCACGAGCGAGTTGTTGCCCGGGTTCACGTTGATGGTGTTGTTCGGCGGAATCAGCGGGCGCAGCACCGGCAGCAGGCTGTTCGGCGACTCGTAGTTGAGCCGGAAGATCTGCGTGACGATCTGGTTGCTGCCGCTGGACGCGGTGGCGCTGATGGAGGTGTTGACGGTGCTGCTCTGCAGCTTGGCGTCGGCCTCGGGCACCACCTTGTACAGGCCGTCGGCTTCGACCACGGCAAAGCCCTGCAGCCGCAGCGCCGAGGCGAACTGGTTGAACGCGGCGGCCGGCTGGATGGCGCGGTCGGTCACGAGGTTCATGGTGCCCTTGACGCGCGGGTCGACCACCACGTCGCGCCCAGTGACCACGGCCATGGTGCGGGCCACGGCCTCGATGTCGGCGTTGGCGAAGTTGAGCGTGATCGGCTCGCCGCGGCGCGGTGCGTCGCCGGTCTGCGCGAAGGCGGCGGGCGCGGCCTGCAGGAACGTGGCGGCGATCAGCACGCGCACGGCAAGCGCGACGGTGCCGGTCGAAAACAGTGGCTTCATCATGAGGATCAACCCAGGGTGATGATCGAACGCGCGTTGTCGCGCCGTCCGATGATGTTCAACAAATTGGAGAGTGCGTCTTCGCGGCCGGGCGCGGCATTGGCTTCGCCGTTGAAGCGGAAGGTGGTGCCGTTCCAGCTGCCGCTGCCGTTCAGCTCGAGGCTGCCTTCGCGCGTGCTGAGCAGCAGCGTGGGGCGGTTGCCGCCTTCGAGCGTGAGCCGGTAGCTGCCCATCGGACGCAAGGTCGAGAGGCTGGAGGAAACATCGGTGGCGTCCAGCGAGGCCTGGCCGGCGATGCGCAGCGCGGGGCCGTCCCACTGCATCGCGAAGGCCTTGGTGGTGAGGTCGAGCGCGCCGTCGAGCTTGAGCGTGTTCCAGGGCGCGCCCAGGCCGGTGAGCATGCTGGCGGGCCAGCGCGAACGGCTGTCCTGCCAGTCGAGCAGCATGCCGCCGGCGCGCGGGCTGGCGCGCAGCTGCAGCGGCTGGGCCGCGCAGCAGGGCAGGTCGAGGGTGGCCGAAAGGCTGCCCCAGCCCGGTCGCATGCGCCAGTGCAGCAGGCCGGGCAGCGACACCGCCTCGGCACCGCCGGCGCCGCTGGCGAACACCACGGCGGCCGTGCCGTTCCAGACGGTGCCGCGCGGGTTGGCCAGCACCAGGCGGCCCTGGCTCCAGCCCGACAGCGCGGCCGACAGCCAGCGCGCCGGCGCGAACAGCACCACCGCCAGCACCGCGCCGATGGCGATGCCCAGCAGGGCCCAGCGCCAGCCGCGGCGCGGGGCGGGCTCGGAGATGGGGGTGCGCGTCACCATGCGAAGTGGCTCAGCGCGCGGCGGGCAGCGCCATGACGACGGTGCCGTCCCAGCGGATCTGCGGCGCCGACGGCGTGTTCTTGCCGCCCGCAGCGGGCGCCGGTGCCGCGGCGGGAACGCGCGTCAGGTGGGCTTCGCGCGGCACCGCATGGGCGTTGCCGCGCGCCTGGGCGAGCCATTGGGCGATGGTGCCGGCGGGCACGGCGCGCAGCGACACGGTGGCGGCGCCGTCGCCGCCGGCCGTCATGAGCTGGGCGTTGCTGGTGCCCAGGCCGTCGCGCACCGAGGTTTCGAGGGCGCGCATGGCGTCGTCGCGGTTCAGGCGCGGTTGCGACTGCAGCGCCTTGGCGCGGTTCTGCAGGGTGGCCATCTGCTGCAGCTGCGCATCGAGCTGGGCGTGTTCGGCCGGGGCCGCGGCCAGCGTGCGCAGCGCGGGCGCGAGCGCGATCCACCAGAGCAGGGCCAGCGCCACGAGCGCGACGGCGGCGACGACCATGCGGCGTTCGCGCGCTTCCAGGGTGGCCCAGCGGGCCTTGAGCTGTTCGCTGAAATTCATCGGGTGGCCTCGGCCTGGACCAGCAGCAGGTCGCCTTCGGTGCGCACGTTGTAGCCGCGCGGCGCCAGTGCGTTGGTGATCTGCGAAACCTCGGAGGGCTGCAGGCCGAGCCCGCGCAGGCGCAACTGGCCGGCGCTGTAGTCGACGGCGCTGGGGGTCTTGCCGGGCGGGAGGTTGGTGGCGAGCGCGCCGACCATGGGTTCGAAGTCGCTGCCGGCCACGTCGCCCACGGCCTGCTGCAGCGCGGCCACTTCGCGCTGCATCTGCAGCGGAGCGTCGACCACGATCTTCACCGAGGGGAAGGTCTGCGTCAGCATGGCCCTGGCGGCCTGGCGCTTGGACTCGAGCGCGTTGCGCTCCTTCCAGGCCCAGGCGTTGAGGCCGACGAGCTGCGTGAGCAGCAGCACGACCACGCCCCAGCGCGCGGCGCGCCACTCGGGCGCGTAGCGCAGTGTTTGGAGTACCGACGCGAACTTCTTGCCGGCGCGCGCGCGGCCGGTCACGGCGAGGTCGAACTGCGCCAGCTCCCACGGCGTGCGCGCGGCCTGCAGCCAGCGCTGCGGCGTCTGCACGATGGGCACGCGGCGCTCCAGCAGGTGCTCGGCGGCCTCGGCCACGGCGGGCTCGGTGGTGATGACGGCGGTGTCCAGCGGCAGGCCGCCCGACAGCGCCAGCCCGGCGCCGGCCAGCGGCAGCGAGACCACGCCGTCGGCGTCGCACACCGTGAGCTGCGGTGCCTCGGGCTCGCCCGTGACCTGCAGCAGCGGCGGCCCGTCGGCGGGTTGCGGCGCGAACTCGGGAACGATGCGCACCACGCGGCGCCCGGCCGCTTCGAGCCCTTGCACCACGCTGCGCAGCCAGATGCGGTTGCAGGCGGCCACCCACACGGGCGCGCCGGCCTTGGCATCGGGCTCGAGCGCGAAGTGCAGCGCTTCGGGTTCGTCGAGCAGGTGTTCTTCGAGCAGGCCGTCGAGCACGGCGCGCAGCTTCGAGGCGCTGCCCATGCTGCCCTTGGGCAGCGTGATGCGGTGCCACGACAGCGCGGCCGAAGGAATGCCGAGCATGACTTCGGCGCTCGAGGGCAGGAGCGTCAGCAGCGCGCGGCCTTGGTTGCGCAGGGCAATACCGTCGTCGCCTGCCTGGGCCCAGTCGTACTCACCCGCGGCATCGGCCGGAGGGAGGGGGGCAATGAGCAGCAGCGGAGTCATGTCGATCTTGGAAAAGCCGGTGATTGTAGGTGGGCGTCTTACAGGTAAACGCTCTAATTTCGATAGCGTAACGTGCTGATGTGACGGGCGTTAGAAGACGTTTTGACTACAAATTCGGCCCTTGAAATCAGGGTTTGACCGGAGTGTTCGTTGCGCCGGCGCCGCGCGTGCGCCAGACCGTCGTCACCGTGACACCGTTGCGCTGTAGAAGCGAGTGCTCCTCGACCCAGGTGCGGTCCAGCCGCAGCTTGCCGTAGACCTCGAAGTACTGCGTGCCCACGCCGTGCTGCGCGGCGTTGAAGGGCGCGCCCCCGCTGGGCAGCGCGGCGTTGGCGGCGGCCAGGTCCTTGAAGAAGGAGCGCGCGCGGCGCTCGACGAGCTGGCGCGCGTTGGCGATGCTGAGCGACTCCATGCTGGCGCTGATCGCCTCGGCGCTCGCGGTGTTGATATTGAGCGTGGTGCGCGTCGGCAGGATCGTCACGTAGGGCTCGAGCGCCTTCGCGGTCGAGGGCGACAGGCCCAGCCACACCAGCTGCGAGACCTCCTGCGGCAGCAGCGGCGCGCCGCCGGCATCGCCGCCCCCGCCATCTGTGCCGGTGCCGGTGCCGTTTGCCAGCGCGGCCACGAGGCCCGCTGTCATCTGGTTCAGTTCGGACACCGGCAGGCCCAGCAGGTTGAACAGCCGCGTGAAGGTGGCAACACCCGCCGGCAGGGGCTTGCCGTTGTCGACCAGCGACAGCACGTTGAGCTTGGACTGCGCGTCGACGATGCGGCCCGACAGGAAGGCGTCGGGCAGGCCTTCGAGGTTGTCGCTCGACACGTTCTTGTCGGCCGACAGGAAGCTCGTGAGCCGCGCTTCCTCGAGCGGCACGGCCCAGGGTTCGCCCAGGTGGTCGGGGCCGCCGGCGCGGCCGTCTTCGGCCAGGATCAGGCGCGACCAGTCGAGCGCCCCGATCAGCACCCAGGCGGCCTGCACGCGCGCGCGCTCGGCGCCTTCGACTTCGGCGGCGCGCCACTGCTGCCACAGCGCGGCGGCGGCGAAGGTCGCGACCAGCATGACGGTGAGCATCGCGGCGAGCAGCGCGGCACCGGACTGCGAACGCTGTTTCTTCGTCGTCGTGGTCGTCGTGGTCATGATTTGGGCGACCCGACGGTCGGGCGGACCCAGTCGCGCGTGAGCGTGCCCGAGAGGCCGTCGCCGGGCGGCAGGTTCAGCACCAGGCGCACGCCGTCGGGCATGGCAATGACGGGGGGCGCGGGGTTGGCCGGGTTGGGCACGGAAGGGGCCAACTGGCCGGCGGGCACCCAGTTGTTGTCGCGGAAGTAGAAGAGCTGCCAGCTGTTGGCGGCCATCAGCGTGGTCTCGGAGGCGGTGCCCGTCTGCGTGCCGCCGTCCTGCGACCAGGCGCCGGCCATGTCCCAGGCCTGCTGCCATTCGCCGCGCGTGGAAAAAGGCTGCGACTGCCAGCGCCGCCAGCGCGTGCCGTCGGCACCGGAGCGCAGCGTCCAGGCCACCACCAGCACGGAGGGTGAGTTGGCATCGCTGCCGCGGCGCGTGAGCCGCAGCACGCGGCCGTCCCAGTCGATCGGGCGGGTCTGCGCGAGCGTGGTCGCGGCGTCGAGGTCGGCGCCCCACTGCGCGAGCGTGGCCTGCAGCGTCAGGATGGCGTCGGCGCGCTGCTGGTTCTGCGAGGTGGCGCGCGACATGCTGTCGAGCCCGCGCCAGCTCACCAGCGACAGCAGCGCCATCACGGCAATGGCCACGAGCAGCTCGATCAGCGTGAAGCCGCGCGCGGCGCCAAGGCGGCGGGCGTTCCGTGCCATCAGTAGCGCCCCACGACGGTCGAGATGCGCAGGATCGGCGCGTTGGCTTCGTCGCGCACCTGCACGTCGACGCGGCGGAAGTTCGGGTTGAGCGTGGCCACGGTGCTGGTGGTCACGTTGAACGACACGCCCGCCTGCGCGCAGATCGAGCCCGAGTCGCCCACGGCGGGCATCTGCCGCGACAGCCGGGCCTTGGCGAGTTCGTTCTCGGCGCACAGGTCGGCCAGCACCAGGTCGGACTGGCGCTGCGCATTGCGCGTGAGCGACATCGTGGCCTGCGAGCCGGCCGCCAGCGCCAGCGCGACGATGCCCAGCGCGATCAGCACCTCGATCAGCGTGAAGCCGCCTTGGCGCGAAGCGGGGCGGGTCAGGATGCTGCGGCTCATGGTGCGTCGGCGAAAACGGTGAAGGGCCGCAGCCCGTCGGTGGCGATGCGCAGCGAGCGCGCGGGCGGCCCGGCCGAATAGAGCGTGACCTGCTGCGCCGCAATGATTGGATCGGGCCCGAGCTGCAAGGCCGGCACCTGCGTGCCGTTGGCGAGCGCGGCCTGGGCCGTGATGCCCTCGGCGGCCCAGCCGCTGGGCAGCGCGTCGGCGGGCAGGCCGTCGAACACGAAGCTGCCTTCGACCGGCCGCCAGCGCACCGCGACGCCGCTGGCGCGCGACTGGGCGCGGGCCGATTCGAGCAGCGCGGCGAGCCGGTCGGCCTCGCGGTCGAGCCTGGCGGCGTTGGTGTCGCGCATCGCGAAGCTCACGGCGGCGGTGGCGATCGCGATGATGGCGATCACCACGATCAGCTCCAGCAGCGTGAAGCCGGAAGAGGGCGAAGGGTGCTGGTTGCGGCGCGGCGCGCCTGTGCCGCTACTGCCAGCTGCCGATGTCGGCATTCTTGCCTTCGCCGCCGCTCTGGCCGTCGGCGCCGAACGAGAGCACGTCGATCTCGCCCTTGATGCCCGGGTTCATGTACTGGTAGGGGTGGCCCCACGGGTCGTTGGGCAGCTTCTCGACGTAGGGCTTCCAGTTGGGCGCGGCGGGGCCCGTGGTCGGGCGCGTCAGCAGCGCCTGCAGGCCTTGCTCGGCCGTGGGGTAGCGCTGGTTGTCCAGGCGGTAGAGCTTGAGCGCCTGCATCAGGTTGTTGATGTCGGTGCGCGCGGCCGTCACGCGGGCGTCGTCGGCGCGCTCGATCACGTTCGGCACGATCAGCGCCGCCAGCACGCCGATGATGACCAGCACCACCATCAGTTCGATCAGCGTGAAGCCGCGTTGGGCGGTGCGGGAAGCGGCACGAAGGAATTTGTTCATAGGTTGGGCGGACATGATTCGGAAAGCGCGCTGCATGATAATCCGCGCCCATGACAAGTCCTTACTCCGCTGCCCGCTGGCATGCCCCACTTGCAACGACCGGGCTTTGGGCGCTGGCCGCCGGCGCCGCGGTGTTCTGGGTGCTCCGGCTGGCGTCGCCCACCGACGTCGTGGCCGCGGCGGCGAGCATGCCGCGGCCGTCGGTCGCGGCCGATACCGATGCGGTGGCGCGCCTGCTGGGCGTGCTGCCCGCGTCGAGTTCGGCGCCGGTGGCGCCGGAAGCCGCGAGCCGCTTCGCGCTGTCGGGCGTGGTGGCGGACCCGTCGAAGCAAGGGGCGGCGCTGATCGCCATCGACGGCAAGCCGCCGCGGCCGTTCCGCGTCGGCTCGAAGGTCGGCGACAACTACGTGCTGCAGTCGGTGGGGCTGCGCTCGGCAACGCTCGGCGCGCAGGCCGACGGGCCGGCGGCGTTCACGCTGCAACTGCCGGTGCGCGCGCCGATCAGCCTGAGCGCGCCGGCGCCGCTGTCCGCCGTGACATCGCCCACGCCGGTCGGACTGCCGCCGGCGACGATGCCTGCGGTGATGGCGCCGCCGCCTTTGCCGCAGCAGCAGCCCGGCGTGGCGCCGCAGCCCGCGCAAGCGCAGTAGCGCTGATGACGCGGATCACGATCGAAGCCGGCCTTGCGCCGGCTTTTGTTTTTCCGTGGGCTTTCGCTCAGGCCTGCAGGAAGAGCCGGTACGCCGGGTTCGCCGTTTCCTCGACGTAGGGATAGCCCAGCGTTTCGAGGAAGGCCGCGAACTCGGTGGACTCCCCGGCCGGCACCTGCAGCCCGACGAGAATGCGGCCGTAGTCGGCGCCCTGGTTGCGGTAGTGGAACAGGCTGATGTTCCAGTTCGGCCGCATCAGGCTCAGGAACTTCAGCAGCGCGCCGGGGCGCTCGGGGAACACGAAGCGCAGCAGGCGCTCGTCGTGCGCAAGGCCGGTGCGCCCACCCACCAGGTGTCGCAGATGCTCCTTGGCGAGTTCGTCGTGCGTGAGGTCGAGCGCGTCGAAGCCGTGGTCGTTGAAGATCCGCGCGATGGTGGCCGACTCGCCGCGCGCCGACGTGGTCAGGCCGACGAACACGTGGGCCTTGGCGGCGTCGCTGATGCGGTAGTTGAACTCCGTCACGTTGCGCAGCGCACCGCCACCGGTGCCCGCGGCTTCGTCTTCGCTCGCGGGCATTTCGCTGACCAGTTCGCAGAAGCGGCGGAAGCTGCCGCGCTCTTCGGGAATCGTGACGGCGAACAGCGCCTCGCGTTCTTCGCCGACCTCGGCGCGCTCGGCAACGAAGCGCAGGCGGTCGAAGTTCATGTTCGCGCCGCAGAGGATGGCCGCGTAGGTCTCGCCGTGGCGGCCGTGCTGCGCCACGTACTGCTTGATCGCCGCCACCGCGAGCGCGCCCGCGGGTTCGACGATCCCGCGCGTGTCCACGAAGATGTCCTTGATGGCCGCGCACACGGCATCGGTGTCGACCGCGATGTAGTCGTCCACCAGTTCGTTGGCGATGCGGAAAGTCTCCTCGCCGACGAGCTTGACGGCGGTGCCGTCGGAGAACAGGCCGACGTCGGGCAGGCTCACGCGTTGGTGCGCGGCGACCGACTGCATCATTGCGTCGGAGTCGTTCATCTGCACACCGATCACCTTGATCTCGGGACGCACGGCCTTGATGTAGTTGGCCACGCCGGAGATCAATCCGCCGCCGCCGATCGCAACGAACACGGCATCGAGCGGGCCCTGGTGCTGGCGCAGGATTTCCATCGCGATGGTGCCCTGGCCCGCGATGACGTCGGGGTCGTCGAAGGGATGCACGAAGGTCAGGTTCTGCTGGGCCTGCAATTCGAGCGCATGCAGATAGGCGTCCGAATAGCTCTCGCCGTGCAGCACGATTTCGCCGCCGAAACCACGCACCGCATCGATCTTCAATTTGGGCGTGGTCACCGGCATCACGATGACCGCGCGCGTGCCGAGCTTGCGCGCACCCAATGCAACGCCCTGCGCGTGATTGCCGGCTGAAGCGCAAATCACGCCGCTCGCCAATTGCGCGGCGCTCAGGTGCGCCATCTTGTTATAGGCACCTCTGAGCTTGAAGCTGAAGACCGGTTGCTGGTCTTCGCGCTTGAGCAAAACAGTGTTGCCGAGCCGCTCGCTGAGCGCTCGCGCTTTCTCCAACGCGGACTCGACAGCGACGTCGTAAACCCGGGCGTTGAGAATTTTTCTGAGATAGTCGGCGGGCGTCAGTGCCGCATGAACAGATGCATCGCGCACGATATTTTCCAAGGGAGTTTTCATTTGCTAACCAACGATGATAAGAGGCATCGGGATTGCATGCGGGGTAAGACATGGACACAAATGTCATAAATCTCTTTTACAGAGTCCCGGCTGCCAATGATTCGGGTTTTTTGGCGCGCAACTATTCCGCGATTCACATGCCCGCTAATCCGTTTACGGTTGAGCAAAATTTGTTATCCGTTTCTGTCAGCGACCTCTCGAAGGGACTGATGCAAGCGGAGGCCGCACGCGTCCAAAGAAAAGAAATTGGCCGCCCGACATGGCAGGTGATGGGCAACAGACTGCGTGCGCACATCGTTCCGTTGCTGGGCGAATTGCCTGCGCAGTCGTTCGCCACAGCAGACGCGCAACGCCTGATCGATCACCTCGGCGCGCAAGGCTTTACCAGCACGACGATCGCGCAGTACCTGGTCTTGTTGCGCAAGGTCGTGATGCACGGCGTACACACCGGCGTGCTGCGCGACGCGCCTGCATTTCCGAAAGTGAAGGTGCGCAGTCAGCCGCGTGGCAGCTTCAGCGTGACGGAGTACCGGTCGATCATTTCGACCGCGCGCAGCTTGCGCGGGCACTCGCATCCGGTGCTCGATCAGCTGTCGGCCGGCGAGCGGTTCTGGATTGCGCGAGAACTGCTGGTGATGCCCGACGAGTTGCCCTGGCTGATTCGCTGGATGGTCAACACCTTCGTGCGCCCGAGCGACATCAAGCTCATGAAGAACAAACACATCGAGGTGGTGCGCGGCAAGCACGTCTACCTGCGGATGAACTTGCCGGAGACCAAGCGGCACAGCCAGCCCATCGTGAGCTTGCGTCCTGCCGTGCGTGTTTATGAATGTTTGCTCGCTTATCGAACCGAGCATGGCCATGGCGGCGCGGAAGACTACATCTTCATGCCGCACCTGAAGAACCGTGAGCACGCGTTGGCGGTGCTCAACTTCTTCTTTCACTGGGTGCTCGAGAAGGCGAGTCTCGAGAAAGGGCCGCTGGGCCAGTCGAGAACGCTCTATTGCCTGCGCCACACCGCGATCACATTGCGGCTGTTGTACGGGCAGGGCATCGACATGCTGACCTTGGCGCGCAATGCGCGCACGAGCGTCAACATGGTCGAACGTTTCTACGCGTCGGTGTTGAGCGGAGAAATGAATGTGGGGCTGCTGCAGAGCCGGCGAGGCCGGACGAGCTGAAGAGAAACGGCAAAAAGCCGCCCGGCGTGAACCGGGCGACTTGAGGCTTTGCTGATTCGAACTGGCGAGGGCCAGCATGGGAATCAGAGCGCGATCAGAACGCGTGACGGATACCGAAGTCGTAGCCGGTCGAGGTCTTCGGGGTGAAGCCAGGCATTGCGCTGTAGAAGGCCGGGCCGCCCACGGTCAGTGCAGCGCCGTTCTTGTTGCTCAAGCGTGCGACCGCGGTGTACAGCGCGGTGCGCTTCGACAGGTTGTAGACGTAGCCGAGCGCCAGCTTGTTGGCTTTCGGGTCTGCAGCACGCGGCTCCACGGCCGTGTTGTAGTTGTACTTCACAGCCGAATAGGAGGCGTTGATCAACCCAGCGCCGACTGGCACGCTCACACCGAGCAGGTAACCCTTCAGGTCGACATCGGGGCGCTCGCCCGAGATCGGCGTGACTTCGTAGTCACGCGAGTTCTTGGCGCGCGACAGCTCGCCGAAGAGCTTTGCGGGACCGAAGTCGTAGGAAGCGCCCAGGTTGAAGGTCTTCACCGAATCGGTGATGCCGGCGTAGTACTGGTCGCCAACCGTGCTGTTGCCGTAGGCAATGGCCATGTCCAGAGGACCGTTGGCGTAGCCGAAGCGTCCGCCGATGTAGCGGCCAGCGCGCGAGTTGTTCGCCGCGTCAGGTGTGAAGACGCCGCGGTCGTATTTGGTTTGCTCGCTGAAACCGTACATCACCTGGCCGTAGAAACCACCCAGGTTCGGCGGCAGGAAGTAACCGATCGAATTGCTCGCACGATCGTAGTTCTGGTTGCCGGCGAAGCCGCCCGAGTCCTTGGCACCGGCGGTGTTGACGTTGAAGCCGTTCGCGGTGTTGATCAGGTTGGAGCCGACACCGTTGGTGCCGAACGGATCGAACACGGTGTCGTTCCAGAACGTGGGGGTGTAGTCACGACCCAGGCGGACTTCGCCGAAACCACCGGAGAGGCTTACGGTGGAGCGACGCTTGAACGTGGCGACTCCGGTAGCGCCGTCGTCGTTGCTGATGGGGGCTTCGAGCCAGAAGCTGGCTGCCAGGCCGCCCCCGAGGTCCTCCGTGCCACGGAAGCCCAGGCGGCTGGTGTTGTAGCCCGAGTTGGACAACGCGGTTTTGCTGGCGCGAACGCTGCCGCGGTTCGTGTAAGCGGGGACACCGAGCTGATTGGCTAGAACAGTGGGCCTGCGATCCTGCGAACTGGACGAATAGCTACTGATCGAGGCATCGACCACGCCGAACAGCGTGACGGACGACTGAGCCGAGGCAACACCGGTACCACCGGCGAGAGCCAGGGCAGCCAGAGCAGCTGCCCTTTTCGGGGCAAAGCCTAGAGTGGCCGCAGCGCCTGGCGGACCTGCAAAGAAAAAAGCCCCGAGCTTTGCAGCTCGGGGCTAAATCCACCAATTGGAAGGGTGGAGGAGACAACTGGGTGCGCACACGGTGGTGCGCAATGAAATAAAGTATATCGACTGTTTGTTGCGATGCAACAAGCGAGTGACGCTTTTCCCACACACAAACGGGTGTTGACGTGCATTTTTGCCCGACATCCTTCACTGGAAACTCAAAAATTCATGGAATGCACAGTAAGTTGGACCGGTGATGCGGGCACCCGGTCGGCCATGGGCTTCGTCGCCGAGACCGGCAGCGGCCACGTTCTGATGATGGACGGCGCGCCCGATGCCGCCAAACCCGAGAACGGTGGTCAGAACCTGGCGGCCAGGCCGATGGAAACCGTGCTGGCCGGCACGGGCGGTTGCACGGCCTACGACGTGGTCCTGATCCTCAAGCGCGGACGCCACCGCGTCGAACGGTGCAGCGTCAAGCTGAGCAGCGAGCGCGCCGAAAAGGATCCGAAGGTCTTCACCAAGATCCACATGCATTTCACCGTGGCGGGCAAGGGTATTCCGGCCTCCGCCGTGGAGCGTGCGATTGCGCTGAGCCACGAAACCTATTGCTCGGCCAGCATCATGCTGGCGAAGACCGCCGAGATCACCACCAGTTTCGACCTGATCGAAACCTGAGACCGGCGGCCCGCCTTCGCTCGTCAGATGCGGTGCGCCAGCGTGGTCATCACGCGGGACGCCATGCGCATCAGGGCCTTGGCCGGTGCCGGCAACTCCGCGGCGCCGGCATCGACGGCCTGCGCGGCATGGCGCGCTTCGTCGACTTTCATCTGCTCGACCACGGCCCTGGAGGCGCTGTCCGCGGGCGGCAGGCGGTCCAGATGGCTGTCCAGGTGGGCTTCCACCTGACGTTCGGTCTCCGCGACGAAGCCCAGGCTCCAGGGATCCCCGAGGCGTCCCGCGACGAGGCCCAGGCCGAAAGCACCTGCATACCAGACCGGGTTCAGGAGGGACGGCCGCGCGCCCAGGTCGTCCAGGCGCTGGCGCGTCCAGGCCAGATGATCGGTCTCCTCGTGAGAGGCTTCGATGAAGTGCGCGCGCAGGGCCGGATCGCGCGCCACGGCGGCCTGGGCCGTGTAAAGCGCTTGTGCGCAGACTTCGCCGACATGGTTCACGCGCATCAGTGCACCGGCTTCGCGGCGCTCCGCTTCGCTCAATTCTCCGGCCGCCTGGGCGGGCGCGGGCAGGGCGCGAGTGGCGTGGGGGCGGGCGAAGAGCGTACGCAAAGCGGCGTCCGCCGCGGTCAGAACGGGGTCGAACAGGAACGTCATGCACCGATTTGACCGCACATGGGAAATGCCAGTCGGCAGTGCTGTCATATTTCACATGGTGGTGTAGCAAGGGGCTAAGTCCTTTGTTGCAGGCGTGCAACGAAACGCGTGAGCCAGCCCACATTTCGGGCGATTTGTTTTGCCCTGCCGCAGCGGCTCTGGTGCAATAGCATCAACTTCCCAAAAGGAGGTTGGCCCGGGGTCCGGTGGGAGCACTAAGTGCCAGTCACAGTGAGCCCTTCGCACCGGAGCCCTATGTTTAACCTTGGAGAAACTTGCAATGAAAAAATCTCTAGTTGCTCTGGCTGCCCTGGCTGTTGCCGGTGTTGCCTCGGCTCAGTCGTCCGTCACTCTGTTCGGTGTGGTCGACGCGTCGATCAGCGGCTACTCGAACACCGCCCGCGACAACCGCGCGACCGTGTTCCCCAACCAATTCGGCGTTCCTGTTTACCTGAACCAAGGTTCGGTCAAGACCAGCAACCGTCAACTGGCTAACTCGGGTTACAACTCGAGCCGCATCGGCTTCCGTGGTACGGAAGACCTCGGCGGTGGCCTGGCTGCCAGCTTCTGGCTCGAAGCCCCGATCACCAACGACGACGGCCAACAAGGTATCTCGACGTTCGCTCGTCGTTCGACCGTGAGCCTGTCGGGTGGTTTCGGTGAAGTTCGCCTGGGTCGTGACTACACCCCCACGTTCTGGAACGACACCGTGTTCGATCCGTTCGGCACCAACGGCGTCGGCACCAACCTGATCTTCGCGGCTGCCAACTCGTTCGGCAACTTCGCACCGAAGGTCACGCCGGTTCCTGGCGTGTACAACGTTCCTAACGTGAACGGCAACAACACGACCCGTGCCAGCAACACCATCGGTTACTTCCTGCCGCCGAACCTGGGTGGTTTCTACGGCCAAGTGATGTACGGCTTCAGCGAAGCCACCAAGTACAGCTCGGCCATTCAGCCGACGATTGCTGACGGCGCCGCACGTGCTGGCCGTTACATCGGTGGCCGCTTCGGTTACGCCAATGGTCCTCTGGACGTCGCAATTGCTTACGGCAGCAGCACGATCGGTGATCAGTACTATGTCGGCACGACTACCAAGGTCAACACCCTGAACCTCGGCGCTTCGTATGACTTCGGTCCTGCAAAGCTCTTCGGTGAAGTGTCGAAGATCCGTAACAAGATCGACTACGAAGTCACGCCTCTGCTGGGCGGCCGTCCCAACATCGACCTGACCGGCTATCTGCTCGGCGTGACCGTTCCGGTCGGCGCTGGCCTGATCCGTGCTTCGTGGTCGCATGTCAAGCAGGACAACAATCTGCCGTTCGACTACTTCAACACGGCTAACAACCTCGATCCGAAGGCTAACAAGCTGGCTCTGGGCTACGTGCACAACCTGTCGAAGCGCACGGCTCTGTACGCTACGATCGCTCGCATCAGCAACAAGAACGGCGCTGGCCTGACCGTGGGCGGCCCTGGCTTCTACAACCCGGCTGCTCCGTCGGCTTACAACGGTGTCTTCACCCCGAAGACCTCGACCGGCTACGACTTCGGTATCCGTCACGCTTTCTAATTTGACGCTGGCGTAAGCCAGCATCGAATCGAAAAAGCTAAAAGCCACTCGACGCAAGTCGAGTGGCTTTTTTTTCGTCTGAAAGATGCATCCCGCCCTCGGGAAATCACGCAGCGTACCCCCGGGGAACCACCGTGCGGGCACGCACCTTGCACTGCTAGCATGCCCGTTCACTTTGTTTGCTGAATGATTGCCTTTGTACTGCGCCGCCTGATCCAGGCCGTGATCGTGATGATCGCGGTCGCGTTCATTGCCTTCCTCCTCTTCCAATATGTCGGTGACCCCGTCGTGTTCCTTCTGGGGCAGGACGCCAAGCCCGACCAGATCCGCGAACTGCGCGCCGCATTGGGGCTCGACCAGCCCTTCTTCGTGCAGTTCTGGCACTTCCTCGTCAATGCCGCGCAGGGCGAGTTCGGGCTGAGCCTGCGCCAGGGCGCCAAGGTGTCGCGCCTGATCGGGGAGCGCTTCCCGGCCACGCTCGAGCTCGCGCTGGTGGCCGCCGTGCTCGCGCTCTTCATCGGCATTCCGATGGGCGTCTACACCGCGCTGCGTCGCGGCACGTTCATGAGCCAGGTGTTCATGACCGTGTCGCTGCTCGGCGTGTCGCTGCCCACCTTCCTGATCGGCATCCTGCTGATCCTCGTGTTTGCCGTGACGCTGGGCTGGTTCCCGAGCTTCGGCCGCGGCGAGACCGTCAAGCTCGGCTGGTGGACCAGCGGCCTCTTCAGCGCCGACGGCTGGCACCACATCGTGCTGCCGGCGGTGACGCTCGCGATCTTCCAGCTCACGCTGATCATGCGGCTGGTGCGCGCCGAGATGCTCGAGGTGCTGCGCACCGACTACATCAAGTTCGCGCGCGCACGGGGCCTGTCGAACCGCGCCATTCACTTCGGCCACGCGCTCAAGAACACGCTGGTGCCCGTGATGACCATCACCGGCCTGCAACTGGGCGGCCTCATCGCCTTCGCCATCATCACCGAGTCGGTGTTCCAGTGGCCCGGCATGGGCCTGCTGTTCATCCAGGCCGTGACCTTTGCCGACATCCCGGTGATGGCCGCCTACCTGTGCCTCATTGCGCTGATCTTCGTGGTGATCAACCTTGTGGTCGACCTGCTGTATTTCGTGGTCGATCCGCGTCTTCGCGTCGGCAAGGCAGGAGGACATTGAGATGACGACAGCGACCCTCGCGGCTCCGCGCCTCATGGCTTCCGGCCGCGCGTTCGCGCACATCGCGAACTTCTATCCCGAGATCACGGCCTTTCGCCGCGACCTGCACGCCCACCCCGAACTCGGCTTCGAAGAGGTCTACACCTCCGGCCGCGTGCGCGAGGCCCTGCGCGCCTGCGGCGTCGACGAGATCCACGAGGGCATCGGCAAGACCGGCGTGGTCGGCGTCATCCGCGGCCGCTCGACGGCCAGTGGCCGCATGATCGGCCTGCGCGCCGACATGGACGCGCTGCCCATGCGCGAGGACAACGACTTCGGCTGGCGCTCCGCGAGCGACGGCCTCATGCACGGCTGCGGCCACGACGGCCACACCGCCATGCTGGTCGGCGCCGCGCGCTACCTCGCCGAGACGCGCGACTTCGACGGCACCGCCGTGCTGATCTTCCAGCCCGGCGAGGAAGGCTTCGCCGGCGCCCGCGTGATGATCGAGGACGGCCTGTTCGACCGCTTCCCCGTGAACGCCGTCTACGCCATGCACAACTGGCCCGCCATGCCGGCCGGCACCGTGGGCATCAACCGCGGCGCGATGATGGCCGCGGCCGACCGCATCACCATCAGCATCACGGGCAAGGGCGGCCACGGCGCGCACGCCTACCAGACCATCGACCCCGTGATGGTCGCGGCGCACATCATCACCGCCGTGCAGACCATCGTCTCGCGCAACGTGCGCCCCATCGACGCCGCCGTCATCAGCATCTGCGCGATGCAGGCGGGCGACCTCGGCGCGATGAGCGTGGTGCCGGGCGAGGCCACGCTGGTGGGCACCGTGCGCACCTTCAGCGCGCGCGTGCAGGCGCAGGTCGAGCAGCGGCTGAACGAGCTGTGCTCGGCCATCGCCACCGGCTTCGGTGCCACCGCTTCCATCAAGTACGAGCGCATCTACCCCGCCACCATCAACACCGCGCCCGAGGCCATGTTCGCGGCCGATGTGGCGCAGGCGCTGGTCGGCGCGAAGAACGTCGAGCGCAGCATGGAGCCCAGCATGGGCGCCGAGGACTTTTCCTTCATGCTGCAGAAAAAAGCCGGTGCTTATTTGCGCATCGGCCAGAACGTGCACAACGGTGCTTACCTGCACAACAGCCGCTACGACTTCAATGACGAGATCCTGCCGCTCGGCGCCGCGTTGCATGCGGGCCTGATCGAGCAGGGCATGCCGCTTGCCGCCACCCGCGGTGGGCAGCCAGGGAAAGCCGCCGCCACCGCGGCGTCGTGATGTGTTTGATTCCAACCCGAGGAGTGTTCCCATGAGTTTCATGAAGAAGAATCTGGCCGCGGCCGCCGTCTTGTGCGCCCTGGGCGCCGTCAGCATGGTCGCCGGCGCGCAGACCATCCGCATCGCGAACCAGGGGGACGCGCTGTCGCTCGACCCGCACTCGCTGAACGAGTCGCTGCAGTTGAGCGTCACCGCCAACGTCTATGAAACCCTCGTGGGCCGCAACAAGGACCTGAGCCTTGCGCCGCTGCTCGCCACCAGCTGGAAGCAGACCTCGCCCAACGTGTGGCGCTTCGAACTGCGCAAGGGCGTGGTGTTCCACGACGGCACGCCGTTCACCGCCGACGACGTGGTGTTCAGCTTCGCGCGCGCCCAGGGCGACGGCTCCGACATGCGCGCCACGCTGAGCGACATCAAGGCCGTGCGCAAGGTCGGCGACCTCGCCGTCGAGATCGAGACCAACGGCCCGTTCCCGATCCTGCCCGACGTGATCTCGCTGACCATGATCATGAGCAAGAAATGGTGCGAGGAAAACCAGGCCACCAAGCCGGTCGACCGCCGCAAGGGCATCGAGAACACGGCTTCGTTCAAGGCCAACGGCACCGGCCCGTTCCGCGTGCGCGAGCGCCAGCCCAACGTGCGCACTGTGTTCACGCGCAACGGCACCTACTGGGGCAAGATCGACGGCAACGCGCAAGAGGTCATCTTCACGCCCATCGCCAACCCCGCCACCCGCGTGGCCGCGCTGGTCTCCGGCGAGGTCGACGTGATGGAGCCGGTGCCCGTGCAGGACATCGCCCGCATCAACGCCGCGCCCAACGCCCGCGTGATCACCGGCCCCGAGATGCGCACCATCTTCCTGGGCATGGACCAGAAGCGCGACGAGCTGCAGTACTCGAACATCAAGGGCAAGAACCCGTTCAAGGACAAGCGCGTGCGACAGGCCTTCTACCAGGCCATCGACATCGTCGGCATCCAGAAGACCGTGATGCGCGGCGCCTCGCGCCCCACCGGCCTGCTGGTCGGCCCCGGCATCAACGGCTGGACGGCCGAGCAGGACAAGCGCCTGCCCTACGACGTCGAAGCCGCCAAGAAGCTGCTGACCGAAGCCGGCTACCCCAACGGCTTCGAGGTGTCGCTGAACTGCCCGAACGACCGCTACGTGAACGACGGCCAGGTCTGCCAGAGCGTGGCCGCCAACCTCGCGAAGATCGGCGTCAAGATCAACCTCGTGGCCGAGACCAAGGGCACCTACTTCCCGAAGGTGCTGCGCCGCGACACCAGCTTCTACATGCTGGGCTGGACCCCGACCACCTACGACTCGCACAACGCGCTGAGCTCGCTCACCTCCTGCCCCGACGACAAGGGCACCGGCCAGTTCAACCTGGGTGCGTACTGCAACCCCAAGCTCGACGAACTGACCAAGAAGATCCAGTCCGAGAGCGACAAGGCCAAGCGCAACGAGATGATCAAGGAGGCGTTCAAGATGCACGCCGACGACGTGGGCCACCTGCCGCTGCACCAGCAGTCGCTGGCCTGGGGCGTGAGCAAGAAGGTCGAGCTGGTGCAACTGGCCGACAACTTCATGTACTTCAAGTGGATGAGCATCAAGCCGTGATCCCGCTGGCCGCTCACGAGGCGGCCTGACCATGGGCCCGCTTCTTGCGGGCCCATTCCTTTTGCCTCACGATGAAAAAAACCCTCGCCCGCTGGGCCGACAGCGATGTCGGCTACAGCTTTCGCACATCGCCGGTGGCCATTGCCGCGGCGCTCATTGCGCTGGTCTGCGTCGTCTGCGCGGTGTTCGCCGGCTGGGTGTCGCCGCACAACCCCTTCGACCTCGCGGCCCTCGAACTCGGCGATGCGCGGCTGCCGCCCGCATGGACCGCCGAAGGCTCGGCCAAGTACCTGCTCGGCACCGACGACCAGGGGCGCGACATTCTCTCGGCCGTCATCTACGGCGCGCGCATCTCGCTGATCGTCGGCCTGGTGTCGGTGGTGCTGTCGGTGGTCGTGGGCGTGGTGTTCGGCCTGCTCGCGGGCTTTCTCGGCGGCTGGCTCGACTCCTTCCTCATGCGCGTGTGCGACGTGATGCTGTCGTTTCCGCCGATCCTGGTGGCGCTGCTGATCGCCGGCGTCGGGCGCGCGCTGTTTCCCGGCGCGCACGAGTCGCTGGCCTTCGGCGTGCTGATCATTTCCATCTCGCTCACGGGCTGGGTGCAGTACGCGCGCACGGTGCGCGGCTCCACGCTGGTGGAGCGCAACAAGGAATACGTGCAGGCCGCGCGCGTCACCGGCGTGGCGCCGATACGCATCATGCTGCGCCACGTGCTGCCCAACGTGATGGGGCCGGTGATGGTGCTGGCCACCATCCAGGTCGCGACCGCGATCATCACCGAGGCCACGCTGTCGTTCCTCGGTGTCGGCGTGCCGCCCACGTCGCCCTCGCTGGGCACGCTCATCAGCATCGGCAACCAATACCTGTTCTCGGGCGAATGGTGGATCACGGTGTTTCCGGGCCTGATGCTGGTGCTGATCGCGCTCAGCGTGAACCTGCTCGGCGACTGGCTGCGCGACGCCCTCAACCCGAGACTCAGATGATCACCCCCAGTCTTCGCGCACTTCGTGTCGCTTCGCCAACCCCCTCGCCGGGGGCAACACCAGCGGCCTGGCAAAGCCGGTTCCGCGGTGTTCCTGGAATGTCGCCCCTTGGAGCCCGATGGAAGGTAGCGCCATGAGCTTGCTGCAAGTCAAAGACCTCGTTGTCGAGTTCCCCCACCGCCGCGGCACGCTGCGCGCGCTCGACCAGATTTCGTTCGACATCGCGCCCGGGGAAATCCTCGGCGTGGTGGGCGAGTCGGGCGCGGGCAAGTCGCTCACGGGCGCGGCCATCATCGGGCTGCTCGAGTCGCCGGGCCGCGTGGCCGGCGGCGAGATCCGCCTCGAAGGCCAGCGCATCGACAACCTCGACTTCGATGCGATGCGGCCCATTCGCGGCCGCAAGATCGGTGCGATCTTTCAAGACCCGCTGACCTCGCTGAACCCGCTCTACACCGTGGGCCAGCAATTGGTCGAGACCATTCGCACCCACCTGCCCGTGACCGACGCCGAAGCCCGCAAGCGCGCCATCGGCCTGCTGCAGGACACCGGTATTCCCGCCGCCGAACAGCGCATCGACCACTTCCCGCACCAGTTCTCGGGCGGCATGCGGCAGCGCGTGGTGATCGCGCTGGCGCTGGCGGCCGAGCCCAAGCTCATCGTGGCCGACGAGCCGACCACCGCGCTGGACGTGTCGATCCAGGCGCAGATCATCCAGCTGCTCAAGCACATCTGCAAGGAACGCGGCGCGGCGGTGATGCTCATCACGCACGACATGGGCGTGATCGCCGAGACCTGCGACCGCGTGGCCGTGATGTACGCCGGGCGCATCGCCGAGATCGGCCCGGTGCACGAGGTGATCCACCAGCCCGCGCACCCGTACACCTCGGGCCTGATGGCCTCGATTCCCGACATGACGAGCGACCGCGAGCGGCTCAACCAGATCGACGGCGCCATGCCCCGGCTCAATGCCATTCCGCGCGGCTGTGCCTACAACCCGCGCTGCCCGCGCACCTTCGCGCGCTGCCTGACCGAGCGGCCCGAACTCATGCACGCCGGCGCCACGCGCGCGGCCTGCTGGCTGCACGACGCCACCGACCCGCATGCGGGCCAGGCCGAACTCGCCGCGCGGCACCACGACGCGCTTGCCGCCGGCGAACGCGCCACGCCCGAAGCGGCCGAACCCCTTGCCGAGGTGACGCGATGAGCGCCGTGATCGAACCCCGCAACGACGCATCGGCCACGGCCGGCGAACCGCTGGTGGTCGCGCACGACCTTGCGCGCACCTTCGACGTCTCGCCGCCCTGGCTCAACCGTGTGCTCGAGCGCAAGCCGCGCGTGCTGCTGCATGCGGTCGACGGCGTGAGCTTTTCCATCGAGCGCGGCAAGACGCTGGCGCTGGTGGGCGAGTCGGGTTGCGGCAAGAGCACCGTGGCGCGGCTGCTGGTGGGGCTCTATGCGCCCACGCGCGGCGGCCTGCAGTTCGACGGCCAGGACGCGCACGCCGCGTTCAAGACCGCCGAGGGTCGCAAGCTGCGCCGCCGCATCCAGATGATCTTCCAGGATCCCTACGCGAGCCTCAACCCGCGCTGGATCGTCGAGGACATCATCGGCGAGCCGCTGCGCGAGCACGGCATCCTCAGCGACAAGGCGGCGCTGCGCGAGCGTGTGGGTGAACTGCTCAAGTCGGTCGGCCTGTCGCCGCTGGACATGAGCAAGTACCCGCACCAGTTCTCGGGCGGCCAGCGCCAGCGCATTTCGATTGCACGCGCGCTTGCCACGCAGCCCGAGTTCCTGGTGTGCGACGAGCCCACCTCGGCGCTCGACGTGAGCGTGCAGGCGCAGGTGCTCAACATCATGAAGGACCTGCAGCGCGAGCAGGGCCTGACCTACCTCTTCATCTCGCACAACCTCGCGGTGGTGCGCCATGTGGCCGACCAGGTCGGCGTGATGTACCTGGGCCGGCTGGTCGAGGTGGCCGACAAGCAGAGGCTGTTCGCGGCGCCCCGGCATCCGTACACGCGCATGCTGCTCGACGCGATCCCGCAGATGAAGCACACCGGCCGTTCGCGCACGCCGGTGCAGGGCGAAGTGCCCAACCCGCTGAACCCGCCCACGGGCTGCGCCTTTCATCCGCGCTGCCCGCACGCCAATGCGCGCTGCTCGGCGGAACGGCCGAAGCTGCTGGGCATCGCGGGCGTGCAGGTGGCCTGCCATGCGGTCGAGGAGGGCCGCATCTAGCACCGCGCGCTATTCCGGGTCGCCGCCGCGTGTTCGGCTTTAGGTCTATAACTCCTTGGTGCTTTCGTAAAAATCACACCAAGGAGAACAGCACATGTGGGCCTTGCTCTTGTTGCCCTTCGTGGGCTTGCTGTGGGTTCCGTTCTACAACAGCCCGCTGCCGGACCTGTTCGGCTTTCCTTTCTTCTACTGGTATCAGCTGCTGTGGGTGCCGGTCACGGCACTGCTGATCTGGATCGTCTACCGCCACGGGTATGAAGCGGGAGACGAATGATGGACGGCCAGATCAACTGGACCGCGCTGTCGGTCTTCGTCTTCTTCTTCCTGCTGGTCACGGTGATGGGCTTCTGGGCCTCGCGCTGGCAAAGCGGCGGTGCCAAGGACAAGGGCGCCCATCTCGACGAATGGGGCCTGGGCGGGCGCAACTTCGGCACCTGGATCACCTGGTTCCTGGTGGGCGGCGACTTCTACACCGCCTACACCGTCATCGCGGTGCCCGCGCTGGTGTACGCGGTGGGGGCCTACGGCTTCTTCGCGCTGCCGTACACCATCCTGGTCTACCCGATCGTCTTCATCATCATGCCCAGGCTGTGGCACGCGGCGCACAAGGCCGGGCACGTGACGGCGGCCGACGTGGTGTACGGGCGCTACGGCTCGCGCGCGCTGGAGCTGGCCATTGCGGTGACGGGCGTGGTCGCGACCATGCCGTACATCGCGCTGCAACTGGTGGGCATGGAAGTGGTCATCAAGGCGCTGGGCCTGACGGGCGAGCTGCCGCTGGCGGCGGCCTTCGTGATCCTGGCGCTCTACACCTACTCGGCGGGGCTGCGGGCGCCGGCGCTCATCGCCTTCGTCAAGGACCTGATGATCTACATCGTGGTGCTGGTGGCGGTGGTGCTGGTGCCCATGAAGCTCGGCGGCTACGGCAGCGTGTTCCATGCGGCGGGCGATGCCTTCGCGGCCAAGGGCGGCGCGACCGGGCTCACGCTCAAGCCGGCGCAGTACCTGCCGTACGCCAGCCTGGCGCTGGGCTCGGCGCTCGCGGCCTTCATGTATCCGCACACGTTGACCGGCATCTTCGCGGCCAAGAGCGCCAACACCATCCGCAAGAACGCCGTGTTTCTGCCGGCCTACACGGTGCTGCTGGGGCTGATCGCGCTGCTGGGCTACATGGCCTATGCGGCCAAGCTCACGGTGAAGAGCAACAACGACGTGGTGCCGGCGCTGTTCAACGCGCTGTTCCCGTCGTGGTTCGCGGGCTTCGCGTTCGCGGCCATCGCCATCGGCGCGCTGGTGCCGGCGGCGGTGATGTCGATCGGCGCGGCCAACCTGTTCACGCGCAATTTCTGGAAGGCCTACGTGCGGCCCGACGTCACGCCGGCGGGTGAAGCCAAGGTCGCGAAGATCGTGTCGCTGGTGGTCAAGCTCGGGGCGCTGGTGTTCATCTTGTTCCTGCCCACCCAGTTCGCGCTCGACCTGCAGCTGCTGGGCGGCCTGTGGATCCTGCAGACCTTCCCGTCGGTGGTGTTTAGCCTGTTCTTCGGCTGGTTCCGCGCGCCGGCGTTGCTCGCGGGCTGGGCCGTGGGGCTGGTCGGCGGCAGCTGGATCGCGTTCTCCGACGGCATCAAGCCGGTCCACACCTTCGTGATCGGCGACGGCAGCTACACGCTCTACACGGGGCTCACGGCACTGGTGCTCAACATCGTGGTGGCGGTGGTGGTGCAGCTCGTGGTCAAGGGCGGGCCGCTGCGCGAGCCGCCGGTGCTCGCCAGGAAATAAACCTCAGACCCGGCCCGTTCTCGAAAAAGTGTGCGCAAAGGCACCGCCTTGCGCCGAAATCTGTTGCAGAGTGCCGCCATGCCAATGACGACCACTCTCGCCACTTCCGAACTGGGCCGCCGCGGCTTCCTGATGGGCACCGCCCTTGGCGCGACCGCGGTGCTGGCGTCGCTGGCCTGCAGCGTGCAGACCGCCAGCGCGGCCACCGGCGGCGCTTCCCGCCGCATGCCGGTGGTCTTCATCGGCCATGGCTCGCCCATGAACGCCCTTGCCGACAACGCCTTCACGCGCCGGCTGGCGGCGTGGGGCCGGGAGCTGCCGCGCCCCACGGCCATCCTCAGCGTGTCGGCGCACTGGCTGAGCCGGGGCGCGACCGGCGTCGGCATGCAGGCGCGGCCGAAGACCATCCACGACTTCGGCGGCTTTCCGCAGGCGCTGTTCGATGTCGAGTACCCCGCGCCGGGCCACCCCGCGCTGGCGCAGGAAACGGTCGGCGCGGTGAAGCAGGCGCCGGTGATCGCCACCGACCAATGGGGCCTGGACCACGGCACGTGGACGGTGCTGAAGCACCTGTACCCGAAGGCCGACGTGCCCGTGTTCCAGCTCAGCATCGACTACGACAAGCCAGCCGCCTTTCACTACGCGGTGGGGCGGGACCTGGCCGCGCTGCGCGACAAGGGCGTGCTGGTGATGGGCAGCGGCAACGTGGTGCACAACCTGCGCGCCACCGACCGCGGCACACCCGACGGCCCGAGCGCCAGCCGCCCGTGGGCGCAGTTCTTCGACGATGCGGTGAAGTCGGCGCTGGCCGGCCGCGACGACCGCGCGCTGGTCGACTACGCCAGGCTGGAAGGCGCGTCGACTGCCGTGGCGACGCCCGATCACTACTACCCGTTTCTCTACGCCCTGGGCGCCGCCGGGAGCGGCGAGCGCGCCAAGACGGTCTACGAGGGCTTCCAGTCGGGCACGCTCAGCATGCGTTGCCTGCAGTTCGGCTGAGCCTACTGTTCCTCGCCCCAGGAGAAGCCGTCGCGCGCGATCATTGCGCTCGACGCGCTCGGGCCCCAGGTGCCGGCCGCATAGGGGCGCGGGCCGCCGTCGGATTCCCAGCTGTCGATCAGCGGCTCGACCCAGCGCCATGCCTCTTCCTGCTCGTCGCTGCGCACGAACAGGTTCAGGCGCCCGTCGATCACGTCGAGCAGCAGGCGCTCGTAGGCGCCCACGCGCTCGGCGCCGAAGCGCTTGTCGAAGTCCAGGTCGAGCTGCACCGGCGCCAGCTGCGTGGCCGCGCTCTGCGTGCCGTTGCTGCGCTGGCGGTTGTCCTGCGCCTGCGCGAGCATGTGCAGTTCCAGGCCGTCCTTGGGCTGCAGGTTGATCACCAGCTTGTTGACGTTGCCGGCCGGCGCGCGGTAGATGGCGTGCGGCGTGGGCCGGAAGTTGACCTCGATGCGTGCGTCGCGCGAGGCCAGCCGCTTGCCGGTGCGGATGTAGAAGGGCACGCCGGCCCAGCGCCAGTTGGCGATTTCGGTGCGCAGCGCCACGAAGGTCTCGGTGCGGCTGTCGGCCGGCACGCCGGCCTCGTCGCGGTAGCCGGGCACGCGCTCGCCGTAGGCCGTGCCGGCGGTGTACTGGCCGCGCACCGCGTGCAGGCTCAGGCTTTCGGCCGTCCAGGGCTTCAGCGCGCGCAGCACCTTGAGCTTTTCGTCGCGGATGGCGTCCGCGTGCGCGTTGATCGGTGGCTCCATGGCCACGGCGCACAGCAGCTGCAGCGCATGGTTCTGCACCATGTCGCGCAGCGCGCCGGTCTGGTCGTAGAAGGCGCCGCGCTTTTCCACGCCCAGGTCTTCGGCGATGGTGATCTGGATGTTGGCGATGTGCTCGCGGCGCCAGATGGGCTCGAACAGCGCGTTGCCGAAGCGCATGGCGAACAGGTTCTGCACCGAGGGCTTGCCCAGGTAGTGGTCGATGCGAAAGACCTGCTTTTCCTCGAGCACCTTGCTCACCGCGGCGTTGATGGCGCGGTTGGACGCGAGGTCGTGGCCCAGCGGCTTTTCGAGCACGATGCGGGTGCTGGGCCCGTTCAGGCCGGCCGCGGCGATCTGCTCGACCACCTGCGTGAAGAGCGCGGGCGCGGTGGCCACGTACATCACCACCGTCTTGGCGTCGCGCTGCTTGAGCAGTTCGGCCAGCCGGGTGTAGTCGTCGGGCTTGGACAGGTCCATGCGCAGGTAGTGCAGCATCGACGCGAACTTCTTGAACTCGTCCGGGGAGGGGCGCTTGGCGCCTTCGACCGCGCTGAAGCGCGACTGGATCAGCTCGCGGTACTGGTCGTCGGAGTGATCGTCCCGTGCCACCCCGATGATGCGACCGTCTTGCGGGAGGCTGCCGTGCCGGAATGCCTGGAACAGCGCGGGCATCAGCTTGCGCCACGCGAGGTCGCCAGTACCGCCGAACAGAACGAGATCGAAGCTCATGAGAAAACTTTCCTTTGTCTGAGTGCCGAGCAGGCAATGTGCCAGTCGCGATGGTACTTGTACCGATTCGCCGAACCTGTACTAAAGCTACGCTGCCCTGTGGCCGCAAGGCCATTTTTTATTGCCGAGGCGGAGAATTCCAATGAAGAACAAGCTTTTTACCGCAGCCGCGCTGCTGGGTCTGTCGGCGGCGGCGTCGGCACAGACCGTCAACGTCATCTGCTCGGTGCAGGCCGAGTGGTGCAACGTGATCTCCACCGTCTACGCGCGCACCACCGGCGTGCGCATCAACATGGCGCTCAAGGGCTCGGGCGAGGCGCTGGCCCAATTGATCGCCGAGAAGGACAACCCCAAGACCGACGTCTGGTTCGGCGGCACGGGCGACCCTCACCTGCAGGCGGCCGAGCAGGGCCTGACGCTCGAATACAAGTCGCCCACGCTGGCACAGCTGCACCCCTGGGCGCAGCAGCAGGCCAAGCAGTCGGGCTACAAGACGGTCGGCATCTACTCGGGCCCGCTGGGCTTCGGCTACAACCCCGAGCTGCTGGCCAAGAAGAAGCTGCCCGTGCCCAAGACCTGGGCCGACCTGCTCAAGCCCGAGTACAAGGGCGACATCCAGGTGGCCAACCCCGCTTCCAGCGGCACGGCCTACACCATGATCGCCACGCTCGTGCAGATGATGGGCGAGGACAAGGCCTTCGACTACCTCAAGGCGCTGCACAAGAACGTGGGCCAGTACACCCGCTCGGGCACCGGCCCGATCAAGGCGGTGGCGCGCGGCGAGACGGCCGTGTCGATCAGCTTCGTGCATGACGGCCCGGGCGAGAAGATGCAGGGCTTCCCAGTGGAGACCATCACGCCCAGCGACGGCACCGGCGCCGAAATCGGCTCCATGAGCATCATCAAGGGCGCGCGCAACCTGGACGCCGCCAAGAAGTTCTACGAATGGGCGCTGACGCCCGCCGCGCAGGAGCTGGGCGCCGCCAACAAGCAGTTCCAGCTGCCGAGCAACGTGAACGCCAAGCTCGACCCGCGCATTCCGGACTTCAAGAAGATCAAGTTCATCAACTACGACTACGCCAAGTACGGCGCCAGCGCCGAGCGCCGCCGCCTGATTGCGCGCTGGGAAAAAGACGTCAATTCGCTGCCGCGCTAAGTGGACGCGCACGCCATCGACGCCGGCGCGCCGGTCAATCCGGCGTCCCTGGCCGCCGTCCGGCGCTCGCGGCGCTGGATCTGGGCGTGGGTCGCGCTGGGCCTGGCGGCCTACCTGCTGCTGCCCTGGTACGCCATTCAGGATTCAACCTGGTACGAAGCCGTTCCGCAGGTGTTCAGCCAGGCGGAGAGCGCCAACGGCCTGATGCAGGCGGCCATGCAGGGACGCGGCTGGCTCTTCATCGGGCTGGCGGGGCTGCTGCTGTGCGCGGTCGGCGCATGGCTGCCGGCCGGCAGGGCGCAGGGGCGCTGGTTGCTGGCGGGCGGAGCGATCGGCGCCATCGGGCTGGCGGTCGCGGGCTTCACCATCGGCGCGCGGGGCTGGAGCTTTGCCGCCCTCAACACGCAATTCGGCGAGCTGGCGGTCAACCAGTTCGGCATCGGCGCGGGCGGCTTCGTGGCGCTCACCGCGCTGGTGCTGCTGGCGGCTTTCGGCATCGCGCGGCTCGGCCTCTTCAAGGGCGACCTGTTCGTGGCGGCCGCGGTCGTCGGCTGCGGCATGCTGATGGCGCTGTTCATCGCGTACCCGGTGAGCAAGGCGCTGTCGGGCGCGTTCTTCAATGAAGACGGGCAGTGGTCGATCGGCGCCTTCGTTGCGCGGGTGTTCACCGAGCGCATCTGGGGGCTGGGCTGCCTCTCCGGCGGCGTGCGCTGCGGCGTGGCCTGGAACACGCTGGTGCTGGCGCTGCTCACGGCGGCCGGCACCACCTTTCTCGGCACCCTGATGGCGCTGATGGCCGAGCGCGGCAGCAAGCGCGGGCAGGGCGCGCTGCGGGTGCTGGCGCTGCTGCCGATCATCACGCCGCCGTTCGTGGTGGGGCTGGGCCTGATCCTGCTGTTCGGCCGCGCGGGCATCGTCAACCAGCTGCTGGAGAGCGTGTTCGGCATCGAGCCCACGCGCTGGTTCTACGGCATGCCGGGCGTGCTGGTGGCGCAGCTGTTCGCGTTCACGCCCATCGCCTTCATGATCATGCGCGGCGTGGTGCAGGGCATCGCGCCGAGCCTTGAGGAGGCCGCGCAGATGCTGCGCGCCGACCGCCGCCGCACCTTCTTCACCATCACGCTGCCGCTGCTGAAGCCGGGGCTGGCCAACGCCTTCCTGGTCGGTTTCATCGAGAGCATCGCCGACTTCGGCAACCCGGTGGTGGTGGGCGGGCAGTTCTCGGTGCTGTCGACCGACATCTTCTTTGCCATCGTCGGCGCGCAGTACGACCAGGGCCGCGCCGCGTCGCTGGCCTGGGTGCTCACGCTGTTCGCGCTCGGCGTGTTCGCGCTGCAGCGCGGGTTGCTCGGCAAGCAGAACTACACCACCGTGAGCGGCAAGGGCGACGCCGGCATCGCGATGGCGCTGCCCGACGGCGTGCGCCGCACCATCTACTGCGTGGCGCTGCCGTGGATCGCGTTCACCGGCGTGGTCTACCTGTTCGCCTTCGCGGGCGGCTTCGTGCAGACCTGGGGGCGCGACTACACTTTCACGCTGAACCACTTCAAGAGCGCCTTCGCGCTGGAGTGGGGCCAGTTCGGGCTGGTGTGGGCGGGCACGGCGTGGAACTCGCTGATCACCACGCTCAAGCTGGCGGGCATCTCGGCGCCGATCACCGCGGCGCTGGGGCTGCTCATTGCCTGGCTGCTGGCGCGCAACGAGTTCAAGGGGCAGGGGCTGTTCGAGTTCGGCGCGCTGCTGGCCTTTGCCATTCCGGGCACGGTGCTCGGCGTGAGCTACATCCTGGCCTTCAACGTACCGCCGCTGGAGCTCACGGGCACGGGGCTGATCATCGTGCTGTGCTTCATGTTCCGGAACCTGCCGGTGGGCGTGCGGGCCGGCACGGCTGCGTTCAAGCAGCTCGACCGCTCGCTCGACGAAGCCTCGCTGATGCTGCGCGCCTCCACGTCGCAGACGCTCTTCAAGGTGGTGCTGCCGCTGCTGAAGCCGGCGTTGGTGGCCGCGCTGGTCTACAGCTTCGTGCGCGCCATGACGACCGTCAGCGCGGTGATCTTCCTGGTCACGGCCGAGAACGAACTGGCCACTACCTACATCATCGGCCGCGTGGGCAATGGCGACTACGGCATCGCGCTGGCGTACTGCACGGTGCTCATGATCCTGATGTCGCTGGCCATCGCGCTGGTGCAGTTCGTGGTGGGCGAGCGCAAGCTGGGGCGGCGAGGGGCCGCGCCATCGCAACAACACCAAGGGCATCACAAGATGGAGGGGCTCGCATGAACGGCATTGAATTCCGCGGCGTCACGAAGCGCTACGGCACGGACAAGAGCGCGCCGCTGGCCGTCAAGGGCATCAGTTTCGAGGTGCCCGTGGGCACGCTCACCACCATCCTCGGCCCCTCGGGCTGCGGCAAGACGACCACGCTGCGCATGATCGCGGGGCTCGAATCGCCCACATCAGGCGCGATCTTCATGGGCGGGCGCGACGTCACCACGCTGGGCCCGGCCGAGCGCAACGTCAGCATGATGTTCCAGAGCTATGCGCTGTTCCCGCACATGAACGTGATCGAGAACGTGGGCTACGGCCTGCGCATGAGCGGCGTGAAGAAAGACGAGGCCACGGCAAGGGCGCGCGAGGCGCTGCGCGGCGTGGGCCTGGTCGGTTTTGACGAGCGCCTGCCCAGCGAACTCTCCGGCGGCCAGCAGCAGCGCGTGGCACTGGCGCGCGCGCTGGTGCTCGAGCCGGCGGTGCTGCTGTTCGACGAGCCGCTGTCCAACCTGGACGCCCGCCTGCGGCGTGAGATGCGCGAGGAAATCCGCGCGCTGCAGCAGCGGCTGAAGCTCACGGTGGCCTACGTCACCCACGACCAGAGCGAGGCGCTGGCCGTGAGCGACCAGATCATCGTGATGGACCACGGCGTGATCGCCCAGCGCGGCACGCCCGAGCAGCTCTACGGGCGGCCCGAGAGCGAGTTCGTGGCCGGCTTCATGGGCGAGGCGATGGTGTTCCCGGCCACGGCGCAGTCGGACGGCAGCGTGGCGCTGGGCCCGCTGCGCCTGCAGCCGCGCTACGCGGTGGCGCCCGGCACGGTGAAGGTCGCGGTGCGCCCCGAGGCGTGGCAGATCGGCGCCACCGGCTCGGCGGACGGCCTGCCGGCCACGCTGCGCAAGGCCGCCTACCTGGGCAGCTTCTACGAATACGGCTTCGACACCACGCTCGGGCCGGTCTTCGTGGTGTCGACCGACCTGTCCCGCCCGCTGGCCGCCGGCGCGCAGACCACCCTGTCGCTGGGAGCCCATGGCGTGAGCGTGGTGCCCGGCGCATGAAACAATGGCGCCATGAACGTGGTTTTCGATCTTGGCGCCGTGCTGTTCGCATGGGAGCCCACGCGGCTGGTACAGACCCATCTTGCGCAGCACGCGCCCACTGAGGCGGCCGCGGCCGCCATGGGGCGGGCACTTTTTCATCACGACGACTGGACCGGCTTCGACTGCGGCACCCGCACGCTGCCCGACGCCATCGCCCGCATGTCGGCCCGGCTGGCGCTCCCTTCGGAGCCGCTGCACGCCATGCTCGACGGGCTGGGCGAGCGGCTGGAGCCCATCGGCGTCACCGTCGAGATGCTCGAACGCCTGATGGACCACCGCGAGGCCGGCCAACCGCTGCGGCTGTATTACCTGTCGAACATGCCCGCGCCTTATGCGCGGGCCATCGAGCGCCGGCACGCCTTCATGCGCCGCTTCGACGGCGGCGTGTTCTCGGCCGACGTCAAGTTCCTCAAGCCGGAGCGCGAGATCTACGAGGTGCTGGCAATGCGCCACGCCCTCGACCCCGCGCAGACCGTGTTCATCGACGATTCGGCCGCCAACGTCGAGATGGCCCGCGCCTTCGGCTGGCACGCCATCCACTGCACCTCGCCGGCCATGCTGCCGTCGCAGCTGCAGCGCTACCTGCCGGTCAGCACGACCCTGTCGGTGTCGAACCCCAGGCTGCGGGCGTAGTCCAGCTCGGTCTGCAGCACCGCGTCGTCCAGGCGCGGGGCGCGCGAGAGCACCCAAAGGTATTCGCGGTCGGGCGTGCCCACCAGCGACACCTGGTAGTCGCGGTCGAGCTTCAGGATCCAGTAGTCGCCCCACACCATCGGCAGCCACCCGAGCCATGCGGGGGCGAAGCGCACCTCGAGCCGCCCGGCACCGGGCTGGCCCGCCACGGGCACCACGCGGGCGCTGCCGATGGCTTCGTCGAAATTGCCGTCCTGCCGCACGCAGCGGTTGCGCACTTGCACCGTGCCGTCGGGCTGGGGTGTGTACTCGGCGCTGACGGGCCCCGCGCACTGCTTCTGGAAGCGGTTCGGCAGGCGGGCCTGTTCGTGCCACATGCCGGCGTAGCGCTGCAGGTCGACCGGCGCCACCACCTGCAGCGGTGCGCGCATCAGCGGTGCGCCATCGGCGGGGCCGGCGGGCCGGGCGCGGGCGGTGCGCGCGGCATCCAGGGCGAGCCAGGTCGCGACGCCGCCCACCACGAAGGCCGTGGCCATGGCGCCGATCGCATGGCTGGTGCGGCGGTCGTCGAAGGGGCGGACGGCGGGCGCCGTGGGGCGCTGGCGTTGGGTCATGGGGGCACTCCTGAAGGGATGGAAACGTTCGGCATCCGCCTCAGGGTAGGTGGGGGCGCGGGGCCGGGCCGTCAGTCGCGGACCACAGCCGCTGTAGGGCGGGGAGGCCGTTGCGGCCTGGAAAACCGTCGGACAACCCCACGGGCATCAGGCTGATGCAGCCGCGTGGAAACCCGTGCTACGGTGCGCATGAAAACATCGGTCGACGCGCAACTGCGTGCAGGACTTGTCACAACCCGCACAGGATAATGATTTCATGAACCAACTCGATGCCCTCCGCCAGTGGACCACCGTTGTCGCCGACACCGGTGACTTCAAGCAGCTCAGCGTTTCCAAGCCGCAGGACGCGACCACCAATCCGTCGCTGATCCTCAAGGCCGTGCAGAAGCCCGAATACCGCCCGCTGCTCGACGAAACCGTGAAGAAGCACGCCGGCAAGCCGCTCGACGAGGTCATCGACCGCCTGCTGGTGCGCTTCGGCACCGAAATCCTCTCGATCATCCCGGGCCGCGTGTCGACCGAAGTCGACGCCCGCCTGTCCTTCGACACGGCCGCGACCATTGCGCGCGGCGAGCGCATCGTGGCGCTGTACAAGGCCGAAGGCATCGACACCCAGAAGCGCCTGCTCATCAAGGTGGCTTCCACGTGGGAAGGCATCGAGGCTGCGCGCGCGCTCGAGAAGAAGGGCATTCACACCAACCTCACGCTGCTGTTCTCGTTCGCGCAGGCCGTGGCCTGCGGCGCGGCCGGCGTGCAGCTGATCTCGCCCTTCGTGGGCCGCATCTACGACTGGTACAAGAAGTCGGCCGGCGCCAAGTGGGACGAAGCCGCCAGCGCGGGCGCGAACGACCCCGGCGTGAAGTCGGTGCGCCAGATCTTCGAGTACTACAAGCAGCACGGCATCAAGACCGAGGTCATGGGCGCGAGCTTCCGCAACGTGGGCCAGATCCAGGCGCTGGCCGGTTGCGACCTGCTGACCATCAGCCCCGAGCTGCTGGCCGAACTGGCCGCGAGCAACGAGCCGCTGGAACACGCGCTCGACGCCAAGGCCGCCGCCAAGGGCGACGTGGCCAAGGTGAGCTACGACGAAGCCGGTTTCCGCTTTGCGCTCAACGAAGACGCCATGGCCACCGAGAAGCTCGCCGAGGGCATCCGCGCCTTCGCGGCCGACGCCGTGAAGCTCGAGAAGCTCATGCAGGAAAGCGGCAAGTAAACATGGCCATGACCCTTCGCTGCGACCGTGCACTGGCCTGGGCACAGCTGCAGTCCAGCTTCGAAACGGCGGGCCGCCAGTTCGACGTGCGCCATGCCTTCGTCGACGACGCGGGCCGCTTCGAGCGCTTCAGCCAGGAGGCGCCCTACGTTTTTGCCGACCTGTCGAAGAACCTGATCGACGCGCGCACCGAAGAGCTGCTGCTCACGCTGGCGCGCGAATGCGGCCTCGAGGCGCACCGCGACGCCATGTTCGCGGGCGAGCACATCAACAACACCGAAGACCGCGCCGTGCTGCACACGCTGCTGCGCGCGCCGGCCGAAGCGCCCACGGGCCCCAAGACCGCCAACGAGCTGCGCGAAGTGCACGCCACGCTCGACGCCATGCTGGCCTATGCCGAGAAGGTGCGCGCCGACCACACGATCACCGACGTGGTCAACATCGGCATCGGCGGCTCCGACCTCGGCCCGCAAATGGCGGTGCTGGCGCTGGCCGAGTTCGCCGCGCCGGGCAAGCGCTTCCACTTCGTCTCGAACGTCGACGGCCACGAACTGGCCGGCGTGCTGCAGGGCCTGGCGCCCGAGCACACGCTGTTCCTCATTGCCTCGAAGACCTTCACCACGGCCGAGACGATGACCAACGCACAGTCGGCTAAGCGCTGGTACGAGCAATCGGGCGGCACCGACATCGCGGGCCACTTCGCGGCGCTCACCACCAACGTGGAAGCGGCGAACAAGTTCGGCATCGACACCACCTTCGGCTTCTGGGACTGGGTGGGCGGGCGCTATTCGCTGTGGTCGGCCATCGGCCTGCCGATTGCGCTGGCCATCGGCGCCGACGGTTTCCGCCGGCTGCTGGCGGGCGCGCATGCCATGGACGAGCACTTTCGCACCGCGCCGCTTGCGCGGAACCTGCCCGTGCGGCTGGGCCTGCTCGACGTCTGGTACCGCAACTTCCACAAGTTCACGAGCCGCAGCATCGCGCCGTACCACGCCGCGCTGAAGCGCGTGCCGGCCTACCTGCAGCAGCTCGAGATGGAAAGCAACGGTAAGCAGGTCGACGCGAGCGGCAAGCCCGTGGCGTTCGGCACGTCGCCGGTGCTGTGGGGCGAGCCCGGCACCAACGGCCAGCACGCCTACTTCCAGATGCTGCACCAGGGCACCGACGTGACGCCACTCGAGTTCGTGGCGGTGCGCGACGCGGCGCACGACCTCGAAGGCCATCACCCCAAGCTGCTGGCCAACGCGCTCGCGCAGGCGCAGGCACTGATGGTCGGCAAGCTCGACGAAGGCGGCCACAAGAACTTCCCGGGCAATCGCCCGAGCACCTTCTTCGTGTTCGAGAAGCTCACGCCCGAATCGCTGGGCGCCTTCCTCGCGATGTACGAGCACCGCGTGTTCACCAGCGGCGCGCTGTGGGGCATCAACAGCTTCGACCAGTGGGGTGTGGAACTCGGCAAGGTGCTCGCAAGGGACATCGAACCGCGCCTCGCATCGGGCGATGCCACGGGGCTCGATGCCTCGACGGCGGGCCTGCTGAAGCGCCTGAGCAGCTGACGCAATAGCGCAAAAAGGCCTTTGCATAGGCCATTTGTTTGCGATTCAGGCGGCCATTTGGCCAAGTTTGTCATGAAATGACGCACCGATATGATGGCCCCCGGGAAATGTTCCCTGGGATCAATCAAGAGGAGTTAGTCCATGAATTTTCAAACAGCGGTCAAGACCTGTTTCAGCAAATATGCCGACTTCAGCGGACGTGCATCGCGTTCGGAGTATTGGTGGTTCGTGCTGGCTGAACTGGTCGTCCTCGTGGTGGCGAGCCTGATCAACCAATACCTGTACGGCATCGTGGCACTGGGCTTTTTGCTGCCCGCGCTGGCCGTGGGCGCCCGCCGCCTGCACGACATCGGCAAGAGCGGCTGGCTCCAGTTGCTGATGATCATCCCGGTCATCAACCTCGTGCTGATCTACTTCTACGTGCAGCCGACGCAACCCGAGGCCAATGCCCACGGTGAGGCGCCGAGTCTCGCCGCCTGAGTCTTGCGGGGCGCCGGGCAGCGCCCTGAATAGAGTTTTCAAGGGCCGCGCAAGCGGCCCTTCTTGCGTCTGAGCGATGCGCTTCAGCTTGTCGCGGCTTCCGCGGTGGCGGGCGCAGGCACAGGTCGAAGGCCTGCGGGAGCCCTTCGACGTTTCTGCAAACTACTCCCCACTCTTCCCGTGTTTTTCCACCAACGAAGGTGGAGAAACTATTGTTTGCGATGGTGCCAGGCACGCATGCCCCAGACTTTTTGAACGGTCACTCGTCAAGGTCTAAAGCGTGCCTTCCATCTTCACAATTTCGCGAACTATCTCTGTCGGTAGCGCCGCCATGCCCAACCTGCTGGGAAGCCCCGCGCTGGAATTCAAGTCGCTCGACGGTCGCGAGGTATTGGGGGAGCTCTTCGAATACACCGTCCGACTGCAGACCCCCGACAGCCCCGCCCTCACCGAGTACGTTACGGCCAATGTTCCGATCAAACAACTGATCGGCAAAGAGTTCAGTATCCGCATCGAACTCGATGGCAAGGGCTTTGGTGTGGCGGCCCGCATCGGGGCAGGCACACGCGAAATCAACGGATTGGTGACCAGTGCAATATTCGTACAGCACGAGGACCGCCGGGGCATCTACGAAATCGCGCTGCAGCCTTGGTTAGCCCTCGCCGTGCGTACCAGCGACTACAAGATATTTCAGAACCAAACCCCGCTGGAGATCATCGACGAGGTCCTTGCCGACTACAACTTCCCGACTGAAAAGCGAATTACCCACCGCTATCCCAAGCGGGTGTTCCAGGTTCAGTACGGTGAGACGGACTTCGAGTTCGTCACCCGGCTGATGCAGGAGTTCGGCATCTACTATTTCTTCGAACACAAGGACGGCGCGCACAAACTCGTGCTTGTGGACGACGTCGGCGCGCACACGAAGTTCGAGAGCAGGGCCTATCACTCCATTCGCTACTACCCGCCCGGTCACAAGATCGACGAGGAATATTGCAACGACTTCTGCAGCATCGAGAACCTGGAGTCGGGTCAATGGGCTACCGACGACTTCGATTTCACCCAGCCGCGTGCCAGGCTTGGGCAGGTCTCCAAGATGCCGCGCAACACCGGCAACAACTCACAGGAGCTGTACAAGTGGCCGGGTGACTACAGCGATCCGGGTGAAGGACAAGACCTTGCGCGCACGCGCATGGAAGCAGCGGGCGCGCCCGGCAGCCGTGGGCGGGGAAGCGGCAACTTGCGTGGCGTGGTGACCGGATGCACCTTCTCGTTGACCAACTACCCGCAAGACATCGCGAACCTTGAATACCTGGTGACCGCAAGCACCTTGCGTCTGCACGAAAGTGCGCATGCCAGCGGCCAAGGGGACTACGTGTGCCACACCGATTTCGAGGTTCAACCGGCCGACAAGATCTTTCGTTCGCCACAGACCCAGCCCAAGCCCAGCACCACGGGGCCACAAACGGCAATCGTCACCGGCCCGAGTGGGCAGGAGATCTGGACGGACGAATACGGCCGCGTCAAGGTCAGCTTCCACTGGAACCGCTACTGCACGAAAGACGAAAACTCCTCGTGCTGGATCCGCGTGTCCTCCCCCTGGGCCGGCACCAACTTCGGGGGCATGCACATCCCGCGCATCGGGCAGGAGGTGATCGTCGATTTCGAGAGCGGCGATCCTGACCGACCCATCATCACCGGGCGTGTCTACAACCGGTTGAACATGCCCCCGCGGCAGTTGCCCGATCAGAAATCTCTCTCAGGCTTTCGCAGCCGCGAATTGAGTTCGGACGGAAAAGGCCAGGGTGGACGAAGCAACCATCTCGAGTTGGACGACAAGGCCGGAAAGATCCAGGCGCAACTCAAAAGTGACCACCAGAGCAGCAGCTTGAGTCTCGGCCACATCGGCCGCATCGAAGACACGGCAGGCCGCAAGGATGACCGGGGTCAGGGTGTCGAGTTGCGCACCGATGGTCATGGCGCGGTTCGTGCCGCCAAAGGCTTGCTGCTCACGACGGAGGCGAGACCCAATGCGCAGGCCCACATCACCGATCTGGGCGAGACCGTCGCCAGGCTCACTCAGGCGCGTGACCTGCACGAGGGAATGAGCGAAATGGCGCAGCAGACCAAGGCGCACGAAGCAGGTGATCAGGATGCTGTCACGAAGGTTCTTAAGGAGCACAACGACGAGATCAAGGGCAAGGGCGGCAGCGCGGCGGAAGGGCTGTTCCCTGAACTCAACGAACCCCATTTGGTACTTGCCAGCCCGGCAGGTATTCACTGCACCGCTGGAGCCGCTACGCACATTGCAAGCATTGCGCACAACGCATTGACCAGCGGCGGGCATACCAGCATCAGTGCAGGCAAGAGCTTTCTGGTGAGTGTCAAGGAAGCGGTGCGTCTCTTTGCCTACAAGGCCATCCGTTTGACAGCGGCCACCGCTGGTATCGACATCGTGGCGCTGCAGGAAAGCATCAAGCTGATGGCCAAGCTCGATATCAAACTGGAGGCCAACAGGATCATCGTCACCGCCAAGGAAGAGATTCTGATCAACGGGGGGAGCAGCTACACCAGGTGGAATGCTTCGGGCATCGTGCATGGCACCAACGGGGAGTGGCGCGAGCATGCGGCCAAGCACAGCTTTGCTGGGCCGGACAGCCTGCCAGTTCCGGTTACGTCCTTCGACTCGCCCCAAGTGCTGCCGAAGAAACACGGCAAGTTCCGGTTCTCCATCTGAAGCCTGGACTTACATGATCATCAGTCCGCCCTTTCTTTCGTTGAGCGACATTCCCGTCTACGACGCTCAGTGCGTCCGGGACGTCATGCCCGGGGGCATCGTTGGCAGCGGAGCCTATCCGATCAGCCAGGCCATGGGCTGGCACGGCGGACTTCACATTCATGCGCCGACCAGCATGGAACCCGTACGCGCCATTGCCGACGGCACCGTGGTGTTCAGGCGCGACGGAGGCAACGCGCGCTACGACAACGAGGACCACTCGACGGGTTGCGTTGTGATCCGTCATGTGACCGAGATCGGTGCACAAGGCGCCACGCCCGTCAGCGTCACCTACTACTCCATCACCCAGCATCTGCGGCAGTTGGATCACGACCTGCCCGCGGTTGGCAGGGCTATCTATCGCAAGGACAAACTTGGATTGGCCGGTACCATCCACGGCGACAGCGACCGCATCCACCTGGAAATCATCGCGGGCGACGCCGACACCCTCAAGCTGGTCGGCCGTAGCACTGGTGAATTGGCTGTCAGTGGCAACGGTCGCGTTGATGTTGTCTACGGGCAGATGTACGTGCTGGTGCCCGCCAAGAGCCCCTGCTACGGTGCTCAGCCAATCGGTGCCACACTGCCCGCAGCAGCCGGTGACAGCGGCAACGACGACTTGATCATTGGCATTCGGTATGAGACGGGTAGTGCCACTCTCACTACTTACAAACTCAACGGCGACATCGTCGGTACGGCACCACGAGAAACCGATGCCGAATACAACCTCTACACCGAGGCAAACACACGCCATGGACGTCTGAGCGCAGCGGACCAACTCATCAGCAGCCCCAGCGGCTGGTACGAACTGCTGCGCTTCGGTCGAAATCTGGGCACTGACCCTTTGCCCACCAATGCAGCCCATTGGCGCAAGGTCGTCGTACCAGGCCAGCCGGGAGGCGTCTGGATCAATCTGAACGCCGTCAACACCAAGAAATTCAGCGACGCTGATTTCCCGCATTGGGCAGGCTGGAAGCTGATCGACGACGACATCACAGACGACAACAGTCGCTGCGACTCAGCGATGGCGAACGCGATGCTGACCTCACCGCCTCAACCGGGTGCCACAGCGGTTCTGACGCCCGCACAAAAGGCGGCTGATCGGAGGCAAAACCTGTGCAGGGCCGCTGTACAGGAAAAGTTGGCTAAGGCTATCTGCAAGTTTCCTACCGAATGGGCCAAGGATGAGGTTCGCAAGCGCTGGGCTTGGACGAGGGAGACCGGCAACCCCTACATGCCATATCCGCTGGAAGACGAAACCGATTTCACTGAAATGGCGGACTTCGCGCAAAAGCTCTGCTTCTGGGAAGAACTGCCTGCCGAAGACAAGAGCCGTCTGACGATCAAGCACTGGCACTTTCATCCCAGGGAGTTCATCAAGCATTTCAGGATGTGTGGGTGGCTAGGAAAGGAAGAGTTAGCACAGCTGTTGCCTCGCCGATCCTACAAGTACAGGCTGACTCCATTCAAGGCTGATTCGGTCAATATTGGTTGGACAAGTGCGTTGCAAAGATTTTCGTCTTACTCAATTGAATTCAATAAGGTAATTAGAAAGTATCAGATCGATGTTGGCTTTAGACTTGCTCATTTCTTGGGGCAAATATACATTGAGACTGATCTTGTCAGAACAATGAGAGAGATCGGGCAAGGGCAAAAAAACTCCAGCGGAAACTGGCCGGCACCAGCCATGGAGTTTTATACCGTTTTCTTTGGCCGTGGCATGATGCAGTTGACTTGGCCGGCGAACTTCGATGGCTATCGAAATTTCCGAACTTCTGCCTCGCTCCCGGACTCAACGGGAACCTATGTCGATCAATGGGGAAGAATCACCTCGACGTCAAACCACTATTGGGCAAATCCTCGTGACGGTGGCGTCCAGCGTGTATGGTTCCCTCGATATGACCCAGACATCATTGCAAGTGATCCCTATAACGCATGTGATTCTGCAGGCTGGTATTGGGTTTCAAAGTCTATAGGCAATCGGCAGGTCAATATTAATCAAGTTTGCGATCAAGGCATGAGTTCAGCCGCCATAGGTAGAGCGTCTGTTCTTGTGAATGGCGGCGGCTATGGCTACTTTGAGAGGCAAGGGTACGCATTATTTTCAATTCAATACTTGAGTGAAGTCCTGCCTCGCTTTGATGAAGCTCAGATCCAAATTCCACGTGGTGGGTCGGCGGTCAACATTCTTGTTAATTATCAAGCACAGCGACCATGAAATCAAAAATTCCATGCCTCATATTTTTTTCTGTTATTTCTGCTTTTGTTTTTTCAAAAGATTTAAGGTCGGAGGCAAAAAAAGAATTCCAGGCGTGCATGAGGGAGACAAAAAAAGACAGAGAGCAATGTAGTTTTGGTGGATGTGGGAACATTATTGGATCTTGCTATGAGAGGCAAATGGGCGCGATTTCATCGGCGACTGACGTCCTGGAGAAAAAATTGAGCGCTACGCGATGTTTTCAGGCTGAAAAATCAGTTTCCGGTGAAATTGAAGGCCTCAGTTCAAAATTAAAAGCCCTCGCCCCTTTTGATGGCACATGGAGTGGGTATAATGCTCAACTTGAAGTGGCATTGTTGAAGAACAGCGTCATGAATTTGCTGGCAAAGGAATGTGAAGCAAATAATTGAAAAACGTGAAATGGCTTCGCCAGGCGCGGCAAAGCGAGGCTAATACACCGAGAATTGACGCCCATTTGGGCGAATATTTGCTGCGTGCAACGGACTAATTTGCGTGGTTAAGGAAGAATGCTGAGCCTTGGCCGGGATGGCTGGCACTCGGCCGCCGAGTTTCATAAGCGGGTGACCCGTTCCGCGCTCAGTGTGGTCGACAAGGCAGCGCAGCGCGCGCGGGAGGTTCTGGCTGCCCTTCGGTGCCGAGGCGAGGAGAGCCGTTCAAACGCCGACTGCGGGGCGCCACCTGAGGCCTTCGGATCGCTCCAATACATGCTGTGTTGCATCGATTAGGGAATCTCCCAGTCAACTGGTGCATGAAAGTACCAGCGTTGACAATCGAAGTACCAAGCCCGCAAGCGCGTTTCTCCAGAATCCCGGCACGGCGACCCGACAACAAGAGGGCGTCGCTCACCTCTAGGAGACAACATGAAGCGTTTTCTGAAAGCGGGCCTCGTCCTCGCACTCATCGGCACGGGGCTCGTGTCCCAGGCCGCCACCGAACTCGTGATCGCGACCGTCAACAACGGCCACATGATCGAGATGCAGAAGCTCACCCCCTTCTTCGAAAAAGCCAACCCCGACATCAAGCTCAAGTGGGTCACGCTCGAAGAAGGCACGCTGCGCCAGCGCGTGACCACCGACATCGCCACCAAGGGCGGCCAGTTCGACGTGATGACCATCGGCCTGTACGAAGCGCCGATCTGGTCGAAGAAGGGCTGGCTCAAGCCCATCGCCACCGATGCCGCCTACGACGTGGACGACCTGCTGCCCGCCATCCGCAACGGCCTGTCGACCGACGGCAAGCTCTACGCCGCGCCGTTCTACGGCGAGAGCTCGATGCTCATGTACCGCAAGGACCTGGCCGACAAGGCCGGCATCAAGTTCCCCGACCAACCCACCTGGGCCCAGGTCAAGGAGTTCGCCGACAAGGTCAACGACCCCAAGGCCGGTGTGTACGGCATGTGCCTGCGCGGCAAGCCGGGCTGGGGCGACAACATGGCCTTCCTGACCACGCTGGTCAACACCAACGGCGGCCAGTGGTTCGACATGCAGTGGAAGCCGCAGATCGACACCAAGGCCTGGAAGGACGCCATCACCTTCTACGTCGACATGATGAAGAAGGACGGCCCTCCGGGCGCCTCGGCCAACAGCTTCAACGAGAACCTGGCGCTGTTCAACGAAGGCAAGTGCGCGGCCTGGGTCGACGCGACCATCGCGGCTTCGTTCATCAGCGATCCGAAGCAGTCGAAGGTGGCCGACAAGGTGGCCTTCGCGCAGGCGCCGACCGCCACCACGCCGAAGGGCGCCAACTGGCTGTGGTCGTGGAACCTGGCCATTCCGGCCAGCTCGACGAAGGACGAGGCGGCGCAGAAGTTCATCAAGTGGGCCACCTCCAAGGACTACATCAACCTCGTGGCCAAGGAAACCGGCTGGGCCTCGGTGCCCACCGGCACGCGCAAGTCGACCTACGCGAACCCCGAGTTCCAGAAGGTCGCCAAATTCGCCGAAGCCGAGAAGAAGGCCATCGACAGCGCGAACCTCACCGACAGCACGCTGCCCAAGTCGCCGTACGTGGGCGTGCAGTACGCGGCCATTCCCGAGTTCCAGGCCATCGGCGTGGCGGTGGGCCAGCAGATGAGCGCGGCGCTGTCGGGCAAGGTCACGGTCGACCAGGCGCTGAAGACGTCGCAGACGGCGGCCGAGCGTGAGATGAAGAAGGCCGGGTACTACAAGTAAGCAAGTCGCCCGAGCGGCTTTCTCCCTCCCCTTCCGGGGGAGGGTCGGGGTGGGGGCACGCGGCGCGCAAATCGCCGCGGTGGTCGATCAGGGAGCCCCCATCCCCGCCTTCCCCCAAAGGGGGAAGGAGCCAGACACAACAAGAGAAGGAACTTCCTCATGAAACGACTCCTGCCCCGCGCCCTCATGGCGCCCGCGGTGCTCACGCTCTTCCTGTGGATGATCGTGCCGCTGCTGATGACGTTGTACTTCTCGTTCGTGAACTACAACCTCATGCAGCCCGGTGAGCACACGTTCGCGGGCATCGAGAATTTTCACTACTTCGTCACCGACCCCGACTTCTGGCCGGCCACGTGGAACACGCTGCTCCTGATCGGCAGCGTGATCGTCATCACGGTGGTGATGGGCACGCTGCTCGCGCTGCTGGTGAACGAGCCTTTCCCCGGCCGCGGCATCGTGCGCGTGCTGCTGATCTCGCCGTTCTTCGTCATGCCCGCGGTCAATGCGCTGCTGTGGAAGCACATGATGATGAACCCCATCTACGGCGTGCTCGCCGACCTGTGGCGCTTCTTCGGCGCGCAGCCGGTGGACTGGCTCACCGACTTTCCGCTGCTCTCCGTGATCATCATGGTGGCGTGGCAGTGGTTGCCCTTCGCCTGCCTGATCTTCATCACCTCGCTGCAGTCGCTGGACCGCGAGCAGATGGAGGCCGCGCGCATGGACGGCGCAAGTTCGTTCCAGCGCTTCTTCTATCTCACCATTCCGCACCTGGGCCGTCCGATGGCGGTGGTGATCATGATCGAGATGATCTTTCTGCTCAGCGTGTTCGCCGAGATCGCCATCACCACCAACGGCGGCCCGGGCAACGCGAGCACCAACATGACCTACATGATCTTCAAGCAGTCGCTCATGAACTTCGACGTGGGCGTGGCCTCGGCCGGCGCGCTGTTCGCGGTGGTGCTGGCCAACATCGTGGCCGTGTTCCTGATCCGCATCATCGGCAAGAACCTCGACTGAGGCACGGAGCACGCCATGCAACAACAAAGCCCCCCCAGCAACTTCGTGCCCCAGGCGCTGCGCACCGTGAGCGCGTGGGCCGTCACGCTGCTGCTGTTCTTTCCGCTCGGCTGGCTGTTTCTCACGGCCTTCAAGACGGAGCTGCAGGCCATTCATGTGCCGCCGCTGTTCATCTTCGAGCCCACGCTCGACAACTTCGGCGAAGTGCAGCGCCGCAGCGACTACCTGCTGTACGCGCGCAACTCGCTCATCACCAGCCTGGGCTCGACCATCCTCGGCCTGCTGATCGCGGCGCCCGCCGCGTACTCGATGGCCTTCTTCCGAACGAAGAAAACGCGCGACATCCTGATGTGGATGCTCTCCACCAAGATGATGCCGGCCGTCGGCGCGCTGGTGCCCATCTACGTGCTGGCGCAGACCGCGGGCATGCTCGACTCGCTGAGCGCGCTGACGATCGTGTTCACGCTGTCGAACCTGCCGATCATGGTGTGGATGCTCTACAGCGCCTACAAGGACATTCCGAACGAGATCCTCGAGGCGGCGCGCATGGACGGCGCCAGCCTGTGGACCGAGTTCCGCCACGTGGTGCTCCCGCTGTCGGTCGGCGGGCTCGCATCGACCGGCCTGCTGTGCCTGGTGCTGAGCTGGAACGAGGCCTTCTGGGCACTGAACCTCACCTCCGCCAAGGCCGGCACGCTGGCCACGCTCATTGCCTCGTACTCCAGCCCCGAGGGCCTGTTCTGGGCCAAGTTGTCGGCGGCTTCGCTGATGGCCATCGCGCCCATCGTCGTGTTCGGCTGGTTCAGCCAGAAGCAACTGGTGCAAGGCCTGACCTTCGGCGCCGTCAAGTAATTAAAGGGAGACATCTCATGGCCTACCTCGAACTCAAGAACATCAAGAAGAGCTTTGGCGACGTCAACATCATCAAGGGTGTCGACCTCCAGATCCAGAAGGGCGAGTTCATCGTCTTCGTCGGGCCTTCGGGCTGCGGCAAGTCGACGCTGCTGCGGCTGATTGCCGGGCTCGAGCCCATCACCAGCGGCAACCTGCTGCTCGACGGCAAGGACATCACCTGGGCGCCGTCGGGCAAGCGTGACCTGGCGATGGTGTTTCAGAGCTACGCGCTCTATCCGCACATGAGCGTGTACGACAACATGTCGTTCGCGCTCAAGCTGGCGGGCGTGTCCAAGGACGAGATCAAGACCAAGGTCGAATACGCGGCCAAGACGCTCAACCTCACGCAGTACCTGGACCGCACGCCCAAGGACCTGTCGGGCGGCCAGCGCCAGCGCGTGGCCATCGGCCGCGCCATCGTGCGCGCGCCCAAGGTGTTCCTGTTCGACGAGCCCTTGTCGAACCTCGACGCGGCGCTGCGCGGCAACACGCGCGTCGAGATCCACAAGCTGCACCGCGCGCTGGGCGCGACCACCATCTACGTCACGCACGACCAGGTCGAGGCCATGACGCTGGCCGACCGCGTGGTGGTGCTGAAGGACGGGCTGATCGAGCAGGTCGGCACGCCGCTGGAGCTGTACGACCACCCGGCCAACCAGTTCGTCGCGCAGTTCATCGGCATGCCGTCGATGAACATGGTGGCCGCGGCGGCCATTCCGAGTTTCTCCGCCGCCACCGGCGGCCGGCTGCCGAGCGACGGCTTCCTGGGTGTGCGTCCCGAGGGCCTGCGCGTGCATCCGAAGCAGGGCGCGCCGGTGTCCGACGTGCAGGGCCGCGTCGAGCTGATCGAGGCGCTGGGCGCCGACACGCTGATCCACGTCGACGTGGGCGGCGTGCCGCTGATCGCGCGGCAGAACGACCGCACGCCGCTGCAGGCGGGCGACGACGTGGCCGTGGAGCTCGACCCCTCGGTGCTGCACCTGTTCAACCGCGACGGCCGTTCGGTCACCGCGTGACCCTGATTCTTCCAACGTCTTTTCAACGGACATTCCCGTGACCATCGCGCAAATTCCACCGGCTCCCACGGAGTTCACGGTGCTTCATCTCGGCCTGGGCTCGTTCCACCGCGCCCACCAGGCGGTGTACCTGCAGCGGCTGATCGACGCGGGCGACACTCGCTGGTCGCTGTCGGGCGCCAACATCCGGCCGGACATGGCCGACGTGGTCGCGGCGCTGCAGGCCCAAGGCGGCCGCTACACGCTGGAGACCGTGTCCCCGGCGGGCGAATACCGCTACGAAGAAATCGGCGCCATCCGCGAAGTGCTGCCATGGGAGCGCTCGCTGGCCCACGTGATCGCGCGCGGCGCGGCGCCTTCGACGCGCATCGTGTCGTTCACCGTGACCGAGGCCGGCTACTACCTGGACGACAAGGGCAAGCTCGACCTGTCGTTCGCCGACCTCGCGGCCGACATCGAACGCGCGCGGCGCGGCGAGGCGGGCGGCGACAACGTGACCATCTACGGCGCGGTCTGCGCCATCCTGCGCGCGCGCAAGGCCGCAAACGCGGGCGCCGTGACGCTGCTGAACTGCGACAACCTGCGCCACAACGGCGATCGCTTCCGCGCAGGGTTGCTGGAGTTCATCGAGCGCGCGGGCGATGCCGACCTGCTGGCTTGGGTGAACGCAAACACGCGCTGCCCGAACGCGATGGTCGACCGCATCACGCCGCGCCCGCCGCCCGAGCTGCGCGCGCGCGTCAAGGCGGCCACGGGCCGCGACGACGCTGCCGCCATCACAGGCGAGAGCTTCATCCAGTGGGTCATCGAAGACAACTTCGCGGCCGGTCGCCCCGACTGGGGCCGCGTGGGCGTGGAGCTGGTCGAGTCGGTGCAGCCGTACGAAGAAGCCAAGATCCGCATCCTCAACGCCACGCACAGTTGCATCGCGTGGGCGGGCACGCTGGTGGGCCTGAACTTCATCCACGAAGGCACCCACGACGCGGCGATTCGCAAGATGGCGTTCGACTACGTGACCGACGACGTCATCCCATGCTTGAGCCCGAGCCCGATCGACCTTGCGGCGTACCGCGACGTGGTGCTCGACCGCTTCGGCAACCCCGCCATCCGCGACACCAACCAGCGCGTGGCGGCCGACGGCTTTTCGAAGATTCCCGGCTTCATCGCGCCGACCGTGCGCGAGCAGCTGGCTGCGGGCCAGAGCATCGACAGCGTGGCGATGCTGCCCGCGCTGTTCCTGGCGTTCCTGCAGCGCTGGCATCGCGGCGCGCTGCCTTACGTTTACCAGGACCAGGGCATGGACGACGCGGTGGCGCACGCGATCTGCGACGCGGCCGACCCGGTCGTCGCGCTGTGCTCGGACGCGGGGCTGTGGGGCAACATCACAGGCGATGCCCGGCTGATCGACGCCGTGCGCCGCGCCAGCGAGCGCGTCGCGGGCTTCGTCGCGGCCCAAGGCCAGCCCCAGCCATGAGCGCCCGCCTGCAAGACCGGCATGTGCTGCTGACCGGCGCGGGCGGCGGCATCGGTCTTGCAGTCGCGCAGGCCTGCATTGCAGAGGGCGCGCGCTGCACGGTGATCGATCGCGCCACCGCCGCACCCGACGCGGTGCGCGCGCTGCAACACAGCCACCCCGACAAGCTCGCCTACATCGCGGCCGACGTCACCGACACCGCCGCCATCATGCACATGCTGGCCGAGGCGCAGGTGGCCTTCGGGCCGGTCCACACGCTGTTCAACAACGCCGCGGTGTTCGACCTCGCGCCGCTGCTGGACAGCGACGAGGCCTCGTTCGACCGGCTGTTCGCGGTCAACGTGAAGGGCATGTTCTTCGTGATGCAGGCGGTGTTGCGCCACATGGTCGAGGCCGGCACGCAGGGCGCGTCGGTCATCAACATGGCGTCGCAGGCGGGGCGTCGCGGCGAGGCGCTGGTGGCGCATTACTGCGCGACCAAGGCGGCCGTCATCAGCTACACGCAGAGCGCCGCGCTGGCCATGGCGCCGCACGGCATCCGGGTGAATGGCATTTCCCCCGGTGTGGTCGACACGCCGATGTGGGACCATGTCGACAGTCTGTTCGCCAAGGCCGAGGGCCTGCCGCCGGGAGAAAAGAAGCGGCAGGTCGGGCTGGCGGTGCCGCTCGGGCGCATGGGGCTGCCGAGCGACATTGCGGGTGCTGCCGTGTTTCTTGCCAGCGACGAGGCGCGCTACATCACCGCGCAGACGCTCAACGTCGATGGCGGCAACGTCATGAGCTGATGTGAGATGAACCATTGCTTTTCTTCTTCGTTCGTTGCATTTGAGGTGCGCTGTTCTTCAGGGCGGTCGTTGATCGCCGAGCACCGGCCGCCTGCCCACCCTGAACGCACGCGCTTCGAATGCGAACGCCACAACCCATGAACGAAGACTTCCACCTCTACCTGGACAGCGCCGACCTGGCCGAGTTGCGGACCTGCCTGCCGCACCCGGTGGTGCATGGCGTAACAACCAACCCGACATTGCTGAAACGCGCGGGTGTAGCCCGGGCCGACGTGCCCGGCCTGCTGAAGCGCTGCATCGAACTGGGCGCGCGCCAGGTGCAGGCGCAGGTCTGTTCGAGCGAAGTCGACGGCATGCTCGAAGACGCACAAGCCCTGTTGCCGCACTTTGACCCGGGCCAGCTCGTCATCAAGATTCCCGCCACCCGCCAGGGCCTCGACGCCGGCGCGCGGCTCATCGCGCAGGGCGTGCCCGTCACCTGGACGGCCGTGTATGCGCCGGAGCAGGCGCACTTCGCGGCACAACTGGGCGCGGCCTACGCGGCGCCGTACCTCGGGCGGCTCGACGACTCGGGCGTCAACGGCCTGGCGCTGATCGCGCAGATGCAATCGCTGGTCGCGCGGCGCCCGGCGGCCGGCACGCGCCTGCTGGTGGCCAGCATCCGTTCGCGCGAGGCCTACCTTTCCCTGTTGGGGCTCGGCGTGGGCGCCATCACCATCCCGCCGCGGCTCTTTGCCGAACTGCTCGACCATCCCGCCACGCTGGCCGCCGAGCGCGGCTTCCTGGACGATGCCCGCGCCTTGACCTGATCGATACCGCCAGAATCCAGACACCATGCGCATTGCACTCACGGGCGAAGCCCTGATCGATTTCACCGCCAGCGAGGCGGGCACCCTGGCCTTCCTGGGCCATGAGGGCGGCTCGCCGCTGAACACCGCCGTGGCCTGCGCACGGCTCGGGCAGCCCACCGGCTTTCTCACGCAGCTGTCGAGCGACCTGTTCGGCGAGCGGCTGATGGGCTTTCTCGAACGCAACGGCGTCGACACCAGCCTCATCCTGCGCAGCAACGCGCCGTCGACGCTGGCCTTTGTCGAGCGCACGCCGCAGACCAACCGCTACGCCTTCTACACACGCGGCAGCGCCGACGCCACCTGGGCGCCCGAGCCGCTGCCGCAGTTGCCGGCGGACTGCCGCTTCCTGCATTTCGGCTCGATCTCGCTGCTGCAAGACCCGGCCGCCACGCGCATCACCGACCTGGTCGCCGCGAACAGGGCGCGCTGCGTGATCGTGTTCGACCCCAATGTGCGGCCCAGCCTGATCGCCGACATGGCCGCCTACCGCTCGCGCGTCACAAGCTGGTTCGCCATGGCCGACCTGGTCAAGCTCAGCGACGAAGACGCGGAACTGCTCGCACCCGGCCAGCCTGTCGACGCACTGGCCGCCGATTGCCTGAAAGCCGGCGCGCGCGCCGTGATCGTCACGCGCGGCGGCGACGGCGCCACGCTCTGGCGCACCGGCCACGCACCGCTCACCGTGGCCGCGCCGCGCATCACCGTGGTCGATACCATCGGCGCGGGCGACACCTTCACGGCGGGCCTGTCGGTCTCGCTGCTCGCGCACGGCGTGGAGCAGCCGGCCCAGCTCGGCGCGCTGAGCGACGAGGCGTGGCGCGAAGTGATGGCATTCGCCGCCACGGCCGCCGCGCTGAACTGCACCCGCGAGGGCGCGGACCCACCCACGCTGGCCGCGGTTCACGTCGCGCTGGCGCAAGAAGACAATGCGGCTGTAGCTCCCCGGTCCTGAACCGTGCTGCCATGACGACGTCCACACGCAAACGCTCGGTCCCCCGCCAGCGCCAACCCGAGCTGGAGCGCGACTTTGCGCGCTCCCCCTCGCTGGGCTACGAGGCGCCCGAAGAAACCGGCCTCGTGCGCTGCCTGGCGCACGGCTTTCCCAGCCCGCTGGTGCGATGGCACTTCCATGAGGACTACGAACTGCACCTGATCACCGAGACCTCGGGCAAGGCCTTCATCGGCGACTGGATCGGGCCGTTCCAGCCGGGGCACCTGGTGCTGTGCGGGCCGCGCCTGCCGCACAACTGGATCTCGCTCGACGTGCCCGAAGGCGGCGCGGCGGGGCGCGACCGGGTGATCCAGTTCCGCCACGAGCCCATCGAGAGCGCGGCCGCCGGCATTCCGGAGCTGCGCGAGGTGATGCAGCTGCTGGAGCGCGCGCGCCACGGCATCGAGTTCTTCGGCATCTCGCAGAAGGCGCAGACGCACTGGGACAACATCAAGGCCGCGCGCGGCGTGCGACGCCTGGGGCTGTTCCTCGACTTCATGGCCGACCTGGCGCAATGCACCGACTACCGGCTGCTGTCGAGCGTGCAGATGCAGGGCGCGCAAGGCGCGGACGGCGACGCGCAGGTCGACCAGATCAACGGCATCGTCAACCGCATCACCAACAACATGGCCGACCCGATCTCGATGTCGGACGTGGCCGCCGAGCTGGGCATGAGCGAGAGCCGCTTCAGCCGCTTCTTTCGCCGCTCCACGGGCAACAGCTTCACCGATTTCGTCAACCGCGTGCGCATCAACAGCGCCTGCCACCTGCTGATGCAAACCGACCACTACGTGACCGACATCTGCTACCAGGTGGGCTTCAACAACGTGGCGAACTTCAACCGGCGCTTCCTGGAAATCAAGGGCATGACGCCCAGCGAATTCCGGCGCCAGGCCGACACGCGCTTCGGCGGCGGCATCTCTTCCTAAGCCAAAAAAACCAGGGGGTTACCTTGTATCTTGGACTCGACCTCGGCACGTCCGAGCTCAAGGCGCTGCTGCTCGCGGACGATCACCGCATCGTCGGCGTGGCGCGCGCGCCGCTCACGGTCGAACGGCCGCAGCCGCTGTGGTCGGAGCAGGCGCCACGGCAGTGGTGGCAAGCGCTCGAAGAGGTGATGCGCGTGCTGGGCAAGTCGCACCCTGAAGAACTGGCGGCGGTGCGCGCCATCGGCCTGTCGGGGCAGATGCACGGCGCCACGCTGCTCGACGCGCAGGGCGAAGTGCTGCGCCCCGCGATCCTGTGGAACGACGGCCGCAGCGGCGCCCAGTGCGAGGCGCTCACGCGCGCCGTGCCGCGCCTTGGCGAGATCGCGGGCAACCTCGCGATGCCGGGCTTCACGGCGCCCAAGCTGCTGTGGGTGCGCGAGCACGAACCCGAAATCTTCAAGCGCGTGGCGCGCGTGCTGCTGCCGAAGGACTGGCTGCGCTTCATGCTCAGCGGCGAAGCGGTCAGCGAGATGTCCGATGCGGCGGGCACGCTGTGGCTGGACGTGGGCGCGCGCGACTGGTCCGACGAACTGCTCGCGGCCACGGGGCTCACGCGCGCGCACATGCCACGGCTGGTCGAGGGCAGCGAGGTCTCCGCGCAGCTGAAGCCCGAGCTGGCCGCGCGCTGGGGCCTGGGCAGCGACGTGCTGATCGCCGGTGGCGCGGGCGACAACGCCGCCAGCGCGGTGGGCATGGGGCTGGTCGAGCCGGGGCAGGGTTTTGTGTCGCTCGGCACGTCGGGCGTGGTGTTCGTGTCGACCGACCGCTTCCTGCCGAACCCCGCACAGGCCATGCATGCCTTCTGCCACGCGCTGCCCCGGCGCTGGCACCAGATGTCGGTGATGCTTTCGGCCGCGAGCGCGGTGAGCTGGGCCGCCAAGACTTTCAGGTTCGCCGACGAGGCCGCGCTGCTCGAAGCGGCGGCCTCGGTGTCGCTGGCGCAGCGCGAGCGCTGCCCGCTGTTCCTGCCGTACCTGTCGGGCGAGCGTTCGCCGCACAACAACCCCAATGCACAGGGCGCGCTGGTCGGCCTCACGCACGCGCACGGCCCGGTGGACATCGCCTATGCCGTGGTCGAGGGCGTGAGCTTCGGCCTGCGCGACGGCTTCGACACCCTGCGCCTGCCGGCCGACATGCCGCTGCGCGAAGTGGCACTGGTGGGCGGCGGTGCGCGCAGCGTGTGGTGGGGGCAGTTGCTGGCCGACATCTTCCAGGTGCCGCTCACGCTCTATGCGGGCAGCGAGACGGGCGGGGCGCTGGGCGCGGCACGGCTGGCGTGGCTGGCCGATGGGGGCGAGGTTGCAAAGGTGTGCACGCTGCCGCCAGTGCGGCAGCAGTTGGCGCCATCGACCGAGGGCGCGGCCTCGCGCCAAGCGCGGCACACGCGGTTCCAGGTGCTCTATACGGCGCTGCGGGACCAGTTCCAATAAACGGCTCTGTCAATCGAGCGCCCATAAAAAAACCCGTCGCAAGACGGGTTTTTTTGTTTCGCAAAACACCGCGGATCCGGCTCTGCCGGTCCGCAGGTGTTGCCCCCGGTAGGGGGTTGGCCCAGCGGACACGAAGTGCCGCGCAGCCTGGGGGCGAGCGAAATTTACATGCCCATGCCGCCCATGCCGCCCATGCCACCCATGTCGGGCATGCCGCCGCCGGCGGCTGCTTCGTCCTTGGGAGCGTCAGCAACCATGGCTTCGGTCGTCAGCAGCAGCGAGGACACCGAAGCGGCGTTCTGCAGTGCGGTGCGGGTGACCTTCGTCGGGTCCAGAATGCCCAGCTCGAGCATGTCGCCGTACGTGTCGTTGGCAGCGTTGAAGCCGTAGTTGCCCTTGCCGGCCAGAACCGCGTTCACGACCACCGAGGCTTCGCCGCCGGCGTTGTTCACGATTTCGCGCAGGGGCGCTTCGATGGCCTTCAGCACCAGCTTGATGCCGGCGTCCTGGTCGGCGTTGTCGCCCTTGACGCGGTCGCCCACGGCTTGCTTGGCACGCAGCAGAGCCACGCCGCCGCCAGCCACGACGCCTTCTTCCACTGCAGCGCGGGTAGCGTGCAGGGCGTCTTCGACGCGAGCCTTCTTTTCCTTCATTTCGACTTCGGTGGCGGCGCCAACCTTGATCACTGCAACACCGCCGGCCAGCTTGGCCACGCGCTCTTGCAGCTTTTCACGGTCGTAGTCGCTCGTGGCTTCTTCGATCTGCACGCGCACTTGCTTCACGCGGGCTTCGATGTCGCCAGCGGCGCCGGCGCCGTCGATGATGATCGTGTTTTCCTTGCCCACTTCGATGCGCTTGGCTTGGCCCAGGTCGGCCAGCGTCACCTTTTCGAGCGTCAGGCCCACTTCTTCAGCGATGACCTTGCCGCCCGTCAGGATGGCGATGTCTTCCAGCATGGCCTTGCGGCGGTCGCCGAAGCCAGGAGCCTTGACGGCCACGACCTTCAGGATGCCGCGGATCGTGTTCACGACCAGCGTAGCCAGGGCTTCGCCCTCGACTTCTTCGGCAATGATCAGCAGCGGACGGCCAGCCTTGGCGACTTGTTCCAGCGTGGGGAGCAGGTCACGGATGTTGCTGATCTTCTTGTCGAACAGCAGCACGAAGGGGTTGTCGAGCAGCGCCGATTGCTTCTCGGGATTGTTGATGAAGTAGGGCGACAGGTAGCCGCGGTCGAATTGCATGCCTTCGACGACGTCCAGTTCGCTTTCGAGCGACTTGCCGTCTTCGACGGTGATGACGCCTTCCTTGCCGACCTTGTCCATCGCGTCAGCGATGAGCTTGCCGATGGTTTCGTCGCTGTTGGCCGAGATCGAGCCGACTTGTGCGATTTCCTTCGACGTGGTCGTGGGCTTGGAAGCCTTCTTCAGCTCTTCGACCAGGGCCGTGACAGCCTTGTCGATGCCGCGCTTCAGGTCCATCGGGTTGATGCCGGCGGCCACGTACTTGAAGCCTTCGCGAACGATGGCTTGTGCCAGGACCGTCGCGGTCGTGGTGCCGTCACCAGCGTTGTCGCTGGTCTTGGAGGCCACTTCCTTCACGAGCTGGGCGCCCATGTTCTGCAGCTTGTCCTTGAGTTCGATTTCCTTGGCCACCGACACACCGTCCTTGGTGACGGTGGGGGCGCCGAACGAGCGTTCGAGCACCACGTTGCGACCCTTGGGGCCCAGGGTGACCTTGACCGCGTTGGCCAGGATGTTCACGCCCTCGACCATGCGTGCGCGGGCTTCACCGCCGAAGACGACGTCTTTTGCTGCCATGTGTATGTACTCCGAATAGGGATGGTTTGATTACTTCTCGACGACCGCGAACAGGTCGTCTTCCTTCATGACCAGCAGTTCGTCGCCGCCGACCTTGACGGTCTGGCCGCTGTACTTGCCGAACAGAACGCGGTCGCCGACCTTGACGGTCAGTGCGGCCAGTTCGCCCTTGTCGTTGCGCTTGCCCGGGCCCACGGCCAGGACTTCGCCCTGATCGGGCTTCTCGGCGGCTGCGTCGGGGATGACGATGCCGGAGGCAGTCTTGGTTTCGCTGTCAACACGCTTGACGATCACGCGATCGGCCAAAGGACGAAGTTTCATTGCATCTCCTGGATGTATGGATAAGAAACGGGTTTGTGGTCGGGTGCCGGACCGGAGGCCGGCAGCCCATCGACTGGATGCGAGGGCTGTTAGCACTCATCAGCAGCGAGTGCTAATCATAAGGGCAATCGATGACGTTTCAAGGGCGACGGGCGCGCGGGGTGGGGTTGGCGCGGAACGCTGGTGGGGATTGGCGGGCACGCCTTCTAACTCCCGTGCTTATTTTGCCCGGGTAAAATTTGACTACTGGAAGTACGGCGACTGCGGTGACGTGTACTAGGGCACGTGCGGCGGCGAGGCTTTCAGTGCGTATGAAAGACCAGCGGCCCGGGCGTCGGCGCGGTCTGCAGGCCGCCGTCCTTCAGCCATGAACGCGTCGTGCCGGCCGCGCGCTCGATCAGCGCCGCGCAATGGCGGTAGTCATACGACGAAACCTCGAGCGGGCAGAGCGCGGGCACGACGCGGATCCGCACCTGCGAGGCAAAGCGCTCGATGTCCTGCACCAGCTGCCGCGCCACCACGAGGCTGAGCGCGTGCAGCGTCTGGCCGACCAGGCCGCGCGGCGGGCTGCGCAGCGCACAGGCAAAGCCCGCCGGCAGAACGATGATGTCGGTCGCCCCCAGCCGCACCGCCGCCGCGATGGGCGTGTTGCTGCAGACCCCGCCGTCGACCAGCTCGCGGCCGCCGATCGCAACCGGCGGGAACACGCCCGGAATCGCGGTGCTGGCCAGCACCGCATCGACCACCGGCCCCCCGGACAGCACGACCTCGCCGCCGGTCACGCGTTCGCTGGCCACCACATGCAGCGCCAGCTGGGCGTCTTCGATCCTGCGGTAGGGCAGGGCTTGCTCGAGCAGCCGGCGCAGCGCCCCGTTGTGCACCAGGTGCTCCTGGTGCAGCACGAGGACGCGAAGCAGCGAGGCGATCGACACGGGCATCACGTCGCGGCGCCGGATGTTGCACCACAGCGCCTGCAGGGCGGCCACGCCCCGCGCGTCGGGCGCCCCGGCAAAGAAGGCCGCGTTGATGGCGCCGGCCGACGCGCCGACCACGAGGTCAGGCATCACGCGGGCCTGGACCAGTTCGCGCAACATGCCGACCTCCACAGCGCCCAGGCTTCCGCCACCGGCAAAGACGAAGGCGATACGCGTGGTCATGAACGGAGTTCGGATGACCGGGGCTTCCGGTTACCGATTCGCGCAGAGGCGCTGTTGGCCACGCGCCTGGCCGCGGTGCCGCGCGCTCAGCTCGCGTAGCGCTTCTCGAGCGCGTCCAGCTCGGGCTTGCGCACCAGCCGCTGGCGCTCCGCGAAGGGCACGACCAGCGCCGGGTCTTCGTCCACGCGCTTCGTGTCGCGCAGCACGGTCAGCGCCTTCTGCATGCCCGCGACCGCGCCCTGCAGCGCCGCGTTGGCATACAGCACGATGCCGTAGCCCAGGCCCGCGAGCTCTTCGGCGCCGAAGATCGGGGTCTTGCCGCCGATCACCATGTTCATGAGCTGGGGCTTCGCAAGCCGCTGCGGCAGCGCGCGAATCTCGTCGGCCGTGGTCACGGCTTCGACGAACAGGATGTCGGCGCCGGCCTCGCTGAACTTCTGCGCGCGTTCGATCGCGGCCTCGAAGCCCAGCGTGGCGGCCGCGTCGGTGCGGGCCATGATGAGCAGGTCGGGGTCGGTGCGCGCATCGACGGCGGCCTTGATCTTGTTCACGGCCTCTTCGGTCGAGATCACGTCCTTGCCCGAGAAGTGGCCGCAGCGCTTGGGCGCGACCTGGTCCTCGAACTGGATGCAGTCGGCGCCCGCCCGCTCCAGCACGCGCACCGTGTGGCGCACGTTGAGCGCGTTGCCGAAGCCGGTGTCGGCATCGACGATCAGCGGCAGGCCCACCGCGTCGCGGATGCGCGCCGTGTGGTCCGCGATTTCATGCAGGCCCATGAAGCCCTGGTCGGGCAGGCCGAACCACATGTTGGTGACGCCCGCGCCGGTGACGTAGATGGCGTCGAAGCCCAGGTCTTCGATCACGCGCGCCGACAGTGCGTTGAAGGCGCCGGGCACCAGCACGCCGCGGCGCGCCTCGGCCAGGGATCGGAGGGTCTTGCGAGTCGACATCGGTTGTTCCTGTAGTGAGTCGGGAGGTGAAAGTAAGAAATCAGAAAGCGTCGCCGGGCACGCGGACCCAGCCTTCCATCAGCACGCGGGCGCTGCGGCTCATGACGGCCTTGGTCACGCGCCATTCGCCGTCGACCCGGCCGGCCTGCGCGCCGACGCGCAGCGTGCCCGAGGGGTGGCCGAAGCGCACGGCCTCGTGCTCGCCGCCGCCGGCGGCCAGGTTCACCAGCGTGCCCGCAATGGCGGCGGCGGTGCCGATGGCCACGGCCGCCGTGCCCATCATGGCGTGGTGCAGCTTGCCCATGGACAGCGCACGCACCAGCAGATCGACATCGCTTGCCGCCACCGGCTTGCCGCTGGAAGCCGTGTAGCCGGCGGGCCCGGCCACGAACGCCACCTTGGGCGTGTGCTGGCGGCCGGCGGCTTCGTCGATGTGCCGGATGAGGCCCATGCGCACCGCGCCATGCGCGCGGATGGCCTCGAACTTCGCGAGCGCGGCGGCGTCGCCGTTGATCGCGTCCTGCAACTCCGTGCCTGTGTAGCCGATGGCTTCGGCATTCACGAAGATGGTCGGAATGCCGGCGTTGATCATCGTCGCGCGCAGCGTGCCGACGCCGGGCACTTCGAGCGCATCGACGACGTTGCCGGTCGGGAACATTGCGCCGCCGCCGCCTTCTTCCTCGGCGGCGGGGTCCATGAATTCGAGCTGCACTTCGGCGGCGGGGAAGGTCACGCCGTCGAGTTCGAAGGCGCCGGTTTCCTGCACTGTGCCGCCCGTCATGGGCACGTGCGCGACGATGGTCTTGCCGATGTTGGCCTGCCAGATGCGCACCACGGCCACGCCGTCATGCGGCACGCGGCCCGCGTCGATCAGGCCGTTGCTGATGGCGAAGGGCCCGACGGCGGCCGAGAGGTTGCCGCAGTTGCCGCTCCAGTCGACGAAGGGCTGGTCGATCGACACCTGGCCGAACAGGTAGTCCACGTCGTGACCGGGCCGGGTGCTCTTCGAAAGAATGACGGCCTTGCTCGTGCTCGAGGTCGCGGCGCCCATGCCGTCGATCTGCTTGCCGTAGGGGTCGGGGCTGCCGATGACGCGCAGCAGCAGCGCGTCGCGCGTCGCGCCCGGCGCTTGCGCGGCTTCGGGCAGGTCCTGCAGGCGGAAGAACACGCCCTTGCTGGTGCCGCCGCGCATGTAGGTGGCGGGAATCTTGACTTGGGGTGCGAAGGCCATGGTGGTGCGATTGTCGGTTCAGGCGACCGTGGTCGAGGCAAGGAAGTCCTGCGCAAAGCGCTGCAGCACGCCGCCCGCTTCGTAGATCGACACTTCCTCGGCGGTGTCGAGCCTGCAGGTCATGGGCACGTCGAGCCGCTCGCCGTTGCGCCGGTGAATGACCAGCGTCAGGTCGGCGCGCGCGCGTCGCTCGCCGGTCACGTCGTAGGTTTCGGTGCCGTCCAGGCCCAGCGTCAGGCGGTTGGTGCCGGGCTTGAACTCCAGCGGCAGCACGCCCATGCCGATCAGGTTGGTGCGGTGGATGCGCTCGAAGCCCTCGGCCGCGATGGCCTCCACGCCGGCCAGCCGCACGCCCTTGGCGGCCCAGTCGCGCGACGAGCCCTGCCCGTAGTCGGCGCCGGCCACGATGATCAGCGGCTGCTTGCGCAGCATGTAGGTCTCGATGGCCTCCCACATGCGCATGACCCGGCCCTCGGGCTCCACGCGCGCCAGCGAGCCGGCCTTCACGGTGCCGTCTTCCTTGCGCACCATCTCGTTCCTGAGCGTGGGGTTGGCGAAGGTGGCGCGCTGCGCGGTGAGGTGGTCGCCGCGGTGGGTGGCGTACGAGTTGAAGTCTTCCTCGGGCAGGCCCATCTTGTGGAGGTACTCGCCGGCCGCGCTGTCCATCATGATCGCGTTGGACGGCGACAGGTGGTCGGTGGTGATGTTGTCCGGCAGGATCGCCAGCGGGCGCATGCCTTTCAGCGTGCGTTCGCCGGCCAGCGCGCCTTCCCAGTAGGGCGGGCGGCGGATGTAGGTCGAGGCGGCGCGCCAGTCGTACAGCGGCGTCACCTTCTCGCCCGTGTCGGGCTGGATCGCGAACATCGGCTCGTACACCTGGCGAAAGTGCGCGGGCTTGACGCTCGACTTCACGATGGCGTCGATCTCCTCGTCGCTCGGCCAGATGTCCTTCAGGCGGATCTCCTTGCCGTCGGCCACCGTGAGCACGTCTTTTTCGATGTCGAAGCGCACCGTGCCCGCAATGGCGTAGGCCACCACCAGCGGCGGCGAGGCCAGAAACGCCTGCTTCGCATACGGATGGATGCGCCCGTCGAAGTTGCGGTTGCCCGAGAGCACGGCGGTGGCGTACAGGTCGCGCTCGACGATCTCCTGCTGGATCACCGGGTCGAGCGCGCCCGACATGCCGTTGCACGAGGTGCAGGCATAGGCCACCACTCCGAAGCCGAGCTTTTCGAGCTCGCGCATCAGGCCGGCCTCTTCCAGGTACAGCGTCACGGCCTTCGAGCCCGGCGCGAGCGACGACTTGACCCACGGCTTGCGTGCCAGGCCCACGCGGTTGGCGTTGCGCGCCAGCAGGCCGGCAGCGATCACGTTGCGCGGGTTGCTGGTGTTGGTGCAGCTGGTGATGGCCGCGATGATGACGGCGCCGTCGGGCATGCGGCCCGGCTCGTCCTGCCACGGCGCGGCAATGCCGCGCGCCGCGAGGTCGGTGGTGGCCACGCGCGCATGCGGGTTCGACGGGCCGGCCATGTTGCGCACGACGCTCGACAGGTCGAACTGCAGCACGCGCTCGTAGCGCGCGTCTTTCAGCGCGTCGGCCCACAGGCCGGTGTGCTTCGCATAGAGCTCGACCAGGCGCACCTGTTCGTCGGCGCGGCCGGTCAGGCGCAGGTAGTCGATGGTCTGCGGGTCGATGGCGAACATTGCGGCCGTGGCGCCGTATTCGGGCGCCATGTTCGAGATGGTCGCGCGGTCGCCGAGCGTGAGGCTGGCTGCGCCCTCGCCGTGGAACTCCAGGTACGCGCCCACCACCTTCGACTGGCGCAGGAACTCGGTCAGCGCCAGCACCACGTCGGTGGCGGCAATGCCCGGCTGCGGCCGGCCCGTGAGCGTGACGCCGACGATGACGGGCAGGCGCATCCACGAGGCGCGACCCAGCATCACGTTCTCGGCCTCCAGGCCGCCCACGCCGATGGCGATCACGCCCAGCGCATCGACATGCGGCGTGTGGCTGTCGGTGCCCACCAGCGTGTCGGGAAAGGCCACGCCGTCCTGCGCATGCACCACGGGCGACATCCGCTCCAGGTTGATCTGATGCATGATCCCGTTCCCCGGCGGAATCACTTCCATGTTCTTGAAGGCCCGCTTCGTCCATTCGATGAAGTGGAAGCGGTCTTCGTTGCGCCGGTCCTCGATGGCGCGGTTCTTGGCGAAGGCATCGGGGTCGAAGCCGCCGCACTCCACCGCCAGCGAATGGTCGACGATGAGCTGCACCGGCACCACCGGGTTCACCTGCGCGGGGTCGCCGCCCTGTTCGGCAATGGCGTCGCGCAGGCCCGCCAGGTCGACCAGCGCGGTCTGGCCCAGGATGTCGTGGCACACCACGCGCGCCGGAAACCACGGAAAGTCATGCTCGCGCCTGCCCTCGACGATCTGCGTCAGGCTTTGCCGGAGGATGGCCGGGTCGCAGCGGCGCACGAGGTTCTCGGCGTGCACGCGCGAGGTGTAGGGCAGGGTGGCCCAGGCGCCCGGGCGGATGGCTTCGACGGCTTCGCGCGCGTCGAAATAGTCCAGCGTGGTGCCGGGAAGGTTCTTGCGGAATTGGGTGTTCATTGATCTTGTCGGCGGCGTGGGAACCGGATGACGGGCCACGCCCCCGGCGCCGCCCGTCAAGACTCTCTTTTTACTTCCGATCCTGGATCGGCGCGAACTTCAGGTCTTCGGGCCCGGTGTAGTTGGCGCTGGGGCGGATGATCTTGTTGTCGATGCGCTGCTCGATGATGTGCGCGGCCCAGCCCGAGGTGCGCGCAATGACGAACAGCGGCGTGAACATGGCCGTGGGCACGCCCATCATGTGGTAGCTCACGGCGCTGAACCAGTCGAGGTTGGGGAACATCTTCTTGACTTCCCACATCACGCTTTCCAGACGCTCGGCAATGTCGAACATCTTGGTCGCGCCGGCTTCTTCGGACAGCGACCGCGCCACGCCCTTGATGACCACGTTGCGCGGGTCGCTCACGGTGTAGACCGGGTGGCCGAAGCCGATGACCACTTCCTTGGCCTCGACGCGGCGGCGGATGTCGGCCTCGGCCTCGTCGGGCGAGTCGTAGCGCTTCTGGATCTCGAAGGCCACCTCGTTCGCGCCGCCGTGCTTGGGCCCGCGCAGCGCGCCGATGGCGCCGGTGATGGCCGAGTACATGTCGGAGCCGGTGCCGGCCACCACGCGCGCGGTGAAGGTCGAGGCGTTGAACTCGTGCTCGGCGTAGAGGTTGAGCGAGGTGTGCATGGCGCGTTCCCACGCGGCGCCCGGCTTGCGGCCGTGCAGCAGGTGCAGGAAGTGCGCGCCGATGGAGTCGTCGTCGGTTTCCACGTCGATGCGCTTGCCCTGCGTCGACCAGTGGTACCAGTACAGCAGCATCGAGCCCAGCGAGGCCATCAGGCGGTCGGCGATGTCGCGCGCGCCCGGCACGTTGTGGTCTTCCTTCTCGGGCAGCATGCAGCCCAGCGACGACACGCCGGTGCGCATCACGTCCATCGGGTGGGCGCTGGCGGGCAGTTGCTCCAGCGCTTCCTTCAGGCTGGCGGGCAGGCCGCGCATCGACTTGAGCCTTGCCTTGTAGGCGCGCAGTTCGGCGGCCGTGGGCAGCTTGCCGTGCACCAGCAGGTGGGCGATTTCCTCGAACTCGCAGACCTGCGCGATGTCCAGGATGTCGTAGCCGCGGTAGTGCAGGTCGTTGCCGGTGCGGCCCACCGTGCACAGCGCGGTGTTGCCGGCGGTCACGCCGGACAGGGCCACGGATTTCTTGGGCTTGAAGCCGGGAGCGGCCGTGGTGGTGGGGGTGGCGATGTCGTTCATGCTGCTTCCTTTTCTTTGTGCAGGTAGGCGCCGGGGATGCGCGCGGGCCGTCCGTTCTTGTCGACGGCAACCATCTCGAACAGCGACTTGAGCGCAGTGCGCGGCGACTGCCCCAGTTGCTCTGCGGTGCCGGTGACGCAGACCGTGAGCGAGGTGCGGCCCACGCGGCTGATCCAGGCGCGCAGCCGCAACACGCTGCCCACCGGCACGGGCGCCAGGAACTGCGCGTCGCTGCAACCGGCCATCACCACGTCGCACGCCGCGAACGCCCGTGCGGCCAGGAAGGCCGCCTTGGACATCAGCATCAGCGCGTTGCCGCCGAACAGCGTGCCGTAGTGGTTGGCATGCTCGGGGAACACGATTTCCGTGAGTTCGAGCGCCGTGTTCTGGTTTGTCATGCTTCGCAATTTACGCAAATGCGTGCCCATAATGAAGGACTGAATTAGCCAATCATTGCGAATGAGAAACACGGGTTTTGCAAATATTGCGAATACGCTTGCCTCGCAAAGGCCGCGTGTTTTTCGAGGAGCCACACGATGAGCAAGACTTTCATGGGCGTGCGCCTGCGCAAGCTGCGCGCCGAGCGCGGCATGACGCAGGTGGCGCTGGCCCACGCGCTGGGCCTGTCGCCCAGCTACCTCAACCAGCTGGAGCAGAACCAGCGGCCGCTGACCGTGGCCGTGCTGCTCAAGATCAGCCGCACGCTCGGTGTCGACGTGCAGCAGTTCTCGGAGGACGAAGAGGCTCGCCTGGTATCGAGCATGCGCGACGCGCTGGCCGACAACCCCGGCGGGGAAACGGTAGCCCTGCCCGAGCTGCGCGAGGTGGCCTCGCAGATGCCTGCCGTAGCGCGTGCGCTGCTCGCGCTGCACCGCCGCCACCAGGAGGCCATGGAGCGGCTGGAGATCATGGCCGCCGAGCTGGGCGACGGGCGCGGCGGCGAGCTCACGCACACACGCCCCATGCCCTTCGAGGCCGTGCGCGACTTCTTCTTCGCCAACAAGAACCACTTCGAGCAATTGGACCTGGCCGCCGAGAAGCTGGCGGGCGAGGCGCGCGGCCACGGCGGGCCACTGTCCGAATGGCTGCTGCTGCGGCTCATGAAGCAGCACGGCGTGCGCGTGGTGCCCACCGAGGACGACGCGGTCGACAGCCAGCGCCGCTACGACCCCACGAGCCGCGTGCTGCACCTGTCGGGCAGCCTGGAGCCGGGGCAGCAGGCGTTCCAGCTGGCGACGCAACTGGCGCTGCTGGAGCAGACGCAGGCCATCGAGTCGCTGGTGGAGAGCGCCAACTTCGGCGACGGGCCGACGCACGCGCTGGCCCGCATCGGCCTGGCCAACTACTTTGCCAGCGCCATGCTGCTGCCCTACGGCATCTTCCTGAAGGCCGCGGAAACGCTGCGCTACGACATCGACCTGCTGGCGCGCCGCTTCGGCGTGGGCTTCGAGACCGTGTGCCACCGCCTGAGCTCCATGCAGCGGCCCGGCGCGCCGGGCGTGCCTTTCTTCTTCATCCGGGTGGACCGCGCGGGCAATATCTCCAAGCGGCAGTCGGCCACGCACTTTCACTTTTCCAAGACCGGCGGCACCTGCCCGCTGTGGAACGTGTACGAGGCGTTCGCGCAGCCCGGGCGCGTCTTGCGGCAGCTGGCGCGCATGCCCGACGGGCGCACCTACCTGTGGGTGGCGCGCACCGTGTCGCACGGGCAGCGCGGCTTTGCTTCAGCGAGCAAGACCTTCTCGATCGGCCTGGGCTGCGACATCCGCCATGCCTCGCGGCTGATCTACGCCAAGGGCCTGGACCTGACCGACCAGGAAGTGCCCACGCCCATCGGCATGGGATGCAAGGTGTGCGAGCGCGTGGCCTGCCCGCAGCGGGCGTTTCCGTTCATCGGGCGGGCGCTGGACGTGAACGAAAACGAAAGCCGGTTCACGCCGTACGCGGTGGCGGATGCCTGATGCGTGCGGGCATGCCGCGAAGCACAGTCAACTTTCATCCGCTTCGTACTCGCCGAAATCCGGGACGGCCGAGCGCCACACACCCCAGGCTTTGTCGAGTTTCCTGAAGATGGGTTCAAAGGCGAACTGTCCACGGTATGCCCTGCCATGCGCAATCTTGTTCCGATCAGAGAAAAGGCTGCGCAGAACGCTCAATTCCCTTTTCAGTGGTTGCCCCTGGAATTCCTTTTCCCAAAGGGCAATGATTTCGACGATCTTGGGATGCTTTTCTCCGGTGATCGCGCTGAAGGTATTGAAGTATTTTGCTGCGTGTTGCCTCTTGGCTCCGCGCCACGCTGCGTCGCGCCGGATCGTGCCTTCGAAGGCTGCCAGCGCTGCCAGCGAGCCGAACATCTCGTGCTCCGACTCACGTCCCTCGAGGAATTTTTTCCATACCGCTTCAGGCATTCCCCGGATCTGCTCGATGGTCGCGTCGCTCAGTTTTACGAGCTTCTTCACATCGCTGTGAAGCGCCTTTTCCAGGTAGTACAAGCCATCCAGAGTGGTGACATACCAAGTTTCAACCTCAGCCAGCGAAATGTACATGGCAACCGAGTTTTCTTATGAACGCGCGGAGACGAGCAACAGCAGGGCCGCCAACCCCTGCTCATCGAACTTGTAGGTGTCCCTGATCCCCGTGCCGGGATAGACATTCCATATCCAGTCGCGCTCGAACGAAGGCAATTGATCGTCCGCATCCCGATCTTCGACTGCGTCTTCTGCGATGAGCTTCACTCTTCGTCCCGTGGGTCCCGTGACATCGATGCGCCCGAACCCGCCAACAATTACGGATGCAACGGGTTTGAAATCAACCTGACCTCCCGCGGGAAGTCGCAACCTGAGCGCCGGAGCGGAATAGGTGCCGAGCGTGTCTTCCGTAATGGACGCCGTCGTTTGCTCGATCTGCTCCTGGGGCAGCCCAGCCGCGACGAGGAACTCACGGATCGATCCGAAAATCTTCTCCAATTCTTCCAGCCATCGCGCCTTTCGCTTGCTCCAATCGACTGTTTGAGCGCGCTGCTGCCTTTTCATTTCCTGCTGCACGAAATCTTTGAGATCTGCCATCGGGCACTCCTGGATATTTGGATTCATTATGAATGGGCATGCGGACGGCTTCTCTTCGATAGCTGGCCGTCATTCACGATTCGGCGTCCGGTGATACCGCGCTCACGTTCACGCGGATCAACGGGCCGGCAGCCGTTGCACGGATCAGTCGCCGGACACGCCAAGGGTATTCTTGCCCCCTTCAAGAACCGCGATTGGAGACACCGGACATGTACACGGAACACGGCGGCGAAGGCCCTGACCTGCTCCTGATGCTGCACGGCATGGGCGCGACGGGCGCGGTGTGGTCGCCTTTGCGCGACGAGGCGCCCGCGCGGTGGCGCGGCCGCTGGCTCGCGCTCGACCTGTCCGGCCACGGGCAATCCGCCCGGCAAGCCTCGTATGCCATCGGCCAGCACGCGGCGAGCGTCGCGCGCGCGGTGCTGCCGCACCTGGAGGCCGGAGGCCGGCTCGTGGTGCTCGGCCATTCGCTGGGCGGCGTGGTGGGGCTTGCGCTGGCCACGGGGTGGTTCGGCGTCGTGCCGCACCGGGTCTTCGCGGCCGGCATCAAGATCGCGTGGACAGACGAAGAACTGCAGCGCATGGAAACGCTCGCCGCCCAGCCCGCCAGAAGATTCGCGACGCCGGAAGAAGCATGGGACCGCTACGTGAAGGTCGCCGGCCTGGCCGGCATTGCCGGCGCCGAGTCCGGCGTCGTCGCACGCGGCATCGCGCGGGAGGACGGCGATGGCGGCTGGCGCCTTGCCATGGACCCGCGCGCCAACGCCGTGGGCAAGCCGCCGCTGAGCGAGCTGATGGCCCTGGTGCGCTGCCCCGTCCACCTCGGACGCGGACGCGACGACGCGCTGGTGACGATGGCGCAGACCCGCGCCCTCGACCCCGACGCCCGCGAACTCGGCCCGCACGGCCACAACGTGATGGTCGAGGCGCCGGGACAGGTGTGGGACTGGATCGCCGCGTTCGCCTGAAGAAGAAGCCACGCAGGCGGGGATGCGGCCGGGCGGCCGGCTTCAGCCCCTGTGAAGCGTGATCCGCACTTGCGCCGCACGCGCGCGCAGCTGGCCGCAGCCGCCGTCGATGTCCTGCCCCGCCGAATTGCGCAACTTGGTCAGGATGCCGCGCTCGTGCAGCGCGCGGGCCATCTGCTCGCACCGCTCCCACGACGGCCGGCTGAACGCCACGCCGTCGACCGCGTTGAACGGGATCATGTTCAGCACGCCGTACTTGCCCGAGAGCAGCCGGACGATGCCTTCGATGTCCGCCGGCCCGTCGTTGACGCCTTCGAGCAGCGTCCACTGGTACTGGATCGGATAACCGGTGGCGCGCGCATAGCGCTCGCCTTGGGCCACCACCTCCTCGGGCGTCATGTCCGGCGCGCGCGGCAGCAGCTTCCTGCGCAGCGCGGCGTCGGTCGTGTGCAGCGACAGCGCCAACGCGGGCTTCACGCGCTCCTGCAGCAGCCGCTCGAACACGCGCGCGTCGCCCACGGTGGAGAACACCAGGTTCTTGTGGCCGACGTTGCCGATGGTGCCGAGCAGCTCGATGGCCTCCAGCACGTTGTCCAGGTTGTGCGCGGGCTCGCCCATGCCCATGAACACCACCTTGCGCACCGGCCGGCGCGTGCGCGCCAGCGCGACCTGGGCAATGATCTCGGCGCTCCCCACCTGGCGCAGCAGGCCGTCGCGGCCGGTCATGCAGAACTGGCACCCGACGGCGCACCCGACCTGCGACGACACGCACAGGCCGTCACGGGGCAGCAGCACGCTTTCGACGGTCTGGCCGTCCGCCAGGGCGACCAGCAGCCGCTCGGACCCGTCGGCACCCGGATGGACCGCGTGGATGCGCGCCAGCCCCGCGAGCTCGGCCTCGATGGCCGGCAGGGCCTCCATCAGCGACGACGGAAAGAAGCTCGCGGGCAGGCGCCGGCCGCTGTCGCGCGGCAGGGCGTGCGACCACAGCCGCAAGATCCGTTGCTCGTGGCTCGGGCCTGCGCCGGCGTCTCGCAGTCGTCGTTTCAGTTCGTGGATTCGCATGCAATGAGGGGCTCTGGGCCCCAGATTGTGCCCGGCGGCCGCCGCGCGCCGGTCCGCTGGCAGACAATGCCGGCATGGCGCAAGGCAAACGAATTTCTGTGGATATCGGGGACGACGCCCTCCAGTCGATCAAGGCGCTGGGCGCCGCGGCCAAGCTGGCGCGCACAAGCGCCGGCGAAGGCCAGGCCGCCGCGGCGACCCGCTTGGGCGTTCACGTGCAGACGATTGCGCGCATCGAATCGGGCGAGCCGGGCGTTTCGGTCGGGCACATGGTGGGGCTGCTGGCGCTGTACGGGATCTCGGTGCAGCTGCAAAAGCCCGGGGCGGGCGAGTAAGACGCAGCGCGAGGCAGCTCAACGCAACCCCGCCCCCTCATCCTTCGACAGCTTGGTGAACGACAGCAGCGACAGCAGCGTCATCGCCCCCACCACCCCGAAGGCCGGCGAAAAATCCGCCGCCGTCAGCTGGCCGGCGCCGCTGCCGTTCCACCACGCCGCCAGCGTGACCAGCGTGGCGCCGAGCGTCACGCCCAGGCTCAGGGACAGTTGCTGCGCCATGCTGTTCAGCGTGGCCGCGTGGCTCATGCGGGGCTTGGGAATCTGCGAGAAGCCCAGCGTCTGCAGCGACACCATGGCCATCGAATTCACCAGGCCGCCGAACAGCAGCGTGATGAAGATCTGCACGTGCGGCGTGCTCGGGTGAAACTGGCCGTAGCTCACGTAGCAAAGGCTCGTCAGGCAGGTGGCGCCCACCAGCAGCGAGCGGAACCCGACCGTGCGGATCGCCTTGGCCATGACCGTGCGCGTGGCCAGCGAACCCAGCGCCGTGGCCATCGTCAGGCTGCCGGAAGCCAGCGGCGAAAGGCCGAAGCCCAGTTGCAGCATCAGCGGCAACAGGAAGGGCGAGGCGCCAATGGCGATGCGCAGCGGCGTGCCGCCGATGATCGACGCGCGGTAGGTGGCGTACCGCAAGATGCCCAGGTCGATCAGCGGGGCGGCCTTGTGGCGGCTTCGCAGGTGATACGCCAGCGCGGCCAGTGCACCGAAGCCCGCCATCGCCCAGATGGCCGGCACCGGCAGCAGCGACTTGCCCACCATCTCCAGGCTGCCGAGCAGGGCCGTGAGCCCCACGGCCAGCAGCACGAAGCCTTCGATGTCGAAGGGCGCGGGCGCGTGGTCTTCGGGCATGTCGTCGATGAAGCGCAGCGCCCCGGCAATCGCAATCAGGCCGAAGGGGATGTTGATGAGAAAGATCCACCGCCACGACGCCAGCGTGACGATGGCGCCGCCGAACAGCGGCCCGGCCAGCCGGCCGAACGCGGGCGGCACGGTGAACCACACCATGGCCGACACCATCTGCGCGGGCGGCACGCTGCGCAGCAGGATGAGCCGGCCCACCGGCAGCATCATCGCGCCGCCCAGCCCCTGCAGCACCCGGAACGCCACGAGCTGCGGCAGCGTCTGCGCGGCGCCGCACAGGGTCGAGCCCAGCGAGAAGAAGGCCACCGCCACGCAGAACACGCGCTTGGGCCCGAAGCGCTCGGCGAGCCAGCCGCTCACGGGCAGGAACACGGCCAGGCTCAGCAGGTACGAGGTGATCGCAAGGTTCAGGTGCAGCACGCTGACGTCGAGCGCGTTCGCGATGGTCGGGAGGGCCGTGGCCATCACCGAGGTGTCGAGGTTCTGCAGGAAGAGGGGAGAGGCGACGATGAGCGGAACGATGCGGTGGCGGGGCGGCATGGGCGCATTGTCCGGGAGCGGAATTAGGCGAGATTCGAGGCGTGCCGGCACGCGTTCCCGCTAAGCTGCGCGGGCACCACCCACTCCGGCCGTCCACCCCGACCGTCCACCCCCTGGCGCCCATGCACGTTCGCAAAGACTCTCGAGCCCTTTCTCCCGCACCGGACGACGACGGCGGCGCGGCGCAAGACCCGCAACTGCTGCGCCGTCTGCTGCGCGCCAAGGACCGCATGGACGCCGCGTCGCACGAGGCCTGGCCGGTGCTGCGGCTGGCCACGGTGAGCGGCATTTCCGAAGCCCATTTCGCGCGCTCGTTCAAGCAGGCGTTCGGCATGCCGCCGCACCGCTATCTGCTGACGCGGCGCATCGAGCGGGCGACGGCCCTGTTGCGCGACACGCAACTGCCCATCACCGATATCGCCTTTGCCACGGGCTGGGAGAGCCTGGGCACTTTCGGGCGCACGTTTCGCGACGTCACGGGCGAGAGCCCCAGCGCGCTTCGTCCGCGCCTGCGGGCCGCGGCGCAGCAGATCGAGCGCGTGCCCGCCTGCGTTCTGCAGGCCGCGCAACGGCCCGATCTCACCGAAGCAGTTTCGGAGAAGCGCCGCCGCGTGGCGACCGGTACAAACCGGGTTTCAACCAAGGAGACGCGATGAGCCAAGGTATTGGGGTGGTGGGTCTGTACGTGAACGATCAGGACGAAGCGCTGGCGTTCTATGTCGAGAAGCTCGGGTTCCGCGTGTGCGCGGACGTTCGCAACGGGGCCTATCGCTGGCTGACGGTGCAGCACCCGGAGCAGCCCTCGTTCGAGCTCGGGCTGTTCATGCCCGGGCCGCCGATGCACGACGAGGCGACGGCGCAGACGCTGCGCGGCATGGTGGCCAAGGGCGCGATGCCGCCGCTGGTGCTGAACGTGACCGATTGCCGCGCGGCCTACCTGCGGATGCGCGACCTCGGCGTGGAGTTCACGCAGGAGCCCGTCGAGCGCTTCGGCAGCGTGGACGCGGGCTTTCGCGACCCGGCGGGCAACGGCTGGAAGATGATCCAGGCGCGAGGGAGCGCTGCATGAACGGCGGCACGCGGGCCGCGGCGCCCGCGGGCATGAATCAGGAGAGCGCCGCTCAGCCGGGCCCGGACAGGTGCCCGTTCCACGACAGGAACAGGTAGCCGTTCGACACCTCCTGCAGCGCGGCCTGCACTTCGATGAGCGTGTTGATCTCGTCGAGCGCTTCGTCCAGGTCGTCGATGGCGACCTCGAACCGCGCGTCCAGCTCCCGCATGGCCGCTTCCTCGGGTGTGCCGGCGCCGATCTCGATGGCTTCCGCCAGGACGTGCGGTGCGTTCGAAAGGCGGATGCGGAATTCCGGCGAGCCGTCGCTGCTCGCCACCAGCAGGTCGGGCGCTTGCGAAACCTCCAGGCCCTGGTCACGCAGCGAGGAGGCCGCGGCCTCCAGGTCGCAGGTGCCGGCGCGAAAAAATACCATGCAGGCGTGGCTCATGAGAACGTCCCTCCGGGATTCTTGAAGATCGTCCGGCAATGTAGCCCACGCAAAATTCTTGCGCTGCATCGCGGGTCCTTTCTTCATGAAGCGCGCCAGCCGAGCGAACATCGGGGGATGTCTTCATCTCTCTCCATTGACGCCGATCGCCTCTGGCGCCGCCTCGAAACCCTCGCTTCCTTCACGCGCCCCGACGTTCCCTGGACCCGCCGCGCCTTCTCGCCCGAATTCGACAAGGCCCGGGACTGGCTGCGCGCCGAGTTCGCGCAGGCCGGCCTCGCGGTCCACACCGACGCGGCCGGCAACCTCACCGGCCGCCGCGAGGGCACGCAGCCCGGGCTGGCGCCGCTGGTCACCGGCTCGCATTGCGACACCGTGGTGGGCGGCGGCCGCTTCGACGGCATCCTGGGCGTGCTCGCGGGGCTCGAGGTGGCGCAGTCGCTGCACGAGCGCGGCGTTGCGCTGCGCCACCCGCTGGAGGTGATCGATTTCCTGTCCGAGGAGCCCAGCGACTACGGCATTTCGTGCGTGGGCAGCCGGGCCTTCGCGGGCACGCTGGACGACGCCATGCTGGCCTCGTGCAACGACGCCGGCGAGAGCCTGGCGCAGGCCATGCGGCGCATCGGCGCGCGGCCCGATGCCGACGCGCTGGCCGGTGCGGCCCGGGGCCCTGGCGGCATCGCCGCATTCGTGGAGCTGCACATCGAGCAGGGCCCGGTGCTGGAGCGCGAGGGCTTGCCCATCGGCGTGGTGACCGACATCGTCGGTATCCGCCGCGTGGCGCTCACGGTCACGGGCCAGCCCGACCACGCGGGCACCACGCCGATGAACATCCGCCGCGACGCGCTGGTGGGCGCCGCCCGGCTGATCGATGCGGCGCACCGCGAAGCCAGTGCCATGGACGGGCGCCCGCACTACGTGGTGGCGACGATCGGGCGCATCTCGATGAGCCCCAATGTGCCCAATGCCGTGCCGGGCCGCGTCGACATGGTGCTGGAGGTGCGCAGCAACGCGCAGTCGGTGCTGGACGATTTTCCGGAGCGGCTGCTGGCCCTGTGCCGCGACGACCTGCAGAAGCTGCGCCTCGCCTGCTCGATGGAGCCGCTGACCCGCACGCCGCCCACGGCCTGCTCCGAGGTGGTCATGCAGGCCGTGGCGGGGGCGGCTGATCGCCTGGGCCTGTCGCACAGGCCGTTGCCCAGCGGCGCGGGCCACGACGCCATGCACGTGGCGGCGGCGGGGCCGATGGGCATGATCTTCATTCCCTGCCTGGACGGGCGCAGCCACTGCCAGGAAGAGTGGGCGAGTCAAGCGCAGGTGGCGGCGGGCACCCTGGTGCTGGCCGAGACGCTCAGGGCGCTGGACCTGCGCTGAGCAGGGCCCGGCCTACAGCTGGTCGGTCGGCACGAACCACGAGAACAGCAGCAGCTGCAGCCGCGTGAGCATGCTGGAGTCAGGTTCGCTGTCGAGCACTTCGTTGTTGACGTCGCCGGTGCCGACCCACTGCACGTTCTGGCCGTCGGGCTTGAGCGTGACGCGGTACACGCCCTCGATGTCGTCGAGCTGGTAGGCGAACAGCAGCGCCTGCGTCAGGTCGAAGCTGCGCACGCGCACGCCGAATTCGGTGTTCAGGCGCGCCGAGCGCGGATCGAGGTTCATGGAGCCGAGCAGCACCCATTGCCGGTCGACCAGCGCCAGCTTGGCGTGCAGCCGGCCGCGCGCCTTTTTCAGCAGGTCGCGGAACTGGCCGCTGCGCCGCAGCTGCTGCGTGCTCACCTCGTACAGGTTCACGCCCAGCTTGAGCATGTCGACGCGGTAGCGGTTGTAGTTGATGTTGACCAGCGGCTCGTCGCTGTCGGCCAGCGAGTTGGTGATGACGGTGATGTTCACGCCGTGCGCGCGGCCCATGCGGATGCGCTCCATGCCCTCGTCGCCCGGAATGAAGTAGGGCGAGATCACCACCACGTTCGACTGCGCGGTGGCCAGCATTTCGTGGAAGCGCTGCGCCAGCGGCTCGGTGGGCTGCGCCATGACGCCCAGCGCCTTGTTGGGGCTGTCGGCGGAGGCGTGGGCCTCGGCGCGCATCCACTTGGCTTCGTCGATGTTGGCGAGCTGGGCGGCCAGGGGCAGGTCGCCCAGCAGGTCGGTGATGGGCAACGGGTCGGGCGGCGGCGCGAACGTGGGGGAGGTGGCGGTTTCGAATTCGGCCTTCAGCGCTTCCGGCGTGCGGCTGGTGCTGGCCACCCGCCGCAGCGGGTAGACCACGTCGCTGTTCCAGTAGGTGTCGAAGATGGCCGCGGCCTCGGGCACGACCGGGCCGGCCAGCAGCAGCTCGAAGTCGATGAAGTTCGCGCTCTCGCTGCGCAGGAAGTACTCGTCGGCCAGGTTGCGTCCGCCCGCGATGGCCATGGCGCCGTCGGCCACGAACAGCTTGTTGTGCATGCGATGGTTGAGCCGGCGGAAGTCGGTGAAGAACTCCAGCCAGCGGCCCGACGAATGGTCGCGCATGTTGACGAAGGGGTTGAACAGCCGCACCTCGGCGTTGGGCTCGGCGGCCAGGCCCAGCAGCAGGCGGTCCATGCCGGCGGTGTAGAAGTCGTCGAGCAGCAGCCGCACGCGCACGCCGCGCCGCGCGGCATTGCGCAATTCGCGCAGCAGCAGGCGGCCGGTCTTGTCGTTGCCCAGCTGGTAGGTCTGCACGTCGAGCGAGGACTGGGCGCGCCGCATCAGCTCCAGGCGGGCGTCGAGCGCATACGAAGCCTCGATCAGCGGGCGCATGCTGGTCAGGCCGTCGGGCGGGGTGTTCAGGCTCGTGGAGGCGCGGCCGAGTTCGGTGGCCTGCGAGGCGGCGATGGCCGTTACCGGCGCTTCCGGTGCGCGGGGAGGCAGGCCGGCGCAACCGGTCAATGCCAGGGCTACCAGCCACAGCGCCGGGCCGCGCAGCGCGGAAAACAGAAAGGCAATGAGCTTGGGCATGGGGTCGACCGACGCGAGAGGAGGAAATGCGTGGGAAATGCGTGCGGGCGGGATCGTAGCCTTTCAGCCCCTTTTTCGTAGACGCAATTTCACAACGCAACGCCCTGCGCACTCCTCGGAAATTGGCCGAATCGCGACTTTGTGAACTGTAAAATGCGAATCATTCTTAATTATCATTTTGGAGTGGAGCAGCAATGGTGAGTTCGGTGGCGCGGCGCAAGGCCGCATCGGTGCTGGTGGGGTGCCTGGCGATCTACATGCAGCAGCAGGTGCTGGCCCAGTCGGTGAATGCAGGTTCCCTGCCGGAAGTGCGGGTGGACGCCAATGCCGAAGCCGAGACAGCGAAGACGCCGGTCATCGGCTATCGCGCGAAGAATGCGGTCACCGCCACCAAGACCGACACCCCGTTGTCCGAAACGCCCCAGTCCGTGACCGTGGTCACGCGCGACCAGATCGTCGACCAGGGCGCCACCAACCTGCAGGACGCGCTCAACTACGCCGCCGGCGTGCGCTCCGACGCCTACGGCCTCGACTCGCGGACCGACTCCGTGCGCGTGCGCGGCGCCAGCCCCGACGTGTACCTGGACGGCCTGCGCCAGTCCTACGGCTACTACACCAGCACCACGCGCACCGAGCCCTACACGCTGGAGCGGCTCGAAGTGCTGCGCGGCCCCTCGGGCATGCTGTTCGGCGCGGGCACGGCCGCCGGCGTGGTCAACATGGTCAGCAAGCGGCCGCTGCAGGAAGCGCAGCGCGAGGTGGGCGTGCAGTTCGGCAGCTTCGGCCGCAAGCAGATCCAGGCCGACCTGACCGGCCCGCTCAACGCCGACGGCACGCTGTCGTACCGGCTGATCGCGCTGCAGCGCAAGTCGGACACGCAGGTCGACCACGTGCCCGACGACCGCAGCGTGATCGCGCCCTCGCTCAGCTGGCGGCCCAACGCCATGACCTCGCTCACGCTGCAAGGCCTGTGGCAGAAGGACAAGAGCGGCAGCAGCTCGCAGTTCCTGCCGTGGGAAGGCACCTTGCTGCCCAACCCCAACGGGCGCCTGCCGAGCAGCCGCTTCATCGGCGAGCCGGGCGACTTCTACGACAGCGAGCGCAAGACCTTCGGCTGGCAGTTCGAGCACAAGTTCGACGACAACTGGACCTTTCGGCAGAACTTCCGCTACGCGCGCAACGAAAACGACAACCGCTACCACTACGGCGGCGCGTTCTCGGGGTTCGACAGCTGGTCGACCGACCCGATCTTCAAGCGCGTGCTCGCCCGCTACTACGACAGCACGCTGACCCGCAACCGCACGCAGACGGTCGACAACCACGTCGAGGGCCACTTCCAGACCGGCGCGCTGAAGCACACGCTGCTGGTGGGCGCCGACTTCTCGCGCCAGCGCGAGAGCGTATGGGGCGGCACCACCTTCGACACCATCGATGTGTATGCGCCCGTCTACGGCCACCTCGACGCGCCCGAGCGCACCGCGCGTCCGCGCACCCGCCAGCGCCAGGACGGCCTGTACCTGCAGGACCAGGTCAAGCTGGACAACTGGATCTTCGTGGCCGGCCTGCGCCACGACAAGGCCGTGGCCAGCGCCGAAGGCAGCGACGACCAGAAGAGCAGCGCCACCACCAAGCGCTTCGGCCTGATGTACGCGTCGCCCTCGGGCTGGTCGCCCTACATCAGCTACAGCGAGTCGTTCACGCCGCAGTCCGCGCGTGAAGGCCGCATCTTCACGCCGCTGCGCGGCGAGCAGTGGGAAGCGGGCGTGAAGTACGAGCCCAAGGACCGCGCCGTGGCCTTCAGCGCCGCCGTGTACGACCTGCGCGAGAAGAACCAGATCGTCGAGCCGCAGCCCAAGGTGTTCACGCAGCTCGGCCAGACCAAGACCCGCGGCGTGGAGCTGGAGGCCAAGGGCTCCATCGGCCCCAACCTGGACGTCATCGCCCACTACAACTACACCGACGCCGATGCGCTGATCGAAGGCCTGCCCAGGCACCAGGCCAGCGTGTGGGCCAAGTACCGGTTCTCGGTGGGCGGGGTGAACGGCTTCTCGGCCGGCGCCGGCCTGCGCATGATGAGCTCGTTCCGCGACATGCAGTCGGGCGTGGGTCCGCGCATTCCGGGCGTAGCCCTGGCCGACCTGGTGTTCGCCTACGAGACCGCGCAGTGGCGCTATGCGCTCAACATCAACAACGTGACGGACAAGGTGTATTTCTCGACCTGCCTGTCGCGCGGGGACTGCTGGTACGGTTCGCGCCGCAACATCGTGGCCAGCGCGACCTACCGCTTCTGATTTCTGGAATCCACCCTTCAATGACAGCCCCCACGACATGAACAGCCGAAAGATCAAGACCTGGGCCTGGATGCACAAGTGGAGCAGCCTGGTGTGCACGGTGTTCATGCTGCTGCTGTGCATCACGGGGCTGCCGCTGATCTTTCACCACGAGATCGGCCACCTGCTGGGCACCGAGGTCGAGGCGCCCAAGATGCCGGCCCACACGCCGCGCATCAGCCTGGACCGCGTGCTCGACATCGCCAAGGCCAAGCACCCCGACCGCGTGGTGCAGTTCGCCTCGCAGCCCGAGGACGACGACGGCCTGTGGTTCGTCACGCTCACGCCCACGCCGGCGCCCACGGACGACTTCAAGTCGGTCGCGGTCGACGCGCGCACGGGCGAGGTGCTGGCGCAGCCCAGGTTCGACGAGGGCTTCATGTACGTCATGTTCAAGCTGCACGTCGACCTGTTCGCGGGCCTGCCGGGCAAGCTGTTCCTCGGCTTCATGGGGCTGCTGCTGCTGGTGGCCATCGTCTCGGGCGTGGTGCTGTATTCGCCGTTCATGCGCAAGCTCGACTTCGGCACGGTGCGGCGCGACAAGCGCCCGCGCCTGAAGTGGCTCGACCTGCACAACCTGCTGGGCGTGGTCACGCTGGTGTGGCTGTTCGTGGTGGGCTCCACCGGCATGATCAACACGTGGGCCGACCTGCTCATCAAGTACTGGCAGTACGACCAGCTCAGCTCGCTGCTCGCGCCCTACAAGAACGAGCCGGTGGTGGCGGTGTCGCAGCGGGGCTCGGTGCAGCGCTCGATGGACGCGGCGTTGCAGCATGCGCCCGGCATGAAGCTGTCGTTCATCGCGTTCCCGGGCACCTCGTTCTCCAGCCCGCACCACAACACCTTCTTCATGCGCGGCAACGAGCCCTTCAGCTCCAAGCTGTTCCAGCCGGTGCTGGTCGACGCCAAGACCGCCGAAGTCACGGCGTCGCCCAGGCTGCCCTGGTACCTCACGGCGCTGCTGCTGTCGCAGCCGCTGCACTTCGGCGACTACGGCGGCATGCCGATGCAGATCCTGTGGGCGCTGCTCGACATCGCCACCATCATCGTGCTGGGCAGCGGGCTGTACCTGTGGCTCAAGCGCGGCAAGACGGTGCCCGCCGCACCGGCCGCTGCCCAGGCGGCGGCCATGAAAGCACAGGCATGAAACACCCGCACAGCTTCTGGCGCATGTGGAGCAGGCCGATCGCGCTCGGCCTGCTCACCACCCTGGGCCTGATCTCCGCGCTCTTCAGCGACGGCGGCTTCGGCGACATCGTCGCGTGGATCGCGCTGGGCATCCCGGTTGTCGTATGTGTCTGGTTCGGCTGGCGACGGTCTCCCGCCCGCTAGGACGCCCGGCCCGCTGACCACCGGCGGGCAGGCGGACAGAACAACGGCTCGTACATCCAGGCCAACACCCCGGTGGACAACCGAGGCGGTTCGCTGGCGCTGCCCCCGGTGAAAGCCTGAGGCCGCGGGCGCGCGGCGCACCGCAGAATGGGCGGGATGAAACTCTCGCCCGTTGCTGCCGCCGCCGCCATCGCCTGCCTGCTGCTTCATGCCCCGCTGCCTGCCCAGGCGCAGGCGGCGGACGCGCCCGGCGCGCTGCGCGAGATCACGGTCTCCACGCCGCGCGGCGAGGTTGCGCCGTTCAACGTGCCCGGCTCGGTCGACCGGGTCGACGGCAACGAAATGCGCGACAGCCGCCTGCAGGTCAATCTCTCCGAAGGCCTGGGCGCCGTGCCGGGGCTGCAGGTGCAGAACCGGCTCAACTACGCGCAGGACCTGCAGCTTTCCATTCGCGGCTTCGGCGCGCGCTCCACCTTCGGCGTGCGCGGCGTGCGGCTGTACGTCGACGGCATTCCCGCGACCTTGCCCGACGGGCAGGGCCAGACCTCGAACATCGACATCGGTTCGCTCGACCGCGTCGAGGTCTTGCGCGGCCCGTTCTCCGCGCTCTACGGCAATTCCTCGGGCGGCGTGGTGCAGGCCTTCACCGCCTCGGGCGAGGGGGCGCCAAAGCTGTCGTATTCGCTCGCGGGCGGCAGCTTCGGCACGTGGCGGCAGTCGCTGCAATTGAGCGGCGCGCAGGGCGCGGTCGACTATCTGCTGGACGCCAGCCGCTTCCACACCGACGGCTGGCGCGAGCACAGCGCCGCGCAGCGCGACATCGCCAACGGCAAGCTGGGCATTGCGCTGGACAACGGCGACAAGCTCACGCTCATCATGAACAGTGTGCGCATCGATGCACAAGACCCGCTCGGCCTCACCGCCGACCAGTACAGGTTGGCCCCGCGCAACGCACCGCTCGCCACCCAGTACGACACGCGCAAGACCGTCGCGCAGACACAGGCGGGCCTGATCTACGAGCGGCGCATCGACGCCACGCAGGGCCTGCGCCTCATGATCTACGGCGGCGAGCGCACGACCACGCAGTACCAGTCGATTCCGCCCTCGGCCCAGCTCAACCCGCTGCATGCCGGCGGCGTGATCGACCTGAAGCGGCAGTACAGCGGCCTCGACCTGCGCTGGACCGCCGCGCTGCAACTGGCCGACCGCCCGCTCGACGTGGTCGCGGGCCTGGGCTACGACAACCTGCGCGAAAAGCGGCGCGGCTACGAGAACTACCTGGGGCCGGTCGCCAACCCGATCCTGGGCGTGCAGGGTCGCCTGCGCCGCAACGAACTCAACACGGTCTGGAACCTCGACCCCTACGCGCAGGCCAGCTGGCGCTTCGCCGACCGATGGACCCTCGAAGCCGGCGTGCGCCGCAGCAGCGTTCACTTCGATTCGCAGGACCGCTACATCATCGGCGCCAACCGCGATGACAGCGGCAGCGCGCGCTACAGCAGGACTTTGCCCGTGGCTTCCCTGCGCTACCAGGCCACGCCGGACCTCGCGCTGTACGGCTCCGTCGGCCGCGGCTTCGAGACGCCGACCCTCAACGAGCTGTCGTACCGCGCGAACGGCGCCAGCGGCCTGAACTTCGCGTTGCGGCCGTCGGTGAACGACAGCGTCGAAGTCGGCGCCAAGGCACGGCTCGCGGGCGGCCTGCTGACGGCGGCGCTGTTCCAGACCCGCACGCGCGACGAGATCGTGACCGACACCAACGTGGGCGGCCGCGCCACCTTCCAGAACGCCGGCCGAACGAAGCGCAACGGCTTCGAGCTGGGCTGGCAGCACGAGACGGCCAACCATTGGCGCACGCAAGTGGCCTACACATGGCTGGACGCGACCTACCGCGACGCCTTCTGTTCCCCGTCGCCCTGCGCAGCCGCGAACACCGTGGCCGCGGGCAACCGCATTCCGGGCATAGCACGGCAGTCGCTGTTCGCGTCGCTGGGTTGGGTGCCGCCCGAAGGCTGGCGCACCGGTGTCGAGATGCGCGCGCTGGGCCGCATCCAGGCCAACGACGTCAACACGGCGACGGCCTCGGGCTATGCGGTCGCGGCGATCTATGCCGGCTATCTGAAGAAGTGGGAGCGTTGGGAGTTCAACGCTTTCGCGCGCATCGACAACCTGTTCGACCGGCGCTATGTGGGGTCGGTCATCGTCAACGAAGGCAATGGCCGTTACTACGAGCCGGCGCCGGGGCGGAACTGGACTGCGGGGGTGAGTGGGGCTTACCGGTTCTGAGGTGCGCCCACGCCGACGCTGTCCTGTGCATGCGCCCCGAACGCACTCCCCAAAAGCAAAACGGCGAGCAAAATGCCCGCCGTCTTGTATTGCGCAGAGTCGATGTCAGAACGCGGCAGGCCGCCACTTCAGCAACCGCTTCTCCAGCGAGCTCAACAGGAAGTCGGCAGCCAGCGCCACGACAGCCAGGACGATCATTGCCGCGAACACGCCGCTGGCGTTGAAGGCGCCTTGGGCCGTCGAGATCAGCAGGCCGATGCCTTCCTTGGCGCCGAGGAACTCGCCCACCACCGCACCGACCAGCGCGAAGCCGAAGCTCACGTGCAGGCTGGCCAGGATCCACGACATTGCCGACGGAATCACCACCGACATCGTCACCTGCCGCGGCGAAGCGCCCAGGATCTGTGCGTTCGCGATCATGTACTTGTCGGCCTCCCGCACGCCCTGGAACGCGTTGCCGAAGACCACGAAGAACACCATGACCACCGCCAGCGCCACCTTCGAGGCCATGCCCAGGCCCAGCGCGATCACGAAGATCGAGCCCAGCACCACGCGCGGGATCGAGTTGGCGATCTGGATGTACAGGCTGAACACATCCGACAGCAGCTTGTTGCGGCCCAGGATGATGCCGCACAGCACGCCGGCGATCGAGCCGATCAGGAAGCCGATCACCGTTTCCTCCAGCGTCACCGCGACCTGCATCCACAGCGAGCCCTGCGAGGTGCCGTCGCGCATCCACTCCACCAGCTGGTCGTAGATCATCGAGGGCATCGAATAGAAGAACGGGTCGATCCACTTCAGGCGCGCCGCGATTTCCCAGCCGCCGAGCGCGACCACCAGCACGATCAGCCGCAGCGCGATGATCATGCGGCGGCGGCCGCGAATGGCCGCCTGCGCGACCTCGGATTCGCGCGCGAGCGCGGCGTCGCTGAGCGACGAGGGCAGCACGGCTGCCGTGGGGGTGGTGGTGGAGGGCGTCATGGTTCTCGTGGCCGTGTTCGTTGTCGTCGTTGCGGTGCTGCTCATCACTGGATCACCACTTCTTCGCGCAGGTCGTCCCAGATGTGCTTCGACAGTTCGATGAACTGCTTGTCGTAGCGCACCTCGGACATCACGCGCGGGCGCGGCAGGTCGATCTCGTACACGCGCTTGAGCGTGGCGGGGCGCGCCGACAGCACGAACACGCGGTCGGCCAGCGCAATCGCTTCTTCCAGGTCGTGCGTGACGAACACCACGCTGCCGCCGTTGCCCGACCACAGCTGCAGCAGCTCGTCCTGCATCAGCGTGCGCGTCTGCATGTCCAGCGCCGAGAAGGGCTCGTCCATCAGCAGGATCTCGGGGTTGTTGATGAAGGTCTGCGCCAGCGCCACGCGCTTGCGCATGCCGCCCGAGAGCTGGTGCGGGTAGTGCTTGCCGAACTTCGACAGGCCCACGCGGTGGATCCACTCCTGCGCGAGCTCCATCGCCTCTTTCTTCGGCTTGCCGCGGAACACCGGGCCGGCGGCCACGTTGTCTTCCACGCTGCGCCACGGAAACACCGCGTCGGCCTGGAACACGAAGCCGATGCGCGGGTCGACGCCGTTCACGGGCTGGCCCATGACCTTCACGTCGCCCACGGTGGGCTTGAGCAAGCCGGTGATCATGTTCAGCGTGGTCGACTTGCCGCAGCCCGTGGGACCGACGATGGCGACGAACTCGCCGCGCGCCACCGACATGCTGAAGTTGCGCAGCGCCACGGTGGCGTTGCCGTCCTGCGAGATGAAGCGCAGCGAGACGTCGTTGAAGTCGATGGCCGAGGTCACGGCGCTGCCGCTGCCGGGGGGTGTTCCGTTGCGCATGGTGGTGGTCACTTCGCCGCCGCTGCCAGGTAGGCGTTGGTGTAGGTCTTGGACAGGTCGATGTTCTTGCTCTTCACCAGCGGCTTGTAGGTGGCCAGCACCTTCAGCACGGTCTCGGGGCCGCCGGCGGGCATCTTCGCGTCGGTGGTGAACATCGGCAGCGACGCCTTCAGCGCCTCGACGTACAGCGCCTTGTCGCTGCCGTAGTAGTCGCGCGGCACCTTCTCGGCGATTTCCTCGGCGCTGTGGGTGTGGATGTATTCCATGGTGCGCGCGAAGGCGTGGGCCAGCTTGGTGGCCTCGGCCTTGTGCGACTCGGCCCAGGTGTTCTGCACGTACAGGCTGGCCGCGGGGTACAGGCCGCCCAGCGCCTTGATGGTGTCGGGCTCGGTGCGCAGGTCGACCAGCACCTTGGCGTCGCCGGTCTTGAGCATCTGCGACACGGTGGGCTCGGTGGTCATGCCGGCCTGGATGCGGTCCTGCTTCATGGCCGCGATGAAGGTGTTGCCGGCGCCCACGGGCAGCAGCGAGTAGTCCTTGGAGGCCACGCCGGCGCGGTCGGCCAGGTAGCGCGTGAGGAAGTCGGTGGACGAGCCCAGGCCCGTCACGCCCAGCGTCTTGCCGCCCTTGGCGTCGGCCATGCTCTTGAAGCCGGCGGCCGCGGCCTTGGTCGACACCAGTTCCACCTCGCCCGGCACCTTGCAGAACACGGCGATGGCCTGGATCTCCTTGCCCTTGCTCTGCAGGTCGATGGTGTGGTCGTAGAAGCCCACCACGCCTTGCACGGCGCCGGCGATCAGCTGGTTCTCGGCGTCCACGCCGGCCGGTTGCGATTGCAGCTCGACGTTCAGGCCTTCGTCCTTGAAGTAGCCCAGCGCCTCGGTGAGCTTGGCCGGCAGGTAGATGATCTTGTTGATGCCGCCCACCATGATGGTGATGGGCGCATCGGCGGCCTGCGCGAGCGGCGCGGCGGCGGCGAAGGCGGTGCACAGGGCGGCGGCCAGCAGGGTGCGGCGGGTAGCGGACATGGTGTGTCTCTCCGTGTTGGAATTGAATTGGAAGTCCGCGCATATCTGCCGATCTGCCGCGGGACGGGGCCAGTCTAGGAAGCGGCGTCTTTCGGCCAGCTTTCGGCGGCCCGCATGATTTGTCATGGTTATCCCTAGGGGCGGTCGATGCTTCCTAGAATCCACGGCCACCACCCCCGACCCCATGAAGCTGCTGCTCATCGAAGACAACCCGCAACTCGCGCACTGGCTCTCCAGCCTGCTGCGCGAGCAGGACTTCGTGGTCGACCACGTGGACAACGGCGACGCGGCCGACCGCCTGCTGACGCAGACGGCCTACGACGTGGTGCTGCTGGACCTGAACATTCCGCAGCTGTCGGGCAAGGCGGTGCTGCGCCGGCTGCGCGAGCGCGGCGACACGGTGCCGGTGATCATCCTCACGGCCACGGCGTCGCTCGACCAGAAGGTGCTGTGCCTGGAGATCGGCGCGGACGACTACCTGGTGAAGCCCTTCGAGATCCGCGAGCTGGTGGCGCGCATCAAGGTGCTGGTGCGCCGGCAGATGCCGGGCAAGGCCAACGACATTGCCTGCGGCGACTTGCGCTACGACCTGCGCACGCGGCAGTTCACGCTGGCCGGTGAAGAGCTGGCGTTGCCGCCGCGCGAGCGCACGTTGCTGGAGACGTTGATGCTGAAGGCGGGCAGCACGGTGTCCAAGCAGGCGTTGATCGACGCGATCTTTGGACTGGACGACGAGCCCAGCGCGGACGCGGTCGACATCTACATCCACCGCCTGCGCAAGAAGCTCGAGGCGAGCCAGGCGACGATCATCACGCTGCGCGGCGTGGGCTACCTGCTGCGCACGCGCCAGGAAGACTAGGCCGCGGGCGATGAAGCGCGCCAGCCTCCGCCTGCGCCTCGCGCTGTGGCTGCTGTTGCCGCTGTCGGTGTTCGTGGCGATCTGCGGCTACCTCAACTGGCGCAACGCGGCCGAAGTGGCCGACTACGTTCAGGACCACGACCTGCTGTCGTCGGCCAAGGTGCTGTCCGACCGCTTGATCTGGGAAGGCGACGACGTGCAGGCCAGCGTGCCGCCTTCCGCGCTGAGCCTGTTCGTGTCGCCCGAGCGCGACCGCGTGTTCCTCAGCGTGACGGGCACCAACGGCGAGGTGTTGGCCGGCTCGGCGGACTTTCCGTTGCCAGCCGTGCGCAAGCCCGAAGGCGTGGACCGCGCGCAGTGGTACGACACGCACTTTGCCGGCGTGCCGCTGCGGGCCGTCGTCACCACGCGCTCGATGTATGAAGTCGGTGGCGCGCGCGACATCACCATTGCCGTGGGCAAGACCGAAGGCAGCCGCGACCACATGCTGCGCACGCTGTGGTGGCCGTCGATGCAATACCTGCTGATCGCGCTGGTGCTGGCCATTGCGCTGGCCGTGGCGGCGCTGACGCTGGAGCTGCGGCCGATCGTGCGGCTGAGCCAGCAGCTGGCGCAACGCGACCCGCTGCACCTGGACCTGGTGGTGGACCCGGGCGCGCTGCATACCGAGCTGCGGCCGGTGGCCGACACCATCAACCGCTTCGTGGGGCAACTGAAGGCGCACTCCGAGGCGCAGCGCCGCTTCATTGCCGATGCGGCGCACCAGCTGCGCACGCCGCTGGCCATGCAGGCTTCGCAGATCGAGTTCGCGCGCTACACGCGGCAGCACCGCGGCGAATGGGACACGCGCCGCGCCGACATGGACGCCATGTGGCAGGCGATGCAGACCAGCAACCGGCGCCTGGTCGACGTGACGAACAAGCTGCTGCTGCTGGCGCAGGCCGAGCATGGCGATGCGCACACGGGGCAGGAGCCCGTCGACCTGGCCGGGGTGGCGCTGCGTTGCGTCGAGCAGCTCGCGGCGCTGGCGGACCGGCGCGGCATCGACCTGGGGCTGGAGTCGGAAGCCGGACCCGAGGGCGCCATGGTGCGCGCGCAGCCCGCGCTGCTCGACGCGCTCGCGACGAACCTGCTGGACAACGCGCTGCGCTACACGCAGGAAGGCGGTCGCGTGACGGTGGGGGTGCGCAAGGCGCAAGGGGCGGTCGTGCTGACCGTGGAAGACAACGGCCCCGGCATTGCGGCCGAGGCGCGCGAGCGTGTCTTCGAGCGCTTCTATCGCGTGGCCCAGGACACCGAGGGAACGGGCCTGGGTCTGGCCATCGTGCGCGAGATCGCGCGGGCCTTCGATGCGAACGTGGACCTGGCAGCCAACCCGCGCGAGGCGAGCGGGCTGCTGGTCACGGTGCGTTTTCCGCCGGTGGCCGGGCCGGGGCCGGCGGACAACGCGGGGTAGGCCTTACAGGCCGGCGGCTGCGCGCAGGGCGGCGGCCTGGTTGGTCGCTTCCCAGGTGAACTCGGGCTCTTCGCGGCCGAAGTGGCCGTAGGCGGCGGTCTTCTGGTAGATCGGGCGCAGCAGGTCGAGCATCTGGATGATGCCCTTGGGGCGCAGGTCGAAGTGCTCGCGCACCAGGGCGGCGATCTTCTCGTCGGAGATCACGCCGGTGCCTTCGGTGTAGACCGTGATGTTCATCGGCTCGGCCACGCCGATCGCGTAGGCGACCTGGATCTGGCACTGGCGCGCGATGCCGGCGGCCACGATGTTCTTGGCCACGTAGCGCGCGGCGTAAGCGGCCGAGCGGTCGACCTTCGAGGGGTCCTTGCCCGAGAACGCGCCGCCGCCGTGCGGGCAGGCGCCGCCGTAGGTGTCGACGATGATCTTGCGGCCGGTCAGGCCGCAGTCGCCCTGCGGGCCGCCGATGACGAAGCGGCCGGTCGGGTTGATCAGGTAGCGCGTGTCCTTGAGCCATTCCTTCGGCAGCACGGGCTTGATGATCTCCTCGATGATGGCTTCGTTGAACGAGGCCTTCATCTTGGTCGAGGTTTCGCTCTGGTCGGGGCTGTGCTGGGTCGAGAGCACCACGGTGTCGATGCTGTGCGGCTTGCCGTCCACGTAGCGCATCGTGACCTGGCTCTTGGCGTCGGGACGCAGGAAGGGCAGGCGGCCGTCCTTGCGCAGCTGGGCCTGGCGCTCGACGAGGCGGTGCGCGTAGTAGATGGGCGCGGGCATCAGCTCGGGCGTCTCGTCGCAGGCGTAGCCGAACATCAGGCCCTGGTCGCCGGCGCCGGTGTTCAGGTGGTCGTCGGAGGCGTGGTCCACGCCCTGGGCGATGTCGTTGGACTGCTTGTCGTAGCAGACCATCACGGCGCAACCCTTGTAGTCGATGCCGTAGTCGGTGTTGTCGTAGCCGATGCGCTTGATGGTGTCGCGCGCGACCTGGATGTAGTCGACGTGCGCGTTGGTGGTGATTTCACCGGCGAGCACCACGAGGCCGGTGTTGGTCAGCGTCTCGGCGGCCACGCGGCTGCGCGGGTCCTGCTCGAAGATCGCGTCCAGGATCGCGTCGGAGATCTGGTCGGCGACCTTGTCGGGGTGGCCTTCGGAGACGGATTCGGAAGTGAAGAGGAAATCGTTCGCCATTTGTACAAAACTCCTTGATGTGACTTGGCGCGTTGCCAACTCTGCGGAGCCCTGGCGAACGCTTTAGCAGATGCCGATGAATCGGCGGGGCACAATCGCTTTCGCGCTTGTGTTTGTCGCCCTGCAAGTTGTTCCGTAACTCGGCGACAATTTGCATTCTATTCGAGCCGCGCAATACCATGCGCGCGCGTCCGCTTTTTGACCCCCTCCCGTTTTCTTCAATGATCACCCTGTTTCGCCTGCTTGCCCGCTTGCCGATGCCGTTGATGCATCGGCTCGGCGCGTTGCTGGGCTGGCTGGTCTGGTGGAGCGCGCCGGGCTATCGCCGCCGCTTCAAGGCCAATGCCGAAAGCGCGGGTTTCGCCCCCGATCAATACCGCCCCGCCATTGCCGCCGCCGGCAAGATGGCCTCCGAGCTGCCCTGGCTGTGGCTGCGCCCCCATGGCCAGACCGTGCTGGACCGCGTGGTGCGCTGGGAAGGCGTCGAAGCCTTCGAGGCCGCCATGCAGGCCAAAAAAGGCGTGATCCTGGTCGCGCCGCACCTGGGCAGCTGGGAAATGTGCGGCCAGGCCATCGGCGAGCGCTTCCTGGCCTCCTACGGGCCGATCACCGCGCTGTTCCGCCCGGCCCGCAAGAAATGGATGGCCGACCTGATCGCCGCGGGTTCGCGCGACCGGCCCGGCCTGCAGACATTGCCGACCAACAACAGCGGCGTGCGCGGCCTGATCCGCACGCTGCGCGGCGGCGGCTACACCGGCATCCTGCCCGACCAGGTGCCACCGCTGGGGCAGGGCGTCTGGGCGCCTTTCCTCGGCCGCCCCGCCTACACCATGACCTTGCTTCCCCGTCTCGCGCAACAAACCGGCGCGGCCTGCTTCCTGAGCGTCTGCGAGCGCTTGCCCAAGGGCGCGGGCTACGTGATCCGTTTCGAGCCCATCGTCGGCACCGCGCTGACCGACCCGTCGGCTTCCATCGAGGACGCCGCCGCCGCCATGAACGACGGCATCGGCCGGCTGATCCACAGCCTGCCGGGCCAGTACGTGTGGGACTACGCCCGCTACAAGGAACCGCGCGCCGAGCGCGTGGTGGCCGCCGCCGGGGAGGCCGCATGAGCTTCGGTTCCCGACTCGGCATCGGCTTCATGCGCGCCATCGCGCCGCTGCCGCTGCCGCTGGTGCGCGGTTTCGGCAAGTTCCTGGGCCGCATCCTGCACACCGTCGCCGTGCCGCGCCGGCGCGTGGTCGACACCAACCTGGCCGTTTGCTTTCCCAAGAAGTCCGAGGCCGAGCGCCGCGCCATCGCGCGCGAGACCTTCGTCTTCGTCGCGCAGTCGTGGCTCGACCGCGGCTGGCTCTGGCATGCGCCCGAGAAGGTGGTGGCGAGCCGGCTCAAGGTGGTGGGTGCCGCGCCTGAAATCCGCGAGATCGCCGAGGGCGACGCGCCGATGATCCTGTTCGCGCCGCACTTCTACGGCCTGGACGCCGCAGCCACCGCGCTGACCATGCACACGGCGCGCCCCTCGGCCACCATCTACACGACCCAGCGCGACCCGATGGTCGATGCCTGGATCCGCGAAGGCCGCACGCGCTTCGGCGACGTGGCGGCGCTCAATCGGGTGGACGGCATCAAGCCGGTGCTGCAGGGCCTGCGCAAAGGCGGCCTGCTGTACCTGCTGCCCGACATGGACTTCGGCCGCGACCAGACCATCTTCGTGCCGTTCTACGGCGTGCAGGCGGCCACCGTGCCTTCGCTCTCGCGCTTCGCGCGGCTGGGCAAGGCCAAGGTGGTGCCGGTGGTGTCCAAGCTCACTCCGGGCGGCTACGAGATCCAGGTGCTGCCGCAGTGGCAGAACTTTCCCACCGACGATGTCGAAGCCGACACGGCGCTCATGAACGAGCGCCTGAAGGGTTACATCGACACGATGCCGTCCCAGTACTACTGGGTGCACCGGCGCTTCAAGACCCGCCCCGAAGGCGAGCCGCCGATTTACTGAGCGCGCTGCAGGAAGCCCTCGATCTCGCGGGCGACCAGCTGCGGCTGCTCGTGCACGATCCAGTGGGTTGCGTTCGGCACCTTCTTGACCTCGAGCTTCGGCACGTAGTCTTCGAGGCCTTCGAGCAGGCCGGGCAGCAGCGCCGCGTCGTCGAGCGCCCAGAACACGAAGGTCGGCACGTCGACCGTGAGCCGCTCGCGCGGCAGCACGGGAATGCTGTCGATCGGCTGGCCGGGCAGCGGCGGCTTCATCGGCGTCACGCGGTAGAGATTGCAGGCGCCCGTGAGGCCCGCGCCCCACACGTCGCGGTACTGCTGCTTCACTTCTTCGGTCAGCCAGCCGAAGCCGTCCGGGCCGGCCTTCATCAGCGTGAAGAAGGGCCACATGCGCTTGAAGTCGTCGGCCGCGAGCAGGGCCTCGGCATCGGGCCGCGCAAGGAAATGCATGTACGCGCTGGCCTGCTGCTGCGCCGCGCTGTTGCGCAGCTCGCGCGTGAAAGTGCCCGGGTGCGGCGAATTGATGATGACCAGCTTGCCGACCTGCGCCGGGAACGCGTTGGCATAGCCCCAGCCGAAGGCGCCGCCCCAGTCGTGCGCGACCAGCGCGGCCATGGTGCCGTCGGCGCTTTCGGTGGCCACGAGCTGCTGGATGTCCTGGATCAGCAGGTGCGGCCTGTAGGCCGCCACGTCGGTCGGCGCGCTCGACTTCTCGAAGCCGCGCAGGTTGGGTGCCACGCAGCGGTAGCCGCCGTGGGCGGGGTCCGAGAAGTAGTCGAGCAGGTCGTCCCAGATGAACGCGGCCTCGGGGAAGCCGTGGAGGAACACCATCAGCGGCTGGCCCGGCTTGCCGGCGGCGCGGCAGCTCAGGGTGGTGCCGTTGGGCAGGCTGCGTTGGAAGGTCTCGATCATGCTCGTTGTCTCCTTGGGTTGACTGTCGCTATTGTTTTGATAGTGAACTACGCACGCTGGACAGCCTCTGCAGCCTGATGGAGGGCTCTCAGACCTGTTCGGGCGGCTCCGTCGGGTCGGCAGGAGCCGCGGCGCCTTCCGGATGCACCCAGCGCCACAGCAGCTCGGCCGCCTCGCCGACGCCCTGCTTCTTCAGGGCGGAGAACAGTTTCACCTCGCCGCCGCCGGCATTCAGTCGCGTAATCGACAGCACCTTGGCGGCTTCGGTGCGCGTGAGCTTGTCGGACTTGGTCAGCAGCACCAGGAACTTCAGGCCCTGCTCCACGCGCGGGCGGATCACGTCGAGCAGGATCTCGTCGAGTTCGGTCAGGCCGTGGCGCGGATCGCACATCAGCACCACCCCGCGCAGGCTTTCGCGCGTCATGAGGTAGTTGCCCATCACGCGCTGCCAGCGCAGCTTGGCTTCCTTGGGCACGGCGGCGTAGCCGTAGCCGGGCAGGTCGGCCAGCACTGCGTCGTCGACCTTCTGCTTGCCGATGCCGAACAGGTTGATGTGTTGCGTGCGGCCCGGCGTCTTGGAGGCGAAGGCCAGGCGCGTCTGCTGCGTCAGGGTGTTGATGGCGGTCGATTTGCCTGCGTTCGAGCGGCCGACGAAGGCGATCTCGGGCAGGTCGACGGGGGGCAGGTGTTCCAGCTGCGGAGCGCTGGTCAGGAAGTGGGCGGTGTGCAACCAGCCCAGTGCCACGCGTTCGCGTTCGGCGACCTGGGGGTCCGCGGCGGGCGCCGCGCGGGGAGGATAGGCAGCGGGCTTGGCGCGCGGGGAGGGCATCTACGGACTTTCGAAACTAGACCCACATTGTAGAATCGTGAGGTTTTGCGCCAATAAATTCGAAGCCCCCGATATGAAGTTGTTTGCCAATATTCTGCTTGCAGCCCTCGTGGGCCTCGCATCCAGCGTGAGTTTTGCAGCCGATGAACACGCGGCTGCCAAGGCAGAGGCGTCCGCGGCGCCTGCCAAACCCGCGAAGCCCGACCCTGCCAAGGGCGATACGGTGTTCAACGCGACGCCGGCCAACAGCCAGAGCTGCGCGTCGTGCCACAACGCCGACGGCAACTCCGCCATCGCGGCGAATCCGAAGCTGGCGCAGCAGCATCCCGAATACATCCTCAAGCAGCTGCAGGACTTCAAGTCCGGCAAGCGCAAGAGCGCGATCATGAAGCCGCTGGCTTCCGCGCTGTCCGAGGAAGACATGCGCAACATCGCCTGGTTCGTCGGTTCGAAGAAGGTCAAGCCGGGCTTCTCCAAGGACAAGGACACCGTCGCGCTGGGCGAGAAGATCTACCGCGGCGGCATCGGCGACCGCCAGATCCCGGCCTGCGCCGGCTGCCACAGCCCGAACGGAGCCGGCCTTCCGGCCCAGTACCCGCGCCTGGGCGGCCAGAATTCGGAGTACACCGTGGCCCAGCTCACGGCCTTCCGCGACAACGTGCGCCTGAACAGCGCACCCATGACCGGTGTCGCCGCCAAGCTGAACGACCGCGAAATCAAGGCCGTGGCCGACTACATCGCCGGTCTGCGCTGACGACCCCGGGCTATCACGCGCGACGAGCGTGAACTAACCGCCGATAACAACCCCAAACAAAGGGCGGGCCCATCCAGAAGGATGGCCCGCCCTTTTGTTTTTCCCCCACTCTCTTTCATTTCCTCCGCCCGATGTCCGTCTCCACCCATGGCCTTCGCGTTCATCGCGGCCCGCAGATGCTTCGCGCTGCGGTGGAGCTGTTTTCGTCGATGCGCTTCGCGATCGCGCTGCTCACCGTCATCTGCATCGCGTCGATCATCGGCACCGTGCTCAAGCAGCATGAGCCGATCAACAACTACATCAACCAGTTCGGGCCGTTCTGGGCCGAGCTGTTCCGCGCGGCCGGGCTCGACGCGGTCTACAGCGCCTGGTGGTTCATGTTGATCCTGCTGTTCCTGGTGGTCAGCACCTCGCTGTGCGTCGCGCGCAACACGCCGCGCATCCTGGTCGACCTCAAGACCTTCAAGGAAGACATCCGCGCGCAGAGCCTGAAGGCCTTCGGCCAGCGCGCCGAAACGCGCCTGGGCGAAACGCCCGAAGCCGCGGCCAACCGCATCGGGCAATTGCTGGTGAGCGGCGGCTGGAAGGTCAAGCTGCAGCAGCGCGAGGCCACGGCCGGCGGCAGTCGCCCGACCGGCGCGGGCTGGATGGTCGCGGCGCGTGCCGGCGGCGCGCACAAGCTGGGCTACATCGCGGCGCACAGCGCCATCGTGCTGGTGTGCATCGGCGGCCTGCTCGACGGCGACCTCGTGGTGCGCGCGCAGACCTGGTTCAACGGCAAGAGCGTGTTCACCGGCGGCGGCATGATCGCCGACGTGGCACCCGAGCACCGGCTTTCGGCCGGCAACCCGACCTTTCGCGGCAACATCCTCGTGCCCGAGGGCGGGCAGGGCAGCGTGGCCATCCTGAACCAGGCCGACGGCGTGCTGCTGCAGGAGCTGCCGTTTTCCATCGAGCTGAAGAAGTTCATCGTCGACTACTACTCGACCGGCATGCCCAAGCTGTTCGCCAGCGAAGTGGTGCTGCACGACCGCGAGACCGGCGAGCAGGTGCCCGCGCGCATCGAGGTCAACCACCCGGCCAGCTACAAGGGCGTGGAGATCTACCAGTCGAGCTTCGACGACGGCGGCTCCAAGGTGAAGCTCAAGGCGGTGCCGATGGCGGCCGCGGCCAAGCCCTTCGAGGTGGAAGGCATCATCGGCGGCCCGAGCACCGAGATCACCAACGGCAAGGACAAGCTCACGCTCGAGTACGCCGCGCTGCGGGTGATCAACGTCGAGAACTTCGCCGATGCCGGCGCCATGACCAGCGGCGCCGACGTGCGCAAGGTCGACCTGCGCCACGACATCGAATCGCGCCTGGGCGCGGCCAACAAGGTCAACAAGCCGAAGGTGCTGCGCAACATCGGCCCGAGCATCGGCTACAAGCTGCGCGACGCCTCGGGCCAGGCGCGCGAGTACCAGAACTACATGGTGCCGGTCGACACCGGCGACGGCCAGCCGGTGTTCCTGCTGGGCATGCGCGAGAAACCCGAAGACCCGTTCCGCTACCTGCGCGTGCCGGCCGACGAGCAGGGCTCCATGGACGGCTTCGTGCGCATGCGCACCGCGCTCGGCGACCCCGACACCCGCGCGCGCGCCATCGAGCGCTACATCGCCAAGGCGACCGACCCCAAGCGCCCCGAAATGGCCGAGCAGCTGCGCGTGTCAGCCACGCGCGCGCTGGCGCTGTTCTCGGGCAGCGAGCGCGCCAAGTCCGACGCCACCACGGTGGGCGGCTGGCAGGCGATTGCCGAGTTCATGGAAGTCAACGTGCCCGAGGCCGAGCGCGAGCGCGCCGGCGGCGTGCTGGTGCGCATCCTGAACGACGTGCTGTTCGAGGTGCTCAACCTGAGCCGTGAAGGCGCCGGCCTGGCCGCGCTGCCGAACGACGAAAAGTCGCAGGCCTACCTCACGCAGGCCGTGCTGGCCATCAGCGACGCGCACTTCTACCCCGCGCCGGTCGCGATGATGATGACCGACTTCACCCAGGTGCAGGCCAGCGTGTTCCAGGTGGCGCGTGCCCCTGGCAAGAGCGTTGTCTACCTGGGCTGCCTGTTGCTGATCATCGGGATTTTTGCCATGCTGTACGTGCGCGAGCGCCGCCTGTGGGTGTGGCTCACGCCCGACGGCAACGCAACCGGCCATGCCACCGACAACGCCACGACCGCCACGATGGCGTTCTCGGTCAATCGCAAGACCATCGACAGCGACCGCGAATTCGAGCATCTCAAGCACAAGCTGCTCGCCATGAACAAGACGGAACCCGAGACACCATGAACACCACGACCCTCACGCTCAATGAAAGCTGGCTCTCGCGCCGCAACCTGTTCGACTGGGTGTTCGCGGCGCTGGTGCTGGCGGGCGGCCTGTTCGCGTTCACGCGCTACGCGGGGTCGATGGACTACTACGAGAAGCCGATCCTCGCCGCCGCCGTGATCGCGATGATTTCCATCGGCTGGTTCTGGCGGCCGCTGCGCGTGCTAGCCCTGGTGGTGGCCGCGGCCTCGCTGCTGGCCATCAGCTCGTACCAGGGCGACCTGGCGCGCGCGGACACGGTGTTCTGGCTCAAGTACTTCCTGTCGAGCCAGTCGGCCATCCTGTGGATGAGCGTGCTGTTCTTCATGAGCACGATCTTCTATTGGCTCGGTTTCTTCGGCGGCAAGCAGTCGGACACCTTCGACATGATCGGCTCGCGCCTGGCGTGGGCGGCCGTGACGATGGCGCTGATCGGCACCATGGTGCGCTGGTACGAAAGCCACCAACTCGGCCCGGACATCGGCCACATCCCGGTCAGCAACCTGTACGAAGTGTTCGTGCTGTTCTGCTGGTTGACGGCCGCGTTCTACCTCTACTTCGAAGAGCGCTACAACACGCGCGCGCTCGGCGCCTTCGTGATGCTGGTGGTCAGCGCGGCGGTCGGTTTTCTGCTCTGGTACACGATCGTGCGCGAGGCGCATGAAATCCAGCCGCTGGTGCCGGCCCTGCAGAGCTGGTGGATGAAGCTGCACGTGCCCGCCAACTTCATCGGCTACGGCACCTTCGCGCTGTCGGCCATGGTGGCCTTCGCGTACCTCATCAAGGAGCAGGCCGACGAGAAGCGCTGGTACAAGCTCACGCCGATCTGGCTGCTGGGCGTGGCGCTGTGCTTCGTGCCGGTGGCGTTCCGCCAGCGCGTGCAGGAAGCCGGCGGCAGCTACTGGGTGGTCTACGCGGGCATCTCGGCGCTGATCGCGGCGGGCATCCTGCTGGGGCGCAAGCGCATCGCGGCGCGGCTGCCGGCCAACGAGGTGCTCGACGACGTCATGTACAAGTCGATCACGGTCGGCTTCGCCTTCTTCACCATCGCCACCGTGCTCGGCGCCCTGTGGGCGGCCGACGCCTGGGGCGGCTACTGGAGCTGGGACCCGAAGGAGACCTGGGCGCTGATCGTCTGGCTCAACTATGCGGCGTGGCTGCACATGCGGCTCGTGAAGGGGCTCCGTGGCACCGTGGCGGCCTGGTGGGCGCTGGGCGGCCTGGCGGTCACGACCTTCGCCTTCCTGGGCGTGAACATGTTCCTGAGCGGGTTGCACAGCTACGGCACGCTGTAGGCACGTGCTTTCGGCCTTTCGCGAAGAATTGAAACCGCGCGCCCTGATGGCGCGTAACCAGATCAGGGTCGGCCACGAACTACCCTGAGACCAACGATTCCAGCGAAAGGCTTGCCATGTCGTTCCATTCCCGTCCGGTGCGTCGCAACAGCAGCAACGACAACGGCTTCATTCATCCGCTGTCCAGCGAGATCACGCCGCGCGCGGCCTACGAGGGCCGGCGCGACCTGCTCAAGCTCATGGCCGGCGGCGCAGCGGGCGCGGCACTGGCGGCCTTCGCGGCGCGCGACGCCTCGGCGCAGGCCGCGCGACCGAACAAGCTCGCACCGCTGCCGGGGGGCAAGTCGGCCGTGGCGGGTGCCATGTCGATGGACAAGCTCACCGACTACAAGGACGTCTCGACCTACAACAACTTCTACGAGTTCGGCACCGACAAGGCCGACCCGGCCAAGAACGCCGGCACACTGAAGACGCGCCCGTGGACCGTCGAGGTCGAAGGCCTGGTCAAGAAGCCGGGCAAGTACGGCATCGAAGACCTGCTCAAGCTCAGTGCGCAGGAAGAGCGCATCTACCGCCTGCGCTGCGTCGAAGGCTGGTCAATGGTGATCCCGTGGGTCGGCTATTCGCTGGCCGAGCTGATCAAGAAGGTCGAGCCGCAGGGCAACGCCAAGTTCATCGAGTTCGTGACGCTGGCCGACCCCAAGACCATGCCCTTCGTCGGCTCGCATGTGCTCGACTGGCCCTACACCGAAGGCCTGCGCATGGACGAGGCGATGCACCCGCTCACGCTGCTGGCCTTCGGCATGTACGGCGAGGTGCTGCCCAACCAGAACGGCGCGCCGGTGCGCCTGGTGGTGCCATGGAAGTACGGCTTCAAGTCGGCCAAGTCGCTCGTCAAGATCCGCTTCGTCGAGAAGGAGCCGAGCACGGCCTGGAACAAGGCGGCCGCCAACGAGTACGGCTTCTATTCGAACGTGAACCCGAACGTCGACCACCCCCGCTGGAGCCAGGCCACCGAGCGCCGCATCGGCGACGGCGGCGGCCTGTTCGCCAAGCGGCGCAAGACCGAGATGTTCAACGGCTACGAAGCCCAGGTCGGCCAGCTCTATGCGGGCATGGACCTGAAGAAGAACTACTGAGCCGGCATCGTTCCACGGCCTTCGCCCCATGAACAAGCTGCTCATGCATCCGGCGACCAAGCCGGTCGTCTTCCTGCTGTGCCTGTTGCCCTTCATCCGGCTGGGCTACGGCGCATTCACCGACGGGCTCGGCGCCAACCCGGCCGAGTTCCTGATTCGCGCCACCGGCGACTGGACGCTGCGCTTCATCTGCATCGTGCTGGCGGTCACGCCGCTGCGCGTGATGAGCAAGTGGAATGCGCTGGCGCGCTACCGCCGCATGCTGGGCCTGTTCGCGTACTTCTACGTGGTGCTGCACCTGCTGTGCTACAGCTGGTTCGACATGGGCTTCGAGTGGGGCGACATCGCGAAGGACATCGCGAAGCGGCCGTTCATTCTCGTGGGCTTCACGGCCTTCGTGCTGCTGACGCCGCTGGCGGCCACGTCGTTCAACCGCGCGATCAAGGCCATGGGCGCCAGGCGCTGGCAGATACTGCACAAGCTGGTCTATGTGATCGCGGGGCTCGGCCTGCTGCACTTCTTCTGGATGCGCGCGGGCAAGAACAACTTCGCCGAAGTGTTCGTCTACGTCGCAATCATCGGGGTGCTGCTTGCATGGCGCGTGTGGAATTTCGCGAGCAAGCGGAAAGCGAAATCGCTTGCCGGTGTGGCTGCGGCGCGCGGCGGCGAGAAGCCGCTGCGCACCACCGGCTGAACGACGAAGCGATCGACTAGCCGTCGATCTCGCTGCGCAGCTGGTCTTCCATCGTCTCGCGACGGCGGATCAGCTTGGCGCTTGCACCGCTCACCAGCACCTCGGCGGCACGGCCGCGCGTGTTGTAGTTGCTGGCCATGCTCATGCAGTACGCGCCGGACGACAGCACGGCCAGCAGGTCGCCGGCCGCCACGTTGAGCGCGCGGTCGCGGCCGATCCAGTCGCCGCTTTCGCAGACCGGGCCGACCACGTCGTAGACCGGCGCATCGCCGGCACGCGTGCGCAGCGGCACGATGCGCTGGAAGGCCTGATACATCGCGGGACGCGGCAGGTCGTTCATGGCCGCGTCGACGATGCAGAAATTCTTGTCTTCACCGGGCTTGGTGTAGAGCACCTCGGTCACGCACACGCCGGCGTTGCCGACCAGCGAGCGGCCGGGTTCGATCACCAGCTTGCGCTGGCCGAAGCCGCGCGCGTCGAGCTTGGCAAGCAATTGCTGCCACAGCGCATCGGCCTTGGGTGGCACTTCGCCGTTGTAGTCGATGCCCAGGCCGCCGCCGAAGTCGAGGTGATGGATCGGCACGCCGGCCGCCTCGATGGCCTCGACGAGGTCCAGCACGCGATCGCAGGCGTCCAGGTACGGCGAGGCTTCGGTGATCTGCGAGCCGATGTGGCAGTCGATGCCCACCACTTCCAGGCCCGGCAGCCGGGCGGCATGGCGGTAGGCCTCGACCGCGCGGTCGTGCGCGATGCCGAACTTGTTGCCCTTCAGGCCGGTGGAGATGTAGGGGTGCGTCTTGGGGTCGACGTTCGGGTTGATGCGAATGCTGATCGGCGCGCGCTTGCCTTCGGCCGCGGCCACTTCGCTCAGCACGTCGAGCTCGGCTTCGCTTTCGACGTTGAAGCAGGCAATGCCGGCCGCAAGGGCCTGGCGCATTTCGGCGCGGGTCTTGCCGACGCCCGAGAAGATGATCTTCTTCGGGTCGGCGCCGACGGCCAGCACGCGCGACAGCTCGCCGCCCGAGACGATGTCGAAGCCGCAGCCTGCCTCGGCGAACACGCGCAGCACGCCGAGCGACGAGTTGGCCTTCATGGCGTAGCAGATCAGGGCATCGCGGCCCTCGAAGCCGCGCTGGTAGGCGGCCAGGGCGTCGAGCATCCACTGCTTCGAATAGACGAAAAGCGGCGTGCCGTGTTCGCGGGCCAGCGCGTCGAGCGCGAGGCCTTCGACGTGCAGCGCGCCGTCGCGGTCCGCGATGTGCGGGTGGCCGGGGAGGGGGGCGGACGAAACGTTGCCGGTCATTTGCGGGTTCCGGCTTCGCTGTTGTTGTTCGAGTTGGCGGCGCCGTCGCGTTTTTCGCTCGGCGTGGCGGCGGCTGGCGCCGCTGGCGCAGGCGTGGCGTCGCTGGACGAAGCGCCCAGGCCGCCCGGCGTCAGAAGCTGAGGCAGCGTGGCTCGCTGGCTGGCCGCGGGATCGGTCGGGAGGTACAAGGCTCCCTTCTGGCCGCAAGCGGCCAGACCGGTGGTGCCTGCGGCGAGGCAGACCATGAGCACGGCGCGGACGCGAGGGCTCACTAGAATTTGGCGAACATTCAACATAGCGAAATTGTAATGACCGACACCGAGTACATGGACCGCGCCGAAGCCGCGCTCGCCGCCATCGAGCAGGGCTGCGACCGCATCAACGACGCGACCGACGCCGACATCGACAACCAGAGAGTGGGCGGGATGATCACGATGTCATTCCAGAACGGCAGCCAGTTGATCGTGAACCTGCAAAAGCCCCTGCAGGAAATCTGGCTGGCGGCGCGTTCCGGCGGCTACCACTACCGGCACGACGGGCAGGCCTGGGTAGACACGAAGACCGGAGAAGAGTTCTTCGGCAACCTGTCGCGCGAAGCGACGCTGCAGGCCGGGCAGCCGCTGGCGTTTGCGGCGGCTGCCTGATCCATCACGTCAGTTCCGGAACATGTCGAGGATGCGGTTGCGCTCCTCGGGCGGAGCCGGCGGGCTCACCGGCGCGCCGGTCAGGGCTTCCGCCGGGGCCGCGGGCGTGGACTCCACGCCCAGGGTCGCGACGCCGCGGCCCGGTGCGTAGTCGTCGTAGTACCACTCGCCACCCACGTTCACGATGCCTGAGGGCGGCGCGGTGGCGATGTCGGTCACTGGCACGCCCTTGATGGCGGTTTCCATGTAGTTGATCCAGATCGGCAGGCTCAGGCCGCCGCCGGTTTCGCGGTCGCCCAGGTTGCGCGGCGTGTCGTAGCCGATCCACGAGATGGCCGTCATGGTCGGCTGGAAGCCCGCGAACCACGCGTCGAGCGAGTCGTTGGTGGTGCCGGTCTTGCCGTAGAGGTCGGGCCGCTTGAGCATGGCCTGGGCCTTGGCCGCGGTGCCGGCGCGCGCCACCGACTGCAGCAGCGTGTCCATGATGAAGGCGTTGCGCTGGGGAATGGCGCGCAGCGACTCGTTGAGCAGCGGCGGCTGCTTGTCGACCAGCACCTTGTCCTTGTGGTCGGTGATGCGCGTCACGAGGTACGGATTGACGCGGTAGCCGCCGTTGGCGAACACCGAGTAGCCCACGGCCATCTGCATCGGCGTGACCGAGCCCGCGCCGAGCGCCATCGGCAGGTAGGCGGGATGCTTGTCCTTGTCGAAGCCGAAGTTGGTGATCCACTCCTGGGCATAGCGCGTACCGATGGACTGCAGGATGCGGATCGACACGAGGTTCTTCGACTTCATGAGCGCGGTGCGCATCGACATCGGGCCGTCGTAGCCACCGCCGTAGTTCTTCGGTTCCCAGGGCTGGCCGCCGGTGGTGCCGGCATCGAAGAAGAGCGGGCCGTCGTTGATGACGGTGGCGGGGGTGAAGCCCTTTTCGAGCGCGGCCGAATAGATGAACGGCTTGAAGCTCGAACCTGGCTGGCGCCAGGCCTGCGTCACGTGGTTGAACTTGTTCTTGCCGAAGTCGAAGCCGCCGACCAGCGCCTTGATGGCGCCGTCACGCGGGTCCATGGCGACGAAGGCGCCTTCCACTTCGGGCAACTGGGTGATTTCCCAGGTGTTCTTGGGTGTCTTCACGACGCGAATCACGGCGCCGCGGCGGATCTTGATGTTGGGCGGTGCCTTGTCCGACAGGCCGGACTGCGCGGGCTTCAGGCCGTCGCCCGTGATCTGTACGGGGTCGCCGTTGGCGCGCACCGCATCGATCTGCTTGGGCGTGGCCTTGAGCACCACGGCGGCCATGACGTCGCCGTTGTCGGGGTGGTCGCTGAGCGCGTCGTCCACCGCTTCGTCCAGGTCCTTGGCGTCGTTGGGCAGGTCGACGAACTTCTCGGGGCCGCGATAGATCTGGCGGCGCTCGTAGTCCATGATGCCCTTGCGCAGGGCCTTGTAGGCCGCAGCCTGGTCGGCCGCGACCAGGGAGGTATAGACCTTGAGGCCGCGCGTGTAGGTGCTGTCGCCATATTGGGCGTACATCAGCTGGCGCACGGTTTCCGCGACGTACTCGGCGTGCAGGCGGTTCGGGTCGGCGGCGTCGCGCAGGTGCAGTTCTTCCTTCTTGGCTTCGGCCGCCTGTTCGGCGGTGATGAAGCCGGCCTCCTGCATGCGGTCGATCACGTAGAACTGGCGGCCACGGGCGCGCTGCGGGTTGTTGACCGGGTTGTTCGCGCCCGGTGCCTTGGGCAGGCCGGCCAGCATCGCGGCCTGCGCGATCGAGAGTTCCTGCACGGGCTTGCCGAAGTAGGCTTCGGACGCGGCGGCGAAGCCGTAGGCCCGGTTGCCGAGGTAGATCTGGTTCAGGTAGATCTCGAAGATCTGGTCCTTGGTCAGCAGGTGCTCGAGCTTGAAGGTCAGCAGCACCTCGTAGATCTTGCGGGTCAGCGTCTTTTCGGAGCTCAGGTAGACGTTGCGCGCCACCTGCATGGTGATGGTCGAGGCGCCCTGGCTCTTCACGCGGTTCAGGTTGGCCAGGCCCGCGCGGACCATGCCCTTGTAGTCGACCCCGCCGTGGTCATAGAAGCGCGCGTCTTCCGCGGCGAGCACGGCGTCCTTCACGACCTTGGGAATGGCCGAGATCGGGGTCAGGTTGCGGCGCTCTTCGCCGAACTCGCCGATCAGCGTGCCTTCGGCCGAGAACACGCGCAGCGGCAGCTTGGGCCGGTAGTCGGAGAGCTCGCTGATGTCCGGCAGATTGGGGTAGGCCACCGCCAGGGCCACGGCCACCACGCACAGGACCGCGAGCACACCGGCCACGGCAATGCCGAACCCCCAGAAGAAGAATCGCAGCAGCCATCTCAGCCAGGCTGGGCGTGCGGGTTTCGGGGTCTTGGCTGGCCCTTTGGGGCTTGAAGTTTCTTGCATGGGGGGCCGGGGAGTCACCGGACATTATAAAAAGCCGCCCCCTTCGCACCATCCGATCTTTGTGACCGTTGCGACGGCCTAATCCAAAAGTTACAGAATGCGGCTTTGACGTCAGGTTTTGACAACGCTTGACGGTTTTGCCCCCCGGCGTTGCTTGGTTGGCGCTACGCCTGCTGCTAGCATGCAACCGAACGCAAATTTTTCCATTGGTTACAAATACAGGGGGAGAGGGACCTAACTTGGCTGCTCTTGGATCATTGTTTCGTCGTCAGAACGCTCCCCTGCTGGGGTTGGACGTGAGTTCGTCCAGCGTCAAGCTGGTCGAGCTCGGCCGTGAGGCCAGCGGCAAGCTGGTTCTGGAACGCTGTGCCATCGAGCCCCTCGAGCGTGGCTGGATCACTGACGGCAATGTCGAGAAATTCGACGAAGTCGCGGAGGCGGTGCGCCGCGTCATCCGCAAGAGCGGAACGCGCACGCGCAATGTCGCGCTCGCGCTGCCGCCGTCGGCTGTCATTACCAAGAAGATCATTCTTCCGGGCGGCATGAGCGAGCAGGAGCTCGAGATTCAGGTCGAGTCGGAAGCCAACCAGTACATCCCGTTCTCGCTGGACGAAGTGAGCCTCGACTTCTGCGTCACGGGCCCTAGTGCGACGTCCGCTGGCGATGTGGAAGTGCTGATTGCCGCGTCCCGCAAGGAAAAAGTCCAGGACCGCGAAGGCCTGGCGGAAGCTGCCGGCCTGAAGGCGATGATTCTGGACGTCGAGTCGTATGCCTCGCGTCTTGCGACCGCGCGGCTGATCGAACAACTTCCCGGCAAGGGCGTCGACGCCGTCGTGGCGCTTTTCGAAGTGGGCGCTTTCACCACCAGCATGCAGGTGCTGCGCAACCAGGAAGTGCTGTACGACCGCGACCAGGCGTTCGGCGGTGCGCAACTGACACAGCTGATCGTTCGCCAGTATGGTTTTTCCGCTGAAGAAGCCGAAGCCAAGAAGCGCAGCGGCGACTTGCCCGACGACTACGGCTCGGGCGTGCTCAAGCCGTTCGTGGAAAGCATCGCGCAGGAAATTGCGCGCGCGCTCCAGTTCTTCTTCACGAGCACGCCGCACAACCGTGTCGACTATGTGTTGCTGGCCGGCGGTTCGTCGTCATTGCCCGGACTGACCAACGCCGTGACACGTCAGACGTCTTTCGCCTGCTCCCTCGTGAATCCTTTCGACGGCATGGAATTCGGCCCGAACATCCGGGAAAAGAAGGTCCGGCGTGAGGCGCCTTCGTACCTGACCTCGTGCGGGCTGGCCATGCGGAGGTTCCTGCAGTGATCCTGATCAATCTGCTTCCGCATCGCGAAGCCGCGCGCAAGCGGCGGCGCGAGGCTTTCTATGGGACGCTCGGCGGTGCCGCCGTTCTGGGTCTTCTGATCGCGGTGCTGGGCTACCTCTGGTACGAAGCCCAGATCTCGTCCCAGCAATCGAAGAACACCTTTCTGCAGGGCGAGATCAAGAAGCTCGAGGTCGAGATCAAGGAGATCTCGACGCTGCAAGAAGAAATCGCGGCCCTGCGCGCGCGCCAGCAGGCGGTCGAAGACCTGCAGGGCGATCGCAACCTGCCGGTGCACCTTTTCAATGAATTGGTGCGCCAATTGCCCGACGGTGTCTACCTGACCAGCATGAAGCAGGACAACCAGACCGTCACGCTGCAAGGCATGGCGCAATCGAACGAACGCGTGTCCGAGCTGCTGCGCAACCTGGGCAACAACAGTCCGTGGCTGGTGAAGCCGGAGCTGGTCGAAATCACTTCCGCCAACGTCAACTTGAGCCAGCGCGACCAACGACGTGTCGCCAATTTCACGATGCGTATCGGCCTGAAGCGCCCCACCGACGCCCAGAAAGCGGCGGCCGACAAGGCATTGGCTGCCTCGGCGGTGCAATCCAAGGGGTAACCGATCATGGCAAGCAATCGTTCCTTACCCAAAGTAGATGTCGGCGCGGCACTGCTGCGCTTCGGCGAGCAGTTCCGTGGGCTCAATCCCAACGACCCGTCGATGTGGCCGGCCATTCCGCGCTATGCGCTGTGCCTGGCGGTGACCGCGCTGGTGCTGGTGGCGCTGTGGTTTGTCTGGCTGACCAACTCGAACGACGAACTCGAGTCCGAGCGCAGCAAGGAAGTCGCGCTCAAGGCCGACTACACGAAGAAGGTCGCGCAAGCGGCCAATCTCGACCTGCTCAAGAAGCAGCGCGAACAGGTGCAGCAGTACGTGACCCTGCTCGAAAAGCAATTGCCGAGCAAGGCTGAAATGGATGCGCTGCTGTCCGACATCAACCAGGCGGGCCTCGGCCGCAGCCTGCAGTTCGAACTGTTCCGGCCGGGCCAGGTGGTGGTCAAGGACTACTACGCCGAACTGCCGATTTCGGTCCGCGTGACAGGCAAGTACCACGACATGGGCGCCTTCGCCGCCGACGTCGCGGGCCTTTCGCGCATCGTGACGCTGAACAACGTGACGATCACGCCGCAGAAGGACAAGGATGCGCTGACGATGGACGCCACGGCGCGCACCTTCCGTTACCTCGACGAAGAGGAACGCGCAGCCCAGAAACGCGCGGCCGCACCGAAGGCGAAGAAATGAAGATCGCCGCCAAAGTTCTTTGCGTCATGCTGGCCGCGGCAGGCCTGAGCGCATGCGATTCCGACCAGGAAGACCTGCAGCGCTGGATGGCCGAGCAGCGTGCCCAGGTGAAGCCCTCGGTGCCTCCCATCACGGAGCCCAAGAAGTTCACGCCGCAGGCCTATACCGAGGCCTCGTCCTTCGAGCCCTTCAACATGCTGAAGCTGACGCAGGCGCTGCGTCGCGAATCGAACCAGCCGAGCACGTCGGAGCTGATCGCGCCGGAGCTGGCGCGCCGCAAGGAGGCGCTCGAAGCCTTTCCGCTCGATTCGATGGCCATGGTCGGCAGCATGAACCGCAACGGCCAGCCGGTGGCGCTGGTTCGTGTCGACAAGCTGCTCTACAAGGTGCGCGTCGGCGAATACCTGGGACTTAACTACGGGCGCATCACCCGTATCAACGAAACCGAAGTCGCCTTGCGTGAGATCGTGCAAGACGCCGCCGGTGAATGGATCGAACGCGTAGCCACGCTGCAGTTGCAAGAGAGTGCGAAATGAACCAGAAAAAATCAACGATGGCACAGTGGCTGCGCGCTGCCGGGCTGGGTCTGCTGACCTTCGGCGCATTGGCCGTGGCCCATGCGCAAAACGCGATCGAGTCCGTGACCAGTTCGACGCAATCGGGCGCGGAAGTGATCCGGATCGACTTGTCGCAACCGCTCACGGCAGTGCCGGCCGGTTTCGCCGTGCAGACGCCCGCGCGCATCGCGCTGGACTTCCCGGGTGTCACGAATGCCATCGGTCGGTCCGCCATCGAGGTGAACCAGGGCAACCTGCGTTCGGTCAACGTCGTCCAGGCCGGCGACCGCAGCCGCGTGGTGCTGAACCTGAAGCAGGCAACAGCCTACAAGGCTGAAATTCAAGGCAAGTCGTTGCTGGTCGTGCTTGAGCCCGTGGCCGGTGCGGCGCTTGCCGTCTCTGCTGCCACCACCTTTGCCGAGAATCGCAATCGCGACACGTTGCCGCTGAAGGACGTCGATTTCCGTCTCGGCTCCGACAACACCGGGCGCGTGATCGTCGACCTGGCCAACAACCAGGTGGGTGTCGACGTCAAGCAGCAAGGCAAGAACCTCATCGTCGAATTCACCAAGTCGACCTTGCCCGAAGGCCTGCGCCGCCGTCTCGACGTGGCCGACTTCGGCACGCCGGTCCAACTGATCACTTCGCAGCAGTCCGGCGACCGCGTTCGCATGACGATCGAGGCGAAGGGTGATTGGGAGCACAGCGCCTACCAGAGCGAAAACCAGTTCGTGGTCGAAATGCGGGCCCGCAAGGTCGATCCGACCAAGCTCACGCAAGGCGTCGGCTACAACGGTGAAAAGCTTTCGCTGAACTTCCAGAACATCGAAATCCGTTCGCTGCTGCAGGTGATCGCGGACTTCACGAACTTCAATATCGTGACCTCGGATTCGGTGAGTGGCGCGCTGACGCTTCGCCTGAAGGATGTGCCTTGGGACCAGGCGCTCGACATCATCATGCAGGCGAAGAACCTCGGCATGCGCAAGAACGGCTCCGTGCTGTGGATCGCGCCGAAGGACGAAATCAATGCCAAGGAAAAGCTTGAGTTCGAAGCCAAGGCAACCATTGAAAATCTGGAGCCGGTGCGCACTCAGTCATTTCAACTCAACTACACCAAGGCCATTGTCATCGCACAGGGCTTGACCGGCACGGGCGCGTCCGCCGGCGGTGGGGGCGGCGGTAGCGGGGGCACGACTTCTCGCATCCTGAGCCCTCGTGGCAGTGTGATTGCGGAATCCCGTACGAATCAGCTGTTCGTCTCTGACATTCCGTCACGTCTTGCGCAGATTGCCGAACTGATCCAGAAATTGGACATCCCGGTCCGCCAGGTGCTGATTGAAGCCCGCATCGTCGAAGCGTCAGATACCTTCGGTAAGTCGCTCGGTGTCAAGCTGGGCGGTGGTGTGATCAATCGCAACAACTCCCTTGGTACCTTTCCAACGGTCACTGGAGGGGGCTCCACGACGACGGTGACTAACGGCGTTGCCAATACAACCTCCACCAGTCCGAACGTCACATTCGGCTCGCCAACCAGCAGCAATTTCATCAACCTGCCAGCAACCGATCCGACCGGTAACAGTGCAAGCCCAGGCTCCTTCGCGTTCTCGCTGTTTAATTCGAGCTTCTCGCGCATGCTGAACCTCGAAATCTCGGCGCTCGAAGCCGACGGCAAGGGCAAGCTGGTGTCCAGCCCTCGCGTCATCACCGCCGACCAGACCAAGGCGCTGATCGAGCAGGGTGAAGAAATTCCTTACCAGCAGGCCACGTCCAGCGGCGCGACCTCCATCTCGTTCCGCAAGGCGGTCTTGAAGCTGGAAGTGACCCCGCAGATCACGCCCGAAGGCAACATCATCCTGACCCTGGACGTGAGCAAGGACGCCCGCGGCGTCAATACTTCGGCGGGTCCGGCCATCAACACCAAGCACGTGCAGACCGAAGTGCTGGTCGAGAACGGCGGCACGGTCGTCATCGGTGGTATCTTCGAACTCACCGAAACCAATGACGAATCGCGCGTGCCGGTGCTGGGTGAGGTGCCCTACCTGGGTGCACTGTTCCGCAAGCGCGAACGCATTGCCAACAAGACTGAAATGCTCGTCTTTATCACCCCGAAGATGATTACCGACCGCAACGCCGCGCGCTGACGCGCGGGCGTAGCAGCCACCGCGTGGCGGTCGCACTCGTCGGTTTGCCCGGCGCCGGAAAATCCGCAGTGGGCCGGCGCCTGGGGATGCGGCTGGACGTTCCATTCATCGACACCGATCACGTGATCGAGCACCGCATCGGCTGCTCGATCCGTGATTATTTCGATCGGGAGGGAGAGGCCGCCTTCCGTGACCTCGAACAGACCGTGATCGCCGACCTGGCCGCCAATGCCCAGGGCGTGCTGGCCACCGGAGGCGGCGCGGTGCTGCGGGAAGCCAACCGCACCCAGCTGCGCGATCACTTCCATGTGATCTACCTGCGCTCCTCTCCCGAAGACCTGTTCCGGCGCCTGCGCCACGATGTCAAGCGCCCCCTGCTGCAGGTCGCCGACCCCCTGGGTCGGTTGCGCGAGCTGCACGACGCACGCGACCCGTTCTACCGGGAAACCGCCCATGACGTGGTCGACACCGGCCGTCCGTCCATCGCCATGCTGGTGAACATCATCGTGATGCAGCTCGAGTTGGCTGGCATCGTCGAGCCGGGCGCGCACCCGGAAGAGCCCTCCGCCTGAGCCGGCGTTGGCCGCAGCGCCTAAACTCGCTGCCATGTCCTTGCCCGTACTTTCCGCTCCGCCAGAACGCGTCGACATCCAGCTCGGCGACCGCAGCTACCCGATCCTGATCGGCGCCGGGCTGCTCGATGACCCCGAGAGCTTTGCCGCCGCGCCGGCCGCGGCTTCCGCCCTGATCGTCAGCAACACCACGGTGGCACCGCTGTACGCGAAGGCGCTGCAGACCGCGCTGGCCGGCCGTTTCCGCACCGTGCACCTGCTCGAGTTGCCCGACGGCGAAGTGCACAAGAACCTGCAGACCCTGAACCTGATCTTCGATTCCCTGCTGGGCCACGGCAGCGACCGCAAGACCGTGCTGTTCGCTCTCGGCGGCGGCGTGGTGGGCGACATGACCGGCTTCGCCGCCGCCAGCTACATGCGCGGCGTGCCCTTCGTCCAGGTGCCGACCACACTGCTGGCGCAGGTCGATTCCTCGGTGGGCGGCAAGACGGCCATCAACCATCCGCTGGGCAAGAACATGATCGGCGCGTTCTACCAGCCGCAGCTCGTGGTCTGCGACCTGGGCACGCTGCAGACGCTGCCGCCGCGCGAACTCAGCGCTGGGCTGGCCGAAGTCATCAAGTACGGCCCGATCCACGACATGGCCTTCTTCGACTGGATCGAGGCCAACATCGAGGCGCTGACCGCGCGCGACCCCGCCGCGCTGGCCTACGCCGTCAAGCGCAGCTGCGAGATCAAGGCGCTGGTCGTCGGCCAGGACGAGCGCGAGACCGGCCTGCGCGCCATCCTCAATTTCGGCCACACCTTCGGTCACGCGATCGAGTCGGGCCTGGGCTACGGCGAATGGCTGCATGGCGAGGCCGTCGGTTGCGGCATGGTCATGGCGGCGCACCTGTCGCAGCGGCTCGGCGGTGTCGACGCGGCGTTCGTCGCACGCCTCACGCGCCTGATCGAGCGTGCCGGCCTGCCGATCGTCGGCCCGGACCTGGGCGCCGAGCGCTACCTGGAACTGATGCGCGTCGACAAGAAGTCGGAAGCCGGCGAGATCCGCTTCGTGGTGATCGACAAGCCCGGCTCGGCCGCGGTCAGCAGCGCGCCCGACGCGCTCGTGCGCGAAGTGCTCGCGCAGTGCTGCGCGGGATGAGCCTCGCGGCCTACGCCTGCCAGCCCGCGCAGTCGCGCGGCAGGCGCCATGCCGAGCCGCCCGCGCCCACGCGCGACGCCTTCCAGCGCGACCGCGACCGGATCGTGCATTCCACGGCCTTCCGACGGCTGGTCTACAAGACGCAGGTCTTCCTGAACCACGAAGGCGACCTGTTCCGCACGCGGCTCACGCATTCGCTCGAAGTCGCCCAATTGGGTCGCTCGATCGCCCGCGCCCTGCGCCTCAACGAAGACTTGGTCGAGGCGATCGCGCTGGCCCACGACCTGGGCCACACGCCTTTCGGCCACGCAGGCCAGGACGCGCTCAATGCCTGCATGGCCGACCATGGCGGCTTCGAGCACAACCTGCAGAGCCTGCGCGTGGTCGATGCGCTGGAGCACCGCTATCCGCAGTACGACGGCCTGAACCTCAGCTTCGAGACGCGCGAGGGCATCCTCAAGCACTGCTCGCGCGCCAATGCCGAGCGCCTGGAAGCGGCCGAGCCGCACGGCGTGGCCCGGCGTTTCCTGGACCGCACACAGCCGGCGCTCGAGGCGCAGCTGTGCAACCTCGCCGATGCCATTGCCTACAACGCGCACGACATCGACGACGGCGTGCGCTCCGGGCTCATCAGCGTCGAGCAGCTCAGTGAAGTGGAGCTGTTCGAGCGCTATCGCCGAGAGGCGCTTGCCGAGTACCCGCAGCTGGAAGGCCGCCGCGTGCTCTACGAGACCATCCGGCGCATGCTCAGCGCGCAGGTCTATGACGTGATCGACGCGACCCGCGCGGCGATCGAAACCCTGGCGCCCGCCGATGCGGATGCCGTGCGCAAGGCGCCCCCGCTCGTCGCTTTCAGCGAGACGATGCAGGCGCAATCCGAAGCGCTCAAGCGCTTTCTCTTTCGCAACCTCTACCGCCACCCGCAGGTCACGCAGACCACCGACCAGGCGCAGCAAGTCGTGCGCGAACTGTTCGACGCGTACATCGAGCGCGGCGGCGAAATGCCCGCCTCGTACGCCGAGCGCCGCGACAAGCCCCGCGCCGTGGCCGACTACATCGCCGGCATGACCGATCGCTTCGCCGTGCGCGAGCACGAGAGGCTCACCGGACGGCGGGGTATCGCGTGAGTCTGGCGGAGCGTCCCCGCGTGCCTGTCGCCGTTTTCGCCGTCCTGCTGGGCGGGGTCAGTGGTGCGCTGCATCTGGGCAAGCTGCCGCCCGCCGTGCCGGCATTGCAGGCGTCGCTCGGCATCGGGCTGGTCGAGGCGGGGTTCCTGCTGTCGCTGGTGCAGGTCGCGAGCATGACGCTGGGGCTGATTGCCGGTCTGGCGGCCGACACCATCGGCCTGCGGCGCAGCATGCTGACGGGGCTGGTGGTGCTGACGGTCGCCAGCCTGCTGGGTGGCCTGGTCGGCAGCGGCAGCGGCGGCTCGGGTGCCCATGCCGTGCAATGGCTGCTCGTGCTGCGTGCCGTGGAGGGCATCGGCTTCTTGCTGACGGTCATGCCCGGGCCGGGGCTGATCCGTGCATTGACCCCGCCGGGCGCCGACAAGGCCGCACTGGGGCTGTGGGGCGCCTACATGCCGCTCGGCGTGGCCTTTGCACTGCTGGTGGGGCCGGCCCTGATCGCCTGGGGCGGCTGGCCGGACTGGTGGTGGGCGCTGTCGGTCGTCTCGGCGGTGGCTGCCCTCTGGCTGCGGCTCGCCGTGCCCGCAGACAGGCTTCGTCCGGCCGCGACGGGCAATGCCGCCGGGGCGTGGTCGTCGCGCCTGCGTGCCACGGTGGGCGCGCGCGCGCCCTGGCTGATCGCGCTGACCTTTGCCGTCTACTCGGCCCAATGGATGGCCGTGATCGGTTTTCTCCCTGCCATCTACGCCGGCGCCGGTGTGCCGGCCGGCTGGAACGCGGTGCTGACCGCGCTGGCCGCCGCCATGAACATCGTCGGCAACATCGCGGGTGGCCGCTGGCTGCAGCGCGGCGTGGCGCCCGAACGGCTGCTGCAATGGGGGTTCCTCACGATGGCGCTGGGCGGCGTCGCGGCTTTCGCGCAAGCGGGGCAGGGCGCCGAGGCGCTGAGCCTTCCGCCCGTGCTGCGCTACGTGGCGGTCTGCGCCTTTTCCCTGGGCGGTGGCATGGTGCCGGCGACGTTGTTTCTGCTGGGCGTGCGGTTCGCGCCCGGGCCCACCACCGTTTCCACCACGGTCGGCCTGATGCAGCAGGCTTCGTCGCTTGGCCAGTTCCTGGCGCCGCCCGCCGTCGCCTGGGTGGCCCACCGCGTCGGCGGCTGGCATTGGACCTGGACGGCCACGCTGGCTTGCTCGCTGGTCGGCATGGCGATCGCGCGGCGCCTGGGGCGGATTCGCCCTGCGGCGGAGATGGCATGACCGGCCCGGCGACAATCGGATCCGCGCAGGCCGAAGCCGACACACGGCGCTGGCTCGAGCGCGCGGTGATCGGCCTCAACCTGTGCCCGTTCGCAAAAGCCGTGCATGTGAAGGCGCAGGTCCACTACGCCGTGTACGAACCGGCCGAAGACGCCGGCCTGATGGACGCGCTTCTGGCCGAGGCCACGGCACTCGCTGCGCTCGACGCCTCCGTGCGCGACACCACCCTTTTGATGGCACTCAACACCTTGGCGGATTTTCTGGACTTCAACGATTTCACGGCGCGTGCCGAACGCCGGCTTGCGCGCGCCGGCTTCGACGGCGTGTTCCAGCTCGCCAGCTTTCACCCGTCGTTCCAGTTCGCCGGCACCGAAGCCGACGACATCGGCAACGCCACCAACCGCGCGCCGTACCCGACGCTGCACCTGCTGCGCGAAGACAGCGTGAGCCGCGCGGTCGAGGCGTTTCCCGACGCGCAAGACATCTTCGAACGCAACATCGAGACGCTCGAAGCGCTGGGCCCCGCGGGCTGGGCGGCACTCGACGTCGGCCCCGGGAGCGCCAAGCCATGAACACGAAATTCGCGACCAAGACCGCGGTGAAGACGAACAAGGTCGCCAAGGCCGACGCCGAACTGGCCGAGGTGCTGAAACCGGGCCAGTCCGTCGAATTGCTGAAAGAGCTGCACATCCTCACCCGCGAGGGCCGGCTCAACCAGGACTCGCGGCGCAAGCTCAAGCAGGTCTACCACCTGTTCCAGTTCATCGAGCAATTGCTGCGCGAGCTGCCGGAAGAGGGCGCGGGCGCCACGCTGGCCGACCACGGCGCGGGCAAGTCGTACCTCGGCTTCATCATCTACGACCTGTTCTTCCGCGCGCGGCAGGGCGGGCATGTCTACGGCATCGAAACGCGCGCCGAGCTGGTCGAGCGCTCGCGGGCATTGGCGCAGCGGCTGGGTTTCGGGCGCATGTCGTTCCTGAACCTCACCGTGGCCGAGTCGGCGCAGGCGAGCGAATTGCCAGCGCAGATCGACGTCGTCACCGCGCTGCATGCCTGCGACACGGCCACTGACGACGCCATCGCCTTCGGCCTTGCGAAGAAGGCGCGCTGCATGGTGCTGGTGCCCTGCTGCCAGGCCGAGGTCGCGGCCTGCCTGCGCGAGACCAAGGCGCTGGCGCTTTCGCGCACGCCGCTGGCCGAGCTGTGGCGCCATCCGCTGCACACGCGCGAAATCGGCAGCCAGCTCACCAACGTGCTGCGCTGCCTGTTCCTCGAGGCCAACGGCTACAGCGTGACCGTCACCGAGCTGGTCGGCTGGGAGCACAGCATGAAGAACGAGCTGATCCTGGCGCGCTACACCGGCCAGCGCAAGGCGAGTGCGGCGACGCGGCTGGGCGAACTGCTGTCGCAGTTCGGGCTCGACGCGCTGGGCGACACGCGCTTCAAGCTGGGCTGAGTCCGCCGGCCGCCCTTACGCCGGGCGGGAGGCGAGCAACGCGGCCAGGTCGTCCCGCGTGGGCCACGTCACCGTCTTCCACGGGCTGCGTTCGCTCGCGAGCAGCTTTTCCGTCACCGAGGCCAGCAGCTTGCGCCCGACGAAATTGCTGCCCGGCGCCTCGCGCTCGCCCAGTAGGAAGTTGCGGGCGTAGTCGTCCCAGCCGCTGAAGCGCTCGATCGCCAGTTCGACCGCTGGCACCAGCCATTCGAGCGCTTTTGTGGGTTCGACATGGCCCACGGCCGCCGCGCCCGTGGCGAGGTGGGCGGCGCGGCCGATCCAGAGCGCGAGGTCGCCGTCGTTGGCCTGCGTGGCGAGCTCGCCGACGATCGTCGCCACCGTGGCCTGCGCACTCTCTTCGTCCGTGACCGAAAAATCGCGGTCCAGCAGTTTCTTCCAGGAGCCGATCTCTTTTTCGGGGATGCCGATGCACAACAGGTGCACCGCGCTGCGCTTCATTTCCTCGGCATCCCGCAGGTCGGACGCGAAGGTCTCGCGGTACACGGCGGCCAGCGCCACGGCAAAGTTCTCGAAGCGGGACGAGGCCGCGAGCCGGGCCTCCAGCGGGGCATTGCCTTCCTGCTGCTTGGCCTCGCGTTCGGCCGCTTCCTGCGCCAGCTCGGCCTTTCCCTCCGCCATCCCTTCCTTCACCGAGTCGATCAATTCCTTGAAAAGCTTGAACATTCGCGGTTCCCTCCAGGTATTTGTAAACGGGCCGCTTAGGATACAAGTCTCGAGCGTCAACCCAACCCATGGCCCCATGGCCCGTCTCCCCCGTCTCACACTGGCCGACATGCCGCACCACGTGATCCAGCGCGGCAACAACCGCCAGCCGATCTTCGTGGACCGGGCGGACCACGAAAAGTTGCTCGCCCTGCTGGCCGAGAACGCCGTGCGCTTCGGTGTCGCGCTGCACGCCTATGTGCTGATGGACAACCACTTCCACCTGCTGGCCACGCCCAGCAGCACCACCGGCCTGCCGCAGTTCATGCAATCGGTGGGGCGCAGCTACGTGCGCTACTTCAACGACCGCCACGGTCGCAGCGGCACCCTGTGGGAAGGGCGCTACAGGTCGACGCTGATCCAGACCGATCGCTACCTGCTGACCTGCATGGCCTACATCGACCTGAACCCGGTGCGCGCCGGCATGGCGGTCGATGCGCGCGACTTCCCGTGGTCCAGCCACGGCCACTACGCCGGCCTGCGGCACGACAAGCTGCTGACGCCGCATCCGCTGTACTGGGAGCTGGGCAATACGCCGTTTGCGCGTGAGGCCGCCTACGTCGAGTTGGTGCGCGGAGGGGTGCGCACGGCCGATCAGGCCACGCTGACCGAGGCCACGCTGCGTGGTTGGGCGGCCGGCGACGAAGATTTTCTGGGGACGCTGCAGAAGTCCACGGAGCGTCGCGTGGTCAAAGCCAAGGCCGGCCGGCCGCCTTCCAGCGGTACTTCCTGAGCGCAGGGCAGCGCCAAGCCTTTGCCTGTAAAGGGTTTTTGCTCGCATTTTTAATGTGTCCCTAATTAAATTCCGATCAGAAAACTCAACATTTAATTCGAATCTGACCCCTATTAAAGTGTTTGGCATTCTTTGTGCATCGCAATATGCTCCCTTTCCCTGCGAAAACTGAAGGAGCGCGCCCATGACGACGGCTGCCGAGATTCAACATCTCCAAGAACACGGTCTGTATTCCGGTGCCGACGAGCACGATGCCTGCGGCGTCGGCTTCGTTGCACACATCAAGGGCGAAAAAAGCCATGCCATCGTGCTGCAGGGCTTGAAGATCCTCGAAAACCTCGACCATCGCGGCGCAGTGGGCGCCGACAAGCTGATGGGCGACGGCGCCGGCATCCTGATCCAGCTGCCCGACCACCTGTACCGCGAAGAAATGGCCAAGCAGGGCGTCACGCTGCCCCCGCCGGGCGAGTACGGCGTCGGCATGATCTTCCTGCCTAAGGAACACGCCTCGCGCGAAGCCTGCGAGCAGGAGATGGAGCGCGCCATCAAGGCCGAAGGCCAGGTGCTGCTGGGCTGGCGCGACGTGCCCGTGAACCGCGACATGCCCATGTCGCCCACCGTGCGCGAAAAGGAACCGCTGCTGCGCCAGGTCTTCATCGGCCGCGGCAACGACGTGATCGTGCAGGACGCGCTGGAACGCAAGCTCTACGTGATCCGCAAGACCGCCAGCGCCAATATCCAGCGCCTGAAGCTCAAGCACAGCAAGGAATACTACGTTCCCAGCATGTCGAGCCGCACCGTGGTCTACAAGGGCCTGCTGCTCGCCGACCAGGTCGGCACCTACTTCATGGACCTGCAGGACAAGCGCTGCATCTCGGCCCTGGGCCTGGTGCACCAGCGCTTCTCCACCAACACCTTCCCCGAGTGGCCGCTGGCCCACCCGTACCGCTACGTCGCCCACAACGGCGAAATCAACACGGTCAAGGGCAACTACAACTGGATGAAGGCGCGCGAGGGCGTGATGTCCTCCCCCGTGCTGGGCGCCGACCTGCAGAAGCTCTACCCCATCAGCTTCGCCGGCCAGTCCGACACCGCCACCTTCGACAACTGCCTGGAGCTGCTGACGATGGCCGGCTACCCCATCAGCCAGGCCGTGATGATGATGATTCCCGAGCCCTGGGAACAGCACGCCACCATGGACCCGCGCCGCCGCGCGTTCTACGAATACCACGCCGCCATGCTCGAGCCGTGGGACGGCCCCGCCTCGATCGTCTTCACCGACGGCCGCCAGATCGGCGCCACGCTCGACCGCAACGGCCTGCGCCCCTCGCGCTACTGCGTGACCGACGACGACCTGGTCATCATGGCCTCGGAGTCGGGCGTGCTGCCCGTGCCCGAGCAGAAGATCGTGCGCAAGTGGCGCCTGCAGCCCGGCAAGATGTTCCTGATCGACCTCGAACAGGGCCGCATGATCGACGACGAGGAGGTCAAGTCCAACCTCGCCAACAGCAAGCCCTACAAGCAGTGGATCGAGAACCTGCGCATCAAGCTGGACAGCGTCAAGGCCGAACCCGTGTCCGCGCCGCTGTCGCAAGTGGCATTGCTCGACCGCCAGCAGGCCTTCGGCTACACCCAGGAAGACATCAAGTTCCTGATGAGCCCGATGGCGCAAGCCGGCGAAGAAGGCATCGGCTCCATGGGCAACGACAGCCCGCTGGCCGTGCTCTCGAACAAGAACAAGCCGCTGTACAACTACTTCAAGCAGTTGTTCGCGCAAGTGACCAACCCGCCGATCGACCCGATCCGCGAAGCGATCGTGATGTCGCTGGTGTCCTTCATCGGCCCCAAGCCGAACCTGCTGGACATCAACCAGGTCAACCCGCCGATGCGGCTCGAAGTGAGCCAGCCCATTCTCGACTTCGCCGACATGGCGAAGCTGCGCGACATCGGCAAGTACACGCAAGGCAAGTTCAAGAGCTACGCGCTCGACATCACCTACCCGCTCGCGTGGGGTGACGAAGGCGTCGAAGCCAAGCTGGCCTCGCTGTGCGCCGAAGCGGTGGACGCCATCAAGGGCGGCCACAACATCCTGATCATCAGCGACCGCGGCGTGAGCCCGACGCAGGTGGCCATTCCCGCCGTGCTGGCCCTGTCGGCGGTGCACCAGTACCTCGTTCGCGAAGGCCTGCGCACCACGGCCGGCCTGGTGGTCGAGACCGGTTCGGCGCGCGAAGTGCATCACTTCGGCGTGCTGGCGGGCTACGGCGCCGAAGCCGTGCACCCGTACCTGGCCATGGAAACGCTCACGGCCATGCACGCCGACCTGCCGGGCGACCTGAGCGCCGACAAGGCGGTCTACAACTACGTCAAGGCCATCGGCAAGGGCCTGTCGAAGATCATGTCGAAGATGGGTGTCAGCACCTACATGAGCTACTGCGGCGCCCAGCTGTTCGAAGCCATTGGCCTGAACAGCGAGACGGTGAGCAAGTACTTCACCGGCACCGCCAGCCGCGTGGAAGGCATCGGCGTCTTCGAGATCGCCGAGGAAGCCATCCGCATGCACAAGGCCGCCTTCGGCGACGACCCGGTGCTCGCCAGCATGCTGGACGCCGGCGGCGAATACGCCTGGCGCACGCGCGGCGAAGAGCACATGTGGACGCCCGACGCCATCGCCAAGCTGCAGCACAGCACGCGCTCCAACAACTGGAACACGTACAAGGAATACGCGCAGCTCATCAACGACCAGAACCGCCGCCACCTCACGTTGCGCGGCCTGTTCGAGTTCAAGATCGATCCCGCCAAGGCGATTCCGGTCGACGAGGTCGAGGCCGCCGCCGAAATCGTCAAGCGCTTCGCCACCGGCGCGATGTCGCTGGGCTCCATCAGCACCGAGGCGCACTCGGTGCTCGCCGTGGCCATGAACCGCATCGGCGGCAAGAGCAACACCGGCGAAGGCGGCGAAGACCCCGCGCGCTACCGCAATGAACTCAAGGGCATCCCGATCAAGCAGGGCGACACGCTCAAGAGCGTGATCGGCGCGGCCAACGTCGAGGTCGACATGCCGCTGCGCGACGGCGACTCGCTGCGTTCGCGCATCAAGCAGGTCGCGTCGGGCCGCTTCGGCGTCACGGCCGAGTACCTGCATTCGGCCGACCAGATACAGATCAAGATGGCGCAGGGTGCCAAGCCGGGCGAGGGCGGTCAACTGCCGGGCGGCAAGGTCACCGAGTACATCGGCAAGCAGCGTTATGCCGTGCCGGGCGTGGGCCTCATCTCGCCCCCGCCGCACCACGACATCTATTCGATCGAAGACCTGGCCCAGCTGATCCACGACCTGAAGAACACCGCGCCGCACGCCAGCATCAGCGTGAAGCTGGTGAGCGAAATCGGCGTCGGCACCATCGCGGCCGGCGTGGCCAAGTGCAAGAGCGACCACGTCGTGATCGCCGGCCATGACGGCGGCACGGGCGCCTCGCCCTGGTCGTCGATCAAGCACGCGGGCAGCCCGTGGGAAATCGGCCTGGCCGAAACACAGCAGACGCTGGTGCTCAACCGCCTGCGCAGCCGCATCCGCGTGCAGGCCGACGGCCAGATGAAGACCGGCCGCGACGTCGCCATCGGCGCGCTGCTGGGCGCCGACGAGTTCGGCTTTGCCACGGCGCCGCTGGTGGTCGAGGGCTGCATCATGATGCGCAAGTGCCACCTGAACACCTGCCCGGTGGGCGTGGCCACGCAAGACCCGATCCTGCGCAAGAAGTTCTCGGGCAAGCCCGAGCACGTCGTCAACTACTTCTTCTTCGTCGCCGAAGAGGTGCGCCAGATCATGGCCCAGCTGGGCATCCGCAAGTTCGACGACCTGATCGGCCGCGCCGACCTGCTCGACATGCGCAAGGGCATCGAGCACTGGAAGGCCTCGGGCCTCGATTTCAGCCGCCTGTTCGCGCTGCCGAACGTGCCGGCCGACGTGGCCCGCTTCCATGTCGAGAGCCAGGATCACGGCCTGGAACGCGCGCTGGACGTCAAGCTCATCGAGAAGTCGCGTCCCGCCATCGACAAGGGCGAGAAGGTGCAGTTCATCGAGGTGGCGCGCAACGTCAACCGCTCGGTGGGCGCCATGCTCTCGGGCGCGCTGACCAAGGTGCACCCGCAAGGCCTGCCCGACGACTCGATCCGCATCCAGCTCGAAGGCACGGGCGGCCAGTCGTTCGGCGCCTTCCTGGCACGCGGCATCACGCTGTACCTGATCGGCGACGCCAACGACTACACCGGCAAGGGCTTGTCGGGCGGCCGCGTGGTGGTGCGCCCCAGCCTCGACTTCCGCGGTGAAGCCGTGCGCAACACCATCGTCGGCAACACCGCGCTGTACGGCGCGACCACCGGGGAGGCCTACCTGTGCGGCGTGGCCGGCGAACGCTTCGCGGTGCGCCTGTCGGGCGCCACGGCGGTCATCGAAGGCACCGGCGACCACGGTTGCGAATACATGACCGGCGGCACGGTGGCCGTGCTCGGCAAGACGGGCCGCAATTTCGCGGCCGGCATGAGCGGCGGCGTGGCCTTCGTCTATGACGAAGACGGCCAGTTCGCTTCGCGCTGCAACCTCTCGATGGTGTCGCTCGACAAGGTGCTGACCTCGGCCGAGCAGACCGCCAGCGTGCATCGCAAGATCTGGCACGGCGGCGAGACCGACGAAGCCCAGCTGAAGAAGCTGCTCGAGGAGCACCACCGCTGGACCGGCAGCAAGCGCGCGCGCGAGCTGCTCGACACCTGGCCCGTGTCGCGCACGAAGTTCGTGAAGGTGTTCCCGAACGAATACAAGCGCGCGCTGGCCGAGCTGCACGACCGCAAGGTCGAGCTCACGAGCAGCGGCAACAACGCACACGTCGGCCTCGAGCCGCACGCGCTGGTCGCACCGGCCGCCGTTTGAAGATCAACCAAAACACAAAAGAAGCCCCAGTCGCACCTCACTCTTGAAACCGTCACATCCCTTTGGGGAAACATCGCGGAACCGGCTTTGCCGGGCCGCAGATGTTGCCCCCTTGAGGGGGCGGCGGCTACACGAAGTGAGCAAGCAACGGGGGTGTGAAAGGATTCACGATGGGAAAGATCACCGGCTTCATGGAGCATGAGCGCGTCGAAGAGGGCTACAAGCCCGTCGACGAACGCGTCAAGCACTACAAGGAATTCGTCGTCGGCCTGAACACCGACCAGGCCAAGGTGCAGGGCGCGCGCTGCATGGACTGCGGCACGCCGTTCTGCAACAGCGGCTGCCCGGTCAACAACATCATTCCGGACTTCAACGACCTGGTGTACCGCAACGACTGGCAGAACGCCTTCGCGGTGCTCGACTCGACCAACAACTTCCCCGAGTTCACCGGCCGCATCTGCCCCGCGCCTTGCGAAGCAGCCTGCGTGCTGAACGTGAACGACGACGCGGTGGGCATCAAGTCGCTGGAGCACGCGATCATCGACCGCGCCTGGGACGAAGGCTGGGTGGCGCCGCGCGTCGCCAAGCACAAGACCGGCAAGAAGGTCGCGGTGGTGGGCGCGGGCCCGGCCGGCATGGCAGCCGCGCAGCAACTGGCGCGCGCCGGCCACGACGTGACGCTGTTCGAGAAGAACGACCGCATCGGCGGCCTGCTGCGCTACGGCATTCCCGACTTCAAGATGGAGAAGACGCACATCGATCGCCGCGTCGAGCAGATGAAGGCCGAAGGCGTGGTGTTCCGCACCGGCGTGATGATCGGCGCCGCGAAGGACCCGCTGGGCAAGGGCTCCAAGGTCACGAACCTGGCCAAGGAAACGATCACGCCCGAGCAGCTGCAGAAAGACTTCGACGCCGTGCTGCTGACCGGCGGTGCCGAGCAGTCGCGCGACCTGCCGGTGCCTGGCCGCGATCTCGACGGCATCCATTTCGCGATGGAGTTCCTGCCGCAGCAGAACCGCGTCAACGCGGGCGACAAGGTCAAGGGCCAGCTGCGCGCCGACGGCAAGCACGTCATCGTCATCGGTGGCGGCGACACCGGCTCCGACTGCGTGGGCACCAGCAACCGCCACGGCGCCGTGAGCGTCACGCAGTTCGAACTGATGCCGCAGCCGCCCGAGGAAGAAAACCGCCCCATGACCTGGCCCTACTGGCCGGTCAAGCTGCGCACCAGCTCCAGCCATGAAGAAGGCTGCGAGCGCGAATTCGCGATCTCCACCAAGGAGTTCATCGGCGAAAAGGGCAAGGTCACCGGCCTGAAGACCGTTCGCGTCGAATGGAAGGACGGCAAGATGCAGGAAGTGGCCGGCAGCGAGCAAGTCCTCAAGGCCGACCTCGTGCTGCTGGCCATGGGCTTCATCAGCCCCGTCGCCACCGTGCTCGATGCCTTCGGTGTTGAGAAGGACGCACGCGGCAACGCCAAGGCGAGCGTCGACTTCATCGGCGGCTACGTGACGAATGTGCCCAAAGTGTTTGCCGCTGGCGACATCCGTCGCGGTCAATCGCTTGTCGTGTGGGCAATTCGCGAAGGCCGTCAAGCGGCGCGTTCGGTGGACGAGTTTTTGATGGGATTCAGCGACTTACCGCGCTGATTTTTGTTTCAATTTCGGAGCCGCTCGCGCGGCCCCGTTATCATCCGCTGCAAAACCGCATGCCGGGATGCTTGAAAGAGCGCCCGGCTTTTTTATTGAGATGGACCCAGCCACACAGCCACATCCTTTCGTAGAGTTTCGCGACGTCACGTTCGGCTATGGCGCGCGCGCGATCCTCGACGGCGTTTCTTTCTCCGTACCGCGCGGCAAGGTGACGGCGCTCATGGGCGCATCGGGTGGCGGCAAGACCACGGTCTTGCGATTGATCGGCGGACAGCAACGCGCGCAGCGCGGCGAAGTGCTGTTCGACGGTCAGGACGTCGTCAGGTTCGACGCCCCGGCGCTCTATGCGGCGCGGCGTCGCATGGGCATGCTGTTCCAGTTCGGCGCGCTGTTCACCGACATGACCGTGTTCGACAACGTGGCCTTTCCGCTGCGCGAACACACGCAACTCTCCGAAGCGCTGGTGCGCGACATCGTGCTCATGAAGCTCGACGCGGTGGGCCTGCGCGGCGCGCGCGACCTGATGCCCAGCGAGGTGTCGGGCGGCATGGCGCGGCGCGTGGCGCTGGCGCGTGCCATTGCGCTCGACCCCGACCTCGTGATGTACGACGAGCCCTTCGCGGGCCTGGACCCGATTTCGCTCGGCACCGCCGCGCGGCTGATCCGCCAGCTCAATGACACGCTGGGTCTCACGAGCATCATCGTGTCGCACGACCTGGAAGAAACCTTCCGCATCGCCGATCACGTGATCATTCTGGCCAACGGCGGCATCGCCGCGCAGGGCGCGCCCGACGAGGTGCGCCACAGCAGCGACCCGCTGGTGCATCAGTTCGTGAACGCCTTGCCCGACGGGCCGGTGCGCTTTCACTATCCGGGCGTCAGCATCGAAGCCGATTTCGGCAATGTCGAAGGGGGCCGTTCATGAGTTGGTGGAAGCCCGCCGATGTCGGCTACGCCGTGCGCCGCCATCTGGCCAATCTGGGCCATGGCGCGAAGCTCTTCATGCGTCTCGTCGGTCCTGGCGCGCAGATCATGCGGCGCTTCGGGCTGGTGCGCGACCAGATCCATTTCCTGGGCAACTACTCGCTGGCCATCATCGGCGTGTCGGGGCTCTTCGTGGGCTTCGTGCTGGGCCTGCAGATGTATTACGCGCTGCAGCGCTACGGGTCTTCCGAAGCGCTGGGCCTGCTGGTCACGCTGAGTCTCGTGCGCGAACTCGGCCCCGTGGTGGCGGCCCTGCTGTTCACCGGCCGCGCCGGGACCTCGCTCACCGCGGAGATCGGTCTCATGAAGGCCGACGAGCAATTGAGCGCCATGGAAATGATGGCGGTCGACCCGGTGCAGCGCATCCTCGCGCCGCGCTTCTGGGCCGGTGTCATCACGATGCCCTTGCTCGCGGCGGTCTTCAGCGCGGTCGGCATCATGGGCGGCTACGTGGTGGGCGTGCTGATGCTGGGCGTCGACCCGGGCGCGTTCTGGGGCCAGATGCAGGGCGGCGTCGACGTATGGCGCGACGTCGGCAACGGCGTCATCAAGAGCATCGTCTTCGGCTTCACCGTGACCTTCATCGCGCTGCTGCAGGGCTACGAAGCCCAGCCCACGCCCGAAGGCGTGTCGCGCGCGACCACCAAGACCGTGGTCACGGCGTCGCTGGCGGTGCTGGGGCTCGATTTCCTGCTCACCGCCATGATGTTCAGTATCTAAAAGGGGCGGGGCCCCATCGTTCTAGACAGAGAGTGCAAACCATGCAACGTTCCAACAACGACATCTGGGTCGGCCTGTTCGTGCTGATCGGCGCGGCGGCATTGCTGTTCCTCGCGCTGCAGTCGGCCAACCTGCTGAGCCTGAATTTCCAGAAGACGTATTCGGTGACGGCGCGCTTCGACAATATCGGCGGCCTGAAGCCGCAAACCGCGATCAAGAGCGCGGGCGTGGTGGTCGGCCGCGTGGAGTCCATTGCCTTCAACGACAAGACCTTTCAGGCCGACGTCACACTGGCATTGCAAAACCGTTACAGTTTTCCCAAGGACAGCTCTCTGAAGATCCTGACCAGTGGCCTGCTCGGCGAGCAGTACATCGGGATCGAGGCGGGCGCCGACGACAAGAACCTGCAGGCAGGCGACACCATCACCGCGACCCAGTCGGCCGTGGTGCTGGAGAACCTGATCAGTCAGTTCCTGTACAGCAAGGCGGCGGAAGGTAATACCTCCACGCCCGCCACAGCCAGCAAAAAATGAAAACACGATCAAATCTGTCAATTGCTATGAAAAACATAGCTGGTAGCGCGCGCTGGGCAAGTGCCGCAGCGGTGTTCGCGCTCATGGCCGGATGCGCAACGGGCCCCAACGCCAATCCGGCCGACCCGCTCGAGCCGTTCAACCGCGGCGTCTCGCGCTTCAACGACGGCGTCGACGACGCGGTGCTCATTCCCGCCGCCACCGCCTACCAGAAGGTATTGCCCTCGATGGTGCGTACCGGCGTGAACAACTTCTTCGGCAACATCGGCGATGTCTGGAGCCTGGCCAACAACGTGGCCCAGCTCAAGCTGCAGGGCAGCGCCGAGACCTTCATGCGCCTGAACGTCAACACCTTCTTCGGACTGGGCGGCCTGCTCGACGTCGCGAGCGAGGCGGGCATCCAGCGCCACGAAGAAGACTTCGGCCAGACGCTGGGCTACTGGGGCGTGGGCCCTGGCCCGTACATCGTGCTGCCGCTGCTGGGCTCGTCGACCCTGCGCGACACCGCCGCCAAGCCGCTGGACTTCTACGGCGACCCGCTGAACCACGTGCACGACATTCCCTGGCGCAATTCGCTGACCGTGCTGCGCGTGGTCGACACGCGCGCGCAGTACCTGCGTGCCAGCCGCCTGCTCGGCGACGCCGCGCTGGACAAGTATTCGTTCACGCGCGACGCGTTCCTGCAGCGCCGCCGCAGCCAGGTCTACGACGGCAATCCGCCGGACGACGGCAGCGGAAAGTAAAAAGGGTGGCCTGCGGGAGGGACGCCTGCTTGCATCCGGTTGCAAGGCTTCACCTGCGGGACAGGAACCCGGTCGGCCCCGCGCCGCTCGAATCCGTTTCTGTCTCAGCACATCGCTTTCTCGACGTGCTTCGCGGATTTTCAAATTTGATTGAGGGACTCTCCATGAACATCAAGACCTTGCAACGACGCGATATCGGCCGCCTGGTGCTGGCCGGCGCCGTGCTGTTCGGCGCCGCCGTTGCCTTCGTGCAGCCCGCGCGCGCCGCCGACGAAGCGCCCGACGCGCTCGTCAAGCGCCTGTCGACCGACGTGCTGGAAACCATCAAGTCCGACCCGACCATCAAGTCGGGCGACGTCAACAAGATCATGTTGCTGGTCGACAGCAAGATCATGCCCAACGTCAACTTCCAGCGCATGACGGCTTCCGCCGTCGGCCCGGCCTGGCGCACCGCCACGCCCGAGCAGCAAAAGCGCCTGCAGGACGAGTTCAAGACCCTGCTGGTGCGCACCTACGCCGGCGCGCTCGACCAGGTGACCGACCAGTCCGTCACCATCCGTCCGTTCCGCGGTTCGCCCAGCGATACCGACGTGCTGGTGCGTACCGAAGTCAAGGGCCGTGGCGACCCGGTCCAGCTCGACTACCGCCTCGAAAAGACCCCCGGCCAGGGCGCCGGCTGGAAGGTCTACAACCTGAATGTGCTGGGCGTGTGGCTGGTCGACACCTACCGCACCCAGTTCTCGCAGGAAATCAATGCCCGCGGCATCGACGGCCTGATCGCCGCGCTGGCCGCGCGCAACAAGGGCAACGGCAAGGGCTGAGAGGCAGCGCGCGATGCTGGTCCTGCCCACCCGACTCACCCATGACGAGGCCCCCGCCTGCATGCGCATGCTGCAGCAGGGGCTGAAGGGCCAGACCGATTCGTCGTCCACTGTGGTGGACGCGACCGCGCTGGCGCAGTTCGATTCGTCGGCGTTGGCCGTGCTGCTGGAATGCCGCCGCGAGTCGAGCGCGCTGGGCCGGGGCTTCTCGGTCAAGGGCCTGTCGCCGCGCCTGCGCGAACTGGCCGCGCTGTACGGCGTTGCGGGCCTTTTGCCCGCCGCCCCCTGAGCGTTGGCCCCCCGGCTTTTCACTTCGCTTCGCTGCGTGTAATTCGCCACCCCCCGAGGGGGAGGCGCGGCTCGCCTTGGGGCGGCCCGGCGGCGGCCGCATGAGGGCATCGAGCCGCTGCGCGGCAGCTTTCGGACTCGCCCCGTAAAATCGCGGGCTCCCATGCCCGCGATCTCATTCCAATCGGTCTCCAAGACCTACCCCCCCTCCAGACAGCAGAAAGCCCAAGGCAAACAAGGGCTGAAGGCGGTCGACGAGGTCAGCTTCCAGATCGAGCCGGGCGAGTTCTTCGGCCTGCTCGGCCCGAACGGCGCTGGTAAAACCACCCTGATCAGCATGCTCGCGGGGCTCTCGCGCCCCACGTCCGGCGCCATCAGCGTGCACGGTTTCGACGTCCAGCGGGACTACGGCGAGGCGCGGCGCCAGCTGGGCATCGTGCCGCAGGAACTGGTGTTCGACCCCTTCTTCAACGTGCGCGAGTCGCTGCGCATCCAGTCGGGCTACTTCGGCATCAAGAACAACGAAGCCTGGATCGACGAGCTGCTGCAAAGCCTGGGCCTGGCCGACAAGGCCACGGCCAACATGCGTCAGCTCTCGGGCGGCATGAAGCGCCGGGTGCTGGTGGCGCAGGCGCTGGTGCACAAGCCGCCGGTGATCGTGCTCGACGAGCCCACGGCCGGCGTCGACGTCGAATTGCGACAGACGCTCTGGCAGTTCGTCGCCAGGCTCAACAAGCAAGGCAGCACCGTGCTGCTGACCACCCATTACCTCGAAGAGGCCGAGGCGCTGTGCAGCCGCATCGCGATGCTCAAGCTGGGCAAGGTGATTGCGCTCGACCGCACCAGCGAGCTGCTGAAGTCGGCCGCGAGCAATGTGCTGCGCTTCAAGACCGACGCCATGCTGCCGTGGGCCATTGCCCAGCATGCGCGCATCACCGGGCGCATCGTGCAGCTGCCCGCGCAGAACGCCCATGAAGTCGAACAACTGCTGGCCGCGATCCGCGAAGCCGGCGTCGCGGTGGAAGACGTGGAAATGCGCAAGGCCGACCTGGAAGACGTGTTCATCGACTTGATGGCCGGCGAGCAGACTCCCCTGGAGGTGGCGCGATGATGGCCGTTACGGGTTGGCGCGCGCTGCTCTACAAGGAGACGCTGCGCTTCTGGAAGGTGGGCTTCCAGACCGTGGGCGCGCCGGTGCTCACCGCGCTGCTGTACCTCATGGTGTTCGGCCACGTGCTCGAGGGCCGCGTGACGGTCTACGGCACGGTCGGCTACACGGCCTTCCTGGTGCCCGGCCTCGTGATGATGAGCGTGCTGCAGAACGCCTTCGCCAACAGCTCGTCGTCGATCATCCAGAGCAAGATCATGGGCAACCTGGTGTTCGTGCTGCTCACGCCGCTGTCGCACTGGGGCTGGTTCCTGGCCTACGTGGGCTCGTCGATCATCCGCGGGCTGGCCGTGGGGCTGGGCGTGTTCGTGGTCACCATCTTCTTCGCCGTGCCCGATTTCGTGGCGCCCGTCTGGATCTTCGTGTTCGCGCTGCTGGGTGCGGCCATGCTGGGCACGCTGGGTCTCATCGCCGGGCTCTGGGCCGAGAAGTTCGACCAGATGGCGGTGTTCCAGAACTTCCTGATCATGCCCATGACCTTCCTGTCGGGCGTGTTCTATTCGATTGGTTCCCTGCCGCCGTTCTGGCAGAAGGTGAGCCACCTGAACCCGTTCTTCTACATGATCGACGGCTTTCGCTACGGTTTCTTCGGCGTGAGCGACGCCTCACCCTGGCTCAGCCTGGGCATCGTCGGCACCGCCTGGCTGGCCGTGAGCGCCATTGCCGTCCACCTGCTGCGAATCGGCTACAAAATCCGAGGCTGAGTCATGGCTCTCCCCCAGTCTTCGCGCATTTCGTGTCGCTTCGCCAACCCCCTTCCGGGGGCAACGCCAGCGGCCCGGCAAAGCCGGTTCCGCAGCGTTTCCCGATAAATTACCAATCCCATGACCGCCGAACAACTCCAGGCCCTGATCCAGTCCCATCTCCCGTGCGAGCACATCACGCTCGAGGGGGACGGCCGCCATTGGTACGCCACCATCGTCTCGGCCGAATTCGAGGGCAAGCGCGCCATCCAGCGCCATCAACGGGTCTACGCCACCCTCGGTGCGAAAATGCACACCGACGAGGTGCATGCGCTTTCGATGAAGACCTACACGCCGGCCGAATGGGCGGCGGTGGAAAAATAACGTTTCGCCCCTCCCGGGGCCCCTGATTTCGCTGGAACTTCGATGGACAAACTTCTGATTCGCGGCGGGCGAGAGCTCCGCGGCGAAGTACTCATTTCCGGCGCCAAGAACGCCGCGCTGCCCGAGCTGTGCGCGGCGCTGCTGACCGACCAGCCCGTGGTGCTGCACAACGTGCCGCGCCTGCAGGACGTGTCGACCATGCTCAAGCTGGTGCGCAACATGGGCGTGACCGCCGAGCGCGACGACAACGGCACCGTGCGCCTGAACGCCGCCGACCTGACCAATCCCGAGGCGCCGTACGAACTCGTGAAGACCATGCGCGCCTCCGTGCTGGCCCTGGGCCCGCTGCTGGCGCGCTTCGGCCATGCCAAGGTGTCGCTGCCCGGCGGCTGCGCCATCGGCTCGCGGCCGGTCGACCAGCACATCAAGGGCCTGCAGGCCATGGGCGCAGAGATCGTGGTCGATCACGGCTACATGGTGGCCAGCCTGCCGGCGGGCCGCACGCGGCTGAAGGGCGCGCGCATCCTGACCGACATGGTCACCGTCACGGGCACCGAGAACTTCCTCATGGCCGCCGCGCTGGCCGAGGGCGAGACGCTGCTCGAGAACGCCGCGCAGGAGCCCGAGATCGTCGACCTCGCCGAAATGCTGATCCGCATGGGCGCGAAGATCGAAGGCCACGGCACCAGCCACATCCGCATCCAGGGCGTCGAGAAGCTGCACGGCTGCGAACACGCCGTGGTGGCCGACCGCATCGAGGCCGGCACCTTCCTGTGCGCCGTCGCGGCCACGGGCGGCGAGGCTTTTTTGCGCCACGCGCGCGGCGACCACATGGACGCCGTGATCGACAAGCTGCGCGATGCCGGCTGCACCGTCACGCCCGAGAAAGACGGCGTGCGCATCAGCTCCAAGGGCCCGGCCTACGAACACCTGAAGGCGCAGAGCTTCAGCACCACCGAATACCCGGGCTTTCCGACCGACATGCAGGCGCAGTTCATGGCGCTGAACGTCATTGCGCGTGGCGCCTCGATGGTCACCGAGACCATCTTCGAGAACCGCTTCATGCACGTGAACGAGATGGTGCGCCTGGGCGCGACCATCCACGTCGAAGGCAAGGTCGCGATGGTCGAGGGCGTGCAGCAGCTGTCGGGCGCCACCGTGATGGCCACCGACCTGCGCGCCTCCGCCAGCCTCGTCATCGCCGGCCTCGTGGCCGAGGGCGAGACGCTTGTCGACCGCATCTATCACCTGGACCGGGGCTATGACCGCATGGAATCGAAACTGCGCGGCCTGGGTGCCGACATCGAACGCGTGACGGGAGCCGCCGCATGATCACGCTCGCTCTCTCCAAAGGCCGCATCTTCGAAGAGACGATGCCCCTGCTGGCCGCCGCCGGCATCGAGGTCACCGAAGACCCCGAGAAGTCGCGCAAGCTGATTCTGGAGACCACCCGCCCCGACGTGCGCGTGGTGCTGGTGCGCGCGTCCGACGTGCCTACCTACGTGCAGTACGGCGGCGCCGACCTCGGCGTGACCGGGCTCGACGTGCTGCTGGAGAACGGCAACCAGGGCATGTACCAGCCGCTGGACCTGCGCATCGCCGCCTGCCGCCTGAGCGTGGCCGTGCGCGCCGACTACGACTACGCCTCGGCCGTGAAGCAGGGCTCGCGCCTGCGCGTGGCCACCAAGTACGTGGGCCTGTCGCGCGACTTCTTCGCCAGCAAGGGCGTGCACGTCGACCTGATCAAGCTCTACGGCAGCATGGAACTGGCGCCGCTCACGGGCCTGGCCGACGCCATCGTCGACCTGGTCTCGACCGGCAACACGCTCAAGGCGAACCACCTCGTCGAGGTGGAACGCATCATGGACATCAGCGCCCGCCTGGTGGTCAACCAGGCGGCGCTGAAGCTCAAGCGCGAGCCCATTCGCCGCATCATCGACGCGTTCGCGTCGGCCATTCCCTCCGCCTGAAATCCACGAACCTCACGCACATGACTCTGAAAGCAGCCCCCGCCCGACTGTCCACGACTTCAGCCAGCTTCGACGCTGAATTCAAGGCGCGGCTGCATTGGTCCGCGGACGACGACGCGGCCATCGAGAAGGTCGTGGCCGACATCCTCGCCGACGTGCAAAAGCGCGGCGACGAGGCGGTGCTGGAATACACCAACCGTTTCGACAAGCTGGACGCGAAGACGCTGCCCGAGCTGGAACTCACGCAGGCCGAGCTGAAGGCCGCGTTCGAATCGCTGCCTGCCGTTCAGCGCGATGCGCTCGAAGCCGCCGCGCGCCGCGTGCGCAGCTACCACGAGGCCCAGAAGAAGGCCAGTGGCGAAAGCTGGAGCTACCGCGACGCCGACGGCACGCTGCTCGGCCAGAAGGTCACGCCGCTCGATCGCGTGGGCATCTACGTGCCGGGCGGCAAGGCCGCCTACCCGTCGAGCGTGCTCATGAACGCCATTCCCGCGCACGTGGCGGGCGTGGGCGAAATCATCATGGTCGTGCCGACGCCCAAGGGCGAGAAGAACCCGCTCGTGCTGGCCGCCGCCTACGTGGCCGGCGTGACGCGCGGCTTCACCATCGGCGGCGCACAAGCCGTGGCCGCGCTGGCCTACGGCACCGCCACCGTGCCCGCCGTCGACAAGATCACCGGCCCCGGCAACGCCTACGTGGCCGCCGCCAAGCGCCGCGTGTTCGGTACCGTGGGCATCGACATGATCGCGGGCCCGAGCGAGATCCTGGTGCTGGCCGACGGCAGCACGCCGCCCGAGTGGGTGGCCATGGACCTGTTCAGCCAGGCCGAGCACGACGAGCTCGCCCAGAGCATCCTGCTGTGCCCCGACGCCGCCTACATCGATCGCGTGCAGGCCGAGATCGACCGCCTGCTGCCGACCATGCCGCGCGCCGAAATCATCGCCGCCTCGCTCAACGGCCGCGGCGCGCTGATCCACACGAAGAGCATGGAAGAGGCCTGCGAGATCAGCAATCGCATCGCCCCCGAACACCTCGAGGTGAGCAGCAGCGAGCCCAATCGCTGGGAACCGCTGCTGCGCCACGCCGGCGCGATCTTCCTGGGCGCCTTCACCAGCGAGAGCCTGGGCGACTACTGCGCCGGCCCGAACCACGTGCTGCCCACCAGCGGCACGGCGCGTTTCTCGAGCCCGCTGGGCGTGTACGACTTCCAGAAGCGCTCCAGCCTGATCGAGGTCAGCGAGGCCGGCGCCCAGGTGCTGGGCCCGATCGCCGTGACGCTGGCCGAAGGCGAAGGCCTGCAAGGGCACGCCGAAGCCGCCCGCATGCGCCTGCGTAAGATCTGAGGCTCCACAAACCCTCCGGGAGGAGCCAGCAAGATGATCGATCGTCTCTATCGTTCGCGCCTGTTCAAGTTCGCCACGGGCCTCGTTGCCGGTGCCGCGTTGCTCGCGGCCTGCAGCCAGATGCCGCAGACAGCCACCACCAGCACCGCGCCCAGCGCCGCCGCACCCGCGCCGCGGCTCGGCACGCAGTGGGGCGAGGGGCTGGAGTCGAAGACCCGCACGGTCGCGGCCAAGCGCCTGTCCGAGCAGCCCGACGACGTGGCTTCGCTGGGCTACAACGAAGCCTCTGCCGTGCGCCGCGCGGTGGGCGCCAACCCCGAGCGTCGCCTGAACCTGCTGCTGGCCGACGGCGACGTCGAATGGTCGGTGCTCGACGAAAGCGGCAACCCGCTGCCGCTGCAGCGCGCCCGCCGTGGCAGCGGCGGCGACGACACGTTCCGCCTGGCCGGCGTCGAGGGCTCGCGCTACACGCTGCGCTTTCGCAACCTCAGCGAGCGCAGCTACGAGGTGATCGCCACGGTCGACGGCCTGGACGTGCTCAACGGCAAGCCCGGCAGCCTGCGCAACGGCGGCTACGTGCTGCGCCCGATGCAGGCCCTGACCATCGAGGGCTTCCGCAAGAGCCAGAACGAGGTCGCGGCCTTCCGCTTCGCCACGCCCGGCCGCGCCTACGCCGCGAACACCGAGGCCGGCGACGTGCGCAACATCGGCGTGATCGGCGCCGCGCTGTTCGAGCTCGAGGAGCGCGACGCGCCGCGCCGCCCGCGTCGCGACGCTTCGCCGTCGCAGCCGAGCGCCTTCCCGGCCGACGGCAGCTACGCGCCGCCGCCGCGCTACCGCCAGTGACGTCGCAGCCATGAAACGTGCCGCCTTCCTGCTGCTCGCGCTGGCCGCCGCTGCCGGTGCGCAGGCCATGAGCATCCGCGAACTGCGCACGCTCGAGGCCGGCGAGAAGGACGGCAAGGCCTACGCCAGCTACTACCTCGTGGGCGTGCTCGAAGGCCTGCGCGAAGGCGTCGAATCGTCGCAGCGCAACGGGCAGAAGCCCGTGTTCTGCGTCGAGGGCCGCCGCCTCGAACCCGCCATGGCGCGCTCGCTCTACCAGACCGAGCTGACCCGCAACGCCGACAGTTACGAAGCCGACATGCCCGTGCAACTGGTCATGGCTGGCGCCCTGAAAAACAGCTACCGCTGCACCCGATGACCGCTCCAGAATCCGCCCGCCCGCCGCTCGACCGCATCCGCCCCGACGTGCAGTCCATGCATGCCTATGCGGTGCAGGACGCGCGCGGCTTCATCAAGCTCGACGCGATGGAAAACCCCTTCGGCCTGCCGCCCGCGCTGCAGGCCGAGCTGGGCGCGCGGCTGGGCGCGCTGGCGCTCAATCGCTACCCGGGCGACCGCGGCGCCGACCTGCAGCGCGCGCTGGCCGCCCACGCGCAGATGCCCGAAGGCTTCTCGCTGATGCTGGGCAACGGCTCGGACGAGCTGATCTCGCTGCTGGCCATTGCCTGCGACCTGCCCGGCGCGACCGTGCTGGCACCCGTGCCCGGCTTCGTCATGTACGCCATGAGCGCGCAGCTGCAGGGCCTGAAGTTCAGCGGCGTGCCGCTCACGGCCGACTTCGAGCTCGACGAGGCCGCCATGCTGGCCGCCATCGCGCGCGAGAAGCCCGCCATCGTCTACCTGGCCTACCCGAACAACCCGACCGCCAACCTGTGGGACGACGCCGTCGTCGAGAAGATCGTCGAAGCCCAGGGCGCGCAAGGCGGGCTGGTCGTCATCGACGAGGCCTACCAGCCCTTTGCCGCCCGCAGCTACATCGACCGGCTGGCGAAGCACCGCCACGTGCTGCTGATGCGCACGCTCAGCAAGTTCGGCCTGGCCGGCATCCGCCTGGGCTACCTCATGGGGCCGGCCGCGCTGGTCGCGGAAATCGACAAGGTGCGCCCGCCGTACAACATCAGCGTGCTGAACTGCGAGTGCGCGCTGTTCGCGCTGGAACACACCGCGGTGTTCGAGGCCCAGGCCCGCCAGATCCGCGAGGAGCGCGAGCGCCTGATGACGGGGCTCGGCCGCCTGCCGGGCGTGAAGACCTGGCCCAGCGACGCCAACATGATCCTTTTGCGCGTGCCCGATGCCGCCAAGACCTTCGAAGGCATGAAGGCTCACGGGGTTCTTGTGAAGAACGTTTCTAAAATGCACGAACTGCTCGCAAATTGCCTGCGCCTGACCGTCGGAACGTCCGACGAGAACGCGCGGATGCTCGCGGCGCTCGAAGCCTCACTATGACCACCCCACAGCCCGCCGACCGCATCGCGTCGGTCACCCGCAATACCGCCGAAACGAAGATCACCGTCAGCGTCAACCTGGACGGCACCGGCAAGGCCAAGCTGGCCACCGGCATCGGCTTCTTCGACCACATGCTCGACCAGATCGCCCGCCACGGGCTGATCGACCTGGACATCGACTGCCAGGGCGACCTGCACATCGACGGCCATCACACGGTGGAAGACGTCGGCATCACGCTCGGCCAGGCCGTGGCCAAGGCCATCGGCGACAAGAAGGGCATCCGCCGCTACGGCCACGCCTACGTGCCGCTGGACGAGGCCCTGAGCCGCGTCGTCATCGACTTCTCGGGCCGTCCGGGGCTGGTGATGCACGTGCCCTTCACCAGCGGCATGATCGGCGGCTTCGACAGCCAGCTCACCTACGAGTTCTTCCAGGGCTTCGTGAACCACGCCTTCGTCACGCTGCACATCGACAACCTCAAGGGCGTCAATGCGCACCACCAGTGCGAGACGGTGTTCAAGGCCTTCGCCCGCGCCATGCGCGGCGCGCTCGAGCTCGATCCCCGCTCGGTTGGGGTGATTCCATCGACCAAGGGTTCGCTCTGAAACTCCCCGGCGAACAGCTATGAAATCTGTAGCAGAAAATACGGTCGCGGTCGTCGACTACGGCATGGGCAACCTGCACTCGGTGTCGCAGGCCGTGCGCCACGCGGCCGACCAGGTGGGCGTGGAGGTGTTTGTCACCTCCGACCCCGACGTGGTCCGCAAGGCCACCCGCGTGGTGCTGCCGGGGCAGGGCGCCATGCCCGACTGCATGCGCGAGCTGCGCGACTCGGGCCTGCAGGAATCGGTGCTCGAGGCGGCGGCCAGCAAGCCGCTGTTCGGCGTGTGCGTGGGCATGCAGATGATGCTGTCGCGCAGCGACGAGGGCCCGACCGACGGCCTGGGCCTCATTCCGGGCGAGGTCGTCAAGTTCGACTTGGCCGGTCGGCTGCAGGCCGATGGCAGCCGGTTCAAGGTGCCGCAGATGGGCTGGAACCAGGTGCGTCAGGCCCGGCCGCACGCGGTGTGGGCGGGTGTTCCCGACCTGAGCTACTTCTACTTCGTGCACAGCTTCTACGCCCGTCCGGCCGACGCCCGGCACAGCGTGGGCGAGGCCGATTACGGCGCGAGCTTTACCGCAGCCATTGCACGCGATAACATTTTTGCCACCCAGTTCCACCCGGAGAAGAGTGCGGACCACGGGTTGCAGCTCTATCGCAATTTCCTCCATTGGAATCCCTGAACCTATTTTTCCGACCGGGCCGAAACCTTCAAAGCCCGGCTTCAGCTCACTCGCGTCACTTCCATGCTCCTCATTCCCGCCATTGATCTCAAAGACGGCCACTGCGTTCGCCTCAAGCAGGGCGACATGGACCAGTCCACCATCTTCAGCGAAGACCCCGCTGCCATGGCCCGCAAATGGGTCGAGGCCGGCGCGCGGCGGCTGCACCTGGTCGATCTGAACGGCGCCTTCGCCGGCAAGCCGCAGAACCACGCGGCGATCAAGGCGATCCTGAAAGAGGTGGGCGACGACATTCCAGTGCAGTTGGGCGGCGGCATCCGCGACCTCGACACCATCGAGCGCTACATCGACGACGGCCTGCGCTACGTGATCATCGGCACCGCCGCGGTCAAGAACCCCGGCTTCCTGAAGGACGCCTGCAGCGCCTTCGGCGGCCACATCATCGTGGGCCTGGACGCCAAGGACGGCAAGGTCGCCACCGACGGCTGGAGCAAGCTCACGGGCCACGAGGTGGCCGACCTGGGCAAGAAGTTCGAGGACTACGGCGTCGAGTCGATCATCTACACCGACATCGGCCGCGACGGCATGCTCTCGGGCATCAACATCGAGGCCACCGTCAAGCTGGCGCAGGCGCTGACCATCCCGGTGATCGCCTCGGGGGGCTTGTCGAACATGCTGGACATCGACAAGCTCTGCGCGGTTGAGTCCGACGGCGTCGAAGGCGTGATCTGCGGCCGCGCGATCTATTCGGGCGACCTCGATTTCGCCGCCGCGCAAGCCCGCGCGGACGAACTGGCGGCCTGACGTCCCCACGGCGCAGCGCGTGCTGTCCGCGCTCGCCATTGCCAACTACCGCTCGCTGCGGCAACTGACGGTGCCGCTGGGCCGGCTCACGGTCGTGACCGGGGCCAACGGCAGCGGCAAGTCGAGCGTGTACCGGGCGATGCGGCTCCTGGCAGACATCGCCAACGGCGGCGTGATCCGGTCGCTGGTGCGCGAAGGCGGGCTTTCATCGACGCTGTGGGCCGGGCCCGAGCGCTTTTCGGCGGCCATGCTGCGCGGGGAGCTGCCGGTGCAGGGCACGCGGCGCAACGAGCCGGTCGCGCTCAAGCTCGGCTTTGCCGGCACCACCTCCGAAGACTTCGGCTACGCCATCGACATCGGCCTGCCGCCGCCGATTCCGGCAACGGCCTTCTCGCACGACCCCGAAATCAAGCACGAGGCCATCTGGAGCGGCCCGCTGCTGCGCCCCTCGACACAGCTGGTCGACCGCAAGGGCGCCGCGCTGCGCCTGCGCGACGGCAAGGGCTGGCAGGCCGTGGGCCGGCCGATTCCGGCCTTCGCCAGCATGATGACCGAGCACGCCGACCCGCGCGACGCGCCCGAAATGCTGACGCTGCGCGAGCAGATGCGCTCCTGGCGCTTCTACGATCATTTCCGCTCGGACGCCGACGCGCCCGCGCGCCAGCCGCAGCTGGGCACGTACACGCCGGTTCTTGCCAACGACGGCGCCGACCTGGCCGCGGCGTTGCAGACCATCCGCGAGATCGGCGACGGCGAGGCGCTCGATCGGGCGGTGGACGATGCTTTCCCGGGTGCCCGTGTCGAAGTCCAGGCGGCTGGCGACCGCTTCGAGACACTGATGCACCAGCACGGCCTGCTGCGCGCCCTGACGGCCGCCGAGCTGTCCGACGGCACCTTGCGCTACCTGCTGTGGATCGCGGCGCTGCTCACGCCGCGCCCGCCCGCGCTGCTGGTGCTCAACGAGCCCGAGACCAGCCTGCACCCCGACCTGCTGCCCGCGCTGGGCCGCCTCATCGCGCAGGCTGCGCGGCATTCGCAGGTGATCGTGGTGTCGCACGCCGCGCGGCTGATCGCCGCGCTGGACGACAGCGACGGCATGCAGCCGGTGGTGCTGGAGAAGCAGTTCGGCGAAACGCGCATCGCCAACCTGGACATGAGCGAAATCCCGCGCTGGGAGTGGCCCGCGCGGTAGGGCCGGGCGAAGAAAGCCGGAAAAGGCCTACTCGGCCTTCACCGACATCGTCTGGATGATCGTCTCCAGCTGCGCGCTCATCGGCAGGTTCAGGCTTTCCCCCGTGGGCAGCTTGCGCAGGAACCAGCGTTTGTACTGCCGCTCGATCTCGCCGTCTTCCGCCAGCACCTGGAAGGCGTCGACGACCAGCTTGTTGAGCTGCGGGTCGTTCTTGCGGTACATGATCCCGTAGGGGTCGTAGGAGAGGAAGTCGCCGACCACCTCGTACTGCGACTTGGCCGCGTCCTGCGCGATCAGGCCGTAGAGCAGCACGTCGTCGGTCGCGAACGCGTCGACTTGCCCGCTCTTCACGAGCCCGAACGACTCCGCATGGTCCCGCGCCACCCGCAGGTCGATGTTCAGCTTGAACTTCTCCGACAGGTCGCGCAGCGTCTTCTCGTTGGTGGTGCCGGCCGTCACCGCCACCTTCTTGCCCGCGAGGTCGCGGAACGACTTGATCGGCGAGCCCTTCTTCACCAGCACCTTGGTGCCCGAGACGAACATCGTCGGCGAGAAGCTCACGCGTTTCTGGCGCTCCAGGTTGTTGGTGGTGGAACCGCACTCCAGGTCGACCTTGCCGTTCACGACCGCGTCGATGCGCGAGTCTGAGGTCACGGGCACCCAATCGATCTTGAGGCTCTTGTTCACCGCGTCCTCGATGGACGTCACCAGCGAGCGGCACAGTTCGATCGAATAGCCGATCGGCTCCTTGCGCGTATTGATGAGGTAGGAGAACGGCACCGACGACTCGCGGTAGCCGATGGCGATGGTGCCGGTCTGGCGCGCCTTGGCCAGCGTGCCGGTGAGTTCCTGCGCCTGCGCCGGAACCACCGCCGCGGCCAGCAGCACCGCGGTGGCGGACAGCAGGCCGACGCGCTTCATGGCGTTGCGGCTCATGACATTGCGGCTCATGGCATTGCGACTCCTGCGTGCGCCGGGTGGGCGAGGGTGGCGTTGGCCTCCTCGTCGAGCGCCCTGGCGTTGATGTCGGCGTCGCTCTCGGAGAGCAGTTCGCCTTCCCACTTGGCGACCACCGCCGTGGCGATGGAGTTGCCCACCGCGTTGGTGGCCGAGCGGCCCATGTCCAGGAAGGTGTCCACGCCCAGGATCAGCAGCAGGCCGGCCTCCGGAATGTCGAAGTGGTTGAGCGTGGCGGCAATCACCACCAGCGAGGCGCGCGGCACGCCGGCCATGCCCTTGGAGGTGAGCATCAGGATCAGCAGCATCGTGACCTGCGTGCTGATCGGCATGTGGATGTTGTAGGCCTGCGCGATGAACAGCACGGCGAAGGTGCAGTACATCATCGAGCCGTCGAGGTTGAACGAGTAGCCCATCGGCATCACGAAGCTGGAGATCTTGCGCTTCACGCCGAAACGGTCGAGCGCCTGCAGGATCTTCGGGTACGCCGCCTCCGAACTGGCCGTGGCAAAAGACAGCAGGAAGGCCTCCTTGATGAGCACCAGCAGCTTGAACACGCGCGGGCCCAGGAACAGGAACCCGGCCAGCACCAGCACGCTCCACAGCACGAACAGGCCCAGGTAGAAGTCGCCCATGAACACCGCGAACTTCAGCAGAATGCCCAGGCCGTTCACGGCCACCGTGGCGGCCATGGCGGCCAGCACCGCCAGGGGCGCGAGCTTCATGACGTAGCCCGTGATCTTGAGCATGGCGTGCGACAGCTCCTCGATGGCCGCCACCAGCGTCTTGGCCTTGTCGCCCAGCGAGGCGAGCGCCACGCCGAAGAACATCGAGAACACCACGATCTGCAGGATCTCGTTGTTGGCCATGGCCTCGACGAACGACTTGGGCACCGTGTGGCTCACGAAGTCCTTCAGCGTGAACTTGGCGGTGGCCAGGTTGGCCGAGGCGCCGATGTCGGGTAGCGGCAGGCCCAGGTTCTCGCCGGGCTTGAGCAGGTTGGCCATGATCAGGCCGATCACGAGCGAGATCAGCGACGCCGTGAGGAACCAGCCGATGGCCTTGCCGAACACGCGGCCCACCGACTTGGCGTCGCCCATGTGCGCGATGCCCACCACCAGCGTGGAAAACACCAGCGGGCCGATCAGCATCTTGATCAGGCGCAGGAACACGTCCGAGACGATGGAGACGTAGTCCGCGATCTCTTTCGCGGCCTTCTTGTCCGGAAAGCTCGAGAAGATCATGTAGCCCACGATGATGCCGAGCACCATGGCGATCAGGATCCAGGCGGCCATCGGCAGCTTCTTCTTCATGCGTATCCCCTTTGACGTGTAAGAGTGTTTTTCTCGGGTGCACGGGGCCGACCTGCACGTTGTCCCCCGATGCAAGCAGCCACAGGGTATCCAAGAAGGCCCCGGGCACGCAATGGCCCTGCAGCCAATTCCGTGCCATGCGGCGTGCGCTGCCTACAATTCCTTGCATGGAAATCAGCTCGATCGAGTTTCGCGGCCAGCCCGCCGTCCGCGCCGTGGGCGCCGACGGCAGTGCCCTCACCGTGGCATTGCATGGCGCGCAAGTGCTCTCCTGGACCACGGCCGACGGGGTGGAAAGGCTCTATCTGAGCCCGCGCGCCGTGTTCGACGGACAGGCCGCCATCCGCGGCGGCGTGCCGATCTGCTGCCCCCAGTTCAACCAGCGCGGCATGCTGCCCAAGCATGGCTTCATGCGCAATTTGCCTTGGGCCCCGGAGGCTTCGGGCACGCCCGGCACGTTGCGGCTGACCCTGCGCGACACCGAGGCCACCCGTCAGCTCTGGCCGCACGCTTTTGAGGCGCATCTCGAAGCGCGCCTGTCGGCCGGACAGCTGCACACCTCGCTCACCCTCGTCAACGTGGACAGCGCCCCCTGGACCTTTGCGGCCGCGCTGCACACCTACCTGCGCGTCGACGACATCGCCGATGTGCGCCTGGAAGGCCTGCAGGGCGCCAAACGCTGGGATTCGCTGCGCGACGACCGCTACGAGGAAACCGCGGCGGCGTTGCATTTCGATGCCGAATTCGACAGCGTTTACGCCGCGCCCGCCCAGCCGCTGCGGCTGGTGCAGCCGGCCGGCACGCTCGAAATCTCGCAAAGCCCGAACTGCACCGAAACCGTGGTCTGGAACCCGGGCGCCGTGCTCGGTGCGAAACTCGCGGACATGCCCGAAGACGGCTTTCGCCACATGCTCTGCGTCGAGGCGGCCCGCATCGACGAGCCGGTGCTGCTGGCGCCCGGCGCCCAATGGCAGGGCTGGCAACAGCTTTGCGTTCTCTGATTCTTTTCCGGTTCATCCCCATGCTTGCCAAACGCATCATTCCCTGCCTCGACGTCACCGGCGGCCGTGTCGTCAAGGGTGTCAACTTTCTCGAACTGCGCGATGCCGGCGACCCGGTCGAAATTGCCGCGCGCTACAACGCGCAGGGCGCCGACGAGCTGACCTTCCTGGACATCACCGCCACCAGCGACGGCCGCGACCTGATCCTGCCGATCATCGAGGCCGTGGCCTCGCAGGTCTTCATTCCGCTGACCGTGGGCGGCGGCGTGCGCACCGTGGCCGACGTGCGCCGGCTGCTCAACGCGGGCGCCGACAAGACCAGCTTCAACTCGGCCGCCATCGCCGACCCGAACGTGATCGATGCCGCCTCGCAGAAATACGGTTCGCAGTGCATCGTGGTGGCCATCGACGCCAAGCGCCGCACGCCCGAAGAGGCCGCCACCCGTGGCGCCGGCTGGGACGTGTACAGCCACGGCGGGCGCAAGAACACCGGCCTGGACGCCGTCGAATGGGCCACCGAGATGGTCCGCCGCGGCGCCGGCGAGATCTTGCTGACCAGCATGGACCGCGACGGCACCAAGAGCGGCTTCGACCTGGCCCTGACCCGCGCGGTGAGCGACGCGGTCGGCGTGCCGGTGATCGCCTCGGGCGGCGTGGGCAACCTGGACGACCTGGCCGACGGCATCCAGACCGGCGGCGCCGACGCGGTGCTGGCCGCCAGCATCTTCCACTACGGCGAATACACCGTCGGGCAGGCCAAGGCCCGGATGGCCGAGCGCGGAATCCCCGTGCGCAGCTGAGCCTTTGAGGGTCTTTTTCTATCCCCGACAATACCTCCATGAATTGGCTCGATGAAGTGAAGTGGGACGCGAACGGCCTGGTGCCGGTCATCGCGCAGGAGCAGGGCAGCAACGACGTCCTGATGTTCGCGTGGATGAACCGCGAGGCGCTCGAAAAGACCGCCGAGCTGGGCCGCGCCGTGTATTTCAGCCGCTCGCGCAACAAGCTCTGGTTCAAGGGCGAAGAGTCGGGCCACGTGCAGACCGTGCACGAGATCCGCCTCGATTGCGACAACGACGTGGTGCTGCTCAAGGTCACCCAGCTCGGCCACGAGCCCGGCATCGCCTGCCACACCGGCCGCCACAGCTGCTTCTTCAGCAAGTACGAAAACGGCAACTGGACCGTGGTCGAACCCGTCTTGAAAGACCCGGAGTCGATCTACAAATGACCGGCACCGTGAACAGTACCCACACTTCCGACGCCCTGGCGCGCCTGGCCGCCGTCATCGAGGGCCGCCTGCCCGCGCGCGGCGGCGACCCCGAGAAAAGCTACGTCGCGCGCCTGCTGCACAAGGGCCCTGACGCCTTTCTCAAGAAAATCGGCGAGGAAGCCACCGAGGTCGTCATGGCCGCCAAGGACGCCGATCACGGCGGCGACCGCTCGAAAATAGTCTACGAAGTGGCCGACCTGTGGTTCCACACCATGGTGGCGCTGGCGCATTACGGTTTTTCGCCGGCCGACGTGGTCGCCGAACTGGAGCGCCGCGAGGGCACCAGCGGCATCGAGGAAAAGGCGCTGCGCAAGGTGCAACAGCGCGTCAGCGACGAAAAAGGCGAGGAGGCCTCCCCATGAACGAGCTCACCGCAACCGAAGACTTTTCCGGCAAGACGCCCGAACAGCTCGAAAGCCTGCGCCAGATCACCCTGGCGGTCTATGTGCTGTATGCGCTGTCGTGGTTCACGGGCGGCCTGACGGGCATCGTGGGCATCGTGCTGAACTACATCAAGCGCGAAGACGCCCAGGGCACGCTCTACCAGAGCCATTTCACCTGGCAGATCCGCACCTTCTGGTGGGGGCTGTGCTGGTCCATCGTGGGCTTCATCACCATCTGGATCCTGGTCGGCTTCGTCATCCTCTTCGCCACGGCCGTGTGGATGATCTACCGCCTGGTCAAGGGCTGGCTGAACTGGAGCGAACGCAAGCCGATGGCTGTCTAACCACCATGTCACACGATCCCAACTGCATCTTCTGCAAAATCATCGAGGGCAAGATTCCCTCGCGCAAGGTCTACGAAGACGAAGACCTGTTCGGTTTCCATGACATCGCGCCCTGGGCGCCGGTGCATTTCATGCTGGTGCCCAAGAAGCACATCGCCTCGATGGCCCAGCTGACGCCCGACGACGCGGCCCTGATGGGCAAGATCATGACGCTGGCCCCCAGGCTGGCGCTGGAGCAGGGCTGCAGGCCCTATCCGGACGGCGGCTACCGGGTCGTCGTCAATACGGGCGCTGAAGGTGGGCAGGAGGTTCATCATCTCCATGTCCATGTCATGGGCGGTCCCCGGCCATGGCTTCGCGGCTGAGCCGCATTAAGCCAAACTGTCACATTACGCCCGACTAAAATCGGACACATTCTTAGGAGTCTTCCATGGGTTCTTTTTCTATCTGGCACTGGCTGATCGTGCTGCTCGTCGTGGTCATGATCTTCGGCACCAAGAAGCTGCGGAACATGGGTTCGGACCTTGGCGGCGCCGTCAAGGGCTTCAAGGACGGCATGAAGGACGGTTCCTCGTCCGACGCGCCCGCCGCCTCGTCGGCCCCCGCCCAGCAAGTGACCGGCCAGCCGGCCAACAGCGACAAGTCGACGATCGACGTCGAAGCGCGCCAGAAGTCCTGAGCGCGGACCGCACGTGCTCGACCTCGGCATTGAGAAGCTGGCGCTGATCGGCGTCGTGGCGCTGATCGTCATCGGCCCGGAGAAGCTGCCGCGCGTGGCGCGCACCGTCGGCACCCTGCTCGGCAAGGCGCAGCGTTACGTGAACGACGTCAAGGCCGAAGTCAACCGCTCGATGGAGCTGGACGAGCTTCGCAAGATGAAGACCACGGTGGAGGATGCGGCGCGCGACGTCGAGCACAGCATCCACACCGGCGCGAGCGAGTTCGAAAAGCAGTTCTCCGGTTCGGGCGAAACCCTCTCGGCGCTGGCCGAGCCGGAGCAGTCGGTGCCCGAATACAAGCACCCGCGCAAGAACTGGCGCCTGAAGCAGGGCGCCACGCCGCAGTGGTACAAGGCGCGCAACGGCGTGCGCACCAAGGCGCTGTCGGGCGCGGCGCGGGTGGCCCGCTTCCGCCCGCACACGATCAACAAGATCAACTAGCGCTTCCCCAACACCGCGTTCTGCACGCGCCGCACGCCGGCCGACGTCACGCTTTCTTCTTTTCCAATGGCCGATTCCGACAACAAGAACAAAGACAAAGAAGACGAGCTGGCGGGCACCGAGCAGCCGTTCGTGGCGCACCTGGTCGAGCTTCGCGACCGTCTGCTCTACTGCGTCTACGGGCTGGTGGTCGCCGGCATCCTGCTGGCCATCTGGCCGGGCCCCGGCGGGCTGATCGACCTGATCGCCATGCCGATCAAGGCCCACATGCCGCACGACGCGAAGCTCATCGCCATCGGCGTGTTCTCGCCTTTCTTCGTGCCGCTGAAGGTGCTGATGATGGCGGCCGTGCTGCTGGCGCTGCCCTGGCTCATGTACCAGGCGTGGATGTTCGTGGCGCCGGGCCTGTACAGCCACGAAAAGAAGTTCGCGCTGCCGCTGATCTTCTTCGGCAGTCTGCTGGCCTATGCGGGCATTGCCTTCGTGCAGCTGTTCGTGCTGGACAAGATGTTCAGCTTCATCCAGCGTTTCGCGCCCGCGGCGGTGCAGGCGACACCGGATATTTCGTCCTACGTCGAGGCCATCCTGTCGCTCTACATCGCCTTCGGCGTCGCCTTCCAGGTGCCGATCGTGGTGATGCTGCTGGTGCGCTTCAACATGGTGACCATCGAGAAGCTGAAGTCCTTCCGCGGCTACTTCATCGTGGTGGCCTTCGTGGTGGCCGCCGTGCTCACGCCGCCCGACGTGGTGTCCCAACTCGCGCTGGCCGTGCCTATGTGCCTGCTGTACGAGGTCGGCATCATCGGTGCCAAGTACTTCGCCAGCTCCGGCCGGAAGCCGGAAGACGAAGAAGAGCAGAGCGCGGATTCAGCTTCCAGCTGACCCAACTCCCCCGAGCCCCGACAAAGGGCTGAGGAAATTCAGCCCAGAAACACCGAGGAACTGGCTTCGCCAGGCCTCAGGTGTTGCCCCCGGTAGGGGGAAGGCGAAGCGACACGAAGTGCGCGAAGCCTGGGGGCGAGCCCGGAAACACCGAGGAACTGGCTTTGCCAGGCCTCAGGTGTTGCCCCCGGCAGGGGGAAGGCGAAGCGACACGAAGTGCGCGAAGCCTGGGGGCGAGCCCAAAAACCCCGAGGAACTGGCTTAGCCAGGCCTCAGGTGTTGCCCCCGGTAGGGGGAAGGCGAAGCGACACGAAGTGCGCGCAGCCTGGGGGCGAGTTCTATTCGGTTTGGTTGGGGACTTGCTTGACCGGGCTCTTCGGCCGCAGCCCCGGCGTCACATCCAGTTCCATCTTGTCGCTGCCGCGTTGCAGCGCGAAGCGCGAGGTGCTGCCCGGCTTCAGGCCGGCCACGGCGGTCAGCAGCGCCTGCACGTTGTCGGTCTTCTTCTCGCCCACCGAGGTGATCACGTCGCCCGGGCGAATGCCGGCCTTGGCCGCGGGGCCGTTCTGCAGCACGCCGGTGATGATCACGCCCGCGTCGGCCTTCACGCCGAAGGTCTCGGCCAGTTCGGGCGACAGGTCGCTCGGCTCCACGCCGATCCAGCCGCGGCGAACCTGGCCTTCCTTGACGATGCCCTCGAGCACGATCTTGGCCATCGACACCGGAATCGCGAAGCCGATGCCCATGCTGCCGCCCGAGCGCGAGTAGATCGCGGTGTTGATGCCCTGCAGGTTGCCGTTGACGTCGATCAGCGCACCGCCCGAGTTGCCGGGGTTGATGGCCGCGTCGGTCTGGATGAAATTCTCGAAATTGTTGATGCCCAGCTGGTTGCGGCCCAGGGCCGACACGATGCCGCTGGTCACGGTCTGGCCCACGCCGAAGGGGTTGCCGATGGCCAGCACCTGGTCGCCCACCTGCAGCGCGTCGGAGTCGCCCAGCACGATCACCGGCAGCTTGTCGAGTTCGATCTTGAGCACGGCCAGGTCGGTGTCGGGGTCGGTGCCGATCACTTTGCCGCGCGCATGGCGGCTGTCGTTCAGCGTCACTTCGATTTCGTCGGCGCCCTCGACCACGTGGTTGTTGGTGAGGATGTAGCCGTCGGTGCTGACGATCACGCCGCTGCCCAGGCCCACCTGGGGCTGGTCGTCCTGGTCGCCGAAGAAGAAGCGGAACCACGGGTCGTTGCTGCGCGGGTGGCGCTGCGCGGCCTTGCTGGTGTTGATGCTCACCACCGCCGGCGAGGCCTTCTTGGCCGGCACGCTCAGACTGCCGGGGGCCGGCATGACAGGGCCGCCGCTGGGCGCCTGCACGACCGACACCACGCCGCCCAGCGAGGTCGCGCGCTTGTTGAGCCACTCGGGCTTGAGCGTCGCAACGACGAAATAAGCCGCGAGCAGGACAGTCACGGCTTGGGCAAAGAGCAGCCAGGTGCGTTTCATGAAAACTTGATCAAAAGACGTTCGGAGGGCGCCATTCCGGGCGCGGCACTGCCTGCGATTGTCCCTCAACGGCACGGCCCGTGGTCCGCGCGACAATGTCGCGATGAGCACCACCCGCCACGAACTGCTGCACGCATTCGACCTGCTGCTCGCCCCCGGGCGCTTCAAAGATTACGGACCCAACGGCCTGCAGGTCGAGGGGCGTACCGTGGTCCGAAAGATCGTCTCGGGCGTGACCGCCAGCCGCGCGCTGATCGAAGCCGCCATCCGCGCCGAAGCCGACGCCATCTTCGTCCACCACGGCCTGTTCTGGCGCGGCCAGAGCGGCTGCGTCACCGGCTGGATGAAGCAGCGCCTGGGCCTGCTGCTGGGCGACGACGTCAATCTGTTCGCCTACCACCTGCCGCTCGATGCGCACCCGGAGCTGGGCAACAACGCGCAACTAGGGCTGCAGCTGGGGCTCGTCGCCCATGCCGGCGCGACCGGCCGCTTCGGCGAGCAGGAGCTGGGCTTTCTGGGCACGCCTGAAAACGGCGAGGGCTTTACCGACGCCAAGGCGCTCGCCACGCATGTGGAGGGCGTGCTGAAGCGCCCCGTCACGCTGCTGGACACGGCGCACCGCCCCATCAAGACCATCGCCTGGTGCACGGGCGGCGCCCAGGGCTACTTCGAGGCCGCCATCGCGGCCGGCGCCGACGCCTTCATCACCGGCGAGATCTCGGAGCCGCAGGCCCACTACGCGCGCGAGATGGGCGTGGCCTTCCTGGCCTGCGGCCACCACGCGACCGAGCGCTATGGCGCGCAGGCCGTGGCCGGGCATGTGGCGGCGCAGCTGGGACTGCAGCACGAATTCATCGACATCGACAACCCGGCATGAGCAACCCGTCCATCGCCATCACCCTGGGCGATCCCGCGGGCATCGGCTCCGAGATCATCGCCAAGGCCTTTCGCGACGCGCCCGAGGCCGCGCGCGGCACTTTCGTGGCCGGCGACGTCGGCACGATGCGCCGGGCCGCGCAGGCGCTGGCTGCTTCGGGCCAGCCGGCGTGGCCGGTGCTCGAGATCGAATCCGTCGCCGAGGCCGCCAGCGCGCCGCCGGGCTGCATTCCCGTGCTGCAGGTGATCGCGCCGCCATCGCACATCGACATCGGCCAGGTCAGCGCCGAGGCCGGCCGCGTGGCGGGCGAATGCGTGGTCTGGGCCGCGCGGGCCGCATTGCGCGGCGAAATCGCCGCCATCGTGACCGCGCCGCTGCACAAGGAGGCGCTGTCCGCCGCCGGCTTTCCGTACCCTGGCCACACCGAGCTGCTGCAGGCCGAGGCGGCCGCGCACCTGGGCCGCGCCGTGGCCGACGTGCCGGTGCGCATGATGCTGGCCAACGACGAGCTGCGCACCGTGCTCGTCAGCATCCACATGTCGCTGCGCCATGCCATCGAGGCCGTGCGCTTCGAGGGCGTGCTCGAAACGCTGCGCATCACGCACCGGGCCCTGACGCATGCGCTGGGCCGCGTGCCGCGCATCGGCGTGGCGGGCCTGAATCCGCATGCGGGCGAGGGCGGTTTGTTCGGTTCGGAAGAGCGCGAAATCATCTTGCCCGCCATCGAGGCCGCGCGCGCCGAAGGCATCGACGCCCACGGGCCCTATGCGCCCGACACCGTGTTCATGCGCGCCCGCGCCAAGCATGGCGTGGCGTCCAGCGGGGAGTTCGACGTGGTGGTTGCGATGTACCACGACCAGGGCCTGATCCCGGTCAAGTACCTGGGCGTGGAGAAGGGCGTGAACGTGACGCTGGGGCTGCCGCTGGTGCGCACCAGCCCCGATCACGGCACCGCGTTCGACATCGCGGGCACGGGGCAGGCCGATGCGTCCAGCCTCGTGGAGGCGCTGCGCATGGCCCGCGCGCTCAAGGGCGCGTAGAGGGCACTTAGGGGGCGCTTAGGCCCCCGGGCGCTCAGGGGCGCTTGTTGAGGCTGTCGCGAATCTCGCGCAGCAGCACGATGTCTTCAGGCGTTGCGGGCGCGGCGGCGGGTGCCGGCTCTTCGGTGCGCCGCAGGCGGTTGATCTGCTTGACCATCATGAAGATGATGAAGGCCAGGATCACGAAGTTGACCGCGATGGTGATGAAGTTGCCATAGGCCAGCACGGGAACGCCGGCCTTTTTCAGGTCGGCCAGCGTGTTCGCCACACCGGCCGGCGCGGTGCCGAGCACCACGTAGAGGTTGGAGAAGTCGAGCTTCCCGAACACCACGCCGACCAGCGGCATGATGATGTCGGCCACGAGCGAGTCGACGATCTTGCCGAAGGCGGCGCCGATGATCACGCCGACCGCCAGGTCGATCACGTTGCCCTTGACGGCAAATTCCTTGAATTCACTGAGGATGCTCATGATTCAAAAGGCTGCTGGAGCTCTGCTGTTGAAGGAGGTCCGAGTATGCCCGCGATTGCTCACTTCTCCAGCGGGCGTGGCGCCACGCTGACGTGTGCCGCGGGCAACCCTTCACGACTTCTGGCGGCGATTTGCCGGAAGCCGTCTTCCAGGTGGCGCACGAGGCGCGGCGTGTCGAAGTAGCCCCGGCGCGCGTCTTTGGTGGCGACGAGCCGTGCGCGCAGCGCGGCCAGCTCGTTTGGATGCGTGGCGTAGTGAATGGCCTTCTGCACGTACTCCGCGTGGTTGGTGGCCACCAGCTCCGGCAGGCCGATGGCCCCGAGCAGGCTGCCGGCCATGCGCGACACCATCGTCGAGCCGGTGAGCGCCAGCAGCGGCACGCCCGACCACAGCACGTCGTTCGCGGTGGCACCGCTGCTGTAGGGAAAGGTGTCGATGAACAGGTCGGCCAGCCCGATGCGCGCCAGGTGCTGGTCCACCGGCATGCGCGGCGACACGATCAGGCGCTCGGCCGCCAGGCCGGCCTTGTGCCACTGCGCGCGCAGGTTCTGCTCGAAGCCGTTCGGTCCTTGCGCCAGCCACAGCACCGCGTTCGGAATGCCCTGCACGATGCACGTCCAGGCGTCGAAAGTCTCGGGCTGGATCTTGAAGGACTGCGAGAAGTTGCACAGCACGAACGCGTCGTCCGGCAGGCCGTGCGCCGCGCGCGTGGCCTTGAGCGGGTTGACGGGGCGCCTGGTGTCGATCACCTGGAAGGTCTCGGGCAGGCGCAGCAGCTTCTCGGTGTAGCAGTCTTCCGTGCCCGGCGGCGAGAGGAAGTTGTCGGACACCAGGTAGTCGTAGCTGGCGGAACCGCTGGTGCCCATGTAGCCCAGCCACATGAGCTGCGCGGGCGCCGTGTGGTAGGCCATCACCTGCGGCTTGGCGCCGCGCGTGTCGCCCGACAGGTCGATCAGGATGTCGATCTCGTCCTCGCGGATGCGCTCGGCCATCTGCTGGATCGACTGGCCGTGCATGTCGACGAAGTGCTCGACCGACGCCGCGATGCGCGCGCGCGCCGGATGGCCGTCGTCGGGGCCGTAGGAGTACACGAAGACCTCGAAGTCCTTGCGGTCGTGCAGGCCGTACAGCTCGGCCGTCAGGTGGGCCACGGGGTGGTTGCGGAAGTCGAAGGAGTAGTAGCCCACGCGGATGCGCGGCGCGGTGCGGCGCGCCCCGGCGTCGGCGAAGGGCCTGATGGTCGAGCTCTTGTCGGCCAGCGTGGCGGAGCGATGGGTCCAGCTCATCAGCCGGCGCGCGTCGTCGTAGTTCGACATCAGGATGAACGACGACACCGCCTGGTCATTGGTCGGGTTGTCCAGCAGCGAGGCGATGCGGGCGCGCAACTCGGGCACGCCGTCCCAGCGCGCGATGTGCGATTTTTCACCGAGCATCCAGACCATCGCGGGCATGAAGTTCGCATCGTCGCGCAGGCATTGCTCGAACTCGGCGATGGCCGCTTCCGACTGCCCGGCCATCACGTAGGTCACACCCAGGTTGCAGCGCGCAAGCACCTGGCGCGGGTGGGCCTCGAGGGCCTTCCTGAGCACCTCGATGGCCTTGTCGTAGTCGCCCTGGCGGAAGTTCACCGTGCCCAGGTTGTTCAGCAGCAGCTCGTTCTCGGGCAGGCTTTCGAGCGCCAGCTTGTAGAGCTCGGCCGATTCGTCGAAGCGCATCGACGCGCCTTCGAGCGTGCCGCACACGCCGTACAGCGCGGTGATGCCTTCGGGGTCCGACAGCACCTTGTGGCGGTCTTCCGCGGACCAGCTGCGCATGGCGTGCTGCATCGGCGCGATGGCGTCTTCGGCGCGGCCGCCGCTGAGCAGCGCCCGGGCCAGCAGGTACGAGGCCTCGAAGTCCAGCGGGTCGGCGGCGGCCCGCTCGAGCGACGTCAATGCGCCCGCCCAATCCTTCTGGTGCGCGCGGATCTTGCCGATGTTCTTGTGCGCGGTGGTGTAGTTCTGGTCGAGCTTCAGCGCCTGCATGAACTGCGCGACCGCTTCATCGAAGCGGTTCTGCTCCATGTCGATCGCCCCGGCGTTGTTCCATGCCGCGGGTGCCAGCGGCGCGAGCCGCGTGGCCTCGGCCGCCGCCTCGCGCGCCTGGCGGATCTTTTTCTGCTGGCGGTAGACCGCCGACAGGTTCACGTAGGCCTCAGGGTAGTTGGGCAGCGCCTTGATCGCGCGGCTCAGGTCTTGCTGCGCCTCGGCCAGCAGGCCGATGTGCATGAAGATCGTCGCGCGGGTGTTGAAGTAGAACGGGTGCGGCGACTGCGCGATGGCGCGGTTCACGTAGTTCAGCGCCAGCCGGGGCCGCCCTTGCCGGTACAGCGCCTCGCCCGTCAGGTGCAACGCGTCGGCCTGCTCCGGAAAGCGCGACAGCATGTGCTCGTAAACCCGCAGGGCTTCGGCGAAACGGCCCACGCGATGCAGCGTCAGCCCCTGCTCCAGGAGTTGGCCGGCATCTTCGGCGAAGGCCGCGGAAGCGATGGGGGAAGGGGCGAGAGCAGGTGAGTTCATGAAGCCGTGAAGTGAACGGGTCAGGAGGTCAGCCGGAGTGCGCCGACCTCGATGCAAATGCAAGAAGGCCGGCTCCCCAGTATAGGGGCCGGCCTTCTTTTTTCAGGGCCGGCGCAGGCCTGGCGGACACGAAGCCGCCGCTGCGCCGGGCGCGATCACCAGGACCAGGAGGCCCCGACGCCGCCGCCGATCTTGCCGCTCTGGCCGGTACCGACGTTGACCTTGATCTGCGACGACTCGCCGAGGCGGAAGCTGATCGCGGCCGCCACGGCCGAGCGGCCGTCGTAGGAGCCGACGCCCACGCCCACGCCGAACTGCTTGCCCGCTTCGAGCGCAGGCACCGAGGCCGCCGCCAACGCGATCGCCGCGCCGGTGCTGCCGGTCTTGCGCGCGTCCTGGGTCTCGGCGCGAACCTGGTTCAACTGCTGCATGTTCGCCGCGTCCGTCGGCAGGATGCCGGGTGCCACGTTCTGCACGCGGCCGTTCGCGACCACGCCGTTGCCCGCCGTGATCGTGCCGCCGGCCGTCACGTTGCCCGTCACGTTGACCGTGCCCGCGTTCAACGTCGTGACGTTGCCCGTCACCGCGTTGATCGTGGTGATGTTGCCGGTCTGCGTGTTGAGCACCGTGATGTTGCCGTTGGCCGCGGTGATCGTCTGGAAGTTGCCGGTGGTGGCATTGACCGTGTTCGCGTTCACCGTGCTTGCGTTCACCGTCGTGGCGCTCACCGTGTTGGCGGTCAGTGCGTTGATGGTGGCGCTGGCCGCCGACAGGTTGGTCGTGGTGACGTTGGTGGCATTCAACGTGTTGATCGTGCCGTTGCTTGCCGTGAGGTTCACGGTGCCGACGCTGGTGGCGTGCACGGTGCCTGCGGTGATGCTGGCGGAGCTCAACGTGTTGATCGTGCCGTTGGTGGCCGTGAGGTTCACGGTGCCGACGCTGGTGGCGTTGACGGTGCCGGCAGTGATACTGGCCGAGCTGAGCGTGTTGATCGTGCCGTTGCTGGCCGTGAGGTTCACGGTGCCGACGCTGGTGGCATTGACGGTACCGGCGGTGATGCTGGCCGAGCTCAGTGTGTTGATCGTGCCGTTGCTTGCGGTCAGGTCGACGGTGCCCACGCTGGTGGCGTTGACGGTGCCTGCGGTGATGCTGGCCGAGCTGAGCGTGTTGATCGTGCCGTTGCTTGCGGTCAGGTCGACAGTGCCGACGCTGGTGGCGTTGACGGTGCCTGCGGTGATGCTGGCCGAGCTGAGCGTGTTGATCGTGCCGTTGCTTGCAGTCAGGTCGACGGTGCCGACGCTGGTTGCGTTGACGGTACCGGCGGTGATGCTGGCCGAGCTCAGCGTGTTGATCGTGCCGTTGCTTGCAGTCAGGTCGACAGTGCCGACGCTGGTGGCGTTGACGGTACCGGCGGTGATGCTCGCCGAGCTCAGCGTATTGATCGTGCCGTTGCTTGCAGTCAGATCGGCAGTGCCGACGCTGGTGGCGTTGACGGTGCCGGCGGTGATGCTTGCCGAGCTGAGCGTATTGATCGTGCCGTTGCTTGCAGTCAGATCAGCAGTGCCGACGCTGGTGGCGTTGACGGTGCCTGCGGTGATGCTGGCCGAGCTGAGCGTGTTGATCGTGCCGTTGCTTGCGGTCAGGTCGGCGGTGCCCACGCTGGTGGCGTTGACGGTACCGGCGGTGATGCTGGCCGAGCTGAGCGTGTTGATCGTGCCGTTGCTGGCGGTCAGGTCGGCAGTGCCCACGCTGGTGGCGTTGACGGTGCCTGCGGTGATGCTGGCCGAGCTGAGCGTGTTGATCGTGCCGTTGCTTGCGGTCAGGTCGGCGGTGCCGACGCTGGTGGCGTTGACGGTACCGGCGGTGATGCTTGCCGAGCTCAGCGTGTTGATCGTGCCGTTGCTGGCCGTGACGTTGGCGGCGCTGACGCTGCCAGCAGAGACGGTGCCTGCGGTGATGCTGGCAGAGCTCAGCGTATTGATGGTGCCGTTGCTGGCCGTGAGGGTCGCCGTGCCGACGCTGGTGGCGTGCACGGTGCCTGCGGTGATGCTGGCGGAACTCAGCGTGTTGATTGTGCCGTTGCTGGCCGTGACGTTGGCGGCGCTGACGCTGCCAGCGGAGACGGTACCCGCTGTGATGCTTGCGGAGCTCAGCGTGTTGATCGTGCCGTTGCTGGCCGTGACGTTGGTCGCGCTGACGCTGCCAGCAGAGACGGTGCCCGCAGTGATGCTGGCGGAACTGAGCGTGTTGATCGTGCCGCGCGATGCCGTCACGTTCACTGTGTTGACGGTGCCGGCACTCAATGTGGGCGTGGTGATACCGCCGCCAGCACTCAGTACGCCGCCATTGTTCGAAAACCCGCCGCCGGTGCCGGGGGGGTTGGTTGGGGTCGAAATGTTGTTCCCGCCGATCGTCACCTGCGCATGCGCCACAGGCAGCGTCATCACATAACCAGCCCCCACCAGCACCGACGCCAGAAGGCGGCAGATGCCCGCTTTACGCGTGTTGGAAGAAGAGCGAACAGCAGAGCGCTTGGATGTAGTCATTTGGACCTTTTTTCCTTGATGTATCGATGGCAACGTCTGGACTTCCATGCGCCCTCGTCGCGTGAAAGCAGGGCGGGTTTCATTGCGTTACCCGGTGCAACCGATGCTAGGAATCGAGGTACCTGCTGAACATCACCGGGATCCGTAGTTCTGCGGTCCCGCGAGCGCTTTCATGCGTGCTCGAAAAAAAGAGGCGATGCCCGCAAAGCCAATGCCCATGCGGCTTCGCGGGCATCACATGAATCCGTGGGCGATGCGCCGACGCGCGATGTCGAGCGCGTTTCGTGTTGCGCGGTGCTACGTAACGCGCGCTGAAAACGGCACGTAACAACGACGCGAAAACGGCCTTTTCAAAGGCCTCTCAGGACCGCGTCGCGCGGCCCGTTTGTGTCAATTTCTTCAACGAAATCAAAGTACTACAGGCAATGGCCGGCCTGTTTGCGCAGTGCTTTTTCGCGCAGGCATTGTTCCTGCGACATCTGAAACGAAAGACAACATTTCGACGCTACCTGCGGGTAGCAAAGAGCCAGAGGGGATGTCGCGTGGTCAATCGGTTTTCGAGCTTTGCCAATGCATACATGCACACGGTGCGCCGTGTCGTCAGGGGAGTGCGGTCATGGAAATGAATATGAGTGTCCATAGTCACGCCAGCCACGCCGTCGCGCGGCCGATGCCGTCGTCGGTGGCGCAGATGTATGGCGGTGTGTTCCATGCCGCGCTGGTCGTCGCGGACGATGCCGAGGTGGCCGACCGCATGCGGCGCATCCTTGCCGAGCTCGCCCCGCGCCGCCGCATCGTCATCGCGTCGAGCCGCGCCGAGGCCAGCAACCTGCTCGCGTCGCTGCCCTACGACCTGGTGCTGGTCGACATGCGGCTGCCGTCGAACGACGGGGTCTCGCTGCTGCTGCATGTGCGCCAGAACTATCCGGGCATCGAAAGCGTCGGCATGTCGGCGGCCGACGACCAGGAACTGGTGAACGCCGCGATTGCCGCGGGCGCCATCGGTTATCTGCTGACCGAAGCGGACGACATCGAACTGGCCTACCTGCTGCGCTCGGTCGAGCGCGGCGGCGCGCCGATGGACTCGCGCATCGCGCGGCGCATCCTCGGTTCGATCGCGGCGTCGGCGCGGGCGCGCACCATCGAACCGATCCGCGTGCAGGAGGAGCCGCGGCATGAACCGGTGCCGGCGGCAACGAAGATGCCGCCGGGCCTGCTGTCGCCAAGGGAACTCAAGGTGCTGCGGCTGATCGCACAGGGCTGGAGCAACCGGCAGATCGCCGAAGCGGTCTATCTGTCGGTCAATACCATCGAATTTCATGCCAAGAGCATTTACCGCAAGCTGTCCGTCAAGTCGCGGACGCAGGCGGTGCATGAAGCGATGCAACACGGTCTTCTGAACTGAAGATCGCAACGGCGACGGCCCCCGTCGCCAGGCGGCGCACCCCTCGTGCGCACGCCTTGCAGGCCCCCAGCATGCAGGCCGGGCACGACACTGCCGTTGAATTCTCCCCCAGCGCCCCGCTACAATCGCCGGTTGACCCTGCTCAAGACACGGGTTGGCCCTGCTCCAGCGAAGAAGACAAGAGGATCCCCATGAGTGACATGACCTCCGGCTCGCCCCGGATCGACACAGGAAAACGGACGTGGTTGATCGCATCCAGCTGTGCCGGTGTTGTGGGCGGTGTGGCGACAGCCATCCCCTTTGTTAGCACTTTCCAGCCCTCGGAAAAGGCAAAAGCCGCCGGCGCCGCGGTCGAAGTGGACATCGCGGGCCTCAAGGTCGGCGAAAAAATGACCGTCGAATGGCGCGGCAAGCCGGTCTGGATCCTCAAGCGCACGCCCGAGCAGATCGCCGAACTGCCCAAGCTGGACGGTCAGCTCGCCGACCCCCTGTCCAAGCGTCACCCCGACGAATTCACCCCCAAGTACGCGCAGAACGAGCACCGTTCGATCAAGCCTGAAGTGCTGGTCGTGGTCGGCATCTGCACCCACCTCGGCTGCTCGCCGAGCGACCGCTTCCAGGCCGGCCCGCAGCCCTCGCTGCCCGCCGACTGGGAAGGCGGCTTCCTCTGCCCTTGCCACGGTTCCACGTTCGACCTGGCTGGCCGGGTCTTCAAGAACAAGCCCGCGCCCGACAATCTGCCGGTGCCGCCGCACATGTACCTGTCGGACACCAAGCTCCTGATCGGTGAAGACTCCAAGAAGGCCTGAGGCGGAACAAGAACATGGCTGAATTCCACGAGATTTCCCCCAATGCGCCAGCCAGCGAGAAGCTGCTGAACTGGGTCGACAACCGGTTCCCGCTCAGCAAGCTCTGGAACGACCAGTGGGGCAAGTACTACGCGCCCAAGAACTTCAACTTCTGGTACATCTTCGGCTCGCTGGCCATGCTGGTGCTGGTGATCCAGATCGTCACCGGCATCTTCCTGGTCATGCACTACAAGCCCGACGCGAACCAGGCGTTCGCATCGGTCGAGTACATCATGCGCGACGTGCCGTGGGGCTGGCTCATCCGCTACATCCACTCGACGGGCGCCTCGGCGTTCTTCATCGTGGTGTACCTGCACATGTTCCGCGGCCTCATGTACGGCAGCTACCGCAAGCCGCGCGAGCTGATCTGGGTGTTCGGCTGCGCGATCTTCCTGTGCCTGATGGCCGAAGCCTTCATGGGCTACCTGCTGCCCTGGGGCCAGATGTCCTACTGGGGCGCCCAGGTGATCGTGAACCTGTTCGCCGCCATCCCGTTCATCGGCCCCGACCTGGCCCTGCTGATCCGCGGCGACTACGTGGTGAGCGACGCCACGCTGAACCGCTTCTTCAGCTTCCACGTGATCGCCGTGCCGCTGGTGCTGCTCGGCCTCGTGGTGGCCCACCTGATCGCGCTGCACGAAGTGGGTTCGAACAACCCCGACGGCATCGAGATCAAGGCCAAGCGCGGCCCCGACGGCCATCCGCTGGACGGCATTCCGTCGCACCCGTACTACACGGTGCACGACATCTTCGGCGTGGTGGTGTTCCTCACGATCTTCTCGGCCGTGATCTTCTTCGCGCCTGAAGCGGGTGGGTACTTCCTGGAGTACAACAACTTCATTCCGGCCGATTCGCTGAAGACGCCCAACCACATCGCGCCGGTCTGGTACTTCACGCCGTTCTATTCGATGCTGCGCGCGACCACCGACGACATGGTCAACGTGTTCGCGCTGATCATCGGCGCGGCCGCCATCCTGAACTTCGTCAAGAGCAAGTCGGGCACGGCGTTCAAGGTGGCGCTGATCGTCGTGGCCGCCGTGGTCATCTTCCTGCTCAAGTCCTTCGATGCCAAGTTCTGGGGCGTGGTCATCATGGGCGGCTCGGTCATCATCCTGTTCTTCCTGCCGTGGCTGGACCACAGCGAAGTCAAGTCGATCCGCTACCGTCCCAGCTGGCACAAGTATGTGTACGGCGTGTTCGTCTTCTTCTTCCTGATCCTGGGCTACCTGGGCATCCAGCCGCCCGGCGTCTGGGGCAACCTGGTCATCGGCTCGTTCGCGCTCGACATCGCGCAGACCATCTCGCAGATCGGTACCTTGCTGTACTTCGGCTTCTTCCTGCTGATGCCGTGGTGGAGCCGCAAGGGCGAGTTCAAGACCGTGCCCGAGCGCGTGGTCTTCGCCGCCCATTGAGACAAGCTGCCCAAGAAGAGCTGAGAGAAACACGATGAAGAAGAAAAGCATTTCCGGCTGGCTCGCGGTCCTGGGTCTGGCGCTGGGCCTGACCTTCTCCGCCGCCGCGTCGGCCGAGTCCGAAGGCATCGCCTGGGACAAGGCCAACACCAAGACCAACGACGTCGCCGCGCTGCAGAACGGCGCCAAGCTGTTCGTCAACTACTGCCTGAACTGCCACTCGGCGGCGTTCATGCGCTACAACCGCCTGCAGGACATCGGCATCACCGAGCAGCAGATCAAGGACAACCTTCTGTTCACGACCGACAAGGTCGGCGAGACCATGAAGGCCAACATCGATCCGCGCCAGGCCAAGGAATGGTTCGGCACCACGCCGCCCGACCTCACGCTGGTCGCGCGCTCGCGTGCCGGCCACGGCGGCACCGGCGCCGATTACCTCTATACGTACCTTCGCACCTATTACCGCGACGACACCAAGGCCACCGGCTGGAACAACCTCGTGTTCCCCAGCGTCGCCATGCCGAACCCCCTGTGGGAACTGCAGGGCGAGCGCCGCCCGGTCTACACCAAGGTCGAACAGCACGGCCACGAAACCGAAGTGTTCAAGGGCTGGGAGCAAGTCACTCCCGGCACCCTGACGCCCGTGCAGTACGACAATGCGGTCGGCGACCTGGTGAGTTACCTGCAATGGATGGCCGAGCCGGCACAGAACACCCGCATCCGCATCGGCGTGTGGGTGCTGCTGTTCCTGGCCATGTCGGTGGTATTTGTGTGGCGACTGAACGCCTCGTACTGGAAAGACGTCAAGTAGTTCCGTCCACGCCGACCGGACGCCCCACCAGGGCATCCGGTCCCACAGAGTGGGTTGCCAACGCGACCCACTCTTTTTGATTTTTAGGAGTCTCTCGCCATGATGGTCTTGTATTCAGGAACGACCTGCCCCTTTTCCCACCGCTGCCGCTTCGTGTTGTTCGAAAAGGGCATGGACTTCGAGATCCGCGACGTCGATCTCTACAACAAGCCCGAAGACATCAGCGTGATGAACCCGTACGGCCAGGTGCCGATCCTGGTCGAGCGCGACCTGATCCTGTACGAGTCGAACATCATCAACGAGTACATCGACGAGCGCTTCCCGCATCCGCAACTGATGCCCGGCGACCCGGTCGACCGCGCCCGCGTGCGCCTGTTCCTGCTCAACTTCGAGAAGGAACTGTTCGTGCACGTGTCGACGCTCGAAAACCGCACGGCCAAGGGCAACGAGAAGGCGCTCGAAAAGGCCCGCTCGCACATCCGCGACCGCCTCACGCAGCTGGCACCCGTGTTCCTCAAGAACAAGTACATGCTGGGCGACAACTTCTCGATGCTCGACGTGGCCATTGCACCGCTGCTGTGGCGCCTGGACTATTACGGCATCGACCTGAGCAAGAACGCGGCGCCGCTGCTGAAGTACGCCGAGCGCATCTTCTCGCGCCCGGCCTACATCGAAGCGCTGACGCCTTCTGAAAAGGTCATGCGAAAGTAAGTAAGCTTCGTGCCTGCTTTCATCGTTTTTCGCCGTCTTTCATGATCAACGCGCTCGAGTCGTCTTCCACCCGCCCGTACCTCATCCGGGCGTTGTATGAATGGTGTACCGACAACGGGTTCACCCCCTATGTCGCGGTGCAGGTCGACGACACCGTCCAGGTTCCGCGCGAGTACGTGAAGAACGGCGAGATCGTGCTCAACATCAGCTTCGACGCGACCAGCTCGCTCAAGCTGGGCAACGATTTCATCGAGTTCAAGGCCCGTTTCGCGGGCAGCGCGCGTGAAATCAGCGTGCCGGTGGGGCGCGTGATCGCGATCTACGCGCGTGAAAACGGGCAGGGCATGGCGTTTCCCGCGCCGGTGCCCGCCGCCACGTCGGACGGCGTCGGCATCGACGCCCCGGCGCCTTCGCCGCAAGGCCCCGCGCGCATGCCGCTGCGCGATGCCTCGCGCGGCACCGAGGGCGACGCCGGCAAGATCGTTCACCTGGTGACGGGCGAGGACGCCGACGAAACCGTCGACGCCGGTGCGTCGCCCACCGACCCGGTCGACGAGCCGCCGCGCCCGCCGGTCGGTGGTGGGGCCAGGCCATCGCTCAAGCGTGTGAAGTGAGCGGGGCGGCCGGGTCACGCCGGCCACTCCAATTAGAATCACGCACTGTAGAAATCCAGCCGCTTTAGCTCAATTGGTAGAGCACCCGCCTTGTAAGCGGAAGGTCGTCAGTTCGATTCCGACAAGCGGCACCAAATCAAAGCCCGGTCACATCCCAGGATGTCCGGGCTTTTTGTTTTTTTGGCCCTCGAAGAACCTCTGCCTTGCCAGGCATGAATGTTCGAAGTCGTCGGCTGCGCCAAGGTTGCGCGCCTTCTGACAGTGCAATTGAATCAAAAAGTGTTGACATTGGTGCAAACACTGTAGTTGACAGGCTGTTTGTCGCGGACCATCGGCGGCCAGATCAGGTGCCGGACGGGCAGGCCGGATGGCACGCAATTTGCACAAGGCCCGCCATGACTGTCAGCTCGCCGCGCACCTCCGCCAAGACCCCCAAGGTCACCCGCATCGACCGCGACAACGACAGCACGGTGCAGTCGCTGACGCGCGCCATGCAGCTGCTCGAGCTCCTTGCGGAGGACGACGAAGGCTTCCGGCTGGTCGACATCGCGGCGCACACGGGGCTGTCGTCGTCCACCGCGCACCGGCTGCTCACCACGCTCGAGCAGCGGCGTTTCGTGCAGTTCGACCGCGAGACGAACCTCTGGTACGTGGGTGTGCGTTGCTTCTCGGTGGGTGCGGCCTTCGGGCGGCGCCGGCGCATCGCGCACCTGGCGCTGCCGGTGATGCGCCGGCTGCGCGACAGCACCGGCGAGAGCATCAACCTGGGCATTGCCGACCTGGGCGACATCGTTTTCATCACGCAGGTGGAGAGCCGCGAGCTCATGCGCGCCATCGGCAAGCCGGGCTTTCGTGCACCGCTGCATGGCACCGCGATGGGGCAGGCGATCCTGGCTGCGATGTCGGAGGACGATGTGTTGCAGTACCTGCGCACCTACGGCCTGCCCAAGCTCACCAACAACACGATCGCGCGCGCCTCGCGGCTGCATGAAACGCTGGGCGAGGTGCGACGCGCGGGCCATGCGATCGACGACGAGCAGAACGCGGTCGGCCTGCGCTGCATTGCTGCGGCCATCCGCGACGAGCATGGCCAGCCCTTCGGCGCGATCTCGCTGGTCGGCCCGACGCAGCGTATCAAGAGCACCGACTTTCCTCACCTGGGCGCCACCGTGCGCGCCGCCGCCGACGAGATCACCGCCGCCTACGGCGGTCGCTGAAGGCCCCGCGTCTTCCGCGCATCTTCGGCGCGTCTTCCACTGGCGCAACGCGCCAAGTGCTTGATTCCAAAACAGTTTTTCCGACTGTCCCGCGCAGCGGAATAGTCCGCTGCGCCGCGCCGCCGCGGGATTCAATGGCACGTCCTTCTTTCGATGCCGTCCCGTTCCCCACTCACCTCTCTGCTGGAGTTCTCATGCCGTTGTTTCACCTTCACTTCAAGTCATTCGCCACAGTTGCCCTGGCCGTGGTGCTCGCGTTGCCCGCGGCCCACGCGCAAGACCGCATCAAGATGAAAGCCATCGGCCAGCCGCTGGCCACCGGCCTGCTCCAGAAGAACAAGGAGCAGCCTTTCTTCGAGAACTTCGCGGCCCGCACCGGCTTGCCGATCGATGTCGACTACAAGCCCATCGACACGCTGGGCATCAAGGACACCGAGCAGCTGCGCGTGATGAAGGCGGGCCTGTTCGACCTCGTCTCGCTGCGCGTGTCGCAGAACTCGCGCGACGAGCCCACGATCCTGGGCCTGGACCTGGTGGGCGCGGCGCCCGACTACGTCACGGGCCGCAAGGTGGCCAAGGCCTACTTCGACACGGCGGATGCGCGCCTGCAGGCGCAGTTCGGCGTGAAGCTGCTGGCCGTGTGGCCCTTCGGTCCGCAGATCCTCTTTTGCAAGAAGCCGATCGCCAAGCTGGCGGACATCAAGGGCCTGAAGGTCCGCGTGTACGACCAGAACCTGGCCAAGTTCATCGAGATGGTGGGCGGCACGCCGGTGCCAGTGTCGTTCGCCGACACGCACCAGTCGCTGTCGCTGGGCGTGGTCGATTGCGCCATCACCGGGCCCAGCTCGGCCAACTCGGCGGGCTGGCCAGAGGTGACGACGCACCAGATGCCGATCGGCTTCCAGATGGCCCTGAACGGCTACGGCATGACCATGAAGTCGTGGAGCGCGCTGGCGCCCGATGCCAAGGTCAAGCTGAAGCAGGCCTTCGACACGCTGAGCGACGACATGTGGAAGTACTCCGAAGAGCTCTTCAAGGACGCGCTGAACTGCAACGCCGGCAAGGACCCTTGCACCACCGGGAAGAAGTTCACGCTCGTCAACGTGCCCGTCACGCCCGCCGACACCGAGCTGCTGCGCGGCGCCGTCACCAAGGTGTCGCTGCCGGTATGGGCCGAGGTGTGCAACAAGTCGAACCCGAACTGCCTGAAGACCTGGCAGGCGACGGTGGCACCGGTGCTGGGCCTGCAATGAACAGCGCCGCCATGACCCACGAGCGGCAATCCGCGCGCGCCGCCGCCCCGCGCGCCGCCTTCAGGGCCCGCATGGAGACCGTGCTGGCGACGGCCTTCGGCGCGATCTTCCTGGGGCTGGCCTTCGTCGTCGCCATCGAGACGATCTCGCGCAAGCTGTTCAATGTCTCGCTGCAGGGCGCCGACGAGCTGGGCGGCTACGCGCTGGCGGTCGGCTCCACGCTGGCCTTCAGTTTGTCGCTGCTGGGGCGCAACCACATCCGCGTGGACGTGTTCCACGACAAGTTCCCGCCGCGCGTGCAGGCGCTGCTGAACTGGCTCTCGATCGTCTCGCTGGCGGTGTTCGCGCTGTTCATCGCGTGGGTCGCGTTCAAGGTGATCCAGGACACGACGGCCTACCGCAGCACCGCGCAGACGCCCTGGGCCACGCCGCTGATCATTCCGCAAGGCGTCTGGTACCTGGGCCTGGTGATCTTCGCGCTGGTGGCCTGCGGCCTGGCATGGCGGGCGACGCGACTGCTGGCCGGCGGCGACATCCCGAAGCTCAACAGCGACTTCCATCCGAAGAGTGCGAAGGAAGAGCTGAAGGAAGAGCTCGACGACCTCAAGGCACGGCAGCAGGCCGAAGGAGCCGCCTCATGAACATCGCCCTCATCGGATTCGCGTTCTTCGCGATGCTCGCCCTGATGCTGCTCGGCCTGCCGATCGCGGTGTCGATGGCGGCCGTCGGCATCATCGGCGGCATTGCCGCGTACGGCGCGCCCTTCATGGACTCGATCGCGCCGGTCGTGTGGGGCGTGCAGAACGAGAGCCTGCTCACGTCGGTGCCGCTGTTCGTGCTGCTTGGCGAGTTGTTGCTGCGTTCAGGCATCGCCGACCGCATGTACATCGCGCTGTCGGCCTGGCTGGGCCGCCTGCCGGGCGGGCTGCTGCACACCAACATCGGCAGCTGCGCGCTGTTCGCCGCCACCTCAGGTTCGTCGGTGGCCACCGCGGCCACGGTCGGCACGGTGGCGCTGCCGTCGCTGCAGCGGCGCGGCTACCCGATGCGCGCTTCGCTGGGCAGCCTGGCCGCGGGCGGCACGCTGGGCATCCTGATCCCGCCGAGCGTGAACATGATCGTGTACGGCTCGCTCACCAACAACTCGATCGGCAAGCTCTTCGTTGCCGGCATCATCCCGGGCCTGCTGCTCACGCTGAGCTTCATGCTGTGGATCGCCGTCTCGAGCCTGGCCAGCGGCAACGCGATGCGCGAGCCCAAGGTGCCGATGGCCCAGCGGCTGCGCGTGCTGGTGCACCTGGTGCCGCCGGCGGTGGTGTTCGGCATCGTGATGGGCAGCCTGTACTTCGGCATCGCCACGGCGGCCGAGAGCGCGGCGCTGGGCGTGATCGCGGCGCTGGGCTTCGTCTGGCAGTCGGGCAAGCTCAACTGGGAGCTGCTGCGCAACTGCTTCATCTCGACGGCGCGCGTGAGCGGCATGATCCTGTTGATCGTCGTGGCCGCGTTCATCCTGAACCTGACGGTGAGCCTCACGGGCGTGGCCGAAGCAATGACGAAGTGGGTCGCGAGCCAGGGCCTGTCGGCCACGGGGCTGATCCTGGCGCTCATCGTGTTCTACCTGATCCTGGGCATGTTCATGGACGTGCTGTCGATGCAGGTGGCGACGATCCCGATCACCTATCCGATCGCGATCGCGGTGGGCGTCGACCCGATCTGGTTCGGCATCTTCATCGTGCTGATGTGCGAGCTGGGCCTGATCACGCCGCCCGTGGGCATGAACCTGTTCGTGGTGCACGGCATCCGCCCCGACAAGGGGGGCATCCAGGACGCGATCTGGGGGGCGCTGCCGTACGCGCTGATCATGATCGCGTTCACGCTGCTGCTGATGGCCGTGCCGCAGCTGGTGACGTGGCTGCCGGCGCACATGTGAGGCCCGCCCCGATGCACAGCACCACACCGCTCTGGCAACTCGACGCGGCGCAACTCGCGGCCGGCTATCGCGATGCGACGTTCACGCCGACAGACGCGCTGCACGCCTGCCTGCAGCGCAGCGCCGAGGTCAACCCGCGGCTCAACGCGCTCGTCACGCTCGACAGCGAAGGCGCCGCGCACGCGGCCGCGCAAAGCACGGCGCGCTGGCGCGGCGGCCGGGCGCTGGGCGCGCTCGACGGCGTGCCCGTCACCATCAAGGACAACCTGCAGGTGCGCGGCCTGCCGACGCACTGGGGCAGCCGCGCGCTGGCCGGTGCGCTGGCCGAGCGCGACGAGCTGCCGGTGGCCCGGTTGCGCGAAGCCGGCGCCGTGATCTTCGGCAAGACCAACGTGCCCGAGTTCACGATGCAGGGCTACACGGACAACCCGGTGTTCGGCCCCACCGGCAACCCGTGGAACCCGAAGCTCACGCCCGGCGGTTCGTCGGGCGGCGCGGTGGCGTTGGTGGCCGCGGGCGGTTGCCCGATCGCGCTGGGCACCGACGGCGGCGGCTCCATCCGCCGGCCGGCCTCGCACACCAACCTCGTCGGCTTCAAGCCCTCGCGCGGGCGCGTGCCCCGCGGCGACGGGCTGCCGCCGATCTTTCTGGGCTTCGAGGTCGCGGGCCCGATCGCGCGCAGCGTGGCCGACGTGGCGGCGGTGATGCAGGTGATCGGCGACCGCCCGGTGGAGGAGGGCGCAGGCCTGCAACGCGCACGCGTTCTCTTCATTCCGCGCTTCGGCGATCACCCGGTCGATCCGCAGATCGCGGCGCTCACCGAAGCGACCGCGCGCCACATCGCCGCGCTGGGCCACGAGGTCACGACAGCGCAAGACTTCGGCATCGTCGAGGCCGTCAACCAGCGCTGGCCGCTGCTGGCGCAGGTCGGCCTGGCCTGGCTGGTGGCGCATCCGCAAGAGCTGTCGAGCCGGCCCTTCGATCCGTCGCTGTTCGGCGCCGCGATGCAGGCGAACGCCGAGAACGGCCGCAAGGCCAGCGCGTCGGAGCTGTTCGAGCTGCTGTACGAGGCCGAACGGCTGCGCAACACACTGGCGCGGCTGTTCGAGCGCTACGACTTCCTGTTGACGCCCGCGGCGGCCGCGCTGCCCTGGCCCGCCAGCCAGACGCACCCGACGCGCATCGACGGGCGCGAGGTCGGCCCGCGCGGCCATGCGGTGTTCGCCGGCTTCGCGAACGCCGTGGGCCTGCCGGCCATCGCGCTGCCCTGCGGCTTTGCGGGGCCGATGCCGGTGGGTGTGCAGCTGGTGGCGCGTGAAGGCGCGGACGACGCCTTGCTCGCGTTCGCGCGCGCGTTCGAACAGGCCCATCCGTGGCAGCGCTTCCCCGTCCTGTGACGCTGGCCGAGGCCGAGGCCGTCGCCGTGCAGGCGGGAGCGGAGGTCTCGCCGGCCGAGGCCGCGCAGACCTTGTGCCGCGCGCGGCGCGACGGCCGGCGCGTCATGTCGTCGCTGCTGCCGCTGCATGACCGGCGCGCGGCCTACGCCATCCAGGACGCGACGCTGGCGGTGCTCGGCCCCATCGGTGGCTGGAAGGTCGGCGCGAGCGGCCCGGGCCGCGAGCCCGCGTGCGCGCCGTTGCCGGCCGAGGGGTTGGTGCCCGGCGGTGCGTCGCTGGTCGGCAGCGCATGGCATTTGCGCGGTGTCGAGGCCGAGCTCGCGTTCCGCCTCGGCGCCGACCTGCCGCCGCGCGCGGCGCCTTACACCCGCGACGAGGTCGCCGATGCCATCGCGGCGGTGCTGCCCGTGATCGAGGTGGCGCAGACCCGCCTGATCGATTGGCTCGATGCCAGCCCCGCGGCGCTGCTGGCCGACCTGCTGTGCCACGGTGGCCTGGTGCTCGGCGAGCCCGCGCCTTTCGAACGGTCGTGGCTCGACCTGGCACGGACCGAGGTCGTGATGCATTTCGACGAGCAGGTCGTGGCCCACACGGTCGGGGAGCACGCGCACCCCGACGTCGGCGCGCTGCTCGTCTGGCTGGCCAACCAGGGCGCGGCCCGAGGCCAAGGCCTGCGGGCCGGCCAGGTCGTGACGACCGGTTCGTGCACCGGCATGTTGTTCGCCTCGCAGGGCACGGCCGTGCGGGTGGACGTCAAGGGACTCGCGCCGCTGTGCGCGAGCTTCTGAATTTCTTGTGTTTGTTTTCTTTCCCGGAATCACTGGAGGCAACCGATATGTCCCTTTCAAGAATCGACGCCGTGGCCGAGGCGCTGGTTCGTGCGCGCGGCGCGCACGTCACGTGCCCGGCGGCGTCGACGGCCGACCTGCTCACGCAGGCCGACGATGCCTACGCCGTGCAGCAGCAGGTGGCGCAGGCGCTCGGCTGGTTCGCCGCGGCGCCGCCCCGGTACTGGAAGGCCGGCGGCCCGTCGCGCGATGCCGTGCTGACCCATGCGCCGCTGCCGCCGCGCGGCGTGTGGACCAGCCCGGCGACGGCCGGCGACTGGCCGTTCCATATCCGCGGCATCGAGGCCGAGATCGCCCTGCGGATCGGACGCGATGTCGACCCGACCCTGGCCCGTGCGCTCGATGTCGACAGCGCCCGTGCCCTGGTCGAGGCGATGACGGTGTCGATCGAGATCGTCGACTCCCGCTGGCGGGAAGCCATCGACGCGCCCGCGCTGTGCAAGCTGGCCGACCTGCAATCGCACGGTGCGCTGGTGCTCGGCGAATGGGTTCCGTTCGTGGCCCGTGACTGGCTCGCGCAGGCCTGCGAGGTGCGCATCGGCGCGCGCGCCGCCGTGGTGCGCCGTGGCACGCATTCGCTCGGCGACCCCGCCTGGCTGCTGCCCGCGTGGCTGCGCCATGCCACGCGGCACGGCGAGACCGTGGCGGCCGGCACCGTCGTCACGACCGGCACGTGGGTCGGCATTCTCGAAGCGGGCGAGGGCGACCGCGTCATCGCCGAATTCCCGGGCATCGGCCACGCGTCGGTGCAGCTCTAGAACCTTTCTTCCAACCATCCAAAGCACAGAACGGAGACAACACCCATGATCGCCCTCGACAACCATCCCAGCGGCCGCCACTTCCTGCAGATCCCGGGCCCCAGCCCCGTGCCCGATCGCATCCTGCGGGCCATCAGCCTGCCGACCATCGACCACCGCGGGCCCGAGTTCGCCGCGCTGGGCAAGAAGGTCATCGGCGGGCTGCAGCAGGTGTTCCAGACCCGGCACCCGGTCGTCGTCTATCCCGCGTCGGGCACCGGCGCGTGGGAGGCGGCGCTCGTCAACGTGATGAGTCCCGGCGACCACGTGCTGATGTTCGAGACCGGGCACTTCGCGACGCTGTGGCAGAAGATGGCGCGCCGGCTCGGCCTGGAGCCCGAGTTCCTTGCGCTCGAAGGCACCGACGAGACCGGCCTGCCGCGCAGCTGGCGCCACGGCGTGCAGGCCGACCTGATCGAGCAGCGCCTGCGCCAGGACACCGCCCACCACATCAAGGCCGTGTGCGTGGTGCACAACGAAACCTCGACCGGCGTCACCTCCGACATCGCCGCGGTGCGCCGCGCGATCGATGCGGCGGGCCACCCGGCGCTGTTGATGGTCGACACCATCTCGGGGCTCGCGAGCGCCGACTACCGGCACGACGCGTGGGGCGTGGACGTTACCGTCAGCGGCTCGCAGAAGGGCCTCATGCTGCCGCCGGGCATCAGCTTCAATGCGGTGTCGCCCAGGGCGCTGGAGGTGGCGAAGACGGCGCGCCTGCCCAAGGCCTTCTGGGCCTGGGACGAGATCATCGAGATGAACCAGGGCGGCTACTGGCCCTACACGCCGAGCACGAACCTGCTGTACGGCCTGAGCGAAGCGCTGGACATGGTGCTCGAACAGGGCCTGCCCGCGATCTTCGAGCGCCACCGGCGCTGGGGCCGCGGCGTGCGCGCGGCCGTGCAGGCCTGGGGCCTGCCGACCCAGTGCGCCGACGAGCGCGTGCACTCGCCGGTGCTGACCGGCGTGATCACGCCGCAGGGGGTCGACGCCGACGCGCTGCGCCGGCTGATCCACCAGCGCTTCGATCTTTCGCTGGGCGCGGGGCTGGGCAAGCTCAAGGGCCGCATGTTCCGCATCGGGCACCTGGGCGACTGCAACGACCTGACGCTGATGGCCGCATTGACCGGCATCGAGATGGGTTTCAAGCTGGCGGGCGTGCCGATGGCCGCCAGCGGGGTGTTGGCGACCATGGCGTACTTTGCGGAAACGCCGGCCGCGAACGCCGCGTGATCCCGCCGGGAAGGGCTGCGGGCTAGGTGCTTTCCATTATCGTCAACAATATTGTCGACATTGTTGTTGACGTTAATTTGGACAAAGCCTAAATTCCGCTCCACAGCCTCGGCGGGGCACTGGCCCGGACCAGCCCGACCCGCGACTGCAAAGTTCGCCAGCGTGCCGGGTCTTTTCCTTGCAGGCTGGCATCCGTGCCACTGCAAGGAGACAAACCGATGCAAAACACCATGACGGACGGCGCCAAGGCGACCGCCGCAGCGCCAGACGCCGCCCTCCAGCCCACCAAGGTGCGCTGGAAGATCTTCCTGATGATGTTGTTCCTGATCTCGATCAACTACATCGACCGGGCCTCGCTCTCGGTGGCCATGCCGCTGATCGCCAAGGAATTCGACATCGGGCCGGCCGTGCAGGGCCTGCTGCTCAGCTCGTTCTTCTGGACCTACGCCCTGATGCAGATCCCGGGCGGCATGCTGGCCGACCGCTTCGGCCCGCGCGTGGTCATCGCCGGTGCCACCGTGGGTTGGGGCTTCTTCCAGGCCATCGCCGCCGTCTGCACGGGCTGGGTTCCCTTGCTGCTGACACGGCTGGGCCTGGGCGCGGCAGAGGCGCCGATCTACCCCGCGGGCGGCAAGCTCAACGGCATCTGGATGACCCAGACCGAACGCGGGCGCGGGGCCACCTTGCTCGACGGCGGCGCGCCGCTGGGCGCGGCGCTCGGTGCCATCCTGATCTCGGCCTTGATCGCCGTGCTCGGGTCCTGGCGCCTGGCCTTCGTCATCGCCGGCGCCGGCACCGTGGTGGCGGGCTACTTCGCCTGGCGCTACATCCGCAACCATCCGCGCCAGCATCCCGGCGTGAACGAAGCCGAGGCGCGCTACATCGAGGCCAGCCACGCCGCCGACGCCGCCAAGGAATCGGCCAATGCAAGCGGGCGCGTGCTCGACTTCTTCCGCTACCGCTCGGTGTGGGGCATGTTCTTCGGCTGGATGTGCTTCAACGCGCTGTTCTACGGCCTGCTCACGTGGATGCCCAACTACCTGTCGAAGGTGCACGGCTTCGACATCAAGCAGATGGGCGGCGCGGTGTTCATCATGTTCTTCTCGGGCTTCGTCGGCGAAATGTTCGGCGGCTGGCTGGCCGACAAGTGGCAGGCGGCCGGCGCATCGCAGAGCAAGGTGCTGCGCACGCTGTTCGGTATCTCGTCGATCATTGCCACCATCGCCATCTTCATGGTGACCCAGATCAAGGACCCGGTCGCCGTGGTCGCGCTGCTGTCGGTCACGCTGTTCTTCCTGCGCTGGTGCGGCCTGTTCTGGTGCGTGCCGTCGATCCTCGGCACGCGCGCCCGGGTCGGCTTCCTGGGCGGCACCATGAACCTGGGCGGCAACGTGGCGGGCATCGGCGTGCCGATCGTGGTCGGCCTGATCGTGCAGGCCACGGGCTCGTACTTCATGGCGCTCATGCTGTTCACGGCAGCCGGTGCGGGCCTCTTCGTCTGCTCGACGATGCTGATCGACTACAGCAAGAAGCTGCCGGTCTGACACCCACGAGCGAACCGGAAGGAGACCCCCTCATGTCTGTTTCTCATCTTCGCCGGGTGGCCGCCGCAGCCGCGCTGCACCTGGCCTTCGCCGGCGCGGCCCTGGCCCAGCCTGGCGAACCCGGCCTTCCCGTCGCGGCGCCCGAGGCCGTGGGCGTCGACTCGCAGCCGCTGGTGCGGCTGTCGCGGTGGATCCGCAAGGACAACCTCGACGTGCGCAGCTTCCTCGTGGTCAAGGACGGCAAGCTGGTCTTCGAGCGCTACAGCCAGGGGCTCACGCGCGACCACAACTACGAGCTGTACTCGATCACCAAGAACGTCACCGCGCTGGCGGCCGGCGTGCTCATCGACGAAGGCCGCACGCGGCTGGACGAGAAGGTGGCGCCCATCCTCGCCAAGGCACGCCCCGACCTGAAGGACGCGCTGGCCGACAAGCAGGCCATCGAGTTGAAGCACGTGATGTCGATGTCCACCGGCCTGTTCTACGACTTCCAGCCGAGCGACGACCCGATCTACTACGGCGCGCCCGACCGTCTGAAACTCGCGGCCGGGACGTCGCCGCGGCGCCCGCCCGGCGAGGCCTTCGACTACACCGACGTCAATCCGATCCTGGCGAGCGCAACGCTGGGCGCCGATGCCGGCATGCCGCTGCAGGCCTTCGCCGAGCAGAAGATCTTCAAGCCGATGGGCATGACGCACTACGCCTGGGAGCGCGCCGACGCGAAGGGGCTCGTGTCTTCCGGCTGGGGCCTGCGGCTGCGCGCGGTCGACATGGCCAAGCTCGGCATGCTGGTGCTCTCGGGCGGCCGCTGGAACGACCGGCAGATCACCTCGCAGGCCTGGATGCGGACCATGACCGCGCCGTCTTCCGCGCCCTGGTACGGGCAGTACTGGTGGATCAACGACATCGTCGCCACCGAGCCCGAGGTGCATGCGATGGGCTTCAAGGGCCAGTTCATCGTGGCGCTGCCGCAGCGCAACGCGGTGGTCGTCATGACCAGCATGCTGCCCATCGAGGGTGGCCTGCGCGAGTCGAAAAACGTGCTGGCGATCCGCCGCATGGTCAACGACTTCGTGCTGCCCGCGCTCGACAACGCCTCGCACGCAAGCCCGACGCCCGCGCGCCGCAAGGCCCTGGCGCGCGAGCTCGACCTGGCCGCGCACCACCAGGGCAAGCCCGGCGCGCCGGCCGACCCGACCGACACCCCACGCCTGTGACGACCATGACCCCTCGCAAACTCATCGGCGTGCTCACGCCTTCCTCGAACACCGCGCTCGAGCCGCTGACCAGCGCGATGGTCGCGGGCGTGCCCGGCGTCTCGGCGCATTTCTCGCGCTTCACCGTCACCGAGATCTCGATGCGCGACGCGTCGCTGAACCAGTTCGACGACAGCAAGATCCTGGAGGCCGCACGGCTGCTGGCCGACGCGCGCGTCGACACCATCTGCTGGAGCGGCACCTCGGCCAGCTGGCTCGGCTTCGAGAAAGACCAGGCGCTGTGCGCGCGCATCACCGAGGCGACCGGCATCCCCGCGACCACCTCGGTGCTGGCGCTCAACGAGCTGCTGGCCGCGCAGGGCGCGCGCACGCTGGGCCTGGTGTCGCCGTACGTCGAAGACGTGCAGCAGCGCATCGTCGCCAACTACGCGGGTATCGGCATCGACTGCGTGGCCGAGCGGCACCTGGACCTCACGGTGAACTTCGCCTTCAGCGAGGTCGAGCCCGACACGCTGCGCCGCATGCTGCGCGAGGTGGCGCGCCAGCGCCCCGACGCCATCACGATCATGTGCACCAACCTGAGCGGCGCGCAGCTGGTCCAGGAGATGGAGCGCGAGCTCGGCATCCCGATCTATGACTCGGTGGCCACCGTGGTCTGGCGCGCGCTGAAGACGGTCGGCGTCGCGCCGAGCGCCGTGAAGGGCTGGGGCCGCCTGTTCGACGCGAAGGCCTGAGGGTTCGCCGGCGACCATCCGACACAGACAGAAAAGCAAAGAAAGACCATGACCTTCCGTGACCTCGATCTCGTGGTGCGCAACGCCCGCGTTGCCACCGCCAGCGACACCTTCGATTCGGACATCGGCATCGCCGGCGGCCGCATCGTGCAGCTGGGCCTCGGCCTGCCGCCCGGCCGGCAGGAGGTCGACGCCGCCGGCCGCTACGTGACGCCGGGCGGTGTCGATGCCCACTGCCATCTCGACCAGCCGATGGAGCCGCCCGTGCGCATGGCCGACGACTTCGACACCGGCACCCGTGCCGCGGCCTGCGGCGGCACGACCACGGTGATCCCGTTTGCCGCGCAGCAGAAGGGCCAGTCGCTGCGCGCCGCCGTGCGGGACTACCACCAGCGCGCCGAAGGCCGCGCCCATGTCGACCACGCCTTTCACCTGATCGTCAGCGACCCGACCGAGGAGGTGCTCAAGCACGAGCTGCCGCAGCTGATCGCCGAGGGCTACACCTCGTTCAAGATCTACATGACCTACGACGATCTGAAGCTGGACGACGGCCAGATCCTCGACGTGCTGTCGGTGGCCAGGGAGCAGGGCGCCATGGCGATGATCCACGCCGAGAACGCCGACTGCATCGAGTGGTTGACCAAGCGGCTCGAAGCCAGCGGGCGCACCGCGCCGCGCTTTCATGCGCACTCGCGGCCGATGCTGGTCGAGCGCGAGGCGACGCACCGCGCGATCGCGCTGTCGGAGCTGGTCGACGTGCCGATCATGATCGTGCACGTGTCCGGGCGCGAAGCCGTCGAGCAGATCCGCTGGGCGCGCGCGCACGGCCTGAGCGTGTTCGCCGAAACCTGCCCGCAATACCTGTTCCTGACCGCTGAAGACCTGGGGATCGACGACAGCTACCAGGGCGCGCGCTGCGTCTGCAGCCCGCCGCCGCGCAACCGCGAGAACCAGCAGGTGATCTGGAACGGGCTGTCCGACGGGCTGTTCACGATCTTCTCGTCGGACCATGCGCCGTTTCGCTACGACGCGCCCGAGGGCAAGAAGCCCGGCGGCGAAGAGGTGGCGTTCCGCCACATCCCGAACGGCATTCCCGGCATCGAGACGCGGCTGCCGCTGCTGTTCTCGCACGGCGTGCTCGACGGGCGCATCACCATCAACAAATTCGTCGAGCTGACGTCCACCAACCCCGCCAAGGCCTACGGACTGCATCCGCGCAAGGGCACGATCGCGGTCGGTGCCGATGCCGACCTCGTGGTCTGGGGCACCACGCCGCGCGCCATCCGCAACGCCGACCTGCACCACGACGTCGACTACACGCCCTACGAGGGCATCGAGGTGAAAGCCTGGCCGGCGTTGACGCTGGCACGCGGCGAAGTCGTGTGGGACGGCGAGCGTTTCCATCCGCGCGCCGGACGCGGAGAATTCCTGCGCCGGGGCGAGCCCACCTTGCTGCCGCGTCGCCGACCGGCCTGAGACTTGCCTGGAGACATCGCCATGAACCTGCTGCTCATCAACCCCAACACCTCGCAAAGCGTCTCCGACCTGATCGCGGCCGAAGCCCGGCGCGCGGCCGCGAGCGACACGCGCATCGAGGTGCTCACGGCGCCCTTCGGCGTGGCCTACATCGAGACCCGTTTCGAATCGCTGATCGGTGCGTATGCCGCCGCCACGCTGGCGGCGGAGCACCACATGCGGCACGACGCCATCGTGGTCGCGGCCTTCGGCGACCCCGGCATCGACGGCCTGCGCGAGGTGCTCGACATTCCCGTGGTCGGCCTCACCGAGGCGGCATTGATGAGCGCGTGCCTGCTGGGCAAGCGCTTCTCGATCGTCGCGATCTCGCGCCGCATCACGGCCTGGTACCGCGAATGCGTGCAGGCCAACGGCCTCGTCGACCGGCTCGCCAGCATTCGCAGCCTCGACGGCCCGCTCAAGGACATCGGCCACGTGCAGGACGACCACGGCCAGCGGCTGGAGGCCCTGTGCATGTCGGCCATCGAAGACGACGGCGCGGACGTGATCATCATTGCCGGCGCGCCGCTGGCCGGCCTGGCGCGCTCGATCAAGGACCGCATTCCGGTGCCGGTGGTCGACGGCGTATCGAGCGCCGTGTGCCATGCGCAGACGCTCGTGTCGCTGGCGCCGGCGCCGGCACGCCTGGGCAGCTTCGCACCGCCGCCGATCAAGCCGAACCAGGGGCTGCCCGAGCCGCTGGCGCTGCTCCTGGCGCGCGGCGGCGCACGCGCTCCCGGTTGAGGCAGTGGGCCCCGTGGCGCTCTGCAGCCTGGAGGGGGCACCGATAGAATCGGCGTCGATGCCCACCAAAGCCCCAGCCCGCAAGACCAGCGCAACCGGCGCGACCGGTGCGACCGGTGCCACCAACGCCCGCGAACACAGCGTCGACGAGATCGTCGAGAAAATCTCGGCGGCCATCCTGGAACATCGTCTCGCGCCGGGCACGAAGCTGGGTGAAGACCGGCTGGCCACGATCTTCGCGACAAGCCGTGCCAAGGTGCGCGAGGTGCTGGCCCGGCTGGCGCACGAACAGATCGTCGAGCTGGTGCCGCAACGCGGCGCCTTCGTCGCCAAGCCCACGATCGAGCAGGCCCAGGACGTGTTCGAGGCTCGCCGCCTCATCGAACCCGGCGTGCTGCGCCGCCTCATCCGCACGCTCGACGACGCCAAGAAGCAGCGCCTGCAACGCCACATCGAACTCGAGGCCGACGCACGGCGCCGCGACGACAAGCGCGCCATCGTGCGGCTGTCGGGCGAGTTTCATGTGCTGCTGGCCGAGCTGGCCGGCAACTCGGCGCTGGCGCGCTCGATGCGCGAGCTGTCGGTGCTGACCTGCCTGATCATCTCGCTGTACGACGCACCCACCGCCACCAGCTGCCGCGCCGACGAGCACGAGGAAATCGTCGCGGCGGTTCACGTCGGCGACGCCCAGCGCGCCGAGAAGCTGATGCTGCATCACCTCGACCACATCGAGCAGAGCCTGAAGCTGGACGACAGCGCCGAAGAAGTCGATCTCGAAAGCGTGTTCAGCTGAGGCTGTAGCAAAGAGGCCGGGGCGGGTCGTTCCCGGTCCAGCGGTCTTTCATGCCGATGCCGACTGCGCCACGCCCTGCATCAACAACCCCAGCATCGCCAGCTGCGCCACCAGCGCCGGCCGCTGCGCGGAGCGCATGTTCTCCAGCACGCCGCCCAGCAGCCTGGCGCCCCGGCCCAACCCCGCCTGCTTCAGCCGCAGCACCTGCGCCTGCGCCCGCGCCAACCCGCCGCCGCCCTGATGCCGCAGCCCCTGCCGCAGCCACAGCGCGAGCAGCTCGAGCGTGTCGCCGGCCAGGGCATGGAGCGCGGGCACGTCTTCGGTGTCGCTCTCCAGGCCCAGCGGATGCGGCACCACGGCCTCGGCCTGCAGCACCACCGCGCGTTGCGCCGTGAGCACGCTCAGCGGCTGCATCACCGCGCGCCCGCCCCGCAGGTGCACCATGCCCGCCACGGCGCGCAGCGCGCCGTACTCGCCGGCGAGCGTGCGCGCCAGCGCATCGACCGCGCCCGGTGACACCCCGCGGTGCGGCAGCGCCAGGTGCAGTTGCGCCTGATCGTCGTTCGCCGCCGATTCGCCTTGCGAAGCTTCGTCCTGCGGCGTTTCTTGCCCCAGCCGCGCATGCAGCACCTGCGCCGCCGCATCCCAGTGGCTCGACACCACCGCCATGCGCTCGAACGCCACCACATGCAGTTGCCCCGCGGCCCCGCTCGCGGCCTGCCGCGGCCGCACGAAATCCGGCTGCGCTTCTTGCAGATGCGCCACCAGCCCCGCCACGCTGCCCTGCCGCAGCGGCGAGACCAGGTCGTCCCACGACTTCGGCGACAGCGGCAGCACGCCCGTCTGCCGCGCCCCCGCCGTGATGTCGACCAGCCCGTTGGCGCGCCGTGTCGCGGTCTTGGTGATGACTTGCCCGCTTGCCAGCTGCCGCAGCGGAAAGCCCGCGACGCGCCGGTTCAGCAGGTTGGGCGCCGCGCCGCCCGCCGCCGCGTCGGCCTCGCGCGACCACTGGCGTTCCAGCACGGTCACGTTCTGCGTGTCGGGGTCGGCGAAGAGAATGCTCGCGCCCTCGGCCGTCTCGTCGGACCAGAGTTCGGCGCCCAGCGACACCAGCCGCAGGTGGTCGAGCGCGACCTCGCCCTTCACGCCGATGCCCAGGATCTGGCTGGCCGGCAGCGCGGGCCTGGCTTGCGGGCGCCCGGCGTGCGCCGCCGCCTGCAGCCGCGCCCACAGCTCGGCCAGCACGCGCACCAGCCGCAGCGGCTCGAAGCGCGTGCTGCGCGCCTGCTGCGCCTGCAGCAGCTGCCACAGCTCGTCGAGCGCATCGTCGACCCAGTTCCAACCCAGCGCCCGCGCCTGGTCGCGCACGGCCTCGTAGCGGGCCGCCAGCGCCATCAGCGGCTGGCTCGATCCGTCGAGCCAGAGCGACAGCAGCAGGGCGTCGATGCCCGCGCACAGCGCACGCGCGGCGTCGCTCTGCATCGATTGCGGCAGGTCGTCCGCCGCATCGGCGCCGGCCGAGGAAGGCGAGCGCACCTCGACCATCACTTCGGCCGAGCCCGGCGCCTGCGGCCCGGCCTGGCGAAAGGCCCAGACCGCGATGGCCACGTGCGCGCAGCCGCTGCCCTGCTTGCAGTCGCAGCGCGCATGGACCAGCGAACTGCGCGAGAAGAAACGCACGCTGCACATCGGCAGCCGTGCGACCGGCGGCGCGTTGGCACTGCGCCATGCCAGCACGCCGACCACGGGCCGCGCGGCGGCGAGCTTGTTCGCCTGTTCGAGCACGGAGGGCGCGAGGCTGGCGGCCAAGGCGGCGTCGTCGAATTGCGCCGGGCTCCATGCGCCGTCTGACGGCTGCGCGGGCGCTGCGATTTCCGCTCCAGCGCCCGCATCGGCATCGGCCGATGACGATGCCGCCCGCGCCTGGTAGGCCAGCACCAGCATCACCCGATGCCGGCACATGCCGCTCGCGGGGCAACTGCACTGCGCGTCGCGCAGCGTGCGCCCCGGCGGCAGGCTGGTGCGCACGCCGTCGTCGAAGCTGGCCGTCACCGTGCCGTCCGCGCCGCTTTCCAGCGTCGGCAGCACACCGGCCGCCACGTCCTTCTGCGCGCGCTTGACGAAGCCCGCGTTGGCCAGCGCCGTCAGCGCCTCGGGTGTCAGCTCGAGCAGGTCGGCGCGCCATGCGTTGCCGTTCATGCCTGCACCTTCTCGGCCAGCCAGCCCGCGAGCTGGCCCGGGGTCATCGCGCCGACCTGCGCGCCTTCGCGCACCAGCCGCGCGGCCATCGCGCGGTCGAACGCGGGCTCGGCCTTCGAGTCGAGCGCGGCCAGCCCCAGCACCTTGGCGCCGGACTCGACCAGTGCCTTCACGCGCCGCACCAGCTCGTGCTCGCTGCCGCCTTCATAGAAGTCGCTGACCAGCACGACGATGCTCTTGCGCGGATTGGCGATCAGCGACTGCGCATACGCCACCGCCTTCGCGATGTCGGTGCCGCCGCCCAACTGCACCTTCATCAGCAGCTCGACCGGGTCGGACACGTCGTCCGTGAGGTCGACCACCGCCGTGTCGAAAGCCACCAGCCGCGTGCGCATGCCGGGCAATTGCCACAGGCAGGCGGCCATCACGGCGCTGTGGATCACCGAGTCGACCATCGAGCCGCTCTGGTCGATCAAGAGCACGATGTCCCACGGCTCGGTGTGCCGCTTGGTGCGGCTGATGAACACCGGCCGCTCCACATACAGCTTGCGGCGCGCCGGGTCCCAGCGGTGCAGGTTGGCCGCCAGCGTCTGCTTGAAGTCGAAGTTGCGCGCGACCTTCATGAGCGAGCGGCGGCGCCGGTCGCGGCTGCCGCTGAAGGCCTGGCGCACCTCGGTCGAGAGCTTTTCCATGATGCGCCGCACCACCTCGGCCACCAGCTTGCGCGCGGCCGCCAGCACCTGCGGGTTCATCAGGTGCTTGGTGTGCAGCACCGCGCGCAGCAGCGACTCGGAGGGCTCGATGCGCTCCAGCACCTCGAGGTTGGTCACCACCTCGTCGATGCCGTAGCGCTCGACCGCGTCCTGCTCCAGCCGCTCGATCACTTCCTTCGGAAAGAGCGTGTGAATGGCATTGATCCAGTCGGGCGTGCTGAGCCCCGAAGGGCCCAGGCCCGCGCTGCGTTCGCCGCGGCCGTCGCTTTCGCGGTCGCGGCCGTAGAGCCAGTCGAGCGCGGCGTCGGCGGCCTGCGCCTCGGCGCTCAGGCCGCCACAGGCCGCTTCGGCCGGGTCGCCGAGCAGCAGGCGCCAGCGTTGCAGCGGATCGGGAATGTCGAGGCTCATGAAAGGGCGCTGCCGTCGTCGTCGAGGGTGGGGTCGCGGGTGTCGTCGAGTGCCACGCCCCATGCGGCAAGGCGCGCGAGCACGGCGTCTTCCACGCGGCGCGCCTCGGCCAGTTGCTCGGGCGCGGCGTCGCCGGCGTGGTGGGCCGTGAGCGCGCGGCGCGACAGGTGCGTGGCGTCGTGCAGCGTCAGCACCTGGTCGGCCAGCAGACCGCGCTCGCGCGGCGGCAGCCATGCGAAGGCGGCGCGCAGGCTCGGCATGGCGCGCACGAAGTCGGCGTTGTCCAGCGCCTGCACCGTGCGGTCCATGCCGGCGACGAAGGCGGGCTCCGACGCCAGCACTTCACGCGCCAGGGCGAGCAGGCCCGTGAGCGCATCGCCCAGCACGGGGGCGGGGAGCGAATGCAGCAGGGCCATCGCTTCGGCCACGCCGTCGTCGGCGTGCTGCGCATGGTCGATTCGACCCGCAAGGCTCAGCGTCGCGCCCAGCGCGGCGCCCCGGCTCACGGGTGCCGCACCGGGGTCGGCGGCCTTGCGCTGCCATACCGCGAGCGCGCGGGCCGGTTCGATGTCCAGCAGCGCGGGCGCGCCGCTGGCGGCATCCGACGCATGCGCCAGCACGTCGGCCACGATCTGCCGCAACGCCAGGTGGCCTTCGAGGTGCGACTGCATGTCGGCAGGTGCAACGGCGGCGGGCGGCTCCAGCAGCCACAGCGCGCGGTCGAAGCCCGAGCCGATCACCACGCGCAGCACCGGCGCGTCGGCCATGCCCAGCATCTGGCCGTGGCGCAGCAGCGTGTGCAGCACCGCCAGCGCCGGGGCCAGCGCCTCGAAGCGCGGCTCGTTGGCGATGGCGCCCTGCAGCTCGCGCAGCAATGCGTCGCTGAGCGCCGGCAGGCCCGCCCATGCGGCCTGGTTGAGTCCGTCGGCCAGCGGGCCGATGCGGCCGTTCGCCTGCCGCAGATCGTCTTCGAGGCGGGCGCGCGCCGCATCGTGCAGGCTCGCGCCCCAGGCGCCGGCCTCGATCAGCGCGGCTTGTTGTTCGAGCGGTTCGGCGAGCGACCAGCTCTCGTTGCGCTCGCCCGACATCGCGAGCTTCGGCCCCTGCGTGCGGCGTACGCCGGGCAAGCGCAGGATCGACAGGCGGTGCAGCACGCGGCTCTTCGCGCGGTCGGCCGGCTGCAGCAGGTCGAGCTTGAGCGTGCCGCGCAGCGCGATGCCGCGCGCCGCAAGCTCGGCCTGCACGGCGGCCACCAGCGGCGGCTGCGGCGTGCCCGGCGCGAGGCTGCCGACGGTGTCGCCGGCCAGCACGTCCATCGCCTGCACCAGCACGGGGTCGGTGCCGGGGCGGATGGTGCCGCGGTAGGTCCAGGGCAGCGGCGCGTCGAGCGCGTCTTTCACGAGCGCGCCGGCCAGCGCGTCGAGCCAGTCGGAGCGCAGCGGCTCTTCGTGGCCGCGCAACCGCGCAAGGCCTTGCGCGCGCAGGTGCACGGCCATCAGGTCGGCGGTGGAGGCGGGCAGCTGCTTGTCGCGCAGCCGCTGCATCACGTGCTGCAGCGCGCGGTGCGCCGCGCCCTCGGCGCCGTGTTCCCACACCCACTGGTAATAGGCCGGGGAGGGCATGCCCGAGGCATAGCCCGCGAACGCGTCGAGGCGCTTGAAGGTGTAGGGCACGAGGTAGGAGCCGAAACGCAATGGCGCCGGCTCGTCTTCGTCGCCGCTTTCGATCGACGGCTCCGGCGTGGCGGGCAGGTCGCTCGGCATGCCCTGCCACAGCCGCGCGAGCGCGGGTGCGTGGTAGCCGCCGCACACCACCAGCGCCTGCGCACGGCCTGTTGTTGCCGGTTGCGCCATCGCCCAGGCGATCCAGCGCGCCATCATCTGCTCGCGTGCCTGGTTGCCTTGCGAGCCGGGGTCTTCGCCGCGCAGGTGATCGAAGTAGGTCGACAGGCGCCGCGCGAGTTCGGCCGCCTCGCAGCCGTCTTCGAACAGGTGGTCCCACAGCGCGTCGCGGCCTTGCACCGACAGCTTCTCGGTCAGCGCGCGCTCGTAGGCTTCGGCGCGCTCCTCGTGCTGCGCGTCGGCCACGTCGGCATAACGGTTCTCCATGCGCGAGAACGCGTCGTGCCACGCCGGCAGGTCGATGAAGCGCACCTGCGCGCCGACTTCGCGCGCCACCGTCAGCGCCTGCCACTCGGGCGAATGTTCGGCAAAGGGCGACCACGAACCGCGGTGCGTGTCGTCGCCGGAAAGATAGCTGTAGATCGCCACCGGCAACCGGTGCGGCAAGTACAGCTCGTCGAGCCGTTCGTTGAAATCGGCCGGCCCTTCGATCAGCACGTGCGCCGGGCGCAGCGCGCGGATGCGCTCGGCCACCAGCCGCGCGCAGGCCGGGCTGTGGTGGCGCACACCGACGATGTGAGGCTGTGGTGCTTGCATCGGCGCGCGGTCAGGGCAGGCGGTGGCGCGCTTCGTAGTACGCGCGCCAGTGCGCGCCGGTGCGCTTGGCGGCCTTCTGCTCGAAGTAGCGGCGCAGCTTGGCGCGGTCGTCGGCGTTGTCCTTCACCACGGTGCCCGCGATGCAGTCGACCAGGTCGGCCGGCGAGCCTTCGCGCTGCTCGAGGAACCACGCGCGCACGCCCACCGCATGCGCCACGTTCACGGCCTCGGCGGTGGACATCACGGCGGTGAGCCGGTCCATGGCCGCGTCGCCGCCCGTGCCCTTGTCGCCTTTGGCCGGTGCGCCGCGCAGGTCGCGGAAGGTCGACACCAAAAGCTCCAGCACCGGCTCGGGCAGCGTCTTCGGAATGCCGCTCTGCGCGAGCAGCCGCGCCGAAGACTCCTGCACCAGCGTCAGCTCGCGGTCGAAGTCGAGAATGGGGAACACGGTCTCGAAGTCGAAGCGCCGCTTCAGCGCCGCGCTCATTTCGTTCACGCCGCGGTCGCGCGTGTTGGCCGTGGCGATGATGTTGAAGCCCTCGCGCGCATAGAGCATGCCGTGCTCGCCCGACAGCTCAGGCACCGCCATCACGCGGTCCGACAGCATGCCGAGCAGGCAGTCCTGCACCTCGAGCGGCGCGCGCGTGATTTCCTCGAAGCGCACCACCTGGCCCTGCTGCATGCCCAGGTACAGCGGCGCCGGCACCATCGCGCGCGGGCTCGGCCCTTCGTTGATGAGGAGCGCGTAGTTCCAGCCGTACTTGATCTGGTCTTCGGTGATCGACGCGCCGCCCTGGATGGTGAGCGTCGAGATGCCCGAGATGGCCGTGGCCAGCAGCTCCGAGAGCATCGACTTCGCGGTGCCCGGCTCGCCCACCAGCATCAGCCCGCGGCCGGTGGCCAGCGTGACGAGCATGCGTTCGATGCTCGCCACCGGCGCGACGATCTTGGGCGCGATGTCCAGCGCCGCGTCGCCCAGGATGAACGAGCGCGCGGCCTTCAGGCCCAGCGCCCAGCCGGGTGGGCGCGGGTCCTTGTCTTGTGCTTGCAGCCGCGCGAGCTGCGCGGCGTATTGAATCTCGGCCGGCGGGCGTTGCAGCGCGGCGGCGGGCGAGGCGTTCTTGGAAGTTTTGTCGGCAGTGGCCATTGGTTCGATCAGGCCCGCAGGCCTTCCATGTCGCGGATGAGTTCGCTGGCGGAAATCGGGTCGAGCAGATGCAGCGCTTCGGCCGCCTGCATGTCGCCCCAGCCCGAGGGCTTGCCGACCTGCACCTGGCCCAGCGTCTGCTCGGGGTACTCGTCCACCATGCCCACGATGATGCCGGGGTCCAGGCTCAGCTCGATCACGCGGTTCACGCCCAGCGGCTTGCTGAAATACCAGATGCAGCCGGCGTCCTGCGCCTGGCCGCGCCGCCAGCCCTTGTTGGCCAGGCCGAGCACGCGGCCCGTGGGCACCTTCACGTCCTTCCAGCGCTCCAGCTTCAGGCTCTTCTTTTCTTCGTCGGTCAGCGTGTAGATGTCGCGGCCGATCTGTGCGAAGGGCTGCAGCAGCTCGTAGTCGGCGAACACCTGGCCGAAGGCCGCGGCGTCGGCGGCCGACAGGTCCAGCGCATGCGGCACGCCGATGCGGATGTTCTCGCCCTCGGGCAGCTCGAACGCATCGTCTTGCGCCGTGGTGTAGCCGCCGTCTTCCGCCACGCGGAAGCAGGCCTTCAGCGTGCCGCCGTAGCTGCCGCCGCCCTCGACCTCGTACACGCCCCAGATCAGCCGCTGCACGATGTGGCGCACCAGCGGATGCTCGACCAGGAACATGCGGAACACCTCGGGCGTCCAGCGGCGGCGCGCGCACATCGCCACTTCGAGCCGCAGCAACTGCTGGCCCGCGATGGTGCGGGCGTCTTTCTTGAGCAGCTTGAAGCGCTCGACCGCGTCCTTGCTCAGCGCGTCGTCGTCGGTCTTCTTGGGCTTGGGCAGATCGGGCAGGCGCGCGCCGTCCAAGCCGCCGGTGCTCTCGCGCACATAGGGCTTGAGCGATTCGTCGAAGCCGACCTTGAAGGCGCGCGGGCCGAAGTCCAGCCGCATGGTGCCTTGCTCGTCCAGGCCCAGGTCGGGCGCGAGCCGGTCCTCGAGCTCTTCGGTGCTCAGGCCGCGCGCCTCGGCAATGGCGTCGATCTTCTCGCGCGCCTTGTCCTGCAGGCCCTTGAACTTGACCTTCTGCGCAATGCCGTTGAGCAGCATCAGCGCGACGTCGCTGCCGATGGTGGCCAGCACGTCGAGCCCGGTCACGGCGCGCGCGTGCGCCGCCTCGCCGGGCCAGGCGCGAATGAAGGGAGTGAGCTTGCGCGCGGTGTCGTCGTTGCCGAACAGGCCCAGCGCGGTGAGCGCCCAGCCTTCCTTGCTCGGGCCGGCGGCTTCGAGCCAGGCGGTGAAGGCGTCCCACGCGAACTCGGCCAGCGAGGCGGGGTCGCAGGCTTCCTTGACCAGCGGGATGCCGCCGTAGACGCCCTCGTTGGTCGGAAAGGTCAGCATCTGGCCGAGGTGGTCGAGCGCGTCGTCGGGCAGGGCCTTGCCGTTGTGCAGCACGGGCCGGCGCCAGCCGCGCGGCTGCCAGAACTCGGGCAGCCTTGCGCGCTTGGTGGGGAAGCGGTCGAGCGGGCTTTCGTCGAGCACCGCGCGCAGCGCTTCCATCACTTCGGGTTGGCCGTAGCGGCCGGCCACGTCGAGCAGCAGCGCTTCATGGCCGTTGGCTTGCAAGAGGCGCAGCGCCGAGCCCGCGCAGTCGCGCGCCTCGCCGGCCTTGCCGAGCGCCGGCGCGATCAGGCCGCAGGCGCTGTGCTCGGGGTACTTCAGCAGCCATTCGCGGCCGGTGGCGCGCAAGGTCTTGAGCTTGGTGAAGGCGCGCGCCGCCGGCATGGCCAGCTCGGGCGTGCCGTAGTTGAGCGCGTACGACAGGTTCTCGGAAGGCTTGGAGCGCACCATCGCGCTCAGGCCCGGCATCACGGCCAGGCCGTGCGTGGCGAGCACCATGCCGATGTCGTCGCTCTCCGCCTCGCTGGCGATCGCGTTCCAGAACGGCACGCCGACGGCGGCCGGCAGCAGCGTCACGAAGCTCGAGGAGAAGCGGAACCAGTTGTAGCGCTCCTTCTTGCGCTCGAGCACCATGGCGCGCCAGTGGGCGATCAGCGCTTCGGCGTCGCCGTTGCGCACGGCCGCTTCGGCGGCCTTGCCGAGTTCGCCGTGCTCCTTCTGCTTCTTCTTGTCGAAGCCCAGTTCCTCGAGCAGCACCGGCAGGCTCTGGCGTGCCGAGGCATGACGTTTCACTTCCCACGAGTTCAGGCGCAGTTGCTTCTCGCGCTCGCCTTCGTCCCACTGCTCCACGGCGGCCAGCGCAAGCGGCTCCAGCACCAGCGCGCCGGCCGCCTTCTTCTGCACCTTGGCAAGCCACGGCGGCGCCGCCAGCACGCCGGGCAGCTCGCCCGCGTCGGCCACTTCGGCGGGGCCCGAGAGCAGCGCGAGCTGCCGGTCGATCGCGGCCTGCGCGGAGGCATCGAGCCAGGGCCGCAGCGCGGGCAGCGCCGCGCCGTGCGCGCGCAGCAGGCGCGTGAGGCTGGGCGTGACCAGGTTCGCGTCCTTGCCGCCCGCCGCGACCATGCGCGACAGCGCGGCAATGGCCGCGAGCGGCCAGCGGTCGACCGACAGCGCCAGCCGTGCCAGCGCGCCCTTCGAGTTGCCGGCCACGCGGGCCAGCGCCTGCACCGCCTCGGGCGTGCCGATGCAGGCCAGCGCGTCGCCGGCCTTGTCCAGCGCCGCGCCGCGCTCGAGCACGGGCACGGCGTCCAGGCCGCGTTCGCGCACCAGCGTGCTCGTCATCGCGCCGTTGTCCCAGAAGCCGCTCGAATAGTTCAGGCGCACCTTGGCGGCCAGCGCGATGGCGTCGGGGTCGGTGGCCGTCAGCAGCAGCCAGTGCATCGCGTCGGGCGGGTTCTTGTCGGCGCCGAGCGAGAGCGCGATGGCGTTCGAGATGTCGGGTGCGTCGGGCAGCATCAGGGCCAGCGTGGGCTGGCGGCTCGGGTGCAGCTGGGGCAGGGCGGCCTCGATCTTGTCGCGGCAGGCCTGCCAGACCTCGGCCGGCGCCAGCGCCAGGTGCGCGCACAGCGCCTGCTCGCCGTCGCCGAGCGGGCCGTAGTAGTCGTTGCCCATCTCGCGGGTCACGGTGGTGCTGTAGCTGCTGCGGCGCGTGCTCGAGGCCCGGTCGTAGTCGGTGTTGACCTGGATCTGCTGCGCGGCCAGCAGGACGTCGACGGCGCCGGGCAGCCCGTATTGCGCCACGAGGTAGTGCGCGATGGGCGCGCCTATCTCGCTCTCGTTGTAGTGGCGGCCGGTGCTCAGCGCGAAGGCGAGCAGCACGGCATCGGCCTCGGCGTCGGCCGTCGGCGCGGCCGGCGTGGCGCGGTCGAGCATGCGCTGCACGGCGGGCCGCAGGGCCGCGTCGGTGGCGGTCATGTCGACGTGCAGGGCGAGGTTGCGGCGCACCACCAGCCACGTCGCGGCCACGCTGGTGTCGGCCAGGGGCTTGGGCGGAAAGCGGCGCGAGGGGAAGGCGTCGCGCAGCATGTCGGGCGACAGCCGCACGGGCGTGCCGGCGGCCAGCCAGGGCGGGGTGTCGGCGTCGGCGGAAGGCGCCGCTTGCGGCGCGGCATCGGCATCAGCGGTGAAGGCCGAAGGCGCGCGCGGCGTTGCGCCGAGTTCCTTGGCAATGGCCTGCGCGCCCGTCGCGGGCGTGCAGCTGGTGCCCCAGCCGTACAGCAGGCCGTCGTTCCTGAGCTGCTTGAACGCCAGCGCCGCGCCTTGCTCGCTCACGCCGTACTGGCGCTTGAGCGTGCCGGCCGAGAGGGTGTCCTTGAAGGTGAGCTCGCCCGACTCGATCTTGGCGCGCACGCCTTCGAACACGCGCTCGGCCTGGCTGTCGATGCTCTCGGCGGGCGCTGCTGTTTCGGCGGGCGCGGGCGTTGCCGCCGGCGCGGATGCATCGGCCTCGGCCGCTTTGGGCGCGGCGGGCTTCGCGGGGCTGGCTGCTGGTTGGGGCTCGGCCTTGGGCTTCGCCTCGGTCGTGCCGATGGCAGCGCCCGCCGCCACGCCCACTTCGCCATAGCCCTTGCCGGTTTTCTCGGCCACCAGCTTGGTCAGCGCGGCGCCGGCCTTGGCGGCGTCGGCGAAGGACTTGGTCTGGCTCTGGCCCGCGGTGCCGATGCGGCCCCAGCGGATGTTCAGGTCGGTGTCCGCCTGCTCCACTTCCCAGAATTTGCTGGCGGTTCCTTCAATCAGTTCAAAACGGCGCATGGAAAAAACGTCCTCCTGTGAATCGATGACGCGCCCGCGGGCGCTGGCGTTTCGCGTTCTGTTGTCAGCGAATGAATGGGGTGCGAAGGGCGCGGCGGCGCAAGGCCGCGCGCACGAAATCGCAGGCCTGAATCATGCCCGCTGCGCCGAGTGTCGGCAGCTAAGAAGAAGGTATGAAGAACGACGGGCCGAAGGCGCTCAGCCGTGCGCCGCGTGGCCCGTGCGCTCGCCCGCGAACGCATAGGAAGGGCCCATGCGCTGGCGCTGGCAATGCTGCAGCGCTTCGCCCGCCGAGGCCATCAGGCTGGGCAGCGTGTCGCCGTCGGCGGGGTGGCAGGCAATGCCCATGCTCAGCTCGCCGCCCGCGAGCAGCCGGCCTTCGAAGGCGACCGGCGTGGCGCCCGCGGTCTCGATGCGGATCGCCATTTCCGCGAGCTTCTGGCGCGCCGGGCTGCCGGCCAGCAGCAGCGCGAACTCGTCGCCGCCCAGGCGCGCCACCATGTCGTCGGCGCGCACCTGCTGGCGCAGGCGCTGCGCAATGGCCGCGAGCACCGCGTCGCCGCCCGCGCGGCCGTGCCGATCGTTCACGCGGCTGAAGCCGTTCAGGTCGACCAGCATCAGCGAGAACGGACGGCCCTCGCGCAGCCACTCCTCGCAGCGGCTCTCGAAGCCGGCGCGGCTGGTGGCGCCGGTGAGCGCGTCGGTGCCCATGGCGCCCATCAGCGCGTGGGTGCGTGCCTCCAGCGCCTTTTCGGAATTCAGCACATGGCGCAGCCGCGCGCCCACGGCCGTGGCGAGCAGGGCGAGTTCGGCGATCACGGCGGCCTGGGCCATGTTCAGCTGGCCGGGCGACCAGCCGGGCTCGCTCCAGACCGACAAGTGGGTGGCCGAGATGCCGGCCAGCAGCAGCAGGGCGCCGCCGCAGAACAGCAGCGCGGGCCAGCGCAGGCCGCGCAGCGCAATGAGCGCGCCCGCCGCGAGCACCACGGTGGCGGCCACCACCAGCGCCTGCACGGCGCGCAGCGTCCATGCCAGCTGGGTTTCGAAGGCGGCGTACAGCACCGTCAGCCCGAGCGCGATGCCGACCGCCTGCGCGACCCGGTCCAGCCGCGGCGCGAAATGCCGCATCCGCAACAGCAGCCGCGCGAACTGCAGCCGGAAGACGGCCCAGAGCCCGAGCGCGCCCGCCGCCCAATGCGCGAGCGGGTCAGCGGGCGCGAGGCTGTTCAGCCCCGCGAACGCGAGCAGCGCGAAGCCGCAGGCCAGCACGAAGTGCGCGTGGATCAGCGTGCCGAACACCAGCAGCAGCACGAGGCCGCAGGCCATGAGACCGCCCAGCAGGCCATAGCTCACGCCGTCGAACATGCGCGGCGGCCGGTGGCGGGCGTGAAGAAGAAGGGAAGGGCGCGAAAAAGCATTCGCCCGGATCGTAGCGCCGAAGCCCCGCGCGGCCCGGCGCGTTGCGCAAAAAACAGGGCCGTTCAGCAGCCGTTGGCGATGGAGACAGGAGCGCGTCCCGCACGCGCGCCCGCCATGCCAGACAGGCCCTCGCTTTTTCTTGCAGCGGGTTACGCCGCCTGCCTACGCGCGGGCTCGCGCCGATGCCGCACAAACCACGGCATGCCCCACCCCGCCACCGCACGGCACAAGCCCTCGCATCCGTCGATCGAGGCGCTCACGCACCGCAACATCGAAGCCATCCTGTGCCTGGAGGAAGAAAGCCGCCGCGCCAAGCCCCTGCTCTACCGGGTGGTGGCGCGCCTGTCGCGCTTTTGCGGCACGGTGGCCTTCCTGTGGTGGAACCTGGGCTGCTTCGCGTTGTGGATCGGGGTCAACCAGTGGGTGTGGAAGATCGACCCGTACCCCTTCACCTTCCTGCTGTTCCTGGTGTCGATCGAGGCGATCGTGCTGGCAATCATGATCCTCATCAGCCAGAACATGTCCGCCGAGGAAAACGAGCGCCGGCACCACCTTGATCTGCAGATCAACCTGCTCAACGAACGCGAGATGACGGCCCTGCTGCGCCTGGTGACGCGCATGGCCGAGAAGATGGAGCTGCCGCCCGACTCGCACGAGGAAGTGCGGGCGCTGGCCGAGCGCACCGACCCCGGCAAGGTGCTGCACCAGATCGTCGCGGCCGAGGCCGCCCACGGCAGGGACGACTGAGGCCCGCGCCCCGGCTCGACCCCTAGAACTCCGCCCCTTCGACCAGGAAGCGCAGCCGGCGCACGCCCTGCCATTCGTCCGCGTCGAGCCGGAACGCCAGCTTGACCTTGGGCGGCAGCGGCTCGGTGTGGCTGAACCACATGGCGTCGATCGGCTGGCCCTGGTGCCGCAGCTTGAGCGACAGGTGCTTTTCGCCGACCAGCCGCTGCGACACCACCTCGACTTCTTCGCTGAAGGTGGGCGGCGCGAAGCCCTGGCCCCACACCTCGCGGTGCAGCGTGTCGACGAGGTCGATGCGCATGTACTCGCGCTCGATCGGCCCGTCGGTCTCGATCTGCCGCGTGAGCGCGGCCTCGGCCAGCCATTCGCCGGCCACTTGCGCCAGGCCCTTCTCGAAGGTCTCGAAATGCTCGCGCGCCACGGTGCAGCCGGCCGCCATGGCGTGGCCGCCGAAGCGCAGCAGCACGCCGGGGTGGCGCTTGGCCACGAGGTCGAGCGCATCGCGCAGGTGGAAGCCGGGGATCGAGCGGCCCGAGCCCTTGAGCTCCTGCTCCTTGCCCGGCGCGCCGCTCGCCGCGAAGACGAAGGTCGGGCGGTGAAAGCGGTCCTTGATGCGCGAGGCCACGATGCCGACCACGCCTTCGTGGAAGCCCGCGTCGAACACGCTGATGGCGGCCGGCGGGGCTTCGATGCCTTCTCCGTCGGCCGAGAACAGCGACTCGGCCAGCAGCAGCGCCTGGTCGCGCATGCCGCCCTCGATGTCGCGCCGCTCGCGGTTGATGCCGTCGAGCATGCGCGCCAGTTCTTCGGCGCGGCCCGCATCGTCGGTCAGCAGGCATTCGATGCCCAAGGTCATGTCGGCCAGCCGGCCGGCCGCGTTGATGCGCGGGCCCAGCGCAAAGCCGAAGTCGAAGGTGGTGGCCACCGCCGCGTTGCGGCCCGCGGCCTTGAACAGCGCGGCCACGCCGGCGGGCATGGCGCCCGCGCGGATGCGGCGCAGCCCCTGCGCCACGAGGCGGCGGTTGTTGGCGTCGAGCTTCACCACGTCGGCCACGGTGCCGAGCGCGACCAGCGGCAGCAGCGGGTCGAGCTTGGGCTGCGTGGCCGTGTCGAACACGCCGCGCTTGCGCAACTCGGAGCGCAGCGCCAGCAGCACGTAGAACATCACGCCGACACCGGCGATGCTCTTACTCTCGAACTCGCAGCCGGGCTGGTTCGGGTTGACCAGCACGTCGGCCGCCGGCAGCTCGGGGCCGGGCAAGTGGTGGTCGGTCACCAGCACCTGCAGGCCGCGCGCCTTGGCGGCGGCCACGCCTTCGACGCTGGCGATGCCGTTGTCGACGGTGATCAGCATGTCGGCGCCGCTGTCGCCCACGCGCTCGGCGATGGGCGGCGTGAGGCCGTAGCCGTCGACCACGCGGTCGGGCACGAGGTAGCTCACGTTCTTGGCGCCCAGCAGGCGCAGGCCGCGCACGCCGACCGCGCAGGCGGTGGCGCCGTCGCAGTCGTAGTCGGCCACGATGCACAGGCGCTTGTCCTGTGCCATGGCGTCGGCCAGCAGCACGGCGGCGGCTTGCGTGCCGCGCAGGGTGTCGGGCGACAGCAGGCGCACCAGGCCGTCGTCGAGCTCGTCCTTGGCGCGCACGCCGCGCGCGGCGAAAAGGCGGGCCAGCAGCGGGTGCACGCCGGCCTGTTCCAGCGCCCAGACGGTGCGGGGCGGGATCTCGCGGGCTATGATTTTCATAGCGACTCCAGCACGTCGGCCGCGCGTTTGCGATCGAACAGGCTCTTGGCCCAGCGGGCCAGGCCGCGCTGCTGCACGGTGTAGCGCTGCGCCGCGCGGTCGCCGCACAGCGTGAGCGACACCTCGGCGCCGCGCGTGTAGTCGCCCAGCAGGTCCGCAATGGCGCCGGCGTCCAGCGCCTGCCAGGCGGCGGCCCAGCCGGCGCCGTCGTCGCGCAGGGCGGCGATGCGCAAGGCATCGCTGACTTCGGGTGCTGCGGCGGACGGCGTTGCATCTTTCTTCAGCGCGCCGGTGCCGCTGAGCCAGAACGAGTTGATCGGCGGCACGCCGCGCGCGGCGCGGTCGTCGTTCACGCGCTGGGTGTAGAGCAGCATCTGCATTTCGTTCTGCAGGCGGCGCAGCGGCCGCGCGGCGTCGGCCAGCGGCGACCACTGCGAGATCGGGTAGCCCACGGCGCGGTCGAGCGAGGCGGTGGCCAGCCCGTCGAAGATGCGCGCGCGCGCCAGCCAGCGGCCGGGCACGGGCGAGGGGTGCAGCGCAATGCCGTCTTCCTCGAAGAAGGGGCGCGCGGCTTCGAGCAGCGCGGCCGACTCGGCGGCGTCGATCTCGATGGCGCCCGGGTCGCCCAGCACCACGTCGTCGATGCCGACCTGCCAGTTGCACAGCGTGACCAGGCCCCAGCCCTCGGTGTCGTCCGCGGCAGCGATGCCCAGTTGCCTTGCTTCGAGCGCGGCCCAGGGAATGCAGCCGTCGGCGGCGCTGACGCCCAGCGCCTGCGCAAGCGCGCGTTCGTGCGGCGGTGAGCGCGTGCTTTCGTCCTGCGTGTCGGTGTCCGCCAGGGTCAGGCGCAGCAGCAGGGTTTCGAGATTGGGGAGCCGCAAAGTGGGCAGCGCCGCGCGGCAAGCCGGGGAACCGCGGCCGGCAAAAGGAATCAACAGGTGACGTGGGAGGGTTTCGGCCATCTCCCTATTGTCCGGGAAGCCCTGAGGTCATCCGGAATGCCACAATTCCGACCCTATGCGACTTCCCTATGAACTGCAGCTCGGCTGGCGCTACACGCGCGCAGGACGGGCGACGCGACGCAACGGCTTCATCTCCTTCATCTCCGGTGTCTCGATGCTCGGCATCGCGCTGGGCGTGGCGGCGCTGATCATTGTGCTCAGTGTGATGAACGGCTTCCAGAAGGAAGTGCGCGACCGCATGCTCGGCGTGGTGTCGCACGTGGAGATCTTCTCGCGCGACGGGCAGGCGCTGCAGCAGCTGGACGAGATCATGGCCGCCGCGCGCAAGAACCCCGAGGTGGTCGGCGCGGCCCCCTTCATCAACACGCAGGCGCTCATTGCGCGCGGCGAGGACATGAAGGGCACGCTGGTGCGCGGCATCGACCCCAAGCTCGAACCCGAAGTCACCGACACCAACGGCATCGCGGCCAAGGGCACCTTCGACAAGCTGGTGCCGGGCGAGTTCGGCATCGTGCTGGGCGCCGAGCTGGCGCGCTCGCTGTTCGTGCAGCCGGGCGACAAGGTCACGCTGGTGGCGCCGGGCGGGCAGGTCACGCCGGCCGGCGTGGTGCCGCGGCTGAAGCAGTTCACCGTGGTCGGCACCTTCGATTCGGGCCACTACGAGTACGACTCGGCGCTGGCCATGGTGCACGAGCAGGACGCCGCCAAGGTGTTCCGCCTCGAAGGGCCCACCGGCATCCGCCTGAAGCTCAAGGACCTGAACGAGGCGCGCGCCGTGGCCGACCAGCTGGCCGTGAGCCTGCCGGGCGAGTTCCTGATCCGCGACTGGACGCGCCAGAACAAGACCTGGTTCGCGGCCGTGCAGGTCGAGAAACGCATGATGTTCATCATCCTCACGCTGATCGTGGCGGTGGCGGCCTTCAACCTGGTGTCCACGCTGGTCATGACCGTGACCGACAAGCGCGCCGACATCGCCATCCTGCGCACGCTGGGCAGTTCGCCGCGCAGCATCATGGGCATCTTCGTGGTGCAGGGCGCGATGGTGGGCGTGATCGGCACCGTGGCCGGGCTGCTGCTGGGGCTGGGCATTGCCTACAACATCGACGTGATCGTGCCCTTCCTGGAGCAGCTGTTCCACGCGAGCTTTCTGCCCAAGGACATCTACCTGATCAGCAAGATGCCGAGCGATCCGCAGCAGAGCGACATCGTGCCGATCGCCATCATTTCCCTGGTGCTGGCCTTCGTGGCCACCCTGTACCCGAGCTGGCGCGCCAGCCGCGTGAACCCGGCCGAGGCCCTGCGCTATGAGTGACGTTGTATTGAAGGCCCGTGGACTCACGAAGCGGTTCCACGAAGGCCGGCTCGACCTGACCGTGCTGCACGGCGTCGACCTCGACGTGCATGCCGGCGAAACGCTGGCCATCGTCGGCGCTTCGGGCTCCGGCAAGAGCACGCTGCTGCACCTGATGGGCGGGCTCGACGCGCCCACCGCCGGCAAGGTCGAACTGCTGGGCAAGGACATCGCGCACGCCGACGCGGCGGAGCAGGGGCGGCTGCGCAACGAGCACCTGGGTTTCGTCTACCAGTTCCACCACCTGCTGCCCGAATTCAGCGCGCTCGACAACGTGGCGATGCCGCTGAAGATCCGGCGCATGGAGCCCGCGGCGGCCGCGCAGTCGGCGTCGAAGATCCTGCAAAGCGTGGGGCTGGGCGAGCGACTGCATCACCGGCCGGCCGAGCTGTCGGGCGGCGAACGCCAGCGCGTGGCGATTGCGCGCGCGCTGGTGACGCAACCGGCCTGCGTGCTGGCCGACGAGCCCACGGGCAACCTGGACCGGAGCACGGCGGACACGGTGTTCGCGCTGATGCTCGACCTGGCGCACCGGCACGGCACGGCGTTCGTGATGGTCACGCATGACCAGGAGCTGGCGAAGCGGTGCGATCGGGTGCTGCAGCTGGTGGCGGGGCGCCTGGCCGGCTGAGCTTCTTGACTGTCTCCCTCCCCTCCCGGGGGAGGGCAGGGGTGGGGGCTCGACGGCATTGAACGCCACGCAGCCTCGAAGGCCGCGCTGCCCCCATCCCGACCTTCCCCCGGAGGGGGAAGGGGCTAATACAGCAGGGCCGCTTCCTGTTCCTGGTTCGCCGGTCTTGCATCGAGCGGCAGCACGCACAGGACTTTTCCGCCCAGCGTCAGCACCAGCCCGAGCCGGCCGCCGATCTGCACGACCTGGCACACGGTGCGCGGCGCCTTGGCCCCACCCGCGGCCGACATCGAAAGCGCCCGCGCGGGCGGCTGCCGCAGCATCGCCATCAGCACCCGCGCATCGCAGTCCTGCAGCGCTTGCCGGTACACGTGGAAGGCCGCCTCCGACGACCCCGCATCGCCGTCGCTCTTGCCCTGTCGTAACCGCAGCAACGCGCGATGCAACTGCTGCCGGCAGGCGGCTTCGGTCTTCCCGCTGGCCTCGGCAATTTCCTTGAAGCTGGCCTCGAACACTTCGCGCAGCAGCACCGCCGCGCCATCGAGGGGCGACAGCCTTGCCGCCAGCAGGCGCAGCGCCTGCTCGGTGGACTGCGCCATTGCCGCTTCGGCCTCCGCCGAGGGGGCTTCCGACGCAAGGTCCTGCAAGGCCGCATCCCGCAGCCACCGCCGCATCCACCCCTCCCGTCGCAGCCGGTCGATCGCCAGGTTCTGCATCACCGTGGTCAGCCACGCCTGCGCTTCATCAAGACCCGTTCCATCGCCCGCCTCGAGCGCGCGCAGGTAAGTCTCCTGCACCACATCTTCAGCCTCGGCCAGCCCGCCGAGCATGCGCGTCGCCGCGCGAACCAGCCGGCCCCTCAGGGCGGGCAACTGCGAGAGATAGCGTTCATCGAGCATCGGCGCAGCTTGCCACAGCGGCCTCGATGTCACGAAACTGTGGGCTTGTTCGTCAAGACAGTTCAACCCACAGGAGCTTTCTTCATGTCCCCCATGTTCTCAATGGAAACCGACGACGACACCAAGCCCGCGGCCACCGCCGAGCCGCGCAATTCCTACCTGGAGGAGAAGGCCTTCAAGTCGCGCACGCTGCTGATCTTCGGCACCATCACCGATGCCGCGGCGGCCGACGTGACGCGCCGGCTCATCGCGCTGGACGCCGACAGCGGCGACAAGCCCATCGACATCCTCGTGAGCTCGCCGGGCGGGCACCTGGAGTCGGGCGATGCCATTCACGACATCGTGCGTTTCATCAGCGCGCCGGTGCACATGATCGGCACCGGCTGGGTCGGCAGCGCGGCCACGCACCTGTTCCTGGCGGCGCCGCGCGAGCGCCGCGTGTGCCTGCCCAACACGCGCTTCCTGATTCACCAGCCCAGCGGCGGGGCGGGCGGGCAGGCGACGGACATCGCCATCCAGGCGCAGGAAATCATCAAGGCCCGCCAGCGCATCGCGCACGAGATCGCGCGCGAGACTGGCAAGCCCATCGACGTGGTGCTGGCCGACATCGAGCGCGACCGCTGGCTGTCGGCCGAGGAGGCCGTCGAATACGGGCTGGTCTCGCGCATCATCCAGCGCAAGACCGAACTGCGGGGCTGATCGATCAGGCCTTGGGCTTGTAGGCCACCACGTCGATCTCGACGCGCGCGTCGATCATCAGGCGCGCCTCGGTGGTCGAGCGCGCGGGCTTGTTCTCGCCGAAGTAGCCCATGTAGATGCGGTTGAAGGCACCGAAATCGCGCGCGTCCTGCAGCCACACGGTGCTCTTGCACACGTCGTCCAGCGTGGCGCCGGCCAGCGCGAGCACGGTCTTGATGTTTTCCATCACCTGGCGCGTCTGCGCCTCGATGCCGCCCACCACGAGTTCGCCGTTCTTGTCGACCGGCACCTGGCCCGACACGTAGACGAAGTCGCCGGCGCGCACGGCCGGGGAGAACGGACGCACCTGGCGGTCGGAAGCAAGGGGCGGGGCGCCGAGGTATTCGAGGGGCATGGAGGACTCCTGGGGTGTTGAAAGACTGGAGGGAAGGGGGAGTCGCGAGTATCCGTCCAATCTGAAAATCTATTTCAGAATAACCCTTGAACAAGGGTTAACACGGATGATTTGGCATGAATACTGCTTCAAAGTCCGGGCCGAAAAGAAAATTTCTTTCACAAACTCGCCCGCCCCATGAAGGAGTTCCCCATGCCCCACGTCGGTCCAGCCTTGCGCCTTTCCCTGCCCACGCTGTCCAGGCGCAGCCTGCTCGGTGCGTCCCTGCTCGCGATGCTGTGCGCCGCGCTGCCCCACCAGCAAGCCCATGCCCAGGGCCCGCGCAATTTCGCCACCTTGGCGATGGTGGCCGAGCCGCAGACGCTCGACCCGATGGCATCGACCGCCGACCTGGTCGGCACCATCATGCAGCACGTGTACGAAACGCTCTACACCTTCGACGGCAAGTGGAACGTGGTGCCCATGCTGGCCGAGGGCATGCCCAAGATCTCCGCCGACGGCAAGACCTACGCCATCACCCTGCGCAAGGGCGTGATGCTGCACAACGGCCGCGAACTCACGGCCGACGACGTGGTGGCCAGCCTGCAGCGCTGGATGGACCAGTCGCCGCGCGGCAAGGCCGTGGGCAAGGAAATCGACAGCCTCAAGGCCAAGGGCCCGCTGGCCGTCGAAGTGGTGCTGAAGGAGCCCTATGCGCCGCTGCTGTCGCAGCTCGCGCTGCCCAGCGGCATGGCCGCCATCATGGCCAAGGACTCGATCGCCTCGCCGCTGAAAGACTTCGTCGGCACCGGCCCCTACAAGTTCAAGGAGCGCCGCCCCGACCAGTTCGTGCTGCTCACGCGCTTCGACAAGTACAGCGCCCGCAAGGAACCCGCGAGCGGCTACGGCGGCAAGCGCGAAGCGGCCATCGAAGAGCTGCGCTTCGTGCCCGTGCCCAACGCCAGCACGCGCGTCGAAGGCGCGCTGGCCGGCCAGTACGACTTTGCCGACCTGCTGCCGGTCGAAGCGCTGCCGCGCCTGGAAAAGTCGGGCGGCAAGACCATGCCGATCATGACGCCGTCGTTCGGCTTCCCGTACCTGGTGCTCAACACCAAGGAAGGCGTGGCCGCCAACCCGGCCGTGCGCCAGGCGATCCAGACTGCGCTCGGCGAAGGCGAAATGCTCGCGGCCGGCTTCGGCGACACGCGCTTCTTCGTGGCCGAGGGCAACCACTTCCCCAAGGGCTCGCCGTTCTACTCGGCCTCGGGCGTCAACCAGTACAACCAGCGCAACGCACCCAAGGCCAAGGAGCTGGCGGCCAAGGCCGGCTACAAGGGCGAGCCGATCCGCGTGCTCACCAGCCGCCAGTACGACTTTCACTACAACATGGCGCTGCTGATGGCCGAGCAATTGAAGCGCGCCGGCTTCAAGGTCGACCTCAACGTGGTCGACTGGGCCACGCTGGTGCAGCGCCGCAACGACGCCAAGCTGTGGGACATCTACGTCACGCATTCGGGCCAGTTCCCCGAGCCCATGCTCTCGCCGCCGCAGCTGGGCGACGGCGCGCCCGGCTGGTGGGACACGCCCGCCAAGAAGGCGGCGCTGCAGGCCTTCAACACCGAGAGCGACCCCGCCAAGCGCGGCGCGCTGTGGGGCAAGGTGCAACAGGTGGTCTACGACGAAGTGCCGTACATCAACGTCGGCAAGTTCAACGGCCTGTCGGCCAGGAGCCCGGCGCTGGACAACTACACGCCCGCGACCTGGCCGTTCTTCTGGAACGCGAAGATCAAGTAAGCAAAGCAGCACCGCCATGCCATCGCGTCGCCAACTTCTGCAAGCCAGCGCACTGGCCTCCGGGCTCGGAGCCCTGGGCCTGCACTCCTCCATGGCCGCTACCGCCAAGGGCGCAAGCGCCGGCCCGGTCTACGCCTACGTCGGCACCTACAGCGACGGCGGCAAGCCGTGGCGCGGCGGGCGCGGGCTGGGCGTGCACCAGTTCGTGCTCGACAGCGCGACCGGTGCGCTCAAGCCCATTCCCGGCGCACCGGTGGCCGTGGCCAGCACGGGCGAGGGCGCCAGGCTGCGCAACCCCGCGTCGCTGGCGCGCCACCCGACGCTGCCCATGCTCTATGCGGCCAACGAGTTCGAGGCCGGCTCGGTCTCGGCCTTTCGCATCGGCGCCAACGGCGCGCTGTCGTTCGTGGCCGAAATGCCCTGCGGCGGCAAGGACCCGGCCTACATCAGCGTGCACCCCGACGGCCGCTTCCTGTTCACGGCCAACTACGCGAGCGGCGACGTCAGCGTGATCGCGCTGCGCGCCGACGGCACGCCCGACACCGATCGCGCGGCCGTCGTCTACAAGGACGCCGAGGCCTGCGGCGCCACCGCCTGCAAGCCCGGCGCCGACGTGGTGCCGGCCGCCGCGCGCTCGCACGAAGGCTTTGCCACCAGCGACCACGACGGCCCGCACGCGCACATGGTGCATGCCGACCCGAAGGGCAACTTCGTGCTGGTGGCCGACCTGGGGCTGGACCGCGTCATCTCGTACCGCTTCGACCGCGGCACCGGCGTGCTGAGCCAGCCCAGCACCGTGGCCGTGTCCGAAAGCTCGGGCGCGCGCCACTTCATCTTCCACCCGAACGGCAAGTGGTTCTACCTGGTCAACGAGGAAGCCTCGACCATCGCCTTCATGCGCTATGACGACGCCAGCGGCGTGCTCACGCCGGTGAGCGAAACCTCGGCGCTGCCGCCAGGCTTCAAGGGCACGAGCTACGCCTCGGGCATTCGCATGCTGCCCGACGGCCAGCACTTCGTGTCGCTGAACCGGCTGCACGATTCGCTCTCGCTCTTCAAGGTCGACGCCCGCACCGGCGCGCCCACGCTGGTGCGCGAGGAATGGACGCGCGGCAACTACCCGCGCAGCTGCACGCTCGACCCGAGCGGCAAGTTCCTCTACGTGTGCCACAACAAGCAGGGCGACAACGTGACGGTGTTCCGCGTGCAGGGGGGCGACGTCAAGTTCACCGGCCAGTACGTGGCGGTGGGCAGCGCCGCTGCCATCGAGTTCTCGCGCTGAAGGGGTCTCTCTTGTTCCGTTACATAGCTTCCCGCCTGGCCGGCATGCTCGTCGTGCTGGGCATCGTGGCGGTGCTCGTCTTCGTGCTCACGCGCGCGGCCTCGGGCGACCCGGTGTCGGTGCTGCTGGGCGACCAGGCCACCGCGGCCGACATCGCGCGCGTGCAAAAAGAGTACGGCCTGGACAAGCCGCTGCCCGTGCAGTTCGGCTACTGGCTGCGCGAGGTGCTGCAAGGCAACCTGGGCACCTCGATCTTTCTGCAGCGCCCCGTGACGCAGGCGCTGTGGGAGCGCTCCGAACCCACCACGCTGCTCGCGCTGATGGCCGTGGCCATTGCCGCGCTCATCGGCGTGCCGTGCGGCATCGTCTCGGCCGTGTTCCGCGGGCGCATCGTCGACCAGCTGTTCACCGGCATCGCGATGCTGGGCGCGAGCATTCCGAGCTTCTGGCTGGGCATCGTGCTGATCCAGATCTTCGCGGTGTCCTTCGGCTGGTTCCCGGTGTCGGGCTACGGCGCGCCCGACGCGGCGCTGGCCGAGCGGCTGCATTCGCTGGTGCTGCCGGCCACGGTGCTGGGCCTGCTGAACTCGGCGCTCATCATCCGCTTCACGCGCGCCTCGATGCTCGACGTGCTCGGTGAAGACTATGTGCGCACCGCGCGCTCCAAGGGCCTGAGCGAAAGCGTGGTCGTGCTCAAGCACGCGCTGCGCAATGCGCTGGTGCCCATCGTCACGGTGATCGGTCTCACGGTCGCGCTGATGATCGGCGGCGCCGTCATCACCGAGACGGTGTTCGGCCTGCCCGGCGTGGGCAACCTCGTGGTCAGTGCCGTGCTGCGGCGCGACTACCCCGTCATTCAAGGCGCGCTGCTCGTGATTGCCGCGATCTATGTGCTCATCAATTTCTCGATCGACCTGCTGTATGCGGTGGTCGATCCGCGCGTGAAGGTCTGAGCCATGCAAATGCCCCGAATGCTCCGCCAGCTGATGCATCGCCGCATCGTGATGGTGTCCGCGCTGGTGCTGCTGGTGATTGCCGTCATGGCCATCGGCGCGCCGCTGTTCGCCTCTGCCGACCCCAACGACACGGCCGTGCTGGAACGCCTGAAGGCGCCGAGCGCCGAGCACCTGCTCGGCACCGACGAACTGGGCCGCGACATGTATTCGCGCATCGTGCACGGTGCGCGCTACTCGCTGGCCATCGCGGCGCTGACGGCGCTGGGCGCGGTCGTTGCCGGCACGGTGCTGGGCCTGATGGCCGGCTTCTTCCGCCGGCTCGACGCGCCGCTGATGCGCGTGGTCGACGCGATGATGTCCTTCCCCGACATCCTGCTGGCCATTGCGCTGGTGGCCATACTCGGGCCCTCGCTGATCAACACGGTGCTGGCGCTGGTGCTGGTCTACACGCCGCGCGTGGCGCGGGTGGTGCGCGCATCGACGCTGGTGGTGCGCGAGCTCCTGTTCGTGGAAGCGGTGCGCGCGCTGGGCGTGCGCACGTCGCGCATCCTGTGGCGGCACATCCTGCCGAACCTGATGTCGCCGATTCTGGTGCAGGTGTCGTTCATCTTCGCGTACGCGATCCTGGCGGAAGCGGGGCTGTCGTTCCTCGGCGTCGGCGTGCCGCCCGAGATTCCGACCTGGGGCACCATGGTCGCGGGCAGCCAGCAGTATGCGCACCAGGCTTTCTGGGTCGTGCTGTTCCCGGGGCTTGCGATCATCTTCACGGCGCTGTCGCTGCAACTGCTGGGCGACGGGGTGCGCGACCTGCTCGACCCGAAGCTCAAGAAAACCTCGTGATGACGAACGAACAAAACACCCCGCGTCTCGCGGTCAGCAACCTGAGCACCAGCTTTCCGACCGAAGACGGCCTCGTGCGGTCGGTGGCCGACGTGAGCTTTTCGATCCAGCCGGGCAAGACCACCGCGCTGGTCGGCGAATCGGGCTCGGGCAAGTCGGTAACCAGCCTCACGCTGATGCGGCTGCTGCCGAAGACCGCGAACGCGCAGGTCAGCGGCACGGCCTCGTTCGTGACGCGCGAAGGCAAGACGCTCGACCTGCTGAAGATCGACGAACGCCAAATGCGCTCGCTGCGCGGCAACCAGCTGTCGATGATCTTCCAGGAGCCGATGACGAGCCTGAACCCGGTGTTCACCATCGGCGAACAGATCGCGGAAAGCGTGCGGCTGCACAAGGGGCTCGACCGCAAGGCGGCCATGGCGCATGCGCTGCGCATGCTCGAGCTGGTCGAGATTCCGGCCGCCGCGCAGCGCGTGCACGAGTACCCGCACCAGCTGTCGGGCGGCATGCGGCAGCGCGTGATGATTGCGCTGGCCATGGCCTGCGACCCGACACTGCTGATCGCCGACGAGCCCACCACCGCGCTCGACGTGACCATCCAGGCGCAGATCCTCGAGCTCATGCGGCGGCTGCAGGCCGAGACGGGCATGAGCATCCTGTTCATCACGCACAACCTCGGCGTGGTCGCGCACCATGCGGACGACGTGGTGGTGCTCTATGCCGGCCGCGTGGTCGAGAGCGCGCCGGTGCGGCCGCTGTTCGCGCAGCCCGAGCATCCGTACACGCAGGGCCTGTTGGCCTGTCTGCCCGGCAAGGCGCGGCTTCCCGGCCAGCCCAAGCCCAAGCGCCTGTTCGCCATTCGCGGCCAGGTGTCGAGCCCGCTCGCGCCGCCGCCGGGTTGCGCCTTCGAGCCGCGTTGCGACCTCGCCCTGGCCGGCTGCAGTGCCGCCATGCCGCCGCTCATCGACATCCGGCAAGACCGCCAGGCACGCTGCATTCGTGTGCAGCCCACCCACACTCTCGCGAGAGCCGCATGACCGCCGCTTCTGTTTCTTCTCCTCTCATCGAAGTCCGCGGACTCAAGAAATACTTCGGCAGCAGCGACCGGCCGGTGCGCGCGGTCGACGACGTGTCGTTCGCGATCCAGCCCGGCGAAACGCTGGGCCTCGTGGGCGAGTCGGGCTCGGGCAAGAGCACCATCGGTCGCACCGTGCTGCGGCTGCTGGAGAGCACGAGCGGGCAGGTGCTGTACCGCGGCGACGACATCGGCGCGCTGTCGGGCGAGCGCATGCGCAAGCTGCGCAGCAAGCTGCAGATCATTTTCCAGGACCCGTACGCCAGCCTGAACCCGAAGATGCGCATCAGCGCGATCCTGGGCGAGGCGCTGTCCACGCACGGGCTGCACAAAGGCGCGGCCGCGCGCGACAAGCGCATTGCCGAACTGCTCGAAACCGTGGGCCTGCGCGCCGAGCATGCGAGCCGCTTTCCGCACGAGTTCTCGGGCGGGCAGCGCCAGCGCATCGGCGTGGCGCGCGCGCTGGCGGTGGAGCCCGAGTTCATCGTGGCCGACGAGCCGCTGTCGGCGCTCGACGTGTCGATCCAGTCGCAGGTCATCAACCTGCTGGCCGACCTGCGCGAGCGGCTCGGCCTGACGATGCTCTTCATCTCGCACGACCTCGACGTGGTCGAATACCTGTGCGACCGCGTGGTGGTGCTCTACCTGGGCAAGGTGATGGAAGTGGCCACCACCGACGAGCTGTTCGCGCACCCCTCGCACCCCTACACCCGGGCGCTGCTGGCCGCGAGTCCGAAGCCCGACCCCGAGCTGTCGACCGAGCGCATCGCGCTCAAGGGCGACATTCCCAGCCCCATCTCGCCGCCTTCGGGCTGCGTGTTCCGCACACGCTGCCCGCACGCCATCGAGGCCTGCGCGCAGACCGTGCCGGCCCTCGAAGAAATTTCGGCAGGACACTACAGCGCCTGCATCCGCAAAGAACTGCTCTCCAACATTGCCGCATGACCATGACCGCCGCCAACGACTTCAACGATCCGCTTCTCAACGAACGTTTCAAAGGCTACCCGCGCACGCAGGCACCGCGCCGCCGCAGCGAGATCGGCGCCGCCGGCTGGAACGTGCTGGCCGGCGACCTGCCGCTGCCGCTGGCCGTGCTCAAGCGCGAGGCGCTGGAGCACAACCTCGCGTGGATGCAGTCGCGCGTGCGTGAATGGGGCATCGACCTCGCGCCGCACGGCAAGACGACCATGTCGCCGCAGCTCTTCCAGCGCCAGCTCGATGCCGGCGCCTGGGGCCTGACCTTTGCCACCGTCACGCAACTGGCCGTGGGCGTGGCGGCCGGCGCGCGCCGCACGCTCATCGCCAACCAGGTGGTGAGCGACGAGGACCTGGGCGGCATACAGCTGCTGCTGGGCGCGCACGCGGACCTGCGCATCGTGTTCCTGGTCGACTCGCTGGCGCAGCTGGCGCTCATCGAAGACTGGGCCGCGCGCCATGCCGACAGCGTGCCCTTCGAGGTGATGCTGGAGATCGGCGTCGAAGGCGCGCGCACCGGCTGCCGCACGCACGAAGAGGCCGTCGCGCTGGCCACGCGGCTGCGCGCCAGCAGCGCCGTGAAGCTGGTCGGCATCGAGACCTACGAAGGCCAGGGCGCCACCGGCGCCAGCGAGCCCGACACCGCTTATGCCAACACGCTGATGGACCGCGTGGAAGCCGTGGCGCGCCACTGCGACACGCACAAACTGTTCGAGACCGACGAGGTGCTGGTCTCGGCCGGCGGCTCGGCCATCTTCGACCTCGTGGCCGGCCGGTTGAAGCCCGCGCTCGCCTCGCCGGTGCGCGGCCTGTTGCGCTCGGGCTGCTACGTCACGCACGACCACGGTTTCTACAAGCGCATGGTGAGCGCGGTCGACGAGCGCCTGGGCTGCGGGTGCGGCGAAAGCCTGGTGCCCGCGATGGAAGTCTGGGCCACCGTGCAGTCGCGCCCCGAGCCCGGCCTGGCGATCCTGGCCGTGGGCAAGCGCGACATCTCCTTCGACCTCTCGCTGCCCGTGCCCATCGCGCGCGCGGCGCGCGGCGCGCTGCAGCCGCAGGCCGTGCCCGCGGGCTGGAAGATCACCGCGCTCAACGACCAGCACGCCTACCTGCGCTGGGACGCGAGCGAAGAGGGCGAGGCGCCCCAGGTCGGCGACCGCGTGGGCCTGGGCATTTCTCACCCCTGCACCACCTTCGACAAATGGCACTGGATGCCGGTGGTCGAGAACGACTACCGCGTGAGCGACGCCGTCGCCATGCATTTCTGAGCACGCACCGATGACCCCCTCCCTGCTCCAGAAAATCGCGCAGATCCGCAGCGACGCCCCGGCGACGCGGCGCGCGATTCTCGACCTGATCCTCGAAGACCCCGACCGCGTGCTCGAAGAAAGCTTCGAGCAACTGGCCGAGCGCTCGCGCAGCTCGGTGCCGACCATCATGCGCACCTGCCGCGACCTCGGCTTTGCCGGCCTGCGCGAGTTCAAGCTTGCGCTGGCGCAAGAGCTGGCGCTGGGCGGCTCGCCGCTGCACCGCCGCGTGAACATCGAGGACGCGGCCGACGAAGTGGTCGGCAAGATCGCGCGCAGCGCGGCGGCCTCGGTGTCGGGCGTGCGCGGGCAGCTCGACATGCAGGTGCTCGACGGCGCCGTGGCGGCCATCGCGGCCGCGCCGCACGTCGACCTGTACGGCGCGGGCGCGACCTCGTGGTTCATGGCCAACGACCTGCAGGCGCGGCTGTTCCGGCTCGGCCTGTCGGCCAATGCCTGGGCCGACTACCACCTGCAGCAGGTGGCCGGCGCGGCGCAGCGCCCGGGCGGCGTGGTGATCGCCATCTCGCACGTGGGCGGCATGCCCTCGCTGCTCGACGCGGTGGACATCGCGCGCGGGCAGGGCGCCAAGGTGGTTGCGCTCACGCGGCCGGGCACGGCGCTCGCGGCCAAGGCCGACTTTCTTTTGGGCCTGTCGGTGCCCGACGACGCGGTGATGCACGTGGGCATCGACGCCTACCTGACGCACCTCACGGCCATCGAGATCTTGACGGTGCTCGTGGCGCAACGCCGCGGCGAGCCCGCGATGCAGCGCCTGCAGCGCGCGCGCGATGCGTTCCAGCGGCACGGCATCGATGCGACCACGCATCCGCTGCAGAGCTGGGACGGCGGAGGAATCAAGCATGGTTGACGCATCGAAGAAAGCCACGCTGCTCGAAGGCGGCCTGGTGGTCGACGGCTCGGGCGGCCCCTCATGGCCCGGCGACGTGCTGCTGCAGGGCGACCGCATCGTGGCGCTCGGCGAAGGCCTGCGCGAGCGGCTGCCGCAAGGGCTGACGCTGGCCGACATCGACGTGGTCGACTGCCGCGCCAAGGTCATCGCCCCCGGCTTCATCGATGCGCACACGCACGATGACGCCATCGTGCTGCGCGACCCGCTGTGCCTGCCCAAGGTGTCGCAGGGCATCACCACCGTGGTCACGGGCAACTGCGGCATTTCGCTCGCGCCGTACCGCACGCCGCAGTCGCGGCCGCCGCTCACGCTGCTGGGCGCCGATTCGTTCAAGCACGCGACCATGGCCGAGTACCGCGCGGCCGTCGATGCCACGCAACCCGCGCTCAATGTGGCCGCGCTCGTCGGCCACACCACCTTGCGCTTCGCGAGCATGCAGGCGCTCGACCGTCCAGCCAGCGCCGACGAGCTGGCGCGCATGGAAGCGCTGCTCGACGGCTGCATGGCCGACGGCGCGCACGGCATGTCGTCGGGCCTGTTCTACGAAGAGGCCTTTGCGGCGCCGGCCGAGGAAGTCACCGCGCTGGCCCGCGTCGTGGCGCGCCACGGCGGCGTCTATGCCACGCACCTGCGCAGCGAGATGCAGCAGATCATCGAGGCGCTGCACGAGGCCGGCGACTCGGCCTTCAACGCCGGCGTGCCGCTCGTCATTTCGCACCACAAGTGCGCCGGCCCCGCCAACTGGGGCCGCACCAAGGAAACGCTGCCGCTGATCGAGTCGCTCGCGCAGCGCCAGAAGATCGCGATGGACGTGTACCCCTACGTGGCCGGCTCGACCGTGTTGCGCGAGGACCTGGTGGACGGCATGATCGACGTGCTGCTCACCTGGTCCGACCCGCATCCCGAGATGACGGGCCGGCTCATCTCCGACATCGCGCGCGAGTGGGGCACCACCGAGCAGGAGGCCTGCCTGCGCCTGAAACCCGGCGGCGCCTGCTACTTCCAGATGCAGGAAGAAGACGTGGAGCGCGTCATTGCGCACCCGCTCACCATGATCGGCAGCGACGGCCTGCCGCACGACCGGCATCCGCATCCGCGCCTGTGGGGCGCGTTCCCGCGCGTGTTCGCGCGCTACTGGCGCCAGCGCAAGCTGTTCACGCTCGAGCAGGCCGTGCACAAGATGACCGGCATGACCGCGCGCAACCTGCGCATTGCCGATCGCGGCCTGCTGCGCGCGGGTGCCATGGCCGACGTGGTGGTGTTCGACCCCGAGACCATCGCCGACACCGCCACCTACGACAAGCCACACGGCGTGAGCCTGGGCGTGGAGCGCGTGTTCGTGAACGGCGTGCTGGCCTATCACGGCGGCGAGCCCGAGGCGCGCGTGCTGGCGCGCGCCGGGCGCATGCTGACGCGCGGGAGTTGAACGCCCGCGCGTCGGCGCTTTTTCCCCTTCAGGCAAACACCAGGCAGACCGGCGTCGGCACCTGTGCCACCTGCACCGGCTGGTCGAGCTTGCCGCTCGCGGGGTCGATGCGCAGGCGCAGGATGGTGTCGCCCTTCTGGCTGAGTGCGTAGAGGTGGCTGCCGTTGGGCGCGACGGCCAATGCGCGCGGAAAGCGCAGGCCCTCGCTCCAGTGCTGCAGCGGCGTCAGCGTGCCGCTGGTTGCATCGATGCGGAAGGCCGCGACGCTGTCGGCCAGCGCGTGGTCCGACTTCAGCCGGCGGTTGCTCGCATAGAGGAACTGCCCCGAGGGATGCATCACCAGCGCCGCCGCGTTCTTCTGGCCGCTGAAGTCTTCCGGCACCGTCGAGATCCGCTGGCGCTGCTCCCCCAGCTTGCCGCTCGCCGCGTCGTAGGCGAAGCTGGTGATCGTGGCGTCGAGTTCGCCCACCACGTACACCAAGCGCTGCGACGGATGCAGTGCGAGGTGGCGCGGGCCGCTGCCGGGCGGTGCGGTCTTGCGCTGCGGCGACGCGAGCTTGCCGTCCGCGAGCGTGAAGACGTTGATGCGATCGCTGCCGAGGTCGGTCGCGAGCACGCGTTGCCCCGAGGCGTCGAACTGCACCATGTGCGGATGCGGTGATTCCTGTCGTTCCGTGTCGGGGCCGACACCGGTTTCCTTTTCAATGCCCGACACCTTGCCGAGCGTGCCGTCCGCGCCGATCGGCAGCACGTTGTACGCACCGCCGCCGTACAGTGCGACCACGAGCGAACGCCCGTCGGGCGACACGGCCAGGTGCGCGGGAATGACGCCGGACAGTGATAGCGGCTGGCGGTTGATCAGCGTCAGCCGGCCGGTGCGCTCGTCGATGCCATAGGCCTCGGCCGTGCCCGTGGGCAGGCCCTGGTAGGTGTCGATCTCGTTGATCGCGAACAGGAAGCGCCGGCTGGGATGCATCGCAAGAAACGAAGGGTTCGCGCTCGCGACCGTTTGCACCTGCGTCCAGCCGCCGTCCTGGACGGCGAGTACGTAGATGCCCTTCGACGCGGGTCCGCCCGCCGTGCCGCCCGGGGCGTCGTGGGTGTAGGTGCCGACGTAGGCAAAGCGCGGCGCCGGGGCGCTGCTGGTGTTCGTGGCCGCCGCGTCCGGGGCTTGCGCATGGGCCGGCAGCCAAGGCGTCAAGGCACCGAGGGCGGAGCTGCCGCCGATCCATTGCATGACGGTGCGGCGTTCTTGATTGGTCATGGGATTCCTCTTGCTATTGAACTTTGTGGCTGTGGTGCTTGCCGGGGGGGGTGTTCTTGGTGTGTGCACAGGACACCGGGTACTCCCCTCCGCGAATGTCCCCCGGGGCTGCGCCCCTCCTCCTTTATTTCGCTGCGGGGAGCACCCGATGCCCTGTGCACTTGGGCACGCGGCTGGTGCTCGCCGATCAACGACCGCTGCGCATAACGCTCACGTCGGCGGTGTGCTCTGCGCAGCGAAACAAAGGAGGAGGCCGCAGGCCGGGGGACATTCGCGGAGCAGAGCACACCGTCGGCGTGAGCTCGCCCCGAACTGCAGCAAGACATCTCAAGCCCGAACAGACATGGCATGGTGAAAGATGTTGTTGGGGTCATACCGCCGCTTCACCTTCCGCAGCAAGTCGTAGAGTCCGCGATCGCCGTAGTACAGCTGCGGCCAGAACGGGTAGGCCAGCATGTCGTTGTCCGGGTAGTTGATGTAGCAGCCCTCGTAGCGCTCGCCGGGGTAGGGCGTTCCGGCGTAGCGCTGCGGCACGTCGGGCGTGCCGTACACGTCGCGGTAGAAATCGCTGATCCAGCGCAGGTGGCCCGCGTCGTCCTTGGCGTCGCGCCAGTAGGTCTGGTATTGCAGCTTCATGATCGATGCGCGCTGCGGCACCGCCGTGTCCTCGATGCGCTCGGCCTTGTTGATGGCGCCGCCATACGAGTCCACCTGCACCAGCGACTGGCTCAGGTCCACGCCCGGCATCACGCGCGTCAGGTGCGTGTAGATGCGCTGTGCCTCGCGCGCGCTGAAGTTCTGCTTCATGTAGGCCGACTTGTACTTGCCGCGCTGGTTGTCGCCCGAACCGTTGAGCGACTGCGTGGCCGTGAGCCAGTCGTAGCGCGTCACCGTGTGCGGCTTGGAGCACAGCAGCTGGCCCGCGTCGCGCTGCGGGTTCGGGCCCACGCCCGGCGCGCGACCCTTGGCCGGCACCGGCGCGCAGGCACTGAAGCGGTCGAGAAAATCGTTGAGCACCGTCAGGTCGTTGCAGGTGCCGTCGGGGTTGCAGAACTGCGTGAGCATCACGATCTGGCCCGACGAGCGGTGCGTGAGCTTGAGCAGCGAGAACATGCCCCAGGTGTCGGGCGACTTGCCGCGCGTGGCCCAGTAGTCGCCGTAGGTCGACAGCAGGGTGGCGAAGCGCTCGGGCGTCATGCTGGCCCAGTCGAACGCGACCACCGCCAGCGCCACCTCGCGCGGCGCCTGCGGCAGGCTGTCGAACACATAGCTGGTGATGGCGCCGAAGTTGCCGCCGCCCGCGCCGCGGCAGGCGCGGAACAGCTCGGGCTCGCGGCGTGCGTCCACGGTGCGCGGCACCACCTGGCCGCGCGAATCCACCGTCAGGATGTCGACGGCCGACAGCCAGTCGACCGTCAGCCCCTGCAGGCGCGACAGCAGGCCGTAGCCGCCGCCGCAGATGTGCCCGCCCGCGCCGACCGAATAGCACGAGCCGCCGGGCAGCGTGACATTGCTGCGCTTGTACAGGTCGAGGTACTGGTTCCAGTTCTGCGTGCCGGGGCCGACGCGGTAGCGCCCGTCGCCGTTGCCCGGGTTGGCCTGGTTCATCAGGCTCAGGTCGAGGATGGCGCCGTCGGGGTTGTTGGAAACGAAGTCTTCGTAGCAGTGCCCACCGCTGCGCAAGGTGGGGCGCAGGCCCGCGTCGACGATGCGCTGCAGGGCCGCTGCCGCATCGCCGGCGTTGTCCGCCAGCTCGATGCGCGACGCCGCGTCCGATTCCGTGGCGGGCCATCGCAGGTTGAAGCCCTTCTTGAGGGTGTTGTAGCGAGCATCCTGGCGTGTCACGGTGATGGTCATGGGCGCTTTCCGATGGGTGTCTTGCGGTGCTGGAAGTGGCAGGACGCAGGGGCCTGCCGCGATGAATTCATTTGTTCGCCAAACCGGCGGCTGTGAAAGATTTTTTCTTAACTACTGTTGATTAAAGTAAATAGCGAGCGTGATAGCGAATATTGGCCGAGATTCTTGCAATTGTTGAAATGTTTTTTCACCAGACAAACCCCAAGGTCCGTCGCGGCGGGTTGCTGTCAGACGGCTTTCATCGCGCAGCGGTTTTCACGGATTCGTCACCTTAAGTTCACAGAATCGGGGCGCTTTCAGCCGCTCCGGGCCAAGGCTTGCCCCGGCGTGTTCAGCCCTTTTCTGTGGACTCTCATGACAAAAAACAAATGGACTCGTGCCCGCGTGGCGGGCCTGGCCGGCATCGCGGCCTTTTCGCTGGCCGCATGCGGCGGCGGTGGTGATGGAGGAGGCGGTAATTTCTTCCCGGTTGCCGGCAACGGCAACCCGAACACCCCGCCCGTGGCCCTGCAGCCGCTCGCGGGCGGCTCGCAGTACACGGGCACGGCCAGCTTCGGCGACACCGTGTCGATCACGCTCGACCAGCCCGCCGTGGGCAAGCTCACGCTGCGCTTCGTCGATTCGCGCTTCGGCCTTGCCGGCTCGGTGAGCGCCAGCTATGCCACCCAGCCCGACGGTTCGCTGCTGGCCAGCAACTTCGCGGCCGTGGCCGGCACCGGCGTGCCCGACGCGCTGGTCGCCGCGCTGCCCAAGCTCGGCATGCGCTTCCAGCTCGACGGCAGCCTGCTCAGCGGCTCGCTGGCGCAGGTGCCCAACCTCAAGGCGGCTGACGGCTCGCTGCTGCAGGGCGAGATCGCCGCGTCCAACCAGGGCGTGGCCGACGTGACGCGCCTGGCCGGCGTGTACAACTACATCAAGCTCACGACCGCCTACAACGCCAAGGGCGCGTCGCAGGGCGCGCCGGCTTCGGAGTTCGGGCAGTTCAACATCAAGGCCGACGGCACCGTGCGCGCGTGCATGGGCCAGGCCTATGCCGACAGCTGCGCGGGTGGCCGCACCGGCCTGCTCGCGGCCGAGGCCGACCAGAAGACCTACCCCGGCGCGATGGCGCTGACCCTGGACGGCCAACGCATCGGCCGCGTGATGGTCAACGCGCAGTCGGGCGCGGCCACGCTGCTGGCCGACGAGTTCGCCACCACCGCCGCCGACGGCAGCTTCCGCACCGGCACCTGGGTGCTGCAGAGCGCGACCACCGCGCTGGCCGCCACCGCGCTCGACGGCGAATGGTTGTGCAGCCAGCCCGAGCTCGACGCCGCCACCGGCGCGCTCACCGGCCGCACGCAGCGCAACTTCGTCTCGGTCGGCGCGAACCTGCTGCAGACCGACACCATCGACACCGACGTCAAGCTCAGCGCCAATGCCGGCATCGGCGGCGCGGCGACCACGACCGCCAACGGGCTGAACGGCCTTGTCGCGGGGCAGTGGAGCGACACGCAGAAGGCAGGTCGTGTGCTGCTGCCGGTGGGCAAGCAGACGACTTACTACATCGGCTCCGGGGCGAGCACGGGCGGCGCCGCGGGCACGAACATCTCGGGTGTGTGCCGTGTGTTGCCGGTGCAGCCACTGCCGTCGGCTGACAGCCCCTATCTGACGACGGCTGTCGAGGCCGCCATGGAGATCCGCATCGGCGATGCGCATCCTACGCAGCCGGCCATCGGCTACGACCAGATCTACTACAAGCAAGGGCGCTATCGCAAGGTCGACAAGGATTCCGCAGGCAAGGATTCGACGCAGTGGAAGAAGGCGTTCGACGACTACTGCGAAGCCGTGGGCCTCTCGGACGGTGCCAAGGGCACGACCGTCATTGCTGGCACTTCCCTGCTGAAGGACCCCAGCACCTTCACGTGCTCGACCAAGATTGCTTTCTCCACCACCGGGCTGAAGACCGCGGTTGTCGGTCCCCGTGGCGTGCTGTACCTGACGGACGGTCATCACACCCTCACGAGCTTGTGGGAAGCGCCGAACGGCGGTGGCCCGGAAGTCAAGGTCAAGGTGGTGAAGAAGGGCCACTACGTGGACCTGAACAACGCGAGTTTCTGGCGCACGATGCGCGCGAAAAGCACGGTGTGGCTCAAGCTGCCCGATGGCAGCGCCATCACGCCGGCCGAACTGCCGCAGCAACTGGGCTTGAGCAACGGCCTGAAGGACGACCCGTACCGTGCGTTGCTGTATTTCACGCGCGACATCGGCTATACCCAGCCTTCCAATGGCACCGAGTTCCTGGAGTTCTACTGGTCCGAGTGGCTGCAGGCCGCGCCGCAGAACCTCAAGCTCTCGGCCTACACGTTGACCGACGCAACGAGCTACCTGCAGGCCATCAAGGCCGCGTCCAACCTGATGATCGCGACGCCTGGCACCACGATCATCGGATCGTCCAACAGGACAGCAGCTGACATGGGCAAGGGCTTAGCGTTCGACGACGCGGTCTTCGGCGACCTCAATACGCCGATGACGGCTGATAAGCCCGGCAAGCTGGCCTACGCGCTGAACTACCGCGCTTCGTTGCCAGCCAAGTAACCCACGCTTCGCCGTTCGCGGCGTGACACACGACGGCCGGGCTCTTGCCCGGCCGTTTTTCATGGTGCCGCTAGGATGCGGGTCCAATCCCGAGACCCTTCAGTTCATGCACCCCGCCGCACGCCATCTCGTCTTCCACGGCGCCATCGTCCTGCTGTTCGGCCTGCTGCTGGGCGCGCCGTATGCAAAGGCGATCAAGCGGGATGCCGCCGCCCACATCGTCAATTCATGGCGCGTCGCGCACCTGAGCTTGCCCATCGGCGCGACGCTGATGCTCGCGACGGCGGCCGTGCTGTCGTCGCTCGCGGTGCCGGCGTGGGCGATGTGGCTCATCGCCGTCGCGCTGATTGTGTCGGCCTACGGCTTCTGCGTGTCGACGCCGCTGGCGGCCATCTCGGGGCAGCGCGGGTTGTCGTCGGGCGGCACGGGATGGGGCCCGCTCGTGTACCTCGGCAACATGGTCGGCGCGGTGGCGTCGATCGTTGCAGCGGTGGCGTTGCTGGTCGCGGCATTCGTTTCGCTCTGAACGGCGCATGTCCAAAGAAGAAGTCCCCGTCGTTCAACTCGTCGGTCCCGGTGGGGCCGGCAAGACGACTGTCGGGCTTGCGCTTGCGAGCCAACTCGACTGGGCGTTCGTGGACCTCGACCGCGAGTTCATGGCGCGCGAGGGCGATATCGCGGGCTTCATGGCCGCCCACGGCTATGCCGGCTACGCAAGGCGCAACCTCGCCGTCCATGCCGAAGTACGCGGTGCCTTCACGGTGCCGACCGTCTACGCGCTGTCGTCCGGCTTCATGACGTACTCGGCCGACGTGGATGCGGCCTGCGCGCGGATTCGCGGCGAAGTGGCGCAAGGCGCGCTGACCGTGCTGCTGCTCCCGTCCTTCGAGTTGGAGCCTTGCGTCGAAGCCATCGTCAAGCGACAGTTGTCCCGGCCCTACCTGCCCGGCAACATGGCGAGCGAGGAAGCGCGCATACGCCAGCGCTTCCTGTTGTTCATGGCCTTGCAGTGCGCGCGCTTCCTCAACGACGGCACCCCGGAAGATGCGGCGCTGCAAATAGCCGGCTTCGTGCGCAAACACCTGGAGGAGACGACCCGATGAATTCCCGAAGAAGCCTCGTTCTCGCCGGCGGCGCCACGCTGCTGGGCGCCGCAACGTTCGGCGCCCCCACCGCCGCGCATGCCGACTGGACGCCCGCCAGTCCGGAAGACCAGCGCATGTCCGGCGAAGCGCTCGACAAGGTGCTGACCGACGCAGGCACCACCGCGCCCGCGCTGCGCGCCATCGTCGTCGTGCGCAACGGCATGCTCGTCGGCGAGCGCTACTACGCGGGTGCCACCGCCAACGACCTGCTGGCCATCAACTCGGTGACCAAGAGCGTCTGCTCGATGCTGGTCGGCCAGGCGTTGCAACAGGGCAAGCTCCGGAGCCTTTCGCAAACCGTGGCCGAGCTGCTGCCCGAGGCCACGGGCAAGGCGCCCGACGCGCCGGCTGCCAAGGTCACGTTGCGTCAGATCCTCACCGGCACCACGGGCCTGGCCTACGACTGGCGCACGCAGTTCGAGCCGCTGTTCTCCGCCCCCGACCCCGTCGCCTACGTGCTGGGCCTGAAGGACGACGGCACCGCGCCCGGCACCTGGTCGTACAACGACGCGGCGGTGTCGCTGCTCACGCCGATCCTCGAGCGCGCGCACGGCATGCCGATGGCCGAGGTCGCGAAGCGCGGCCTGTTCGCGCCGCTGGGCATCGAGCGCTTCACGGGGCGCAACGACAAGTCCGGCCACGCGACGGCCTACATGGGCCTGAACCTGCGCACGCGCGATCTCGCGAAGCTGGCGTGGACCATGGCCGACGGCGGCCGTTGGGAAGGCGTGCAGGTGGTGCCCGCCGACTGGGCCGCCGACAGCACGCGCCGCCACGGCCCGGCGCAATGGCGCAACCCGCCGATCGCCGACACGGGCTACGGCTACCTCTGGTTCACGGGCACGCTCGACGGCCGCGAGGTCGCCTGGGGCTGGGGCTATGGCGGGCAGTTCGCGCTGTTCGTGCCGTCGCTGCGGCTGGTGGTGGCCACCGCCGCCACCTCGCCCGCGCCGCAGGCCGTGTCCGCGCAGACCGCCACCGTGGCGCGGGTGGTGCAGCAGGTCGCCGCGCTGGCGGCCGCGTCCGCCTAAGCCTGGAACATCCGCGAGAAGTCGCAGCACTCCTGCGCCAGCATCACGATCGAAGAGGTGAGGGCGCTGCGGTGCTCGCCCTTGTGCATGGCCACGTAGTGCACCAGCGGCAACGCGGGCGTCACGTCGATCACCGCGAGCATGCCCGCGGCCACCAGCGGCTCCAGGCACTGGCGCGGCAGGTAGCTCACGCCCAGGCCCGACACGGTGAGCCCAGTCAGCGCCACCAAGTTGCTCACCACGATCACGTCGGCGGGTTGCACGCCTTGCTCCTTCATCCAGGTGTCGTAGGCGCGGCCGGTGCCCGAGCTGTTGCCCTGCACCAGCATGCGCTGGCGCGCCAGCTCGTGCAGCCGCACGGTGCCGGTGGCGGGCACCACGCCGGGCTTGCACATCCACACGCTCTTGACCTTGCCGATGACCTTGTGCGGCATGCGCGAGTCGGCAAAGGTGTCGGGCACGATGACCAGGTCGAGCTCGTCGGCGCGCAGCTTGTCGCGCAGCTTCAGGCTGTCGTCCACGTCGGGCTCCAGGATCACCTTCGGGTAGTGCTGGCGGATCAGCCCCACCAGCCGCGGCAGCCACGTCATGGCGGTGAGCTCGGTCACGCCGATGCGGATGCGGCGCTCCACCACGCCGGGCTTGCCGAACTGCTCGATGGCCGCGTCGCGCTGCGCCAGCAGCTTCTGCGCGAGCACGTACATCTCCTCGCCCTTCTCGGTGAGGCGCGCGGTGCGCTGGCTGCGGTCGAACAGCTCGGTGTCGAACAGCAGCTCCAGCTCGTGCACCCGCTTGGAAATGGCCGACTGCGAGGCGTGCAACTGGTTGGCCGCCTGCGCGAAGCCGCCCAGCCGGGCGATCCAGTACAGGGCTTCGAGTTGCTTGAAGGTCATCACGGTGCGCGGCTCCCGTAAATGGGGCGGAAAGAGGGCAAGGGGCTGGCGGACAAAGCACTTTTATTCATGCGATTCCATCACAAAAAATCGCTTTTAGAAATTCATCGCGAGGCAGAAGATTCGCCCAAGCCAACGTCATCGACTCTTCAAGGAACCACCATGGACTTCAGGAAACTGCCCCTCGCTCGTGCGCTTGCCCTCGGCCTTGCCCTCGCTTTCGCCGGCGGCGCCGCCAGCGCGCAGGACGGCGGCACGCTGCAGAAGATCAAGGACAGCGGCACGATCCAGATCGGCGCGCGCGACAGCCAGATCCCGTTCTCCTACAAGCTCAGCGCCGACAGCGCGCCCATCGGCTTCACGAACGACATCTGCCTGAAGATCGTCGACGCGGTCAAGGCCAAGCTCGGCCTGGCCAAGCTCGAGGTGCGCTACACCATGCTCAACTCGACCAACCGCATTCCGCTGCTGCAGAACGGCACGGTCGACCTCGACTGCGCGACCACCACCAACACCACGCAGCGCCAGGCGCAGGTCGACTTCGCGCCCAGCCACTTCGTGACCAACATCACCGCGGCCGTGAAGAAGGCCTCGGGCATCAATTCGCTGGCCGACCTCAACGGCAAGAACGTGGCCACCGTCTCGGGCAGCACCTCGATCCAGCTGCTGCGCGGCGCGCGCAAGAACGGCACCATCGAAGTCAACGAGATCGCGGGCAAGGACACCTCCGACGGCTTCCTGCTGCTGTCCACCGGCCGCGCCGACGCCTACGTGCTGGACGACGTGCAACTGGCCGGCATGGTCGCCAGCGCCACCAACCCGGGCGAATACAAGCTGCTGAAGGAGTCGCTGCGCCAGGAGCCCTACGGCATCATGCTGCGCAAGGACGACCCGCAGTTCAAGGCGCTGGTCGACGAGACCGTCACCGGCCTCATGAAGTCGGGCGCCATCGAGCAGCTCTACACCAAGTGGTTCATGTCGCCGATTCCGCCGAAGAACGCGAACCTGAACTTCCCGATGTCGGACGCGGTGCGCGAGATCTACAAGAACCCCAACAACAAGGGCGTCTGAGCCATGAGTTCCCAGCTTCCGAACCTCGAGCGCGGCCTGGCTTTTTCCGATGCGCTGATGCGCGAGGTGAAGGCGCGCTTCCTCCAGGTCGACCACGACCACAACGGCCGCGAGCGCCTGTACTTCGACAACGCCGGCGGCTCGTTCCGGCTGAAGGCGGCGGTCGAGCGCTTTGCGCAGGTCGACGCCATTCCCGACAACGCCGAGCGCATCCACGCCACCGCGGTCGAGCTGCAGGACATCCAGGCCAAGGGCAGCGACGACCTGCGCACCGTGCTCAACGCCACGGGCGGCAGCGTGTACGCGTCGCTCACCGCCTCGGGCGCCATGTTCGACATGGTGCGCGCGGTGGCCGAGAACGTGCCGGGCACGAACATGGTCACGACCGTGCTGGAGCACCCCTCGGCCTTCGACGCGATGAGCCTCTACGCCCAGCGCCTGGGCCGCGAGCTGCGCGTGGCCAAAAGCAACCCCGTCACCGGCGGCATCGACGTGGACGAGATCGTGCGGCTGGTCGACAAGGACACCTGCCTGCTCAACGTGATCTACGCGTCGAACATCTCGGGCGCCAAGCTCGACATGGAGGCCATCGTGCGCCGCGCGCGCGAGATCAAGCCCGACCTGTACATCCTGGTCGATGCCGTGCAGCACGCGCCGCACGGCCTCATCGACTTGCAGAAGACGCCGGTGGACGGCATCAACCTGGCGCCCTACAAGTTCTTCGGCTGCCGGGGCTCGGGGCTCACCTGGGTGTCCGAGCGCGCGGCGGTGCTGCCGCACCACAAGCTGGCCGGCAAGAAGCCCGGCTACTGGGACCTGGGCAGCGCGGCGCCGTGGCAGTTCGCGGTGTTCACCGAGATCGTCGACTACGTGTGCTGGCTCGGCGGCCACTTCACGGACGCCACCGACCGCCGAGGTTTGTTCGTCGCGGGCATCACCCACATCGAGCTGCACGAGCGCGCGCTGCTGGCGCTGCTGCTCGACGGCAATGCCAACGCCACCGGCATGCGCGAGATGCGCGGCGTGGAAGTGTTCCTCGACCACGAAGACCTGACCAAGCGCGACCTGATCCTGGGCATCGGCTTCGAGCGCATCGACTGCACGCAGGCGGTGGTCGAATACGCCAGGCGCGGCGTGACGGTGTACGAGCGCGTGGCCACCAGCATCTACTCGAAGCGCATGCTCGAATCCTTCGGGCTCGCAGGCACCGTGCGGGTGTCGCCGCTGCACTGCAATTCGGTCGCCGACGTGGAAAAGTTCCTGCGCATCACCGCGCAGATCGCCGCTGACACCTGACTGTCATATTCAGTCATATTGCATCGGTAGGATGTTTCTCGACCCCCGCTCACAGGGGGCGAGGAGCATGAGATTTGGAAATTCGCAAGCTGATCGCGCCGGTCCTGGCCGCGGTCCTGCTGGCCGCCGTGGCGGGCGGCGTCTGGTACTCGAACACCCGCCTGCACGATGACTCGGCCACCGCCGCCGCGGCGCGCATCGAGCAAGACAAACAGGTCACGCTGCGCGGGCTGATCGGTTCCGAAAAAGAAACCTTCTTTGCCGATCCGCGCGTGCAGAAGGCCCTGGCCGCGCAGGGCATCACCGTGGTGGTCGAGAAGGCCGGCTCGCGCGCCATTGCCAGCCGCTACGACGCGAGCAAGTTCGACTTCGGCTTTCCCTCGGGCGCGCCCGCGGCGGCGCAGCTCAAGACGCTGGCCAAGGCGCCCAACGTCTTCAACCCGTTCTACACGCCCATCGTGCTGGCCAGCTGGCGGCCGATCGCCGACATTCTCGTGGCCAACGGCATCGCCTCGAAGCAGGGCGACTTCTACTACGTGGTCGACCTGCCGGGCCTGATGGCCATGATCGAGAAGGGCACGCGCTGGAAGGAGCTCAAGGCCAGCAGCGCGTTCTCCACCAGCAAGTCGATGCTGATCAACTCGACCGACGTGCGCACCTCCAACTCGGCGGCCATGTACCTGGCGCTGGCGAGCTACCTGGCCAACAGCCAGCAGATCGTGCAGAGCCAGGACGACGTGAACCGCGTCATGCCCGTGGTGGCGCCGCTCTTCCTGCGGCAGGGCTTCCAGGAGCAGTCGTCGGCCGGCCCGTTCGAGGACTACCTGGCGCTGGGCATGGGCAAGGCGCCGCTGCTGGTGGCCTACGAGTCGCAGATGGTCGAGTTCTGGCTCAAGAACCCCGAGCGCCTGAAGAGCGACATGGTGCTGATGTACCCCAAGCCCACCGTCTTCTCCAAGCACGTGCTGGTGCCCTACACGCCGGCCGGCGCGCGCCTGGGCGCCGCGCTGGAGAACGACCCGGCCCTGCGCGAGCTCGCGCACGAATACGGCTACCGCACCGGCGGCGACGCCAAGGGCCCCGAGACCTGGGCCGCGCGCGGCGTGAAGGTGCCCGAGGTGCTGGTCGACGTGATCGACCCGCCCAGCTTCGAGTGGCTCGAACGAATGACCGTGGGCATCGAAGCCCGCTTCAAGTGAATCAACGAACAAATACACGAACGAACCGAGGATCGACCATGAACGCGCCAGTCACCACCGCCACCGCAACCCCTTCCGCGCCCATCGACCTGCAGCCGCCGCAGGCCTTCACGCTCGAGCCGCCCGCGCCCGTCGCGCCCGTGCCGGTCGAGTCGGCCAGCGGCAAGGTGCGCCTGAAAGCGCAAGACGTGGCCGAGCTCGACGCGCAGGTGGCGCGCTTCATCGAGGACATCACCGCGCACGACAGCCAGCACCCGCAGTTCAAGGAAGCGGTCGAGCGCATCCACTCGATGGGCAGCAAGGACATCGAAGCCTCGGCGTCGGTGTCCAACCGCATGCTCGACCGCCCCGTGGGCTCGCTGCGCAACGGCCTGTTCGACAAGGGCGCGCAGATCGGCCAGTCGCTGGTCGACCTGCGCCGCCAGGTGGAAGACCTCGACCCGTCCAAGCAGGGCGACCTGTTCTCGGCGCGCAAGCTGCTGGGCATCATTCCGCTGGGCAACAAGCTGCTGGCGTACTTCGACCGCTACCAGTCGTCGCAGTCGCACCTGAACGCCATCATCGAATCGCTCAAGCGCGGCAAGGACGAGCTGCTGCGCGACAACACCGCCATCGAGCAGGAGAAGGTCAACCTGTGGACGCTGATGGAGCGGCTCGAGAAATACGTGCACATCGGCAAGGCGCTCGACAGCCAGCTCGACGCCAAGGCGCGCGCGCTCGAAGCCACCGACCCCGAAAAGGCCCGCGTGATCCGCGAGGAGATGCTGTTCTATTCGCGCCAGAAGGTCACCGACCTGCTCACGCAACTGGCGGTGAACATCCAGGGCTACCTGGCGCTGGACATGATCCGCAAGAACAACCTCGAACTCATGAAGGGCGTGGACCGCGCCACCACCACCACCGTGGCCGCATTGCGCACGGCGGTGATCGTGGCGCAGGCGCTGTCGAACCAGAAGCTGGTGCTCGACCAGATCAGCGCGCTCAACGCCACCACCGGCAACCTCATCGCCAACACCAGCGAGATGCTGCGCGACCAGAGCAGCGCCATCCACCAGCAGGCGGCCTCCAGCACCATCGAGATCGCGAAGCTGCAGCAGGCCTTTGCCAACATCTACCAGACCATGGACACCATCGCCGACTTCAAGAGCCGGGCGCTCGACTCCATGCAGACCACGGTCGACACGCTGACCAACGAAGTCGCCAAGAGCCGCACCTACCTGGACCGCGTGCGCCGCCAGGAAACCAACGAAGCGCTGCAGCCGCGCGGCGAGGTCGCACTGTGAGCCTGTGGTCGCGCCGGCTGGCGCTGGCGTTCGTCGCGGCCCTGTCGCTGGGGCTGGCGGCTTGCGGCAAGGAAGAGCCGCAAGGCGCTTCGGCCAGCGCGGCGCCCGTGGCCGACACCGCCGCCTTCACCATCCTCGCGGGCTCGGAGCTGAAAGACCTCGAAGGGCCCATCGTCGATGCCGCCAGGGCGGCCGGGGTGGACGTGAAGCTGTCCTACGCGGGCACGCTCGACATCGTCGAGCGCATCAACGCGGGCGAACGCTTCGACGCGATACTGCCGCCCAACGGCGCCTACCCCGCGCTCGCGCTGCAGACCAAGCCGCTGGCGCGCGACAAGCTCTTCTACTCGCGCATCGCGCTGGGCGTGAAGAACGCCAAGGCCGCGCAGTTGGGCTGGAACAGGAAGCCGCCCGGCTGGGCCGAAATCGCCAAGGCCGCGGGCGCCGGTCAGTTGCGCTACGGCATGACCAACGCCACCAGCTCCAACACCGGCATGAGCGCGCTGTTCGCCGTGGCCTCCGCGCTGGCGGGCAAGACCGAAGACCTGAGCGCGCAGGACGTCGACGAGAAAACGCTCAAGGCCTTTCTCGCGGGCCAGAAGCTCACCGCCGGCAGCTCGGGCTGGCTGGCCGACGCCTATGTGAAGGACCCGTCCGCCATCGACGCGATGGTCAACTACGAGGCGGTGATCCTGCGCGCCAACGAGAAGCTGCCCAAGGCCGACCAGCTCGCGCTGTTCTACCCGCGCGACGGCATGATCTCGGCCGACTACCCGCTGATGCTGCTCAACGCCGGCAAGCGCGAGGCCTACACGCAGCTGGTGGCCACGCTCAAGGCCGCGCCGTTCCAGCGCGATGCGTTGTCGGCCGCGTTCCTGCGCCCCGCCAACCCCGAGGTGCCCGCGGTGGCCGCCTTGCCCACCGCCGCCGTGGCCGAGCTGGGTTTTCCCAACCGGCTGGACGTGATCGACGCGGTGCTCGGCACTTACCAGTCGCAATGGCGCAAGCCCGCCACCTCGATCTTCGTGCTCGACCTCAGCGGCTCGATGCAGGGCAAGCGCCTGGAGGCGATGCGCGAGGCGCTCAAGCTGCTGTCGGGCGCCGACGCGGCCAGCACCGCCGCCGCCACCGCCAGCACGCGCTACAGCGCCTTCCAGAGCCGCGAGCGCGTGGTGCTCATCACCTTCGCCACGCAGGTGCAGGCGCCGGTGTGGGTGCGCTTCGACGCCGACCAGATCGACACCGCGCGCACCGAGCTGCGGCGCCTGGCCGACGGCATGAAGGCCGACGGCGGCACCGCCATTTATTCGGCGCTGGCCGCCGCCGAAGACTTGGCGCGCCAGGAGCAGCAGCGCGAGCCCGACCGCTTCGTGAGCATCGTGCTGCTGACCGACGGCGAGAACAACTCGGGCCTGCGGCTGGGCGAGTTCCGCGACCGCTACGCGGCCGGCGGGCTGCCCGCGCGCATCTTCCCGATCCTGTTCGGCGAAGGCAACGCGGACGAGATGCAGCAGATCGCGCAGCTCTCGGGGGGGCGCGAGTTCGACGGGCGCAAGCTGCGGCTGGCGCAGGTGTTCAAGGAAATCCGGGGCTACCAGTGATGCCCGAGCGGTCGCTGAAGCTGCGCGCGCTGCTGTTTCTCTACGGCAACGGCAACATCCTCGGCTGCGCGCTGGCGCTGCTGGGGCCGGTGCTGCTGTTCGCGAACGTGATCGACCGGGGCTGGCTGCTCATCACGGCCGTGCTGTACGTGGCCGGCTGGCTCATGGGCCGCAAGGCACCCGAGCTGGAGCGCCGCATCGAGGACAGCCTGAGCGTGGAGCAGACGCTGGAGCGGCTGGACCGCGTGGTGGCCCAGGCGCAGCCCCACCTCACCGAAGACATGCGCAAGAGCCTGGACAACGTGCGCGGCTCGGTCGGCGAGGTGCTGCCGCGTCTGGTGGGCGCGGGCTCGCACGGCGACGACCTGTTCACCGTGCGCGAGACCGTGCTGCGCTACCTGCCCGAAACGCTCGCCAACTACGTCGCGCTGCCGCCGGCCTTTCGCGTCACGCATGCGGTGAAGGACGGCAAGACCGCGCGCCAGCTGCTGGGCGAACAGCTCGGGCTGCTCGACGGCAAGCTGCGCGAGATCGTGGCCAACGTGGCGTCGAGCGACGCTGCCGCGCTGGTGGCCAACGGGCAGTTCCTCGAGAAGAAGTTCCGCCAGCCCGACTTTCTCGCGGCCTGAATGCGCAGGCCGCGCCGCCTGCTCAGAAGGGGTAGTGGCGCGGCGTGGTTTGCACCGTGATCCAGCGCAGCTCCGTGAAGGCTTCCACGCCGGCCCGGCCGCCGAAGCGCCCGTAGCCCGAAGACTTCACGCCGCCGAACGGCATCTGCGCCTCGTCGTGCACCGTGGGGCCGTTGACGTGGCAGATGCCGGCCTCGATGCGCTGCGCCACGTTCCAGGCGCGCGCCACGTCGCGGCCGAACACGGCGGACGACAGGCCGAACTCGTTGTCGTTGGCGGTTGCCAGGGCCTCTTCCACGCCGCTGACGCGCACCACGGCCTTCACCGGGCCGAAGGATTCCTCGCGGTAGATCTCCATGGCCGGCGTCACGTGGTCGAGCACCGTGGCGGGCATCAGCGTGTTCTGTGCCTTGCCGCCGCACACCAGCCTGGCGCCCTTGGCCAGCGCGTCGTCGATCAGCGCGTTGCAGCGCTTCACCGTGCTCATGTCGACCACGGAGCCAAGCACCACGGGGCCTTCGCGCGGGTCGCCCAGGGGCAAGGCCTGCGCGCGCGCCGCGAACTTGGCGACGAATTCGTCGGCCACGGCGTTGTCGACCACGATGCGCTCGGTCGACATGCAGATCTGCCCCGAGTTGGCGAAGGAACCGAAGATGGCCGCGTTCACCGCCGCGTCGACGTCGGCGTCGTCCAGCACCACGAACGGCGCCTTGCCGCCGAGCTCCAGCACGGCCGGCTTGATGTACCTGGCGCAGGTCTGCGCGATGAGCCGGCCCACGCGCGTGGAGCCCGTGAAGTTGACGCGGCGCACCGCGTGGTGCGCCACCATGGCCTCGACCACCGCGCCGGCGTCGGCGGGCGCGTTGGTCACGAAGTTGACGACCCCCTTCGGCAGCCCCGCCTCGATCAGCGATTCGATGATGAGCGCGTGCGTCTCGGGGCACAGCTCCGAGCCTTTGAGCACCACGGTGTTGCCGCAGGCCAGCGGCGTGGCGATGGCGCGGGTGGCCAGGATCACCGGCGCGTTCCACGGCGCGATGCCCAGCACCACGCCGGCCGCCTGCCGCACGCCCATGGCCAGGCTGCCGGGCACGTCGGACGGAATCACCTCGCCCGCGATCTGCGTGGTGAGCGACGCGGCCTCGGTGAGGATGCCGGCCGCGAGGTGCACGTTGAAGCCCGCCCACAGCGCCGAGGCGCCGGTCTCGCGCGCCATGGCTTGAATGAACGCGTCGGCGCGCGCCTCGAGCGCGTGCGCGGCCTTCAGCAGCAGCGCCCGGCGTTCGTTGGGGCCGGTTTGCGACCAGCCCGCGAAGGCGCGGTGCGCGGCCTCGACCGCGGCGACGGCGTCGGCCGGCGTGGCGGCGGGCGCGCGCGTGGCAACGCCGCCGTCCAGTGGGTTGCGGCGCTCGAAGGTGGCGCCGCCGGTGGCGGCACGGCGTTCGCCGTCGATGAGCATGGAAATGTCGGTCATGGGGTGTCCTTGCAAAAAAGGGGAGAAGAGGGAGTTCAGGCGACGCCCAGGTAGGCCTGGCGCACCGCGTCGGAATGCAGCAGCGCCCGGGCCTCGCCCGAAGCGACGACGCGCCCGCGTTCGAGCACGTAGCCGCGGTCGGCGGCCTGCAGCGCCTTGCGCACGTTCTGCTCGACCATCAGCACCGTCACGCCCTGCGAGGCGATGCGCCGCACGATGGCCAGCAGCTCGTCGACCATGCGCGGCGCCAGGCCCAGCGAGGGCTCGTCGAGCATCAGCAGGCGCGGGCCGCTCATCATGGCGCGCGCCACCGCCACCATCTGCTGCTCGCCGCCGCTCATGGTGCCGGCGAGCTGCGCGGCGCGTTCCTTCAGGCGCGGAAAGTCGTCGAAGGCACGCGCGAGGCGCTCGGCGCGCAGGCGCGCGGGAATGAGCCAGCCGCCGAGTTCGAGGTTCTCGGTGACGCTCATCTGCGGGAACAGCTGGCGGCCCTCGGCCACGAGGGCGAGGCCGCGACGCACGCAGGCCGTGGCGTCGCCGGACGGCAGCGCGGCGTTGTCGAGCAGGACTTCGCCCGTGCGCGGCAGCAGGCCGGCCAGCGCCTTCAGCAGCGTGGTCTTGCCCGCGCCGTTGGGGCCGAGCACCACGGTGACGCCGGGCGTCACGTCCAGGTCCATGCCCTGGATGACCTGGAAGCCGTGGTAGCCGGCCGACAGGCCGCGCACCGTGAGTTGACTGGCGTTGCCGCTCATGCGGTGGCCTCCATTTCGTCGCCGAGGTAGGCCTCGACCACCTCGGCATTGCGCACGACCTCGGCCGGCGTGCCGTCGGCGATCTTGCGGCCCTGGTGCAGCACCAGCACGCGCTCGACGTACTTCAGCAGCGTGGCGACCGCATGCTCGATCCACACGACCGTGAGGCCGTGTTCGTCGCGCAGGCGGCGAATGCGCCGCGCCATCGCGTCGACCTCGATCTCGGTCAGGCCGGCGGCCACCTCGTCGAGCAGCAGCACGCGCGGCCGCGTGCCCAGCGCCATGCCGATCTCGAGCAGTCGCTGCTGCGAGGGCGTGACGTCGGCCGCGATGTGCTTCGCCAGGGCGCCCAGGCCCAGCATGTCGAGAATTTCGCCCGTGCTGCCCAGCCCCGCGATGGGCGTGCGGTGGCGGCCCGCGAACTGCATGCCGAAGCGCACGTTGTCTTCGAGCGTCATGTCGGCCATCACGCGCGGCGTCTGGAAGGTGCGCGCGATGCCGTGCGCGGCGTACAGGTGCGGGCCGCGCCGCGTCAGGTCGACGCCGCCTTCGACCCGCAGCGTGCCCGAGGTCGGCATGACCACGCCCGAGATCGCGTTGAAGAAGGTGGTCTTGCCCGCGCCGTTCGGGCCGATGATGCCGACGATTTCCCCGGCATGCAGCGTGGCGCTGACGGCGTCGACGGCGGTGAGGCCACCGAAGCGCACCGTGAGTTCGCGGGCTTCGAGCAGCGGTTGCGCGTTACTCATGGCCGTGCCTCCGCAGCACAGCCGCCTTGCGCTGCCACAGCGATGCGAGGCCGTTGGGCAGGTACATCACGCACAGGATCAGCAGCAGGCCGAGCACCATCATGTAGCCGTAGGGCAGCTGCAGCCGCAGCGTTTCGGACAGCAGGCTGAACACGATGGCCGCGGCCACCGGGCCGCCGATGCTGGCGGCGCCGCCGATCATCGCGATCAGCACGGTCTGGAAGCCGATGAAGGGGCTGAACACGGCCGGCGGGTCGATGTAGGTCCAGCGCACCGCCATGGCCGCGCCGACCGCGCCGGCAAAGGCGGCGGTGAGCGCGAAGCCCATGACCTTCACGCGGCGCGTGTCCACGCCCAGCGTCTGCGCGCGCTGCTCGTCGGCGCCGATGCCCGCCAGCGCCAGCCCGAAGCGGCTGCGCTTGACCAGCAGCGCCGTGGCAACGGCCGCGCCGGCAATCGCCAGCACCGTGAGGTAGACCGTCTCGTTCGACGGCACCACCGTGAGCACGCGGCCCACGGTGCCCGAGACCTGCTTCTCGACGAAGGTCACGGCATGGCGGATCAGCTCGGTCATGCCGAAGGTCAGCACTGCGAAGTAGGTGCCGCGCAGGTGCAGCACGGCCGCGCCCATCAGCACCGCCACCGCGCTGGCAATGGCCGCGCCGCTCAATATGACCAGCGGCCACGGCAGCACGTCGAGCAGCGTCGCGCTCGCATAGGCACCCAGGCCGAAGAAGGCCGAGGTGGCCAGCGACAGGTAGCGCGTGGCGCCGCAGAACAAAGACCAGCTCGTGGCCAGCGCGATGTACATCAGGCAGCCGAGCGCGACCGAGGCCACGAACTCGCTCGCGACCCACGGCACGGCGGCCGCCAGCGCCAGGCCGGCGCACAGCACCCACCACGGCTTGTTTCGGGGAAGGGAAGCAATCATTTTCTGGAGAACAGTCCGTTGGGCCGCCAGATCAGCACGCCGATGAACACGGCATACGACAGCAGCATCTTGAGCGAGGGGCTCGTGAAGTACATGCCCAGCGCTTCCACCACGCCCAGCAGCAGGCCGCCGACGAGGCTGCCCGCGATGCTGCCGAAGCCGCCGAGGGTGATGACGATCAGCGCCGTCACCGTGTAGGGCTCGCCCATGGAGGGCGAGATCTCGTAGGTCATCGACAGCAGCGCACCGGCCACGCCCGACAGACCCAGGCCGATGCCGAACATCAGCGGGTGCAGCCGCTTCGTGTTGATGCCGACCAGCTGCGCGCCGGTTGGGGACTGCATCAGCGCGCGCACCGCCTTGCCCAGCAGCGTGAGCTTGAGCAGCGCGATGAGCGCGATGCTCAGCGCCAGCGCCACGCCGAACAGCACCAGCTTGTTGGCGGTGAAGCGCATCTCGCCCACCTGCACCGGGTCGGCCAGGTAGTCGTAGCCGCGCAGGTCGCCGCCCCACACGAGCAGGGCGGTGTTCTGCACCAGGAACATCAGGCCGAAGCCCACCATGAGGCTGCGCGCCTCGAACACGTCGACGTTCGGCGCGCGCGCCGCCACCTGCCGAAAGCACAGCCAGTGCACCGCCATGCCCAGCGCCATCAGCAGCGCGAAGGCCACCGGCATGAATAGCAGCGGCGAGATGCCCCAGGTGCTGTGCGCCCACCACGTGGCGAAGGCGCCCAGCATCAGGAACTCGCCGTGCGAGATGTTCATGATGCGCATCAGCCCGTACTGCAGGTTCAGCCCGATGGCCACCAGCGCGTAGATGCCGCCCGTGATCAGTCCGCCGGCCAGGAGCTCGGCCCATCCAGAAAAAGACACGTCTTTACTTCCAGGCCGGTTTGGGCATCAGTTGCGCGGTGGCGCGGTCCTTGGGCCAGACCACTTCGAAGTCGCCGCCCTGCCATTGCGACACCGTGCCCGGAATGGACGCGTTCTCGCTGCCCTCGAAGCGGATCGGGCCGAGGATGGTCTTGAACTCGTTCTTCGCGATCTGCTCGCGCAGCGCCTTGCGGTCCAGGCCCACCTTCTCCACCGCCTGCTGCAGGATCTGCAGGCCGGCCCATGCGTGGCCGCTGGCCCAGCGGTCGGGTTCCTTGCCGAACTTCTTGGTGTGCGCGTCGAAGTAGGCCTTGGCCTCGGGGCTGGTCTTGCCGTTCCAGGAGCCCATGCCGATCACGCCTTCGGTGTTGGCCGCCATCACGTTCTTGTAGAGCTGGAAGGCCGTGCCCACCGACGCGTAGAAGTACTTCGGGTTGAAGCCCACCTCGCGCGCCTGCCGGCTCGCCAGGATGGTGTCCGGCGGGTAGGTGATGCCGATGAAGGCGTCGGGGTTCAGGTCCTTCATGGTGCGCAGCACCGGCGCCAGGTCTTTCACGCCCAGCGGGTAGCTCTTGCGGTCGAGCACCTGGATGCCGGTCTTCTTCAGCGCGTTGTTCAGCGCCGCGAAGTTCTCCAGGCCGAACAGGTCGTCCATGTAGACGATGGTGATGGTCTTCACGTTCTGCGCCACCAGCATGTCGACCAGCGCGCCCATCATCTTGTCGGGCTGCTGCAGCAGCGAGAAGAAGAAGGGCAGGCGCATGTCGATGAGCTTGCGCGACAGCGCGGTGGGCGCCAGCAGCGGATAGCCGAAGCGGTTGGCCAGCGGGGCCACCGCGAAGTTGGCGCCCGAACCCCAGGGCGGCAGCACCAGGTCGACCTTGTCGCTGCCCATGAGCTTTTCGAAGGTGCGCACGCAGGTCTCGGTCTCGCTGCGGTCGTCGTAGCCGATCAGCTCGACGGGGCGCCTGGCGCCCTTCACCGACAACCCGCCCGCCGCGTTGACCTGCTCGGCCCACAGCAGGTAGTTGGGTTCCTGGCTCACCTGCGCGCCGGCGGCCCACGGGCCGGTGCGCGCGATGGCGTAGCCGATCTTCACGGGCCCGCTCTGGGCGAACAGTCGGGGGGCGACGGCGGCCGCGCCCAGGGCGGTGGCGGTGCCCTGGATCCAGCGGCGGCGATTGGGTTGAAGCATGAAGGTCTCCTGCCGGGCGTCGGTATGCGCCCGCTGCCGGAATCGTAGAAACGCGGGCCTTCGGGCGCTGTGCCCGCCGCGCACAAAGCACTTGACGCAGCGTGCAGCTGCCTAGTGGTTAACCCGCAATCCCTTGGGCCTTGAAGGCGCTTCACAATGCGCGGCACCCCGGCTTCGTGTTGAAATCTTTCGTTCTCGCCGCCGCCGCCCGCATGACCGCCTCCTCCTTGCTCCTGTCCACCGACCCGATCCCGCCGAAGGAGCGCGGGCCGCTGTGGTGCGAGTGGGTGTGGCGGCATTTCGGCGGCCTGGGCTCCGACCTGTACGACGACAGCGAATTCGATGGCCACCTCGCGGCCTCGCATGCGGGCGACGTGATCCTCACGCGGCTCGAGGCCAATCGGCACCGCGTGCTGAAGACGCGGCAGATGGCGCGCCTGAGCGACACGCCCTACCTGAAGATCGTCGCGCCCTGGCAGGGCTCGGCCGAGGTCACGCAGCGCGGGCGCGCCGCCGCCGTGCGCTCGGGCGGATGGACGCTCTACGACACCACCGCCGACTACACCGTGGCCAACCCCGAGCGCAGCGATCACCTGATCGTGATGCTGCCGAAGGACCAGCTCGCGTCACCCGCGCTGCCGCTCAACGACCTGGTCGCGCGGCGCATCGGCGGGGCCAGCGGCATCTCGCGCGTGGCGCTGGAGACCATGCGCAGCACCTACCTGGAGCTGCCCTTCATGAGCGAGGCGGCGGCGCGCGGCGCGGGCGACCTGCTGATCCAGCTCGTGCGGCTGTCGCTGATGGAACTGGCGGGGCAAGAGACGCCGCTCACGCAGCGCGAAGCCTTGAAGGACCGCATCCGCCATCACGTTGCGCAGAACCTGCACGACCCGGCCCTGTCGATCGACAGCATGGCGCTGGCCCTGCGCTGCAGCAAGCGCCTGCTGCACAGCGCCTTCGCCGATGACGACGAAACGCTGAACGGCTACATCCAGCACCAGCGGCTGGCCGCGAGCATCCGCGACCTGCTCGACCCAGCGAACGCGGCGCGCTCCATCACCGACATCGCGCTGGCCTCGGGCTTCAGCAACCTCTCGCACTTCAGCCGTGTGTTCCGCGAGCACACGGGCGGGAGCCCGAGCGAGTTCAGGCGGCAGGCGGCGTTGGCGCCGCGCTAGCAGCGGCGGGCTGCACCGCGTCGTCCACGCTCCACGGCGCATATACGTCGGCGTGCAGGTCGGGCGAGTCCACCTTGGCCAGCAGGTCGCGCACGTTGTCCTTCACGCGTGCCAGCGACAGGCGCGCGCCGCGCACGCGCACATAGGCCGCGAAGTCGCACAGCGCCTCGATGCTGGTGGCGTCGAGGTCGGGTGATTCCTCAAGGCTCAGCACCATGCGCCGCAGGCTCGGCGTGGCGTCGATGCGCGCGCGGATCGACACGAACACCGCGTCGGCGTTGCCGAAGAACAGCGGCACCTCGGGCCGCGCGATCAGCGTGCCCGGCAGCACCACGGCCTCGGGGTGGCGGGCGGTGTCGACGTAGTCGTGGCTCTGGCCGAGCCGCCCGAGCCAGCTCACGGTGGTGCGCGAGAAGCCGCGCAGCAGCAGCAACAAGCTCACGCCGATGGCCGCCAGCAGCCCGTCGAGCACGCCCAGCAGCAGCACGGCGGCCACCGCCACCAGCGCCACCAGCCGGTCGCGCCGCCAGTGAAAGTACGGCCGCAGCGCCGAGGGGTTCAGCGAATGGCTGACCGCGTTGATCACGATGGCGGCCAGCAGCGGCTCGGGCGTGTGCGCGATCCACGGCAGCAGCGTGAGCACCGCCACCCCCACCACGATCCCGGCCACGATGCCTGCCGCGCGACTCTGTGCGCCGGCCGATTCGTTGGCCGACGTGGCCGAGTAGCCCGCGCCCACCGGCATGCCCTGGAACACCGCCGACAGCAGGTTCGCGCCGCCCAGCGCCAGCAGGTCGCGGTTGGCCGACACGTTGTCGCCGTGGCGCATGGCGAAGGTGCGGATCGAGCCGTAGGACTCCGCGTAAAGAATCAGCGCCATCGCGAACGCCAGCCCGCCCAGGTTCTGCCACTGCGCGCGGTCCAGTTGCGGCACGCCGGGGTGCGAGAAGTCGAGCGAGATCGGCCCCACCGCCGCCACGCCCCAGGCATGGCACAGCCCGCTCACGTCGAGCGCGATGCCCGCCACGATCACCAGCAGCGCGGCCGGCACCGCGCGCCAGCGGGCCAGTCCGCGCAGCAGCGCCAGCGCGAACAGCGCCATGGCCGCGCCGGCCAGGTTCCAGTGCCGCCATTCGCCGAAGAGCCCGCCGATGAGCCGAAAGAAATCGCTGTGCGCCGGCTGCACCGCCAGCACCTTGGGCAGCTGCTTGACCACGATGGTCAGCGCCAGGCCCAGCGCAAAGCCGCGCAGCACCGGCTTGGCGATGAGGCTGGACACCGCGCCCAGCTTCAGGATGCCCGCGACGACGAAGAACACCCCGGCCAGCCCGACGATGCCCGCGCCCATGGCGAGCCGCGTGGCCATGTCGACGCCGGGCATCGAGGTGGTGGCCGCGAACAGCACGGCCGCCGACGACGAGGTGGCCGAGACGATCGCGAAGCGGCTGCTGCCGAACAGGCCATACACCAGCAGCCCGGCGAACAGCGCGATCACGCCGGCCTGCGGCGGCAGGCCCGCGATGCCCGAATAGGCCACCGCCTCGGGCAGCAGCAGGCCCGCGATGGACACGCCCGCCACCAGGTCGGCGATGCCGGGGCGGCGGGGGCTGGCTGCGGACTGCGGTGCGGCTTCTGCGGTCATGGACAAGGCCTTTTGCTTTTTGTTGTCGCGGGATGCTGGCAGCCGCCGCCGGACCGGAAGCTGACGATGAAGACTTTCGTTGGCGCGTGCCGGCGTGTTTGGCGAAGCGCAAGCGCATTTCTCGAACTGGCGCTATGGTGCAGTGCCGACCCCCGATGAAACAAGCAGAAAAGGCAGGGCCCATGATTGATATCAACATCAACGGCCAGTCCGTTGCCGTCAACGCTCCCGACGACATGCCCTTGCTCTGGGCATTGCGCGACATCGTCGGGCTCACAGGAACCAAGTTCGGTTGCGGCATCGCGCAGTGCGGCGCCTGCACCGTGCACCTCGACGGCCAGCCGGTGCGCTCGTGCGTGTTGCCGGTCGGCGCGATCGGCAAGAAGGCCGTCACCACCATCGAGGCCATCGCGCAGACGCCGGCCGGCCAGAGCATCCAGAAGGCCTGGCTCGATGTCGACGTGGTGCAGTGCGGCTACTGCCAGTCCGGCCAGATCATGTCGGCCGCCGCGCTGATACAGCGCACGCCCAACCCGAGCGACGCCGACATCGACCTGGCCATGTCGGGCAACGTCTGTCGATGCTGTACCTACTCGCGCATCCGGGCCGCCATCAAGCAGGCGGCCACGGGCAAGCCCGAGGCAATGCAGTCGGTGGTGACGATGCCGGCAAGGAGCGCATCGTGAGCGCCGCCCCCGGCATCAGCCGGCGCGCCGCCCTGCAGGCCGGTGGCCTGGCACTGGCCTTCACCTGGGTCGGCGGCAGCAAGGCCTTCGCGGCCATCAGCGCGCGCCGCCAGCCCGCCGACGAAGCCGCCGCGCTGGCGGACGGCAACCCCGCCTTCGCCCCCAACGCCTTCATCCGCATCGACGCCGACGGCGGCGTGCGCCTCGTCATGCCGATGGTCGAGATGGGCCAGGCCATCTACACCGGCTCGGCGATGCTGCTGGCCGAGGAACTCGGCGTGGAGCTCGACCAGGTGCGCGTGGAGCATTCGCCGGCCAACGAAGCGCTCTACGGCATGCCGCTGCTCGGCGGCCAGATCACCGGCGGCTCGACCAGCACGCGCGGCAGCTACGGCGTGCTGCGCGAGGCGGGTGCCGTCGCGCGCACCTTGCTGGTCAGCGCCGCCGCCGCGCAATGGAGCGTCGACCCCGCGAGCTGCACCGTGGCGCGCGGCGTGGTGAGCCATGCGCCGAGCAACCGGCAGCTGGGCTTCGGCGCGCTTGCCGCAGCCGCCGCGAAGCTGCCGATGCCGGCCAAGGTGGCGCTGAAGGAGCCGAAGGACTTCAAGCTCATCGGCCAGCCGCTGCGGCGGGTCGATTCGGCCGGCAAGGTCAACGGCAGCACGCAATTCGGCCTCGACGTGCGCGTGCCGGGCATGAAGGTGGCGACGGTCAAGGCCAGCCCCACGCTGGGCGGCGTGCTGGCCTCGGTGGACGACAAGGCCGCGCGCGCCATTCCGGGCGTGATCGACGTGCTGCGCATCAAGGACGCGGTGGCCGTGGTGGGCGAGCATTTCTGGGCCGCGAAGCGGGGCCTCGATGCGTTGAAGATCCAGTGGACGCCGGGCGCCAACGCCACGCTCACCACGCAGCAGCTGCGTGCGGCGCTGGCCGATGCGCTCGCGAAGGACAAGGCCATCGTCGGCAAGGAAACCGGCAAGCGGCCCGAAGGCACGCTGGTGCAGGCCACCTACGACCTGCCGATGCTGGCGCACGCGACCATGGAGCCGCTGAACACCACGGTGCACGTGCGGCCCGACGGCTGCGATATCTGGGTCGGCACGCAGGTGCCCGCGCGCTGCGTGGACGTGGCCGCCAAGATCACGGGGCTGGCCGCGGACAAGGTCGTGCTGCACAACCAGTACCTGGGCGGCGGCTTCGGCCGGCGGCTGGAGACCGACTCGGTCGAGCAGGCCGTGGCCTTCGCCAGGCAGGTGCCGTATCCGCTGAAGGTGGTGTGGTCGCGCGAGGAAGACATCCGCCACGACATCGTGCGCCCGATGTACCACGACGACATCTCGGCCGTGGTCGACGGCGACGGGCAGATCCTGTGGTTCGGCGACCGCATCTCGGGCGGCACCGTGCTGGGACGCTGGGCCCCGGCCTTCATGGGCAAGGACGGCATGGACGGCGACCTGATCGAATGCGTCGCCGAGCCCTGCTACGACCTGCCGAACCTCAAGGTCGAGTGGGTGCGCCACGACATGCCGGCGGGCCTGAACGTCGGCTGGTGGCGCGGCGTGGGGCCCACGCACAACCTGTTCGTCATGGAAAGCTTCATCGACGAGCTGGCGCAGCGCGCGAAGAAAGACCCGGTGGCCTACCGGCGCGCGCTGCTAAAGAAGAACCCGCGTACGCTCGCCGTGCTCGACCTGGCCGCCGACAAGATCGGCTGGGGCAAGGGCACGCTGCCGGCCCGTGTGGGGCGCGGCGTGGCCGTGGGCGACCCGTTCGGCAGCCGCGTGTGCGCGATGGTCGAGGTCGAGGTCACGCCGCAGGGCGAGGTGCGCATGCGGCGCGCGGTGGTGGCACTCGATTGCGGCATTGCGGTGAACGCGAGTTCCATCGAGGCGCAGATCCAGGGCGGGCTGCTGTTCGGCCTGAGCGCCGCGCTGTTCAGCGAGATCACGCTGCGCGACGGCGCCATCGAGCAGAGCAACTTCCACGACTACCGGATGCTGCGCATCAACGAGTCGCCGCCGGTCGAGGTCCACACCATCAAGAGCGGTGAAGCACCCGGCGGGCTCGGCGAGGTCGGCACCGCCATCGCCGCGCCGGCGCTGGCCAACGCGATCTTCGCGGCCACGGGCGTGCGCCTGCGCGCGCTGCCCGTGAACCGCGCGCTGTTGGCGCAGGACAAGGAGGCGATGAAGAAAAAGATCGCTGATGCCGGGCATGCAGCACCGGGCGAAAGGAGCGCGACATGAAGCGGCTTCTCAATGTGCTGGTGGTCGTGTTCGTGGTGGGCGCGGCGCTGTACTTCTTTCTCAACCGCACCGACAAGTCCGAGGGCGAGGCGCCCGCACTGGCCGGCGCGCCGGCCGATGCGGCGCTGCTGGTGCGCGGCGAATACCTCACCAAGGCCGCCGACTGCATCGCGTGCCACACGGTGCCCGGAAAGGGCGAGCCCTTTGCGGGCGGCCTGCCTTTCGTGCTGCCCTTCGGCACCATCTACTCGTCGAACATCACGGCCGACCCGACCACGGGCATCGGCAACTGGAGCGACGACCAGTTCGTGCGCGCCGTGCACGACGGCGTGCGCGCCGACGGGCAGCGCCTGTACCCGGCGTTTCCGTACACCGCGTACACCGCGCTGAGCCGCAAGGACGTGCTGGCGATCAAGGCCTATCTCTTCAGCCTGCCCCCGGTGAAGCAGCCGAACCGCGAAGCCGACCTGGGCTTTCCGTTCAACCAGCGCTGGGCCATGGGCTTCTGGAACGCGGCCTTCTTCAAGAGCAGCCGCTTCGAGGCCGACCCGGCGCAGTCGCCCGCGTGGAACCAGGGCAAGTACCTGGCCACCGCGCTGGGCCATTGCGCCGAATGCCACACGCCGCGCAACTTCGCCTTTGCGCTGGAGACGAGCAACAACCTCGCGGGCGAATCGGTGCAGGGCTGGCGCGCCTACAACATCACGTCGGACGCGAAGAACGGCATCGGCGCGTGGAGCGACGCGGAGCTTGCCACCTACCTCACGACGGGCCACGCCGACGGCCGCGGCTCGGCCTCGGGGCCGATGGGCGAGGCGGTGGAGCACAGCCTGCAGTACCTGAAGACCGAAGACACGGCGGCGCTGGTCAGCTACCTGCGCACGGTGCCCGCGAAGGCCGGCAAGAGCCCGATCGAGATCGATGCGAAGGCGCCCTGGGCCGTGGCCGCGAGCGCGGCGGCGCCGGCGGCCAACACGGCCGAAGGGCACGAGCAGGGGCTCAGGCTCTTCGCGGCGGCATGCGCCAGTTGCCATCAGTGGAACGGGCAAGGGCAGCAGACGAACTACGCGTCGCTGCTGGGCACGCGCGGCGTGAACGATGCGGGCGGCGCGAACGTCACGCAGATGATCCTGCGGGGCGTGAAGATGCGCGTGCACGACAACGAGGTCTACATGCCCGCGTTCGACAAGGCCTACACGGACACCGAAGTCGCGGCGCTGGCGAACTACGTCATCGCGCAGTTCGGGAACAAGCAGGGGACGGTGACGCCGGAGTTCGTGGCGAAGCAGCGCGCGCAATGAGCATGCGGCACATGCAGGTCGGGCTGGTCGTCGAAGCGCAGCATGAATCGCTGATCGACCTGCTGTGCGAGCTGCATGCGTTCTACAACGACGGCGCCGTGGTTTCGCGCACACTTGTGCGTGAGCATCTGCTCGACAACCTGCTGGCCGCCGGCTCGTCGCAACGCCTCGTCGTCGCGGCGGACGAAGGCGGCGCGGTGGTCGGCCTCGCGGCGATAACGCTGGTTTATTCGCTGGTCGAGTTCTCTGCGGAAAAGCGCAGGCATTGCCAGCTGAAGGAGTTGTACGTGCGGTCGTCGAGCAGAAGCGACGGGGCCGGCAGGGCGCTCATGTCGTGGGTGGCTCGATACGCCCTCGAGCACGGTTGCCGGCGCATCGACTGGCCGGTCAAGGCGTCGAACGACAGAGGGATCGCTTTCTATGAAAGCCTGGGCGCGGCGCGGGTTGCGGACAGGTTGGCGTACCGGCTCGGCGAACCGGCGCTCAACCGGCTGGCCCTTGGCCTTTCCACGAGCGACTGACACGTAGCAACAGCATCAGGACGCCCGACGCCGTGCATGCGCGATGTGCGCGGCACCGGCCGAGCGCAGACCATTGACCCCCGCAGGGTCGTACCGCGCAAGGCCTTGGTGCCCGTCGAGGTCTTCGATCAGCTCCAGGCCCGTGACGAGCAGCAGCGCCTTCAAGCCCGCGGGATCGAAGCCCGAGAGAAAAGCCTCGCCCACCGCCGACACTTCGCTGCGCAGCTTGCGAAAGGCCTCCGCACCCGCCTGGTCCTCGCGCAGCGCCGCTTCGTCGATGTAGGTGAACACCACTTCGCTGTCGGCCGAAGTGCATGCGGCGATGGCGCGCAGCGCGGCGAGGTTGGCCTCCCGTGTGAGGTACACCGTCACGCCGAGCCACGAGAAGAACGCAGGCTGCGTCGCATCGAAGTCGGAGCGCGCGAGCGCGGTGCCAAGGTCTTCCGTGGACAGGTCCGCTTCCACGAAATGCACCGACGCCGAATCGGCCACGCCGCAGGCCTGCAGGCGTTCGCGCTTGAGCCGCTGCGTGGCCGGGTGATCGACCTCGTAGATGGCAATGCCTTCCGCCCAGGCCGGGCGCCGGCACACGAAGCTGTCGAAGCCCGCGCCGACGATCACGTACTGCTTCACGCCGCGTGCAACCGCCGCCCGCAACGCGTCTTCGGTGTAGCGTGATCGCAGGATGACATCGGCATACGCCGCATTCGCGCGCAGCGCGGCATCGAGTGCCCGGTCCGGCAGGGCAGCAGCAGCCGTATCCCCTTGTGCGAAGGCTCGATCGCGAAACGCCGCGCGCACGCTCTCGGGCACGAGGCGATCGCCCCACGGATCGTCCAGCAGCGGCGCCGGATCGCTGCGCGAATGAAGTGCCCGCATCAGCGAGGTGGCAAGGGCGGTGCGGCTGGCGTGCGTGGGGTTCACTGAACGTGCTCCGGTGTGGACAAGGGGCGAAGTTTCGGTCCGTGCAAGGGCTCCGTACAGCGCAATGAGTGCTTAAGCAGAGGTCACCCGACAGCCCGCGGGGAACTTAACTCTTCCTACCTATCGTCCCGGTCGACGCAACACCGATGCCGAAAAAAAGAGCCCCACGGCCGCACGTTCATCCGCGTTCGGGCCGCATCGCGCTGTTAAGGTGGACCTCTGTTTTTTTCTGCCACGCACACCGCCCGTTGTCCACGCATTGGGCAGTCCACATGCCCATTCGCCACGCCAGGATCTTTCCGCGCCATGCGTTCTATTGCGTGCTGGGTGGGCTGGTCGTGGTCTACGTGCTGTGCGCCGTGCTGCTGGTGTCGGCGGGGGTCTATCTCTTTCCTTTTCTCGCCGACGGCGAGGACGTGTCGGGCGAAGGTCTGCGCTTCCTCGCGGTGGTTGCCGCACCGCTCGCGCTCTACCTGATCTTCTGGCGCGGCAGCGACTTCCTCGCGTGGTGGCGCACGCCGCGCGTGCTGACCCTGGGCGCGCACGGCCTGCAGGTCGGGCGCCGCATCATCGCGTTCGCGGACGTGACGCGGCTGCGGCATCGCCACAGCCGCAACCACATGCTGATCGCCACGCGCCGGGGCCGGCCGATGCGCTTGCGGCTCGACCTGTGGGACCACGCCTTCGCGCTGCGAACGGAAATCGAAGAAGCGATCGGCAGGGTGCTGCGCAGCGACGTCGAGCGGCGCATGCACGCGGGCGACACGGTGGGCTTCGGCGTGCTGGGCATGAACGCCGAGGGGCTGGTGCACAAGGGCCAGCTCATCGCGTGGTCGAGCATCGACACCGTGCGCACGCAGTCCGCGACCGACGGCATCCTGGTGGACGAGCAGCTCGTGATCGTCGCCAACGGCCAGACCCGCCGCATCGACCGCTCGAAAATCGAGAACGAGCCGGTGCTGCTCGCCTGCCTGATGCAGCGCCTGCCGGCCGGCTGATGCGGTCTTTTCGGCGGGCTGTCATTTCGGTCCGATAAACTGCGGGGGTGAATTCCTCCTCCGAGCCTCCCAGTAGGCCGCTGGCCTGCGCCAGCTTCTGCCTGCCTCCGTGCGCCGCGTCCGACCCCTTCGCGGCTCCCGTTCCTCCCGCCTTTTCTCCGTTGTCGCCCGACATGGCCCGCGCCATGCCGGGCCGTACGCGTTGCCGCGCCTTTGTCTTTCATCATGATCGTTGAACTGCTCACCGACCCCGCCGCCTGGATCGGCCTCATGACGCTGGTCGTCCTGGAGATCGTGCTGGGCATCGACAACCTGATCTTCATCGCGATCCTCGCCGAGAAGCTGCCACCGCACCAGCGCGACCGCGCGCGGCGGCTGGGCCTGGGGCTGGCGCTGTTCATGCGCCTGGGCCTGCTGTCGGTGGTGTCGTGGCTGGTCACGCTGACCACGCCGCTGTTCACCGTGTTCGGCCAGGGCTTCTCGGGGCGCGACCTGATCCTGCTGATCGGCGGCCTGTTCCTTCTGTTCAAGGCCACGTCGGAGCTGCACGAGCGGCTCGAGGGCGTGACGCACACGGCCACCGGCTCGACGGTCTATGCGAGCTTTGCGCTGGTGGTCACGCAGATCGTAGTGCTCGACGCCGTGTTCTCGCTCGACGCGGTGATCACCGCCGTGGGCATGGTCGACCACCTGCCGGTGATGATGGCGGCGGTGATCATCTCGATCGGCATCATGCTGTGGGCGTCCAAGCCGCTCACGCGCTTCGTCAACGCGCACCCCACGGTGGTGGTGCTGTGCCTGAGCTTCCTGCTGATGATCGGCCTGAGCCTGGTGGCCGAGGGCCTGGGCTTTCATATCCCGAAGGGCTACCTGTACGGCGCCATCGGCTTCTCCGTGATGATCGAGACGCTGAACCAGTGGGCCAAGCGCAATGCGCTCAAGCACGAGGCGCGCCGCCCGCTGCGCGACCGCACGGCCGAGTCGATCCTGCGGCTGCTGGGTGGCCGCGCGCCGGGCGAACCGGCGCTGGCCGGCGCCACGGCCGATGGCGCCGAGCGGCTGCCAGAGCCCGCGTTCGCCGTCGAGGAGCGCAACATGGTCAGCGGCGTGCTGTCGCTGGCCGAGCGCAATGTGCGCTCGGTGATGACGCCGCGCGCCGACATCTCGTGGGTCGACCTGAACGACGACCCCGAAGCGGTGCGCGAGCAATTGCTCGACACGCCGCACGGCATCTTCCCGGTGTGCCGCGGCTCGCTCGACGACGTGGTGGGCGTGGCGCGCGCCAAAGACCTGCTGGGCCACCTGTTGCGCCACGGAAAGATCGACGAGAGCGGCGGCCTGCGCGCGCCGATCTACGTGCCCGAGTCGACCACGGTGATCCGCCTGATCGACACGCTGCGCGGCGCACGCGGGCAGCTCGCGCTGGTCAACGACGAGCACGGCACGCTGACAGGCGTGGTGACACCCATCGACGTGCTCGAGGCCATCGCGGGCGAGTTCCCCGACGAGGACGAGACGCTCGAAATCCTGCAGACCGCCGCCGACAGCTGGACCGTGTCGGGCAGCGCCGACCTGCATCTGCTGGAGCAGGCGCTGCAGACGCACGGCCTGCTGAGCGACGACGACAGCTACACCTCGGTCGCGGGTTTTCTGCTCGCGCGCTTCGGCGGCTTGCCGGCGCAGGGCGAGACCTGGGTACACGACGGCTACGAATTCGAAGTGACCGAAGCCGACGCGCAGCGAATCCGCACGGTGGTCGTGCGGCGCCTGCCTGCAACAGAATCCGAGCACTGAGCCATTGCCCGACCGGACGCCATGAACCAACCCCACCACCGCCAGCCCGTTCCCCTCGACAAGGCCTACCGCCTGCTGAACCACGGCCCCACCGTGCTGGTGAGCGCGGCGCACGGCGGCCAGCGCAACATCATGGCCGCGGCCTGGGCCATGCCGCTGGACTTCGCTCCGCCCAAGGTGGCGGTGGTGCTCGACAAGAGCACCTGGACGCGCGTGCTGCTCGAAGGCGCCGGCACCTTCGCGCTGCAGGTGCCCACGCGCGCGCAACTCGACCTGACCGAAGCGCTGGGCAACAGCTCGGGCCGCGAGATCACCGAGAAGTCGGGCCACGACAAGTTCGCCGCCTACGGCCTGCAGACTTTCGCGGGCACGGCCATCGACGCACCGTTGCTCGAAGGCTGCGCGGCCTGGCTCGAATGCCGGCTGCTGCCCGAGCCGCACATCCAGCAGGGCTACGACCTGTTCCTGGGCGAGGTGATCGCCGCGCAGGCCGATGCACGCGTGTTCGCCAACGGGCGCTGGAACTTCACGGGCCACGACGAACTGCGCACGCTGCACCATGTGGCGGGCGGGCACTTCATCGTCGACGGCGAGGCGGTCGATGCGCTGCCGCTGCCGCCCGTGCGGCCCTAGGGCGCGGCGTTTCTAGACCGAGGTGCCCCGCGCCGGCCTTGCCACCAGCATCAGCCGCAGTACCAGCGTGCCGCACACGGCCGTCACCAGCGCCAGCACCGCAAACCACAGCAGGCGCTGCGGCGAGGCCGCATCGAGCCACTCGGCCAGCAGCAGCGTCGCGCAGTTGTAGGTCGCGTGCAGCGCAATGCACGGAATGAGCGAGCGCGTGCGCTCGTAGAGCCACGCCAGCACGGTGCCCATGACGCAGCCGACCACGAACTGGTAGATGTTCAGGTGCGCCGCGCCGAACAGCAGCGCCGACATGAAGATGGCCTGCCAGCGCGGATAGCGCTGCAGGAAGCCGCGCAGCACGATGCCGCGGAACAGCATCTCCTCGAGCAGCGGCGCCATCACGCACACCGCCAGCACCGCCGCCACGCTGCCGTCGCCCATGCGGTTGAACAGCGCCTCTTCCCAGGCCGAGAGCGGCACGAGGCGTATCAGCAGGTTGAGCGTCGAGACGATGGTCAGCAGCAGCGCCGGCACCAGCAGCAGCACCGGCGGCACCACCAGCATCAGCGTGACGCGGGCCGAGGCCGGCGACTGGTGGAACAGCTCGCGCCACGTGAGCTTCTGCGTGTGCATCACGACCGCGAACACGCAGCCGTTGCCCAGCACGGCCGAGAGCACGCTGATCTGCATGACGTTGAGGCCGAGCCAGCCGTTGGCGTCGCGCAGCGCGGCACCGACGACGATCTCGCACAGGCACAGCGCCAGGAACAGCAGCGCGGCTTGCGCCGCCGAGGGAAAGGCGGTGCTTTTCGGGGAGGGCATGGGGAGTCGGGCTGCGCGGGTGGGGAGGCGCGCATGTTAGCGCCCCCTTGTGGCACGACGTCGGCCCTACCGGGCCCTAGGCATGAACCAGTTCGCCGCGCTGCAAGAGCCGCGACAGCGGCGCAATCGCGATCGGGCCGGGCCGTTCGTGCGGCGCCAGCGCGAGCGTGCGCAGCACCGCGTACTCGCGCATGCGCGCCGAGCCGTGCGGGTCGCCGGGCTGGATGCCGGCCGAGGGGTGGCACATCAGCACGTCGCCCGTGCGGCAGGCCGCGAGCCAGTCGGCCAAGTGCCGTTCGTAGCTTTGCAGGTCGCCCGTGAAGTCGTACACGCCGAGCAGCCGCCGGCTCACGGGAATGCCGTGGCGGGTGGCCAGCGCGGCCAGCCGCGCGCCGCCCAGCGCGTGGATGACGCGGGCCTTCAGCCGGTCGGGACCGCCGTTGCTGCCCGGCGCCGTGTAGCGCACCCAGGGCGGCGACGCGCCGTAGCGCCGCACGATTTCCTCGACCAGCAGGTCGCGCACCACCGGGAACTGGTGTACGTGCCGGTGCCCGTCGACGAAGGCGGGCGCGCGGCCCATGGCGTCCTCGAAGCGGGTGAACTGGTCGCGGATGTCGGCGTAGAGCGCGGGCGTGAACACGGTGCGCGTCCAGGTCCGCGCGATCAGCCCCGCCAGGCCGGGCTCGGGGCCGTCGGGCGTGCCGGGGCGCGTGAGGTCCAGGTGCAGGCCCACGTCCAGCCGCGCGGGGTCGAGCCCGCGCAGCGCGCGCGCGCCGGCGGCCCATGCGCCGCGCCGCACCATGCCGCTGGTGGCGGAGACCTTGCCGAGCTCGACCAGGTCGAGCACGGCCGAATTGACCCCGAGGCTCATGCCGAAGTCGTCCGCGCAGACGCACAGGTAGCGCGTGGTCGTCGGCCGCTGCGGGCCGGAAGTGTCAGTCATCGCCATTCGTTCCAGGGGGAGGCACGGGAGAGGGTGTCGGTGGTGTGGCCGCGGTGTCCAGGCAACCGGGGTCGCGCGTGGCGCTGCCCGCGAAGCGCCATGCGGCAACGCTTTCGTTGAGGGCCACCAGCTGCGCCTTGGCGAGCCAGGGGTTGGTCAGTTGCGAGCCGATCGGCCCGACCAGCCAGGTGGTGCGCGGCACGCACAGCACGGGCGCGAGTTGCGCGCGGTCGACCAGCGTGGCGGCGGCGCGCGCGGGGTCGAAGCGGCTTGCGTCGAAGATCTCCTTGCGCCAGTTGTCGCGGGTGTCGGTGGCGGCGGCCTTCCAGTCGTCCGACACCAGCACGGGCTCGCGCAGGTTCCAGTAGAAAGGGATCTCGTAGTAGTAGCTGTCGAGCATCAGCACCTGGTCACCGGCGGCCACCGACTGGCCCGCGGGCAGGCGCAGCCGGGTGCCCGGCGGCGCGGCGTAGATCGCGATGGCGCCCACGCACACCACGCACAGCACGGCCGAGGCCAGCGCAGTGGCGCGCACCTTGGGCAGCAGCTTCTCGATGACCCGGCCCGCCAGCACGCGCTGCGCGATCAGGTAGGCCAGCGGCGGCAACGCGGGCAGCACGTAGCCGACCAGCTTGGAGCGCGGCAGCGAGAAGAACACCACGATCACCGCGAGCCAGATCCACATGAGCCAGTCGACGTCGGACAGCCGGGGCCGCGCATCGACTTCCTTGCCGCGCGGCACGAACACCCACGCGAACCACGGCAGCGTCAGCAGCGCCAGCACCGGGATGTAGAACCAGAAGCCGTGCTCGTTGTTGAACCCCGACGACGCAAAGCGCCGGAAGTGCTGCGTGATGACGAAGTAGTCGAAGAACTCGGGGTACTTCAGCTGCATCGCGACGAACCACGGGCCGGCCACGGCCAGCAGCACCGCCCAGCCGGGCAGCCAGAGCGCGAGCTTCAGCACTACGGTCTTGCGCGTCACCGCGCACCACAGCACCAGCACCGCGCCGGGCAGCACCAGGCCGATGAGGCCCTTGGCCAGCAGCCCGGCCGCGGCCATCAGGTAGGCGCCCGCCAGCAGGGCCCGCCAGGGCTCGCCGCGCTCGCGGGCCAGCGCCGCGCCGCCGGCCAGCAGCACCGTGGCCGAGATGCATCCGGCCACCAGCATGTCGAGGTTGGCGAACTGCCCGCCCAGAAAGAAGAAGGGCGTGGTCACCAGCACCACGGTCGACAGCAGCGCCTGGCGCACCGTCGCCCAGCGCCGCAGGAACAGGAACAGCGCCGCCGCCGCCACGCCCGCGCCCAGGATCGACGGCAAGCGCGCCGCCCATTCGAGCGGGCCCACCACCGCCATCGCGGCCGCGCCGATCCAGTAGAACAGCGGCGGCTTGTGGAAGAAGGGCAGGCCGTCGAGCCGGGGCACCAGCCAGTCGCCCGAGCGCAGCATGGCGAGCGCCACGCTGCCGTAGCGGCCTTCGTCGGGCGCCATCAGCGGCCGTGCCCACGCCGTGGCGAACAGCCAGGCGAACACGGCGGCAATGAGCCAGAGCGGCTGGGGCGAGGTCCACCAGGTGGAGCCGGTGCGCCTCATGGCGCTCCGGTCTCGAGGCCCTTGCCGTGTTCGCGGCGCACCACGTACAGCGGGCGGCCCTTGACCTCCTCGTAGATGCGGGCGATGTACTCGCCCACGATGCCGGTGGAGATCATCTGGATGCCGATGAAGAACATCAGGCTCACGACGATGGTGGTCCAGCCCGACACGGAATTGCCGAACAGCAGATGGTCGATGGTCACGTAGATGCCGTAGCCGAAGGCCGGCACCGCGAACAGCAGGCCGACCACGCTCACCATGCGCAGCGGCCAGGTGGTGAAGGCGGTAAGGCCGTCCAGCGCCAGGCGCACCAGCCGGCGCGCGTTGAACTTGGTGGTGCCTTCGGCGCGCGGCGCGGGCGTGTAGGGCAGCGCCACGGCGCGAAAGCCGACCCAGGCGTACAGGCCCTTCATGAAGCGGCTGCGCTCGGGCAGGCTCATGAGCGCGTCGACCACCTTGCGGTCCATCAGGCGGAAGTCGCCCGCGTCCTTGGGCACCTCGAAGCGGTCCGAGGAATTGACCAGGCCGTAGAAGAGCTTGCTGCCCAGCTGCTTGAAGCGGCTTTCGTCGCTGCGCTCCTGGCGCACCGCATACACCACCTCGGCGCCGGCCATCCATTGCGCGAGCATGGCGTGGATCAGCGCGGGCGAATGCTGCAGGTCGCCGTCCAGCAGCACCACGGCGTCGCCGGTGGCCGCGGCCAGGCCGGCGGTGAGCGCGGCTTCCTTGCCGAAGTTGCGCGACAGCGAGATGCAGCGAAAGCCCGCGAGCTCGCACCACGCCTCGGCCACGGCGGCGGTGTCGTCGGTGCTGCCGTCGTCCACCACGATGATTTCCCAGCGCAGCTTCGTGGCCCAGAGAATGTCTTCGAGCAGCGGCAGCATGAGGCGCAGGTTGGCGGCCTCGTTGTAGCAGGGGATCACGCACGAGATGCTGCGCGCGTCGGCGCTGGGCGCGTCGGGCACGCCGGTCTGCGCGAGCGGCTCGGCGGCGGCGGAGGTGGTGTCAGCCGTGCTGGTGCTGACGTTGGCGCCGATGCTGGCGCCGGCGCGTGAATGTCTGGCGGTGGTCGGTGAGATCATGAGGGTCTCCACAGAGAGCTGGTCGCCGGGCTGTCGCCGGATGCGCGGCCAGCTCGCGGTACGAAAAAAAGAAAGAGCCACCGCGCCATGGCGATCGCGCCGGCGATCACCGTGCCCAGCAGCAGGCCGGCCACGATGTCGACCGGAAAATGAACGCCCACGTACACGCGCGCCCACCCCGTGGCGGCGGCCAGCGCGAGCAGCGGCACCGAGAGCCGGCGCAGGCCGGGACGCAGCATGAAGGCCACCGCGACCATGAACATGACGGACGCGTGCGTGCTCGGCAGAGAGCCGCTGCCCGCATGCGAGATGTACGCCGGGGCCAGCCCCTGCACGAACGGGCGCGAGACATTCAGCGCCGTCGCGATGGTGTGCGCGCCCAGCGAGGTCAGGCCGGCCATGGCCATGACCACGCACAGGTAGATGCGGTCGGCGGGGCGGCGCCACAGCGCGACGGCCACGATGCCCGCGCAGAGCCAGCTGCCCCACAGCGCGAACACGAGGGCGACCGAAAGCACCCACGGCGTCGGCTGGGTGCCGGCGGCGAGCCAATGAAAGAGCGAGAGGTTCAGCGCGTTCATGGCGCCACCTCGCGCAGGCATGCGCAAACGACAGGCGCAGGGCGGCGCCGGGTGCGGCAAGCGCACCTGAAAAACGTGGACATGGCAGTCCTTTCGACGAGGAAGAGAGAGAACCGCCGCAAGGCGCGGCAGGGGGAGCCGACGCGCGCGCGGGGCGGCGTCGCTTCTCAGATCCCGTGAGGCGGGGCAGCGGTGGGTGGCAAGCGGTGCCAGGGCTGCGCGGCGGGTGGGGCGCCGCCGTGCGGCGGCACGCGTTCGGGCGCCTCGCGCACGATGGACGTGGCGAGTCGGGCCATGGCCACCGCCAGCGGCAGCATCGCCAGCACCATGGCCATGAGCGTGCTCAGCGCGAAGGCGAAGCTGTCGGGGTGGTCGATGCTGGCCGGCGCCTGGGCGAAGACCGTGGTCTCGTGGTCGCTCGGGTGGTCGGCGCGGTCGTCGGCCTCGAACTGGGTGGTGTCGCTGATGCTGCGCACGCGCAGCATCGGTTCGTCTTCCAGGCCGTCGCAGCGGAAATGCACCGCGATGAAGGGCTGCAGAAGAACCAGCAGGATGCCCGCGACGCACCACAGCCTGTGGTGCGCTTCAGCGAAATGACGGACGCGTGCGAGCAGCATGCGCGGATGCTAGAGGTTTCGTGTGAACGGAACCTGATCGAGCGGGTCAGCATCCCGCAAGGTATTGACACGCGCCTGGGGTATAAGCCCCGCCCTTCGGCGGGGCCCACCGGCGGCTACAGAACGAAGGGAATGAAGCGCCGCGTGCCGCGCATGTAGTCGCGGTAGGCGTCGCCGAAATGCGCGATGCATTCCTTCTCGTCGCGCAGCGCCGTGAGCACCAGCAGCACCGTGGCCGCGAGCACCAGCGCCAGCGTGAGCCAGCTGAACTGCTTGAGGAACGCACCCCAGGCCAGCAGCAGCAGCGCTGTGTACATGGGGTGGCGGATGTAGCGGAAGGCGCCGGTCTTGACGATGGCCGAGGTTTTCTCGAAGCCGTAGAGCGCGGGGTCGTCGCTGCGCGCATCGCTCGGCTTGCCCTTGGCCTTCAGCAGGCGCACCGCATGGATCGGCAGCCAGATCGACAGCACGAAGAACGCGCTGGAAACGATCTGCCTGGGCGAGAACGGGTCGTCATGCCACCACGGCAGGTTCACCAGCGCCAGCACCAGCATGCACTCCCACGCGAAGAAGCGGTAGAAGCCGTGCGAGCCGGGCTGGCTCAGCGGGCCGCGCGACACATAGAGCAGCGCGGCCGTGCCGGCGACGAAGGCGAAGATCTGGAACCAGAAGAGCATGGCGGCCGAATTTACACGGCCCCGGGCGCTCAGCCGGCTATAGAAAACCCGCCGTCCACGGGAATGGCGGTGCCCGTCACGTAGTCCGACGCGGGGCTCGCCAGGAACACGGCGGTGCCGGCGATGTCGCCCGGCTGGCCCCAGCGGCCGGCGGCGGCGCGGGCCACCACGCGTTCGTACAGGCCCGGGACCTGGCTGCGCGCGCCGTCTGTGAGCTCGGTCTCGAACCAGCCCGGCAGGATGGCGTTGACCTGGATGTGGTCGGCCGCCCACGAGAGCGCGGTCGACCTGGTCAACTGCACGATGCCGGCCTTGCTCGCGGCATAGGCCGGCGCGTAGGGCGCGCCGAAGATCGACATCATCGAGCCGATGTTGATGATCTTGCCGCCGCCCGCGGCCTTCAGGTGCGGGTGCGCGGCGCGGCTGCACAGGAAGGCGCTGGTGAGGTTGGTGTCCATCACCTGCCGCCACTCGGCCAGCGCGAGCTGGTCGACGGGCTTGCGCACCGTGGTGCCGGCGTTGTTGACCAGGATGTCGAGCCGGCCGCAGCGCGCCGCGGCCTCGTCGAACAGGCGCTGCACCGAGGCCTCGTCGCTCACGTCGGCCTCCAGCGCGAAGCTGCCGCTGCCCAGCGCCTTCAGCGCCTCGACCGCGGCGGCCGACTTCTGCGCGTTGCGCGCGGCCACGACCACGCGCGCGCCGGCCTTGGCCAGCCCCTGCGCCATGCCCAGGCCGATGCCGCCGTTGCCGCCCGTGACGATGGCGACCTTGCCCGTGAGGTCGAACATCGCGGTCATTGCGCCGCCGCCTCGGGCTTCTTGGACACCAGCGTCAGGATGTCGTAGCTGGCGACCAGCTCGCCGTCCTGGTTGGTCACTTCCACGTCCCAGGCGACCACGCCCTGGCCCTGGCCGGTGGCGTCCTTCTTGTTGCGGTCGATCTTGCGCTTGCAGGTCAGGCGCGCCTGGATGGTGTCGCCGATGCCCACGGGCTTGGTGAAGCGCAGCGTGTCCAGGCCGTAGTTGGCCAGCACCGGGCCCGGCGACGGCGACACGAACAGGCCGGCCGCGGCCGACAGCACGAAGTAGCCGTGCGCGATGCGCTTGCCGAACGGGCTCTGCTTGGCCGCCACTTCGTCGAAGTGCATGTAGAAATAGTCGCCCGAGATGCCGCCGAAGGCCACGATGTCGGCCTCGCCGACAGTGCGGCGGTGCGTGAGCAGCGAGTCGCCGATGCGCAGGTCCTCGAAATGGCGGCGGAAGGGGTGCACCTCGCTCTCGCGCACGGCCGCGCCGCGCACGTGTTCGCCGGTGATGGCCGCCAGCATGGTGGGCGAACCCTGCACGGCGGTGCGCTGCAGGTAGTGCTTCACGGCGCGCAGGCCGCCGAGTTCTTCGCCGCCGCCCGCGCGGCCCGGGCCGCCGTGCTTGAGCTGCGGCAGCGGCGACCCGTGGCCGGTCGATTCGGCCGCCGCTTCGCGGTCCAGCACCAGCAGGCGGCCGTGCCACGCGGCGGCCACCGGAATGGCCTTGGCCGCGATGGCCGGGTCGCGCGTGACCAGCGTGCCCACGAGGCTGCCGCGTCCGCGCGCGGCCAGCGCCAGCGCTTCGTCGATGCCGTCGTAGGGCATCAGCGTGCTCACGGGGCCGAAGGCCTCGACGTCGTGCGCCGCGTCGTGTTCGAGCGGCTTGCGGCTCAGCAGCAGCGTGGGCGCGAAGAAGGCGCCGCCGGCCGTGCCGTCGCCGACCGGCGAGAAGCCGTCGCGCTCGCCGTACACCAGCTCGGCGCCTTGCAGCAGCGTGGCCACGCGCTCGGCCACGTCGGCCTGCTGGTCGCGCGAGGCGAGGGCGCCCATGCGCACCTCTTCGCGCGACGGGTCGCCGACCACGGTCTTGGCAAGCCGCGCGCGCAGGCGCTCGGCCACCGCGTCCAGGTGCTGGCGCGGCACGATCGCGCGGCGGATGGCCGTGCATTTCTGGCCGGCCTTGATGGTCATTTCGCGCACCACTTCCTTCACGAAGAGATCGAACTCCTCGTCGTCGGGCGTGACGTCGGGCGCAAGGATCGCGCAGTTCAGCGAGTCGGCCTCGGCGTTGAACGGAACCGACTGGCGCACCAGGTTCGGGTGCACGCGCAGCTTGGCGGCGGTGTCGGCCGAGCCGGTGAAGGTGACCACGTCGGGGCCTTCGAGCCGGTCGAGCAGGTCGCCCGTGCTGCCGATGACCAACTGCAGCGCACCCGCCGGCAGGATGCCCGACTGCACGATCAGCCGCACCACGGCTTCGGTGAGATAGCTGGTGGCCGTGGCCGGCTTGCCGATGCAGGGCATGCCCGCCAGGAAGCTGGGCGCGAACTTCTCGAGCAGGCCCCACACCGGGAAGTTGAAGGCGTTGATGTGCACCGCCACGCCGCCGCGCGGCACCAGGATGTGCGTGCCCGCGAAGCCGCCCTTCTTGCCCAGTGGAAAGGCCGGGCCTTCGTGCACGAGATTGCCCGAGGGCAGCTCGTTGGTGCCGATGCCGGCGTAGGCGCTGAGCGTGCCCGCGCCGCCTTCGATGTCGATCCAGCTGTCGGCGCGCGTGGCACCCGTGTGCGCCGAGACGGCGTAGAGCGTTTCCTTGTTGGCGGCGATGTACTTGGCCAGGGCCTTCAGGCGTTCGGCGCGCTGCTGGAAGTCGAGCGCCATCAGCGCGGGGATGCCGGTGCGGCGCGCATAGGCCAGCGCTTCGGCGAAGTCGATGGCCTCGGCGTGCGTGGCGGCCACGGGCTGGCCGTTGACGGCGCTGCGCAGTTGCTGGGCGGCCTGTTGGCCGATCCAGCGGCCGGCGATGTAGCTTTGGAGGGTGGTGGTCATGTGCGGTGTCCTTTCGTCGATGGGGGCAAGCGGCGTGGGTTCGGCGCAGTGCTTTATCGACTGCCGCTTGCCCCCACCCCGGCCCTCCCCCGGAAGGGGAGGGAGAAAAACCGGTTCATTCCTTCTTCCCGATGCCCAGGTAGGTGTCGATGATCCGTTGGTCGTGCAGCAGGTCGCGGGCATTGCCTTCCAGCGCCACCGCGCCCATTTCGAGCACGTAGGCGCGGTCGGCCACCTGCAGCGCGGCGCGCGCGTTCTGCTCCACCAGCAGCACCGACACGCCGTGGCTGCGCAGTTGCGACACCACGCGCAGCACTTCGCGCACCACCAGCGGGGCCAGGCCCAGCGAGGGTTCGTCGAGCATCAGCAAACGCGGGCGCGCCATCAGCGCGCGGCCGATGGCCAGCATCTGGCGTTCGCCGCCCGAGAGCGTCGAGGCCATCTGCGGCCGGCGCTCGCGCAGGCGCGGGAAGATCTCGAAGATCTCGTCCATGCGCGCGCGCTGGTCGCGCTTGCCCTTGCGCCATTGGTAGAAGCCGCCGAGCAGCAGGTTGTCTTCGACCGACATCTCGCCGAACAGCTCGCGCCGCTCGGGCACCAGCGCCACGCCGCGCGCGACCATGGTCTCGACGCTGGGGCGCGCAATGCGATCGCCGCCCAGCGACAGGCGCCCGGTCGACTGCAGCAGGCCCATGGCCGCGCACAGCAGCGTGGTCTTGCCGGCGCCGTTGGGGCCGATCACGGTGACGATCTCGCCCTCGTTCACATGCAGGCGCACGCTGTGCACCGCTTCCACGGTGCGGTAGGCGACGCAGAAGTCTTCCAGTTGAAGAATGGGATGGCTCATCGGGCGTCTTCCAGCAGTTCGTCGTCGGCGCCGCCGAGGTAGGCCTCGAGCACGCGCGGGTTGGCCTGCACTTCGGCCGGCGTGCCGGTGGCGATGACGGTGCCGAACTCCAGCACCGTGATGCGGTCGGCCAGGTTCATCACGAACTCCATGTCGTGCTCCACCACCAGGATGCCCAGGCCTTCGGCGCGCAACTGGCTCAGCAGCACCGAGAGGGCGCGCTTTTCCAGGTGGCGCAGGCCGGCGGCGGGTTCGTCGAGCAACAGCACCGACGGCTGGCCGGCGAGCGCGCGGGCGATTTCCACCACGCGCTGCTGGCCCAGCGAGAGCGACGCGGCCGGTGTGTCGGCATGCGCGCCGAGGCCGCAGCGTTCGATCTGCTTGCGGGCTTCGGCCATCAGCGCGGCTTCCTCGGCGCGGTCCAGCCGCAGCATCGCCGCGAGCCAGCCGCGCTTGGCGCGCAGGTGGGCGCCGAGCGCCACGTTCTCGACCACGCTGCGCTGCCCGAGCAGGCGCACGTGCTGGAAGGTGCGGCCCAGGCCCAGCGCGGCAAAGGCACGCGAGGGCTTGGTGGCCATCGGCTGGCCCGCGAGCTTCACTTCGCCCGAGGTGGGGTCGTCCACGCCCGAAATCATGTTGAAGAAGGTGCTCTTGCCGGCGCCGTTCGGGCCGATCAGCGCGTGGATCTCGCCGGCCTTCAGCGTCATCGAGATCTCGTTGTTGGCCACGAGGCCGCCGAAGCGCTTGCTCACGTTGCTGGCCTGCAGCAGCAGTTCGCCGGTGGCGGGCAGCGTGCGTTGCGCGAGCTGCACGGTGAGCGCCTTCGCGGGCGCTGCGGCGGCCGATGCCTTGGCCGTCGAGTCCTCGCGCACCCAGCGGCGCGTGATACGCGCCAGCGTGGGCCACAGGCCGTCGGAGAAGCGCTGCAGCACGAACAGCATCAGCAGCCCGAACACGATCACTTCGAAGTTGCCGCTGGAGCCCAGCAGCGAAGGCAGGATGTCCTGCAGCTTCTCTTTCAGCAGCGTGATGAGCGCCGCGCCGAGCACCGCGCCCCACAGGTGGCCCGCGCCGCCGACCACCGCCATGAACAGCAGCTCGATGCCGATGTTCAGATTGAAGGGCGTGGGGTTCACGAAGCGCTGCAGGTGCGCGTAGAGCCAGCCCGACACCGCCGCCAGCAGCGCGGCCAGCACGAACAGCTTGATGCGGTGGCGCGCGGTGTCCACGCCCATCGACTCGGCCATGAGCCGCCCGCCCTTGAGCGCGCGGATGGCGCGGCCTTCGCGCGAGTCGAGCAGGTTGTGCAGCGCCCACAGCGCCAGCAGCAGCACGGCCCAGATCACCACGCCCAGCGCGCGCGGCGTGGCGAGCGACACGCCCGCGATCACCAGCGGCGGCACGCCCGTGATGCCGGTCTGCCCGCCCAGGAAGTCCATGTTGCCCAGCAGGTAGTACAGGCTCAGGCCCCAGGCGATGGTGCACAGCGGCAGGTAGTGGCCCGACAGCTTGAGCGTGACCGCGCCGAGCATCCATGCGAGCACGAACGTGAAGAGCAGCCCCAGCAGCAGGCCGGCCCAGGGCAGCAGCCCCGGCGCGACGATGCCGCCCAGCCATGCGGCGGCCGTGGGCGAGGTGCAGATCCACGCGGTGGCGTAGGCGCCCATGCCGACGAATGCGGCCTGGCCGAAAGAAGTCATGCCGCCCACGCCGGTGAGCATCACCAGCCCGGCCGCGACCAGCGCGTACAGGCCGATGTTGCTGAGCACCGAGACCGTGAACTCGGGCAGGAAGCCCCATGCCAGCGCCAGCAGCACCACGCACACCAGCGTGAGCTGGCGCGGCGTGACCAGCGGCTTGCCTTCGGGTGGCGCGGGCGCCGCGATGTTGTTCGAAGACGCGCTCATTCCTCGTCCTCCACATGATGGCTGTTGAGCGAACGCCACCACAGCACGGGAATGATCAAAGTGAAGACCAGCACTTCCTTGAACGGGCTGGCCCAGAAAGAGGCGAAGGCTTCGAGCTGGCCCACCAGCAGCGCGCCGGCCAGCGCCAGCGGATAGCTTGCGAGCCCGCCCACGATGGCGGCCACGAAGCCCTTCAGGCCGATGAGGAAGCCGGTGTCGTAATACACCGTGGTGATCGGCGCGATCAGCAGGCCCGACACCGCGCCGATGAGCGCCGCGAGCGCAAAGCTCAGGTCGCCCGACAGCTCGGTCGGAATGCCCGACAGCCGCGCGCCGACACGGTTGATGGCGGTGGCGCGCAGCGCCTTGCCCACCATCGAGCGGCCGAAGAACAGGAACATGGCAATCACCAGCAGCAGCGTGACGCCCACCACCACCAGCGACTGCCCGCTGACCGGAATGCCGCCGATGTCGAAGCGCGCCTCGGAGAACGGCGCGGTGCGCGAGCCTTCGGCGCCGAAGAACAGCAGGCCCAGGCCGACCAGCACGCCGTGCAGCGCGACCGACACGATCAGCAGCATCAGCACGTTGGCATCGGCCAGCGGCCGGTAGGCCAGGCGGTAGAGCAGGGGGCCCAGCGGCATGATGAGCACCAGCGTGGTGAGCGTCTGGCCCGTCATCGACGTGGGCTTGAGCAGCAGCACCAGCGCGGCGGCGGCCGCGGGCAGCACCACGCACCAGGCGAGCGCGGAAGCCCAGTCGACCACCGCGCCGCGCTTCCAGCGCCAGATTTCCACCAGCAGCACGGCGACCGCCAGCACCAGCAGCAGCCACAGCGTGGCCGGCACGCGGCCGGCCTGCAGCATCGCCATCGAGAGCGCCCCGAAGGCGACGAACTCGCCCTGGGGAATGAAGATGACGCGCGTGACTGAAAACACCAGCACCAGCGCGAGCGCCATCAAACCATAGACGGCACCGTTGACGATGCCGTCCTGCCCCAGCAACAGGGCGATCTGCGAATCCATAAAAAACCTTCGGGCTGTGCCCCGTGTGTCGAATCAGGGTCGGCTGTATTGCGCCTTCCCCCTTTGGGGGAAGGTCGGGATGGGGGCGCGGCTCGTTCGGCGCAGTGCTTCATCGAACGCCGCTTGCCCCCACCCCGGCCCTCCCCCGGGAGGGGAGGGAGAAACGCCGTCAGGGTTGGTATTTCCAGGCGTTGTTTTCGATCTTCACCATCACGCGGGCGCGCTGGTCCAGGCCCAGGTGGTCTTTCTCGGTCATGCTGAACACGCCGTGCGCGCCCGACACTTCCTTGACCTGCTCGAGCGCGTCGCGCAGCGCGGCGCGGAATTCCGGCGTGCCGGGTTGCGCCTTCTTCAGCGCGACGGGCACGGCCGAGGTCATCAGCAGGCCGGCGTCCCAGGCGTGCGCGCCGAAGGTCGACACGGTGCCCTTGCCGTAGGCGGCTTCGTAGGCGGCGACGTAAGCCAGCGCCGACTTCTTCACCGGGTTGCTGGCCGGCAGCTGTTCGGCCACGAGCACGGGGCCGGCGGGCAGGAAGGTGCCTTCCACGTCCTTGCCGCCCACGCGCAGGAAGTCGGCGTTCGCCACGCCGTGGGTCTGGTACATCTTGCCGGTGTAGCCGCGTTCCTTCAGCGTCTTCTGCGGCAGCGCGGCCGGGGTGCCCGAGCCCGCGACCAGCACGGCGTCGGCCTTGGAGGCCATGATCTTCAGCGCCTGGCCGGTCACCGAGGTGTCGGTGCGCGAGTAGCGCTCGTTGGCGACCACGGTGATCTTCTTCAGCGCCGCGGCCTTGGCGAATTCTTCCGACCAGCCTTCGCCGTAGGCGTCGGAGAAGCCGATGAAGGCGACGGTCTTCACGCCGTTGGCGGCCATGTGCTCGGCAATGGCCAGCGACATCATGATGTCGTTCTGCGGCGTCTTGAACACCCACTTCTTCTTGGCGTCCATCGGCTCGATGATGCGGGCCGACGCGGCGATGGAGATCATCGGCGTCTTGGCTTCGCTGACCACGTCGATCATGGCCAGCGAGTTGGGCGTGGTGGTCGAGCCCAGCACGATGTCGACCTTGTTCTCGGCGATGAGCTTGCGCGTGTTGGCCACGGCGGCGGTGGTGTCCGAGGCGTCGTCCAGCACGATGTAGTTGATCTTCTGGCCCGCGATGGTCTTGGGCATCAGCGAGATGGTGTTCTTCTCGGGAATGCCGAGCGAGGCGGCCGGGCCGGTGGCCGAGACCGTCACGCCGACATTGACGTCGGCCCAGGTTGCGGTGGCGCTGGCGCACAGCGCGGCAATCAGCAAGGGCTTGAAGAATTTCATTTGGACTTGTCTCCGGGTTGAAAAAAGATTGAGGCCTGAAGTATCTATCAGCGCTCGTCGAAAGACAGCGTGACGCGTTCAGTAAGGGGGTGGGCCTGGCAGGTCAATACGAAACCCGCGGCCACCTCATTCTTGTCGAGCGCGAAGTTTCTTTCCATGCGGACTTCCCCGTCCACGCACTTGGCGCGGCAGGTGCCGCAGACCCCGGAGGTGCAAGAAAACGGCACTTCGAGCCCCGCCGCCGACGCCGCGTCGAGGATGCTCGGCTGGCCTTCGGTGAACGTGATCTCGCGCTGCAGGCCGTCGCGCACGATGGTGATGCGCGACTGCTTGGCATCGCCCGGCTGCGCTTCGTGCACCACCGCGCCCACCTGCGTGGCCGAAGGCAGCGCCACGCCGAAGCGCTCGATGTGGATGCGCTCCTCGGGCACGCCGGCCGCGAGCAGCGCGGCCTCGGCCTCGTCGTTCATCTGGAACGGGCCGCACACGTACACGTGGTCGATGCGCGCGGCCGGCACCACGCCTTGCAGGAACTCGCCGATCTTCTCGCGGTTCATCACGCCGAAGCCCAGCGGTGAGTCGGTGTGCTCGTCGGAGAACACGTGCTGCAGCACGAGCCGCGTCATGTAGCGGTTCTTCAGGTCCTCGATCTCTTCCTTGAACATCGTGGACTGGAGCTGGCGGTTGCCGTAGATCAGCGTGAAGCGGCTCGCGGGCTCGCGCGCCAGCACCGTCTTCATGATCGACAGGATCGGCGTGATGCCGCTGCCGCCAGCAATGCCGACGTGGTGCCGCGCCGACGAAGGCTCGATCGGCACGAAGAAGCGGCCCTGCGGCGCCATCACCTGCAGGGTGTCGCCGGGCTGCAGGCTGGCGTTGATCCAGTTGGAGAACACGCCGCCGCGCACCTTGCGCACGCCGACGCGCAGCTCGTTGTCGTCCAGGCCGGCGCAGATCGAATAGGAGCGGCGCAGGTCCTGGCCGTCGATGTCATGGCGCAAGGTGAGGTACTGGCCTTGCGTGAAGCCGAAGACTTCCTGCAGGTCGGCCGGCACCTCGAACGAGACGATGACGGCCTCGGCCGTGTCGGGCTCGATGGCCTTCACGCGCAAGGGATGGAAGAGGGTGCTCATCGTGGGGTGCCTCAGATAGGCTTGAAATGTTCGAAGGGTTCGCGGCAGGCCATGCAGCGGTACAGCGCCTTGCAGGCGGTGGAGCCGAAGGCCGACAGCCGCTCGGTGCGTTCGCTCGCGCAGCGCGGGCAGGCGATGCGCTCGCCGGCGATGCGGCCGAAGAGCTTGATCGGCATCGCGGTGTTGGCCGCGACTTCGGGCGTGAGGTGCGCCGGCGGCGCGATGCCGTAGGCCTTGAGCTTGGCGCGGCCTTCGTCGCTGATCCAGTCGCTCGACCACGCGGGCGCGCGGCGCAGGCTGGCGCGGGCATGGCCGAGGCCGGCCTGCTCGATCGCGGCCAGCACGTCGTGCTCAATGGCTTCGGTGGCGGGGCAGCCGGAGTAGGTCGGCGTGAGCACGATCTCCAGCCCGTCGTCGTGTTCGATCACGTCGCGCACGATACCCAGGTCGCACACCGACACGGCCGGCACCTCGGGGTCGAGCACGGTGTGCAGCACGGCCCAGGCGGCGTCGATGCGCGAGGCGGTGGTCATGAGCCCGGCGGTGGCGGTGGTCACCACACGCCTCCGGGAAAGCTGCGCTGCAGGTGCTGCATCTCGGCCAGGATGTAGCCCATGTGCTCGCTGTGCACGCCCTGCTTGCCGGTGCTGCGGAACGCGGCTTCCTTGGGCATCTCGAGGCCGGCGGCGTCGAACACCTGCTGCATGTCGGCCAGCCACGGTTCGCGCAGCTCGCTCCATGCCGGGCCGAGGCCGCTGGCGCTGGCTTCGGCATCGACCGCGTCGCTTTCGAACAGCTCGGGCATGTAGAGCCACAGCTGCTTGAGTGCTTTCTCGATGCGGCGGCGCGACTCGTCGGTACCGTCGCCCAGCCGCACCACCCAGTCGCCCGAGTGCTGCTGGTGGTAGCGCGCTTCCTTCACGGCCTTGCCGGCGATGGCGGCCACTTCGGCATCGCTCGACGCGGCCAGCCGTTGCCACAGCAGCTTGAGCAGCGTGGCCACCATGGTGTTGCGCACCACGGCAAACGCGAAGTCGCCGCGCGGCAGTTCGGCGATGGTGAGGTTGAAGTAGTCGCGCTCTTCGCGCAGGTAGGCCAGCTGGTCTTCGTCGTGCTCGCGGCCTTCGCCTTCGAGCTTGCCGGCGTGCGTGAGCAGCGCGCGTGCCTGGCCGACGAGGTCGAGCGCGATGTTGGCCATCGCGATGTCTTCTTCCAGCACGGGCGCGTGGCCGCACCATTCCCCGAGGCGCTGCGAAAGCACCAGGCAGGTGTCGCCGATGCGCAGCAGGTACTGCACGGCGGGTGTTCGGTTCAGTTCGATCGATGCTTGCATTTCAGTGGCTCCAACGCGCGTTGTGTCGCGGGTTGCTTGTGATGTTCGAGGGGCTCTTTTTGGGGCGCTGCTGTTCAGGGCTTGTGCACAGGACACCGGGTACTCCCCTCCGCGAATGTCCCCCGGGGCTGCGCCCCTCCTCCTTTATTTCGCTGCGGGGAGTACCCAGTGCCCTGTGCACCTGGGCACGCTGCTGGTGTCCGCCGATCAACGACCGCCGCGAATAACGCTCACGCCGTCGGCGTGGGCGCACCCCGAACCAAGACCCAGAACAAAAGCAGCGAGACGTCCCATGGCTACATATGGTCGACAGACTTCGGCAGCGCGTAGAACGTCGGATGGCGGTACACCTTGTCTTCCGCCGGATCGAAGAACATGTCCTTGTCCGCCGGATCGCTCGCCACGATCTGCTCCGAGCGCACCACCCAGATGCTGCTGCCTTCCTGGCGGCGCGTGTACACGTCGCGCGCCATCTGGATCGCCATCTTCGAGTCGGCGGCGTGCAGGCTGCCGCAATGCTTGTGGTCCAGGCCCGCCTTGCTGCGCACGAACACTTCCCACAGGGGCCACTCTTGTTTGCTGTTGTCGGCGCTCATGCGGCCTCCTTCATCGGTTGTTTGTTGGCATGGGCCATGGCGGCTTCGCGCACCCATGCGCCGTCTTCCCAGGCGTCCACGCGGGCCTGCAGCCGCTCGCGGTTGCACGGGCCGTCGCCGCCGATCACGCGCCAGAACTCGCTCCAGTCGATGGCACCGAAGTCGTGCGCCTGGCGCTCTTCGTTCCACTTCAGGTCGGGGTCGGGCAAGGTCACGCCGAGGATGGCCGCCTGCTCCACGGCGGCGTCGATGAACTTCTGGCGCAGATCGTCATTACTGAAACGCTTGATGCCCCAGCGCATCGACTGCGCGCTGTTGGGCGACTGGTCGTCGGGCGGGCCGAACATCATGATCGAGGGCCACCACCAGCGGTTCACCGCGTCCTGCACCATCGCTTTCTGCGCGTCGGTGCCGTGGGTCATCATCGTCAGCAGGGCTTCATAGCCCTGGCGCTGGTGAAAGCTCTCCTCGCGGCAGATGCGGATCATGGCGCGTGCGTACGGGGCGTAAGAGCAGCGGCAGATCGGCACCTGGTTCATGATGGCCGCGCCGTCGACCAGCCAGCCGATGGTGCCCATGTCGGCCCAGGTAAGCGTGGGGTAGTTGAAGATCGAGCTGTACTTGGCCTTGCCGGTGTGCAGCGCGTCGAACATCTGGTCGCGCGAGGTGCCCAGCGTCTCGGCGGCGGCGTACAGGTAGAGGCCGTGGCCGCCTTCGTCCTGCACCTTGGCCAGCAGGATCGCCTTGCGCTTGAGCGTGGGCGCGCGGCTGATCCAGTTGCCCTCGGGCAGCATGCCCACGATTTCCGAGTGCGCGTGCTGGCTGATCTGGCGCACCAGCGTCTTGCGGTAGTGCTCGGGCATCCAGTCCTTGGCCTCGATGAAGTCGCCCGCGTCGATGTGGGCGTCGAAGCGCTCTTCGAGCTTCATCTCCTCGGCGGAGCGAACGGCTTTCTTCTTGCCGTCGCCAGCGTCCTTGCCCATGGTGTCCATGGCTTGCGTGTACATCGCGGTTCTCCTTGAAGGGTGAATGTGGTTCGTCGGCGCTCGCTCAGTAGCTCAGCTGTTGGGTCGATTCGGCCTGGCGGTCGACCTCGGCCGGCGTCAGCGCCTCGCTCTTGCAGCCAAAGTCCTTGAACAGTGCCATCTGATCGGCATAGTGCGCCGATTTGCGGCCGTCCGGTGCGACAAAACCGCTCTGGCCGGGTGGCGCGGCGGTGCACAGCGTGACGCCCTTGGCGCCGAGCACCACCTTGTCGTTCTGCGAGCCCCGGTTCATGTAGCTTGGCAGGGTGAGCAACTCGTCGGTGCCGGCCTGCGGCGCGCCGATGAAGTTGCTGGTGAGGAACTGGTGCTTCACGACCGGCGTGCGCCACTTGGACACGTCGCTGCCATGGCGCTTGTGCAACTCGGCCATGGCCTGCGCGAGCGTGGCGCGCAGCACCGTATTCTTGTCTTTGCCGTTGAAGAAGTCGTAGGTCTGCGGCACGCCGGCCTTGGCGCCGAGCAGTGCGTTGTAGACCAGCTTCATGCCGTTGCCCGGGCGGATGCTCGCCACCTGGGGGTCGCCGGCATAGCCGTTGCCGGCGTAAGCCGCGAAGACCTCGGGCGGTAGGTCGTCGGCCAGCACCTGCTTGTAGAGGATGGGCAGCCACGTCATCATCAGCGTGGTGGCCGGGCTGTCGTAGACGCCGCGCTCGGCCGGGTCTTCGTTGAGCATGTTCCAGTCGGCCAGCATCTGCGCCGCGCGGCGCGCCGGGTCGGCGGGCGGCAGGTTGCGCGTCGCCTCGACGGCGAAGGGCACCATGTAGCGTGCGTTGGTGTCGGCGTATGCGGTGGTGCGGTTGAGCGCCCACAGCGCTTCGGGTGTGAGCTTGGGCTTGGCTTCGAGTCGCGCGGTGAATTCGCGCACGCGGTCGACCACCGAGTAGTTCCCGCCGTCGCTCACCGCACCCGGCGCCGACTGGTTGTTCCAGTTGGCGATGTAGCCCTGTGCCGGGTTCAAGACCTTCGGGTCTTCGCTGAAGGGACGGATGCCGAGCCACTCCATCGAACCGTCGCCCACGGCGGGCAGGCGGATGTCCTGCGTGGCCGGGCGGATCGGAAGGCGGCCGGGGGAGACGTAGCCGATGTTGCCCTCGGTGTCGGCGTAGTACCAGTTGATGGTGATGGCCACGCGCGAGGCCTGCGCGAGCCACTGGTCCCAGTTCTTCGCCTGCATCGAGTGAATCCAGCCGAGCAGCGATTCGAGTTCGTAGCCATCCCAGCTGCGCTTCATCGAATAGGCAGTGCCGTTGGGCAGGTCGAAGTTGGTGACGATGCCGTGCACGGTGGCATAGACGTCCACGCTCTGGTCGGGCTGGCCCTTGACCTTGATGAGCTCGGTGCGCTTGGTCATCGGGCGCATGGCGCCGTTGAACCGGTATTCGTGCGGGTTGGCCGGGTTGAGCTTCTCCTGGTACATGTCGTTCACGTCCAGCGGGCCGGCGGTGGCGCCCCAGGCGATCTTGCCGTTGGTGCCGAAGAGCACGACTGGGTGCGCGAAGGGCGTGTTGCCGGTCACGTCGAAGCCTGCGCCGTGCAGGCCGATGCCGAACACGTACGAGGGGTTGAACCAGTTGAATTGCGGGCCGTTGATGAAGACGGTGCTGCCGTCGGTGGTCTTGGTCGGACCGGCAATCCAGAGGTTGCTGGCAATCGGGCGCGTCCAGGGCTCGGCCACGCCGCGGTGCGCGGCATCGACCTCGTTGCGTGCGACCAGCAGTTCGGGCGAGACGGGCGCGAGGCGGGCCTGCAAGTCGTTGTTGTTGTCGCCTGTCGGCTGCGCGGCGGCCAGGCTTGCGGCAGCGCCGGCGCGCGGCACGGTGGTGGGGGCCAGCGGGTCTTCGACCCAGCGGATCTGGTCGAAGAGCTGGCGGCCGGCGACATCGCCGCGCGCCTTGCGCAACTGATCCAGCAGGCGCAGGTTGGCCACCTCGCTGCTCAGGTTGGAGTAGCGATTGGCCATGGTGCCGACCCAGATCATCGCCACGTCGTAGCCGGTCCAGTCGGCCTTGGGCTTGAAGCCGGCATCGCTGAACTGCTTGGGCAGCAGCGTCGCCTGCGCTGCGAGCACCTCGTTGACGCGGGCATTGAAGCCGGCGGCGTAGCCGTCGAAGATGGCTTTGTCATCGGACGACAGCCGGGCCATCTGCGCGCGGATCGAGTCCGGCGTGAAGCCGGCACGGCTGCCCTTGTCGAGCGCGACATAGGCCGGGCCCATGACTTCCGAGACGGTGCCGAGCACTGCGCGGCGCGCCATTTCCATCTGGAACAGCCGGTCTTCTGCAACCACGTAGCCGAAGCCGTGGAACAGCCCGCGCACGTCGTTGGCATACACGTGCGGCACGCCGTAGCTGTCGCGCTTGATCGTGATCTTGCCGGCCGGAACGACCACGCCGCCGGGGATAGGCGAGGTGGTGGTGGCGCAGCCGGCCAGCACCAGGGCGGCGCAGGCGAGGGCGATTCGTCGGGGAGTCAATGTCATGGAGTGGGCGCGCTAGGGGCTTCTTGTCTTCGGGCGTGGGGCGTGCGTTGTTCAGCGCGGGCGCGTGTCGATCACGCGGCGGGCCTTGCCGGTCTGGGTGCGTTCCATCTCGTTGGGTGCGTGAACCACCACCTGCGTGGAAATGCCGATGAGCGTCTTCACGCGGTGCTGTACCCAGTTGCCGATGGCGGCGCGGTCGGCCGAGGCGGCGTCGGCGGGGTTGAGTTCGCAGTGCACCTCGACCTGGTCGAGCTTGTCGGTGCGGCTCACGTGCACCTGATAAAGACCCGACAGCGCCTTGTGCGCGAGCACGATCTCTTCCACCTGCGTGGGGAAGACGTTGACGCCGCGGATGATCATCATGTCGTCGCTGCGCCCGACGATCTTGCCCATGCGGCGGAACGAGCGCGAGGTGGGCGGCAGCAGGCGCGTGAGGTCGCGCGTGCGGTAGCGCACGATGGGCATGGCCTCCTTGCTCAGCGAGGTGAACACCAGCTCGCCTTCTTCGCCGTCGGCCTTCAGCTCGCCGGTTTCGGGGTCGATGATCTCGGGGTAGAAGTGGTCTTCCCAGATCACGGGGCCGTCCTTGCTCTCGACGCATTCGCTGGCCACGCCGGGACCCATCACCTCGCTCAGGCCGTAGATGTCGACCGCGTCGATGCCGGCCTTGGCCTCGATGTCGCGGCGCATGGCCTCGGTCCACGGCTCGGCGCCGAAGATGCCGAGCTTGAGCGAGCTGTCCTTGGCGTCGAGGCCCTGGCGCTCGAACTGCTCGATGATCACCTGCATGTAGCTGGGCGTGACCATGATGATGTTCGGCTTGAAGTCCTGGATCAGCTGCACCTGCTTCTCGGTCTGGCCGCCCGACATCGGGATCACGGTGCAGCCCGCGCGCTCGGCGCCGTAGTGCGCGCCCAGCCCGCCCGTGAACAGGCCGTAGCCGTAAGACACGTGGATCATGTCGCCGGCGCGTCCGCCCGCGGCGCGGATGGAGCGCGCGACCAGGTCGGCCCAGGTGTCGATGTCCTTCAGCGTGTAGCCGACCACGGTCGGCTTGCCGGTGGTGCCCGAGGAGGCGTGGATGCGGGCCACCTTCTCGCGCGGCACGGCGAACATGCCGAAGGGGTAGTTGTCGCGCAGGTCGCTCTTCACCGTGAACGGGAACTTCGACAGGTCGGCCAGCGACTTCAAATCGTTCGGGTGCACGCCCTTGGCGTCGAAGGCCTTGCGGTAGTGCGCCACGTTGTCGTAGGCGCGCTGCAGCGTGGCGCGCAGGCGGGTGAGTTGCAGCGCCGCGATTTCGTCGCGGCTGGCGGTCTCGATGGGCTCGAGTTCGCCGGGGGCGGGGCGTTGGACTGTCATGGTTCTCGGGGCTCCTCAGGCGGCGACGGCGGGGCGGCCCTTGGCCGTGTACGAGCGGCCGCGGAACATCGCGATGCGCTCGCCGCGCTGGTTGGTGATTTCGGTGTCGTACACGCCGGTGCGCCCGGCCTTCGACACTTCGTGGCAGCGCGCGGTGAGCAGGTCGCCCTCGCGCGCGGGGGCGATGAAGTCGATCGAGAAGCCCGAGGCCACGGTCAGCTCGTTGTACGAGTTGCAGGCAAAGGCGAAGGTCGAATCGGCCAGCGTGGCCATGAAGCCGCCGTGGCAGGTGGCGTGGCCGTTGAGCATGTCGGCGCGCACCGGCATCTCGATGGTGGCCTGGCCGGGGCCGACCTCGACGATGCGCATGCCCAGGCCCTGCGTGGCGTTGTCGTTGGCGAGCATGCCGTCGCGGACGTATTCGGCCGTCTGCTGCGGCGTGCGTTGTGGGGTGGTCTCGGTCATGGGTCAGCGGTCCTTGAAGACGGGGGCACGCTTGGCGCGGAAGGCTTCGACGCCTTCGCGGTAGTCGTCGGCATTGCCCATCTCGCGTTGGATGCGGGCTTCTTCGGCCAGGGCCGTGCCCAGGTCCATGTCCTGCGCGGCGGCCATGGCCTGGCGCGTGGCGACGAGGGCGCGCGTGGGCATGCCGGCCAGCTTCAGTGCGAGGGCCGCGGTGGTGTCGGTCAGCGCCGCGTCGTCCACGCACTGCCAGATCAGGCCGATGCGGGCCGCTTCTTCGGCGGGCAGCTTGTCGCCGAGCATCGCGATGCCCAGCGCGCGGGCCGGGCCCACGAGGCGGGGTAGCAGCCAGGTGCCGCCGGTGTCCGGCACCAGGCCGATCTTGGTGAAGGCCTGGATGAAGCTGGCCGAGCGGCCGGCCACCACGAGGTCGCAGCACAGCGCCAGGTTGGCGCCCGCGCCGGCAGCCACGCCGTTGACGGCGGCGATGACGGGCACCGGCATCGAGCGCAGGCGCGCGACGAGCGGAGCGTAGTAAGCGGAGATGACGTGCCCCAGGTCCTTGGGCGCGGCGCCGGGCGTCGGGTCGGGCGCGACCGACGGGTCGGCCAGGTCCTGGCCGGCGCAGAAGGCGCGGCCGGCGCCGGTGAGCACCACGCAGCGCACGCGCTCGTCTTGCGCCGCCGATTCGAGCTCGGCCATCAATGCCGCGTGCAGTTCCGTCGTGAAGCTGTTGAGCGCCGCGGGGCGGTTCAGGCTCAACGTGCGCACGGCGCCGGCGTTGCTGGTGAGTACCAAAGGCTCAGTCATGGCGTGTCTCTTTCATCCTTCGTGGGAGCGGTTCGGCGTGCAAACACTATTGACCGACCGTTCGGTTGATTTTAGGATCGACCTTCATTCCTGCACAAGCGGGGTGGGTTCAGGGCAAACCCTGAGACCCGAAAAAGAAGGAGACCGAATGCCCAGCTATTCCATCGACGGCGTGATCCCGGTCGTCGACCCGAGCGCGTACGTGCACCCCACGGCCGTGCTGATCGGCGACGTGATCGTCGGCCCCCACTGCTATGTGGGCCCGTGCGCCAGCCTGCGCGGCGACTTCGGCCGCATCGTGCTGCAGGAGGGCTCGAACGTGCAGGACCACTGCTGCGTGCACGGCTTTCCCGAGAACGACACGGTGATCGAGGTCAACGGCCACATCGGCCACGGCGCGATCCTGCACAGCTGCATCGTGCGGCGCGACGCGCTGGTGGGCATGAACGCGGTGGTGATGGACGAGGCCGAGATCGGCGAGAAGGCCATCGTCGCGGCCTGCGCCTTCGTGCCGGCCGGCATGAAGGTGCCGGCGCGCTCGCTGGTGGCGGGCATTCCGGCCAAGGTGAAGCGCGAACTGAGCGACGACGAAATTGCCTGGAAGCTCGAGGGCACGCAGACCTACCAGGCGCTCACGGTGCGCAGCCTCGCGAGCCTGCACGAAGTGACGCCGCTCGCACAGGTGGAAGCGCAGCGCCCGCGCCTGCCGGCCACCGACGTGCGCTCGCTCATCGCCACCAAGCGCGGCTGACGGCGCCCCTTGCGCTTCGTGCAAGATCGCCCGTTGCCTTCAACCGACCAACCCAGGAACAAGAACCGATGCCGCGTGGAAGATCCGCCACCTACGACGACCAGCGCGAACTGATCCTCGCGCAGGCCGCCCAGCTGTTCGCGCGCAGCGGCTATCCGGCCACCTCGATGAACCAGGTGGCCGAGGCCTGCGGCCTGTCCAAGGCCACGCTGTACCACTACTACAAGGACAAGAGCAGCCTGCTGATCAGCATCGCCGAGACGCACGTGTCCAAGCTGGCGGCGCTGGTGGCCGAGGAAGAGGCGTCGACGCACACCGACGAACAGCGCCTGCGCCGCTTCATCTACCGCATCGTCGAGGAATACGCGGGCGCGCAGGACGCGCACCGGGTGCTGACCGACGACGTGCGCTTTCTCGAAGAGGCCGACCGCGAGCGCGTGCTCGACAAGGAGCGCGAGGTGGTCGCGGGCTTTGCGCGCGCGGTGTCGGCGCTGCGGCCCGGCGCGCCGAGCGACGACCTCGCCAAGCCGCTGACCATGCTGCTGTTCGGCATGATCAACTGGATGTTCACCTGGATGAAGCCCGACGGTCCGCTCGACCACGCGGCCATGGCGCCGATCGTGGCCGACCTGTTCCTGGGCGGCATCGGCGCGGTCAGGTCGCCTGCGCCTCGCGAGGACGCTCCGGCAGCCTGAGTGGCGGGGTCAGGGCCGACACCACGGGGCCGGCGGCGACCGTGCTCTGGCGCACCACCAGTTCCACCGGCAGCGTGTTCAGGCGCGGCATGGAGCTGCCCTGCATGGCCAGCTCGAGGCCCATGCGGCCCAGCCGCTGGCGATCCACCCGCAGGGTGGTGAGCGGCGTGTGCGACTGCGCGGCGGCCTGCAGGTCGTCGAAACCCACGATCGCGATGTCTTGCGGCACCCGCAGGCCCGCGGCCACGCAGGTGTCGATGGCCGCCAGCGCGGCCCGGTCGTTGTAGGCGAACACGGCGTCGGGCGGCTCGCGCAGGCGCAGCAGTTGCTGCATCGCCATCGCGGGGCCTTCGTCGCGCGCCTGGCCCAGCGGCGGCGCGACCTCCAGCTCGGGGTCGGCCAGCATGCCGGCCTCGAACAGCGCCCGGCGGTAGCCGCGCGCGCGCTCCAGGATGCTCGCGTGCGCGGGCGCGCCCGAGATGAAGGCGATGCGCCGGCGCCCGATGTCCAGCAGGTGGCGCGTGGCCTGGTAGCCGCCGTCGGCGTTGTCGGGCGTGACCGAGGGCAGGTCGCGCAGCGAGAAATCGATCAGCGCCATCGGCAGCTCCAGCTGCGCGACCATGTCGAGCACCTCGGTCTCGAAATGGCCGGCCGCCAGGATCATGTCGGGCTCGTGCAGGCGCAGCGTCTCGCAGGTGCGGTCGGTCGGGCCGCAGGTCATCAGCGTGACCTTGATGCCGTGTTCGCGGCAGGCCTGCCGGGTGCCTTGGAGCACGTCCGCGAAGAACGGGTCGAGCGAAGGCCGGGTGTGCGTGTCGCTGTGCTGGCTGTGCACCATGAAGACCAGGCGCCAGCCCTTGGTGTTGCGCAGGCGGGTGGCGTTGTAGCCGATCTCGCGCGCGATCTGGCGGATCAGCCGCCGCGTCTGTTCCGACGGGCCGCGCTGGTTCTTCAGGGCGCGCGAGACGGTGCTGCCCGAAACGCCGGCGGCGGCCGCCACGTCGAGGATCGTGGCCAGCGGGCTGGCATGGCCGGGGTGGCCGGGGTGGACGAGCACGTGGTTCACGGGGCCGGATCGGTGCTGCGTGGATCGGCGGCAGGCGTGCGCGCGAGGAGCCAGCCGCTGGCGGCGCGCAGAAACTCACTTCCCATATGGAGCAGGCCTCCCTGAATGTTGATGTGGCGCATGCCGGATGGCCGCCCGGGCCGCGATCAGTCGGGCTTCCATAGAGGGCGATTTCTTTTGTGCGACTGTCGAATTAAATCGCAGGCCACGGCGGCTGCGATGCGGAATTACCCGTGACGAATCTGCATTGCCAATGCAAAAAGGCCGCCTGGTGGCGGCCTTCGAGGGCAGGGGAAACGGCGTTTTGCCGGGGGCGGGGTCTCAGGCAGCGGTCGCGTAGCGCGCGGCCGGTTTGCCGCGCTGCGAGCCGGTGAACAGCTTGGCGCTGGCGTCGGTGAAGCTGGCGAGCAGCGCCGCCTCGTCGACCGACGGCATCGTGATCGCCTCGCCCAGGTCGAGCCCGGCCAGCGCCGCGTCCACGCACTGCTCGGCCGCCATGACCGTGCCTTCGGCCAGGTTCGACACCGGCACGCCCGACAGTTCCCAGATGTCGGTGGCCGTGGCCGCCGGCAGCACCAGCTGCACCTTCACGTCGGTGCCCGCCACCTCGTCCTGCAGGCCGCGCGTGAACGCCAGCACGAAGGCCTTGGTGCCGCTGTAGATGCTGCTGATCGGCAGCGTGTGAAAGCCCAGCACCGAGCCGACGTTGACCAGCGTGCCGCGGTTGCGCGCCTTGAAGGCGGGCAGCACCGCATGGCTCAGGCGGGCGAGGGCCTGGATGTTCACGTCGAGCATCGACTGCAGCTGCGCGGCCGAGGTTTGCGCGACCGGGGCCAGCGTCGAGGTGCCGGCGTTGTTGACCAGCAGCGTGATCGCCGGGTCGGTGGCCACGGCATGGGCCACGCGCTCCAGGTCGGCGGGCGCGCCGAGGTCGGCCACCAGCGTCTGCACTGTCACGCCGTAGGCGGCGCGCAGGGCGGCGGCGACTTCTTCGAGCCGGTCGCCGCGTCGCGCGACCAGCAGCAGGTCGTGGCCGCGCCGGGCCAGGCGGTCCGCGTAGATCTTGCCGAGGCCGGCCGATGCGCCCGTGACGACGGCGGTGCCGGGGTGTGCTTGTGTGCTCATGTCGATTCCATTCAAGAAAAAGCGGGGGTTGGCTTCAAGCATGATGATCATCATGTTTGATGTGGCGAAGCATGATGGTTATCATGAATGGTGTCAAGCAGGGGCTTGAAGTACCCGGAACCAAGGAGAGGTCAGATGCGGTATCCCGCGGCGGAAACGGCTGAAAAGCACACACGAATCCTCGACGAGGCCTCGCGCCTGTTCAAGGCGCGCGGCTTCGGCGGCGTGAGCGTGGCCGAGATCATGAAAGCCACGGGCCTCACGCACGGGCCCTTCTACAACCACTTCGCCTCGAAAGAGGCGCTGATGGCCGAGTGCATCGACCATGCCTCGGCCGCCGCGCTGGCCCAGCTCGACAGCGTGGCCGAAACGCCCGAGGGCATGCGCGACTACATGCGCGCCTACCTCAGCGCCGACCACCGCGACGACCGCGCCCAGGGCTGCCTGATGGCGGCATTCGCCGAGCAGACGGGGCGCGAGCCGGGCCTGTCGGCGTCGCTCACGGCGCATTTCAAGGCCACGGTGGAACGCTTCACGCGGCACTTTCCGTGGCGCTCGAAGAAGGCGGCGCGCGCCGACACGATGCTGATGCTGGCCGCCATGCTGGGCGGCGTGGTGCTGTCGCGCGCAATGGACGACAAGGCGCTGTCGGAAGAAATCCTGGAGAGCGTGCGCACCGGCCTCGAAGGCCTGGCGTCCCGCGCCTAGGCGCCCGCCTTCCTCAGAGGATGCGGTTGAACCACAGCAGCGACAGCCCCGCCGACAGCAGCGTGAGCACCGCCGCGCCGAGCGCGAACAGCGCGGAGATTTCGGTTTCCTTCTTCTCCACCGTGAGCTTGGTGCTCAGCGTCTCGTAGACCTTCTTCAGGTCGTTCGCGGTGCCGGCGTAGAAGTACTCGGCGTTGGTCTTCTGCGCGATGGCCTTGAGCGTGTCTTCGTCCAGCCGCACGCGCATCGACCAGCCCTCGAAGCCGATGGTTTCGCCGTCCACCGTGCCCACGCCCACCGTGTAGATGCGCACGCCCCGGTCGGCCGCGGCCTTGGCTGCATCGAGCGGGTCGACACCGGTGGTGCGCTGGCCGTCGGTCAGCATGATGATGGCGGCCGAAGTGAACGAGCCGGGCGCCACGGGTGTGAAGTCCTTGAGCTTTTTCTCCGACTGGTCGATGGCCGTGCCGCGCTGGCGGCTCGGCGCGCTGAACTGCTCCACATCGAGCCCCGCGTCGGGGAACAGCGTGGCCAGCGACACCACGATGGCGTTGCCCGTGGCGGTGGCGCGCTGCAGCTGGAAGCTGTCGATCGCGGTCACCAGGTCTTCGTGATTGGTGGTGGGCAATTGCGCCACCTGCGCGCTGCCCGCGAAGGCCACCACGCCGACCTTCACGCTGCGCGGCAGGTCCTTGATGAAGCTCTTGGCGGCCTCCTGCGCCGCCACCAGCCGGTTGGGCAGCACGTCGGCCGCGCGCATGCTGCCCGACACGTCCATTGCCAGGATGATGGTCTGCTGGTTCGACGGCAGCACCACCACCGCCATCGGCCGGGCGGCGGCGACCAGCATCGCGGCCATGGCCAGCAGGAACAGCGCGGGCGGAATGTGGCGCCGCAGCGTCTGCCCGGTGCCCATGGCCTCGCGCACGATCGACAGGCTCGCATAGCGCACCGCCAGCTTCTTATTGCGGCGGATCAGCCAGAGGTACAGCAGCACCAGCAGCGGCAGCGCCGCCAGCAGCCAGAGAAATTGAGGCCAGAGAAAAGTCATGCTGCCACCGCCTTCATGCCTGCCAGGCCGATGCGCGTGCGGCGCTTGCGCAGATCGGCGAAACGAACGATGGCTTCCACCAGGTCGTCGTTGGTCGAGAGCTCCAGCGCGTCGACACCGGCCTTGGCCAGCGCGCCGCGCAGAGCGGTTTCGCGCTCGGCCGCCAGGCGGGCAAAGCGCTTGCGAAAACCCGCGTCGTGCGTGTCGACCCACAGCTGCTCGCCGGTCTCGGCGTCGCGCAGCGGCACCAGGCCGAGGTCGGGAAGCTCGAGTTCGAGCGGGTCGAACAGGCGCACGGCGATCACTTCGTGGCGCTGCACCAACTGGCCCAGCGGCCGTTCCCAGCCGGGCTCGCTCAAAAAGTCGGACACCACGAACACCGTGGAGCGGCGCGGCATCAGCGTGGCCGCCGACTTGAGCATGTCGTCCAGGCGCGTCATGCCCTTTTGCAGCGGCGCGCTGTCGGCCTTGCCGGCGCGCTTGTCCATGGCGTGCAGCAGCTGCAGCACATGACGGCGCCCGCTGCGCGGCGGGATCACGGCCTCGAGGTCGTTGCCGTAGACCAGCGCGCCCACCCGGTTGCCGTGTCGCGTGAGCAGCCGCGCGAGCACGCCGACGAAGCCGGCCGAGATTTCGCGCTTGGCCTTCAGGCCCGAGCCGAAGTCGACCGAGCGGCTCAGGTCGAGCACGAACCACGCGGCCATTTCGCGGTCTTCGGTGAACACGCGCACATGCGGCGTCTGCAGCCGCGCGGTGACGTTCCAGTCGATGTGGCGCACGTCGTCGTGGTGCTGGTACTCGCGCAGGTCGGCCAAGTCCAGGCCGGTGCCGCGCATCAGCGTGCGGTAGTCGCCCTGCAGCAGGCCGTCGAGGCGGCGGATCACGGTCCACTCGAGCCGGCGCAGCGCGCGTTCGGCCCCGCCGGCCGCCGTGGCAAGCCGTTCGTCGTTCGCGGCCTCGGGGGCCTTACGCCACCAGCTTTTCATGCTCGAGCGGCTTGGGTGGGGCGGGGACCGCGCGCATGATCTTGTCGACCAGGCTGTCGGGCGTGAGTCCTTCGGACAGGCCTTCGTAGGAAAGCGTCACGCGGTGGCGCAGCACGTCGGGCACCAGCGCGGTCATGTCCTCGGGCAGCGCATAGCTGCGCCCGCGCAGCAGCGCCAGGGCGCGCGCGCCTTCGGTCAGGCTGATGCTGGCGCGCGGGCTGGCGCCGAAGGTGATGAAGCGGCGCAGGTCCTTCAGGCCGTGCTTCTCGGGCGTGCGCGTGGCCGACACCAGCTTCACCGCGTACTGGATCAGCGAGGGGTCGACGTACACGCGGCGGGCCTCGGCCTGCAGCTCGGCGAGCTGCTCGGTGGTGGCGACGGGCGAGGCGGCCACGGCCGGGCCGATCACGCGCTGCACGATGACGAACTCTTCCTCGTCGCTCGGGTAGTCGACCATGACCTTCATCATGAAGCGGTCGACCTGCGCCTCGGGCAGCGGGTAGGTGCCTTCGGTCTCGATGGGGTTCTGCGTGGCCATCACGAGGAACGGGCGCGGCACCTTGTGCGTCTCGCCGGCGATGGTGACCTGGCGCTCCTGCATCACTTCGAGCAGCGCGCTCTGCACCTTGGCCGGCGCGCGGTTGATTTCGTCGGCCAGCAGCAGGTTGGCGAACACCGGGCCCAGCGAGGTGCTGAACTCGCCGGTCTTCTGGTTGTAGATGCGCGTGCCCACCAGGTCGGCCGGCACCAGGTCGGGCGTGAACTGGATGCGCTTGAACTGGCCGCGCACGGTGTCGGCCAGCGTCTTGATGGTGAGCGTCTTCGCCAGCCCCGGCACGCCTTCGACCAGCAGGTGCCCGCCCGCGAGCATGGCGACCATCACGCGCTCCAGGAAGCGGTCTTGCCCGACGACCACGCGCTTGACCTCGTAGAGGATCTGCTCCATCAGTTCGGCGGTGCCGGCGGGCGTGGGGGCTGCGGTCTCTGTGCTCATGCGAAGGGCTTTCGAAGAAGGATCAGAACGGGGGCGAACCGGCGGCCGACGCGGCGTTCTCGATGGGCACCGCGAAGCCGATGCCGATGAAGGTGCGCTGCTGCGTCGGGTTGAGGATGGCGGTGACGATGCCCAGCACCTCGCCGTCCATGTTGATGAGCGGGCCGCCCGAGTTGCCGGGGTTGGCGGCGGCGTCGAACTGGATCAGGTTGCCCAGCTCCTGCTTGCCCTCGGGCGAGCGGAACGAGCGCTTCAGGCCCGACACCACGCCGGCCGACACCGACGGCCCGATGCCGAACGGAAAGCCCACGGCCGCCACCTGGTCGCCCGAGCGCAGGTCGGCGGTGGAGCGCATGGTGGCGGGAATCAGGTCGTCCGGCACCTTCTGGGCCTGCAGCACGGCAAGGTCGTTCTCGGGCTGCACGCCGGTGACGGTGGCCACGGCCTCCAGGCCGTCGAAGAAGGTGACCTTGATCTTGTCGGCGCCCGCGACCACGTGCAGGTTGGTGAGGATCACGCCCTTGTCGACGATCACCACGCCGGTGCCCACGCCGCGTTCGACCTCGCCGGCGGGGCCTCCGTCGTTCGGTGCTTCGGGCGGCTTGCCCTTGGCCATGTTGCGGCCGCGCTTCTGGGTCTTGGCCTCGGGGGTGTTCTTTTCTTCGCCGTAGCTCACCACGCGCACCACCGAGGGCCGGATGATGTCGGCCGCCTTGGCCGCGGGCGAGGGCAGGGTGTTGGTCTGCAGCGTGCGCAGCACGGCCGCGTCGATGTCTTTCTGGGTGAGGGCCTTGCCGCCCGGGCGGGGTGCCCACAGGGCGGTGCCGGTGACCAGCGCGGCGCACAGCACGACAAGGCTTGCGAAGCTGCCGCGACCGGGTTGCCAGCGGGCCTTGGCGGGAGGTGACGTTGCGACGTGGCCTTCGCCGGCTGCTTCGGGCGATGCGGGCGCGTCCGCCTGATCGGCCGCATCGTCTGCGGCCGGTGGCAGCGTGCGGGGCGAATGGCTGTAGACACCTGGCCTGCGCATCGGAGCACCTCCGGCAAAAAATATCGCGTGAAGGAGTTCACAGTAGCACGCTTTCCGCGCCTGTGCATCCCTTCGGGCATCATCGTGCGATGGCTACCTTCGTCGATACCCACTGCCACCTGGACGCGTCCGAATTCGGCGCCGAAATGCCCGCCATCCGCGCCCGCGCGGCCGAACGCGGGGTGGCGATGTGCGTGATCCCGGCGGTGGCCGCCTTCAATTTCCAGGCCGTGCGCGAACTGGCCCATGCGCAAGGCGACGCGTACGCGCTGGGCATTCATCCGCTGTGCACCGGCCAGGCCACCGACGCCGACCTGGCCACGCTCGACGCCGAGCTGGGCGCGCGGCGCGACGACCCGCGGCTGGTGGCGGTCGGCGAGATCGGGCTCGACTACTTCGTCGAAGGGCTGGACGGCGAGAAGCAGGAGCGGTTTTTTCACACTCAGTTGCAACTGGCACGCAAGCACGGGTTACCCATCCTCATCCACGTGCGGCGCTCGGTCGACAAGGTGCTCAAGCATCTGCGGCAGACGGCGGGCGGCAAGCCGTGGCAAGGCATCGCGCATGCCTTCAACGGCAGCGAGCAGCAGGCGCATGCCTGCATCGACATCGGGCTGCGGCTGGGTTTCGGCGGCGCGGTGACCTTCGAGCGCGCCCTGCAACTGCGGAGGCTGGCAACGACGCTGCCGATCGACGCGATCGTGATGGAGACCGACGCGCCCGACATCCAGCCGCACTGGCTCTACCGCACGCAGGCCCAGCGCGACGCCGGCCAGGCGCAGGGCCGCAACGAGCCCGGCGAGCTGCCGCGCATCGCCGAAGTGGTGGCCGGGCTGCGGGGCATCGGCATCGACGAGCTGGCCGCGGCCACCACGCACAACGCGCTCCAGACGCTGCCGCGGCTCCAAAGTCTGATGGCCTTGTCGGAACGCGCGCCGCACCCCGCGTAGGCCAAAGCCCCGACCTGCGTTCGTGTGTGCGGAGGTTGCAAATTTGCTGTCATCCTTGAGGTTCACAAGTTCGTTGCTAGACCAGTGGCAAGTCAGTCACTTCCAAAACTTCATCCAACAAGGAGTCTTTACATGACCACGTCTTTCATCCGCACCATGCCCGTCGTTCTCGCGCTGGCGCTCGCCTCCATCGGCGTGTCGGCCGTGGCGCAGACCCCGGCACCCGCACCCGCCGCAGCGCCGGCAGCCGCCGAGCCCAGCACCACCGAGAAGGTGAAGGAAGCCGGCAAGGACGCCTACGATGCCACCAAGCGCACGACCAAGAAGGCCGTGAACGCCACCGAAAAGGGCACCAAGAAGGCATGGAACGCCACCAAGCGCACCACCAAGAAGGCCACCACCGCCACCAAGAACGCCGCCGCCAAGACCGGTGAAGCCGTTGAAAACGCCGGCCACAAGACGGCCGACGGCATGCGCTCCACCGGCAAGGCCATCGGCGAGAAGATTCCCGGCACCGCCGAGAACGAAGCCGCCAAGAAGTAAGGCAGCAAGCCGGCCCGGACCTGTTCCGGCCTTCACGAAAGAACCCGCTTCGGCGGGTTTTTTCATGCCTGTTCGCCGGCCGGGCGATGGTGGGCTTGCAGTCAGGTGATCGCGCTATGTTGAGTGGGTCCGCTTCCAGTCGAAAGGATGGAAAAGGAAATGACCTACGCCAGCGCCTCGCAAGTCGTACGGCAAATTCTCGAGGGGCCGATCACCCGGCCGGCGTTGCTGCGATGGCGTCGCCAGCAGTTCTTTTCCGAGGCTGGTTTCGGCAGCTACTTCGGGTTGTTCGAAAGCTTCGCGCAGGCGCGGGAACAACTGCCAGCCAGCCCGGAGTTCGACCACGCGGCCCTGGCGGCCGAATACGTGGACGTCCGCACGAAGAAGGTCTTTGCCTACGACTACCCCGTGATGTGGTGGCTCGAGCGCGCGTTCGGGGACGGCGCCACCCGGGTGCTCGACATCGGCGGCTCGGTGGGCGTGCACTTCCATGCCTATCGCCGCTACTTCCAGATGCCCGCGGGCTTGTCCTGGCACGTTGTCGAGGTGCCGGCCATTGCCTCGATCGGGCGGGAAATAGCCGCGCACGCCGAGGCCGCCGGACTGAGCTTTTCGGAAGACCTGGCGCAGGCACTGGGTGGCGGCGAAGACATCTGGATCGCCGCCGGCTCCCTGCATTACTTCGAGGATGCGCGACCCGGCGACCTGCTTCGCCACTGCGCGGTTCGCCCGCGGCATGTGCTGCTGAACAAGCTCCCGCTCCATGACGGCGAGGACTACATCACCGCGCAGAACATCGGTGCCGGCTGCTTCGCGCCGATGCACGTCTACAACCGCCGGCGCTTCATCGAGGAGATCGAGGCGCGCGGCTACGTCCTGCGCGACCAGTGGCAGGTGCTGGAGCGCTCGCTCTACCTGCCGGGCTTTCCCGAGCGCAGCGTGCCGGCGTTCAGCGGGCTCTACTTCTCGCGCTGATCGGCACGGGCGCGCGCGGGGTCATTCGGGGCGGTGGCACGATACCGCCCATGAAGACTCACGCCGCATCCGATGCCGCCCCCGGCGCCGTGCTCACCGGCCTGGCGCCCCTGGTCTCGCCGGCCACCGCCGTGCTCGTCCTGGGCAGCTTTCCCGGGGTCAAGTCGCTCGAGCGGCAGCAGTACTATGCACACCCCCAAAACCAGTTCTGGAAGATCCTGCAAGCCGTGTGGCCCGACATTCCCCTTCCCTCGGGCCCCGACAGCTACGGCCCGCGTTGCCAGTGGCTGCTCGCGCGCGGCCTGGGCGTGTGGGACGTGTACGGCGCCTGCGAGCGCGAGGGCAGCCTCGACTCGGCCATTCGCGCGCCCGTGGCGAACGACATCGCCGGCCTGCATCTGCCCAGGCTCGCGGCCATTGCCCACAACGGCGGCGAGAGCTTCAAGCACGCGCGCCACACGCGCACGCTGGGCGTGCCGGTCTATTCGCTGCCTTCCACCAGCCCCGCCAATGCGTCGTGGAGCTTCGAGCGCAAGCTCGCGGCCTGGCGCGAGGTTCTTGTCGCCCACCATTTAGTCTCCTGATGGCATCGAGCAAAACTCCCGTACTTCTTCCCGAAGTCAATTTTTCCGACTGGGGCGATATTCGTTATCTGCACCTGGGCACCGAGTGGGTCCAGGGCTCGATGAAGATCGACGCGCCCTTCGAGATCGAGCTCGAATATGTGCAGCGCATGATGGCCTGGCTGCTGTTCGCCGACGGCAAGACCGTGGCCAGCCGGCACGCGATGCAGTTGGGCCTGGGCGCGGCCACGCTCACCAAGTTCAGTCGCAAGATCCTGCGCATGCGCACTACCGCGATCGAGCTCAATCCGCAGGTGGTGTCGGCCTGCCGCGGCTGGTTCAAGCTGCCGCCCGACGACCCGAAGCTGCGCGTGGTCATCGCCGATGCCGCGGCCGAAATCCGCAAGCCCGAATGGCACGGCACCGTCGATGCGCTGCAGGTCGACCTGTACGACCACGAGGCCGCCGCGCCCGTGCTCGACAGCGAAGACTTCTATGCCGACTGCCGCGCGCTGCTCACCGATGACGGTTGCATGACCGTCAACCTTTTCGGCCGCTCGTCGAGCTACGAGCGCAGCCTCGAAAAAATCGCCGGCGCATTCGGCGCGAACGCGGTGTGGGCCTTCAAGCCGACGCGCGAAGGCAACACGGTGGTGCTCGCGCAGCGCACGCCGAGCCGTCCCAAGCGCGAGGCGCTTGCCGAGCGCGCGCAAACGATCCAGACTCGCTGGGGCCTGCCCGCGCCCAAGTGGCTGCGGGTGTTCAAACCTTTGACTACTTCTCTCACCTGAACCGGTTCATGAGCGCTGTTCCTGCTGCTTCCGCTCCCGCACTTTCGGCCACCCGCCACGAAGGCCCGCTCGACCTGCGGCGCCTGATCGAATGGCTGGCTGCCGACGGCGTGATCTCCCCGGTCGAGGCCAAGCGCACCATCGCGCGCTGCGCGCAGGCCGAGAGCCGCCAGGCACCGCTGGTGCGCCTGGCCAACGTCGCCATGACCCGCGAGAGCGACAACAAGCCGCTCGACCTTGAGATGCTCACGCAATGGCTCGCGGGCCGCGCCGGGCTCACGTACCTGCGCATCGATCCACTCAAGGTCGACGTGGGCAAGGTCGCCGACACCATGAGCGCCGCCTACGCCGAGCGCCACAAGGTGCTGCCGGTGCAGGTGCTGCCCACCGAGGTGGTGGTGGCCACGGCCGAGCCTTTTCTTACCGACTGGATCTCCGAGGTCGAGCGCCAGTCGCGCCGCACGGTGCGCCGCGTGGTGGCCAACCCGGCCGACATCCAGCGCTACACGGCCGAGTTCTTCGCGCTCGCGAAGTCGGTGCGCGCCGCGCAGAAGGCCGGCGGCAACACCGGCGGCGCGAGCTTCGAGCAGCTGGTCGAGCTGGGCAAGAGCAACAAGCAGCTCGACGCCAACGACCAGAGCGTGGTGCAGGTGGTCGACTGGCTGTGGCAATACGCCTTCGACCAGCGCGCGAGCGACATCCACCTGGAGCCGCGCCGCGAGCAGGGCGTGATCCGCTTTCGCATCGACGGCATCCTGCATCCGGCCTACCAGATGCCGATGGGCGTGATGAACGCGATGGTCGCGCGCATCAAGCTGCTCGGCCGCATGGACGTGGTCGAAAAGCGCCGCCCGCTCGACGGCCGCATCAAGACCCGCAACATGCGCGGCGACGAAGTCGAAATGCGCCTGTCGACCTTGCCGACCGCCTTCGGCGAGAAGATGGTCATGCGGATCTTCGACCCCGACACGGCGGTGAAAGACCTCGACGCGCTCGGCTTCGCGCAGCACGACGCGCAGCGCTGGGAGCAGCTGGTCACGCGGCCCAACGGCATCATCCTGGTGACCGGGCCCACGGGCTCGGGCAAGACCACCACGCTGTACTCCACGCTCAAGCGCGTGGCGACCGAAGAGGTCAACGTGAGCACGGTCGAAGACCCGATCGAAATGATCGAGTCCTCGTTCAACCAGACGCAGGTGCAGCCGCAGCTGGACTTCGGTTTCACCGAGGGCCTGCGCGCGCTGATGCGGCAGGACCCGGACATCATCATGGTGGGCGAAATCCGCGACCTCGCCACCGCCGAGATGGCGGTGCAGGCCGCGCTCACCGGCCACCTGGTGTTCAGCACGCTGCACACCAACGACGCACCCAGCGCCATCACGCGGCTGATGGAGCTGGGCGTGCCTTCGTACCTCATCAACGCGGTGATGCTGGGCGTGCTCGCGCAGCGGCTGGTGCGCACGCTGTGCCCGCACTGCAAGCAGCCCGACGACACCGTCACGCGCGAGAGCCTGGAGACCATCGTCAAGCCGTGGCAGATCACGGGCTCGGTGCGCGCCTACAAGCCGGTCGGTTGCGTCGATTGCCGCATGACCGGCTACATGGGGCGCATGGGTCTGTACGAGCTGCTCAGCATCAGCGAGCCGTTCAAGACGCAGGTCACGAAGGAGCCCAACCTCTCGGGCCTGCGCCGCCAGGCCGTGATCGACGGCATGCGGCCGCTGCGCCTGGCCGGCGCGCTGCGCGTGGCCGAGGGCGTGACCACCATCGAGGAAGTGCTGAGCGCCACGCCGCCGCTCGAATAGCCACGAAAAGGGCCATGTGGCCTTTCGGGTTATCCCTAGGCCTTTGGTTAGTGGAACCCACATCGGGCTGACCGGAAGCTGACTTCACAATCGCCTCCATCGAAAATGTTCGAGGAGACTGTTCGTGAAAATCAAAAGTCAGAAAGACTTTTTCTCGGGGTTGATGTTCACTGTCGTGGGCGTGGCGTTCGCATGGGGCGCCACCACCTACAGCGTGGGCAACGGCGCTCGCATGGGCCCGGGTTACTTCCCGTTGATGCTCGGCATCCTGATGGCCTTGATCGGCCTGGGGATCATGTTCAGCGGCCTGACCGTTGAAACCAACGACGGCGAGAAGATCGGCCGATGGGCCTGGAAGCAGGTGGTGTTCATCCTGGGCGCCAACCTCGCGTTCGGCGTTCTGCTCGGCGGCCTGCCGAGCATGGGCGTGCCGGCCATGGGCATGATCATCGCGATCTACGCGCTGGTCATCATCTCGAGCCTCGCAGGCAGCGAGTTCGATCTCAAGAAGGTGCTGATTCTCTCGACCGTCCTGGCCGTGGGCAGCTACGTTGCATTCATCTGGGCGCTGAAGCTCCAGATCCAGGTCTGGCCGACCTTCATCACCGGCTGAGAAGAAAGCTGCTCACATCATGGAATTGGTTGAACACCTCTCGATGGGTTTTGGCGTTGCCTTTACCTTCACCAACCTGCTGTACTGCCTGGTCGGCTGCATTCTGGGCACGCTGATCGGCGTGCTCCCGGGCATCGGCCCGGTCGCGACCATCGCGATGCTGCTGCCCGCCACGTATGCACTGCCGCCCGTGTCGGCGCTGATCATGCTGGCCGGCATTTATTACGGCGCGCAATACGGCGGCTCCACCACCGCGATTCTGGTGAACCTGCCGGGCGAATCTTCGTCGGTGGTGACCGTGATCGACGGCTACCAGATGGCGCGCAAGGGCCGTGCAGGCCCGGCGCTCGCCGCAGCCGGCCTGGGCTCGTTCTTCGCGGGCTGCGTGGGCACGCTGATCCTGGCCGCGTTCGCGCCGCCGCTGACCGAGCTGGCCTTCAAGTTCGGCCCGGCCGAATACTTCTCGCTGATGATCCTGGGCCTGATCGGCGCCGTGGTTCTGGCTTCGGGCTCGCTGCTCAAGGCCATCGCGATGATCGTGCTGGGCCTCCTGCTCGGCCTGGTCGGCACCGACGTGAACTCGGGCGTGGCGCGCTACAGCTTCGACATTCCCGAGCTGACCGACGGCATCGGCTTCGTGGCCATCGCCATGGGTGTGTTCGGCTACGGCGAAATCATTGCCAACCTCTCGCGCCCCGACGACGAACGCGAAGTGTTCACCGCCAAGGTCTCGGGCCTGTTCCCGACCAAGGAAGACTTCAAGCGCATGATCCCCGCGGTGCTTCGCGGCACGGCGCTGGGTTCGGCCCTGGGCATCCTGCCCGGCGGCGGTGCGCTGCTGGCGGCTTTCGCGGCCTACACGATCGAGAAGAAGACCAAGCTGAAGCCGGGCGAAGTGCCCTTCGGCAAGGGCAACATCCGCGGCGTGGCGGCTCCCGAGTCGGCCAACAACGCTGGCGCGCAGACCTCCTTCATCCCGCTGCTGACGCTGGGCATTCCGCCCAACGCGGTGATGGCGCTGATGGTGGGTGCCATGACGATCCACAACATCCAGCCCGGCCCGCAGGTGATGACCAGCAACCCCGAGCTGTTCTGGGGCCTGATCGCCTCGATGTGGATCGGCAACGCGATGCTGATCATCCTGAACCTGCCGCTGATCGGCATGTGGATCAAGCTGCTGTCGGTGCCCTACAAGTACCTGTTCCCGGCGATCGTGCTGTTCTGCGCGATCGGCGTGTACTCGACCAACAACAACACCTTCGACATCTGGATGGTGGGCATCTTCGGTCTGGTGGGCTACACCTTCTTCAAGCTGGGTTGCGAGCCTGCGCCGTTGCTGCTGGGCTTCATCCTGGGGCCGATGATGGAAGAGAACCTGCGCCGTTCGCTGCTGCTGTCGCGTGGCGACTGGAGCGTGTTCGTGACGCGTCCCATCTCCGCCAGCCTGCTGGCCGCCGCGGCGCTGCTGCTGGTGATCGTGCTGCTGCCGGCGGTCAAGTCCAAGCGCGAAGAAGCCTTCGTGGAAGAGTGACCTGTGTGACCCGGTTCTTCCGGATCTCTTGAGAGCGGCGCCTTCGGGCGCCGTTTTTCATGGCGCGCCCGGTTTGCCGGCCCGGGGCGGCTTCATGTGCTGCCGCGCCATGGCCAGGAACGCCATCGCGGCCGGGCTCAGCGGATGCTTGGCCAGCCGGACGGCGACCACCGGGTATTCGAGCGTGGGCCGCGTCACGTTCACGGCGCGCAGGTTGCCCGGCATCAGCACTTCCACATAGCGCGGCGCCAGCGCGACGCCCGCGCCCGCCTGGATCAGTCCGAAGGCGGTCGACAGCATCGACACGTGGTGCACCACGCGCGGGTACACGTTGGCCGCGCTCGAGAGCTGGCGGCTCACCGCGCGCCACACGTTGGCGTCGGGGTTCACGTGGATGAAGGGCAGGTCGCCCAGGTGCCTGGCCTCGACCATCGTGTGCTGCGCCAGCGGATGGTCGTCGCGCACGAACAGCGCCATGCGCTCCGTGAACAGGGGCTCGGTCGCGAGTTCGGAATGCTTCTGGCCGATGTCGGAGCCGAAGCCCAGGTCGGCCTCCTGCGAGAGGATGCGCGAGATCATCTGCTCGGCCGTGCTGTCGAGCAGCGTGGTCGCCAGCGTCGGGTGCTTCTGCGAGAAGCGGCCCAGCAGCGGCGGCAGCAGGGCGCCGGCCGTGAGGTGGCCCACCGCCAGCACGATGCGGCCTTCGCGCAGTTGCGACTGCGAGCGGCAGGCGTCGACCGACTCATCGATCAGCCGCAGCGCGCGCACGGCGGTGTCGACCATCATCTGGCCCGCGCCGGTCATGCGGATGCGGCGCCCGCGCACCACCAGCGGCTGCGCCAGCTCTTCTTCCAGCCGCTTGATCAGGTGGCTGATGGCCGGCTGCGTGAGCTGCAGCGCCTCGGCCGCGAGGGTGAAGCTGCCGGTTTCGGCCACCGCCGTCAGCGCCCGCAACTGCTGCAGGGAAATTTCTTCCGCCGCGCCTCTTGTCATAAGCGTTACTCATAGTTGAATAAGCGAAATTATCTGGCTTGATGCGCCGCCGGTGCATAGCATCCTTTTTTCGTCCACAGGCACAGAAATCCGCACATGAAACGCCACCAGTTCCTCCAGGTGCTCGCCGTTGCCGCGCTCGGCATGGCCGCCTCGACCGCCAGCCTGGCGCAGGGCTACCCGAACAAGCCGATCCGCCTGATCGTGCCGTTCCCGGCGGCCGGCGCCACCGACCTGTTCGCGCGCACGCTGGGCCAGAAGATGAGCGAGAAGCTCGGCACCACGCTGGTGGTCGACAACAAGCCCGGCGCCGGCGGCGCCATCGGCTCCGACCAGGCCGCCAAGGCCGCGCCCGACGGCTACACCATCCTGCTGGCCACCACCAGCACGCACTCGATCGGCCCGGCCATCAGCAAGCTGCCCTACGACACGGTGCGCGACTTCACGCCCATCGCCCACGTGGGCGACGCGGCCAGCATCATGCTGGTGCCCGTGAACTCGCCCGCCAAGACCGTGCGCGAGTGGATCGACTACGCCAAGAAGAACCCCGGCAAGCTCAACTACGCATCGAGCGGCCCCGGCACCATCGTGCAGCTCACGGCCGAGCTGTTCAAGGCGCAGGCCGGCGTGTTCGTCACGCACATTCCCTACAAGGGCACGGCGCTGGCCATTCCCGACCTGATCAGCGGCAAGGTCGACGTGTTGTTCGACTCGCTGCCCACCGGCATGCCGCACGTGCGCGACGGCCGCCTGCGCGCGCTGGGCGTGACCTCGCTCAAGCGCAGTCCGCTGGCGCCCGAGCTGCCGGCCATTGCCGACACGCTGCCGGGCTATGAATCGAACACGTGGTTCGGCTTCTACGGTCCGAAGGGCCTGCCGGCGGACATCGTCGCCAAGGTCAACAAGGCCGCGAACGATTCGCTGGCCGACCCCGAGGTGAAGGAAAAGCTCGCGCGCCTGGGCATCGAGCCTGCAACGCCGGGCACGCCCGACCAGTTCGCCAAGATGGTCGCAGTGGACGCCGCCAAGTGGAAAAAGATCGTGGTCGACCGCAAGATCACCAACGAGTAATAGGCTCGCCCCCAGTCTTCGCGCACTTCGTGTCGCTTCGCCAACCCCCTGCCGGGGGCAACACCAGAGGCCCGGCAAAGCCGGTTCCTCGGTGTTTCCCGAATTGTTCACGCCATCCTTGAAAGCACGGTATGAAGTTTGACTACGCCAACCCTTACCTCTCGACCCGCATCCCCATCTTCGCGCGCAACGTGGTTTCGACCTCGCACCCGCTGGCTTCGCAGGCCGGGCTGCGCATCCTGCAGCAGGGCGGCAACGCGGTCGACGCGGCCATTGCCACTGCGGCCGTCATGACGCTGGTCGAGCCGGTGAGCAACGGCCTGGGCAGCGACGCCTTCTGCATCCTGTGGGACGGCAAGGAACTGCACGGCCTGAACGCCTCGGGCCCGGCGCCCAAGGCCTGGACGCCCGAATACTTCAAGGCCAAGTACGGCGCCGACGCGGCCACGCCGCCGATGCGCGGCATCGACTCGGTCACGGTGCCGGGCGCGGTGCGCGGCTGGGTGGCCATGAGCGATCGCTTCGGCAAGCTGCCGTTCGCCGACCTGCTGGCGCCGGCCATCGACATCGCCGAGCGCGGTTATCTCGTGCCGCCGGTGGTGCAGGGCAAGTGGGCCGCGGCCACGCCGCTGCTGGGCTCGCAGCCGGGCTTCGCGCAGACCTTCCTGCCGTGGGGCCGCGCGCCCGAGGTGGGCGACCTGTTCCGCTTCACGGCCGCCGCGCGCGCGCTCAAGGCCATTGCACGCACCAAGGGCGAGGCCTACTACAACGGCGAGATCGCCGAGGCGCTGGCCAGGTTCTCGGCCGAGCACGGCGGCGCGCTCACGGTGGCCGACCTCGCGGCCTACCAGCCCGAGTGGGTCAAGCCCATCTCGCGCGACTACCGCGGCCACACGCTGCACGAGATCCCGCCGAACGGCCAGGGCATTGCCGCGCTCATCGCGCTGGGCATTCTCGAGAAGTTCGACATCGCCTCGCTGCCGGTCGACTCGGTGCAGTCGCAGCACCTGCAGATCGAGGCCATGAAGCTGGCCTTCGCCGACGTGTACCGCTACGTGTCCGAGCGCAAGACGATGGAAGTGACGACCGAGCAGATGCTCGACGACGCCTACCTCGCTTCGCGCGCGCGCCTCATCGACGTGAAGAAGGCGCAGGACTTCAAGGCCGGCAACCCCGTGAAGGGCGGCACCATCTACCTCACGGCGGCCGACGAGAGCGGCATGATGGTGAGCTTCATCCAGAGCAACTACATGGGCTTCGGCTCGGGCTGCGTGGAGCCCGAATACGGCATCAGCCTGCAGAACCGCGGCCACGGCTTCAGCCTGAAGGCCGAGAGCCCGAACGTGGTGGCGCCGGGCAAGCGCCCGTTCCACACGATCATTCCGGCCTTCCTCACGAAGGACGGCCAGCCGGTCATGAGCTTCGGCGTGATGGGCGGCAACATGCAGCCGCAGGGCCACATGCAGACGCTGGTGCGCATGCTCGACTACAAGCAGAACCCGCAGGCCGCCTGCGACGCGCCGCGCTGGCGCTTCAACGCGGGCCTGGAGATCAACGTCGAGGCCGCGATGAACGCCAGCACCGTGCAGGGCCTGCGCGACCTGGGCCACCATCTGGAAGTGATCAACGACTCCTACCAGGACTTCGGCGCCGGCCAGTTCATCTGGCGCGCGGGCGAGCCCTCGGTCGAAGGCTACGTGGCCGCGAGCGATCCGCGCCGCGACGGCGTGGCCGCGGGGTACTGAGCAAGCAAAGGTTTTGCGCTTGCCGCGATGATCGGGGGATGAACAAGACAGCCGCGACGGCCGGCATCCCCCCGCAAGCTGCTTCGCACGACGCCGCGAAGAAGGGCATCGCCACCGGCCTCGTCCTTGCCACGCTGGGCGCCATCGCGTTCAGCGGCAAGGCCATCATCGTCAAGCTCGCGTACCGCCACGGCGTGGACGCCGTGACGCTCATCATGCTGCGCATGCTGTTCGCGCTGCCGCTGTTCGCGGTCATGGCGTGGTGGGCCGGACGCGGCAAGCCGCGGCTCACGGCGCGCGACTGGCTCGGCATCGTCGGGCTCGGCTTCTCGGGCTACTACCTCGCGAGCTTTCTGGACTTCGCGGGGCTGGCGTACATCTCGGCCAGCTTCGAGCGGCTCATTCTTTATCTCAACCCGACGCTGGTGCTGTTCTTCGGCTGGCTGATGTACCGGCGCCACCCGACGCGCCCGCAGGTGCTGGGCATGGTCGTGAGCTACGCCGGCGTGCTGCTGGTGTTCGGCCACGAACTGTGGACCGGCGGCGGCGGCAAGGGCGGCGGCGCGGCGGCGTGGGGCGCGTTCCTGGTGTTCCTGAGCGCGGTGAGCTACGCGGGCTACCTCGTCTACAGCGGCGAGTTCGTCAAGCGGCTGGGCTCGCTGCGGCTGGTGGGGCTGGCGACCACGGTGGCCTGCGTGCTGTGCATCCTGCAGTTCGTGCTGACGCGGCCGATGAGCGTGGCCATGCAGGTGGCGCCGGAAGTGATCTGGCTGTCGGTGCTCAACGCCACGCTGTGTACGGCCGTGCCCGTCCTCATGGTGATGATGGCCATCGAGCGCATCGGCCCCGCCATTGCCGCGCAAACCGGCATGATCGGGCCCCTGTCGACCATCCTCATGGGGGTGGTGATCCTCGGCGAACCGTTCACGCCATGGATCGCGGCCGGCACCGTGCTCGTCATCGCGGGCATTTTCGTTTTCACACGCAAGGGGCGCTGAAGAAGCCGCTTGCGACAGCTACAAGACTGACTGGAGAAACAACATGGATCTGGGTATTGCAGGCAAGACCGCGCTGGTGTGCGGCGCGAGCAAGGGGCTGGGCTACGGCTGCGCCGAGGCGCTGGTGCGCGAGGGCGTGAACGTGGTGATCGTGGCGCGCGGCGCCGAGGCGCTCGAAGCCGCCGCCAAGACGCTGACCGCCGCGGCCGGCAATGCCGGCCCGTTCGTCAAGCACGTGGCCGCCGACATCACCACCGAAGCCGGTCGCGCGGCGGTGTTCGCGCTGGGCCACGACTTCGACATCGTCGTCACCAACGCCGGTGGCCCGCCGCCCGGCGACTTCCGCAACTGGGACCGCGAGGCGTGGATCAAGGCGGTCGACGCGAACATGCTCACGCCCATCGAGCTCATCAAGGCCACGGTCGACGGCATGGCCAAGCGCGGCTTCGGCCGCATCGTGAACATCACGTCGAGTTCGGTGAAGTCGCCGATCGACATCCTGGGCCTGTCGAACGGCGCGCGCAGCGGCCTGACCGGCTTCGTGGCCGGCGTGGCGCGCACGCCCATCGCGGCGCAGGGCGTGACCATCAACAACCTGCTGCCGGGCTCGTTCGACACCGACCGCCTGAAGGGCACGATGGCCGGCGCGGCGCAGAAGACGGGGCAAGACTTCGACACCGTGTGGGAAGCACGCAAGAAGAACATTCCGGCCAGGCGCTTCGGCACGCCGGCGGAGTTCGGCGCGATCTGCGCTTTCCTGTGCAGCATGCAGGCCGGCTACATGACCGGGCAAAACGTCTTGGCCGACGGCGGCGCCTACCCCGGCACGTACTGACCGGCAGCGTGCGGCGCGCTCAGCGCCGTGACGACACCACGATCCCGCCGACGATCAGCAGGAACGCAGCGCCGTGGTACCAGTGCGGCGCCTCGCGCAGGAACGCGGCCGACAGCACGGCCGCGAACAGCGGCGTGAGGTTCATGAAGAGGCTCGCCGCCTGCGGGCCCGCGCGCTGCACGCCGGTGCCCCAGCAGCGGTAGGCCACCACCGCGGGGCCGATGCCGATGAACAGCAGGGCCGCGACCAGCGGCCAGCCGATGTCGAAGTGCGCGTCGGTCAGCGTCCACTCGCCGGCGGCCAGCGCGCCCGACCACGCAATGCCGAACACCAGCTGCGCCATCAGGAACGCGGCCCAGTCCTGCCGCACGCTTCGCGGTTCGTCGGTGCGCGCGAGCATCCAGCTGTAGAAGGCCCAGGCGATGGAGCCCAGCAGCATGTACAGGTCGCCCGGCACCAGCCGCAGCGCGAGCAGCAACTGCCAGTCGCCGCGGCTCAGGACCAGCAGCACGCCCACCATCGACAACAGCGCGCCGCCGATCTCGCGCGGGGTGATGCGCGCGCCGAAGAAGAGGGCGCCCGTCGCCAGGATCCACAGCGGCACGCTCGAACCCACCAGCGTGACGTTGATCGGCGTGGAGGTCTGCAGCGCCAGGTACTGGAACGCGTTGTACAGCCCGATGCCGAACAGGCCCAGCAGCGCATAGCGCTTCCAGTGCGCCCACAGCGGGCTGCGCCGGCGCAGCACCGGCGCGGCCAGCGGCAGCAGCAGTGCGAACGCGATGAGCCAGCGCACGAAGTTCAGCGTGAGCGGCGACACCAGCTCGCGCACGAGGCGCCCGACCACGGCATTGCCGGCCCAGAGCAGCGGCGGCACGATGAGCAGGAAAACGGTAAGAGGCGTGAGGCGCGGCTGTGTCTGCATGGGCGCCGACTCTACCGGGCGGCAATGTCCCGTGCCGTCGCGGGAAACCCAAACATGGCAGGATGCGCATCTTCTTTTTCCTGCGCGTGGAGACAGCACATCATGAAGAGCAAAGCCGTTCGTATCGACCGCCCCGGCGGTCCCGAAGAACTGAAGATCGTCGAGGTCGAAGTCGGCGAACCCGGCCCCGGCGAGATCCGCATCCGCCACAAGGCGGTGGGCCTGAACTTCATCGACACCTACCAGCGCAGCGGGCTTTATCCGTTCCAGATGCCGCTGCAGCTGGGCATGGAAGCCTCGGGCATCGTCGAGGCGGTGGGCGAGGGCGTCACGCACCTGAAGGCCGGCGACCGCGCCGCCTATGCGAGCCCGCCGCCCGGCGCGTATTGCGAGCTGCGCGTGATGCCCGCCAAGTGCGTGTGCAAGCTGCCCGACGACATCTCCTTCGAGACCGGCGCGGCCATGATGCTCAAGGGCCTGACCACGCAGTACCTGCTGAAGAAGACGCTGCCGGCCGAAGGCCTGCAGGCCGGCGACTTCATCCTGTTCCACGCAGCCGCGGGCGGCGTGGGCCTCATCGCGTGCCAGTGGGCCAAGGCGCTCGGCCTGCAGCTCATCGGCACGGCCGGCAGCGACGCCAAGTGCAAGCTCGCGCTCGAACACGGCGCGGCGCACGCCATCAACTACAGCACCGAGAACTTCGCGGCGCGGGTGAAGGAAATCACCGGCGGCAAGGGCGTGAAGGTGGCGTACGACTCGGTGGGCAAGGACACCTACGAAGGCTCGATCGATTGCCTGCGCCCCTTCGGCCTGCTGGCGGTGTTCGGCAACGGCTCGGGCCCGGTGCCGCCGATCAGCCTGGGCACGCTCGCATCCAAGGGCTCGCTGTACGTGACGCGGCCGACGCTGTTCACGCACATGGCCACGCGCGAGAGCACGCAGGCCATGGCCGACGACCTGTTCGCGGTGGTGCAAAGCGGCGCGGTGAAGATCCCGATCGACCAGCGCTACGCCCTGGACGACGTGCAGCAGGCGCACCGCGATCTCGAGGCGCGCAAGACCACGGGCTGCACGATCCTCACGCTCTGACGGGCCGCGCGGGCGGGCAGTCCTTGTCCTACCCGCGCTGGGGTGTCATGCCTTCGACTTGTGACAGGCGCACTTTGTAGCCTTGGCTCAAAGCTCAGAGGCAAAGCCGTCATGCACACCGTTCGCACCTACATCGTCGAAGACAACCCCACCATCCGCGAGAACCTGGTGGGCACCCTGCGCGAAGTGGCGCGGGTCGACCCGATCGGGCAGGCCGAGTCGGAGGCCGAAGGCACACGCTGGCTCACGCGCAACCTGTCGCAGTGGGACCTGGCCATCGTCGACCTGTTCCTGAAGGACGGCACCGGCTTTCGCGTGCTCGAGGCCTGCCGCGAGCGCGACCCGATGCAGAAGGTGGTGGTGCTCAGCAACTACGCCACGCCCGAGATGCGCCGCAAGTGCGCATTGCTGGGGGCCGACGCGGTGTTCGACAAGGCCACCGAGGTGGATGACCTGATCGACTTCTGCGTGCGCCAGCGGCAGGCGAAGTTCAGCCAGCCGTCTTCGTCGAACCGGGGGCTGCAACTGCCGCACTGAGCGCGGCGGTCTCGCGCACGATGCCCCACACGCGTTCGGCGAGCGGCGACAGCGCGCGGTTGCGCCGGCGGATCAGCATGATCGCGCGCTGAACGCGCGGCACCAGCGGCCGCACCACTAGTTGCGGCAGCCCCTCCGGCGGCAACGAAAGCTCCGGCATCACGCTGATGCCGATGCCCGCTTCGACCATGCGGAACACCGTGGTCGGGTGGCCGAGTTGCTGCTTCACTTCGCAGTGCGCGCCGTGGCGCTCCAGCGCCTGGTCGATCAGCCGGCGGCTGCCCGAGGCGTGGTCGAGCAGCACCAGCGATTCGCCGTCGAGCGCGGTCCAGCGCACCGACGCCTTCTGCGCGAGCCGGTGCGCGGGCGGCATCACCAGCACGAACGGGTCGTCGAGGATCGCCTCGCAATGCAGGTCGTCGGCCTCCGACGGCTCGATCACCACGCCGAAATCGACCTCGCCGCTGCGCACGCTGTCCAGCACGTCCTGCTGGATGCGGTCGAGCAGCAGGAACTGGATGCCCGGCGCCTGCACCGCGCAGGCCGCGATGCAGCCGGGCATGAGGTTGGCCGACAGCGTGGGGCTGCTCGCCACCCGCACCTTGCCGCCGCGCGCGCTGGCCAGGCCGGCCACGTCCTGCAGGGTCTGGTCGAGGTCGTCGAGCACGCGGTCGAGCCGGGCCGCAAGCGACTGGCCGGCCTCGGTCAGCACCACCTCGCGCGTGGTGCGGTCGAGCAGCTTCAAGCCCAGCTGCGATTCAAGCTCCAGGATCGAGCGGCTCACGGCCGGCTGGCTCAGGCCGACCTGGTCGCCGGCGCGGCTGAAATTGCGGCCCTCGGCCACCGAGCGGAAGACGCGGAGCTGGCGCAGCGTGACATTCATGCGTTGAAATCATATATCCATCCGATAAATCCATTTCTCTTTTGAATGGCATGCGGGTCCAATCCCGTCCATGGCCCGTTCACGCTTTCTCCCCGACAACTTCACGCTCGCGCTCGTCACGGTCGTGACCATCGCCAGCCTGCTGCCCGCCAGCGGGCGCACCGCCCACTTCTTCGAAGGCCTGACCACGGTCGCCATCGGACTGCTGTTCTTCCTGCACGGCGCCAAGCTGTCGCGCGAAGCGATCATGGCGGGCATCACGCACTGGCGGCTGCATTTGCTGGTGTTCGCCAGCACCTTCATCCTGTTCCCGGCGCTGGGGCTGGCGCTCAAGCCGGTGCTGTCGCCGCTGGTCACGCCCGAGCTGTACACGGGCGTGCTGTTCCTCTGCGTGCTGCCGGCCACCGTGCAGTCGGCCATCGCCTTCACCGCCATGGCCCGGGGCAACATGCCGGCCGCCATCTGCAGCGCCTCGGCGTCCACCTTGCTGGGCGTGTTCATCACGCCCGTGCTGGTGAACCTGGTGGTGCTGCCGCACAACGGCAACGCCACCTCGTCCTTCGATTCGATCGGCCGCATCCTGCTGCAGCTGATGGTGCCGTTCCTGGCCGGCCACCTGCTGCGCCCGATCATCGGCAAGTGGGTGCAAAAGCGCGCGGCGGTGCTCAAGTTCGTGGACCAGGGCTCGATCCTGCTGGTGGTCTACACCGCGTTCAGCGCGGCGGTGATCGAGGGGCTGTGGAAGCAGATTCCCATGAGCGCGCTGCTCGGCCTGCTGCTGGTGTGCGCCGTGCTGCTGGCGCTGGCCTTGACGCTCACGACCTTCACCGCGCGCAAGCTGGGCTTCGACACGGCCGACGAAATCACCATCGTCTTCTGCGGCTCCAAGAAGAGCCTGGCCAGCGGCATCCCGATGGCGAAGGTGCTGTTCGCCTCGCACGCCGTCGGCGCCATCGTGCTGCCGCTGATGCTGTTCCACCAGATGCAGCTGATGGTGTGCGCGGTGCTGGCGCAGCGCTATGCGCGGCGCGGGCAGGAAGCCGCGCCGGCGCTGAAGCCGGCCGCGCAGAAGTAACGCGCCGAGCCGGGGCTCAGCCCTCGGCCTGCCCCAGCCGCGATTCCTTCAGCCGGCTCGGTGCCAGGGCCCCGGCCGATTCCAGGATCGGGTACGCGATCGAGCAGATGTGCGAGTTGATGCGCTTCAGGTCGCTGATCAGGTCGATGTGCAGCGAGCTGGTCTCGATGCTCAGCGTGGTGCGGTCCGACAGCCGGTCGAGGTGGGTGGTGGCATAGGCCCGCTCCAGGTCGCGAAAGCGCACCTTCTCTTCGAGCAGCTTCTGCGCGTCGCGCACGTTGCCGTTCAGGAACACGCTCATGCTCAGGCGCAGGTTGGCGATCAGCCGCCCGTGCAGCTCGACGATTTCCGCCATGCCCGCTTCCGAGAAATTGCGCTGCGGCTTGATCTTCTTGTCCTCGATGTCGATGATCACGCGCTCGATGATGTCGCCGATCTGCTCCATGTTGATGGTGAAGCTGATGATGTCGGTCCAGCGCCGGCTTTCTTCCTCGCCCAGCGCCTCGCGCGAGATGCGCGTCATGTAGTACTTGATGGCCGAGTACAGCTCGTCCACCGTGTCGTCGAGTTGGCGCAGCTCCTGCGCCAGCCGCAGGTCGTTGTGGCGGATCACGTCGAGCGTGCCGATCAGCATGGTCTCCACGATGTCGGCCTGGTGCAGCGCCTCGCGCGCCGCGTTCGAAATGGCCAGCGAAGGCGTCGACAGCGCCGACGGGTCGAGGTGGTGCGGCCGCGAGGTGCCGGTCGGCTGCTGCGGCACCGGCAGCATTCGCGTCACCAGCTTGGCCACCCACTGCGTGAGCCCGATGAAGCCCACGCTGATGACGACGTTGAAGGCCAGGTGGAACAGCACCACGCCGTGCGTCTGGTTCGGCAGCTCCGGCTGCACGTAGCGGATCCACAGCCCGATGAAGGGCGCCACGATGGCCACGCCCAGCGCCTTGAACAGCAGGTTGCCCACCGTCACCTGGCGCACCGACACCGCCGATTTGGCCGTGGTCAGCACCGCCAGCAGGCCGCTGCCGAGGTTGGCGCCGAGCACCAGCCCCAGCGCTACGTCGAGCGGCACCACGTTCGAGGTGGCCATGGCCGCCACCAGCAGCACCACCGCCAGGCTCGAATAGGCCACGATGGCCAGCACCGAGCCGATGGTGATTTCGAGCAGCACGTCGCTGTTGAGCGAGGCCAGCAGCGCGCGCACGGCGGGCGACGAGAACAGCGGCTCGGTGGCTTCCACCACCAGCTGCAGCGCCAGCAACATGAGCCCCAGGCCGATCAGCACCCGCCCCACGCGCCCCGCCACCGAGGCCGAGCGCGTGATGAACAGCACCACGCCCACGAAGATGAACATCGGCGACAGCCACGACAGGTCGGCCGAGAAAAGCACCGAGATCAGCGCCGTTCCCACGTCGGCCCCCCGCATCACCGCCAGCGCCGCCGGCAGCGTGACCAGCCCTTGCCCGACAAAGGACGAGGTCATGAGGGAGGTGGCCGTGCTCGACTGCACCAGCGCCGTCACGCCGATGCCCGAGAGGGCGGCCGTGAAGCGGTTGCGCATGCTCTGCACGAGGATCTTGCGCAGGTTGGCGCCAAAGACCCGCAGCACGCCGGTACGGACAAGGTGCGTACCCCACACCAGCAATGCGACTGCCGCCAGCAGATTCAGAAGGTGCTTCATGGGTGTCGGGTTCTATCCTTTTCGTTTTGGTTCGTTTTGACCCCATTTTCCACAAGAAAACGAGTTAGTCGATAAGCGCTCCGTTGTCGTGGAAAGGATAAGGCCCTTCGAAGCGCCCGGCGGCGGCCAGATGCGTCACCAGCCGGCCCCCGCGCGGCGACCACGCGTGGATCCGGAAAGCCGGCGGTTCCAGCGTCCAGGCCGAGGGCGCATCGGGCGCGAGGTCGAGGCAGACCTGGTGGGCCTGCGCCGGCGAGGTCGAGGCAATGGTGCCGCCGAAGCGCACGTCGATGGCGCGGTGCAGGTGGCCGCAGATCACGCGCTCGACGTTCGTGTAGCGCGAGAGCAGGGCTTCGAGCGCGTCGGCGCCCTGCAGCAGGCCGATCTCGTCCATGTGGCCGATCAGCGTTTCGAAGGGCGGATGGTGCATGGCGACCACCACGGGCTCGTCGCGGCAGGCGTCGAGCTGGGCTTCGAGCCAGGCCAGGCGTTTCTCGCACAGCGAGCCGTGGCTGGCGCCGGGCACGCAGGTGTCGAGCGTGAGCAGGCGCAGCGGACCGACGCGCACCGAATACTGGATGAAGCCGTGCGTGTCGGCGCCCGTGCCCAGGTACGCGTGGCCGGGGAAGCTGCGGCGCAGCTGGTCGCGGTCGTCGTGGTTGCCGGGCATCAGGTAGACCGGCATCGTGAGCGGGGCCAGCAGGCGCGCCAGGTGCTCATACTCGGCGGCGCGGCCGAAGTCGGTCAGGTCGCCGGTGACGACCACCGCGTCCGGCGCCTGGCGCAGCGCGAGCACCGACTGCACGGCGCGCTCCAGGTACGGCGCGGTGTCGATGCGGCCATAGGCCAGCCGGCCCGGCTCGCGGATGTGCAGGTCGGTCAGCTGGACCAGGAAGGTGTTGATGTTGTTGTTCGTTGTCATGCACTGGTCTCCTGCGACGTCATCAGGCGCTCGGGGTCGACGCGAAGGCCCACCGCGTCGCCCGGCCCGAAGGGATTGTCGCGACCCACATCGGCCACCAGCACGGGCTGGCCCTGCACGCGCAGGTGCAACTGCACGCGGTCGCCGAGGAAGGTGCGGCGCTCGACCGTGGCCGCGCCCCAGTCGGGCCGGGGCGCGCCGACCTCGATGTCTTCAGGCCGCACCAGCAGGCTCGCATGGGCCTGCCATGCAACGGGGCAGGGCAGGGTTGACCCTCCGAGTCGGACAACGCCCTGTGCCACGGCGTCGGCGTCGCGCGCCAGCCGGTTGACCCGGCCCAGGAACTCGGCCACGAAGGGGTGCGCGGGCGCGCGGTAGAGGTCTTCGCCGCGCCCGACCTGCACGATGCGCCCGGCGCGCATCACCGCCAGCCGGTCGGCAATGGCCAGCGCCTCCTGCTGGTCGTGCGTGACGTGGATGGCCGTGATGTGCAGGCGGCGCAGCAACTCGGCCAGTTCGTCGCGCAGCGACTCCTTGAGCTTGGCGTCGAGCGCGGCCAGCGGCTCGTCGAGCAGCAGCACGCGCGGTCGCACGGCCACGGCGCGCGCCAGGGCCACGCGCTGGCGCTGGCCGCCCGACAGCTCGGCGGGGCGCTTGTTCTCCAGCCCGCCCAGGCGCACGAGGTCGACCAGTTCACCCACGCTGCGCTTTTCTTCTTCGGGCGACACACCACGGATGCGCAGGCCATAGCCGATGTTGGCCGCCACCGTCATCTGCGGAAAGAGCGCATAGCTCTGGAACACCATGCCCACGCCGCGCTGCTCGACGGGGCGCTGCGTGACGTCCTGCTCGCCAAACACGATGCGCGTGCCGGCGTCGGGCGACTCCAGCCCGGCGATCAGCCGCAGCAGCGTGGTCTTGCCGCAGCCCGAGGGGCCGAGCAGCGCCAGCACTTCGCCGGCCTCCACGCGCAGGTCGGTGGGTTGCAGGCCGCGCGTGCCGTCGGCGTACGTCTTCGCGCAGTTCGTGATGTCGACGGGAATGCGTTCAAGTTCCATGGCGTTTCTGCATGAGGTTGGCAAGGTACTGCAGGCCCCACAGCACCGGAAGAATGACGGCGAAGAACACCAGCGTGTAGGCCGAACCCACCTCGATGCGCATCGAGGCGTAGCTGTCGGCCAGCCCCACGGGCAGCGTGCGCGTGAGCGGCGTGTGCAGCATCCACGTCAGGTTGAATTCGCCGACCGAGAGCGTGAACACCATCAGGCTGCCGGCCACGATGGCCGGAAACACGGCCGGCACCAGGATGCCCATGAAGCGTTGGCGGAAGTTCGCGCCCAGCGAGCGCGCCGCCTCCTCGAGCGCGAGCAGGTCGTCGCGCGCGAAGGCCGAACTCACGGTGCGCACCATGAACGGCAGCGTGAACACGATGTGGCCCACGAGGATGAAGGCAAAGCTCTGGCGAAAGGCCGTGAGCTGCCCGTAGGCGAGGATCAGCGCGAGCGCCGTGGCCAGCCCCGGCACCGCGACCGGCAGGGTCAGCAGCTCTTCGAAGATGCGCGCGGCGCGCGAGCGGCTGCGGGCCAGCGCGTAAGCGCAGGGCACGCCCAGCAGCACGGTGCCGACGACGCAGGCCACGGCCAGCGCGATCGACCAGCCGACGGTGCCGCCGTAGTTCTCCCACACCTCGCCGAGCCAGCGCAGCGTGAGGCCGCTCTTCAGGCCTGCGCTGTAGTTGTTGACGAGCCCCGCCATGACCGACAGCAGCATCGGCGCGATCATGAAGAGGCTCACGATGACCGTGACGGCGAGCAGGAAGGGCGCCTTGGCCTGGGTGTTGGTTCGCATGTGAATCGACCCTTTCAGCGTGCGACGGGGCTCGCGCCGAAGCGGCGCGCAACGAACAGCACCAGCCAGGTCACGATGCCCAGCGAGATCGACAGCGACGCCGCGAGCGCGAAGTTGGCGTAGTTGGTGAACTCGTTGTAGATGGTGATGGGGATCACCTCGAACTTGCTGGCCAGCGTGAAGGCCGTGCCGAACGCGCCCATGGAGGTGGCGAACAGGATGGCGCCGCAGGCCAGCGTGGTGGGCGCGAGCTCGGGCATCCACACATCGCGCGCCACGCGAAGGCGCGAGGCGCCGAGCGAACGCGCGGCTTCCTCGAGCTGCGTGTTCATCGATTCGGCGGCGGCCGTGTAGGTGGCAATGGCGCGCGGCAGCGAGAAATACAGGTACGCCAGGAACAGCCCGACGAGGCCGTAGGCGAAGGTGATGCGTTGGCCGAACAGGCTGTCGCTCAGGTCGGCGACCACGCCTTGCCGCCCGCCCAGGAGAATCACGAAGAAGCCGATGATCACGCCCGGAAACGACAGCGGCAGCGTGAGCAGCGACAGCAGCATGCGCTTGCCGACGAAGGCGTGGCGCGCGAGGTAGATGCCCACCGCCGCGCCCAGCACCAGCGTGGCGAGCGTCACCGTGACCGAGAGCACGACGGTGTTGGCCATGCTCTGGAGGTAGCGTGCGTCGGTCAGCACGGCGAAGTAGGTGGCCCAGCCTTTGTCGGCGGGCAGCGTGAGCAGTCGCACCACCGGCAGCAGCCAGAAGGCAGCGAAGAAGGCGGCCGCGGGGGCGACGCAGGCCAGCAGGCGCCAGCGCGGGTTCCAGGCGTTGTGTTGCTTCATCTCGTTTCGTGGCCTTCGTTGCGGCTTCGGGTCGGTCTTGTTCGGGGCACGCCGTCGGCGTGGGCGCGCCCTGAACAAGCAACAGCGAGTTAGCGCACTTCCTTCAAATATTCATCAGAGAAAGCCTTCTGAGCAGCGGCCATCCGCCCGTAGTCCACGCTTTTCGCACGGGCGTATTCGCTGGCGGGAAGAAACTGCGCCTCGATGTCCTTGGGCATGGCGCTCGCGCGCACCGGCCGCAGATAGGCCTTCGCCCAGATCGCCTGCCCTTCGTCGGACAGCGTGAAGTCGAGCACCTTCCTGGCGTCGGCCGCGTGCGGGGCCTTGGCCACCAGGCTCATCACGTAGGGCACGGCCAGCGTGCCTTCGCTCGGGATCACGAACGCGACGTTGGCCTTGTCTTTGTACTTGGCGCGGTAGGCGTTGAAGTCGTAGTCCAGCAGGATCGCGATTTCGCCCGAGAGCACGCGCGCATAAGACGTCTGCTTCGGCACGATCGGCTCGTTCTTCTGCAGCGCCTTGAAGTAGTCGATGGCCGGCTTGAAGTTGTCGAGCGTGCCGCCGCGTGCTTCGTTCACCGCCACCGCGCCCACGTAGCCGACGAAGGCCGAGGCCGGGTCGAGGTAGCCGATCAGGCCCTTGTACTCGGGCTTGAGCAGGTCGGCCCACGACTTGGGCACCGGCTTGCCCTTGAGCGCATCGACATTCACCATGAAGCCGAGCGTGCCCGAGTGAATGGTGAACCAGTTGCCGGCCGGGTCCTTCAGGCCGTCGGGAATGTCTTTCCACGCGGCGGGCTTGTAGGGCTCCACGAGGCCGTCCTTCGCGGCCTGCACCGCGAAGGTCACGCCCAGGTAGGTGACGTCGGCCACGGGGCTGGCCTTCTCGGCGGCCAGCTGTGCGAGCGACTGGCCCGAGTTCTTGTTGTCGGGCGGCACGGTCACGCCGGTCTTGGCCTTGATGGCCTTGAGCTGCGTGCCCCAGTCGGCCCATTCGGTCGGGCAGTTGTAGCAAATGGCGGTCTGCGCCATGGCGCTGCCGGCGACGAGCGTGGCGGCGAGCAGGCCCAGGCGGGCCATGCGGTGGAAGCGGGAAGCCATGTGGGAACTCCTTGTGGAAGAAGAGGTGAAGTCAGGAACTGGCGGCGTTGTTGTCTTCGCGCGCACCAGCGCACGACTCGCCGTCTCGGAAGGCATGGGGGAGCAGCAGGCTCGCGTCGGCTTGCAGCGTGGCGCCGCCGGCAATGGCCTGGATCAGCAACTCGACGCCGTGGCGGCCGATGTCGCTGTTGGGCTGCGCGATGGTGGTGAGCGCGGGCGTGAGGTCTTCGCCGAGCGCTATGCCGTCGAAGCCGATCACGCTGAGGTCGTCGGGCACCGCCAGGCCGCTCAGGTGCGCGGCGCGGATGCTGCGGATGGCCAGCAGGTCGTTCGAGCAGATCAGCGCGGTGGGGCGGCGGCGCGCCTGCAGTTGCGCGGACAGCGCATCGACGGCGGTCTCGACGAAGGGCACTTCGATGAGCGGCGGCGCGTCGAGCCCGGCGTCGGCCATGCCCTTGAGGTAGCCGCGAAAGCGCTGCTGCGCGCGGTCGGACGCAGCCAGCGTGCCGCTGACCATGGCAATGCGGCGGTGGCCCAGCAGCACCAGCCGCGTGACCGCATCGGCCACCGCGCCTTCGCTGTCGACCGACACGCAGGGGTGGTCGGTATGGCGGTTGTAGGCCAGCACGTAGGGCACGCCGGCGGCTTGCAAGCGGGGCAGCGCGGCCGAGGTCGACGGGTTCGACACCACGAGGATCAGCCCGTCGACATTGCCCGCCAGCAGCAGGTGCACGGCGCGCTCTTCCTCGTCGAGCCGGTAGCCCGTGGTGACGGGAATGATCGCGTAGCCGCCCGCGATGGCCGCGCGCGCAATGCCCTGCAGGCACTCGGCAAAGGTCGGGTTCAGCAGCGTGGGCAGCACCACGCCCAGCACGCGGCTGCGCTGGGTGCGCAGCGTGCGCGCGCTGGCGTTGGGCAGGTAGTTGAGTTCGCGCGCCACGCGCTCCACCAGTTCGCGGGTGGCGGGCGTCACCTTGTCCGGAAAGTTGAAGGCGCGCGACACCGTGGCCACGGAGACCCCGGCTTTGGCTGCAACGGCTTGAATGCTCATCGTGCGGTGTTCATGTAATCGATTACATTGAACCGCCGCAGTATGTCTTTGTTATGACATGGCAAGAAAGCGGGGAAAAACCCTCGGGCTTTGGCGTAGGTGGCCGGCCCCAATGAGAAGGGGCCCCGCGGGGCCCCTGAAAAAAGCTACTTGCCTCGGCGTACCCGCCGGATCTCGTCCACGATCAGGCAGATGGCGCCCAGCGTGATGGCGCTGTCGGCCGCGTTGAAGGCCGGGAAGTACCAGTTCCCCGCGTGGAAGCTCAAAAAGTCGACCACGTAGCCGTGCATCATGCGGTCGACCACGTTGCCCACGGCCCCGCCCAGGATGCAGGCCATCGAAAACGAGAACAGCTTCTGCCCCGCGTGCGAACGCAGCATCCACACGATGAACACCGCCGCGCCCACGCCGATGGCCGTGAACAGCCAGCGCTGCCAGCCCGAGTGGTCGGCCAGGAACGAGAAGGCCGCGCCCGTGTTGTGCGCGCGCACGACGTTGAAGAAGCCGGTCACGTAGGTCGCGTCGCCGAGCTTGTAGTAGCCCAGGATCAGCGTCTTGGTGAACTGGTCGATGATCACGATGATCAAGGCCAGCGCCAGCCAGGGCCAGATGCTGCCGCCGCGCGAACGCGACGCCGACATGGAGCGGGCGGCGGCCATCAGGCAAAGCTCCGCGATTCGCCGGCGCCGAACAGGTTGCTCGTGCAGCGCCCGCAGATCGTCGGATGGGCCGCGTCGTGGCCCACGTCGTCGCGGTAGTGCCAGCAGCGCTCGCACTTCTGCGCGGCGCTCGGCGTGACCACGGTGGCCAGCGCTTCGCCGGCCGCCAGCGCGATGGCCGAGGTGATGAAGACGAACTTCAGGTCCTCGCCCAGCGTGCCCAGCAGCGCGAAGTCGTCGGCCGGGGCCGTCACCTGCAGGTTGGCCTGCAGCGACGAGCCGACCTTGCCTTCGGCGCGCACGGCCTCGATGTCCTTGTTCACCGCGTCGCGGATCTCGCGGATGCGGCCCCACTTGGCGAGCAGGGCCTCGTCGGGCGCGGCGAACTGGCTGTAGGTCTGCGTGAAGATCGACTCGCCCGGCTTGCCGGTGCCCACGATCTTCCAGGCCTCTTCGGCCGTGAAGCTCAGGAACGGCGCCATCCAGCGCAGCATGGCTTGCGAGATGTGCCACAGCGCCGTCTGCGCGCTGCGGCGCGCCAGCGAGCCCGGGGCCGTCGTGTAGAGGCGGTCCTTCAGGATGTCCAGGTAGAAGCCGCCCAGGTCTTCGGAGCAGTAGATCTGCAGCTTGGCCACCACCGGGTGGAACTCGTACACCTGGTAGTGCGCCAGGATCTCGGCCTGGAACTGCGCGGCGCGGGCCAGCGCGTAGCGGTCGATCTCGAACAGCTGGTCGAGCGGCACCGCATCTTTCGCGATGTCGAAGTCGCTGGTGTTGGCCAGCAGGAAGCGCAGCGTGTTGCGGATGCGGCGGTACGCATCGACCACGCGGGCCAGGATCTTGTCGTCGCCCGCGATGTCGCCCGAGTAGTCGCTCGCGGCCACCCACAGGCGGATGATTTCCGAGCCCAGCTTGTTGCTGATCTCTTGCGGGTCGATGCCGTTCTTGAGCGACTTGCTCATCTTGATGCCCTTGGCATCCACCGTGAAGCCGTGCGTCAGCAGGCCCTTGTAGGGCGCGCGGTCTTCCAGCATGCAGGCGATGAGCAGCGACGAGTGGAACCAGCCGCGATGCTGGTCGTGGCCTTCCAGGTACAGGTCGGCCTCGGGGCCGACGTCGTGGTGCACCGTGGGGTGCGTGCCGCGCAGCACGTGATAGAAGGTCGAGCCCGAGTCGAACCACACCTCCAGGATGTCGGTGCTCTTGGTGTAGTGCGGCGCGTCCTCGGCGCCGAGGATGTCCTCGACCGTCACGCGGCTCCAGGCCTCGATGCCGCCCTTCTCGACGATGTCGGCGGCCTGGTCGAGGATTTCCATGGTGCGCGGATGCAGCTCGCCCGAATCCTTGTGCAGGAAGAACGGGATCGGCACGCCCCAGCTGCGCTGGCGGCTGATGCACCAGTCGGGGCGCCCGGCGATCATGTCGTGCAGGCGCGCCTTGCCGTTCTCGGGGTAGAAGCTGGTCTGCTCGATGGCGTCGAGCGCGGTCTGGCGCAGCGTCTTGGGCGCCTTGTCCTTGGTGAACACGCCTTCGCCTTCGTCCATGCGAACGAACCACTGCGCCGCGGCGCGGTAGATCACCGGCGTCTTGTGGCGCCAGCAGTGCGGGTAGCTGTGCGTGATGGTCTCGGTGGTCAGCAGGCGGTTGGCGTCGCGCAGCGTGGCGGTGATCACCGGCACGGCCTTCCAGATGTTTTGGCCGCCGAACAACGGGAAGTCGGGCGCGTAGCTGCCGTTGCCCTGCACCGGGTTCAGGATGTCGTCGTACGCCACGCCGTGGGCGATGCAGGAGTTGAAGTCGTCCACGCCGTAGGCGGGCGAGGAATGGACCAGGCCGGTGCCGTCGGTGGCGGTGGCGTAGTCGGCCAGGTAGATGGGCGACAGGCGCTGGTAGCCGTGTATTCCGTTCTCATCCTTGACGTCGTACAGCGGGTGCTCGAATTCGAGCCCGCCCAGGGCCTCGCCCTTCACGGTGGCCAGCACCTTGCCGTCGAGCGCATAGCGCGTCATGCACATCTCGACCAGCGAGTTGGCCAGGATCAGCAGGCCGCGCTCGGTGTCGACCAACGAGTACTCCAGCTCGGGGTTCAGGTTGATCGCCTGGTTGGCCGGGATGGTCCACGCGGTGGTGGTCCAGATCACGGCGAAGATGTCGCCCAGGATCGTGTGGTCGGTGCCGAAGGCCTTGAGCACCTTCTCGCGCTCGTGCGCCTTGAAGGCCACGTCGATGGTCTGGCTCTTCTTGTCGGCGTATTCGATCTCGAATTCGGCCAGCGAGGAGCCGCAGTCGAAGCACCAGTACACGGGCTTCAGGCCCCGGTACACGAAGCCGCGCTCGATCACGCGCTTGAACGCGCGCAGCTCGCCGGCTTCGTTGGCGAAGTCCATGGTCTTGTACGGATGGTCCCACTCGCCCAGCACGCCCAGGCGCTGGAAGTCGACCATCTGCTGGGCGATCTGCTCGGTGGCGTAGGCGCGGCTCTTGGCCTGCATCTCGTCGCGGCTCAGGTTGCGGCCGAACTGCTTTTCGATGGCGTTCTCGATCGGCAGGCCGTGGCAGTCCCAGCCGGGCACGTACAGCGCGTCGAAGCCTTCGAGCTGGCGCGCCTTGGTGATCATGTCCTTGAGGATCTTGTTCACCGCGTGGCCCATGTGGATCTGGCCGTTGGCGTACGGGGGGCCGTCGTGCAGGATGAACTTGGGCGCGCCGTGGCGGGCGTCGCGCAGGCGGTGGTAGCGGCCTTCGTCGTTCCATTCCTTCACCCAGCCCGGCTCGCGCTTGGGCAGGTCGCCGCGCATCGGGAAGGGGGTGTCGGGCAGGTTCAGCGTGGAACGGTAGTCGGTGGGGGTGGCGGCGTCAGACATGTTGGGGTGCGAAACAGGGGGCTTCGACAGGCTCGGCCCGAACTGCCCGGGAAAAAAGGAGCGCGTCGGTGCGGAAGATATAGCCGTTCGCCCTGAGCTTGTCGAAGGGCGGCAGCACGGTGCGTGCAGGGCTAAATTCGATCGCGCGTGGTCTGGCGGTGGGTTTCGGCGTGGGTGGAGGCAAAGAACGCACGCGCGTCGCGGCCATCCTTCGCGATGCCCGCTGTGAGGGCCTCGAGGCTGGTGTAGCGCAATTCGTCGTGCAGTTTGTGCAGGAGTTCCACGCGCACGATTTTACCGTAGGCCCCTTCGGTCCCGAGATGGGAGGGCCACTCCAGGCAATGGGTTTCGAGCAGAACCCGTCCGCCGTTGACGTCGTTGGCGTCCAGCGAGGGGCGCACGCCCAGGTTCGCCACCCCCGGCAGCGGCTGATCGGCCAGGCCGTGGACCAGCACCGCGAAGATGCCGTTGGCGGCCGGTTTCCAGTGCTTGAAGCGCAGGTTGAGGGTGCGAAAGCCGTCGTCCTTGCCCGGCGCCGAGGCGCCCAGCGCGCGGCCCAGCTTGCGGCCGTGGACCACGTGGCCCGAAATTGTGTAGGGCCGGCCCAGCAGGGTCTGGGCGTCGGCCATGCGGCCTTCGGCCAGCGCCTCGCGCACGGCCGAACTGGAAACCCGCAGGCCGTGCACTTCATAGCTGTTCATGCGCGCCACGTCGAAGCCGCGGGCGTCGCCGGCCGCGTCGAGCATGGCGTAGTCGCCGGCCCGCTTGGCGCCGAAGCGGAAGTCGTCGCCCACCAGCACATAGCGCGCGCCCAGGCCGTCGATCAGCACGTTCTGGATGAATTCCTCGGGCGACTGCGAGGCCAGCCGGCCGTCGAACGGCAGCACGATGGTCTGCACCACGCCGCAGGCCGCCAGCTCGCTGAGCTTGTCGCGCAGGGTGCCGATGCGCGCCGGCGCCAGGTCGGGTTTCTTGGTGAGCGCCGCGAAATAGTCGCGTGGGTGGGGCTCGAAAGTGAGCACGCAGCTCGGCAGCCCGCGCTGGCGGGCCTCGGTCTGCAAAAGCGCGAGCATGGCCTGGTGGCCACGGTGCACGCCGTCGAAATTGCCTATGGTGAGGGCGCAGGCAGGGGCCACGCCCGGGTGCCGGAAGCCGCGAAAAACCTGCATCGGTGAGTATCTTTTTGATAGCGCCTTTCGCCCGTCAAATGGGCGAATCAGGCCGATTTGTCACAAAGCCGGTATATTGTGACGCAGTGCGTTGATTGGCGTGGGTTTACAACGCGCTCCGTGTCCCTGGTCTTTCCGTGTTCTCTCCCTTTTCGAGGAGGCGTGTGTGAAGGTCTTGAAGCTGTCGGCCCAAGGGCTGCCCCAGTCATGGATTTCGCTGGAACAGGCGGTGATCCACTATGCGGCGGACGAAGTTCGCTGGGAGGTGGGCGCGCAGGTGGCTGTGTTCCGTGGCGGCCACAACGCCATCACGGGCGAGCAGTCGCAGATTGCGATCAACAGCATCATCGGCACCAAGGGCGTGCCGCGCATCAACCCCTTCACGCAGCGCCCGGGGCTGACCAACAGCAAGCTGTTCTCGCGCGACCGCAACGTGTGTGCCTACTGCGGCGGGCATTTCCACGAAGACGAGCTCACGCGCGAGCACATCATTCCCTTTGCGCAGAAGGGCATCGACACCTGGATGAACGTGGTCACGGCCTGCAAGCCGTGCAACCATCGCAAGAGCAGCCGCACGCCCGAGCAGGCGAACATGCCGCTGCTGTATGCGCCCTACGTGCCCAGCCTGTGGGAAGACTTCATCTTGCGCAACAGGCGCATCCTGGCCGACCAGATGGAGTTCTTGATGGCGCACCTGCCGCAAAGCTCGCGGCTGCACGACACCTAGCCTCGGCGCTTTCTCAGCGCTTCAGCGCTTCAGCACTTCCACGAAGGCGGGCGCTTCTCGATGAAGGCCTGCACGCCTTCGAGCGCGCTCTCGTCCATCATGTTGCAAGCCATGGTCTGGCTGGCGTCGGCCAGCGCGGCCTCGATGCCGGTTTCGAGCTGGCGGTAGAACAGGGCCTTGCCCAGCGCCAGCGCCTTGCGGGGCTTGGCGACGATGCTGGCCACCAGCGACTCGACGGCGGCATCCAATTCGGCGGGCGGCGCCACCCGATTGACCAGACCCTTTTCGCGCGCTTCCTCCGCGCCGATGAATTCCCCGGTCACCAGCATCTCGAAGGCTTCCTTGCGCCCGAGGTTGCGCGACAGCGTGACGCTGGGCGTGGCGCAGAACAGTCCCACGTTCACGCCGCTGACCGCGAAGCGCGCCTCGCTCGACGCCACCCCCAGGTCGCACACGGCCACCAGCTGGCAACCCGCCGCGGTGGCGATGCCGTGTACCCGGGCAATCACCGGCACCGGCAGCCGCTGGATCGACAGCATCATCGCGCCGCACCGCTCGAACAACTGCTGGTAGTAGCCGAGCGAGGGCTCGGCGCGCATTTCCTTCAGGTCGTGGCCCGCGCAGAAGGCCTTGCCGGCCGCCGCGATGACAACGGCGCGCACGCTCTCGTCGGCCGCGATCTCGCCGAGCGCCTGCTCCAGCGCGCCGAGCATGCCTTCCGACAGCGCGTTGAACGAAGACGGCCGGTTCAGCGTCAGCGTGACCACGCCGCGCTCGTCGCGTGTTTGCAGCACGAAGGGAGCGCTCGTGTCGTTCATGGGGCGCCTCAGTAGGTCAGCTCGAGCACGGTCGTGTGTTCGCTCGCGGCCGGCCACGTCAGGCCGGTGACGCGCTCGCCGTTGAATTCGCCGGTCACCGCGCGCGGGGCGCCGCCGCCTTCGAGGCGCAGCCTGGAGGTCGACACGCCGGCCCCCTTGGGCGGCACGCCCGCCGGCGGGCTCTTGCCGTCGAAGCGCATGGTGTCGCGCTGGGCGTCGAAATACCCGCGCGGACGCGTGAAGACGACCACCGAACTCGCGCCGTTGTCGGCCGGCGTGATGCGTTCGGGCCGCAGCTGCACGACGTTGCTGCCGCGCGGAAACGGGCTGCGGTAGATGTGCGTGATGCCGTAGCCGGGCGCGCTCAGCACGAATTCATACGCCGTGTCGCCACGCGCGGTGAACGGGCCCCAGCGGCCGTCGGCGCCGATGGACTTGGTGTGCACCGCGTCGCCGCGCCGTGCGCCCGTGGCCGGGTCTACCGCAAAGACCGTCACCTGCCCGCCGTTCAGCGAGAGGTTTTCGGCGCCGATCGCGCGGCCGTCGAGCACGACCTTTGCATCGGGCGTGACGGCCGTGCTGCGCGGCGCCTGGCCCGTCAGGAACTGCCAGGTCGCGGCAAACGCGGCCGGCGAGAACGAGGTCTCGCGGTGGTCCACGCGCGGCAGCACGACGTTGGTCGCGCCCTTCAGGGCCGGCCCGTCGAAGCCGATGTGGGTCGGCTTGCCGGGCGCGCCGATCCACACGCCGTCGGGCTGTGCGTACTTGTCGTTGTTGTCGGAGCGCAGCGTGAGCCACTTCACGCCGGGCGTGACTTCTTCGCCGTTCGGCCCCTTGGGCGCATTGAGCTGCTGCATGAAGCCCGACAGCCCCGAGAACTCGTTGTTCTCGCGGAATGCCTTCACCGCCCAGATGCCGTGCGCCGGATTGCCGCCCAGCACCACGTGGCTCACCACGGCCGCGCCGCCGCCGTTCTGCACGTAGTTGCGGATGGTGTTGCCGCCGCGCGAATTGCCGATCAGCACCACCTTGCTGGCGCCCGTGGCCTTGAGCACCTTGTCGACCTGGGCCTTGAGGAACACCGCCGACTCGGTGGTCGAGCTGCGTCCGGGCTGGGCCACGGCATCGTCGTCGCGCGCCAGCGGGTTGGGCTGGTCGAAGGCGAACAACCGGTCGGCCGGCCAGCCGTTGGACTCGAAGCGCCAGATCGTCGTTTGCCACAGCGCGGCCGAGTCGCCGTTGCCGTGCACGAACACGATGGGCGGGCGTTCGGCATACGAAGGCGACGGGCTGGGGGCGGTGGCGCAGGCGGTCAGCATGGCGGTGGCGGCTGTCCCGATGACGGCCATGGCAAGAAGGGTGCGGCGGGATTGCATGTTTCGTTCCTGGGAGCGGGTTTCCAAGTGAAAACGCCCGCCGGCGCAAAGGCGGGCGGGCGTTGGATGCTAGGGGAAAAAGGCCGTCAGGCGAAGACGCCGGCCGTGTCCTGCATGCGCGCGGACACTTCACCCAGGTGGTGCAGCGTGTCGCCGAAGGTCATTTCCATCTGCGTGAGCTTGCGGAAGTAGTGGCTGCCGATGTATTCGTCGGTCACCCCGATGCCGCCGTGCAGCTGCACCGAGTTGGCGGCCACGTAGCGCATCGACGTTCCCAGCTGGTACTTGGCGCGGGCCATCGCCTGGCGGCGTTCGCCCGCCGGGGCGTTGAGCTTGAGCGTGGCGTAGTAGCTCATCGAGCGCGCGAGCTCGAGCTGCATCTTCATGTCGGCGACGCGGTGGCGCAGCGCCTGGAAGGTCGAGATGGCTACGCCGAACTGCTTGCGCTGGTTCATGTAGTCGACCGTGAGCGCCACGGTCTTGTCCATCACGCCGACCGCTTCGGCGCAGGTGGCGGCAATGCCGACGTCCACCGCATGCTCGAGCGCGGCCAGGCCGTCGAGCGTGACCAGCGTGGCGTCGGCCTTGTCGAACACCACCTCGGCCGCGCGGCCACCGTCCTGCGTGCCATAGCCGCGGGCTTCGACACCGCTGGCGCTGCGCTCGACCAGGAAGAGGGCGATCTTGCCGTCGACCTTGGCGGGCACCAGGTACGCGTCGGCTTCGTCGCCCACGGGCACCACGCTCTTGGCGCCGTTCAGCGACCAGCCGTTGCCGCTCTTGGCGGCGTGGGCGTCGCACACGTCCAGGCGGTAGCGCGCCTTGCGCTCCTGGTACGCCAGCACCACGATGGCCTGGCCGCCGGCGATGCGCGGCAGCCAGCCTTCCTTGAGGTCGGTGCCGGCGTAGCCGCCGAGCACCGCGCCGGCGATCAGCGTCTGCGCGAAGGGCTCCAGCACGATGCCGCGCCCCAGCTCTTCCATCACGACCATGCCGGCGACAGGGCCCATGCCCAGGCCGCCGTCGTCTTCGCTGATGTACAGGCCGCCCAGGCCGAGCTCGGCCAGTTCGTCCCAGGCTTCGCGCGAGAAGCCGCCCTTGGCCTCGATGCCGCGGCGGCGCTCGAAGTCATAGCCCTTGTCGACCCACTTGCGAACGGCGTCGCGCAGTTGTTCCTGGTCGTCGGAAAAATTGAAATCCATTGCGTGTCTCCTCAGCCCAGAACCGTCTGCGCGACGATGTTGCGTTGCACTTCGTTCGAGCCACCGTAGATGGTGGTCTTGCGCATGTTGAAGAAGGTCGACGTCAGCGGCGCGAGCGCCGGGTTGCCGCCCGGGAAGTTGCCTTGCCAGCCGGCTTCCATCGCCTCGCGGATCAGCGGCAGCGAATAGGCGCCGCCGGCCAGCATCATCAGTTCGCTGTAGCGCTGCTGGATCTCGCTGCCGCGGATCTTGAGCAGGCCCGCCACGTCGAGCGAGTTCTTGCCCGAGGTGGCGGCCGACAGCACGCGCAGCACCATCATCTCGAGCGCGACGATGTCGACTTCGAGCTTGGCGATCTCGTCGCGGAAGCGCTGGTCTTCGTACACGCCTTCGCTCTTGGCGATGCGCTTCAGGCGCTCGAGTTCACGCTTGGCGCGGTTCACGTCGGCGATGTTGGTGCGCTCGTGCGAGAGCAGGTGCTTGGCGTAGGTCCAGCCCTTGTTCTCTTCGCCGATGAGGTTCTCGGCCGGCACTTCGACGTTGTCGAAGAACACTTCGTTCACTTCATGGCCGCCGTCGAGCAGCTTGATCGGGCGCACCGTGACGCCGGGCGATTTCATGTCGAGCAGCAGGAAGCTGATGCCGGTCTGGGGCTTGCCTTCGTTGCTGGTGCGAACGAGGTTGAACATCCAGTCGCCGTATTGGCCGAGCGTGGTCCAGGTCTTCTGGCCGTTGACGATGTACTTGTCGCCCTTGCGTTCGGCCTTGGTCTTCACCGAGGCCAGGTCGGAACCCGAACCCGGCTCGCTGTAGCCCTGGCTCCACCAGACTTCGCCGCTGGCGATGCCGGGGAGAAAGCGCTTCTGCTGCTCGGCATTGCCGAAGGCCATGATCACCGGGGCCACCATGACGGGGCCGAACGGAACGATGCGCGGCGCGCCGGCCAGCGCGGTTTCTTCCTCGAACAGGTGGCGCTGGACGGCGGTCCAGCCCGGGCCGCCGAATTCCTTCGGCCAGCCGTAGCCCAGCCAACCCTTCTTGCCGAGGATCTTGGCCCAGCCTTGCAAATCGTCGCGCGTCAGTTCGAGCGCGTTGTGCACCTTGTGCGAAATCTCTTGGGGAAGGTTTTCTTTGACCCAGGCGCGAACCTCTTCGCGGAACTTCTGTTCTTCGGGTGTGAAGCTCAAATCCATGCGTGCCTCGCTGTGTTGATCGGTTCACCGCAGACGCGGTTTGTCTCCGGAACTTCGAGTTTTAGCACGGTCGTGCTGTGAAACGGTGTCCGCGCGGCGACAAGCGGGGCGCGCCACGGATAATCCCGCCTCCCATGAAGAACATCGTGATCCTGATCTCCGGCGGCGGCTCCAACATGGCGGCCATCGTGCGCGCCGCCGAGCGCGACCGCTGGGCCGAGCGCTTCGGCGCCCGCATTGCCGCCGTCATCAGCAACAAGACCGACGCCGGCGGGCTGGCCATTGCCAAGGCACACGGCATCGACACCGCCGTGGTCCCGCACAAGGACTTCGCGACCCGCGAGGCCTTCGACGAGGCGCTGGCGAAAGTGGTCGACACCCATTCACCGGGGCTGGTGGTGCTGGCCGGCTTCATGCGCATCCTGACGCCGGGCTTCGTGGGGCGCTACGCCGGGCGGCTGGTGAACATCCATCCCTCGCTGCTGCCCGCGTTTCCGGGGCTTCACACCCATCAGCGCGCCATCGAGGCGGGCTGCAAGGTGGCCGGCGTGACCGTGCACCAAGTGACGACCGAGCTCGATCACGGCCCGATCCTGGCGCAGGCCGTGGTGCCGGTGCTGCCCGACGACACGGCGGCCACCCTGGCCGGCCGGGTGCTGGCGCAGGAGCATCTGTTGTATCCGCGGGCCATCGCCGGATGGTTGTTGGATACATTGAGTCACAAACCTTAGAATTGTTTATGTTCGCGCGTTTTTGGAGTCCGAAGTGAAGATCCAGTCGCTGTTGCTGTCCGTTGCCGGCATGGTCGTCGTGTTGGCGGGCTGCGCCGCTCCGGCACCTGCGCCCGCACCCGCTCCGGCGCCCGTGGCCGCCGCGCCGGTGCCGCCCCCGGAACCGGTCCATCAATGCAACGCCGACGGCGCCCGTTTTGCCGTCGGCCAGCCGCTGACGCAGCAGCTCGAGTCAGCCGCCCGCGTGCGCGCCGGCGCCGGCACGTCGCGCGTGCTGAAGCCAGGCCAGGCGGCGACGATGGAATTCAACGGCGGACGGCTCAATCTCACCGTCGATGCGCGCAACCGGGTGACCGAAGCGCACTGCGGCTGACGCCGTTCAGCCGGGCAGCGCGGGGGAGGCCGGCCCGGCGGGCTGGATCGGTGTGAATCTCGGCTGCCGCTTGCCGTCGAACTCGATGGTTTCGCCGAACATGGCGGCGGGCCGGACCCAGAGCCCGTGGGCTCCGTACAAGGCGCGGTACAGCGTCATCGGTTCCAGGGTCTCGCTGTGGCGCACGGTGCCGAGCACCTCGTATTCACCGCCCTTGTAGTGGCGGTAGCGGCCCGGAGGTGTCTCGATCAGGGGCGGAAGGTCGTTGTCGTTGTTCAACGGGGTTTCTTTCTTCAGAAAACTGTCAGGCTTGATTGGACGGGAGTTGGATGGATCGCGCTGATTTTGTTCACCTGGTTCGACTGAGCGAGCATGCCAGTGCGGACGACAGTGCGCGCTATCGACGCAGCGTCGCGGCCTTTGCCGCGCTCGGCTATCTGTGGGTGCTCGGTTGCCTGGCGCTGGCGGTGGGCATCATTGTCTGGGTGCTGGCATCGCTCGGGCACGCCCGCTTCAATCTCACGCGCGGCTGGCTGCTGCTGTTCGCGGCAGGGCTGCTGTGGGCCACGCTGCGCGCGCTCTGGGTGCGCTTCGACGAGCCCGAGGGGCTGGAGCTCTCGCGCGAGGACGCGCCAGCGCTGTTCGAGGCGCTCGACCGCATTCGCGGCAAGATCAAGGGGCCGCCCGTCCACCATGTCTACCTCGACGACGAATTCAACGCCAGCATCCGCCAGGTGCCGCGCTTCGGGCTGTTCGGCGGCGCCGTCAATTCGCTGAACATCGGCCTGCCGCTGCTGATGATGCTGGACCGCCGGCGGCTGCTGTCGGTGCTGGCGCACGAGTACGGCCACCTGCGCGGCAACCACGGCAAGCTGAGCGCCTGGATCTACCGCACGCGGCTGTCGTGGCTCAAGCTGGACGCCAGCCTGCAAAGCGACGAAGGCGTGATGGCGCTGTTCTCGCAGGCTTTTTTTCGCTGGTACTTTCCGCGCTTCGCGGCCAAGACCTTTGCGCTGGCCCGGCAGGACGAGTACGAGGCCGACCGCATTTCGGGCCGCTTGCTGGGCACCTCGGTCGCCGCTGCGGCGCTGACCGAGATCGCCATCAAGGGCAACTGGTACGCCAACGAGTTCTGGCCCTGGCACTGGGCGCGCGCCGAGCACGAGCCGCAACCGCCGGGCCCGTTCGCCGCGCTGCGCAAGCGGGTGCGCACGCCGCCGGCCGATGCGTTCGCGCGCCAGGCGCTGCGTGATGCGATGCGCCGCGTCAGCGACCTGGAAGACACGCACCCGGTGCTGCGCGACCGGCTGGAGGCGCTGAATCAGAAGGCGGTGCTGCCCGAGTGGTCGGCCCGCTCGGCCCTGGACCTCCTGGTCGACCGCAAGAAGTGGATCGAGCATTTCGACAACCGCTGGCGCCGCGCCCACGCCGCCGACTGGAAGCAGCACCACGCGCACCGGTCCCGTATTCGCGAGCGCATCGAGGTGCTGGCCGCGCGTGGCGAGCGCAACACGCCGGACGAAATGGTCGAGTGGGCCGACTCCGAACGCCGGCTCGACCCGTCGGCGGCAGTGCGAACCCGTTACGAGAGCGCATTGCGCATTGCGCCGGAACACCCGGGCGCGCTGCGGGGGCTGGTCCAGATGCTGCCCGCGAGCGATCGTGGGGCGCGGCTGGCCGTGCTCGAGCGGCTGCATGGCTCCGGTGCCGCCAGCCGCTGGTGGGCGTCGCGCAGCGCCGTCGCCTCGCTCGAAGACCCCGACGCGGGGCCGCACGACGAAGAGGCGCTCAAGCTGTGGCGCGGCCGGCTCAAGGAGGCGGAGGAGGCCGAGGCGCGTGCCTGGGAAGAGATCACGGGCACGCCGTTCTTCAGCCAGATCTCGCGCCACGACCTGAACGACTACGAACTGGGCGAACTGCGCGCCGACCTCGTGCGCTGCCTTCCCGCCTCGCGGGCCTGGCTGGTGCGCAAGAACCTGCGCGAATTTCCGTGGCGCCGCGCCTACGTCGTGTTCATCGAGCTGCCCGGCCTGGACGACGAAGACCGCTGGCACATGTGCCGCCAGCTGGAGCAGACGCTCACGCTGCCGGGCGCCGCGCTGGTGCTCTGGGTCGGCCATTCGCCGACGCTGGAAGACATCGAGCGCGAGGCTTTCGGGACAGTCTGGACGCGCAGCGCATAGCCCTTCAGACCGCCGACCCGGCTGGCTGAGACAATCGGGGGATGCATCCCAAAGCCCTGTTGGAGGCCACCGCCGATCTGGTCGGCCTTGTCCTGAAATTCGATCACCCGGCCGACCAGGTCGTTTCGCGGTTTTTCCGCGACCACCGCGAGTTCGGCCCGCGCGAACGCGCGACGCTCGCCGAGACCGTCTACACCGTCCTTCGCAAGAAGCTGCTGTTCGACCACCTCTCGCCCTCGGGCTCCGGCTCCAAGGAGCGCCGCATGGCGATCCTGGGCTTTCACGGCCCGCGCGATTTCCTGAAGAGCGCGCTGAACGACACCGAAAAACGCTGGCTCGAGAACTGCGACGCGGTAAAGCCCGACGACCTGCTCGAGCGCCATCGCCACAACCTGCCCGAGTGGCTGGTCGCGCCGCTCAAGGCCCAGCTGGGCGACGGCTTCTGGCCGCTGGTCGAGAGCCTGCAGCAGCCGGCGCCGCTCGATCTGCGTGTCAATGCGCTGACCGACAAGCGCGCGGACGTGAAGGCGGAGCTTGCCAAGGCTGCTATCAAATCTGAAGCAACGCCGTTCTCGCCCTGGGGCTTGCGCATCGAAGGCAAGCCGGCGCTGACCAAGCTGGACGCCTTTGCCCGCGGCGCCGTCGAGGTGCAGGACGAAGGCTCGCAACTGCTGGCCCTGCTGCTGGACGCCAAGCGCGGCGAAATGGTGGTCGATTTCTGCGCCGGTGCCGGCGGCAAGACGCTGGCCATCGGCGCGACCATGCGCAACACCGGCCGGCTCTACGCGTTCGACACCTCGGCGCACCGGCTCGATGCGCTCAAGCCGCGGCTGGCGCGCAGCAAGCTGTCGAACGTGCATCCGGCCGCCATCGCCCACGAGCGCGACGACCGCGTCAAGCGCCTGGCGGGCAAGATCGACCGCGTGCTGGTCGATGCGCCGTGCTCGGGGCTGGGCACGCTGCGCCGCAATCCGGACCTGAAATGGCGCCAGTCGCTCAAGTCGGTCGAGGAGCTGACGGTCAAGCAGACGGCCATCCTGCAAAGCGCGGCCCGGCTCGTGAAATCGGGCGGCCGTCTGGTTTACGCCACGTGCAGCGTGTTGCCGGAAGAAAACGAGGCCATTGCCGAGGCTTTCAGCGCCGCCAACCCCGATTTCGAGCCCGTGGATGCCGCGGAACTGCTGCAAGGCCTGAAGGTCGAGGGTTTCGAGGCGCTGTGCGCCGGCGGGGAGGGCGCTCGGCGCTACCTGCGGCTGTGGCCGCACCGCCATGCGACCGACGGTTTCTTTGCCGCCGTGTGGAACCGCAAATAGAGGCGGTACTCCAAACTAGGGTTAATCTGCGCTTTTCTTGAAGGTTTAAAGGCTTTGTTTTAGGCCCACCCCTTTAAAATCGCGGGTTATCTGAAGGCTGCACCTTCGTGTGGCCATGGAGTACCTGACTCAATGTTGCTTCCTGACTCCGCCGTTCTGAATGCGGCCATCCAATGGCTCGGACACGGCCTGTGGGACATCGCATGGTGGCAAGTCGTGCTGTACACGCTCGTCACCACGCACATCACGATTGCCGCGGTCACGATCTTCCTGCACCGCACGCAGACCCATCGCGCCATGGACCTGGGCCCGATTCCGTCGCATTTCTTCCGCTTCTGGCTGTGGCTGGGCACCGGCATGGTGACCAAGGAATGGGTTGCCATTCACCGCAAGCACCACGCCAAGTGCGAAACCGTGGACGACCCGCACAGCCCGCAGGTCAAGGGCATCGACGAAGTGCTCTGGCGCGGTGCCGAGCTCTACCGCGCCGAGTCCAAGAACAAGGAAACGATGGAGCGCTACGGTCACGGCACCCCCGATGACTGGATCGAGCGCAACCTGTACACCCGCTACAGCTGGCAGGGCGTGGGCCTGATGCTGATCATCAACCTGGCGCTGTTCGGCACGCTCGGCATGGCCGTGTGGGCGGTCCAGATGCTGTGGATCCCCATCACCGCCGCCGGCATCATCAACGGCATCGGCCACTACTGGGGCTACCGCAACTTCGAGGCGCCCGACGCCAGCCGCAACATCATGCCCTGGGGCCTGATCATCGGCGGCGAAGAGCTGCACAACAACCACCACACCTACCCGACCTCGGCCAAGTTCTCGGTCAAGAAGTACGAGTTCGACATCGGCTGGATCTACATCCAGATGATGCAGAAGATCGGCTGGGCCAAGGTTAAGAAGGTGCCGCCGAAGATGCTGATGGGCGACATCCAGCCCGTGGCCAACGAGAAAACGCTCGAGGCCGTCATTGCCAACCGCTACGAAGTCATGGCCGGCTATGCGCGCGAAATGCGCCGCGCCACCAGCCAGGAACTGGACGCGCTGAAGACCAAGGGTGCCGACCTGTCGGTGCTCAAGGCGGCCAAGCGCTGGCTGCACCGTGACGACGACAAGGTGCCTGCTTCGGCCCGCACGCACGTCTCGCAGGCCCGCGCCGCCCACCCGGTGCTCGACAAGATGGTCACCATGCGCGAAGAGCTGCGCCAGCTCTGGCTGAACACCTCGCAATCGCGCGAGCAACTGGCGGCCGACCTGGCGGCCTGGTGCCACCGCGCCGAGGCCAGCGGCATTGCCGGCCTGCGTGACTTCTCCACGCGCCTGCGCGCGGCACGTGCCTGAGACCGAGCGATCGCTTTCACGCTTCAATAAAAAGCCGACCCCAGGGTCGGCTTTTTTGTGCCCGCCTTTTTGTGTATTGCATGCATGGCATTGCAAATCGACAGGCAACAAAAAACCCGCTGGGTGAGCAGCGGGTTTCTTGTTTGGAAAAACCAGGGCTGAATTACTTCAGCTTGATTTCCTTGTATTCGACGTGCTTGCGTGCCTTCGGGTCGAACTTCATGATCGACATCTTTTCAGGCATCGTCTTCTTGTTCTTGCTGGTCGTGTAGAAGTGGCCGGTACCCGCGGTGGATTCCAGCTTGATCTTTTCGCGTCCGCCTTTGCTCGTTGCCATGATTCAGCTCCTTAAGCTTGGCCGCGTGCGCGCAGGTCTGCGAGCACGGCGTCGATACCGTTCTTGTCGATCAGGCGCAGTGCAGCGCTCGAAACGCGCAGGCGAACCCAGCGGTTTTCAGTCTCGACCCAGAAACGGCGATATTGCAGGTTCGGCAGGAACCGGCGCTTGGTTTTGTTGTTGGCGTGGGAAACGTTGTTTCCGACCATCGGGCCTTTGCCCGTTACGTCGCATACGCGTGCCATGTGGACACTCTTTCTTGAACAGCTGGCACCGGCGCAATCGTGGCGATTGCAGGGTGTTTTGCAGCTTGACCTCGCCAGAAACGGGTGGCGGTACCCCGACTTTGCCGGAACTCTCGAAAGAGCCGTATTTCGGCAAAGCCTAGGATTATAGCCCGTTTGGCCGCAGCCGGGCTTTACTGCGTTCCGTCCTGCTCCAGGAAGCGTTGCGCGTCGAGCGCGGCCATGCAGCCCGTGCCGGCGCTGGTGATGGCCTGGCGGTAGATGTTGTCCTGCACGTCGCCGGCGGCGAACACGCCCGGAATGCTGGTCATCGTGGCGAAGCCCTGCAGGCCCGAGCGGGTCAGGATGTAGTTGTCCTTCATCTCGACCTGGCCCTGGAAGATGTCGGTGTTGGGGTGGTGCCCGATGGCGATGAAGCAGCCCTTGAGGTCGATCTGCTCGGTGGCGCCGGTCTGCGTGTTCTTGATCCGGATGCCGGTCACGCCCGTGTCGTCGCCCAGCACCTGGTCGAGCTCGTTGTGCAGCTTCAGCACGATCTTGCCTTCGGCGACCTTCTCCATGACCTTGTCGATCAGGATGGGCTCGGCGCGGAACTTGTCGCGGCGATGCACCAGCGTGACCTTGTTCGCGATGTTCGAGAGGTAGAGCGCTTCTTCGACGGCAGTGTTGCCGCCGCCGATCACGCAGACCTCCTGCTCGCGGTAGAAGAAGCCGTCGCAGGTCGCGCAAGCCGAGACGCCGCGGCCCATGAACTTTTCTTCCGAGTCCAGGCCCAAGTACTTGGCCGAGGCGCCGGTCGCGATGATCAGCGAGTCGCAGGTGTAGGTGCCGCTGTCGCCGGTGAGGGTGAAGGGGCGCTTGCTCAGGTCGACCTTGTTGATGTGGTCGAACACGATCTGCGTGTTGAAGCGCTCGGCATGCGCCAGAAAGCGCTGCATCAGCTCCGGACCCTGCACGCCGTGCACGTCGGCCGGCCAGTTGTCGACCTCGGTGGTGGTCATCAGCTGGCCGCCCTGGGCGATGCCGGTGATGAGCAGGGGCTTGAGATTTGCGCGGGCTGCGTAGACGGCGGCGGTATAGCCGGCGGGGCCGGAGCCGAGAATCAAAACCTTGGCGTGTTGGGGAGCGGACATGAGTAGAAAACCTAGGATATACGCTGATTCAGCGTGTACATTTTCAGGGTGGTAGCGATATATATGGAGTATCACCGCCCGGTTCAACACCGGGTGAACGGTGTTTTCAATGCGCGCGATTGTAGTAATCCATTGGCTTGCCTTTTGGGCTGCGCCGCGCGCCGTAGCAGGGATTGATAAATGTCGATGCTGTCCAACCTCGAATTGCTTCGGCGCGTTCCATTGTTCGCGTCGCTGACGGCCACGCAGTCCGCCAGCATTGCGGACGCGATCATCAAGAAGCGCTTCAAGCGCGCGGAAGTCGTCGTGGAGCAGGGCAAGAAGTCCGATGCGCTCTACATCATCCTGACGGGGCGCGCCCGCGTCACCAGCGCGGACAGCCGCGGCCGCGAGGTCATCCTGGCCACGCTGCACCCCGGCGACTACCTGGGCGAGATGAGCCTGATCGACGACGAGCCGCACTCGGCCACCGTGCGCACCGAAATCCAGTGCGACGTGCTCATGCTGGGCCGCGACGCCTTCGCGCGCTGCCTGCCCGAGAACTCCTCGATGGCCTACAACATCATGCGCGGCCTGGTGCAGCGCCTGCGCCACGCCGACCGCAAGATCGAGTCGTTGGCGCTGATGGACGTGTATGGCCGCGTGGCGCGCTCCCTGCTCGAGTTCGCCATCGAGGACGGCGCGGGCAACCTCAAGGTGCGCGACAAGATCTCCCGCCAGGACCTGGCCAAGATGGTCGGCGCCTCGCGCGAAATGGTCAGCCGCGTCATGAAGGACCTCGAGGAGCGCGGCTTCGTGCAGACCCAGGACGACGGGTCGATGATCGTCAAGGAACGGCTCCTGTCCCTGGCTTGAGCCTCCGGGGCCGGGCCCGCCGCTGGCGGCCCCGGCCTTTTGTTGTAGTGTTCGTGCGTCCGGCCCCCGATTTTCTGGACCGGGCGCCGTGTTTTTCATGACCTATTCGCTCAATACGCTTCAATCTTCTTCCGCTGCCGATGGGCAACCCGTGCGCGTGCGCGCCATGCGCTTCGCCCACGAAATCACGCTGATCGCCGGCTTCGCGGCACTGTTGTTCTGGCTGCTCGCGATGCTGAGCTTCACTCCTTCGGACGCCGCCTGGTCGACCTCGGGCACCGGCGGCGAAATCAAGAACTGGGGCGGCCGCATCGGCGCCTGGCTGGCCGATGGCAGCTATTTCGCCGCAGGCTATTCCGTCTGGTGGTGCCTTGCCGCGGGCTTGCGCGCATGGCTGTCGTCGCTGGCCAGTTGGTTGCGCGGCGGTGAATCCGCGTCGGCCGCCGAGCCGCAGCCCCCGCGCGGGCGCTTCAACCGCAGCCGCCTGGCCTTCTGGTTCGGCCTCGTGCTGCTGCTGTGCGCCAGCGCCATGCTCGAATGGTCGCGCCTGTACCGGCTCGAAGGTCATCTGCCGGGCCCCGGCGGCGGCGCGATCGGCGTGCTGGTGGGCCCCTTCAGCGTGCGCTGGCTGGGCTTCACCGGTTCGGCGCTGGTGGCCATTGCCGGCGGCGTGATCGGTTCGGCGCTGGTGTTCCGCTTCTCGTGGAGCCTGATCGCCGAGCGCATCGGCGCGCGCGCCTATTCGCTCTTCGAATCGCGCCGCGAAAAGCGCGAAATGGCCGCCGACATCGCCATGGGCAAGCAGGCCGCCCGCGAGCGCGCCGAGGCTGACGAGCCCGTGTTCACGCGCGGCGGCGGCAAGAGCGAGCCGTCCATGGCCCCCGCGTCGCCCGGCGCCTTCGCCGACGACGAAGACGAGATCCACATCGAGCCGCCCGCCAAGCGGCGCGCGCCGTCGCCACCGGTGCAGATCGAACCCGCGATGACCGAAGTGCCCAGGAGCGATCGCGTCGTCAAGGAGCGCCAGAAGCCGCTCTTCAAGGAACTGCCCGACAGCAAGCTGCCGCAGGTCGACCTGCTCGACGCCGCGCAGGCGCGCCAGGAAACCGTTTCCGCCGACACGCTCGAGATGACCTCGCGCATGATCGAGAAGAAGCTCAAGGACTTCGGCGTCGAGGTGCGCGTGGTGCTCGCCTCGCCGGGCCCCGTCATCACGCGCTACGAAATCGAGCCCGCCACCGGCGTCAAGGGTTCGCAGATCCTCGGCCTGGCCAAGGACCTGGCGCGCTCGCTCTCGCTGGTGTCGATCCGCGTGGTCGAGACCATCCCGGGCAAGAACTACATGGCGCTCGAGTTGCCGAACGCCAAGCGCCAGTCGATCAAGCTCAGCGAAATCCTGGGCTCGCAGATCTACAACGAGGGCAAGTCGATGCTCACGATGGGCCTGGGCAAGGACATCATCGGCAACCCCGTGGTGGCCGACCTCGCGAAGATGCCCCACGTGCTGGTGGCCGGTACCACCGGCTCGGGCAAGTCGGTGGGTATCAACGCGATGATTCTTTCGCTGCTCTACAAGGCCGAGGCACGCGACGTCCGCCTGCTCATGATCGACCCGAAGATGCTCGAAATGTCGGTCTACGAAGGCATTCCGCACCTGCTGGCGCCCGTGGTCACCGATATGCGCCAGGCGGCCCACGGCCTGAACTGGTGCGTGGCCGAAATGGAGCGCCGCTACAAGCTCATGAGCAAGCTCGGCGTGCGCAACCTGGCCGGCTACAACACCAAGATCGACGAAGCCAAGGCGCGCGAGGAGTTCATCTACAACCCCTTCAGCCTCACGCCCGACGATCCGGAACCGCTCAAGCGCGAACCGCACATCGTGGTGGTCATCGACGAGCTGGCCGACCTGATGATGGTGGTCGGCAAGAAGATCGAAGAGCTCATTGCCCGCCTCGCGCAGAAGGCGCGCGCCGCCGGCATCCACCTGATCCTGGCCACGCAGCGCCCCAGCGTCGACGTGATCACCGGCCTCATCAAGGCCAACATCCCGACCCGCATCGCCTTCCAGGTGTCGAGCAAGATCGACAGCCGCACCATCCTCGACCAGATGGGCGCCGAAGCCTTGCTGGGCATGGGCGACATGCTCTACATGCCCAGCGGCACCGGCCTGCCGGTGCGCGTGCACGGCGCCTTCGTGAGCGACGAGGAAGTGCACCGCGTGGTGGCCTACCTCAAGAGCCAGGGCGAGCCCGACTACATCGAGGGCGTGCTCGAAGGCGGCACGGTCGACGGCGACGGTGACGGCGACATGCTCGGCGGCGGCGATGCCGAAAAAGACCCGATGTACGACCAGGCGGTCGAGGTGGTGCTCAAGAACCGCAAGGCCAGCATCTCGCTGGTGCAGCGCCACCTGAAGATCGGCTACAACCGCGCCGCGCGCCTGGTCGAAGACATGGAAAAGGCCGGCCTCGTGAGCGCCATGAGCGGCAGCGGCCAGCGCGAAATTCTGGTGCCCGCGCGCGCGGCGGAATAATTCGCGAGGCGATCTCCGATATTTCCGATTCGGTTACGTGCTGAAAGGCAATTTGCAAATGCACGCATCCGGCATTGCAAATCTTCATCAAGACCTACACCTGCCGCAATTCGCGGCGGGTAGGGTCGAAGCCCGAAGCCACAGCTTTCCAAGCAAGGAATCCAAATTGAAATTGCGTCATTGGCTATTGATCGGCCTTCTGTGCTCCGCCAACGCGTGGGCCGGCGGGCTTGAAAGCCTCGAAACCTTCGTGAAGACCGTCAAGTCCGGCCGCGCCGATTTCACGCAGACCGTGACCGCGCCGTCGCGCGAAGGCCAGCCGGGCCGCACCAAGACCTCGACCGGCACCTTCGAATTCCAGCGCCCCGGCAAATTCAAGTTCGACTACCAGAAGCCCTTCGCGCAGAGCATCGTGGCCGACGGCAAGACGCTGTGGCTGTACGACGCCGACCTGAACCAGGTCACGCAGCGCGCGCAGGCGCAGGCGCTGGGCTCCACGCCCGCCGCGCTGATTGCCGCCGCGCCCGACCTGAAGGCGCTGCAGGCCGACTTCACGCTCGAGGCCTCCCCCGAGCGCGACGGCCTGCAATGGGTCAAGGCCACGCCGAAGAACAAGGACGGCCAGCTGCAGAGCGTGCAGGTCGGCTTCCAGGGCGATGCGCTCGCGGCGCTCGAGATTCTCGACAGCTTCGGCCAGCGCTCGGTGCTCAAGTTCAGCAAGGTCGAAGTGAACCCGTCGCTGCCGGCCAGCGTGTTCGACTTCAAGGCGCCCGCCGGCGCCGATGTCGTCAAGCAATAAGCCCCGAAGAAGCGTAGAACCGGTTTGGCCACGAGCGCCCATCAACCCCTGGCCGAGCGCCTGCGGCCCCGCACGCTCGGTGAAGTGATCGGCCAGCAGCACCTGCTGGGGCCGGGCATGTCGCTGCGCATTGCCTTCGAGTCTGGGCAGCCGCATTCCTGCATCCTCTGGGGCCCGCCCGGCACCGGCAAGACCACCATCGCGCGGCTCATGGCCGATGCCTTCGACGCGCAGTTCCTCAGCATCAGCGCGGTGCTCGGCGGCGTGAAGGACATCCGCGAAGCGGTCGACCTCGCCACCGCCGCGCGCGACGGGCTCACGCAGCAGCGCACCATCGTCTTCGTCGACGAGGTGCACCGCTTCAACAAGAGCCAGCAGGACGCCTTCCTGCCGCACGTGGAGTCGGGCCTGTTCACCTTCATCGGTGCCACCACCGAGAACCCGTCGTTCGAGGTCAACTCCGCGTTGCTGTCGCGGGCCGCCGTGTACGTGCTGCAGTCGCTCAACGAAGACGACCTCAAGCAGATCGTGGCGCGCGCGCAAGACATCCAGGCCGTGCCCGCCATCGACACCACCGCGGTCGATCGTCTCGTCGCTTACGCCGATGGCGACGCGCGCCGGTTGCTCAACACGCTCGAGACGCTGGCCGTTGCCGCGCGCGCCGAGAAGCTCTCGAACATCACCGACGAATGGCTCCTGCGTGTGCTCGGCGAGCGCATGCGGCGCTACGACAAGGGCGGCGAACAGTTCTACGACACCATCAGCGCGCTGCACAAGTCGGTGCGCGGCAGCGACCCCGACGCCGCGCTCTACTGGTTCGTGCGCATGCTCGACGGCGGTGCCGACCCGCGCTACATGGCGCGCCGGCTGGTGCGCATGGCCAGCGAAGACATCGGCCTGGCCGATCCGCGTGCGTTGCGCCTCGCGCTCGACGCGGCCGAGGTCTACGAACGGCTGGGTACCCCCGAAGGCGAACTGGCACTGGCCGAGTGCGTGGTCTACCTGGCCATCGCGCCCAAGTCGAACGCGGTCTACAAGGCCTACAACGCCGTGCGCGCCCTCGTGAAGAAGGACAGTACACGCCCGGTGCCCATGCACCTGCGCAATGCGCCGACCAAGCTCATGAAGGAGCTCGACTACGGTAAGGGTTATCGCTATGCGCACGACGAAGAGGGCGGTTTCGCCGCCGGCGAGCGCTACCTTCCCGACGGGCTGGAAGGCCAGGTCTTCTACGAGCCCGTCGAGCGCGGCCTCGAAATCCGCATCGGCGAAAAGCTGCGCGAACTGCGCCGCCGCAACGTCGAAGGCAACGACTGATACTGTCTTGCAACATGCGCGCAAGCCGTGCATGACCCCACGCGCATACAGCATGAGGTGAGCGGGTAAACCCCGGTCAACACGCACCAAATCAGCGCTGGGGCGTGACTACAATCCCGCCCACAAATCCGCCGGCGACACATGTTGGCTGGTTTTTTGCTTGTCAAGCCGAGGGCGCCAAACCGGTGCTTCGGTGGGTGAATGGCACCCCGCAACGGTGCAACACATAGGGAACGCGTTATGGACATTTTGCTGCAGCAGATCATCAACGGTCTGGTACTGGGCAGCATGTATGCCTTGATAGCCTTGGGCTACACCATGGTGTACGGCATCATCAATCTGATCAACTTTGCACACGGAGAAGTGTTGATGGTGGGGGCTCTGACGAGCTGGACCATCATCGGTCTCATGAAGGACGGCATGCCCAACACACCGGGCTGGTTGATCCTCCTCATCGCGTTGATCATTGCCTGCGTCGTCGCGGCAACCCTGAACTTCGTGATCGAGAAAGTGGCCTACCGGCCGCTGCGCAACAGCCCCAAGCTCGCGCCGCTCATCACCGCCATCGGCATGTCGATCCTGCTGCAGACGCTGGCGATGATCATCTGGAAGCCTACCAACAAGGCGTATCCCAACCTGCTGCCCACCGATCCCATCCACGTGGGCGGCGCGGTGATCTCGCCCACGCAGGTCATGATCCTGAGCGTTACGGCGTTCTCGCTCGTGGTGCTCATGTGGCTGGTCAACTACACCAAGCTGGGCCGCGCGATGCGCGCCACGGCGGAGAATCCACGGGTCGCCGCGCTCATGGGCATCCGCCCCGACATGGTCATCTCGGCCACCTTCATCATCGGCGCCGTGCTGGCGGCCATCGCCGGCGTCATGTATGCCTCGAACTACGGCATCGCGCAACACGCGATGGGCTTCCTGCCCGGCCTGAAGGCCTTCACCGCAGCCGTGTTCGGCGGCATCGGCAACCTCGCGGGCGCGGTGGTCGGCGGCATCCTGCTGGGTCTCATCGAGGCCATCGGCTCGGGCTACATCGGCACCATCACCGGTGGTGTGCTGGGCAGCAACTACAGCGACATCTTCGCGTTCATCGTGCTGATCGTCATGCTCACGCTGCGTCCGTCGGGTCTGCTCGGCGAACGCGTGGCGGACCGCGCGTAAGGAGCAGCGAATCATGAAGAACAGCAAGAACCTGGCTCTCTACATCGTCGGCATCATCGCCGTGCTCGCGCTGCCCCTGCTGCTGCAGATGCAGGGCAACGCATGGGTGCGCATCGCCGATATCGCACTGCTCTATGTGCTGCTGGCCCTGGGCCTGAACATCGTGGTCGGCTACGCCGGCCTGCTCGACCTGGGCTACGTCGCCTTCTTCGCGGTGGGGGCCTACCTCTTCGCGCTGATGGGTTCGTCGCACCTGACCGAGACCTTCCCGTGGTTCGCGCAGATGTTCCCGAACGGCATGCACACCTCGCTGCTGATCGTGATACCGCTGGCGCTGGTGGTGGCCGGTTGCCTGGGCGTGCTGCTGGGCGCGCCCACGCTCAAGCTGCGCGGCGACTACCTGGCCATCGTGACGCTGGGCTTCGGCGAAATCATCCGCGTGTTCCTGAACAACCTGGACCAGCCGGTGAACATCACCAACGGTCCGAAGGGCATCACGGCCATCGACTCCATCAAGTTCTGGGGCCTGGACCTGGGCAAGGCATGGAAGTTCGACGGCTTCACCATCTCGTCGGTGTCGCTGTACTACTACCTTTTCCTGGCGCTGGTGATCGCCACCGTGATCATCTCGCACCGCCTGCAGACCTCGCGCATCGGCCGCGCCTGGATGGCCATCCGCGAAGACGAGATCGCCGCCAAGGCCATGGGCATCAACACCCGCAACATGAAGCTGCTGGCCTTCGGCATGGGCGCGAGCTTCGGCGGCGTGTCGGGCGCCATGTTCGCCGCCTTCCAGGGTTTCGTGTCGCCCGAGTCCTTCAGCCTGATGGAGTCGGTGATGATCGTAGCCATGGTCGTGCTCGGCGGCATCGGCCACCTGCCCGGCGTGATCCTGGGCGCCGTGCTGCTGGCCGCGCTGCCCGAAGTGCTGCGCTACGTGGCCGGCCCGCTGCAGTCGCTGACCGACGGCCGCCTGGACGCGTCCATCCTGCGCCAGCTGTTCATTGCGCTGGCCATGATCGTCATCATGCTGATGCGTCCGCGCGGCCTGTGGCCGTCGCCCGAGCATGGCAAGACGCTGACCAAAAAGGGCGGCGTGCCCGTCGACCCGACCCATGCGGCCGTGGCCCCGGGCTCGCTGCAGACCCATGCGCCGGGCATCGATTCGCCCGCCGACGAAATGCCGGGTGCGGCTTCGCGTCCCATGTCGATCAACCCCTGAACACAGAGAGGAAGAATCAACATGACGACAACGGACACCATCCTCGACGTTCGCGGCATCTCCAAGCGCTTCGGCGGGTTGCAGGCCCTCTCGGACGTGGGCATCACCATCAAGCGCGGCCAGGTCTACGGACTGATCGGCCCGAACGGCGCGGGCAAGACCACGTTCTTCAATGTGATCACCGGCCTGTACACGCCCGACAGCGGCACCTTCGAGCTGGCCGGCAAGCCCTACCAGCCGACGGCCGTGCACGAAGTGGCCAAGGCCGGCATTGCGCGCACCTTCCAGAACATTCGCCTGTTCGCCGAAATGACGGCGCTGGAGAACGTGATGGTCGGGCGCCACATCCGCACCAACTCGGGCGTGTTCGGCGCCATGCTGCGCACCGGCAGCTTCAAGGCCGAAGAAAAAGCCATTGCCGACCGCGCGCACGAACTGCTCGACTACGTGGGCATCGGCAAGTTCGCCGACTACAAGGCGCGCACGCTGAGCTACGGCGACCAGCGCCGCCTCGAAATTGCGCGCGCGCTGGCGACCGACCCGCAGCTCATCGCGCTCGACGAGCCCGCCGCCGGCATGAACCTGACGGAGAAGGTCGCGCTGCGCGAGCTCATCGACCGCATCCGCCGCGACAACCGCACCATCCTGATCATCGAACACGACGTCAAGCTCATCATGGGCCTGTGCGACCGCGTCACCGTGCTGGACTACGGCAAGCAGATTGCCGAGGGAACGCCGGCGGACGTGCAGAAGAACGAGAAGGTGATCGAGGCCTACCTCGGCACCGGAGGCCACTGAAATGACGACAGCAACGATGAGCGAACAAGCAACCATGGACGGCGCGGCACAGGCCAAGGCGGCCGGCAAGACGCTGTTGAAGGTCAACGGCCTGAAGGTGGGCTACGGCGGCATCCAGGCCGTCAAGGGCGTGGACTTCGAGGTGCGCGAGGGCGAGCTGGTCTCGCTGATCGGCTCCAACGGCGCGGGCAAGACCACCACCATGAAGGCCATCACCGGCACGCTGCCGGCCGGGGCCGGGCACATCGAGTTCCTGGGCCGCAGCATCAAGGGCCGCGGCGCCTGGGACCTGGTGGAAGAGGGCCTGGTGATGGTGCCCGAAGGGCGCGGCGTGTTCACGCGCATGACCATCACCGAGAACCTGCAGATCGGCGCCTACATCCGCAAGGACAAGGCGGAGATCGCCAAGGACATGGAGCGCGTGTTCGTCACCTTCCCGCGCCTGCGCGAGCGCAAGGACCAGCTGGCCGGCACCATGTCGGGCGGCGAGCAGCAGATGCTGGCCATGGGCCGCGCGCTGATGGCGCGCCCCAAGGTGCTGCTGCTGGACGAGCCGACCATGGGCCTGTCGCCGATCATGTGCGACAAGATCTTCGAGGTGGTGCAGACCGTGGCCTCGCAGGGCGTGACCATCCTGCTGGTGGAGCAGAACGCCAACCGCGCGTTGCAGCTGGCCGATCGCGGCTACGTGATGGAGTCGGGGCTCATCACCATGAACGGTGATGCCAAGGAACTGCTGCGCGACCCGCGCGTGCGGGCCGCCTATCTAGGCGAGTAAATGACGGCCCCCCGGCTTTTCACTTCGCTGCGCTGCGTGTAATTCGCCACCCCCCGAGGGGGAGGCGCGGCTCGCCTTGGGGCGGCCCGGCGGCGGCCGCCTTCAGTCGACCTTGGCGCCAGTCGCCTTGACGACGGCTTCGTACTTGGAGAGTTCGCTCTTCATGAACGTGCCGAACTGCTCCGGCGAGCTGGCCACCGGCTCGGCCAGCAGTCCGGCGAAGCGCGTCTTCGTTTCGGGCGCATTGAGCGCGGCCACGAAGGCCTGATTCAGCTTCACGACCACGTCGTGCGGTGTGCCCGCCGGGGCGACCAGGCCCCACCAGGTGTCGATCGAGAAGCCCTTGAGCGTGTCGGCAATCGGCGGCACCTCGGGCAGCGCGCCGCTGCGCTGCAGCGTCGTCACCGCAATCGCCTTCAGCTTGCCCGAGCGGATGTTCGGCGCGGCGGTGGCCAGGTTGTCGAAGTTGAAGTCGACCTGCCCCGAGATCAGCGCCAGCTGCGCCGGGCTGCCGCCGTTGTACGGAATGTGCAGCGCGAAGATGCCCGCTTCCTTCTTGAACAGCTCGCCCGCCAGGTGCCCCGCGCTGCCGTTGCCGCCGCTGCCGTAGTTGAGCTTGGCGGGGTTGGCCTTGGCGTAGCGGATCAGGTCGGCCACGGTGTTGATGTTCAGGCGCCTGGCGGTGTCGGCGTTCATCACCAGCACGTTGGGCACGCGGACCATCTGCGTGATCGGCGCGAAGTCGGTCGCGGCGTTGAACGGGATCTTGCTGTAGAGCCACGGGTTCACCGCGTTCGTGGCCGTGGCCGCGATGCCGATGGTCAGGCCGTCGGCCGGCGCCTTCGCCACGATGTCGGCGCCGATGTTGCCGCCCGCGCCGGGCTTGTTGTCGATGATGACCGGGCCCAGCGTGTCCTTGACCCTCTCGGCCAGGATGCGCGCGGTGTTGTCGATCGGGCCGCCCGCCGCGTAGGGCACGACGAGGCGGATGGGGCGCTGCTGCTGCGCCATCGCCTGACCGGCGCCCAAGAGGGCCGTGGTGCTTGCGAGCAGGGTGAGCAGGAAGTGTCTCGCTTTCATTTTCTGGGGTCTTGTCTCAGGGGATGGCCTTGTCGGCCTCGGTGGTGAACGCGTCTGCGAAAAACTCTTCTTCGGGCAGGCCCGCCAGCGCCACGTAGTCGCGCTTGGCCGAGTCGACCACGATGGGCGCGCCGCAGGCATAGACCTGGTGGCCCGACAGGTCGGCGAAGTCTTCCAGCACGGCCTGGTGGACAAAGCCGGTGCGGCCGGTCCAGTTGTCGTCGGGCGTGGCGTTGGAGATCACGGGCACGTAGCGCAGGTTGGGCATTTGCGCCATCTGCTCGCGCACCCAGGCGTCCATGTACAGGTCTTCGGGCCTGCGGCCGCCCCAGTAGAGCGACACGGGCCGCAAGATGCCCTTGAACTGCATGTGCTCCAGCAGCGCCTTGATGGGCGCGAAGCCCGTGCCCGAGGCCAGCAAAATCATCGGCCGCTCGGAGTCTTCACGCAGGAAGAAGCTGCCGAACGGGCCTTCGATGCGCAGGATTTCCTTTTCCTTCATCGTGCCGAACACGTGGTCGGTGAACTTGCCGCCGGGCATGTGCCGCAGGTGCAGCTCGATGCCCGTGCCCGGCACGCCCACGGTGTGCGGCGCATTGGCCATCGAGTAGCTGCGGCGCGCGCCGTCGCGCAGGATGAACTCCACGTACTGGCCCGCGTAGAACTGCAGCGGCTCGCCGGCCGGCAGTTGCAGGCGCACCATCATCACGTCGTGCGACTGCCGCGCCAGAGCCATCACGCGCACCGGCATCTTGCGGATCGGCAGCGCGCCGGCCTCGGTGACCTGGCGCGACTCGAGCACCACGTCGCTGGTGGCGTGAGCGCAGCAGGTCAGCACGAAGCCGGCCAACTGCTCTTCGGCGCTCAGGGCCTTGCTCTGGTGCGGGCCGAGCGTGACTTCGCCTGAGAGCTTCTTGCACTTGCACGAGCCGCAGGCGCCGTCCTTGCAGCCGTAGGGGAGGCCGATGCCTTGCCGGATGCCGGCTGCGAGGATGGTTTCGTCGCCTTGCGCCACGAAATGGCGCCCACTGGGCTCGACGGTGATGGAAAAGCCCGCTTCGTGCGGCGCTGTAGCAGTCATCGGTATTCTTCGAGGGGTAATCTCCCGGCACTGCGAACAGCCCGGGAGCAACTGAATTGGGACAGGAACAGGATTTTGCCTTCAATCAATAGCCCCTCCGGCGCCTTGCCGGCCCGCTTCCGGCGCGAGCGCCTCCTGATCGTCGGCTGCGGCGACGTCGGCCAGCGCGTTGCGCGCGACCTGCGGGGGCGCATGCAGCTGGTGGCGCTCACGTCTTCAGCCGACCGCGTGGCCGCCTTGCGAGCCGCCGGCGTGCGCCCGCTCGTGGGCAACCTGGACGACGCCGCCACGCTGCGCCGGCTGGCCGGCATCGCCACGCGCGTGCTGCACCTGGCGCCGCCCGCCCGCGACGGCGGCGCCGCCTGGTGGCGCGACCAGCGCACCACCGCGCTGGCGCGCGCGCTGCGCCTGCGCTCGGTGCCTTCGGCTTTCGTCTACGGCTCGACCAGCGGCGTCTATGGCGACTGCGGCGGCGCCCGCGTGAGCGAAACCCGCGGCGTGCGCCCCGACACCCCGCGCTCCCACCGCCGCGTCGACGCCGAGCGCGCCGTGCGCTGGCTGGGCCGCAGTGCCGGCCTGCGCGCCAGCATCCTGCGCATTCCCGGCATCTACGCCCCCGACCGCGAAAACGGCACCCCGCGCGGCCGCCTGCAGCGTGGCACACCGGTGCTGCGGCGCGAGGACGACGTCTACACCAGCCACATCCACGCCGACGACCTGGCGAGCGCCTGCGTCGCCGCGCTGTTCCGCGGCAAGCCGCAGCGCATCGTGCACGCCTCGGACGACACCGAGCTGCGCATGGGCGACTACATCGACCTGGCCGCCGACCTGTACGGCATGGCCAGGCCGCCGCGCGTCGCGCGCGGAGAGGCCGAGCGGCAACTGCCGCTGCAACTGCTGAGTTTCATGGGGGAATCGCGCCGGCTGGACAACACGCGGCTGAAGCGCGAGCTGCGGGTGCGGCTGGCGCATCCGACGGTGCATACGGGCTTGCTGGAAGGCGCCTGAGCGCTGGGGGCGGCCCAGCCTAGTCGCCGGTTTTTCTGGCGACCACCAGCAGGGTGCCGCCAAAAGGAAGCGGCACGCCCATGCGGATCAAGGCCTCGTCGAAGCGCATGAAGAGATCGAGGACCCCGTTGAGAACGGGCGGGAACTTGACCCGCTTCGCCAGCGCCGCTTCGTCCGACTGGGACTTGTCGCGCCGGTTGTCGAGCAGGCGCGAAACCAGCATCAACGGAAACAGCGTGAAGACGAATGAAGTGGCGTAGCTGATCGAAAAGCCGTTGGCCTTCAGCTTGTCGACGAGCTCCTTGCGCGAATATCTCCGCTTGTGCTTGACGATTTCGTCCAATGCACTCCAGAGGAACATGTGCTGCGGTACCGAAATGATGGCCACGCCGTCCTTGCGCAGCATGTGGGCAATGTTGGCGATGGCGGTCGTATCGTCGTCGATGTGCTCGATCACGTCGAAGGCCGTGATCATGTCGAACTGCTCGCCGATGCGGCCCTTGGTCACATCGAACTGGATGAAATCGACGTCGGGCTGGTTCTTCTTGGCGTAGACCAGGCCCTTGAGGTAGACCTCCGAGCCGGTGATTTCGAGTTGCTCGTCGCTGGAAATGTGCCGGATGAAGTCGCCGGTGCCGCAGCCGATTTCCAGGAATTTCGTCTTGCCCTTGGGGGCGCGGTTTCTCTGGACCAGGCTTTTGAAAAGCCGATTTCTCGATGTAACCCAGAAACTGCTGTCGGCGTTCTTGTCGGTCAGGTCGAACCCGCCGTCGGGGTAGTCTTCGTAGCTGCTCGCCACTTCCGGGCTGAAGCACTTGATGCCGTCGACGACCTTGAATTGCAGGATGTCGCTCATGGAAATTCGTCTCTCCGACGGGATGCTCCCCCGGAAGCGCTGTTGTCCGAGGGCGGCGTGTGCGCTACAGCACGGGAGACCGCTATGACATGGATAGCGATATAAATGTGGTGCCCGGGGCCGGAATCGAACCGGCACACCTTTCGGTGGGGGATTTTGAGTCCCCTGCGTCTACCAATTTCACCACCCGGGCAGGGTTCTGAACGAAGCCCAAAATTATGGCACAGTGGCCACCATGAATTATCCGACGATCGAAGATGCCATCGGCAAGACCCCCCTGGTCGCCCTCCAACGCATTCAAGCCGCGGAGAACGCCAAGCGTGGCAACGTGATTCTCGGCAAGCTGGAAGGCAACAACCCCGCGGGTTCCGTCAAGGACCGGCCGGCGCTCTCGATGATCAAGCGCGCCGAGGAGCGCGGCGAAATCAAGCCCGGCGACACGCTGATCGAAGCCACTTCGGGCAACACGGGCATTGCCCTGGCCATGGCCGCGGCCATCAAGGGCTACCGCATGGTGCTGATCATGCCGGAGGACCTGTCCGTGGAGCGCGCGCAAACCATGAAGGCCTTCGGCGCGGAGCTCGTGCTCACGCCCAAGAGCGGCGGCATGGAATACGCCCGCGACCTCGCCGAGCAGATGGTGGCCCAGGGCAAGGGCCGCGTGCTCGACCAGTTCGCCAACCCCGACAACCCGCGCATCCACTACGAGACCACGGGCCCCGAGATCTGGGCCGACACCAAGGGCAAGGTCACGCACTTCGTGAGCGCCATGGGCACCACGGGCACCATCACCGGCGTGTCGCGCTTCCTGAAGGAAAAGAACCCCGCCATCCGCATCATCGGCGCGCAGCCGGCCGAAGGCTCGCGCATTCCGGGCATCCGCAAGTGGCCGGCCGAGTACATGCCGAAGATCTTCGACCCGAGCCGCGTCGACCAGGAAATCAGCGTGAGCCAGGACGACGCCGAGGAAATGTGCCGCCGCCTGGCGCGCGAAGAAGGCATCTTCGGCGGCATCTCGGCCGCCGGCGCCCTGTGGGCCGCGCTCGAAGTGTCGAAGACGGTCGAGAACGCGACCATCGTGTTCGTGGTCTGCGACCGCGGCGACCGCTACCTGTCGACCGGCGTGTTCCCCGCCTGACAAGGCTCACCCCTTCCGGGGGCAACACCCACGGCCCGGCAAAGCCGGTTCCGCGGTGTTCCTGGAAGGGACCATGACTCCACAACAAGAAGGCTGAGACACCCACCATGCCCCATCCCAAGTTTTGCCAGGTCTGTGCCACGCCGCTCGAGTGGATCGCGCTGATGGAAGACGGCGGCCCCAAGGAGCGCCTGCGCTGCCCCAATTGCGGCCACACGCACTGGAACAACCCCACGCCGGTGCTCGCGGCCATCGTCGAGTACCGCGGCCAGGTGCTGCTGGCGCGCAATGCGGCCTGGCCGGGCAAGATGTACGCGCTGATCACCGGCTTCATGGAAGCCGGCGAAACGCCCGAGGAAGGCATCGCGCGCGAGGTCAAGGAAGAAACCAACCTCGACGTCAGCGCCACCAAGCTGGTGGGCGCCTACGACTTCCAGCGCATGAACCAGATCATCATCGCCTACCACGTGGTGGCCGATGGCGAGGTCAAGCTCTCGCCCGAGTTGGTCGACTACCGCCTGTACGACCTGCCGGACCTCAAGTGCTGGCCCGCCGGCACCGGCTACGCGCTGGCCGACTGGCTGCGCACGCGCGGGCACGAACCCGTGTTCTTCACCGCCGCGGAAAACGAAGAGCGCCGCCGCGGCCTGAACCTGCCGCCGGAGCCTGGCAATGCAAGTTGACCGCGAGCTCGACACGCGCGGGCTGAACTGCCCGCTGCCCATCCTCAAGGCGAAGAAATCGCTCAACGAGATGGCGAGCGGCCAGCTGCTGAAGGTGGTGTCGACCGACCCCGGCTCGATGCGCGACTTCCAGGCCTTCGCGCGCCAGACGGGCAACGAGCTGATGGCCCAGGAAACCGTCGGCACCGACTTCATCCACGTGCTGAAGCGCCGCTGAAGCAGCGCACAAAAGAAAAGGGCCGCGGATGCGGCCCTTCTTCATGGCGTCGGGTCGGAGCAAAAGCAACTACAGCTTCAGGCTCTTGAGGTACTCGCGGAAATCCGCGCCCACTTCGGGGTGCGCCAGCGCCAGTTCCACCGACGCCTGCAGGAAGCCTTCCTTGCTGCCGCAGTCGTAGCGGATGCCCTTGTACGAATACGCGTACACCGATTCCTTCTTCATCAGCGCCGCGATGCCGTCGGTCAGCTGGATCTCGCCGCCCGCGCCCTTGGGCTGGTTGCGGATCTCGTCGAACACGCCCGGCGTGAGGATGTAGCGGCCGGCCACGCCCAGGCGCGAGGGCGCGTCTTCGGGCTTGGGCTTCTCGACCATCTTGCTGACCTTCACCAGGCCGTCCTCGATGGCGTCGCCAGCCACGATGCCGTAGCGCTTGACGTGTTCCAGCGGCACTTCCTGCACCGCCAGCAGCGAGCCGCCCAGGCGCGCGAAGGCGGCCGTCATTTGCGCCAGCACCGGCTCGCCGCCCGTGGGGCCGACCATCAGGTCGTCCGCCAGCAGCACGGCGAAGGGCTCGTTGCCCACCAGGTGTTCGGCGCACAGCACGGCGTGGCCCAGGCCCAGCATGCGCGGCTGGCGCACGTAGGAGCAGGTCATGTCGTCGGGCATGACCGAGCGCGCGATGTTCAGCAGGGCAGTCTTGCCGCTGGCCTCGAGCTGGCTTTCGAGCTCGTAGGCGGTGTCGTAGTGGTCCTCGATGGCGCGCTTGTTGCGCCCGGTCACGAAGATCATGTCGCGGATGCCCGCGGCATACGCCTCTTCGACGGCGTACTGGATCAGCGGCTTGTCGACCACCGGCAGCATTTCCTTGGGCTGTGCCTTGGTGGCGGGGAGAAAGCGGGTGCCAAAGCCCGCAACGGGGAATACAGCCTTGCGGATACGTGTCGATGGTGTGGACATGGGCAGTTCGGCGTCGGTTCGTTGGAAGAAGAAAAAAGCGAAATTCTCGAATAGCTGGAACGGCAAGCAAGTGCCGAACCAGCATCCTAAACGCCCGGGATTTCCCCCGTCTGTCAGCCGAGGCGCACAAGCTGGTCGCGCAGGCGCTCCAGCGTGGCGGTGAAGTCGGCCAGGCGCTTGCGCTCCTGATCGATGACCGCGGGCGGCGCCTTCGCCACGAAGGCCTCGTTGCCCAGCTTGCCGTGCACCTTGGCGATCTCGCCTTCGATGCGCGCGATTTCCTTGCCGATGCGCAGCTTCTCGGCCGCCTTGTCGATTTCCATGTGCAGGCACAGGCGCGTCGCGCCCACCACCGCCACGGGCGCCGCCTCGGCCGCGGCCTGCCATGAGGCCTCGTCGTCGAAGACCTTCACTTCCTTGAGCTTGGCCAGCGCCTGCAGCACCGGCGCCGATTCGCGCAGGAAGGCCGCGCCCTCGGCGTCGTCGGCCACCGCGTACAGCGGCAGGCGCATCGCGGGCGACACGTTCATCTCGCCGCGCAGCGTGCGGCAGGCATCCACCAACGCCTTCAGCCGCGCCACATGCGCCTCGGCCGCCTCGTCGATCTTCTCCGGCTGGCTCTGCGGATACGCCGCCACCATGATCGATTCGCCCTCGCGCCCCGCGACCTTCGACACCTTCTGCCACAGCTCTTCCGTGATGAACGGAATCACCGGGTGCGCCAGGCGCAGCAGCGCCTCGAGCACGCGGATCAGCGTGCGGCGCGTGGCGCGCTTCTGCGCATCGTCGCCGGTCTGGATCTGCACCTTGGCGATTTCCAGGTACCAGTCGCAGAACTCGTCCCAGGCGAACTGATAGATCGTGTTGGCCACGTTGTCCAGCCGGTATTCCTCGAAGCCCTTGGCCACTTCGGCTTCCACGCGCTGCAGCTGCGACACGATCCAGTAGTCGGCGCGGCTGAACTTCAGGTAGCCGTGGGCCGGGCCGCCGACCTTGCAGTCTTCCTTCGTGTGCTCCAGCAGGCCGCAGTCCTGGCCTTCGCAGTTCATCAGCACGAAGCGCGTGGCGTTCCACAGCTTGTTGCAGAAGTTGCGATAACCCTCGCAGCGCTTGGAGTCGAAGTTGATGCTTCGGCCCAGCGAGGCCAGCGACGCGAAGGTGAAGCGCAGCGCGTCGGCGCCGAAGGCCGGAATGCCGTCCGGAAACTCCTTCTGCGTGTTCTTGCGCACCGTGGGTGCCGTCTCGGGCTTGCGCAGGCCCTGGCTGCGCTTGTCGAGCAGCTCGGGCAGCGCGATGCCGTCGATCAGGTCGACCGGGTCGAGCACGTTGCCCTCCGACTTGCTCATCTTCTTGCCCTGCGCGTCGCGCACCAGGCCGTGGATGTACACGTCCTTGAACGGCACCTTGCCCGTGAAGTGCTTGGTCAGCATGATCATCCGGGCGACCCAGAAGAAGATGATGTCGTAGCCCGTCACCAGCACGGTGGAGGGCAGGTACAGCTCCAGGTCCTTGGTCTGCTCGGGCCAGCCCAGCGAAGAGAAGGGCACCAGCGCCGCCGAGTACCAGGTGTCGAGCACGTCCTCGTCGCGCTTGAGCGTCTTGCCCGGCGCCTTGGCCTGCGCGGCGGCTTCGTCTTGCGCCACGTACACGTTGCCGTCCTCGTCGTACCAGGCCGGAATCTGGTGGCCCCACCACAGCTGGCGCGAAATGGTCCAGTCCTGGATGTTCTCCATCCAGTGGTTGTAGGTGTTGACCCAGTTCTCGGGCACGAAGCGCACCTCGCCCGACTTCACCACGTCGATGGCCTTCTGCGCGATCGACTGGCCGTCGGCGCCGGGGCGCGTCATGGCCACGTACCACTGGTCGGTGAGCATCGGCTCGACGATGGCGCCCGAGCGCGCGCAGCGCGGCACCATCAGCTTGTGCTTCTTCACCTCGATCAGCAGGCCCAGCGCTTCCAGGTCGGCCACGATGGCCTTGCGCGCCACGAAGCGGTCCATGCCGCGGTATTTTTCGGGCGCGTTGTCGTTGATGGTCGCGTCGAGCGTCAGCACGCCGATCATCTCGAGCTTGTGGCGCTGGCCGACCGCGTAGTCGTTGTAGTCGTGGGCGGGCGTGACCTTGACCACGCCGGTGCCGAAGGCCTTGTCCACGTAGTCGTCGGCAATGATCGGAATCAGCTTGTCCACCAGCGGCAGGCGCACGCGCTGGCCGATCAGGTGCTTGTAGCGCTCGTCCTCGGGGTGGACCATCACGGCCGTGTCGCCGAGCATGGTCTCGGGCCGGGTGGTGGCCACGGTCAGCGTGCCGCTGCCGTCTTCGAGCGGGTAGGCGATGTGCCAGAGCGAGCCGTCTTCTTCCTCGCTCTCGACCTCGAGATCGCTCACCGAGGTCTTGAGCACCGGGTCCCAGTTGCCCAGGCGCTTGCCGCGGTAGATCAGGCCTTCTTCGTACAGCTTCACGAAGGTGTGCGTCACGACCTGCGACAGGTTGTCGTCCATCGTGAAGTACTCGCGGCTCCAGTCCACCGTGTCGCCCATGCGGCGCATCTGCTGCGTGATGGTGTTGCCCGACTTTTCCTTCCACTCCCACACGCGCGCCACGAAGTTCTTGCGGCCCAGGTCGTGGCGGCTGACCTTCTGCTCCTGCAGCTGGCGCTCCACCACGATCTGCGTCGCGATGCCCGCGTGGTCGGTGCCCGGCAGCCACAGCGTGTTGGCGCCCTTCATGCGGTGGTAGCGCGTGAGGCTGTCCATGATCGTCTGGTTGAACGCATGGCCCATGTGCAGCGTGCCCGTCACGTTGGGCGGCGGCAGCTGGATCGCGAACGACTCGGCGCCGTCCTTGGGCTGCTGCGTGCCACGGAAGCCCGCCTTGGCGTAGCCGCGCTTTTCCCATTCCGGGCCCCAGTGCGCCTCGATGGCGGTGGGTTCGAACGATTTCGACAGGCTGTCGAGGCCGGGTTGGGCGGGGGAGGAGGTGGGTTCGCTCATGGGGAATGCAAAACGGCACCCTCGGGTGCCGTCGTATCGAGGTGGGATTGACAGGGATTTTACCGGCGCGGCTTCCCGTCACCCCGGCCACTGATAATTCCGGGATGCTGTTTCTGCTCTCCCCTGCAAAGTCGCTCGACTACGACACCCCGCTGCCTTCCGAAACCCCCGCCACCCAACCCCATTTCGAGTCTTCGCGCGGCCCCTCGGTCGAGCTCATCAAGCTGCTGCGCGAGAAGTCGCCGCAGCAGATCGCCGAGCTGATGCACCTGTCGGACAAACTCTCCGCCCTGAACGTGGCCCGCTACGAAGCCTGGTCGAGCAAGAGCACCGAGAAGAACGCCCGCCAGGCCGCCTTCGCCTTCGACGGCGACGTCTACGGCGGCCTCGACGCCCGCACCCTCACCAAGGCACAACTGGCCTGGGCGCAAGACCACGTCTGCATCCTGAGCGGCCTCTACGGCCTGCTGCGCCCGCTCGACCTGCTGCAGCCCTACCGGCTCGAAATGGGCACCCAGCTGGCCAACCGCCATGGCAAGGACCTGTACGCCTTCTGGGGCTCGCGCATCGCCGAGCACCTGAACGAGCGCCTCGCGGCCGACCGCACGCCCGTGGTCATCAACGTCGCCTCGCAGGAATACTTCAAGTCGGTCGACAAGAAAGTGCTCAAGGCCCGTGTGGTCGAATGCGTGTTCGAGGAGTGGAAGGGCGACCGTTACAAGATCGTGAGCTTCTTCGCCAAGCGCGCCCGCGGCCTGCTGGCCCGCTGGGCGGTACAGCACAAGGCGGCCACGCCCAAGGCACTGGAAAAATTCGACCTCGAGGGTTATGGTTTCGACGCTGATGTGTCGACAGCCGAAAGGCTGGTGTTCAGGAGGAAAGTCTGATGTCGCAAGCGATCAGTCCGGAACTGCGCGAATGGCTGGTGGCCCAGCTCGCGGCCGGGCACTCGGTGCCCGCGTTGCGCGCGTCCATGCGCGCGGCCGGCTGGCACGACGCCGCCGCCGACACGGCGCTGGCCCAGCTCGAAGCCGGTTTTCCTGAGGTCGAGGCGGCCCTGCCGCCGGCGCGCACCGAAATGCCCGGTCCCGACCTGGACGGCGCGCCGCTGTACCTGGACGCCGGCGACCGCCGCGTGCAGGTGCTGCAGACCCTGCGGCATCCGCGTGTCATCGTGTTCGGCAACCTGCTGTCGGGCGAGGAGTGCGAAGGCCTGATCGCCGCCGCGCGCGTGCGCCTGGCGCGCTCGCTCACCGTCGAGACCCGCACCGGCGGCGAGGTGCTGAACGTCGACCGCACCAGCGACGGCATGTTCTTCGAGCGCGGCGAGAACGAGATCGTCGCGCGCCTGGAGCAGCGCATCGCCATGCTGCTGCGCTGGCCGCTCGAATACGGCGAAGGCCTGCAGATCCTGCGCTACGCCCCCGGCGCGCAGTACCGCCCGCACTACGACTACTTCGACCCCGGCGAGCCCGGCACGCCCACCATCCTCAAGCGCGGCGGCCAGCGCGTGGCCACGCTCGTCATGTACCTGCAGGAGCCCGAGGGCGGCGGCGCCACCACCTTCCCCGACGTGGGCCTCGAAGTGGCCCCCGTGCGCGGCAGCGGCGTGTTCTTCAGCTACGACCGGCCCGACCCCGTCACCCGCACCCTGCACGGCGGCGCGCCGGTGCTGGCGGGCGAGAAGTGGGTCGCCACCAAGTGGCTGCGCGAGCGCGAGTTCAAGTAACAAGAATCCGATGAAAGTCACCGCCAACGGGCTGCAGATCGAAGTCGACGACACCGGAGGCGAAGACGGGCGCCCCGTCATCCTGCTCATCATGGGCCTGGGCATGCAGCTGGTGGCGTGGCCGACCGCGTTCGTGCAGCAACTGGTGGATGCGGGCTTTCGCGTGGTGCGCCACGACAACCGCGACATCGGCCTGAGCCAGGGCTTCGACCACGCGGGCACCGGCAACGTCGTGTGGCAGACCATTCGCCACCGCCTGGGCCTGAAGGTGCGCTCGGCCTACACGCTGCAGGACATGGCGCGCGACTCGCTCGGCGTGCTCGACGCACTGGGCATTGCCAAGGCCCACATCGTCGGCGCCTCGATGGGCGGCATGATCGCCCAGCGCATTGCCGCCTTCATGCCGCACCGCGCGACCAGCCTCGTGAGCATCATGAGTTCCAGCGGCGCGCGCGGCCTGCCCGGCCCGCGCCGCGAAGTGACCTCCATGCTCATGCGCCGCCCGCTGGGCCGCGGCGAGGACGCGCTGGTGGCGCACAGCATCCGGCTGCTGCGGCTGATCCAGAGCCCGGCCTACCCGCAGACCGACGAGGCGCTGGCCGAACGCCTCACCTCCAGCATGCGGCGCTCCTACCACCCGGCCGGGCTGATGCGCCAGATGCTGGCCATCGGCGCCGACGCCGAGCGCCCCCAGCTGCTGCCGCGCATCCAGTCGCCCACGCTGGTGCTGCACGGCGATGCCGATGCGCTCGTGCCCATCGCCTGCGGCGAAGACACCGCCAGGCGCATTCCGGGCGCGCGCTTCGTCGCCGTTCCCGGCATGGGCCACGACCTGCCGCCCGAGGTGTGCACCATCCTCGCCCGACACATCGCGCCGTTCGCGCACGCAGCGCAAGCGGCGCAAGCCAGAGACACAACACCATGAGCCACGATCCGAACCCCCACAACTCCCACAACCCGAACACCCCCGAGCAATCGCAACTGGGCCGCGCCTCGGCCTATGCCGACCACTACGACCCCTCGCTGCTGTTCCCCATCGCGCGCGCCACGCAGCGCGAGGCCATGGGCATCAAGACCGGCGCGCTGCCGTTCTTCGGCGCCGACCTGTGGACCGCGTTCGAAGTGAGCTGGCTCAACGCGCGCGGCAAGCCGCAGCTGGCCATCGCGCACTTCACCATTCCGTGCGAGACGCCCAACATCATCGAGAGCAAGAGCTTCAAGCTCTACCTCAACAGCTTCAACAACAGCCGCTTCGCCAGCATCGACGAAGTGCGCGAACACCTGCGCACCGACCTCGCCGAGGCCGCATGGCGCGGCAGCGACCAGTCGGCCGGCATCGGCGTGAAGCTGCTCGCGCCCGAGATGTTCGACCGCGAGCCCGTGCACGAACTCGACGGCCTGGACCTCGACCGCCTCGACATCGAGTGCACCCACTACCAGCCCGCACCCGAGCTGCTGAGCAGCGACACCGCGCAGGTGCACGTGAACGAAACGCTCACCAGCCGCCTGCTCAAGAGCAACTGCCTCGTCACCGGCCAGCCCGACTGGGGCAGCGTGCAGATCCGCTACAGCGGCCCGCCGATCGACCAGGCCGGGCTGCTGGCGTACATCGTGAGCTTTCGCAACCACAACGAATTCCACGAGCCCTGCGCCGAGCGCATGTTCACGGACATCTGGAGCCGCTGCAAGCCGACCAAGCTCGCGGTGTACGCGCGCTACACGCGGCGCGGCGGGCTGGACATCAACCCGTTCCGCACGAGCTGGCCGCAGGCGCTGCCGCAGAACATCCGCACCGCGCGGCAGTAGGCCGCAACGGGCCGCCGCCGAAGCCCCTCTTCGGAAACCCCAAACCCGCTCCCACCGCGCCTGTGGCATTCTGAAATTCGCCCGCGAACCCGCGGGCGAACGAACATTCGGAGCGCAGACACATGGTTGAAGGAAAAGTGGTCGTCGTCACCGGCGCGGGCGGCGGCATCGGGCGCGACATCGCGTTGGCCATGGCCGCGCACGGCGCGAAGGTGGTGGTCAACGACATCGGCGCCGCGCTCGACGGCGCAGGCGGCAGCGCCGGTCCCGCGCAGCAGGTGGTTGAAGAGATCCGCGCGGCCGGCGGCCAGGCCGTGCCCAACACCGACAACGTGGCCGACGCGGCCAGCGCCGCGCGCATCGTGCAGTGCGCGGTCGACAGCTTCGGGCGCATCGACGCGGTGGTCAACAACGCGGGCATCCTGCGCGACCGCTTCTTCCACAAGATGTCGGTCGACGAGTGGGACTCGGTGCTCAAGGTGCACCTTTACGGCTCCTACTACGTGAGCCGGGCGGCGGCCACGCACTTCAAGGAACAGAATTCGGGCGCGCTGGTGCACATGACCTCGACCTCGGGCCTCATCGGCAACTTCGGCCAGGCCAACTACTCGGCCGCCAAGCTCGGCATCGTCGCGCTGTCGAAGTCGATTGCGCTGGACATGCAGAAATTCAACGTGCGCTCCAACTGCATCGCGCCCTTTGCCTGGAGCCGCATGATCGGCGCCATTCCCACCGACACCGACGAGCAGCGCGCCCGCGTCGACAAGATCAAGCAGATGACGCCCGCCAAGGTCGCGCCGCTGGCGGTGTACCTCGCGAGCGACGCGGCCGGCGCGGTCAACGGGCAGATCTTCTCGGTGCGCAACAACGAGATTTCGCTCATCAGCCAGCCGCGCCCGGTGCGCTCCATCCACCGCTCGGAGGGATGGACGCCGCAGAGCATTGCCGAGCACGCCATGCCCGCGATGCGCGCCAGCTTCTTTGCGCTCGACCGCTCGGCCGACGTGTTCAGCTGGGACCCGGTGTGAGCGGCGCCTGAGGACTAACCCGAAGGGCGGCTCGCGCGGCGCCATTCGCCGGACAATGCACGCTCCCTTCCTTACTCGTGCCCGCGCCCGGTGAATCTGCACTTCGACCTGTTCGACCTGAAACTGTTCGTCTACGTGGCGGACGCGCGCAGCCTCACGCGCGGCGCCGAGAAGGCCTGCATCTCGCTGGCCGCCGCCTCCACCCGCATCAAGCAGATGGAAGAGGCCGTGGGCGGCAAGCTGCTGCACCGCAGCGCGCAGGGCGTGAGCCTCACGGCCGCGGGGCAGGCCGTGCTGTACCACGCCAAGCGCGTGATGCAGCAGATGGAGCACCTGCGCTGCGACATGCAGGACTTCGGCAAGGGCATCAAGGGCCATGTGCGCGTGTTCGCCAACACCACCTCGATCACCGAGTATTTGCCGCAGAAGCTCGCGGGCTTTCTCACGCAGCACCCGGCGGTGCAGGTCGACCTGCGCGAATACCTCAGCGAGGAAATCGTGCGCGCGGTGGCCGACGGCGAGGCCGACATCGGCATCCTGGCCGGCGACGTGCACACCGGCGACTTCGACGCGCGCGCCTTCGGCAGCAACCAGCTGGTGCTGGTCGTGCCCGTCACGCACCACCTGGCGGGCGCCGCCTCGGTGGCCTTTGCCGACACGCTCGACGAGCAGCACGTGGGCCTGCATCACGGCAGCGCCATCCACCGCTTCCTGCAGCGCCGCGCCGAGCTTGCGGGCCGGGGCTTCAACCCGCGCATCCAGGTCAGCAGCTTCGAGGCCATCTGCCTGATGATCGAGGCGGGCGTGGGTGTCGGCGTGCTGCCGGCTTCGTCGGCGCAGCGCCTGTCGATGGCGATGCGCATCGCGACCGTGGCGCTCAGCGATGCCTGGGCCGAGCGCGAGCTGAAGCTCATCGCACGCGACCGCGAGCAGTTGCCCGCGTCGGCGCGCGAGCTGTTCGACCACCTCGTCGCGCCCTGAGCGCGGCCGTGCCATGTCCGCCGACCTGAAGTCGCTGCGCCTGTTCGTGACCGTGGCCGACCACGGCAGCATCAGCGAGGGCGCCAAGCGCTGCCACATTGCGCTGGCGGCCGCGAGCAAGCGCATCTCCGACCTGGAGGCCCGCGCCAGGCTGCCGCTGCTGGTGCGCCATGCGCGCGGCGTCACGCTCACGTCGGCGGGGCACGGGTTGCTGCTGCATGCGCGCGCCGTGCTCTCGGCCATGGACCGGCTCGGCGCCGAGCTCGACGACTTCCAGAACGGCGTGGCGGGCGTGGTCAGCATCACGGCCAATGCCTCGACCATCGCGCAGTTCTTGCCCGCGCAGATCGGCTCCTTCCTGCGGCTGCACCCCGTGCTCAAGATCGACCTGCAGGAGCGCGCCAGCACCGAGGTGGTGAAGGCCGTGCAGGCCGGCCTGGCCGACATCGGCGTGATCGAGAGCCACACGCCGGTCGACGGCCTCGAATGCCTGCCTTACCGCAACGACGAGCTGGCCGTGGTGATCGCGCGCGACCATCCGCTGGCGCGGCGCAAGCGCATCGGCGTGGAAGAGGTATTGCGCCACGACCATATCGTGGTGCGCGAAGGCACGGCGCTGCACCGCGTGCTGCTGGCCGCCGCGCTGGAGGCGCAGGTGCCGCTGAAGGTGCGCATGCAGGTCGGCAGCTTCGACATGGTGTGCCGCATGGTGGAGCAGGGCGTGGGCATCGGCGTGCTGCCCTATGCGGCCATCCTGCCGCAGCTGCAGATCCTGCGGCTGCGCTGCCTGAAGCTCGACGCGCCCTGGGCGCTGCGCCGCCACCTGCTGTGCGTGCGCAAGCAACAGGAGCTGACGGTGGCCGCGCGCTCGGTGCTCGAACACCTCGGCCGGCCGGACTGAGCACGACCCTTCGCGCCGCGCGAAGCCTCGCGCTCGCCAAAAACGAATTGTTCTCCCGCGGCCCGCGCGCAAAGATCGTGCAAACCAAAGGAGACACCCTTGAAGATCGTTCGCGTCAGCGCCACGCCGCTGAACATTCCCGTGACCATCGACGTGGTCGGCCTGAACAAGCAGACCTCGCTGTCGCTGTGCCTCACCGAGATCGAGACCGACACCGGCCTCGTCGGCCACGGCATGACCGCCATCACCGAGGAAGAAATCATCGCCGCCGCCGTGCGCGAGGTGGCCGGCCCCGCGCTGCTGGGCGAAGACCCGATGGCCACCGAGCGCCTGTGGGACAAGCTCTACTGGCTGCTCTCGCCGCGCGGCCAGACCGGCTATGCCAGCCACGCCATCGCCGCGCTCGACATCGCGCTGTGGGACCTCAAGGCCAAGGCCTTGGGCCAGCCGCTGTGGCGCCTGCTCGGCGGCGCGCGCGCCAAGGTGCCGGTGTACGCCACCTTCGGCTTTGGCTTCTTCGAGCGCGACCAGCTCGCCGCCGCCGCCAGGCTGTGGGTGTCGCAAGGCTTCCAGCGCCTGAAGATGACCGTCGGCAACCACGCGCTCGCGCGCCGCGACGAGCCGCGCCCGCTCGACGAAGTCATTGCCGAGGACGTGCGCCGCGTGGCCGCCGTGCGCGAAGCCGTGGGCCCCGACGTCAAGCTGTATGTCGACGCCAACTGCGGCCTCGACCTGTTCCACGCCACCGAGCTTGCGCACCGCATCGAGCCCTACGGCATCAGCTTCTTCGAGGAGCCGCTCACGCAGAACGACGTGCGCCAGATGGCCCAGCTGCGCGCGCGCACCAGGATCCCGCTGGCCTGCGGCCAGAACGAAGGCCTGGCCTTCCGCTTTCGCGACCTGCTGGTGAACCAGGCGGCCGACGTGCTGCAGCCCAACGTGACCATCTCGGGCGGCTACTCGCAGTGCCTGAAGATCGCCGGCATGGCGCAGGCCTTCAACGTACCCATCGACAACGGCGGCGCCTGGCCCTTCCACAACATGCACCTGCACGCGGGCGTGTCGAACGGCGGGCTGGTTGAGTACCACTACGTGGCGGTGCAGATGCTCAAGCAGATCTTCGACGGCCTGCCGGTGCCCGACCAGGGCTGGCTCACGCTGCCCGAGACGCCGGGCCTGGGCTTCGCGCCGAACGTGGAGCGGGTGCGCGAGCTGGCGAAGCTGCCGACCTCGCACGGCAAGGGCAAGGCCTGAGGGGCGAAGGGCCTTGCCCGCCGCACCGGCGAAACTTCTTTTTTCTTCACGACCGGGCCGCGACAGACGGCCGGCGATTCCGACCCAGACAACGGAGACATGATGAAAGCCAGACAAGCGATTCGCCCGGCGCGCCGGCAAGCACTGTGCGCGGTGGTGGCCCTGGCGGGCCTTGCCGCCACTCTTGCGGCGCCCATGGCGTGGGCCCAGCAGAAGTACCCCGACAAGCCGATCCGGCTGGTGGTCGGCTACTCGGCCGGCGGCGGGGTGGACGCGGTGGCGCGGCTGCTGGGCGTGCGGCTGTCGGCGGTGCTGGGCCAGCAGGTGCTGGTCGAGAACCGCACCGGCGCCACGGGGTTGATTGCGGCCGACCTCGTCGCCAAGGCCCCGCCCGACGGCTACACGCTGATGATGGGCGACAGCGCATTGCTCATTGCCAAGCTGCTGCAGCCGAAGATCGCGCTGGACCCGCTCACGAGTTTCAAGCCGGTGGCGGGGGCGTTCACTTCGCCGCTGATGATCGTCACGGGCAACGACTTTCCCGCGAAGACGCCGGCCGAATTCGTGAAGGAGCTCAAGGCGCATCCGGCGCGCTATTCGTTCGCGACCTCGGGCGTGGGCACGGTGCAGCACCTGGGCTTCGAGATGCTCAAGCAGGCCACGGGCAGCAACGTGGTGCACGTGCCGTACCGCGGTGCCGCGCAGATCGTTCCCGACGTGATCGGCGGGCAGATTCCCATCGGCGTGGTGAGCGCCACGGCCGGCATGGCGCAGGCGAAGGCGGGCAAGCTGCGCGCGCAGGCGCTGATGAACACGGCGAAGCTGGAAGGCGTGGAGGGCGTTCCGCCGCTGGCCGATGCGCTGCCGGGGTTCGACGTGGCGCCGCGCATCTTCGTGCTGGCGCCGGCCGGCACGCCCGATGCGATCGTCGACAGGCTTTCTTCCGCGGTGAAGACCGTGCTCGATACGCCGGAGGCGGGGGCCGCGGCTGCCGCCCAGGGCACGCTGCGTTCCTACGCCACGCCTGCGCAGTTGGGCAAGGACATGGCGGACGAGACTGCGCGGTGGAAACGGATCATTGCGGAGCAGCACATCGTGGCTGAAGGGGGCTAGTTTGCGCTTGAGCTTGAGTCGTTCGGGGCGCGCTCACGCCGACGGTGTGCTCTGCTCCGCGAATGTCCCCCGGGGCTGCGCCCCTCCTCCTTTATTTCGCTGCGCAGAGCACACCGCCAGCGTGAGCGTTATTCGGAGCGGTCGTTGATCAGCGGTGCACCGGCAGCGTGCCCAGGTGCGCAGGGCACTGGGTGCTCCCCGCAGCGAAATAAAGGAGGAGGCCGCAGGCCGGGGGACATTCGCGGAGGGGAGTACCCGGTGTCCTGTGCACACACCCACGAACCCAAACCACAAGGACTAAACAATGACACTCCCTCATCTGGGCCTGATCGTTCCGCCAGCCTCTGGTGCCGTACCGGTCGATGGCAAGCTGCTCTACGGCGACCGCATCCGCTTCAGTGCGCGCGGTCTCGGCCTTGGAGAAATTTCCACGCGCGGCTACACCGAGGTGATCGACTCAGTGGTCGAGAAGGCCGTGGCGCTGAAGGACGAGGGCGTGAGCGCGGTCTCGTTGATGGGCACCTCGCTGAGCTTCTTTCGCGGCGCGGCATTCAACCGGCAACTCGAAGCGGAGATGACGCGTGCCACGGGCTTGCCCTGCACGACGATGAGCAATGCCATCGTCGGCGGGCTGCGGCACCTCGGGCTGCGGCGCGTGGCGGTGGCCACGGCCTACATCGACGAAGTCAACGTGCACCTGCGGCGCTACCTGGCGCAGAGCGACATCGAGACGCTGGGGCTCGAAGGGCTGTCGATCTCCGATGTGCAGGCCGTGGGGCAGGTGCCGACGCGGGTGCTGGTCGATCTGTGCATCCAGGTGTTCGATGCGCAGCCCGGCGCCGATGGCGTGCTGATCTCTTGCGGGGGGCTCGTCACGCTCGATGCGGTGCGTGAAGTCGAAGCCCGGCTGGGGGTGCCCGTGGTGTCGAGTTCGCCGGCCGGGTTCTGGGACCTCGTGGGGACGGCGGGGCTCGACCCTCGGGCTGCGGGGCAGGGGCGGCTCTTCGCCTGACCCCTTGCTTCAGCCGAGCCAGCGGCCCACGCGCGGCGTGTCGGCCAGCTGCCAGACGTGCTGGCACAACGCCTTGGCCTCGTCCGCCGTGGCGCCTTCGCCGTAGTGCGCGAGGCGCTGCATCTTGTCTTCGATTTCCGCGCGGCTCAGGCTGTTGCCCGGGTCGCCCTTGGGCTCGTCCACGCGGCCCTGCAGCGTGCGGCCGTCGGTGGTGTGCACGCTGACCTTGCCGATCCAGCGGGCGGGGTAGGCGGTGTCGACTTCTTCGTCGAGTTCCATCGCCACCTTCTCGCGGAAGGCCGAGACCTCGGGCGCGAGAAAGTCGCGATCGAACTCGCCGAGGCCCGCGCGGCCGTGCACGGCGATCAGGCCGAGCACCGTGCCCATCGAGAACTTGCCCTGGTGCACCGTGGCCGGCACGTTCACGCGGCCCAGCACGTCGATGGCGCCCTGGTGCACATGCGTGGTCACGCGCGACACGTCGGCGGGTTTGAGCCGGTTTTGCTCCATCACCTGCAGCAGCGCGTCGGCGGCGGGGTGGGTGTGGCGGCACGAGGCGTGGTACTTGAAGGAGGTTTCGGCCAGCGTCCAGCGCGTGCCCAGGCCATCGACGAGCCTGGCGGGGTCGGCATCGGTGGACATGCCGACACCCAGGCCCTGCGCGCCTTCGAGGATGCGCGCCGCGCCCGTGAAGCCGTCTTGCGCAAGATAGGCCGACATCAGCCCGCTCGTGGCCGCATGCGCGCAGTGCAACTGCTTGGAGTCGGCCGCGTCGCGCAGGAACTCCCACACGCCGGCCGACTGCGTGCCGGCCGAGCCGAAGGCGTGCAGCATCTGCTGCGGCGTGAGCTCGAGCAGGCGGCCCACCGCCGCGGCGGCCGCGAGCGTGCCCGCCGTCGCGGTCGTGTGGAAGGTCTTGTAGTGCGAGCGCCCGAGAAACTCGCCGACGCGGATGCCGACCTCGTAGCCCGCGACCACGGCCGTCAGCAGCTGCGCGCCGCTCGCGCCGATGCTCTGCGCCACGGCCAGCGCCGGCGCAATGACGACGGCGGCGGGGTGGAACACCGAGCCGTTGTGCACGTCGTCCTGCTCGACGAAATGCGAGGCCGCCGCGTTGACCATCGCGGCGAACAAGGGCGAGCTGGTCTGGCGCGAGGTCAGTATTTCGCTGGGGCCGTCGGCGGGGCCCATCGTCCGCGCGAAGCGCTCGATGCTGCGAATCGGCCGTGCCGTGCGCGCCGCGAGCACCGAGCCCAGCCAGTCGAGCATCAGGTCTTCGGTGCGGCGCAGCACGTGCGGCGGGATGCTGCCGAACTGCAGTCCGGCGGCAAAGTCTGCAAGGGTTCTGGATTCGTTCATGGTGAGGTGCCTGGCTTTCAGAACGAGCGTGGCAGGCCGAGCATGTGCTCCGCCACATAGCTGAGGATCAGGTTGGTCGAGATCGGCGCCACCTGGTAGAGCCGGGTTTCGCGGAACTTGCGCTCGATGTCGTATTCGCACGCGAAGCCGAAGCCGCCGTGGAACTGCAGGCACGCATTGGCGGCCTCCCAGCTTGCCTTGGCCGCGAGGTACTTCGCCATGTTGGCCTGCGCGCCGCAGGGCTGGTGCGCGTCGAACAGGCGGCAGGCCTCGTAGCGCATGAGGTTCGCGGCTTCCACCTCGATGAAGGACTCGGCAATCGGGAACTGCACGCCCTGGTTCTGCCCGATGGGGCGGCCGAACACCACGCGCTCCTTCGTGTACTGGGTCACCCGGTCGATGAACCAGTAGCCGTCGCCGATGCACTCCGCCGCAATCAGCGTGCGCTCGGCGTTGAGCCCGTCGAGGATGTACTTGAAGCCCTGGCCTTCCTCTCCGATCAGGTTCTCGGCCGGGATCTCCAGGTTCTCGAAGAACAGCTCGTTGGTCTCGTGGTTGACCATGTTCAGGATGGGCTGCACCGTCATGCCCTTGCCGATGGCCTCGCGCAGGTCGACGATGAAGATCGACATGCCTTCGGACTTCTTCTTCACGTCCGCCAGCGGCGTGGTGCGCGCCAGCAGGATCATCAGGTCCGAATGCTGGATGCGCGAGATCCACACCTTCTGTCCGTTGACGACATAGCGGTCGCCCTTCTTCACGGCCGTGGTCTTGATCTTCGTGGTGTCGGTGCCGGTGGTGGGCTCGGTCACGCCCATCGACTGCAGGCGCAGCTCGCCGTTGGCGATCTTCGGCAGGTAGGCGCGCTTCTGCGCCTCGCTGCCGTGGCGCAGCAGCGTGCCCATGTTGTACATCTGGCCGTGGCAGGCACCGGAGTTGCCGCCGCAGCGGTTGATTTCTTCCATGATCACCGAGGCCTCGGTCAGGCCCAGGCCCGAGCCGCCGTATTCCTGCGGAATCAGCGCGGCCATCCAGCCGGCCCTGGTGAGCGCGTCGACGAACTCGGCGGGGTAGCCGCGCGCCTCGTCGATCTTGCGGAAGTAGGCATCGGGAAACTGCGCGCACAGGTCGCGCACGGCATCGCGGATGTCGGGGAAGTTCTTGTCGTTGGCGTTGTTCATCGCTTGTTGCTGTTGCTCTTCGTCAGTCCTGGCGCGGGCCGCCGGCTTCTTTTTCCACGCGCTGCCAGATCTCGACCGCCATCGGGTCGTCGATCTCCTCCAGGATGTGGCCCACCAGGCCGATGGCGCGCGCCATCACGCCGAAGCCGCGAATGATCTTCCACGGAAAACCGAACTCGGCCGCAATCGCGCCGATGGCCCCGGTCGCGTTGATGGGCAGCGACTTGCCCGACACGCGCTCGGCCTCTTCCTGCACGGCTTGCATCAGCGCGACGTAGTGGCTCGACAGGCCGTTCTCCGCCGCGATCTGGAACAGGCGCGGCGTGCGCGGATCGATCGGCTTGTGCAGCGGATGGCCCAGGCCCGGCACGATCTGCTTGCGCGCGCGGTGGTCGGCCACGATGTCCTTCGCCATGTCGGCGAGCGGGCGCGTGGGCTTCTGGCCGAACGGGATCGCCTCGTAGAGCATCTTCGCCGCGCCCTCGGTGCTGCCGACGAACACGGTGCCCAACCCGCAAAGACCGGCTGCCACGGCGGCTTGCAGCGCCTCGGGGGCGCCGGCGTAGGTCAGCCGCGCGGCCAGCGCGCTGGGTGTGACGCCGTGCTCCACCAGCGTGACGACGATGGCATTGAAGGTCACCGACTCCTGCGGCGTCGGGATGCGCCCCGTCAGCTCCAGGAAGGCCATGTCGCCCAGGTTCAGGTGGCCGAGGATTTCCGAAGGCAGGTCGCGCCCGCGCACGGTGATCTTGTCGGGCGTGCTGTGGCCCAGCTCGGTGTGCAGGGATTTCTTGATCTTGGTCATGGCGCCGAATCTAGCCCCGCCTCGCGCGGGGCGGTTCTCTGATTGCGAAACCCTCCCTTCGGCAAATGCGAATGCCCGGCGGCGGGGGCTTCAGGCACGCTGCGTTTCGTCATTCTTTGCAACGGAACGAGGCACACCGACCGATGGACTCTGAATCTCTCGCGGCCATGCGCGAAGCGGCGCTGGACTACTTCACGCGCAGCCGCGCCATCGCCCGGCGGCGCGCCCGCATGGAACAACCGGGAAGCGACGAGGCCGAAGGCTGGCGCCACATCGCCGAACTCGGCTGGCCCGGCATGCTGGCGCCCGAGTCGGCCGGCGGCCTTGCGCTGGGGCTCGACGGCGCGGCGGAAATCTTTCGGGCCGCCGGCGAGCACGTGGCGCCCGAGCCGCTGCTGGCCGTGGCCGGCCTCAGCGCGTTGCTGCTGGCGCGGCTGGACACGCCGCGTGCCGACGCGCTGCTGGCCGAACTGGTCGCGGGCCGCGGCCTGCCCGCGCTGGCCTGGCAGGAGAGCGCGGGCGACCTCAGCGCGGTGCCGCTGGCCTGCGGCTGCGAAGCGCGCACCGGTCATGCCGGCGGCGTGCTGCTGCAGGGCGAGAAGCTCATGGTGCTGCCCGGCGCGGCCGCCAGCGGCTGGCTGGTGTCGGCGCGCGGCGAAGACGACGCCGTGCTGCTGTGGGTGCCGCGCGGCACCGAGGGCGTGAGCGAAACGATCGTGCCGCTGGTCGATGGCAGCCAGGCGTCGAACCTGCGCTTCGAGCAGGTCGCGCTGCCGGCCGACGCGGTGCTGGCCGAAGGCCCGGCCGCGCAGGATGCATTGCGCCAGGCGCTCGCGGCGGGCCAGGTCCTGCAGGCGGCCGAGCTGCTGGGCGCGGGGCAGGCGATGCTCGCGCAGACGCTGGCCTACCTGCGCACGCGCTCGCAGTTCGGCAAGCCCATCGGCAGCTTCCAGGCGCTGCAGCACCGCTGCGTCGACATGTTCATTCACCTCGAGGTGGCGCAGGCCACGTTGAACGAAGTGCTCGCGCTCGCGGTGCAAGAAGGGCTGCCATCGGACCGGCTCGAAGCCGAGGCGAGCCGCGCCAACGCGCGCTGCACGGCCGCGGCCTTGCAGGCTTCGCGCGCGTCGGTGCAATTGCATGGCGCCATCGGCTACACACAGGAGTGCGACCTGAGCCTGTTCTACAAGCGCGTGCTGTGCCTCTCGGCCTGGCTGGGCAACGTCACCGCGCACCAGCGCCGGCATGCGGCGCTGGCGGGCGAGGCGGAAGCGACCGCGAGCGCCGCCGAATGGCAGGGCGAGTTTCCGCGCACCGCCGATTGGTCCGCGCTGCCCGAGGCCGATTTCCGCCGCATGGTGCGCGCCTTTCTGCAGCAGCGCTATCCGCCGCAACTGCGCTACCTGTCGCACCGCGCGCGCTGGCGCGAGATGCGCGAGTGGTACCTCACGCTGTCCGCGCAGGGCTGGATCGCGCCCGCCTGGCCGCAGGCGCACGGCGGCATGGGGCTGCCGGCCGACAAGCTCATCGCGTGGATCGAGGAGCTGGAGCAGCACGGCGTGGCACGTGCGCCCGACCAGGGCATCGTGATGATCGGCCCGCTGCTGATCCAGCACGGCACGCCCGAGCAGCAGCAGCGCTTCCTGCCGCGCATATTGAGCGGCGAGAACGTGTGGTGCCAAGGCTACTCGGAGCCCAATGCCGGCTCCGACCTCGCGGGCCTGCGCACCGAGGCCGTGCCGGCGCGCGACGCGCAAGGCGACCACTTCGTGGTCAACGGCCAGAAGATCTGGACCACGCTCGCGCAGGACGCCAACCACATCTTCATGCTCGTGCGCACCGACAAGGACGCGCGCAAGCAGGAAGGCATCAGCTTCCTGCTGTGCGACTTGCGCACGCCGGGCATCACCATCCGGCCGATCCACACGCTGGCGTGCGAGCCCGAGTTCTGCGAGGTGTTCTTCGACAACGTGCGCGTGCCGGCCGACAACCTGGTGGGCAAGCTGCACGGCGGCTGGACCATCGCGAAGGCGCTGCTGGGCTTCGAGCGCATCTTCCTGGGCAGCCCCAAGCAGTCGCAGTACGCGCTGGGGCAACTGGCGCGGCTGGCGCAGGCCAAGCGCCTGTTCGCCGATCCGGTGTTCGCGCAGCGCTTCGCGGCGCTGCGGCTGGACGTGCTCGACCTGTCGGCCGCGTACACCGGCTTCGCGAACATCGTGCGCGCGGGCAAGCCGCTGCCGGCGTCGGTGTCGCTGCTGAAGATCTGGGCCAGCGAGACCTACCACCGCATCGGCGCGCTGCTGGTCGAGGCGGGCGAAGAACAAGGCGCCGTGGCCGGCGACCAGGTGCTCGACGGCCAGACCTTCAACGTGCTCTCGCCGCTCATAGGCGCCACGGCCGCAATGATCTACGGCGGCACCAACGAGATACAGCGCAACATCCTCGCGCGGCAGGTCCTGGACCTGCCGGCCTGAGCGATGCACGCGCCGAAGAATTCATAACAGGAGACAACGCTCATGACATCCACCGACATCTCGCGCCGCCACGTGGTGGCCGCGCTGGCGGGCAGCGCGGCGCTGGCCGCTTTGCCTTCACGCGCCTTCGCGGAGCAACCCTTGCCGCCGCTCATCAAGCTGGTGGTCGGCTACTCGGCCGGCGGCCCGGTGGACGGCGCCGCGCGCCTGCTGGCGCCCGCGCTGAGCCAGGCCCTGGGCACTCAGGTGATCGTGGACAACCGCCCCGGCGCGAGCGGCTCGCTGGGCGGCGACGCGGTGGCCAAGGCCCAGCCCGACGGCGCCATGCTGTTCTTCGGCGCGAGCCCGACCATCACCATCAACCCCAACGTGCAGCGGCGCATGGCCTTCGACCCGATGAAGGACCTCACGCCCATTGCGCCGCTGGTCGACTACACCAACGTGCTGGTCGTCAACACCGAGGTGCCCGTGCACAGCGTGGCCGAGCTGCTGGCCTATGCCAAGGCGCGACCCGGCAAGGTGTTCTACGGCTCGGCGGGCGTGGGCGCGTCCAACCACCTGAGCGGCGCGCTGCTGGAGAAGATGACCGGCGTGCAGCTCACGCACGTGCCCTACAAGGGCAGCGCGCCCGCGCTGGCCGACGTGATGGGCGGCACGGTGACGATGATGTTCGACATCATCGCCACGTCGAAGCCCTTCATCCAGACCGGCAAGGTGCGCGCGCTGGCCGTCACCTCGCGCCAGCGCAACCGCATGCTGCCCGACGTGCCGACCATGATCGAGTCGGGCGTGCCCGGCTACGACGTGGGCGGCTGGTTCGGCCTGTATGGCCCGGCGCGCATGGACCCGGCGCTGGTCGCGCGCATGAACGCCGCCGCGCAGAAGATGCTGGCGCGCGAGGACATCGCGAGCCGGCTGCGCGAGCAGGGCTACGACGTGTGGTCCGGCGCGGCCGACCTGCTGGCGACCAAGGGCAAGTCCGACCGCCAGCTCTGGGCGACGGCCTCCAAGGGCATCGAGGCGGAATAGGCGATGCGGCAACGGATCCACGAACTGCTGGAAGCCCGCGCGGCGCGCACGCCGCAGGCGGTCTTTCTTTTCGAGCCCGGCGGCACAACCACCTACGCGGCATTGCAGGCCATGGTCGAGACGGCCGCGCAAGACCTGCTGGACGTGGGCGTGCGCCCGACCGACCGCGTGGTGCTGGTGGCCGAGAACTGCGCCGCGCACATCGCGCTGCTGATGGCGTGCAGTCGCGTCGGCGCGTGGTCGTGCGGCGTGAACGCACGCATGTCGCCGGGCGAGGTCGCGGCGATCGTCGAGCGGGCGGATGCGCGTCTTTGCTGCTTCACGGGCGGCGTGTCCGAGGCGGCCGAAAAGCATGCGGCGCGGGCGGGCGCGGTGCCCGCCGCGCTGGCCGGCGTCAGCCGTTCGCCGGTGCGTGCGCAGGCGCTGCCTGAAACAGACCTCGCGCTGGCCGACACCGCCGCGATCATCTTCACGTCGGGCACCTCGGGCACGCCGAAGGGCGTGATGGTGTCGCACCGCGGGCTGCTGCATTTCGGCCGCGTGTCGGCCGGCGTGCGCGCGCTGACCGGGCGCGACCGCGCCTACGCCTTCCTGCCGATGACGCACATCTTCGGCATCGGCACCGTGCTGATGGCCGCGCTCACGGGCGGCGCGTCGCTGGTGCTGCGCGGCAGCTTCTCGCCGGCCGACATGCTGCAGGCGCTGGCGCACGAACAGGTGTCGAACCTGCTCGGGCCGCCGACCATGTACGCGCGGCTGCTCGCGCACATCGAGGCCGAACGCGCGACACCGCGCTTTCCGCAACTGCGCTACGTGTACACCGGCTCGGCGCCGCTGGACCCCGCGCTCAAGCAGCGCGTGGAGCAGCTGTTCGGCCAGCCGCTGCACTACGGCTACGGGCTGTCGGAGTACGCGGGCTCGGTGTTCCTCACGCGCACCGAGTCGCCGCGCACGGACACGGCGGCCGGCCACGCGGTGGAGGGCGGCGAGGCCCGCATCGTGTCGCTCGACGGGCACGACGTGGCGCCGGGCGACACCGGCGAAATCTGGCTGCGCGGGCCGGGCCTGATGCTCGGCTACTTCCGCGATGCGGCCGCCACCGCGCAGGTGATGCGCCCCGGCGGCTGGTACGCCACCGGCGACCTCGGCCGCTTCGGCGAAGACGGTGCGCTGTTCGTGGTCGGGCGGCTGAAGGAAATGATCATCCGCTCGGGCTTCAACGTGTACCCGGCGGAGATCGAAGCGGTCATCGGCCGCTTCGAAGGCGTGCACCTGTGCGCGGTGGTCGGCACGCCCGAGGCCGACGGCAACGAGCAGGTGGTGGCCTTCGTGGAGCTCAAGCCCGGCGCGGCGCTCGACCGCGAGGCACTGCGCGCGCACCTGGTCGAACACCTGTCGCCGTACAAGCGCCCGGCGCGCATCGAGCTGATCGACGCGATGCCCACCACGGCCAACGGCAAGCTGCTCAAGCGCGAGCTGCAGGCGCGCCTTCGCGCAGCGTAGGCGGGGGCAGGCACGGACCTCGGCGTTTTCCTGCAAGCGGGCGCGCCGCAGTCCTCCAGCCCACCCCGCCGCGCCGGCCGCATCTTGAGGTTTTCTGCAAAGGAAACCACACCATGGCCGATGACCTGAGCAAGCGCGGGCCGCAGGATGCCACCCGCATCAACGTGAACGAGGCGCACGAGGTCCGCTACTGGACCCAGACCCTGGGCGTGACCGAGGCGCAGCTGCGCTCGGCCATCGCCGCCGCCGGCGTCGAGGTGAAGGACGTGCGCACCTACCTCGGCAAGCCCTGAGGGCGCGGGCGCGAACCCCGGTGGCGGCAGCCGTAGGCACGTTCCTACACCCGGCGCGGGAGTCGGGCTCCATACTTGTTGCTCTCTCTCGTTTCAGGAAGTACCCGTGACCGTGCCGATGAACCCGAAGCCCATGGCCGCCGCCCGATGAAGGCGTCCCCCAGCGCGCGCAGCTGGATCGCCGCCGGCGTGCGCCACGAACTGCTCACCCGGGCGCTGCCCGCCCTGCGGCACGACATGGCGGCGCCGGTCTCGGTGATCCGCATGGCGCTGCTGATGCTCAAGCGGCAGGTCGGCGCGGCCACCATCGATGCCGCCGCCTGCGAAGAACGCGTGGCGCTGATCGACAACCAGGTGGCCGAACTGGTCAACGCCATCCGTTCGCTGCGCGACTGGGAGCTGGCCACCACCGACGACGGCATCACGCGCAGCGCGCTGGTGGCGCAGTGCATGGCGCTGATGCGCTCGGCCTTCGACCTGCACGGCGTGACGCTCGACACCGGCCCCGACCTCGAACCGCGCGACGGCGAAGCGCGCCGGCCCGCCGCGGCGGCGCTGCGCTATCTCTTTCTCGGCGTGCTGGGCTACCTGCACGACGGCGCGGCCGAGGCGGGCACGATCCGCGTCGAGGCCGACGGCGCCGACGCGCTGCGCTTCACCGCCTTGCCGCGCGAGCCGGGTGCCACCCACGCGGTGCTCGACGCGCACCGCGCGCCGCGCGCGCTGGCCATCGACGCCGTCGCGCTGCAGAGCCTGGCCGAAGACATGGGCTACATGGTCGAGGTCGACGGCGACAGCGTGCGCTTTGCGCTCGGCGACTGAACCCGAGCCTTCTTCGCGGACTTGCCCGTGGTGCGTTGGGTGCGTTGGGCGCGTTGGGCGGCGCGCTGCCCTTGCCGGTGCGCGCGAAGAAAGGCCAGCAGCCGCCGCTCGGCGGCATGGAGGCCGCGTGACGGCTTGGCGGCGTTGCGCGCCGCGATCTTCTGGAACAGCGCTTCGGCCTCGTCGTCGTCCGCGAGCGCGCTGCCCAGCGCCAGCACGGCCGGATGCACATATGCCTTCTTGCAGACGGCCGGTGTGTTGCCGAGCTGCTTGGCCACGGCCCCCAATATGTCCTTGGCGCTGTAGCGGGTGCCGTCCGCCGCGCTGCGCCCCGGCTCGCAAGCCAGGCGCGTGAGCTCCAGCGCCTGCACCGTGCCGTGCCAGGTGCGGAAGTCCTTGGCGGTGAAGCGCTCGCCCGGCGCGGCCTCGGCCAGGTAGTCGTTCACGTCGGTGGACGACACGCTGCGCAGCTCGCCGTCTTCTTCGTCGGCGTACTGGAACAGCGCCTGCCCCGGCAACTGCTGGCACTGCCGCACCACCTTGGCCACGCGCGGGTCGTCGAGCGTGGCTTCGTGCATCACGCCGCTCTTGCCCCTGAACTTCAGCCGCAGCGCCGCGCCGCGCACGGCCGCGTGCCGGTTGCGCAGCGTCGTGAGGCCGTAGGAGCCGTTGCTGCTCGCGTACTCCTCGTTGCCGATGCGCAGCAGCGTGGTGTCGAGCAGGCGCACCAGCGCCGCGAGCACTTCGGCGCGGCCCGGGGCCTTGCCGCCTTCGGGCGGCCGCAGGTCGCGCGCCACGCGGGCGCGGATGCGCGGCAGCGCGCGCCCGAAGGCCTCGAGCCGGTCGAACTTGGTCTCGTCCTTCATCAGGCGCCAGTCGGCGTGGTAGCGGTACTGCTTGCGTCCGCGCGCGTCGATGCCCGTGGCCTGCAGGTGGCCGTTGGGCAGCGGGCAGATCCACACCTGCGTGTAGGCCGGCGGAATCGCCAGCATGCGGATGCGCGAGATCTCGTCGACGTCGCGCAGCCATCGGCCCTTGGCGTCGCGGTAGCGAAAGCGCTCGCCGTTTTTCAGGCGGCGGATGCCCGGCATGTCGGGGTTCACGTAGACCAGCCCGTTGGCGATGGGCGTGGGCCTGGACGGCGGCCTCGCGGACGGCGTCGATACGGGAGCGCTGGAGAGGGCTGGGGCCGGCATGGGGTTTGCGTGGTGGTAGGCACCGTTTTTGCCAGCGCCGACAATCACCGCCTGTAGGACGCCGCAAATGCGGCCCGTCTCTTCTTTCCCTTATCGAGCTTTCGAATGTCTTCCAGCCCTTCGTCTTTCCGCACCCGCTGGCTGCTGCTGCCGGCCGCCGCGCTGCTTGCCACGGCTTGCGCTTCCAATTCTTCCGCCCCGGCGGCCACGGCAGCACCCGCGCCCGTGAAGGTCAAGGTCTTCGTCGCCGCCATGTTCGAGATCGGCAAGAACACCGGCGACCGCGCGGGCGAGTTCCAGCACTGGTACGAGCGCTACTGGAAAGACGCCCAACCCATCGCCGTGCCCGGCGCGCTGCAGCCCGTGTACTGCAACACCGACGGCGTGTGCGGCGCGGTGCTGGGCATGGGCAAGGTCAACTCGTCGGCGTCGATGCAAGCCATTCTGCTGAACCCGCAACTGGACTTCTCGCAGGCCTACTACGTCATTTCCGGCGTGGCCGGCACGCCGCCTTCGCGCGGCACCATCGGCGAAGTGAACTGGGGCACATGGCTGGTCGACTACGACCTGGGCCACCGCTGGGCCCCCGAAGAAAACAAGGCCGGCGCGCCGACCTTCATGCCGCGCAAGGGCTACGAGGACTACCGCCGCTTCCAGCTCAACCCCGACCTCGTGCGCTGGGCCATGAAGCTGTCGGCCGACACGCCGCTGAAAGACGCCGAATCGGCCCGCGCCTACCGCCTGCGCTACCCCGACGCGGCGGCGCGCCGCGCGCCCTTCGTCGGCACCGGCACGCACATGACGGGCGACACCTTCTTCCACGGCCCCGGCATGTCGAAGCAGGCACAGTACATCGCCAAGCTGTACGGCGCCGACGACTACGTCATCACCGAAATGGAGGCCGCGGCCATCACCCTGGTGATCAAGCGCACCCACGGCACCGACCGCGTGATGAGCCTGCGCGGCGCGGTCAACTTCGACCAGGGCAACCCGAAGGAGACCACGCTGCAGCACCTGGACCCGGCGCCGGGCGAAACGGCCGGCGGCTTTGCCGAGACGGTGGAGAACGTCGAGCGCGTGGGCAGCCGCGTGGTCGACCACATCGTGGCCCACTGGCCGCAGTGGCAGGGCGGTGTGCCCAAGCCTTGAACGCGCCCTGAACCTGGCCGGGGCCGCTCAGGGCCGCGCCGGCTTCAGGTGCCAGGTCACCGTGAAGTCGAAGGGCGTCCATCGGCTGGCCGTGACGCCTGCGTGCCGCAGGCCGCGGCCGATCCAGGTGTTGCAGGTCTCGAAGAGGTTGTAGGCGCCTTGGGCTTCGTAGAAGGCGTCCTGGCTGTCGTAGTGCGCGCCCGCAATGGGCACGGCCGGGCCCGGGGGCAGGGTGGCGCGCACGTGGTCGACGAGCCGCGCGTACTGGGCCTGCGACAGCGGCAGGTCGAAGGCGCCGCGCCCCAGTTGCCCGCGCCGCAGGTAGCTCACGTGCAGCAGCGAGCGGTTGCCGCCCGACAGCGCCCCGAAGGCGCGCGCCGCCGTCAGGTCGCCCCAGGTGGGCGTGTTCAGGTAGAACTCGCGGTCGCCCCAGCCGATGGCGACGAACTCGGCATCGGGCGGCGGGGCCCGGAAGTCCCGCGGCGCAAACACCTGCCGCCAGTCGACGGTGGCCGAGCGGATCGGGAACACGTAGTCGGTGTGCACGCCGTTGCTCAGCACCCAGGCCTGCACCTCGGCGGGCGCTTCGGCCGCCGCCCCCGCATTGGCCGGCCACAGCACCAGCGCGAACGCCACCGCCACATACAGCCCCACCAGCGCAGCCAACCCCAGCAGGGTGAAGGCGATGCGGCGCAGCCAGCGTTTCACCATGGCGTGTTCAGAACAGCGACGCGGTGGTGGCCGCGGGCTCCTGCGCCGGGCGCTGCGCGCCGCTGCCGGCGGGGGCCAGCGCCTCGGGGCTGCCCGCCTTGGCCAGCGCGCCCACGCGCACGCCCAGCAGCCGCAGCGGCCGCTCCAGCGGCACGCGCTTGAGGCACTGCCCGCCGGTCTGGCGGATGGTCCTGGCGTCGGCCGTGAAGCGGTCGATGGTTTGGTCGCGCGTGGCGATCTTGAAGTCGTCGTAGCGCAGCTTGATGCCGATGGTCTTGCCCACGTAGCCCTTGCGCTGCAGGTCTTCGGCCACCTTCTCGCACAGGTGCGTGAAGATCGCGCCCAGCTCGGCGCGGTCGCGCACCGCGTGCAGGTCGCGGTCGAACGTGGTCTCGCGGCTCATCGACACGGGCTCGCTCTCGGTCACCACGGGCCGGTCGTCGCGGCCCCAGGCCACCTCGTGCATCCACGCGCCGGTGGCCTTGCCGAAGGTGGCAATGAGCCAGTCGCGGTCGCGCGCCGCGAGCTGGCCCACGGTCTCGATGTCGAAGCGCTTGAGCTTCTCGTCGGCCTTGGGGCCGATGCCGTTCACCTTGCGGCAGGGCAGCGGCCAGATCAGCGTCTGGAGGTCCTGTTCGTAGACCACCGAAATGCCCTTGGGCTTGTTGAACTCGCTGGCCATCTTGGCGATGAGCTTGTTGGGCGCCACGCCGATCGAGCAGGTCAGGCCGGTGGCGTCGAGGATGGCCTTCTGGATCAGGCGCGCCAGCGAGCGCCCGCCGTCGCGCTGGCCGCCGGGCACGTGGGTGAAGTCGATGTACACCTCGTCCACGCCGCGGTCTTCCATCAGCGGCGCGACCTCCAGGATGATCTGCTTGAAGGCGCGCGAGTAGCGCCGGTATTCGTCGAAGTCCACCGGCAGGATGATGGCCTGCGGGCACAGCTTGGCGGCCTTCATGAGGCCCATGGCCGAGCCGATGCCGAACTGCCGCGCCGGGTAGGTCGCGGTGGTGATCACGCCGCGCCCGGTGTAGTCCTTGAGCAGCGGAAACGACGCGACCGGAATGTCGGCCAGCGTGCCGCCCTCGGGCAGGTCGCGGATGGCTTCGTCGACGCGCCGCCGGCCGCCGCCGATCACCACCGGCAGGCCCTTGAGCTGCGGATAGCGCAGCAGCTCGACCGACGCGTAGAAGGCGTCCATGTCGAGGTGGGCGATGCGGCGTATCGGCGGTGCGGGCGGGGTCGGGGAACTCACGGCCCCGATTGTCTCGCGGCCGGGCCGCTTGCGCCCGCGCGGGGCTGCTGTGTCAGCGCGTTTCCACGGTCGTGAGCAGCGGCGAGTCGAACATGGCCACCGGCGAGATCACCGGCTCGTCCATCGGCACCTTGTCGCCGTAGCGTTCGCGCATCTTGGCGCGCACGGCCGGGTCGCCCAGGTTGAATTCGCGGATCTTCTGCAGCTCGCCGATGCGCACGCCCAGCGCGCGCTGGTAGAGCTTCCACACGAGCTCCGAGCAGTAGATGCGCTGGTCCGACCACTCGAAGGTCAGGTCGTAGGGGCGGCCTTCGAAATCGGCGGTGCTGGCGCGCAGCCTGGCCACCGCGCCCGGTGTCAGCAGCTTGTCGGCATTGCGCAGCCGCTTCACCACGTAGTGGCCGCCGTTGCCGCGCGCGGTCCATTGGGCAAGCGGGGTGTAGCGCACGGTGGCCACGGCCTCGAACACGTAGGGCTTGCCGCCGCGCATCAGCACGATGCCCATGTGGCTGTAGCGCGAGCCGGTGGCGCGCTGCACGGCCACGCTCTGCGCCGAGCGGGAGGTGTGGAAGATGATGTCGCCGTCTTTCAGCGTGGCGGCGGCCGCGTGCGCGGCCCCGCCGGTCAGCAGCAGGGCCGAAAGTACGGCAGGGGCCAGGGCGGCGAACGCGGGGCGGGACGAAGCGGTCATGGCCGGGCATTGTGCGGTCATTCGGGGCCGGCCTTGCCGGGCGCCACCCTCGGGGCAGCGGGGCATTGCTTGCGCACCGCAGCATGGCGGTGCCATCATGCGCGCCATGCAAACCGTCGCCTCCATCCTCTGGCGCAGGCTCGATGTTCCGGGTCACGACGCCTGCCGTCTCGAACGCAACGCCTCGGCCTGGCAGCTCGATGGCGCGGCCGTGTTCCGTCTGGAAGGCGGCCGCATCGCCCAGTTGCACTACCGCGTGCGTTGCGATCTGCACTGGCACACCCAGTGGGGCACCGTGCGCGGCTGGCTCGGCGAGTCGGCGATCGACCTGTCGATCACGCGCGACGCGCGCGGCCACTGGAAGCTCAACGACGAGGCCGTGCCCGACCTGTCGCACTGCGTCGACCTCGACCTGGGCTTCACGCCCGCCACCAACCTGCTGCAACTGCGCCGGCTCAGCCTTTCGAAGGGCGAGGGCGCCGACGCCCCGGCCGCGTGGCTGGACCTGGACGGCGGCGGCGTGCTGAGCGAACTGGCGCAGCGCTACGAGCGGCTCGGCGACACCGAGTACGCCTACGAGGCCAAGCGCTTCGACTACGCGGCCACGCTGGGCGTGACCGAGGACAGCTTCGTGCGCGACTACCCGCGGCTCTGGGCGGCCGAGGCGTAGCAAGCCGGCCGGCGGGCCATCCGTCAGTCGAACTGCGAGCGGTCGCCCGCGACCAGCGCGCGGTTGCGCCGGCGGTCGGCCGCGATCTCGCGCGCGAAGTCGTCGGTGCCGCCGCCGGCCGGCAGGTTGTAGGCGCCGCGCAGGCGCGCGCGCACACTGTCGCCGTCCAGCACGCGGTTGATCTCGGCGTTGAGCCGCTGCACCACCGCCGCCGGTGTGCGCGCCGGCGCGAAGATGCCGAAGAGCGAATCGCGGTTGGCCTTCTCGAAGCCCAGCTCCGCGAGCGTGGGCACGGCCGGTAGCGCGTCGATGCGCGCGGGCGCGCCCACCGCCAGCGCCTGGAAGCGGCCGCCCTCGATGTACTGCAACTGCTGCGCCGCGACGTTGGTCGACAGCACCTCGAACTGCCCGCTCAGCGCGTCGTTGAGCTGCGGTCCGCCGCCCTGGTAGGGGATGTGCGTGATGTCGGTGCGGCTTTGCATGCGCACCTGCGCCAGCACCATGTGGCCGATGGTGGCCACGCCCGAGGTGGCCCAGCGCACCGCGCCCGGCCGGCTGCGAGCCTGCGCGATGAGCGCGTCGAAGCCGCGCCCCGCGAAGGCCGGCGTGCCCACCACCAGCACCGGCGTGCGCATCACGCTGGCCACGGGCGCGAAGGCACGCAGCGGGTCGTAGGGCACGCGCGCCAGCAGCGGGTGCAGCGTGAGCGGGCTGATGGCCGAGAAGGCCAGCGTGGTGCCGTCGGGCGCCGAGCGCGCGAGCGCATCCATGCCCAGGCTGCCGCCGGCGCCGGGGCGGTTCTCGATCAGTACCGGCACGCCGAGCGCCTGTGCGAGCGGCTCCGCCAGCACGCGCGCCATGCCGTCGCTCACGCCGCCGGGCGGGTACACCACGATGAGGCGCACCGCGCGGATCGGCCAGATCGACGGGGCGGCCTGCAGGAGACGGGGCGCCGCGCAGGCCGCGGCGAACAGGGCACCGGCGCCCTGCACGAAGCGGCGTCGCGCGCGCATGCTCATGACACCGCGTGCCCGCTCGCGAGCTTGCGCAGCAGCGCCGCGAAATGCTGCGCGGGCAGGTTGTCTTCTTCGGCGCGCGACACCAGCGTGAGCGGCGCGTCGAGCTGGCCGCCGTCGGCCAGCCGCGTGTAGGCGATGGCGTGCGCGTGCACGCCGGTCATCGAGGCGGGCACCACCGACAGGCCGACGCCCGCGGCCACGAGGTTCAGGTTGGTCATCATGCGATCGACTTCGGCCACCACGCGCGGGCGCAGCCCCTTGGCATGGCACAGTGCGAGCAGCTCGGCATAGAGGCCGGGCGCACCCGGCCGCCGCACGAGGATGATGCCTTCCTCGCACAGCTTGGCCAGCGGCAGCGGGCGCGAAGCCTTGGTGCGCGCGAGGGCAAAGCGGTGGTCGCTGGGCATGGCCACCAGCACCGGCTCGCGCAGCAGCGTCTCGAACACCAGGCCCTCGGGCCGCGCCACCGGCACGCGCAGCAGGCCGCAGTGCAGCCGCCCGGCGGCCAGCGCGTCGGTGAGCTCGGCCGCGTTGTCCTCGCGCAGCTGCAGCTCCACGGCGGGGTAGGCGCGGCGGAACGCGCGCAGCGCCTCGGGCATGAAGCGGTGCGCCGCCGCCGAGCTGGTGAAGCCGACCGCCAGCGTGCCGGCCTGGCCCTTGGCCACGCGCGCCATGCGCTGCTTCATGGCCTCCATGTCCTGCAGCATGCGCAGCGCCTCGGCCTGGAACAGCCGGCCCGCGTCGGTGAGTGCCACGCCGCGCGGATGGCGCCGGAACAGCAGCACCCCCAGCTCGCGTTCGAGCGCCTTGATCTGCAGGCTCAGCGGCGGCTGCTGGATGCCCAGTTGCTCGGCCGCGCGCGTCATGTGGCCGGTGCCCGCGACGGCCACGAAGTAGCGCAGCGCCCTGATGTCCATATGTTTTTGGTATTGAAAGTGCCTTGTTATTTTATTTGACCCGAAGTCACTCGGGAAACTATCGTCCGGCCGCCCATTCAAAAAGCGGCCCAACGAGGCCGCATGCCGGAGACAAGACTCATGCGCACACAGCGCCCTGCCTCGAAGATTCGCGTCGCCCTGCGCGCCTGCCGCTCGTTCGGCCCCGCGCTCGCCATCTCGCTCGTTCTGGCCGCCTGCGGCGGCGGTGGAGGAGGGGGCAGCGGTAGCCCCGGCTTGCTGCCGTTCGTTCCGCCGGCTGGCGGCGGCACGCCCGCCGAAGATCCGCCGGCCGGCCCGCCCGTGGTGCAGCCCGTCGTGGCCTGCGCCGACCTGAACGGCAAGAGCCTGCCGGCTTCGCTGATCGGCCTGCCCACGCAGGGCGCCACCGTCACCAGCGCCACGCCCGTGGCCGCCGGCGACGCGGGCAACCTGCTGGGCGACTACTGCCGCGTGCGCGGCACCATCCAGCCGGTCGATGCGAGCGCGTCGGTCATCAACTTCGCGGTGAACCTGCCCGAGAAGTGGAACCAGAAGACCATCCATTTCGGCGGCGGCGGCTTCGACGGCGTGCTGATCGACGGCACCGAGGCCATCCGCTTCGGCCCCGCCGGCAAGCCCGCGCCGCTGGCGCTGGGCTACGCCACCTACGGCGACGACTCGGGCCACCAGTCCGGCAGCATCACCGACGGTCGCTTCGCGGCCAACGACGAGCAACTGGCCAACTACGGCGGCCAGTCGCTCAAGAAGACGCGCGACGTGGCGCAGGCGCTGGTGTTCGCGCGCTACGCGGTGAAGCCCAGGCACGCCTACTTCCTGGGCACGTCGACCGGCGGGCGCGACGCGCTCAGCTACATCCAGCGCTGGCCCGAGGACTACGACGGCGTGATCGCCAACGAGCCCGCGCTCAACTACACCGGCACGCGGCTGTCGAACGTGGCCGTGGGCCGCGCGCTCTACAACAACGCCGGCGCGGGCTGGATGAACGTGGCCCAGACGCTGCTGGTGCAGAAGGCCGCGATGGATGCCTGCGACGCGCTCGACGGCGCGGTCGACAAGATCGTGAGCAACGTGGAAAGCTGCCGCAAGCTCAATGATCAGATCCTGGCCTCGGTGCGCTGCCCCGTCGGCACGCCACCCAGCGACACCTGCCTGTCCGACGACCAGATCAAGACGGTGCGCGCCATCGAATTCCCGCTCGACCTCAGCACCAATCCGCTGGCCAACGGCGTGAAGCGCGCGGGCGGCTACAACCTGCTCGAAGGCGCTCTGGTGGCGGGACCGTTCACCACGCGCGACCTGGGATCGAAGGCGGTGCCGGCCAACCCGGCCTCTTCGGCCGATGCCAACGTGTACGTCACCGGCGACCAGTGGGTGAAGTTCTTCGTCACGCGCATAGCGAACTTCAACACGCTGACTTTCGATCCGCAGAACCCCGGCGCCGACTATGCCGCGCGGGTGACCAAGGTGTCGAAGCTCACGGACGCCACCAACCCGAACCTCGCGCCGTTCTTCGCGCATGGCGGGCGCCTCATCATGCTGCACGGGCTGGCCGACGAAGTGATCAGCCCGAACTCGACCATCGACTACTACAAGCAGCTCATCGCCACCGTGGGCCAGGCGTCGGTCGACCGGAACGTGCGCTTCTACACCGTGCCCGGCATGGGCCACGGCACCGGCAGCTTCATTCCCAACTGGGACTCGCTGGCTGCGCTCGAAGGCTGGGTGGAGGGCGGTTTGGCGCCCTCCACCGGCGTGGCGGTCGATGCGGTGGCCGGCACCTACGGCCGCACGCGCCCGCTGTGCCTGTTCCCGTCGTGGCCCAAGTACCGCGGCAGCGGCAGCCTCGACGCGGCCGTCAACTACAGCTGCGTGACCGAGGTCGGCGATCCGCTGGCCTGCCCGAACCTGCCGGCCGCCGTCACCGTCTACAAGGGCGGCAACAGCTTCGGCGAAGAGCTGCGCGTGCAGGTCGACCCCGCCGCCATGACCTACAACGTGACCATCGATTCGGGCGACGCGGGCCGCGTCGGCACCCAGCACCCCGGCACGCTGACGAAGCTCGGCGACTGCACCTTCACGAGTTCCGGGAGCGGCGGCGCGGTCTTCAGCTTCGGCGCCGGTGGCGTGCTGTCGGGCGGCATGGACGCGCCGAGCGGCACCAGCTTTGCACCGTTGCTGGCGTTCCAGAAGACCTACGACAACGCGGCCACGCCCGCCGACTTCAAGGCCATCGCCAACACCTTCAACGCGGCGGGCGTGCTGCAGGACACGGGCGGCGCCTACGGCGCGGTGGTGAAGCTGCGCACGGCAGGCACCTTCCAGTACTGCCGCGACCCGGTGTCGGACAGCTTCATGATGTACAACGCCAGCTGCACGAAGACCGAGAAGGGCTACATCGCCTACAACGCGAGCCACGGTGCATTCGACGTGTTCACCACGCCGCCGGGAGACCCGGCCATTGCGAGCGGCGGCACGCTCAGCGGCTCGATGGTGATCGGCCTGGTCAACGGCGCGATGGTGCCGCTGCATCTGCTGCCGAGGTCGTTCACGCCGGTCGCCGGCACGGTCTTCACGCGGGGGCTGCGCATCCTCGGCCTGCAGCAGGCCCTGGCTTCCGGCACGGCCGACGGCAACTACGCGATGGTCAGCGTGAAGGGGGAGAACCATGACGCGACGGTGGCGGGGAGCGCGTTCAACCTGGGGGGCGCCGCGGCGACCCTGAGCAGCACCAGCCCCCTCGTGGACGGCGTGCTGTCGTCCGACGCGGGCCGGCCCGGCCGATTGATTTTCAACAGCGGCGTTCTTGCATTCGTCTCCGACCCCGGATCGAATGCGGCGCTGGAATTCGGAGTACGCCATTGAAAAAACGACTGACGCAGCTCGCTGCATTCGCCTTGCTCGGCACGGCGCCGCTGCTGTCCGCGCACGCAGCCACGGCCACGGCGCCCAGGCCCGCGGCCTGCCCCTCGCCCGTGCCGGACACCGCGCGTTGCTACACCGGTGAAGACGGCACCGGCGCGCTCTACTGGATCGCCATTCCGGGCGGCTGGGCAAAAGACGCGAAGCGCGTGCTCGTGATGCACGCCCACGGCGGCCCCGAGACCGGCCCGCCCAAGCTCGAGCGCAGCGAGGAAGACCTCAAGCGCTGGGCCGTCACCGTGAAGGCCGGCTACGCCTGGGCCGGCTCCACCTACCGGCGCGGCGGCTACGGCGTGACCATGTCGGCCGAAGACACCGAGCGCCTGCGCCGGATCTTCGTGCGCCACTTCGGCCAGCCGCACCGCACGCTGCTGCATGGCCAGAGCTACGGCGGCGGCGTGGCCGCCAAGGCGGCCGAGCTGTATGCGCCCGCCGGCGGCGCGAAGAGCCCCTACGACGGCCTGCTGCTCACGAGCGGCGTGATCGGCGGCGGCAACAACAACTACGACTTCCGGCTCGACCTGCGCGTGGTCTACCAGTACGTGTGCCGCAACCACCCGCGCCCCGACGAGCCGCAGTACCCGCTGTGGATGGGCCTGCCGCTCGATGCGAAGCTCACGCGCGCCGATCTGGCCGAACGCGTGAAGGCCTGCACCGGCGTGGGCCTGCCGGCCGCGCAACGCACGCCCGAGCAGGCGGCGCACCTGAAGACCATCCTGTCGGTCGTGAAGATCCAGGAGCGCTCGCTGGTCGGCCACCTGGCCTGGGCCACGTGGCTGTTCCAGGACCTGGTGCAAAAGCGCCTGGGCGGGCGCAACCCCTTCGGCAACATCGGCGTGGTCTACAGCGGCTCGGCCGACGACGCGGCGCTCAATGCCGGCGTGCTGCGCTACGCGGCCGACCCGCAGGCCAAGGGCGCGCTGGCGGCCGACAGCCAGCCCACCGGCCGCACCGCGCTGCCCACCGTGGGCCTGCACGCCATCGACGACCCGACCGCGTTCGTCGAACTCGAGAATTCGTACCGCCGCATCCGCGACGCGGCCGGCACCGGCGGCAACCTGGTGCAGAGCTTCAGCAGCGAGCGCGAGCACAGCTACCTGAGCGACTCGGAATACCCCGCGCTCTTCGCCGCGCTGCTCGACTGGATCGACAAGGGCGAGAAGCCCACGCCCGAAGGCCTGGCGCAACGCTGCAAGGCCGCGATGGCGCGCTACGACACCGACGGCAAGAACGGCTGCCACATCAAGCCCGAGTGGCAGCCGCCCGCGCTGGAGAGCCGCGTGCCGCCGCGCGCGCCCTGAATTCCCCCTTTTTCCTTTTTCAAAACTGCTGGAGATTCCATGAAGAAACTGTTCGCCCTCGCAGCCATTGCCGCTGCCGCCGTGGGCGCCACGTCGGTGCAGGCGCAAGACTTCCCGAGCGGCAAGTCGATCACCATCGTCGTGCCTTTCGCGGCCGGCGGCCCGACCGACCGCGTGGCGCGCGACCTGGCCGAGGCGCTGCGCAAGCCGCTGGGCGGCGGCACGGTGATCATCGACAACGTGCCCGGCGCCGGCAGCTCCATCGGCGCGGCCAAGGTGGCGCGCGCCACGCCCGACGGCTACACACTGCTGCTGAACCACATCGCCATGGCCACCGTGCCGAGCCTGGTGCGCAACCTGCCGTTCAAGGTGGAGAGCGACTTCGAGTACCTGGGCATCGTCAACGACGTGCCGATGACGCTCATCTCCAAGCCCAGCATTCCGGCCAGCAACTACAAGGAGCTGACGAGCTGGATCGCCGCCAACAAGGGCAAGATCAACATCGGCAACGCCGGCGTGGGCTCGGCCTCGCACCTGTGCGGGCTGCTCTACCAGAGCGCCACCAGGACCGAGATGACGGCGGTGCCGTACAAGGGCACGGCCCCGGCCATCACCGACCTGATCGGCGGCCAGATCGACCTGCTGTGCGACCAGACCACCAACACCACGCCGCAGATCCAGGCCGGCAAGGTCAAGGCCTTCGCCGTGACCACGCCCAAGCGCCTGGCGCTGCCGATGCTGAAAGACCTGCCCACGCTCGACGAGGCCGGCCTGAAGAACTTCCAGGTCACGATCTGGCACGGCCTGTACGCGCCCAAGGGCACGCCCGCGCCGGTGCTCAAGAAGCTCAACGACGCGCTGAAGGTGGCGCTGAAAGACCCGGACTTCATCAAGCGTGAAGAGCTGCTGGGCGCGGTGGTCGCGACCGACGGCCGCATCGAGCCGGCCGGTCACAAGAAGTTCGTGACTGAGGAAATCGCCAAGTGGACGCCCATCATCAAGGCGGCCGGCGTCTACGCCGACTAAGCAGCGTTCGTTACCAGCGACAGCTCGCGCGCGGCCTGCAGCATCAGCTCGCGCGCGCGGTCCAGCGACGGGATCGCATGGCGGTCGATGCGCCGGATGTACGGCGTGGTCAGCACCGCCAGCGCATGGCCGTGCGGCCCGACGATGGGGCACGAGATGTCGATCACGCCGAAGTACTGCAGGCTCTCGCGCTGCCGGTAGCCGGTGGCGCGCACGGCCTCGAGCATGTGCTCCAGCTCGTCGGGCGGGATCTGCACCTCGCCGTCGAGCGCCACGTGCTCGGCCAGCATCTGCCGGCGGCGCTCGGGCGATTCGCAGGCCAGCAGCACCTGGCCCGAACCGGTGTCCAGCAGGTTCACGCGCGTGCCGGGGCGCACCGTCATGTTGCTCGCGGCGGGGCTGTTGACCTGCGCCACGATCTGCACGTTGCCCCGGTCGTACACGCCCAGGTGGCATGACTGCTCGGCCTCTTTCACATAGCGGTCCATCACCGGCAGCGCCTGCGTGACCAGCCGCTCGGCCGGCGGGTAGCGGTGCGCCAGGTCGAACATCTTCAGGCTCAGGCTGTAGCGGTCGCCCGCCAGCGAGCGCATCACGTAGTGCCGCGCCACCAGCCGCTCGAGCATGCGGTAGATCTCGCTGGGGCCGCGGTCCAGCGCCTTCACGATCTCGCCGCGCGTCAGGCCGTCGGGCTGGTCGGCCAGCAATTCCAGGATGTCCAGGCCCTTGTCCAGCGCGGGCGCGCGGTAGCGGTCCTGCTCGTCGGCGGCGGCCTTTGGGGAAATGATTGTTTGCATTGTCTTGTTCACTGGTGAATTTCAACAGCGGATTCGAGGAATTGCAAGTTTCGTATTACGGGTAAGCCCCGAGTTCGCGCCCTTGACGTTGAAAGTTCGTATGTAAATACTATATTCACTTATGGACAAAGAGAGGCAAGGCGCTCGCCGGCACCCGCCGCGAGCGACCCGAAAATGATCCAGCGCATCGACTCCCATCAGCACTTCTGGCGGCCCGCGCGCGGCGACTACCGGTGGCTGCGCGCCGACGAGCCGGCGCTGGCGCCGTTGCTGCGCGACTTCCTGCCGGACGACCTGGCGCCGCTGCTGGCGGCGCACGGCGTCGGCCGGACGGTGCTGGTGCAGGCGGCCGAGTCGCGGGCCGAGACCGAGTTCATGCTCGACCTGGCCAGCGCCCATGCATCGATCGGCGGCGTGGTCGGCTGGGTCGAGCTGGGCCGGCCCGGCGCCGTCGGCACGCTCGAGCGCATGGCGCGGCACCCGAAGTTCAAGGGCGTGCGGCCGATGCTGCAAGACCTGCCCGACGACGACTGGATCGCGAGCCGGCCGCGTCCCGATGCCATGCGCGCGCTGCAGCAGCTCGGCCTGCGCTTCGACGCGCTGGTGAAGCCGCGTCATCTGTCGCCGCTGCTGCGCTTTCTCAGGCACTGGCCCGAGCTGCCGGTGGTGATCGACCATGCGGCCAAGCCGCCCGTGGGCGCGCACGACAGCGAAGCCTTCGCGCGCTGGCGCGCGGACATCGCCGAGGTCGCCGCGTTTTCGCAGGTGCGCTGCAAGTTCTCGGGGCTGTGGGGCGAGGCGCCGGCGTCGGTGCATGGCGACGTCGCGGCCACGGTGCGCGCCGTGCGCCCGGTGTGGGAGCACCTGCTCGAGGTGTTCGGCCCCGCGCGCCTGATGTGGGGCAGCGACTGGCCGGTGCTCACGCTGGCCGGCGACTACGCGGGCTGGGTCGCGGTGAGCCAGGCCTGCATCGGCGGCCTCTCGCAGGACGAGCAGGCCGACGTGTGGCACGGCACGGCGCGGCGTTTCTACGGCCTTTCCCTGGACTGAACGGGCATTTCTTCATGCAACCCATCGTCACCATCCGCGACCTGTGCAAGTCCTTCGCGGGCGTGCGGGCCCTGCACAACGCGCAGTTCGAGCTGATGCCCGGCGAGGTGCATGCGCTCATGGGCGAGAACGGCGCGGGCAAGTCCACGCTCATGAAGGTACTGGCGGGCGTGTACCGCAAGGACGCGGGCGAGGTGCTGTTCGACGGCCAGCCCGTGGACATCGCGAGCCCGCGCGCCGCGCAGGCGCTGGGCATCGGCATCATCCATCAGGAGCTCAACCTGATGAACCACCTGAGCGCCGCGCAGAACATCTTCATCGGCCGCGAGCCGCTCGGCGTGCTCGGCCTGTTCATCGACGAAGAGGCGATGCGCGCCGAAACGCAGCGCATCTTCGATCGCATGAACCTGCGGCTCGACCCGCGCACGCCGGTGGGCGAGCTCACCGTGGCCAAGCAGCAGATGGTGGAAATCGCCAAGGCGCTGTCGTTCGACTCGCGCGTGCTCATCATGGACGAGCCCACCGCCGCGCTGAACAACGAGGAGGTGAGCGACCTGTTCCGCATCATCGGCCAGCTCAAGGCGCAGGGCGTGGCCGTGGTCTACATCTCGCACAAGATGGATGAGCTCAAGCGCATTGCCGACCGCGTGACCGTGATGCGCGATGGCCAGTACATCGCGACCGTGCCCATGGACCAGACGCCGATGGGCTCGCTCATTGCCATGATGGTGGGCCGCCAGCTCACCGAGGTGGAGAACGAATTCCCCGACACCGCCGGCAACGAGGTGGTGCTGGAGGCGCGCGGCATCTGCCGCGGCGCGATGGTGCGCAACGCCAGCTTCGTGCTGCGACGCGGCGAGATCCTCGGCTTCGCGGGGCTGATGGGCGCGGGCCGCACCGAGCTGGCGCGCGCCGTGTTCGGCGCCGACCGCATCGACGCGGGCGAGGTCTTCGTGCGCGGCAGGAAGGTGTCGATCCGCTCGCCCGAAGACGCGGTCGAGCACGGCATCGGCTACCTCTCGGAAGACCGCAAGCACTTCGGCCTGGCCACCGGGCTCGACGTGGAAACCAACATCGCGCTGCCGAACATGAAGCGCTTCCTGTCGATGGGCGCGTTCATCGACCAGGCGGCCATCGGCGCGGCGGGCGAGCGCTACGTGAAGCAACTGCGCATCAAGACGCCCTCGGTGCACCAGCAGGTGCGGCTGCTGTCGGGCGGCAACCAGCAGAAGATCGTCATCGCCAAGTGGCTGCTGCGCGACTGCGGCGTGCTGTTCTTCGACGAGCCCACGCGCGGCATCGACGTGGGCGCCAAGGCCGAGATCTACCGTCTGCTGCACGAGCTGGCCGCGCAGGGCAAGGCCATCGTGATCATCTCTTCGGAGCTGCCCGAGATATTGCGCATGAGCCACCGCGTGCTCGTGATGTGCGAAGGCCGCATCACCGGCGAGCTGCCGGGGCGCGAGGCCACGCAGGAAAAGATCATGCAACTGGCCACGCAGCGCGAAGCGCCGGTCGCGACGGCCTAGACACACGACACCAGGGAGACAACGCCTCATGACCTCGATCGCCCCCGCCACCGCAGCCACTTCCGCCGGCAGCAGCCTGAAGGCCCGGCTCTTGCGGCCCGCCACGCGGCAGAAGCTGCTGGCCTTTGCCAGCCTCGTCGTGCTGATGGTGTTCTTCGGCATTGCGTCGCCGCAGTTCCTGCAGACCGACAACCTGGTGAGCATCCTGCAGTCGACCGCGGTGAACGGCGTGCTCGCCATTGCCTGCACCTTCGTCATCATCACCGCGGGCATCGACCTGTCGGTGGGCACGCTCATGACCTTCTGCGCGGTGATGGCGGGCGTGGTGCTCACCTACATGGGCATGCCGCTGGCGCTCGGCATCGCGGCGGCAATCTTGTTCGGCGCGCTGGCGGGCTTTACCTCGGGCGTGCTCATCGCCAAGCTCAAGATCCCGCCGTTCATTGCCACGCTGGGCATGATGATGCTGCTCAAGGGGCTGTCGCTGGTGATCTCGGGCACCAAGCCGATCTACTTCAACGACACGCCGAACTTCACCGCCATTTCGCAGGACTCGCTGATCGGCTACTTCGTGCCGTCGCTGCCGATTCCCAACGCGGTGCTCATCCTGTTTCTCGTGGCCGTTGCCGCGAGCATCGTGCTGAACAAGACCATTCTCGGGCGCTACACCTTCGCGCTGGGCAGCAACGAAGAGGCGGTGCGCCTGTCGGGCGTGAACACCGACTTCTGGAAGGTGGTGGTCTACACGGTCAGCGGCGGCATCTGCGGCATCGCGGGGCTGCTGATCGCCTCGCGGCTGAACTCGGCGCAGCCCGCGCTGGGGCAGGGCTACGAGCTGGACGCCATCGCGGCGGTGGTCATTGGCGGCACCTCGCTGAGCGGGGGCACCGGCACCATCGTCGGCACGATCATCGGCGCCTTCATCATGAGCGTGCTGACCAACGGCCTGCGCATTCTGTCGGTTGCGCAGGAGTGGCAGACGGTGATCACGGGCGTGATCATCATCCTGGCCGTGTACGCCGACATCCTGCGCCGCCGCAGCGCAAGCAAGCACTGAACGACGACTTTCCCACAACCACAGGAGACATCGCATGATCCACAGAAGAGCCGCAGTGACGTTCACGCTGGGCGCCGCGCTCATCGCGTTCGGGGGCATCGCACGGGCGCAGGCGCAAGAGGTCTACATCCCGCTGGTCTCCAAGGGCTTCCAGCACCAGTTCTGGCAGGCCGTGAAGTCGGGCGCCGAGCAGGCCGCGAAGGACTACAAGGTCAAGGTCAGCTTCGAGGGCCCCGAGACCGAGGCCATGGTCGACAAGCAGATCGACATGCTTTCGGCGGCGCTTGCCAAGAAGCCGCAGGCCATCGGCTTTGCCGCGCTGGACAGCCAGGCCGCCATTCCGCTGCTGAAGAAGGCGCAGGCCGCGAAGATTCCGGTGGTGGCCTTCGACTCGGGCGTGGACAGCGACATTCCCGTGACCACCACCACGACCGACAACAAGGCCGCCGCTGCGCTGGCCGCCGACAAGATGGCCGAGCTGATCGGCAAGAGCGGCGAGGTGGCGCTGGTGGTGCACGACCAGACCAGCCGCACCGGCGTCGACCGGCGCGACGGCTTCGTGAACCGGATCAAGTCGACCTACCCGAACATCAAGATCGTGAGCGTGCAGTACGGCGGCGGCGACCAGCTGAAGTCGACCGAGATCACCAAGTCGATCCTGCAGGCCTCGCCCAACATCAAGGGCATCTTCGGCGCCAACGAGGGCTCCGCCATCGGCGTGGTCAACGGCGTGAAGGAGATGAAGCGCACCGGCAAGGTCGTGGTCATCGGCTACGACTCGGGCAAGCAGCAGAAGAACGCCATTGCCGACGGCAGCATGGCCGGCGCCATCACGCAGAACCCCGTGGGCATGGGCTACAAGACCGTGGAGATGGCCGTGAAGGCGATCAAGGGCGAGAAGCTGCCCAAGGTCGTGGACACCGGGTTCTTCTGGTACGACAAGAGCAACATCGCCGACCCCAAGATCGCGGCCGTGTTGTACGACTGATTTTTTTAAGAAGACCTGAAGACCTCATGACCATTGTCCGATCGATGCGCGTGCTCGACGTGCGCTTTCCCACCTCGCAGCAGCTGGACGGCTCCGATGCGATGAACCCCGACCCGGACTACTCCGCGGCGTATGTGGTGCTCGAAACTGACCAGCCGGGGCTCGAAGGCCACGGCCTGACCTTCACCATCGGGCGCGGCAACGAGATCTGCTGCGCCGCCATCGAGGCCATGCGCCACCTGGTGGTGGGGCTCGACCTCGCATGGGTGGCCGAGGACATGGGGCGCTTCTGGCGCCACGTGACCTCCGACAGCCAGCTGCGCTGGATCGGGCCCGACAAGGGCGCTATCCACCTGGCCACCGGCGCGGTCGTCAACGCCATGTGGGACCTGTGGGCCAAGTCCGAAGGCAAGCCCGTGTGGCAGCTGGTGGCTGACATGAGCCCCGAGGAGTTCGTGCGCTGCATCGACTTTCGCTACATCACCGACTGCATCACGCCCGAGGAAGCGCTGGCGCTGGTCACCGAAGCGGCCAAGGGCAAGGCCGAGCGCGTCGCCACGCTCAAGGCCGAGGGCTACCCCTGCTACACCACCTCGGCCGGCTGGCTCGGCTACTCCGACGACAAGCTGCGCAGGCTGGCGCAGGAGGCGGTGGACGCGGGCTTCAACCACATCAAGCTCAAGGTGGGGCGCGACCTGCAGGACGACATCCGCCGCCTGGCCGTGGCGCGCGAAGTGCTCGGGCCCGATCGCCATCTGATGATCGACGCCAACCAGGTCTGGGAGGTCGACCAGGCCATCGACTGGGTGCGGCAGCTGGCCTTTGCCAAGCCGTGGTTCATCGAGGAGCCCACCAGCCCTGACGACGTCGAGGGCCACCGCAAGATCCGCGAGGGCGTGGCGCCGGTGAAGGTGGCCACGGGCGAGATGTGCCAGAACCGCATCATGTTCAAGCAGTTCATCATGCGCGGCGGCATCGACGTGGTGCAGATCGATTCGTGCCGCCTGGGCGGCGTGAACGAAATTCTTGCGGTGATGCTCATGGCCGCGAAATACAAGCTGCCCGTGTGCCCGCATGCCGGCGGCGTGGGGCTGTGCGAGTACGTGCAGCACCTGTCGATGATCGACTACCTCTGCATCTCGGGCACGCGCGAGGGCCGCGTGGTCGAATACGTCGACCACCTGCACGAACACTTCATCGAGCCCTGCGACATCCGCAACGCGGCCTACATGCCGCCCAAGGGCGCGGGTTTCTCGATCACCATGAAGCCCGAGTCGCTCGAGCGCTACCGCTTCCGCGGCTGAGAAAAATCGAGACGAGTCGAGAAGAAACGAAAGGCATCGCACGACCATGGACCTGCATCTGAAAGACAAGGTGGTGCTCGTCACCGGGGGCGGCAGCGGCATCGGCGCGGCCATCTCGATGACGCTGGCGCGGGAGGGCGCGGTGCCGGTGATCTGCGGCAAGAACCCGCTCGACGCGCCGTTCGAAGAAGCGCTGCGCGCGCTGCAGCCGCGCATGCGCTTCTTCCAGTTCGAGCTGATGGAAGAAGCCGCGTGCGCCAGGGCCGTGGCCGACACGGCCGCCGAGTTCGGCCGCATCGACGGGCTGGTCAACAACGCGGGCGTGAACGACAGCGTGGGGCTCGAGGCGGGGCGCGAGGCTTTCGTGGCGTCGCTCGAGCGCAACCTCGTGCACTGCTACGTGATGGCGCACTACTGCCTGCCGCACCTGAAGGCGAGCCGGGGCGCCATCGTCAACATCTCGTCGAAGACGGCCGTCACGGGGCAGGGCAACACCAGCGGCTACACGGCGGCCAAGGGCGCGCAGCTGTCGCTCACGCGCGAGTGGGCCGCCTCGCTGCTGGAAGACGGCGTGCGCGTGAACGCGGTCATTCCGGCCGAGGTGATGACGCCGCTGTACCAGCGCTGGATTTCGGCCTTCGACGAACCCGACCGCAAGTTGGAGCAGATCACCAGCAAGATCCCGCTGGGCAATCGCATGACGACGCCGGAAGAGGTCGCCAGCCAGGTGGTATTTTTGCTTTCGGCGCAGGCCTCGCACACGACCGGGCAGTGGGTGTTCGTCGATGGCGGCTACACGCATCTCGACAGGGCGTTGACCTGATGCGCCACTTTCTCGCCCTCGACCTGAAGGACGACCCGGCGTTGATCGCCGAGTACGAGGCCTATCACCGCGACATCTGGCCCGAGGTGCGCGCGCATCTGGCGGCGCATGGCGTGACCGCGATGGAAATCCATCGCCTCGGCACGCGCATGGTGATGCTGATGGAGACGGACGACGCGCGGTACGACGCGCAAGCCATGGCGCACGCGTCGGATGCCGATCCGAAGATCCGCGAATGGGAAGCGCTGATGTGGAAGTTCCAGGCGCCCACGCCGTGGACGCCTGAAGGCGAGAAGTGGGTGGGGATGACGAAGATCTTCGCGCTGTAGGCGTGCAGGGGTGCAGGTGCTTCAGCCCGCGGCCAGCGCCTTCTCCGCCTCGCCGACCTCGGCCCTGAACGCATCCATCGGCGGCTTGACCGATGCGCTCGCCTGCTCGGCGAATTCCTTCACCGGTGCCCATTTGTGCCCGCGCCCGTCCAGCGACAGGTCGTACGCGCGCTGCAGGTGCGCCAGCATTTTTCTCGAAGCGGCCTGCGCCATCAGCAGCGCGTCGATGGCGCGCGGGGTCTCGAAGCGCAGGGGGTCGACATTCGACAGCGCCGACGTGATGCCCTCTACCTCGAGCGACAGGTGCAGCAGGTCGAGCGCGGTTTCATCGGGGTGCGACTTGACCTTCTCCGCGACCTTGTAGACCGCGTCGACCAGTTGCAGCGCGCCCTGGTGCACCGAGAGGCGGGCCGCCAGTTCCCGTGCCGCGCGGCGCTGCGCTTGGAGCGCGTGCTGCCGCTGCACCATCCACAGGCCCAGCCCGATGGCGGCGACCGAGCCGAAGGCCTGCGCCCACGCCGCCCACTCCCCGGTGGTGGAGGGTGGATATGCGGCGAAGACGCCGATCAGCGCGCCGTAGACGAGCACGGCTGCGCCGCACACCATGGCTGTTTCCAGCTTTGACTTCATGCCTCTTTCCTCTTGGAGGCCGGAAGTATGTCCCTTCGATGCGTACTTGAATTGCCCGAACAAAGGGGTTTTGCGCCCTCAGTGATCGTGATGCAGGTAGCTGGCCTGGCGCGGCAGCCTGAAGCTCACGACGAAGGCCAGCACCATCATCGCGCTCACGTACCAGAAGAAGGCCGACTCGTGCCCCTGCGATTTCAGGCCCAGCGCCACGTACTCCGCCGAGCCGCCGAAGATCGCGTTGGCCACCGCATACGCCAGCCCCACGCCAAGCGCGCGCACTTCGGGCGGAAACATCTCGGCCTTCACGATGCCGCTGATCGAGGTGTAGAAGCTCACGATGGCCAGCGCCACGATGATCAGCACGAAGGCCGTCACCGGGCTCGTCGTGTGCTGCAGCGCCGTGAGAATCGGCACGGTGGCCAGCGCGCCGAGCCCGCCGAACAGCAGCATGTTGTTGCGCCGCCCGATGCGGTCCGACAGCGCGCCGAACACCGGCTGCATGCACATGTAGACGAACAGCGCGCCGGTCATCACGTAGCTCGCGGTCTTGATCGGCAGGTGCACCGTGTTCACCAGGTACTTCTGCATGTAGGTGGTGAAGGTGTAGAAGATCAGCGAGCCGCCGGCCGTGTAGCCCAGCACGGTCAGGAAGGCCGGCGTGTGGTGCTTGAACAGCGCGGCCATGCTGCCGGCTTCCTTGTTGGCCTTGGCTTCGGCGCTTTGCGTTTCATGCAGCGTGCGGCGCAGCAGCAGCGCGACCACGGCGGCAATGGCGCCGATGACGAACGGAATGCGCCAGCCCCAGGCCTTGAGCTCGGCCTCGGTCAGCAACTGCTCGAGCACCACGATGACCAGCACCGCGAGCAGTTGCCCGCCGATCAGCGTGACGTACTGGAACGACGAGAAGAAGCCGCGCTGGCCGCGCAGCGCGACCTCGCTCATGTAGGTGGCGGTGGTGCCGTATTCGCCGCCCACCGACAGGCCCTGGAACAGCCGGCACACCAGCAGCAGGAACGGCGCCCAGGCGCCGATCTGCGCATAGGTGGGCAGCGCCGCGATGACGAGCGAGCCGCCGCACATCATGGTCACCGAGATCAGCATCGAGGTCTTGCGCCCGAGCCGGTCGGCCACGCGCCCGAACAGCCAGCCGCCGATGGGCCGCATGAGAAAGCCCGCCGCGAACACGCCGGCGGTGTTCAGCAGCTGCGCGGTGGGGTCTGACTTGGGAAAGAAGGCGGGCGCGAAGTACAGCGCCGAGAACGCGTACACATAAAAGTCGAACCACTCGACCAGGTTGCCCGACGAGGCCGCCATGATGGCGAAGACGCGGTGTCGCTTTTCTTCGGCCGTGTAGTGGGGGGCGGACGAAGCGGAGGCCGACGGGCCTCCCTGGGTAGGCGTGACTGCGCTCATGATGCTGTCCCGGCCGCCATGCGAGCAGGGCAGGGAAGGCCGGCGATGTTGTTGTTGCCAAAACATTCTGCGCCGGCATGGGGCCGCGGCGTGTCAGCCGGCGCCGCATCAGCCTACCCCCGAAGGGGCCTTGCTCAAGCTCTCAGAACGTGCCCGGAAGCAGGATGCTCGAATCGACGTCGTCGATGTTCGTGCGGCCGCAGAAGGCCATGGTGATGTCCAGCTCCTTCTGGATGATCTGCAGCGCGCGCGTCACGCCGGCCTGCCCGTGGGCGCCCAGCCCGTACAGGAAGCTGCGGCCGATCATGGTGCCGCGCGCACCCAGGGCACGTGCCTTCAGCACGTCCTGTCCGCTGCGGATGCCGCCGTCCATCCAGACCTCGATCTCGCTGCCCACGGCTTCGGCAATGGCCGGCAGCGCCGCGATGGAGGAGGGCGCGCCGTCGAGCTGGCGCCCGCCGTGGTTGGACACGATGAGCGCATCGGCGCCGCTGTTGGCGGCCAGGCGCGCGTCTTCCACGTCCATGATGCCCTTGAGGATCAGCTTGCCGCCCCAGAGCTTCTTGATCCACTCGACGTCGGCCCAGCTCAGCGCGGGGTCGAACTGCTCGGCGGTCCACGACGACAGCGACGACAGGTCTTTCACGCCCTTGGCATGGCCCGCGATGTTGCCGAAGGTGCGGCGCTTGGTGCCCAGCATGCCCATGCACCAGTGCGGCTTGGTCGCCAGGTTGATCATGTTGCGGATGGTGGGCTTGGGCGGCGCGGTCAGGCCGTTCTTGATGTCCTTGTGGCGCTGGCCCAGGATCTGCAGGTCGAGCGTGAGCTGCAGCGCGGTCACGTTGGCGGCCTTGGCGCGCTCGATCAGGCGCTCGATGAAGTCGCGGTCCTTCATGACGTAGAGCTGGAACCAGAACGGGTGGCGGTCGGTGTGCTCGGCGATATCTTCGAGCGAGCAGATGCTCATGGTCGACAGCGTGAACGGAATGCCGAAGGCCTTGGCCGCGCGGGCCCCGAGGATTTCGCCGTCGGCGTGCTGCATGCCGGTGAGGCCGGTGGGCGCGATGGCCACGGGCATGGCGGTTTCCTGGCCGATCATGGTGGTGCGCAGCGACCGGCCTTCCATGTTCACGGCCACGCGCTGGCGCAGCTTGATCTTCTGGAAGTCGCTCTCGTTGGCGCGGTAGGTGCCCTCGGTCCACGCGCCGGAGTCGGCGTAGTCGTAGAACATCTTCGGCACGCGCCGCTTGGCGATCACCCGCAGGTCTTCGATGCTGGTGATCTTGGAAAGGTCGGACACGGGCGGTCTCCTGGCGGTTGATTTGTTTATTGGGGCTAACCAAACATTATCGGCAGGCGCTTCGGCGTCCCATCTGAAAAAAGCCGGCCCCGCAACTGAAAAAAATTCAGCCGCCGGGTTGTCCGGTCGCGCCTTCAGTCCCGCAGCGCTTCCCTCAGCCACGCCACGAAGGTCGCGCATTCCCAGCGCTCCATCGCCCCCGGCCGCCAGCACAGGAAGTAGGCGTTGGGCGAGGGCACGCTGCGCTGCGACAGCCGCACCAGCCGCCCGCTGTCCAGCCAGGCGCTGCCCAGCCGCAGGTGCATCAGCACCACGCCGAAGTCTTCGGCCGCCGCGTCGAGCGCCAGCCCCAGGTCGTTGAACTGGTGGCCCGTGGCGGGCTCGGGCAGGCCCACGCCGCAGGCCTTGAACCAGGTGCGCCACGACTCCAGCGGCGTGCGCAGCAGCTGCGCGCGCGACACCTCGGCGTCGGTCGCGAAGCCGTCGAACGGCCCGTGGCGCTTCAGGTAGGCGGGGCTGCACACGGGCGAGACCTCGTCGGCCAGCAGCTGGAAAGACTCCCGGTCGTGAAACGGCCCGGTGCCGAAGCGCAGCTCGATGTCGGCCTCTTCCACCGTGGTGTTGCGCACCGGCGCCGTCACCTGCAGCATCAGCTCGATGTTCGGATAGGCGTCGCGAAAGCGCGCGAGCCGGGGCAGCAGCATCTGGCGCGAGAAGGTCGGCGTGACCGCCACGCGCAGCCGCCGCACCTGCGACGCGGGCTCGCGGCCCGGCACTTGCTGCAGCGCCGCAATGGCCTCGCGCACGCGCACGAGGTAGGCCATGCCGTCGGTGCTCAGGCCGAAATCGCTGCCCGTGAAGAACTTCAGCCCCAGCAGCAGCTCGAGCTGGCGGATGCGGTGGCTCACGGCGCTGGGCGTCACGCTGAGCTCTTCGGCGGCCAGGTTCACGCTGCGCAGGCGCGCGACGGCCTCGAAGGCCTGGAGTCCCTGGGTCGAGGGGAGACGCGGTGAAACCATCTGTTGCTGCCGGAAAGAGCGGGGTAGGATGGTAGCGAAACGCTTTCGGTCGCTCGTGGCGGAATCCGTATTGCCTCGCGTTGCCGGCTCACAAAGATTCCAACAACGAGGAGACAAGCGCATGGTCTGGCAACAGGTTTACAACCCGTTCGGCAACATGATCGTATCGACGGCACTGGCCGCGATACCCGTCGTCGTGATGCTGGTGAGTCTGGGACTGCTTCACGTCAAGGCGCACTACGCGGCGGGGCTCGGCCTGCTGAGCGCCGTGGTCATCGCGGTGTTCGCGTTCGGCATGCCGGCCGACATGGCGGGCAAGGCGGCCTTCCTGGGCGGCATCACCGGCCTGCTGCCCATCGGCTGGATCGTGCTGAACATCATCTTCCTGCAGCAGCTGACGCAGCAGAACGGCAGCTTCCAGGTCTTGCAGGACTCCATCGCGGGCATCACCGAAGACCGGCGGCTGCAGCTGCTGCTCATCGCCTTTGCCTTCGGCGCCTTCTTCGAGGGCGCGGCGGGCTTCGGCACGCCGGTGGCGGTCACGGCGGCCATCCTCATCGGGCTGGGGTTCTCGCCGCTCGCGGCCTCGGGGCTCTCGCTCATCGCCAACACGGCGCCGGTGGCGTTCGGCGCGCTGGGCACGCCGGTCATCACGCTGGCCAAGGTGCACGGCTACGACCTGATGGCGGTCACCGCGATGATCGGGCGGCAGTTGCCGTTCTTCTCGCTGCTGGTGCCGTTCTGGCTCATCTGGGCCTTCGCGGGGCGCAAGGGAATGATGGAGGTGTGGCCCGCCATCCTGGTGACGGGCGTGTCGTTCGCGATTCCGCAGTTCCTGGTGTCGAACTACATCGGGCCGGAGCTGGTGGACATCATCGCGGCCATCGTGTCGATGGTGTGCCTGGTGCTGTTCCTGCGCGTGTGGCGGCCGAAGAAGATCTGGACCTCGGTGTCGCTCAAGGGCCATGAAACCGATGGCGGCGAGGCGGCCCCGGCCACCGCGCCCGCGAAGCATTCGAGTGCCGCCGTGATCCGCGCCTGGACGCCGTGGCTCATCCTCACGGTGTTCGTGTTCATCTGGGGCCTGCCCGTGGTCAAGACCTGGCTCAACGGCATCTTCGCGCCCAACTTCCCGATCGACGGGCTGCACAACATGATCGAGAAGGTGGCGCCCGTGGTGCCCAAGCCCACGAAGGAGGGCGCGGTGTACCAGCTGCTGCTGCTCTCGGCCACGGGCACCGGCATCCTGGTGTCGGCCATCGTGGGTGGGCTGGTCATGAAGTACAACCCGGTGCAGCTCGTGGCCGCCTACGGCCGCACGCTGTGGCTGGTGAAGTTCTCGCTGCTCACCATCATGCTGATGCTCGCGCTCGGCACGCTCACGCGCTACTCGGGGCTGGACACCACGCTGGGGCTGGCCTTTGCCAACACCGGCATGTTCTATCCGTTCTTCGGCACGCTGATGGGCTGGCTGGGCGTGGCGCTCACGGGATCGGACACGGCGTCGAACGTGCTCTTCGGCGGCATGCAGAAAGTGGCGGCCGACCAACTGGGCCTGAGCCCCAACCTGATGGGCGCGGCCAACAGCTCGGGCGGCGTGATGGGCAAGATGATCGATGCGCAGTCGATCGTGGTGGCCTCCACCGCCACGCGCTGGTTCAACCACGAGGGCGAGATCCTGCGCTACGTGTTCTTCCACTCCATCGCGCTGGCCTGCCTGGTGGGCTTCTACGTGACCTTGCAGGCCTATGTGTGGCCGTTCACGCTGATGGTCGTGAAGTAGTAGCGGCCGTCAACGCCTGAAGCAGCCGGCGCAGGTCGTCGACCGCTTCGCGCGCCAGCGCGGCGTCGCCCATCTGCGCCTTGACGATGGCGCCGTCCACGCCCAGCGCCGCCGCCTGCGCCACGGCCATGCGTTGCGGGCCCCCGAGCGATTCCGGCAGCAGGCCGGCGACGACATCGACCATCTCGCGCTTGTGCGCGCGCGCGATGTCGGTCGCACCGGCCACGCTCGCGCCCACCTCGACCACCGAGTTGATGAACGCGCAGCCGCGAAACACCGGGTCGGCGAACCACTCGGTCATCACGTCGGCCAGCACCGTCAGCGCTTGCCCGTCGGCGATGCGCTGCTGCGCGCCGCGCCGGCCCAGTGCATCGACGAACCACGCCATCCACAGGCCGTGCCGGTGGTCGAGGAAGGCGCGCACCAGGTCGTCCTTGGAAGGGAAGTGCCGGTAGAACGTGACCTTGGTGACGCCCGACGCGGCAATGACGCGGTCGATGCCGGTGGCGCGGATGCCGTCGGCATAGAAGAGATCGTGCGCGGTGAGCAGGATGCGCTCGCGCGCGGGGAGCGTGGAGATGTCCATGGCGCGATTGTAGTCATGTAGACAGGTCTGTCTACATGTGGCACATTGCGGCCTGTTCCCCTTCATCACTTCACTGAAAGAGCCTCATGGAATCCCGCCCGCCGCTGCCGCCCTTCACCCTCGAGTCCGCGCTGAAGAAAGTGCAGGCCGCCGAAGACGCCTGGAACTCGCGCGACCCCGTGCGCGTGAGCCTGGCCTACACGCCCGACACCGAGTGGCGCAACCGCGCCGAGTTCGTCAACGGCCGCGAGCAGGTGGTGGAGTTCTTGTCGCGCAAGTGGGTGCGCGAGCTCGACTACCGGCTGAAAAAGGAGCTGTGGGCCTTCATGGACAACCGCATCGCGGTGCGCTTCGAGTACGAATGGCATGACGACGCGGGCCAGTGGTTTCGCAGCCACGGCAACGAGAACTGGGAGTTCGCGGAGAACGGCCTGATGCAAAGGCGCTTCGCGAGCATCAACGACCAGCCGATCAAGGAGTCGGACCGCAAGTTGCGCTGATCCCCGGCACGGCTGTTGCTTGATCGACGGCGTTCAACAGGAGACCGCATGAACCGCAACGACGTGACCGAGAAGATCATCACCGCCAAGGTGAGCAAGGGCATCCAGTGGGCCGACGTGGCCCAGCAAGTGGGCCTGTCGAAAGAGTGGACCACCGCGGCCTGCCTCGGCCAGATGACGCTCGACGAGAAGCAGGCCGCCATCGTCGGCGAGATCTTCGGCCTGAGCGCCGAGGAGCAGAAGTGGCTGCGGGTCGTGCCCTACAAGGGCTCGCTGCCCACGCCCGTGCCGACCGACCCGCTCATCTACCGCTGGTACGAGGTGGTGAGCGTGTACGGCACCACCATCAAGGAACTGATCCATGAAGAGTTCGGCGACGGCATCATGAGCGCCATCGACTTCAGCATGGACATCCGTCGCGAGGCCGACCCGAAGGGCGACCGCGTCAACGTGGTGTTGTCGGGCAAGTTCCTGCCCTACAAGTCCTACTGAGCGTACTCGGCGGGACGCGGCCGTTGCCGCGCCGCCGGGTGCGTCGGGCCCGCCGTGATGCCGTAGCCCTCGATGGCGCCGGCAATCGAGCGGGCCACCGCGTCCACGGGCACCGCGATGCGCCGGTTGGTGCGCATGCGTTCACGGGCGTAGCTGGCCGCGATGCGTTCGGCCAGCGGGTCGCTGGGGCCGTGCACGTCGGGGCTCACCACCGTGACGTGCAGGCGGCCCGCATGCTCCTGGCGCAGCCCCTCGGAGATCGCGTTCACCGCGTACTGCGTGCCGTGGTACACGGCGGAGCTGGGCGACACGCCATGCATCGCCACAGGCGCCACGTTCACGATGTGGCCCCAGCCCTGCTCCTGCATCGTCGGCAGCACCGCCGCGATGCCGAGCAGCACGCCGCGCAGGTTCACGTCGATCATGAGTTCCCACTCTTCGATCTTGCGGTTCCACAGCGGCGACATCGGCATCACGCCCGCCGCGTTGACGAGCACGTCGATGTGCTCGTGCTGCTCGAGCGCGAACTCTGCAAAGGCCTCCATGTCGGGGCGATGCGTCACGTCGAGCCGCTGGAAGCTCGCGGTGCCGCCGGTGGCTTCGATCTCGGCCACCAGGGCCGAGAGCCGGTCGGTGCGGCGCGCGCCGAGCACCACCTTGGCGCCGCGCCGCGCAAGCAGCCGCGCGGTCGCTTCGCCGATACCGCTGCTCGCGCCGGTGATGAGGACGACTTTTTCCTGGATTGCGGTCATGCTGAACTCCTTGTGCTGGTCGGTCGCCGTGGGGCGCGTACTCAGGAAGAGGGCACGCCGGGCATGGAAAGAAGTTTCGCTTGCAGGGGCCTTCAGGCGGTATCCGGATCGAACGGGGTTTTTGCCTGATCCTGCAAAAGGTGTGGCGGGGCGCATTGCTGGGGCGTCGCCGCTGAATGCTTTCGCGCTAGGGCGACGTGCACCATTTTCGAGAAAGCCGCGTGACAGCCGGTCGCTGCTTCGTGCGGATTTCTTGCCTGATCCACCAGCAACGGCGCGCGGCGTGCGCTGGCCTATTTCGCCATCGGGTTCGCGACGCGGTACAGGGCGCCTGAAGGCCCCGGCGCGGCGTCGTCCTGCGCGATGGTGCCGTACACGTGGCGCTCGTCGGGCGACAAGGCCAGGTTGGCATGGTGCTGGCCGGGAATCGCTACGTTGGCGAGCAGGTGGCCGGCGGCGTCGAACACCGCGAACCCGCCGCCGTTGTAGAGGCTCACGAACAGGCGGCCTTGCTTGTCGGTGCGGATGCCGTCGGGCGTGTGGCGGCCCGGTGTGCTTGTCAGCACGACGTCGAGCGCGAGGAAGTCGCGTCGGTTCGCGAGCGATCCGTCGCCGGCAATGTCGAACAGCAGGATCTTGTCGGTGCTGCTTTCGCCGACGTAGAGCCGCTTGCCGTCCGGGGACACCGCCACGCCGTTCGCGTTCTGGATGGCGCTGGCGACTTCGTGTGGCGGCGTGTCGCCGGCGGTCATGTGGAAGACCTTGCCCGGCGTGCCGCCGTCGCCGCCCGAGGCCGTGAAGTAGACCCCGCCGCCAGGGGCGCGCGCCAGGTCGTTGGGCCGGTCGAAAGCCGCGCCCTTGTCGTCGCGCGCGATCGTGCGGCGCAGCTTGCCGTCGAGCGTGATCTGCTGCACGGTGCCGCTGTCGTAGCAGGCGACCAGCAGGCCGTCTTCGAACGGCAGCAGCCCGTTGGCGCCGCAGCCGTCCAGGTGCCGCACGGGCGTCGGCCCCGTGTCGTCGAGCCGGTAGACGGTCGAGGCCGCGTAGTCCACGAAGTGCAGCTTCTGGCCGACGAAGACGGTGCCTTCGCCGAAGCGCACGCCGGTCGCGACGATCTCGGCCTGCGGCGGGGGTTCGGCGGACGTGGTTGCCTGCAGCGCGAACGCAAGCAGCGCGAAGATCATCTGTCGCATGCGCATGGTGCGTGTCTCCTCAAGGGCGCAGCAGCACGCGGCCGAACGCGTGCCGGCCCAGCACGTGGCTGTGCGCTTCGGCGGCTTGCGCCAGCGGAAACACCCGGTCGATCACGACACGGAGTTCGCCGCGCGACACGCGCTGCAGAATGCGCTGCACCTGCGCATGCATCCGCTCGTGCTCGCGGTCGAGCGCGCTCGGAAAGTACACGCCGTGCAGGCTGGTGTTGCCACGCCAGAGCGTCACCGGGTCGAGCTTTTCCGCGTCGCGCCCCGAGACGCCGACGGTGATCGCCCGCCCGCCATAGGCCAGCGACTGGATGCTGCGCGTGAGGTTCTGGCCGGCGATGCTGTCCAGCACCACGTCGACGCCGCGGCCGTCCGTGTGGGCCATGACCTGCGCGACGAAGTCGTCGTCCCGGTAGTTGATGCCCACGTCGAGGCCGAAGGGCTTCAGCTGCGCCAGCCGCCGGGCGCTGGACGCCGTGGCGAAGACCCGCGCGCCCGCTTGCTTCGCGAGCTGGATGGCGGCCAGGCCCAGCGCGCCCGCGCCGGCGTGCACCAGCACGCTGTGCCCTGCCTCGAGCCGGCCGGCGGTGAACAGGCATTCGTGCGCCGTGCCCCATGCCACGGGCACGGCCGCGGCGGTGTCGAAGTCCATGCCTTCGGGGATCGCCCAGGTGTCGGCCGCGGGGGCCGTTGCCAACTGCGCATGCGAGCCCCAGTCGAGCACGGCGACCACGCGATCCCCGACCTGCCGCTCGTGCACGCCGGGGCCGACGCCGATGACCGTTCCCGCGCACTGGTAGCCGACGATGTGGGGAACGCGCGCGAGCGGGCGGATCTCGCGGTTCACGAGATCCCCGCCTTCGATGGAGATCGCCTCGATGTCGATCAGGACCTCGCCCGCGCCGCATGCGGGGTCGGCGATGTCCTCGTAGCGAAACACTTCGGGACCGCCGTTGGCGTAGTAGACAGCTGCTTTCATTTTTCTCGTCTCGCTGGAATGACGTGAGGTGCGGTGAAGTGAAGCGACTACTGCGCGGGCACCGGGATGATGGTCGCGATGCGCCAGCCCTCGGGCGTGCGCACGGCGATCTCGCAGACCAGGAACGGGCTGGTCTTTGCCGTGGCGTCCGAGGTGCCGAAGGTGACCTGCGTGGGCGCATAGATCTCGGCGCTGTCGGCGGTCAGCGGCATGACGCGGATGGTTGCCGGGTCGGGCTCGAACTTCCAGACGCCCTTGAAGGTTTCCTTGAAGTGCTCGATGACCGCCTGCTTGCTCCAGTACTGGTAGGCGCGCGCCACGAAGGTGACCTCGTAGGGCGAGCCCTGCGGCGCGGACGTGAAGACGCGCTCGAAGGCCGCGATGTCGTGCGCCGTCGCGGCGGCGGCCTGTTGCAGGAACACGGTCCTGATGTCCTGGATGTCCTGTGCATCGATGGCACGCGGTGTTGCCGCGTGCGCCGTGGCACCCGCGAGAACGAAGGCCATGGGGGCCAGCAAGGAGAGGAGGCGTTGCTTCATGGGTTCTTTCCTGATGTGGTGTGGCGCGTCGCGCTCACTGCGCGGGCACCGGCACGATGGCCGAGATGCGCCAGCCTTGCGGCGTGCGGATCGCGAATTCGTTGATCAGGAACGGCGCGGTCTTCGGTGGCTGTCCGGCGGCGCCGAGGGTCACGCGGGTCGGCGCGTAGATCTGCACGATGTCCGCGCCCAGCGGCACGATGCGGATCGCGGCTTCATCGGGGTCGAGGCGCCACGTGCCTTCGAAGGTCTTGCGGAAGTGCGCCATCACCGGGTCGCGGCCGATGAACTGGTAGGCCCGCGCGATGAACGACACCGGGTCGGGCTGCCCGGCAGGCGCGTGTGCGAGCACGCTGTCGAGCGCGTCGATGTCGTGCGCCGACTCGGCCGCGCTCTGGCGCAGGAACAGGTCGCGGACCTGCTGGATGTCGCTTGTATCGACATTCGCCGCCTGGGCGTGCGCGGCCGCGGCGAAGAGCGAACAGGCAAGGGACGCAAGGAGGACGCGTTGGAAGCGACGGCAGGTGGAATGCATATATAGGCTTATATGCCCGTATTTTTCGAAGGAGACCGCAAGAGGACGGGTGGCACTCTTGCGGCGATACCGCCTAGCGCTCTGCGCGCTTGGCCGTCTTGATGGGTGGGGGTGGGGGGCTCTCGCCCGCGTCGAGGTCGAGGGCCGTGATGCGCGCCATGATGCGCCGCATCGCCAGTGCGTCTTCCTTGCCGAAGGCTTCCTCGAAGGTGGCCTGCGCCCGCAGCCACGAGGCCTTGCCTTGCGCTTCGCGCTTGATGCCGAAGGGGGTCAGGGCAATCTCGCGTGCCCGGCGGTCCAGTCGCCCGACCTCGATGGTGATGAAGCCTTCGCGCTCCAGCGGGCGCAGGTTGTGGCCCATGGTGGCCCGGTCCATCGACAGCATGTCCGCCAGGGTGGCCATGGTCGTGCTGCCGCGCGCGGCCAGCAGGTTCAGGATGGTGTATTGCGTGGCGCGCAGGTCGGTGCCGGCCATGCAGGCGTCGTAGAAGCGCGTCAGGCGCCGCGCGGCCTTGCGGATGGCGGTGCTGTTGCACACGCCCGGCGTGATTTCCGTGGTCGAGGCTGTCATCGCGGGTGCGGGGAGCGAAGTGGCATGCGGCGAATAATACGGGCATATAAGACCATCTGCCGAGCTCGGGGTCTTTGCCGGTTGCGACTGGTCACGCAAGCCTTGTTGAGCCGCGCGCGAAAAGGGGCCATGCTGGCGTGATGCACGAACCCCCTGCAACCCCACGGCGCCCGCGCATCTACCTCGCGGGCCCGGATGTCTTCCGTCCCGATGCGCAAGACCATTTCGTGCAGCTCGCGGCGGCTTGCGAAGCGCTCGGCCTGCTGGCGCTGCTGCCGGCCGACGGCAACGAACTCTCGGGTTCCGACGCGCCGGAGATGCGCATCTACGAAGCCAACATGCGGCTCTTGCGAAGCGCGCACGGCGTGGTCGCGAACCTCGCGTGCTTCCGGGGGCTGGAGCCCGATTCGGGCACGGTGTTCGAAGTGGGAGCTGCGGTGGCACTGGGGATTCCCGTCGTCGCCTACGGCGTGCCCGAAGACAGCTACGCGGCGCGCGCCAGGCTTGCGCTGCCCTGCGAGCAGGACGCCAACGGCGTGCTGCGCGAGCGCGGCACGGGCATCGCCATCGAAGACTTCGGCCAGCCGCTGAACCTCATGCTGGCCTGCTCGGTGCACATCGCGCCGACGCCCGAAGCGGCACTGCGGAAGATGGCCGACGTGCTGGCTGCCAACCGTTGATGGCGTCGCGCCGCTCGCGCCCCGCGCGCTACACGACGTACTTCCGCATCGAATCCGCTCGGTGAACGAAGAAGATGGAAAGCCCTGATGCCGGCCGCAACCGGCAGCCCCTAGCATGACGGCTCCTTTTCACTGGAGCATTGCATGCCGAGCACCAAGACGCACTTCGACCTGAGCTCCAACGACGGCGTTACGGTGGAAGCCCATCGCTGGCAGGGGCCGACGCAGCGCGCCGTCATTCAACTGGCGCACGGCATGGGCGAACATTCGCTGCGCTACCGGCCACTGGCGGATGCGCTGGTGCAGGCCGGCTATGTCGTCTACGCGAACGAGCATCGCGGCCACGGCAAGGGCGCGTCGGCGCGCGGCGAGCTCGGCGAATTCGGACCGCGCGGCTTCGCGGGGCTTGTGGACGACATGGCATTGCTGAGCCGCCATGTGCGCGGCGTGCATCCGGGCCTGCCGCTGATCCTCGTGGGCCACAGCATGGGCTCGTTCGCCACGCAGTACTACCTCGCCAGGCACAGCGAGCTGCTGGCGGGCGCGGTGCTCTCGGGCACCACGGCGCTCGACCTGCTGGGCGCCGCCTTGCAGTCGGGCTTCAAGCTCGAGGACATGAACGCCGCGTTGCCCGACGTTCGCACGCCCTTCGACTGGCTCAGCCGCGACCCGGCCCAGGTCGACGCCTACATCGCCGATCCGCTGTGCGGCTTCACGGTCTCGGCCGAGGGCCTGGGCTCGATGTTCGCGAACCTGGGCGAGCTCGCGCCCGCCGCGCTGCAAAAGCGCATCCGGCCCGGGTTGCCGCTCTACCTGTTCGTCGGCGACCAGGACCCGGTCAGCAACAAGGCCGAGTGGTTCTATCCGTTGGTGCAGCGCTACCGCGAGGCGGGTCTGCGCGATGTGTCGTGCCACGTGTTCGGCGGCGCGCGCCACGAGACGCTGAACGAGGTCAACCGCGAAGAAGTCCTTGCCGTGCTGCTGGCGTGGATCGCGCGGGTCGTGGGCCGCAGCGACGCCTAGACAGGCTTGCCCGATGTACCCGACGAAGCCCTGAATTCCTGCGGCGACATCCCGTACGCCCTGCGGAACGCCCGCGTGAAATCCGACGGGCTCTTGAACCCGACGCCATAGGCCACGTCCGTCACCATCAGGTGCGGGTAGCGCACGAGGTCGTCGGCCGCATGCCGCAGCCGCAGGTGGCGGATGTACGCACCCAGCCCGCCCTCGTGCTGGAACAGCCGGTACAGGGTCGGACGCGGCAGGCGCAGCGCCGTCAGCACGCCTTCGGGCGACAGGTCGGCGCGATGCAGGTTGGCCTGCACGTAGCGCCGCACCTGCCCGAACATGGCCGCGCGCGCCGCGGCACCGGCGCCGCCACTCAGGCGCGCCTGTTTGCCGAAGCCCGCGATCAGCAAGCGCGCGGCGTCGCGCACGGCGCGCTCGGCGGCCGGGGCGGCCAGGGTCGCGATCTCGCGGCCGAGCGCCACGGTGTGGTCCAGGGCCAGTTGCGCGATCGGCGAGTCGGGCTGCATCGTGCGCGCGTGAATGGCCTCGGGGTCGGGAAAGACCTCCTGCACCATCGTGCCGGGCACGAAGAAGGTCAGCACCCGGCAGTCGTTGCGGTGCATGCGCACGGGCTGGCCCAGGTCGAGCGCCACGAACTTCGCGGCGGCGGGTGTTTCGCGGTGCGTGGAAGAGGGCACGGTCACGCCGTCGACATCGCCTTCGACGAACACGTGAAGGGCGTAGTTGCGAACGCTGTCGGTGGAAATGCGCGCCAGCGAGCGCTCGAGCAGCATGGCGTCGGAGCGGCAGTCGGTGAACACGATGTCGTCGCCGACCACGTAGCGGTCGATGGCCGCGTGGAACGGCTTGCCGCTGTCGAGCGACCACGGCACCACGTCGATCACATGGCCGACACGCTCGCGCCAGGCCTGGAATTGCCGCTGGGGCGGTTCCGCGTCCACGTCGAAATGGCTGCGGACGAGGCCGTTCGGAGGGGCGGAACGGGAGCCGGTTTCAAGATCGCGTAAGCCCATCAAAGATGCTTCGAATCTGGCCCTTGGGCCATCAAAAACCTACAAATAAGAAGAAAGTGCCAAGAAATCCCGTATTTTTCGCGAATTCTCTCAAGAACTGAGACGCACGGTCAAGCCCGTTTGTAGCGAGAAAGCAATCTATCGAGTGACGCGGCTGCAAGGCCACGCACCGGGGGCCGCACAGCGAGGCTCCATGGCCCCCAACCCTTCTCGAGCGAGCGAGCGCCTCCATGTTGTCCAAAGCAAAAACCAGCCGGGTTGCCGCCGCACCGATGCGCTGGCTCGCCCGGCGCACGACGGGCAGGCGCAATCTTTTGCGCCGGAGCCTGGGCGTCAAGCGCTGGGGGGCGCGGGCCCGCGTCGTCGCGCTGCGCGAGCGCTCGCGGCTGCTGGACCAGATGGCCGTGCTGGCGTCGAGGCAGCAGCAGCGGCAGGCGGCCGACCGGCCCGCGGGCCCGAGGCTGCCGATTTCTCCCTCGCTGCTGAAGGAAGCGGTGCGCAAGAACAACACGATCACCGCGCGCGGTGCCGAGCAATTCAGGGCCGCCCGCCCGGCGCATCCCGATCACTGGATCGCCACGCTCGACAGCACGCCGGATGGCCGAGGCATCGCGTCCGCGCGCCGCGAACCGGCCGCGCTGTCGATGGCCGGCCGGGCGTTGCATGTGGATTGCGCCGCGGCGGCGGGCGCCGTGGGCTCGCTGTTCTCGGAAGCGAACGAGGTGGAGCTGGCGTTCCTGATGCGGCTGATCGCCGAAGGCGACACGGCCACGGCATCGCGGATCGCCAGGCGCATCCTCGACGCGCGGCGCGTGCCCGAGAAGGCCGCGTCCGTGCCGGCGGGAAAGAAGCTTCAGGTGCAGCAGCCGCAGGCCGAGGCGCTGACGTTGGTCAAGCCGAGGCGCGTGCGCAATGCGCAGCCGCCGAGCCCGGAGCGGGCCAGGTCGTCGCTGTCGCCGCGCGAGCTCAAGGTGCTGCGGATGGTCTCGCAGGGCCTGAGCAACCGGCAGATCGCCGAGAGCAGCTACCGCTCGCTCCACACGGTCGATGCGCAGGTCAAGAACATCTACCGCAAGCTGGCCGTGAAGTCGCGCGCTCAGGCGGTGCGCGAAGGCATCCGGATGGGACTGCTGGACCCGGAAGGTCGCGGCTAGCGGCTGCTTGCCTGCCTGTCTGCCTGCCTGCCTGTTACGGCTGCTTCTTGCAGTCGCCGCCGACGGACACGGTGCCGTCCTTGCATTCGGTGAGCATGGGCTCGCCGCGCGAAGCGCCCGCGGGCGACGACGAAGGCACGGCCTCGCGCGCGGGGCCCACGTCGCGTTCGTAGATCACCTTCTTTGTGCCGAGTTCGCAGCTGCCCACCACCTGCCCGCTGGCCGTGGCGCCGGCATCGACGACGGTGACGGCAAAGCGGCTGACGCCGGCCGCGGCGATTTTCGATTCGATGCGGGTGCGCAGCGCTTCGCAGTCTTCGGCGCCGTGGGCGGCGCCTGCGAAGGCCAGCATCAGGGGGAGCAGCCAGTGTTTCATGTCGGTCCTCCTCGGACTGCGAGTGGAGTGGGTGGGGCCCGCAGTCTAGTGGCGCGGGCCCGGGGTTCAAATCCCCCAGGCCCTGTCACGGACGTGGGGACTCGCTGCGTCAGCCCAGCACCTGGCGGCGCGGGCGCGGCTGGTTCGTCGCGGCGCCAATGGGCTGGCCGGAGGCCGGCACGGCCCGCTCGCGGCCCCAGGCGCGGATGCTCTCGATCTGCTCCGGCGCGGTCTTCGACAGCGGCACCACGTTCACGAAGGCGCGGCGAAACAGGTCGGGCGTGACGGCTGCGTCACCGTTCAGATAGGCCTCCTTGACCACCTCGCGCACGGCCGATTCGAGGTCCGAACCCGCGAAGCCGTCCGACAGCCCCACCAGCTCTTCCATCAACGCGTCGGGCGGTGTCTGCTTGAGGCCGCGGCGTGTGTAGATGTCGATGATTTCGCGCCGCTCCGGCGGCGTTGGCAGGTCGACGAAGAACAGTTCGTCGAAGCGGCCTCGGCGCAGCAGTTCGGGCGGCAGTTTGGACACGTCGTTGGCGGTGGCGACCACGAACACGCGCGAGCGCGCCTCTTGCAGCCAATACAGGAACTGCCCGACCAGCCGCGTCGAGGTGCCTCCGTCGCTGTTGCCTTGCGCGCCGGCCAGGCCTTTTTCGATCTCATCGATCCACAGCACGCAGGGCGAAACGTGGTCCGCCGTGGTCAGCGCGTCTTTCAGGCGCGACTCGCTCTGGCCCAGGTACTGGCCGTGGATGGTCGACAGGTCGAGCCGGTACAGCGGCAGGCTCCAGTTGGCCGCGATGGCCTTGGCCGAGAGCGACTTGCCGCAGCCGGGCACACCGACCAGCAGCACGCCGCGCGGCGGGCGGATGCCGCGCTCGCGCAGGTCGGCGGTGAGCAGCGGGCGCTCCTTGTCGAGCCATGCCTTGAGGCCGCCGAGCCCGCCCACGTTCAGCTCGGTGCCGCGCACGTTGACGCGCTCGATGCCCGAGATGTCCGCGAAGATGCGGTCCTTGGCATGCATCAGCTCGACCATGTCGGCCTTGGTGATGCGGCCGTTGGCCAGCAGCGTGGCGATGATGTTCTCGGCTTCGATGCGCGAAAGGCCCGCGAGGATGGCCGCAGCCCGGCGCTCGTCGTCAGCGTCCCATTCGATAGGAAAGTGGCCGCGGTAGGCGTCCAGGTTCTCGCGGATGATCGCGAACATCTCGTCCTCGCTCGGAGCCGACAGCGTCAGCGACATGCCGGCACGCTGAAGCTGGCCCCACACGGGCTTGGTCGTGATGACCACCACCACGCCGCTGTGCTCGGCCGCCAGCATGACCACGTCGAGCAGATGGCGCGCGGAGGCAGTGTCGTCCTCGATGTCGGACACCTCGGTCAGCACCATCGACAGGTTCTGCCGCTGCGCGAACTGCTGGCTCGCAAAGTCCACGGCGCCGGCGGCCGAGCGGTCCTCATTGACCGAGCGGCCGGTCGCGAGCTCGCGCGTGCCTTGCGAGAGCGTGTGCACATACACCGGTGCATTCAGCGTGGTGCCCACCTCGCGCAGCAGGTCGAGCACGCGGGCACGCTCCGCGCTGCGGATCGAGATGAACGGGATGCGCGCCTTGAGGTAGCGCGTGAGGGTGGCCTTGAATTCGGTGGTGTCGCTCATCGAAACTCTTCAAATCAGAATGTTGCGCCGCCGCGCGCTGGCGGGCGACGTGGCCGCGGGCACGGCGGAAGTCGGCGTGGAAGGGAGGGGTGGCGCGGCGGCCACGGAAGGGGCCAACGCGTCGTAGCGCAGCAGGCTGTTGTTCTGCAGCAGCAGGCACAGGCGCCCGCTGCGGTCGGCCTGTGCCGAGTCTTCGAGCGATTTCTGCGAACGCTCGGCGAACTTGCGCACCTCGCTCGCCAAATGCGTGCGCAGGGTGTCAGCAAAGACCGGCACGCCCGCGAGTCGGTGCAGGAAGAACAGCGAATGTCGCGCGTTGAGGATGGCGCGCACCACGCTGCCTTCGTCCGCGCCCGCGCGCAGGTCGCGCGTCAGGTGCTCCGAGCAGCGGGTCAGCCGGGCGTTGAACTCATCGGCCAGCCGCTGCGCGAACAGCGGGCCGACGCCGCCGCTCCACGACAGCTCGCCTTGGCCCATTTCGCTCAGGCAGGCCTCGTCCTGCGTGCCCGACGCCAGCCGGTCGAGGCACTGGCTCCATTGCGCGTAAGTTCGCGGTCCTTCCGGGGACGCCGGCATCTACTTGACGCGGCGAATGAAGGGCGAGGCCGGCAGCAGATCCCATGCGGGCAGGGCGCCTGCCAGTGCATCGCGTGGGTCGCTTGCTGGTTGCTGCATGGCGATTGCAACGGGCGCCGGATCGGCAGGGGTGGCAGGCTGGGCGCTCTCGGGAATGATGATGCGGTTCATGCGGAACTCCTTCTTAGCTGTTGACCAGGACGCGGCGCACCGTGTCATGCGATGAGAGGATGTGCTGTTCAGGGCTGATGCTCTGTAGCAGCGCCGTCACGTCGTCGGCCACGGCGTCTCGCTTGGCGATGTCGCGGCGCAGCTCCACGGTTTCGGCCAGGCAGGCACGCAGCGCCTGGGTCGACTGCTCGAACAGCGTGGCGAAGTCGGCCTTGACCTTGGCGCGCGTCTTGTCGAGCTGGCGGTAAGCCAGGAACACCCAGGTGAGGCTGGCGGCGCCGATCAGGAACGGGAACAGGCCGGCACCGAAAGCCACCAGCACCAGCAGCACGCCGAACACCAACCCGGCCCAGTGCAGTCCCGAGAGTTTGACCAGTGCCAACGCCTCGGCCTCGCGCCTGGCGATGTGCTCCTTCAGGCCGGTGAGCAGTTCGGTCTCGTTGCCGCCGTCGGTGGTGCTGCCTTTCCAGTCCTCGATGGTGATCCCGATCTGCGTCGGCACCTCCATGCGTGCCTTGGCGGTGACGTCCGCATGGGCGTCCACGATCCAGTCGCGCGAGTGGGCGATCGCAAAACGCTGGGTGGCGCGCGTGACATGCGAGGTTTCCGGGTGCATGGCCGCGTTGGTCAGCAACTGCGTGAAGTCGACCTGTTCTTCGAGCGCCGTGCTCTGCAGGTCGTAGCGCTTGCGGGCCGCGTGTTTGTCGCCGCTCTCTTCGATGATGAAGCGGCACATTTCCTCTTGACGGCGCAGCGGCAGTTCTTCGTCGTCGAAGCGCGTCACGAGCTTGCTCAGCAGGTCATCCACGGCCGTCAGCACACTGGGCGCGGCCTTGATCTCGCCCTTGAAGACGCCGTCGAAATGCGAGAGCACCGCCTCGTGCATGGCCACGCCGTTGAGCGCGCCGTTGATGGCGGCCCAGGTCGGGCTGAGGCGCTTCAGGTGGCGGTAGGAATCGCCGTGATCGCGGTTCGGTGCTTTGGAGACCAGGCCCTTGCCCCATTGGCTGCGTTGCGTTTCCACGAAGCCGGCCTGCTGCGACAGCTCGTCGATCCAGGCGGTGATGCGCTTGCTGCAGTGCATGCTCACGTCGGCACCGAACACGCCGTTGGCCATGGCGTCGATCATGACGACGGTCTGGCGGTCGAGCTTGTAGGGGTTCTGCAGCGCGAAGTAGCGGTCGAGCCAGGTGCGATTGGCGTCGATGCGGCCGGCGCGGCGCGCGATGAGGGCGAAGAGCAGCGAGGTCTTCTCGTCGTCTCGGCGCACCGCTTCGGCCAGCGCGCGTGTTGCCAGCTCGCGGTTGTCGCCGAGCCAGGCCGACAGCGCCACCAGCGCCGGCGCGAGCCAGTAGCGCGGGGCCGAGATCATCAGTTCCTCGGTAGCGCTGCGCAGCGTTTCCTTGCGCACCAGCTGGACGTCGGAGGCTTGCAGGATGCCGGTGGCCTGGCGGCGCACCACGGCGTAGTAGCCGAAGCTGGTTTCCAGTTCCTGGCGGATCTTGACCTGGCGGGTCTCGGCCAGCGAGAGCTCCTTGGCCTTGAGGTCGGCCTCGACGAAATCGGCAAAGGCCTGCTCGAGCCGCGACAGCTCGGAGCGGGTTTGCGTCAGGTCGCGCCCGACGGACTCGACCTGACCGGAGACCGTGCCGATATCGCCTTGCAGGCTGCGCAGCGACCCGAGGATCATGCTCAGGTCGGCGAGTTGAATGATGCGTTCTGAACTCATGGGTCGCTTTTCAAATGTCGATGATGGCGGTCTGGCCAGAGGCGCTGACGGTGATCAGCCGGGTGGAATACACCTCGATGAAGGCGTAGCCGGGGTGTTGCGCGAGCGAGCGGGCGCGCTCCATCAATGGAGGCAGTGCCTCGCCGGTCTTGAAGTGCTGGATGATGCTGCCTGCGCATGTCAGGGTGTGTACCTCATGAGGTGCACCCAGGTAGCACTTGGCCACGATGCCGATGGGCAGCGCGTCGATGGCCACGTCGGGTAGCTCCTGCCGGATGGCGGCCAGCAGCTCTTGCGCGGCCTGAGTCGCATGGGCGCCGTGCAGGTGCGTGCCGGCATCGAGCCGAGTCATGGCTTCGATGTAGGCGGTCGAGCGCTTCTGGCGCAATCGCGCCTGCAGGGCCGCGCCGCTCAATGCCGTGCGGCTAGCGGGCTGTGTGTCGGCTGGGCGCAGCGACAGCTGCGGCCCGGTGTCTGTGGGCTTGGCGCCCAGGATGGCACGTGCCATGTTCTCCCTCCGTTTCAACTCCGCGGTATGCGCTTCGATGGCGCTCGATGCCCGGTGTCCGGGCGCCGATGGTGGGGCGTGACGTGAAAGCACCGGCGGCAGGCCTTGCGGCCCGGGCGCCGGTGCGTTCGGTTCGACGACTTCAGCGGCGCTGCTTCGGCCGCCGCGCCGCCGTGTGGGTCTTCAGGCTCAGCCTTGCGCCGAAGCCAGCGCCGCGTTCAGCGTCGCGCTCGGGCGCATCACCGCCTCGAACTTGGCCGTGTCGGCCAGGTAGTAGCCGCCGATGTCCACGGCCTTGCCCTGCACGGCCGCGAGTTCGTCGACGATCTTCTGCTCGTTGGCCGTGAGCGTCTCGGCCAGCTTCTTGAACTTGGCTTGCAGTTCCTTGTCGTCGGTCTGCGCGGCCAGTTCCTGGGCCCAGTACATGGCCAGGTAGAACTGGCTGCCGCGGTTGTCCAGCTGGCCGGTCTTGGGCGACGGGTTCTTGTTGTTGTCCAGCAGCTTGCCGGTGGCGGTGTCGAGCGTCTTGGCCAGGATGGTGGCCTGCTTGTTGCCCGCCTTCAGGCCCAGGTCTTCCAGGCTCACGGCCAGCGCCAGGAATTCACCCAGCGAGTCCCAGCGCAGGTGGTTTTCTTCCACCAGCTGCTGCACGTGCTTGGGGGCCGAGCCGCCCGCGCCGGTTTCGTAGAGGCCGCCGCCGGCCATCAGCGGCACGATCGACAGCATCTTGGCCGAGGTGCCCAGTTCCATGATGGGGAACAGGTCGGTCAGGTAGTCGCGCAGGATGTTGCCGGTGGCGCTGATGGTGTCCAGGCCGCGCACGACGCGCTCCAGCGTGTAGCGCATGGCGCGCACCTGGCTCATGATCTGGATGTCCAGGCCCGAGGTGTTGTGCTCGTGCAGGTACATCTTGACCTTGGTGATCAGCTGTGCCTCGTGCGGGCGGTAGGCGTCCAGCCAGAACACCACCGGCATGCCCGAGTTGCGCGCGCGCGTGACGGCCAGCTTGACCCAGTCGCGGATCGCTGCGTCCTTGACCTGGCACATGCGCCAGATGTCGCCTTGCTCCACGTCCTCGCTCATCAGCACTTCGCCGCTGTCCAGGTCGGTGATGTTGGCCACGCCGTCTTCGGGGATCTCGAAGGTCTTGTCGTGCGAGCCGTACTCCTCGGCCTTCTGGGCCATCAGGCCCACGTTCGGCACCGTGCCCATGGTCTTGGGGTCGAAGGCGCCGTGCCACTTGCAGAAGTTGATGATCTCCTGGTAGATGCGGGCGAAGGTCGACTCGGGCATCACGGCCTTGACGTCCTTCAGGCGGCCGTCGGCGCCCCACATCTTGCCGCCGTTGCGGATCATCGCGGGCATCGAGGCGTCCACGATCACGTCGTTGGGCGAATGGAAGTTGGTGATGCCCTTGGCCGAGTCGACCATGGCCAGCTCGGGGCGGTGCTCGTGGCAGGCGTGCAGGTCGCGCTTGATCTCGTCCTGCGTGCTTTGCGGCAGCGTGGCGATCTTGCTGTACAGGTCGACCATGCCGTTGTTGACGTTGATGCCGAGTTCGTCGAACAGCTTGCCGTGTTTCTCGAAGGCTTCCTTGTAGAAGATCTTCACGCAGTGGCCGAACACGATGGGGTGCGAGACCTTCATCATGGTGGCCTTCACGTGCAGCGAGAACATGACGCCGGTCTTGTGCGCGTCCTCGATCTCCTTTTCATAGAAGGCCAGCAGCGCCTTCTTGCTCATGAACATGGAGTCGATGACCTCGCGGTCCAGCAGCGCGACCTTGGACTTGAGCACGATGGTCTTGCCGCTCTTGGTGATGAGCTCCATCTTCACGTTGCGCGCGCGGTCCAGGGTCATGGACTTTTCGCCGTGATAGAAGTCGCCGCCGTGCATGTGCGAGACGTGCGAGCGCGAGGCCTGGCTCCAGTCGGCCATGCTGTGCGGGTTCTTGCGGGCGTATTCCTTGACGGCCTTGGGCGCGCGGCGGTCGGAGTTGCCTTCGCGCAGCACGGGGTTCACGGCGCTGCCGGTGCACTTGTTGTAGCGCGTGCGGATGTCCTTGTCCTCGTCCGTCGTCGGGCTCTCGGGGTAGTCGGGGATCTTGTAGCCCTTGCCCTGCAGTTCCTTGATGGCCGCCTTGAGCTGCGACACCGAGGCGCTGATGTTGGGCAGCTTGATGATGTTGGCGTCGGCCTGCAGCGTGAGCTTGCCGAGTTCGCCGAGGTTGTCGGGCACTTTCTGCGCGTCGCTCAGGAATTCGGGGAATTCACCCAGGATACGGGCGGCCACGGAGATGTCGCTCGTGGTGACGTTGATGCCGGCCGGGTTCGTGAACGCGCGGATGATGGGCAAAAACGCGTAGGTCGCCAGCAGGGGCGCCTCGTCGGTAAGGGTGTAGACGATGGTGGGTTGCTTCGAGCTCATGCGCTTGCGTCCGTAAATCCTGTGTTGTCGGGTGGCGTGAACTTCAGGGATAAATCAGTTCACGAGGTGGCGATTGTCGCCGGGCGGAAGAGGGCGTGGCCGATTCGAGGGGTGATCACCCTGCGGGAGGCTTTGTCAATCCAGCGGCAGGGCGATGGTAGCGGCCAGCGGCACGGTGTCGATCTGCGCCGCGCTGGCCACCAGAACGGCGCGCCGCGCCTGGGCGGCCACGGCCGTGAGCGCCTGCCACAGGCAGCGGGTCGAGCCGGCGTCCAGCCCGGCGGTCGGCTCGTCGAGCAGCAGCAGCGGGCGGCCCGAGGCCAGCCCGGCGGCCATCCAGACCTTGCGCCTGGAGCCGGTCGAGAGCATGAACATCTGCTTGTCCAGGTGCGGCGCGAGCGAAAAACCGTCGGCCAGCGCCTGCCAGGCGGCGGGGTCGAAGCCCGTGTCGCCCTCGGTCAGCTGCCGCGTGCATTCGCGGGCGGTGAGCTGGTCGAAGCGGTCGGTGCCCGGGTCGACGAAGAACACGTGGCGGGCGTAGGCCTCGGGCGAGGCGTCCAGGCGCGTGCCGGCCACCGTCAGGCGGCCGGTGGCGGGCAGCGTGCCCGCGATCACCTGCAGCAGCGCCGACTTGCCGGCGCCGGTGTCGCCGTACAGCAGCGTCACGCCGGGGCCGACCGCCGCGTTCCAGCCCGACGCGATGGCGGGCTGGTCGGGGTAGGCGAAGCCGATGTTCTCCAGCTGGAGGATGGGAGGGGAGGAGGGGTTCTGGTTCACGGCCCGCGTTTTACCATCGGGCCCATGAAGAAAACGCCCCTTGCCGCAGGTCTGTTGTCCGTGCTGTCGTTCGCAGGGCCCGCGCTCGCGACCCCCGCCGCGCAGGTGTTCGTGGCGGTCAAGCAGCCCGAGTCGGTCGATGCCGACTGGCGCGCCCACCTGTGCGCCTTGCTGCCCCAGCCCTGCGACCCCAGGAAGCTCACGCTGCACCGCCCGCGCGGCGGCGCTGCCGGCGACTACATGGTGCTGTCGGAAACGCCGCTGGCCATGGCGCGCCTGCAGCGCGGCGCGCAGGCCACCGAATGGAAGCTCGACCGCCTGCACGACTTCACCGCCTACGCGGGCTCGGTCAAGGAAGGCGAGGCGGGCAGCGGCGAGGTGGCCCGCACGCTCGCGCCGGCGCTGTATCCGCTGGCCGACGGGCGCTGGGCCGCGGCGGTGCTGCAGCGCCAGTCGGAGAGCTATTCGGGCGGCGGCGCGTCGTTCGTCACCGCCGACTTCGTGCCGCTCGATGCCAAGCCGCAGTCGACCATCGCCGCGTACGAAGGCATTCCGTATTCGTGCACCCGGATGATCCGCGCCTGCTTCTCGGAGAAGGAATACAAGACCTCGAAGCACTGCCACGACGAAAGCAGCGGCAGCCTGCGCATCGCCTATGGCGAGCCCGCCAAGGCCGGCGGCCCCTACGACTGGCAGTTCACCTGGCTGCAGAGCGACTGGGCCGCGAACACGCCGGCCAGCGCCACCGTCAGCACGCGCCAGCGCTTTTCCGCCAGCGAGGGCTCGGCCGACTTCTGCGGCGGCGGGCCGCAGTAGCAACCAGTCGGTCGGTCGGTCAGGCGCCGCGCGGCACCGTCACCGTGCCCACGTGCCTGGTGCGCCCCGCGCCCAGGCCCGCGATCACCAGCGCGATGCCCAGCCCGATGAACAGCCACGACGAGGCGCGAAAGCTCCCCGTCCAGCCGTGCAGCAGCCCGGCCACCAGCGGGCCGAAGGCCGCCACCATGTAGCCCACGCCCTGCGCCATGCCCGACAGGTGCGCGGCCACGTGCGAGTCGGGCGAGCGCAGCACGATCATCGTGAGCGCCAGCGCGAAGGTGCCGCCCTGCGCAATGCCCAGCAGCACCGCCCACAGCCACACGCCGCCCAGCGGCGCGAACAGCATCGCCAGCATGGCGGTCACCGTGAGCAGCGACAGCACCACGGCCAGCCCGCGCTGGTTGCGCAGCTTCACCGCCAGCGCCGGCACCACGAGGCAGGTCACCACCTGCGTCATGACCGACAGCGACACCACGTAGCCGGCCGTCTCGCTGCCCAGCCCGCGCTCGCGCAGGATCGGCGCGAGCCAGCCCATCACGATGTAGGCCAGGGCCGACTGCAGCCCCATGAAGAACGTGACCTGCCAGGCCAGCCGGTCGCGCCAGAGGCCCCGCACCGTGAAGCCCGACTCGCTGGCCACCGGCTTGAGCGGCAGCGCCTGCGGCGCCCAGATCAGGGTGACGACGGCGGCCGGCAGCGCCCACATGGCCAGCGCCATGGTCCAGCCGCCGCCCAGCGCGTGTTCGATCGGCACCGTGAGGCCCGCCGCGCTGGCCGCGCCGCCGCACACGGCCATGGTGTACAGGCCCATCATCAGCGCCGCCTGCCTGGCGAAGTCGCGCTTGACCAGTCCCGACAGCAGCACGTTCGACACCGCGATGCCGCTGCCCGCGATGGCCGAGGCCACGAACAGCAGCGGGATGTTGCCCGTGCCGCGCAGCACCGTGCCCAGCAGGATGAGCACCATGCACGCCAGCAGCGTGCGCTCGGTGCCGAAGCGCCGGCCCAGGCCGGGCGCCAGCGGCGCGAACACGCCCAGGCACACGATCGGCAGCGTGGTCAGCAGGCTCGCGGCCGTGGCCGACAGGCCCGTGGCCTTGATGATTTCCGGCAGCACCACCGACAGGCTGGCAAACACCGGCCGCAGGTTGAACGCGATCAGCACCACGCTCGCGCCCAGCAGGATGCGGCGGCTCAGGTTGGGCGTGGGGGTGGGGAGCGGCGCGGGCCGGTTGTCGGCCTCGGTGTCGATGAGCAGGTCTTCGGCCGCGCCGGTGGCATTGGTCGTATCGGCCTGCGCGGGCTGCGTGCGTTGCGCTGCCGGCGTGGTGGCGGCGCTGCCGCGTTCAAGCGTGGCCGCGCTCATGCCGTGCCCACCGCCAGTGCGTTGATCATCGGCGCCATGAACGCGCGCACCGCGGCGGCGGCAAGGTCGGGGTCGCGGCTCGCGATGGCCTCGACGACCGCGCGGTGCGCGGCTTCGTCGGGCTCGGGCAGGGCGGTGCCCATGCTGCTGGCGATCGTTTCCTTGATGTAGCCGGTGATGAAGCGACAGGTCTCGGCCAGCGCGAGGTTGCCCGACACGTCGACGATGGCCAGGTGAAAGGCCAGGTCGCGCTCGATGAAGTCCGCGCCGTTGTCGTCCGCGTCGGGCACGCCGCGCTTGTCGAGCAGCATGTTCAGCCGCCGCAGGTCCTTGGCCGTGTGGCGCACGGCGGCCAGCCGCGCGGCCTCGACCTCGAGCGCGCGGCGCACCTCGAACTGGTCGCGCAGGCTGGCGCGCCGCATTTTCTGCAGGCTGGAGGAGGGGTCGAAGCCCGAGCGCACATAAGTGCCCGAGCCCTGGCGCACTTCGAGCAGGCCGCGCGACACCAGCGTCTTGACCGCCTCGCGCACCGTGCCGCGGCTCACGCCCAGCAGCAGGGCGAGCTGCGGCTCGATGGGAATGCGGCTGCCCACCGCCCAGCGGCCGCCCGAGATTTCGGCGCGGATGCTGTCGGCGGCGGCGTCCGCCAGGGAGGTGCGAGGGGCTTGAGCGAGCATCGGTGGGGCCTATTCATTCAATGATTGGACGAATTTTGCCCTCTGGGCAAAGTCCGGGCTGCGCGCGCGGTGGTTGCTCGCTTTCGCGGCTTGCAGCGGTTCAGATACCTGTTCGCCCGATTCTGCAAGCTGGTTTCGCAGATTTGCCCCGAATCAGTGAACTTTTGCCGCCCTTGATGAAACGTTGACTCAATTGTTACCAATCATCAGCGACCTGCCGGAAAATGAAACTAAAGGTCACTTATGAATCTGTAAGTTGCTTCGCTCCGCGGCTCGGCGCTCCCGTCGGCACGCACGGAAGGGCGCCCAGGGAGAACAAGAAAAACGGATCCCGTCGAATCTGAAATGAAGGACTTTTCTTTGTCGGACGTGCGGCTGTTCACCAAAGCCGCACAGCTGGGAGGACTGACTCCCGCCGCCGATGTGCTCAACGTACCCAAGGCCTCGGCGTCGCGCCAGCTCCAGAGGCTGGAGGCCACGGTGGGGCATCTGCTGCTGCACCGCGGCTCCACCCGCTTCGCGCTCACCGAGGAAGGGCGCGAGTTCCTGGTGGCGGCGCAGCATGTGCTGACCATCCTGGACGACGTCATGCTCAACCTGTCGTCGGGCGGCGGCGCGGTGACGGGGCGGCTGCGCATCGCGGTGCCGCACTACTACGGCCGGGAACTGCTCATGAGCCACCTGCCTGCCTTCATGACGGCCTACCCGCAGCTCGAGGTGGTGGTCGAGACCGGTAACGACCGCGCCGACCTGTTCCGCGACGAGGCCGACGTGGCCATCCGCCGCGGCCGCGACGGCTGCGACGAACTGGTGGCGCGCCACCTGAAGCACGAGCCGCTGATGCTGTGCGCCGCGCCGACCTACCTGGTGCCGCACCCGGCCATCGAGAGCCTGCAGGACCTGGCCGCGCACGTGTTCCTGACCACCGACGCCGAGGGCCGCAAGCGTGAAATCAACCTCGCGACGGCCGAGAAAAGCCACCGGGTGCGGGTGGAAAGCGTATTCCAGTCGGACGACCTGGAATTGATCCTGCAATTGGCCATATCGGCGCGAGGTATTTCATTGGTGCCGGTGTCGCTGGCCCAGCCGCAGATCGAACAGGGGCTGCTGGTGCCGGTATTGCCGCAACTGCATCTGAAGCCGCAGGAAATCAACCTGGTCTATTTGCCGTCGCGCCGCAATTCGCCAAAGATCAAGACCTTTGTCGATTATGTCTTGAGCATCTTCAGGGCGTTCTAGCACCCCCGGGGCTCGCCGCCTTGTAACAGACGCGCGACGCCCGATTTCCCCGCATCACCCCATTCTTTGCCGAAAAACAGCGGCAGGACGGTGCCTGCGCGCGCTCTTTCGGTAGCCCGCTACAGAGGAGAAAGCCTCTTTTTTCGCGCGCCGGTTGTCGAAAGTGGAACCTGAATTCCGAATCATGAGTTGTCGAATCTGATGGGTACAAAAGACCCACTTCAAATATACAGTCCGACACCTCTGAAATAAAAGTTGACAATTGTTGACTATGCCGACCGGTAGCAAAGAACTTCCGGCGGATTGGAGGCCTGCGCCTGCTTTCATTCAATGGAAGAAAAGGCGCCGGTAGCGCACCCGATGCTGGTCATTGCAAAAGACCGGCATTTTCCTTTCAGCAGATTTTCAGTTCATTTCATGCCCGAATTTTGCCGGGGGTGGAGTCCTGTGCGTCTTGAATCCGGAGCGACCCATGTCCAGTAAAAAATCGACTCAGATCCCATTTCATCGCCGCCTGGCCGGCGCGTTCGTGCTCGCCGTGCTCGCGGGCGTTGCCGTGCCGGCGGCGGCCCAGGCCACCGGCGCCGCCGGTGTACAGGCCGAGGCCGCGCAGAAGAAGGCCGTGACCGTCGTCCTCACCCAGCACAAGGTGGTGAAGGACGCGCAGGGCCGCGAGCAGCGCGTCGACGCCGGCGCGGTCAAGCCCGGCGACCTCGTCGAGTACACGGCCACCTACACCAACAACACCGGCAAGCCCGTTTCCGGCCTGATCGCCGACCTGCCGATTCCCGAGGGGCTGGAGTACCAGCCGCGCAGCGCCAAGCCCGGCGCCACGCTGGTGCAGGCCGCGACCAGGGACGCCGCCTTCGGCCCCGAGCCGCTGATGCGCAAGGGCGCCGGCAACCGCCTGGAGGCCGTGCCCTACGCCGACTACCGCGCCCTGCGCTGGAGCCTGGGCCAGTTGCCCGCCAACGGCAGCGCCGCCGTGAGCGCACGCGCGCGGGTCGAGACCGTCGCGCCGCCCGCGTCCGCCGTGACGGCGCAGGCCGCATCGGCCGCGCCCGCATCGGCAGCCGCCCCGCGCTGAACCGAGTCCGACCCGCCCGTAGCGCGGCCCCGGCGGCCGCGCTGCGGGCGGGCTTTTCCATGTCCGTTCCCGTTCTTTGACCACCGAGGAGAAACCACGTGATTCCCACCTTGCCAACCCGGCGCAGCAGCGGCTTCAGGCCGGTTGCGTCGTGGGCCGGCGCCGCAGCCCTGACGCTGGGCTTCCTGTTCGGAAGCCCGGTCTCCCTGGCTGCCGCACCGCCCGCCAACACCGTCATCGGCAACCAGGCCTCCGCCACTTATTCCGACTCGGCCGGCACCACGCAGCTGGCCACGTCCAACCTGGTCCAGACCACGGTGCAGCAGGTGGGTTCGTTCACGCTGGACACGGTCAGCAGCGTCACCACCACCATCGTCAACACCAAGATCGGCGCGGCCGGCGCCATCGTCTATGCGCCGCACACGCTGACCAACACCGGCAACGGCAGTGACACCTTCACGCTCGCGGTCGGCACCGACGGCGGCAAGTTCGCCAAGGTCGAGGTCTACCCCGACGCCAACGGCGACGGCGTGCCCGACGGCACCACGCCGCTGTGCACGGTCACCGGCAGCGCGGTGTGCAACGTGCCCGCGCAGACCGTGGCGGGCAACAACGGCGTGTTCCGCTTCGTCGTGGCCTACACGATCCCCGGCACCGCCACCAGCAGCAACGGCGACTTCGACAAGGCGACCATCACCGCCACCCCGGGCACCGCGGCGCTGTACACCGCGCCCAACACCTCGGCGGCCGACAAGGACGAGGTCAAGCTCACGAGCGACGCCGCGTTCAACGTGACCAAGACCATCGGCATTCCGTCGGTCTCGGCGCCCGGCGGCGGCGCATGGCCGACCCCGGTCAGCGGCGGCCCGCGCTCGTCGTCCTCGGCAAGCTGCGCGACCACCTGGTCCAACGGCCTGAGCTCGAGCGCGAACTGCCAGTACACCGTGTACACGCTGACCTTCAACAACACCGGCGGCGCGCCCGGCCGGTTCGCGATGTCCGACACGCTGCCCAGCGGCATGACCTACGTCGCGGGTTCCGCGGTGTGGAGCAGCGCACCCGGCACCGCGCTCGGCGACGGCGCCGGCGGCGACCCGGCGGGCATCGACTTCCAGGTGGTCGGCGGCGCGCTGAACACCGTGGTGGCTTCGCTCGGCCAGAACGTGACGCAGACCGTGAGCTTCGTGGTGCTGGTCAACAGCTCCGCCGCCATCGGCACCGCCACCACCACCAACACCGCCAAGTTCAGCCCGACGCTGGTGCCCGGTACCGTGACCGCTGCCGCCATCGGCACGCCCGGCGCCAGCACCAACCCGTCGGCCTACACGGTGCTGGCGAGCTACAGCGTGGTGGTCGGCGCCAACGGCTCCACCGCCGCCAACGCGGTCGACGCCACACCCGGCACGCCCAACGGCACCGCCAACGACCTGACCACGCGTGCGTCGGCCGTGGCCGGTGGCAGCGTCAAGTTCGGCCAGACCGTGTTCAACGCGGGCACGGGCAGCGACACCGTCAACCTCGCGGTGTCCGCCAACTCGTTCCCGGCCGGCACGACCTTCGTGTTCTTCGCGGCCGACGGCGTCACGCCGCTGCTGGACACCAACGGCGACGGCGTGCCCGACACCGGCCCGATCGCGGCCGGCGGCAGCCTGAACGTCGTGCTGCAGGCCAACGTGCCGGCGGCCACGGCCGTGGGCACGGGGCCGTTCTCGGCCACCGTGACCGGCCGCTCGGTCGGCGACACCACCAAGCTCGACGCCACGCTCGACACCGTGACCATCGTCGTCGGCTCGCTGGTCGACCTGACCAACACCGCGGCCGGCACCGGCACCGGTTCGGTCGGCGGCGGCGACCTGGGCTCGGGCCCGAGCCCGGACCCGACCACCACCAACAGCACCGCGGCCGGCACCGGCACGGTGTTCGCGCTGTACGTGAAGAACAACGACACGGTCAACAACACCTACAACCTGGCGGCCAGCCAGTCGACCAGCTTCCCCGGCACGCTGCCCAGCGGCTGGACGGTGAAGTTCGTGGCGGCCGGCGGCACTTGCGCGTCGGCGGCGATCACTTCGGTGAGCGTCAATGCCGCCGCGCAGGGCCAGGTCGGCGCCTGCGTGACGCCGCCCGCCACGCAGCCGGCGGTGGTTGCGCAGAAGATCTACTTCCAGGTGAAGTCGACCGCCGTGGCCTCGACCGGCGTGCTCGTGACCGACACCAAGACCGACGCCGTGACCGTCACGGCCGCCGTGACGCTGAGCGCCACGCTCACGCCGAACAACAGCGGCCAGGTGGCGCCCGGCGGCACCGTGGTGTATCCGCACACGCTGACCAACACCGGCACCCAGAGCTGCGGCGCCTACACGCTGACGGCCACCGTGCCGACGGCCGACGCCGCGCTCGGCTGGACCACGGCGATCTACATCGACGTGAACGGCGACGGCCAGATCGACGCCAACGACACGCTGGTGACGGGCCCGATCGCGAGCCTGCCGGTCGGCGGCCCGCCGCAGAAGCTGCTGGTGCGCGTGTTCGCGCCGGGCGGCGCGAGCGCCGGCGCCACCGACACCACGACCGTGACCGCGACCTTCGCCGCGGGCGCGTCGAGCTGCGGCGCGCCGTCGGCGATCGACATCAGCACCGTCATCACCGGCCAGATCCGCGTGCTCAAGACGCAGGCGGCCGACGCCAACTGCGACGGCGTGATCGAAGGCGCCTACGCCGCGACCCCGCTGTCCATGAAGCCCGGCCAGTGCATCGTGTACCGCGTGGTCGCCACCAACGAAGGCACGTCGTCGGTCACCAACATCGCCATCAACGATGCGGTGCCGCCGTACACCACGCTGAGCGCGACGCAGCCGGCAGGCGCGCTGTGCACCTCCAGCGGCGTGACCGGCACGGCCCTGGCCTACGCGCAGGGCACGCCCGCCGGCACCGTCAGCTGCGGCAGCGCTTCCAACACCGTGGCCCCGAGCGGCTCGGCCACCTTGACCTTCGCCGTGAAGATCAATCAGTGATGCGCGGGGTTTGAGTCGCCGGCGGGCGCGGCCTTCGGGTTGCTCCGCCGGTTTAGCGAGGCGCCGCCACGGCGCGCGCCTCGCCTTTTTCCCTTGCCGCTTGCGCACCGGGCCGCACGCACGCGCACGCCTGCTTCGCAGGCGGCAGAGGAAAAAGTTCATCGAAGGCCAGTGGCGTGCAGTTTCTTTTCGAGTACCTGAGCAATCGCTCGCAACGGTGGGGCGGCGGCATGGCCGTCGCCGCCGCGGCGGCGCTGTTCCTGTGCTTGTCGTGGGGCGGCACCGCCGCGCATGCCGCGCCGGCGCCCGGGGGCACGGTGATCCGCAACGTCGCCACGGCCACCTACGTGCCGGCGGGCCTGCTGCAGACCGAGACCTCGAACTCGAACGGCGTGAGCGTCAACGTGCTGGAGGTCGAGGCGCTGCTGCTCACGCAGGACCAGACGGTGAGCCGCCCGCCGGGCACCGGCGCCACGCTGAGCCACCTGATCGCCAACACCGGCAACGTGCCCTCGGCCTACCGCTTCAGCCTCGCGAACAACGGCGCGGGCTGCCCGGCCGACAACTTCGACCTGGCGGCGCTGCGGCTGGTGCGCGACAGCAACAACAACGGCGTGGCCGACGCGGCCGACCCCGTGCTGGCGCTGGGCAGCAACGGCGCGCTCACGCTGCAGCCGGGCCAGACCGCCGCGCTGCTGGTGCAGGGCACGGTGCCCGGCACCGCGACGGGCAGCGCCTGCGTCACGCTCGGCGTCGTCACCGCGCTGCAGAACCTGAGCGCGGTCAACCGCGACATCGTCAACGCGGGCGACCTCGCGGTGCTCACGCTGGCCAAGTCGGCGAGCTACCCCGGCGTGATCGAGCCGGGCACCACGCGCATCGACTTCAGCGTGGCGGCCTCCAACATCGGCGCGCGCGACGCCCGCCCAGTGGCCGCCGCCGCGCCGGCCGGCACGCCCGTGCTGGTGAACGGCACGCCCACGAGCCTGGTGCTGCTGCGCGACGTGGTGCCCGCCGGCACGCGCTACATCGCGGGCAGCCTGCAGAGCACGGCGGCCGGCGCGCTGCGGCTGTACCGCCTGCCGGGCGATGCCGAGTTCAGCTACCGCACCGCCGACGACGCTTCGGCCGTCGAGGTGGCCATCGGCATTCCAGCGCCGCTGGCGCGCAACGCGTCGGTGGTGATGCAGTTCGGCGTGCAGGTGCGCGGCGACCAGAGCGGCGAGATGCGCAACACCGCGCAAGGCTTCTACGACGACGGCGCGGCGCCCGTGGCGGTGCCGTCGAACACGGTGGTCATGACCTCGAGCCAGGGCCGCATCGGCGTGGCCAAGGCCGCGTCGGCGCCGCGCATGAACCGCGGCGCCGACGGCCAGCTCGACGGCACCGCCACCGTCACCTTCGACGTCAACGTGCGCAACTACGGCGCCGCGTGGCTGCACGGCGTGCAGGTGAGCGACGTGCTCGAAGGCAGCGGCACGTCGCAGTCCCCGCGCTTCGGCAGCTACACGCCGGCCGCCGCGCCGGCCGCGAACCAGTACACCGTCGTGCCCGGCACGCTGGTGGTGCTCAACAACCAGGGCAATGCCATCAGCGGCACGGCGGCAACGGCCAACGCGGCCTTCACCGGCACGGCCGCCGCGCAGAACCTGCTGGCGCCCGGCGCGGTGCTGCCGGTGGGCGCGCAGTTCACGGTGCGCTTCGACGTGCGCTTCAACGTCGGCGGCCGCGCCGCCACGCTCTACAACACGGCGCGCGCGCAGGCCGCGCTCTCGGCCGGTGGCGTGCCCACGGTGTTCGACGATTCGGTCAACGGCAGCAACCCCGACGCCGACGGCGACGGCAACCCCAACAACGACGCCTCGCCCACGCCGGTGTCCACGCAGTTGCCCACGCTCGCGCTGCTCAAGACCGTCTCGCTGCCGCGCCACGTGGCCAACGGCGTGTACGAGTTCGACTACCGGCTCAAGGTCAGCAACACAGGCAGCGCGCTCGCGCCCAACGTGCGGCTGATCGACAACCTGAACTGCACCTTCGACATGGACAAACCCGACGGCCTCGTCGCCGGCTGGGAACTGATCGATCCGCCGAAGGCGCGCAACGGCCTGCTCACGCCGGCGGGCGCCTTCACCGGCCGCGCGCCGTGCGAGCGCGAGGGGCTCGCGAGCAGCGACCCCACCAAGCTGCCGACCGAGGCCTCGCTGAGCCTGACCGACGGCAGCCGCGCGCTCGCGCCGGGGCAGAGCGAGGAGGTGTCGTTCAGCGTGCGCCTCACGCTCAAGTCCGCCGCGGCCGGCAGCCGGCTGGCCATCAGCAACAAGGCCTGGGCCGGCGCCTTCGACCAGAACACCATCAACGTCACGCCCGCGATGCTGGTGGTGGCGAGCGCCAGCATCGCGCAGTCGCTGGTGGCCGACCCCGAGGGCACGGTCTACAACGCGGTCACGCGCCAGCCGGTGCCGGGCGCGGTCGTCACCTTCTCGCGCACCTCGTGCAGCACCGGCACGCCGGGGCCGATCACGCCCGACCAGCTGTACGGCGGGTCGTCGGGCAGCTACGTGTTCAACGCCGACGGCAGCGTGTCCATGACCACCGGCGCCGACGGCGGCTACCAGTTCTTCCTGCAGTCGCCGCCCGTGACGGGCTCGTGCACCTTCGGGCTCGGCGTGACGGTGCCGGCCGCCAGCGGCTACGTGTTTCCGTCGCAGCTGATCCCGGTGGCGCCGGGCACCTTCGACACCTGCGGCGCCGTCGCGCCCAGCACCGGGCCGCCGCAGGGCTCGGACTCGACCCGGCACTACTTCTCGGTGAACTCGGGCTTCGACGCCACCGGCATGGCCTGCGACGTGATGCACAACCACATCCCGCTGGACCCGGGCAACGTGCTCGGGCTGGTGCTGCGCAAGGAAGGCAGCAAGCGCGAGGTGGAGTTCGGCGACTTCATGGACTACGCGCTGGTCGTCACCAACAAGACCGGCTTCCCGGTGCGCGGCGTGAGCCTGGCCGACAGCCTGCCGCCGGGCTTTGCGTACGTGGCCAACAGCGCGCGGCTGAACGGCGCGATGTCGGCCAACCCGGCGGGCGGCGCGGGGCCGAAGCTGGTGTTCGACTTGCCCGGCGTGACCCTGGCCGCGGACCAGTCGGTGGTGCTGCGCTACCGCGTGCGCGTGGGCGTCGGTGCGCCGACCAACGGCGACGCCGTGAACCGCGCGCGCGCCACCTCGGGCCTGATGCAGTCGAACCTCGCGAGCTGGACCGCGCGCGTGACCGGCGGCGTGTTCTCCGACGACGCCTTCATGTTCGGCAAGGTCTACATGGACTGCCGGCGCGACGGGCGGCAAGAGGGCGTCGACGAAATCGGCGTGCCCGGCGTGCGCCTGTACATGGAAGACGGCACGCACGTCATCACCGATGTCGAGGGCAAGTGGAGCCTGTACGGCCTGAAGCCCGTGACGCACGTGCTGCGCGTGGACCCGACCACGCTGCCCGCGGGCGCGCGGCTCGACGTGCTCGACAACCGCAACGCCGGCAACCCCGAGAGCCGCTTCGTCGACCTCAAGAAGGGCGAGTTCCACAAGGCCAACTTCCCGGTCGCCAACTGCGACACGCCCGGCGTGATGAAAGAGGTGATCGCGCGGCGCGCGGCCATTGCCGCCATTCCCGACACCGAAGCCGAAGCGCAGGTGCGCGTGCGCCTCGATCCCGAAGGCCGCGTGGTGCCCGTGGGCGACATGCGCGCGCTGCCCGCCAGCGGCCAGGCGCTGTCCAGCGGCAGCACCGGCACCACGCCCGCCAGCTCGGCCCCGCTGATCGCGCTGCCGGCCGCGCCCGCGAACGCGAGCAGTTTCGTCAACGGCGCGACGGGCACGGCGGGCGGCACGCTCGGCGCAAGCAACGGCGCACCCGCCACGCCGGCCGGCAGCCTGTTCGCCGCGCTCAACGGCCTGCCCGCCAGCGTGCAGGGCGCGTCGGCCACGGGCGGCGGCGCAACGGGTGTCGGCGCGTTCGCGAGCCGGCCCGTCAACACCAGCGGCCAGATGCTGGAGCCGCGCGCCAACCCGCTGCTGCCGCAGGCCGCGCCGAGCCCGATCGAACTCGAAGCGCTGCTGCCGCAGGTGGCCGACAACACGCTCGGTTTCATCGACCTGAAGGACGGCGACACGCTGCCCGGCACCTCGGTCAACGTGCGCGTCAAGGGCGAGGCGGGGCTCGCGCTGCGCCTGCGCGTGAACGGCAAGGCCATCGAAGAGCGCCGCGTCGGCAAGAAGACGCAGCTGGACGCAAGGAAGATCGGCGCGTGGGAATACATCGGCGTGGTGCTGCAGCCCGGCGACAACCGCCTGCAGCTCGAAGGCGTGGACCCGTTCGGCAACGTGCGCGGCAGCGCGCGGGAGATTCGCGTGGTCGCGCCCGACAAGCTCGGCGCCATCCAGGTCGAGGTGCCCGCGTCGGCGCAGGCCGATCTGCGCACGCCCGTGGTCGTGAAGGTGCGCCTGACCGACGCGGCCGGCGTGCCCGTGACCACGCGCACGCAGCTCACGCTGGAAACCGATCGCGGCCGCTGGCTCGACGAAGACCTGAACCCCGCCGAGCCCGGCACGCAGGTCTTCATGGACGGCGGCACGGCCGAGTTCCGCCTGCTGCCGCCCGGCGAGCCCGGCGATGCGCGCCTGCGCGTGACGGCCGGCGCCTTCGTGAAGGAAGTGCGCCTGCCGCTGCTGCCCGAGATGCGGCCGATGATCGGCGTCGGCATCGTCGAAGGCGTGCTCGACTTCACCAGGCGCGGCGGCGTGCCGCTGGGCGCCATGCCGGCCGGCGCGGCCTTCGAGTCCGAGCTCACGGGCCTGGCCGACGAGGGCAAGACGCGACGCGGCGCCGCGCGCACCGCCTTCTTCCTGAAGGGCACCGTCAAGGGCGAGTACTTGCTGACGGCGGCCTACGACTCCGACAAGGCGCGCAACGACCGCCTCTTCCGCGACATCCGCCCCGACGAGTTCTACCCCGTGTACGGCGACTCGTCGGTCAAGGGCTTCGACGCGCAGAGCACGCAGAAGCTCTACGTGCGCATCGACAGGAACCGCTCCTACCTGCTGTACGGCGACTTCACCACCGCCAGCAGCACCGAGGTGCGCAACCTGAGCCAGGGCAACCGTTCGCTCACCGGCCTGAAGCATGTGTACGACGACGGCGGCGTGCGCGCCACCAGCTACGTGTCGCGCACCGCGCAGACGCAGCAGGTGGAAGAGTTTCGCGCCGTCGGCACCTCGGGCCCGTACTACCTGAGCGCGAACGGCGGCGAGTTCGTCGACAACAGCGAGCAGGTCGAGATCGTGGTGCGCGACCGCAACCAGCCGAACATCGTGCTGCAGCGCACGGCGGCGGTGCGCTTCGTCGACTACACCATCGAGCCGCTGACGCGCCGCGTGCTGTTCACGCACGCCATTGCGTCGGCCGACGCGAACCTCAACCCGCAGTCGATCCGCGTGACCTACGAGGTCGATGCGGGCGGCCCCAAGTTCACCGTGGCCGGCACCGACGTGCAGGTGAAGGTGGGCGACAACCTGCAACTGGGCGTGGTCGCCAGCACCGACCAGAACCCCGAGAACCGCCGCAAGCTCGGCGCGCTCACGGCCGTGGCCCGTGTGGGCGACAACACCACCATGGCCGGCGAATGGGTGCGCACCGAGTCCGACAAGAGCGGCCAGGGCAGCGGCGGCCGCGTCGAGCTGCGCCACCAGACGGCCGAGCTGGCCGTGGTCGCGCTCGCGAGCAAGACCAGCACCGGCTTCGACAACCCCGGCGCGAGTTTTTCCGCGGGCCGCACCGAGGCCTCGGCGCGCGCCGAGTACCGGCTCGACGCCACCACCGCCCTGCGCGGCGAGGCGCTCTACAGCCAGGATGCGCTGCTCGAAGGCAGCCGCCGCGGCTTCACCGCCAGCGTGCAGAAGAAGTTCGGCGAGCAGCTGGTGGGCGAGGTGGGCCTGCGCCATGGCCAGAGCGGCGCGGGCCTGGGCAACGGCTCCGGCTCGGGCTTCGACTACGGGCAGATCTCCACCTACAGTGGCAACCTGGGCAGCGGCGTGGGCGCCAACAACGTGACGCCGCTGGGCGGCGCGGCCAACGCCAACGCGAACAGCGAGACGCTGACGACCGTGCGCGCGCGCCTGTCGGCGCCGGTGCCGGGCCTGCCGCAGGCCAACGTGTTCGTCGAGGGCGAGCAGGACATCCACAAGTCCGACCGCCACGTGCTGGCCGTGGGCGGCAACTACGCGGTGACCGAGAAGACGCGCGTCTACGGCCGCTACGAACTGGTGTCGAGCCTGTACGGGCGCGACGAACTCACGGCGAGCCAGTCGAACAACGTGGGCATCCTCGGCGTCGAGAGCAGCTACATGGAAGGCGGGCGCGTGTACAGCGAGTACCGCCTGGCCGACAGCCTGGACGGCCGCGCGGCGCAGGCCGCCACCGGCGTGCGCAACACCTTCAAGCTCGACGACCGGTGGCGGCTGACGGGCGGCATCGAGCACACGCGCCAGCTCGGCGGCCTGCGCAACAGCGGCAACAACGGCACGGGCTATGCGGGCGGGCTGGGCCAGTCGATGGCCGTCACGGGCGGTGTCGAATACATCGCCGACCGCATCAAGGCCAGCGGCGTGCTCGAAGGCCGGCGCGGCGACGACGCCGACACGCGGCTCTTCAGCGCGGGCTTCGGCTACAAGCTCGACCCCGCATGGAGCCTGCTCGCGCGCAGCGTGATCAGCGACAGCGAAGGGCAGGGCAGCAACGCCGGCAACGAGCGCCACCTGTCGCGCCACCAGGTCGGCCTGGCCTACCGGCCCGTCGACACCGACAGCTGGAACGCGCTGATGCGCTACGAGCGCCGCTCGGAGCGCGTGGTGGGCAGCGGCAGCTCGACTGGCGCGCTCGACGGCAGCAGCGTGTTCGGCTCGGGCTACGGCAACGCGAGCCTGCCGGGCACGACGAGCGCCGACATCGTGTCGGCCCACGTCAACTACAACCCGCGCCCCGGCACGGTGATCAACGGGCGCTATGCGGCCAAGTGGTCGCGCACCGACGACGGTCTGCTCAAGAGCACCTACTGGGCGCACCTGCTGCAGGGCCGCTTCACGCAGGACATCGACAAGGACTGGGACTTCGGCGTGCAGGCCGGCCTGCTCTACGGCAAGGGCGGCGCGCTGCAGAAGACGGCGGGCGTCGAGATCGGCTACCAGGTCATGAAGGACCTGTGGGTGTCGGCGGGCTACAACTTCGTGGGGCTGAAAGACCGCGACCTGACGGCCAACGAATACACGAGCAAGGGCGCGTACATCCGCCTGCGCTTCAAGTTCGACGAGACCACGCTGGGCTTTGCGTCGGCGGGTGCGAAGGGCAAGCCGGCGGAACGCGCGGCGGTGGAGGCAGATGACGGCAAGAAGTGATTCGTCGCGGCGGGGCATGCGCATGCGCATGCGCAGGAGCGGCGTGCGCGCGGCGTGGATGGGCGCGCTCGGGCTGGCGGCATCGCTGCTGGGCGCGACGGCCATGGCGGGGCAGGTGGCTTGCACGCCGCAGGCGGGCTACAGCGCGTGCGTGCAGGTCACGTACAGCGGCGCGGACCAGACCTTCACCGTGCCGACCGGCGTGAGCTCGATCTTCATCAAGGCCTGGGGCGCGGGCGGCGGCGGGCCCAACACCGACTACTACCCGATCCAGCGCGGCGGCGGCGGCGGCGGCTTTGCGGCCGGCACGCTGAGCGTGACGGCGGGCACGAACCTGGGCGTGCGCGTCGGCGAGGGCGGCGGGGTCAACGACACTTCCACGACCTACGGCGGCGGCGGCGCGGGCGGCAACGGCGCAGCCATCAGCCGCGGCGCCAGCGGCGGCGGGCTGTCGGGCGTGTTCGCGAGCACGAGCTTCACACGCACCAACGCAAGGCTCATTGCCGGCGGCGGCGGCGGTTCGTCGCCCGGCGCCGACGTCAATACGCCGGCCGGCGGCGGTGGCGGGGGAACGACCGGCGGCACCGACGGCCTGGCCGCCAGCGGCAAGGGCGGCACGCAGACGGCCGGCGGCGCGGCGGGAACGGGCGGCACCTGCAACCTCGGCAATGCGACGGCGGGCAGTGCGCTCCAGGGCGGCAACGGCGCATCGACCAACCAGAACCAGAACGAAGGCGGCGGCGGCGGCGGCGGCGGCTACTTCGGCGGCGGCGGCGGGCTGTGCCAGGGCACCGCGCCCAACGGCATGGGCGGCGGGGGCTCGAGCTACGTCGGCGGCGTCACCGGCTCGACCAACACGCGGGGCGCGAACTCGCCCGACGACAACACCGGCGGCGCGGCCGCGGGCACGGGCGACGCGCACTACGTGTCGGGCATCGGCCTGGGCGGCGGCGGCGACGCGAGCGGCGGCAACGGCCTCGTGGTGATCCAGTACAACCTGCCGGTGCTCACGCTGGACAAGTCGGCGCCGGCCACCGTGAGCTCGGGCGCGGCGCTGGCGTACACGCTCACGCTGACCAACAACGGCTTTGTCGCGACGGGCAACACCGTGGTCGTGCGCGAGCAGTTGCCGCCCGGCGTGGCGGCCACCGCGGTTTCACCCTCGGGCACCGGCACGTCGGTGGCGTGCGGCACCATGCCGAGCGCGGCGGGCGCGCTGCTGACCTGCACGGTGACGGTCTCGGGCGGCATTCCCGCGTCGCAGAGCCGCGGGTTCACGCTCACCACCACGTCGCCCACGGCGGCGGGCACGGCATTCACCAATTACGCGAACGTCAACGTGAGCGGCATCGGCACGCCGGCCGGCAACCCCGGCGCGGGTTGCGTGTCGAGCGCCACGCTGAGCTGCGCGAGCGCCGGCACCACGGTGGTCGCCGGGCCGGCCGCCGCGGCCCAGTCGGGCCTGCGCGTGGCGACCGACAACCAGCCGGCCAACGGCGGCGCGCAGGACGTGCTGCAGGTCTTCATCCGCGACGCGAGCGGCAACCCGGTCGGCGCGGGCACGCTCGTGAACTTCGGCGCCACGGGCAACGTCGCGTTCAACGGCGGCGCGGTGGGCGCGGCCGGCAGTTGCACGACCACGGCGGCGGGCGCCTGCCAGGTCACGGCCACCAGCACCGTGGCCGGCACCTACGCCGCTACGTCCGTCACGGTCGGCGGCACGGCGCTGTCGGGCACGTTCACGGCGGCGGGCAACAGCTACCTGCCCAGCCCGCAGCCCTACAGGTTCGCGCCGCTGACGACGGTCACGGTCCGCAAGATCTCGGTCAACGCGACCGGCGCGTTCGGCTTCACCGGCAGCAACGGCGTTGCCGCGCACACCATCACCACGACCGTGGCCGGCACGCCGGCGGCCGGCCCGCCGCAGACGCTGGCGTCGGCGGGCACCGTGACGACGATCACCGAAGACGCACCGCCCGCCAACTACGCGCTCACGGCCGCGAGCTGCACCGGCCTCGGCGCGGGCGGCACGGCCACCGCTGACCTGCCCAACCGCAAGCTGACGCTCGATGCGGCCGCCACCGTGGCGGGCAGCAACGTCGTCTGCACCTTCACCAACACCTACACCTCGCCGCAGCCCCGGCTGCGCGTCGTGAAGACCACCACCAGCGGCAGCGGCACCAACGTGTTCGGCTTCGCGCTGAGCGGGCTCTCGGCCGCGAGCGACAGCGTCAGCGTCACCGGCGCCGGCACGGTGGGCGGCGCGGCCAACCTCACGGGCACGCCGGGCCTGGAGGTGTCGATCCGCGAAAGCGTGCCCGCGGGCTGGCCGGCCAACCCGGTTTCGGCGAGTTGCGTCGACGCGGCCAGCGCCACGCCGTCGGCGACCTTCGGCACGCTCGCGGGCAACCAGCTCGTGGTGCCCGCCAGCCGGATGGTGGCGGGCGCCAACATCAGCTGCACCTTCGTCAACAGCTTCGGCTACAGCGTGGCGGGGCGCGTGTTCCTCGACAACGGCGCGAGCGCCGGCACTGCGAACGACGGCGTCGTCAACGGCGGCGAGGCCGGCATCGCCGGCGTGGCCGTGCGCCTGACCAACTGCGCCGCCACCGTGCTGTCGAGCGCCACCACCGACGGCGGCGGCAACTACGCGCTCGACGTGCCCGCCGCCACCGCGGCCAACGCGCCGCTGTGCGTGGAGCAGGCCGCCACCGGCACGCGCGTGTCGACCGGCGCATCAGCCGGCAACACGAAGCTGCCCTCGGGCTCGGCGGTGGCCGTCGGCGGCACCAGCTACACCTACACGCGCAGCGGCACGCCCGAGCGCATCGCCTTCAGCTGGAGCGGCACCGGCACCGCGCCCCTGAACTTCGGCGACGTGGAGCGCAACACGCTGGCCGCCGACGGCGCGCGCAGCGGCCTGCCGGGCAGCACCGTGAGCTATGCGCACACCTTCGTCGCACGCACCGGCGGCGCCGTGAGCTTCGCCATCGCGAGTTCGGTCGACACGCCCGCCGCCGGCGGCTGGAGCGGCAAGATCTTTGCCGACACCGGCTGCACCGGCGCGCTGCAGCCCGGCGCCGCGCTGCTGTACCCGCCCGCTGCGGCGCTCACGGTGACGGCGGGGCAGAACGTGTGCCTGGTGGTGCAGGTGTTCATTCCGTCCAACGCGGGTAACGGGGCCAACAACAAGAGCACCGTGCAGGCGAGCTTCGACTTCACCAACGCCGCGCCCGCATTGAGCGCGAGCTACACCGTGCTCGACATCACGACCGTGTCGAACAGCGCGCTGGAGCTGAAGAAAGAGGTGCGCAACGTCACGCAGGGCGGCAGCTTCGGTGTGAACAACCAGGCCAAGTCGGGCGAGACGCTGGAGTACCGCGTCACCTACACCAACAACGGCACGACGCCCATCACCGGCATGACGGTGAACGACGCCACGCCGCAATACACCAGCTTCGTGGCCGCGCAGGCGGGCACCACGCCGGCCTCGCTGACGGGCTGCGGCAAGAACACGCCGGCCAATGCCGCGCCCGCGCCCACCGTGGCGTGCGCCACCACGCAGGCGGCGGGCGGCACGGGCGGGCTGCGCTGGGAGTTCGCCGGTTCGCTTGCGCCCGGCGGCACGGGCGCGGTGCTGTTCAGCGTGAAGGTCGACTGACGCGCTACCAGCTGCCGGAGGCGCCGCCGCCGCTGCTGGAGCCGCCCGAAGACGAGCTGTCGGACGACGACGAACTGCTGCTCGACGAATCGCTGCTGCTGCTACTGCTGCTGCTCCACCCGCTGTCGTCGTCGTCGCCCGAGCCGCGGCTGCCGCCGGTGGCGGGGAAGAAGCCGAACACCGCCGCGATGAAGCTCACCAGCGCCATGGCGAGCCAGAGTTCGTCGGGCTCCGGCCCGGGCTCCAGCTGCACGAACGCAAAGCCGATGACACAGGCCACGAGTGCCAGCCGCACCATGAAGCCGGTCACGCCGTGCTGCCAATGCACGCGCACACCGACCACGATCGCCGCAAGGCCGATGCCGACGAAGCAGGTGACGAACACGCCCACGATGATCCATGGCACCTTGTCGGCGCCCAGGTAGAACCCCAGGCCCACGAGCGCCGCGATGGCCAGCGCGATGCAGATGAACACGTAGCGCGCCGTCCTGAACCGGCCCGACAGGTAGCCGACCGGGTACATGAACCAGATCGGGCCGAAGACCAGGAACAGCAGCGTGAAGTTCCGCAGCGCCACCATCGCGGCGACGGGGCCGGTCGCGAGCAGCAGCAGCACCGTGGGCCAGTAGCGCCGCTTGGGCGGCGGGCCCTCGGTCTTCAGGTCGGCCCAGAGCGCGGCTTCGCGCTGCGCATCGCGCTCGCTTTGCCGCCGGCTCTTGCGGCCGCGCTTGCCGGTGCCGTGCGCCACCACGCGCGGCCCCGAAGGCTGGCGCGGCCGGGTGCCGTGCCACGCGCCCACGCCGATGGTCCAGAGCATCACGCCGAGAATTCCCAGGTTGGTCCGAGACTGGCTGGAGTCGGCGGAGAACGTGTCGACCGCGCGGCGCAGCAGCGACGGCTCGTGTTCTTCTTGCGGGGGCTCTTCTTCGATGACCTGCACGCCCTGCGCGGCCGGCGCGCTGATCAGCGCCGACAGCGACGCCACCGCGGCCTTCACGCCGCCCGCGAAGTCGCCGCCGCGAAAGCGCGGCGTCATCTCGCCGTCGATGATGCGCGCGGCCTGGATGTCGGTGATGCGGCCTTCCAGGCCCGTGCCGACCTCGATGCGCATGCGCCGGTCTTTCAGCGCCACCAGCAGCAGCACGCCGTCGTCCTCGTCCCGGCGGCCGAGCTTCCATTGCGCGAACACGCGCGTGGCGAACTGCTCGATCGAATCTTCACCCGTGGTCGGCACGATCAGTACCGCGAGCTGCGCCTGCGTGCTCTGCTCGATCTCGGCGATGTCCTGGCGCAATGCGCTGGCGTCGCTCGCGTCCAGCGTCTTCGTGAGGTCGACCACGCGCGAGGCCATCGCGGGCACGGGCACCGGCTTGGCCTGCGCCGGCAGGCACAGCGCCCATGCCAGGGCCATCGTCATGAAAAGGCAGAGCCATGCCCTGGCCGCCAGCGGCCTGCTGCGAGATTCCATCGAAAACCGTCCTCCTGTTGTCGTGTCCCGAACGGCGCAGACTGTCCTCACCGTTTCGTGTTCTTCGCCACCACGCCCGCGCCGCGCACCTCGATGCGGCGCTGGTCGACCACCTTGCCGGCGCCGTCGACCAGCTCGATCACATGGCGCCCCGGCCAGGGCAGCCACTGCGCGGTGTTGCCGCGCGCAAAGTGCTTGCCGTCGATGCGCCACTGCACGCCGCGCCCTTCGGACTCGAAGCGCACGCGCTGGCGCAGCGGCGGAATGTCGGGGTCCAGCGCGATGATGGTGCCGTCGGACGGCGACGTGATGCGCGCCGACGCGGCGCTGTCCGCCATGCCGGTGTCGAGCGCGAACAGCGGCTGCTCGGTGCCCTGCAGGAACCATTCGCTGCGCGCCGCTTCGAGCGGGCCGCCGTCGGTGCCGGGGCCGAACTCCACGCGCGCCTGGATCAGGCCGGGCGGCGGCGCGGGCGCGCGGCTCGGCTCGCGCGCGTGCAGGAAGCGCATCACCTCGGCCCACACGGGCGCGGCGCCGCTGGTGCCGCTCACGTCCCACATCGACGCGCCGCTCGCGTTGCCGACCCACACGCCCACCGTGTAGCGCTGCGACCAGCCCACGGCCCAGTTGTCGCGCATGTCCTTGCTGGTGCCGGTCTTCACGGCCGTCCAGAAGCGGGTCGAGAGAATGCTGTCGAGGCCGAAGGTGCGCGTGCGCGCGTTGGGGTCGGAGAGGATGTCGCCGACGATGAACGCGGCGCGCGGGTCCAGCAGCGGCGGCTCGGCAGCTTTCGACTTGTCCAGCGGCGCGGCCGTGGGCCGCATGGTCAGCGTCGTGGTGCCGTAGCGTCCGCCGTTGGCCAGCATGCGGTAGGCGTTGGTGAGCGACAGCAGCGACACCTCGGCGCTGCCCAGCGCCAGGCTGTAGCCGTAGTAGTCGCCGCTTTCGCGCAGCGGCAGGCCGGCGGCGCGCAGCTCGCGCGCGAAGGCTTCGGGCGACACCATCACCAGCGTGCGCACGGCCGGCACGTTGAGCGACGCGGCCAGCGCGGTGCGCGCCGACACCGGGCCCTTGAAGCGGCGGTCGTAGTTCTGCGGAATGTAGAGGCCGCTGGCGGTGCTGATCTGCGCCGACGAGTCCTCGATCAGCGAGGCCGCGGTGATGCGCCGCTCGGCAATCGCCTGGCCGTAGAGCAGCGGCTTGAGCGTGGAGCCGGGCTGGCGCAGCGCCGTCACGCCGTCGACCTCGGCCGCCTGGCTCAGCGGGCCCGACGAGCCGACCCAGGCGAGCACTTCGCCGGTCGTGTTGTCGAGCACCACGAGCGCGCCGTCTTCGACGTGGCGGTCGCGCAGTTCGCGCAGGTGGCGGTGCAAGGTGTCCAGCGCAAAGCGTTGCAGCGGCGCGCGCAGCGTGGTGCGCACGCTGGCTTCCTTGTCTTTCTCCTTCCCCCGCTGGGGGAGGGGCGGGGTGGGGGCGGCCCCCGCATCCGCCTCCTTCATCTCCCGCAGCACCCGCCGCGCCGCATGCGGCGCAATGCCCTCGTTCGCATCGAAGGCCCGGCGCTGCACCGCCGCGCTGGTGAACATGTCGAGCGCCTCGCAATCGGTCTTCTGCTGCGGCTCCATGACGCGCAGCACCTCGCACGCGCGCTGCGCCACCACCGCAGGCTTGGCGTTGGGCGCGCGCACCAGCGCCGAGGCCACGGCGGCTTCGCGCGCATCGAGCCCGCTCGGCGCCTTGCCGAACAGCGTGCGCGAGAGCGCGTCGATGCCCACGATCTCGCCGCGAAACGGCACGGTGTTGAGGTAGGCCTCCAGGATCTGGTCCTTGCGCCAGTGGCGCTCCAACTGCGCGGCGGCCACCGTCTGGCCGATCTTCTGCGTGAAGCTGCGCCCGCCCGCCGCGCGGCGCAGGTCGTCGTCGAGCAGGCCCGACAGCTGCATCGTGATGGTCGAGGCGCCACGCGTGCGCGTGTTCCACAGGTTGCCCCAGGCGGCGGCCGACACGGCGCGCCAGTCGATGCCGCTGTGTTCGTAGAAGCGCTTGTCCTCGCTCATCACCATGGCCGTGCGCAGGGCCGGCGACACGTCGGCCAGCGGCGTCCACTGGCCGCGCCGCACGGTGGGGTCGGTGCGCACGCGCTGCAGCAGTTCGCCGTTGCGGTCGAGCACGGCGGTGTCGGACGAACGGAAGTCGCGCTTCACTTCCTCGAAGCTCACGAAGGCCCATGCCGGGTGCGCGCAGGCAGCCGCGAGCAGGGCCACGGCCAGGGCCTTGCGGGAGAAAGAAAAGGGCGCGGGCTGCATGGGAGAGAACGTCGTATCAGGAAGTATGAGGCGGTGACATTCTCCGCGAAGCACCTCGGGAAGACGGCCTACCCGCACACGCGCCGCCGACCGCCTTGCGGGGGTGAAAACTTCATTCCAAAGTTCACAGCACGTTCCACATCCGGTAACGGACTTCACGCAAGAGCCTTCATGCGGAAACCCGATGCGTACCGGCGTGGCCTTCAATGCACTACCGGCTCGCAGGAGGCGAAGGCCGGATCCACACACACTCCAAGGAGAACTCGCATGACGAAGACATTGGCCCTCTTGCTGGCCGCATCGGCCATCCTGGCCGGCTGCGTGGTCGCACCCTACGACCGCCCGCCGCCGCCGCGCGCCCACTACGGCGATCGCGACCGCGACGGTGTGCCGAACCGCTACGACCGCGACCGGGACGGCGACGGCGTGCCCAACCGCTACGACCGCGCCCCGGGCAACCCGTACCGCAACTGATCGGTCTCCCCCAACGAAAAAGACCGCGAGGCGCCAAGGCTTCGCGGTCTTTTTTTCGGGGGTGCGGTTTTCTCAGCCGGGCCGGCGCGCCATCAGCGCCCAGAGCCCCGCCGCGCTCAGCAGCGAACCGCCGGCGATGTTGAAGCGCCGCTGCGCGCGCGGTGACGACAGCAGCTTGCGCGCCGAGCCCGCGAACACCGCATACAGCGTGGCGTTGGTCGCGGCCAGCACCACGAAGGTGGTGGCCAGCACCCACATCTGGCGCGTCACGTCGACCGACGGGCTGATGAACTGCGGCAGGAAGGCCACGAAGAACACGATGCCCTTGGGGTTCAGCGCCGTCACCAGGTAGGTGTTGGCGAACAGGCGCCAGCGCGAGGCGGGCGCGGCCGGCTTGGCGACTTCGCTGGCCGAGATGCCCGCGCGCAGCAGCTTGATGCCCAGGTACAGCAGGTACAGGCCGCCGGCGCACTTCACCACCGTGAACCAGAAGGCCGAGGCCGAGAGCAGCGCGCCCAGGCCCAGCAGCGACACCACCAGCGCGGTCGAGTCGCCGAGCGCCACGGCGGCCACCAGCGGCACGTTGGCGCGGCGGCCGTGCGACATCGAATAGCTGATGACCGTGAGGATGGTGGGCCCCGGAATGATCAAAAGGACGATGGAGGCCGCGACGAAGGCAAGCCAGAGTTCGATGGGCATGGGGGTGGTCTCCGGTGGGGTGGTTTTTTTCGAACGGTGTCAGAGGTGCCGCGTTTCGGCCGGGGGCATGTGCCAGCTGTTGTTGCGGCCGTCGACGTAGGTGATCGGCGAGTTGATGAGCTCTTCGGGTTCCGCGTCGTCCAGGCAGGTCACGTTCACGCCGTAGATCTTGCCGCCGTTGTCGGGCATGTTGCCCAGGCCGAAGGAGCGTACGCCGCAGTGCCGGCAGAAGAAGTGGCGGTTCTGCCGCGTGTTGAACAGGTACTCGGTCAGTTCCTCTTCGCCGGCCAGCAGGCGAAAAGCGTCGGGCGCGACCGCGGCGGGCCAGAAGCGGGTCTTGGTGCAAATGGAGCAGTTGCACCGCAGGGTGCCCAGGCTCAGGTCGATGTCGGCTTCGAATCGGACGGCGCCGCAGTGGCAGCCGCCGGTATAGGTCTTTTTCATACGCTCGGAATTCGCATGGTGGCGCTGGAAGGCACCATATCAAATGCAATGCCGGGCTGCTGGCGGGAGGTTATCGGGGCCGGGGCTCAGCTCTCGCGCCACGTGACGCCGCCGGGGCGCCGGTCCGGGTGCGCGAAGAAGTCGGCGAGCGCCGCATGGCATTGCGGCAGGTCGATGCACCACGACAGCGGGTACTCGTCGACCTGCCCGTTGGAGAGCGTGTACGCCGCCGTGCCGCCGCGCGTGGCGTCGCCCTCGGAGGCAAAGCCGTGGTCGCCCGGGTATCGCAGGTACATGAGCCATGCGTGCGGGCCGCTGCGCAGCATGCACAGCGAAGGGCCCTCGGGCACGCCGAGCCAGAGTTCACAGCGGGGCACGGCGCCGAATTCGTTGTCGAGCGCCAGGCGCAGCGCCTCGGCCGTGGCGATGGCGCGCGGCTGGCCGTTGAAGCTGACCTCGATCACGCGGGCTGTTGCCGTTGCTGCTGGCCGAAGCGCACGGCCGAGCGGGCCTTGGCGCGCTCGGCTTCGGTTTCGCGGTCGCGCGGCTCGGCGGTGGTCACCAGCGAGTCGATCAGCCGCGACGCCGTGGCGGCCACTTCGCCGACCGCGCGCTCGAAGGCTTCTTCATTGGCTTTGGACGGCACGCTGAAGCCGCTGAGCTTGCGCACGAACTGCAGGGCCGCCGCGCGGATTTCCTGCTCGGTGGCGGGCGGCTCGAAGTTGTAGAGGGTCTTGATGCTGCGGCACATGGGCGCTCTCCGTTCGACGATCAAGGCCCAGTCTAGCGAAGCAGCGCCATCGCGTGGGCGTCGTGGTAAATGCCGTCGATCAGCGTCGCATGGCGCTGCAGGCCTTCGTGCATGAAGCCCATGTGCTCGTACAGGGCCTTGGCGTTGAGGTTGTCCGCCCGCACCGACAGCTCGATGCGCGTGAGCCCGCGCGCCCAGGCCTTGTCGATGGCCGCCCGCAGCAGTGCCTGGCCGAGGCCCTGGTGGCGCGCCTCGGGCAGCAGCGCAATGCCCAGCACGCCGATGTGCGCGCGCGCGTGGCCGAACACGGGCGCCACGTCGCACCAGCCCACGACCCTGTTGCCGTCGAGCGCCACGAAGTGCGGAAAGCCGTTGGCGATCAGGTGGCGGTAGAAGGCGATCGAGGTCTCCAGCGGCGGCGCCTGCGTGTTCGCCAGGTATTTGCGCTCGCGCGCGACGGCATCGAACGCGCGGTGCAGGCTCTCGAAATGGGCGTCGGTCGTGGGAACGACGAGGGCGGCGGCGGTCATTCGCGGCGCTCCTGCGTGGCCTGAAGCCGCGCCTCGAGCTGCGCCTTCACCTGCGGCCACTCGTCGTCGATGATGCTGAAGCGCACCGAGTTGCGCTTGCGGCCGTCCGGCATGATGCGCTCGTGGCGCACGATGCCTTCCTGCTTCGCGCCGAGCCGCAGGATGGCCGCGCGCGACTTCGCGTTGATCTCGTCGGTGGTGAGCTGCACGCGCACGCACTGCAGTTCTTCAAAAGCGAAGCGCAGCATCAGCAGCTTGGCCTCGGTGTTGACGAAGGTCTTCTGCCACGCGGCCGAGATCCAGGTGCTGCCGATTTCCAGCTTGCGGTTGATGCGGTCGATCTTCCAGAAGCGCGTGGAGCCGATGACCTTGCCGCTCTCGCGCAGCACGGTGGCGAAGGGCATCACGGTGCCCGCCGCCTGGCCGGCGAGGGCGTTGCCGATGTACGCATCGACCGTGTCGGCCGAGGGCACGACGGTGAACGGAAGATTCCACAGCTCGCCGTCGGCGGCCGCCTCGACGAGTGCCGCCGCGTCGCAGGCCAGCAGCGGGCGAAGGAGAAGGCGGGGGCCGGTGAGCGAAGGTTGGGCGAGCGACATGGGCGAAACGATAGCCGATGAAGGCGCCGGGCCCTCGCCGGATGTCGCTTGCCCAATGCGCGGCCAGCGCGCCGCGAATGGTTGCTTCAGGCCTGCCGCAGCCCCGCTTCCACGGCCAGCGCCACGGCCGCCAGCCGCGCATCGTCCCCGCGCACCGAGGCCAGCATCAGCCCCACCGGCAGCTCGCCCGGCGCATGGCAGGGCAGGCTGAAGGCGCAGCCGTCGAGCAGGTTGATCGCGAAGGTGTTGCGCAGCAGCAGGCCGTTGGCCTTGAAGAAGGCCGCGTCTTCCGCCAGCGCGGCGATGGGCGGCGCGACGATCGGCACCGTGGGGCACACCAGCGCGTCGAAGCCTTCGATGGCGTGCTCGACGCGGCCGATCCAGTCGCGGCGGCGGTCCTGCATGGCGATGTAGTCGGCGGCGCGCACCTCGGTGCCCAGCGCGATGCGCGCGGCCACGCGGGCGTCGAAGCCTTCGCGTTTGGCGGCGAAGCGCTCGCGGTGCACGGCCGCGGCCTCGACCGGCGAGAAGCCGCCGGGCGCGTTGACGGTCGCGATCTGCGCGAGCTCGGCCAGCGTGATGTCCACGATCTGCGCGCCCGCCTTCGACAGCGCCTGCAGCGCGCGCTCGAAGGCGGCGGCCACGGCGGGCTCGATGTCGTCGAACATCAGCGTGCGCGGCACCGCCAGGCGCATGCCCTGCAGCGGGCGGCGGCGCACCGCGAGCGGCGCGTCGGCCATGGCGGCGTCGACCGTGAGGCAGTCTTGCACGCTGCGCGCCATGGCGCAGACCGTGTCGAGCGAGCGCGCGAGTTCGAAGGCGCCGGTGCGCGGCACGCGCGACTGCGTGCTCTTGAAGCCGACGATGCCGCACAGCGCGGCGGGAATGCGGATGGAGCCGCCCGTGTCCGAGCCCAGCCCGGCCACGGCGAGGCCGAGCGCGACCGACACCGCCGCACCGGAAGACGAGCCGCCCGGGATGCGCGGCGTGGCCGTGTCGGCCGGGTTGCGCGGCGTGCCGTGGTGCGGGTTGATGCCCACGCCCGAGAACGCGAACTCCGTCATGTTGGTCTTGCCGACGATGGCCGCGCCCTGCGTGCGAAGCCTTGCCACGGCCGCTGCGTCGTGCGTGGCCGCGGGCTCGCCCGCGCAGACGGCGGAGCCGGCCATGGTGGTTTCGCCCGCGATGTCGTAGAGGTCTTTCACCGACACCGGCAGGCCGGCGAGCGGACCGAGTTCGACGCCGGCCTTGCGCGCCGCATCGGCATGGCGTGCCGCCGCGAGCGCGGCGTCGGCGTACAGGCGCGTGAACACATGCCGCGCCGCAGGCTGCGCGGCCGCGTCGAGCATCTGCTCGAGCAGCGCTTCGTGCGACAGCTCGCCGCGCGCGATGCGCGCATTCAAGGAAGAAATGGTGAGGTCGTTAGGGTTGTTGTTCATCGTCAGGCCACCACGGGCAGTGCTTCGACCGCATAACGATGCACGATGCGCCGCCGCAGCAGCGGGTCGTGCAACTCGATTTCCATTTGCGCGGCGGGGCGGATGCCTTCGCCCTTCGCATTGGGCAATGCGCCGAGCGTGCCACAGGTCATGAACAGGCCTTCGGGCGCGGTGTCGGCATGGGCCATGCCGTCGCGCAGCGCGGCCAGCGGGCGGATCGACGCCAGTGTGCCGCGCTGGTAGTCGACCCAGCGGCCGTCCTCGAAGATGCGCGAGCGCAGCTCCAGCGTGTCCTGGTGGGCCTGCACGTCGGCCCAGCGCCAGGCGGTGTCGGCCACGGGCTTGGCGCACATCTGCTTGGACACCGCGACCGAGTAGCTCTCGACATGGCGGTCGGTGTGGTCCGAGGCCACGCTCAGCCACCACTCGCCGCGCGAGAAGAAGAACACCGGCTCGGCCTCGCCCGAGCTCTGGTCGCCCAGCGCCTCGATGGCCGGCGACTGGGTCAGCAACTGCGTGGCGACGCGGTAGTACAGCGGCACGCTCGACGGGCGCGGCACGCCGAGCGCGGCCAGTTCCTCGATGTGGTGCTCGATGGCGGCGACGTCGCGGCCGGTCCAGCCGGCCACCACCAGCGCGCTGGGCGCGACGGTGTGCAGGGCGGTGCTTCGGGTGCCGTCGGCTTCGACGGTCTCGCAGGCAAAACGCAAACGCATGCGCATCTCAGTTTTCCAGCGGGCGCTTGGCCGTTTCGCGGGCCACCAGCAGCGCGACGAGCGTGATGCCCAGCGCGGCCGACACGTACAGCGACACGGCCAGCGTGCTGCCCCACGACTTGAACAGGCTCGCGATGATCAGCGGCGCGAAGCCGCCGCCCAGGATGCCCGCCAGCGTGTAGGCCAGCGAGGCGCCGGCATAGCGCACGCGGCCGGGGAACTGCTCGGTCACGAAGGCGGCCTGCGGGCCGTACATCATGGCGTGGATCAGCAGGCCGGCCACCACCGCCGCGCATATGGCGACCGGGTGCGCGCTGTCCATCAGCACGAAGAACACGAAGGCCCACACCACGCCCAGCAGCGCGCCGGCAATGTAGACCGGCCGGCGGCCGATGCGGTCCGACAGCCCGCCGAACCACGGCACCGCAACCGCGTTGCAGGCCGCGCCGATCATCGTGGCGGTGAGCGCCAGCGGACGCGACAGGTGCAGCACCGTCGTCACGTAGGTCAGCGTGAACACCACGACCAGCGCGTACAGCACGTCGGAGCCGATGCGCGAGCCGCCGGCCACCAGCAGGCTGCGCCAGTGCTGCGTGAACACTTCCTTGATGGGCGTCTTGGCGGTGGCCTTCTTTTCTTCCATCTCGCGGAACACGGGTGTCTCGTCGACGCCGCGGCGCAGCCACAGGCCGAACAGCACCAGCGCGACGCTGGAGATGAGCGGCAGGCGCCAGCCCCAGTTCTGGAATTCTTCCGGGCTCAGCCAGGCCGACACGATGGCGATGAAGCCCGTGCCGATCAGCGTGCCGCACGACGGGCCGACCTGCGTGAACGAGGCGTTGCGGCCGCGCTCGTCGCTCTTGCCGTGCTCCATCGACAGCAGCACCGCGCCGGCCCATTCGCCGCCCAGCGCCACGCCCTGCACGAAGCGCAGCGCGACCAGCGCCACCGGCGCCCAGATGCCCCAGGTGGCGTACGTGGGCAGCAGGCCCATGAGGCCGGTCGACACGCCCATGATGACCAGCGTGGCCACCAGCACGAAGCGCCGGCCCAGCCGGTCGCCCAGGTGGCCGAACACCACGCCGCCCAGCGGGCGCGAAACGTAGCCGACCGCGTAGGTCGAGAAAGCCAGGATGGTGCCGGTCAGCGGGTCGAACGACGGGAAGAACACCGCGTTGAAGACCAGCGCGGCCATGATGTTGTAGACGGTGAAGTCGTACCACTCCAGCGTGGTTCCGATGGAGCTGGCCAGTGCCAGCCGGCCCATCTTCGGCGGCGCCGTGGTGGCACCGACGGTCGGTGCGGGAAGAACATGTTCGGTCATGGGGATGCCTTTGCCTTTGTTCGGTGGGGACATGAAAGTCGGATCGGGTCAGCGCAGCTCGGCCGCGCTCAGCTTCCAGCCGAGTGCGAGCAGCCAGCCGGTGGCGGGGTCGGCGTCGAGCGCGGCGGCGGCCGAGGCGCGCGCGGCGCGGGCGGCGTCGGCGCTGCTGGTCTCGACCACCAGCATCGGCTGCAGCACGCGGCCTTCGGTGGCCTCGCGCGGCAGCGGCGTGCTGAGGGCGGTGTCGGGTGTCAGCAGGTACGACTGCACGAAGCCTGCCTGCTCGGCCAGTTGCCGGCCGACGCGCGCGGCGCTGGCCACCAGCGCGGTCGCATCGGCGGCGAGCGCAAGGGGCAACACCACCGCATGGCTGCCGCTGCCGAAGCCGGTGACGGCCTGCACGGCGCACACGCGGCGGATCGGCTGGCGCATGCGGTCGAGGTTGGCGACCGACCACGGCGTCTGCTTTTCGAAGGCGGCGCGGTAGCCGGCGGAGCGGAACACGGCCAGCGATTCGGTGCGGTACAGGCCCAGGTACTTGCGCCCGCCCTCGAGCGAAAAATAGCGCGCGCCCGACAGGAAGCCCGGAATGCGCACGCGCTCTTCCACGTGCTCGCGGTCGTACCAGCGGTTGAAGTCGGCGTCGTCGGCGGGGTCGACGTCGGAGGCGACGAACAGCAGGCCGTTGATGTCGGCCGCGGCGGTGTCAGCAGGTTGGAGGGAGTCGGATGTGGTCATGGCGGCGGAGGAGCGGGCGGGCCTTCGAAAAATGAAGGCGCGATCTTCCGTCGCGGGGGTGTGCTGTCACAAACGAGTTTTTCTGGGCGACAGCCACAAGAATTACTGGCCCCTTCGTGGGGCGGTAATGCACTTTTTCGAGGGTTAACCCTCTGCTGTTGCGCTCCAGGTTGGTGCCACGGCAGCCGCCGTGAACTGGTCGGACGCGCGGCACGCCAGCTCGGCCACGAGCCGGATCGCGTCGGAGTCGGCGGCCTCCAGATGGCTCACCACGATGCGCTGCGGAGAAATGAGCGCGTCGCACTCGATGATGCGCACCTCGCCGCTGGCCACGTATTCATACACCGGCGGCAGCGGCACCAGCGCGTTGCCGAAGCCGGCCTTCACCAGCCGCGCCAGCGCCGAGATCGAACTCACGCAGTGCACCTTGCCCAGCGGAATGCCCGCCGCGCGGTAGAGGTTCTTCAGCGCCTCGTGCGGCTGCGAGCCGGGGCTCATGGTCAGCACGGGCTGGCGCAGCAGCTGGTCGACGGTCTGCGCGCCCTCGGCGCCCTGCGGCCCGACCCAACCCATGGGCATCGGCAGGCAGGGCGTGCTCACGATGCCCGCGCCGGCGATGTGGTCGGTCTGCAGCGCGATGTCGAGCGCGCCTTCGCGCAGGCCGCGATGCAGCGCGCGCGTGGTCTCCGAGGTCAGCTGCACCTCGATGCCCGGGTAGGTCGAGCGCAGGTTGGTCAGAAAGCCCAGCAGCCAGGTGTGGACCACGGTCTCGATGGCGCCGATGCGCACGAGCCCGAGGATGTCTTCGCGCGGACGGCCGAGCGAGACGATCTCGCGGCGCAGCTCGAGCAGCCGCTCGCCGTAATCCATGAGCCGCACGCCGACCGGCGTGAGCCGCAGCTCGCGCGCGTCGCGCTCGAACAGGCGCGCGCCGATGTCTTCTTCGAGGGAGGCCACGCGGTTGGACACGGCCGCCTGCGTGATGTGGAGCCGGTCGCTGGCCGCGCGAAAGCTGCCCAGCCGCGCGGCCCAGAGAAAGGCTTCGACAAATCTTGTATTCATGAGGGCACCTGCGGGGCATTTTGCCGGGGATTCGGCGCGGCTGCCCTCGGCACGTGCCCTGACCGCTGCCGCTACCTCGGCCTGCGCCGTGGCGGCCGATGCGCGGGCGGCGGTGGTGTGGTCGTGATGTCGTCCGCCATGCGCGCCGCCGCCGCCGTGGTGTTGCTGGCCACCATCACCGCCGCCTCCTGCGTGGCCGGCGAGAACACCAGCAGCGCGCGATAGCCGCCGGTCTGGCCGGTGTGGAAGTAGAGCGTGCGGCCGGCCTTCTCGCGGATGCGCACGGCATAGCCCAGCGCGTACTTGTCGTCGTGGCCGAGCGGCGTCAGCGCGCGCTCGGCCGCCGCGCCCAGCGGGCCCCTGCGCCCGGCCATGAGCGCGCGCGCGAACACCAGCAGGTCGGCCGCCGTGGAGCGCAGCGCGCCGGCGCCCGCGAGCGCGTCGAAGTCCCACGGCGTGCGCGCGGCCCTGTCTTCATAACCCGGCGCGAGCCGCGCGGACTCGGGGCTGCCCAGGTGCTGCATCGTGTCCTTCATGCCGAGCGGCGCGGCGATCTGTTCCTGCACCAGCAAGTCCCAGGGCTTGCCGTAGTGGTCGGCCAGCAGCTGGCCGAGCAGGCCCAGCCCCAGGCTGCTGTAGGGGCCGGCGCAGGGCGGCGCGCGGTCGAGCTTGAGCGTCGACAGGCCCGTGAGCAGCCGCGCGCGGTCGGTGCGCGCGAACGGATTGCCGCCCTCCGCCAGCGGCGGCGCGTCCGGCAGCATGCCGGGCAGGCAGGCCGTGTGCGTGACCAGCCGGCGCAGCGTGATCGCCGCGACCTCGGGCGGCAGCGTGACCTGCCCGGCCAGCAGCCGGCCCACCGTGTCGTCCAGCGACAGGTCGCCGCGCTCGACCGCCTGCGCCAGCAGCACGCCGGTGAAGAGCTTGCTGATGGAGCCGACCTCGAAGATCGGCTGGCCGTCGGCGCTTGTGTCCTCGACCGTGCCGGGCTGCGCGACGGTGTTGCGCTGGATGGCGAACTGCGAATGCCCCTGGCGCGACACGCCGACGACGATGCTGCCGGGCGCGTCGTTCATCACGCGCGCGGCGATGTCTGCGGGCGGGGTGGCGAAGCTCAGCGGCTCGGCGTGGGCCGCGAACGGGGTGAGGGCGGCGAACGTTGCAAGGGCGGCGCAGGCGCGTGCGATGCGGTGGCGGTGCATGCCTTGTGTCCTCAGCGCGGCGCGGCGGCGGTGCTTGGCAGCACGCCCAGCTCGGCCAGCAGCGCCCGGCCGATCGTCAGGCGCTTCGGTGCGTCGTCCTCGCCGTGCATGTCGAGGTTCAGCGCGAAGCTCTTCACCCCGCCATCGGCCGCCGTGACCCAGCCGACCCACCAGCCCAGCGATTCCGGCGGCTTGTAGTACCAGCCCGTCTTGGCGTGCAGCGCGTGGGTGGGCGTTTTCTCGATGAGGGTGATGCCGTGCACCATGTCCTGCGTGCGCGCCGACAGCGGCAACTGGCGCAGTGCGAGCCGCGCGAGAAAGCGCGTCTGCTCGATGGCGGAAATCTTCAGCGGTCCGTCGAGCCAGAAGCGGTCGACCACGGGGCCCAGCGCTTCGTTGCCGTAGTGCATGCTCGCGATCCATTCCTTCATGCGCGCCAGGCCGATGCGACGCGCCACGCCCTGATACACCGGCAGGTTCGACACGCGGATCGCGTCGCGCAGGTTCATGTCGCGCGCCCACTCCTGGCGGCGCTGCGGCTTGCCGCCGTAGGGCAGCACTTCGTCGATGTCCTTTACCGCGCCGGTTTCCAGCGCGATCAGGCTGTTGGGAATCTTGTAGGTCGACGCGGGAACGAAACGCTGGCCCGCGCGCTTGCCGTTGACCAGCGTGAGCTTCGAGGTGGCGGCGTCGAACAGCGCGAAGGTGCCGGGCGTGCCCGCGGCGGTGAAGTGGCGGGCGAGGTCCGCGCGTTCTTCGATGGCGGTGCCGGGCGTGGTGGCCGCGTGCGCGAGGCCGCCGTGCCATGCGGTGGCGAAGGCGGCGACGGTTGCGCCGCCGCGCAGCAGCAGTGCGCGGCGTTGTTCGTCGGGTGTGGAGGTGGGCATGAAGAAAAAAGCGGCGGCGAAAGTTGTGACGCCGCGGATCATCTGGCGACGGCCGCACGAGGACAACGCGGGCGGCCGCGCGTGTTGTCACGGCCGTAACCGGCGTAACCGTTGCGTGGGCCGACGCGCGCTTGTTTCTCAGCCGCCGGGCGACGCGTCTTTCAGCCGATGAACAACCGCCGCCAGGAATTCCCGGCACGCGGTCTCCGAAGCCTTGCTGCCCAGGATGTCCCTGACCTGTTGCACGGGTTGCACAAGCTCCAGCTCGATCTCCTGGGCGAATGCGGCCAGGGCTTCGGGCGTGCGGCCCTGTCGCAGCGATTCGGCGATGCGCGACGCTTCCGTCAGCGGCGCTGCTTCGAAGAGCACGCCGTAGAGCGCGAGGCTGACGGGGTGTCCCCACCGGTAGGCCAGCGCGCCGCCGTGCCTGCGCGCGAACCGGCGGCGGCACGACGGGCATTCGAAGAACGCCATGGCCTGCGTGGATTCCGCGAGCCGGCGCAGCGCCACCGGCCGGCAGCGCGGACAGGCCGGGGCGGGGCCGGCGTCCGGTGCAGCGGCGGCCACGCGGCGGCTAGGCGCCCATCGAATAGAAGAATTCTTCCCGCACGATCGCGCCGTTGCGCACCGTGTACAAGCCGGCTTCTTCCATCTGGAAGCGCTGGCCCGTGGCCTTCATGGTCACGTCGAAATCGAAGCCGACGATGAAGCGGTCGTCATGCGGCCACGGCCCGGTGATCTTGAACGAATGCACCTCGTGGTTGTCGCTCCACCACTTGCCCTTGGCCTCGATGGCCGCAAGGCCCACGGCCTCGCGCTGCTGGCCCGGCGGCGCGCCCGCCTCGACGCTCACGGCGTCGTCGGCATAGAGCGATTTCGCGTCCTCGAACTTTCCCTGCCGGCACAGCGCGACGAGTTGGTTCGCGATTTCTAGCGTGGTCATGGCTTGTCTCCTGAGGAAGAGGGGGAGGGCAGTGTAGGCCGACGGGCGTGTTACCGGGTGGTCGACATTGCGCGCGACGCGGTTGCTTTGCTCGTCTCGATGCGCCTCAAGTGGCGGCGGGTGGGTTGAGGCCGCGCATGCCGTCGACGGCCTCGGCGGGCACCCACAGCAAGGTGTTGAGGTACGTCTCGATCCGGTCGACCAGCGCCGCGCGCGGGCCTTCGCGCCATTCGGCCGAACCGTAGAACGCGGCCTGCTCGGTCTCCAGCGCCTCGCGGCTCGCATAGGCGCGCACGAGGTGGTAGGTCTCTTCCTCGTGGTCGCACAGGCCGTAGGTGACCACGTCCATGCCCTTGCCGCGAAGCATCGGCACGGCGCGCGTGTGCATCGCTTCGTGAAACTCGCCCAGCGTGCCGGGCTTGAGTCGGTAGGTGCGGATTTCGAGAAGTCGGTTCATGCGGGCTTCCTTTGTTTCAGGGGCGGCCGGGTTCGCGGGCGCCTACCAGCTGCACTTCTTGCCGTCGTCGGCCCCCACGTCCTGCGAGAACGAATACTGCTTCTGCTTGCCGTTGCGCAGGTTCTTGTAGTCGAAGCCGTAGATGTTCGCGCCCTGCGTCGTCACCACGTACTGGCCCGCGATGCGCCCGTCGACGATCTCGACCCAGGTGGTGGTGAACTCCCACGGGCGGCCTTCGGGCTTGTCGCCGGTTTCGGTCTTCACCGGCACGATGGGGATCACGCGGGTCGATCCCTTGTAGCGAACGTAGCCGCCGGACCAGTTGCTGTTGGGGTCGGAAAAAATGCGCCACTCCAGGCGGATGGACTGCGCGGCCGACTCCGTCAGGCAGCGGTAGTCGACCGACGGGGCGGCATCGCCCGAAGCGGCCAGCGCGGACAAGGACAGGGGCAGCAGAAGGGCGACGAGCGCCAGGCGGGTCTTGTTCATGTCAGGGTGCGGGCAGGCGAGGCGCCGCCACGTCATAAAGGTGGGCGGCGAACTCGTACTTGTACGCAAGGTCGCCCGTGTAGGCCAGCGCGATCTGGCCGGTCCAGGTGATGTTGAAGCGGTCGCTGCCCGGAATGCGGTCGAAGCGGATGCGGTGCGCGGCGGCCGCGTCGTGGCCCAGCAGGTAGATGTGAAAGACGTTGTCCTCGATGTCGTCGGGCGGCGGGTCGTCCACGCTCAGTTCGAGGCCGTCGAGCTTGTCGAGGCTGTAGTCGGCCCGCGCGCAGACCGCGAAGCCGTCGCCCTGGCCCCAGTTCGTCGACGAGAGCGTGCAGCGGTGGTAGTTGGTCCACACGCCGGCGGACTGCCAGTCGCCGCGGTACTCGCCGTCTTCGTTCCGCGCGTCCTCTTCCTCGTCTTCCTCATTTTCCTCGGGGTCTTCGATCTCGCGTTCGGCCTCGTAGTCGTCGCTGCGCAGGTGCAGGTCGAACCACACCTGGCCGTCGCGCACGGCGGCGGTCCAGCGGAACTCCTTCACCGGGTGGCCTTCGGGCCAGGGGTTGCCGGTGAAGAAGATGCGGCCGGGGCTGGCGGCGGGCGTGCCGTCGTTGTCGCTGCTGCTGATGCTGCTGTTGCTCATGCGTCGCCGGGCTGGATCAGGTCCCACTTGTTGCCGCAGAGGTCCTGGAAGACGGCCACGATGCCGTGCGGCTCGTGGCGCGGCGCTTCGAGAAAGCGCACGCCGTGGGCCGCCATGTGGGCATGGTCGGACGCGAAGTCCGAGGTCTGCAGGAACAGGAACACGCGGCCGCCGGCCTGCTTGCCGACGACGGCCTCCTGGTCGTCGGTCACGGCCTTGGCCAGCAGCAGCGCCGCGCCCGCATTGCGCGCGGGCGCGACCACCACCCAGCGCTTGCCGGGTCCGCGCGGGGTGTCTTCGACCAGCTCGAAGCGCAGCGCTTCGGTGAAGAAGCGGATGGCTTCGTCGTAGTCGCGAACGAGCAGGGTGACGGTGGCCAGTCGGCGCGCGGTGGGGGAGGGGCTCATGGTGTCATTGCGTTCTCTGAAATAGGCGCTGTCTTGCGCGACGGCGACGCAGCGGTCCTGAAGCGCGGCTTCACGGACCTGTTCGGTGGTGTCGGCTTCGAAGACGTTCTGGCGGCAGTCGCTGCAGTAGCGCACGCCGGGGGCGGCGGTTTCTTCGAGCGCGTCCCAGGGCTTGGGGCACGAGAGGGATTCTTCGCTCCCGGATTTTTCGCCTTCGCGTGGGGCGATGGGTGCGCGGCCGATGCGGATGTGTTTTTTCATCGACGGCCCTGTCTGATCTGCCCGGACGTGGTGGCCATGGGGCGACAGACTGCGCCGCGCTCAGGAAAAAACGATCGCCGTCTTGTGCGCGATGCTCAGCCGCGCCATCTCGTAAAGCAGCATCCACGTGGCGTACTCGCGGTGCAGTCCTTCGTCCTTCACGGCCAGCGCATTGACACGCGCGGCTTCCTCGTCCGACAGCTGTCCGTCGGTCAGCGTGATGCCCAGCGCGGGCGCGACCTGCACCAACTCGTCGCGCAGCCGGTACGACGAGCCGAGCATGCCGCCGGTCAGCGCCTCGTCTTCCGATTCGGATTCGGAGAACAGCACGTCCTCGAAGTCGACCGGCACGTAGAAGCCTTCGGCGTCCGAGTGGCAGATGAGGTGGCTCTCGACGACGTCGAGCGCGGCCTGGATGGCGGGGTCTTCCGAAGGGTCGACACCGTCCGCCACGGGCGTTGCCGTCCAGCCGGGCGACACCACGCAATGCGCATACGCGCGGCGCAGATAGTGAATGAACGAATACGGAAAGCCGCGCAGCGATGCGCGCAAGTCCAAGGGCGGCAGTTCGCGCGGCTCGGCGTGCGGCGGCAGGTCCGCCGCCGCCAGCACCTGGTTCACGATGTCGAAGTCGCCTTCGAACCACTCGGCACCTTCCGGGTCGTGTTCGAGAAAGTCGGCAAGCCTGCCGACGCTGATGGCCAATCCCATGGCTGTTCTCCCTTGTTGTCGTGTTGTCGTGTCGTCGGCGGGCGGCTTACTTCGCCGCCTCCACCTTCACCCGCGCATTCGGCGACTCGCCGAACATCTCCGGCGCGTACATCGCCTCGACGCGGCTCGGCGGCAGCGCGAAGTCGCCGACGTTGTTCAGGCGCACGGTGTATTCCATCTTCACCACGCCCTTGGGCAGGTACTCGTAGTAGCTGCGGAAGGCCTCGAAGCTGCGTTCCTCGAACGCGGGCCAGCCCGCGCCGCTCTTCTTCTCGCCCTGCGTGGCGATCTGCGAGTCGCGGCCCAGGCCGCTGCCCAGGATGGTGGCGCCGCCCGGGATCGGGTCGCTGATGACGACCCAGGTCATGTCGGTGCTGGCGTTGACCTCGATGCTCACGCGCAGCACGTCGCCGCGCGTGTACTTGCCGGCCACCGCCTGCTCGACCGGCGTCACGGTCTTCTTGATGGCGTAGCCGGCCGCGAACGGCGCCTTCAGCTGCACGGCGGCAATCGACTGCAGCGTGAGCCACGGCTTGCCGGTGCCTTGCTGCGTCACCAGCAGCGTGTCGCGCACGGGCGCGCCCGACGGTGACGCCGCCCACGGCAGGAACATGGTGTTGTTCTTCAGGTTGCCCGGCGAAGCGGGCGCGCCGAAGAAGGTGGTCTGGTTGGGCGCGCCGGCCGGGTCGCTGGCCTTCACGCGCTCGACACGGCTCCAGTCGACCTGCGCCTTCACCGCGCCGAGCGTGGCGGCGGTGACACCCGACACCGGCGTGCTCTCGAACACCTTGCTGAATTTCTCCAGCGCCAGGCCGCCCCACAGGTTGGCGGTGGTGGTGTGCCATGCGCCGTTCTGCTGGCGCCCGATGAAGCCGTTGGCGAGCTTGCCGATGTCGTCCTTCCAGGCCGGGTCGTCCATCACGCTGAGCAGCAGGCGGGCGGTGTTGACGTCGCCGTTGGTCATCAGCCACCACCAGTAGTCGTCCTGCTCGGTGCTGAAGATCAGCTTGGTGCCCTGGTAGGACAGGCGGGCCTTCAGCACGTTGTTGGCTTCGTCCAGCCGCTGCTGGCGCTGCGGCACGTCGTTCACGCGCTTGAGGATGTTGAGCCAGTCGATCACCGCGCTGGTGGGCCACTGGTTCGGCGCAATGGTGATGCTGCCGAGCATGCTGCCCTTGGTCTTGCCGTAGCGCGACAGCGCCTCGAGCGCGGCGAGCTTGCGCACGTCCAGGTCCTTGCGCGGGCTCCAGAACTCGCGCGTGATGCGGCCTTCGACAAAGGCGATCAGGCCCGACTCCATCGGCGCGCGCACGTCGTCGGCGAGCGCGAAGGCGGGGTCGAGCGAAGCGGCTTCATTGGTGGCCGCGAGCAGGTACGACGTCAGGATGTCGCTGCCCCGGTTGGCCTCGCCGTCGCGCGGCGGGAAGTAGTTGGCCAGGCCGTCGCTGTCCAGGTAGGTGGGCAACGTGGCCAGCACGCCCTGCCACATCTTCGCGTCGCGCAGGCCGACCGACTTGCTGGTCTTCTGTTCGAGGCAGATGAAGGGGTAGTTGGCGAACCAGTCGCGCACGCCCGGCAGGCCTTCGGCCAGCTTGGGCTGCAGCGACATCTTCAGGCCGCCGCGGCCGGGCAGGGCGTCGGCGGGCGGCGCCACGTCGAGCGTGAACGGTCCGTCGACCTGCACCAGCGTGGCCTGCTGCACCGTGAGCGGCACCGAAGGCACGATGCGCTGGCGCACCTTGAGCGCATCTCTCGCACCGCCGAGCGTGTCCTTGGCTTCGATTTCCCACAGGATGGCTTCGGCGCGCGTCTGCGCGAGCTGCGCGGGCGCGGTCACGGTCCAGGCGACTTCACGCGCTTCGCCGGCCGGGATGTCCACCGTCTGCGGCTCCAGCGTGAGTAGGGTGGCGCGCGGCGTGGCCTCGACCTTCATGGGCTTTTGCGTGGTGTTGCGCAGCGTGATCTGGGCGCGGAACTGGTCGTCCTCGCGCACCAGCGGCGGCAGGCCGCTGATGATCTGCAGGTCTTGCGTGGCCTGGATGCTCGCTTGCCCGGTGCCGAACAGGCTGGTGCCCGAATCGGCCACGGCCACGATCTTGAAGGTGGTGAGCGCGTCGTTCAGCGGCACCGTCACCACGGCCTGGCCGTTGGCGTCGAGCACCACCTTCGGGTTCCACACCAGCAGGGTGTCGAGCAGTTCGCGCGTCTGGCCCTTGCCGCCGCCGCCGCCGGCGGGCACGGCCTTGCGCCCGTAGTGGCGCCGGCCGACGATTTCCATCTGCGCGGTGGACGTGCTCACGCCCCAGCTGCGGCGTTGCAGCATCGCGTTCAGCAGGTTCCAGCTGTCGTTGGGCATCAGCTCCAGCAGGGCCTGGTCGACCGCGGCCAGCGCCACTTCGGCGCCGGCGGCCGGCTTGCCGTCGGGCAGCTTGGCGGTGATGGTCACTTGCGCCTTGCTGCGGATCGGGTAGCTGGGCTTGTCGCTGGTGACGGTCACGTCGAGCTGGTGGGCGCGCGTGCCGACGCGGATCTCGGCCATGCCCAGGCGGTAGGCGGGCTTGCTCAGGTCGACCATGGCGGTGGGCGCCACGTATTCCTTGCCTTCGTACCAGAAGGCGGTCCACCACTCGCGCGGCGACTTGAAGCCCCAGGTGAAGAAGCTGTACCACGGCACTTCGCGCAGGCGCCCGCGCAGCGCGAGCACGCTCACGTAGGCGTTGGGGCCCCACTCGGGCTTGACCTGCAGGGTGACGGTCGGGTCCTTGCCGTCGAGCTGCACCACGTGCGTCTCGATGATGCCTTCGCGCTCCACCGCGACCAGCGCGGTCGCGAAGCGGAACGGGCTGCGCACCTGGAACTTGGCGACCTCGCCGGGCTGGTAGCTCTTCTTCTCGGGCAGCACGTCGATGCGGTCGTTGTCCTCGCCGCCGAACCACAGCTCGCCCTGTTTGGTCACGTAGACCGAGCTCACGGCCTTGGCGTCGCGGCCGTCGCTGTCGGTGGCGCTGGCGACGAGTTCGACCTCGCCGGCTTCCTTCAGCTCCGACTCGCACAACAACAGGCCGCGCGCGTCGCTCTTGCCGCTGCACACGGTGCCGATGTCCTTGGTCTCGGTCTTGTTGTCGTAGGTGTAGAAGCCGCCCACCATGCGCTTGCGGCTGGTGGTGGTGATGCGCGCCACGGCGCGCACATTGAGCGTGACGCCGGCCTGGGGCTTGCCCGTGAGGTCGAGCGCCAGCGCCTGGAACTTGAGCTTCTGGCTGGTCGAGACCCAGCCCTCGGTCTTGATGCCGGCGATGACGGAGGCGGGCCACAGCGTCTGCGTGCTGCGGATGGTCTGCACCTCGCCGTTCGGGTCGGCATACGTGGCTTCGAGCAGCAGCTCGCGCGCGGCCTTGACCTTGGGCACCTTGTCGATGGTGACCTTGCCTGCGCCGTCCTTGTTGAGCGTGACGGGCAGCTTGTCGGCGATCACGCGGGTGTCGTTCACGCTGTTGAGGTCTTCCTCGCCGGCGCTGGAGTCCGACGCGGCGGTGGCGGCTTCGGTGCCGTCGCCTTGCGTGGCGCGCGGCGGGTTGAAGCTGAAGGCGTCGTAGTCGGAAAAGCTCAGGCTCTTGCCGCGCACCATGGCCGACACGCGCACCGGCAGGTTGGCCGCGCCGCCGCCGGCCACGTAGTTGATCTGCACGTCGGCCGGCACGCTGGTGGCGGCCACCAGGGGCTTCTTCTCGGTGGGCGCGATGCGGCCTTCGAGCACGGGCAGGCGGAACTCCTCGACGCGGAACATGCCAGTGCTGAAGCTGCGGGCATACCCCTCGTCGCCGTCACCGCCTTCGCTGTCGCCGTCCTTGCCGCCGCCGGTGCGCAGCACCACCTCGTACACGCCGAGCTTGGCGGCCGGCGGAATGGCAAAGCTGTTCTCCGCGCTCAGGCCGCCGGTGGCGGTCTTGCGCCAGGCAAGCGGCTGCGTGAAGCGCTGGCCGCTGCCCGTGTGGGTGATGACCAGCGTGTCGGGCCGGTTCTCGGGCAGGCCGAAGCCCTTGCTGGTCTGCGTGCGGATCAGGCTCTTCATCGACACCGTTTCGCCGGCGCGCAGCAGCGTGCGGTCGAAGATGGTGTGGGCGATGCGGTCGGGCTCGGCCTGCAGGTTGGTTGGCACGTTGAAGCGCCAGGGCTCGATGCCGCGCTGCCAGTCGCTCCAGGTGAAGGCGAGGTCTTCCACGCCCTTGTCGTCCTTGGCGCGCGCGCTCACGAACCAGGCGCCGCTGTCGTATTCGTTGCGGCTGTTGCACGTCGGCGCCTGCGGCGAAATTCCGTTGAGCATGACGATGCCGTTGGCGTCGGTGGTGCCGGAGGCCACGGCCTTGCCGTCGCAGCTGGACACGCGCACTTCGGCGCCGGCCACGACCTTGCCCTTGTCCAGCGTGGTGACCCAGGCCATGGAGTTTTCGCGGCCCAGCTTGAAGTGCACGGCCAGGTTGGTGGCCAGCGCGGTGGTGCGCACGTACATCGTGCGGCCGGCTTCGTAGCGTTCGTCGAGCAGCGCTTCGCCGAGTTTCTGCGAGGCGATCTCCAGCACGTGGAAGCCCGGCGTCAGCGGAATGCCGATGACTTCGAAGGGGCGCGGGTCGCCCGCGTCCGACTTGGGCATGTCCAGCGCCTTCACGCCCGGCTGGCCGGCCAGCAGCGAGAGCATGCGCGTCTGCAGCGAGGTCTTGTCGTCCTTGTCGATGACGGGGGGCAGCGGGCCCTTCACGTCCTTGCGCGCCTGTTCGCGCGAGATGGTGTAGCTGTCGTAGCGGCGCACCTTGCGGAACCACGCGATGATTTCCGCGTCGGTCTTCGGGTTCATGTCGCTCACCTTGCCAGGCGTGAGGGCGTTCACCATCAGCTGCGGCTCCACGCGGCGCACGGTGACGGGCATCATGGCCGGGGTGTCGGGCTCGGCCAGGCGCTCGACCACGCCGAAGGGCGAGGCGGCGAACTTGGCCAGCGGCGGCATCATGCCGGTGGCCACCTTCAGCGGAAAGCTGCCGGGCGAGGCCAGCGGGCGGCCCGAGGCGTCCTCGAACTTGGCGGGCAGCTCGATGCTGAACTGCGTGCTCTCGGCCAGCGGCGGGCCGAAATACACGCCGTTGACCACGTCGTCGTCGCTCTGCCCGCCGTTGTCGTTGGCGATCTGGGCCTTGATGCTCTCGCCCTTGTTCTTGAGCACGATCTGCGAAGCGAGCTTGCGCGTGACCGGCGCGTTGAACTCCAGCTGCATCGGGCGCAGCGGCAGGCAGGCGGCCTGCGCGTTCTCGCGCTCGCAGGTGAACGACGCCGCGAAGGGCTCGCGCACCTGGAACTCGAGGCGGCGCTCCACGTTGTTCGCCACGCCCGACGGCGTGGCCACGCCCTTGCCGTAGACGACCTGCACCTTGGCGCCGGGCGTCAGCGTGCGGTTGCACTGCAGGGTGATGAAGCGCAGCGGGTCTTTCTCGGCCGCCTTGTCGCGGCCGAAGGCCTTGAGCAGGCCGGCGCGCTGGTCGCCGTCGAGCAGCTTGACCGGAATGCGCTCGCCCACGCCGTCGGCCGAGCACCAGACGTTCTGGCGCACGCTGTCCAGCGTGGCCGCGCCGTTGAGCTCGAGCACGAACATCTGCTGCTCGTCGATGCGGCTGTAGCTGCCCGGCATGTAGTTGCGCACGAACGGGCCGCCGCTGTTGAACTGGTAGCGCTCGGGGCCGGTCAGCTCGCCGCCGCTGGCGGGCTTGAAGGTGGGAACGCGCGTGACCGTGCAGCGCACGCCGGGCGGCAGGTCGTTCTCGAAGTCGTAGACCCAGGCCTTGGCGTCGGTCCAGCGGCCGGTGCCCTTGCCGGCCTGCGCGTCGGTGCAGCTCACGGTCAGCGGCGCGGGGGCCTTGGGGTCGCCGAAGTTGACGGCGGCCTGGTCGAACTTGGCGACGATCTGGCGCACGCGTGCCACCTCGCCCTGTGGCGAGAGGCTGGTGATCTGCAGGGCATGGCTCGGGCCGGCCAGAAGGGCGCCGCCGGCCAGGAGCAATGTTGGAAGGAAACGGTTCACTTTTTTGTATCTCCACCTAAGGCAGCGCGCAGCGTAGCCGATTTGAACGACGGTTCGGCAGTGCCAACGGTCATATGTCCTTCGTGTCCGCTGCGCGGGTACGCCGGTCTTCTTACAATCGAAGCCCTCGTGCGTGTGCCGCGCGGACCGCCACCAAGACCTCGCCGCCGACCGATGAAACGCTACTGGGAAATAGACGCCTTGCGCGGGCTGATGCTCGTGCTCATGACCGTCACCCACCTGCCCACGCGACTGACCGATCCGCTGGGTCAGCCTTTTGGTTTCGTTTCGGCCGCCGAGGGCTTCGTGCTGCTGTCGGCCTTCGTGGCCGGGTTGGTGTACAGCCGCATCGGCTATGCGCGCGGGGTCGACTCGATGCGCCAGGCCTTCTGGCGGCGCGTGGTGAAGGTCTACCTGTGCCAGGCGGCCATCCTGCTGTTCCTGTTCACGGTGATTGCGGCGCTGGGGCTGCACATCGACCAGCCGGCGGTGAAGAACCTGGTGTCGTACTACCTGGCCGAGCCGCGCGACGGCTTCCTGTACGGGCTGCTGCTGATCTACGAGCCGGCGCTGCTCGACATCCTGCCGATGTACATCTTTTTCATGCTCATGAGCCCGTGGGTGCTGGCCTTCGCCATGCGCCACGGCTGGTCGTGGGTGATGGCGGTGAGCGCCACGGTGTGGGCGGCGGCGCAGTTCGGCCTCAGCGAATGGGTGTACGGGCTGGCCGTGCGCCACCTGGGCGTGCCGGTGCCGTTCCACGAGATGGGCGCGTTCAACACCTACGCCTGGCAGTTCCTGTGGTTCGCCGGGCTGTGCATCGGCGCCACGCGCACCGGGCCCGGCGCCAGGCCGCTGCGCTTTCCGGCGTGGCTGCTGGTGCTGGTGGCGGGTACCGCGCTGTACGGCCTGTACTGGCGGCACCACGGCATCAACGGACAGGCGCCGTTCGGCGGCGATGTCGAGCTGAACCTGCTGTTCGACAAGTGGCAGCTCGGCCCGCTGCGGCTGGTGAACCTGGTGGCGCTGGGCATCCTGGCGGTGCGCTTCGGGCCGTGGCTGATGCGCCGCATTCCCCGGCTGCACTGGCTCGAGGCGATGGGCTCGGCGTCGCTGCCGGTGTTCTGCGCGCACCTGGTGGCGGTGCTGCTGGTGCTGACCTTCTACGGCGACAGCCAGACCGCGCGGCCCTGGTGGGGCGACGGGTTGCTGCTGCTGGCGGTGTTCGCGGGGATGTATTTCGTGGCGCGCTTCACGCGCGGGGCCGACGTGCCGCCGCCGGCGGACGACGTGCCGACGCAGCCGGCGCGGGCCTGAACACGCAGCCAGCGCGCAAGGCTCGGGAAATCAGGGCTGGGAAGACGCCACCGGCGCCACCGGCGCCGCCGGAATGCTGGGCAGGTGCGGCGCGATCACCGAGTGCCACAGGCGGTAGCCCTCGTCCGTCATGTGCAGCTTGTCGCCCCGGAACAGCTCCATGCGCGGGCGGCCGTCGGCGCCGAGCATGGGCGTGTAGATGTCGATGTACTCGCTGTTGGGCAGCAGGTTGAGGTAGGCCGAGACCACGTGGTTGGTCTCGCGGATCTGCGGCAGCAACTGCTCGCGCGACGGGCTGGGCTTGACCGAGACGAAGCTGATGCGCGTGTCCGGCAACTCGGCGCGCACCGCGTTGGCGAAGCGCGCGAAGCTGTCGAGCACCTGCAGCGGCGTGCGGCCCTCGGCCAGGTCGTTGTCGCCCGCGTACACCACCACCTGGCGCGGCTTGTAGCGCACCACGAGGTCGCGCGCGAACAGGCTGCAGTCGTTCAGCGTGGAGCCGCCGAAGCCGCGGTTGACCACGCCGCCGGGTACGCGCGCGAAGTCTTGCGCGAGGCGGGTCCACATGCGCACCGTGGAGCTGCCGACGAACACCACGCCGCCGGGGGCGGGAAAGTGCTCCTGGTCGGCGCGCGCGAAGGCGGCGAGCTCGTTGTGCCAGCGCTCCTTGGCGGCCAGGTAGTCCCGCGAATCGCGCGCGGAGGCGGCCTCGGCGGCCGCCGTCTCGGACTCCTGGGCAAAGAAGGCGGGCTGGGCGTGCGCGGCGAGCGTCGCCGTCAGCAGGGCGACCGCGGCGAGCGCGGTTTTGATCGAGGGCATCGGAAGGACCAGGGAAGGACGAAATGCAAACGTGATTTCTATCACGACGCCCCAAGGCGCGTGGCCGTTGACACGCAAGCCCTAGATTGTCTTTTCGATCAGCGCGCCCTTGAACAGGATCGGCCCCTTCGGACCGCTGCCCACCGGCACGCCGCCCTTGGCCTCCAGCGAGATGGCCAGCGCGGGCACCGCATGCACGTCGGATTCCGACGCCGCCAGCCGCAGGCCCGGGGCGTTGTCCAGCACGCCCAGCGAGCGCGGCGCGCCGCCCGGGGGCAGGGCCCACAGCTGCAGCGACTTGTCGTCGCCTTCGTTGAAGCCGCCCACGCGCTGCAGCACCAGCTGCTTCTTCTTGGGATCGAAGGTCACGAGCATCGAGGCCGCGGCCTTGTCGTCGCTCAGCACGGCCACATATTGCACCGCCGGGGCGTTGTGCAGCTGGTCGCGCAGGTTGAGCCCGACCACCACGGCCAGCACCGTGGCCAGCGCGCCGGCCGCCGTGGCGCCGCGCCACAGCGCAAGGCTGCGCAGCCAGCCGCCCGGCTGCTGCTGTTGTTGCTTGTCGGCGGCGCGCGCGTTGGCGGCGTCGCGCTGGCGCTCGATGGCGATCTTGGCCTGCTCGGCGTCGATCATGTTGCGGATGCGGGTCCACACGGCCGGGTCGGGCGTGACGGAGGGCTGCAGCTCGGTCATGCTCGCGAGCCGGCCTTGCCAGACCAGCGCCGCGGCGCGCACCGGCGCCTGTTCGCGGGCCATGGCCTCGAAGCGGCGACGAGCGCCGCCGCGCAGGGTGCCCAGCGCATGGCTCGCGGCCAGCAGCTCGAGCAGTTCGGGGTGTGCGATGAGATTCATTGGGAAACCGCCTTCTTCGTCGTCATCGCCTTCATGCAAAACGTCCCATGCAGGCGCGCAGTTTCTCCAGCCCGCGGCGGATCCACGTCTTGACCGTGCCCAGCGGCAGCTTGAGCTGGTCGGCCAGCTCGCCGTGGCTCATTTCGCGCAGGTAGGCCAGGCTGACCACCTCGCGCTGCCGGCCCTCGAGCTGGCTCAGGCACTGGTGCAGCGCCCACGCCTGCTCGCTGGCATCGGCGGTGTCCGCCGGGTTGGCGGCGTCCGACTCGAGGGTGTCGGCCATCAGCTCGTCGAATTCCTGGGTGAGCTGGGCCCGGTCGGCGGTGCGACGGCGCAGCAGGTCGAGCGCCCGGCTGCGCACGATCAGCCCCAGCCACGCCAGCGGCGGACTCAGCGACGAGCGATAGTCGCCCGCGACTCGCCAGACAGTCAGAAAGGCTTCCTGGAGAACGTCCTCGGCCCATTCGCGTTGCCGCACGACGCGCATCGCCAGCCCCATCAGCTTGGGCGAGGTGCGGTCGTAGAGCAGGCGCAGGGCGGCTTCGTCGCGATGGCCGATCCGGTCGATCAGCGCCATCAGTTCGGCGTCGGGGCTGGGTGCTGTCATCCGCGGATTGTCGGGCATCGTTGCGCATGCCTGATATACGGGCGGCTGCGCGGGTCGGATTCAGCCCAAAGGCCACCGGCTTGCCGGCCGTCCGGAGGCAAGCGCTCGAAACATTTGTGAACTTATGTGAACGTATACTGCCCCGAAAAACCGGAAGGGGCCGCGCGCGCGGGTGGAGAAGAATGAAGCAAATTGCGATCGTCGTCGCGCTCTGCGTGGGCGCGTGGTATTTCTTTATCGGCGGTCGCAAGCTGGACGAGTCGATGGTGCGCGACTACTACCAGAACGAGGCGACGGCCATCGTGGCCCATGACGCCGACAGGCTGTGCAAGCAGCTCAGCCGCAAGGCCGTCATCGAGACCCGCATCACGGCACTGGGTCGCACCGAAGAGCGCACCCACGACCGCGAGAGCGCGTGCGCCGGCGCCCGCAAGACCTTCGAGAACCTGCGCGAGGTGACCGACCGCACGGGCGTTTTGCTCAGCGTCGACTACGACTACCACATCGATTCCGTCGAGATCGCTACCAACCGCAGGAGCGCAATGGTCAAGGGCACCAGCGTGCTCAAGGTGGGCGAGTCGGCGTTCCAGCTCAAGACCAGCTTCAACCAGCGCCTGGAGCGCGAGCTCGGCCAGATGCGCCTGGTGCATGCCGAGGACAACACCGTGGCGCGCTTCGGCGGGCGCGGCGTCATGAGCCAGGGCGAGTTTTTCCGCAAGTAAAAAAGCAACGCAGGGGAGTCGTCACCATGATCGCCAGGGATTCGCTGCCACCGCCTCCGCCGTTCTGGCACCGGCTCAACAGCTTCTTCGCCTTTCCGTTCCAGATGCGGCCGCTGGCCTACGGCCTGGTGCTGTCGTTCTGCGCCCTGCTGTACGAGGGCATCTTCTTTTTGCCCAACGCGCTGGCGCTGGTGCTGATCGAGATCGGCATCATGCTGGCGGCCAGCCGCTACGGCTTCAAGATCATCGCGCTGGGCGCGCGCGGCATCCGCGACTCGGCCGACTTCGGGCGCGAGTCGAGCGACGAGTGGACCTACCTGCCGTGGAAGCTGTTCGCCATTTCGCTGGCGCAGGCCTTCCTGATCGGCTGGCTCGCGTGGTACGCGCCGATCCTGGGCACCGTGGGGCTGTTCGTCATGTCCTTCACCTTCCCGGCGGCGGTGATCGTGCTGGTGCAGTCGGGCAGCTTCTTCCAGGCCATGAGCCCGGGCCACGTGATCGACGCGATGCGCATCATCGGCTGGCCGTATGCGCTGCTGTGCTTCTTCCTGTTCCTGCTGAGCTCGGGCGCGCAGATTGCGCTGTCGATGGTGCTGCCGATGCTCGACGGGCGCATCGTGCTGCCGATCGCCAACTTCGCGTTCATCTATTTCGGCTGGGTCATGGCAAGCCTGCTGGGCTACGTGATGTTCCAGCACCACGAGGCCTTCGGCTACGACGCCGTGCCCGGCAGCGACATCGACAGCGGCGCCCCCGCCGACCGCCGCACGCCCGAGCAGATCGCGTCGCAGCGCACCGACGCCGAGGTGGCGCAGTACATCACCGAGGGCGACCTGGCCGCCGCGCTGGGCACGGCCTACGAGGCGCAGCGCACCGCCGCGTCCGACGACCTGTCGGCGCAGCGCCGCTACCACCGCGTGCTGGCGCTCATGCCCGACAAGAAGGACACCATGCTCGACCAGGCGCGGCGCTTCATTCCGCTGCTGATGCGGCGCGACCTGGCGTCGGAAGCGCTCAAGGTGTTCAAGGCCTGCCGCGAGAAGGACAAGGCCTTCTCGCTGGACGACCCCGCCATGGTGATCGCGATGGCGCGCGCCGAATGGCGCAACGGCGACGCGCACGCCACGCTGGCGCTGCTGTCGGGTTTCGACAAGCGCTTCCGTGGCCACGAAGCCATTCCGCAGGCCTACGAGCTGGCCGCCCGTGCCCTGGTACAGGGGCTCGGCCGCTCCGACATGGCGCAGCCGATTCTCACGACGATGGAAGCGCGCTACCCGGACAGCGAGCAGACGCAGGAAGTGCGGTGGTTGCTGCGGCCGGCGCCCGCCGCCTGACCCCGCTCAGCTTTCCTTCCAGCCCCCACCCAGCGCCTTGTAGATCGACAACCGGTTGGTCTGCTCCGTGAGCTGCAGCCCGATCAGCGTCTGCTGCGCCGCGTAGTAGGCGCGCTGCGCGTCCAGCACGTCGAGATAGCTGCTCGCGCCGCTGCGGAACAGCGACTGCGACAGCTCGAAGCTGCGCGACGTGGCACCCAGCAGCGAGCGCTGCGCGTCGAGCCGTTCGGCCAGCGTGCGGCGTTCGGCCAGGGCGTCGGCCACTTCGCGGAACGCGGTCTGCACCGCCTTCTCGTAGGTGGCGATCTGGATCTTCTGCTGCGTCTCGGCCACGCGCAGGTTCGCGCGGTTGGCGCCGCCGTCGAAGATCGGCACGCTCACCGACGGCGCAAAGCTCCAGGCCTTGCTGCCGCCCGCGAACAGGCCCGACAGCGTGCTGCTCGCCGTGCCCGCCGACGCGGTGAGTGCGATGCGCGGAAAGAACGCCGCGCGCGCCGCGCCGATGTCGGCGTTGCTCGCGCGCAGGGCGTGCTCGGCGGCGCGCACGTCGGGGCGCTGGTGCAGCACGCTCGACGGCAGGTCGGGCGGTGGCACCAGCAGTTGGGCGGCGGTGGCCGGTGCCGCCGTGTCCGAGGTCGGCGCCGCGGGCAGCAGGTCGGCCGGCGGCATGGCGCCCACCAGCAGCGCGAGCGCGTTGCGGTCCTGCTCGACCTGGCTGTCGAACGCGGCCGCGTCGGCGCGCGCCGCATCGACCGTGCTCTGCGCCTGCGCAAGCGCCAGGCCCGACTGCGCGCCGAGCTGGTGGCTGCGCTGCACCAGGTCGAAGGACTTGCGCTGGCTGTCGAGCGTGTTGCGCGCGAGCAGCAGGCGCTGCTCGTCGGCAGCCAGCTGCAGCCACGCGGTCGCGACCGATGCCACCAGGCTGATCTGCGTGCCGCGCTGCGTCTCCTCGGTCTGGAAGTAGCTCTGCAGCGCCGATTCGCCGAGATTGCGCACGCGGCCGAACAGGTCGATCTCGTAGCTCGTGAGGCCCAGGTCGGCGCTGTACTGCGCGCTGATGCGTGCCTCGCCGCCGGTCGACAGGCTGCCCGGCGTGCGCGATCGGCTGCCGCCCGCGCCGGCTTCCACCGTGGGGAACAGGCCGGCGCGCGCAATGCCGTACTGGGCCCGCGCGCGCTCGATGTTGAGCGCCGCCACGCGCAGGTCGCGGTTGTTGGCCAGCGCAAGCTCGATGGTGCCGCGCAGCCGGTGCTCGACGAAGAAGCTGCGCCAGCCGACATCGATCGGCGTCGATGCTTCGGCGCCGGAAGAGGGCAGCACCTGCGGCACCGGCGACGCGGGCGCGGTGTATTCGGGCGCCAGGTTGACGCAGCCCGCGAGCACGGCCGAGGCCATGGCCGACAGGGCCAGCGAGCGAAGAGGGAATGCGCGCTTCATCAGTGGCCCCCTTGCTCGGCGGTCGTGCCCACCGCGGCTTCCGGCGCGGGTTTCGTTTTGCGCCTGCCCGCCAGCCAGCCGCGAATCAGCGCGAAGAACAGCGGCACGAAGAAGATGCCCAGGGCGGTGCCCACCACCATGCCGCCCAGCACCGCGGTGCCGATCGACTGGCGGCCACCCGCGCCCGCGCCGGTGCCGATGGCCAGCGGCAGCACGCCGAAGCCGAAGGCCAGCGAGGTCATGAGGATGGGCCGCAGCCGCAGGCGTACCGCCTGCAGCGTGGCCTCGACCACGCCCTTGCCTTGTTCCTGCAGCTGCTTGGCGAACTCGACGATCAAGATCGCGTTCTTCGACGACAGCCCCACCGTGGTCAGCAGGCCGACCTGGAAGTACACGTCGTTGCTCAACCCGCGCAAGCTGGTGAACAGCAGCGCCCCCACGATGCCCAGCGGCACCACCAGGATCACCGAGAACGGCACCGACCAGCTTTCGTACAACGCGGCCAGGCACAGGAACACGAACAGGATCGAGATGGCGTAGAGCAGCGGCGCCTGCGCGCCCGACAGCCGCTCCTGCAATGACGCGCCGGTCCATTCGTAGCCGATGCCGGGCGGCATCTGCTTCATCACCGCGTCGACCGCGGCCATGGCGTCGCCCGAGCTCACGCCCGGCGCCGCGTCGCCCACGAACTCGTAGCTCGGGCTGCCGTTGTAACGCTGCAGCTGCGGCGAGCCGTAGCTCCAGCGCGAACTCGAGAACGCCGGGAACGGCACCATCTGGCCCAGGCTGTTGCGCACGCTCCAGCGGTCGATGTCGGCGGGCAGCATGCGAAAGTCGGTGTCGCCCTGCATGTACACGCGCTTCACGCGGCCCTTGTCCAGAAAGTCGTTGATGTAGGTGCCGCCCATGGCGCTGGACAGCGTGCTGTCGATGTCCGACGTGGCCAGGCTCTGCGCGCCGGCGCGCGCGTCGTCGATGTCCACCGCGAACTCGGGCGTGTCGTCCAGGTTGTTGCTGCGCACGTTGGCCACCTCGGGCCGCTGGCCCAGCAGCTCGATGGCCTGGTCGCGCGCCTTCACCAGCGCGTCGTGGCCCAGGCCGTTGATGTCCTTCAGGTGGAAGTTGAAACCCGCGTTGGCGCCCAGCCCGCGCACCGCCGGCGGCAGCAGCACGAAGATGCGCGCGTCGCGCACGCTCGACAGCTCCTTGTTGGCGCGCCGCGCCAGCTCGGCGGCCGACTGGCCCTTGCCGGTGCGCTCGGCCCAATCCTTGAGCTTGACGAAGGCGCGCGCCGAACTCTGGTCGCCGTTCTGGCCGGTGATGACGTTCACGCTCAGCACCTCGGCCTGCTTGTCGAAGTACTGCTGCACCTGCTCGACCACCGGCTGCAGCCGCGCGTTCGATGCGCCGGGCGGCAGCGTGACCTGCACCTGCAGGAAGGCCTGATCCTCGTCGGGCAGGAAGGAGGTGGGCAGGCGCATGAACAGCAGCGCCATCACGCCCGCGATCAGCAGGTACACCACGATGCTGCGCTTGCCGCGCCGCACGATGCCGCCGACGATGCCCTCGTAGCGCTCGGCGCTCCTGTCGAAGCCGCGGTTGAAGGCCGCGAAGAAGCGGTCCACACGCCCCAGCAGCCCGCGCCGCGGCACCGGGTGCTCCCCCTTGTGCACGGGCTTGAGCAAGGTGGCGCACAGCGCCGGCGTGAGCGTGAGCGCCACGAACACCGACAGCGCCATGGCCGAGACGATGGTGATCGAGAACTGCCGGTAGATCACGCCGGTGGAGCCGCCGAAGAAGGCCATCGGAATGAACACCGCCGACAGCACCAGCGCAATGCCCACCAGCGCGGGCGTGATCTCGGCCATCGACTTGCGCGTGGCCTCCTTGGGCGAGAGGCCCTCTTCATGCATCACGCGCTCGACGTTCTCCACCACCACGATGGCGTCGTCCACCAGCAGGCCGATGGCCAGCACCATGCCGAACATGGTGAGCGTGTTGATCGAGTAGCCCGCCAGCGACAGCACGCCGAAGGTGCCCAGCAGTACCACCGGCACGGCAATGGCCGGGATCAGCGTGGCGCGCATGTTCTGCAGAAACACATACATCACCAGCACCACCAGCAGCATGGCCTCGACGAGCGCCTTGACCACCTCGTCGATCGACGCGCTCACGAAGGGCGTGGTGTCGTAGCTCACGAAGGTCTGCAGCTGGTTGGGGAAGAGGGGCTTGAGCTCCTCGATCCTGGCCTTCACCGCCTCGGCCACCTGCACCGCGTTGGCGCCGTCGGCCAGCACCACGCCCAGGCCCGCGCCGGGTCGGCCGCCGAGCTGCGAGCGCACGGTGAGGTTCTCGGCGCCCAGCTCCACGCGGGCCACGTCGCGCAGGCGCACCACGGCGCCGTCGGGCGTGGCGCGCAGCACCACGTTCTCGAACTGCTCGGCCGTCTGCAGCTTGCTGCGCGCGGTGATGGTGGCATTGAGCTGCTGCCCGGCGTTGGCGGGCAAGGCGCCGAGCTGGCCGGCCGAGACCTGCGCGTTCTGCGCGGTGATGGCGGCGTTGACGTCCGAGGGCATCAGCGCGTACTTGCGCAGCTTGTCGGGGTCGAGCCACAGGCGCATGGCGTAGCCGGTGCCCAGCGTCTGCACCTCGCCCACGCCGTCGATGCGGCTGATCACGTCGACCAGGTTGCTGGAGATGTAGTCGCCCACGTCCACGGCCGAGGCACTGCCGTCGCCAGAGTACATCGACACGATCATGAGAAAGTCGTTGCCGCCCTTGGTGACCGTGACGCCCCGGCTTTGCACCTGCTGAGGCAGGCGCGACATGGCCTGCTGCAGCTTGTTCTGCACCTGCATCTGCGCCACGTCGATGTTGGTGCCCGCGTCGAAGGTGAGCGACAGCCGCGCCACGCCCGACGAGTTGCTGGTCGACTGCATGTACAGCAGGTTGTCCAGCCCCTTGAGCTGCTGCTCGATGACCTGCGTGACCGAGTCTTCCACCGTCTTGGCGGACGCGCCGGTGTAGGTGGCGTTGATGGACACGCGCGGCGGCGCGATGTCGGGGTATTGCTCCAGCGGCAATGTGCGGATGGCCATCAGCCCCGCGAGCATGACGACGATGGAAAGCACCCACGCGAAGATGGGCCGGTCGATGAAGAATTGCGCCATGGCCGGACCTCAGCGCGCCACGGGGTCGGAGGCGGCATCGGTGGCGTCGGGCTGCACGCTGGCCACGGGACCGCCGACGGCCTTGGCCCCGAGATCGACCACCTTCACCTTGTCGCCCACCTTCACGCGCTGCGAGCCCTCGGTCATCACGCGGTCGCCCGCGGCCAGGCCCTGCAGCACCTGCCAGCGCGTGCCGACCGCGCGGCCCACCTGGATGGCCCGCTTGGAAACCTTGTTCTCCGCATCGATCACCAGCGCCGAGGCGCTGCCGTCGGGCGCGCGCGTCACGGCCTGCTGCGGCACCAGCAGCGCGGTGGCGTCGGTGCCTTCCCGCAGCACGGCGCGCACGTACATGCCGGGCATCAGCAGCTTGTCGGGGTTGGGCACCACGGCGCGCAGCGTGACGCTGCCGGTGCCGGCATCGACGGTGACGCCGCTGAACGTGAGGCGGCCCGCGTGCGGGTACTTGCTGCCGTCCTCGAGCACGAGCTGGATGCGCGCCTCGGCGTCGCTCGCGCGCTGCAGGCGGCCGCTGGCAAGCTCGCGCTTCAGGCGCAGCAGCTCGCTGCTCGACTGCGTGACGTGCACGTGAATCGGGTCGAGCTGCTGCACGGTGGTCAGCGCGGCGGCCTGGTTGGCCGTGACCAGCGCGCCGGGCGTGACCGTCGACAGCTCGGCCCAGCCGGTGATCGGCGAGGTGATGCGCGTGTAGCCGAGCTGGATGCGCGCGGTCTGCTCGGCGGCGCGGGCCACGCCGAGATCGGCCTCGGCCTGCTGCTCGGCGGCTTGCGATTCGTCGAACACCTGGCGGCTGATGGCGTCGATCTTCACGAGTTCGGCATTGCGGCGCGCCACGGTGCGCGCGGTGGCCAGGGCCGACTCGGCCTTGCGCACGCCGGCCTGCGCGCTGGCATGGGCTGCTTGCAGCGGGGCGGGGTCGAGCTGGTAGAGCACCTGGCCGGCCTTGACCTGCGAGCCTTCGGTGAACAGCCGCTCCTTGAGGATGCCGCCGACCTGCGGACGGATCTCGGCGATCACGGGGGCGGCGGTGCGGCCGGGGAGTTCGGTGTTCTGCGCGAGCGTTTCGTGCTGGAGCGTGACGGTGCCGACTTCTCTTTCCGGTGCGGCGGCGGCCTTGGCGGTGCCGGACGCGTCCGCGCCGGTGCGCGAGCAGCCGGCGATCGTTGCGAGGGTGCAGACCACGACGGTGATCATGAGCAACGAGAAACGGGAGCTTTGGTAGACAGGCATGGCACTGGAGGAATGACGAAGGTCCCAAATGGAGCGGGTGAGCGCGTGCGAGTTCAATGCGACGCAAGGTCGCGGGCGAGCTTTACAGAGCAGCAATGCAAGGGCGGTGCCATGAGGGCACGCACCGGCGCACGCAAGGCCTTTCGAGGCCGGGGGACTCTCAGGCGCGTTGCAACGCGCGCGTCACCATGTCGTTGGGCGCCAGGCGCAACAGATCGGGCAGCAGGCTCACGGCCCGCTCGCGCTCGCCCGCGTGCAGCAGGCCGTTGGCGCAGGCCGACAGCGTGTCGGCCAGCGCGGGGTGATCGGGCGCGGTCTTCAGCAGGATGCGGCAGAGCTTGTCGGCATCGCCGAACTCGCGGATGCGCGCGAAGCGGCGCGCGAGCCGCGCCATGTCGTCGGGCTTCAGCCGCACGCCCGGCTTGGCCTGGTCGAGGTAAGTCTTGTAGCTGGCGTGCTGCAGCGCGAGCGTGGCCGCGTCGGTGGCGGGCAGGCGGAAGATGCGGCGCGCGGCGTGGTGGAAGTCGTCGCTCGCGGGCTGCAGCCGCGCGGTGTTGAACCAGGCGCGCAGCGTGTCGGCGTCGCCGGGGCGCAGCGCGGCGGCGGCGCGCCACTCCGCGCAGGCGCGGTCGAACTTCATCGCTGCGCCGTATTTCTGCGCGGCGGCCACGTGCTCGTCGAAGCGGTCGGGTTCGGGGGCGGACGCCGTCTCGGGCGTCTTCACGCGGCGCAGCAGCAGCGCGCCGGCCATCAGCGCGGCGCCGGTCAGCAGGCCGCCCAGGTGGGCCATGTAGGCAATGCCCTTGCCGCTGAGCCAGTGCTGCATCAGCTCGTTGACGATCCACGCCGGCAGCAGCAGCAGGGCCGGCGCCGTCACGTAGTTGAAATAGAAGAACAGCTGGTAGAAAAAGCGGATGCGCTTGAGCCGGTACATCACCGCGTACATGCCCATCAGCGCCGAGATCGCGCCCGAGGCGCCCAGCCCGTAGCCGGGCTGGCCGGCATAGGCCCAGCCGGCCAGCGCCGAGGCGCCCACGGCGCCCAGCAGGTAGAACGCCAGGTAAGTGCCGCGCCCCAGCACCAGCTCGACCGAGAAGCCGAACAGGAACAGGAACAGCATGTTGCCCAGCAGGTGGCCGGTGCTGCCGTGCAGGAAAGCGGCCGTGACCCAGGTCCAGGGCTTGGACGCGACGCTCTCGATGTAGTCCTGCGACCAGCGCGTGGTGAACGGCGCGGGCAGCATGGCCTCGTACTGCTGGCGGTCGCGCTTCCACTCGTCATGGCGCGGGTTCGCGGGCGTGATGACCGCGTCGGCCTGCAGCTTCTGCAGGAACTTCTTGTCGTTCTGCAGGCCTTCGAGCAGTTGGGGGTAGGTCTCTTCGTGCGGCAGCATGCGCCGGGCCACCTTGCCGCGCTTGGGGTCGGTCTTTTCCAGCCATTCGACGAAAGGCGGCAGCTCCAGCTCGGGCAGCACGCTCTTGACGTAGTACTGGGCGGCGCGCTCCTGGCCTTTCTCTTCGCTGCGCTGCGGCCCCCAGAACACCAGCATGTTCAGCAGGATCAGCAGCACCGTCATCCACGGCGGATTGCGCCAGCTCGGTTTGTTCTCGAGCGGGATGGCGTAGAACACGGTGCTGCTGTCTTGGCTGTCGCGATCAGCCCAGGCGCGCGCGGTGGCGGGCGACCTGCGCCTTGACCTGCGCCGGGGCGGTGCCGCCCAGGATGTTGCGCGCGTTCAGCGAGCCGCGCAGGCTCAGCACGTCGTACACGTCCTTCTCGATGCTCGGGTTGAACTGCTGCAGCACGGCCAGCGGCAGCTCGGCCAGGTCGACCTTGTGCGAGGTGGCGGCCTTCACGGCGTGGGCCACGGTTTCGTGGGCGTCGCGGAAGGGCAGGCCCTTCTTCACGAGGTAGTCGGCCAGGTCGGTGGCGGTGGCGTAGCCGCGCAGCGCGGCGGCTTCCATGGCCTCGGGCTTCACGGTGATGCCGCCGATCATTTCGGCAAAGATGCGCAGGGTGTCCTTGAGCGTGTCGACGGTGTCGAACAGCGGCTCCTTGTCCTCCTGGTTGTCCTTGTTGTAGGCCAGCGGCTGGCCCTTCATGAGCGTGATGAGCGCCATCAGGTGGCCGACCACGCGGCCGGTCTTGCCGCGCGCCAGCTCGGGCACGTCGGGGTTCTTCTTCTGCGGCATGATCGACGAGCCCGTGGTGAAGCGGTCGGCGATGCTGATGAAGCTGAAGTTCTGGCTCATCCACAAAATGAGTTCTTCGCTCATGCGGCTCACGTGCACCATGCACAGGCTGGCGGCGGCGGTGAACTCGATGGCAAAGTCGCGGTCGCTCACGGCGTCCAGGCTGTTCTGGCACACGCCGTCCATGCCCAGGGTCTTGGCGACCAGCTCGCGGTCCAGCGGGTAGCTGGTGCCGGCCAGCGCGGCGGCGCCCAGCGGCAGGCGGTTGACGCGGCGGCGCACTTCGCCCATGCGTTCGGCGTCGCGGCTGAACATTTCCACGTAGGCCAGCATGTGGTGGCCGAAGCTCACCGGCTGCGCCACTTGCAGGTGGGTGAAGCCCGGCAGGATCACGTCGACGTTCTTCTCGGCGATGTCCACCAGCGCCTTCTGCAGCTCGACCAGCAGGTCGCCGATCAGGTCGATTTCGCCGCGCAGCCACAGGCGCACGTCGGTGGCGACCTGGTCGTTGCGGCTGCGGCCGGTGTGCAGGCGCTTGCCGGCGTCGCCGACCAGCTGGGTCAGGCGGGCCTCGATGTTCAGGTGCACGTCTTCGAGGTCGAGTTTCCACTCGAAGGCGCCGGATTCGATTTCGGCGCGAATCTGCGCCATCCCGCGTTCGATCGCGGCGTGGTCCTGCACGCCGATGATCCCTTGCGCGGCCAGCATGCCGGCATGCGCCAGGGAGCCCTGGATGTCGGCTTGCCACAGGCGCTTGTCGAAGAAGACGCTGGAGGTGTAGCGCTTGACGAGGTCGCTCATCGGCTCTGAGAACAGGGCCGACCAGGCTTCGGATTTCTTGTCGAGTTGGTTTTGGGTCATGGGAGCCGTCCAGGAGGCAATAATGGGTTGGTCACCCGATGTAACTGATGTCTGCGATGCGCAACCCGGCGATTTTATCGGCCAGCTCCACGACCACGTCCCCGGCATCGTCGGAAAGGGCGCGCAATGCGCTGCGCGGGGCGCCGTCGCTGTTCGACGCCTGCCGCATCGGGGTGGTTCTGCGCACGGTGGTGTTCGTCGAGGCGGTGGTGGCCATTGCCACGCTGTTCGTGGTGTCCACCCCGTCCGAGTGGCTGCTGCAGACCGCCACGGTCACCGGCGGGGCCTTGCCCGCCACGCTGCTCTGGCTGGTGGCCACCTGCGGGCTGAAGAAGCCGCTGCGCCGGCTGCCGCGCCAGTGGCAGTACGCGGCGGGCGGCATGCTCGGGGCCATCGCGGCGCTGTACGGCTGCGGCCTGCTGCGGCTGACGGGCGTGCTGTCGAGCGCGCCGTGGCTGGCCAGTGCGCTCACGGGGGCCTTGTTCGCGGGGCTGGTGATGGCCGCGATGGTGCTGCGCGCGCGCGGCCAGACGCCCGCCGCCACCACGGCCCGGCTCGAGGAGCTGCAGTCGCGCATCCGCCCGCACTTTCTGTTCAACACGCTCAACAGCGCCATCGCGCTGGTGCGCGAGGAGCCGGCCAAGGCCGAGACCATGCTGGAAGACCTGGCCGAGCTGTTCCGCCAGGCGCTGGCCGACCCCGGCGAATCGGGCACGCTGGCCGACGAGATCGCGCTGGCCGAGCGCTACCTGGCCATCGAGCAGGTGCGCTTCGGCGACCGGCTGCGCATCCGCTGGGACCTGGACGCCGCCGCCAGCAGCGCGCGCCTGCCGCCGCTGCTGCTGCAGCCGCTGGTCGAGAACGCCATCAAGCACGGCGTGGAGCCCAGCCCCGAGGGCGCCAAGCTGCGCATCCGCACCGAGCGGCGCGGTGCCATGGTGGTGATCGAGGTGGTCAACAGCCTGCCGCCGCTGCGCTGGGCCGACGAGCCGCTGCCGCGCGGCCACGGCATTGCGCTGGCCAACGTGCGGGACCGCCTGCGCCTGCTGCACGACATGCAGATGCAGTTCAGCGCCGGCATGGACCAGAAGAACTACCGGGTGCGCATCGCGATACCCGCTGAATCATGAACATGAGCACACTCAAGACCCTCATCGTCGACGACGAAGCCCTGGCGCGCTCCCGCCTGCGCACGCTGCTGCGCGACTGCAGCTCGCCCGGCGCCGAGGTGGTGGCCGAGGCCGCGCAGGGCGCCGAGGCGCAGCAGCACCTGGCCACCTTGGCGCTCGACCTGGTGCTGCTGGACGTGCACATGCCCGGCATCGACGGCATCGAGGTGGCGCGCGCGCTGCGCAGCCGCGCCGACGCGCCGGCGGTGGTGTTCGTCACGGCGCACGCCGCCCACGCGGTGACGGCCTTCGACCTGGACGCGGTCGACTACCTCACCAAGCCCGTGCGCGCCGAGCGCCTGCAGCAGGCGCTGCAGAAGGCCGAGCGCTTCCTGAAGGAGCGCCGCGCGCTGCAGGCCGAGGCCGCGCCCGAGACGGTGCTGATCCAGGACCGGGGCCGCGCCGAGCGCGTGCCGCTGTCCGAGGTGCTCTACCTCAAGTCCGAATACAAATACCTCACCGTGCGCACCGCCACGCGCAGCCACATCCTGGACGGCTCGCTCAACGAGTTCGAGGAGCGCTATCCGCACCGCTTCCTGCGCGTGCACCGCAATGCGCTGGTGGCGCGGGCGGCCATTCGCGCGCTCGAGAAATACGACGACGGCGAGGACGCCGAGGGCTGGGCCCTGCGGCTCGACGCCATTCCCGAACCCGTGGCCGTGTCGCGGCGCCAACTGGCGGCCGTGCGCGAAGTGCTCAAGGAAGCGCGATGAGCGACGACAAGCCACCGGCCCCGGCCGCACCGGAGCCTCCGCCTCCCGCGCCGGAGCCCCCGGCCGCCGAGCCTGCGCAGGCGGCCGCCGAGGTTGCCGCGCCCGAAGCCGTGCCGGCAACCGAGCCGCCGCCTTCGGAGCCACCCGCCGCCACGCTCGCGCGCGAGCGCAAGCGCCTGCTGCTGCACATGCCCGTCGACGTGCGCAGCGCCTCGCTCGTGGTGCTCGCCGTGCTGGCCAGCGTGTTCGCGCTGCAGTGGGGGCAGGCCGTGTTCATTCCGCTGATGCTGAGCCTGCTGCTGACCTACGCGCTGTCGCCGCTGGTCGACATGCTGCACCGCTGGAAGCTGCCGCGCTGGATCGGCGCGGCGCTGGTTCTCACGGGGCTGTTCGGCGGCATCGGCTGGACCGGCTATTCGCTGTCGGGCAGCGCCTCGCAACTGCTCGACTCGCTGCCCGTGGCCGCGCAGAAGCTGGGGCAGGCCATGCGGCGCGACAAGAATGCCAGCGCCACCCCGCTCGAAAGCGTGCAGGCGGCCGCCGCGCAACTCGAAAAAGCCGCCGAGGAAAACTCCGCCAAGGTAGCCTCGCGCCGGGGCGTGGCGCGCGTCATCATCGAGCGGCCGGGCTTCAACGTGCGCGACTATCTGCTGAGCGGCACCGTCGGCCTGCTGAGTGCCCTGGGGCAGCTCACGCTGGTGGCCTTTCTTACCTATTTCGCGCTGTGCTCGGGCGACACCTTCCGCCGCAAGCTCATCAAGATCACCGGCCCGAGCCTGCAGAAGAAAAAGGTCACGGTGCATGTGCTGGACGACATCACCCGCAACATCGAGCGCTACCTGCTGGTGCAGATTTTGGTGAGCGCGGTGGTGGGCGTGACCACGGGGCTGGCCTTCTGGGTCATCGGGGTCGAGAACGCGGCGGTGTGGGGAATCATCGCGGGCGTGACCAACCTCATTCCGTACATCGGCTCGGTGATCGTGCTGGTGGCGGCGGGGCTGGTGGCTTTTCTGCAGTTCAACAGCCTGCAGATGGGCGTGCTGGTCGGCGGCGTGTCGCTGGGCATCCACACGCTCATCGGCAACCTGCTGATGCCCTGGCTCACCAGCCGCACCAGCCGCATGAACCCGGTGGCGGTGTTCGTGGGCGTGATCTTCTGGGGCTGGCTGTGGGGCATCTGGGGCCTGCTGCTGGGCATTCCGATCACGATGGTGATCAAGTCGATCTGCGACCGGGTGGAAGACCTGCAGCCCATCGGCGAGCTGCTGGGCGAGTAGGGCGGCTCAGCCGAGCAGCGCCTTCAGCTCGTCGGCCGCCGCCTTGAGGATTTCGCGCGAGAGCTTTTCGTCGTTGACCGCGCGCGACAGCGACACCGCGCCCACCAGCGAAGACAGCGCCGCGATCGCTTTCGCGCGCTTGGCCTTCGACTTTTCTTCCGCCGCCAGGTTGGCCAGCAGCGCGAGGTACGTTTCCACCTGCTGCGTATAGGCCGTGCGCGCCCGCTCGTTGCTGCGGGCCACGTCGCCCGCCAGCGTGGTCACGGCGCAGCTGGTGGCCAGGCCGTCGCGGTGCGCGGTGCTCAGGTAGGCGTCGACCAGCGCGCCGGCCACCGTTTGCCGGCTGGCCTTCGAGGCGGCCACGGCCTCCACCGCGCGCCCGCCGTCGCTCAGCGCGCACTCGACCGCCTCGGCCACCAGTTCGTCGCGCGACGCGAAGTGGCGGTAGAAGCCGCCGTGCGTCAGGCCCGCGTCTTTCATGAGGTCGGCCACGCCCACGCCTTCCACCCCGGCTTCGCGAAAGCGCGCGGCGGCTGTCTGCACGATGCGCGCGTGGCTTTGTTCCTTGTTCGCTCTGGAGTGGCCCATGTCGGTGAAGAAGTCCTCTGTTCGGTGCTTGACGATGAGGATTATGTTCATCATCATTCCGCATCTGGATGATGGTCGTCATCAGAGCCCCGCAGCAACCCCTTTTTCGAGGATTTCCCCATGCCCATGATCGACGTCTACGCCGCCGCAGACATGTTCCCCGCCGACGCGGACCGCCAGCTCGGGGAGGCGCTCACGCTCGCGGTGCTGCGCGCCGAGGGCGTGGCCAACCCCGGCCCATTCCACCTGGACAACACCGCTGCCTACATCCACCGCCTGCCGGCCTCGGCCGTGCAGACCGCCACCAGCGCGCAGGCCCGCACGGTGCGCGTGCAGATCGTCACGCCGCCGGGGTCGCTGAACCGCGAAGGGCAAAAGCAGATCACCAAGGAGGCGACCGAAATCGTCGCCAGACTCTCGGGCGACCCGAGCCAGGCCGCGCGCACCTGGGTCATCCTGACCGAGGCTGCGGAAGGCGGCTGGGGCCTGTTCGGCACGGCCTTCGGCAAGGAAGAGTTCGCCGCGCTCGCCGCGAAGGCGAAGGCCGCTGCCGCCGCCGCCAAGTAGAAAAAGGGGAGCGGCTTGCGCCGCTCAGTGCGCGGCCGCTTTCTTCGCGGGCAGCTTCTTCACGAACGTGTCTTCAGGCGTGAGGGCCTGGCCGTCGCGCGTGCGCAGGGCGATCTTCGGCACCGGCTTGCCGCTCTCGCGCTCCACCAGCACCGAATGCGGCTCGCCCTTGGCGTACAGGTGCGCCTCGCCCCAGTGGCGCAGCCCGACCACCACGGGGAACAGGCCCTTGCCCTTGGCCGTCAGCACGTACTCCTGGTAGAGCGAGCCGTCCGAGGCTGGCGCCAGGTCGAGCACGCCTTCTTGCACCAGGTTCTTCAGCCGGTCCGCCAGGATGTTCTTGGCCACGCCCAGGCTCTGCTGGAACTCGCCGAAGCGCTTCATGCCGTCGAAGGCGTCGCGAATGATGAGCAGCGACCACTGGTCGCCGACGATGTCGAGCGAGCGCGCCATCGGGCACGCGTCGTTCTTCAGGCTTTTTCTCTGGGCCATGGCTTTTCCTTCGGTGGGGTGAGTGTAGACCCGCCATGTCCATTTGGTTGCAAAGTAAAACTCGAATGGCTAGGATCCATATGGTTTTAATTTGAAACCTGAAAGCACTGCCGCCATGAAGCCACCCATTCCCCATTCATCCCCCGTTGCCACCAGTGCCGACGCCACGCCGGGCCTGCGCGCCAGCCCCGTGCGCGTGGCCGTGGTGCAGTTCGATCCGCAGGTCGGCGTGGAGAACCTCGCGCGCAACGCCGAGGCCGTGCAGCAGCGCCTGCTGGCCGCCGTCGCCAACAAGGCGCGGCTCATCGTGCTGCCCGAGCTGGCCACCACCGGCTACTGCTTCAGCGGCCGCGAGGAGGCCTATGCCCATTCGGAGCCGGTGCCGACGGGGCCGACCGTGCGCGGCTGGATCGACTTCGCGGCGCGGCACGACGTCTACATCGTCGGCTGCCTCGTCGAGCAGGACGGGCCGCGGCTGTTCGACACGGCCGTGCTCGTCGGCCCCGAGGGCTACATCGGCCGCTACCGCAAGACCCACCTGTGGAACAACGAGAAGCTGTGGTTCACGCCCGGCGACCTCGGCTACCCGGTGTTCGAGACGAAGATCGGCCGCATCGGCCTGCTCGTGTGCTGGGACATCTGGTTCCCCGAGACGACGCGCATCGTCGCGCAGCAGGGCGCCGACATCGTCTGCCTGCCCACCGCCTGGGTCTGGACCCCACCGCCGCTGTACGACGCCAGCGGCACCTGCATGGCCGCGTACCTGACCATCACCGCCGCGCATTCGAACAACGTGTTCATCGCCGCCGCCGACCGCGTGGGGCAGGAGCGCGGCGCGGGCTTCATGGGCAACTCTTTGATCGCGGGCACCAACGGCTGGCCGGTCGGACGCATCGCGGGGGCGGAAGAAGACACCATTCTTTATGCCGACGTGGACCTGGGCGCCGCACGCAGCGCGCCGATCTGGAACCAGTTCAACGACCTGCACCGCGACCGCCGCACCGATTTGTACGACCCGCTGCTGGGGTATCGCGGCGGGCCGGCGCTGCCCCGGTGACGGCCTCTGCGCGAGATCACGGCCGGGCTTATATTTGCGACGGCATTCCTGCCGGCATTGAGCACACAGGGGAACCCGATGAGCATCGGCATCAGCGCGTATACACGCGCGCTTCCGCAAGATTGGCGAGCCCGCTTCGCCGCGGAAATGCAGGCCCTCGACATCGGCCTCGAGCTTCATCCCGACTTTCCCCCGGCTGATCCGGACGTCGACCAGCTGTGGGCCAGGCTCGACTTCCACACGTTCTCGCGCCTGCGCCCCGGCGTCAGCCTCTTGGTGGGCTGCGGCTATGCGCTCATCGGTCGCGCGGAAATCGAGGCAAGAAACCGGTGGCGCCTGTATCCACCCGAGGCCAGGGAGATGGACCACTTCTGGGATCTGCAAAGCAGTGCGGGCCGCGCGGAGGCCACGGGCGCCGTGCAGGTCGTCGTGTGCGCCGCACTCGCGACGATCGCCGACGGGGTGGTCCATGGCCTGAGCGATGACGACGAAGTCATGAGGCCCGGCGAGGCGTTGCGGGCCATCGTCAGATCGCACCTCGATCTTCTCAGCGATCGCGGTGCGATTCCCTTTACCGGTTGGCCTCCGCTGGATCTCGACGAGGCGGAGCGCTTTCCATTTGCCGCTGCCATCTGAAGAAAGCGTTTTCGACATGCCCTACCTCCAACTCGACGTGAACGGCCGCCACCCCGTGGCCGACAAGAAGCGCCTCGCGAAGCAGCTCAGCGAGACCTACGCCCGCATGATGAGCGTCGACATCCGGCGCATCAGCATCGCGATCCGCGAAGTGGGCGAGGGCGGGGTGTGGCGCATGGTCGACGGCGAGCCCGTCGAGGTGTCGGTGCTGATGTGCGACATCCGGCGCGGCCGCTCCGCCGAGCTGCGGCTCGACGTGGCGAAGGCGCTGTGCCGCGACTGCATCGACATCCTGGGCCTGCGCGAAGACCGGCTCAATGTCGAGTTCACGCAGCACACGGGCGACGAGATGTACCACCCGACGCTGGGCGGCTACAGCCCCGAGTGGTCGGAGGACGAGACTCAGTGAGTCAGTGAGTCAGTGAGTCACAGGAGCGGTCGCGCGCGCACGGTGCAGCCGTGAGAAGCGCGCGATCATCCACGGCCCCAGCAGCGCACCGAGGCCGACCGAGCTCCATGCCGCCACCCAGCCGTGCGTGCTGCCGATGCCGAAGCGCGTCTGCCCCCAGTCGAGCGCAAGGCCGAACACCCAGGGGCTGAGCGCGCCCGCACCGAAGCCCATCACCGAGCGCACCGAGAACGCCACGCCCAGCCGGTGCGGCGCCACCACGTCGGCCAGCGCGGTCGAGTAGACCGATGAATCGGCGATGGCGCACAGGTTGTACACGGCGGCCATGGCGGCCAGCAGCCACAGCGGCCAGGTCCACATCCAGCCGAACGCGAAGGACATGCACAGGCTCGCGAGCGTCGCGATCATCATCACCCGCGCGCGACCCAGCCGGTCTGACGCGGCGCCGCCCGCCACGCTGCCGAACACGCTGACGAGATGGGCCAGCGCCGCCAGCGCGACGCCCGCGCCCTGCCACGACGTGGCCTCGCCCGACGAGGCCACCAGGTAGGCCGGCAGCCAGGCCCACAGCGCCATCAGTTCCCAGCAGTGAAAGGCGTAGGCCCAGTTGCCCGCCATGGCCGGCTTGTCGCGCACCGTGGCCGACAGCGCCTGCCACGTGCCTTCGCGCAGCGCGACGGGCACGGGCGCCGAGGGCGGGCGCATGCGCTTCAGCGCCTGCACCGTGAGCAGTGCGCCCACCACCGTGCAGCCCGCTGCCGTCCACAGCCCCAGCCGCCAGTGCTGCCAATGGCTGAACGCGGCGACCACCGCGAGCGACAGCGCATAACCCAGCGACGACGCACCGATGAACAGCCCCATCGCCCGGCCGCGCACCGCGGGCTCGGTATTGCGCGCCAGCAGTTGCAGGCCCGGCGTGTACGAGGCGCCGGCGCACAGGCCCGCGAGGCCGTAGAGCAGCAACGCCGAGAGATGGTCGTGCGCGAACACGGCAAAGGCCAGCGCCGCCGCCGAGCTGACGGCACTCCCCGCGAAGAAGATGCGATGCGGCCCGTAGCGGTCGGCCAGCAGGCCCACGGCGAACAGCGAGCTCATGTAGCCCACATGCCATGCGCTCTGGATGGAGCCGGCCTGCGCCGCCGTCATGTGCCAGTCGGCCATCATGAAGGGCAGCACGCCGGAGTAGGCGGTGACGATCATGGCTTGCAGCAGCCGGCTCGCGCACAGCAGCGCGAGCCACCCGCGCAAGGGCTGCGTGGTGGTGTCGTCGGGCATGGCCGCGCTCAGCGCAGCGCGCGCTGCATCAGCACGGTGTCGACCCACTGCCCGAACTTGAAGCCCACGTCGCGCAGCACGCCGACCTGCGCGAAGCCCAGGCTGCCGTGCAGCCGCTGCGAGCCCATGTTGGCGCTGTTGCCCACGCAGGCGACCATCTGCGTGAAGCCGCCGTCGGTGCAGCGCTCGATCACGGCGCGCAGCAACGCGGTGCCGATGCCGTGGCCGTGCATGCCTTGCGCGACGTAGACCGAATCTTCGACCGTGTGGCGGTAGGCCGAGCGTGCGCGGTAGGCGGTGGCGTAGGCGTAGCCGGCCACCTCGCCGTCCTTCAGTGCCACGAGGTAGGGCAGGCCGCGCGCGGCCACGTCGGCGCGGCGCGCCTGCATCTGCTCGACGGTGGGCACTTCTTCCTCGAAGGAGCACAGGTCGTGCAGCACGTAGTGGCGGTAGATGGCCTGCACGGCGGCCATGTGGCGGGGCTCGGCGTCGATGACTTCGACGGCGATGGAGGCGATGGATGGCGATGACATGGCCCGATCTTGACGAGCCATGGCTGATAAGTGAAGCTTGGGCAGCCTATACGGCGCATAAGGAATACTTTGGAAAAGACGCTCAACCTCGACCAGCTCCGCTCGTTCGCGTTGGTGATCGAAACGGGCAGCTTCTCGACCGCCGCCGACCGCCTCGGCATCTCGCAGCCGGCCGTGAGCCTGCAGGTGCGCCAGCTGGAGCGCCGGCTCGCGGTGCGGCTGATCGAGCGTGTCGGCAAGCGCGCCAAGCCCACGCCGGCGGGCATGGAGCTGCTGCGCCATGCGCAGCACATCGAGACGGCGGTGGAGAACGCGGTCGATGCGCTGGCCGACCATGCGAGCGGCGTCACGGGCCGCGTGCGTCTCGGCACGGGCGCGACGGCCTGTCTGCACTTTCTGCCGGCGGTGCTGCGCACGCTGCGCGAACAGTTCCCGGCGCTCAGCGTGGTGGTGAGCACGGGCAACACCGAGGACCAGGCGCGCAAGGTGGAAGAGAACAGCCTCGACCTCGCGCTGGTCACGCTGCCGGCGGCGGGGCGTTCACTCGCGGCGATGCCGGTGCTGCAAGACGAGTTCGTGGCCATCGGCCGTGCGAGCGTCGAGCCGCTGAAGGCGCGCGTGTCGCCGGCCGATCTGGGGGCGTTACCGCTGGTGCTCTTCGAGCCCGCCGCCAACACGCGCAAGCTGGTCGACCGCTGGTTTGCCGCCGGGGGCCTGCAGCCGCAGCCGGTGATGGAGCTGGGCAGCGTCGAGGCGATGAAGGAGATGGTGGCCGCGGGGCTGGGCTACGCCATCGTGCCGGGCATGTCGATGGCGGGGCGCGGCGCCCATCCCGAACTGAAGACCAGCCGGTTGAATCCGCGCATGCACCGCACGCTGGCCGTTGTCGTGCGGCGGGACAAGCCCGTCAACAAGGCCTTGCGCGTGGTGCTCGATGCGATCGTGGCGGCCGGAAAACCCGGCCGCCGTCACCATCAGCCAGCTGGCTGACTGACTGGAGAGCGCGCAGTTATTCCGGAATGGCGGCCAGCGACGCACCGCCGCGCGCACGCCCCAGCGTGCCGACGATCAGCGCCGCAATCAGCACCAGCACGCCGCTGAGCACCATCGCGCTCGAGATGCCGTAGCCGTCGACCGTCACGCCGCCGATCAGCGCGCCCGAGGCAATCGCCACCTGGAAGCCGCTCACGAGCAGCGCCTGGCCGGCTTCGGGGGCGTCGGGCACGGCCTCCATCATCCAGCCGGTGAGCGCCACGGGAATCAGGCCGAAGGCCACGCCCCAGATCACGACCACCACCGCGCCCGGCACGAAGCCGGTGCCGACCACCGTGGACAGCAGCAGCGCCGTCGCGAGCATCAGCGCCGCCAGCAGGGTGGTGGCGCGCACGCTGCGGGCCACCAGGCTGCCGCCGACGAAGGTGCCGATGAAGCCCACCGCACCGTACACCAGCAGCAGCGTCGACACCGAGTTGGGCGCCAGGCCGAACACCTGTTGCAGCAGCGGCTTCAGATACGTGTAGGCCGCGAAGTGGCCGGCAATGAAGAACAGCACCGCGAGCAGCCCGACCTGCGCCATGCGGCGCGTGAGCGGCGTCAGCAGGTCGCGCGCGCCGATGGCGCGCAGCGGCGGAATCGCGGGCAGCAGCCACAGCTGCACCAGCAACACCACGGTGGCGAGCGCACCCGTCACCGCGAACGAGGCACGCCAACCGAACAGCGTGCCGAGGAAAGAGCCGGCCGGCACGCCGAGCACGGTGGCGGCCGACACGCCGGCCAGCACATACGACATGGCCCGCGCCTGCGAGGCATGCGGCACCAGCTGCGTGGCGGCGGCGGGCGCGAAGGTCCAGAAGCCGCCCACGCAAAGGCCCAGCAGCAGGCGCGCGACCAGCATGGTGGCGAAGTTGGGCGCGAACGCGGCCAGCAGGTTCGACGCGATGAGCAGGGTGGTGAGCGCGATCAGCACGGTGCGCCGGTCGAGCTTGCCCGAGGCCACGATCAACGCCGGGCCGGCGAACGCGGCCAGCACGCCGGGCATCGTGACCATCAGTCCTGCCGTGCCATCGGACACGTTGAGGCCGCGTGCGATGTCGGTCAAAAGGCCGATGGGCATGAACTCGGTGGAGACCATCGCGAAGGTGCCGACGGCGATGGAGCCGACCGCGAGCCAAGCGGAGCGGGTGGCCGGCACGGGCGCCGAGGCCGGTGCGGCCAGGTCGTCGATGCAGGGGTTGCTGCTGGGGGAATTCATCATGGAATGCTGTCCTTGGAGGCATCGACGACGCACACGTCAATGCCGGTGAAGAGGCATTGGAGTGTGCGAGCGGTCGCCTTTGCGACAAAGGGGCCGGGCAGCAGTAGTCAGTTTCCCTGCGGCGAACAATCGGCACTTCGGGCGGCTATCGCCACCCGGTTGCTGGCTAGGGCAGCGCCCGCAGCACCCGGCCGTCGGCAATGAACGAATCGCCGATCAGCACGCGGAAGGCCGTGCCTTCGGGGAAGCGCGGCCGTGCCAGGGCCGGGGAGAGGAATTCGAGGTCGAGCGAGGCGGGTTGCCCGCGCTCCAGCGCGTCGCCCGGTGGTACCACCCAGCGCGCCGAGAAGCCTTCCTTGTCGAGCACCAGCGCGCAGCGGTATTCGCCGGGTGCGATCGGCACGTCCTGCGAGGGAATGGCGGCCTTGCGGAACGTGAGTTCGACCCGCGCGTGCGGCGTGAACGCACCCAGCGTGTCGAAGCTCGGCGGCGCATCGCTCACGGGCTTCGGCGCGCGTCGCGGCCGCTTGGCAATGAGCCATGCAATGACGTTGCCGATGATCGGCACCCACAGCACCATCAGCAGCGTGGCGATGTCGCGCGTGGTGGTGCCGGGTGTCGCGTAGTGCCGCACCACGGCGCCGCCGACGGCCACGCACAGCAGCACCGCGACGATGACCTTGCGCCGGAACTGGATCTTCGTGCCGCCGCTCATGCCTTGGGCTGCGCCGCTTCGGGGAACGAGGGAATGTCGGACGCGTGGTCGAGCCACGGCACCTCGTGCGAGGTCCAGATGTGCATGGACGGGCGCTCGCCCGGATCGTCGTCCAGCGAGCCCACGCGCAGGATCACCTGCGGCTGCGCCACCCATTCGGCGATCAGCTGCGTGCCGCAGCGGGTGCAGAAATGGCGCAGCTTGCCGGGCGTGGATTCGAAGGAGCCGATGGCCTCTTCGCCGGCGGTCCAGCGGAAGTCGTCGCGGTTGGTGCGCGCGGTGGTGGTGAAGGCCGCGCTGTGCGCCTTGCGGCAGGTCTTGCAGTGGCAGTGGACGATGGGTCCGGACAGGCGCGCGGCCTCGTACTGGACGGTGCCGCAGAGGCAGGAGCCTTTCATGGCGTTTTCTTTCGGTGGTCGGGGCTGCGAGTCTATGCCCGCGGAAAAGAGAAACGGGCCCGTCGGGGCCCGTGTTCATATCGCCTTGCGTGGCTTCAACCGGTGTTGCGCAGCCCCGCCGCCACCCCGTTGATCGAGATGTGGATGCCGCGCTGCAGCCTTTCGCCGCCGTCGCCCGCGCGGTAGCGGCGCATCAGCTCGACCTGCAGGTGGTGCAGCGGGTCGATGTACGGGAAACGGTGGCGCACCGAGCGCTGCATTTCGGCGTTGCCCTCGAGCCGCTGCCTGGCGCCGGTGATGAGCGTGAGCGCGTCCGACGTGCGATGCCATTCGGCGTCGATCATCGAGAACACCTTCTGGCGCAGCTTGCGGTCGGTCACCAGCTCGGCATAGCGCGAGGCCAGCGCGAGGTCGCTCTTGGCCAGCACCATGTCCATGTTCGACAGCAGCGTGCGAAAGAAGGGCCACTGCTCGTACATGCGCTGCAGCAGCGCCTGGCGCTCCTTCTTGCCCGCCGCGTTGCCGGCGGCGGCCAGGAACTGCTCGACACCCGAGCCGAAGCCGAACCAGCCCGGAATCGTCAGGCGGCACTGGCCCCAGCTGAAGCTCCACGGCACCGCGCGCAGGTCGTCGATCTTGTGGCTGGGGTTGCGCGACGCGGGGCGCGAGCCGATGTTGAGTTCGGCGATTTCACGGATCGGCGTGGAGCCGAAGAAGTAGTCGCCGAAGCCCGGGGTTTCGTACACCAGCTTGCGGTACGCGGCCATGCTCGCGGTCGACAGCTCGCCCGCGGCCGACAGGAAGGTGGCGGGCGCCGACTTGCCTTGGGGCAGCAGCGTGGCCTCGAGCGTGGCGGCCACCAGCGTCTCGAGGTTGCGCCGGCCGATTTCGCGGTTGGCGTACTTGGAGCCGATGACTTCGCCCTGCTCGGTCAGGCGGATCTGGCCGCGCACGGTGCCGGGCGGCTGCGCCAGGATGGCCTGGTAGCTCGGGCCGCCGCCGCGTCCCACCGTGCCGCCCCGGCCGTGGAACATGCGCAGGCGGATCGGCTTGGCCTTCTTCTTGTTGAGCTCGTCGAACAGCGCCACCAGCGCGAGGCCGGCGCGGTACAGCTCCCAGTTGCTGGTGAAGATGCCGCCGTCCTTGTTGCTGTCGGAGTAGCCCAGCATCACGTCCTGTTCGGCGCCCGAGCGTTCGATGAGCGCCTGGATGTTGGGCAGCGCGTAGAAGGCGCGCACGATGGGCGCGGCGTTGCGCAGGTCTTCGATGGTCTCGAACAGCGGCACCACGATGAGGTCGCAGGTCGCGTTGCTGTTCATCGCGCCGCGCAGCAGGCCCACTTCTTTCTGCAGCAGCAGCGCTTCGAGCAGGTCGCTGACCGTTTCGGTGTGGCTGATGATGTAGTGGCGAATGGCCGCCGCGCCGTAGCGCGCGCGCGAGGCGCGGGCGGCGGCGAAGATGGCCAGCTCGCTTCTTGCGAGCGGCGAGTAGTCGGCGTCGGGCACGCGCAGCGGGCGGGCGTCGTCGAGCAGCTTGAGCAGCAGCGTCTGCTTGGCTTCTTCGGCCAGCGATGCATACGAAGGCTCGATGCGCGCGGTGGCCAGCAGCTCGGCGATCACGGCTTCGTGCTTGTCGGAGCTCTGGCGCAGGTCGACCGTGGCCAGGTGAAAGCCGAACACCTCGACCGCGCGGATCAGCGGGCGCAGGCGCGGCGCCGCGAGCACGCTGCCGTGCTTCTCGTCGAGCGACTCCTCGATGGTGCGCAGGTCGGCCAGGAACTCTTCGGCCGTGGCATACGGGTTCTGCGGCGCGACCGCGTGGCGCGCGGCCTCGCCGCCGGTGAGCTCGTGCAGCGTGGCCGCCAGGCGCGCGTACACGCCGGTGAGGGCGCGGCGGTAGGGCTCGTCCTTGCGGTGTTCGCTGGTGTCGGGCGAGCGCTCGGCCAGCGCCTGCATCTCGACCGACACATCGACCAGCGTGGCCGACAGCGACAGCTCGCCGCCCAGGTAGTGCACCTCGGTGAGGTAGTGGCGCAGCGCCAGTTCGCACTGGCGGCCGAGCGCGTAGTTGAGCGTTTCGGCGGTGACGTTGGGGTTGCCGTCGCGGTCGCCGCCGATCCACTGGCCCATGCGCAGGAAGGGCGCGACCGAGGGCGCGTGGCCGCCTTGCGCCAAGGCGTTCTCGAGGTCTGCGTACACGCGCGGAATCTCGCGCAGGAAAGTGGCTTCGTAGTAGCTCAGCGCGTTCTCGATTTCGTCGGCCACGGTGAGCTTGGAAAAGCGCAGCAGGCGCGTCTGCCAGATCTGCGTGACGCGGGTGCGCATCTGCGTTTCGTTCTCGGCGAACTCGAGCGGCGAGAGCGTGTCCTTGCCGCCGGCGTAGGCGCTCTGGCGCAGCTTGATCTCGTCGCGCGTGGTCAGCAGCAGCGCAATGGCGCGCTCGGCGTCCAGGATGCTCTTGCGCTGCACTTCGGTCGGGTGCGCGGTGAGCACGGGCGATACGTAGCTGTGGGCCAGCGAGGCCACGATTTCGTCGGGCTTCACGCCCGCCTTGCGGATGCGGGCCAGCGCGGTCTGCAGGTCGCCCTCGGCGCTTTCGCCGGCGCGCTCGGCCTCGGTGCGGCGGCGGATCTGGTGGCGGTCTTCCGCGAGGTTGGCCAGGTGGCTGAAGTAAGTGAAGGCGCGGATCACGCGCACCGTTTCGGCGGCGCTCAGGCCCTTGAGCAGGTTCTTCAGCGCGCGGTCGGCGGCATGGTCGGCGTCGCGGCGAAAGGCCACCGACAGCGTGCGGATCTTCTCCACCAACGCATAAGTCTCGTCCCCTTCCTGCTCCCGGATCACATCGCCGAGGATCCGGCCCAACAGCCGGATGTCGTCGATCAGCGGCTGGTCTTCGGCTTGGCGGCGCTTGGGAGGAGCAGTTGTCTTGCTGGCTTTCATTCGATTTTTTTCCTGATCTTGAATGGGTGCGCCGCCTGCGTTGTTGCGGCGCAACATGCTAGCATTCCGGCGGTCTGAAACATGTACTTTTGGGAACGGTCTTGAGCAATATCGTGATCGCCACGCGCGAAAGCCGGCTGGCCTTGTGGCAAGCCGAGCACGTGCAAGCGCTTCTGCAAGAAAGAGGCCACACGGTCAGCCTGCTGGGCCTGACCACCACCGGCGACCAGATCCTGGACCGCACGCTGAGCAAGGTGGGCGGCAAGGGCCTGTTCGTGAAAGAACTGGAACTGGCGCTCGAAGAAGGGCGCGCCGACATCGCCGTCCATTCGCTCAAAGACGTGCCGATGGACCTGCCCGAAGGCTTCGTGCTGGCCTGCGTGCTGGAGCGCGAAGACCCGCGCGACGCGCTCGTGTCCCCCCGTTATGCCTCGCTCGACGAACTGCCGCAGGGCGCGGTGGTCGGCACGTCCAGCCTGCGCCGCATGGCGCTGCTGCGCGCGCTGCGGCCCGACCTGCGCATCGAACCGCTGCGCGGCAACCTCGACACCCGCCTGCGCAAGCTCGACGAAGGTCAGTACGACGCGATCGTGCTGGCGGCGGCCGGGCTCAAGCGGCTGGGGCTCGAAAGCCGCATCCGCGTGGCCTTCGACGCCGACACCATGCTGCCCGCCGCGGGGCAGGGCGCCTTGGGCGTCGAGGTGCGGGCGGACCGCGCCGACCTGATCGAACTGCTCGCGGAACTCAAGCACCAAGGCGACTGGCTTTCCACTGCCGCCGAACGCGCCGTGAGCCGCGCCATGGGCGGCAGCTGCTCGATGCCGCTGGCGGCGCATGCCCGCTGGCAGGCCGACGGCGCACTGCGCATCGATGTCGCATGGGGCGACCCCGAAGGCAAGGCGCCGCTGGTGAAGGTGCATGCGCTGGCCCCGGCCGGCGACTTTGCACAGGCCGACGCACTCGGCGAACACGCCGCCGCCTTGCTGCGCGCCGCCGGCGCCCACTGATACCCGTGGTCATCGCATGACCGCCCGCACCGTCATCGTCACGCGCCCCGAGCGCGAGGCGGCGCAATGGGTGGCCGACCTGCGCGCCGCCGGCCTCGACGCGGTGGCGTTGCCGCTGATCGTGATCGCGCCGGTGGCCGATGCCGAGCCGATGCGCCAGGCGTGGGCACGGCTGGCCGACTACGCCGCGCTCATGTTCGTGAGCGCCACGGCGGTCGAGCACTTCTTTCAGCACGAGGCGCCGGGCGCAACCGCCGGCCGCCGCTTCTGGGCCACGGGCCCCGGCACCACGCGGGCCTTGCTGCGCGCGGGCGTGCCGCCGGCGTGGATCGACGCCCCGCCGCCCGAGGCCACGCGCTTCGATTCCGAGGCGCTGTGGGAGCGCGTGCACGGCCAGGTGTCGGCCGGCGTGCGCGTGCTGATCGTGCGCGGCGGCGACGAGGCCGGCCGGCCCGCGGGCCGCGACTGGTTGGCCAACGAGATCGATGCGGCGGGTGGACAGCGTGACACCGTGGTGGCCTACCGCCGCCTGCCGCCGTCGCTGGACGTCGTACAACGTCGGCTCGCCATCGACGGCGCCGAGGGCCGCGCGATCTGGCTCTTCAGCAGTTCCGAGGCCATCGGCAACCTGCGGCGCGCGATGCCCGGCACCGAGTGGCACGCCGCGCGCGCGGTCGCCACCCATGCACGCATCGGCGAAGCCGCGCGCGCCGCGGGTTTCGGGGCGTTGCGTGTATGCACACCGTTGCAGGATGCGCTGATCGCGTCGATAGAATCCTTGGCATGAGCGCCGCGTCCCCGTCCGACGACCCTTCTTCCTTTTCCGCCTCCCCGGCGCCGGTGCCCGCGACTGTGGCCCCCCACCAGACTCCCGCCGCCCAGGCCGCGGGGGCGTTGATCCTGTCGCGCCTGGGCTTCGGCCTCGTGGCCTTCATTGCATTGATCGCGCTGATCCTGGCGATCGCGCTGTGGCAGAAGGTCAGCGGCATGAAAGAGCAGCTCGCGCGCCAGAGCGCCGATGCCATTGCGCAGTCGATGGAGGCGCGCACGCTGGCGCGCCAGGCCAGCGACACCGTGCGCGATTCGGCGGCCCGCGTGGCCCTGGTCGAAACGCGCGTGGCCGAAGTGGCGCTGCAGCGCTCGCAGCTCGAGGATCTCATTCAAAGCCTCTCGCGTTCGCGCGACGAGAACCTCGTGATCGACATCGAGTCGGCCGTGCGACTGGCGCTGCAGCAAGCGCAGGTCACGGGCAGCGTGGAGCCGCTGCTGGCCGCGCTCAAGGCCGGCGACGTGCGCATCTCGCGCGCCGCGCAGCCTCGGCTCGCGCCGCTGCAGCGCGCCATGCAGCGCGATGCCGACCGCCTGCGCAGCAGCGCCAGCGTCGACAACGCCGAAGCCCTGCAGAAGGTCGACGAGCTGATGCGCAGCGTGGACGACCTGCCGACGCTCAATGCCGTCGCCCTGCGCGGCACCGGCGCCAATGCGTGGCAGGTCGAGCCGATTCCCGCCGATGCGCCCTGGTGGCGCCGCGTGCTGCTCACCATTCGCGGCGAGGCCCGCTCGCTGGTGCGCGTGGGCCGCATCCAGAGCCCGGAGGCGATCCTGCTGGCGCCCGAACAGTCTTACTTCCTGCGCGAGAACCTCAAGCTCAAGCTGCTCAATGCGCGGCTGTCGCTGCTGTCGCGCCAGGTCGATGCCACGCGCACCGAGCTGGCCCAGGTGGCCGCGTCGCTCAACCGCTACTTCGACCCCGCGTCGCGCCGCACGCAAGCGGCCGCCACGCTGCTGCAGCAGTTGCAGCAGCAGGTGAAGACGACCGAGCCGGTACGCATCGACGACACGCTCGCGGCACTGCTCACCGCGGCCGCAGGACGCTGACCTGCACATGCGCGCAGCAATCTGGCTCCTCGCACTGTTCGCCGTCGCCGCGGCAGTGGCTCTTTTCGCAGGCAACAACCAGGGCACGATCACCGTGTTCTGGCCGCCCTGGCGTGTCGATCTTTCGCTGAACCTGGTGCTCGTGATCTTGCTGGTGGCCTTCGTGCTGCTGCATGCCGCGCTGCGGGCGCTGGCGGCGTTGTTCTCGCTGCCGAAGCAGGCGCGCCAGTGGCGGCTGCAGCAGAAGGAGCGCACGCTGCATGCGGCGCTGCTCGACGCGATGGTGCAACTGATTTCGGGCCGCTTCTCGCGTGCGCGCAAGGCCGCGCAGGCCGCGTTGACGCAGGAGAAAACGCTGTCGGCGCTCGGCGCCAGCCTGCCGCAGGCGCAGCAGGTGCGCGTGCTGTCGCACCTGCTGGCGGCCGAAAGCGCACAGGCGCTGCAGGACAAGCCCGCGCGCGATTCCCATCTGCAGCAGGCGCTGAACGAAAGCGCCGACCGCACCGTGCTGTCCAGCCCCGAGACGCGCGAAGGCGTGCAGCTGCGCGCCGCGCGCTGGGCGCTGGAAGACCGCGATGCGGCCGCCGCGCTTTCGCGGCTCGAAGAATTGCCACAGGGCGCCCAGCGCCGCACGCTCGCGCTGCGGCTGCGACTCAAGGCGGCGCGGCTGGATCGTCGCACGCTCGAGGCGCTCGAAACCGCGCGCCTGCTGGCCAAGCACCGCGCCTTCTCGGAGGCCGCGGCGCAGAGCATCTTGCGCGGCCTGGCGACCGAACTGCTGACGGGCGCGCACGACCCGGCGCAACTGCTGCGCGCCTGGTCCGAACTCGACGCCAACGAACGCGCCATGCCCGAGGTCGCGATCCACGCCGCCCAACGCATGGTCGCGCTGCGTGGCGACCTCGCGCTGGCACGCGGCTGGCTGCTGCCGGCCTGGGAGCGCATGGTCGCGAACCCGCGCGGGCTCGGCGATGCATTGCGCGTCAAGCTGGCGCGCGCGCTCGAAGCGGGGCTCGATTCGGTCGATGCCGACTGGCTGGCGCGCATCGAGAGCGCGCAGCGCAACAACCCGCGCGACCCCAATCTGCAGTACCTCGCGGGCATGGCCTGCATGAAGCGGCAGCTGTGGGGCAAGGCCCAGCAGCTGCTCACGCAGGCCGGGCTGGGGCTGCAGGACACCGACCTGTACCGCCGCGCCTGGCTGGCGCTGGCCCAACTGGCCGAAGACCGCAACGACACCGCGCAAGCCGCCGAAGCCTGGAAGCGCGCGGCGCAGGTCGAAAGCGCCTGAGGGTTCCGGGCGCCTTCAGGAGCAGGCGGATTCTTCGGTCTTCAGGCTCGACGGCTGTTCCGCCTCCGCCGGCTTGCCGCCACCGAAGATCAGCAGGCTGATCCCGGCCAGCACCCACACGCCGATGCCGCCGTAGAGCATCACCAGCCCGAAGCTGTTCACGAGCGCCGCATGCACGATGGCGCCCGACGGATCCGCCTGCGACAGCGCCGGAAAACTCTCGCTGAGCGATGCGAAGCTGCCCGCCGCGATCTTTTCCGACAGCGCGCGCAGTTGCGCCGCATCGAGCGACGCCGACAGGGCCGTCCGCAGCTGCGAATGAATGCCCTCGAGCAGGATGACGCCCATCAGCGCGATGTTGATGGCCAGCGTGATCAGCCGCGCGCTCATGTCCATGCCCGAGGCCATGCCGGCGCGCGTGGCGGGCACCGAGCCGGTGGTGGTGTTGGTCACGGGCGTGTTGGTCAGCCCCAGGCCGATGCCGGCCAGCAGGCAGCCGGGCAGCATCGTGACCCAGCTCGCGGCCGCCATGCCGCTGCCGTAGCGCATCGCCATGAAGCCCAGGCCGATCACGAACAGTCCGGCGGGAATCACCACGCCCGGGCGCCACCGCAGCGACAGCCGTTCGGCCAGCGGCGGCATCACCAGCGTGGGCAGCGTGTACGCCAGCAGTGCCGAGCCGGCCGTGACGGCGTCGTAGCCAAGCCCGCTCTGGAAGTAGATGGGCAGGTAGATCATGAACGGCCAGAAGCTGAAGTTCATGCCGATGGAGCCGATGATCGAGCCCGAGAAATTGCGAATCCTGAAGACAGAGAAGTCGAACATCGGATGCGGGTGCGTCTTCTCGACCCACAGGAACACCGCGAAGCTCGCGACCGACGCCGCGAGGATGCCGAGCGCCAGCGGGCTCGTGAAGCCGATGCCCGGCCCCTGCGTGATGAAGTACGTCAGCCCCAGCACCGCGAGCGACAGCGTGACGATGCCCGCGAGATCGAGGCGCTGCGCGTCGGGGTCGCTGGACTCTTCCACGCTGCCCAGCACGAGCGCGAGTGCCAGCACGGCCAGCGGCACGTGGACCAGGAACACCCACTGCCAGCTCGACAGCGCGACGATCGCGCCGCCGATGATCGGCCCGAAGCCCAGCCCCATGCCGAAGACCACGCCCCAGATGGCGAAGGCCTTGCTGCGCTCCTTGCCTTCCTGGAACTGGTGCGAGAGCACGGCGAGCTGGCAGATCAGCATCGCGCCGCCGCTCAGGCCCTGCAGGAAGCGGCTGAAAATGAGCACCCACGCGTTCTGCGCGAGGCCGCACACCAGCGAGGTGAGGCCGAACAGCACCACGCCCACCAGCAGGATGCGCTTGCGGCCGTAGCGGTCGGCCAGCGTGCCGGCGGCCATCAATACCGTGGTGCAGGCGATGGTGTACGCGTTCATGATCCACTGCATGTCGCTGAAGTCGCCGTGCAGTTCTTTTTCGAGCGTGGGAAGAATGACCGGCACGCTGGAGATTTCCAGGCCGAACATCAAGGCAATCAGGCAGATCGCGGCGAGCGCGATCCGGTTCTTGCCGGTGTGAGAGAGGGGCATCGAGCGTCTTTCCGAAAGAGGTTTCGGGCGCGATTCTGGTGAAACCTTCTTCATGATGGAAATGATTTAATTTCCTAAAATTCATGAAGAGCCATCATTTATCTTTGCCATGGATTTCGACCCCACGCTGCTGCGCGCCTTTGTCGCCGTCAAGGAAACCGGCGGCTTCACGCGTGCCGCGCAGCGGCTGCACCTGACGCAGTCCGCCGTGAGCCACCAGATCCGGCGGCTCGAAGAGCAGGTGGGCCGGCCGCTGCTGCACCGCACGACGCGCCGCCTCACGGTCACCGAAGACGGCGAAGACTTTCTTCGCTACGCGCGGCAGATCCTCGAAACGCTGGACGCGATGACGCAGCGCTTCCAGCCTTCGCCGATTTCGGGCGTGGTGCGTTTCGGCGTGCCCGACAACTTCATGGGCGACCGGCTGCCGCCGCTGCTGTCGCAGTTCGCGCGGTCGTTTCCGGCCACGCGCATGGAGGTGAGCGTGAGCATGCACCTCGACCTGCGCGCGATGATCCGGGCCGGCGAGCTCGACCTGGCGGTGGTGATGTCGCCGCCCGACTGCGTGGAGGGCGCGCGCCTGCGGCGCACGCAACTGGTCTGGGCCGCCGCCGAAAACTTCGAGCCGCCCGCGGGCGCGTCGCTGCCGCTGGCGTTCTTTCCCAAGCCTTGCGTGAACCGCGAGGTGGCCGGCGCCGCGCTCGACGCCGCGACCGTCGAGTGGCACGTCGTCTTCACATCGGCGAGCCCGCACGGCATTCGCGCGGCGGTGCTGGCGGGGCTGGGCGTGACGGTGCTGACGCGCGAGGACGTGGAGCCGGGCATGAAGATCGTCGACGGCCGCTACGGACTGCCGCCGCTGCCGAGCGTCGATTTCTCGTTGATCTGGAGCGAGGGCGGGCAGACGGAGTGCGCCTGCCGGTTCGGGCAACTGATCCTGGAGATGCCGGACTTGCCGGGGTACGAGAAGGCATGAAAAAAGGCACCCGAGGGTGCCTTTTTCATTGGCGAGCGCGTGTCGCTCAGAGGGCGCGTTGCTGCTCCTGCTCGAACGGCAGCGACATCGAGCCGAGGTCGCGGCGGGTTTCGACCAGCACCAGCGGGCCTTCGTCGAGCACCACCACCGGCGGGCGTTCGCGCGGCACGTGCACCGGCTTCGGCTCGGCGGCGATCGCGGCGCGGGCTTGCGCAATGCGGTCGGCGTCGGAGTTGACCCACTGCAGGCCCGAGCTTTCGGCGATCTGCGCGAGTTCGTTCAGCGGCAGCTCGAAGGGCTGGACCTTCGGCAGCGCGCGGCCGTTGGCGACGGCAGCAGCGGCGGGTGCCTTGGCGGGCTCGACCACGATGGGTGCCGCGGGAGCGGCAACCGGTGCAGGCGCGGGGCGCTCGGCGCGAACCGGCTCGGGCGCGCTTTCGCGAACCGCCGGTGCGGCGACGACGGCTTCGGCAACCGCCTGTTCCGAGGCGTGCGGCAGCGGTTGCTGCTGCTCGCGCGAGGCCGGGGCTTCCTGCGCGTCGCGCACGTCGGCCGTGGCGGCTTCGGGTGCGCCTGCTTCGTTCTCGTCGCGCGGGCCGCGTTCGCGGCGGTCACGGCCGTAACGGTCACGCGAACGGCCGCGGCGCTCGTCGCCTTCGCGGCGCGGTGCCTGCTCGTTGTTGCCGTTGAAGGCTTCGCTGCCTTGCTCGACGTCGGCTGCCGCGGCTTCCGCACCGCGTGCATCGGCTTCGGCTTGCGGCGCGTCGTTGCGGCGTTCGCGGCGGCCGTCGTTGTTGCGCTCGCCTCGTTCGCCACCACGGTCAGCGCGCGGGGCGCGCTGTTCGTCGCGGCCGTTGCGGGGCTGGCGTTCGCCTTGGGCGGCTTCTTCGCCGGCGGGTGCCGCGTCGTTGCGCGGCTGGCCGTTGTCGCCATTGCGCTCGGCGCGCTCGCCGCCACGGTCGTTGCCGCGTTCCGCACGGTCACCACGTTCGCCGCCGCGCTCATTGCGCTCGCCACGTTCACGGCGTTCGCCGCGGGCGCGCGGTGCGCGTTCGCCGTTGTTGCCTTCGTCGCCGGCACCGGGTGCCAGTTGCTGGGCTTCGAGGTTTGCATTGCCGTCGAGCAGGGCTTCGGCCGGCGCGTTGCGGCCTTCGCCTTCGCGTCGCTCGCCACGGCCGCCACGGCGCTGTTCGCCGTCGCGCGGTGCGCGTGCTTCACGCGGCTCGCGGGGTTCGCGTTGCTCGCGCGGCTCGCGTTGTTCACGCGGCTGTTGCGGGGCGCCGTCGGCGCGCAGTTCGCTGTTGCGGCCTTCACGACCTTCGCGGCCCTCGCGTCCTTCACGGCGTTCGCCGCCACGACCGCCACGGCGTTCGCCGTCGCGACCGCCCGAACGGCCACCGCCTTCGCCGCGGCCTTCACCGCCACGGCCTTCACCGCGACCTTCGCCACCGCGGCCGCCACGGCGCTGTTCGCCGTCGCGCGAGCCGCCGCGTGCTTCACCGTCGCGGCCGGGACGGCCATCGCGACGGGGCTTCGGTGCTTCGACCGGGATCACGGCCGGGGCAGGTGCCGGCGCGGGAGCGGGCGTGCCGCCGAAGAAGTTCTTGATCCAGGCCATGAAGCCCGTTTGGGCCGGAACCGGCGCGCTCACCACGGGCGGAGCGACCGGCGCGGGCGTTGCGGCGACAGGCGCGCGCACGGCTTCGGGCTTGGGCGGCACCACGGGCGCGGGTGCATCGGGCAGCACACCCTTGATGACCGGCGTCTGCTTGTTGGTGGGCTCTTGCGAACGGCGCGTGACCGAGGTCGGGTCTTCGATCTCGTCGGCCATCTTGTAGCTGGCTTCGATGTGGTCCAGACGCGGGTCGTCGTGCTTCAGGCGCTCGAGCTTGTAGTTCGGCGTTTCGAGCGTCTTGTTGGGGACCATCAGCACGGTGACGCGCTGCTTGAGCTCGATCTTGGCGATTTCGGGGCGCTTTTCGTTCAGCAGGAACGAAGCGACTTCCACGGGCACCTGCACATGCACGGCGGCCGTGTTGTCCTTCATGGACTCTTCCTGAATGATGCGCAGGATCTGCAGCGCGCTCGATTCGGTGTCGCGGATGTGGCCCGAGCCGCCGCAGCGGGGGCAGGGGATCGACGAGCCTTCGGAGAGCGCGGGCTTCAGGCGCTGGCGGCTCATTTCCATCAGGCCGAACTTGCTGATCGAGCCGAACTGCACGCGCGCGCGGTCCTGGCGCAGCGCGTCGCGCAGGCGGCTTTCGACTTCGCGGCGGTTCTTCGACTCGTCCATGTCGATGAAGTCGATGACGATCAGGCCGCCCAGGTCGCGCAGGCGCATCTGGCGGGCCACTTCGTCGGCGGCTTCGAGATTGGTGCGGGTGGCGGTTTCCTCGATGTCGCCGCCCTTGATGGCGCGGGCCGAGTTCACGTCGACCGAGACCAGTGCTTCGGTGTGGTCGATCACGATGGCGCCGCCCGAGGGCAGTTGCACGGTGCGGGCGTAGGCCGATTCGATCTGGTGCTCGATCTGGAAGCGGCT